>Ga0209514_10000014_pt1 | contig 758505 bp, 549 predicted proteins | sample Subgrocontami58m_FD_187452 | JGI IMG/M metagenome (GOLD analysis project Ga0209514, IMG submission 187452) | Subsurface groundwater microbial communities from S. Glens Falls, New York, USA - GMW37 contaminated, 5.8 m (SPAdes) (version 3) | ecosystem: Environmental > Aquatic > Deep subsurface...
CCGTCATCAGCGCGACCCACGACCATAAGATGCTCAACCTGTGCGACCGCGTCGCCTGGATCCGCGACGGCGCCATCGAGCGCCTCGAACGCCGCGCCGACCTCAAGATCACCGTCGGCACCATTGACGGCCACCAGTGAGGACGGATTCAACGTCCAACGTTCAACGTCCAACTTCCAACGTTCAAGGAACGGCAACGGACGGCAACAAACGACAACGCCAGGCTTGCGAGCCGCGCGGGTTGTGCGTTGAATGTTGGACGTTGAAAGTTGAATCCATTATCTTCCGCAGAGACCACCATGAACGGATGGACGCTATTCGCCTGGCAGGGCATTCGCCTCAAGGTCCCGGCCGATTGGGAAATGGGCGGGGCCGATGGCGATGCCCGCAACGGCCACTGCCGGCTCGATGACGCCGACTATGCCCGGCTGGACATCCGCTGGCAGCCCGGCCGATCCTCCAGCACCGCGAGCAGCGTAGCCACCGCCTACATCCGCAAAGCCAGGCTCGACCGGCGCGAGGTGCAACTGCGGCGCGACGTCCGCCTCGTCAGCGTGCCGGGCATGGACACGGAGTTCTTCCTGGTCAAGGGAGAGCGCGACTCGATGCACATGGCGGCGTGCTGCTCGGTCTGCGGGCGCGTGGCGCTGCTGCGCGCCGTGTACGACCCGGACGAGAAATTCCGCCCGGTCCTGCAGGAGATGTTCGCCTCCTGGTGCGACCACCCCGTCGAAGGGCGCGTCCCCTGGGCGGCGTACAACTTTCGCTTCGACATGCCCGAGGCGTGGCGGCTGTTCGACCACACCGTGCGCGCCGGGCGGTTGCAGTTCGAGTTTCGCGCGCGCAACCGCATCGCGCATACCGTGCGCTCCTCGCTGGCCGACATATGGCTGAAGAAGAAAGGCCTGCGCGATTGGGTCCAGGCGGACAAGGTTCTCGGCCCCGACAAGCTCAAGGCGGAGTTCGCGGAGGCGGAGTGGCAGGGGCATCCGGCCCTTCTCTGGACCAGCCGTGAGCGGCGCTCGCTGCGGCGCTGGCTCCTGCGGGGACGGCTCATCCGCGGCCTCGCCTGGCATTGCCCCGAGGCCAATTCCCTTGTCGCCGTGCGCTGGCAGGGGCCGGACGCCGTTGCGCAGGAGGCCGACGACCTGGCCGGCACGGTGCGCTGCCACGAAGATGGCGAGCGTAGCTTCTAAGAGTAGGCAAAGTGGCGCGGGTTATCCAACCCGCGGATATTGTGCGTTTCTTCCGCTTCATTCTTTCCCGCGCCTTCGGCGCGGGACGCGGACTGGATAGTCCGCGCCACTTACGGCTCTCGTGCGGAGCGCCTACTCTCAGAAGTGGCAGTCGCCGCTGGGCGCAGCACTCGTCCGCCGAAGCTCCGGCGAAGGCGGATGCTGCGCCCCTAAACGGCGGCCCTTGTTGTCGGAGCAAGTTGATGTTCTGGAAGAAGAAGCCCGAACTCACCCGCGTGCAATCGCTCGGCGCGCGCGCCCTGCGCAGTTCGGCGGTGCGCGTCGAACGCGATGGCGACGGCGTGGCCACCCTCTACGTCCCGTTCCGCGCCTCGGCGCTGGTCGAGCGGCTCTGCCGATGGTTCAAAGTGCCCCCCAGCAACGCCAAGTTCGAGCTGGACGAAGTCGGCACCTTCGTCTGGGACCAGTGCGACGGCTCCATTTCCATCCGCGAGATGGTCGAGCGCGTGGCCGCGCGGTACAAACTCAGCCGAAAGGAAGCGGAGGCTTCCCTCACCATCTTCCTGCGCAACCTCGTCCGGCGGGGGCTGGTGCTGATTGTTGTACCGAAGGAGCAGGGAGAGGCGGGGTGATGCATCGTGCGCTCGACGAGGGCGGAGTTGTAGGGGCAAGGCATTGCCTTGCCCCTACAGCGGAAAGCGGCCCTGGCAAACGAGGCAGATGCCGGCAGTTTTTGCCCGCCTTGACACCCACACCCGCTCCGGCTAATCTGCCGAGACACGACAACCTTATTGGGAGGCACTGATATGGCGCAGCTCTTCGGGAAGAAGTGGACGCGCAAGCAGCTCATGGAACGAATCGGGAACCCCGGCCAGATCGCGACCGTCCGCCCGCACACCCTCACCAACGGCAAGGCAAAAGGGGTCAGCGCCGTGGAATTCAGCACCGGCTCCGGCTTCCGCTTCACGGTCCTGCCGGACCGTGCGCTGGACATCTGCGCCGCGGAGTACGGTGGCCGCTCCCTCTGCTGGCACTCCACGGCCGGGGTCACTTCGCCGCACGACTACCAGCCGGAGGGGCTGGAGTGGCTATACAGCTTTTTCGGCGGACTGCTGACGACCTGCGGACTCACCCACTTCGGCGCGCCGTGCGTGGATGAAGGCAAGCCGCTCGGGCTGCACGGGCGCGTTTCCTCCACCCCCGCCGAGGAGGTCAGCGTCGAGTCCGGCTGGCAGGGGGATGACTACCTCATCGGCGTCCGCGGCAAGGTGATCGAGAGCTCCGTCTTCGGTCCGAAGCTCTGCCTGACCCGCAGCATCTTCGCCTTCCTCGGCCAGAAGCGCCTTTTCATCCATGACGAAGTTGCCAATATCGGTTTCGCCGCGGCGCCACATATGATGCTGTACCACATCAACTTAGGATTCCCGGTCGTGGACGCCGGCTCGCGGCTGATCGTCCCGAGCGTGACCGTCACCCCGCGCGACGCCGAGGCGGAAGATGGCAAGAAGCAGTACGCCTCCTTCGTCGCGCCGACGGCAGGCTGGAAGGAAAAATGCTATTTCCATGACGTGGCCGCGCCGGGCGACCAGGCGATGGCGGCGGTGGTCAACCCCGCCCTCGGCTTCGGGGCGTACATGCTCTACAAGAAGAGCCAACTCCCCCAGTTGATCGAATGGAAGCAGATGGGGAAGGGGGATTACGTCGTCGGCGTGGAACCGGGGACCAACCTCGTTCGCGGGCGCGACCGCGAGCGTGCCGAAGGACGCCTGCGGATGCTCCAGCCCGGCGAGACGGCCACCTACGACTTGGAACTGGGCGCGCTGATCTCCAGCGGCGAGATTGCCGCCTTCGAGAAACAGGCCAAATCCGCCCTGCGCGGGAAGAAAACGCGCATCGTCTGAGGGAGACGACGGCGCTTTACCACGGAGGGCCACGGAGAACCACGGAGTACGGAAATGAGGATAGGGGACGTTCTGCCAAGACGGGGTCCTTATTGTCTCTCATCGGCGTTTATCTGCGTTCATCGGCGGTTTCCCTCGTGTAGTCGTCCTCCGTGGTTCTCCGTGGCCCCCTCCGTGGTGAAAGCTGTTCGTTGTCATGCGTCGTTTGCCTCCAGCGCGCGGGTCTGATAGATTGCGCGTGAATGGAGGAACCATGAGAGTAGGAATCGTCGGACTTCCGTACAGCGGCAAGAGCACGCTTTTCGAGGCGATCACGGGGGCGCACGGGACCGGCTCGGACCGCAGCGGGGCCGCGCAGGTCGCCACCATCGCCGTGCCGGACGAGCGCATAGACAAGATCGCGCAAACCATCCAGCCGAAAAAGGTTACGTACGCCCACGTGGACTTCGTGGATGTCGCCGGGGTCGGTTCGGAGATGGAGCGCGAGCAGGTGCTGAGCACGCTGTCCGCCCTGCGCGAATCAGACGGCCTGGTCCACGTCATCCGCTTCTTCGACTCCCCCAGCGCGCCGCCGCACCCGCGCAAGACACTCGACCCGATTCGCGACGCGAAGGAGATGGAGGCGGAGTTAATCGTCGCCGACCTGGCGATCGTGGAGGGGCGCGTTCAGAAACTCGAAAAACAGATCACCAAGTTCACCGCCACGCTGGAGAAGGACAAAAAGGAACTGGCGCTCATGCAGCGGATGCAGAAGGCGCTGGAGACGGGGGAGCTGATCCGCACTCTGAGCATGACGGCGGAGGAGTCGCTCCTGCTTCGGACCTTCCAGTTCCTGAGCGAGAAGCCGATGCTCAAGGTGCTCAACGTGCACGAGGACGCGCTGCACACCCCCGAGACGGCGGCAATGCTGGCGAAGCTGGGCGCCAACAGCATCGCCATCAGCGCGCGCGCGGAGAAGGACATCGCCGAACTGGAACCGGCCGAGCGGCAGGAGTTCCTGGACGCGCTGAAGATCGGCGAGCCGGCGGCGCGGCGGATCATCCGCGCCTGCTACGACGCGCTGGGGCTGCGCTCCTTCATCACCGCCGGGGAGCCGGACGTCCACGCCTGGACGATCCGCGTCGGCGACAACGCCCTGACGGCCGCCGGGAAGATCCATTCCGACATCGCGCGTGGCTTCATCCGCGCCGAGGTGATCGGCTACAAGGACTTCGAGGAGTTCGGCTCCATCAAGGAAGCCAAGAACCAGGGGCGGCAGCGGCTGGAGGGGAAAGAGTACGTCGTGCAGGATGGGGACATCATTACGGTGAGGTTCAAGGTGTAGCTATTGCGGATTGCGCAGTGCGGATCTCACGGGCGGCCCGGTCGGCGTTCTATTCCTTTCGTCAACTCCGTATTCGCCGTATTGCCATCCGAAACCGGGCTGCTACTCCTTCTGTCCCCCGCCGGCGCGTATCGCGGCCAGGAGTTCCTGCGGGGGGCCTCCCTTGCTCAGGTAGGCGGATGCCCCGGCCTCCCGCATCGCCTCGGCGCGGTCGGCCTCCTCGTACATGGATAGGCCGATGATGCGGACGCCCGGCTGCGCCTCGTGAATGAGCCGCGTGGCTTCGATGCCATTCATGGCGGGCATGCTGAGGTCCATGATGACCACGTCGGGGCGGAGATGGGCGGCCTCTGCGACCGCTTGCGCCCCGTCAGCGGCCTCGCCGACGACCTCAATGTCCGGTTCCTGTTTCAGGATGCCGGCAAGCCCCTGCCGCACGATGGCGTGGTCGTCCACGAGCAGGACGCGGATCTTGCGCCGGCCGGTCCCGCTCGGCGCAAGCGACGCAGGGACAGCCGACTCCCCCTCGGCGCGGGCCGCCGGCGGCGCCTCCTCCGGCGCTTGCACACGCGCGGTGAGGATCACGTGCGTGCCGCGCCCGGGGGCGCTCTCAATCACGACCGTGCCGCCCATGTGCTGAATGCGCTCACGCATGCCGAACAGCCCCATCCCTGTTTTCGACGGCCCCTCCGCTTCGAGCCGCAACGAATCAAAGCCGGCCCCCTGGTCGCTGACGACGATGCGCACCTCGTTCCCATCGAGCCGGTCAAGAGACACGACGGCTTCTTTCGCGCCGCTGTGCTTGACGATGTTGAAAAGCAGCTCGCGCACCGCCTGGAAGAGGATGATCACCACCCCTTCTTCGTCCTGAGGCACGGTGGCGTTGATCTCCGTGCGGACTTCGAGGCCGTGCTTGGCCTTCAGTTGCCGCGCGAGCCACGGGAGCGCGGCGTCGAGGCCCGCCTCGTAAAGGATGGTCGGACTCAACTCGGCGGTGAGTGATCGGGAAGAGTCCAGCGACTGCTGGATGAGACTCGCCACTTGTTCGGCGGCCTTGGACGAGGCTGTCCCCAGCGTCTGGGCGCGCAGTCGGCTGAGGTGGAATTGCGCGCCAACGAGAAGCTGTTGCAGGTCGTCGTGGAGGACGCGCGCCAGGCGTTCACGTTCGCGTTGCTCCGTCCGCGCCAGGTCGGAGGCCAGGTAGCGCAACTGCTCAGCGCGCTTTTCGAGGCTCGCGTTGAGCGCCCGGATCTTCTCGCCCGCCTTCTTGCGTTCCGTGACGTCCTCGATGGCCAGCAGAATGCGCTCTCCCTCGATTCCGGCCATGCGCCGGGCGTTCAGGAGCATCGTCCTGCGCCCGCCTTGCGGAGTGTCGCATTCCACCTCGAAATCGTTGAAGGGCGCGCGCTTCGGGATGACCTCCTGGAGGAGTTCGCGCAGGCGGGGGCCGCCCCAGTTCCCGCCTGCGAGGTCGGTGATCCGCTTTCCCGCCGTCTCCGCCGGCGCGCTCCGCAGCATATCGTAGAACGCCTTGTTGGCCGAGAGGAGGCGCAATTCGCCGTCGAGGACGACCAGCGGATCCCGGGCCGTCTCGACGATCCTTTGCGCATACTCCGATTCGTTCTGCAGCCGGCGCTCCGCCTCCTTGAGGCGGGTGATGTCCGAGAAGGTGACGACCACGCCGTCAATTCGGTCATCGAGCGTGCGGTAGGGGAGGATGCGGATGGTGAACCAGCGCCCCTCGCGCGTCCGCACGTCCGTTTCCGTGGTTGAGAGATCGGCGAGCACCTTCTGCGAATCGCCCGCGAGGTTTCCGCCGGTGAAGTTTTGCGTGATATGGCCGATCGGGCGTCCCACGTCGGAGGGGATCAGGTTCAGCAGTTCCGTTGCGCGGGGAGTGAATCGTCTGATCCGCAACTGCCGGTCCAGGAAGAGCGTGGCGATCTGCGTGGCGTTAATAAGGTTCGCCAGGTCGTTGTTGACCGCCGTGAGTTCGGCGACGGTTTCGCCGAGCTGGCTGTTGAGGGTGGTCAGTTCCTCATTGAGCGACTGCAATTCCTCCTTGGACGCCTCCAGTTCCTCGTTGGCGGACTGGAGTTCCTCGTTCATGGAGGTGACCTCCTCGTTCGCCGCCTTCAGCTCCTCGTTGGCGGAGCCGTATTCTTCGGCGTCGGAACGCAACTCGTTGCGCAGCGCCCTCACCTCGGCTTCGAGTTGCGCCACCAGGGATTCATCCTTCACCGACAGGGGCGCGACGGCGGGTCGTTGCGCCGGCTCGGCGTCTTCGAAGATGACGGCCAGCACCCTGTCGCCAAGCGCGGGCAAGGCCACCGGCAGGAGGGTCAGAGTGGCCGGCTTCCCGTTCACCCGCGGCATCGGCACGTGCGGAATGACGACCACCTCGTTCCGCGCGAGGGCATCGCCGATGGCCCGGCGCAATTTGGCCGAGAGCAGCCCCTCGGTCAGGTCCAGGAGGTTGAGGCTGGCCTGGCCCTTGGGGTGGCCGAGGTATTTCTCCGTCTGGCCGTGGAAGTAAAGGATGCGTCCCTTCGGGTCAATCAGCACGCTGCTGGAATGGAAATGGCGCAGCAGCGCCTCCTGGTTCGCATCGGCCAGGGCCTGTCCGAGCGGGTTGGGCCGTCCGCGCGGAACGAAGGCGGGGGGCTGCCCGGCGGCGTATAAAGGGAACTCGCCGGCGACCCGGCGGTCGGCGCGGACCAGCCGGAATATCCGCTTCTGCATGGAGACCGCTTCGAACAACTCCTCCTCCAGGCCGGCCACCCCTTCGGACTTGCCCAGGAACAAGTATCCTCCGGGAGTCAAGGCGAAGCTGAACAGGCGGAGCACCTTTCTCTGCGCCAGCGGCTCCAGGTAGATCAGGATGTTGCGGCAACTGACCAAGTCAAGTTTGGAGAACGGGGGGTCCGTCAGCAGGTTGTGGCGGGAGAAGACGACGGTCGCGCGCAGCCGTTTGTTCACCTGCCAGTTGTCATCGTTGCGGAGGAAGAACTTCTTGAGCCGCTCCGGGGACACATCGTCGGCGATGGCGGCGGGATACGTTCCGGCCCGGGCCGTCTCCAGCGCGTGCTCATCCACGTCCGAAGCGAACACCTGGACGGGAGAGTTCTTCCCGGCGTCGGCGGTCGCCTCGAGCAGGAGCATGGCTATTGAATAGGCCTCCTCCCCTGTGGCGCACGCCGGCACCCATGCCCGCAGCGGCACATCCGAATCCCGCCCCTCAGCCAGCAGCGTAATGGCCGTGCGCCGCAGTTCCTCAAATGCTTCGGAGTCGCGGAAGAACGCGCTGACGCTGATCAGCATATCCTGGGCCAGTCGCAACAGTTCCTGCGGGTCCTCCTGCAGGAGCTTCAGATAGGCCGCCATGTTGGCGCTCTGTCTGAGACCCATGTGCCGGCGGATGCGGCGCAGGAGGGTGGCCTTCTTGTAGTGGCGGTAATCGCTGCGGGTCCGCAGCCGCAGCAGATTGAGGATGGATTCCAGTTCATCCGCCGCTGCCCCGGCAGACGCGCCCTCCTCCCCCGGCGCTTCGGCGCGGACGCTCCGCACGTACCCCATCAGCGCCTTGGGCATCTGCTCTACCGGCAGAACAAAATCCGCCAGTCCGGCGGCAACGATGCTTCGGGGCATCTCAGGGAAGCGCGCGGAGTGCGGTTCCTGGGCCATGCTCATGCCCCCGGCGGCGCGAATGGCGCGGACGCCCTGCACCCCGTCCGATCCGCTGCTGCCTGACAGGATGAGGCCGATCGCCCTGTCGCGGCAGTCCTCGGCCAGCGACGTCAGGAGGAAGTCAATCGGCTTGCGGACCCCCTCCTGCCGCACTTGTTCGCTCAGGCTCAACGTCCCGTGGTGAAGCGCCACATACCTGTTGGCGGGATTGGTGTAAACATGGTTGGCCTGCACCGCCATGCCCTCTGCGGCTTCGGCAACCGGCATGGTCGTGTGCTTGGCGATGATTTCGGCGGTTCGGCTTTCGTAAGACGGGTCGAGATGCTGGACAATCACGAAGGCCATGCCGCTGTCGGGGGGCATTGCCGCGAAGAATTCCCGCAGCGCCTCGAGCCCGCCCGCCGACGCGCCGATGCCGGCTATGGGTACGGCCGGCGCGTCCGGCTGTGCCGCCGGATGCGCCGAGACCTCCTCGACGGGCGAGGCGCCTCCCGGTCTGTCACGTTTTCTTCGTTTCATCGGCATGCCCTTGGTGAACGACCCCGGATCGCACAAGCGAATCCATGATACCCCCGCCGTTCGTGCGGTTCAATCGCGCGTGGTCCACAATTGTCATCGGTTAGTTACAGGGGATATAGCACAGGCGGCTCGCGTCGAGGAGTTAGTGACCGAAGACTTAGCCCATGGGCAAGTATACGGGACGGTACGCGCGATCAATCCGTTCAAATGATCCCTGAAGTGGGCGTCAGATTAGTGGAGGGAGATTCCGGCGCCCCCTTCGGGGGCTCTTGGGTCGGGTGCGACTCTTGGACCCACGACTCACTGCGTTCGCCGTGGGCTATTGTCCATCACCCCCTGCGGGGGTTCAGCGGGCACCATTGCGGGAATGTCCCGCATTGGAATAGTTGCGCTCCATTAGGCCGTTCCGTTCGTCCGTCATCTGCGTGAATCTGAGAGTGCGCGGCGTACCGCGCACGATGTGTGCATTTGTGGATGAATTGCCGTTCCGCAACGGGATCAGTCGCCATCCGGCTTGATGATCGCCTGGGCGTGGGTGGTGACGCTCTCTTTGAACCAGCCGAAGATGCCGCTGAGCACGTAGACGCCCAGCAGCAGCGGCAGGCTGAAGGGCTGTGCCAGCACCGCCACCAGCGCTACCATGATCACCTTGACCATGTAGTCCAGCGGCTCCTGCCCCCTCAACCAGTTGTTGATGACGTGCACGTAGCGCACCTTGCTGATCATCAGAACTGCCAGAACCGCCCCCACCAGCGGGATGGAGTAGAGCAGCCAGTTCATCACCGGCTCCAGCGTCCCGGCCAGTCCCTTGAACTCCGGCTCATCCAGCCCGCGCAGCGCATGCACGAGGATCGTCATACTGGCGATGAACCCGGCGGCGGCGGGGCTGGGCAGCCCGTTGAAGTAACGGTGCGATTCCTCGTCGGGGCGCGTCTCGACGTTGAAGCGCGCCAGGCGCATGGCGGCGCACATGACGAAGAGGATGCTCGCCGCCCAGCCGACGCGTTCCCACTGCTCCTGCTGCATCGCCATCGTTTTGATGATGACGGCGGGGGCGACGCCGAAGCTGACCAGGTCGCACAGCGAATCCAACTGCGTGCCGAAGTCGCTGGTGGCGTTGGCCAGGCGCGCGACCTTGCCGTCGAGAGCGTCGAAGATCATGGCGAACAGGATGCACCAGCCCGCCCAGCCCATGTAGCGTCCGAAGAGCAGCGGGTCGGAGAAGACTTGCTGCGCCTTCAAGACGAAGCCGATGGAGAGGAAGCCGAAGAAGGCGTTCCCCAGCGTCACCAGCGTCGGGAGGATCGGGATTTTCTTCATCGCCAGACTCCCAGAATCGTCCGCCCGGCCTTCACGCGCTGCCCGAGGCGGACGGCGACCTCGAAGCGCTCCCCGGCCGGCAGGAAGAGCTCGACGCGCGAGCCGAACTTGATCATGCCGAAACGCTCTCCGCCGGCCAGGCGCTGCCCCGGTGTCAGCGGGCAGACGATCCGCCGCGCGATGAGCCCAGCCACCTGCTTGAGCAGCAGCGGCGCGCCGTTAGGGCGCTCCAGGGCGATCAGCACGCGCTCATTTTCCAGCCCAGCCTCGCCGCGGATGGCGTTCATGAAGCGGCCCGGCTCATGGCGCGTCCATTTCACCACCGACTCGCACGGGGCGCGGTTGACGTGCACGTCGGTCACGTTCATGAAGATGGCGATTTTGCGCGCCGGGCCGTGGATGAACTCCGGCTCCGGCGCCTCGGCGACTTCCACCACCTTGCCGTCGGCCGGGCAGATCAGCGCGAGGGCTATGTCGGCGCGCTCCGGTTGCCGCTCGGGGTCCCGGAAGAACCAGACCACGAACAGCAGCGCGGAGAGCGTCAGGATCAGCGCCCACGGCATCCAGAGGGCCGCCGCCAGCGTCGCAATCGCCAGCCCCAGCAGGAGGGGAAGCCAGGTTGAACGGCCATAGGATGCCAGAATAGGGGGGCCTCCGACGGACCTTGTGGGACGCCATGCGCACATGAATCTATCCGCCGGAGGCGGGCGTGTCAAGAAACGTTGGCATGTGACCGCGCGAGGCAGGGGCAAGGCATTGACCTGCCTTTACGACGGCTGCAAGTGGAACAAGCGCGCTGGGGACAGCACGCTCCACCATCAGGCGCCACGGAAAGCTGGGAGATTGCCACGGCCCGCCGGGGGCGGGCCTCGCAATGACAATGTATTCAGTACGCCGCCTTGGCGATGGGCTGGCCGGCGCGGACGCGCCGCAGGTTCTCCCGCGCCTCGTCCAAACTTTTCGAGGCATAGCGGTTCTCCGTCAGCACCAGCAGGCGGCTGTGCCCGGTGATCTCCCACGCCTCCCCGATGCGGTCGAGCGAGCCGCTCCAGAACAGCGTGATCTTGCGCGCGGCCAGCTTCTTCACCAGGGCGAGGAAATCGTGATAGTCCGGGTTGCCCAGATGCAGATAGCGGACCGGCTGCATTTCCAGCATCTCGTCGAGCAGATGCGTCCCGTTGCCGCAGAAATGCAGCCAGCCCCCGTCGAAGGGGGCGAAGCAGCGAAGGTTGTACGGCTTGACGAACTCACGGTAGACCGCCGGCGAGGCGAGCGTGGAGGAATCGTCGCAGATGCGCACACCGCCGTGCACCAGTTTCAGCCCGGCGATGTGATAGCCGCTGTCGCGCGGCTCGCCGATGATCCCCTTGTACCGCCGGTTGTACGCGATGTAGGTCTCGGTCATCAGGTCCAGCAGTTGCGCGACCAGTTCCGGGTAGTCGTAGACCGCCGTCAACAGGGCGGAACCGTGGACCAGGCAGGCCAGATCGAAGGGCCCCTGGCTGTCCGGAAGGACGAAATGGACGGTCTTGGAGAGCTTCTCATAGGGCGCGAGCGCCTCTTTGGCGAAGGCGTACCACTCGTCCACCTTGCGACCGTGCCCGGCGGCCAAGTCGGGCAGCCCTTTCTCGACGATTCGCCGGAGGTCTTCGACGGAGGAGACCCCCTCGGACATGGAGCGCCCTTCGTTGGTCACCGCGGAATGGACGCCGAAGAGTTCGGGGATATTCACCACCCCGTATTCGGGCCGCGCCCAGAAGAGGCGGTCGTCACGCAGCAGCGCGCCGCAGTAGGAGTTGCCGAGGCAGGTCACGAAATTCTTCTCCACGTCGTTCCAGCACTCGACAAATGAGTACTGCGGCCAGTCCGGCGGTTCCGGCATGGAGACAATGCAGGGCAACTGGTCCAGCGGCTTCCCGGCGAAGAGGTCCTGCTGAAGCTGCTCGCAGCGCGCCACGTGGTCGAGGTCAATGCTCTTCTCGAACCGCTCCAGTGCGCGCTGGTGCGCGTCCCACTTGATCATGGCCGGCCTTTCAAGAAGCGCTCACCCGCGAACCATGCCCGCAATGCGTCAGTTCTGTGGGGGTCATTGCGAGGAGCGCAACGACGAAGCAATCTTTCTGCGTGTGAACGCCTTGACCGGTCCAAGAGTTTCCGCCGCGAGAAGATTGCTTCGCTTCGCTCGCAATGACAAGACCCCCACGGAACTGCCGCATTACCCACGTCCGCAACGGAGTATCAAGGGCCGTCGCACCCTTTCGCCCGGACCGGGCGATATAGCAGTGGAGAGACCGGACCCCGGCGGAATGGGACCGGGCGGAGACCCTCCGCATGCGTATCGTGGCGAATCGTGGCGGATTATAGCATTTCCGATGTGGATTGTGGCAAGAGAGAGGCATTTGCGCTGTGGGTCCAAAGGCGGCATCTGTTGTAGGGGCGTAGCATCCGCCTTCGCCAAGGCTTCGAGCGGACAAGTGCTACGCCCCTACCTGTGGCCACAACACAAGTACCTCAGAGAGCCTGGAACCGCGGAGGGGGGATGGGAGTCAATACTTGAAAGGGAACGGCGATTACTGGGCGCGGTGGGGACACAAAACTTTCCTTAGGAAAGTACTGTGTCCCCACCGTCCCCGATTGAACGGCGACGACGGAGGCGGGGTTAATTGGTGACGGCGGCGTGGATTACAGCAATAAGTTTTCCGCATTACGAATCTCTTGATAAAATGCCGGCGTTTCGTTACTATTACGTGTTGTCTTGAGCGCAGCAACGTTCATTCGCGAGGCGTAATGTGCAGTTTTCGCGCCGATACAGGTATGCTTGTGACCCCGCCTGCTCCTAAGGAAGGAACCCCTATGCTCCGCACGCATTTCCGCCGGGCCGCCTCGGTCCTGTTGGGCCTTCTGGCCCTTGCGCTGCTCGCTCCCTGCGCCTTCGCCGCGGTCAGCCACCCGAACCCGTACCCGAACCCGAGCCTGACCTCCGCGTATGGTTCCGACGTCCCGGCCGTGGTCAAGCTGAGCGACGTGTCTTCTAGCGGTTTGGGTTGGCGGAAGCTGAGCTTCGACGACCTGGAGAGCGCCGGCACTACTTACGAGCTTTACCTTTGGGAGCAAGTGGGCGGAACCCCGACCCTGGTGCAGACGTTCAATAACCCCGGCGACCAGACGCGTTTCAGCTACACCCCCACCAACCTGAAGGTCAACACCATATACAACTGGCGCGTGGACGTTGACGGCGGCACCGGCGATATCTGGCGGTTTGAAACTCCCATGGAGGAGCCGGTTCACCAATCGTGGCGCGTCGGCACGATGGTGCGCTTCGTCTGGGACGCCGGCAGCACGTATCGCCCTCCGGAAACGGTGATGGAGAAGATGCTCCTCATCCGGGACTACGACCAGTTTTCCCCGTATTTCCCTGGATGGTTCGTGGGGAGTCCGCTTGCTTTCAACTCGGGGGCGGTCGTCAAGACATGGGACTCCCAGACAAGCGGCCTGCGCAACATACGCGAGTTCTGGTGGCCCGATGCCGGCTATACGCGCCTGCTTCCCTCGCGCGGCTACCGATGGCGCGTCGTCTACTGCAACAAGGATGGCGTTCCGCTCGCAGCGGACCGCGATCTCGACGGCACGAACGATGCCCTGGCATGGGCCGATGGCGGCGGGGATTACGATTCGGGCTGGACCTTCACCACGGTCAACGAAGTGACCTATCAGGGCGGCAACCACAACCTCACCAAATCCGCGATTATCTACTGGGAGAGCATGTACGGCACCAAGGCGCGCGACCCCGAAGAGCAGGATGTCACGTTCAGGAAGATCGCCGACAACTCCGACTCGGCCGCGCTCGGATTCAAGCAGATTCAGGAAGACATACACAAGCCCAGCATCGACACCATTGTGCTCAGCACCGAGGAGTTGACCGCTTCCTACGGCGGCCAACATAATGACAATTGGAGCTTGGCGAGTTGCACCGTCCAGCAGCCCCTCGTCCCGCTCATCACCCAGTGGCCCGGCTGGGACACGCTGGATCGCACCGCCAAGAACGACTCCTACAATTTCTCCTATACAAAGCAGGACAAGTATGAGGAGTGGGTCGCCCGCAGCTTGCGCACCTGGCTGCAGGATGCCACCAACAGAAACGATTGGGGCTATAACGAGCATGCGTGGCTCGAGAACTTGCAGCACATACTTCTGATCGGCGATGCCGACCGCGTCGCCCCCAGCTTCTACTACTACCATAACATCCCGGTCGGCGGCGTCCCCACCGGCAGCACGCGCCACATGTGGGACGCCACGGACTTCTTCTACGCGACGCAGGATGACGGCTCAGAGGTCAAGGTGGTCCCGCACTACCAGATCGGGCGCATCCCCGTTCGCCAGAAGAGTTATCCGACGGTCGAGTCCGACGGGAACGCCTACGACCCGGCGATCCCGGTCCTCAAAAAGACCGAGAACTACGTGACAATGCTGGGGGACGCGAACGGCAGAACCAGCGCCTACAACGACTGGTTCGGCCGCGCCGTCGTGGTGGCCGGAAGCACGGAGTATGGCAAGTGGTTCCAATTCTTCCCCGCCGCAGCCCAGTACCTGCTCACGCAGCGCGTGCAGACGGGGTCCAGCTCCTTCCGCGACACCTTCTCCGGCCTCGGGGTCCACAAGTATGACATTTTCGGCGCGGCCGGCACCAATGAGGAACTCACCCGCGACAACGTGCTGAAACACCTGGCCGACCCCGTGACTCCCGGCAACGACGTTCCCGGCTTCATCTACATGCTGACTCGCAGCATGCAGTATGATCCCACGCAGACTACGACAAGTTACGACGACGCAGGGAACATCCTGTATCCCTGGCCCGACGGGTACGCCAACTTCAATTCCGCGAGCATTTTCGATAGCGACTTCGAACTGGACCCGGACAACGCTCGCCGCACGCTTCTAATCAGTCCGGCCGCGCATGCGGGCCGGTACGACAACGCCATCCGCAACCCGGGTTCTTCCAGCATCGGGGAAGCCGGCGCGCTGGCCCCCGGCGGGCCCATCGGCATGGTGGGGTTCTCCAGCGGTCCCTACGACGCGCCGGCGGTGACGTACAATCGCACCTTCGACGAAGGGCCAATGACGGAAAGTTACGGCAGTTTCATTGACGAGAGGGAGGGGTACAACTATGCCTCGCTCAACAAGGGCGTCATTGAGATGCCGCAGAACAGCGTCACAAGCCAGACGGTCCTGGGCAAGATGGAGCTGGTCTCCGACTTTGCCAACGCATACGCCCTGACGAACATGCCCACCCTGGGCGGGGTCTATAACAGCGCCCTGAACAGCTACCTTGCCCGGCATTCCGCCGCGTTGCTCGCCAATGACCAGCGCGTGGCCACCACCCTGTTCGGCGCCAGCCTGTTGGGCGACCCGGCCATCCTGCTGCCGCTGCGCAACCGCCCCAACCAGGACAGCACCCGCCCGGTGATCACCGACGTGAACCCCCGCGTGGAGGACCAGACGGACCCGTTCCTGGACAGCTACAACACGTCGGATATCCCCGTCCATATCATCCCGCACATGGCCGAGTACAACCCGGCCGGCGGCGTGGACGTCTCCCTGCGCATCCAGACCAACGCCCCGCACGTCCGCGTCCGCGTGATGACCCCCTTCCGCGAGAATCCCGGATATGTTCCCGGCTACTGGAACGATACCAGCGACACCAACTGGAGCACCCCGGACGCCGAGGTGCTTGCCACCTCCATCAATCAGGCCAGCTATACCTTCAACGCCAAGGCCCCCTCCATTTACCTTGTCGTGGTTCAGGGGGAGAACCCCAAGTGGGAGACGGGAGACGATGAGGACTGGCGCTGGCTCCAGGAACGATGGATTTATGTCCAGGCCGTCAATGCCTTCCAGCGCTCCTCCGACCTGGCGACCAATATTCTTGTCATCGATGGCGACCAGTATGACCGCTATCACCTCCATGGCTACTACAACACCGTCCCCTCGGCGGCCATTGACATCGTTGCGAATAACGTGGAGCAGTGGTACGTCCATCCGTCCATAGATGACGCGGGGTACAACGAGGGCGATGACCCGGTGGACTACAATCACAGTCCGGCCCTGTCCGTCCTGAACAAGCTGCTCGGGCCGGACATCGGCACGACCTCCAAGTACAAGTATCAGTTCTGGTGCACGAACGTCTATCGCACCAACATGGAAAACGCCGAAGCGATGCGACAGGGGCAGCGCTTCATGGGAGACATCACCAACGGCGGGCTCAGTTCCTTCCTGACCAGCAAGGGAGTCGTCATCTACTTCACCGGCGATGCCTCGCGAGCCGGCGAAGTCGGAAACCTCTGGTGGTGGCCCAGGGGATATCTCTTCCCGCGCCTCATGATGGAAGTCAACGACATCAAGTTCCTCACCAGCTACGTCAACGGCGGCGGCCGCCTCCTCCTGAGCAACCAGAACATGGTGAGCGAGGCGGATGTCTCTCCGTTCACCGTCCCGTTCGAGCGGACGATCCTGGGCGCCGTCTCGCTGACGCATGACACCGACTACACCAACATGAAGGGGCTCGAGCCCGGCACCATGAGCGCCCTGATCACCGACCTCAATATCACCGGCGGCGAAGGCAACGACGCGGGCCAGGACAATGCCGTCTGGACCGGCGAGACGGACCTCAACGGCACGGAGGCGAAGGCGCTCTTCACGTGGGACCCCTCCTTCGGCCCCGGCTACCCACCGGTACCCAAGTACAGCGCCATCAGCAACCGCGTGCTGGCGGGCGGCGGCCGCACCATCTTCTTCACCTGGCCGTTCGAGTCCATCTGGACGCTGGGCGCGCTGGACCTGGACAGCACCGGCCGGGCGAACGTCATGCGCCAGGCGATTGATTGGCTGCGCAGCGTTCCCAAGGCTTCCAACCCCGACCCGATAGACCTTGCCGAGGGCGTTCCGCTCGACAAGACCCTCTCCTGGAGCATCGTTCCGGAAGCGGCCTACTACCGCTTGTATTTGGTCGCCGACGATCAGGCGAACCTGGAACAGCCGGCAAACCTTCACGACAACATCCCGCGGGACAACCCGCGCTTCACGCCCGCCGCCCCGCTTGAGAAGAACACGCGCTACTTCTGGCGCGTGGACACCAAGAACGTGGATGACTACACCACCGGCGACGTCTGGAGCTTCAAGACGGTGGACGATGCGCCGCAGGCCTCCAGGCCGGTGCCCGCCGACGGCGCGGTTGACATCCCGCTGGATCAGGTCCTTTCCTGGTACCTGGACCCTCTGGTGGACACGTACGACCTCTACATCTGGAAAGATGGGGAGGCCCTCACCCCCATCCTGGGGCTCACCGAGGCGACCTACACCCCGACGACTCTGCTGGAGCCGAACAGGACCTACACCTGGCGCGTGGACACCCGCAATACGCTGGGGGTGACCACGGGCGTCGTCTGGACCTTCGACACCATTACGCCTCCTCCGCCGCCGGGCAATCCACCCAACCCGACCGACGAGGCCGCCGGCGTCGCCACCAACCAGATACTTTCCTGGCCGCCCACTCCGCGCACCGATTCGTATGATATCTTTGTCTGGATTGACGGCGACCCGGAGCCGGACCCGCCTCCGGACGGGGAGCCGTTCAGCACCACGACGCCGGCGACGACGTTCACCATATGGTCCGGAAGCAGCAGCACGAACAGTTTTGTCCCGGGCGAACTGCCGACCACCCAGACGATGCGTTGGCAGGTCCGACCGGTCAACGCCGCCGGAAGACAGAACGGCCTTGACAAGACCGGCGCCGACACCGGGCTGCTGCAGACCTGGACGTTCTACACCGACAGCACCGTCGCCGACCCGATCGCGCCGGCCAATCCGATTTACCCGGCCAACGGCGCTTTCGGCGTGGGCGTAAGTCCCACTCTTATCTGGGAGCGCGGACAGGGCGCGTCCCTTTATTCCGTCTACTTCTGGACCGCGGGCGATGAGAGGCCGACCGACCCGCTCGGAAGCACCGCGGAGTCGCAATGGCCCATCATCGCCCCTGTCGGCCCGCTGGAGAATGGCCAGGAATACAACTGGCAGATCGTCGCGGAGAACTCGGACGGGGTCCAGGCTACCGGAGGCATCTGGACGTTCACCGTCGGCGCGGCGAAGGTCACCGGCATGGCCCCCGCCAACTTCGCCACCGGCGTTGAGTTGGATGTCACCCTGAACTGGAATGACTCCCAGGGGGCCGCCTCCTACGACGTCTACATGGCGACGGGAATCAGGGAAGTGCTGACCCTCAAGGACAACGTCACCGAGAGCGAATACACCCCGCCGAATCCGTTGCTGCCCCTGACCCTCTACCGATGGCGCGTGGACTCAGTGGCGGAAGACGGCGTGACCGTCACGACGGGGGATGAGATTTCCTTCACCACCGCCACCGCGAATGAGGGTCCGCCCAGCGCGGTCAGCAACATGCGGCCGCTTGACGAGGCCGTCAACATCGGCCCCATCGTCACCTTCACCTGGACGGGCGGGGCGGGCGCGACCACGTATGAGTTCTACCTGGGCGCCAACGCCCTGCCGGGCGTGGCAACCGCCACACTCCCGGCGACGCAGACCTCGTACCAGCCGGTAGCGCCGCTATCGCCGCTTCAGCCTTCCACGCTGTACTACTGGAAGGTGCGCAGCATCAACGACAAGGGCTACACCGACAGCCCGACTTTCACATTCAGGACCTTCGGCCTGCCCAGCGCCGTGACCGAGATGAAGCCGCCGGACGGCGCGGTCAATGTCGTTACGAACGTCATCCTCAAGTGGAAGAAGGGGACCGGCGTCTCTTCGTACCAGATATTCATCGGGGCCAATGTGCTGCCCGCCACCGCGACGTACACCGGCATATCGCCGCTGCTTGGCCAGTACCAGCCGGCCGCGCTGGCGGCGAACACGCTTTACTACTGGAAGGTGCGCAGCGTCAATGACATGGGCTTTGCGGACAGTCCGACGTTCACCTTCACAACCGGCGACGGCGTCGGGCCCGATCCCACTGCCGCCGGCGGCGGCGGTGGAGGCGGCTGCTTCATCGCCACCTCGGCCTTTGAATCCGTCGCGCCGGGACTGGGTGATCGGACCGAGGTCAATTGCACCGGCCTGTACTCCGTCACCCCGGAACGGCTCGGCCAGCTCAACGAAATCCGCGGGCTGCGCGACTCGCTCCTGCTGCCGTTGTCGGCGGGGCGGAACTTCTCCGCGTGGTACTATGCCGTCGGGCCGCACGCCGCCGACGCCATCCGCCACAACGAGCCGGCCAAGGCGGCGGTGCGCAAGGTGCTGCTCGACCCGCTCTCGCAGTTGTCTCGTGAGGTTTGTGAATAGCGGAAATGGAAGCGATCAGACGCAAGAAGCTTGACAGGCTTACCACGGGGCTCTTCGGCCTGCTGGCGGCCGGGCTGTGCGCGGGGGGATACCTCGCGTTCAGCCCGGCGCGCGCGCCCGTCCCCTCCCGGCCGGTCGCCGCGGACCACGTCCGGAAGCCGGCCCCAAAAGCGCCGGAGCCGGTGGCGGAGTCCCCGGACCCGCTGCCCCTTCTCCCGCTGCTTCAGGCGTCGGCCCCGGTGGTTCCCTTCAAGATTCGTGGCGTCATCTACAACGCTGCTGCGCGCGGCGCGACCGGCGCCGGAGGCTCCGTCGTCTTCGTCGAGCTGGCCGGCAAGGTCGGACTCTACCGCGTCGGCGACCGCGTGGCGGATGGCTGGACCGTCGCCTCCATCGGCCTGGAGTCCGCCGAGTTCGTTCGTGACGGAGTGACCACCGGCTTGAGCCTCGAACGTCCCGCCTTCAAAGAACCTGTGGCGGTCGCGCAAGCCGGAGTGCTCCGGGGCGCGCGGGAGGGGATGTCCGGACCGGCTCAGTCCGAAAGCGCGAACGGCCGGAACCGAAATCGCAACGTCGGGCTCAACTACGCCGTCAAAAGCAGCGTCGCGCGCGCCGTCCCTCCGCCGGAGGCCGCCCGCAACAGCGACGCCAGCGTCGCCGTGGATCGCGAGATTGTCGAACTGGCGCGCCAGGACCCCGCCGCGCTGGCGGAGGGAGTGCTGTTCGAGCCGCTGATGCGCAAAGGGCAGATGCAGGGGGTCCAGATCAATACCGTGCCGGGCGGCTCCTACGCCGCGCGCTACGGCCTCGCCTCCGGCGATCGCATTGTGGCGGTCAACGACCAGCCGATTCATTCGTTCGAGCAGGCCTTGAACCTCTACAGTCAGTTCCGCAACAGCAACGCCGTCAACGTCACCATCGAGCGCGCCGGGCAGCGTAAAGTCGTCACCTACTACGTGCCGTAGGCGATTGCGGATTGACGGTGCGCCCCTCCTGCTATCTGAGCAACTCCGCCCCCTTGAGCGACGCCTCCACGCCGGGACGCACGAACAGGAAGACAACCTCCTTGACCGGGACCCCCAGCGCCGCGGCCATGGCGCTGGCGTACACCTGGGCCTGCGGACGGTATTTCTCCGCCTCCGCGCGCGCGGCGTCCGCCTCGATCCGGTTGGTCTTGTAGTCCACGATGACCGCCTCGTCGTTCTCGATGAACACCAGGTCCACGCACCCCTCCAGCATCCCCTGTGCCGTCTGCGCCGTGAATGGCGCTTCCGGCTGGGCCCCGCCGCTTGCGCGCGCGCGCCGCAGGACGGGCGACTCCCACGCCCGCGCCGCCAGTTGCGCCGCTTCGGCCGCCTCCGCCTCTCCCAGCCCCAGGCGCGCCGCTTCCAATGACGCCAGGCGCGCCACGCCCGCCATCCCGTTCAGGTTGACCAGTTCCAGCAGCCGGTGGACCAGCGACCCGAAGTCTTTGCGCCGGATGGAAGCCGCTTCGTCCTCCGGCGGCGTCCGCAGTTGTCCCATCAGCCCCGAGGCTGAGAGCGTCCCCGGCCGCAAATTGAGCCGCGCCACCCGCGCGTCCAGGCTCTCCTGCCATGCCCGCCGTTCCGCCAGCGCTTCCCGGGCGGCGGGGGGAAGAGGCTCCTGCGGCTTGGGCCGATGTGCCGGCTCATCGCTGTACGGACGGTCGAGTTGCAGGCGCTCCGTCTCAGCGGGCTCAGCGCCGGCGGTCTGCGCCGCTGCGCCGCCTTCCGCGACCTCGTAGCGGCTGCGCAGCCGGCCCAGGAACCCCGCGTCGCGCTGTGCCCACCAGAACAGCGGCAGGAACAGCCGGTCACGCGCGCGCGTCATTGCCACGTACAGCAGCCGGTCCTCCTCGTGCGACTGCCGCTCCTTCTCCGCTTCGAGCGCCTCCGCCCAGCCCAGCGTCTTGGCCTCGCTCCCCAGGTTCAAGTGCAGCCGGCCGCCCACGCGCTCCACAAGCGCCGTCTCCTTGCTCATCTCTTTGTACCCCAGGTTCGCCAGGAAGACGACGGGGAACTCCAGCCCCTTCGCCTTGTGGAACGTCGTGAGGCGCACGAACTCCTCCTCCCCCTCCTCCTGGAAGAGTCCCTCGTCCTCAGCGGCTTCCGCCTCGGCGCGCGTGCGCAGCCACTCGACCAGCCCGCCGAATGTCCCGCGCCGGGCCTGCGCCAGCGCGCGCGCCATCTCCTGGACCTTCAGCAGGTTGGCGACGCGCTGAGCGCCGTACGGCTTGAGCGCGTAGATCGCCGCCGCCTCGGTCGCCTCAAACAATTCAGCCAGTACCTGCACGGGCGCGGCGGAGCGGCGCAGTTCATGGAGACGGCGCAACGTGGCGAAGGCGGGACCGAGAGACGCAGGGGCAAGGCACTGCCTTAACCCTACGTCGTCTGGGGGCGGCTCGACGCGGTAGTCAAAGCGCCCGCCTGCGATGACGTGCGCCAGGAGATCCTCATCCGAGTGGCCGAAGAAGGGGGAGCGCAGCGCGCCGACGACGCTGATCGCGTCGTACGGATCGTCAATCGCCCGCAGCGTGGTGAGCAGGTCCTGGAACTCCTGCCGCGTGAAGTAGTGCCGGCCCCCCGTGACGGCGTAGGGAACGCCGTGCGCCCGGAGCGCCTGTTCAAGTTCCTCCAAGCCGGTGGTGGTGCGGTAAAGCACCGCCACGTCGCCGTAGCGTGCGGGACGCGCGCCGCCCTTGCCGTCCGGCAGAGGATGCCCCGACTCGACGAACTCGCGGATCGCCGCCGCGATGCAGCCGGCCTCCGCCTGACGCCACTGCGCCGCGTTGAATTCGGAGACGTTCAACGTCGCCGGCGGGCAGAGCAGTAGTACCGGGTGTGTTGGGCCGTCCGTGCGGTGCGGCTTCAATTCGACGTGCTCCGGCTCGTAGCGTTCAGCGACCGGGCCGGTCATCAGGGGCGCGAAGAGCGCGTTCACCTCGCCAAGGATCGCGGGGACGGTGCGAAAATTGGCGGAGAGTTGCAGTGTCTCCCCCTGCGCGGCAATAGCCTTCTTCACCTGCCCGTAGAGGTCCAGGTCGGCCCGGCGGAAGCGGTAGATGGACTGCTTCGGGTCCCCCACGATGAACAGCTTCCCCGGCTCCAGCCGCACCGCGCGCCACTCCGCCGCGCACTCCCCGGCGCGCTCCGACAGGAAGAAGACGATTTCCGCCTGCAGCGGGTCGGTGTCCTGGAACTCGTCCACCAGGATGAAACGGTAGGCGCGCTTGAAGTACTCGCGCGCCCCCGCGTCGTCGCGCAGCATGTCGCGCGCCTTCAGCAGCAGGTCCATGAAATCGAGCAGCCCCGCCGCCTCCTTCGCCGCGGCGTGTTCGGCCAGGAAGGGGGCCAGCGCGGCGGTCAGTTCGCACAGGATGCGGTGGGTCGCTTCGCCTGCGAGCGTGGACATAAGTGACCGCAGCGCAACGAATTGCGACTTGACGCCTTTGAGCGAACCCTTCCGCCATGCCCCCTGATTGCCTGCGGCCGGATTGCATTTCGGCGCGCGTTCGAGCCAGAGGCTCCAGCGGTCGAAGTCGTCTCCATCGAGCCCGTCTGCCCACTCCGCCAGCGCGGCGATCTGGAGCGCTCCCTTGTCCTCGCCCGGCGCGGCGCAGCCGCTCATCGCATCCCGGAGCGACGCGACGATGGTGCGCGCGCGCGCGACCTTCTCGCGCATATGCGCGTCGCTCCAGCCCGGAGTGAACGACGGCGGGTTGAGGACGTCGCGGTTGTCCACGAGCAATTGCGCCAGCGTGCGGAGGTGCTGCTCGATATCGAACCCCGCCTCCATCGCGCGGCGCAGCGGGGGGTTCTCGCCGGACATTTGTTGCGCCAGCCAGCGCTCCCACGCCTCGCCGAGCACCAGCGACGCCGTCAGTTCATCCGCCACGGCGAAACCCGGCTCGACGCGCGCCTCGACCGGCCGCTCACGAATCAGGTCGCCGCAGAATTTATGGATCGTGCAGACCGTCATCCCCTGCAGGTCTTCCAGCGCCGCGCGAAGGAGAGGCTCCGAGGGGTCGCCTGACTTCTGCGCCGTGCGCAGGGCTTCCTCGATCTCCCGGCGCAGGCGCACCTTCAGTTCGCCCGCCGCCTTTTCGGTGAAGGTGATGGCAGCAATCTGGGGCAGCGTTGCGCGGCCGGAGCGCAGGATGGAGAGTACGCGCCGGATCAACAGCGTGGTCTTCCCGGTCCCCGCCGCCGCCTCCACCAGCAGCGTCGTATCAAGGTCATTCGCCGCGCGTTCGCGTGCCGCGTTGTCCGGCGGCAGGCGCGGAACACCTTGCGAAGGATTATGCGAACCTTTGCAAGGTCGCTTTGATGGTTGTCCGGCAGAATTATTCTTGCGCGCGCTCATTCTATCTCACTCAAGGCCAGATAGTTACGGACAGTCTTGGCATCCGCCTTCCACTTATGATCCAGCCGGTATCCATGCCCGCAGGCGGCGCGGAAGTCACAACTGTCGCAACGTCGGGATGGCTGACTTGGGAAGAAGTCGCCGCGCGCGATTCCGTCGAGGATTGTCCGCACAATGAAGCGAAGCTGCTCCAGCTTCGCTGGCCAGTTCTCGCGGTCGAAGCGCAGCGCCGGCTTCTCCGACCGCTCGCTCAGGTAGAGATACTCCGCCATCTGCGGCGGAGCGTCCGGCAGCAGCATCTCGGCGGCCAGCAGGTACACCGGCAACTGGAGCGCTTGACCGCCGGCGAAGCCGTTGTCCTTCCACCCCTGCGGCGCGCGGCCGGTCTTGTAGTCCACGACGCGCGATGCGTGCCGCGCCGCGTCGAGGTCAATGCGGTCAATTCGTCCGCCGAAACGCGCCTCACGGCCCAGTGCAATTTCCAGCCGCGCGGGTTTGCTCGTCGAGGAAGCGCTCTCCTCGGCCTCGCCAGAAGGCAGCCCGAAGCGGACCTCGAAGAGCGCAGGGCGGAACCCACCGGCTTCGCGCAGTTGGCGCATCAGCGCCCGGCGCAACTCGCGCAGCATCCTGTTCTGCTCGATTCGCCACATGAGCGGAAACCCGGTCAGCCCCGTCCGCTCGAACCGCTCGAAGCGCCGCCGCGCCACGGTTTCAAGGGCAGGCCAGGAACTCTCCGTCAGCGCCTCGCCGCGCTTCACCGCATCCGACATGAACTCCCACAGGATGGCGTGCATCAGCGAACCGCGGTCCAGCGGCGTGATTCGCGCGACGCGCTCCGGCTCTTCCATCGGCTCCAGCCGCAGCACCTGGCGCATCAGGAACTCGAACGGGCATCGAGCGTAAAGCTCAAGCCGGGTGGGGGATACAACTTCCTCCTCGTGGCGGCGAATGGCGCGCGCCGCCAGCAGCGCGGGGCTGCGGATCATCCCGTCGTACTCGGAGAACTGGCCGCGCCCCCAGCGCGCACTTTCCGCCTCCAGCGCCTGCATGAAGAAGGGGCTCACCTGCCCCAAGTAGAGCAGCGCCTCCGAATGCCCCGCGCCCACGGCTTCCTGCAGCGCCGCCAGGTCGTACTCCAGCGGACGCAGCGCGCGACGGCGCGGGGTCGCGTCCGCGCCGAGTCCCACGCACCGCCCGCGCGGGTCGGTCCGAAGGAACTCCTCGAGCGCGCGGTAATCCGCCGGCCTGCCGGTGAGCGATTCCACTACGCGCAGGAGGAAGGGGGAGGGGATGCGCGCGCGGCCGCTTGATGCCTCCATCCGAGGGAAGCTCAGCACCAGCCGCCGCCGCGCCGACTGCGTCGCCAGCGCGAAAAGCATCTCCTCCTCTTCACGTCGCCGCCCCTTGAGCGGCAACTCCGCAGGCAGGCCGGACGTGCGCAGCGCTTCCATCAGACGCAGCCGCTCGGCATCCAGCAGGACGGGATCCTGACGGGGTGGCGAGGGGAACGCGCCTTCGACAAGGCCCGGGAGCATCACCACGTCGAACGTCACCCCGCGTGCTTCCATCAACGCGGCCACCGTCGGTTCCGCCGCGCCGAAGCGCGTCTTGCCACGCACCGGCCGCTCCAAGGCGTCGAGCAGCATTTGCTGGAACAGTTCCGGGGTGGGGGGGATTCCCATCACGTCCAGCCCGGCCAGCGACTCCAGCGCCGCCCGGACCTGGGCCGCATCCTCTGCCGCGTCCGCCAATTCGTCGAACAGCGCGCCGAATGACCCCGTCATCTTTTCCCAGGAATGCGCCTGCGCGCTCTGGCGGAGCCCGTCGCAGAGGCGCTGCACCCGCGCGCGCAACGCGGCCAGGGAGGCCTGCTCGGCCGGGTCCGCGGCGCGCGGCTCCTCATTCTCCCCGCGCGGCCTGGGGCGCGCCATCTCCTCCGCCAATCGTTCGAGGTTCCGCTGCCACTCCTCTGCCCCCTCCACGATCCCGGCTCGGCGGGTGAAGTAATTCCATTGTTCCACCGGCAGGTCGGGCTGTTCCCTCTTGAAAGATGCCTGCGCTGTTGGGCTGGGGTCTCCCTCCGCTCCGGGGGCGCAGCATGCTGCGCCCCTACAGTCAGACTTGGCGGAAGCTGTTCCCCTTTGCTCCGAACGCAGCGGCGCGGCGAAGAAGAACTCCATCACCTCCGCGCGGCGCAGGCGGCCATTGAGCAGCCCCGCCAGCAGTCCGAGCGCGTGCCCGGCCGGACGCAGGCTGAACGGCAGCCCTCCGTGGAAATACCCCTTCAGGCCAATCCCGTCGAACAGTTCCGTCAGGGCCGAGCGGTATGGCTCCGGCGAGCGCAGGAGGATTCCGAACGTCGCCTCCGGGTCCTCCCGCTCCGAGTGCGCGATTTCGCGGACGAGCTCTTCCGCCTCGCGCGTCGTCCCCGGCGCGCTGAGCAGAAGTATCTCCGGTGGCGGCGCATTCTCATGCGAGGGCGCAGCATGCTGCGCCCCTACAGATGCGCACGGCGCAGGGGACGCCGTGACAGCGTGCGCCGGCTGCGGAACGAACCCACGCTCCAGGAACCATTCATGCGCCGGGCGCGCGTAACGGAAGGCCGCCTCCTCGCGCCAGGGGAAATAGGCGGTCGCCGATGCCTGTTCGCAGCAGGCGGCGAGAAAATGCGCCTGCGCCGAGTTGAAATCGTAGAGGCCATAGATCGCCAGCCGCGCCACTCCGCGCAGCCAAGCCCCCGAGGCTGACTCGCGCGCAGCGCGGTCCAGCAACTCCGCCTCGTCATAGTACCCGTGCGCCGCCTTGGCGGCCTCCAACTCCCGCCACAGCCGCGCCACGTCGTTCAGCTTGCGCCGCAGCAGGTCGCGCGCTCCGATCCCGCGCAGTGCGCGCTCCAGCCCCGCGGGCGTCAGCCCCGCGTCCTTCAGGTCGCGGCAGGTCGCCAGCAGCGCGGCCTGGAAGCCGCGCTTGGCCGCGACGGGGGCGAAATACTCCAGTTCCCTGGCCTCCTGAATCGCCTTCGCCAGAGCGAGCTCCGCGCAGAACTCCGGCAGGGGGGACTTTCCCTCGATTGCCAGCGCATCCGCCGCCAACCGCCGCGCCAGGCCGTTGAGAGTGTAGAACAGCAAGTTCGCGTGCGAGCAGCCGGCCGCCGCCAGACGCCGCGCGAGGTGAATCCGCAGCATCTGGTTCGGGACGAGCACCACCATCGGCGCGAGCGGGTCCGCCCTGCGCAGCGCGGCAGTCTCCTTGAGGAACGCCTCCTCCAACTCGGGGAAAGTCCCGTGCAGGAGGCGGCGCTCCAAGTGCGATGTCCCTTTTTCTTCCATGACGGGAATCATAACACAAGGCACTGACAAGCGCAGCGGCGGGAACGGAGGATTTGCGATTTGGACGGACAGCGGCGGGACGGAAACGGAAGGACGAACTTTGGGAACAGGATAGCGGGAACCACGATGATATGGAGGGTGACGACGAAGAAGGAGGGGCAACACATGGGGCAACAAATCTCTGGACAATCGGGGCGCGTTGCGCGTATAATAAATCGTCCTGTAGAAGAAACGGTCTGGTATAATAAAACGTCTTGCATAAATCTCTGAGGGCAGAAGAGAGAACTCGGAGTGTGATTATGCGGTTTCGGCGCACCTGGCTAGTGCCGTGCCTATTGCTGACGCTCCTCCTCCTTCCCCTCTCGCTCCTCGCCGCGCCGGCGCCGAAGCTCGAACGCGCGAAGAACTACAAGCCTGACCACCTGATCGTCAAATACAAGCCGGGCGTCAACGCGATGCGCCTCGACCCGATCGCCGCGGAGACGAAGGGGCAGGCGAAGGCGATCCGGCGCTTCAACTCCTCCGACGCCATTCTCTACAAGCTCCCGGCGGACTCCGACGTGGACGCCATCATTGACCGCATCCAGGCCGACCCACGGGTCGCGTACGCCGAGCGTGACCACTACCTGAGCATTCACGCGCCCGTCATTCCGGATGACCCGTACTTCGAAGACTGCTGGGGACTGGACAACACGGGGCAGTCGCTGGGCACCATAGACTGCGACATTGACGCTCCGGAGGCGTGGGAGTACGCGGCGGCGCTGGAGGCGGACGGGGTCGTCCCGACCAACACCATTGTCGCGGTGATTGACACGGGCGTGGATTACGACCACGAGGACCTCCACGACAACATGTGGACCAACCCCGGCGAGATACCGGACAACGGCATTGATGACGACGGCAACGGCATCGTGGACGACTACTACGGCATCTGCGCGCTGAACGGCGAAGTCACCGGCGACCCGATGGATGATCACAGCCACGGGTCGCACTGCGCGGGGGTCATCGGCGCGGTCGCCAACAACCAGAAGGGGATCACGGGCATCGCCTGGAACGTCCGCATCATGGCGCTGAAGTTCCTCGCCTCCGACGGTGGCGGCCTCGAATCCGACGCGGCCACCTGCATCGATTACGCCGTCGCGCACGGCGCCAAGGTGCTGAGCAACTCCTACGGCGGGCCGGACCACAGCCAACTCCTCTACGACGCCATCAGCAACGCCCGGGACGCCGGCGTCCTCTTCGTCGTCTCCTCCGGCAACGAGACGATGGACATTGACGCCTTCCCCTCGTATCCCGCCTCGTATGACCAGGACAACATCATCTCCGTCCTGTCCACCGGCGGCTCCGACAACATCTCCTATTTTTCCAACTACGGCATCGTGAACGTGGACGTCGGTGCGCCGGGCGAGGACATTTTCAGCACCATTCCGGACGACTACGGGCTCATGAGCGGCACCAGCATGTCCTGCCCGCACGTCAGCGGCATCGCGGCCCTCGTGCTGTCCTATAACGCGGGCCTTTCCATGCAGGACCTGCGGGAGCGGATCCTGTGGACGGGGGACCCTTCCTTCGACCTCGAAGAAACCACCTCCACGGGGCTGCGCGTGAACGCCTTCAACGCGCTCGCGGGGCGCTATTCGGTGCGCATCACGACGGTGCCGCCGCTTCCGGAGGCGGAGGTGGGCGTGCCTTACGACGCCTCCTTCGAGTGCAAGGGGTTCGCCCCGCCCTACACCTGGTCCTGGAGCACCCCGCCGTACATGGAACGCGAAGTGGAGAACCGCTACGGCGCCGTCGGCACGGCCAAGAGCTGGACTGCCGATGAAGGGATGTGGGCGCTGCCGCTCCCCTTCAGCTTCCCCTTCTACGGCGAAGGGCAGACGCACCTCTATGTCTGCTCCAACGGCTACGTCCAGTTCGCCCCGCCGGGCGCGCCGCCCACCCCCACCTACGAATCCGATGTCACCACGCTGGCGGCGCGCAAGATGATCGCGGTCTACTGGTCGGACCTCACCACCGACAACCTGACCGGGGCGGGGCTGGATATCTTTGTCGAACAGGACGCCAGCCACGTCACCATCCGGTGGCAGGCGAGCGAGGCGGATTGGCTCCTCAGCGGCGAGATCAACGTCTCGCTGACGCTCTACGCCGACGGGCGTCTGGAGATGCATTACGGCCCGAAGAACTTCTCCCTCGTTGGCGGCGTGGCCGGCATCTCCTACGGAGATGGCGTCAGCTACCGCATGTCCCGCAAGAAGACGAACCAGATGGACCTGGCCTGGGCGCCCACCTCCGAATGGGTTGCGGGGCAAACGCCTCCGGGGATCGCGCCCTCCCCCGAAGGCGTCCTCAGCGGGACCCCGACGGCGGCGGGGTACTATGACTTCGACGTCACGGTCGAGGACGACACCGGCGGAAGCAACACCAAGCCCTTCGGCATTCAGGTCTTCCCCGGCGGCCTGCGGGCGAATTTCAGCGGCACGCCGCGCCAGAGCCCGAAGCCGCTGACGGTGACCTTCACCGACAGCTCGGAGGGGAACAACGGCATCGGCTCCTGGCTCTGGAATTTCGGCGATGGCGCCGGAAGCACGGAGCAGAACCCCGTCCACGAATATACCCAGGCGGGGAACTTCACCGTCGCGCTCACCGTCACCGACGCACTCGATCCGGAGAAGCGCGTCACCTGCACGAAGCTGCGCTACATTCAAGTGACCGAGCGCGGTCCCATCGTGGATTTCAGCGCCGTGCCGACCCTGGGTATGGAACCGCTGGATGTGACGTTCACCGACCTAACGACCCGCTCCGACCCGGACGACTGGATGACCGAGCCGCTGTACTGGGTGTGGGACTTCGGCGACGGGGACGGGCTGTACCTCTTCGAGCCGCAGACCATCGTTGAGCACACCTATGAAGCCGCCGGAACTTACACCGTCACCCTCACCGTCGCCGACGGCTACGCAGAAGCCGTCAAGTTGAAGCCGAGCTATATTGTCGTCACCGCCGACCCGAACGCCACCACGACGACCACCGTTTCCACCACGACCACCACGGTTCCCGGCGGGACCACCACGACGACGATCCCCGCCAACGCGCACGTCGTCCGCGACCTGCCGTCCAGCTACGTGGCGGGGCAGGCATTCCCCGTCAGCCTCCATGCAACCCCCGATCCCGGCGCGCTGGTCTGGGGCGTCGAGGAAGCGCCCCCGACGGGGTGGGCCGTCAGCAACATCAGCGACGGGGGGAGTTGGTACGATACCGACAAGAAGATCGCGTGGGTCTTTTCACTTGACACCACCCCGCGCACGCTCTCCTACAACGTCACTCCCCCGGTCGGCACGACTGGTCCGGCAACCTTCACCGGCACCGCCAACTTCATGATGGAGAACGAGCCGGTCTACGGCGATTCACAGATCGGGGACAACGTCACCACGACGACCGACTCGACCACCACGACTACCACCACCTCGACGACAAGCACGACCGTCTCAACCACGAGCACTACAACGACTTCCACCAGCACGACCACAAGCACCACGACGACGACTACGCTGCCACCGCCGACCACGACAAGCAGCACAACCACCACGACGACAAGTACGACGACCACGACCACCAGCAGCACTACGACGACCGAGTCCACAACTACTTCCACGACCAGCACAACAACAAGCACGACAAGCACCACGACCACGACGCTGCCGCCAACCACGACAAGCAGCACGACCACCACGACGACGAGTACGACGACCTCCACCACGTCCACTACCAGTACGAGCACCAGCACCACCACGCTGCCGCCTGCGACTACGACGACCAGCACGACCTCCACAACAACCACGAGTTCGACCAGTACGACCACCAGCAGCACTACGACGACCGAGTCCACGACTACTTCCACGACCAGTACAACAACAAGCACGACAAGCACCACGACCACGACGCTACCGCCAACCACGACGAGCACCACGATGACTTCGACGACCAGCACCACAACCACCACGACGTTGCCGCCCACAACCACAACGAGTAGCACGACTTCCACAACGACCACGAGCACCACGACCTCGACTACATCTACTACGTCCACTACCAGTACTAGCACCACCACGCTGCCGCCTACGACCACGACAAGCAGCACGACTTCCACGACGAGCACTACGACGACTTCGACAACCAGCACCACAACTACCACGACGTTGCCGCCTGCGACTACGACGAGCAGCACGACCACCACGACGACCACGACTTCAACGAGTACGACCACCAGCAGCACAACGACAACCGAGTCCACAACCACTTCCACGACCAGCACGACGACCACGCTGCCGCCGACCACGACAAGCAGCACGACCACCACGACAAGCACAAGCACTACGACGACGTCCACAACCACTTCCACGACCAGCACAACGACAAGCACGACAAGCACTACCACCACGACGACGAGCACGACGTCCACCTCCAGCACATCCACTACCAGTACGAGCACCACTACCACGACATTGCCGCCAACCACGACGAGCAGCACGACCACCACAACGAGCAGCACCACAACGACGCAGAGGCCGACCACCACGACCACGAGCACCACCACGACGACGCTCCCCGGGAGCATCACGGTGGCGTACCCCAGTGACAGCGGCATCTGCTTCGAGCGCGGGGCGACGTGCATGATCGAGTGGACCTCCGCGAACCTGCCCGCAAAGGCAAAGGTGAAGGTCGAATTGACTGATTCGGGTTCAACGGAGAGCCCCTGGCTACTCGCCGCGGCGGCTTCGAACACCGGTCTTTACAGGTGGACGGTCGGCGACTGGAAGTCGAGGGTCAAGGACGTCTATCCCAACGGGGAGAACTACAAGATCCGCGTCAGCACGCTGGATGATGCCGTAGGGGACAGCAGCGACGAGGGCTTCGCCATCGGCAGCATCACCTCCCTGACAGTGAGCGGTTTGACAAGCGTCCAAGGGGGCGCTACCCCGGAGCAATACAGCTGCATGGCACATTATGACTTCGGGCCGGACCGCGAGGTTACGAACGAGGTGAAGTGGAGTTGCACAAAGGTCAAGGGGGCCAGGATGGGCAAGGGCGGCTTGCTGACCACCGCGCCGGTCGGCACGGAGCAGTCCTGCACCATCACGGCGACTTATGGGAAGGGGAAGCCGCCGCTCAGCGACAGTCTGGTGATCACGGTCACGCCGTAGCGGATGATCTGCGATTGGCTAATCGCGATTTGCGAATTGATCGAACAACGGCTACGGAAAACTGGGAGATTGCCACGGCCATCGCTGCGCTCGGCCTCGCAATGACTCATTGATGTGGCCGTCATAGCGTCCCCACGTAACCAACGCATCGCCAAAACAGTTGTCCTTTTTCCCCCTGAAATCATATACTTGTATCCTTGGGGACATTCTCGAGAGCCTTTCCGGCCGGAGCTTGGCGGATGATTGTCGGTCTGGAGATATGCGGTGACACGGTTCGCGCGGTTCGCCAGGGGCGGCCGCGCGCGGCGGGGGCGGCGCAATCTATCGCGCTTCCCATCGATGCCGGCCGCGTGCCCGTTGAGCGGCTGGCGGGAGCGCTGGGGGCGCGAAACCCCGTCTGGGGCGTGGCTGTTCCCTCCTCTTGGTGTCTCTACCGGACCATCTCGCTGCCGTACAGCGCGCCGGGGCGCGTCGCCGCCACGTTCCGCTATGCGCTGGAAGGGAGGCTGCCCGGCTCGGTCGAGGAGTACTGCATTGACGCGCTCTCCGAGCTGCGCCCCGCAGGGGAGAAGGGATGCCGCCTGACCGTCGCCGCCTGCCCGAAGGAGAAGGTCCGCGACCTCGTCGCACAGTTGAAAGAGGTCGGCGCGCACCCTTGCGTCGTGCAGCCGGCGCTGCTGGCGCTGGCCCGGCGGCTGCGAAGCGCCGTGCCGAACGGCCTGATCCTCCGCATCGGGCAGGAGGTGGAACTGGGCGTCATGCAGCAAGGGGAGCTTGTCGCTGCGGACGTTTTCCCGCTCCTCCCCGACGAGGGGCCGGGCGCCCCCGGCGACGCGGCGGCGCTTCTTGAGCGGGTTCGCTTCGCGCTCAACGCAATGGAACTCTCGTGGGGGCATTTCAGCATCGAGCGTTGCGTTCTCATCGTTCCCGATTCCATGCGCGAGACACTGAGCAGCGCGCTGGCCGGCGCGCTGAACATCCCCGTCGAACCGCCGCCGGAGGAAGTGGGCGGTCCGGAGTTTGCCGTGGCGTGGGGAATTGCCGCGCAGGCGGCAGACAAGGCGCACCTGGCCCCCAGCCTTCTCCAAGGGGAGTTTGCGCATCCGGCGCACGCGCAGCGCTACGAGCGCCGCGCTGCCGTTGCGCTGGCCATGGTGATCGGCATCGTGCTGCTCCTGGGCATCTGGAGCGTGCGCCAATTCCTCGTCGTGCGCGCGTCGGAAAGGGCCGACCAGCGCCGCGAGCAGGAGCTCTACCGCCAAGTTCTTCCCGCCGCACAGGGAGTGCCCTCCTTGGACAGGATGAAGGCCGAGCTCGCGCGCATCGAGAAGCAAGGGGCCGGCGCCAGCGACCGTGTCTCCATCATCGGGGGCTGGATGGAGTTGCTACGGCTGACTCCGCCGGAGATCGCATTGGAGTCCATTGAGATCAACACCAAGCGGATCGCCCTGCGCGCCCGCAGCAAGGATCGCGCCAAGGCCTGGGAACTGCAGGCGGCGTTGCGCAAGTCCGCTCTGCTGGTTCCGAGCCAACCCGGCGAGATCCGCACGACCGAGGGAGGCGCCACCACCTTCTCCATGGAGGTGCGGTACCGATGAACCTGCGCCAGTGGTCTCAGGAGCATCAGACGCTCGCGGCCCTCATCTTGGGCCTCGCAGCGGCGCTGTTGCTGGAGGGGGCGCTGCTCTGGCAGCTTGGCAAAGCGCGCGAGCTCGCCGCGCGGCATCAGCCGCGCCTGGTGGAGATGGAGCGGATTGCCGGGAAAGTCCGCGCCCTGCGCGGCCCGGAGGGCTCCGGCGGGCCGAAGTTCCTGGCCGCCGAGAGCCGCTTCAACGCCGAGGCGGTGGACCGCGTGGCGAGAGATCAGAAGATCGTGGAACGCGTCGCCTCCTCAAGCGTCAAAGTGGAGAGGCACACGGACCAAAGCCGCGAGCAGGTGGTCGGCCTTTCGGTCAAAGGGCTTGCCACGTCGCAACTGGTGAACTTCCTGCGCGCCGTGGAAGGACTCGACCCGGCGGTGCGCACGCGCCTGCTCGTCATTACCCTCAATAACGAAAAGCCGTCCCTGGTGGACGCCAAGGTAGAGATCAGCGCCTATGAGTCCGCTGCAACCGCGACGGAATAACCGAGCCATTGTGCTCATCATGACCGTGCTCGTCCTGAGCATCCTGGCGCTGCTGGGCTACGCCTTCAGTTACGGCGCCGGGGTGAACGTTGCAGCGGCGCGCAACAGCCGCGAGGCGGCGCGCCTGGATGCCGGCGCGCAGTCGGCCCTGGCCTGGGCCTGCGCGCTGCTTCGCCGGGAGGCCGGCTCACTCGCACCCGACACCCTGAACGACGCATGGAACAACCCCGAACTGCAGGTGACGGTGGGGGAGGAGCTGTTCAACCTTCGCATCGTGGACGAGGACCGCAAGCTCAACTGGAACCGCGCGGGGCGGCGTCCCGCCGACGAAAGCCAGTTGGACCTGCGCGAGCCGCTGCGCCGTCTCGTCACGGCCGCCGGCGGCACCGACGATGACGCCGCCGCGCTCCGCGCCTGGGTGGACCCGGACACCGCGGGAAGCGGCGACGCCACCGCCCCCAAGGTCCCGATACCCGTCATCGGCGCGCTGGCCGCCATTCCCAACCTGGACCGCAGGCTCCTGACCGGCGCGGAGGAGCGCACCTCCCTGTACGAGTTGCTCTCCACCCACCCGCGCACCATCAACATCAACACCGCCCCGGACTTGGTGCTCGACTCCATCTGGAGTGCCGCCGGCATCGCGCGGGCGGTCCGCGACCGGCGCGCCAGACAAAGCTTCGCCAGTTCCGAGGAGGTGGACGTATTCCTCAAGACGCTCATGGCGCCGGAACTGGCGGCGGTGTACACGCCGCTCTTCGCCGTCCGCAGCGACTACTTCAGCGTGCGGGTCACCCCTGCCGCCGGGGGCGCGGGCCGCGGCCTGAACGCTCTTGTCAGGCGCAACGGCAGCGCCGTCGAACTGATCAGCGTTTCGCCGATTTCAAAGGAGGACAACCTGTGAAGAACCGTGTCCGCATGTTCCTGCTGCTGGCGCTGGCCGTCGCGCTCTGCGCGCCGTTCCGAGCGGACGCCGCCGAGCCGGCGACACCCCCCGCCACGCCGCCGGCGGCAGCCCCCTTGATGCCCCCCGTGACGCCGCCCGCGACGCGCAAGCCCGCTCCGCGCGCCCCCGCCGCGCCCAGGAGCGATCAAAACGCTCCCGCCGCCGTCACGACCGACGCGGCCGCGCCTGCGCAAGGGACAGTGCGCATTACGCTGGCAGCGGTCCCGCTCAGCGCCGTTGTACTTTACATCAGTGAGTACGCCGGCAAGCCGGTGCTGCTGCCGGACCGCTTCGCCGGCGACCGCACGGTGGACGTCATCTCCAGCGGCGGCGCGGATGTCCCCCAGGCGAAGGCGATTGAAATCCTCGCCGCCGCGCTCCGGAACGCCGGCTACTCGATGATCGAGCACCCCGACTACATCCAGATCGTCACCGAGGGGCAGACCGGCGCCCCCGTGCGCGACAGCTATCCTGAGACCGGCCTGACCGCCCAGACGCTCCTGACCATGGTGGTGGACATCAAGAACGCCGATGCGAACAATCTGCAACCCATCTTGGACGGGCTCAAGTCCAAATCGGGGTCGGTCAGAGTCTACAAAGACTTCAACAAGCTGATCATCACGGAGCAGGGGGCGCAACTGCGCGGGATGCTGGACCTCATCGCCCGCCTCGACACCAAGTGGGCCGACAACGTCACCGAACAGGTCAAGCTGGAGCAGACCTCCGTCGAGGCGCTCAGCGGCGTGGTCGGCAACTACATCCACAACCTCGCCGCGGGCGCGGACCCGCTGGTCAAGCAGCGGCTCGCGAACTTTTCCTCCTTCGCGCACTCCCCCACCAACTCCTTCGTCCTCTTCGGCAATCCGCAAGACATCCTGCGCGTGAAGCAGTTCATCCGGTCGCTGGACGTTTCCGCCGACGCGGCCAACCGCTCCTATCATACCTACTTCGTCCTCAACCGCGACGCCGCCGACCTGGTCAGCGTCCTCAACGGCATTTTCAGCGCCGTCAACGCGCGCGCCGCCAAGGACGCCCCGAGCGCGCCGGTCCCCTCGGTGATCCCCGACCCGGTCAACGGCGCCATCATCGTCATCTGCGCTCCGGACAAGTACAAGGAGATCCTCCCGCTGCTCAAGGAGCTCGACAAGGCCAAGGCGCAGGTGCTGATCGAGTCGGCCCTGGTGGAAATGAGCATGGACCGGCTCATGGACCTGGGGGTGGAACTGGCCTCGCTTGATCGGCCGGGCGAGAACGCGCGAGGCTTCGGCACCACGACGTTCGGGATGTCCACCGTCACCGCCGCGGGGCGCGTCCCCGTCCTCCCCGCCGAGGGGGGCCTCACCGCTGGCATCTTCAAGGACAACGCCCTGAACATCGCCGCGCTCCTGCGCCTGAGCCAGAGCGACGGCAACATCTCCTTCATCGCCGCACCCCGCCTCATGGCCAGCGACAACAAGCCCGCCACGGTCAAGATTTCGGAGCTGCGAGAGTACCAGAAGAGCATCATCAGCCCGGAGGGGACCACCAGCGAAGTGACCGGAGGCAATTTCAACGAGGCGAGCATCACTCTGGACATCATCCCTCACATCAATGAGGAGGGGACGGTGCGGCTGGAGATCGCGCAGACTACCGAGCAGTTCCTCCCCAGCACGGAGGGATCCAACGGCCAGGAGCTGGTCAACAAGACGAGCCGCTTTGCGAAGACCGAGGTGCTCGTTCCGGAGGGGACCACAGTGGTGATCGCCGGGCTGACGCGCACGGTGGAATCCAAGCGCGTGGCCAAGGTGCCGCTGCTGGGCAGCCTGCCGGGGTTGGGCTTCCTCTTCCGGCGCACCACCACCACCAACGAACAGCGCAACCTGTGCATCTTCATCACGCCTACCATCCTGCGCGGTCGCGCGGCGTTGGCGGCCCAGGCGGAGATGCGCAAGGATGAGATGGTCAAGAGCGCGGCGGCGGGGGGCATCCCCATGTCCGCCTCGAAGGTGGAGGTCATCATCCCATCCGGCGGGGTCAAAGGAGCGGGCGCGAATGGCAACTAGTCCGCTGCTGGACAAACTGGAGAGTTCCGGGCAGGTTCCGGCCGAGAAGGCCGCGCAACTGCGCCGGGAGATGGCGGAGGAGGCGCTTTCGCCTCTGGAGCTGCTACGGCGCGCGGATCTCCCGGAGGAGCGCCTGCTGCCGCCGCTGGCCGAAGCGTTGGGGATCCGGTTCGTCGAGTCCCTCGCCGGGCTGACGGCGCCGGAGGAGTTCTTTCAGAAGGTCCCGCCGGAATATGCCCGGCAGGTCGGCGCCATCGCGCGGTCGCTGGGGGACGGGCGGATGGAGTTGATGCTGGCCCCCGGCCCGGACCTGGCGGGGGTGGTGGGGGAGTTTGCGCGCGCCTTCGGCGTGCAGGTCGTGCCGATCCTCGCCCCGCGGCATGAGATCGAGGCCGCGGTGGACCGCTCGGTCCGGCAGCGGCCGGAGTACCTCGAACACGCCGCCGGCGAACTGGGGGGCAACGAGTTCGCCGAGAGCGCGGCGCAGATCGAGCGCGTCACCGACTTCGCCGAGCTCATGCGCAAGACGCCGGTGGTCAAGATGGTCAGCCTGCTGGTGGCGCAGGCGGTGCGCACCGGTTCGAGCGACATCCATTTCCAGCCCGCGGGCGACCGCCTGCGCGTGCGCTTCCGCACCGACGGCATCTTGCACGACGTCCTGGACCTCCCGCGCAGCGCGCAGGACGCGATTCTCAGCCGCGTCAAGGTGCTGGCCAAGATGGACATCGCCGAGCGCCGCGCCCCCCAGGACGGCCGCGCCTCCTTCCGTTACGCCGACCGGGAGATTGACGTGCGCATCAGCGTCGTCCCCACCGGCGACGGCGAGCGTGCCGTGCTGCGCCTGCTCGACAAGGAAGCCAAGCTGCTCAAGCTCGAAGAGCTCGGACTCGACCAGGAGAACCTCCGCCGCTTCGAAAGCGTCATCGAGATGTCGCACGGCATCCTGCTGGTCACCGGTCCCACCGGCAGCGGCAAGACCACCACGCTGTATGCCGCGCTCATGCGCATCAACAGCCCCGAACTCAACGTCATCACCATCGAGGACCCGATCGAATACAAGATCGCGGGCATCAGCCAGATCCAGGTGCAGTCCAAGAAGAACGTCACCTTCGCCTCGATGCTGCGCAGCGTCGTAAGGCAGGACCCGGACATCATCATGATCGGCGAAATCCGCGACGAGGAGACCGCCTCCATCGCCGTCCAGTCGTCGCTGACCGGCCACCTGGTCTTCAGCACGCTGCACACGAACGACTCCGCGGGGGCGGTGGCGCGGCTCATTGACCTGGAGGTGGAGCCGTTCCTCATTTCCAGCGCGCTGCTGGGAGTGCTGGCGCAGCGGCTGGTGCGGCGCGTCTGCCCGCATTGCATGGAAGAGGATGAGGTGTCGGCGGCGCAGTTGGAAATGCTCTCGATAGACGCGGCGCGGCAGGCGGGGCGCAAGCTGGTTCGCGGCCGCGGCTGCGACCAGTGCCTGGGGACGGGCTACCGGGGGCGCGTGGGGCTGTACGAGCTGCTGATGATGAACGACGACCTGCGCCGGCTGGTCAATCGCCGCGCCTCGTCGGGGGAGATTCGCGAGGCGGCGATGACGCACGGGCTGCGGCTGCTGCGCGCCGATGGCGCGGACAAGGCGCTGGCGGGCCTGACGACGGTCGAGGAGGTGCTGCGCGTGACTCAGAGGGACGAGACCTGAGATGGCCAGCTTCCGGTACAAAGCGGCGGACGAGAAGGGCGCGGCGGTCGCCGGCGTGTTGGTGGCCGACACGCCCGAGGACGCGCGGGCGCGGCTGCGGCAGATGGGCCTCTTCCCGGAGCGCGTCGAGGCGGTGGGCCGCAGCGCCGCGCGTTGGAGCGAACGGCTCCCCGGAACGCGCGTCCGCAACGCCGCCGCTGTCGCCATTCTCACGCGCCAGTGTGCCGTGCTCCTGGCCTCCGGCGTCCCCCTGACCGACGCGCTCCAGCTCCTCGCGCGCCAGACCGAGCACAAAGGGCTCGCGCTGGCGCTCATGGAGATATGGGAATCGGTCAACGCCGGGCGCTCCTTTGCCGACGCACTCTCGACGTACCCGCAGTTCTTCGACCGTTCCTACGTCGGCATGATCGCCTCCGGCGAGCGCAGCGGGACGATGGACGTGGTCCTTTTGCGCCTCGCGGAGTTCCTCGAACGGCGGCGCATGATGCAATCGCGCGTCTCCACCGCCTTCATCTATCCGGCCCTCCTGGTGCTGATGGTGATCGCGCTGCTCAGCTTTCTTTCGGTGTACGTGCTGCCGACGATTGCGCCGCTGCTGAAGCAGACCGGGCGGCCGCTGCCGCTCAGCACGGAACTGCTCTTCTTCGTCGGCGCGGGAGTCCAGCACGCCGGCCCCTGGCTGCTGCTGCTCCTGGCAATCGCCGTCGGCACATTCCTGGCGGTTCGGAAGCGGCCGAAGGTCCGCAACGCCCTCGACCTGGCGATGCTGCGCGTGCCGCTCTTCGGGCGCATCTGGCTCAAGAGCCTCGTGGCGCGCCTCACGATGAGCTTCTCCACTCTGTTGCGGACGGGCGTCCCCGCCGTCGAGGCGCTCGAAGTGCTCCAGGGAATGGCCCCCAACGCCGCGCTGCGCGACGAGCTTGCCTCCGTCCGCGCCGACGTCGTGGAGGGGAAAGAAATCTCCGCGCGCCTGGGCCAGAGCCGCTTCTTCCCGCCGATGGTCGGCTACATGATCGCCGTCGGCGAACGCAGCGGCAACCTGGCTGACGTGCTCGAACAGGTCTCCAACGCCTACGATCAGGAGGTGGAGATCGCGTCGCGCCGGCTGCTGGCCATCCTCGAGCCGGCGCTTGTGTTGATCATGGCGGGCGTGGTCGGCTTTATTGCCATGTCGCTCATGGTCACGATACTGGAACTGAGCCACATATAGAAATGTGGGCACGGGCTTTAGCCCGTGCGGGGCAAGGCAATGCCTTGCCCCTACGAACGGCTGCGGCGCAACGGTCTTGCACAAAGAAAGGAAGCATCAGCGATGAAGATTGCCTTTACACAAAGACGGGTTTCCGGCCTCACGCTGCTGGAGATCATGGTGGTGGTAATGATCATGGGGATGATCGCCGCCATCGTCAGCAAAGTGGTCATTGATCGCATGGAGATCGCGCGCGTCAACACCGCCCGCGCGCAGATCGCCGAGATGATGGGCGCGCTGGACATGTTCTATGCCGACAACAGCTTTTTCCCCACGACGGAACAGGGTCTCGACGCCCTCATTCGCAAGCCCGCGAGCGGCCGCGTCCCGGACAAGTACAATGAGAACGGCTACCTCAACGGCTCCGTGGTGCCCGACGATCCGTGGGGCCATCCCTACGAGTACTTCTCTCCGGCCGCGAACGGCAAGTACGAGATCATCAGCCGCGGCGCCGACGGCCTGGAGGGGGGCGAAGGATACGATGCCGACATCAGCAGCGCCAACCTGGCCGCCAAGAAGCTGTAGCGGCGGCGTCACCCTCATTGAGTTGCTGGCCGCGCTGGTGATCCTGGCGCTGCTGGTGACGCTCGTGCGCACCGGGCTGGATGGGGCCACGCCGCGCTGGCGGCTGCGCGCGGCGGCGCACCAGATCGAGAACGTCGTGCGCTTCGCCCAGAACGCCGCCGTCTCCTCCGGCGGTTCCGCGCAGGTATTCTACGACGTGCGCGAGAACCGCTATTGGGTCCGCCGCACCGGCGACGAGGAGCCTATCCTGGCCGTCCATACCCTCCCCGGCGGGGTGAACTTCGACGAGGTCCGCTTCGCGGACGGCCTGAGCATTGTGAACGATGTGGCGGCGGTCCGCGCTTACGAGGACGGCACGCTGGACTTTCACCGCGTCATCCTCGCCGCTCCGGGGGGCGGGCGCGCGCGCCTCTCCTTCCAGCGGCTCACCGGCGATATGGATTACGAGGAGGTCGCCGAAGATGCGGAGTTTCGGTGAGCGCCTTTGCGCGCGGATATTAGACAAAGTGGCGCGGGTTATCCAACCCGCGATCATTATGCGTTCCTTCCGCTTGGAGAAATCGCGGGCGTTCCGCCCGCGACGCGGACTGGATAGTCCGCGCCACTTGCGGCCCGCCGGGGGCTTCAGCCTACTTGAAGTGGTGGTTTCCATCGCCATTCTTGGCGGGGTGATCACCGCCCTGCTGGTGGCGCGTTCCAGCGCCCAGGAGACCCACCTGATCGCGGCTCAGATGCTCACCGCCACGCGGCTGGCCGCCTCGCGCGCCGCGCTCGTCCGCGCCGGGGCCCTCGGCCCGGGAGAAGGGGAAATCGGCGAGCCTTCCGGCTATCGGTGGCGCATCACGGCGATCCCCCCGCCCGAGGGAGGCCGCAAGGACGTGCGCATGTATGATCTGAGCGTTTGGCCGGAAGCGCATGAGGCCGAGGCGGGCGTCGGCCTGCACGTCTGGATTCTCGACCGGACGGTGGAGGCAGCGCCATGAGCCTAAGCCGGCTGACTCGCGTATCACACAACGGGTCTCGCGCAAAGCCGCAAGGACGCAAAGAACGACGGCAACAGCGAAGCGTAACTGACTCGTCGTCACGCCAACCTGGTGGATCGTCGTGCATCCGGCACGGCACTCCAACATGCGTTCGCTTTGGCGTTGCTCATGCCGTACTTTGCGACTCTGCGCCCCACTCGGCCCTGAGCTCGTGGCCGAAGGGTCTGCGTGAGAACTCCGGATTCACGTTGTTGGAAATGGTCGCCGCCATCGCGATCGGGGCGATACTGCTGGTCACGCTGGCCGGCGTGCTTAACGTGACCGTGCGCGGGACCGAGCAGATGCGCGGCATCATGCGGCAGGCGCGGCTGCAGGCCGGCGTCGAGCGCATTTTGAGGCGCGACCTGGAACTGGCGTTCCGGGCGGGGGAGAAGGGGATCATCTTCGTCGGCCAGCCGCAGACCGGCAGCGGCGTCATCCTGGAGTTCACGAGTCAGAGCAGCTTTAGTCGCGGCGCGACCCCGCCGGCAGGTCTCGTCCGCGTCGAGTATTCGCTGGCACCCTCCGTGAACTTCTCCGGTGCGAGTCAACTGTGCCGCCGCGAGATGACTTATATTCCCGGGAAGCCGCCGGATCACTCGAAGGCGGAGCCGGAGCCGCTGGCGGATGGCGTCGCCGACCTCGCCGTGTCGTTCTTCGACGGAGCCAGATGGATGGACACGTGGCGGCGCGACACGCTGCCCCCGCTGATCAAGCTGCAACTGCGCTTCGCCGAAAATGCCGCCGACCCCAAAGTCTCGCCGCGCGTGGAATATTACTTCGCGCCCTGCGTTGACCCCGCGGCGCAGGCGCTGCCGAATTAGGGGGACGGCGATTCAGTAATCAGTAATCCGTACTTCCCCATCACTTCCTGCTCGCAATGAACTTCTCCACGGAGCGGTCGTACGTGCGCTCCACGTCGGGGGTGAAGAAGCAGGCCGGGAGCTGGCCGCTGCGGCGGTGGTAGTGCAGGCACTCGCAGCAACGCGCGTGCTTTTCGCAGCCGGAGTAGGTGCAGGTGCAGAGCTTGGCGTTTTCTTTCAGGCGGGGGCAATCGGGCATGGCGGGTCCTCTCTGAGAAATCAGGATTTGGGCTTCGGCTGTTCCTCCCGGCTCAACTCTTGCTGGATTGTGCGGTTGATATGGTTCATCATCTCAAGATAATCCGCCTGGGCGCGGAGAAGCTCCCGGAGCTTGGGGTGGGTGTGGACTGCGTCGGCGAGGTCGCGCATCCGGTGCTTGTCCTCGACTTCGACCGGCTTGCCGGAGGACTCCAACTCCTCGATGCGGCGGCGCTGTGCCTCGAAATCGCTTAACAGCTTGTGGGTAGGTTCGTCGGATTGCACCGCCGATTCGCTGCGCCGCAGCCGGGCGAAGACCTCGGACGCGGCGATCTTGCGTCCCAGTTCCGCGGCGCCGGCAAGAATTTCATCCATCGGCGACTCCTCTAGCTGGCGCCCTGCAAGGAAGGAAGGAACAGCGCCGGCTTCTTCGGCGGGGTGAGCGGCTCCTGCTTCGGCATCGGAAGGCGCGGGGGCTCGTACGCCCGCGTGGCGACGCGCAGTTCCGCGCGTTCCCCCCCGCTGATGCCGGGCCTCAGGCCGCTTGTGCCCGCGCGGCGCGCCTCGCGTTCGGATTGCCCGCCGGCCACCGGGTGCATCAGGGGACGCGGCCCGCCGGCGTACACGAGGGTCGAGCCGGGCGGAGGCGGCAACTGCGAGACATCAAGGGGCCGGGCGGTTGAGCGGGAAGCGCCGGTGGCGGAAACGCATGCGGGAAGGGAGAGCAGGGCGGCGGCAACGAGCGCTACGATCAGGGAATGACGATTCATTGTGGCACCGATTGAACTGGATTGTAGGGTGGGATGCGCAACGGCTTCACTCACTCCGCTTCATCCGGCTCCAGGCGATAAGGGGGCTTGGCCGGACGCTCGGGCGGGGTGCGGCCGACATCCTCGTCCGTCTGCGCCGGGAGCGACTCGTCGCTCGACTCGCTCGGCGCGGTGCTGGTGTCCGCCAGGAGCTTGTAGACGCTTCCTTCGCCGTCCAGGATGCGGTCCTGCGCGAAGCTCTTGCTGTCCACAAACGCCTGGATATCCTCGATGCGCTCGATCCCGCGCAGCAACTCCGACTTCATCTCCTCCAGGATCGAGCTGACCGTCTTGTCGAACGAGTCGAACACCGACTTGAGTTCGACCTCGAAGAACTCCTTGAGGTAGGACTCCAGTTTCACCAGCCGCTCGCGCGTGCTGTTGGCGACCTTTTCGAAGTGCTCGACCCGGTCGCGCGTGGAGTTCTCGAAGCGCTCGAACCGCTCCGTTAGCCGCTGCCGCTCGACCTCCTCGCGCGAGGAGAAGCGGTCCCAGTCCTCCTGGATGTGGGAGGCCACTTCGTAGCTCTTCTGGCTCTCCTTGCGGATGCGATTCAGGAGCATGAAGACGTGCAGGACGGTGTACAACGACACCATCAGCGTGGCGAGGACGGCGAAGATCAGAAAATAATCCATCGGGCAGGAAACCCTCCCGTGAACGCATGCGAAACCTGCAACGTACATAAGGCAGTATAGTCATTGCGCACAAGAGAGTCAATCGAAGGACCGGCGAACGGCGCGGCGGGAATGACGAGAAGATGGCCGAAACGACAGGCCCGAAAGCGGTTGCGCTCTTGACAGAGATGCCCCTGCGTGGCAGAGTGGTTGCTGATGGCTACATCAGGGTTGGAACCCTGTTCCTGGACAAAGGAGAGCAAGGATGAGACGCAGTTGGATCGTTGTAAGCGCAACGCTCGCGCTGCTGCTGTGCTGGTCGCTTGGCGCGCAGGCGGCGCCGGCGGGACTCGGGACGCTTCTAACGGCCGCGGTAGGGCCGGCCGACACGGAAGCGCCGCCTGCACCGCCCCCGATGACCAAGACCCCGGAAGCCAAGAGGCCCCCGATAGTTTCCATCCCGCGCCCGCCGAGTCCGGAGGGGGCGACCGACAGAATGAACCAGATCGTGACTGCCGCCTGCACCGAAAGTTGGGCAGCCAAGGATGCGGACACGCAGAAACTGGTGGACGCGCTGTTGGCCGACCGCAAGGTGATGATCCAGACCGAACTCGATCGCGTCGCGGCGCTTGAGGAACTTACCCAGGCTGCGCGCGGCGGCGACGAAGCGGCCCTGAAAGCGGCCGTGCAGAAGGTGCGGACGGTGAGCGAAAAGCTCCGTCAGGATGGCGAAGCCGCCAACAAGGGCTTCAGGGCCCTCAACGAACGCCTCCGGCAGCTCAGACCTGCTCCTGTGCCAGCGTCCCCGAAGGCGGGCGCAGAGCCGAAGGGCGCCAACGCGGGAGAGCCGATGCAGAAGTAAGAGGTGCAGGCGCGGGTATCAGCCCGCGCAATGCAGATGGAGAGAGGAAAAGCAACGCAGGCCGCCGGAGAGTTCTTCCGGCGGCCTGTCGTTCTGCGCAGTCTTCCTGCGGGTCAGCGCACTCCCCGCAGATAGTTCTTCCAGCCAACATCCTCGGTCGTGGAAATGTAGATTTCCCCGCTCTCGCAGGCGAGGTTGATGGCGATCTCTTTGTTCAAGAAGTGGCCGGGGCGCGCGTGCCAGAAGCAGCGGACGATCGGCACCCCCCCGCCCCACGCCTCCGCGATGTTCGACGTGATTTTCTTGGCGTCGTCGTCCCAGGATAGCCCTTTCACGTCCGTCTGCTTTGCCTCAGCCCAGGAAACGGTGCCATCACCATCGAAATCGGCCCATTTGCGGCCCGCCGTGTCTTCCCGCACGTCCGTCCACCAGGAACACCACACCGCCGCAAACTCATACATGTACGAGCACCCCGCGACCTCCTTGTTGCGCATGCCGCGGACCTTTTCCGCGTTCTCTATGTCCTTCGCGGTCGGTATGGGGACGGCGGGGCTCAAAGCCGCCGCCGCCGCGTCGCCGGCGGGGTTGTCATCGGTCTCGGTGTATTGGGAGGTACCCGAGACTGCGGCAAACCAGTTCGGTCTGCCCCCTTCCTTGCCGCGCGAGGTGTCGTCCGGGCAGATCAACACTTCCGGCGTGCCGACGCCATAGATGGGGCACATGCTGCTCAGCCAGGGGGGGAGGGTGTCCTCGTACGCCTGCTTGTACATCTCGACGCCGAGCATGAAGGTATGCAGGTTGTTCTTGCACTTGGCCTGGCGGGAGCGCTCGCGCGCGGCGGCCAGGGCCGGCATAAGCAAGGCGGCCAGGATGGCAATGATGGCGATCACGACCAACATCTCGACCAGCGTGAACGCGCCCCATCGGTTTCTACACACGGCGGGCCTCCTTCTCAAACGACGCGGCCGACTGCGCGCCGGCGGCCTGCCCGGTGCGGCCGGCCTTGCGGCCAACCCAATTGTACCAGATGACGAAGGCGATGATAAGAAGGGCCAGCAGGATGATTGCGATGGCAATAACAATGCGAACCCTGCGCGCGACGGAGGGCTGCGGCTGCGCCACGGGCGCGGCCACGCCCGGCGTCTCCGCCGCCGGCATGCGCTCGCGGCCGCGCCCACGGCCACGCTCCCGCCTCATCCGGCGGGGATGCCGCGCGCGATCTTCATCGTAATCCACCTCCTCGGTCGGGCCGGGGGGAATTGACGCGAATCCGTCCTCACTCTCGTCCGTTCCTTCCGGCACTTCCGGAATCTCGAACTGTTGCTCCTCGAAGAGGAATATCTTGTCCGGCGATACCGGTTCCTCCTCGGAGGGCTGGCCTGGACCTTCCCCTTCGAGCGGGGCGGTTGGCGGCTCCCGCTCTTCGGACGCGGGAGCGTCCGAGGCGTTCCCAACAGGCTGCGGCGCGGCCTCCCCTTGCGGCTCGGGAACGGTGACCGGCTCCGTCGCGGGTTCCGGTCCGAGCGGGGGAGGAACGGCGACCGGCTCCGTGGCCGGTTCCGGCGTCGGTGCGACTGCGGGGACAGGCTGCGTGGGGGGCTCGGGGATCGGAGCGGTGGGCGTCGGCGCGGCGGGCGGCGCTTCGGGCGAAGCATCCTCCTTCCGCTCACCGGGAAGGGCGTCTTTCTCGTCGGGCATTTAGCAATCTTTTGTAGGAAAAGGCTCGCGCAAAAGGGACTGCACAGACAGTATTCTACACACCGGGGGCGGTTGCGCAAGTCGGAATCAGCGCGGGGCATGGACGGACATGGACAGATACGGACGGATAGGGACAGACACGGACAAGCGCGGAACGTTGTTCCCCGCGCTGCGGCTTGTCTTCACCGTCGCGCCAGGCCGGCGAGAAAGGCTTCGAGGCGCTGATTCATCCCCGGCTCGCCGTCGTAGAAGAGGCTGACCATCGGCACGCGCGTCTCCGACTGCACCTGCCGGCAGAGGGCGGAGGTGATGGTGCCGGGCATGCAGCCGAAGGGGGCGACGTTCACCACCAGCGCGGCGCCGCGCTGCGCGAAGAGGCGCGCGCGCCCCATGGTGATGATCGCCTCGCCGCCGAAGTTCATCGGCAGGTACCGCGCCCCCTCGTCAATCACCTCCTGGATCGGCGGCTCGCGCCGGTCCGCCAGCAAGGGGGAGGCGAGCGAGTGGAACTCGTGCTCCATGTCGGTCAGGAACTTGTTTCTCAGGAAGGCGCCGAGCGTCTCGTGAAGGCGCATCGGCTGCCGCAGGGTGTGCCACTGCTGGAAGGCGGCCGAGTACAGAATCCATTCCCCCATCGGCGCCAGCCACGCCTCGCCGCCGTAGCGTTCGATCGCGCGGATCACCTCGTCGTTGGAGAAGAGGTTGCAGCGGACGTAAATCTCTCCCACCACTCCGACCAGCGGCTTGGAGCCGATGCGCTCGGCCGGGACCTCGCCGATGCGGCGGATGGCGGCGCGGAAGGCCGAACGCACGTCGCGCTTTTGCTCCATCAAGGCGGCGATCCCCTCCGCCTCCCGCCGGACGGCGCGGTCGGTCGCGCCCGGCTCGGTCTCGTACGGACGGATGCGGCAGCCCGCCTTCCAGAGCATGTCGGCGCAGAGCATGGCGCGCCAGAGTGCGATGCGCGTCGCCTGCGGCAACCCCAGGTAGGAATTGCCCGCGCAGGGGGAGAGGATTTGCACCTGCCCCCACCCCATCCGATTGAACACCAGCCGCTGCAATGTGGCGTACTGCCCGAAGCGGCAGGGGCCGTCACTGGTGGGCATGAACAGCGCCTGCCCGCGCGCGTCGAGATTCTTCCGGCGCATCAGGTCGGCGAAGACGCCGGTGGTGCAGGCGGTGGGCATGCACTCGCTCCCGCGCGTCAGCGAGCGGCCCATATCGAAGGACTCGCGCGTCTCCGGCGGCAGCGACTCCGCGTCGAACCCCGCCGCGCGCAGCGAGGAGGCGAACAGCGGCCCCCCCAGCGGGTGCATGTTGGGCAGCCAGAGCTTGCGCCGGCGGATCTCCTTGAGCTCGGTCCGCGTGTTCGGCACATGGAACGTCCCGAACGCCGCCGGCGGCGTGGCCCGCACGACGTCCATGAACGCCTGAATGCGCGTCAGGTAGCCGGCGTCCCCGCCGTGCTCATCCAGCTCCAGCGTCAGAAAGGGCTTCTCCGCCATGATCTCTTCCACGAAGCTGAGCAGGAAGCTGTCCGGGCCGCAGGAGAAGTTGGTGAAGTAGACCCCGACCAAGTTCTTGTGGCGGCGGATGAACTCGGCGGCGCAGAGCACTTCCTGGCCGTAGGCCCAGTACATGTTGCGGAAGGCGGGGTTGATGCGTTCGGTATCCGTGGGGAGCATGTCCATCGGAATGACGGTGAGGCCGAGGTCGGCGATCTTCTGCGGGAGGGAGAGGTTTGCGCCCGCGTCCAGCGTGCTGTAGGGGCGGCCCATGACGACGATGGCGGTGGCGTTGGCGCGTTCGAGGCGCTGCAGCAAGCGCTCTCCTTCCGCCTTGCGCGCGTGGTCGAAATGCGCCTGCGCCTCCTTCGCCTTGCGCCAGGCGGCGCGCACAGCCGAGGGGGAGACTTCGAGCCGCTCGGCCATCGTGTCCACCAGTTCCCCGGACTGCTGCGTCGCGCGCAGCGAGAAGTCCACCACCGGGCTGAGCAGGCGCGACGCGTCCACGCCGTGCACCGTGAGCGCCGAGCGCACGACGCTGGGGAAGGCCTGGACGTACGGGCAGTAGTGGCTGTTGGTGGTCGCCGGATTGGTGGAGGCGCAGATCATCTGCGGCAGGAAGATGAAGTCCACCGCCGGGTCGGCCGCCAGCGTGGCGGCATGGCCGTGCGCGACCTTGATGGGGAAGCAGAAATCCGCCGCCGTCACCTCGCCGCCGCGGCGGACGATCTCCTCGCTGGTGCGCTCGGAAAGCGCCAGCTTGAACCCCAGTTCGCGGAAGAAGGTCCGCCAGAGCGGATAGTGGCTGAAGGCGGTCAGCGCGCGCGGCATGCCGACGGTGCGCGTCGCCGTCGCGGGGACTGCCCCCTCCTCCTTGAGCAGCAGGCTCATCCGCTTGCGGAACGGCTGGAACTCCTCGCGTACGCGCACGCTCTTCTCTTCCGGGTCGCGCCCGCACATGTACCCCCAGCTTGGCCGCTCTGGCTCCCCCTCGATCTGGGCGAAGCTGATATTGCAGCGGTTCTGGCAGAGCTCGCAGCGCTCGTTGGAGAGGGTGATCTTGCGCTGCGACAGGTCCAGTCCCTTGAAGCGCGACGCCGCGCGCCTGGCCGTGAGGGCGCGTTTGGTCAGGAGCGCCGCTCCATACGAGCCCATAACGTGGCAGTAGGGGCTGACCACCATCTCCACTCCCAGCAGGTTCTCGAACGCCGCCACCAGGCCGGGATTGCGGGCGGTCGCCCCTTGGAAGAAGATTTTGCTGTTGCTCACGCGCCGCCGTCCGACCACCTTGTTCAGGTAGTTCTTCACCACGCTGCAGAGGACGGCGGCCATGCACTCCTCGCGGGTGTATCCCTGGCGCAGCAGGCGCTCCACGTCCTGCTCCATGAAGACCGTGCAGCGGTCCGAGGTGACGGGCGGGGCGATGCCCATCACTACGCGCCCGATCTCCTCCAGGCCCAGCCCCAGCTTCTTGGCCTGCTCCTCGACGAAAGAGCCGGTGCCGGCGGCGCAGACGTAGTTCATGTTGCTGTCGGAGATGCGGCCGTTGCGCGCGCGGATGTACTTCGAGTCCTGCCCGCCGATCTCGAAGATGGTGTCCACGGTCGGGTCCACGTGCATCGCGCCGGTCAGGTGGGCGGTGATCTCGTTGGTCACCTCATCCGCGCCGATCACCTGCCCGACCAGCTTGCGCCCGGAGCCGGTGGTGCCCACGCCGAGCACCTGGACGGGGGAGCGCTTCCGCTCGGCCAGTTGCTGAATCGCGATGAAGAGGTTCTTCGTCGCCTGGATCGGGTCTCCGGCGGTGCGCCGGTAGACGTCCGCCAGCACGCGCTCCTGTGCGTCCATGAGCACCGCCTTGGTGCTGGTGGAGCCGACGTCAATCCCCAGGTACGCCGCGACGGGCGCGCCCTCGGGCCAGTGCGTGATGCGCACCTCGTTCCCGAGTTCGTCGGTGTACGCCTCGGCCACCGCGAAGGAGGGGTAGTGCGTCTTGTGGAACTCGAGCCGGCTGCGCCGGGGGGCCTCGGCGGCGCGCTGCCCCTTGTCGTGCAGCGAGCCGACCGTGGCCGCGAGCCCGTCCGCGTGGCCGTTGGTCATGTGGGCCGCGCCGATGGCGCAGGAATAGGCCGCGTCGTCGAACGTCTGCACCATCTCGCCGTAACGCGCCGTGAGCCAGCGCAGCACCTCGCGGTTCTGCGAGACGCCGCCGGTCAGCACCGTCAGCCCTTTCAGCGGCCGGCCGCGCAGGAGGGTGTTCAGGAAGGTGCCGGTCATGCTTTTGCAGAGGCCGGACCAGAGCGCCGCCTTGTCGTACCCCTCTTGCTGGCGGTGGATGAGGTCGGTCTTGGCGAAGACGGAGCAGCGCGTGGCGATGGGCGGGGGGGCGTCGTGGTGCGGGAAGGCCGCCATGTCCTCGTAGCGGATGCCGAGGCGCTCCGCCTGCTGGTCCAGGAAGGAGCCGGTGCCTGCGGCGCAGAGGGAGTTGGTGCTGTAATCCAGGAAGCGGCCGGACTCGTCGAGCTGGATCAGCGTGACGGAACTGCCGCCGACGTTGATGATGTTGCGCGCTTTCGGGAAGCGTCGGCGGACCGATTCGATCTCGGCGCTGACCACGTCCACCGGGACGAGGTTCAGCCCTCCGGCGATGAGGCCGCCGTAGGAGCCGGTGATCCCCACCGCGACCGTGCCGGGGATATCAAGCTCGCGCAGCGTTTCCGCGGCCACGGCGACGGGGTTGCCATGATGGCGACGCGCGACCCGCCGGACCACGCGGTCCTCCGGATCGAGCGCGACCACCTTGACCGATACTCCTCCCGCGTCCAGGCCGACGCGGAACGCCGATGGAGACATGAGAAGACGCCTTTCATGTTGGCGCGACGCCGCGCACCGGCAGCCCGGGGCTGCTCTATAAATGTTGATGCGCCGGCGGCGCCGCCCGCGAACGCCGTGCACAAGTTGATGGTTGGCCTATGATTCTACCGAAGCCTTCGAGGGACAGTCAAGGAGATGAATGCAGAACGCAGAATGCAGAGCGCAGAACGGAGAGACAGCGCGCCTGTTCCTGCATCTTCGTAAGGCGAGTCAAATGTCTCCTACTTTCCTTCCTTGGCGGTGGGGGCGTCGGTTGCGCCTGCGTTGGCGGTGATCAGCGCGGGCACCCACTGCGCGGAGGTCGCCATCACCCAATCGAGGTCCGCTTTCGACTTGTAGAAGGAGATGACGTGAATGAAGATCATCCTGTCTTTGACTCTGACGAAGCTCATGGCGTTTACCAGAAGGGTGGGCTGAGACGGTCCGCCGGGGATGGGTGAGCAAAGGTACATGGGAACGATAAGATAGTTCGTCCCTTCAGCGAGTTGGGGAATGGCGCGCGTCTGGCCGGGCTTCATGCCGGTGGCAGGGTCGAGATCCTTGGGCGGCGCGTTTGCGTCTCCCCTAGCGGTTGCCTGGGCCTGCAACTCCGCCTGCTGCCGCGCCTTGGCCTGCTTCACGAATTCCTGGAACTTTTCTGCGGTCTGCGCTTCATCTGCAAGTCGCTTGGCGGCGAAGATGTAGACATACCGCGTCACGGGCGCCGCAGGGTCCGTCTTGAGGAGCTCGGAGATATCATTCGGCGTGTAGAGCGCCACTTGGATGGTCTCGCGCGGCGCGACGTTCCTGAGGATCGCCGTCAGTTGTGGCACGTCTCCGACTTCCTGAAACCCCTGGCAGTCCGGCACAACGATCTGGACGCCTCCAACGGCGACGCTGCGCGCCGGGGCTTGCGCCCCTGCGATATGGCCAACCATCAGCAGCGCCATCAGCACGGGCAGCCAGTTGCGCATGGTTTCCCTCTCTTCTGAGCCGCGATTCCGCAAGGGATGGACGGTCGGGGACCGTCGTGCCCTCTCTTGCCACTATCCTATGTTCCCCGGAGCGAAGCAACTGAGAATCGCGCGTGCGGGCGGGGAGAAGCGGACGGAAGGGGCAAGGGCGCAGCATGCTGCGCCCCTACAAGGCATGGCAAGGTCCGCGTCGCTTCATTGCCATCCTCTGCAAACGCGTGGTATCATCCAGAGCTGTGATTTACTGTGAACGGAAAGGAACGCAAACACCATGAAACTCGCGCGCTTCGAGGTCGGCGGGCAGGCAAGGTTCGGGCGGATCGAAGGGGAAGAACTGATCGAGTTGGACGGGTCATACTTCGGGGCGGCGTCGCCCACCGGCCGCCGGCATCCGCTCGGCTCCGCGCGGCTGCTTTGCCCCGCGCTCCCCACCAAGATCGTCTGTCTGGGCCTGAATTATCGCGATCACGCGAAGGAGATGGGCAAGCCGATCCCCCAGGAACCCTGCCTGTTCATGAAGCCGGAGACGGCCGTCATCGGGCCGGAGGATACGATCCGCTGTCCGGAAATGTCCCGCCAGGTGGATTACGAGGCGGAGCTGGCGATCGTCATCGGCCGCACGCTGCGGCAGGCCGTCCCGGAGGAGGCGATGAAGGCGGTCCTGGGGTATACCTGCCTCAACGACGTCACTGCGCGCGACTTGCAGGCCAAGGACGGCCAGTGGACGCGCGCCAAGGGGTTCGACACGTTCTGCCCCATAGGCCCCTGGATCACCGATGAGGTGGACCCGGACCACCTGGACGTCGAGTTGCGCCTGAACGGCCGGGTCCGGCAGCGCTCCAACACCGAGCAGTTCGTCTTCCGCACGGCGGAGATCGTCAGCTTCATCAGCCGCGTGATGACGCTGCGCCCCGGCGACGTGATCGCCACCGGCACTCCCTCCGGCATCGGGCCGATGCAGCCGGGCGATGTCGTCGAAGTGATCGTCCAGGGCATCGGCACTCTCAGAAACAAGGTGGGCTGAAATGCGCGCGACCCGAACGATGACGCGATGGGCGCTCCTGGCGACGCTGGCGATTCTCCTGACCGGCTGGACGGCGATGGCCCAGGAGAGGCCGCTCGTCACCACCCTGGACAACGGCGTCACCGTCGTGGTGATCGAGAACCACCAATCCCCCGTGGTCGCCCTGCGCGCGTACATCAAGGCGGGCAGCATGGACGAGGGGGCGCAGGGGCGCGGCATGAGCCATCTGCTCGAACATCTCGTCGCCTCCGGCACGACCGCCACACGGACCGAGAAGCAGTCGCGCGAAATGCTCGACGCCATCGGCGCGGAGTGCAACGCCTACACCTCGCTCGATCACATGTGCTACTACATGAGCACCTCAGCGCGCTTCTTCGACACCGGGGTGGAGTTGCTCAGCGACTGGGTGATGAACTGCACCATCCCCGCGGAGGAGTTCCAGCGCGAGCTCGAAGTGGTTCAGCGCGAGATGGAGTCGCGCCGCTCCGACCCGAACGTGCTGCTGCACGAGACGATGAACATGCTGATGTTCCAGGTCCATCCAGTGCGCTGGCCGGTGCTGGGCTTCCGCGACTCCTTCCGGCACATCACGCGAGAGGACCTGCTGGCGTACTACCACGCCACCTTCGTGCCGGACAACGTGCTGTTCGTCGCCGCGGGCGACGTGAATGCGAAAGAAGCGACCGAGACGATCCGCAAAGCATTCGCCCCGTTCGAGCGCCGCCCGGTGACGATGAGGGTCTATCCGGAGGAGCCGCCCCAGGTTGCGCCGCGCGAGGAGCATCGCGAGATGGCGGCCTCCCAGGCGCGCCTTCTCATGGCTTGGCGAACGGTGCCGCTGACCGACCCGGCGCTCTATCCGCTGGACTTGCTGAGCGATATCCTCAGCAACGGCGACAGTTCCCGCCTGGTCCGCCTCCTGCGCGAGCAGCGCAGGCTCGTGACCTCCGTGACCACCTGGTCCTACACGCCTGGCTACGATGCCGGCCAGTTCGCCATCTATGCCACACTCGACCCGGCGAACGTTTCCGCCGCGCGTGAGGCGGTGCTGGGGGAAGTCCGCCGCGCGCAGGAGGAACTGGTGAGCGACGAGGAACTCGCGCGCGCCAAGCGGCAGAAGATCGCCGAATACCAGTTCGGACGTCAGACCGCCGAGGCGCAGGCCGGCACGGTCGCCAGCGACCTGCTGAGCGCGCACGATCCGACCTTCAGCAAGTCCTATTCCGAGCGGATTCAGAAGACCACCGCCGAGGAGATTCGCGCCGCAGCGCGCAAGTATTTTGACCCGGACCGGCTCTGCGTGGTCACCGTCACGCCGCCGGCCAAGTCCGCGGGGCCGGCGGGGGGGACTTCTCCGGCCAAAGCCGGTGAGATTGTCAGGACCGAACTGCCGAACGGCATGAAGTTGCTCATCAAGCGCAACCCCGCCAATCCCACCGTCGCCGTCAACGCCTTCTTCCTCGGCGGGCTGCGCGCCGAGCCGGCGGACAAGCAGGGGCTGTCGCTCTTCACCGCCCACATGCTCACGCGGGGCACGCGCAGCCGCACGACTGAGCAGATCGCCCGCATGATGGAGGACATGGGCGGGGAGATCGGCGTCTCCAGCGGCAACAACGCCCTCTACCTGAGCGCCGCCTGCCTCAAGGCGGACCTGCCGCGCACCCTCGAATTAACCGCCGACGTGCTGCGCAATCCCATCTTCCCACTGGAGGAGATTGACCGTCTCCGGCCCATGCTGCTGGCCGCCGCCGCGCGTCAGCGCGACGCCTGGCAGACGGAGTTGACCCTCGATTTCCGCGAAAAGTTCTTTGACGGCAACCCCTATGCCGGCAGCGCCCTCGGCACGTCGGAGTCGCTCAAGGCGATTACGCGCGACGACCTGGTGTCCTTCCACCGCGCCACCGTCATGCCGAACAACATGGTGCTGACGGTGTTCGGCGACGTGGAACCGGAGGCCGTCCAGGCGATGGCGCAGGAGCTTTTCGGCGACTGGCCGAAAGGGGAGTTCCGCGCGCCGAAGCCGCCGCTGCCGGCGCCGATCAAGGAGGACGCCACCGTCACCGAGCGCTCCAACCACAGCGCCATGGGGGGGGGGTTCATCGGCTTCCCCGGCATGACCCTCGGCGATTGGAAGGACCGCTACGCGATGGACGTGCTGGACGCCATGACCAGCGGCATCAGCCTCCCGCGCGGCTGGCTGCACGAGACGCTGCGCGGGCGCGGACTCGTGTACGAGGTGCATGCCTACAACTGGCCGGGCATCGAGCCGGGGTTCTTCGGCATCTACGCCGGGACGGAGCCACAGAAAGTGGAGGAGGTGAAGAAGCTAATCCTCGAACAACTCGGCCGCCTGACGAAAGAGCCGCTCGCGGAGGCGGAACTGGCCGCCGCGCGACAGGTGTGCGTGACGGCCGACGTGCTGGAGACGCAAACCAACGGCCAGCAGGCGATGCGCGCCGGACTCGACGAGTTGTACGGCCTCGGCTACGATTCCTACACCCGCTACGCGGAGGGGGTGCTCACCGTCACGGCGGCGGATGTCAAACGCGTCGCGGAGAAATACCTGACGCATTACCTGTGCGTGTTCATGGTGCCGACAGAGAACGAATGATTTGCGATTACTGATTAGCGATTGCCGACTTGCGATTTGAACGGCCCCTGCGAAGGGGGCTTGAGTGTCGCATCAGCGCCATTCAGAAATCAGTAATCGGCTTTTCGTCGCCTTGCCTCATCCCCCGCCCTTGCCATAAAATAGCGGAACGTATGCAGGGAGTGTCCGTTCCGTTGGAAGAAGGAGGCGCAAGTATGTTCGCACACAGGAAGCATGTCGTGTTGATGGGAATCCTCGCATTGCTGGCCGTGGGTCCGATCTGCTGCGGCCAGGACAAGACGGCCCCCCAGGCGAAAAACGAGGCGCCCCCCGCGATGACCGCCCAGGAGCGCGCGGCGCTCAAGCAGGAAGTCGCCAAACTCAACGAGCAGTGCAAGCCGTTCATGGACCTCTTCGTCAAGACGACGGAACTGGTCCTTCCCTCCGTCGTCAGCGTCTCGACGCTCCGCACCATCGAGATGCAGGAGAACCCGTTCGAGCGGTTCTTCGGCCCGTTCGGCAACCCGTTTGAGAATCCATTCGAGAACCCGCAGCAGCAGCCGCGCCAGCGCGCGCCGCAACAGCAGCCACGCGAGTTCCGCGCCCCCGGCCTGGGCAGCGGCTTCGTGGTGGATGCCGCGCAGGGGTACATCGTGACGAATTACCATGTCGTCCGGGACGTCAAGGCGGAGGACATCACCGTGACCTTCTCGGACGGCCGCGAACTGACCGTCGAGAAGGTGGTCTTTGACCCGCGCACCGATATCGCGGTTCTTAAAGTCAAGCCGGACGGCAAGCTGGTCGCGCTGGAGTGGGCCGATGGTGCGCCGGTGAAACGCGGCCAGTGGGTGCTGGCGGTCGGCAGCCCGATGGGGTTCGGCAGCACGGTGACCAGCGGGATCATCAGCGCTCCCAGCACGCGCGAGCGGCTGTTCGGCCAGCGCGGCCGCGAAAGCCTGCGTGCCAACCAGGACCCCTTTGCCGTCGAGGATTACATCCAGACCGACGCCGCCATTAACCCCGGCAACAGCGGGGGGCCGCTGGTGGACATGGAAGGAAGGGTGCTCGGCCTGAACACCCTGATCGTCAGTTCCACTCAATCCAACGCCGGGCTGGGCTTTGCCGTGCCGACGCGGCTGGCGCGTCCGGTCGTTGAGAAACTCATCAGCTCGGGCAAGGTGGTTCGCGGTTACCTGGGCGTCTCCATCGTCGCGCTGAAGCAGATTGATGACGCGGCCGCCCAGCAACTTTTCGGCATGAAGAGCGCCAAGGAAGTCTTCGAACGGTACAAGCTGGAGGGGGCGGATCGCGGGGTGCTCGTCGGCGGAGTCCAGCCCAACGGCCCCGCCGAGAAAGGGGGCGTGTTGCAGGGCGACCTGATCCTCTCCGTCGGCGACGTGCGCACCGACGATGTCGAGACACTGCGCTCCACCGTTTCCAGTCTGGCCCCGGGCACAAAGACCACCCTTGCCCTTCGGCGTGCGGGAGAGAACAAGAAGCTCGAACTGATAGTCGCTGAGCAGCCGTCGGGCGAGATGGCCATGGCCGGGGGAGCCGACACGGACAGGAATGAGGCGCTGGGCGTGGCCGTTCAGACGCTGACGCGCGAGTTGGCGGAGAACCTCGGCTTCCAGCCCGACACGCGCGGGGTGATCGTGGTGGACCTGATGCGGGGTGGCCCGGCCGAGCGCGCGGGAATTGTGCGCAACGACGTGATCCTGGAGGTCAACCGCAAAGGGATCAGCAACGCCGCGGAGTTCCGGGACGCGACGAAGGAGATTCCGGCGCGCGGCGTTGTGTTCCTGGTCAGCCGCGAGAACGGCAACCAGCTTATCGTCGTCAGGCCACCCGCGGAGGGGCAGCCGAAACGGTAATGGACGAGGAGATGCACCGCGGAGGCACGGAGACACTGAGAACGGCGAGAAGAGGGTAACGACGGCGACGACAACGGCCTCTTACCGCCAAGGGCGCAAAGAGCGCCAGGAACGGCAAGAGAAGGACAACGACGACAACGATCTTTGACTACGAAACACGCGAAAAGCGCGAATAGAAACGGGGAATATTTTCGCACCTTTCGCGTGTTTTGTAGTTAATTCCGTTGTGGCGGTCTTCGTTACTCTGCCCTGTTGTTCTCCGTGTCTCCGTGTCTCCGTGGTGAAACAGTCCGTCCCGGCTCGGCGAGTTTCTCGATCCGCGCGAGAATCGCCTCCACGAGGTGATCCAGGTTCTCGTCGAAGCTGAAATGGCAGAGCACCTCGCTGCACCCCTCGGCCAGCATCACGTTCAGACCCTTGACCTGGAGCTGGCGGAAATCGGTCCGCACGCCCAGGACCGGCTTGCCCAGGGCGCGCGCGAAGCCGACCTCGAACGCCACGCCGCTGTCCGCGTCGGCGCCATCCAGCAACGCCAGCAGGATATCCGCCGCGCGGACCGCCTCCAGGCAGCGCTTGAACACCACTTGAAGGTGGCGGCGGTCGTTGTAAGCGCCTCCGCCGGGGCCGACGCGGAAGTCCTGCGGCAGCACCACCTCCGCGTGGGGCAGGCGCTCCTGAAGCCGCGCGGCCAGCCGGCGGTTGTACTGGCGCTCCTGCTGGCTGAACAACGGCGCGGCGAGGTAGATCTTCATGGGCGTCCTCGGGCGACTAGCGCGCCAGACCGCGGCGCGCACGGGGAATCCGGCGGATCCGACAGATCGGACGGATCAGGCGGATCGGACAAATCGGACGGATATGGCATTCAGCCCTTATACAGTTTCCGGTCCAGGCTCCGCACCCAGTCGGTCCAGTCCGGATCGGCATTCTTGTCCTCGGCGATCGTCTCAGCGATGTCCTTGAGCTTCGCGTCGAGGTTGTCCAGGTAATGCAGCGCCATCGCCTCGGCGAACATCGGCAGTTTTGGCGAGCCGAAGTCGTACTGCCCGTGGTGGCTCAGGATCATGTGGCGCAGCATGTTCAGGGTGGTCTCCGGGAAATCGGGGAGCTTGAGGGCGTGCTCCTCCAGCATGAGCACGCCGATGGTGATGTGCCCCACCAGGTTCCCCGGCACGCTGTAGCGGAAGGCGCGCTTGTAGGCCAGTTCGCGCGTCTTGCCGATGTCGTGGACGAACGTTCCGGCCAGCAGAAGGTCGCGGCGCAGTTGCGGGTACTGCTCGCAGATGCGCACGGCGGTCTGCAGCATCGCCAGCGTGTGCTCCAGCAGCCCGCCGAGGTAGGCGTGGTGGTTCACCGTCGCCGCAGGCGCGGTGCGGAAGGAATCCATGAACTCCTTGTCGGCCAGGAGGGCATTGACCAGCGCCTTGAGGTGCGGCTCCTGGATCGTCGCCAGGATGGCGGTCAGGTCGCGCGCCATCTGGACGGGGTCGCGCGGGCACTGCGGGAGGAAGTCCCCCAGCCGCAGCGTGTCCGGCTCCGGCTTGCTGATTGAGCGGATGTTCAATTGGAGCTGGTTCTGGTAGGACTCGGCGCGCCCCTTGACCTGAATGATCTCCTCGGGAAGGATGGTCGCGGCGAACGCCTCGGTCGCGTCCCACAGGCGGCCCTGGATCTGCCCGCTGCGGTCGGCGAGGGTGAGGCTCAGGTAGGTTCCACCCGTGCGGGTGCCGCGCAGGGAGGACTCGACCACCATGAACGGCGCATCCACCGGCTCGCCGGGCTTGAGGGCGTCAATCATTTGCTTGGGCATGGAGAACGTGCGCTCCAGAAAAAAACGACGCAAGGACATAAAGCACTGCAAGGACAAGAAGGACGACGACACGGACAACCACTCTCTTACGGCGACAGGACCTCGAACGCGCTCGTCAGGATGTCCTCCCCCAGCGCGTTGACGAGCACCAGGTCATACTCCCCCGGCGGCGCCTTGTTCGGAACGGCGAACTCCACCAGGCTTTCGTTGTCGTCCGCGTCCATCGTCCAAGTGGCGACCTTGCAGGAGAAGCTGACCATGTCGGGTCCGGACCCCTGGCGCAGGTACACCTTCCCCTTCTTCGTCCCGAAGTAGTCGCCGGACATCTGGATCACCGCTTTGGGCGCTCCGCTGGAGGGGGAGATTATCCCCATGTCCGGGCCGGCGTAAGTGAACCCTTTCGCGAACACTTGCTCGTCCGCCCCCTTGGGTTCGCCGGGCTGGAGGCCTACGTCATACTGCTCGCCGACCGCCATTCCCTTGGTCACCTGGCAGGTGACAAGCGTGTCGGTCCATGACAGGACCTTCACCGGCGCGGCGGAATCGCCAAAGCGCAGCTTCCCCTTCTTGGTCCCGAACCCCGTTCCCGCAATCTCGATGCGCGTCCCAATGGTCCCCACCGGCGGGGTGCAGGCCGGGATGTCCCCCTCCAGGCGGAAATTGTCTATCTGGAGGTCGTTCCCGTGCCCGCTGATGCCGCGCAGCGCAAAGCGGAAATCGAGCGTGCCGTCGTAACCGCCCAAGTCAATCGTATGCTCCTCCCAGCCGTCGGACGCGCGGTATCGGGAGACCGAGCCGCATTCGGTGTACTCCCCCCCGTTTGCCGAGACCTCGATGAGCACGTGGTCGTTCCGCTCAGGATAGCCGGAATCGTGATACATGTTGAATACGAGGCGGAGGTTTCTGTACGGTGTGACGTCCACTACTTCGTTGACGTGGAGCCGCGACCAGTCCCCGTCCGCGGCGGCGGCGGAGTTGAAGTAGAGCAGGTTGGGCGCGCTCAATGCGCTCTGCGCCACGGTGCGGTTCCCCTCATTGGTCGCCCAGGTCGCCGAGCCGGTATGCGGACCAAGGATCATGCCAAAGGGAAGGTCCGGCGCCGTGACGTTGTCGAAGTCGCGCCAGAAGATGAATGTTGCCGTCGCGGTGCTCGCCAGGCCGAACGTAACCACAGCGGCCAGCGCCAGGAGGACCCACGCCCTACGAAATGTCACGCCGCCTGTTTCATTCATCGCAGCGTCCTTTCGTCCTGAACCGCAACCGGTCAACCGATGGGAATCAAGGTAACAAGTTTCGGAGAGGATGTCGAGAGGGACGGCTGATCTGTGATTGGCGAATGGCGATATGCGAATTGCGAAGTAAACAACGGCAAGGCGAGACTACGAAACACGCGAAAGGCGCGAAAGAAGAGAACATTCTCTCTGCTTTCTGTTTTCAGCCTTCAGTTCTCAGTTCTCGTCGTCCTCATTGGCCTTCCGTGGTGCGAAAGGAACGGAAGAAATGGTAGGAACGAACATTGATCGCGGGCTGGATAACCCGCGCCACGTTCAGAACAGCCCCGTCTTGACGGCATACTTCGTGAGCGTCGGGTACGCCGCCAAGAGCGGCTCCGGTACGGGGACGCGCTTGCCCGTGAGGCGCGATTTGACCTCCAGCGCGTTCACGACGGCCTGCCCCTTGTAGTGGTTGTTGGCGATGACGAACATCTGCTGCGCCTTCCCCTCGGAGGCGGCCGCGCCGATTTGCTCAACCCAGGGGGTCAGTTCCTTCTCGCTGTAGAGGTAGTTGTACCGCTCGTTGCGCCCCTTCTCCTGATTGAACCATGCCTTCGCGTTGCGCCCGTGGAAGCGGTAGTAGCCTACCGGGCCGGTGAGGAGGTTCGTGGCGGGGAGGTTGCCGCCGAGGCGCGGCTGGTCAATGTTGCAGAAGCCGAGTCCGCGCGCGCGGAGGAATTCCAGGTTTTCCGGCGTATTCCAATCGCGATGGCGCACTTCGACGACGCAGGGGAATTGGGCGAACTGCTCCGCGAGGCGCGCGAGCCAGTCACGCTCGGGGTCCGTCGGCTTGAAGGACCAGGGAAATTGAAGCAGCAGCGCGCCGAGCCGGCCCGCTTCGCGCAGCGGCTCGATGCCGTCGCTGAACGTCCGCGCCTCGGCGCGCGTCCAGGGCTGCTCGCGCGCGTGCGTGAAGCGCTGCCAGAGTTTCGCGGTGAAGAAGAACTCCGGGCGATCGGCCACCTGCGCCACCCACTTGGCGGCCATCGCGGCGGCGGGGGGGCGGTAGAAGGAGGTGTTGATCTCCATGGCGTCGAGGTAGCGCGACAGGTAGGCCAGTTCGGAAAGCCCTCTGCGGGCGCGCTTGTCGGGAAAGACCACCCCCGCCCAGTCCGGGTAGGACCAGCCGGCGACGCCGACACGGACGGACGAAGGATCACACATGACGGCTTCTCACCGCGGAGACGCGGAGAACGCAGAGAACGACGGTTAAGGGTAACGGCAACGACGACGGCTTTCAACTCATGCTGTTATTCGCGTCCTTTGCGGCGCTCGTTGTTGCCGCTTCCGTTGCCCTGCTTAATTCTTCTCCGTGCTCTCTGCGTCTCCGCGGTGAACGCCGGTGTCTCATCGTTCCGGGTCGGGGAAGAAGGTGTGGAAGAACTCGGGCTGCCCCATTTCGAATCGCGCCGACAGAATGTCCTTGTCGGTGATCGGTCCCAGTCTGTCGAGGCGTTCGGCCTCCTTCGGCGAGCGGCGCGCAATGAATTTCAACCGGCGCAGTTTCTCGGTCACGCGCTCGCCGAACTGCTCCGGGTCGGCTTCCAGCGCCTGTTCGTACGCGTCGCAGGCGGCCTGGATTTCCCCCCGCATTTCGTGGACCATGCCGATCCACCAATGAATCTGCGCGTCAAACATCTCGTCCCCCAGCCCGCCCTCGAACGCCCGGATCGCTTCGCGGAATGCGCGGTCCAGCGCGCGGGGGTCGTGCGCGATCAGCTCTCCCGGGTGCGGCCCCGGCTTGGTGAAGCGCCGGAGCGCGGAGGAATAGGTGTTGTATCCGAGCGCGAAATGCACGAGCGGATGATGGCAGCCCATGCGCATGGCGCGCTTGAGCAACTGGATCACCTCGCCGGTCCGCCCGAGATGGTAGTTGCATTCCGCCAGCAGCAGGTCGCACGCCACGGCCTGAGAGCCGTCCGCGACCTCCATTCGTTGGAGCGACCGGCTCAGGCGGTCGAGCAGGAAATGGGATTCTTTTCCTGTGCGGATAACCTCTCCGATGGGGACCTCGCCCATGCCGTCCAGCCGCCCGGCGGATTCATGGCGGCGGCACTCGACACGGAGGAACAGATGAAACGCCTGCCCCAGCCGCGCGTCATTCGCGCCGACTTCCGCCATCAGACTGTTAAGGTACCGATAGAACGCGCGCGAGAAGGGAGAGACGGTCGGCAAACGCTCGACCCGCCGCAGCGTGGCGTCCACCGCCTCACCCTTTTTCGGATACTCGTTCATCACTTTTCCTCTTGCTCCCTACTTTTATTATTGGGCCGTTCTTCGTCACTGTCAAGGAATTGGCGCAATAATTGACAAGCGCCGGGGGGCGTCATATAATGCTTCGCAACGTACCGTCCCACAATTAGATACAACGACCCGCGGCAGCGGGAGAAGGTCTTAAATGGCTTCACGAAAACGAGGTAAACGCTCTGCGCGCCGTTCCGGGTTAAAGACGAAAGCGTTGTTTGCCGAAGAGACCGCGAAGAAGGCAACCACCTCCGGCGTTGTAGGGGCAAGGCATGCCTTGCCCCTACGAGAGCGAAAACGTCAAGCGGTTGTTCCCGCCACTTCTGCGTTGCGCGCCGATAAGACGGCCCCTTCCGCCCATTCGGCTCCGCTCAGGGCTTCGGCGGACAAGCCCACACCGCGCACTTCGCAAACGAGCGTTCCCGCGCGCCGCCGCACGGCGGAGCAGATGGCCACGATGCAGCGGGAAATCTCGGTGAGCGAGTTCTTCACCAAGAACCGGCATCTCCTGGGCTTCGACAACCCCCGCAAGGCGCTGTTGACGGCGGTCAAGGAAGCCGTGGACAACTCGCTCGACGCGTGCGAGGAGGCGGGCATCCTCCCGGAGATCACCGTCATCATCCGGCCGGTCGAGGGGATGGAGGACCGGTTCAGCGTCTGCGTTGAGGACAACGGCCCGGGCATCGTCTCGGCGCAGGTGCCGCGCATCTTCGGCAAGCTGCTCTATGGGTCGAAATTTCACCGGATGAAGATGTCGCGCGGGCAGCAGGGGATCGGCATCAGCGCCGCGGCGATGTACGGCCAGCTCACCACGGGCAAGCCGACGCGCGTCCTCAGCCGCACGGGGTCCGGCAAGAAGGCGTTCCATTGCGAACTGCTCCTGGACACGCGCAAAAACGAGCCGCAGGTCGTGAGCGAGGGGGAGGCGGAATGGGACCGGCCGCACGGCACCTCCGTGACGATGGAGATGGAGGCGCGCTACACGCGCGGCCGGCAGTCGGTCGAGGAGTACCTTCAGCAGGTCAGCATTGCCAACCCGCACGCCACGCTGCATTTCGACCCGCCGGAGGGGGAGGCGCTGGACCTCGCGCGCACGACGAATGAGCTGCCCCCCGAGGCGCGCGAGATCAAGCCGCACCCGCTCGGCATCGAGCTGGGGATGCTCATCGGCATGCTCCAGACCAGCCGCGCGCGGAACCTCGCCGGCTTTCTGCACGGCGATTTTTCGCGCGTCAGCAGCGCCGTGGCCAAGGACATCTGCAAGCGCGCCGGGCTGCCGGAGGGGGCCAAGCCGTCGCGCATCGCCCGGCAGGAGGCGGACCAGCTCTTCCGCGCCCTCCAGGAAACCAAGCTGATGAAGCCGCCGGTGGACTGCATCGTCCCCATCGGCCAGGAGCTGCTGCTCAAGGGACTCAAGCGCGGGATGGAGGCGGAGTTCTACCACACCGTCACGCGCCCGCCCTGCGTCTATCGCGGCAACCCGTTCCAGATCGAAGTCGGCATCGCGTACGGCGGCGAACTGAAAGCCGACGAAGCGTGCCGCGTGCTGCGGTTCGCCAACCGTGTGCCGCTGCTCTACCAGCAGTCCGCCTGCGCGGTCACCCGCGCCATCGGCACCACCGCCTGGCGCAACTACGGCATTCAGCAATCCGCCGGGCAGCTCCCGGTCGGGCCGCTGGCCATCGTCGTGCACATGGCGAGCGTCTGGGTGCCGTTCACTTCTGAGAGCAAGGAAGCGATCGCGCACTACCCTGAGATTCTCAAGGAGATCAAGCTGGCGCTGCAGGAGTGCGGGCGCAGGCTGGGACAGTTCGTCCGCCATCGCCGCCGTGAGGCGGACGCGGAACGCAAGCGGCAGTACATCACCAAGTACATCCCGCATATCGGCATCGCCCTGCGCGAAATCCTCGACCTGAACGACAAGCAGGTGAATGAGGTCACGCGGAAGCTGGAGCAGATGCTTGAGAAGAGCAGGAAGATGTGAACGGCGAGCGCGGAGTGCAGCGTGCAGAGCGCAGAGTGCAGAACGAACGGCGCGCGCGTGTGGGCGGGGGCGTTCTCTGTCAATTGTCATTGCGAGCACATTAGCCGCGCGAACGACTGCGCGGCTGGTGCATGGATATGAACTGCCCAACTCGGTGCGCGCGGCGCACCTGGACCGGCAGTTCATTAGGAAACCGACCCTGAGCGAAGTCGAAGGGGAAGGCCGTGACAATCTTCCTGCTTTCCGTTGCCGTTGTTGGCGTGACGGGCCGCAGCGCGCCGGCGGAACTCGCGCCTCGAACGACTTAACGGAGAACTGGAAGATTGCCGCGTCGTCACGTCCCGCAGGCGGGACGTAACTCCTCGCAATGACGGCATATTTGTTGCCGCCGCGTCGTTCGGTGCGCTCTTCCTCGTCCAAAATGGGATGAAGATGGCTGATGGCAGTTGCGTCTATCTTGGGGACAACCTCCCGATCCTCCGCGCGATGGAGGCAGGAAGCGTGGACCTGATCTACATTGACCCGCCGTTCAACACCGGCGGGGCGCAGAGGCGCACGCGCCTGAAGACTGTGCGCGACGCCGAAGGCGACCGAACCGGTTTCGGCGGCCGGCGGTACCGCACGGAGCGCATGGGGGATTCCTCCTTTGCGGACAAGTTCGACGACTACCTCGGTTTCCTGGGGCCGCGCCTCCGGGAGGCGCACCGCGTGCTCGCGCCGCACGGTTCGCTCTACCTGCACCTGAACTGCCGCGAGGTGCATTATGCGAAGGTGCTGATGGACGGCATTTTCGGACGCGAGAATTTTCTGAATGAGATCATCTGGGCGTACGATTACGGCGCGCGCCAGCGCGACCGATGGCCGGCCAAGCACGACAACATTCTTTTCTACGTGAAGGACCGCAGCAGATACACCTGGAACCGAGACGCGGTGGACCGGATTCCCTACATGGCTCCCGCGCTGGTGGGGCCGGAGAAGGCGGCGCGCGGCAAGCTACCCACCGATACCTGGTGGCACACCATCGTCAGCCCCACGGGCAAGGAGAAGACGGGCTATCCGACGCAGAAGCCGCTGGGGATCGTCCGGCGGATGATTCTGGCCTCGTCGAACCCCGGCGATCTGGTGCTGGATTTCTTCGCCGGGAGCGGCACAACCGGCGTCGCAGCGCACGAACTGGGGAGGCGGTTCATCCTGGTGGACAACAACCCGGAGGCGTTTGAGGTGATGAAGAAGCGGCTGAAGGGGATGGGGGCGAAATTCGTAACGGGCAAGTGATAATTGATGATTGATTATTGATGATTGATAATTGACAGTCTGAATCCGATTCCGGCGAACTTCTTTGCCAGCGAGGGCGTTGCGCCGGCGAGCGTCACGCGCGTGTTCTGGAATTCGCGACGCACGGGGTATTCCTTCCGGAGGCGGTCGAACCAGGGGGCGCGCTCCGGCTCCGGCATGTCGAGCAGCCGCCGCAACGCAGCGTCATCGTGCTCGATAGAGTAGATGCGCCGGACCGCCTCATGCAGGACCTCTTCCTCGTTGCGCCCGGCGGCCTGAAGCGCCATTTGCGGCGTCTCTGGGGGAGGCATGGCCGTCGCGGCGTCCCAGGTCGGCTTCACCCCAAGCAGCTTGCAGGCGGCCTCGTAGAGCATCCGCGTGCCGTTGACCTTCCCGTCGAAGGAGTACCCCGCGATATGCGGCGTGCCGAGCGCGGCGCGCCGCAGGAGCGCGGCATTTAAACCCGGCTCTCCCTCCCAGACGTCCAGCACGGCGTCGGCCAGCCGCCCCTCCTCCAGCGCGCGCAGCAGCGCCGCATTGTCGGCGACGGGCCCGCGCGAGGAGTTCAGCAGCACGGCGTCGCGCTTCATTCGGCCGAGGAACGCCGCGTCCGCGAGATGCCAGGTCGGGTCGGTCCCGTTCTTCTCCAGCGGGACATGCAGCGTGATGAAATCGCAGGCGAACAGTTCCTCCAGCGGACGGTACTTGGCATCCTGCGTGGCGCGCTGTAGCGGCGGGTCGTTCAGCAGCACGCGCATTCCGAGCGCGGCGGCCTTGGCGGCGACGCGGCTCCCCACGTTGCCGACTCCGACGACGCCGACGCTGCGTCCGGCGAGCGTCCAGCCATGCCGGGCGGAGAGCGTCAGCAATGCGGCCACGATATATTCGCCCACGGAGTTGGCGTTGGAGCCGGGGGCGGCGCTGAAGGCGATGCCCGCGCGCTGAAGCCAGGGCAAGTCCACGTGGTCGGTGCCGATGGTGGCGGTCCCGACGAAGCGCACGCGGCTGCCCTCCAGCAGCGCAGCGTTCACCTTGGTCACGGAGCGCACCAGCAGGAGGTCGGCCTCGCGCACGGCGGCGGCGTCCATTTTGCGGCCGGGGAGCAGGCGCACCTCCCCCAGTGTGCCGAAGGCGTCTTTGACGTACGGGATGTTTTCGTCGGCGACGATCTTCATGTTCGCTCCATTGAGACGAATTCTTCACTACGGGGGCGCGGAGGTACGGTAGTCTATTGCGGATTTCGGAATGCGGATTGCGGATTGAAGAGGCGCGGCGCACTTGCCTGAAATCCGCACTCCGCAATCAGCACGTCCCGCCGTGTGGGACAATCCGGCCTACCTTCCGCTCAAGCCTTTCAGCGCCTTCACCCGCGTCTTGCCGGCGCGGTACAGTTCGGGGTCCACCTTCCTGCGCAGGAGGGACTTTTCGCAGCGGCGCGGGTCGAGCTGATGGTCCACGTGCGAGACGAAGATCCGGCCCCACGCGCTGATGCCTCGGCAGCCGTAGTTGCGCAGCCGATTGCGCAGGTCGGAATCGGACTGCCCCAGCCCCTCGTACGCCTCGTCGAACCCGTCCACCGCCAGCAGCGAGGCGCGGTCCACCGAGAAGTTCCCCCCCTTGGCTTTGGGGCGGTCCTTGCGGTCGAGGAGGCGGTAGAAGAGGGAGCAGAGGTCAATCCAGCGGAACATCATCCGGCGCGGCCAGGTCATGAAGCGTTCGTGCGCGCCGGAGGCGACGCCTTCGGGGGTCTGGAGCCGCGCGTCGTCAAGCCGGATGCGGGCGTAGCCCGCCGCGCAAAAGCTGTTCGGCCGCAGGCACTGCTTGTGCAGGCGCACGAAGTTCCGGAAGGGGATGCAGTCGCCATCGAGGAAAACCAACTGGTCGCCGGAGGCCTTGCGGACGGCCGCGTTGAGGATGTGCGGCTTGCGGAACCCCTTGTGCTCCTGCGTGACAAACTCGACCTTGAAGGGGGCCGCCTTGCTGAAGGAACGGACGAGTTCCACGGTGTCCGCGTCGGAACCGTCGTCCGCAATGATCAACTCGAAATCGAGATCATCCTGCGCCGCCAGCCCGGCCAGCACGAGGCGTAGCGTGTTGGGCTGGTTGAAGGAGGAAACGATGACGGAAGTGCGGCAACCGAGCATGTGTTCTCCAATGAGGTCAGGCGCCACCGATACGGCGCTGCACGCCAGTCGCATGTGATGAAACAGTACAGTAGATTGCCGGCGCGCGGAAGTCAAGAAAGCTCAAAACAAAGCGGCGCTCCCAGGCACATGCCTGAGAGCGCCGCCTATGAGCCTGCGCTACGAACTCCAGTGCGCCGCGCGCACCGCGCTATGCGACAACCGAGACGTCAATCCGAAGGCCGCGATTACATGCCGGCCTGCAACACGCCGCCCTTGTACGTTTGGATCTGCGAGCCGGCAGCCGCGTCGGGGTTGAGAATGATATAGTCACCCGCTACGGTTCCCTGGATGGTCACGGATGAGCCTAGACCGACTGCGCCAATGACGTACGCACCGGCCGGGAGCGTCCCCGGAGCCAGCTTGGACAGATCAATCGCCGCTGACGAACTGATGTCGGCGTTAACAATCGAGCCGTTCACGATCTTGCTCGAATCCACCGAGTCCGCGGCCAGGTCGGCCAGGGCGACGGAGGCGTCCACGATCTTGCTCGAGTTCACCGAGTTCGAGGCCAGGTCGCCAAGGGCGACCGAGCCATCCACGATCTTGCTCGAGTCCACCGAATCCGCGCCCAGGTCGGCCAGGGCGACGGAGGCGTCCACGATCTTGCTCGAGTTCACCGAGTCCGAAGCCAGGTCGCCGAGCGCGACCGAGCCGTCCACGATCTTGCTTGAGTTGACCGAGTCTGCGGCCAGGTCGGCGAGCGCGACCGAGGCGTCCACAATCTTGCCCGAGTCCACCGAGTTCGAGGCCAGGTCGGCGAGGGCGACCGAGCCGTCCACGATCTTCGAGGAGTTAACCGAATCGGCGGCGAGCTTGATCAGCGCCACCTGAGCGTCGCCGATGTCCGCCGTGGCAATCGAGCCGTCCACGATCTTGCTCGAATCCACCGAGTTCGAGGCCAGGTCGCCGAGAGCGACCGAGCCGTCCACAATCTTCGTGGAGTCGACCGAATCGGCGGCAAGCTTGGCCAGCGTCACCTGGGCGTCGCCGATGTCCGCGGTCGCAATCGAGCCGTCCACGATCTTCGAGGAGTCCACTGAATTGGCGGCGAGCTTGGCCAGCGTCACCTGGGCATCACCGATGTCCGCGGTGGCGATCGTGCCGTTGAGAATCTTGTCCGTCGTCACGGCGTCGGCGGCGAGTTCGCTATTGCCGACCGCGCCGGCCTGAATCTCAACGGACCCGACGGAATCGTCGGCGAGATCGGCCGCTGTAATCGTCGCATCCATTATCTTGATCGAAGTCACGGCGTCATCGTCAATCTTGGCCGTCGTCACGGCCTGATCGTCAATCTTGTCGGTCGTCACGGCGCCCGTGGCGATCTTGTCCTCGCTCACGGCCTCGTCGGCGATCTTGTTGGTGGTCACGGCGCCGTCGGCCATGTCGGCGCCGACGATTGTGCCGTCCTCGATCTTGGCCGAGGTGATTGAGCCGTCCGCAATGTGGACGACGTCCAGCGTGCCGGTGGCGTTGGCGAGGTCGAGGTAGTACGCGCCGTGCTCATCGTCGAGCAGGTCGGCGTTGAGGCTGGTCATCAGCGAACCGTCGGCGATGGGGATATCGCCGCCGTCGTCGTGGGCATGGTGTCCGTCCACCATATCGGCGTCAATCAGGCTGCCAACACCGCCATCGGGCTGCCAGCCGGGCAGGCCGGTCCAGGTGAGCACCATGCCGGTCGCGGCGCCCATCTGATCAATGTCGGCGCCGAGGATTTCGCCATTGAGAATCTTATCGGTGGTGACAGCGTCCGCGCCCAGCTTCGCATTCGTCACCGCGCCGTCAAGAATCTTCAGCGTGGTGACGGAATCTGCGGCGAGGTCGACCGCGGCGATCGTGCCATCGGAAATCTTGTCGCTCGTGACCGCGCCGGTGACGAGCTTGTCGGTGGTCACCTGAAGGTTGGCGATATCCGCCGTGGCGATGGTGCCATCGACGATCTTGGCCGAAGTGACTGAACTGTCAGCCAGGTCCGCGGCGGCCACTGCGCCATCCACGATCATGGCGGAGGTGATGCTGTTCGCCTGCCCTTCTTCGACGTAGCGGGCGTCCGCCTGGATGCGCGTGAGGAGGTCGGTATCGGCGTTGTTGTCCAGGTAGCCTTCCGCGCCGAGGTCGGCATAGGCGGAGAACAGGTCTGTCGAGAGGACGCCGGTGGCGTTTTCCAGGGCGAGATAGAAGTCACCATGCTCGCCGTCGAGCAAGTCGGCGTCGAGGCCGGAATCCTCGCCATCGTTTGCGTCAGTCCAGACGTTGCCGCCGTCAATCAGGAAATCGGCGCCGTCCAGTTCGAACCGCGCGCCGCCGCCGGCGCGAACGGCAAACTCATCGGGCCCTTCGGAGTAGAAGTCCTCGTCAAGCGAGTCGGCCCATACGAAGGCGCCGTCGTCCACGGCCTTGGCATTGCGGCCCGCCGCGAAGCTGTACTCGCCGCCGGCGTAGTTGTTATCGCCGCCGGGGACCGTCGCGGCAAAGCCGTCGGCTCCGTTGTTGCTGCCGCCGCCCACGGTGGCTTGTTCGCCGCCGGCGGTGTTGCCTTCGCCGCCTGCCACGGTAGCGTAATCGTTACTGGCGGTATTTGCGATGCCTCCGCCCACGGTGGCGAAGTCGCCGTCAACGATGTTTTCGGCGCCGCCGGCACCGCCGCCGGCGATCGTGCCACCCCACCAGGGGAACTCCACCACATTGCCTGAGTAGCCGCCGATGAGGTTCGGGCTGACGTCGGTGGGCTCGATGCGCAGAGCGCGCTCGCTGTTCACCTTGATCTCAAGCGCCTGTTCATCGGTGGTGCCGATGAAGTTCTCGCCGGCTGCGGTGCCGGCGTTCCCGAGGGTCGTCCAATAGCGGACATCGCCCTGGGCGAGGGTGAGGAGGTCCCCTTCGTCGCTGGCATCCAGATAGCCTTCCGCCTCCAGGTCCGGGTAAGCGGAGAAGAAGTCTGTGCCGAGCGTGCCGGCGTTGATATTGCTGGCATCCTGATAGAAGCTGCCTTCCTCGCCGTCCAGAAGGTCGGCGTTGAGGGTGACGTTCAAGATGCCGTTGTTCAGGGGCACCTGGCCTTCGTCGTTCCCTGCGTGCTGGCCATCCAGCATGTCGGCGTTGAGGGTTTCGTTCAGTTCGCCGTTGTTGAGGGCGACATCCCCTTCGTCGTTGCCGGCGTGTGCGCCATCCACCATGTCGGCATTCAGGTTCTCAACCAGCGTATCGGAGGCAACGGTGAACGGCGCGCCGGAGATGGCGGCGAAGATCGCCTGGTCGCCGACGTAGAGCCGGTTCGGGGTGAACACGCCGTAGCCGCTCGGGCTGGCGGCGGAACCGTAGAGGCCGTAGGTGGTTCCGCTGAGGGCGGTGGCATAGCCGGCCACGGCCTTGGCGGACGTATTGGAGGTATGCGCCGCGAGCGGCTGCGAGTCGGTGGAGTTGATCCGGAAGAAATAGGGGCCGGTCCAGTTGGGCGAGTCCACGTTATCGCCGGTCTTCTTAATGTACTTCGGGCTGGCCTTAAGTCCCATGGCGGGCTGTTCGGTGGCCCCCTTCAGGTCCATCGGGACGAAGGAGACGGTGTACGAGTTGGCGGGGGGGGTGACGTCATTCACTTGCAGAGTGAAGGTGCCCCTTCTCTGGACGAGGGCCGCGAAGCCTTCGAAGAGCACTTCGCCGGAGGCCTTAGCGGTGACGCTCACCAGCCCTGTGTACGTCCCATCGGGCCGAGCCTTCCCTCTGGCGTCGGTCAGCGAGCCGGTGATGGTCCCGGCAAAGAGGTTCGTCGCCGCGAACACGAAGACCAATGCGACCGCAGCCCATGCGGCTTTCCTGATACTTAACATTTGCTGCCTCCCATTCAAAGCGGAAAACTGAGAAATGTGTGCGTCCACTCTTCAGAAACTCGTCAGGAGCAACCCGGCGCGGCGCGTCACCTTACTTTTTCACCGGGCTGTTTGCCGGAGAAGACCATGATGCTGGCATAGTCATCAGCCGGAGGCGTGTCGTAGACGTTCTTTCTGCCCGAAATCTTCAGGTGCCCCCCCTCCCCGCGGATGAAGGCAATGCCGGTGAGGGCGTTGCTGGAATTGGTCGCCGGGTCATCGCTTGCGGCCTGGCCCCAGACCAGCATGCCATTCCCGTAAGTGGCTGCGAAATCGTGCTCGCCGTCGGTGCCCCTCTCGTGGACGGTGACGAGCCCGCCGGAATCTTCGACGGTGATGATCCACTCCCATTCACCGCGATAGCTGTACTCGCGCGCGCCCCCCAGCGAGTAGCGCGTGCTGTGGGTCTTTATGAGGAGCCTGGCGCCATCCAGCTCGTAAATATCGGGCGTTTTGTCAGCCAGAGCCGCGGCGCCGCCTCCCAAGATGAGGACCAACGCCGCGCAGAACGTACGAATCCTACCACTCCCCGGTGTCTTCAACATCCCTTCCTCCTTCGCGCGATGCGCGTTAAAATGATTTCCCAACGGTCCGTAAGCCCGTGTGTTTGCGGGACTGTCGTTTTAGCTCTTGGAAAGAGGTTTGTCAACGAAAAAATCGCGATAATACATTATAGTTCAAGCCCTTATGTCGGAAAGATTCTTAACTTGACGAGGACTCCTGCGGACCGCCGGGGCACCGGCCGCCCTCGGTCGCTGAGGAGGAGTCGCACTCACGAAAGCGAAGGAGTGAGGAACAAGAAGTGATAGCCCGCCGGCGATAGGCTTCGGCCACCCTTGCCGCGGAGGACTCGCCATCGCTGGGGATTGTGTGCGTGTAGCGGTTGCTGCGGAGCCACTTCCCCGCCGCCGCAAACGCGCCGAATGCCCCCACGGCGCCTCCACCCATTGGATGTTCGCCGCAATGTAACTGGCCTGCAACTCTGGTTTGAAGCGACTGGAGCCGGAAGGCATCTGCGTTGTGGCACAGGTAGGGGCGTAGCATGCTACGCCCCTACAACGGACGGCGGTTTCAATGGGACAGCGCAGATGCTTCGCCAGTTTCACGACACCGGCGCGGGCCTGTCCGGCGGAGGCGGGTTCATTAGTGAAACCTCATCGCGCGCCGGGTTGGGGCGGAAATCGCAGTTGCATTTTCATTTCGAGACCATAGAATCTTGGGAGGCAGGTTCGCGGCGGACGTGACCCGTACGTCATCGGTACGCGGACTCTCGGGACGAAGCCGTCCGCCTGGGATGGCGACAAGGGAGAAGGAGCGCATGGTAGGGGAGGAGCCACGGCTGAAGGGCGGCTGGCGCGACCCGGTGCTGGCCGGCGTTGTTGCGCTCTGCCTTCTGGTCCGCCTGGCGGTGCTGTGCGGCCTGCCCGCGGACTACCAGCGGCTTCCCCGCGACGTGGATCTCTACGGATACTTTGCAGACCGGCTGGCCCACGGCGAATCCTACAGCCTTCCCGGCGAAGACCGGCCCACGGCGATCCGCCCGCCGCTGTATCCGTTGCTCCTCGCTCCGATCTATGCGGTGGGCCTGGGTGAGACGCCCGTGCCGCTGCTGCTTCAGGCAATGCTGGATGCGGCCACCTGCATCTTACTGTATCTCTTTGCCCGCCAGTTGAGGGGATCGCGCAGCGCCGCGCGGCTCGCCGCGCTGTTTTGGGCGGTGTATCTTCCCGAAGCCAGCATGACGACTCGCCTGTGGACTGAGCCTCTGGCGGCATTGCTCGCGACTGCGGCGCTCTGGGCGCTGGCCGCGGCGATTCAGGGGAGGGGAGGGCGCTGGGAGGTCGGCGCGGGCGTGTTGCTGGGGCTGGGCGCGCTGACGCGATCCACCCTGCTGCCGCTGGCCGGAGTGGTGGTCGTTGTGATGGCGCTCGTCGGGCAGGGAGGCTGGGGGGTGCGGCTTCGGCGCGCCGCGCTGATATTGATCACGTGCCTGATTACGCTATCCCCCTGGATTGCGCGGAACGCCATCGCATTCGGCGCCTTCGTCCCCACGACCACGCACGGCGGCACGACCTTCTACGAAGGCAACTGCGGGTTGGGCGATGGGGATTTCCTTCGCAACATCCATCCTGAGGAGTCGAATATGCGGTTCAGCCGCGAGATGGAGCGGCGGTACGGCATCGTTGTGGACAGCCTCTCCGAGCCGGAGCGAGACCGGCTGTTTCGCGCCGAGGCCTCACAGCTGATCCGCGCGCATCCGGGGCGATACGTCCTGCTGTCGCTGCAACGCTTCACGCGGCTATGGGGGAACGTCGGCTACGGCGGGGAGACGCCCAGCCGGCAGAGTCTGGCCGTCTGCGCGCTGAACGGCCTCCTGCTCCTGGCGTTCGTCATCGGCCTCCTCCTTCACGTCCGGAGCATCCTTCCAGCGGCGGCCCCCGCCCTGGCCCTTGTTGCGGGCGCAACCCTGCTCCATATGGTGATCATTGCCTACATCCGTTACTCCTTCCCGCTGGTCCCCGCAGTTGCGGCCATGACGATCATCCTGCTCCGCCTCAATGAACTCTTGCCGTGCCGACTTCGTTCCGAAGGCGGATAGAACTGGTTCTGCGGTTCAATCATTGGGAACATGTCAGAGAGCAGCCCAAATGACGAAATTTTGCTTGCAGAACCGCTCAAGAAGCATAGAATACTGTCAATAGGGCTCATGGCGGTCGTCGGTCGGTTCTTATCGGGTGAATCCGGGCGCAGGCGCAGCTAATGCGATTCTATCGCGGTCTGGCTGTTCGAAAGGATACCCCATGGTGGCTGCCTGCAACGACAAGCTGGGCGACCTCTGCGTACAGAACCATCTGATTACGCGCGCCCAACTCAATCACGCGCTCCACGTCCAGAAGAGGCAAGTCAAGACCCAGCGCGTGGGGGACATTCTCGTTGACCTGGGTTATCTTTCACGGGACAAGGTCCGAAAGGTCATAGAGGAACACGGCCGTCGCGAGTTGTTCGGCGAAATGCTCGTGCATCAGGGCGTGCTCTCCCGCGAACAGTTGGACCAGGCACTGGCGCAGCAGGCAAAAAGTGGCCGCCGGCTGGGCGAGGTCCTCCGCGATCTGCGCTTGCTCGATGATGAGAAGCTGGCCCGCGCCTTGAGTCACCAACTGGACATTTCCTATCTGGTTCCCCGTCCGGGAACGGCCACGGGGGATGCCTTCAAGCGCTTGTCGGCAGAGTTCATGCGCGACCGATGCGTGGTGCCGATAGCGGAATCGGAGGGCACCGTGACGGTACTGGCTTCGGACCCGGCGAGCACCTCACTCAAGCACGCCCTGGCGGAGAAGCTGCACGCCAAGGTCGAGTTTGCCGTCGGGACCCGCGCCAGCATCGAGGCGCTGATTGACGGCCTCATCCTGCGGGAACGTTTCGGGCAGCGCGTTCTCAGCACGGAGGTCGCCTCCGGGGATGCCGCCCGCGTGCTGTCGAAGCTGGTCATCCGCAGCAGCGACATGACGACCCAGGACCCCAATTCCGGCGTCAGCGTGTTCGAGTACCTCATCTGGGATGCGCTGAAGCAGAAGGCCAGCGATATTCACATCGAGCCGCAGCAAGGCCGTCTCCAGGTGCGGTATCGCATTGACGGATTTCTGGCGCGCCAGTGCGAATTTCCGCTTGAACTGGCCAAGTCGATGTTCCAGAAGGTCGAAGTGCTCGCGCACATGGACACGGACTCGATGGACCTTCAGCGCGAGGGACTGATCCAGGCGGAGGTGGATGGGGAATGCGTGGACCTCCGTCTGGCCATTAACCGGTCGGTGCTCGGGAAGAGCATGACGATTCGGCTCTTCTCGCAGAAGAGCGGGCTGATGGACCTTGGCTCCCTGGGCATGCCCCCCAGGATGCTGGCCACATACCGTCACCTTGTTGAGCAAGGGCGCGGCTTGATCCTGATCACAGGCCCAAAAGCCACCGGGAAGACGACCACTCTGTACTCAACGCTCCAACTGCTCAACGATGGAACCAACAAGATCATCACGATAGAGTCGCCGGTCGCGTCTATCCTGGATGGCATCGCACAGACCAGCATTTCCGCCTCGCGCCATGCCGCGATCCCCGCGATGATATCCAGTTTCCTTCAGCACGATCCGGACATCATCGCCCTTGGCGAACTGGCAACTCCCGACGCCATCGAGTCGCTTCTCAAGTGCGCCACGATGGGAACCAGAGTTTTCGCGACCTCGCACGCCGACGACAGCGCCGCCGCCCTCCTGCTATTCCATCGTTTGGAAACGCTCTCCTCGCTGCTCTCCTCCTGCGCCATCGTGATCCTGGCTCAACGGCTGGTCCGGAAGATTTGCGTGGACTGCTCGCGCGAATACATGCCATCGGCAGAGACGCTGCGCCGCTTCCCCTATGGCGGCGGCGTTGCAGAGGAGATCCGATTCCGACAGGGGTCAGGCTGCATGGCCTGCCGGGGGACCGGTTTCGTCGGGCGCACGGGCATCTACGAGCTTCTCGTGGTCGGCCCGGAGCTTCGCGAGGCGCTCCAGAAGCGGGCTTCGCCGCGGGAGATCCGCGCCCTGGCCAGGAAGAGTCCAACCTTCATTTCCCTCAAGCAAGCGGGCTTCCTGAAAGCCTGCCAGGGGATTACGACTCTGGAGGAAGTCTGGCGCATCCTTCCCTCCCTGGAGCGCGAGGGCGGCGAGGAAGTGCACGACATCACAACTCAGGAACTGTGTCGCAGGACCGGCATTGACCTCACCACGAACGGAGAGAGGCAGGACCATGGTATGGTTTCTCGAGAGCCGCAGACGAAGAGCTGACAAGCTCCTCGCGGCGGGGAAGACCGCTAAAGCGATCGAGCTCTACCGGAAGGCGAAAGCCTGGGACGCCCTGGCGAAGGCGTACCAGATTTCCGGCGACATCCCGCAGGCCGCCGAAGCGGCCCGAGATGCCGGTCTTCATGAGCTGGCCGCCAAGCTCTTCGAGCAGGCCGGGCGGCTTGGGGAGTCCGCGGAGATGTGGCTGACGGCCGGGCGCGCAGAACTGGCCGCCCACGCCTATGAACGAGCGAAGGATATCGACGCAGCGGTCGAGCTTTACATCAGCGCAGGAAAACAGACGCGCGCGGCGGACCTCCTTGCCGCACAGGAGCGCCTCCGTGAGGCCGGTGAACTGTACGAGGGCGCCGGCGAGACCGCCAAGGCCGCCTCCGCCTATCAGAAAGCAGGAATGCTCGCCGAAGCGGCGCGAGTCCTCGAGAAAGCGGGGCAACTCGATGAATCCGCGCAACTGTACTATGACGCGGGGGACAAAGCGGCGGCGGCCCGGCTTCTCTTGAAGGCGGGACGGCCGCTCGACAGCGCCAGGTGCCTGGCTGAAAGCGGCGACATCGCTCAGGCCGGCGCCGTGCTCGAGGAGGCGGGGTATCCCCTTGAAGCGGCAGAGCAGTATGAAAAGGACCCCTCCACGCTGACGAAAGCGGCGGCGCTGTTCTGCAAGTGCCTGCAGCCTGAGAAGGGCTGGCGCAACGAACTCGCTTCACAAGCGGTCTGTTTCGACATGTCGGACACGGGCAGTTACATCGCCGTGGGGTTTGAGAACTCGTATGTCCAACTGCTGAACGAAGCGGGAGAATCGGTCTGGCGCTATCGGCCGGCAGCGGGGACGCGGCCCAAGTGCCTGGCGCTTTCTCCGCAGGCGCTGTGCGCGCTCGGCTGCGACGACAAACGCATGTATATGATCGGCGCGGACAAGGCGGTCCTGTGGACGACCGAATTGCCCGATGAGCCGCTGATGGCGGACATGGGTTCGACGGGGGAGCGGGTCGTCTGCTGCACCAAGGTCAACACGGTGCACTGCCTAGACAAGAAAGGGGCGCTCCTGTGGGAGTATCCCGTCCGAGGCATCGTCTGCGACCTGGATCTCTCCCCCGACGGGAATGTGGTGGCGATCGGCACGACCGACGGCTTGTGCATCTTCCTGAATGCCGATGGCGAGCGAACGGGAGAGCTTAAGATGAAGGAGTGGATAGACGGCGTGGCGTTGAGCGATGACGGCGCCCGGTGTGCCGTGATCCTCGGCATGAGCGATGTGGGGCTTCTGGACGTCGCCAAGAAGGAGTTGCTGTGGTCGCGCAGCGACGACTCGCCGGTCCATGCGGTCATTCTAGCCGCCAACCATGCGGTGTTCTCGGTGAGCGATGAGAGGGCCATCCTTCGTGACGCCACAGGCGGCGTGCTATGCCGTTATTCGTCGGACCGGCGGCTCATGGGCGGCCGGGTGTCCGGCACCCACCGGTTCGCCGTGCTGTGGAATGACCACAAGGAACTGATGCGCATTGATCTGAAGGATTGCCGGCTGCGCGCCGCGGCGAACTACGAAAAGGCCGGCAGTCTGAGAGAAGCGGCGGCCCTGTATGAAAGCCTGGGCGAGCATGTCCACGCCGCCAAGGCGTTCAAGGCGGCAGGCGACCTTCGCAACGCAGCTCGAAACATCGAGGTGGGCGGGTCGCTTCTGGAAGCCGCAACGATGTATGAATCCCTGGGAGATTTCGACAAGGCCGCTCCTATTTTCGAGGCGGAGGGGGAATTGGCCAGGGCAGCGCGCTCCTTCAGCAAGACGGGGCAGTGGGTCAGGGCCGCCGTGCTGTACGAACAGGCGAAGGACCTGGCCAATGCGGCTGAGTTGTTTGAACGCGCCGGGCAGTACGACAAGGCGGGCGCCCTCTACAAGGCCGTTGGCAACGTGGCGGCGGCCATCAAGGCCTTCTCCACGCATATTGAGAGCCATCCTGATGCGGCGGAGTTCCATCTCGAACTCGGGCTTCTGTTGCAGGGGGATGGCCAGCACGACAAGGCCATCGAATCCCTGCAGGCGGCCTCCAAGAGCGAAGCCCACCGCAAGTCGGCCCTCATGCACCTGGCGGAATGCTTTGTTGCGAAGAATCTCTACAGCATCGCGGTGAGCCGGTACCAGGCATGTCTCAAGGAGAACGACAAGGTTTCGTGGGACAACCTGGACGTATACTACGGCCTTGGCAAGACGTACCACCTGTCGGGAAATTATGGCGAGGCCCGGCGTATCTATGAAAGCATCCTGGCGATCAACTACAACTACGAAGATGTCCGGAAGAGACTGAGCGACGTGGAGGCGCTCGGCAGCGTCTTCGCCGCCGCCCAACCGCCGCAGAGCGCGTCCGAGCAACGGACCGTCATCGTCACGGCCGACAATTCCTATCAACGCCTTTCGGCCGATACCAAGGAACGGTATGTCGTCAAGAAGGAACTCGGCAAGGGGGGCATGGGGCAGGTGTTCCTGGCTGAGGACAAGCGGCTCAAGCGCTCCGTGGCCCTTAAGATTCTGGCGCCGCACCTCGCTGCGGACCAGGGCGTCAAAGCCCGCATGATCCATGAGGCGCAGGCGGCCGCGCAGATTGAACATCCGAACTGCGTACGCGTCTTCGATGTGGGAGACGAAGGAGACCGGTGCTATATCACCATGGAATACGTCACGGGCAGGACCTTGAGAAGTCTCCTGGAGGAGAAGGGCGCACTGGACGCCAAGGAATGTGTGTCGCTCCTGATTCAGTTGACGGAAGGACTCGGATACGCCCACAAGAAATCCATTACGCATCGGGACATCAAGCCGGAGAACGCCATCCTCACTTCGGACGGCACGCTGAAGATCATGGATTTTGGTCTGGCCCTGGTCACGGGCGCCACGCGGCTGACGATGGGCGGCGTATGCGGCACAATCCCGTATATGGCGCCCGAACAGGTACGGGGCGAAGCCAATCTGACGCCGGCCGTTGACATTTACGCAACCGGCTGCATGGCGTACGAAATGCTGACCGGGAAACTGCCCTTCGAGGGCGCCGACATGGGGGCCGCGAGACTCACGCAGGACCCCAAACCCATCAAGGAGTTGCGGCCCGACGTGCCGGACGCGCTGATCGAGGTCGTGAGCAAATGCATGGCGCGAAAAGTGGCGGAGCGCTATCAGGATGGCTCCGCCCTGAATGCCGCGCTGAAGAAAGTGGCCGGCAAGTTGGCCTAGCCGCGCCCAGGCGAACCACGACCCTCGGCCCCCATTTTCTTGACATTCCGGCCGGTTTGATATACGTTGTTTCTATGGTGATCTTGAAAGGCAAACTCTACCGCAAGAGCTTTCGTCTCGACGAAGGTACAAAGCTGGTCATGGGGCGAGGGGATGACGCGGAAGTTCAGATTTTCGAGACCAGCCTGTCGCGTCACCAGTGCTACTTTGAGCGCTGCCAGGGGGACGTTTATGTCACTGACGCAGGCAGCAGCAACGGCACATGGGTCAATGAGCAGCGCATCACCCGCCACAAGCTGAAGAACGGCGACATCCTCCGGTTCGGGACGGTGGAGTTGGAGTTCTCCGGCGCGCCGGAACGAGTCCACTCGAGCTCCAGCATCATCGCCGCCATTCCGCACATGTGCAAGAAGGACTTGAAGGGCAACATCCAGTTCCTCTATGGCACAGTGCGCGCGCTGGTCGCCGCCCTCGAAGCCAAGGACATGTACACGTCCGGCCACTCGGAGCGCGTGACAGCCTACGCCATGCAGGTGGCCCGGGCGATGAAATTGCCGCCTGACGCGCTCAACAATCTGGAACTCGGCGGGGTCCTTCACGACATCGGCAAGATCGGCACGCCCGAGCGCATCCTCAACAAGCCCGAGCGCCTCACCGACGAAGAGTATGCCGTCGTTAAGCAGCATCCACGGATGGGATACGACATCCTTACCGAGGTCGAGGGGACGCAACTGGTCGCCGAAATGGTCCTGCACCATCACGAGCGGTGGGATGGGAAGGGCTACCCTGACAGTCTCGACGGCGAGAAGACGTCCCTGTCTGCGCGGATTCTGTCTGCGGCCGACGCGCTGGACGCGATGGGTTCCGCGCGCCCCTATCGCAAGGCCCTCCCCAGGGAGCAGGCGCTGGCCGAAATCCGCCGCAATGCCGGCACGCAGTTCGACCCGAAGGTCGCGGAGGCGCTTCTCAACGAGGCGGAAGCGGGCCGCATCTTCGTTGAGTGGAGCCGCTACCAGACGATTCAGAACGCAACGCCCCCTGCGTGAGCCTCTGTCCGAGTGAACTGCCCGGAAAATGCGCGAGGGCGGCACAGGTAGATCCGGACCGGAAGACCGTCCAAACCAGCCTCTAAACCGCCCTCTCGAATCAGACGGTAGCGGCGGCTTGCTCTGTTCTGCACACGCGACTCCAGAACTTCCCGGCACGGCGCTACTTTACGATTATCAGCGCATACGTGGCCGTGTAGCTTGAACGTTGATCTGTTCCCATGGCGTGTCGCGCAGCACCGAACAGGGAGTTCCACTTTCGGCTGAGAATGTGCTGGAAACCCATCCAACGTGGTACCATAGGCCTGACACAACCGGACTCCTTGCGGTTGGATGAATATCTGGACGGGACGGGGGGGATCGTGGGTTCGGCCAAGTCGCGCGACGAAACGAAAAAGGGACTCGCGTTGCCGCAAGTCCCTTCTACTCTTATGGTAGCGGGGAATGGATTTCTCGCTGGTAAAGAGTCTCGCGAGGTGGTTATACGCTGCGACTGGCGGAAGAACGAGTGTCTGCCCACTACCCAGCGCCCGGTCGCAAAGAACTGACTATGCTACATTGAGACGCACCAAGCCGGTTAGCCCTCAAACAATGGCATCGTCCTCATGTTGCTTCTTGATAGTGAGTATCTCGTCCTCAATGGCGAAAAAGGCGTCCACCACGTCGGGGTCGAAGTGGCTTCCCCTGCTCTCCCTGATGATGCCCAGAGACTTCTCCACAGACAACGGCTCCTTATAGGGCCGTTTGGAGACCAGCGCATCGAACACGTCCGCAATGGCCGTGATGCGTCCGGCGGTGGGTATCGCTTTCCCCTTCAGACTATCCAGATAGCCGCTTCCGTCCCACTTCTCGTGATGGCACTGGGCGATGGTCTCTCCCAGCCGGATGAACTCGGCGTTGGAACCCTTGAGGATCTTCGCGCCGATAACCGTATGCTGCTTCATGATTTCCCACTCCGCCGGATCAAGCTTGTCTGGTTTCATCAGTATCAGGTGCGGACCAAGGTTATTTTCAGGCTCAACCCGTGACACCGAAGCACACCAGTGTCAGGTCGTCGCTCTGGTGGGTCTCTCCCACGAACGCCTGGACGTCCTGCAGCAGATTCTCCATCACCTCGCTGGGGGAATTGGCGGTGCGCGCCATGGAGGGCAGAACGCGCGCCGTGCCAAACAACTCCTTGCGCGCGTTCATGGCCTCGGTCACGCCGTCGGTGAGCAGACAGACCACCTCGCCCGGTTTCAAGGCATACCGCTCCTCCTCGAACTCGTTATCCTTCACGGCGCCCACCGGGAAATTCGTGCACACCTGCAGTTCCATCACCTTTCCCTGTGCGTCGCGCAACAGCGGGGGCGGGTGGCCGGCGTTGACCATCGAAAAGGAATGGTTCTCAATGTCAAGCAGGGCGTAGATGAGCGTGATGAACGATCCCTCCATCCCGGTGGCATTCAGATGGCCGTTCAAGCGGCGCACCACGGTGGCAGGAGAAGTGTCGTTCATCGCCAGGGAGCGCACATCACTTGTGGTGCGCGCCATCATCAGCGCCGCCGGGATTCCTTTGCCGGCCACGTCGCCGACGACGATCCCCAGCTTTCCTTTCCCCGTCTCGATGAAGTCGTAGAAGTCTCCCCCCACCTCCAGCGCGGCCCGGTAGGTCGCGCAGAACTCCATCCCCGGCGCCTCGGGCAGCTTTCCGGGCAGGAAGGAGCGCTGCACTTGGCGCGCCAGTTGCAGGTCCCGCTCCGTTTGCTGCTGGCGCAGCAGTTGCTGGTGCATCCGGGTTAGTTCCTCGGTCCTCTTAGCTACCTCGGACTCCAGTTCTTTCCGGTAATTACTCAGCAAGTCGTTGTAGGCCTTGACCTTCAGCAAGGAGCGGACCCGGGCCAGGATCTCCATCTTATCGAGTGGCTTTGAAATGAAGTCATCACAGCCGGCTTCAATTCCCTTGACCCGATCCTCGGTTCCCCGCAAAGCGGTCACCAGGACAATCGGTAACTGCCGGTGTTTCTCATCCTGCCTGACCCTGCGGGTCACTTCAAAACCGTCCATGCCGGGCATCATTACGTCGAGGAGAATCAGGTCGATCTGATTGCGGGAAAGTATCGCCAGCGCTTCTTCACCGTTTGCCGCCTTCACAATTTCATAACCCTGCGGAACAAGATAGGCTTCGAGAAGCTCCATGTTCTGGGGCTGGTCGTCAACGACCAGGATCACGGGTTTGTCTTTCATCCCTTATTTTCTTTGAATGTGATATTTCAACATGTTGGACACTCACTTGATGAACTGACTGATTTGCTTCACAAAGGTGCGCGTATTGATCGGCTTGCCTATAAATCCGGAATTAGGTATGTCCTTTATCTCTTCTATGCCTTCTGCCATTACAGAAGAAGTCACAAAAACAATGGGAATATCGCTTGTCTCTTTGTCCCCGCGCAATATCCTGGCGGCGTCGGTTCCACGCATGTCTGGAAGCCGCACATCCATAAGTATGATGTCCGGGTTCTCTCTCTTGGCAATGGCAATTCCGTCCGCCGCATTGTCCGCTTCAAATACTTCGAAGCCGGCGACCTCCAAGAGGTCTTTTTCCAGCAGCAGATTGTTCTTGTTGTCGTCGATAACGAGTGCTTTCTTCCCCATCTCACACCACCTTCCCGGATACAATAGGCAGAGTAAAGCGGACCGAGGTGCCTCTATTCAGTCCCTTCGATTCTACAGAGAACTTCCCGCCGTGCAGCTCGACCAGCTTCTTGGAGAGCGGTAGACCGAGTCCAGTCCCCTCAGTGACCCGGGAATAGGGGGTATCTACACGGAAGAAGCCTTCAAATATCTTCTCCATATTCTCGGGTGCGATGCCGACTCCCGTATCCCAGACCACGACTTCTATCTCGGAACGGGCTTTCTTCGCCCGCATGCCGATTTTGCCGCCATCCGGGGTGAACTTGACTGCGTTGGAAAGCAGGTTGTAGATTATCTCCTTTACCTTGAGCTCATCCACCTCAATATTCGGCAGGTCTTCGGCTATTTCCAACGACATCTCAATCTTCTTCTTGCTGACCGTATCCTCCACCAGCAGTGAGATCTCATTCAACAGGCTTCTCATGGGTAAGCTGGACAAGGACAGCTTCATCTTTCCGGCCTCAACCTTTGCCATATCAAGGATCTGATTTATCAGCAAGAGAAGATGTTTCCCGCTGGTCAAGACATTATTGACGTATTTCTTCTGCTTCTCATTGAGCGGCCCGAAAGTCTCGTCGTACAACACCTCAGAGAAGCCGTTGATGGAGTTAAGCGGGGTCCTGAGCTCATGCGACATGTTGGCCAGGAATTCAGATTTTGCCCGAGAGGCGCGCTTCAACTCGGCGGCCAGCTCTTTTAACTCTTCATGCGCTTTTTCCAGCCCATTTTCTATCTCCCTGCGCTCGGTGATGTCCTCGATGGCCAGGAGGATGATCCGCTCTTTACCCAGCCCTCTCTGAATCTGCCGGGCATTCAGGAGCATGATGCGTCTGCCGATGGTGGCAAAATCGTGTTCCACTTCATAGTTATCAAAGGTTGTCTTCTGGGGGAGGATGGTTTCCAGCAGTTCCCTCAGTTTGGGGATATCCCACTGTTTATTGCCCAGGTCATAAATAAGCTGCCCCACCGTCTCCTCAGGCTTTACCTGAAAGAATTCATAGAAGGAACGGCTGACCGCGACCACCCGAAGGTCTTGATCCAAAGAAATCAGAGGTTCGCGCACCGTGTTGATGATACTCTCAGCGAGTTCACTGGCTTCATCTGCGGATTTCTTGATGACCGCCAGTTCTTTTCGGGTCTTTTCAAGGCCATTCTCTATCTCCCTGCGCTCAGTGATGTCCTCAATGGCCAGAAGGATGATCCGCTCTTTGCCCAGCCCTCTCTGAATCTGCCGGGCATTCAGGAGCATGATGCGTCTGCCGATGGTGGCAAAATCGTGTTCCACTTCATAGTTATCAAAGGTTGTCTTCTGGGGGAGGATGGTTTCCAGCAGTTCCCTCAGTTTGGGGATATCCCACTGTTTATTGCCCAGGTCATAGATAAGCTGCCCCACCGTTTCCTCAGGCTTTACCTGAAAGAATTCATAGAAGGAACGGCTGACCGCGACCACCCGAAGGTCTTGATCCAAAGAAATCAGAGGTTCGCGCACCGTGTTGATGACGCTCTCAGCGAATTCACTGGCTTCATCTGCGGACTTCTTGATGACCTCCAGTTCTTTTCGGGTCTTTTCAAGGCCATGTTCTATCTCCCTGCGCTCAGTGATGTCCTCAATGGCCAGGAGGATGATGCGCTCTTTGCCCAACACTCTCTGAATCTGCCGGGCATTCAGAAGCATGATGCGCCTGCCGATGGTGGTAAAATTGTGCTCGACCTCGTAGTTGTCAAAGGTTGTCTCTTGGGGAAGGATGGTCTCAAGCAGTTCCCGCAGCTTGGGGATATCCCACTGTTTGTTGCCCAGGTCATAGATGAGCTGCCCCACGGTCTCTTCAGGTTTTGCCTTGAAGACTTCATAGAAGGAACGGCTGACGGAGACCACCCTTAAGTCTTGATCCAGAGCAATTAGAGGTTCACGTATGGTGTTGATGATGCTTTCTGAATACTCCTGGGATCCTGTTGCGGTTCTTTTCCAGAACACTTTCTGTCTCCTTAAGCTCCGTGATGCCTTGACCGCAGTTCCCCAGAGGCTCTTCGGCTCACAGGCGTCGTGATCGTATTGCTGTCCTCAGGCCACGGCGGCCTATCTCCGCGCGAACACGTTCAATTCGGCCACACGGCGGAAGTGGTATCCGCAGATCATCAAGGTGACGGCCTGCGGCAGCAGGCGCGGCCGACGGCAGATCGTCCATGCCAGGAGCTTCCAGTATTGCCAGCGTTCCCTGCCGATGATTCCCAACCGCAGCATGGAGTACCCGAACGCCGCAAGCCGGCGCGTGCTCACGGGCGTCTTGACCGTCGGCGCGCGGTACTCCCGCAGGAAGGTCTTGAGGCGCTGGTAGTAGTTGCTGGGCGAGTAGATGTGCTTCAGAATCCGCTCATACCCCTCGCGCAGGGTCTTTCGCGGCATTCGCGGGACGATGTTCGTCGAGCCGTCCACGTTGTCGCCGGAGGTGAATCCCACAAGGCGGTTTTCCTGCTGCATGCGCTCGAAGAGGCGCGTGCCGGGCATGGCCTGCAGCAATCCGACCATCGCCGTCGCGATGCCGCTCTTCTGGATGAACTCGATCTGCCGCTGGAAGATGGAGGGGGTGTCGCTGTCGAACCCGACGATGAACCCGCCCTGCACCTGCAACCCCGCGCGCTGAATCTTCTTGACGTCCGCCACCAGATCGCGCCCGGTGTTCTGTTTCTTGCTGCACTCCCGCAGGCAATTCTCGTCCGGCGTTTCAATCCCCACGAACACCATGTCAAATCCGGCCTTCACCATCAGTTGCATGAGTTCCGGGTCGTCGGCCAGGTTCACGGAGGCCTGGGTGTTGAAGGTGACGCCGCGCCCTTTGCCCTGCCAGCGGATCAGGTCGGGCAGCAACTCGTGCTTGAGCCGCCCCTTGTTTCCGATGAAGTTGTCGTCAACGAAGAAGATGTTGCCGCGCCAGCCCCGGGCAAGCAGGGTCTCCAGTTCCGCAATCATCTGCGGCGCGCTCTTGGCGCGCGTCCGGTGGCCCAGCAGCGACGTTACATTGCAGAACTCGCAATTGAAGGGGCATCCGCGCGAGTACTGCAGACTCATGTCTGAGTAGTGTTTAATGTCGAGCAACTCCCACCGCGGTGCAGGGGTCTGCTCGATGTCCGCGAACTCGGTGGAGGCGTACACGCGCTGGGGGCGCCCCGCCTCCAAGTCCCGCAGGAACGGCGGCAACGTCAATTCCGCCTCGTTCAGGACGAAGTGGTCCACTTCGGGGAAGTCCTGGTGCTCGGTGACGAAGAGCGGGCCGCCCGCCACCACCGGCACTCCGGCCGCATGGCAGCGCTGTGCCACGGCATGCGCAGAGGAGCGTTGCACGACCATGGCGCTGAGGAAGACCATGTCGGCCCACGCCAGGTCCTTTTCCTTCAGGTGCGGCGTCACGTTGAGGTCCACCAGGCGCTTGCGCCAGCTTTCCGGAAGGAGCGCCGCCACCGTCAGCAGCCCCAGCGGGGGCGATAACGCGCGCTTTCGTACGAACTTCAGCGCGTGCTTGAAGCTCCAGAAGGTGTCCGGGAACTCCGGGTAAATCATCAGCACGTTCATTGGTTTTCCTCCTGAGGAAAGCGCCATGCGAGGCGCGCTACCCAACGGGGGCCCGCAGCGTGAAGCGGCTGCCTCTCCCGGGAGTGCGGTCAATCTCAAAGCGCCCGCCGATAAGATCCAGGCGATGGCGAATATTGAAGAGGCCAAGGTTGACGTCGGTATCTCCGGTCGTGTTGCCCTGCAAGTCGGCAAAGCCTGCTCCCCTGTCCTCGACCACAATCTGGATCTGGTCGCCAACTCGCTGCACTTGCACGCTGGCGGCGGTCACTTTCGCGTGCTTGGTGACGTTGAATAGGAGTTCCCGCACGGCAGCGAAGAGCATCAGGCGGGTCTTCTCGTCGCCCGCCTCCAGTCCTTCGGGCGCCGCCGTCACACGGATCGTCAGCCCATGCTTCTGGCGCATCCATTGTCCCAGCCATTCAAGGGCCGGGACGAGGCCGCCTTCGAAGAGAACCGGAGGACTCAACTCGATTGCCAGCGTCCTGGTCTGGGCTATCGCCTCGCTCAGAATGCCGGCTGCGTCTCGAACGGTCTCGCGGAGTTTCTGCTGACTCACCGGCTTGGCCAGGAGGGCGACCTTGAGTTGCGCGCCCACGAGCAGTTGCTGAAGGTGATCATGCAGCACGCCCGCAAGCCGCTGCCGCTCACGCTGCTCGGCATGAGTCAGGTCCAGGGCGGTGGCTTTGAGCTGCGCGGTGCGGAGCTGCAAGACTTCCTCCGCCTGCATTCGCCGGAGGGTTTCGCTCTCGAGCGCCCGCCTCACTTGTGTCAACTCGGCGGCGAAGTTCTTAATCCTCTGGTCACGCGGGTTAAGTGCTGCGTGCGGGGTATTCTCCGGCTTGCGCGGCGCGTCGCCGCCCGCCGGACCACGTCGTTCGGACATGCTCTCCTCCTTAACGCTTCCACACAAAGCACCACACCGCGCCGCCCCACGCCGCCTCGCAGCCGTCAAGAGCCGCGTCCAGGCCAACGCTCACTTTGTGAACCACATGGACATAAAGCGCGATCGCTCCAATCTGCGCCCAGTCCACGCCGCGGTTCGCCGGCACCGTTACGGCCAGGGGGATGAACGGCCCCGGCCAGGGCGCAAGATGGCTGGCGCCGGTGTTCACCTCGCCCAGGGTTTCCTGCACCCAATCGGTGAGGTAGATCACTCGCAGGAAGGTGACATACGACAGTGGATCGGTTGGGGCGTAGACGATTTTGGTGGCGCCGAGCAGCAGGGTGGTCTTCTCAATCTCCAGCGCGGAGAACAAGCCATCCACGATGCGCACCGGCGCGCAGTCCGGCAGTTGCGCATAGCGGTTCTTGATCCACTCGATACTGTTCTCCACGGGGCGGCGTTGGGGTCCCGGCGCCATGCCGTCAACCGCCATGTCAACCCAGTGGACGACCTCCCCCTCCGTGAGCCCTATGAGGTTGTCCTTGATCTGATGCGCGTCCCAGAAGGACTCAGAATCGTGGACCAAGACGTAAGCGGGGTATTTCACCACGCGCACGTCGCCGGTTTCGGCCGATCCAACGACGAGCGGCGGCGGACGCACCACCTTGAAGGCGCAGCCCGCGCCGCCCAGCACGAGCAGCGGCGCCACTACCATTGAGAACCATGCCAACAGGCTCCGGCCGTTCATTGAAGCCCCTCCCAGATCTCCCGGATTGGACGACCGTCCATCCCGGCGCTGGTTGGGTCTTTGCCCATCATTTGAAGGACGGTCGGCATGATGTCCACCATCCGGTGCGGCGTCTCAATGATGATGCCTTTTCGGATTCCCGGCCCGGAGACAAAGAGGCAGTGGTTGGTTGACTCGCGGAAGGCCATGCCGTGCCGGCTGCCGATGGTATCCTCATGCCGGTTGGCCAGGTTGATTTTTGGCTCGAATACCCAGCCTTTGCTCGCAAACAGCAGGATGCCCGGCTGAGAGGGCACGGGCGAAGCCTTGGTCACCGGGCCGTCCCAGCGAAAGTAGAGGTTCAGGGTGTCCACGCATCCGGGATATTCCGTTCGATAGGTGGCTTGCAACCACTCCGTGCCGGTGTGGTAGCCCGCCAACCAGCGCGGCACGTTGCGGACTTCCTTGCGGAAGGCCTCGCTGTCCAGGTAGCCCAGCGGGTCGCCGCTGGTGATGGGTTCTGGTGGCTGGCCGAGCGCGTAGCGGCGCACCGGCTCATACTTGAACTCGAAGAGGCCGTCGGCGTTGAGGCGCGCGCGGATCAGCGCCTGGCGGTCCATGGTCTTGTAAAGCAGGACGGTATCCGCGTCCACCTTCGCCACGGCGAGATCCACGGGCCGATGCGTGGTGTCCTTCAGCGGCCAGCGGCCCGTTGCGCTGTACTCGGCAAAGAGCTCCACGGCGTTCACCTGGGTCCCGTCCGCCAAGCCGTAATGGGCCAGTTGTTCGTAAGTGTTGGGGGTGGCAAGGTCGCCCGAGTCCGCACTCCCCAGCGGCAGGAAGATGCCCACTGCGCCGTCGGAGTCGGACACTGCGCCCAGACGGTCCGCCGGCGCGCCAGGGTAGTTGAACCGGTGCCACATGCCCACCACGTTCATCTGCAAGTGGGCGTGGAAGACCTCGCGCTTCACGTCAAAACGCTGGTTGACGATGTCATGGCCGCCTGCGTGGCCGTGGTCGGAGACCAGGATGAAGTAGGTGTTCTCGAACCGGTGCCGGATCCTGAGCCGCTCCACGATCTGGCCGAGGTCTCCGTCCATGCGGGCGATGGTCGGGCGCGCGCCGCCAAACTGCCCGTGCGGGGTCTGCTCGCCGACCACGTCGTTGCCCGGCAGCCAAACCAGCATCACTTTGACTTTCGGGGAGGAGGCCAGGTCCAGCGCATAGCGCGTCTGCACCTCGTCCATCTTGTTCTTGATGTTGCTGCTGTAGTTGGCCGTGTTTACGGCGCGGTGCAGCCACTCCACCAGATTCATCTCAAGTATGTTTGCCCGGAGCGGCTCGTAGGGCATCGCCCCGGCGCCGAAAGTGTCCGGGAAATAGTCGTAGATCGCCTTCACTCCGCGCGCTTTCACCTCATTGGCGAAGCGCGTGAAGTAACGGACGCTGAGTCCGTTGATGTATGTGTCGGCCTCCCGGTCGTAGTAGGCCTGCATTTTGACCCCGTGGCGATTGGCGTAGACGCCGGTGATCATTGCGGAGAAACTGGTCATCGTGAGCGAGGGTTGCACGGTGAAGGAATTGCGCACCCAGGCGCCGTTGTCCAGGAAAAGTTCGCGGAAGTTCGGCATATGCCCCCACTGCGCCATCTCCACCAGGACGTCGGGGCGCAGGCCATCCACAAAGATGATGACTACGTTGGCGTCGGCAATGGGTTTCGGCTGCTCCAAAGGCTTGGCCTCTGGCGGCGCGGGCTTGGGTGCATCGGGATTGTCCAGCGCCTCAGTGCGCGTCTCAGCCTCCGTGAAGGCCGGCTTGGGCTCCGGCGGTTCGGGATAGTCCAGTGATATCCGGCAACGGAAGTCGCCGCGGTTTCTTTGCGGCGTCGGGTCGTTAATGCCCAGCCACAATGTGCCGGCTTGCGGCGCCACTCCCTGAAAGCGCGCTCCGACAAAGAAGGGGCGGCCGTTCTCGCCTATCCGGCCGATAAGGCAGTAGCCTGGATAGCGCCGGTCACCGTGGAGCCGGTCCGGTTCCAGCGGGTAGGTGCCGGTCTCGACGTCGAAAAGGTACGTTCCACGCGCGGTGACCGCCTGCCACTTGGTGCCCTTGACGAGGAGCTGCTGCGGGCGCTCGACCTCCTCGATGAGCAATTTCTGCTTGAGTTCGAGGGTGATGCCCGTGGAGATCCATGCCTGATTGCCCGGCACGGCGAAAGTCCCCGGCGCAGCGGGATCCACTCGCTCCACGGTTGCGCAGCCGCCGCCGACGAGCCCAAGTAGGCCGACAACGACGGCCACACCCAGGAAAGTCAGCACAAGATGAGTGCCAGTGCAACGATGATCGCAGTGCTGTGCCATATCCTCTTCTCTAATTCTTTCAGACATCACGCAACCCGCAAATCTCTCTGGCCCGCGCAATCACTTGTTTTTCGGTCATCCTGTTTGCCGCTTCAGTCCCCACGACTCTGTGTGAAAGCGGCACCCATTTGAGGATTTCGGCCTTCAACTCCATCTTGGCCTGCGCGGGCCCGAAGATGAATATCTCCTCTGCGTCCTGGATCGTGCGGATCACCTTCCGGTAATACTCACCCCGATGTTGCCTTCGCTTCTCGTCCGCGCTCCCGTTGGCGTTCGATTCGACGCGCAGAACCTTTTCCACCCCGTCTGTTGTCGCGACGATGATGGCCTGTTTATGGCTGGTCCATAGCACAACGTACTTTGCCATTCTGGTCTTCCTTGGTCCGGACGTCTCACACGAAGTGTCAGAAGTCCGGCTTGACGACTTACGTGAACCTCTAATTCATCATTGCGCCGCGCATGGGTCCTTCCTTCCGCATCGTCTCCGACATCTGTGGCGTCATCGTGGCATCCGTCGCCGGTGCGGGGCGCCCCGGCGGTCCGCCGGCGCGGACGGAGCCAAGCATCGTGGCGACCCAGCGCGAGTCCTCATGGTTTTCGAGTGCGATCTTGACGATGGTCGTCAGCGGCACCGAGAGAACCGCGCCGATCGGCCCTAGAACCCATCCCCAGAACACCAGCGAGAGGAAAACGACAAGCGCCGACAGCCCCGCACCGCCACCGGCCAAGAGCATGGGCTCCACGAAGGCGATGGTCGTATTGACCACCACGCATCCCAACGTCGTCCATATCGCGGGCCCCACCCCCAACTGGACCAGGGCGAGCAGAACCGGCGGCACGGTGGCGAACGTGCCCCCGATATAGGGCACGAAGTTGAGCAGGAACGCGAGCAGTCCCCATATCACCGCGTAATCCACGCCAATGATCGCAAGGCAGAGCCAGATTCCAAGCCCCGTGGCTGCGCTGGTGAGCGTCTTGATAAACAGATATCGCTGGGCGGTCTTGCCGAACTTCTCGAAGGCGGCCAGCGTTTTCTCCGGATTGCGGACTGCCGCGCGAAGCTTCAGAGGCAGGCTCGACGCTTCAATCAGGATGAACCCGACGATGAAGAGAATCAGCAGCCCGTTGCCGAGCAGCACGCCCAGGCCGGAGACGACACTCTTGGTTAGAGTCATGGCCTTGCTGGGGCTCAGGTAGTCGGCCAGCCCCTGAGTTGACACGTTAACACCATGGATCTTCAGCCAGTCAAAGAGGGCAGCGGTCCGAACGTCCATGCGGGACTGGTAGTCCGGCAATGCCCGAATGAAATCGTTCACGGACAGTCCCACAAAGGTAGCCAGGACCGCCCCGATCACAAAGAACGTTGCGATGATAAGGAACGCCGCCAGAAGGTTCGGCACACCCCTGCGCCGCAGCCAGGCAAGGACGGGAATGCAAAGGACGGCAATGAACACGGCCAGCAGGAACGGCACCACGAGTTCGCGACCTGCGCGCATGCCGGCGATGATCACCACCAGCGCCGCCGCCGTGAGGAGGATCGGGACCGTCTTGGACAACCGTCCTTTGTCTTCCATGGCCATGTCTCTAATAAAGCGCCGGCTGTTTCTCCCCGAAACTCCGGGCGGACATTCCGGGTCACATGACGGCCAAGGCGCCTGCCGGCAGTGTGCGCACCACCACGCCGTTGCGGTCGGTCAGGCTGATGGTGCCGTCCGGCGATTTCAGCACCTTGCCGTGCAACGTTCCCCGAGCGTCCCGCACTTCGAACGTCGTGTCGGACACCTTCACGAAGAACTCCTGCGCCAACACCTTCCCGTTGCGCGACACGGTCAACACCGCCTGCCGGCCATCCGGCGAAGGCGTCAGACAGACGGTATTCCCGTTTATGTCCGTAATGGGGCCGACAGAAAGAAGCTTCTCGCCGGTCCAGAACTCGACCAAGTTGAAGACGATCGCATCGGCGAGCATTCCAATCCCATAGACCGGGATGATGACGAATACCCAGAACGTCACCTGCTGGATAAGCTTGTGCCGCGATACCTCCCCGTTGAACTCGTATATCTTCTTCGTCAGCGGGAAGCCGCCGTAACATCCGCCCGCCAGGAGCGGCAACATGGCAACCAGCAAGGCGGGTATGGTCCAGCCGCGGCTGTTCCGCAATAAACTCATTGCGCTTGTGTTCTTATGCGTCTCCATCTGATGCCTTTTCTGCCGGAGCTGGAGAAGCGGCCTGGCCCCATTTGGCTATTTGCTGAACTTGGCGGCCGTGTCGTCATAGAGCTTCTGCACGTTCGCAACCGCGGTATCGAGCGCGGGCTTGACGTTCTGCTGCCATGCTTCGACGGTCGCGTCCTTCGCCTCGACAAGCTTCGTCTTGGCCTCGTCGAGGGCAACGCCCATCTGATCCTTGGCCTTCTGGAAATCGGCCTTCGCCTCGTCGGTGACCGGAGCGGCCTTGGCCTGCAACTCCTGCCACTTCTTCTCGAGCCCGTCGAGCGTCTCCTGGGCGGTCTTGACCGCTGCGTCCTTCGACGGAGCCAGGTACTCGCCCGTGGCCTTGGCGGCATCGGCAACGGCCGTGCCTGTGGCCTTGGCGGCATCGCCGACGGCTGTGCCGGTGGCCTTTGCAGCGTCGCCGGTAGCCTGGCCGGCCGATTTGGCCGCATCCGACACCGTCTCGGATGTGGTCCTTTCCTTACACGCCGTCATGCCGAGCGCCAACGCCAGCACGACCGCGAACGTCATCAGTGTCTTGCTCATGAACTTTCTCCAAATTATGAAGTGAAGGGTCTTTTCGACGGGCGTCTACGTTTGCCGCCGGGTGTGTGTCACCATGGCAATGATGAACATCACCAAGAAGACGATGAAGAGAACCTTGGCGATCCAGGCCGCCGTGCCCGCGATGCCGGCGAAGCCGAGGACGCCGGCCACGATGGCTACGAGCAGGAAGATCAATGCGTAGTACAGCATGGTCGTGCTCCTTTCATGTGGTTGCCTTTGGTCCGCGCAACACGCCTGTCAGTCCGACGACGCACAACACAAGACCGATGATCAGCATCCATACCGCCTTGTCGGTGGGTGAGCCGGTAAAGAACCGGGAGATGTCCGACCCCAGCGAATCCGCTGCTCTGACCCCCAAGATCAGCAGCAGCACCCCTCCAGCAAGAAGCGCCAGTGAGATTGCCTTGTTCATAGGAAATTCCTCCTTTCCTTCACTACACTGAGAAACAGCTGCGTTGCCAGTTCTTGTCGTGGCCTTCGACTCTTTCCGAAATCAAAGCCGCTTGCTGAGCGAGCGAACGTCTTCGGTAGTCCTCAGTACCTGCCGTGAGGTCACCTTGAGTGAATTCAGCCGCTCCATCTTGGCGCACCAGGTATGGGTGTCTGCCACATAGCTTCGCAGGCACCAGGCTTGCAGCCAGAGGCCAATCCGTTTGAAGGAAACCCGAGTCTGCCGATGCGGCCGTGATGTTTCCTCTTCCTTCTGGATGAGCCCGGCTGCTTGACAGACCTCACAAGAAGAGACGCTTGGAGTCTGCGCGCCGCATTCCGGGCACGTCTTCCAGAGACACATCGGAGGGCCAAAGCAACAGTCCATGCACCTCCGTTGCTCGTCCCTTGGGACGGTCTCCTCGTGCGGGAGCCCGTCCGTGCCAACGGCGTACCGCTCGCCCACAAGCTTCCCGAGTCTCGCGATCCTGCCGCAATCCGGGCACGTGCCTATAAGCATTGCCGCTCACTCCCCAAGAGACCTTCAGATCCGGGAGCGCAGGCGCTTCGGCCGCGCCATGCACGTGCGGGAACCTAACGCAATAGTCGTGCCGCGGAGCTAATGAATCTACGACTTATCCATATCGCCATAGGCATCAGGCAGTTGAGCCGATTCCCCGACCAGTGTCCCGGGTGAGCGCAAATTGGAAATCGGGCCTTGATGCCCGACCGGATCGGAAATACAGTGGCGTGGGCGCTGTCCGGTGATGGAGCCGGAAGCCCGACATGGCTTTGATGCAAGCGACCTGTGGTGCGGGTCACTTGGGCTTCTCGACCCAGATGTAAACCATGCGCTCCTGTACGCCCCACTGCAGCGCTTCCTTATGGGTATGAAAGAACTGCTCCGCACGCTTGCCCCGAATCGCGCCGCCGCGGTCGTGGACCACGCACTCGCCGACGCCGTCGATCCACAGCCGCGTGCCGAACGGAATCTCTCTCGGCGCGGCGATGATGCGACCCTTCGCGGCGGGCGCGTACGTGCCATCTGCCGTGATGCCGTCGGATTTCCCGCAGCAGCGGGCACATGGGCAATAGCCGGTGATGCGGTACGTGCCGAGCGCCTGCCAGTCGGCATAAGCTCGATTTGCAGACAGGAGGAGCGCAAGGCACAGAAGAATCGCCGTCAACGCGATCCGCATTCCCCAGGCTCCCATTTTGGCCGCCCTATACAATGGAGACCATAGCGTTGGTTTGTTGTCGCGCCTTCGGCGGCTTCTCGCATCCTCCGCCGCAGCCGGCGCAGTTAGTGGCCCATCGAACTTCCACCGCTTTCATTCCGCGGATCGAGCTTGTCGGATGCGCCGGGCACGTCTTCGGCCAACGCATAGCGCAACCCGCGCACCTTCGCGATGCGCCGCAGGGCCACTGCCCGTAGCGCCTGCAGCCTCGCCGCTTGAGCGGGGTCGGCGGCCGTTTTGCTCTGATCCAGCGCCTTCAACGCCTCCTCCGGCCGTTCGGCCAGAAGCAGATGCCGCGCGAGATCAAAGGCCATCTCCCCATCAATGCCGCCGCCGAGCACTTGCAGGTCGGCGCCTTTCCGCAGAAAGAGCGCGGCGTTCGTAAGGTCGCCGTCCAATCCCGAGGCCAACCCGGCGGTGCGGCAGCACGCCGCGGCCGTTTCCGGGCTGCCGGCGATCTCCGCGGCGCGGGTCGCGAGTGTCACAGCCTCGTCGAGCTTTCGATCATGAACGACGTGCATCCACGCGAGGTTATTCAATGCCAATGCGGTCGGCCTCAGCCGGATGGATTCTCTGTAAAGTTTCTCTGCCTTCACGTATTCGCCCTGGTGCGCGAGGATGTTGGCGCGGTCAGCCAGGGCGAGCGGCCGTACCATGTCGCAACGCGCGGCTTCACGATAGGCCGCCTCGGCCTCGTCCGGGTTGTTGGTTCTCTCGAATGCCGCCCCGCGCGCCAGCGCCGCACGCGCCTCACGCTCCGGCAGGGTCCGCGAATCGGTCGCGCACCCCGATACCACGAGCAGACAGGCGAGGAGTATCCACGGCATTATTTTGTTGCGAATGATAATGTGTTCACCTCGGGAGCGCTTGCGCGCCGCTCTTCGCTCTTGGGCAACACGAAAATCGCTTCGCGCGACGTCCGGGCCCAGCAGCGGTCCAGGTCATAGTGCCGCCAGAGCGAATACGTATCGTTCCCCGAATGACAGAGGAAGTACTCATCGTACCGATCGTAGCCCACGACGAGCAGGACGTGGCGTTTCCTGGGCAGCCAGCCAAACAAAGGATAACCCAGCACTGGAAGTTCCTCGATGACACGCCGCGCGAATGCCGGCTCGCACTTCAGAAGGAGAAGCACCGGGCGGCCGCGCTGGATTTCGTCCCGGACAGCGTCCAAGGTGGACCGCCTCAGGTTCGCTTCGTAGTCGCCGCGGTCCAGGTAGATCAGGATGCGTCCCGGCATCGCGCCGTCGCCTTGGGGTGACACAGTCTCGCGGGCGATGTCGCGCCAATCCGCCGGGTCGCCCCAGTAATGCGTCAGCGACTCCAGCGCCGCCACGCCGCAGAAATCGCGCTGGTCCGGCGCCGACGGGGTGGGCACGGCGTCAATACGGACTTCGTCGCCGGGCCTCCGCGCGGTGCTCAAGAGCAAGGAGGAGAACGGGACGAAGGACAAGACTGGGGAAGCCGAAGAGGCCGACGCGGCGGCGGCAGGAGCCAAGGCTACCGCCGCGCACGAAGTCAGGACCGGCACAATCAGGATGGCCAGCGCCCCGCACAGAAGCCTCACATTCACTCCTTTTGACCGGGATGTCCCGGGCGAAAACCGGCTCATGACCACCGTGAGCCATCCTGGCAGCACAAGACTTCCCCTGGCAGCGGGTGTCGCCGCGCCAGTTCATGTCAACGCGCCGCCGTTCAGCCCCGCGCCGAATGTGGTCTTACGTCTTCATGATCTTTCGGCCTGCTGGACGGTTCTTAACAAGACCCAGGCCACCAGGCGACTTAGCGGCACGCTTCTTGGCCGCGGTCATTCTGCCGCCTCTGCTTTTTCTTGCCACTCTGATTTCACCTCCTTTTCTGGTCTCTCTTGGTCCACGCTCTCGTACATGCCTCACACGCAGAGAACCTATCGCACACGTCGTACCGCAAGGTGATTTGCCCCACGACTTGTCCATATCGGCATAGGCATCAGGCAGTTGCGCCGATCTTCCGCTCAAATTGTTCGGCCAGGACAGAGCCACAATCGGGCCTTGACACCCGACTAGATCGGAAATATAGTGGCGTGGGAGTCCATCATGTATCTCAGGCTGCTCTCATGGAGGTAGAGCCTTGCTCATTCGAATTACCCTTGCAGTTCATGACTCTGCATTGAGCAAACGGCTCCAGAACGTCCTCGCCCGTCCGGACATCCTTGTCCAGGTGCCGCGCGCGCGTAAGAACCTTTGGGAACGGATTGTCTCTGAACCTTCCGATGTGCTGATCATCAGCCACTCCCTCCTGCCGAGTCCGCTGAAACAGAAAATGGGCGAGTTGCAGCGCCACCCGGATTCGCCTGCCGTGGTTGTGCTGTCGGACAACGCCGATCACAAGGCGCATGTGGGACTCATGGCGGAAGGGTGTGACGCGGTCCTGTTCGCGGGGCTGGCGGTCGAGCAGGTGCGCGCCGTAATCGAGACCATGCTGGAGAAACGGCGACGATTGACGCAGAAGCGCTTCTTCGCCCCTCAGCCGCTGGCGGAACCCCGACTGGCGGACTTCGTGTCCAAGAGCCCCGGCATGGCCGTCTTCATGAACGTGGTGCCGCGCGTGGTGGGGAGCGACACGGCGCTGCTCATCGAGGGAGAAACCGGCGTAGGCAAGGAACGTCTGGCAAGCGCCATCCACGCGGAGGGACCGCGATCCACAGGACGCTTCGTTGCGCTGAACTGCGGCGCGTTGCCGGAGCAGTTGCTGGAAAGCGAACTCTTCGGCCACGTGCGCGGGGCGTTCACCGGGGCCACGGCCGCGCGCCGCGGCTGGTTCGAGATCGCCCATCGCGGCACGCTGTTTCTCGATGAAGTCGGCGAGATTCCCCTCCATCTCCAGGTGAAGTTGCTGCGCGTTCTCCAGGAGCACGAGATACAGCCCATCGGAAGCGAGAAGTCCTTCGGCGTGGATGTTCGCGTCATCGCGGCCAGCAACCGCCCGCTCGAACCTGAGGTCGAAGCCGGACGCTTCCGAAGAGACCTGTATCATCGGCTCAGCGTTGTGACAGTCACCGTCCCGCCCTTGCGCGAACGAGGGGAGGACATTCCCGTCCTGGTCGAAAGGCATATCCGCTACATCTCCCGCGAAATCGGCCGGCACGTGACGGGGATCAACGCGCTGGCCATGCAGGCCCTGTGCCGATATCCCTGGCCCGGCAACGTGCGAGAATTGAACAACGTGCTCGAGCGCGCCATCCTGCTTTGCGACGATACGGAGATCACCCTGGACGATCTGCCGGAGTCCATCGGGGGGACGGTGGTGGGGGCAGTGGGCGCGGGTCCGGCGCTGGATTCGGCGCATCGCCTCCGGCTTCCGGAGCAATGGCTCGCCAAGCCGCTGCGCGAAGTGCGTGAAGCGTTTGTGTCCGACCTGGAGCGGCAGTACATTGCCGGGTTGCTGATGGCGACGGGCGGCCGAATCGGGGAAGCCGCCAAACGGGCCGGGCTTCAGGAACGCTCACTCTACGAGAAAATGAAACAGTTCAGCCTGCGCAAAGAGGACTTCCGGCCGTCTCCCGGCGATAAGGTGTGACTGCTGAGTATCGTCTCTGACCATACCACCTACATCCCATAGCTTGCGAGAGCGGTTCTGCTGAACCAAGCACCACATTCTGCAACCGAAATGGAGTGGACGCCCAGCGCGACCCGCGAGGCCGAGGGGGTTGGGCTAACCCCCGCTGCTCCGTCGCGACAGGCGTCGGACGTGGGGCGGGGGCCATGGCCGTCAAGGTGGAACGGCACGGCTCATGCCATGCAGGATGGGCCTGTGGAACCTTGAGGACCGGGGCGTTTATCCCGCCCAGGACGCCGCGCGACCGTGCAGCGGGCGGCAACGGGGCAAACCGCGGGCTGGCGGGCAGAGTGGGATGTGGAGGGGGTCGCAATCGCCTCGCACGTCCGAAAGACCCGCTGGATGGAATGCTGCTGGAGCGGAAGCTCCTGGAGCATGGCAAGCGTGTGGTGTACGCGGCCACAGGACAGGAAGCCGGGCATACGTTGGCGGCACGGTTGGCTGGCTTCGTGGAGCATTATCAGAACGGGGATTATCTGCGAAAGCTCTCCCGCGATATCATGCGTGGCTTGATTTCGCGGGCGGAGCGCGGCCTCTGGGCGGGCGGGCCTATCCCGTTCGGATATGATCGCCTGATTCTTGGTGAGGATAGGGCACGGCGGCGGATCGTGCGCGACATGGCGGACGGGTCACAGCTGGTCATCATTCCTGAAAGTGGCGAGGTTAATGAGCGCCTGACCAGCTCGCATCGATATCGCAAGCAAGAATATGAGCTATGCTCCCTGGTGCCTTCCGAACCGGCCCGGGTGCGGGCAGTACAGAAGATATTTGCAGAGTACGCGGGGCGGGCCATCCTTTGCGCGCAATCCGCGACGAATTGAACGGCTCAGGCCTCCGCACGAACCGGGGGCGGTTCTTCGCAATCTCGGGGCTGGACTCCATTCTGGATAACCCCGCGTACCTGGGGCGTTACGTTTACAACTGGCGGACCCAAAGCAAGTGGCATCGTTATACACAAGGGCGAAGCCTTGAGCGACAGGATGAAGGGTATGAGACGCGGCCAGAATCCGACTGGGTGGTCACCGATGACGCATGGCCGGGGTTGATTGACGCTGAAACATTTGCGCGTGCCCAAGAACGACGAAAGGCAAGCAAACAGAAGTTCGTCCAAGTGAAGGGCAGGAGTATTGTTTCAAGCTGCCTACTGACCGGCCTGTTTACTTGCGGGGTGTGCGGGGGGCAAATGTTCGGCGTCACAATCACGAACGGAAGAGGATGCCGAACGCGCTACTACACCTGTGGCACGCATCATCGGGGGGAGCATGACCGGTGCCCGAAACGTTACAGCGTGCCAGCGGAGCGTCTTGAAGGAAATATTCTGGATATGATTAGGGCGGACTTGGCCAAGCTGCGGGATGATGAACAGCTGCATGAGTACATCGCCCAGGAGTTGAAGCGGGTATCCGGGGATCGTTCCGACACGGTAGGCCAACTGCACCGGCGCTTGGCAGACTTGGACCAGAAGCTGGCCCGGGTGCGGGAACACCTCAAGGCGCTGGACGCTGATACGGCAAAGACCCTGGGGTTGTACGAAGAGGCACAGGGGGCGCAGATGGAGCGCAAGGCAGTGGAAGAGGAACTGGCGCACCAGGAGAGCGCCCTGCCGCGGCTGCCGTCTGTGGGGGATGTCAGGAAACGGGCCGCTTCTGCCTTCGATCATCTTGAGCAGGCGCTATCCTCGGCCACAATCGAGGAAAAGCGCGACATGCTTAGGAAATACGTGAGGGCGGTACAGGTAGACCCGGACCATAAGACTGTCCGAATCAGCCTCTATACCGCCCTCTTTAGTCAGATGGTAGCGGTGGTAGGATTCGAACCTACGACACGCGGATTATGATTCCGCTGCTCTGGCCAACTGAGCTACACCGCCGTGCATGGGGTAGAAACACAAATTATCAGTCCAGCCCGCGTCTGTCAAGCGAACGGCGGGAACGGCGTTAACCGCTAAGAGCGCCAAGGACGCCAAGTGTGACGGAGGGGGGTGGCAACGACAACGGCCTGAAATGACGAGAACGCCTAAACGATCGCGAGACGCGAAGGTCACGGCTCTTGTTATCCTCCTTCTGACGTACTTGGCGTCCTTGGCGTTCTTGGCGGTTAAGCTCCGTTGTCGTTCTCCGTGGTTGGCTGGCGCGCCTCACCCCGCGATGAGGGTGCCTTCGGGGCCGCCGAGCAGGGCGGACTCGACGCGCCCTGGCAGGAGGCCGGAGAGGATGCGCACTTCCATGCCGGGATATCGCCGCGCCATGCGACTCAGATGCTCCAGCTTCGCGGCCATCCCGCCGGTCACGTCGCAGGCCGCCGAGGCGCCGAGCGCCTTGAGGACGGCGCGTCGGTTCGAGGCGTCCACCTCTGTCAGAATCGGCGGGCGGGGGCGGGCGCGCGGATCGCCCAAGTGCACCCCCGGCACGTCGCACGCCAGCAATATCCGCTGAGGTTTCAGCTTTCCGGCGAGGTGCCGGAACAATTCCTCGGTGCTCAGGATGGTGAACCCCCGCGCGCGGTCCAGAACGCAATCGCCGTGGATCATCGGGACCTGTCCGGAATCCAGCAGCGTCCGAAGGACGGAGAGGTCCCATCGGCGCACGCGGCCGCGGTCGGTGATTACCCCGGCGACCGGGCTGACGAGGGAGGGATGGAAGCCGGACTTGGCGAAGGACTCCAGGAGGAGGTGGTTCAGCGCGACGACGGCGCGCCGTGTGGCGGCGAAGCCTTCCCACCCGCCGCCTCCGGGCAGGCCCTCGCGCGTGCGGAATTTCTTCGCCGGAAAATGGCCGAAGGCGCCGGCGCCATGGCCGAGGAGCAGGCGGAGGTTGGGCCGCTGTTCGAGGGCGCGGCGAATCTCCGCCCCCAGGCGGCGGACGACGGAACTGCGGAAGGAGCCGCGCTGCCCCTTGTCGGTCAGAAGGGAGCCGCCGAGTTTGAGGAAGACGAGTTCGGGCTTTCCGGTCGGGGCGCTTGCGCCGAGTCCTTCCGTAGGGGCAAGGCATGCCTTGCCCCTACAACGGAGGCTGGCTTCCAGGCCATAGCGGCTCTTTCGATTCGGGCTCATCGGACAGCCTCCAATAGCACGCCCGGGCCCGGCTGCGCGACGATGCATTCCGCCTGAAGCTCGTCGCGCACCAGACGCTTCACCGCGTCCAGGTCCCTGACCAGGCAAAGGATATGGACGTTGGGCCCGGCATCAATGGTGAAATACGCCTCAGTTCCGCGCCGGCGCAGCGCATGGACCGCATTGATGGCTCGGACAGTCCGGTCGGTCCAGTAGAACAGTGGTGGACGGGAGGTCATCATCACCGCGTGCATGGAAAGGGCATCCTCTTCGGCGGCCCTTCCAAGCATCGTCAGGTCGCGGCGGCGGATGGCCTCGCGCACTTGCTGAGCGCGCGCGGGGATGGCGCGCAGGCGGCCCTCGAACAGCTCGCTGGTGACGGCCAGCTTGTGGCCCTCGGCGGAGGAGGTCGTTTTCTCCTCGCTGGAAAGAATCGCCACCACGTCGCGAAGGTCGGGCCAGGACTCCTCGCCAGCGAGTTGCACGGCATGGCACGCTCCGTGCGCTTCGCCTGGCAGCAGCTCGACGAAGCCGCCCATGATGGAACGCGCCGCCGAGCCGGAACCCAGACGTGCTATGCGGGAGAGTTCGACCGCATCGGCGCGCTTGCCCAAAGCCGCCGCCGCAGCCGCCGCGAGCGCGGCGAACCCGCTGGCGGAGGAGGCGATGCCGCAGCCGGTGGGGAAGCTGTTCTCCGAGACCACGCGCAGGCGCTGGTCGCTGTCGGCCCAGCGGCGCATGACGTCGAGGAAGTTGACCGTTCGCGCCAGCGCCTTCATGCCGGGGATGCGCCCGCCGATGAGCACTTCATCGGCGGCGGAGACCGGAGCGGATTGCGCTGCGCCTGCCCGCGAGGGCGCAGCATGCTCCGCCCCTACAAAGGCCTGCGCTTCCTGAGCGCCAGTAAAAGCGGCGGCGGAGATCGGCTCGACGGTGGTGGAGGTCACGCAGGAGTCGAGCGTCATCGAGATGCTCGGGTTGAGCGGCAGGTTCAAGTCGCCGGGACGATTGCCCCAATATTTGATGAAGGCGATGTTGGCGCAGGCGCGCGCGGTGAAGGCGTGGGGAACGCGGTTCATTCCTGGCATTCTCACAACGGGTCTCACGCAACGGGGCTCACGCAAAGACGCAAAGTCGCAAAGAACAACAAGGCAAGAAGTGTCTATGTGACGGCGTCGTATAACTACCTGTCAGGCCATCGGGTGTCTAACGTCACAGTCCAAATCCATATCGTTCAACTTCTCCTGGGCCGTTCTTTGCGCCTTTGCGGCTTTGCGTGAAAAATCTGTGCTAAGTACCGCCGAGGGTGGTGGAGTAGATTTCCTGCGCGCCGGCGAGGCGCAACTCGGCGCTGAGGCGTTCCTCGTCGGTCGCGTTGCCGAGCAGGGCGATCATCGCCCCGCCGCGCCCGGCGCCGGTGAGCTTGGCTCCGAGTCCCCCCTTTTCCACCGCTGTCTCTACCAGCCGATCCAGGTCCGACGAGGAGACCCCCAACTCGCGCAGGATGCTGTGGGAGTGATTCATGCAGACGCCGAGTTCCTGGGCCGAGCCGGTGCGGATGATCTCGCGCGCGACGCTGACCATGGAACCAAGTTCCCACAGGTACGAGTCCACGCGCGCGGGCTCGCGGTCGCGCAGCGCCTTGACGTCGTTCACCACCTTGTAGGTGGGGGAGGGGATGCCGGTGTCGGCGATGAGGAAGCGGAAGGTCTCGTTGCCGACGGCGATGGCCTGCGGCGGCTTGCCGCGCACGAAGTAGATCGGCTCGTTGCGCGCGACGACGGCGCTGTCCACGCCGCTGGGATTGCCGTGAAACTCGCGCTCCGCCTCCATCGCCAACTCCGCCACCTGGTCGGGGGTGAGCGAGCGCCCGAGCGCGGCGCAGATTCCCTTGACGATGGCGACCGAGACCGCCGCGCCGCTGCCCATTCCGTGCCCGATGGGGATGGTGGACTGCACCACCAGCCGCAGCCCCTGGGGCGCCTCGCCGAAAAGCTCCAGGACCGAGTGCGCGAGGCGGACGAGCGGCGCGAGCTTGTCGGCCGGGGAGCCCATGGCGTCCGTCCCCTGGAGGTCCGGGGCGAGCAGCTCCATCCCGCCGTGGCGCGTGAGTTCCACCTCCACGCGCGCCTGAACGCCGCGCACGGGGATGGCGATGGCGGGGTGGCCGTACACGACGGCATGCTCGCCAATGAGCAAGACTTTGCCCGGCGCTTCGCCGATGAATTGCGTCATGAGCGCTCCTGTGAAACCGTGATGGGCGACAAGGCGATTCTATAAATGAGGCGGTGTAAAAGCAACGCGAGGGACGGCGACAGCGGGGGATTGCACCACGGAGACACCTGGTGCGCACGGCGCACCGTGGAGGCACGGAGGACGGCAGGAGAGGGTAACGACGGCAACGGCTTTCACCGCAGGGCCACAGAAGAACCTGGGGAGGGGTATTTCAGGGCAATGAGAAGATCATGATGCGTAGAGGGGAAGCACCTCCCGCAGGATATCCCGGCGGCTGACGACGCCGACCAGCGTCCCCTGTTGCATGATCGGCACGCGGCGAATGCGCTTGCTTGCCAAACAGGCCGCCACCGTCGCGAGGTCCGCGTCCGGCGGGAATGTTATCACCTCCCGCGTCATCGTCTCTTCCACGGTGGTATCTTCGGCGTCGCCGCTGAGAGTGAGATTCATGATGTCGTGCTCGGTGATGATGCCCACGAGGCGCCCGTCCGGCCCGACCACGGGCAGCCCGCTGATGTGGTGCCGCAGCAAGAGCTTGATCGCGTCCGTCAGGCGGACGTCGGGCCGAACCGTGACCACCGGATGCGTCATGACATCCGCAGCCTTCTTCAGCTTCATATCGCCCTCCTTGCCGACCAGCGGCAATGCCGGACCTGCCCCCGACTGATTCAGGCTCCGTCAATGGGACGGAATTCGGGGTGCCTTCACAAACGGCAGTGTACGTCCAGGCCGGGTGCGATTCAAGGGGGGAATTCCGCAGGGGGCATGAACCGCCACGACGCCAAGAACGCCAAGAACGGCAGGAGAGAGCGGCGGAATACGGCAACAAACCTCACCACGGAGAACCACGGAGCGCCGCGGAGAACGGCAACAGCCTTCACCACAAAGGGCACGAAGGGCACAGAGGACGGCGACGGATTAAACCGCCAAGGACGCCAAGGACGCCAAGGACAGCATCTCAGGATACTGTCCTTGCAGTCCTTGTCGTCCTTGATGTCCCTTCTTTTCAGGGAACACCATGTACGGCGCGCTTGCCGTCGTTGCCGTCAAATCGCAAATCGCTAATCAGCAATCGCTAATCGTAAATCGCCGTTCTCCCCGGGTCGTGGCTCACCTAACCACGCCCTTGCTTGACCGCGCTTGCCACAAACTCCTCCAGCATCTCAGACGTCGTCATATCCACAATCCGTTTGCCGGGAGGGCCCGACGCCTCTGACCGGCGTTGCTCCTCCATGCAGTCGAGGAGCAAACGGCCGAGCCATACCTGCGCGGGGACTTTCCCTCCCGCTGCCGACTCCAGCAACAACCTGCGCAACCGGGCGCGCAGTCGGGCCACACCGCGGCGCAACTCATGCCCGTAGCGCTTCCGCAGAAACTCCGGTGACATATCAAGCGCGGCCGAAATCTCGTCCGTCGTGCACCCGATCTCCGCGAGATCTGAAATGCGCCCCGGCAGACGCCGCTTCCGGTCCCAGCAGCGGACCCAGAACGCCTCATCGCCTCCTATGGGCTTTGCCGCTGCCGGTACGGTTATATCCTTCATGGCATCCGATGCCTTTGTTTTCTTCCCCATCCTTCGTTCTCTCGCTGTGCCCAGTTTCCAGTCTCCAGTCTCTAGTTTCTAGTCTCTAATTTCTAGTCTCCACCCCTATCAGGGTTCGTAAGGCAAGAAATCACCCCTCCTGCCCCCGCCGCTCAATATTTACAGGGCAAAACGCACCATTATCTTTTTTTCAGCCCTCCCCCAAAGCTCCCGCTGTCCATCCCGTCCATATCGTCCATCTCTCCTCTTCTGCCGTTCTTTGTCGTCCCCGTTTCCGTCGTCACCTCCGGGAGTCCGTTCTTGGCGTCCTTGCCGACAGGGGCGCTCGCGCACCGTGCTTGGCGGTTAACGTCGTTGCCGTGCGCCGGCCCTAGACAAGCACCGGTTCTTTCCTTATGATATCGGCACCTGTTCAAGGAGGTGGTCCCATGGCAAAAGTGCTTGTCGCAGACGCGTTGTCCGACGTGGGCGTGGCCCTGCTGAGGGAAGCGGGGCTGGAGGTGGATGTCAACACCGGTCGCAGCGAGGAGGAGCTTCTCAAGATCGTCGGATCGTACGATGCGATGATCGTGCGCAGCGCGACCAAGGTCACGGCGCGCGTGATCGAGGCGGCGACACAGCTCAAGGTGGTGGGACGCGCCGGAGTGGGGGTGGATAACGTGGACGTGGCGGCCGCGTCGCGCAAGGGGGTGATCGTGATGAACACGCCGCTGGGGAACGTGACCAGCGCGGCGGAGCACGCGGTGGCGATGCTGATGACGATGGCGCGCAATATCCCCGGGGCCGACGCCTCGATGAAGGCGGGGAAGTGGGACAAGAAGAGTTTCACCGGCGTCGAGGTCTGCGAGAAGACGCTGGGGATTATCGGGATGGGCAAGGTGGGGCAGATCGTCGCGAAGGCGGGGATCGGCCTGAATATGAAGGTGCTGGCGTACGACCCGTTCCTGCCGGAGCGGCGCGCGCGCGAGTTGGGGGTGGAGCCGGCCGCGCTGGACGACGTGCTAGCCAAGAGCGATTTCATCACCATCCACACCCCGCTGACCGATCAGACGCGCGGGCTGCTGAACGAGGCGGGTCTGGCGAAGATCAAGAAGGGTGCGCGGCTGGTGAATTGCGCGCGCGGCGGGATCGTGGACGAGGCGGCGCTGGTCAAGGCGCTTGAGGAAGGGCGGCTGGCGGGCGCGGCGGTGGACGTGTTTGGCGTGGAGCCTCTGGCGGCGGACAGCCCGCTGCGCAAGGCGCCGCATATCATCCTGACGCCGCACCTGGGGGCCAGCACCGAGGAGGCGCAGACGAAGGTGGCTGAGGCCATCGCGCAGCAGATCGCGGCGTTCTTCAAGGAGGGGAAGATCCAATACGCGGTGAACCTGAGTGTGACGCTGACGCGCGAGATGGAGCCATTCGCCGAACTGGCGCGCGCGCTGGGCAAGCTGCTCTCGCAGATGCTCCCCAATCCGCCGCAGAAGCTGACGACCGCCGCCGAGGGGCGCATCGCCACGGAGGACACGCACGCGCTCTCCGTCTTCGCCCTGCAGGGGCTGCTGGCCAGTTGGCACGACCGGCTGAATGTGGTCAACGCGCCGCTGGTGGCCGAAGAGCGCGGCATCGCCATCGTCGAGCAGAAGTCCTTCGAGTCGCGCGATTACGCCAACCTGGTGCGGCTGACCGTCGAGACCGCCAAGACCACGCACACGGTGGCGGGGACGGTTTTCGAGGGACGCGAGCCGCGCATCACCGAGATTGACGGGTTCAGCGTGGACCTCAAGCCGGAAGGGACGATGCTGGTGCTGTTCTACGCCGACCGCCCGGGCATGGTGGGGAAGTTCGGCACAATCCTGGGGGACGCAAAGATCAACATCGCGGGGATGGACGTAGGGCGCAAGGAGAAGCGCGGACGCGCCTGCATCGCGCTGTCGGTGGATGACCCGGTCCCGCCCGATGTGGTCGAGAAGATGCGCGCCTGCACGGGGACTGGTGAGACGTATCTCGTTAGCTTTGCATGAGTTGGGACAACGGCGCGGCGAGGGCGCGATTCTGGGTTGAAAATCGCCTCGCAAAAGATTTAGGATGGGGAAGCAAGTTTTGGTCCGCCGCTTGAACCGGCGGCGGGCCGGGGTCGCGCAGTCGTGCGCGACTGGCAAAAGGCCCGACATCCCGGGAGTGGTTCACCGGTGGAGCCGTCGGGAACCTTTTGGAAAGGAGGTGGTCCAGCAGATGTGCCATAGACCTAGGAGGCCGCTGACTTAAGCCGGCCGACGGGCCCGCTTCGTCAGCGGCCCTCAAACGGACGGCCCGCTCCTCGTGATGAGGAGCGGGCCGTTTTGTTTAATTGCGGATTTCGGAATGCGGATTGCGGATTAAACAAGGGAGACCGCCAGCGCTTGAAATCCGCACTCCGCAATCCGCAGTCCGCAATGGAAATGTTCTCCGCGCCTCCGCGGTGGAATCCGTCGTTTAGACGAGATGCCTCGCGACGGCCTCGATGAACCCCTCCGTCGTCACCCAGCTTTCGCGCGGCGGGTCGGCGGTTTCGTGCGTCAGGCGCGCGAGGTCGCGCGTCATCGTCCCCTCGGCGATGGCGTCGAGCACCGCTTTCTCCAGCCGGTCCGCGAACGACGCCAGTTCCGGCGTGGCGTCGAGTTGCCCCCGCTTGCGCAGCGCGCCGCTCCAGGCGAAGATCGTCGCCACCGAGTTGGTGCTCGTCGGCTTGCCGGCCAGGTGCTCCTTGTAGTGGCGCGCGACGGTCCCGTGCGCCGCCTCGAACTCGTAGCAGCCGTCGGGACTCACCAGCTCGCTGGTCATCATCCCCAGCGACCCGAAGCCCGCCGCCACCATGTCGCTCTGCACGTCGCCGTCGTAGTTCATCAGCGCCCAGATGATTCCCCCTTCGTGTTTCATGATCTGCGCCACCGCGTCGTCAATCAGCAGGTAGCGATAGTTCACTCCGGCCCGCGTCATCTCGGCGGCGTGCGAGGCGGTCTCGTCGGCGAAGATGTTCTTGAAGAAGGTGTGGTAGATCTTGCTGATGGTGTCCTTGGAGGAGAACCACAGGTCAATCCGCTCGTCCAGCGCGTAGCGGATGCAGGCGCGCGCGAAGGAGCGGGCGGACTTCTCCGTGTTGTGAATTCCCATCACCACGCCGGGGCCCTTGAAGTCGTGGACGGTTCGGCGCTCCCGCGCGCCCGCGGCGGAGGTGTACACCAGCTCCACCGTGCCGGGGCCGGGGATGGCCATCTCCGTGGCCTTGTAGATGTCGCCATAGGCATGGCGGCCGATGACGATCGGCTTCTTCCAACTGCGCACCGCGACGGGGATATTCTTCGCGAGAATCGGCTTGCGGAAGACGGTACCGTCGAGCTCGCTGCGGATAGTGCCGTTCGGGCTGACCCACGCTTTCTTGAGGTGGTACTCCTGCACCTGAGCGATGCTGGGGGTGATGGTCGCGCACTTGACGCCGACCTTGTGGCGCTTGATCGCCTGCGCGGCGTCGTGGGTCACCTTGTCCTCGGTTTGGTCGCGGTGTTCGAGGCCGAGGTCGTAGTATTCAAGCTGGATATCCACAAACGGGGCAATCAGCTTCTCCTTCACCAGCTTCCAGATCACGCGGGTCATCTGGTCGCCGTCCATCTCGACCAGCGGGTTCTTTGCTTTGATCATTGCCTTCTCCGGCTTGAGGGGTCCTTGCTTGGGTCAGTTGGCGCACTATACGGCAACCGGCCTGAAGGGTCAAGAAGAATGCAGAACGCAGAATGCAGAGTGCAGAGCGCAGAATGCAGAACGGCGGGGTACGCTGTCTCCGGTGTGGCACAGCCGCCCTCGGCTGTGGCTGCCGTTGCCGACAATCGCAAATCTGCTCAGTAATTCAGTAATCGCCGTTCTCCGTGTCCTCCGTGGTGAAAGCCGTTGTCGTTTCCGTTACCCTGCCCAGCCTTCCTCCGCGTTCTCTGCGTCTCCGCGGTGAGCCTGGGCGTCACGCTCTCGTGGGACCGCGTTTGATTTCACCGCCGCACGCCGAATATAATCCGGCATTGAGCGTAAGGCGCCGGAGTGGCGGAATGGCAGACGCACGGGTTTCAAAAACCCGCGGGCTTACGCCCATGGGGGTTCGACTCCCCCCTCCGGCACCATGTAGGACGGGCGTGGTGAGGTTTCCCCTCGGACAGTTCTTGTGGGAGAAGGCGTCATGTGGAACTTCCTGACCTTCCGTAAGCTGATCACGCCGACGTTCATCCAGATCATCATGTGGATTGGCGTGGTGACGTGCCTCACCGTCGGCATCGTGCTGCTCGTCCAGGGCATCATCACCGACTACGGAAACGGCGGCTTGATGGTGCTCGAAGGGATCTTCACGATCCTGATGGGCCCGCTCCTCTGCCGCGTCTGGGCGGAGAAGACCACCATCCTGTTCCGCATGTATAACAAGCTCTGCGGTGAGGCGGCGAGCGAGAAGCCGCCGACCGTGTAAACGGTGATTGCGTTGTTTGCCAGAAGGCGCCATCCGTTGGTGGGGCAAGGCACTTGTCCTCCGAAGCTTTAGCGAAGGAGGATGGCCTTGCCCGTCAGACAAAGGAGTCCGTCATGCCCAGGAGCATTCGCCTTTCGCAGTCCGGCGTGATACCGCCCGCCACGATGACCTTTGGGGTGTTTGCCACGTGCGATCCGCGCGTGGACAAGGCCTCGCGCGACCGGGCAACGAACATTGTGGCGATGGTCGCCGACGCGGTCGCGCGCGACGTGAAGCTGCCGGACGGCCGCCCCGCGCGCGTGGTCTGGAGCCCGGTGTTGGTGGATGGCGAGCGCCAGGCGGACATCGTCGCCAGGCAGTTCCGCGCCGCCGGCGTGGACGCCCTCATCTGCGCGCCGGACACCTGGGCCTTCCCGCAACCCGGGATCATCTCGCTGGTCCAGCAGTTTCCCGCGGACGTGCCGCTGAACCTCACCTGCGGCAACAGCGGCCCGAAGCCCGGCGTGGTCTTCACCCATGCCGCCAGCGGCGCCTTGAGCCAGTACGGCCGGCTCGTGCACATCAATGTCGGCAACTGGCCGGACACCGGGCTGAACCCCAAGATGTCCGCCGCCACGGCTGCAGCGCTGGTGGACTGGTGCTATGCCGCCCTGACGGCGCAGTCGCTCAAGGGCCGGCGCGTGGTGATCTGGGGGCATGACTCGATGGGGATGGAGACCGCCCTCGCGCACGTCATCCCCACCCGCAACAGCTTCGGCATCGAGATTACCCGCTTGGACATGAAGCTGCTGGCCGACATGCTCGCGAAGAAGGCGTACAAAGCCGCCGAACTGCGCGCGCTGCGCGGCTGGCTTGACCGCACCATCGGCAAGCGCCTCATCGTGCGCGGCAAGGCCGATAGCGAACGTTTCAACCAGAGCCTCGCCATGTACTTGATTACGCGTGACCTGATGGCCGACCTCAACGCCGTCGGCGGGGGGTTCATGAGCCAGCTCGAATGGGGCTCCGACCGGCGCGGCCTGCCGCTGCCGGTAGCGGACGTCATGGAGTCGCTCTTCAACTCCACCTTCGACCACAACGGCCGCAAGCCGCCGACGCCGTACGCCACCGAGGCGGACGTGCAGGGGCTGCTGACGATGCTCTTCTCCACCTGGCTCACGGGGGGCAATCCGCCGCTGTTCATGGACTTCCGGAAGGTGTGGGAGGCGTGGGAGATCAAGGAACTGGCCGAGCGGTTGAAGATTCCCAACTTGGACGGCAGCGCCCTGTGGGAGCGCAAGGGGTTCGTGGATGGCGACAACTCCGGGAGCGCGGCCTTCGACTGGGCGGCGCGGCCCGGCGCGTCGGTTGAGGATATCCTCTCCGGCGTCGGCATGCCGCAGGCCGATCCGTTCTACTTCCCCGGCATGGGCAACTCGGTCACCTTCGTCTCCCCCGGCGGGATCGAGGGGATCGCGGCGCGCCTGGCGTACTCGGCCAACAACGGGATGTTCTCGATGATCTGGGACGAGGCGGTCACCGTGGACCTGCCCGCGAAACTCGCCGCCGCGGTCTGCCAAACCTCCACCCCCACCTGGCCGCACACGTTCGTCGTGCCGAAATACGCGAGCATGGTGGAGTACAAGCAGTACGCCCCGGCCAACCACTTCCACATGACGTGGGACCTTCCCCCCGCGCGGCTGCAGTACTGGATGGACCTGGCCAACGTCCTCTCGGCGACCCCCTGGGCCGCGCGCCCGAGTTTCATCGAAGGGGTGGACCGCCCGCTGCCGCTGCTGCACATCCTCAATGGAGGAGAGGCGGCGGCGAAGATGGGACGGAGGAAGGGCTGAGAGCGCCGCAAAGCGGATTCTCACCGCAGAGGCGTGGAGGACGCAGAGAACGGTCGGCGTGCAACCATCGCGGCAGTCCTGCGCGGAACCTTGCGAAGGTTTGTACGAACCTTCGCAAGGTTTGTTCTTTCCGCTCCGCGCGTCACGCAGGCATCACCCCGCCACATAGCGCCGAAGGCGCGCGACATACCAGCCCTGGGCAGCGCCTTGCGAAAGAAACCATCCCTTCCCTTTCAGCCCCGAAGGGGCGGCACATGGTCTTCAAAGCGCGCTGGGTTCCCTTCAACGTTGCTCAGGGTACGCAGCGCTCTCCACCTTGCGCAATCAGGTGAATCCGCAGTTCTTGTTGGCCGAACCGCCAATGCCAGATTAATGAGCGCAAAATAAGCAATATTCTGCAAAGAATTGCTATTGACAAGTATGATATTGATATCTACAATGCGCAACCATGAATAATAAAGGTTCAGCCCCGACTACCTGTCCCGTCTGCGGCGAGCCAATGGCGATGCAGGTTCTTGCCTGTTCGGCCTGCCATTCTGAGTTGCGTGGCAACTTCCCGTTGCCACGGCTGGCGCGCCTTCCCAGGGAGTTGCAGGATGTTGTGGAGGTGTTCCTTCGGTGCAGGGGGAACATCAAGGAGGTCGAGCGGGAACTGGGCATCTCTTATCCGACGGTCAGCAAGAAGCTCGACGCGATCAACGCGCTTCTCACTGCAATGGGCGAAGGGGACGAGCGCAATACGCGCATCCTCCGGCAGCTTGAGGCAGGGGAACTCACGGCAGCGGATGCCATTCGGCTGCTCCGCGAGACCGATGAACAGAAAGAAGGGGAGTGAAGTATGCATGTTATGATCATGCTGGCCACAATCATGTTGTTAGGCGGGTTTGCGGTCGGGTTTGGGTCGCGAGTAGGCGGCAAACCGCGGCCAAGGTTGAGACGGCTCGGCATCATTGCGTTCGGAGCGGTCGTATTCGCACAGGTGGCTTTCTGCTTTTTTGCGGAAAAGTTTGGACTCGCAGTTGGCAAGATCCTCTTGGTTGAGGGGGTCGTTGCCCTGCTGGGAGTCGGGCTTGGCATGGCCGTGGCGCTTCTCGTCCGCCTGCTTTGGCAGGAAAGCAACAAGCCCGCGCAGACGGTTGAGAGTCCGACACAGGAGCAGGATCGGCAGATGGTCCTCGGCATGTTGCGTGACGGCAAGGTCTCAGGCGAGCAAGCCGCCGAGCTTCTTAAGGCACTCGGCCCCAAGGCCGGGCCGGCCGACCGGATGCCTCTGACGGCACCAGGGCTCGGCTCGGTCTTCGGCGCGATTCTGGTTGTCATCGGCTTCATGCTGCCATGGTCCTACGTGCGAATGAACATGCCCTTCGGCGGTTCGATGAAAGGATATCAGACCGGCGTTGACGTTGGGTTTGTGGGTTGGATCATCCTTCTCGCCGGAATCCTTCCGGCGCTCTTCGTCTGCATCCCGGCGCTGGACAAGCACGTGCGGCAGGGGCTGCTGCGAATGGTGATCGCCTCCTTGGGCGGCGCGTTCGTCATCGCGTTGCTTGTCCGCAGTCCGCAGGGGATCGGGCTGTGGGTCGTTGCGGCGGGCTTCGCGCTTCAACTCTCCACCGCTTTCTATCAGGCGGGATTGGTGGGGAGTTCTGCGCAGCGTAGTGCGTGATCCCGGGCGGCACATGAGCCCTTGCGAAGGACTAAACGAGCCTTCGCAAGGTTGGCGCACGGAAACCGTGTAGCGCGGGTTCCTTGCCCTGAGCGCAGCCGAATGGGTCTGACCTGCGATATCGTGCGTTCTCTCCGATTCCCAAACGAACCCATGGTACAAAGGGGCGCAGCATGCTGCGCCCCTACGATATCTCTATACTTGGCCTCGTTGTTCTTTGCGACTTTGCGTCTTTGCGTGAGCCCTTCTTCGTTCTTCTGCACAAAGCTCAGCAAGCGCGCTGGGACAGCGCGCTCCACCTTACTTGTGCGACGCGCCATCACTCGGGGACGTGGCCGGCAACGCGCAAGCCGCGCTCACGGAGGGGATTTTCCACGCCGCCAGCACGGCGGTGAGCAGCAGCACGACGGAGCAGAACGCGAAGGGGGGCCAGAAGGCGTTCGCGTGCGCGGCCAGGTAGCCTCCGATGAGCGGCCCTAGGAAGAAGGCCATCCCCGCCATGCAGGAGGTGGTCCCGAACGCGCGCCCGATGTGCCGCTCCGGCGTGATCTCGCGGATGATCGCGTTGGCGCTCGGCAGCATGCCCGCCATCGCCAGTCCGAAGAGTATCCGCAGCGCATAGAGCTGGCCGATGTTCCGCGCGAACGGCTGCGGGAACACCAGCACCGAGGCGCACAACGCGCTGGTCACCAGCATCCGCTTGTGCCCCCAGCGGTCCGACAGCCGCCCGAAGTACCAGGTGCCGAGGCAGGCGACCATCCCGGTAATGGACTCGATCTTCCCGGTGATCGGCGTCGCCTGCTGGATTGTCGTCTGCGTCAGGTGGCGCACGAACTGCGGAAAGATCGGGTTCGGCGTGTTGTTCGCGAAATGGATCTGGAAAATCGCCAGGACGGCTATCGCAAAGCCGGCCACGCCGAACAGTTCCACGTAACCGCCCGCCTTCTTCGCCTCGCTGTGCGAGACGGGGAGGAACTCCTCTTCGGCATAGACCTTCACCAGCATGCCGCTGATCAGCAGGAGCGCGGCCGCCACGTAGAAGGTGGGGCGGAACCCCAGGTGCGCCGCGGTGTATCCTCCGGCGAACGGCCCGACGGAGATGCCGCCGAAGACCGCCGCCTGTATCAGCCCGATCGCCCGGCCGGTGCGTTCGCGCGGGGTGACGCTGGCCACCAGCGCCAGGCTGGCGGCGACCGTTCCGGTGAGCGCCCCCTGCAAGAGGCGCAGGATCAGCAACTGCCAGACGTTCTGCGCGCATCCCATCAGCGCGATGACGACGGCTCCCCCGAACAGCGAGCGCATCAGCATGGGCTTGCGCCCGTACCGGTCCGACAGGATCCCCCAGAACGGCGCGCAGATCGCCATCGAGAACCCGACGGCAGCCATGAGGATGCCGGACCAGCGCGCCGTGACGGCCAGTTCGTCCGGCAGCCCCAGGTCGGTGGTGAGGTAGTAGGGGAGGAACGGCAGAACGAACGAAAACCCCATCATCGCCAGGAACTGCGCGGCGAAGCAGGCGTAGAACGTTCTTTCCCAGGAAGAGCGCATGAGGCCTTCAATTCCAACAAATTTCCGGCGCGCCGCTGCCGGTTCATCCGTCTGATCCGTCCAATCCGTCCGACCGTTCACCTCGCACGGGTTGTCGGCGCGCCGATGCCGAGCGCATGACAAGACCGATTATAGGCAGCGGCGGAAGGCGTGGCAAATGAAGCCTGCGCATCCGCCGGACTGCTTGAACGGAGCGGATGTGATATCATGCCACTTTGCCAGCGCTCTTGTTCGGGGAGCACCATGAACGCACTCGTTTCCCATTTCGGCAGCGGGGACGCACTCTTCACCGGCGCCGCCTTGCTGACGCTTGCCACCGGCCTGCGCCGCATCCCAGGGATGAAGAGGGTGCCGGCATCGCTGATCGGAGTTGTCGGGGCAATTGTCGTGGCTTTCTCGGCCGCTCCGCTGCCGCTTTGGCTCTATGCGCTCTGGGCGCTATGCCTCGCCGTCTGGCTCTTTCTGCAACGCAAGTCCAGCCGGGATGCGCGCCCCGCCCGCGTCGCTTCCATTGCGCTTGCGATTTGTTGCGTCGGAGCGTTCCTGATGGAGGTTCCCTGGCACGTGACGCCGCGCATCCCTGGCGGACCGCATGATACGGTCTACCTGATTGGCGACTCGGTCAGCGCGGGGATTGGCGATAAGGAAACCTGGCCGGCCTTCTTTCGCGCGCGCACGGGGGTGAGCATGGTGGACCTCTCGCGTGCGGGCGAAACGGTTGGCACGGCGCTTAGCGCGGCGGAGCGGATTCCGGCAGGAACGGCGATCGTCCTGATGGAAATCGGCGGGAACGACATGCTGGGCCGCACGTCGGTGGCGAAGTACCGCGACGGCCTCGACAAACTGCTCCAGACCGTTCACGGTTCCGGCCACGCCGTCGTGATGCTGGAACTGCCCCTCCCGCCGGGAATGAACGGCTTCGGCAAGGTACAGCGCGCATTGTCGCGCAGATATGGCGTCGCGCTGATTCCGCGCCGCCTCTTCATGCGGGTCCTCGCCGGGAAGGACACAACGGTTGATGGCATCCACCTGTCGGCTCGCGGGCACCAAGCCATGGCGGAGATGATTCAAAGCATCCTCGGTCCATCGCTGAAGCCAACACGCGTGAGATCGGACGTTTCAGGAACATAGCGCCCGTTCTCCTGTAGCTTCTTCGCCTGCTCCCCTTCCGCATATCCTTTGCGTTGAAATCCCTTTCCATCCGTATCCGTGTTCATCAGTGTTCATCCGTGGTTCCCCGCCGTTGTCTTGCCGTTACTCTGAATTTCCGTTCTCCGTGGCCCTCCGTGTCCTCCGTGGTGAAAGCAGTTGTCGTCGTTTCCGTTACCCTGCCTCTCAGTGCCTCCGTGTCTCCGCGGTGAATGCCACCGTCCCCCTCGCCTTGACCTACCGCCCGCACATTCCTACAATGCTGTAGGATTTATGAAACCACCCTACGGAATGGAACACGCCTGATGACCGACCACAAGAACGCCCCCCCGATCAAGCGGGAGGTGCAAGAACTGACGCTTCTGTTCGAGATCAGCCAGACGCTCGACCGCAGCCTGGACCTGCGCAGCGTGCTCCAGCCGGTGCTGGAGGCGATGGCGCGCCACATGGGGATGATGCGCGGCACACTGACGCTGCTGAATCGCGACACGGGGGAGATCTTCATCGAGGCGGCCCACGGCCTCTCCGAGCACGAACGCCGCCGCGGCATCTACCGCCCCGGCGAAGGGGTGACCGGCATGGTCATCAAGGGCGGCAAGCCGGTGGTCGTGCCGCGCATCTCGAAGGAACCGATGTTCCTCAACCGCACCGGCGCGCGCAAGGAGCTCTCCAAGGAGGAAATCTCCTTCATCTGCGTCCCGATCAAGCTCGGCAACGAGGTCTTCGGCGCGCTCAGCGCCGACCGCCTCTTCCGCGACGAGGTCTCCTGCCACGAGGACGTGCGCCTCCTCTCCATCATCGCCTCCATGATCGCGCAGGCCGTGCGGCTGCGCCAGTCGGCCATGGAGGAGCGCCAGCGGCTGATGGAGGAAAACACCCGGCTTCAGGAGGAGCTGCAGAACCGCTTCCGCCCCTCCAACATCATCGGCAACTCGCGCGCGATGCAGGGGGTGTACGACCTGATCGCCAACGTCTGCAAGAGCGACGCCACCGTGCTGATCACCGGGGAGAGCGGCGTCGGCAAGGAGCTGGTGGCGCATGCCATCCACTACAACAGCCACCGCGCCGGCAGGCCCTTCGTCAAGGTGAACTGCGCGGCGCTGCCGGAAACGCTTATTGAAAGTGAATTGTTCGGCCATGAAATGGGCGCCTTCACCGGCGCGGTGCGCGAGCGCAAGGGGCGCTTCGAACTGGCCGCGGGCGGCACGATCTTCCTCGACGAGATCGGCGATTTCTCCCCCTCCACGCAGATCAAGTTGCTGCGCGTGCTCCAGGAGCGCGAGTTTGAGCGCGTGGGCGGCTCCCGCACGATCAAGACGGACGTCCGCATCGTCGCCGCCACGAATCGCGACCTGAACGCGCTCATTCAGGAAGCCAAGTTCCGCCAGGACCTGTACTATCGGCTCAACGTCTTCTCCATCCACGTCCCGCCGCTGCGCGAGCGCAAGACGGATATCCCGCTGCTGGCGGATTACTTCGTGGAGCGGTACAGCAAGCTCAACCACAAGAAGATTCAGCGCATCAGCACCCCGGCCATTGACATGCTGATGAGCTACCACTGGCCCGGCAACGTGCGCGAACTGGAGAACTGTGTCGAGCGCGCCGTGCTGCTCAGTGAGGACGAGGTGATCCACGGCCACCACCTGCCCCCGACGCTCCAGACCGCCGAGGCGACCGGTACGACGCATAGCGGCACGCTCCAGGAGGAGCTGGACAAGGTGGAGCGCGAGTTGATCCTGGACGCGCTGAAATCCTCGCGCGGCAACATGGCCAAGGCGGCGCGGCAACTGGGCCTCACCGAGCGCGTCATGGGCTTGCGCGTGGCGCGGCATCAGATTGACTATCGCCGATTCCGCGCGCCGGCGTAGGTTGTCAGAATCGTTCATACCATGACGCGGGATACCCGCGGCTCATGTCTCTCCCTCCGGTTCCCCTTCACACCCGCCTTGCCTGCGTGAGGGCGACAGCGTGACGTAAGCTACTCCCGCGTGGGAAACATCCCATTAAAGCTACGCCAGCGTAGGAACTGTCCGGCACCTAAGCAGCGCGCAATCATAGCCTAAGACGCACAGGGGCAGTCTGTTACGAACTGATAGGAGATTTGGCACGTCGTTTGTGTATGCACTTCCATAAGATCCGGGCGCGCAGCCCGGCGGGCCGTTGGCAGGCAGGCTGCCGCGGCCGCTTCATTTGAGGAGAACAAAATGACCACCAAGGAGTTCCTGGCTTCCTTCAAGAAGAACAAAGCCGAGATGATGGACCTGAAGTTTGTGGACCTGCTCGGCACTTGGCAACACTGCTCCTACCCGATTGACGTGGTGGACGAGAGCATCTTCACCGAAGGGCTGGGATTCGATGGCTCCTCAATCCGCGGCTGGCAAGGAATCCACATCTCCGACATGCTGGCCATTCCCGACCCTTCGACCGGCTGCCTGGACCCCTTCTTCGCGCAGCCGACGGTCAGCGTCATCGCCGACATCTACGACCCGGTGACACGCAAGAAATATTCGCGCGACCCGCGTCACGTGGCGATGAAGGCGGAGGCGTATCTGAAGAAGAGCGGCGTGGCGGACACCTGCTTCATCGGGCCGGAACTGGAGTTCTTCATCTTCGACGAGGTGCGTTTCGAGCAAAACCAACACACCGGCATGTACCAGATTGACTCGGTCGAGGGGGCTTGGAACAGCGGCCGCTTCGAGGAGCCGAACCTCGGCTACAAGCCGAGCTTCAAGGGGGGCTACTTCCCCGTCAGCCCCACCGACACCTACCACGACCTGCGCGGCGAGATGGTCGCCGAGATGCGCAAGGTCGGGATCATCGTCGAGGCGCACCACCATGAGGTGGCCACCGCCGGTCAAAGCGAAATTGACATGAAGTATCGGAACCTCCTGCGCATGGGAGACCAGGTCATGTGGTTCAAGTACATCTGCAAGAACGTCGCCAAGCGGCACGGCAAGACCGTCACCTTCATGCCCAAGCCGATCTTCGAGGACAACGGCAGCGGGATGCACACGCACTTCTCGCTGTGGAAGGGGGGCAAGCCGCTCTTCGCCGGAAAGAAGTACGCCGGGCTGAGCGATATGGCGCTGCACGCCATCGCTGGCATCCTCCGGCACGCGCCGGCCATCCTGGCCCTGGCCGCGCCGACCACGAACTCCTATCGCCGCCTCGTCCCCGGCTTCGAGGCGCCGGTCAACCTCTGCATGTCCGCGCGCAACCGCTCCGCGTCGGTGCGCATTCCCATGTACAGCGAAAACCCGAAGGCCAAGCGGCTCGAATTCCGTTGCCCCGACCCGAGCTGCAACCCGTACCTGACCTTCCCAGCGATTCTGATGGCCGCCCTCGACGGCATCGAGAAGAAGATGGACCCGGGCAAGCCGCTGGACCGCGACATCTACGAGATGACCACCGAGGAACTGCTCGGCACGCCGAAGACCCCCGGCTCGCTCGAAGAGGCCATCGCCGCGCTCGAAAAGGACCACGACTTCCTCCTCAAAGGCGGCGTCTTCACCCCGGACGTGGTCGAGGCATGGATCAGTTGGAAGAAGAGCAAGGAACTCGACCCGATGCACATGCGCCCGCATCCGTACGAGTTCCACCTGTACTACGATAGCTGAGCAGCTTAGAATCAGTAGGACGGCGTGCGCATGCGGTTGCTGTAGGGCAAGGCGCTGCCTTGCCCTGCCCGCACATGTGGGCTAGGCGTCGCCTTGCCCCCGCAGTGGCAAATGGCGCGGAAAAGGTCTGTCGTCCTTGCAGTCCTTTTCGTCCTTTGTGTCCTTGTTTGATGCGGGAAAATGCCAGAGGAACCTAACCAGCCTCGGTGCGACCGGTCCGGCCGGCCGTTACCTGCGGGGTTGTATCACCCAGCCCAGGACCACGACAGCTGCGGCGTCGGCTTCGTCGCCCATCTGGAGGGGAAGCCGCGCCACGCCATCGTCGAGCAGGGGGTGCGCGTCCTGATGAATCTGGAGCACCGGGGCGCGCTCGGCGGCGACAAGTCCACCGGCGACGGCGCGGGGCTGCTCATTCAGATTCCCGATGACTTCCTCCGCCGCGAGTGCCAGAAGGCGCGCATCCGGCTTCCCGCGCCCGGAGAGTACGCCGTGGGCATGATCTTCCTGCCCGCCGATGCCGCGCTCGCGGCGGCCTGCGTCGAGGCGGTCGAGCGCGCCGCGCGCGCCGAGGGGGTGGAACTGCTGGGCTGGCGCAAGGTCCCGGTGGACGCGCGCACGCTTGGCGAGCTGGCATGTTCCACTCAGCCGGAGGTGCGTCAACTGTTTCTCGGCCGCGGGAGCGTCCCGGCCGAAGCGATCGAGCGCAAGCTGTATCTCCTCCGGCGCGTGGCCGAGAAGGCCGTCGCCACCCTGAGCGCCGACGCCAGCCAGTTCCACATCCCCAGCCTCTCCAGCCGCACCCTGGCGTACAAGGGGATGCTAACGGCCACTCAGCTTCCGGAGTTCTATCCGGACCTGCGCGACTCGGCGCTGGCCAGTTCCTTCGCCATCGTGCACCAGCGATACAGCACGAACACCTTCCCGATGTGGCGGCTGGCGCAGCCTTTCCGCATGCTGGCGCACAACGGCGAAATCAACACCCTGCGCGGCAACATCAACCGGATGCGCGCGCGCGAGCCGCTGCTGGCCTCCCCGCTGTTCGGCCCAGACATCGAGAAGCTCAAGCCGATCCTCCAGGAGGAGGGGAGCGATTCCGCCATCCTGGACAACCTGTTGGAGCTGCTCGTCGCCGGCGGGCGGAGCCTGCCTCACGCGATGATGATGCTCGTCCCCGAGGCATGGGGGGGCAAGTACATGATGGCCGAGGACAAGCGCGCCTTCTACGAATACCATGCCGCGATCATGGAGCCCTGGGACGGCCCGGCGGCGCTGGTCTTCACCGACGGCCGCTACATCGGTGCGACGCTGGACCGCAACGGCCTGCGTCCCGCGCGCTACACCGTCACACGCGATGGCTTGGTGGTAATGGCCAGCGAGACCGGGGTGCTGGAAATCCCCGGCGACAGGATCCTCAGCCGAGGCCGTCTTCAGCCGGGGCGCATGTTCCTGGTGGACCTGGAGCAGCATCGCATCATCCCCGACAGCGAGATCAAGGCGAAGGTCTCGCGCCAGCGCCCCTACCGCCACTGGGTCAAGGACAACCGCATCGAGTTGCGCGGCCTGCTGGCCCCCAGCCACATCCCCTCGGAGGATCCGGAGGTGCTTCTGCGCAAGCAGCACGCCTTCGGCTACACCGAGGAGGAACTGAAGATGGTCATCGCGCCCATGGCGCTGCGCGGCCAGGAGGCAATCGGCTCCATGGGGAACGACGCCGCGCTGGCGGTGCTTTCCGAGCGCCCGCAAATCCTCTTCAATTACTTCAAGCAGCTCTTCGCGCAGGTGACCAATCCTCCGATTGACCCGTTGCGCGAGGAGCTTGTGATGTCCCTCATGAGCTTCGTCGGCCGCGAGCGCAACCTGCTCGACGAGACCCCGGAGCACTGCCGGCAACTCAAGCTGCACCACCCGATCCTCACCCCGGAGGACATGCTGCGCCTGCGCAGCACCCGCCGGCCGGAAGTGGTGGCGCGCGACCTGGACATGCTCTTCCCGGCGCAGGGGGGCGGCCCGGAACTGGGCGAGGCGCTGGAGGCGCTGTTCGAGCGCGCCGAGAAGCAAATCGCCGAGGGGGCGACGCTGCTGGTGCTGACCGATCACGGGATGGATGAGCGGCATGCGCCGATCCCCGCGCTCCTGGCGGTCTCCGGGCTGCACCATCACCTCATCCGCAAGGGGCTGCGCACCTCGGCGGGCATCATCGTCGAGACCGGCGAAGCGCGCGAGGTCATCCACTTCGCCATGCTCCTGGCGTTCGGCGCGAACGCCATCTGCCCGCACGTCGCCTTCTCCACCGTGCGCGAACTGACCGAGATGGGGATGATCGAGACGGCCGCCACGCACGACGACGCGATGGACGCCTACATCACCGCGGTGAAGAAGGGGCTGCTCAAGACCTTCAGCCGCATGGGCATCTCCACCATCCGCAGCTTCGTCGGCTCGCAGATCTTCGAGGCGGTCGGCCTCGGGCCGGAACTGATCGAGAAGTACTTCAGCACCACCGTCAGCCGCATCGGGGGGATCGGGCTGGAGGAACTCGCCTTCGAGGCGCGCGCCCGCCACGCCAGGGGCTTCCCCCCGGCGGGACGTCCGGCGCGCCTGCTGGACATGGGAGGCGTTTACCACGAGCGGGTCGGCGGGGAGAAGCACCTCTGGTCGCCGGAGGCGATCGGCAAGTTGCAGCAAGCCGTGCGCATGAACGACGAGCGCCTCTTCAAGGACTACGTCCGGCTGATGAACGACCAGTCGCGCGCGCACGTGACGTTGCGCAGCCTGTTCCAGTTCCGTCCGCGCACGGCCATCCCGCTCGACCAGGTCGAGCCGGTGGAGAAGATCATGGCGCGCTTCGCCTCCGCCGCCATGTCCTTCGGCTCGATCAGCAAGGAGGCGCACGAGACGATCGCCATCGCCATGAACCGCTGCGGCGCGCGCAGCAACAGCGGGGAGGGAGGGGAGGACCCCGCGCGGTACGCCCGCCTGCCCAACGGCGACAGCCTCTGCTCGCGAGTCAAGCAAGTGGCCTCGGGCCGCTTCGGTGTGACGATAGACTACCTCATCCATGCCGACGAACTGCAGATCAAAATTTCCCAGGGCGCGAAACCCGGCGAGGGCGGCCAGTTGCCGGGCGACAAAGTCAGCGTCGAGATCGCCCGCGTCCGCCACACCACGCCCGGCGTCACCCTCATCAGCCCGCCGCCGCATCACGACATCTACTCCATCGAGGACATCGCCCAACTCATCTACGACCTGAAGTCCGCCAACCCGCGCGCGCGCATCAGCGTCAAGCTCGTCAGCGAAGTGGGGGTGGGGACCGTGGCGGCCGGCGTCGCCAAAGCCAAGGCCGACATGGTGCTCATCGCGGGGCATGACGGCGGCACGGGGGCCTCGCCGCTGACGGCGATCAAGCACACCGGCCTCCCCTGGGAGCTCGGCCTGGCCGAGACGCAGCAGACGCTGGTCGCCAACCGCCTGCGCGAACGCATCCGAGTCCAGACCGACGGCCAGCTTCGCACAGGCCGTGATCTGGCCATCGCGGCGCTGATGGGGGCGGAGGAGTTCGGTTTCGGCACCCCGCTGTTGGTCACCCTCGGCTGCGTGATGCTGCGCAAGTGCCACATGAACACCTGCTCGGTCGGCGTCGGCACGCAGGACCCGGCGCTGCGCGCGCGCTTTGCCGGCAAGCCGGAGTACGTCGAGCGGTTCCTGCGCTTTGTCGCGCAAGACTTCCGCGAGCAGATGGCCGCGCTGGGCTTCCGCAACGTGGACGAGATGGTCGGCCACGTCGAGGTGATTGATCCGACGCCTGCCCAGGCGCACGCCAAGACGCGCCACCTGGACTTCGCCGCGTTGCTGAAACCGGCCGAGCCGATCAACGGCGGCGCGCGACGCTGCGTCCGCGCGCAGGAGCACGACGTGGGGCGCTCGATGAACGCCGAGTTGCTCCGCCTCGCCGCCCCCGCCCTTGAGCGGCGCGAGCCGGTGGAGGTGGACATGCCGATCCACAACGTGGATCGCGCCGTGGGCGCCACGCTCAGCGGCGAGATCGTCCGACGCTTCGGCAGCCGCGGGCTGCCGGCCAATACGGTGAAGCTCAGCTTCAAAGGCTCCGCAGGCCAGAGCCTGGGCGCTTTCCTCGCGCCGGGGGTCACGATCCGCGTCGAGGGGGACGCCAACGACTACCTGGCCAAGGGTCTCTCCGGCGGGCGGATCATCCTGGTCCCGCCGGGGAACGCCACGTTTGCTGCGCACGAGAACGTCATCGCCGGCAACGTCGTTCTGTACGGCGCGACCAGCGGCGAGGTGTTCATCAATGGCGTCGCCGGCGAGCGCTTTGCCATCCGCAACAGCGGCGCGTGCGCCGTCGTCGAGGGGGTCGGCGACCACGGCTGCGAGTACATGACCGGCGGCGTGGTCGTCGTGCTCGGGCCGACCGGCTACAACTTTGCCGCGGGGATGAGCGGCGGCATCGCGTACGTCTACAACGAGGCCGGCTTCTTCGACACGCGCGCCAACCTGGACATGGTGGACCTGGAGAGCGTCTGGTCGGAGCAGGACCGGGCGCGGCTGCGCGGACTCATCGAGGCGCACCTGCGCGCCACCGGCAGCCTGCGCGCGCGCAACATCCTGGAGAACTGGGACGCCAGCCTGCCGCTCTTCGTGAAGGTGATGCCGATTGACTACCGCAAGTCGCTCGAACGCATGAAACTCGGCGAGGACCGCGACAAGGAGACCGTATCGGCGACCGAGGAGGTGTATCATGGGTAGCCCCGGCGGCTTCGCCAAACACCCCCGCGAGGACGCCGCCAAGCGCCCCGTCGCCGAGCGCATCAAGGACTTCGCCGAAGTCGAGCAGCCGCTCTCGGAGGAGCGCCTGGAGACCCAGGCGGCGCGGTGCATGGACTGCGGCATCCCGTATTGCCACATGGTCGGCTGCCCGGTCCGCAACCTCGTCCCGGACTTCAACGACATGATCTACCGGCGTCAGTGGCGGCGCGCGCTGGAGCTGCTGCACTCGCGCAACAACCTGCCGGAGATCACCGGGCGCATCTGCCCCGCCCTCTGCGAAGCCTCCTGCTCCCTCTCCATCAATCAAAAAGCGGTCACCATCCGCCAGATCGAGCTTCAGATCGTCGAGCGCGGCTGGAAGGAGGGATGGATTCAGCCGGAGCCTGCCCCCGTCAAGAGCGGCAAACGCGTGGCCGTTGTCGGCTCCGGCCCCGCGGGGCTGGTCGCGGCCCAGCAACTCGCGCGCGCCGGGCACAAGGTGGTGGTCTTCGAGCGCGACGAGCGCCCCGGCGGCCTGCTGCGCTATGGCATCCCGGACTTCAAGCTGGAGAAGCGCCTCATTGACCGGCGGCTGGAGCAGATGCGAGGCGAGGGGGTAGTGTTCGAGACCGGCGTCGAGGCCGGGGTGGACATCAGCGCTCGCTACCTGCAGCGAAGCTTCAACGCCGTCCTCCTGGCGGTCGGCTCGCGCGCGCCGCGCGACCTGAACATCCCCGGGCGCGACCTCAAGGGAATCCACCTGGCGCTGGAATTCCTCGCCCAGCAGAACCGCGTCAACGAAGGAGCGGCCGTTTCCGCGGAGCGGCGCATCAGCGCCGCGGGAAAGAACGTCGTCGTCATCGGCGGGGGGGACACCGGCGCCGACTGCATCGGCACCTGCCGCCGCCAGGGCGCGGCGGAAATCACCCAGATCGAACTGCTCCCGCAGCCCCCCGCCGGCCGCGAGCCGGACAACCCCTGGCCGATGTGGCCGCTGATCCTGCGCAGCTCCTCCTCGCACGACGAAGGGTGCGCCCGGCTCTGGAGCATCGGGACAAAGCAGTTCGCCGGCGATTCGCAGGAGCGGCTGACGAAACTGCGCTGCATCCGCCTGGATTGGAGCGCGCCCGACGCCGCAGGGCGTCGCAGCTTCAAGGAGGTTCCCGGCTCGGAGTTCGAACTGAAGGCCGACCTGGCGCTCCTGGCCATGGGGTTCCTCCATCCGGAGCACGGCCCGCTGGTCAAGGACCTCGGCCTGGCGCTGGACCAGCGCGGGAACATCAAGTCGGACGCGCGCCTGATGACTTCGACCCCCGGCGTCTTCGCCTGCGGCGACGCCGTCATGGGCGCCTCGCTGGTCGTGCGCGCCATTGACATGGGGCGCAACGCGGCGGAGGCGGTCAACGTCTACCTAGGGCAATGACGGTGAACGTCCAAAGTTGGACGTTGACCCCGTTCCCTCTTTCACGTAAGTTGACATTCCTCCCCCAGCAAGGCACAGTATCACCTCCTTTATTATGCTTGGGGGACAACACGACATGAACATGAACATGAACATGAACATGAACATGAACATGAACATGAACGTCACGGCCTCCGCGCGCCGGGCGGCAGGCCGCCGATGATCTGGATGCTGATGTGCGTCGTAACCGGCGCGGCGTTCGGCCATATCATGCGCAACGCGCAACAGCGCTGCTGCAGCATGTCGTGGGTCGGGGCGTGGAACTATCTGGCCGCCGCGGTGGCGTGCTGGGTCTGGTGGGCTCTGACGCCCGACAGCCACCTAGGCTGGGAGGGGGCCATCCTGGGGACGCTCTGCGGCCTGTGCTTTGTCGGCGCCTACTTCCTCATGAACTCCGCCATTCGCGCCGCTGGCGTGGGCATCACGCAGTCCATCCAATGGCTCGGAGTCGCCCTGCCCGTCACCGCCTCGATCCTGATCTGGCGCGAACTCCCCAGCCTGGTGCAAACGCTGGGTCTGCTCCTTGCCCTGATCGCCTTTCCGCTGCTCGCCTGCGGCCACGCCGCGGCGGACGCGCCGAAGAACCGGTGGAAGGTGCTCTTCCTGGCCGGACTGTTCCTCCTGGAAGGCTCCGTCAGCCTCATCATGAAATTCTACAGCCGGGACGTTCCGACCGGGTCCGAATCGGCCTTTCTCGCCTTCCTCTTCAGCGCCGCGGCGATCGGGAATGTCGCCATGACGCTGCGCCAGGAGCGGGCGGGTTTAAGGGACTTCGTGCATGGCTTCGGCATGGGCGCCGCGAACGTCCTGTGCAACTTGGCGATTCTGCGGGCGCTGGCGGTGCTGCCCGGCACCATCGTCTTTCCCACCATCTCCGCGGGAAGCATCGTCCTGACGGCCGTCATCGGCGCGATGTTGTGGCGGGAGCGCTATTATGGAGGCGCGCTCGCAGGACTCATCCTTGCCGCGCTGTCGCTCATCCTCATCAACCTCCCAACGCCGTGAGCCAAGGGCAGCGCTCGCGTATTGTGGGAGAGCACCCTCGGGAATCCAGTCAACCGGCTTGGCGTCGGCGGCTCCATGAGGTATAATGAGGTTTGTCATACACCCGAGATGCCGGGGGCGATAGGATTCGACCGGGCAGATTGAGGTGGAAGTGGCGTGCCGAGGTTGTCAGGAGGCCTCGTAAAACACCTGGCAAAAACGCTACAAGTGCCGACACACACTACTCTCTCGCAGCTTAATTGACTGCGACGCTCGTCTGGTTCAGCCTGCGGGACCGGAACGGGCGACCACAGCAGGCTGGTCTCGACCCTAGTTGCCTGGCGGGGAAGAGATGAGAGTGTCAGTTGGGCTCGGGTCCAAAAGGAGTCCTGTCCACCGGAACCCTGAGGATCTAGAAAAAACAGAAGATGGACTATGCACGTAGAGGCTTCCACTGAAATGCTTCGGGACGGGGGTTCGATTCCCCCCGCCTCCACCAGCGAAGAGAAGGCCGGGATCGGTAAGAAGTCCGCCGATTCCGGCCTTTTCGCTTCGTCCCCTCAGCCTTCTTTGCGTTCCGCTCTCCCGTTAGATATCCAACGCGGGTGACGAAGCGCCACTCTCCGTGGGTATAGTTTACTCTTGATCCACAATTCAGATTACACGGCCTGAAAGGTCAGTTCAATTCGTTCCGCATTGGGGATTTTCCGCACCCATGCCCAGGCCGAGTCTCCCGATTGTGACGGATGCACGAGAAGTTTTCGTTTGCCGAAGACCACCTGGACCTGCTTCGTACCAGGGGGGAATGGTCCCAGGCGAACGGATGTCGCGGGGATCGGCTCCGAAGCGTGGAGTTCAAGCTGACCGACCTCCCCCGCACAGGTGTATGTCATGTCCAGTTCAGCCTGAACCAACCGGTTGCCACGAGCGTGAATCATCACCGGGTGCTCGCGCACCGTAATGGTCTTCACGAAGCGCGGCAGACGGGGCATCACGCGCAGGTGCCGGGGGTCCCAGTCATCGAGACCCCGGATCAGGCGGACCATCTTGAGCAACGCGGTCACATGGACCGCATTCGCAGCGACGCCCAGGACTTTCCAGAACTTCCCGGACTCATGCACGCCCCGTCGCATGTGGACGATGTACGGAAACGTCTCCATCCGGACTTTTCCATCGTTACTCAGCGTGCCGCGGGGACGGAAATACGTGTGAGCGGCGGCATCTCCGGCGTACTGGGTGTAGTCCTCCACTTCATCGAGCATCATGGCGCCGAGCGCGGAGTAGATCGTGCCATAGCCGACCTCGTGAATGCAGTGGCAGTACTCGGGCCAACGCCGGCGATGCTCGCGATAGGAGTTCCGGCTGATTGCGCGAATTCGCGAATCCATGTCGTCGAGACGGAAGGAAAAAGCGTCAGCCCAGAGATAGAGCGGACTCAGACGGGAGGCCAGGTAAAGGTTCTCCTCCAGCGAATCCATCGAAATATGCCAGATGGGACCGCTCGGACTGTTGACCACCAGGTGGCGCAGAATGGCACGATGCAAACGTCCCGCGTAATGTCGCCAGCGCTTCGCCTCTGCCTCCATGCCCAGCGCATACGCCAGACGGATTCCGGCGAGCAACACGTAGTAGGCAAAAAAGTTGGCGCACGCGCAGTCGGCCCGGAAAGGCGGCATCTTGCCCACGCTCTGATTGGCAAGGATCGCCTTGGCCTCATAGCGGATCATATTGTTTTCGCCGGCATATTCGCCGCCTTCCGGGATGATATCCTTTGGCTGATCCGGCAGGACAGGATTGTCCATCAGCCAGCAGTTCCACTCGACGGCATCGGCAAACGGTTTCCAGAAATCCTTCCTCCACTCCACCCGGTCCGGGGTGTGGTGGAACAGCGCGCATTGGGACAATACCATCCAGTTGTGGCCGTTGCTTTCGATCAGGCCGGAAAACTTCCGGCCCGTCAGCGTCGTAAAAGTGAAAGCTTTGCGGTGCCGAAAGATCCAACCGTTTTCGACCCAGTGCGGAGGCGCGACCTCGTAGAGCTGACGGTTGACGACCCGGGCGCTCTTCTGGCAACGGTCCTTCAGCCCGAGCCCCAGCAACTCCATGTGAGTTGAACCCAGGTCCCGGGCATATTTGAAGTCGAAGCCGTGACTCTTGGGAAAGACGCGGTCGCGATCTGCCCAAGTCCCGATGGCCTCTTCTCCCGGGAAAATGCCGCAAGCCTTCAGGGCCACGGTGAACGAACCATCCCGTAGAAGCAGTTTCTTTGCGGCAAAGACGTTATGGTAATATTCGTTCGTCAGCACGGATGCCAGGTTACCACCGGTGAACACGGTGTGCGGCTCGGCATGGTCTTTCGGGATGTCGAGAGGGACCGGTCCGGAGAGGCTGTCCTTAAATGTGTAGACCTCGCGCATGAGATGATGTAGCCCGGCTTGAAAACGTTTGTCCTTGAAGTAGGCGCCATCCACAATCCGGATCTCCCGGCGGCGGGTCCGGAACAAGACCGGTATTCGACGTATGATTTCGGTTTCCTCGCCGGTTTCCAGCGTGATGCCCGAGAGCACGGGATGCCCGGCGCGCAGGCCGCTGGTTTCCAGACGGATGCGGCGGATGACCTGTGCACGCGGGCGGAAAGCCAGGTAAAAAGCGCTCGGGCTTCCCGGTACGGCGGGTCGTAGTAGGAGCGTATCCTCCAGGGTTCGGCGGGAGCGGGGATTCGACAGAAACGGTTCTTGGCATGGCTTGCCGCCCGCCTCCAGAAACCAGCACCGGTCCCACCAGAGCGTCACGCCGTAGATGAGGGGAATCCGGTCCGCATACCCGTCGGCATATTCCACGGTCACCGTGCCCAGATGGTCGCCGATGAACTGTTCGCACCGTGCATCGCCCAGCCGGGTCTGAATATGCACCGTGCCCAGGTCCCATGTGGACATCATTCCCAGGAGAAAAATCTTCTTGGCTCGAACGCCGATGTCGAACGCGGCGTGATCTCGAATCAGTTTGGACGGCAGGGCGATGAAGGGGATGCCATTGGATTCGATGATACGTTTATCCGGAAATCGGAAAAACGGGCACCGACAAATCGGCTCAAAATCCGAACAGGCGATGTCGTGTGTCAGATCGAGGGCTTTGAACCGGGGACCACCCAGGGACAGTGCAGGATTCACCCGGTCAAACTGTATCTGGATCGCCAGGTTGCCGTAAAACCGAACCGGTCCACCGGGCAGTTCAACGGACAGGGTGTTTTTCCCACCGAGCCGCAAGACCCGGCGGTTGACGGTGGCAATCTGGCCGATCGGGAGCCTGAACGGCCGTCCATTCAAGCGCGCCCGCATCCCTTCCGGGTGCTGCGTCTCGAATGAGAAACCATAGGCGAAGGACTCGTTGTCGGGCAGATGAAAGTCGAAATAGAATTCATCCCGAGTCCGTCGACTACGATTGAAAGGTTTCAGGATATGGGATGCCTCGAAACAGATGTCGTATTCATTTTGTTGGATCATAAGTCCAATCCTTGTTTCAGTCGCTGGTGACGCAACGGCTCGTGACCCGCAGGTTCGTTGGGGCGACATAGGAGGTCAAGGAGTTTCCGCTGGAAAGGACGTAATCGGTCCATGTTCGACGGAGGCCGGACTTGATGCGGCGTTTGCCGTCGTCGGTTACTCCAAACTCCGCAATCCCGGGGGGACAGACTCCACCACAGACATAGTTGGCCAGGCCGAAATGTTCCTCGAAGGTCAAGCCGGCGGGCACATCCGAGGCCAGCGCCTCCTTGAGCGGCGCGTCAATTCCCATCTCGCCCCAGACCACCCGGCTGGGATGACCGCCATGCATCGCCGGAAGCAACTCATCACGCAAGGTGCTCATCGACGCCTCCGCCGGCGGTGCATGGATGGACTGGATCCGGCATCTTCTGATTCGATTAACGCTTCTTCGCGCGCCCGGAAGTAGCGAGCGGTCTGCATCACCAGCCGGTCGAGCAGCGCGTTGTCGGGATTGCCATACATGGCCGGGTACGGATCGCCGCCCGGTCCCAGCGGCTCCGGGGTGACGTACCGGCCGTCGCTGTTGTAGCCGATCAGGTACAACGCCATGATGATGGTGTCCAGATCCAGCGAGCCCTCGCCCAGGGCGCACCGGTTGGTGTCGGCCATGTGCAGGTTCACCAGTTGCGCCCCCGCCTCCAGAATGGCCTCTCCCACATGGCTTTCTTCGCTTACCATGTGATAGACGTCGCCGTTGATATGCGCGATGCCGGGATGATTGACAGCTACGATGTAGCGCCTTGCCTCGGCCACGGTGTGCACGAGGCTTACCTCGGCGGAACGAATCGGTTCCACTGCCGCCTTGATCCCGTGCTGGACAAATAGCGGAGCCGCCAAACGCAGCGTCTCCGTGCTGCGCGCGAATTCCATCGCATCGTACGCCGTCGGCCTGCCGACGGCGCCGGGCACGACCAGGAGGTAGCTTGCCCCGACGGCGGCCGCGAACGGCACTTCGCGCTTGAGGTAGTCGAGCGCGGCTTGGCGTTGACGCGGGCTGTTACTGGACAAGTCGTTGTCTCTGGAGAACATCCCGCACACCCCGCCCACCCGGATGCCATGATCGCCGAGCGTCGCAAGCGTTTCAGGGACAGAGTACCCGAGGTCCGGCCCATAGTGATTCCCGTGAAGTTCGACATAGGTAATCCCTGCGCGCTGCAGCCGCTCGGCGGAGACGCGCAGGCTTTCCATCCCAAACCCCCAGTTGCTCCACGAAAGATTGAGCCGTCGTGCCAGTTTCTTTGGTTGCTCCGTCTTCAATCGCAGAAAGGCCGTGCGAATCTTATCGTTCTTCAACTCGAAATTCTGCTTCTTCATTTCATGGTCTCCCTATCCGCTTCGATCTCACCGTCTCCCTACGTTCAATCCCGCTCTGAGTCGGGGAATCTTGTCCCCAAGGGCATCTTCCACCTGAGCGATCTTGTCGTCAATGCTGCGCAGGTGGGTGGGGCTTCTCTCGCAGAGTATGTACGTGCCCGAATAGCCGATCCGGGAGTCGTTCTGCATAAGGCGACTGCACTCCTTTGCATTGGGCAATTCGCGTCGAAGGACCGCCTCCATCTTGTCCAGCGATGCCCGCTTCCTGTCGAGCGACTCGGCCGCGCAGTAGCCATCCCGCGCTCGAAGAAATTCGTCCATGTGAAGCAGGCTGCGCACGCAGCACTCCAGGACTTTGGCGACCCCCATCTCCTTCAGGGCGGTATGCTTCTTTGCCGGAGGCGCCTTGGCCGCCATCTGCTCCAACAGCGCAGCGCCCTCCCGCCAGCGGCCTGCAAAGATTTCGATCTGCTTGCGCCACTCCGGTTCCAGCCGATACTCGTAGCCCATGATGCCGGCTTCGCTGACATCGTGACCGGGTTCCAGAAGGAAGGGGCACGCAGGGCCGGTGCTGGCGATTCGTTGATAGGCCAGGGTGATTGAGAAGGGCAGACTGTCAACGGCATCGCTCAACTTCTTCCAGGCCGCCGTTGCCAACGGGGCCGCGACGGGGCCGAAATCCCGAGCGGCGATTGCCTGCAAGAGACGGTCGATCTCCGGCGCTTCGCTCCATGAGTCCCATTTGTACAGCTCCAGGCAGACGGACGGCACAGGGTCCGTGTAAGACTCCATTGCGCCGGAAAGCCGGTTGCCGCCAATGTCGCCAATCTTGCTCATGTTCCGTTCATGCCACCGGTAGGGGACCGGATAGTACGGGACGGAACCCGCGCCGATGTCCCACCCGCGCTGATACTCGGTCTTCACGTAAATCTTCATGCCGCGCTGCCCCGCAATGCGCGCATATTCGCGAAGCTTGGCCGACGGGCGCTTGACCGTTGCGGAGTAGTCTATGACGGGCGTGATGAGAGCGTCTCGGAAGAAGAGGACCGTGTCCTGCTCAAACGTGGGCATGAGCGTCACGTCGCCGTCGAGCCGGCTGATCAGCTCCTCCTGCGGATCGGGGGCAAAGAACATCCAGCTGTAGACCCAGACGATGACGTCTGCAGAACCGTCAACCGATTTGATCGCCCCCTTGATGAGATTGATCATTTTGGCCGCGGCCTCGGAAGGGTCCGCATCGCGGCAGTTCGGGCAGTCCTTTATGATGGAAGAGCGCATGAAAGGTGAGGCATAGTAGGTCGTGCACGTCGTAACGCCTTCGGTTGGGTGGATGAATATGACGCCGCCGAGCCCGGGAGCATTTTTCATGAGCGACTGAAAGCTCTCGCGATAGAACGCCCGCCCCTCGGGCGAGCTGCTGCACACCGGCCAGTCCAGCGCCGGGTAGCCCTTGGAAAGCTCGATGCCCTTGAGTTCGGGGTGCGCCTGGAAGAACTCCGGCGGGTGGCCATAGCCGCTCACGTAGGCGTACACATCAATGCCATATCTCGCCGCTCTCTGGATGAGCTCATTCAGGCGCGCCAGCGTCTTCTTCGCTCGCTGACGAAATTCCGGGAAGCGGTCGGAGAGAAGGGCGTCGCGCAAGCCCAGGGGGAAGACGATGCCATTGAATCCGGCGTGAGCCAGCCACAGCAGGTACTCGTCGCACAAGGGATCCTTCCCGCGTTCCCACTCGGGAAGATCCGCGGCGCGCCTCGCCCAGGTAATCCTTTTCTCGAGGTAAGGCGACCGACGCTGCCGGCGGACCTCAAGGACGGGCGACTCCTTCAAGGTCATCAGGTCCTCAAGGTAGTAGAGCGCGTTCATGGCGCCCCTGTCGTCATCCCCGCGGACGACCACGCGGCTGGCCGAAACGTCCACAACGTATGCGCCGGACCTGCTTTCGGCGGCCTCACTGCCCGGCAAGGTTCCTGCGCTTACGATCAATGCCTTGCCGCGCACGGCGGGTTCTGCCGAACAGTCCCCGTCATGCACCTGCAACTTCACGCCCATGCAAACGCGCATGAACTTGACGAGATCCTCCACGGCCGTCTTCAGGAGGGCGCTGGCGGGGCTGACAACGTACAGAGACCACTCCTCCGTTATCATGACCTCGCCGGCAGCCGTTTTTGCGGCATCATCCCGCACGTACCGGCAATGGCCTGCCAGGATGCTCTTCATGAACGCGAGGCGTTCCTCGTTGAAACTCTCAGCGCACACGGCTGACGCTCCTCGCCTTATGTTCCGCAGAACAGCCGGTCCATTTTTGGGCTCAATGGGACGGGGCCCTTGGACGTGATCTCGTACCCGGTCTCGATCCGCGCGCCGTTGAATTCGGGATGGCCGAAGAAGCTGACGTCCACACAGATGGTCATGCCCGGCTTGACGACGTCGCGGCTGTGGGGGCCGAAGAAGGGGCTCTCCGCCTCCTGCAGCCCTATGGTGTGGGCGAAGGGACAAACCAGGTACTTCAGGAGTCCGTGCTTCTCGAAGAGCTGGCGCGCGGGCCGGTCCACCTCGATGCCGATCTTCCCGGGGTTGAGTTGCCCGCGGGTGAGAACCATCGCCTCTCGCAGGACCTTGATGCAGTCCTTCTGCCGCGCGGTATACCGGCCTGACACCGGCAGGGTGTCGCCCATGACCCCGGCGTAGCCGCACACTTTGGGAGAGAGGCCGATCATGATCATCTCCCCCGCCTTGAGCTTCTTGGGGCCGGCGGTCGGCACGACGGCATTGGAGCGCGCCCCGCTGCCGACGATGGCGCTGAAACCGAAGCCGCTGGCCCCCCTGGAGCGCACGGCGTATTCGCCGCCGGCGGCGATTTCGATCTCGACGGCCCCGGGCTTGACCCGTTTCCTCATCGCATCATAGGCCGCGTCGGCCAGGCGGAACGCCTTGCGGATCTGCCGGATTTCCCATGGGCTCTTGTCATAGCGCAGCGAGACGTAGTCGTCCGTCACGTCGGTGAGTTGGACCCCTTTGAACCCCTCGACAATCTGCTTGTAGCAGTCGGCGGGCATCCTTCCGCCGCCCACCAAAGCCACCCTGCGGACCTTCTTCAGCTTGCCCTTGAGTTCGGCGAAGAGCTTGGGGAAGTTGATGATGGTGGCGTTGGGGTATTCCTCGTTGGGGACCATGAAGACGGGGAAGTTGCGCGTTTCGGTGATGGCGCTGTCGAGCTTGGCGAACGGCTCGCTCTCCGGCCCTCCCAGGATCATCGGCTCGCCCTCGCGCGGAACGAGGACCGCGCCGCTCTCGAACTGCGGACACCAGCCGGTCAGGTACCAGCCGTTGCCGATGTTGAACTCGTCATAGTAGACAAGCGCCAAGTCCAGGTCCTTGCCTCTGAGGATCGCCTGGACCGCCTTCAGCCGCGCCGCCATCTCTCGTTCCGGCAGGTAAGACATGGTTTTCTCCTTCTTAGAGTTTCGTCAGGTGCGGGACTTCTTTGCCGCGTCGCCGAACAAAAGCTGCATGGCGTTGTCGCCAAGGATCATCTTCTTGTGTTCCTCCGGGGCTTGCAGGCGCTCGACGCGGCGGAGATACGCCTTGATGACCGAGGGATGCCCCAGGCCGCCGTCGCTGCCGAACAACAGCTTCTCAGGGCCCAGTTCGTCGTAGAGGGTCTGGATTCCCCATTGGGTCGGCCCGCTCAAGCAGACCCAGAGATTCGGCAGTTCGCGGACCGCCGGGATCAGGTCCGGCCAGTGTTCCCGAAGCCCGCCGTGGCCGCTGACGACTCTGAGTTCGGGATACTTGCGCGCATAGTACGCCACCTGGACTGCGCTGCAGTATTCCGGCGACCCGTCGTGAAAGAAGATTGGAAGATGGTAGCGGATCGCCTCTTCCGCGACGACGTCCATCCCGCTGCCGCTGATCGGGAATCCCTGGCAGATCGGGACCAGTTTGATGCCATAAAGGCCGAGGTCATTGGCCATCCGGCGAATCTCGGCGCGCACCTCCTGCTCGGGCCAACTGGGGTTGACGCATCCCCACGGGAATAGCCGGCGAGGATATTGCTTCCTCAGCTTGGCCAGTTCCGTGTTCTCTCTCTGAATGAAGGCGCTGTCCCAGAAGCTGCGCAGGCCGAAGACGTAGCAGGCGTCCACCTTGTTCTGGTCGTACGCTCGGAGGTAGGCGTCAATGCTGTCGGGTTCCATCCCGTAGTGGGTGGATGCGGATTCAGTCCCACCCAGATCGAGGCTGATGTGTGAATGGCTCTCGACGATCATGGGGACAATCTTCCCTTAGTGACCTTGCGGATCGCGTCCGCAAAGATGCTGCTTCTTGCGGCCGGGTCGGTGATGATGTCCTTGACGATTTCGATTTCCACGGCCGGGATATACTCCGGCGCGCTGCTCCCGAACACGAGGCGGTCCAGGCGATTGCTCGCCTTGAACAGGGCGTAGTTGGCGGGGCCGTTCCGCGACGTCTCCAGCCACAGGTTGTCGGCGAACTCCAGGGCGCGCACGGCGTCGGAGTAGTAGTCGCTCGCCCCGGCGTGGCCCATGATGAAATTCAGGGAGGGGAACAGGCGGGCGAGGTCGGCCAGTTGGAGCGGCTCGGCGATGCCCGCGGTCCCGGTGTGCGCGTAAACCGGCGCATCGAACTCAACCGCCGCCTCCAGGAGCGGATTCACAATCGGATCGCTCAGCCGAAAGCCCTGGTACACCGGATGCAGGAAGAGCCCCCGAAGCCCCTCCGACATCGCGCGACGCGCCTCCTGGACTGCGGCTTCGCCGAACCACGGATTGACGGAGGCCATGCCGGAAAGCCGGTCGGGATGCGCGCGCACGGCGGCAAGGACCAGATCATTCCCCTCCCGGTTGTGCACCGCAAGGAAATGGTCCACCGGGCAGGCGATGGCGAGCGCCACGTCTGCCTCGTCCATCTGCCGCAAGAGGTCGTCAACGGACAACTGAAGGTGCTTGCCCTGTCCGATGCAGACATGGGCGTCAATGATCTCCATGGTCCTTCTCTTCTTCCGATGATTGCGATTCACTGCGACACATTATCCATCTCGTGTCGCATTCTCCCAGCCGCGCGCGATGCTGAAGCGGCGCCAGGGGTCACGGTCGGCATGGCTGAAGCAGACCTCGGCCATGCCTTTTGCGGGCTGAAGGATGCACGTCCATTCGGTTTCGTATTGCAGGGGGTCGTCATCGCCGTAGCGGCAAAGGGCCCCGGGGCGGCCGTTGTAGGCCACGACTTCGCGCATCAGTTCCAGGCTGGGGGCGGCTCGGCTCGTGAGGCGGTCAATGGCGTCAAATCGCTCGTGGGTTTCCTTGAGGACCTCGCCTGCCGCGTTTCCGTGTGGGCCCAGTTCCGGGGTGAGCGCATGGTTGGTGCACCAGAGGCGCTTCCCTTCGGGGCGGCGAACGCCCGTGAAGTCTCCGGCTTTCTCGACGACGGCCGCGGCGCCCGTCTTGTCGAGCAACGCCAAATTGGCCCCCCATTTGGACGCGGAGTTCTTTTTCAACAGCGCGATGGCTTGGTCCACTGTCTCGCAACGGCTGAGAACGTATCTTCCCAGGAGGTGCGGGTTGAAGCATTCGGCGGGGGGAGGTATGGCCGCGCCGCAACTGGACCCGCCCAGGGCGAGACCGGCTTCGTTGATGCCTTGGGCGAACCAGACCGTGCCGGGAAGGGAGAAGGCAAGCCAGGCCATTCCTCCCTTGGGGCGCACCAGGCACATGCCGGCGTGTTTGCCCTCCGACGCGGGCAGGTCATTGGTCTTGCCGAGGAGCGGGCCGTCGGGGGTTTCGGTGAAGATGATATTGGAGCAACCCGCATTGGCGGCCCCAAGTGAAGCGTAGAAGTTGGCCAGGTAAAGCCATTTGAATGGAAAGCCGGAACCATCCGCAATGCCCTGAATCTCCTCAACGAGATCGGGCATCCGCTTTTCCGTATAGGCCATGTGGCGTTCCCTGGCCCGCTGGAACTGCGCATTGTCCCAATGCCTGAAGCTCTTGGTGAGATAATCGAGGGTGGAGGCAATCGCCAGTCTTGTCGCGCACCCCAACTGATGACCCATTTCGTAAGGGGTGCCGGACAGTTTTGCGAAGAACATCGTGGCTCTCCCTGTAAGCTACCTCGGCTCGAAAAGTGCGACAGAGAACTTGGCCATCGAGGGCATCCCCCAGGCGCTTATATCAGCTCTGCCGCCATGTTGCCGATCTTGCGGGCGGCTTTCATCATGGCGGCGACGTTCTCGACCTTCGAGTTCTGCAAGACGCCCTCGCCCGTGTTGAACATGTAGCCGCCGCCGGGGAGGTTCTCTCGGACCATCTTCTCTGCGGCCTTGGCGACTTTGTCAGGGGTGCTGTCGCGCAGGAGGTGCCAGTCGAAGTTGCCCATCAGCGCAATTCGGGGCCGGATCTCCTTCTTGACCTGCGCGATGCTGACACCTTCGCCCACGTTGATGGCATGCACGGGCAACTGCACCTGTTCCTTGAGGTGCGAAATCCTTGCCTCGTTGCTGTGGTAGATGAGCAGGCCGCCGAGTTTCTTGAGTTCCGCCGCGACCCGCGCAGCCGGGTCGAAGGCGAACTCCTTGAAGTGTTCCACTCGGATGAATTTCGAGGAGGCGCAGCAGTCGCCCATCCAAAGCAGGTCCGCGCCCGCCTCAAGCTGGACCTTGCCGAATTCGATTTGATGCGCGATGAAGAACTTCACGTTGTCGCGGACGAGCTCCGGCTCGGTCAGCATCTTGACCATCAGTTCATCAATGCCGTAGATCAAGCCCAGCGTGGAGAAGGGCGCGGCGATGCGCCCCATGATGAGCGTCGTGTCGCCCAGCGCCTCCCTGGCCTTGCGGAGCATCTCCAGTTGGAGCGGGCAGCGCATCTCCCTTCGCATGTCCGGCATGCGGAACCGGTTCAGCGTTTCGCGCGTCATGGGCAAGTACTCCGATGGCATGGAGGGATGGTCCACGTCATCGCGCATCTTCAGCCCCAGCGGCTCGAACTCGATGTAATCGTCCGGGAAGATGATGGCCCAGTCGTAGTCGTGGTCGCGGACGGCTTCCACCTGGCTTCGGACCATCCAGTCGACCTCGGTGCGCGTGTCGCGGTAGGTCATGCCGGACCGGAGGTATTCGAACTCCAGCCCAAGCGCGAACACGGGCATGCGCGACGGCTTCCTCAGCTCCGAACATGCGACGAAGTCTTTTCTGACTCCTTTGTATGCCATGCCTCTGAAGCTCCTTAATGACCGCCGTACAACTAGCTTGACGGGCCGTTTTTCGCCTGCGAGGCAAACTGACCGTGCCCGTAGGGGCAAGGCATGCCTTGCCCCTACAACTCGGGCCGTGTTACCGCCCGGTTTGCGCCTGAAAGCGAAAAACGCGAAGATCATACGCCGGGATCGTCACGCCAAGCGTCTTGGCGCAGTCGAACGCCTCCCCGCTCTCCATGTCGGCGCAGCGGCCGAACCGCCGGAGCGCTTCGGGCAACTGGATCGTCGCGGTCGTCTTTTCGCCTGACCAGTTGGCCGCGGCCAGGACGAAATCATCCCCGGCCGGTTTGCTCCAGTAACTGACCTTGATGCAGGCCGGCTCCGCGGTCGCGTCGTTGCGCCAATAGGGATGGAAAACGGTGTCGGCCATGCCGAAGGGGATTTCCACCTTGGACCAGAAGCTGAACACCGGGTCCTCCGGGATGTAGGCGGGCCAGAGCAGGTTATTATGCAGGAACGTCCATGACAACATCTCGCGGCTGTGCTCGTTGGTCTTGAGATCGGCGCGGTAGCCATACTGCGGCAGCACCACCTGCGGGATGCCGGCCTGCCCGGCGAAATGCGTCCGATAGGCGAAGGCGTCGTACGAACGAGCCTGGTCTCCCTCCACCGGTTCGGCCATCGGCATTCCCTGCAGAGTCTTCTGGAGGTTCATCTTGGTGAATTCGAAGGGCTTCTCAGGTTTCACTTCCTCGCAACTGAAATTCGCGTCCCAGAAGGGGGAATAAGGCACGGCGTATGCGGCCCCATGACCGAACGTCCACGGCCGGCGGTTCGGACCGCGCTGCTGCTCGAAGACGCAGTAGAGCCGTTTGTACAGGTCGCGCGCCGCGAACAACTCCACGGAGCCTTCGCGCTTGCCGTCTTTCGTGACCGACTCCAGGCCGCGCTCCTCGTTCATGTCGTACATGGGATTGGAGATGTCGAGATAGAACCCGTCCACGTCCGAGCGCTTCAGCATCTCCTCGACGCCATAGACGAAGTAGTCCGCCCAGGACGCTGTGGCCGCCAGATAGGCCGCCCCGCGTGTTTCCCACGTCGGGTCTTCGCTCACCTGACGCGGGTGCTTGTTCCAGTCCTCGGCGTAGTAGAAATACTCCTCCTGGTGCGTGGCATCGGCCTTCTTCCGCAGGAGCCGGTCCTCGCCGAATGCAACCCGGCTGAACGGCGTGTCGCGCTTGATGTAGTCATACGGCGACAGCAGGAACGTGCCCAGGTACGGGTACACGCGCTGGGTCCGGCCATGGACGAACGCGACCATGTCCTCCATCGCCTTCCAGTTGCGCGGCGAGGGTTTGGCGTCGCAGGAGTTCCAGTAGTAGGGGGTGGTCCCAATCAGCGCATTCACCGGCAGCGGCGAGATGTCGCCGCCATGGACTCTCAGTCCGCGCCAGCCGGCGAAGAAGGGCTTGAAGGGCATCGGATGCAGGCCGAAGGTGATGGAGATCGGCGCGGCCACGCGCGACGGGGTGTTGACCACCATCAGTTTCAACCGCCGCGCCTTCGCGTCCGACGTCAGCACCACGCGCGGCTTGGAGGAGTCCACAATCCATCCCTTGTAGTTCTCGGCGAAGAACGCGCAGCCGACGTCGTCATTTCCAAGCCAGACGACGCTGAACGCGCGGGGGGTGGCAAACGAGGCGTCCGACGCGAGCCCCCGCTGCCAGTAGTTCTCGTTCGTCGCTATCACCATGCTATAGGGGAGGTTGCTGAAGGGAATCTCCACCCAGAGCCGGTCCACGTCCGCCGGTTGCCGCGGCGTGATCCGCAGGTTGAAGCGGTCCATGCCGTCGAACTCGATCTCCTGCGTCACGGCCAGGTCGAAGTGCGCCGACGAGCCTTTCTGCTCGATCCGCGCGCGGCCCTTTCCCACCGACGTCGGCGTCGCCGTTTCCACCTCCACGGTATACGGCTTGCCGCCGGCCTCGTATCGCACCGTCATCCCCTCGGCCAGCAGAGGCTGTTCCTGGCTGGTGATGCCCGCCAGGAGAGAGCCCTTGGCGAGAGTGAATTGCCTACCCCAGACGGACACGCGGTCCGCCGCCACGGTCACCGGCGTCCACGGGTTCGGCACCCAGTTGGCGTCCAGCGCCTCAATGCCGGCGCGGCGCTCCTGCCAGGGGGGCGGGGCCCACTTCTTGAACGGCTCGGAGGCGGTCGCCGCCACCTTCCCATCTTTCCCCACCAGGCTGAAGTTGACGTTGTACTGGCCGGGCGCCAGCTTGGCCATTGAGACGGGAAGCGTCATGTCGTCGGCGGTGATCGCGTCTTCGCGATCCATGGCCGCCGTCCCGTCCGGGTTCTGGAACGCGATCCGGATGCGCCCCTTCTCTTCGGGACGCGCGCCGTGGAACGACAACTGCACCTTGACCTCATCGCGGCTGGGGACGGGTGTAAACGACGCCACGATGGGCGGCGCAAACCGGAAAGGCAGCTTCTGGTAGAAGATGGACTTCCCGTCGGTCCGCACCTCTTCTTCTGCGACGTATCCCCCCGGAGTCGCCAACCGCCCGCTGTTCTGTTCGGTCCGCTTCTGTCCGGCGGCCAGTTCCCCCGCGCGGTTCCAGTAGGACACGCTGCGGTCGCGCACCACATCCTTCTGCCGCACGTCGAGGTTCACGTCCACAATGGCAGATCCCACCCGGCCGCCCACCATTCGGGGAGTGGAGACCAGATAAGTGAGATCGTAGTTGCCGGCAGCGCGGCCGTCGTTGGTGAGTTCAACCGTCGGCTGGACGTCGCCGCGCGCCATGTCGCCCAGGCCCCGCACCCGGACGCCGAGAGCTGCGTCCTGGAGCTGGACGCGGCCGAACGCCTGGGGGTGGTCAAACCAGTTCGGATACGCCTGCCACGCCACGGCCCCGTCCCGCAGGTTGGCGCCGAAGGAGATCATGAAATTCACGCCGTCCTTCGGGGCGATCTTCAGGTCGCGCCAAGGCACGGACAGTTCCACCGTCCACTCCCCTTCGCGGACGTTCGTGGCGATCTTCCAGTTGGCATTGAAGGCGGCCTCCCGGCCGCAGAATCCCTTGGCCCAGTCAATCCGCTCCCATGCGTCATAGATCGCGCCTTCGGGTGACACGGCCAGGTACGCGCCTTCGTAACCGGAGACGTCCGCGCGACCATCCGTCCGGAGCATCAGGTAGAAAGCATCCGGGGCCGCAATGAGCGAAGGGGCGTCTTTGGCGTACGTGCTATGCCTGATTTCGTACGTCGGGGGCAGTCGCAGCGCCATGCCGAAGTAGAGACGGTCGGCATCGCGGGACAACCCGAACCGCGCCGGGTACGCGTACAGGTCCTGGCTCACCTCGTTCACAAGCCCCGCGGCGCAGACGGAGTATTCGTCCGCGCTGAACTGGCCGTCAAGCTTGGGCGGCTGCGTCGCCAGCGGCAGAGTGAGCAGGTTGACGCGTGCCGTTTCCTGCTGCTGCGGCGCGGCGGGTTTTTGGGCGGCCGGTGCGGGCGCGGCGGCGGGCGCCGGCGCGGGGGCCGGTTCATCCTGGGCCGAAGTCCACAGACCGTCGTCAACGTATACCGTCCCCGCCGCGACAAGCGCCACGCGGACCGATGTAATGTTGCCCGTGGACTTGCTAAGGTCCAAGCCGTACTGGAAGCGTTGCCAGTCCCTGTCCGTGACCTGGCCGGCGGTTGTGACGGCATCCATGGGCTGGCCGCCGAAAGACTTCTTGAAATCGTTGGGGCCATAGCAATAGAACATGGCGCCGATCTTTCCCTCGCCGCGTGCCCAGAAGGAGAAAACGTAGCGTCCCTCCGCGCGAACGGGAATCTCGGCGATGGTGTACAGGTGCCCGACCACGTCCGGCTGGGCGGGGGTGACCTTCTTCACCAGCTTCACCGAGGCCTCGCCGGAACGGACGTACTTCGGGTCCTTCACGATGGACTCGACCGAATCGAACGGATGCCCCGCCGACTTGTTCACGGCCCACTGGGCGGGAGTGTGGTCCGCTGCGACCTCTTCAAACCCCAGGTCGAGGCGCTCCGCCGCGCCGGCCGGCGCGGGGCACACGGCGAGAAATAGAACCGCGAAAAGAACCGCCAGAATGCATGCGCCGTGTTTATGAGCCATCGTATTTTCTCCCCAGGCCTGGTCTTGAAACAAAACTCTCCAATCTCTCGCGATTTGGAGAGCCACTGCGTGCTGAGACTATCCGTCGTATTAACTCGGCGCGGGCAGGCCATCGGTCGTCGCATGGCGGCGTGAAAGCCCTGTTGCCCTCCTGAGCGCCTCAGGGTTTGGCTTCTTCCGCCTGCTTCCATTCCACGTCATCAACATAAACGGTTCCCGCTGCGACGATGACGAGACGGAAGGACGTGATGCTCACCTTGCTCTGCGCAAGGTCGAATTTATACTGGAACTGCTGCCAGTCTGTATCCGTCACTTTGCCGGTGGCCGCAGGGCCGGCCACGGGCTGGGGGTAAAAGGACCCCTTGTTCTTGACGACGCCGTCCTCGCCGGGGCCATACGCATAGGCATTTGCGGAGATCTCGCCCTCGCCGCGCGCCCAGAGGGAGAGAATGTAGCACCCGTCCTTCTGAACGGGAACTTCGTCATTGGTGTAGAGATGCCCGCGCGCGTCCGGCTTCTGAGGGTCCATCTTCTTGACCAGCTTCACCGAGGCCTCGCCGGAACGGACGTACTTCGGGTCTCTGAGAACGGACTCGACCGAGTCGAACGGATAGCCCGCGGACTTGTTCACGACCCACTGCTGGGGCGACGACTTGTCGGGGGTCATGTCCTCAAACCCCAGGTTCAGCTTCGCCTCCGCGCGGGCCCTGCCGGGGCACAGCGCCACCGCAAGAACCGCCGCGCACAGAGTCAGCAGATATGCCGCATGCCTCATTGTTTTGTCTCCCCGAAAAGGTGCCGACCGTAGAGAACCGAGCGCCGGATCGTGACACGATCCGGCGCTCGGTCAGCCGCTACGTTGCGTCAGAAGCCCACGTCAATACCGGCGGCGATGTCAAGAGTCTTCCACACGGCGACGCTGCCGTTGTAGCCATAGGTGACCGGCGCAGCCAGGGGCAACGGATCGGGCCACGTAATGCTCCCGGGTCCTGTCGAGACACCGGTGGTGATGCCGTTCTCCTGAATGGCCTGAGACAGAAACACTCTGCTGTTCGAGTCTACGGTGACGCCCGTCATGCTCTCCCACCACATGAGCCGCTGCTGCGGGTCGCCATACCACTTGGCGCTCCAGTCGCCATAGAGCACGTTGTAGCCGTCGCGGTGGGCGTACTGGCCCATCCCCGGGAAAGCCGTGCAAGGGTTGGCCGGACCCCACTTGGTGTTCTTGGAGAAGCTGTCGGAAACGATGGACCGGCCGCCAAGAAGTTTCTGGGTCGGGAACGGCGGGCATCCCGCGGTGACGTCCAGGTTGGGCCTCACCGTCGTCATGCGGATCTTGTACTGCGTATTGTCAGGCCAGCCGCCGCTTCCGCCGCACGCCGTCACTGTGGCCACGTTGCGGTAGTTGTAGTTGCTCTGGATGGCCCGGAAGTCGCCGCACCCCAGCGCATAGGTGGGGCTGCTATTCGCCCATTGGCCGTTCGTGCCCGGCCAATTGCCTGCCGATAGCGACTTGTGGTCGAATCCGCCCGCGTCCTTCAATTGGGAAAGCCGCGTCGCGGCGCGAGTGCATGCAATCTGAGTCGGGTAGTAGCCCGCGGTATCGTAGGTGGGAAAACTCGCGTCGGCCAGCATCGTCTCGCCCGCGGTCGGGCAGTAGAAGATTCGCGCGTCGCCGATGTAGCCGCTGCCCAGCAGGAACCCCAGGCCGACCGGCGCCATGGCGAGGGTTCCCGGGGTCGGACTCAGGGCCGGAAGGGCGGCGTCGAAAGTCCTGGCGACCGTGCGACCGGCATAGATGGTCCGGAAGTAGCTCGTGGGGCACGAGGCCGCGCCGGTGTAGTCCCCTCGATCCTGCGGGCCGGTGTAGACGGTCTGCAACGTTCCGTTGACAAGCTGCTTGTACGCGCCGTCATCCATGCTGCCGTACGGGGAATAGCTATAGGCGGCCATATTGCCGTAGTCGGTGCACAGCCACGGACCGCCGCCCCAGGCGTGGCTGGAGGGGAAGTACTGGCTGTAGTCGCCGCAGTAGCTCTCCAGCGCCTTGGCGGTCTGGTTCAGGTTATTCAGGCACGCCGTACGCCGCGCCTTCTCCCGCGCCGCCGCCAGCGCCGGCAGCAACATCCCGGCGAGGATTGCTATAATCGCAATCACCACTAGAAGTTCGATCAACGTGAACGCCCAGCTATAGGCGTCCCATGTTCTTTTCATCATGGCTTATTCCCTTCGAATGCGAGCCAAAAACGTGGACAGACATAAAGCCCGCGCGAAACGCCAATGTCCGACGCGCCCAACTCGTCACTGGCCCTCCTTTCCATTAACCTGAGCCTCCACGCGCTCCATAGCGGCCTTTGGCGCGCACGTTCCCCTGAGTTCAAGCCGCGGGGGAATCAGGATCTGTTCAAAGGTGGGGGCATCCACGTCGATGATTTCCATCAGGCGTTTGACGGCGCGCCGGCCAAGTTCTTCGCGGTCAAGAACAACCGTTGACAAGGGGGGATGCAGTTGCTTGCCCAGTTCGATGCCGTCACACCCCATGACTTTGACGTCGTCGGGAATTCGCTTGCCGGCCTCCTTGATCGCCCGGATCGCGCCGAAGGCCATCTCATCCGTTGTGAACAGCCCGTCGAAATCATTCCCCGCGTCAATCGCGGCCTTGATGGCCCTGTATCCTCCGCCCGCGGTAAGATCGCAGGTGAGAAGCTGCCCCTCTGTGAACCGATCCTGCTCTAACACGCTGAGAAAGCCCTCGCGCATGGCGCGCGAGAAATGATGGTAAGGCAGTCCCTGCAAGCACACGATCCTCTTGCAGTCACTCGCGACCAGTTGGCGTACGGACAGTCTGACGGCGGCCACGTTGTCATGTGTCACGACGTTGAGGGGCAACCCCAAGTCGGGCGAGGGCATGTAGTCAAGGAACACGCACTTCGGGTTCGCGCCCAGGACCCCCAGGACTTCCTTGTCCGTAAAATAGCCAACAGCAATGCAGGCTGCGGCGTTGGGCGGTTGGATGTAACCCAGCGCCCTCACGAAGTCGGTGTATTCTCCCGAGAACGTTTGAAGGACGCATTGAAAGCCATACTCGGCCAGCAGGCGCTGAACACTCACGGTCAACTCAGACAGGAAAGTGCTTGAGATGTCCATGTCCATCAGAATGGTGACGGGCGCGTGCGTGGCGGAATGCCCGTTGGTGAAGTCGCGCACCGCCCGCCGGCCCCGTCTTTTCGGGAAGACCCCCAGATCGCCGGATATGGCCAAGACCTTCTGGCGCGTCTCCTCGGCAACATGGGCCTTGCCGTTGAGCACCCGGCTTATGGTGGACACACTCAGGTTGGTTGCTCGCGCTACTTTCTGGAGACTCATTGGGCTTCCATAGCAGACAACTCGGTAACAAGCTACATGGTACTGCCCGGGGGGTCTCTTGTCAAGCAGCATTTGCATGAACGGCTGGCAATGACATGAAACGAAGGGGCTGTTCTCTGAGGTCTTCGGGCGGCTGACCCGCTACACAGGCCCCCAACCCAGTCCGGTTGCCATTGCCGGAAACCCCAGCAAAACGCCATTGACGGTTGCTCCCCCTTGTGCTATGCTTGCGGTACTTCGGCAGAAACCAGGTCGTTAGAGCCGTTGTTCACGTGGAACCCCAAAGAGGAGAGCACGAGGGATGCCCCAGCGATGCATCAAGCGTATCGCGTTTCTGCAAGAATACCGGAACCGGCCATGGACGATGAAGGAGATGATCCCCGAGGCCGCTGCAAAAGGATACCAAGCGGCCGCTTTCTACGTGCGGATTGGCCAGGAGAAGTTCTTTGCCGACCTGGCCCGAGAGGCGGCGGTGGCCGGATTGGAGGCGATGGCGTTCACAGGCTTCATGAAATATGACGAGGCCTGGCTCAAGGACCATCCGGACCACCGCGTGATGCTCAGTTCGAACGCCGGGGCCAAGGACCAGGACCGGCTGGCGGTCAACTGGGGATGTCCCCACAATCCGGATTTCTTGGCGCGCTACCTGACGTTTCTGCGCACGATCAGCGCCAATCCGAACGTGACTGAAGTGTGGATCAATGACGAGGCGTTCCTTGGGTTCGCCGAGGACAAGCTCGGCTGCTATTGCCCGGTCTGTGAGGCGGAATGGAAGAAGGAGTTCGGCGGCAAGATACCAATGCCGCCATTTACGGACAGCCGTTCCAAGGTCGCCCTCATTCGGTGGCGGTTCCGCCGGTGGAACGCGGTTCACGCGCAGATGAAAGCGGTCCTCAATGAGCAACGGCCGGTCCGGGCCGTGTTTCTGACCAGCCCGGCTTGCTGCATCTGGCTGAACTCATGGGTGACCGCAGTGGACTTGGCGGGAATGGCGCGAGCTGTTGACGGCATCATGACGGACCCGTACTACACGTTCCACCTCGCCGATGACGCCAGAGGGTTCATGCCGCGCGAGGTCTACCTGAGCGAAATGTGCCGGTACTTGCGCGGGATGGCCGGCGACGACGCCCAGGCGGAAATCTGCGCCCAGGGGTTCTCTCAATCCACCTTTACCCGCCCCATGGGTGAGGAAGATGGATGGTGGGCCGGGGTCGTTCCCGCCGCGTTGGGGATCGACAGTATCACCGCCTACACGTATGCCCTCCAGAAAATCTCCCCCATGCAGAAGAGCTACGAGGCCTCGTTCCGCTTCGATTCGCACTTTGCCAGGACTCGCCCCGTGGAGTTTGCGGGCGTCGTTGACAGCCTGGAAACGAAGTGCTTCCACCTGAACGCGGTGGATGGAGCGACCACATGGCAACGGTCGCGGATGCTGCCTGTGGCGGACGCATTGCGGCATCACGCGCTTCCTTATACCTATGTGCCCTCGCACCGGCTCGAAGGGGCCGACTTGGGCCGGTGGCCCGTCCTGATCCTGCCCGGCGTTACCTGCCTGAGCGCCGCCGCCAAAGACCGGCTGCGGGAGTACGCGGCCGCCGGCGGGGTCCTGGTTGCCCTTGGCGAGACGGCAACGCGCGATGAAACCGGACAGGCGACCGATGACCCGTTCATGGAGGAGGTGTTCGGCGTTCGGTCCCAGACGCCGGGGGAGGCCGCGCGAGAGTTCGTCGGGGGAAAGGGCGTCCCGGCGTTCTCGAAGATCCCCTGGCCGGATGAAGTCACGGGACGGTACATGGAGGGAACCTACTATCCGGCATTGGCCTTCGCGCACCCCGTCGTTGCGGAAACCGCCGCCGACGTGGAGACGCTGGCCGCTTTCAAGCCTGACTCGGCAGGGGCGGCATCGGCGGCGATCACCCGCCGGACGTTCGGCCACGGGCAGGCGCTCTACTGTGCGGGCATCCCCGCGGCGAACTTCCTTCGCCCGGAATTCCAGAGCACCGTGCTGAACCATGCGGGTCGGGCGCTGGCGCTTTTGATCGGCGATCTTGCGGAGGACAAGCTTCCGCTGCGGGCCAAAGGCTTCCCTCCGCATGTCCCAATGCAGGACGTCCGCCCCATCGAGGCGCGCACGATTCCCACCGTCGAGTTCATGCCTTCGGTCGGCCCCGACCTGTATCTGGCCGTGGTGACCTCCTATTTCAAGGAGCCGATGGCCTTTCAGATCGAAGCCGTCCTGCCGAAGGGCAGAACGTGCTCGGGGGTCCGGGAACTTGTGGCCGATCAAGCCGTTCACGACGTGCGGCGCCGCGACGGCCGGATCGAGATTGACGTCGCGCTTGGTTTCAATGACTGCATCAAGGTATACGCGTTCTTTTTGAAATAGGATGGAAGACCATGAGCGCCCCCTTGGCCGGGCCCGCAACGAAAACGTTCCTCCCACAGATCACGCTGAAAGGGAACTCCTACCAGCGCGGAGTGCAGTATGGGAAGCGGTTCAAGGCCCATCTGGGCACGTTCTACGACTGGTTCGTTCGCAAGGAACCGGCCGAAATCATCACCCCGGATTACCGCGCCGCCCTGGAGAAAATGGAAGCCATGACGTCGGAGCATTTTCCGCAGTTGCTTCAGAAGATCAAGGGTTGGTCGGACGGCTCCGGTCTGCCCTACGACAAGTGCCGGCTGCTGACCTTCCACAATGAAGTGCGCGAGGTCATCCGGCCCGGATGCTCCAATATCCTTGTGACGCCCGGTGCCGGCAAGCCGTGGCTTGGACGGAACTGCGACCTGTATGAGGCGGAACGGAGCTGGCAGGTGCTGATCACGAGTTATTGCGACGACTGCTACTCCCACATGGGGTTCGGCTATCTCGGACTTCCCCTGAGCATCGGCGTCAACGCGGCGGGGTTGGTCATCGGCGGCGCCAGCATGCCCTCCCCGAGACCTCGCGTGCTGAAGGGAATGCCCAACCTGCCGGCCCTCCTGCTTTGGACAAAGCCCACGACGCGGGAGGCGTGTCGCGCGATCAAGCGGCTCGGCCAGTTGGGCAAAGGGGTTGACCTTGTCCTGCTGGACGCAACCGGAGACGGCGTTACTGCGCTGCTCGGCGGAGGGAAGATGATCATTCGCCGGCCGGGCAAGGCGGGATTCCTTCTGGCCACCAACCACGACCCGAAGGGCGAGATCCTTCCGCCCCCCACGGTGGCCCCGGAGTACCTGGAGAATTCGCGGGCGCGCTACGGTCGCCTGACGGAAATCCTGCAGAGCGCGGAATTGCGTGAGCGCACACCCGCCCTGGGCCGGAGCGCCCTTGCCGACACGAAAGGCAAGATCCCCGTCTGCCAGCACGTGCCGGGGGGATTCCACACGATCTACAGCACGGTCGTCGAACCGGGGCGAAAGAAGAGCCGCGTCTGGTTCTCCTGGGGCTATCCCTGCCGCGCGCGCTACTCGATGCGGACATTCAGCGGCGTACCGAAGAAGTCCACCTGAACGGCGCCCGCGCGCTCTTCAGCCAAGCTGCTCTTTGAGGAATGCCTCTATTCCCGCGGCGCTTGGAAACTTCAGGAAGGACGTCGCCGTCGTCAGCTTCGATCCCTTGAGGATGCCCCGCTCGACCTGCGCGGCGCCGACCGTTTCCAGCTCGAACGCGCGCATGTCCGGATCGGAGTTGAAGATGCTGTAGGAATCCGCCGCCGAATAGGGGCCTCCGGGCTGGTCGTTGTCGGCCATGTTGAAGTAGAGCCCCTCCCCGGCGTTGCGGTTCTCCCGGACGCACATCACGCAGGTCGAGAGATCGTAGAAACCGATGAAACGCGGCTTGGCGGCGACCTTGACGCCGACCTGCCCGCGGCGCTGCCCGTCGGTGCGATAGGTGAAACCGCGCGGGCGATAGGCGATTCGCCCGCCGGGGTGCGCGTAGAAATCGAAGTTGATGGCCGATGCCGGATTCTCAACGGCGCAGAAGGAAACGGTGTCGGGCGTGGTATCGAACTGCTCCAGCGTCCATGCGGCTATCAGCGCCTCCTCCACGGAGACCTTGTTCAGAACGACGAAGGAATCCTCCGTGACGTAGGAGACCGCCGCATCGGCGGGGTACTTCGCAAGCCACGCCGGCGTCGGGAGGAGCCGTATCTCCCGCTTCAAGATGGTTTGGAGCGAGGCGCCCGCGCGATTCGTCAAGGTCGCCTCTTTGTGAATGGCGGCCGATGACGGTTCCTCCTGAACTATCTCGAACGGCTGCGAATTGATGCAGGGCTGGACGTACCACTCATTTCCCCGGTAGTTGAAGCCGAACTTGCCCCCTTCAGGCGCGGGCCAGAGGTTGCCCCCGCCGAAGTTGTTGAACGGCTTCTCCGGGCGCGCGACGGTTTCAAGGTCCACGCGGTGCATGAACCGGCCGGCGACTTCCGCGAACACCCGTCCCCCGAGGGTGGGACACAGCGCCACTCGCGCGCAGGGCGTCTTGAACTGGATAACGCGCCCCTGGGTCAGGCGGAGCAGTTTGTCAAACGTGCCGTTTGTAGCCTTCATCCCGAAACTCCCCTAGGATGGGCGGCCGCGTCCCAGCCAATCCAGAAACTCTTTCGGCAACCACCGGTTGGGATCGCGCTCGACGATGGCGAGCCATTGGGCGACCATCGGTCGCGCGCGCGCGCAACGCAGCGTGGCCGACCCGATCTTGCCGTAGCGCACGATGCCCTGCTCCGCCAGCATCTGCTCGATGATCACGCGGTCGTCAATGCGAATGTCCGGCCAGACCCCCGGCGTCATCCACCCGGCAAGCGCCTGTGTCAGTCGCGCCCGCGCCTCGGGCGCGGCCCGCCGCAGGGCGCGCTCAGCGATGAGGGCCTCCACGTAATGAACCATCGTGCAGACGCGGAACGTCACGCCGATGAAGCAGTAGGCTGCGTTCCATCCCGAGAGCCTCTCCCAGGGACTCTCCTGCGAAAAGGCTTTTTCGCCGTACGGTCCCCGGCGCGGCGCGCCCCTTCCGTGGCTGGCGGTCAGCTCCGCCGCGCGTGCGCCGATGGCGGCGACGGAATGCGTGGCGTGATCGCTTCGGACGGCATCCGGGCGCTGGCGGAGCGTCTCTGAGATCAGGCCGGAGACGGACGGGGACGTCCCGGAGTTCCATCTATTGAAAACAAGATGCTGCTCCTCAGGCTTCCAGTTGCACAGAGTGGGGACAGCCACAGTGCCCGCCGGTCCAACGGCATCGAGGAACCCATCAATGACCGCGTCGGCCCCGCCGACCACCGTGCCCATGCTGCTCATGGAACTGTGGAACATAACGACGTCGCCCGGCACGATCCCGACGGCCTTCGCCGCCGCCGCCACGTCCTCGCGCGTCACGCGGATGCACCGATCGCCATGCTCAGGTAGCATGCCACCGCCGGCCTCCAGCGCTGCCATCTCCTCGGGCGTTATGCGAGTCTGCTTACCGGCAGGTTCGGGTTTCATGGGGCCGCTTCCGAAAACACTTTCATTCCAGACCGAGAAGCTTCACGGCGTTCTCTCGGGCCACTTTCTTGAAGACCGTCTCGCTGATCTTCTTCGCGCCGCGCCACTTGAGGAGAAGCTCCACCATGGGGAAGGGAGTGTCAAAGCCGCAGAGGTCCGTGCCGAACAGGAGCCGTTCCTGGAACTCCGTCAGGAACTTGGGGCCGTACTCGGGATCGCGCGCCAGTGCGTTCCAGGGCGACAAGTCGGAGAGGTCACCACGCAGATTGGGATACCTGCGGAAGAGCCTGGGCACTACGCCTTCCTCGGTGATCGGCCCTTGCGGCGGCTGCCATCCGACTTGTGCGCCGTCGGGGCGGAACGCCGTCTTCCGCTGGGCCGGCGTCTCCAATCGGCCAATCTCCGCCCAAAACACCGGACCATGGCCAAGGATGATCAGCTTGGGGAACCTCTGCAAGGTGTGCTCCAGTTGCGGCAAGCCGGGGTCGTCGTACAGTCCGAAATCGCCGCCGATCTGATCGGAGCCGTCAAAGATGACGGGCAGCCCCACATCCTGAGCGTGCTTGAACAGGTTCTGGACCATCGGGTGCATGACAGGCACGTTCAGCATCACTTCGCCGAGCCCCTTGCACCCCCGGTCGCGATAGTGACGGAGAAGGCGGTCCAGCGGCGCGTCCGCCGAGTTCGTCAACGCGCGCGGATCAATGTTGCAGAACGGAATGAATCGGTCGGGATACTGCGCCGCCATGTCGAGGATGTCCTCGTTGGCCTGGGGAAGATAGATTTCGGGGCTGACGATCGGGAGCAGCGCCCCTTTCTCGATCCCGGCCTCGTCGTACCGCGCAATCACCTGCTCCGGAGTGCAGAACCGGACCGGGATCGGGGGCGACTTCCGATATGCATGGGCGTGAATGTCAATGAACATCCGACCTCTCGTCGCATCGCCGCCGGACGCTCGCTTGTGTGGCATCCCAGTCTCCCTGCTCTTGTCCTGTCAAATAGTCCGCGCGAGCCGTGTCGCACTTCACGCGAAGGGAATTCGCCGATCCAGAAAACGGCGGCGAAAGAGCACGGCGGGTGGCGGAGTGCTCCGACGACGCCCGGCCACTATATACCCCGCGCGGTCCGGGACGTCAAGCGTCTCCCCAAGGTTCCGGGCTTGTGCATCCTAGACGGTGGCCTTTGTCGCGCCGGTCGACATGCCGCCGTCGACCAACAGCGTTTGTCCGGTGATGTACTCGCTGGCGTCCGAGGCAAGGAAGACGATCGCGCCATTCAAGTCATTCGGTTGTCCCGGCCGCTTGAGCGGAATGCGGTCGCACAAGTAGTCGACCCATTCCTTGTTCTCATAGAGCACAGCGTTCTGCGCGGTCTTGAACCAGCCGGGCGCAAGACAGTTGACGGTAATGCCGTGTCTTCCCCAATCGTCCGCGAGGCTCATGGTCAGTTGCTTGACGCCGCCCCGGCTTGCACAGTACGGCGCCAGGCCGGCGTAACCGAAGACGCATGTAATCGAGCCGATGTTGATGATGCGGCCGTACCGCCGCGGCATCATCTTGCGCGCCACGGCCTGAGCGACGAAGAACGTCCCCCTCAGGTTGGTGTCCAGAACCTGGTTCCAGTCCTCCCACGCTATGTCTGTGGCGGGCTTGCGCACGTTGCAGCCGGCGTTGTTCACCAGGATGTCGATCTGTCCGTAGTGCGCGTGCGCGGCGTCAACCATCTTCCGGATACTGTCCAGGCTGCGCACATCGAGTTCCAGGCCGATCACTCTGCGGCCGAGTTGCTCGATCTCCTGACGGAATGGCGTCAGCGTCTCAACCTTCCTGGAGGTAATCACCAGGTTCGCGCCCGCCCTTGCCAGCGCCCGCGCGAAGCACTGGCCCAGCCCGCGGCTCGTTCCCGTGACGATGGCGACCTTTCCGCCGAGGTCGAAATCATTGTGGGGCATGCGGTTCTCCCTCACCTTGAACTACGGAACGAGGACCACTTTCAGGAGCGCAGGGTCGCGATCATACAGCCGTTTGAACCAGGACGCTCCTTCGGACAGCGGCGTGACGGCGCTGATCAGCGCATCCACATTGACCGCGCCGCGGGCAATCAGCTCCAGACACGCCGGGTACTCGCCGCAGGAGGCGCAGGACCCGTTGATTGTGACCTGCCGCGTCACGACCCACTGCAACGGCAAGTCAACCGTTGGAGAGACGTTCCCGACGAGGGTGAGGGCGCCTCCCTTGCGCAAACAGTCCAAAGCCAGACGGACCGTGGGCGTAATTCCGACGGCCTCGAGTGCGATGTCCACTCCCCGGCCGGCCGTCAGGCGATTCACTTCGCCCCGCACGTCAGAGGCGTCCGACCTGAGTCCGAGGTCCGCCCCCAACTTGACGGCCAACGCCAGCCGGGCCGCGTCAATGTCCGCCGCAATGATCCTGCCGCATCCCGCCAACCGCAAGGCCTGGACAATGAGCAGCCCGATGGGGCCCGCGCCGCAGACAAGAGCCGTATCGTTAATGGAAATGCGGGTCCGGGCCACGGCATGGAGCGCGATCGAGAGGACTTCGACCATCGCCGCTTGCTCGAAGGTCGCCTTGTCGGGAAGCCGGTACAGGACGCGTTCCGGGACGGCGATGTACTCCGCGAAGGCGCCGTCCTGTTTGTAGTCATCGCACGAAACGCCCGCCACGCGCCGCCGGTCGCACAGGTTGATCTCGCCCCGCCGACAGTAGAAACAGTCGCCGCAGTAGAGGGTCGAGTCGAAAGTCACTCGATCACCCCTTCGCCAGTCCCGAACGTCCGCCCCCACCTCCGCAACGACGCCCGCCGCCTCGTGGCCCATGATGAGAGGGGGCCGACGCCTTCCGGTCCGGCCGTCCATGCCGTGCACGTCGCTGCCGCAGATGCCGCAGGCCCTGACTCGAATCAGAACGTCCCCCCGCCCAATGGCGGGGTCGGGCACGTCCTTGTATGCGAAGCGGCCGTACTCCTCCAGCACAAGTGCTTTCATCCAACTCTCCTGCAGTATGAGGAGCGTTTCCGAAAGAGATGTCAGCGCTTCTGAAAACGGAAGACCCGGAGATCGTACGGAGGTACCGCGGCGGATAACGTGTCCTTGCAGGAGACCACCTCTGCGCTCTCCATATCGACGCATCGGCCGAATCGCTGCAACGCCTGCGGCAGGCGGACGGCCGCCGTTGCCTTCTCGCCGGACCAGTTGGCCACCGCCAGCAGGAAGTCATCCCCCGCTGGCTTGCTCCAATAGCTGACCTTGATGCAGGCCGGCTGGGCGGTCGCGTCGTTGCGCCAATAGGGATGGAACACGGCGTCCCCCATGCCGAAGGGGATCTCTACCCTGGACCAGAACGCATACACCGGGCCCTCCGGGATGTACGCCGGCCAGAGCAGGTTATCGTGCACGAACGTCCATGCCAGCATCTCGCGGCTGTGCTCATTGGTGCTCAGGTCGGAGCGGTACCCGTACTGCGGCAGCACCACGTGCGGAATGCCGAACTGCTCCCCAAAATGCGCCCGATAGGCGAACGCGTCATACGATAGCGCTTGCTCCCCCTCCACCACCCTGGCCATCGGCATTCCTTCCAGGCGCTTCTGAAGGTTCAACCTGGTGAACTCGAACGGCTTTGCCGGCTTCACCTCCTCGCAGCTGAAGTTCACGTCCCAGAAGGAGGAATAGGGCACGGAGGCCGCGAAGCCGTGCCCGAACATCCAGGGCCGGCGCTTCGGGCCGCGCTGCTGCTCGAAGACGTAGTAGAGCCGCTTGTACATGTCGCGCGCGGCGAACAATTCCACCGAGCCTTCGCGCTTGCCGTCCTTCGTGACGGACACCAATCCGCGCTCCTCGTTCATGTCGTACATCGGATTGTCGATGTCGAGGTAGAACCCGTCCACGTCCGATCGCTTCAGCATCTCCTCGATGCCGTAGACGAAGTAGTCCGCCCACGAGGTTCCGGCCCCCATGCGGACTTCCTGCCGCGTCTCCACGTCCCCCTCGCTGGCCTGATGGGGGCGCAACACCCAGTCCTCCGCGTAATAGAAGTACTCCTCCTGTCGCGTGGCGTCGGCTTTCTTGTGGATGAGCCAGTTATCCGGATACGGCCCCTGGGCCGTGAACGGCACATCGCGCCGGATGTAGTCGTACGGGTTGATGAACAGCAGGCCGATATACGGATAGACCCGCTGTCCGCGGCCATGAATGAACGCGACCATGTCCTCCAGCACTTTCCAGTTGCGCGGCGAGGGTTTGGAGTCGCAGGAGTTCCAGAAGCAGCCGCCCGCAAACAGCGCGTTGGCCGGAGGCGGATCGATGCCGCCGCCCTGGACTCTCAGGTCGCGCCAGCCGGCGAAGAACGGCTTGAAGGGCGTGGGGTGCAGGCCGAAGGTGACGGCAACCGGCTCGGACAAACGCGACGGAACGTTGACGATCATCAGCTTCAGCCGTCGCGCCTTCGCGTCCGAGGTCAGCACGATGCGCGGCTTGGACGAGTCCACGACCCACCCCTTGTAGTTCTCCGTGAAGAACGCGCAGCCGACGTATTCATCGCCGAACCAGATGACGTTGAATGCGCGAGGCGCGGCGAACAATTCATCTGAGACGAGGCCGCGCTGCCAGTAACTCTCGGACGTGGCCGTCAGCATGCTGTACGGGAACGTGTTGAAGGGAATTTCCACCCACAGCCGGTCCACCTGGACGGGCTGACGCGGCGCGAGACGCAGGGTGATGCGGTCCATGCCGTCAAACTCGATCTCCTGCGTCGCCTCCAGGCCGAAGTGCGCCGAAGACCCCTTCTGCTCAACCCGCGCGCGGCCGCGTCCGACCGATATCGCGGTCGCCGTCTCCACCTCCAGGGTATAAGGCTTGCCGCCGGCTTCGTATCGCACCGTCATCGCCTCGGCCAGCAAGGGTCGCTCCTGGCTGGTGATGCCTGCCAGGAGAGAGCCCTTGGCGAGATTGAATTGCCTCCCCCATACGGCCACGCGGTCCGCTCCCGTGGTCACGGGCATCCAAGGGTCCGGCGCCCAGTCGGCGTCCAGCGCCTCAATGCCGGCGCGGCGCTCCAGCCACGCGGGCGTGGGCCACTTCTTGAACGGCTCCGAGGCGGTCGCCGCCACCTTCCCATCCTTACCCGCTAGGCTGAATGTGACGTTGTACTGGCCCGGCGGTAGCTTGGCCATGGACACGGGCAGCGTCATGTCGTCGGCCGTGATCGCATCCTCGCGTTCCATGGACACCACACCCTCGGGATTCTGGAACGCCATCCGGATGCGCCCCTTCTCTTCGGCGCGCGCGCCGTGGAAAGACAGACGCATCTTGATTTCGTCGCGGCCGGGAACGGGCGTCAGTGCCGCCACGATGGGCGAGGCGAAACGGAACGGCAGCTTCTGGTAGAAGAGCGCCCCCTCCTTGTCACGCAAGTCCGCTTCCAGGACGTACGCGCCCGGGGCCTCCAGCCGTCCGCCGTCCTGCTCCACCTGCGTCTGCCCTGCGGCCAGTTCCCCCGCGCGGTTCCAATAGAACACGCTGCGGCCGCGCACCACGTCCTTCTGCCGCACGTCAAGCTGCACGTCGAAAATGGCCGCGCCCACGCGGCCGCCCACCATGCGCGGGGTGGAGACCAGGTACGTGAGATCATAGTTGCCGGCAGTGCGGCCGCCGTTGGTGAGTTCGAACGCCGGCTGGATCTCACCGCGGGGCAGGTTGTCCAAGCCCTGCATCCGGACGCCGAGGGCCTCATCTCGCAGTTGGACGCGGCCGAACGCCTGGGGATGGTCGAACCAGTTCGGATACGCTTGCCATGATACGGCCCCGCCCCGTAGGTTGACGCCAAATGAGAGCATGAAATTCGCGCCGTCCCTGGGGGCTATCTTCAAGTCACGGAAGGGCACGGACAGTTCCACCGTCCACTCCCCTTCACGCACGTTTGTGGCGATCTTCCAGTCGGCATTGAAGGCTGCTTCCCGGTTGCAGAATCCCTTGGCCCAGTCAATCTGCTCCCATGCGTCATAGAATGCGCCATCGGGCGCCGCGACAAGATACGCCCCCTCGAAACCGGGCGAATCCACATGGTTGTCCGCCCGGATGAACAGGTGGAAGACATCCTGCGCCTCAATGAGTGTGGCGTCGTCCTTGGCGTGGGTGGCGCGCTGGATTTCATAGGTGGGGGGCAAATGCAGTGCCAGGCCGAAATAGAGACGGTCGGCATCGCGGGACATCCCGAACTGTGCGGGGTAGGCATACAACTGCTGGTTCGCCTCGTTCACAAGCCCCGCGGCGCAGACCGAGTATTTGTCCGCGCTGAATTGGCCGTCAACCACGGGGGGCTGTGCCGTCACGGGCAGAGTCAGCAGATTGACGCGCACCGCCTCCGGCTGCGGCTGCGCCACAGGCGCCCGGGCGGCCGGCGCTTGCGCCGCCGAAGCGGGCGCGCCGGGTGCAGGGACCGGCGTGTCCTGCGCCGCCGTCCATTCGCAATCGTCCACGTACACCGTCCCGGTCGCCACGATGACCGGCCGAATCGAGGTGATGTTTTGCGCGTGCTTGCTCAGGTCCAGCTCATACTGGTACTGTCGCCAATCCTTGTCCGTGACCGCTCCGCCGGTCGAGAGGGCGTCCAGCGGCTGTCCGCCGAAGGAGACCTGGAGGTTGTTGGGGCCGTAACAGTAGATCATGGCGGCGATCTTGCCTTCGCCGCGCGCCCAGAGGGAGAAGACATTGCGCGCCCCCTTCTGAACGGGAATCTCGGGGTCGGTATAGAAGTGCCCGCGCGCGTCGGGGGTCTGCGGCTCCATCTTCTTGACCAGCTTCACCGAAGCGTCGCCGGAACGGACGTACTTCGGGTCCTTCACGACGGATTCGACCGAATCGAACGGATAGCCCGCCGACGCGTTCACCGTCCATTGCAGGGGAAAGTTGTGCGCTGACACGCTCTCGAATCCCAGATTCAGCGGGTCCGCGGCGCAGGCGCCGCTGGAACACAGCAGTGCGAAGAGCGCGACCACACTTCCCGCCGCCACGCACGCGAAGCGTCTCATGGTTCTTCTCCTCCGAGGCAATTGCCGACCAAGAAAAGTCCCGCCGGACCATGAACGGCCCGGCGGGACGCGCCTCTGTGAACGGCCGGATGTCCGCCAGGCAATACGACACGCGACTGCGGCCAAGCCGGCCCGGCCGCCGCCAATCGCCACGTCATGATATCAAAAGCCTACGTCAATCCCCGCCGCCGTGTCAAAGATCTTCCAGATGGCTACGCTGCCCTTGACGCCGTAGCAACCCGGCGTGGACAGAGGATAGAAACTGGGTTCTACAGAGGTGCCCACAGTAACTCCGTTTAACTGAATCGTCTGGGACAGGAAGACTCTCCCGGTTGTGACTATGCTGTAGTCCACGCTATTCCACCACAGGATCCGCTGTTGCGGGTCGCCGTACCACTTGGCGCTCCAGTCGCCGTACAGGACGTTGTAGCCGTCGCGATGGGCGTATTGCCCCATGCCGGCGAAGGGCTCGACAATGGACACTCTCTCGGGGCCGAAGGCGCTGTTCTTGGAAAAGCTGTCCGCAACAACTGCCCGGTCACCGAGCAACTTCTGCGTCGGGAACGGCGGACACCCCGCGCTAACCGTCACATTCGGCTTCACGGTGGTCATGCGGATCTTGTTCTGCGGTTCGCTCCCCCAACCTCCTGCTCCCCCACTCGCGGTCACTGTGGCCACGTTGCGGTAGTTGTAATTGGACTGAACGGCGCGGAAGTCGCCGTTGCACGTGACCTCGTTGCCGCCGCTGACGACGAAGTTGCCGGCCCACTGACCGGTTGTGCCCGGCCAATAGCCGGACGAGAGCGACTTGTGGTCAAACCCGCCGGCGCTCTTCAATTGAGAAAGCCGCGTTGCGGCGCGCGAGCACATGACATCGGCCACAGACATGCCCGCGACGTCCGGAGCGGCAGTGCAGCTCGAATCCGCCGGCATCGCCTCGCCCGCGGTCGGACAGTAGAAGGTGCGCGCATCTGCAATGTAGCCGCTGCCCATCAGCAGCCCAAGGCCTACCGGCGCCATGCACAGCGTTCCGGGGGTGGCGCTGAGGGCAGGAAGAGGAGACGAGTAGGTCTTTGCGACCGTGCGGCCGGCGTAGATGGTCCGGAAGTAAACCGTGGGGCTGGCGGCGCCGTTGGCGATTGCGCCGGAGTCCTGCGTGCCGGTATACACGGTCTGCATCGCGCCGTTGACAAGCTGTTTGTACTCGCCATCATCCGTGGCGCCGTAGGGGCTGTAATCGTAGGAGGGCCAGGCGACGCCATAGTCGGCGCACAACGGGCTGCCGCCCCAACAGGGGTTGGAGGGGAAGTATTGCGAGTAGTCGCCGCAGTAGCTCTCCAGCGCCTTGGCGGTCTGGTTGAGGTTGTTCAGGCACGCCGTGCGCCGCGCCTTCTCGCGCGCTGCCGCGAGCGCAGGCAGCAGCATCCCTGCGAGAATAGCGATAATGGCAATAACCACAAGCAACTCGATCAATGTAAAGGCTGAAAGCCACGCCCGTATCTCCCGCATCGGTTTCTCTCCTTCAGAAGAACACCAAGGACACTCAATTTCCCCGCAAGGTACGCACGTTGTCCCTTCCATCCCTCCTTGTGTTGAAAGCTACGGGCGAATGCGCGCCATACGTCTCACGGTCATCAGCGCGCGTCAGTTGCGCACCTCGTGCATTCGTATCGCGGCGACATAATATAGCGCCTGCCATACAGCGTGTCAAGCAGAATTCAGGCCTTGCGCGGGCAGCCGCTTGCCCCGCCGCCGGACGGAGTGACCGCCAATCCTGTCGTCACGCGCGCGAAACGGCCCATGTCTTGTTTCGGCTGGGGCTGCTGTCGGCGAAAAAAAGTCCCGTCGGACCATGAACGGCCCGGCAGGACGCACTTCGGTGAACAGCCGGATGTCCCTCAGGCAATCCGACGCGCTCCACGGCTTCAGCGGCCCGGCCGCTCCATCGCCGCCGTTGCGTCAGAAGCCCGCGTCAATCCCCGCCGCCGTGTCAAAGATCTTCCACAAGGCTACACTGCCGCTGTAGCCATAGGTGATCGGCGCAACCAAGGGATAATAATTGGGCTCCACCGACGTCCCTGTGGTAATGCCGTTCTCCTGAATGCTCTGAGACGCGAACACCCTGGCGTTCGAGTCTATGGTGACGCCCGTCATGCTCTCCCACCACATGATCCGCTGCTGCGGGTCGCCATACCATCTGGCGCTCCAATCGCCATACAGAACATTGTAGCCGTCGCGGTGGGCATACTGCCCCATCCCCGCGAAGGGGGTGCACGCGTTGGCCGGACCCCATTTGGTGTTCTTGGAGAAGCTGTCGGAGAGGACGGCGCGACCCCCCAGGAGTTTCTGCGTCTGGAACGGCGGGCATCCCGCGGTGACGGTCACGTTCGGTTTCACAGTGGTCATGACGATCCTGTACTGCGGCTCTCCCGGCCAGCCGCCGGACCCGCCGCACGCGGTCACTGTAGCCACGTTGCGGTAGTTGTAGTTGCTCTGGATGGCCCGGAAGTCGCCACACCCTCGCGCGTAATAGGAGTTTGACTCGGGGAAGCTGCCCGCCCACTGTCCGGTCGTGCCTGGCCAATAGCCGGCCGAGAGCGACTTGTGGTCAAACCCGCCCGCGGCCTTCAGTTGGGAAAGGCGCGTTGCGGCGCGATAGCACGTCACGTCAGCCTGGTGGTAGCCCACTGCGTCGAGGGTGGGAAAGCTCGCGTCGGCCGGCATTGTCTCGCCCGCGGTTGGGCAGTAGAAGACCCGCGCATCGCCGACGTAGCCGCTGCCCAGCAGGAGTCCGAGTCCCACCGGCGCCATGGCGAGTGTTCCCGGGGTCGGACTCAGCGCCGGAAGGGCGGAATCGTAACTCCTTGCGACGGTGCGTCCGGCATAGATGGTCCTGAAGAAGATCGTGGGACATGTGACCCCCCCTGTGTAGTCCCCTCTGTCCTGCGCGCCGGTGTAGACGGTCTGAGTTGTGCCGTTGATGATTTGGCTGTATGCGCCGTCATCCATGCTCCCGTATGGGGAGTAATCATAGGCGGGCCAGTCAGGATTCGCATAGTCGGTGCATACCCAGGGGCCGCCGCCCCAACTGTGGCTGGAAGGGAAGTACTGCGAGTAATCGCCGCAGTAGCTCTCCAACGCCTTGGCGGTCTGGTTGAGGTTGTTCAAGCACGCCGTGCGCCGCGCTTTCTCGCGCGCCGCCGCCAGCGCCGGCAGCAACATCGCGGCCAGAATGGCTATGATGGCGATCACTACTAGGAGCTCGATCAACGTGAAGGCTGAAGGCCAGGTTTGCATCCGCCTCATCGGTTCTCCTCCTTCAGGAACTGCGGAAGATGCTCAGTTCTCTGCAACGCGCGTCGGTTATCCTTTCCATCCTTCTTTGTACCACAATCGACAGGCAAATGTTCGCCGTCAACCCACGACTATCTGCGCACCGCGCGCCGCTCTCCGACTCCGGCATTGTACAAATACTATCGTCCCGATGTAATCTATTGCTCGGTCGCACAGCGCGTCAAGCGGACTTCAACTCCTGCGCGGACGGCCGCTTGCCCCGTCACATGAAATGTGGTTTACTACGTTTCGACAAGGGCTTCCGCTGAGTTTCGCACACGATCTGAGGGTCGAGGGCCTGCACGTTGCCGGACTCAATCAAGCGCACAAAAAAGACGCCCACGCACTTCACCGCCGAGCGAAAGGTCGTGCTCCTCGAGACGATCTGGCATCACGGCCCAATCTCCCGAAGTCAATTGGCTCGCACGCTGCACCTACGCCCCCTTTCCGTGAATGGCTTCATCGCCGAGATGATGCGCGCCGGCATCCTGCAGATAGACGGAACGGGACACGTCAGCGGGCGCGGCCGCAAGACGGCTTTCATCAACCTGAGCTCCTCCTACGGCGCCTGCGTCGGCATCCATATTCAGGACGAATGGCTGCAGGCGGTCTCGTGCGATTCGCGCGGGGCCGTGATGAACGCGAAGCGATTCAGCATGAAGTCGGTCACGAACGGGGACCGCCTGATTGACGCGATTGCGCGCGCCTTCGACCAGATGTGCGACGCACGACGTCATCCCGGCAGACGACTGGGACTGGGCCTGGCCGTCCCGGGCTCCGTGGGCGAGGAGCGGACCACAGGACTGTACTACAGCCATTTCCCCTGGTGGCGGAACATCCCCTTCAAGAAGGCGCTCACCGAGCGCCTGGAAGTGCCGGTGTCCCTGGACAACGACGTGCGCGCCGAGGCCTCGGCGGAGATGTGGTTCGGACACGGGCAGGACATCCCCAACTTCATCTTCTTCGACATCGGGCACGGCGCGGCCATGACGCTCGTCGTCAACGGGTCGCTCTATCGGGGAGGGGGACTCGCGAGTGAATGGGGGCATAGCACGATTGATCGAAACGGACCGCGATGCTCCTGCGGGAACGTCGGCTGCCTGGACGAGTTCCTGAGCGATCGATACCTCCGGCAGAGGCTGCTCGACGCGTGCCCGCCCGACGACGGCGCCCTGCGCAGGCGCGTGTCGTTGCGGCCCATTCAGGAATTGCTAAAGTCGTCTTGGGAACGCCACGACGAGATCCGGCAGCGGGTCCTCGACGAGGTGGTGGAACTCATCGGCATCGGCGTGGTGAATCTGGTCAACACGTTCAATCCATCCCTGATCGTCCTCGGCGGGATTCTCTCCGAATTGCGGGAGGCGGGATTGCTGGAGGGCGTGTGGACTGTGCTCAAAGAACGAGCATTTGGGTCCCTGACGTCCTACCTGGACATCCGAGTCACTTCTCAGGACGACGCGACCCGGGCCGCGCACGGCGCCGCCGGTTTCGTCCTGGAGCGATTTTTCGGAGACATTGCCAAGCCGGGAGGTTCTGTCCTTCGCCGCTCGGCCAAGATCCTGCCCAACGCGCGCCAGTAACCGCCCATTGCCTTGACAGCGGTTTTCGGCGGACGTATAATAACATATCGTTATTATTGCCTATCGGCCGGAGTCCCCAGCGCTGCGTGAGACGCCGGCCATTGTTCAGACCCTGGGTGGAGGCGATGCGCATGGTCACGCTTGAGAAATCACGGGCGCTCTACGAGCGCGCGCTCGAGACCTTTGTCAACGGTGTCGGCTCAGACGAGCGAGCCAAGGTGAAACCGCACCCCATCTACATGACTCACGGAAAAGGCTCCCATCTTTGGGACGTGGACGGCAATGAGTACATTGACTACCAGATGGGTTGGGGTGCTCTCATCCAGGGGCATTGTCCGCCGAACGTCGTCGAAGCGGTCTGTCAGCAGCTCAAAAGGGGCAGCCTTTTCGGGACGCCCCACGAACTCGAAATTGAGGTCTCACGAAGAATCTGCGCGCTCGTCCCCTCGGTCGAAACGGTGCGCTTCTCCAATACCGGGACCGAGGCGGTGCAGGGCGCGCTCCGCACGGCCCGCGCATATACTGGCAGGAAGAAAGTCATTAAGTTCGAGGGGCATTACCACGGCTGGGTGGACACCATCAACGTCAGCCATCTCCCGGCAAACGCCGGCCTCATCGGCGACCCCGCTTCTCCCACGCCCGTTCTCGCCACCGCAGGCCAGAGTGATTGCGGACTCCAGGACCTGATCATTCTGCCGTGGAATGACCTCGATATCCTGGAGAAGACGATCAAGGCGCACCGGAATGAAATCGCCGCCGTCATCACCGAGCCGGTTCTCTTCAACTGCAGTTGCATCATGCCCAGGAAGGGCTACCTCGAAGGCATGCGCGCGCTCACCAGGGACAATGACATCCTCCTCATCTTCGATGAGGTCCAGACCGGATTCCGCGTGGGCCTGGGAGGCGCACAGGCGGTCTTTGGCGTCATCCCCGACATCACCACGATGGCCAAGGCGCTCGCCACCGGCTATCCGGTCAGCGCGTACGGCGGGAAGAAGGAGATACTCGAAGGCGCAGCAAAGAAGGGGATGGGCCACGGGGGGACCTACAACAGCAATCCGCTCGTCCTGGCCGCCATTCGCGCCAACCTGGAGGACCTCGCAAAGGACAACGGCGCCGCCTACAAAACCATGGCGAAGACCGCTTCCAAACTGCGGAAGGGTCTCACGGAGATCTACCGCAAAGCCGGCTGGCCGGCCCATGACAGCGGTCCGGCAACAGCGTTCTCCATCATGCTCTACGAAGGGGAGGGTCCTCTCACGTCGCTGCGCGATTACTTCAAGTGCGACCTGGAGACACTCGACACACTGAGGACGGAATTGAGAAAGCGCGGCATCTTCACCCGTCCGGCCCTTCGCGACATTTGGTATATCTGCACGGCGCACACGGACAAAGACGTTGAAAGGACCCTGGAAGTTGCCGCGGAAGTCGTGCCCACGATTCAAAGGAAGGCGCGGAGATGAACTACCGGAAGCTCGGGATGACGGACATCGAGGTCTCGACAACCTGCCTGGGTTGTTGGGCGCTCATCGGAGGGTTCAACTGGGGGCCGCAGGACGAACAGGACTCCCTGGACGCCATCGCCGCCGCGCTGGAGGGGGGCGTGAACTTCTTCGACACCGCGCCGATGTATGGGGAGGGCGCGTCGGAGCAACTGCTTGGCAAGGCACTCGTGGGGCGGCGCGACAAGGTCATCCTCGCCACGAAGGTCGGTTCCCAGAGCCTCTCCCCCGGCAAGTTGAAGGAGAGTTGCGAGCAGAGCCTGCGGAACCTCCGGACCGATTACGTGGACCTGCTTCTTGTCCACTGGCCGAGCCGAGAGGTGCCGTTCCAGGAGACATATCGAGCGCTTACGCACCTTCGAGAGGCGGGCAAGGTTCGAGTCATTGGAGTGAGCAACCACGGCGTGCAGGATCTCGCCGGCGCGCTGGCGTGTGCGCGCGTCGAGTGCAACCAGATGGCCTACAGCCTCCTCTGGCGCGCCATCGAGCATGGAATTCAGTCGCTGTGCGTCGAGAACCACGTCAGCATCCTGTGCTATTCCCCCCTCGCGCAGGGGCTGCTGACCGGGAAGTTCGCTTCCGCCGACGAAGTGCCGAAGGACCGCGCGCGGACGCGCCTCTTCTCAAGCGACCGTCCCATGACGCGCCACGGAGAACCGGGTTGCGAGGAACTGCTGTTTGACACGTTGCGGGAGCTCAAGGCGATCTGCGATGACATCGGCCGACCGATGTCACAGATCGCTCTCGCATGGCTGCTCGCCCAGCCGGCGGTGACGTCGGTGGTCTGCGGCGCTCGGAATGTGGAGCAGGTGCGCGAGAACCTTGCAGCGGACGAGGTGGAGCTTCCGCCCGAGGTAATCGAGCGGCTCTCAAAATGCACCGAGGCCATCAAGCAGCATGTCGGGGCGAACGCCGACGCCTGGCAGGGCAGCAAAGACTCGCGAATCAGGTGACCGCGCCGTACCGCCTGGCTTCCTCGTACATCGCCACGACATTCTCTGCGGGGATGTCCGGCTGCATGAGGTGCGAGGGGGCCAGGATGAACCCGGCCGGGCCGAGCGTGTCCATGCGCGACCGGACTTCTCCCCTCACCTGGTCCGGCGACCCCGTACGCAGCGTCTGCTGGATGTCCATCCCGCCGTGGAAGGCCAGGGCACTGCCGAATTCCCTCTTGAGGCGGACTGGGTCCATCCCCGTCGCGGAGGTCTGAATCGGGTTGAGCACCTCGACTCCCGCGTCAATGAAGGAGGGGATGATGTCGAAGATTGCGCCGCAGCAGTGGTGATAGCCGACCGTTCCATGCTTCCTGCCGAGCGCGTAGTGCCGCCGGACGCTGGGCATGAAGAAGCGGTCAATGTGGTCCTTGCTCAGCAGCAGCCCATTCTGCGCGCCGTAATCGTCGCCGCTGCCGATGAGGTCAATCAGGCCGCCGTACTTCTCCAGCGCTATGGCGAGGCAGCCGAGCGTGTACTCCTCGATCTTCGCGACAATCGCCTCGGCCACGGCGGGGGCAAGGACAAGGTCCATCATCAGCCGCTCCATTCCCCGCACCGACCAGGCGATGCCGAACGGACCGATCCATGACATCTCGAGAACGACCCTGTCGCCGAGGGAAACGCCGCGCGGCCGCTCCGGCCAGACCACCTCCTCCGGTTTCGGCCAATCGTATCGTTCCACGTCCGCCACGGTTTCGGCGTTTGCCAGGGGGCTCCGGGCCAACTCAAAGTGGGCGACGCTCCCCGCCTGCGCGCGCGCGTATTTGCAGCCCCAGATGTCCACGCGCGTGTTGCGGTCGCCCATCGCGTTGCGGCGCTCCCGCTCCGGCAGTCGCGGCGGCGCGCCGAGGACGTCCCAAAGCGTCGAGAAGACGTTGCAGCCGAAGAACCTCTCGACCGTCTCCCCCTTGGCAAGGCCCAGATGCGCGCGGAGGAGGGCGTCGGTCTCCTTCTCCGCCGTATAGGTGTATGGAACGCGCTCCGGCCTCCCGCGCCGGACGGCGGCAAGAAGTTGTTCTCGGTTTGGCATCGCCGTCCTATTGCACCTCGGCCAGGATGAAGTCGCCGCCCCGGGCCTTGATGTCCTGCGTTAGCTTCTCGGGCAGGACCATCGTGTCGGTGGTGGTGATAATGTAGCCGGCCGGGTCCGCGAAAGTGAAACGCGCGATGACCGGCCGTCCTTCGTCCAGCGCCTTCCAGGCGTCTTTGGTGAGAGGGACTCTGACGTCCCGTTCCGCGCCGGGCGGAACGTTCATGGGAAGTTCTTCCCATTCCAGTGTCATGCCGAGGTAGTTTCGCGACTTCGACTCCTGCAGGTAGCAGCGGCATTCAGCCAGGTTGGTGAAGCTGTGCAGGTTGGCGACGGGAATCCGAAGGCTGCGCTGCCCCTTCTTGACGCGCACCTGCTTCGCCGTGCGCACCGGCGCGAAGATGCTGCGGACGATCCAGTAAAGATGATTTGGGACGAGCCAGGGGTCCACGATGCCCCACTGCAGCCCCTCGTCGTAGGCGATCCATTTCCACGGCTTCCCCACCGCGGGATCCTTGAAGTGGAAGAAGGCGCCCCCCAGGCAGGTGGGGTCTTTCTCCATGTATCCCCATTCCCGCAAGAACCGCTTCTTGAAAAGGGAGGTGGTGTCAGACCGCTGGAAGCGCTCCTCCGGATGCTCCTCTTCGATGAAGGACATATATGGCGCTTCGAGCAGTTCCGGGATCGCGCCGAAGCAGAAGTATTCGGAGGAGAACCACACCCCGCTCCAGCCGCGCGCGACCAGTTCCTTTCGCGTAAAGGTCTTGCTCTCCTTCCAATCGCGGTAGACGACCATCTTCCCCGTCTCCTGCATCTCCTTCACCGGGTTGAAGGTGTAGTGGATGTCGGCGATATCTCCCACCTCGGCCTGCAAACCGGCGCGGAACGCCTTGAGCGGGCCGGGGGGCGGGAACATCGTCGGGCGCGTCGGGTCGAGGCGCTTGGCCCAGTTGTGGAAGAGGCGAAGGTGCGTCCAGAACGCCTCCTTCTTCTCCTCGTCATGGACGAGGTTCTCGTTGCCAACTCCCCAGGCAAGAACGGAGGGGTTCTCCCGGTCCCGCAGGATGGTGCGCTGAATGCGATTCAGGAAGACGCCGAGGTTGCCCACCTCGGAGATGATGTCCGGCTTCTCCGCCGCCCAGTCAATCGGGATTTCCTGGATGACATACAGTCCCTGTTCGTCGCATTCCTCGACAAAACGGCTGGAGGAGCACAGGTGCGTGCGTACGCCATTGATGTTGGCGCGCTTGAGGGTGAAGACCTCCTTGCGCAGCCAGTCTTCGTCTTGCGCGAGACCGGTCTCCGGATGGCATTCGAGCCGGTTGATGCCGCGGAACTTGATGGGGACGCCGTTGAGAAGCGGCCGTTCCTTCTTCAGGTCGAAGCGGCGGAAGCCGAGGCGGCGGGTGACCGTCTGGACCACCTTGTTGCCCTGAATCACGCTGAATACGGCGCGGTAGAGACCCGGCTTCTCGGCGGACCAGGGTTGCACTCCCGCGGTCTCGATAGCGTATTCCATCTCGCACGCCGCGCCGGGAGCAACACGGCCTCTGAACAATGCGGCGGGCTTCCGCAGGAGCGTCTTCTTTCTGTCGTAGAGCTGAACCTCAACCCTGACGCGCGCCGCCGCTTTCCCCCGGTTCCCCACGCACAATGACCCACGGAGCAGGCCCGGTCCGCGCTTGCCCTTCAGCGTCGCTTCGGCGCGCAGGCCGGCGAGGTGGACGGACGGGATCGCCTGGATGAAGATCGGCCGGTGGATGCCGCAATAGTCCATCGCCCAGCGGACCATGTCGAGGCGGGCGAACGGATGCTTCCGGTAGAGCCGGACGGCGATGGTATTCACCCTGCCGACCCGGAAGAGGCCGGTCACGTCGAACTCCGCCGAGTTCAATCCGGTCCACACCTCGCCGGCTTTCTTCCCGTTGAGGAAGATCACGCCGCCGGGGTAGATGCCGTCGGCCCGCAACCGCAGCAGTTTGCCGCGGAAGCTGGCGGGAATGTGAAATTCTCTCTGGAGGATGAAGCCGTCCTTCGGGTCCACATGAGTCAGGTGCATCTCGTCGCGCTGCGGGCCGGGGCTCTCGAATTCGTCGCGCACATGCGCCGCGCCGGGGACGGACGTCGCTGTCCAGTCACCGCCAGCAGCCTTTCCCCCCAGCAAGCCGCCCTCTGCGGCCTTGAACGGCCATCGACAGCAGCGCCATTCGCCCCCGAGGTCAAGGCGCACGGATAGATCGGCGTCGCGCGCGCTCCCTGACGCCGCGGGCGTGTAATGGACCGGCTCGTACGGTTCGCTCCAGGGCGTGCGCAGCGTCTCGCGTCCGGCCCGCGCCTCGCAACGGATGCGGAAACGGTGCGGCTGTTCGAGGAGGAAGTCGAGCACGTTGAAGTCGAACCGCGCCCAGCCGTCGTCGCCGCTCACGGCGTCCATCCGGAGCGGCTTCGGCGCGACGTCCGCCGCGCACCGGATGGAAACTCCGCTCTCCGGCGCGGGGCGTCCCTCGGCAAACAGCGCGGCCTTCAGGTTTCCTTTCTCGTCAATACAGTACCGCAGGACGTCGGTCATTCCGTTCGGCGCCTCCTTGGTTGTCATGGCACTACCCCTGATTTCTCAGGGCAAAGCACGCCTTGATCACGCCATCCCTGCGCTTCTCAACCAGGTCAAAGGCTTTCGCATAATTCTCCACTGGAAGAGTGTGCGTCACCAGCTCAATTCCGTCAAGCAGGCCGCCGCCCAGCATCGCGACGGCCTCCTTCATCTCGGAGTGCGTGTAAGAGAGCGAGCCGATCATGCGCTGCTCGAAAAGCACCAGGTCGTTCGGATTGAAGTCCGAGCGGCCGCGATAAGTGCCCAGCAGGCAAAGGGTCGCCCCGTATCCCAGGAGGCCGATCACTCTGGACGCCGCCGCAGGGTTGCCGGTTGTTTCCAGGACGAGATCGGCCTTTGAGCCGAGGGCCTCTCTCACCGCGTCCTCCAGTGGCGCATCCGACGTATTGACCCACGCCGCGCCGGTCCATTTGGCGACGCGTCTCAACCGCTCGGAATGATGGCCGGCAATCAGCAACCTGCCCGCGCCGAGACGGCGCGCCAGGATGGCCGAGAGCAGGCCGATCGGCCCGTCGCCGAGAATCGCCACGGCTTGTCCCTCCTTCATGCGCGCCAAACGCTGCGCGTGCAGGCAGACGGAGAGAGGCTCGGCGAGAATGGCCTTCCTGGAATCCACACTCTCCGGCAGTTCGATCAGGTTGTGCGCGGGGACCGCCACGCATTCGGCGTACGCGCCGTTCAGGCTGAAACCGATCTCCTTACGGTTCTCGCACAGCGTGGAGCCGCCCCGGCAGGGGGCGCAGGCGCCGCAGGTCACGGCGTTGTATCCGATGACGCGCTTTCCGATGAGCTGTTCGAATTCGGCGCTTCCCTTCTCCACCCTGCCGCTCCACTCGTGGCCGGGCACGATCGGGTAGACCACTTCCTCGTGGTTCAGGCCGTACAGTATCTCGAAGTCGCTGGCGCAGATGCCGCAATACTCCACCCGGACGAGCGCCTCGCCGTCGCGGAGGCGCGGTTCAGGCAGATGCGCAAGGCCGTATCGGTTGGGCGCTTCGACGACAATCGCTTTCACGTAGTTGTCTCCTTGGGAGACGCTTCAGCGGGTGAGCGGAGGACGCCATTGGAGGCGCCCATGCGCCGCGCGCCACAAGAGAGGCCGCTAATTAATAACGCACCGGTATAATATATCGGAGGCAGAACGTTGTCAAGCGGTCCTCGTTGTCGCCTGTCGTAACCTCCACGCCGCGGGCCGGCATCTGACGGCCGCTTCGCGGCCTGACAATCGGAGCGGCATGGTTTCTACGGAACATTGCCGTTACTCAGCGTGGCCGTTCTCCGTGCCTCCACGGCGCGGCGCGCGCCAGGTGTCTCTATGGTGAAAGCCTCCCCGCCCTTTGCCCCTCGACAACCCGCCCGTCACGCGCTATCCTGAGAGTTCACGGTCGCCCAAAGAATTGTACTTCAGGAGATCCGACCATGCCGGACAACTCATCCTGGTTTCGTGACGCGCGCTATGGGCTCTTCATCCACTACGGACTCTACTCCCTCTTGGGCCGGGGCGAATGGGTGATGAACCGGGAGCAGGTTCCGGCGTCCGAATACGCGCGGCTGGCGCAGCGGTTCACGGCGGAGAAGTTCGACGCCGACGCGCTGATCCGCCGCGCGCGCGACTGGGGCATGCGCTACGCCGTGCTGACGACGAAGCACCACGACGGATTCTGTCTCTACAATTCCTCCGTGACCGACTTTAATGCCGTGAAAACCGCCGCGCGGCGCGACCTCGTGGCGGAGTTCGTGGCCGCCTGCCGGAAGCATGGCTTCAAGATCGGCCTCTACCATTCGCTCAACGACTGGTCGCTCTCCCCGAACGCTGTGGACGCGCTGGAGCGCCCGACGGAGTGCCACGACAAGTTCATCAACCTCATCCACGCCGAGATTCGCGATGTGATGAGCCACTATGGACCGATTGACGTCATGTGGTACGACGGCTGGTGGCCGTTCGATGGAGAAAGGTGGCGCGCGCGCGAACTCCACGCTATGGTGCGCCGCCTGCAGCCGCAGATCCTCATGAACGGACGGGCGGCCATTCCGGGGGATTTCTCCACCCCCGAGGGCCACGTCTCCCCGGCGGCGGGGATGTGGGAGGCCTGCATGACCCAGAATAACAACTGGGGGTACCATGCGGGCGACCACAATTGGAAACCGGCGCGGGAGATCGTGCAGATGCTGGCGCGGGCCGCGGCATACACCGGCAACCTGCTCCTGAACGTCGGCCCGCGCGGCGATGGAAGCGTTCCCGAACCCGCCGGCGAGGTTCTCGACCGCGTCGGCGAGTGGCTCAAGGTGAACGGCGAGGCGATCTACGGCACGGAGCGGTTCGGCGTCAACCTGCGCGAACGCGGCGGCGAGCGCGCCGACTTCAGCCCTCACGGTTCTTACACCGCAAAGGGTAACGCCTTCTATCTCCTGGCCTCCTCATGGCCGGGACCGCGGCTGGTCATCACCGGGCTGGAGTGCCATGTGGAGGAGGTCTCGGCGCTGGGCAGAAGCGGCGCGTTCCCATTCGCGCAGGAAGGGGGGCGCCTGACCGTCACCGGTCTGCCGGAAACGGTGGATCCGGGCCTGCCGACGGTGCTTCGCTTTCGAACAAAAGACAGGCCATGCCTCTATCGCACCGGCGGCCACCGCGATCCGACCGTGCCGCATTGTCGATACGATCCGGTGGAGTCCGAGATTGTGGCCTGATTGTGCAGGCCACAACGTGCGAAGCGCCGCTTACATCAGCGCGCCAGGCCAATCCAATCGTCGCCCAGCGCCATGGGCGAGGCATGTGATTTGCAGGGTATCTTGACAATGGCATGACGCCGTGATACATCTATCAACGCGGCAAACCAAGCTAATCGTCACGCATACGCCGTGCAAAAGCCATGTGATTTGCGGCAGATCGTGACAATGCGATGACGCCGTGATATTTCTTCGCGTTCTCAGAAGAAAGCATGCGTCCGTCGACCCTGATGGAAAGGCAAGCAGAATGTCACCCTCCGCCCGTGTCGTCCTCGGTTTCGACTGCGAGACCGACGTCGGAAGCTGGACCCCCTTCTACGAGGGAGTGGTCCATGGAACGCCCGCCATCTTGCGCATACTGAAAAAGCGCCAGGCGGCGGCGACGTTCTTCTTCACCGGTGACTGCGCCGCCAAACACCCCGAAGTCGTCCGCCAGGTGCGCGCCGCCGGTCACGAGATCGGCTGCCACGGGCTGTACCATGAAACCGTCGGAGATTCCCTGTTCGACATTCCGGGCGAGCATCCGCTCCTGGCGGAAGAAGTTGAGAACCGCCTGCGCGTCGCGACGGCCTGGGTTGAGAAGGCCTCCGGCGTCCGTCCGGTCTCCTTCAGGGCGCCGCGCCTGTTCGGCTCCACGCCGATGGTCAACGCGCTTGAACAACTCGGCTATGCGACCGACGCGACCTATCCGATGTATTACTTCCGCGAGCGCCTGACTCCCTACCATCCCAGCCGCGCCGACTGGACGAAGGAGGGCGACCTGCGCCTCATCGAGTTGCCCAACTTTGCGGACCTTTCCATGGTCTCCAGGGACCCCCATGGCCGCGACATGGACCAGTGGCCGCTCTTTCGCACGGAAGGGGCGGACGCCGTGTTGAAGCATATTGACGGATACAGCGCCTACTGCGCCCAACGCGGCGTGGAGCCGTTCCTCTGCTTCTATTTCCATCCGTGGGAGTTCCATCCCATGCCGCAGGGGGAAATCCATTACGGGGAAGGCGCGGTGCATCCGGACCCCTTCATCGTCAAGAATTGCGGCCCTTACGCGGCGGAGCAGTTGGACCGGCTGCTGGCCAAGCTCATCGAACGAGGCGCGACATTCCTTCAAGCGCGGCACGTTGCCGAGGAGTCCGAATGAACTGCATTAGCGGCGCGGAATTCACGTTGCGAGTGAAGAAGTTTCAGGCGAACATCCGAGCGGCCGGACTGGACGCGGCGCTGGTGCACGGGAACGAATCGGACTTCGCCAACGTGCGGTATCTCTCGGAGTATTGGCCGACGTTCGAGGCCGGCGGGGTCTTCGTCCCGGCGGAGGGCAAGCCGATTCTCATCATCGGCCCTGAGAGTCTCACCTATGCCCAGGGCCGCAGCGTCATTCCCTCGATCCTGAAGATGGTGGAGTACCGCGAATCGGCCGAGCCGCAGTATCCGGGCATCGCCGTGGCCTCTTTCAAGGACGTGGCGAAGAAGGCCATGGGAGGCAAGGCATTGAGGAAACTGGGCATCGTTTCATGGTCCATCACGCCCCTCCCCGTGTGGCAAAGCCTCCAGAAGGACCTCCCCGGCGTGGAATTGGTCAAGGCCGACGACACGCTCATTGACCTGCGGATCATCAAGAGCGGGGCCGAAATCGCGCTGATGAAGAAGGCGTTCCAGATCAGCGAGAAAGCCATTGACGCCATTCTGGCGGAGATCAAGCCGGGGATGACGGAGCTTCAGGTCGTCGGGATCGCGCAGCGGGAAATCTACAAACACGGAGGGGAGTACGAGGGCCACGCACTATACTGCTTCTGCGGTCCGGCCACCAACAACGCCATTTCCCGGCCCACGCACAACAAGATCAAGAAGCACGAAGTGATCCAACTCAACATCGGCGCGCGCGTCGGCGGCTACTCCTCGAGCGTGGGCCTGCCGTTTTCCATTGGCGCACTGCCCGAGCGGAAGAAGCGGCTGGTGGAGTTCGGCCTGGAGGCGCACCTCAAGACAATGGAACTAATGAGGGCCGGGAAGCCGGCCGCGGACGTGGTGAGGGAATATGAGGCGTACGTCGAGAAGCGCGGCTTCCGGAAATACATGCTCTACGGCCCATGCCACGGCATCGGGATGATGGAAGTCGAACGGCCCTGGATGGAATCCACCTCGACCTATGACCTGCAGGAGAACATGACCTTCCAGGTGGACACGTTCTTCTACGACAAGGACTTCGGCCTGCGGTGGGAGAACGGCGTGCGCGTGACGAAGAGCGGAGTGGAGAAGTTATCGCGGAAGTACATGCGACTAATCGAAGTTTAGGAGCCTGAAGAATGCGAGTCATGGTCATTGGCGGCACCGGCCATATCGGGGGCTTTCTGACTCCGCTCCTGGCGGGGGCCGGACACGAAGTGTTCGTCCTCACTCGCGGCCAGACGCCGCCTCCCCGGGACGGGAAATGGCAAGGCGTGCGGATCGTCACGGGTGCCTATCAGCGTGGCGGATCCGGCTGGCAGAAACTGGCGGCAGAACTTCGCCCCGAGGTGGTGATTGACATCATCGGGGCGGACCTTGCTGGGCTGTATCAGGCGACGCGCGCCAGTTGCCGTCACCTGATAGCCTGCGGCTCGGTCTGGATGTTTGGCGAACCGAAAACCGTGCCTACGCCGGAGGAAACCCAGGGCCCCTGCGGATTCGAAGGCTACGCGTGGCGCTACGACGAGATGCAGAAGGTCAAGAAGAAAGCGGCCGGCGACGGAGTCGCCTTCACCGCCATCATGCCCCCAAACATCTGTGGGCCGGGCAAGATACCCCTGGAGACGATGGGGGGCAGAGATGTCATCGTGCATCGCGCCCTGAGCCGGGGCGAGGAGGTCGTGCTGCCCGCGCCCGGCTCCATTCTCATCGGGCCGTGCGACGCGGAGGACGTGGCGCGCGCCTTTGCCCTGGCCGTGGCCAAACGCGACGCGGCAAGCGGCGAGATTTTCAACGTCGGTTCGGCCTACGCCTTGACGGCCAGGCGCTTCGTGGAAGTCTACGGGGAAATCTATGGAGTGACCATCCCTATCCGTTGGGTTGGCTGGGAGGAGTACGTCGCCCAAGTCTCCCCCGATCCGGGCGCTCATTTTCACTTCAGGGCCAACATGTGCCCCGACATCAGCAAGATCAGGGCCCGGCTGGGATATGAGCCGAAGCACACCCCTGAGCAGACGCTGGCCAGGGCCGTGAATTGGATGAGAGAACGCGGGGAAATCTGACGATCGGTCCTCCCCTTGTCTCTTTGGTTCAAGCATGAGATTGGAGAAGAGAATGCCAGTCCGGAATGCCGCGCGCCGCGTTGAGAAGGAACGCCCGTACCAGTTCCGCCAGGAACTCGACCAAGTGCACAAGCCCAACCGGCGCGATTCGCGCGCACGGGTCCGGCCCGGCGAGGTCGCCGTGGAGAACGGCTGGCAGATTCTGGTTCCCCGAGAGGCCGGCCACCACCTCGTCAAGGCGGCCAAGGACCTCCAGGACTACCTGCTCGATAGCATGAACGTGTCGGTGTCCATCGAGAAGGTGGGCAGCCTCTCGACGGCGCTGGACGCCCGAAGACGCGTTATCGTCATCGGCGCCAAGGCCGAACTGCCGACAATCGGAAAGGCTCTGACGGTCCCCCGGAGCTATCGGCTGGTCGTCTCGCCGGAACGCATTATCGTCTGCGGATGCGACGAGCGAGGCGCGGGACAGGGGAGCTTCTTCCTCGAAGACTTGATGAACTTGCGCGAGGCCCCCTTTGTCGCCAAACAGGACCAGGTTCGCCGGCCGCTGTTCTCGCCAAGAATGGTGCACTCGGGGTGGGGCGTGGACCAGTTCCCGGACACTCAGCTCAACGCCATCGCGCACGCGGGAATGGACGCCATTCTCCTTTTCACGCGCGGGGTCGATCATACGACGCAGGGTTACGAGGACGTCAACGATCTCGTCCGTCGAGCGGATTCGTTCGGCATCGACGTCTACTTCTACAGCTATCTCAAGAGCACCAAGCATCCGGATGAGCCGGATGCCAAGGCCTATTACGAAAACACGTACGGAGCGCTCTTCAAGGCCTGCCCGGGGGCCAAGGGGGTGGTGCTGGTCGGCGAGTCCGTTGAGTTCCCGAGCAAGGACGGGCGGACGACTGGCCGGCCGTGGGACTCGCTGCCGGAGAACGGCATTCCTTCGACAAAACCCAGCCCCGGCTGGTGGCCGTGCCGCGATTACCCCCAATGGATCAGGATGCTGAAGAACGCCGTGCAGAAATACAAGCCCGACGCCGACATCGTCTTCTGGACGTACAACTGGGGCTGGGCGCCCGAAAAGGAACGCCTGCGGCTGATTCGCAACATTCCGCGCGATGTCACACTCCTGGTCACCTTCGAGATGTTTGAACAACTCCGCCAGGAAGGGATCACCCACGTGTGCGTGGATTACACGATCTCCTCCGTCGGGCCGGGCCGATACTTCAAGACCGAGGCGGCGGCCGCCCGGAAACGCGGTCTGCGCCTGTACACCATGTGCAACACGGCCGGCATGACCTGGGACGTGGGCGTCATCCCTTACGAACCGGTGCCGCAGCAATGGTCGAAACGGCGGGCGGCGCTGGTCAAGGCGCGCGAACGATGGGGACTTTCCGGGTTGATGGAATCGCACCACTACGGCTGGTGGCCTTCCTGCATCAGCGAGGGCGCCAAGTGGAGCTATTGGAGTCCGAGCCCCTCCGACGAGGAGGTCCTGGCCGCCATCCTGCGCCGCGATTACGGAGCGCAGGCGGCGCCGCTGGTCGGCAAGGCGCTCCGCGCCTGGAGCGAGGCGATCCGGTTCTATGTGCCGACGAATGAGGACCAGTACGGCCCGTTCCGCATCGGCCCGTCGTATCCGCTCATCTTCCAACCGATCTGCTCGAGGACGTTCACCTCGAAGGACAGGAAGCTCCCCGCCGCCTGGCATGCGTGGTTCGGGAACAAGGTCGTCCTGACGCCGTACCAGCCCCTCGATGATTCACGACAATCTCCCGGTGCGTGTCGCGTGGACCTAGAGATCCGCTCCCTTCAGAAAATGGCCGCTCTCTGGCAGAAGGGGATCAGCATGTTAGGCAAGGCCCTGCGTCTGATGCCGGCCGGCCGTCGAAAGACCGGGGAGCGCCTGCTGGGCCTTGGAGAATTCGTCCTGCATTCCATTTGCACCACCATTCATGTCAAGGAATGGTGGAAGCTGAACCAGCGCCTCATGACGGAATCCGACGCGCGAAAACAGATGGCGGCGCTCGACCTAATGGTCAAACTGGCCGAACAGGAAATCCGCAATGCCGAAGAAACGATCCCGCTGGTGGAGAAGGATTCCCGCCTGGGGTGGGAACCCACGATGGAGTACCTGACGGACACCGACCATCTCCGGTGGAAGATGGCCCAGGTCCGCTCAGTGGTGGACGGCGAAATTCCCGAATATCGGCAGACATTACTCAATACCGGAAGCGCAGTCAGGAAAAATACCGGCCGGGCTTGACAATGGAATATTATACAGTATAATATCGCGTAGTTACTGTGTCGGACGCGGGTTCTTTGGCGCGTGGGTCTGTCATGTCCCAACCAACAAGACCAAGCCTCGCAACCGTAGCGAAAGCCGTTGGGGTCTCCCGAACGGTGGTCTATACCGTTCTGAACGGCCGCGAGGGCAAGGGAGTCTTCGTCAGCGAGAAAACTCGCGACAGAGTCCTCCAGACGGCGAAGGAACTTGGCTACGTCGCCCCCAAGAGCGCCAAGGAATTGTTCTCCGGCCGAAGCGACACCATCGGGGTCCTGGTTCATGACCTCGTGCCCCCCTTCTCCGATCTGGTCCATCACCTCCTGGTTGAAGCGAAGAAGCATGGACTTGAGGTCATGCCGTACGTCACCGGCGCGGACCCGGCAGCGGAGGAGCAGTACCTGAGCCAGAGTCGAGATGGCCGCGTAGACGCCATGATCGCCATCGCCGTGGTGGATGGAAGCCCCGAACGCTATCTCCGCTTTGCCACTACCCCGCCGCAGCAGAAAATCCTCGCTTACTGCGAACCGCTGCCGGGTATTTCGACCGTCCATTTTGATGAGGCGGCCGCCGGACGGCTCGCCGCCCGGCACCTATTGGAGCGCTGTCGCCAGCGGCTGGCCTACTTCGGCGGACATTCCAACTTCGTGCGCGATGCGGCGTTCATGGCGTATGCACAGGAATACGGAAAGAACGCCCCTGAGAGATTCATCCCCGCCTCCTATACAAGCGAGTTCTCCGCCCTGGCCAAAATGGCGGAGGGCTTTCTTGAAGCGTGTCCTCGCGCCGACGGCGTTTTCGCCAGCAACGACTTCCTTGCCATCGCGCTGCTCTCCGTGGCGCGAGGGAGAGGCATCCGGGTGCCCGAGGACCTCGCCATCATCGGGTGCGATAACATAGAAGCCTGCCAGTATACGACGCCCCGGATCACCAGCATTGACACAGGCCGCCCCGCCCTCGCCAAGGCGATGATCGCGCAGGTCGTGCGCATGATCAATGGACAGAACGTGGGACCGGTCCACGTGTCTGTTCCGGTCAAACTGGCGCTGAGAGAGAGCACGGGGGGAAGGGGCTTGTCATCGAGGCGGTCCTCGCGGGCCGGTTTGGCTCAGAAGGACATGGTCCCTTCGGGTGACTATGCGCTTTCAGGGTTCAGCACAAGGAGGGATGGATGACAGGAAGTGCCGCGCGATGCGGGCAATTTGGCGTCCCAATGGTTTCTTGAGGAGGGTTGTTTCATGGGAAAGATGCGGACGTGGCTTTCAGCCTTTACGTTGATCGAACTCCTAGTGGTGATTGCGATTATAGCTATCTTGGCCGGCATGTTGCTGCCGGCTTTGGCGGCGGCGCGGGAGAAGGCGCGGCGCACGGCGTGCATCAACAATCTTAGCCAGATGTCCAGGGCGCTCGAGAGCTACTGCGGCGACTACTCGAGCTACTTCCCGTCCACCCACAGCTATGGCGGCCTCCCGGCTCAGCAGTATTACACCAACGCGCAGACGACCACTCCATACGTTGACGCGGATGATGGCCTGTACAAGCAGCAAGTCAACGGAGCGATGCAGCAAGTTTCCACCGGCTACACCGACCAGGGAACGTACTGGGGCTTCTCGTGCCCCACCACGTACTTCCGAACAATCTATGCCGGTCGCCGGGCTGGCAGAACATCCAGCACATTTACGGCGGCCAGCCCGACTCCCGGAACGCTCGTCATGGCGCCGATAGGGCTGGGATTCCTGCTGGGCGCGAACTACATAGCGGACGCCCGGACCTTCTTCTGCCCCACAGCCGGCGAGACCATGCCGGCGGACATGACGGGGCTTGTCTATGCGGCGTCAGGGTCGGGTTCAAAGGATGCGAACGTGGAATCCTCCGCTGCGACGCGTCTTTCCACGGTGCAGAATGCGGGCGGATTCACCCACGCGGCGATCTCGGCCGGCAACTGGCCGGGCACGACCGGCCAATGGTCCGGCGTGACCTCCGGGAATAACGCCAACGCCAACACCACCTTTCAAGTCCTGCAGAGCAACTACAACTACCGCAATGTGGGCACGTTGACCGGCAGTTGGGGGCCCAACGGGTGGAACGGAGCGGGGCAGAAGATCGTCATGACAACCACCAAGCCCAAGATTACTGTGAGCGCCGGGTGTCCGCCGTTCCCGACGCAGAAACTGCTGGGGGGGCGAGCGCTTGTGACAGACAGTTTCTCGAAGGCCGACATCGACGTCGAAGTGAGCGGTATTACGCCCTGGGCGGGCGTGGGCCAGTACGCGCACCGGGACGGCTACAACGTCCTCTACGGCGATTGGAGCGCGAAGTGGTACGGCGATCCGCAGCAGCGGATCATGTGGTGGAACAGCGTGACCTACACCACCTACTCTAACTTCAGCTTCGCGGTGAACGCCCAGTGTATTCAGGTCAACGGCATCACGATTGGCACTTCGACGTGGAATCCGCCAGAGGCCTTGTACACGCCTACGGCTTACGGGAGAACGAGCAGCCAGGCTGTCTGGAATGTCTTTGACCAGGCGGCGGGCATTGATACCCACTGGACCGGCACAAATCCGTAACGGACAGCGGTTGATTGAGCGCCGGATCGCGGCACGATCCGGCGCTCAATTCTCCGGGCAGGTGTTTCTTCGGAGAGGCGGAACCATGAGACATGCGGCCTATCTCGCGGCCCTGTGCGTGACCATTCTTGCGGCGGCGCTCTGCCCCGGGCGGGCCTGCGCGGAGGGGAAGCTGGACCTGGGCTTTGAGGACGTGGCCCCCACCAAGGTTCCCCTCCAGTGGAGGACGGACACGTCCTATCCGTTCGATCTGGTCGAGTCCGTCGTCAAGGACTTCCAGTACGTGCGTTCGGGCGAGGCCTCAGTGAAGCTGGTCAAGAAGACGGACCCCCAGAAACCGGACGCGCGCGGGCATTTCTACACCAACGACGATACCCCCGTTCAGAAGGAGGGGCGCTACGTCTTCTCCCTCTGGACCCGCGGCGACGGCAAGATCGGCGCCAACGCCTACGCGTACGGCCCCGTGGCCGGCGGCGCCATCGGGTTCAAGTGCTCCCTGTATCCGCAGCCGATGGACAAACCCACCGCGGCCGGCGATGTTACGGACAAAGAGTGGCAGCAATTCCGGTATGAGTTCGACCTCAGCCAGAGCAAGGAAGCCATCTCCTCCGTGCGCCTCGTCATCCTCGCAACGGGGACCGTCTACGTTGATGACGCGGAATGGACGCAGGCGGCCGGCGGGAATCCCTGATGCGCGGACTCCGTCTCTCTCAGGCGACCCCAGGAAGCCTCTGCCATGACGGAATTTGTCCGTCGAGGATTTGCGCTGCATAGGGGCCGGCCCAAGCGATGCGCCGGCTCTTCCGGATAAGCCTGTGATTGGACAGTGCGAGCCTTGTCTCGCGACTGGATTTTTGGGAGGAAGCATGATGCCCCGGCTTCACGGCGGATGCCTTCTGGCGGTTCTTCTCGTGGTCCCGTTCCTTGCCTTGTGTCCCGGCCGGGCCTGCGCGGAGCCAAAGCTGGACCTGGGGTTTGAGGACGTGACGGCCGGCAAGTTTCCCCTGCAGTGGGTCGTGAACACGTCGGGAGGCTATCCGTTCGATTCGGTCGAGTCCGTAGTGAAGGACCCGAAGTACGTCCGTTCCGGCGACGCATCGGTGAAACTGGTCAAGAAGATTGACCTTCAGAAACCTGACGTGCGCGGACACCTGTACACCAACGCCGAAGTGCCAGTCCAGAAGAATGGGCGCTACGTTTTCTCCTTCTGGGCGCGCGGCGAAGGCAAGATCGAGGCCATGATTTATTGTTATGGTCCCAACAATTACCAGGCGTCGTTCGGCGCCCAGCCCCTGGACGACATCACAGCCGCCGGCCAGGTTACGGACAAGGACTGGCAGCAGTTCCGGTACGAGATTGACCTGGGCAAGCTCGGGGTGAATGTCACCTCGGTCCGCCTGCCCATTATGGCGGCCGGGACAGTGTACGTGGACGACTGCGAATGGACGCCGGCCCAGGACAAACCGGCCCCCGCGCCGGCAGCCCAGGCGCCCGTTGCGCAGCCGCAACCGGACGCGGTGCGCGTGAACTTGCTCACTCTGCCCCTGACGACGCAGCCGCCTGGGATTGACGGCCGGTTCAGCGCGGACAAATACTCGGTCTGCGCCGCGGGGCTTGTGAACGGGGCGAGCCAGGACCTGTACGCGTACCCGGCGCGGTTCGGGTTGTCGCGCGACGCCGACCGCCTCTATTTCGGCATGGCGCTGCGACTGCCCCCGACATACGAAATCAAGCGCAACAACTACACCAAAGACGGTCCCACCCTCATCGCGGCCCCGGATGTCTTTTACCTGATGCTCCGGACGGATGATCGTGCGGACGCATCCGACTTTGAGGGGGCCTATCTGGCCGTGTCACCCGATGGTGCGCTCTATGATGCCTGGGAGCAGATTGACTGGGCCAAGGGATTCTGCAACCGGGAAGCAGCCTTCAATGCCGACTGGAAGATCGCCACAAACGTGCGTGAAGGGGAGTGGACGGTGGAACTGTCCGTGCCCTTCCGTGACTTGAAGATAGCCCCCAGGGACGGCGCGAATTTCATGCTCTCATTTGGCGTCAACCTACGGGGCGGGGCCGTATCATGGCAAGCGTATCCGAACTGGTTCGACCATCCCCAGGCGTTCGGCCGCGTCCAACTGCGAGATGAGGCCCTCGGCGTCCGGATGCAGGGCTTGGGCAACCTGCCCCGCGGTGAGATCCAGCCGGCGTTCGAACTCACCAACGGCGGCCGCACTGTCGGCAACTATGACCTCACGTACCTGGTCTCCACTCCTCGAATGACGGGCGGCCGTGTCGGATCTGCCATTTTCGACGTGCAGCTTGACGTGCGGCAGAAGGATGTGGTGCGCGACCGCAGCGTATTCTATTGGAACCGCGGCGGGAAACTGGCCGCCGGACAGAAGGGGGTTGAGCAAGAAACCGGGCGGCTGGCGACTCCGGGGGGGTACGTAGTGGAAGCGGAAGTGCGGGCCGATAGTGGGCCGATCTTCTACCAGAAGCTGGCGTTCCGATATGCTCCGCCTGTCGTGGCGTCGTTTACGCCCGTTCCCAGCCGTGAGGAGATCAAGGTACTGTTGTCGTTCCACGGTGCGCGCCCTGAGGAGAAGGGACGCATCCGGATAGCGTTCCAGAACTCGGATGGCGCGGTGGCGCTGGATCGCGAAGAAGCGATCACCGGCGACGACATGACGCTTCGCGTCTCCATGGCCAAGTTGATGCCTGGCCAGTACAACGTCAGCTTTAGTCTGGTGGGGAAAGACGGGAAGGTGGCGGCGACCGCCTCCGAACCGTTCAAGAAGTGGGCGACACCCCCTTGGCTGGAGCGCCGCGCAGGTATCGAGGCGCTGGACGTCAACTGGGTGCCTGACCCATGGACGCCCGTGACGGTGGGGACCGACCGCGTCTCCGTGTGGGGGAGGCAGTTTACTTTGGGGAAGGGGACTTTGCTCGCGAATATCACCAGCCAGGAACAGCCGTTGCTGGCCGAGGGGATGACGGTGCGATATGAAGCCGGCGGGAAGCCTTACACCCTGGAGGTGGAGATGGCGACCCCGACGTTGGTCGGGCGCGGGCGCGCGCGAGTCGAGCAGAAGGGATCCTCGGCGCAGCTTGACCTGGCCGTGACTCAGGAGATCGAGTTTGACGGCATGGACCGTTTCAGCCTGCGGCTCACGCCGCGGCAACCGGTGCAAGTGGACCGGCTGTGGGTGGAGATCCCCTTCAACACGTTTCCCTACAGCCTGCTGACCTCCACGAGCGAGACCTACTGGCAGCGGGGTCTCGTGTCGGACGAATTGTTCGCCTCCCCTCGCGAGTTCAACGTCGTCTGGCTCGGCAATGACGACGTCGGCTGCGCATTCTTCACCGAGAACTACAAGGGATGGGTTGTGGACTCCTCCAAGCCGCGTGTTGTGCTGACTTCGGACGCGAAGGCGCGTCGGCTGAAGCTGATGGTCGTCAACGTCCCGTCGCGCCTGACCGAGCCGATCGCCATCACCTTCGGACTGCATCCGACGCCCTTCAAGCCGCGCTTCGCAGGCTGGCACGATTTGCGGGTCCAGGGCGGTGGCATTGAACCGCCTCCCGCCAACGTCTCGTTTGTGGGCAGCAGCCTTTGGAACTCCTGCGACTCCAAGCCCTCGCCGCGAAACTGGAAGGTGCTGGAGGACATTGTCTCGTGGATGCACGGGCGTCAGCAGCGGACCTATCCGTACGTGGGCACGTTCTACATTTCTCCATACGATATCATCAGGCGCGACACGCCGTTCGATCGAGGTCAGGGGCGGTTTGCTGAGGACCGGCTCCTGCGGAAGAAGGCCGACGCCACGCGCCAGGAGGAATATTTCTACTATGCCGAGGACTGGAACATGTCCCCCCCGCATGTAAATGAAGCGGAGTGGGAGACGCGGCAGGAGGCCCGCATGGCGGCCGGCACGTCCTGGACTGACTACTTCGTCTACGGCATCGAGGAGATGCTCAAGCGCACCGACGTGGACGGGTTCTACCTCGACATCGCCAATCCCATGTACGACATGAACGAGGAACGCGGCCTCGTGTCGGTCACGAAAGACGGCAAGCGCGAAGGCTCGGTGGAATTGTTCGCGGCGCGCGATCTCTATAAACGACTCTACCGCGTCTTCGAGCAACAGCGCGGCGTCAAGCGCCGCCCCTGGATGTTCGGACATGGCTTCGCGGCCTCAGTCCCCTACTCTCCCTTCTGGGACGTGAACTTCAACTGCGAGGAGGTGAAGCCGGAGAAACCCTTCGAATTCACCAAAATGGGCCTCCAGAAGAGTCTGGAAGGAGCGCCGATGGCCAGGCTCGTGGATTCGGAGGAAGCCCGATCGTATGACGCCTTTGCCTTCCGGGCACATTTTGCCGAACAGTTCGGCATTCCGAACGTGGTCCTTCCCCAGTACGGCTATCAGCCCAATCTCAACACCGACGAGCACAGCCGCGAGATGCTGGCATGGACGTTCCTGCACGATGCCCTGGTCTGGCCCGCCTACATCCAGGCGCCGCCGGTGTACAAGTTCTGGTCCACGGTGGAGATTCCGTTCGGAATGGGCGATGCCGTATTCCACCCCTACTGGCACAACGACGTGACCGCGGAGCCGGCCTGCGTCAAGGTCAGTTACTGGAGCAAGCCCGCGGGGAATGACTTCATTCTGGCTGTGGCCAACTGGTCCGCCGAGAAGGCCACGGCCGCCATCCGCCTGCCGGACGCCTTAGGCCAATTCGCCCAATGCGTGGACATGGAGAGCGGCGAGACGTTTTCCTGCAAAGACAAGACGCTGGCGGCGCCGATTCCGCCGCACGACCTCCGAGTCTTCAGGTTCCAGAAGCGCTGAACGGATTGCAGAAAGGGCTCGTTTCCGTGGTGCAAGTTTCGTTTCACTCCGGACTTCCCGGATGAACAGTGGGTTCCACTGTCTTGCTGCGCCACCTGCCGCACTTCTGCGCCGCTGGCTGTAAGGAGACTTCAGGAAATGGATCCTTACCAATGGGTCAAGGTCACAGAACACGCCGCATTCGCTCCCCGCGATGGCGCTGGCGCCATAGTCTTCCGCGGATCGATGTGGCTTCTGGGGGGATGGAATCCAGACGACAAGACAAACTTCCCCCGAATCTGCAACAATGAAGTCTGGCGTTCGCAGGACGGCGCCATGTGGAAACTCGTGAAGCCAAACACATTTCTGAACGCGACATTCGACACACAATCCAACTGGGAAGGACGCCACACGGCGGGCTATGGCGTTCACAACGACAAAATGTGGATCATCGGAGGGGACGCAAACCAAGGGCACTATCAGAACGACGTGTGGAACTCCAGCGACGGTAAGATATGGACGTGCGTGAATCGGAATGTCCCCTGGGGGCCGCGCGTGCTGCACTACGCCCTTGTATTTAAAGGGAAACTTTGGGTAATGGGAGGCCAGACGTTGCCCAGGTTCGCGCCGGAGGATGAGCAGTTCTATCGGGATATCTGGGCGAGCAGCGATGGCGTGACATGGGAGAAGATCGAGCCGAAGGAGCCATACTGGCCACAGCGCGGCCTGATTGGCGGGAGCGTCGTTTTCAAGGGGCGCATGTGGATTCTGGGTGGAGGCACCTACGACACGCCGAAGATTCCACAGCGTAAGTTCTTCAACGACGTGTGGAGTTCGGAGGACGGTGTGCACTGGAACTGTCACGCGGCATCCGCGCCCTGGACGCCCCGTCAGTTACATGATGTCGCTGTCTTCGATGACAAAGTGTGGGTGTTGGAGGGTTGGAACCAGGCCAACCGCAATGACGTTTGGTTCTCCGCCGATGGTGTACACTGGCAAGAATTGACCAACACGCCATGGAGACCGCGGCACGCGGCGAGCGTGTTCATTCACGACAACGCCCTCTGGATCGTCGCCGGCAATAATATGGAGCCGGATGTCTGGAAACTGGTCTGCGTGAAAAGGGCGCGATGACGCAGGTCATTTCGGTTCACAACCAAGTTCTTGGGAGGAAGCACCGTGACGCACTTTCGCGGCAGATGCCTTATGGCAATCCTTCTTGCGGTCCCGTTCCTCGTTATGTGTCCCGGCCGAGCCTGCGCGGAAGCGAAGGTAGACCTGGGGTTTGAAGACGTGACGGCGGAACGCTTTCCCCTTCAATGGCGTGCCAACGCCAGCGCGGGGCATCCGTTTGATTCCGTCGAGTCCGTCGTCAAAGACCCGCGCTACGTCCGTTCCGGCGATGCCTCGGTGAAACTGGTCAGGAAGATCGACCCCCGGAAGCCGGACGCGCGCGGACACCTGTACACCAACGCCGAAGTGCCCGTCACGAAGGATGGGCGCTACGTCTTCTCATTCTACGCCCGCGGGGAGGGTCGCATTGGGGCCGCCGTGTATGCCTACGGCGTGGCGGATGGCGGCGCGGTGGGGTTCAAGGGGATGCTCACCATGCAGCCGCTCGACAACCTGCCTGCGGAGTCCGCCGTCTCGGACGGGGATTGGCAGCGTTTTCGATATGAGATTGACCTGAGCAAGAACGCGGCGAACATCACGGTGTGTCGCCCGGTGATCATCGCCGCGGGAACGGTCTACGTTGACGACGGCTCCTGGGTGGAAGTCACGGGCGAAGCCGCCCCCGCGGCGGCCCCCGCGGCGGTCGCCGCGCCGGCTGCCGCGCCGGCGCAGACCGCGCCGGATCCACTGCGCGTCAACCTGATGACTCTGCCTCTGGCGGTCAAAGCCCCCGCCATGGATGGCCGGTTCAATGCGGATGAATACTCCGTCTGCGGCGCCGGACTTGTGGCGCTGTCCAGCAAGGACCTCTATGGGTATCCGGCGCGGTTCGGGCTCTCGCGCGACGCCGACCGCCTCTACTTCGGGTTGGCGCTGCGCCTGTCCCCGTCGTATGAAATCAAGCGCACAACCCGCGCCAGAGACGATGCCGCCCTGATCGCAACGCAGGACGCGTTCTACATGATGGTCCGTCCGGATGATCGCGCGGATGCGTCCGATTTTGAGGGCGCCTACCTGGCCGTCGCGCCCGACGGCGTATATTACGACGCCTGGGAGCAGGTGGATTGGGCAAAGGGATTCTGCCGGCGCGCGGCAGAGTTCAATGTGGACTGGAAGATCGCGTCGAACGTCAGCGCAGGCGAATGGACGGTGGAACTGTCCGTGCCATGGAAAGAGCTGAAAGTCGCCGCCAAAGACGGAGCAACGTGCCTGATGTCGTTTGGCGTCTACCTTCAAAACGGGTCCGTTGCCTGGCAGTCGCACCCGAACTGGTTTGACCATCCCCAGGCGTTCGGACGCCTGCAGCTCCAGGACGGCGGGCTGGCGGTCCGCGTGCAGAACATGGGCGTCCTCGCCCGTGGCGACGTGCAGCCGGTCTTCGACCTGGCCAACAGCGGGCGCGCCCCCAAGGCCTACGAGGTGACCTGTCTGGTTTCCACTCCTCGAATGGTGGGGGGGCGCATCGGCTCCCAAATCTTCGACATGGCGTTGGACATGCGGCAGAAGGAGGTTGTGCGGGACCGCAATATCTCGTACTGGAACCGCGTGGGCGAACTGGCCGCCGGACAGAAGCGGACGGAGCAGAACTCCGCCCGGCTCGACAAGCCGGGCGCGTATGTGGTCGAGGAAGAGGTCCGGGACGGCGGCAAGCCCGTTTTTTATCAGAAGCTCTCGGTCCGCTATGCTCCGCCCATCGTGGCCTCGCTGACCCCTGTGCCGAGCCATGAACAGATCAAAGTGGCCCTCTCTTTCCGGGGGGCGCGCGCAGAAGAGAAGGGACGCCTGCGGGTCGCTTTCCAGGACAAGGCCGGCGCCGTCGTCCTGTCGCAGGACGCAGCCATCGCCGGCGACGACATGGCGCTTCCGCTCTCAATGGCGAAGCTGGCTCCAGGGAAATATGACGTCAACTTCACGCTCGTGGGGAAGGACGGGAAAGACGCGGCCACCCTCACGGAGCCGTTCGAGAAGTGGGCCACCCCGCCCTGGCTGGAGCGCCGGGCCGGGATCGAGGCGCTCGATGCCAACTGGGTGCCGGACCCGTGGCAGCCGGTTTCCGTGGAGGCCGATCACGTGGCCGTGTGGGGGAGGCGGTTCGACTTCGCCAAGGGGCCACTGATCGCCGGCATCACAAGTCAGGAGCGTCCGCTGCTGACGGACGGCATGACCGTGCGCTATGAGATCGGCGGCGCGCAGAGCGCCATTCTCATGGAGGCGCCGCGCGCGTCGGCGGCAGGGCGGGGGCGGGCGCTGGTCGAGCAGAGCGGCTCCTCGGCCCACTTCGGACTCGAAGCGAAGCAGGAGATTGAATTTGACGGCATGGACCGCATCACCCTGCGCCTCTCGCCCAAACAGCCATTGCAGGTGGACCGGCTGTGGATCGAGATTCCCTTTGACCGGTTCCCGTATTCCATGCTGGTATCCCCCCAGGGGTATTGGCAGCGCGGGCTTGTCTCGGACGAGTTGTTTGCGCCGCCCCGAGTGTTCAGCGTCGTCTGGCTCGGCAATGACGACGTCGGCTGCGCGTTCTTCACGGAAAACTGCAAGGGCTGGGTCGTGGATTCGTCCAAGCCGCGACTGGTTCTCACCTCCGACGCGAAGGCCCGGCGGCTCAAGCTGATGCTGGTCAACTCGCCGTCGCGCCTGGCCGAGCCGATCTCGGTCACCTTCGGACTGCACCCGACGCCGTTCAAGCCGCAGTACGCTGGCTGGCGCGCGTTGCGGCCCCAGGGCCTGGGCATCGAGCCGCCTCCCGTCAACGCCGCCTTCGTGCATGCCAGCGTCTGGAACTCGTGTGACTCCAAGCCCTCCCCGCGAAACTGGAAGGTGCTGGAGGACATCGTTACGATGACGCACAGCCGGCAGCAAACCGTTTATCCGTATCTGGGAACGTTCTTCATCTCTCCGTACGACGACATCAAGCGCGACACGGCGTTCGACCCCGGGCAGGGGTCATTTCCCGAGGATCGACTGCTCCGCAAGAAAGCGGATGCCACACGGCAGGAGGAGTATTTCTACTTTGCCGAAGACTGGAACCTGACCCCCCGTAACGTCTCGGAAGCGGAGTGGGAAACCCGGCAGGAAGCGCGCATGGCCGCCGGGTCGTCATGGGCGGACTACTTCGCCTACGGCATCGAAGAGATGCTCAAGCGGACCGACGTCGACGGGTTCTACTGCGACATCGCCAACCCCATGTACGACATGAACGAGGAGCGCGGCCTCGTCTCGGTCACGAAAGACGGCAAACGCGAAGGCTCGCTGGAACTGTTCGCCACGCGCGACCTGTACAAACGGCTTTACTACGTTTTCGAGAAACAGCGCGGCGCGAGCCGCCGTCCGTGGCTTCTCGGTCACGGATTCGCCGTCTCCGTGCCTTATTCCCCATTCTGGGACATCAACTTCAACTGCGAGGAAGTGAAGCCGGCGAAACCTTTCGAGTTCACCAAGATGGACCTCCAGAAGAGCCTGGAAGGCACGCCCATGGCGCAGCCGGTGGACGGCGAAGGAGTCCGAAGTCATGACGCTTTTGCCTTCCGGGCCCATTTCGGGAAACAGTTCGGCATTCCGAACGTGGTGCTTCCACAGTACGGCTACCGGGGCGACCTGAACACTAATGAGCACAGCCGCGAAATGTTGTCCTGGACGTTCCTGCACAACAATATGCTCTGGCCCGCTTACATTCCACGCCAGCCCGTCTATGACTTCTGGTCCAAAGTGGAAGTCCCCTTCGGCATGGGAGACACCGTGTTCCACCCGTACTGGAACAACGGGGTGAGCGCGCAGCCGGAGTGCATCAAGGCGAGCTTCTGGAGCAAGCCTGCGGGCAATGACTTCATATTGGCGGCGGCGAATTGGTCCGGCGAGAAGGTTACGGCGACGATCAGTCTGCCCGACGCCCTTCAGTCGTTCGCACAATGCGTTGACATGGAGAGCGGCGAGACGCTTTCCTGCAAGAACAAGACGTTGTCCGTGCCGATTCCGCCGTACGACCTCCGAGTTTTCAGGTTCCAGGAGCGCTGAACGGATTGCAGAAAGGGCCCGTTTCCATGGCGCAAGAGAAGGACATTTCCTGGCGGCAGGTGACCCCGGCAGCGGAGTGGACCGCCCGGGATTCGACCGGTTACCTGCTCTTCAAGGACCAGATGTGGCTGCTCGGAGGATGGACTCCCAAGCGTGTCAACGACGTCTGGCGTTCCGAGGATGGCGCGCATTGGACGCAGGTCACCGCCGCCGCTCCATGGTCGCCGCGCAACTTGCCGTGCGCCGTCGCGTTTGACGACAAGATGTGGTTGCTCGGAGGGGGGGATCTGGAAGCCTGCGGCGATGTCTGGTCTTCCAGTGACGGGAAGAGCTGGACCTGCGTGAGCTCCGCGGCGCCCTGGCCCGCCCGCAGCAATGCGACGGCGGTTGTGTTTCAAGACCGCATCTGGCTCATGGGAGGACAGCGCAACTGCCGGCGAGACGAGAGCAACATCCACTATGCGGACGTATGGAGCAGCGCCGATGGAAAGAACTGGGTGCGGGTTACCGATGCGGCGGCCTGGGGCAGACGCTCTCAGCATAGTTCCGTGGTCTTCAATGACCGCATGTGGGTGGTTGGCGGAGGCCTCTATTCGGACTTCAAGACGTTCTATGCCGACGTATGGAGTTCGGCGGACGGCGTTCATTGGGACCAGGTCGTTGCGGAAGCCCCCTGGGTCCCGCGCCGGTTCCACGAGTCCATCGTCCATGACGGAGCGATCTGGGTCGTCGGAGGCGTCTATTTCGGCGCATCCAGGCCGTACAACCGAAACGACGTCTGGTATTCGCGCGACGGGAAAACCTGGATCGAAGCCAATCGCCACGCTCCCTGGTGCGAACGCCACGAAATGGCCCTCTTCTCTTTCAAGGGACGCCTGTGGGTCGTGGGCGGCTGCGGCGAGGAAGGCGAAAGGTACGACATCGTCTACAATGACATCTGGAGTCATCCATGAACATGAATATGACTTGGGTTGACTGGGCCATCGTCCTTGTCGCAATGGCCGGACTTGGCGTCGTCAGCCTGTACACGACGCGGTACATGAAAGGGGTGGCGGACTTCCTTTCCGGCAACCGTTCCGCGGGGCGTTACCTCCTGACCATATCCACGACGATGGGAAGCACCGGCGCCATCTCCTTTGTCGCCATGTTCGAGATGTACACTTCGGCGGGATTCACAGCGCAATGGTGGGCGTGCATGTCCATCCCCGTGGCGCTCATCATCATCCTGACCGGGTGGGTGTACTGGCGGTTCCGCGAAACGCGCGCCATGACGATGGCGCAGTTCTTTGAGATGCGCTACAGCCGGCGGTTCCGAGTCTTTGCCGGCATCATGTGCTGGACCTCCGGGATACTAAATTACGGCATCTTCCCCGCCGTAGAAGCCCGCCTGTTCATCTACTTGTGCGGCTTGCCTGAGAGTTTCCAGATCGTGGGAGTGCCTCTCGCCATTCCCACGTTCCCGGCAGTCATGGCGGTGCTTCTGGGAATCTCACTGTGGCTCGTTGTCAAGGGGGGGCAGGTCACCATCATGGTGACCGACACAGTGCAGGGCATCTTCTCGAATATTGCGTTGCTGATCCTTGTGGGGGTCATTCTCCTGGCGGTACCGTGGTCCCAGATCGTTGTCGCTCTTGGGTCGGCGCCGGCGGAATCCTCCATGCTGAATCCCTTCCACACCAGCCAGGTCAAGGACTTCAACATCTGGTATTTCCTGATCGGCATGTTCGGCGCCTTCTACGGCTACATGTCCTGGCAGGGCACGCAGGGATTCTACAGTGCCGCCAGGAACCCCCATGAACAGAAGATGGGGGCCATCATGGGCGTCTGGCGCTATATGCCGATAGGGCTCGCAACCCTGGTCATCCCGATCTTTGTCTTCGCCGTCCTCCGTCTGCCGGAATACGCTGTGCAAACGGCGGCCATCCAGGGGGTGCTCGATACGATTCCCGAGAAGGCGATTCGGGACCAGATGCTCGTGCCCATCGCCTTGCGGCAGTTGCTGCCGGTCGGCATCAAGGGGATCTTTGTTCTGACGATGGTCTTCTTTTCCATCACGACCCACGATACGTACATGCACAGTTGGGGGAGCATCTTTATCCAGGACGTGGTGCTGCCGTTCCGGAAAAAAGCGCTGTCGCCCGAACAGCATATCCGGCTGCTGCGCTGGTCGGCCGCTTTTGTGGGGGTGTTCGCCTTCTTCTTCAGCCTGTTGTATCCGCAAACGCAGAAGATTCTGATGTTCTTCGCCATCACCGGCGCCATCTGGCTGGGCGGGTCGGGTGCGGCGATCATTGGCGGACTCTACTGGAAGCGCGGTACGACCGCCGGGGCGTACACGGGCCTCATCACAGGCTCACTCGTCGGGCTTTTCGGGCTCTTCGCCGATCAGATCTGGCGGCATTTCGTTGGGCACGACTTCCCCATCAACGGCCAGTGGCTGTGGTTTATCGCCATGGTGTCGGCTGTCGTGGGGTACGTGCTGGTCTCGCTGTTGGCCGGCGGCCTGCGCAAGGCAGCGAACATGGACAAACTGCTGCACCGTGGCGCATACGCCGTGGCGGGCGAGCACCAGGAGCGGCTGAGCGTGCGCAGTCGCTGGCTGCAGTTCGTCGGGATTACACCCGAGTTCACCCTGACCGACCGGATATTGGCGATCGTACTCGTCGCATGGAACATAGGGTGGTTCGCGGCGTTTCTTATTGTGACGGCGGTCCATTTCACCTTCGGCGTCAGCACGGAATGGTGGGCCAAGTTCTGGCATTTCTGGATTCTGCTGCAACTGGTGATTGGTGTTCCGACAACCATCTGGTTCACCATCGGCGGCGTCGTGGACATCCGGAAGCTGTTCGATATTCTGAAACACGCCGTGCGCGACGCTCGTGATGATGGCCGTGTCCTGGACGAACCGGCCTCTGCTTCGAGTGGGGAGGGGGACGCCTCCGCTTCCGCTGCGCCGGCCGGTCCCGCTGATCCGGGACCAGAGGTGTGACGCTCGTGACGTTGCAGGGAGAGACATCGTCGTGGCCGGCGGCAGGGATAAGATGAAGATTCAGGATATCCTGAACTGGCTGGGGAGCCTCGCAAGAGACCGCTATCCGGAGGACCGTCTCTACGAAGGCGATCCGGAGACGGATGTCAGCGGCGTCCTCTTCTGCTGGATGGCCAATGAGGGGGCGCGCCGCACCGCAGTGGAACGAGGCGCTAACCTGATAGTCGCCCATGAGGCCCCGTACTACGAGACGCTTCACGTGGACGCCGGTTGTCCGCCGCCGTCGGACTGGCTCGTCAACCAGCGCATCCGGCAGTTCTATCGTGAGCATCGAGTCGGAGTCATCCGCTCGCACCGGACGCTGGACGCCTACTGCATTCCCAGGGTCCTCGCCGAGCACCTTGGCTTCCCCGCGCCGGCCGTATGCGATGGGCACAGGGGTTATGAGTTCACGCTCGTCTATGATCTCGTCCCTCAGCCGTTCGCCGCGTTGGTCAGGCGCTTGAAGGAGCGCATGGGCCTTGACCGCGTGCGCGCCAGCGCAAGGCCGCCGGATGCCATGGTCCGGTGGGTGGGCATGGGTTGGGGCGGGGTGAGTCTTTCGGCGAACCTTCAGTACATGGAGCTGCTTCGCCGCCATGGCGTTGAGGTCATTATCGGAGGGGAAGTGGATGAGTACGCTCTGGAATATTACCGGGAATCCGGTATGGACTGGATCGAACTCGGGCACTACGCTACGGAGATCATCGGGATCGAGAGGGCCTCTCGTGACATGAGCGCTGCGTTCCCCGGTCTGCCCGTCTCATGTTACCGGGACGCGCAGCGCATCGCCTTCGCTTGAACGTCAACACACCCATACAGTCGGACAGGACGCATCAGGAATTCACGCCATGCAGAAACTGCTTGAAAAACTGGCGCGCGGGCGCAAGATCACCATCGTGGCCCTGGGCGATTCGATTACGGAGCTCACCTGGCATACGCGCGGCCATCTGAACTGGTGCGGCTACCTGCAGGAGGCGCTCTTTGAAACGTATGGCGTAAATCGCTGCCAGGTCATTGTGTCCGGATGTTGCGGCGAGAACATCGAGGGCGCCTTAAAACGCCTCGATGAGGATGCGTTTCGGTTCAACCCGGACCTCGTCATCGTGTCGTACGGAATGAATGACGCGCTGAGCATCTCCCTGAAGTCGTTTCAGCGCTCGCTCGCAGAAGTCGTAGATCGGATTCAGGCCCGGAAGGAGTGCGAGGCGCTGCTGCGCACTCCCAATCCGATCGTGAATCCCCCTGCGGAATTCATGTTGCGGGAGGACCAGAAGGTTGCCGTCGAGATGACCGGAAGTCGGGTTGCGTTGTACGCGCGGGCCGCCGTTGCGATCGCCAAGGCAAAGGGGTGCGCGGTCGTTGACCACTACGCGTCGTGGAAGAAGCTCGAAGCGCTCCGGGGGAAGGCCCTGGAGACGGTGGAGCCGAATCATCTCTGGCTGTATATGTCCGACCCGATCCATCCTGGACCGCTGGGCCATCTTGCCTTCTTCCGCGAGCTGGCCCCGTTATTCAAGGTGCCCCAACTGCTTCCGTGGGAAGCTCCGGAAGCGCCATGTCCTCCAATCCATGCGTCCCCGCACGGCGTCACGATCAAGCGAGGCCCAGACAGAAAGAAGAAAGGCCGCCCGTGAAAGCCAAAGCGCTTGTCTTCAGAAAGGCGAATACGCCGGCCATAGAGGATGTGGATTTGCCTGCGCCCGGCGACGGGCAACTCGTTGTCAGGGTTCAATATTCGGGCGTGAGCATCGGCACGGAGTCATCCATTTTCTCCGGCGTCCGAACGCATAACGGGACCTTCCCCCTTGTGCCCGGCTACATGGCCTCCGGCGTCGTGGAGCAGGCGGGGTGTAAGGTTCACGAGCTGAGGGCGGGCGACCGTGTGATCACGTGGGGCACCTCGCTGGCCGGTGGAGTCAACAGCGTGTGGGGCGGACATGCCTCTCGCCACATAGCCGACGCGGGGGCGGCGCTGAAGGTCCCTCCCGGTGTGGACATGAAGCACGCCGCAATGCACGTGCTGCCGTGCGTCGGCCTCAATGCCGCCAACATGGCCGGCATTGGCATGCAGGACACCGTCCTGATTCAAGGGCAGGGGCTTATCGGGCAGCTGTTCGGCCAATGGTGCCGCAACCGCGGCGCTGGAATCATTGCCATTGAGCCGGACAAGTCGCGGGCGGCGCTGGCGCGCAAGCTCGTGACTGATGCGGTGATTGACCCAATGGAGGAAGACGTCGAGGCGCGGGTCACGGCGCTCACCGGCGGCGCAGGCCCGACGGTGGTGGTCGAGGCCACCTCTTCGCCAAAGCTGCTTGTCGGGGCCACTCGCTTCCTGCGCATGAACGCCAAGATGATCTTCCTCTCCTGGTATCCCGGCGACGTAACCATTCCCTTCGCGCACTTCCACAATCACCAGGTCACGGCCTTCTTTCCCATGGGAGGCGGCGGCCCGGAGGCCACGCGCGCGACGCTCGCCGCCCTCGCCGCCGGGAGCGTCCGGATGGCGGACAACATCACCGACGTGTATCCGTACGCGCACGCCCCGGAGGGGTATCGGCGCATCATCAATGGCGACCGTTCCATCATGGGGATGGTGGTAGATTGGACGGACGCATGAAGGCCCTGCTGACAGACACCCGGGGCCGGTTGTGGCTGGAGGACGTCCCGCTGCCGGAGATCGGGGAGTACGACTGCCTGGTCCGCATGGAGGCGTGCCTCTTCTGCCATTCGACAGACCGCCACATTGTTGAAGGAACGTTCCCCTGCGCTTTCCCAAACCCGAGCATCCTTGGCCATGAAGGCATCGGCGTGGTCGAAAGCGCCGGGGCGAAGGTCACGTGCTTGAAGGCCGGCGAGCGCGTGCTTCGCCCCTTTGCGATCTACCCGGACGAAATGCAGGGCGCGTGCGGCTCTGCCTGGGGCGGCTTCGCCGAATACGGCAAAGTCAGGGACTGGCGGAGCATGGTCCAGGACGGACTCCTCGCCGCCGACAGCGTGCCGCCGTTCTTCCGTTACATGCAGCAAGTGCCGGCGGACATCCCGCTGGAAAAAGCGTTACTGATGATCACGCAGAAGGAGATTTTCTCGGCTCAGCGGAAGATCTCCGACGTCGCTGGCAAGAATGTGCTGATCGCGGGCGCGGGGATCACGGCCTGCCTGTTCGGCCTCTTCCTCAGGCAGCGCGGCGCGCATGTGACGATGGCCGCCCGGCGCGCCGAGGCGCTGGATCGAGCCCGGTCGCTGGGAGCGGTTGATGAAGTCCGCCCATTGGGCGATGCCGGGCGCTTGCCGTCGAGTTGTGACGCGTTGATTGACACGACCGGCAATACCGCCGTCATTCGCGCCCTGGTCGAGACGGCGCTGCGGCCCGGCGCACCCGTGTATTGTTACGCGGTCTATGTAGAACAAACGAAGGATGCCTTCTTTGCGGAACTGTCGGCCACGCGGACCGTTCAGCGCGTTGATCCGGCCGAGGCCACCGCTCATGACGAGATCGTCACGATGATCCGCCAAGGTCGGTTGGACCCAACGCCCTTCATCAGCGGATACTTCCGCCTTTCCGAATACCAGGAGGCATGGGAAAGCGTCATTGGCGGCAAAGGCCTGAAAGCCGGCATATTCTTCGGAGCCTGAGTACGGTGTGGCATCCGGGGTTGCATCGAGGTTTCCGGGTAACATCCCTTGACAACAGCTACCTATCGAGGTATTCTGCCTGGCGGCTAAACCGATACACGCTAACCGATATAGTGAGCGAAAATGGCTACCATCAGCGACATTGCCAGCAAGGCGGGCGTTAGTAGAACGGCTGTTTCGTTCGTGCTGAGAGGTAAGGACGGCGACATCCGCATTTCCCCGGCCACTCGAGAGCGGATTCGACAGGCAGCGGCGGAGCTGAACTACGTGGCCGACGGGAGAGCGCGGTTCCTTCGGCAACGCGCTTCTCCGATGCTTGGCGTTCTCGTGGACGAGATATGGGCCAGCGCCCGTCCGGTGCTCCTCAACGCGTTGAGCACCGAGATTCTGGGGCTGGGCAAGGAAATCCTTTTGGGCGTCCATCACCGGGACCCCGAAATTGCCAAGCGGCACGTCAATACCTTTCGCACTTACCGGACCTTCGGGGTCGTCGTGATCAGCGGCTCCGACTACATGGACGACGTGGTGATCCAGTCGCTGATTCACGGACGGCAGGAATGCGGACCCTGCGTGTGCGTCAGCATCCAGTTGCCGAGACCAGATGTGACCACGATCCTGGTGGACGTGCGCGGCATGGTGCGGGAGTTCATCCGCCTCATGACGCTCGATGGCAGGCGGCACCTTGTGTGCGCCGGCTGGGGCGGGCGCACCTTCGACTTCCTGGCCGGCATGTTTGGGGAAGAGCTGAAAAGCGCCAGGCCGATGGAGGGTGAAGTCCTGCGGCTGCCCGCGGAGGGGGATGAAGTGGGCGAGAAGGGGCGCGAGATGATTCAGGCCCGCCGGGGCAAGTTCCCGATGGGAATCCTGACCAGCAACGACGCGGACGCCGTGGTGATTACGCAGGCGCTGATGGACATGGGCATCCGCGTTCCCGAGGAAGTCGCCATTGTGAGTTACGGCAGTCCGCCGCTCATGGCGATTCACTGCCGGCCTCCGATCACGGCGTTTGACTCGCTCGGAGTGCTGCCGGCGATGGCCAGGAAAGCCGTGGAGATCATTGCGCAGGACGTGGAAGCCAACGGCATGGCGCGGGAGGAACATCGGTTCCTCCCGCCGCTGGTTGTCAGGAAATCTTTCGTCCCTCGTCCATAAGGAATGTCGAGTGTCGTCACAAGATCAAGGGAACGGCATGGAAACGTTTTACGTGTGTCTTACGATGGACTGCGAGAACAGCGACTATTGGAAATCGCCGGGCGGCTGGGACATGTCTCCCCACGCTATCAGGGGATTCGTTGACACATTGAGCGACCACGGGATGAAGGGCAATCTTTTCGTCGTCCTGGAGAACGCCCGAAGGAATCCGGAGGCCATCCATCACGCGAAGGAGAAGGGATTTGAGATCAGCCTGCACATCCACACCGAGGAAGGCGGCTTCACGATGGGCGGCAAGGCCGTCGCGCCCGGACAGCGCTGGCTGACGGACTTCAGCTACGACGAGCAAGTCCAGATCCTGTCGCAGGCCTGTGACTCTTGGTCAAGAGCGCTTGGGTTTCGTCCGATGACCTTTCGCGCAGGCTGTTTCTGCGGCAACGAGGACACGTACAAGGCGCTGATCAAGGTCGGCTTCAAGTACGGCAATATCGGGGGGGGCCAGAGGAACTATCCCACCTACCGCTCCTTCTGGGTCGGCGCTCCCCTGCATCCCTATTGCCCGAGCGAGGAGGACAAGCTCAAGGAGGGGCGGATGCCCTTCCTCGAAATCCCCTGCACCTACAACCCCGGCAAGAAGACCGCCAATGTCATCTCGCACGGCGAAAGCCTCGTGGAATTGAGAATGGGTCTGGGCGACACCTTGATGCACATGGAGACCATTGACGCGGCCATTGAGTACCAGATAGAGAACGGGGTCAAACTGAAGACCGTGGTCTCCCTGACGCATGACAGATTCCCCTACGACGACCCGAATTCCGCCATGCATGAGCGGCTCATTGCCGTCGCGGAATATATCAAGCGCGCGGTGGAGCACAAGGGGCACAGGTGGGTCCCCGCCACTTTTGCGGACATCCATGACGCCTTTCTGAAATCCGCCGGCGCGAAGCGCGCAGGCGCCCCGGGGGATGGAGGCCAGAAACGTGAAGCATAGCGTGTTCACGGTGGTGGCGAAAGAATTCGGCACCGTCCGGCAGACGGCCGAGAAAGTCCGCGAGCTGGGTTATGACGGGATCGAGTGGCGAATTCACCCCGACTATCACATCGCCCCGGACAAGGTGGAAGAAGTCGCCCAAGAGGTCGGGGCGATATGCCGCGCCCTCAATCTTGAAATTCCGTGCCTGTGCACATACCTGCTGTCCCATGAGAAGGCGCTGATCGAAAAGGTGATGCGGGGCGCCGGCGCAATGGGCTGCCCCGCCATCCGGGTTCGCGATCCGCACTATACGGGAAACGAGAACATACACGGTCTCATTGAACGCACCCTTGCGGAATTGGCGGACGTTGAAAAGCTTTCTCGGCGGCACAAAGTGAAGGCGCTCCTGGAAACGCACATGGGGCGCATCGGCGCTAGTCCTGCCGTCACCTACGAGTTGGTCAGGAGGTTCGATCCCGCGTGCATAGGCGCCATTCTGGATCCCGGCAATATGGTCGTGGAAGGGATGATGCACTGGAAGATGGCGATGGAACTGCTTGGCCCATACCTCTGCAGCGTCCACGTCAAGAACGCCGGCTGGACCAAAGGCGCGGATGGCAAGTGGTCCTACGCGTTCATGCGGTTGGAAGAAGGCGCAGTGGACTGGAAAGTCGTCATCAACTACCTGAAAGAGATCGGCTATACGGGCTATCTGACGAACGAGAATTTCGCGGACGTGCCTGCGAGCGCCAAGTTGGCCTCGGACTTGGCCTACATGAAGAGCCTGCTGTGATCCCCATCGAGCAGGGCGCGTGAACTCGTGAAAAGGAGAGTGGAATGAAAGTCAGATGGGGCCTTATCGGCTGCGGCGAGATTACAGAGAAGACCGTCGTGCCGGTCATGAAGAAACTGCGCAACACGGAACTCCTCGCCGTCATGGGCCGGGACAAGGAGAGAACTGAGAAGTTTGCCTCGAAACACCAGATTCCCAGGTACTGCACGACGGTCGAGGACATCCTCGCCGATGCGGAGTTGCAGGCCATCTACGTGGCCACCCCCCATGCCGCGCATCACGACATCGTGATCAAGGCGGCAAAGGCCGGGAAGCATGTGTTGTGCGAGAAACCGTTGGGCGTCACGGGGCGCGAATGCAGTGAAATGATTCAGGCCTGCAAGGAGAACGGCGTCCGACTGGGCGTCTCGTACTATCGCCGCTTCTTCCCGCAAGTGCAGAAGATGAAGGAAATGATCGAATCCGGCTCGTTGGGCCGAATCACTCTCTTCCGGGTGGACGTCTGCGGCGGGCGGCTGGACGCCTCCCCCAAAGACGCGCATTATTGGATGACCTTGTCCAAGATGGGAGGGGGCGTTCTGCTGGACCTGGGGAGTCATCGAATTGACCTGGTTCTCTATCTTGGCGGACCGATACAACAGGTCGCCGCTCTTCTGACGAACTCCGTCATGCGCTGGGAGACGGACGACCAGGCGTCGCTCCTCTGCCAACTTGAATCGGGGGCGCAGGCAGTGGTTACTTGCCGATACAACAGCGAAGTCTCTTCCGATCATTTTGAAATCCACGGCACGGAAGCAACGCTCGTGGCGGATTCCCTGGGCGCCGGCCTGCTGCGGATTGACCGAGGGCCTTCCAAGGGTCAGGAGGTTGTGCAGGTGACGCCGCCCAGTTCGGCGGATCGCGACCTCTTGCTGATCGACTCGTTCAGCAAGAGCCTGATTGACCATAGCGATTTCCTCATTCCGGGAGAGGAAGGGCTGAAGACCAACTTGGTCATGGACGCCGCTTTTCGTTCGGCCCGGGAGCACCGCATCTGCGACGTAACATAACGCGCAAGGAGAGGACGGAGTAAGGCATGACGAATCCGCTTTCTGATCTGGAAAAACGCGTCGCGATGGCGTGCGACTGGCTGGTGGACGTCGCGCAGGTCAAGACCGACCAACTGACCCTCGGCGAGGACACCCTCGGCAAGCATTACGATTCGTGGAAAGGCGCCATCCGCGGCGAGTATTGGGCGGCCACGAAGCAGTGGGGGTTCTTCTGCCCGATCTGGCACACGGGGCAGGCGGTCAACGCCCTGACCATGGCGTCCGATACCCTGGGTTCCAGCAAGTACCCTCGCGCCGCCGAGGCCGCCGTCGCGTTCATTCTGGACAAGCAGATCTGGCAGGAGGGTCATCCCGATCACGGACTCATCCTGGCTTACGAGGACTTGCCGGCCGAAGTGAACACCTCGGCGATATTGGAATGCCTGTCCGGCATGATTTCATTTGCCGAGAAGAAGAATTCCCCGGAGCTCCTGAACCGCATGGCCGCCGCGGCGGATTTCGTGATTGACCGCCTCTACATGCCCCGGGAGGGGCTTTTCCGAGACCGTTACGACCCGAAGATGCGTGAGATCATCATGCCCTCTCTCTGCCCGACGAAGGACAACAAGGGTGGGCGGCCCCTGAATGACGGCGGATGCCTGGCATACCTGTACCGGAAGACCGGCCGCCGCAAGTTCCTGGATGTTCACATCCGCGTCTCCGAGACGCTGGTGGCCGACCAGAATCCCCCCGGCAACTGGATTGACTACGGTCCGTGCAACGCGGCGGAGGGCCTCTTCCACCCGCGCACCACTTACTGGTACGCCCTGCCGCTCTTGGACAGTTACCGGCTCACCGGGCGAAAGGAATTTCTCGATACCGCCATCGCCTCCGGCGAATTCTGCCGCCGGGCGATGCGCAGCGACGGCGGCTGGATTCGCGGCCTCTACCAGGACCCCAGGACCGGCGTCCTCAACACCGAATGCTTCGGCCATGCCACCTCCGGGTCCGCCTGCGCGGCCATCCTCTTCGTGGAGTTGTGCCGCGTGACGAAGGACCCGTCCTGGCTGAAGGACGCGGAGAAGGCGCTGACATTCTGCTGCAACGTTCAGTTCACCCGCGCGGAGGATCCGAACCTTCAGGGAGCTATTCTTGAAAAGGTGATGCCCCCGGACGGCACCGATCGGTCCCCCTATCACCTCCGCGACCTGGGGACCATCTTCTTTGTGATCGCCGCACTGGAGTACCTCAAGACGCGGCCGAAAACCTGATCCGGAGCGCCACGCCATGACACAACTTCGTTTCTTCGACGCCAATGCGATGGTCGGCAGGCCGGCGCGCCCAAGTGAGGAGTCATTGTACGAGGCGAAAGACCTCCTCCGTGAGATGGACGACTTGGGGATCGGGAATGCGGTGGTCTATCACGCGGCTGCCAGAGACCATGACCCCGCAACGGGAAATGAGCTGCTGGTTCAGGAGGTGAAAGGACTGCCTCGGCTGCGTCCCTGCTACGTTCTCCTGCCGACGGCGACCGGCGAAATGGGCCGGCTGGAAGGCATCGAACGGGTGCTGAAGAAACACGACGTGCGGATTGTCCGGCTCTTCCCCGGCGTGCACGACTACCGCCCCTCCCCGTGGCTGCTGGAAGACCTCTTCGGGCTACTGGGCACATTGCGCGTGCCGGTGATCCTTGAAGACGACACCGTGACGCAGGATGAACTACATTCCCTTCTCGCCTCTTTCCCGGCGGTGAATATCCTCTTCGCGCAGCGGTTGTTTCCGTCACGATATGCCTATCGCCTGCTCGAGAAGTTCGCGAATCTGAGCGTCGGCACGTGGTCCGTCGGAATGCATCGAGGAGTTGAAGATATCGTGAGGCGCTTCGGACCGGAGAGACTGGTCTTTGGCACGCGACTGCCGGAGTATGCCGCCGGCGGCTACGTCATGAGGGTGACCCATGCGGACATCCCGGACGAGGCCAAACAGATGATCGCTGAGCGGAACCTCTTGAGGCTGATGAGACTCGATGGAGCACGCTGAACTGATCATTGACGCGCACGGCCATATCGGGCCCGACGTCAAGAACTGGATTCCCTTCTCTGACGCCGAGGGGATGCTCCGGACTATGGACCTTTGCGGCGTCGACAAAGTGTGCATCAGCTCCTGCATGGCCCTCAAAGGGGAGACAACGCGGGGGAACGATTTCGTTCATCGGATCAGCGAACAGTATCCGAATCGTTTCATCGGACAAGCCGTGATCAATCCCCGCTATGGCAAGGAAGTCGTTCCCGAGATGGAGAGGTGTTATTACCAACTCGGCGTCAGGTACTTCAAGATCCATCCGGGCTTTCACGGCTATCCCGCCAATGGAGAGAACTACAAGCCCTTCTGGGAGTTTGCCGACGAGAAGGGGTTGGTGGTGCTTTGCCATGTCTGGCCGGATCCGACCTGCAACGCCGCTGCAATTGAAAAGGTCGTTGCCCGCTACGGCGGGGTCAAGCTCATCGCCGGCCACTCCGGCGGAGTCTATGAGGAAATAAAGCTGGTCGCCGCTCTTGCCAGGAAATATTCCAACGTCTACCTCGACACCGCCGCCTCACGCCAATACTACGGGATGGTGGAGTATTACGTTGACGCGGTCGGTCCGCAGCGGGTCCTCTTCGGCTCCGATTTCTGCTTTGCAGACCTCCGCCTGGACCTTGGCCGGGCATTGCACGCGCGCGTCGCGGAAAGGGAGAAAAGAGACATCCTCGGAGGGAACATTCGCCGGTTGCTCGAAGAAGCGCAGGGAACCAACACGAAAGGATGAAACATGCCGAAACGGGAATTGCCTTGGCCGGTATTTGGCAGCATCTATGACGACGCGGAAATCAACGCCGTCACCGCGATCCTGCGGGACTGCCAGAAATCGCGCCGTACCCTCGATAGCGCCAGCGAGGAAATCGTCCGATTCGAGAGCCGCCTTGCCGATTTCGTGGGCGCCAAATATGCCGTGGTCGTGAATTCGTGCGGGACCGCCATCGACATCGCCACGCAGGTGATCGGCATCAAGGAGGGAGACGAGGTCATCACGACGCCGAATACCTTCAGGGCCACCTCGCTCTCCGTCCTCGCGCGCGGCGGCAAGGCCGTCTGCGCCGACATTGACCCGAAGTCCTTCAACCTGGACCCTGCGCAGATTCCCGCGAAGATCACTCGCCGGACCAAGGCCATCTATCCGGTCCACTACGCCGGCCTCGCCTGCGAGATGGACGCGATCATGGAGATCGCCGCGAAGCATAAGCTGTACGTCGTCGAAGACGCCGCGCACGCCGTGGGGACCGTCTATCAGGGGCGAAAGGTCGGCTCCATCGGGCACCTCACCTGTTTCAGCTTCCAGTCGCAGAAGAACATGACGACTCTGGGAGAGGGGGGTGCGATCACCACGAATGATGAGGAGTTCGCCACCAAGGCCCGGCAGATCAGGACCATGGGCGCGGGGGTGGAGATCGGCTTCAACAACCGCATGACGCCCGTCCAGGCGGCGGTGGGAATCACCCAGCTCGACAAGCTGGAAATGCTCAACGAGAAGAGGCGCAGCATCGCCTACCAGCTCAACCGCCGGCTGGCGAATGTCAAGGGACTGCGCGTCCCCTGGGAGCGGAAAGGAGACAAGCACAGTTACTACTTGTACACACTCCTCTTCGAGGACAACGGTTTGGCGGACCGGCGAGACGAATTCCTCCGGCTCATGAAGGAAGAATATGGGATATTTGTGAATGTGCTGTACGGGCCTTGGTATCGCATGAAAGTTTTCGCGGATCGAGGCTATGCCGCCAAGCAGTGTCCGCTGTATGAAGACATCATCCGGCGCCTCATCAACCCGCCCATTCAGCCGGAGTATACGGAAGAGGATATTGACTATCTCGCGTCTTCCATTATCTCAGCCATTGAAAAGCTGCGATAGGCGAAAGGAGAAAACATTATGTTCTTTGTTGAAGCGTCGGGGACCCATTATGAGATGGGACGGCAGATTGGCAAAGGGACGCGCTACCTGATCGGCGCTACGGTAGACTTCCTGACCAAGCGCTTTCGCCCCTGGGACAACGCGCAATTCGAGCGCGCTCGCGAACGGCACATGGCCCATACCGAGAAGCGTTGTCCGGAGCTTCTCGAAGAACTGACCGGCATCGCGGACGGGTCCGGTTTTCCGTTTCGCCTGGTCTACTTGACAAGCTTCTACGCGACCCTGGGGCAGGAGTTCCAAGGCTGCACCAACATCATCTTCACCCAGACGCCGGACGGCCCCCTTCTGGCCAAGACGAACGATCTCCCCGTGCATGAGGGGAAGCACGCCGGCGTCTGCCTTCGGCGCCCGAAGGGACGCCCGGCCTTCCTCTCGTGCATGTGGCCGGGGACCATCATGGGCGCCCCCGGTGTGAGCGAGACGGGTCTCGCACTCGGCGGCTCCAGTTGCTCCGCCAACGTCCCGCAACCGAAGGCGTTCATGGACCCTCACGCCTTCATCCGAACTGCTATGGAGAGGGCCGAGTCCGTCAGCGACGCCATCAAGTTGATGCAAGGCTTCACCCTCTCCACTTGGGGAATGAACGTCGCGCTCGTGGACAAGAGCGGCGATGCGGCCATTGTCGAAAAGGCCGGGGAAATTCAGGGAGTCCGCCGGGCCGAACGTGGCCGTCTCTGGTGTACGAACCATCCCCGTTCTCCGGAACTGATTCCGATGACGATCCAGAACCCGCCCGTCCTGACGGAATCCGTCCAGCGCTTTGAGGCGGTGGACCGCCTGTCGAGCGGCAAGCCGCTCACGGCGAACCTGGCCCGCGAGCTCCTGTCGTACGACCGGCAGCCGGGCAGGATGTGCCGCTACGGGGATGACGATCCATTGGACTATGAAACGGAATTCTCCTGTCTGCTCTATCCTTCCCAGGGGAGGGCGGAGTTCTGCTTCACGCACGCGGGCCGCGACCCGTGGCGTCGGTTTGACATCGCGCATGGCGAATGCGAGACGCCGTCATCCGGCCGCGAGGGAGGGAAATAGTGGCCATACTCAACCGCCAGGACTTGTTGGCCATCGAGGGTGGCACGCCGGTCCGCACCGCGCCGTTCCCCACCGGAAAACGCTTTGGCGATGAAGAGAAGAAGCTGCTCAACGAGGTGATTGACAGCAACATGCTCTTCTACGCCTCCGGCGTCAAAGTCAAGGCGATGCAGGAGAAGTTCCGGGGGATGTACGGCATGAAGTACTGCGCCGGGTGCTCCTCAGGCACGGCGGCGGTGCATATCGCCCTCGGCGCGCTGGCGGTCCCCGCGGGGAGCGAGGTGATTACCTCGTCGGTCACGGACATGGGCACGCTCACCGGCGTGCTCTACCAGTGCCTGGTCCCTCGCTTCGCCGACATTGACCCGGCCACCTATAACATGTCCCCCCGGAGCGTCGAGCGCATGATCAATGCCAGGACCAGGGCCATCATCGTGGTGCATCACGCCGGACTGGCGGCGGATATGGACGCGTTCCTGGCATTGTCGAGGAAGCACGGCATTCCTCTGATTGAGGACTGCGCGCAGGCCTATCTCACCCCCTGCAAGGGGCGGTTCTGCGGCACGATGGGCGATATCTCCACCTTCAGCCTCAACCACTTCAAACACATCGCGTGCGGCTCCGGCGGCATGGTGATGACCAATCGCCCGGAGATCGAGGAGCGGATGCGCCTCTTTGTGGACAAGTGCTACTTCCGCGACGGGCGTAGGCGCAACCCCTATTTCCTCGCGCCCAACTATCAGATGACCGAGCTTCAGGGCGCGGTGGCCCTGGCGCAATTCGAGAAGGTCGAGCGGATCGTTCAGACGCGTGTGCGGCTGATCAAGCGTCTGGGGGCCGGCCTGTCTCGCATTCCGGGGATCGTTCCGCACGCCGTTCCCGAAGGGTGCGAACATACCGGCTTTTTCTATGTCGTCCGGCTGCAATCGGGCTGCTTCACCGTCGACACGGACGCCTTCTCCAAGGCGCTGGCGGCGGAAGGGATTCCCAACAGTCCCCACATGGTCACGGGTGGCATGCCGGTCTACCTCTATGACGTATTTCAGAACCGGAGCGCCTTTCCCGGCACGGCGTTCCCCTTTGTCAGCCGCGATTTCGGCACGAATGTCGAATACCGCAAGGGCGACTGCCCGGAGGCGGAGCGCGCGTTTGATGAGACGTTCAACCTGCGCGTGGACGAGTTCTGCGACGAACAGGTGGTGGATGACATCGTCCGTGCCGTGGCCAAAGTTGCCGCCGCCTATGGGCGCGGAGTTTGCCCGCGTCTGCACAATACACCCCTCCAACCTTGACGAAGCGGACTTCTACGAGTCGAACTTACATCCCGAGGGTGAGGCGGGGCGCCTACCGTGCTCAGCCCGGGCGATCATCTATGGCCCGATGATCATCGGCGGGTTGACTGCCCTGCAGATCAAAACGCACGCCGTGGGCCAACCGCTCAAGTGCGAAGTCCTCTTCGACCTGCCACGCCTGCAGCTCATCAACCAGTAACGGCGCGTACCTGGAGATCAAACCTCTGCAGAGGGGCAAGACACCAGCAAGCCCCTTACGATGGCACGCGAATTGCGCTTAGGGACATGAGTTCATGCGGTCGAATAGACCGAAGCTCGTCCGCAAAGTGTTGACGCGCCGAAGTGCCAATCGTAGCAAGGACTGGCAGTGTGCGAGCCTCACTTGATATGAAGGCGGGCCGGAGGCGGACTGGCAACCAGAGTGTGCTATTTCTGTACAGATGATGGATCTTTTGCGTCTTTTCGGAACGAACGGCGTGTTATCCCCCAAGGGCTTGTCATCGGCGCAAGGTTGAACAATGGGCACCGTTGAGAACTACGAACTGGAGCCGCTACAGGGCCAAGCGCCTGTGCGAGTGAACCGCAGGCCGGACGCCCAGTCCCCCCGGTCATTTGAAGCTGCCCGGCCTGTCTTGGAGGCACTTCCGGATCCCGTTCTCATTGTGTCCGGCAGTCAGAAAATCATCTACCTCAACGCGGCGGCGCGTAAGCTGCTCGCCAACGGGTTGGACAAACGGCTTGAGACGCACCTGCGAACGCGCCCGGACAAGGCGGCGCTCAGCCAAGTGCGTTTCAAACTTGCCAATGGCCACGACCTTGTCCTCAAAATTCATCTCACAAGCGTTGGCTGGATGGGGCAAAGCGCAACCCAAGTCTCGGTCGCCGACGTTACACCCTACTTGGCTGCGGTCACGCAGACTCAGTTTGCGCTGGCGACACAGCGGCGCACGCTTGATAGACTGCGCGCGCAACAAGCCGCCGGTGCCAAAGCTGCGGTCATGCGGACGGAGCCCTCTGCGCAGACGGAAGCGCCGGGGGCGGAAACCGTGCAGAACTTGCAGACTCAACTGAACGAGCAATCAGGCCGACTGGCTGAGGCCGAGAAGGAAACCGAGCGGCTCAATCAGGAGTTGCGCCGGACGTCCGAGGACAATGCCCAACTGCGCAAAGACTTTGCCACGCTTGTCCGGGTGCGCGAGGAACTGAAGGAGTCGCGGCAGCGGGTGCAGGAACAGTTCCAGGAGTTGCAGGCCAGGCGAACGTCAGGAGCGGAACGACAAGACGACGAGCGACGTGCGTCCGAGGAGCGCATTCGTGTGCTGGACGACGCGTTGGCGAAGGCGAATGCCGACCTGGAGGCTGAGTCGCGCAAAGCTCGGGAGGCCCATGCGGCTCGGGAGGCCGAACAATCGCAACTGCTCGCCAAGATCTCCGAGTTGATGTCCTTGCGAGACGAACTTGAGACAAAGGTTGCCGCCTTTGCAGCCGAGACGAATGCGGCCAGGGAACAAATTGGCGTCGCCGTAACGGGGCGTGAGACGCAAGGGCAGGAATGTGCGCGGCTCAGCGCCAAGCTTGCGGAGCAGGCGGAAGAACTTGACGCGCAGGCGGCGGAACTCGTCAGGCTTCGGGAGTTGACCCATGGTCAGGTCGACGAGTTGATGAAGTTCCGCGAGTCAGTTGCACGACAGATGCAGACCTCAGCGGAGGACCGAAAGAAGCTGGCGGAGGAGACGGAACGACTTCGCGCCGAACTCGCCGGTGCCGCGGGCAGGAAGGATGAACTGGCGCGGGAAGCCGAGACACTCCGGCGCGACGGAGCGGAGGCGGGGAGGCAGTTGGAGGAGGCGTCCTCTCGGCGCCAGGCGCTTGAGAAGGAGCGGACGACTCTCCAACAGAACATTGCGGAACTCGAACAAGCGCGCGCGGAGGCCGAGAAAGCGCGCGATGCCCTTGAACGCGAGGCGCACAGAGACCTTCAGGCGGAAAAGGGGCGTGGCAACCGGCTTGCGGAAGAGGTAAAGACCCTCTGCGCGGAACTTGGCGGCGCCCGCGGCAAACAGGAGGAGTCCGATCGAGAGGCGGACACCCTCCGCCTCGCAGTGGCGGAATCTCGCAGGCAGTTGGAGGAGGAGTCATCGCAACGGCAAGCGCTCGAAAGGGAGCGGGCGACGCTCCGGCAGGACATCGAATCGCTTGAGCGCTCGCGTGCCAAGGCCGAGAAGGCCCGCGAAGCCGTTGAGCAGGAAGCCCGCACTCAGGCCGATGGGCTGGCACGCGCACGCGAGGAGATCGATGCGCTATCGTCGAAACGGGAGACAGCGGAGCAGGAGCGAGCGTCTGCGGTGCAGCGTGCGTACGCGGAAGCCGGCCTGCGCGTCCGAGTTGAAGAGCAGAACGTCCAGTTGCGCGCGCAGCTCCAAACGGCGCAAGACGCGGCGAACGAGCAACATGACCGTGCGACTGAAACGCAACAGCAAGCCGAACTGCTCTCCCATGAGTTGAAAGATGCGCGGAGCGAACTGACACGCCAGGCTGAGGCCGCGCAAGAGCGTCAGGACGAATGGGCGGGGGAGCGGGCCGACCTCGAATCCCGCGCACAACTGGCCGCGACGGCGCTCGACAACGCAACCGAGGAGTTGCAGAAGTCAGACGCCGCGCGTCAGCGGGCCGAGAAGCAGGCCGTCGAGGCGCACGAGAAGCTTGCCGAACAGATCAAAGCCGCCAAGTCGGCCCATGCCGTTGCGCAGCGGTTCGAGACGCAGGCGAAGGAGCAGGCCGAAGCCCTCGCGCAAGCCGGCGCCGCTCTGAATTCTGAAGCGGCCGGTCGCGCTGAAGCTCAGAAAGAAGCCGAGAAGCTCAACCAGAACCTCGCAGAAGTACGTGGCGAGTTGGCGCGCCGGGTTGAAGCCGCGCGAACGAGTCAGGCCGTCTGGGCCGAAGAGCGCGCGAGCTTGGCGGCGCGCGCACAGCAACTGATCCAATCGCTCAACGACGTAACAGACAAGCTGCAACAGTCCGATATCGCGCGGCAGTGCGCCGAAGGACAAGTCGCAGCCGTGCATGAGAAACTTGCCGAGCAGGCAAAGGCGGCCAAGGCTGTCGAAACCAATCTGGTGAGGTTGGAAAAAGAGTCGAAGGACCGGGCTGACGCGCTGGCACAGGCCAACGTCGTTCTGAGCGCCGAGAGAGCGAAGCTCGCGCGGACCGAGGAAGAGTCCGCCGGGTTGAAGCGGGAGCTGGCGCAGACCCGCAGCGACCTTGCGCGCCGGACGGAGGTCGCACAGAAGAAGCAGGATGCGTGGGCGCAGGAGCGGACCGATCTAGAGTCGCGCGCCCTGCAACTGACTCAATCGCTCAACGACGCAATAGACAAGCTGCAACAGTCCGATATCGCGCGGCAGCGCGCCGAAGAGCAAGTCGCAACTGTGCACGAGAAACTTGCCGAGCAGACAAAGGCGGCCAAGGCTGTCGAGGCCAATCTGGTGAGGTCGGAGAAAGAGTCGAAGGACCGGGCTGACGCGCTGGCACAGGCCAACGCCGCTCTAAACGCCGAGACGGCGGAGCGCGCTCGGGCTGAAGAAACGCGCGATGCGCTCAAAACGGAACTCGAAATCGCGCGACAGTCGAAAGAAGCTGTGTGCGCGACACTGGCGCAGTACGGGGAACGCGTTGCGTCCCTCGAGCGCGAGGAGACCGAGACCCGACTCAAGACAGAGAGCAGGCTGCAAGAGGAAGCGCGGGTGTTGGACGATGCGCGCTCCGAGTCCATCGGGCTGCGTCGGCAGATCCAGGAGCTAACTGCCGTCCTGGAAGGCGCCGACCAGGCAACGCGGCAGCAGTCTGCCGCCCGGGAGCGCGCCGAAGAGGAACTTGAGCGGCTAAGGGCCGAACTGTGCGTCGCCGCTGAGCGCTCGGCTAGAGCTGAATCCGACGGAGCGAGCCTCGCGGGACAACTGGGTGAGCGCACCATGGAGTTGAATGAAGTGAAACAGCAACTTGGAGCCAAGACCGCCGAGGTCTTGCTGGCCCAGGCGTCATGTCAGGTCCGAGCGCAGGAGGTCCTTGACCTTCGCTGCCTCGCATCAACGCTGGAAAAGAAATACGCAACCCTTGAGAAGCACATCAAGGCGCGTACCCGCGAGCAGACGCGACTCATTCGGGCGCTTGATCAGCAGATTGGGCGGCGGCGAAACGCCGAGGCGGAGAAGGAGCGTTTCCAGCGCGAAGTGTCGCCTGAGCGGGAAACTTCACACGCTGCGGCGGACGCTGTTGAACCTGCCACGCATGGCGCGGCGGGTATGAATGCACTTGCGAGACTGCGAAGGGAGTTCCTGCCGGGCAACCAGCCCGCGACGGATACCGCCGCGAAAGTCGTCCCCGCACTCTAGGCGACACGAGAAAGAGCCATAGGACTCGGAACTGCACGCATCTTCTTCCCGCGTCTGCACGGCCTCCCTTCATTCGTTTTGGTAATGACGGCTTGACATTTACTGACACTATGTCATAATGATGGCATGGGTACGTCAGAAAGAAAAGGACGGGAGCGTGCGGAGCGTGAACAGCGCATCCTTGACGTGGGCCGGCGGATGCTTGTCACGCAGGGGTATCACGGTCTCAGCATGGACCGCATTGCCGGGGAGATCGAGTACTCCAAGGGCATCGTCTATCAACATTTTTCCTCCAAGGACGATCTGCTCTGCGCTATCTCAGTGGACCTTCTGAAGGAGGCCGTAAGTTTCTTCCGGCGCGCGTCGCACTTCTCCGGCCAAGCGCGGGAACGTCTTACGGCCGTGGCGGTCGCCGCACAACTGCTCTTCCGATTGAACCCTGACGGCTTTCAAGCGCAGCTCATTCTGTGGGTGAACAGCATCGCCGAGAAGGCCCCGGAAGAGCGCCAGGCAAGTCTTGGGCAACTTCATGCTGAAGCCACGGAAATCTTCATGGGCATCGTTCGGGACGCAGTTCAACGCAAGGATCTGGTCCTGCCGGCCGACCTCGGGCCACTGACTCTCGTGCATGGCATGTGGGCCATGTTGGTCGGCGCAGAGCTCCTGGCTCAGACACGAAAGACCGCCGCAAGCTTCGAATCATTGGACTTCGGCGCGGTGACACGGCGGAATCTGCAGGTCTTCTGGGACGGATTGGGCTGGAAGCCGCTCTCAACGAAATGGGACTATGAGGAGACCGTCCGGCGCGTACTTGACGAGCAGTTTGCCGAGGAACATGAGAAGCTTCTGAAGATGGGGCAAACCCCGTAATTGTCAGCCGTGCCGACTATCACGGTGTTTTACTTGTATCCGAGTTTACTATGCGTCAGTTTATGACCATATGTCACACCGCATCGACTGAACTCCTTCCGTCACCGGAGGATCGCGTCATATCTGTCACGCCTGCAAACGGTCCCGACGTGATGCCGCCGGGCGTCCTCCTGCCGCGTCTCCTGGTCGTGTGCCATCCGCTGAGTCGCATCGAAGGAGGTCCAAGGTGAAGATTGTGATGATTGCATATAGCCAGGCCATTGACAACGAGGTGACGGACATCCTGGTTGACAACAACGTCGCCGGATGCACGAAGTGGAAGGAAGTGACAGGCGAGGGAGTCGCCGGCGGCGTCCATCTCGGAACGAAGCGGTGGCCGAAACTCAACAATGTCCTGATGATGGCCTTGGAGGACGCCTTGGCCGTAAAGGTTATGGACGGCGTTCGCGCGCTGCGAGCGCAGCTTGGGCCGGAAGGGGTCAAGGCGTTCATGCTCCCCTGTGAAGAAGTCACATGAGTATCCGACATCGAACACGCGATCGGCGGTCTCCTGGACCGGAACGGTCGCCGTGCAGCGGAGACGCAAACGTGAGCGTCAGCGACAGGTCCTGTCTCTGTTGCTTTGAGACGACGCGCCGGCGCAATCCGCACTGCACCACCTGTAAGAGATAGACTGGACCTTTTCCGAACGACAACCCTAGAGAACCGTGGAGGTAACATGTCGGGAAACCATGGAGTGTGGCGAACTGCCGCCCTGACGATCCTGGCCGGCAGTCTCATGCTGACCGGATGCAAGCGGTCTCAACCGTCGGGCAAAGCGCCTCAGGAGAACTTGCCCGAAGTCGCCGTCGTGGTCGTCCAGGCCACGCCGACGACGATCACGGCCGAACTGCCGGGCCGGACGGCTCCCTACCTTGTGGCTGACGTGCGCCCGCAGGTCAGCGGCATCATCCAGAGGCGTCTCTTCGATGAAGGGGGAGAAGTCAAGGCCGACGACGTGCTTTACCAGATTGACCCGGCGACGTATCAGGCCGCGTACAGCAGCGCCAAGGCGGCGCTGGCGCGGGCCGAAGCCTCGCTGCGCCCCCTTCAGAACAAGGCGGAGCGCTACAAGGAACTGATCGCCATCAATGCGGTTTCCCGGCAGGACTACGATGACATCCTGGCCATGTGCGAACAGGCCCAGGCCGACATCGAATCCGCCAAGGCGGCCGTGGAGACGGCGCGCATCAACCTGGCGTACACCCGCATCACGGCGCCGGCCGCCGGGCGCATCGGCAGGTCGTCGGTCACGGTGGGGGCGCTCGTGACGGCCAACCAGGCGACGCCGCTGGCGACGATTCAGCAACTGGATCCCATCTACGTTGACGTGACGCAATCCAGCGCCAGCCTCCTGCGCCTGAAGCAGAGATTGTCGAGCGGCCAGATCAAGGGGGACCAGGCGAACCAGGCGAAGGTCCGGCTCCTCCTGGAAGACGGGACCGCCTATCCGCTGGAGGGAACGCTCCAATTCCGCGACGTCTCGGTGGACGCCACGACCGGGTCGGTCATTCTGCGGGCCATCTTTCCCAACCCGAATGAGCTTCTTCTGCCCGGCATGTTCGTTCGCGCGGTCGTCAAAGAAGGGGACAACGAGCAGGCCATCCTGATTCCGCAGCAGGCGGTCGCGCGCGATGCGAAGGGGAATCCCACGGCCTTGATCGTGGACGCGAGCGGCAAGGTGGAACAGCGGAAGCTGGGCCTTGATCGCGCCATCGGCAGTCAATGGCTCGTCTCCGCAGGCCTGACGCCCGGCGACCGGGTGATCGTGGAGGGCATGCAGAAAGTGCGGCCCGGCGCCGCGGTGAAGGCGTCGCCCTTCGACGCCCGCCCGCAACAGCCGGCGAACGCGGCCTCGACGGCCCCAACCACGAACTAACGGAGACGCGCCATGCTATCGAGATTCTTCCTGAACCGTCCGGTCTTCGCCTGGGTCATCGCCATCATCCTGATGGTGATGGGCTGCCTGGCCATCTACAAGCTGCCCATCTCGCAGTACCCCCCCATCGCTCCCCCGTCCATCGCCATCACCGCCTTCTATCCGGGGGCGTCGGCGGAGACGGTCGAGAACAGCGTGACGCAGATCATCGAGCAGAAGATGACCGGCTTCGACAAGATGCTGTACCTGTCCGCGACCAGCGATTCGTCCGGCTCTTCCCGCGTGGAACTGACCTTCGCGCCGGGGACCGACCCGGACCTCGCCTGGGCCCAGGTGCAGAACAAGCTCCAACTCGCCATGCCCAGCCTGCCGCAGATGGTGCAGCGCTCCGGCGTGCAAGTCAGCAAGTCCACGCGCAACTACCTGATGCTCGCGGGCTTGATCTCGGAAGATGGAAGCATGGACGGCCATGACTTGCAGGACTACGTTCAGTCCAACCTGGAGAAGGTGCTTTCGCGCGTGCCGGGCGTGGGCGAAGTGCAGGTATTCGGCAGCCAGTATTCGATGCGCATCTGGCTGAATCCCGACAAGCTGACCGAGTACCAGATGACGATTCAAGATGTGATTGCGGCGCTGCAAGCGTACAACGTGGAGGTTTCCGCAGGCCAGTTTGGCGGCGCGCCGGCGGTGGAAGGGCAGCGGCTGAATGCCGCCATCGTTGTCCAAAGCCTGCTGAAGACCCCGGATGAGTTCGCCGCCATCCCTCTGCGCGCCAACCCGGACGGGTCCGCCGTACGGATCAGCGACGTGGGGCGCACGGAACTGGGGACCGAATCCTACGACATGGAGCTCCACTACAACGGCAAGCCCTCTGCCGCGTTGGCCATCCGGCAGGCGGCAGGGGCCAATGCCCTGGACACGGCCAATGCGATCCGGGCCAAGCTGAAGGAGTTGAGCCAGTTCTTCCCCCCCGGCATGAAGGTCGTCTACCCCTACGACACCACCCCCTTCGTCAGAGTCGCCATCGAAGAAGTGGTCAAGACCCTGTTCGAGGCGATCCTGCTGGTCTTCCTGGTGATGTATCTGTTCATGGGGAACCTCCGGGCCACGCTGATCCCGACCATCGCCGTGCCGGTGGTGCTCCTGGGGACCTTCGCAGTGCTGGGGCTCTTCGGCTTCTCCATCAACATGCTCACCATGTTCGCCGTGGTGCTGGCCATCGGCCTCCTCGTGGACGACGCCATCGTGGTCGTGGAGAACGTGGAACGAATCATGAGCGAGGAAGGGCTCTCCCCCCTGGAGGCCACCCGCAAGTCCATGGACCAGATCACCAGTGCGCTGGTCGGCATCGGGCTGGTGCTCTCGGCGGTGTTCGGTCCGATGATGTTCTTCGCCGGATCCACGGGAGTGATCTACCGTCAATTCTCCGTGACCATCATCGCGTCCATGCTCCTGTCGGTGGTGGTGGCCCTAGTGCTGACGCCGGTGCTGTGCGCCTCGCTGCTCAAGCGGGTGCCCAAGGGGCATCAGCCGGCGGAGGGCGGGGTCTGGTTCCTGCGACCGTTCTTTCGGTGGTTCGACCGCCTCTTCTTTCGGGCCAGGGAGCGGTACATTCGCCTGGTCGGCCAGTCCCTCTCCAGGAAGCTCCGCTATCTCGTCATATTTCTCCTGATCGTCGGCGCCTTGGCACTCCTCTTCCGGCGGATGCCCACCGCCTACCTCCCAGACGAAGATCAGGGAATTCTGCTGGTGCAGGCCATGCTCCCCGCTAACGCGACCTTGGAGCAAACCGAAAAGGTCATGGGGGGAATCAAGGACTATTTCCTGAACCAGGAGAAGGACGCGGCTCAATCCTGCATGACGATTTCCGGCATGAACTTTGCCGGCAGGGGGCAGAACGCGGGGATGGCCTTTGTCATGCTGAAGGACTGGAAGCTCCGTGACCGGCCGGAACTGAAGGTGGGCGCCGTGGCCGGAAGAGCCATGGGGGAGTTCTCCAGGATCCGCAATGCGATGGTGTTCGCCTTCGCGCCGCCGGCGGTCGCCGAACTGGGCATGTCCAAGGGGTTTGATTTCCAGTTGCTGGACCGGGGCGGCCTGGGCCACGCCGAGTTGATGGCGGCCCGCAACCAGCTCCTCGGCATGGCGGCGAAGGACCCGGCGCTGGCGAAGGTCCGGCCCAACGGCCTGGAGGACGTGCCCGAATACCGGATTGACGTGGACTGGGAAAAAGCCGGCGCATTGGGAGTGCCCATCACCTCGATCCACGATACCATCTCGGCGGCCTTCGGCAGCGCGTATGTCAACGACTTCATTCAAGGCGGGCGCGTGAAGAGGGTCTATGCCCAGGCCGATGCCCCCTTCCGCATGTTACCCGGCGACCTGGAAAAACTCTACGTGCGCAACAACGCGGGCCGGATGGTCCCCTTCTCTTCCTTCGCCGCCGGCCATTGGAGCTCCGGCTCGCCGAAGCTGGAACGTTTCAACGGCTTCCCCTCCCTGAACGTCCTGGGGGAGGCGGCGCCGGGGCGGAGTTCCGGCGAGGCCATGCAGGCCATGGAAGGGTTCGTCAAGAAACTGCCGCAGGGGATTGGCTTTGACTGGACCGGGCTGTCCTACCAGGAGCGTCAGGCCGGCTCCCAGACCGGCATGCTCTACGCCTTTTCCATCATGGTGATCTTCCTCTGCCTGGCGGCGCTCTATGAGAGCTGGCCCATCCCCATTTCGATCCTGCTGGCCCTGCCTTTGGGAGTCATTGGCGGCGTCATCGGCTCGTCGCTCCGGGGAATGCCCAATGACGTCTATTTCCAGATCGGGCTGCTGACCACGCTGGGCTTGACCACCAAGAACGCGATCCTGATCGTTCAATTCGCCAAGTCCCGCGTGGAAGAAGGGAAGGGGCTGACCGAAGCGACTCTGGAAGGGGCCCGACTGAGGCTGCGTCCCATCGTAATGACGTCGCTGGCCTTCGGATTTGGCGTGCTGCCGCTGATGTTTGCGAGCGGGGCGGGCGCCGGCGCGCAAAAGGCCATCGGCACCGCCGTGCTGGGCGGGGTCGTCACGTCCACCTTCCTGGTGACCCTGTTTGCGCCGCTCTTCTACGTGTTGATCGAGACAACGCTGGGCAAACACCGCCGTCAGGCGGCCAGAATCGCCGAAACGAATTCGTCGGAGGAGAAGGACCATGAATAACCGAACATTCCTTCCATGGGTTGGAGTCCTCCTCCTTCTGGGCGGTTGCACGATGGCTCCAAGATACACTAGGCCTGAAGCTCCGATTCCCGCCGACTGGCCGACCGGCCCGGCCTACCGCGACCGCGCCGCGCCCGCAGCCCCCCCCGGGGAGGCCCTCGACGACTGGCGGGCCTTCTTCGTTAATGAGCGCATGCAGAAGGTGATCGAGTTGGCGCTGGCCAACAACCGCGACCTGCGCGTGGCGGCGCTCAACATCGAGAGGTCCCGCGCGCAGTACCGCATCCAACGCGCCGAACTGTTCCCCGCGATCAACGCCGGCGCCGTCGGCGGCGAGCAGCGCGTGCCGGCCAGCATTTCCGCGACCGGAAAGCCCATGACGGTCGAGCAATACAGCGTCAACCTGGGCATCACGTCATGGGAGATTGACTTCTTCGGCCGCCTGCGAAGTCTGAAAGACAGCGCGCTGGAGCAGTACCTGGCCACCGAGCAGGCCCGCCGCAGCGCCCAGGTGGCGCTGATGGCCCAGACCGCCGGCGCCTATCTGCTCCTGGCCGCCGACAGGGAGGGTCTCCGACTCGCCCAACTGACCCTCGACGCGCAGCAATCATCCTGCGACCTGATTGCCGGTCGCTACAAGGCGGGGATATCCTCCGAGCTCGACCTCCGGCAGGCCCAGACGCGCGTCGAGGCCGCGCGAGTTGACATCGCCGGATTCACCGGGCGCGTGGCGGAGGACGTGAACGCTCTTACCCTCCTTGCGGGCGTTCCGGTGGATGCCGGACTATTGCCGGATGAACTGGCGGCAGTCGGCGCGCTGGGGGACGTCACACCCGGTCTGCCCTCGGACGTGTTGACGTGCCGTCCCGACATCCTTCAGAGCGAGCACCGGCTCAAGGCGATGAACGCCAACATCGGGGCGGCGCGCGCCGCCTTCTTCCCGCGCATCGCCCTGACGACAAGCCTGGGCACCACCAGCACGGAGCTGTCCAACCTCTTTCATCCCGGAACCACCGCATGGAGCTACGCGGGACAGGTCACGCTGCCCATTTTCGACGCCGGCGCGAACCGCGCCAATCTGAACGTGGCCAATGTGGACCGCGATATCGCCCTGGCCCAGTACGAGAAGACGATCCAGGCGGCGTTCCGGGAAGTGGCCGACGCCTTGACCCGCCAGAAGACCGTGGGCGATCAACTGACGGCCCAACAAGCCCTGGTGGAAGCCACCGCCGACACCTATCGCCTGGCAACGGCCCGCTATGTCAGGGAAGTGGACAATTACCTGGCCGTCCTGGACGCGCAGCGCTCGCTCTATTCCGCGCAACAGGGGTTGATTGCGATACGTCTGGCCTGCCTGACCAGCATGGTGCGCCTCTATGCTGCGCTTGGCGGGGGCGTCTGAGAAAAGGGCTCGCCGGAGATCAGAGGGCGTCACGCGAATCTGCTGGTCAAACCGCGATGGTTTGTCCATGACGGGCCCTACCGCTATCTGGAGCAGGTGCGGTTCGCCCCGTTGTCCCTTGGGATTCTGGCCGCCCTGAGCTACGGCCACGACGTGCGGATTGTAGACGGCGACTGGGACGCCAAGCGCCTCGACCTGCTCGTGCGTCACCCGGCACTCCTGCGCGTCTTTGCCGGCGGGCTGTTCCGGCGCCCTCGGGTTGCCCGGCAGAACGACTGACGAGCGCCGAAGGGGGCAAGTCACACCTGAAAGACGGATCGAGAACGCGAGTCCCCATTTCGGTCTCCGGACGCGGCCAGTCGCGCAAGAAAACGGGAGTTAGGAAGCCGTTTGGGGGGGTATTGAGGGGGGGGGCATCCTATAGGGGCTGGCAACGGGACCCATCGGTTCCGGGGCCTGAAGAGCAGCTTGAGGCAGCCGCAGAGTCATCCATAGTTCCAGGACATTCTGATTGTGGTTGCCTTCCCTCCGGTTCCTTGACAATAGTAAGGGCGTCTGCTAACATTCTTGGTACGCCTGGTATGCCAGGCCCCAATTGCGCCGTTGTCCATTGCCATGGACACGACGCGCGCGAGGAATTCTCCTGTTGGGAGTATGACATGTCCAGAAACTGTCGACTGGTTGCAGCCTGTGCGGCGATGTTCCTGAGTTTCTCCGTCCCTTGCGTTGCAGAGGTAAGCCCCGGCCTTGTGGCGCATTACACGTTCGAGGAGGGGGCGGGCGGGGCAGTCAAGGACTGGAGCGGAAACGGCAATGACGGAAAGAATCTGGGCGCAAAGTATGTCAAACTTGGAGAAGGCAAAGGCTCCGCGTTGGCTTTTGACACGGCCGAGGCCTGCGTGGACTGCGGCAGGGGGCCGAGTCTCGATTTGACGAAGGCCGTGACGATCGAGTTCTGGTTCAATCCGCAAACAGAAATTGCGAAAGGCGAAGCGGGGGTCGTGGGCAAGGGCAAGGGCATGGACAGCTTCATGGTCAGCTATAACGGGAAGAACTGCTGGTTCTATATCAATAGCGGTGGAGGCGACGCATGCAGCATTGCGACCGTCGTTGGCTCCTGGCAGCACATCGCCGCCAGCTTTGACGGCAACGAGCTCAAGCTGTATTCCGATGGGACCCTGCGTGTCGCGAGCAAGTCCAAGTCCTCGACGATCAATAGCGTCAGGAACAATCTTTACCTCAGATACCCCGTCGTTTGGGGCGACAAGGTTGAGCCGACATTCAAGTGCATGCTGGACGACGTCAGGATTTATAACCGGGCTCTGTCCGGAGACGAGATTCTCGGCCACTATAAGGAAGGGGCGGCGCAGAAAGGAAAGGATGTAAGCGCGTTTGGCAAGATTGGCGTGACACCTCACGTCTATCCCTTGGCGTCGACGCTGCTGGTTGAGGCGGACTTTTCCCTCCTGAGGCCGCTTCCACCCGCCACAAAGGTGGCGCTGGAGCTTTGGGATTCCGCCGGGAAGAAGATGCTGAAGAACTATTCTTTCACGCCATTGCCGGAGGCCCAAAGAGGGGAATGGATCGCAAGCACTATGGCAGGCGTGACCAACGTCCTGCCAGGCACTTACAAGGCCGAGTGGATTCTGAACACGCAAGATATCCCTCCGGGAACCTACCAGGTCCGCGCCATGGCTAAGGGCAAGACGGGAGAGCAAGTGGGCGACTCCTCGACCACCCGCGTCGAGTTGCCGTCCGCTGCGCCCTGGCTGAAGGCGAATCCGGATGTCAAGGTCCTCAATAACCTGACGATTCAACTGCTGGATGTTCGAGAACCGCAGAAGAAGTCGCCGCAGCAGTACAAGATCACAAACCCCCGCGAAGGCTGGATATTCATCTCCTCCACGGCTTCTGTGGGAGAAGGGGGCGCGGTGTACGTCGCCCTGGATGGAGCGCCGAAGGAATCGGCTGCGATTGTCCAGAAAGGTCGCGAGTCCGAAACGGCGGAGGCGATGCGCTATCTTCCAGCCGGGGAACACGCGCTGGAGGTGCGCTGCGAGGGCGATGCAACGCTCAAGCGCCTGGTTGTGCGCGCCATACCCACCCTGATCTTCCCGGAGATCGGCTATGAGCCATGCCCCTGGCTCCCGTGTTACGGCCCCTACGACTGGGCCTGGTTCAAGAAGAGCGGCATCCTTGACAATGTGAACATGATCCTTGAAAGGACATCCCTCCCTCAGAACGCTGAACATTGTCGGGATTGGAAGACGCAAGGGAAGAGAATCCTTGGCTACAAGACGGTTTACGACCTGTGGAAACAGGCGAACCCCTTCACAGTCGAAAGCGCTTACAACTTCTTGACGACGGCCCCAGGCTTTGCGGATGCCGACCGGGACGGCATCATGATGGACGAATTCGACAGCTACTCCATGCCGGCGACTCAGAAAGATTACCTGCCCCTTGCCGAAGCCATCGCAAAGTTGTCGCGCAACGAAGCGTTCAAGGGCAAGGTCTTCTATCCCTACGGCAAGGGAATGGAGGGACAATATGCGAGAGTATTTATGAAGGCGATCTCTGACTCTCCGTATGCCTTTGCTGAAGAGGTCTACCTGCAAACGCAGCCTACGGAGAAGGGGGCCATGCAATATCTGGACGCGAGGCTGCGACAGGTATTGCTGAGATACCAGGAGCACTACGGCGATTTCCAGAAGCACATGATCATGAATATCGGTTACATGTCCATTCCGAAGGAAACATTGAACATCAATCCGAACGTCAACTGGAAGGTGTTCATGGACATGGAAATGAACTTCCTGGCCAACGACCCGGTCTTTTCCGGCCTTTATGGCCTTGCATGGTACCATGTTGCCTACGCCGACGAGGAAACCCTGCGATGGTCCGCAAAGCTTTTCCGCCATTACTGCATCGAGGGCAAACGAGAGCGCTTGACCACAGACCCGTATGTGCTCGGGCACATCGAGAACGGCGACTTTGAGGAAGACGCCAAGGGATGGACCCTTGAGCCAGCGGAGAAAGGCGGCATGTTCGTCAAGAGCTTGGACGGCTACGGCTGGCTTGAAGGGAGGTATCCGCGAACGCCTCAGGGGGACACGTTCTTGGTGATGGCGCGGAGCGCCAAATCGCCGAATCGCTTTTCGCAGCGCGTGAAGAACCTCCAGCCCGGCAGATTGTATGCGTTCAAGATGATTGTCGCGGATTACGGGGACATCGGCCAGGGAAAGTCCGAGAAGAAAGACCTGGCGATGAACATCAAATTGGAGGGCGCCGAACTCCTCCCCACGCGATCCATCCAGGAGGTGTTCAGCGACATTCACGGAAACGGCCCCTTCACGGACAAGAACCACGCGTGGATGACGTATCGCGTCCTCCATTTCCGCGCCAAGAGCGCGGAGGCCAAGCTGACTGTTTCCGACTGGTCCGGCGATAACGAGCCGGGCGGCCCCGTCGGTCAGCAATTGATGTACAACTTTGTTCAAATCGAGCCGTACCTCGAGGATTGACAAAGCGTCCGGCGAAAACCTTCACACAAGGCTTATTGCACGCCAAATGAAAGGAGACGAGATGGCATCGAAGCACCTCACGCGAGTGGCCATCGTACGTTGCGACACGCACGCCTATTGGTTCGGGGTGTTCATGGATGAATGCGACCCGTTGATCCTGGCGCAGTACGATGATGACGCGCCAACCCGGGCGTCTGTGCACGACTATTTCAAGGTCGTGGGCGACCCGAGGCATCTGAAGATCAAGCGCGTTCCCGGTTTTGTCATCAGCAAGGTCTATGACCGGATTCCGGAGAAAGGACTGGACGCTCATGGCGTGCCACAGCTCCAGTATGGAACCTACCCCGGCCGGGCGAAACGTTTCTCCGAGACATTCTTGAGCCACCCGAAAGTCTGCGACAACATCGCCGAGTTGATGAAAGGCATAGACGCGGCTTATATCGCGGACTCCAGTTCGCCTGGGGACGGCGCGGACCACCTTGAGCTGGTGAGGCCGTTTCTCGAAAAGGGCATCCCGTGTTTTGTGGACAAGCCTTTTGCCTCGACGCTGGCCGACGCGAAAGAGATGGTCCGGCTGGCCAAAGCAAACGGCACGGCGCTGATGACCGCCTCCATCCTGGCGCACACGGACGTCGGCAACCTCTTCCACCGACGCTTCGATGAGATCGGCCAAGTCGGACTCATTGTAGTCAAGGGGATAGGGTCCGCGAACGGCGCAGTAATCCACGGCCTGGGGTTGGCCCAGGGGCTGGTCGGTTACGGCGTCGAATGGGTGGAATGTCTGGGATCGATACCGCAGGAATGCATGCTGCTTCATTATCCCAATGGCCTGGAAGCATTCGTCCTTAACGCACCTGATGCGGTTTTCCCTCGCACTTGCTCGTTCTACTGTTCGGCATTCAGCAACCAGGGCGCGATCCATTCGCCGCCTATCGGCGACCCTGAGTTCCACACGGGGACCCGCCGGATCGTGGAACTCTTCCGGCAGATGATTGACACCGGCAAGCCCCCGATCCCGTATGAACACGTCCTTGAGCCTATCGCGATTATCGAAGCCTCCAGAATCGCGCAGAAAGAAGGCCGGCGCGTCACGTTGCGGGAAGTTCACGAAGCGTGCGACAGACGCTCTCGTTAGGATTCAATCCTATGGACTCCGTGTTTCTTCAGGACAGGATGCGAACGACATGAATCAAGTTGATCCTTTTTTGGCCGGCGGCCGCTGGTTCCGCGGCAACTGCCACACGCATACCACCCTCAGCGACGGTGATACAAGCGCCGAGAAGATTGTGCAGCTGTATCGGGCGAAGGGCTATGACTTTCTGGTTCTGACGGACCATATGAAGGCCCAGAAGAACGTGAAGACATTGCAGCGCAAGGGGTTTCTAGTGATCAACGGGATCGAAGTGCACCCGAAACCTCTGCGAAACGAGTATTGCGGCTATCACATCGTCGGGATCGGGGTGGACAAGTCGCCCTCGGAGAAATGGATCAAGTCCGGGTCCGCAAGTCGCGCCATCCGCTGGATTAAGCGCCAGGGGGGGATCGCGACTTACGGCCATCCGCATTGGCTGGGTCACGACGTCAACGATCTTCTCAAGGGACGGGAGACCCTTGGGGTGGAGGTCTTCAATAACTGCACGGAGGCCATGCAGGGGCTTGGAGATTCGAGCGTGCACTTCGATCAGGCGCTCAGCGCGGGAATCCGCTGGACGGCCTTTGCCGTTGACGATACACATCAGATCAAGCGCGACACTTTTGGCGGCTGGATCATGGTCAAGGCAACCGCGCTCACCAAGGCCGCCATAATGCAGGCGCTTCGCCGGGGGAGTTTCTATGCGACATGCGGACCCCAGATCAGGTCTCTTGGCATCAGGGGACGGATCGCGCGGGTGACATGCTCGCCGGTCAAGGCGATCGTCTGGCACGGGGAAGGGCCCTCGGGCGTCATAGCCAGGGCGGGACGTGGGCTCCTGACCAAACACGAATTCAACCTCAAGGACCTTTCTGGCACCACGCGGTATCTGCGCGTTGAGATTATAGACGCGAAAGGCCGCAAGGCATGGAGCAACCCGATCTTCGCGCGCGGGATGGTCGGCCCGGAATGACGAAGGTTCCACGCGCCAGCCAGGCGGATGGACGACAGGTTCAGAGCAAGGAAGTGAGATGAGGGAATGATTCGCTTTGGGATGTGCGGCTGCGGAGGCTTTATCGAGAAAGCGGTCCTGCCCAGGATGCGCGATGTGGAGAACGCCAGGCCTGTGGCGGCGTTCGACACGAGCAAAGAGTGCTTGGAGCGCGTTTGCAGGGACTTCGACATTGCCAGGGCCTGCACGAGTTATGCGGAGCTGCTGTCAGCCGATAACGTGGACGCCGTTTACATTGCAAGTCCCAACGTGTTCCACAAAGAACAGGTCCTTGCAGCGGCCAAAGCGGGAAAGCACGTCTTCTGCCAGAAGCCCATGGGGCTGAACGCGGCCGAATGCCGCGACATGGTGAGAACGTGCCGCCAGTGCGGCGTCAAACTCGGGGTGGGCTTCTGCTATCCGTTCGGTGGAGCCCAGCAGCGGGCCAAAGAGTTGATCCAGGAGGGTGTTATTGGCGAAGTGTCCCACATTCACATCTCCTTCAACCTCGGCACATACACGCGAGAGACGGTCGGCTGGCGCTGCGACCCGAAGATGAGCGGCGGCGGGCCGCTGATGGACCTGGCCCCGCACTTGGTAAACCTGGCCTGTTTCTTTCTGGACGACAAGGTGGAATCGGTTATGGCATATGTTCGCCCCGGGAAGACGGACACGGAGATCGAGACGGATGTCGCAGCATTGCTCGAGTTCCGACGTGGCGCCAGGGTGTCCATAGATACCTCCTTCCTGCGCCGCAATACACATAACTACGCCATTGTCGGAACGACCGGCGAGATTCGCGCCGTCGGCACGATGGGCTGGCAAGCAGGCGGAGAGCTGAGTTTGCACTTGGCTGACCACGAGAGAGAAGACGTTCCTTTCCCGAGCGTGGAGCACATTGAGCAGGAACTGCGACTGTACTGTCGCGCCGTCGAAAAGGACCAGGAACCGCCTGTTCCCGGCGAAGCCGGCCTGCACGCGCAGGCGACGATTGACGCGATATACAAGTCCGGGCGAACCGGCAAACGGTGTGCGGTGGAGGAATGAGAGGCGTGTGGACGTCCCAGACCGCTCCGAAAGGAAGGCAGACAGAAACATGAACGCGCGACGCGTAAAACTTGCCGCGCTGGGCGGCACGCCCGTGGTATCTCCGGCGGACATCCGGATGGGTTATCCGTTCATCACGCAAGAGGACAAGGACGCCGTCATGTCGGTGCTGAATGCGTGCGAGAACGGCACCTTGCTCTGGGGCACTCGGACCCCGCAGATCCTTGGCGCGGAGAGCGAGTGGGCCGAATACGTGGGCCGAAAATACTGCCTGCTGACCAACAGCGGAACGGCCGCGCTGCATATGGCCGTCGCCGCAGCCGGGGTCGGTCCGGGTGACGAGGTCATCACGAGCGCTTTTACCTTCATCGCCAGCGCGACGAGCGTCCTGCATCACAACGGCATACCCGTCTTCGTGGACGTGGATCTCGAAACGGCGCTGATGGACCCACGGAGGATTGAAGCGGCGATCACCGAGCGGACCAAAGCTATCACGGCGGTGCACATCCATGGCCTGCCTGCCGATATGGAGGAGATCAACGCCATCGCCCGGAAGCACCGGTTGCTGGTCATCGAGGATGCCGCCCAGGCCCCCGGCGCAACCTACCGCGGAAGGAAGGTCGGTGCGCTGGGAGACATGGCCTGTTTCAGCCTGAACGGCTGCAAGCAGCTCACCTGCGGCGAAGGCGGATTCTTCGTCACGGACGACGAGGAACTCTATGAGGCGGCGGGGATGGTTCGCGTGTTTGGAGAGGCCTGGCGCAAGGCCGGAAAGCGCGAATATAACGCCTATGGGATGGGCTGGATGTACCGGACGATGGAGCTGCCCGCCGCGCTGGTGCGCACGCAGTTGAAGCATCTGGACGAGCAGAATGCGACACGCCAGGACAACGCGGCGTATCTCACCAGCCGGCTTTCACGGATCAAAGGACTCCACCTGCCGGTCGTACCCGGCGACCGCACCAGCGTCTGGTGGCTTTACCCTCTTCGCGTCCGGGCGTCCGAACTGGGGATCAACCTTCCCCAGACCGAATTCCGGGACCGTGTTGTCAAAGCCATTGAGGCGGAAGGGGTTCCCTGCCATGTGTGGCAAACGATGCCTGTCCCGGGACAGATGTTATTCCAGCAGAAGCAGGGGTATGGGAAGGGATGTCCCTGGACGTGCCCCCATTCGGGAACCGTCAATTACAGTCTGGAGAACTTCCCGAATGCAATGAAGTTCTGCAGCGAATACTTCTATATCGGCGGCCTGCTGCTTCCGACTCTGGCGCTGCCCAACGCGCACCAGTTGATGAACAAGTACGCTGAAGCCATTGAGAAAGTGATGTCCAACCTCGACCAAGTCGTATCGCTTCTTCAGAAACAGGGTGATTAACGAGATGATTCCGGCAGACGAACAGGGACTCCGAAAGATGTTTGACGGTGTGTGCGCTATTCTCGGCAAGACCGGCATGCGCGTCACTCATCCGGCAGTTCTCAAGCAGCTCGAAGCATTTGGCGCAACGGTTGACAAGGCGCACGGCCACGTCCGCTTTCCCCCCAAGACGTTAACCAGGACGCTTGATGCCGTGCGGAATATGGCGCGTCAGAAGAACCATGCAGTTCCCACGTTCCCGGAAAGATTCCAGGCAACCCTTGGCGATGCCTGCTTCTTCCTGTGGGACCATGAGAAGCACACGCGGCGCAAGGCCACAATGGAAGACTTCATTGATATCGTCAACTTTGCCAATGCGCAGAGTGACATTGTGGGCATCGATGCGCCTGTGGAAATCGGCGACATGGACGTGCGGGTCATGGGCGTCGAAATGCTGGCCAGCCTGTGTCTTCATACGACGCTGCCTTGCGGCGTGGAGAACAACATTCCGGAACAGGTCAAGTGGATCGCCGAACTTCATAAAGCGGTGTCCAATCATCGGCAACCGAACACTGCGCTTGGCAATGCGCAGGGCATCACGAGCCCGTTGACGTTCGGCGACCGCGCAGCCGATCTCATGATCGAGGGGAGCAAGTATGGCTTTCGGGGCGGCCTCTACACCATGGCCATCGCCGGCGCCAATGCTCCGGCCAGCACGGAGGCCTGCGCAACCCAGGCCGCAGCCGAACTCCTGGGGGGATGCGCGTGCATCCTCGCTACGGACCCGGCGAAGGACTTCGGCATGCTCGTCCTGACAGGCACGCTCGATATGCGCACCGGCAAAGCCTGTTTCGCCAGCCCGGGGGCTGTTCGGCAGAACATTCTGGTCGCCGAAATATTCAAGGTCGCCTGTGGGATTCATGTCAGAGCGAATTGGCCGTGGTACACGGATGCCGTGGTTCCAGGGTATCAGTGCGTCCTTGAACGTCAGGCCAAGATACTCGCCTATGCGGCTCACGAAGGCGTGCCCGAATTTCACGCAGGAGACTTGGACGGGGCATCGCTCTTCTCCCTAGAACAAGCCGTGCTCGACCTCGACATGTGCCGGTCGGTTTACGAGACGCTGAAGCCGCCGCGGATCAATGATGAGACGCTGGCGCTCGATGAAATCAGCCGGATCGGCGTCGAACACGGCAAGACGCATCTCGACACGGAGTACACCCTGAACCACTTTCGCGAGAATCTGTGGATGTCCCGCTTGACGAAACATGCATACTGGACGGAAGGGATGAAGGGGGGATCCGAAGAGGACCTGCTCGAACAGGCCCATCGGGTGTGGAAAAAGACGGTGAAGGACTATGAACCCCAATCGGCGCCGGCAGGTCTGCGACGCGATGTGGAGAAGATCCTGGCGCGCGCGCGACAAGATTTGTTGTCCATGGACGAACCAGTGTAACCGAAAGAGGTAGCCTGCCATGAGCAGACTGTCGGGTGACTTTGGCATGCTGGTCTGTCGGAACTCGGAAACGAACAGTCGGAATGATTCGGCTTCCGTCGTTGCCATGGGGGACGGCCGATTGCTCCTGGCGTGGTCGGAATACACCACGAAATCCGGCGCCGATGTGGCCCCCTGCCAGATCAGCGGCATCTTCTCCGCCGACCAAGGCAGGAGCTGGAGCGCGAGGACCGTCCTGCAACCGGGTCATGAGAAAGGCTGCGTCTATTCAGCGGCGCTGAATATCATGCGGAACGGCGACGTCGGCCTTTTCTACATGCACTGTGACCACATAGCCGGCAGCTATACGGACGAAAGGGGCGTACATGTTCGTTTCAAGAGAAGCGCCGACTACGGCGCGACCTGGAGCGACTCGGTACGCATCAGCCTGGAAAGTGAACCGGGGGGCACGCTGCTGCACAATGACCGGGTAGCCACGGCCTCCACCGGGCGCATCATCCTGCCGGTTACGGTTGTGCGCGAACGCCCCGGCCGGCCGAATTACGAGGGGGTGTTCTGCTATTACTCCGATGACGATGGCCGCACATGGCGGCGGCCCGAACAGGAGATCGCCACGCCGGGCGACCCGCGCGGGTCGTGCGAGCCCTGCGTGGTCGAGATCAAAGACGGGCGGTTGCTGATGCTCCTGCGCGACGTCTCCGGCGTGCTGCACAAGTGTTATTCAGAGGATTATGCCGAGACGTGGAGCGTCCCTGTTCCAACGGACCTTTCCTCGTACAACTCCCCCATGATGGTCAAACGGATTCCCGACACGGGCGATCTCTGCCTCGTCTTCAACCAAGTCAGCCGCGAGGAAGTCCTGAATGACCTGTTCCGGATCAGACTCACCGCCGCCATCTCGCGGGATGAAGGCGAAACCTGGCCCACGCGAAGGAACCTCGTGGACAATCCCCTTGATGCTTCAACTCACTTCAAAGCCCCCGACAAACTTTTTTTCAAGGCCGCCTTCGACGATCTCGCCGCCAGAAAGGGCCGGGTGGAGGCCGCGTGGCGGCGAATCGCGGAGCAGGGGACGCCCGAATCACCCGTGTACAGCCACAATTCGTATCCTTCCCTCATGTTCCACAAGGGGAAGGCATACATCACGTACGACGCCTGCGGGTACACCTCTCCGGAAAAGGCTCCCGCCGGATTGACACTGCGCGTGCTGCCTGTTTCGTGGTTCTATTAATCGAACAAGGAGGCTCAGCAATGAGGAAACTGCCGCCGGTTATTCTGGCTGACGACTTTGTGGAGCACTACAAGATCGGGTGGCGGGTTGAACCGGGTGTCCCCGATCCGCACAACCCCTTGCTGGAACCCAAGTTCCCATGGGACAGCGCCGGGGTCGGCTGCGGCCACGGGACCGTGCTCAAAGATCCTATTGACGGCAAGTTCAAGGCGTGGGTGACGTCGCTGGCCCAGGCCCCGGACAACGAGGTCACGGCCACAAGCTGGCAAAGCTACTTTCGCCTGACCTATCTCGAGAGCGACGATGGGGCCGAGTGGCGGCGACCTGAACTTGATCTCTGTCCTTTCCCGGGACATCCCAGGACGAACATCCTCCAGGACTATGATTCGGGCGGAACGACGACCTACGCTTCGGTGTTCATTGATCCCGAAGAGAACCCGGAAGAGCCGTACGAGATGTTCTGTTTCCGCAACCCCGGATTTCATTGTCCAACCATGACGGTGGCGGGCCTCAACCAGAAGCCGCGCAAGTCGCGCCAAGAAGTCTACGGCCCCGGGGGCACCTATGGCCTCTACCGATATCGGTCGAAAGACGGGCTGCACTGGCGGGCGGTCGAGGGTCCGATCGGCCTGAAGTCCGGCGATACCTGCCACATTCATAGGGACAAGAAGATTGGCTACGTCGCGCACCATAAAGACTGCCTGCCCATGCCGGCGGGTGGCTTTGCGCCTTACGACATCGCGGCCCAACAGGGGGTCCGGGTCAACTTCCGCCGTACGAGCAGCGACGGGACACACTGGACGGAGAGGCAGTATCTCATGTCTGCGGACTGGCGAGACCACCAAGCCGACCAGATCATGGAACTCGGCCGCCACCCGTACCGGGAGGGTTTCATCGGGCTTGCGGCTATCTACAACGCCATGAACCAGACGATGAACCTGCAGTTTGCCGCATCACTCGACAGCGCCAAGTGGTGGCGGCCGCTGCCTCGAAAGCCCTGCCTGGATAACGGGCCGCTTGGGGACTACGGCAGCGGCATGATCTGGCCCACGAGGACACTCATCGAGCACGAAGGGCGGCTTTACACTTACTATGGCGCGTTGGATGGCCTTCACGGGGACATCTACTCCGGGGAGGCGACCGCGCTGCACTTTCATGGCGCATGGTGTCGCGCAAGCTGGAAGATCGGCAGATTCTGGGCGGCGGTTCCCGCGGAAGGCGGCATGTCTCCAGGGTACCTCACGACGGGGATGGCGGACGCCAAAGGGAAGAAGCTTTTCATCAACGCGACAACAGGCAGCGGCGGCAAGGTGGAAGTGGAGCTTCTCGACGAGTCGCGGAAGCCCATCCCAGGCTTTGCCCGCAAGGACTGCCATCCTTTTGGAGGCGATGACGAGCAGACGGGAATGGCCTGGGAGGGCCACAGCGCTTCGCCGCGCAATGGCGTGCACGTTCGGTTCTGGCTTACAAAGGCAAGGCTCTACGGGTATGAATGGCGGTAGAGAGCCGAGCCATCTGATACGAAGATAGCGAGAGGATGAGACCCGGGATTGCTGCCTCTGCCCCGCGTCGCTACGCAGGAGGCAGCCTTCCACCATGAGGAAACAAAAAGATGCTGGACACTGATTTGCATAAGACGAAAGAGACTGAGCCGCGAGGAAGCGCCCTGGATGTGGACCGGTTCCACCACGGTTTTGTGGGGGAGCCGGCAAGTCCCGGCAGGATGGAGGGGGCCTTGTGCCCGGGAAAGGATGGGGAGATCTACTGCGCAAGCTACGAAACTGAACGAGGGGGCCCGGAGGCAGACTATTGCTATCTCATAATGAAAGCATCGAAGGACGCCGGACGCACCTGGAGCACCCCCTGGGAAATGCGTGATTTGACTGCGAGGCGTATCAAGGGTTTCCACCAGACTGTCCTTCGCATGAAAAGCGGCAAGCTCGGGTTGATTTACAATGACATGGATAATTTCCCCGGCGGGAATCCTGGCCGGGACAGCGGCTCAGGCATCATGTTTCGCGAAAGCAATGATGAGGGCCGCACTTGGTCCGACCCCGTCATGGTGTTCCCTTTGCATGCGCTATGCTGTGCCGGCCACGCCATCGTGCTTTCGACGGGGCGGATCCTGGTTCCCGCTTTCCGGTGGATCAGCAGCATTACCACGGCTGAGAGCGAGTCATTCAAGGCGCCCAGTCTCTCCTATAGCTTCACCGTGGTCTCCGACGACGAGGGGAGAACCTGGAAGCCCGGTCTGAGCGAGCTCTTCGTCAGCCATTACCGGGCCACGTACGATCTTGAGGAGCCCACGGCGGTCGAACTGAAAGATGGCCTCCTCCTTATGGATCTGCGCAGCCAACTCGGTCGCCGGTATCGCTCCTACAGTAAGGACGGCGGCATCAGTTGGACTCGACCGGAACCTGTCCAAATCGCAAGCGCCTACACCCCGTCCATCATCCGGCGGATGCCTGGCGGGCAGCTCCTGATGATCTGGAGCCAGGCCTCAAGGGCGGAGATCCTGAACGGTCTTCATCGGCATCGTCTGTCCTGTGCAATCTCGAAGGATGATGGCGAGACGTGGGAGAACTTCAAGAATCTGGAGTCCCTCGATGACGAAACCGTGATCAAGCCGCCGCCCCTCGACCGCATCGAAGTCATTGAGCAGTGGGAAGACTATGGCTACTATCAGCCCTCGAATACGAAGCGATACCACCGTGCCCCGGGTGTACTGCGCATCTGCTATCCGGACCTCATCTTCGTTGGCCAAGAGGCGGTGGTTACGTATGATTACGGAGCCGGCACGCTGGGCGGCCATACGCACGGGACTAAGGTGAGAACGATCCCGGTGCAGTGGTTTCTCAGTTAGCGGCGTGTCCAATTCTGCTTCCGGTGAAGCTCGGAGGAACGGATGAAAAGCGCAACGGAACGAAAAGTGTACTTGAACGGGGAGTTCGTGCCGGAGAAAGATGCGCGGATTTCGATCTATGACTCTGCGCTGATGTTCGGCGACATGGTCTTCGAGATGACGCGTTCCTTCAACAAGAAGCAGTTCCTCTTACAGGAGCATCTAAAGCGCCTCCTCCGCGGCATCAGGCAGCTTCAGATCCCGTTGAAGATGACGCTCGACGAGATGGAGGCGCTTGTCCAGAAGACGCAGAAGGTCAACGAGCCCGCTTTTGCGCCGCACGATGAACACCGGATCATGCTCAATGTCTCTCGCGGACCGCTGGGCATATACAAGAAAGTCTTCGGAGGAGATACTGGCCCGACAATCGTTGTCGCGGACTTCCCGGTGAAATGGACGGTGGCAGCCTTTGCGCACCTCTATGGCAAGGGCGTCCATGCCGTAACGCCGTCACAGCGGGCCATTCCATCGCGGCTTCTCGAGAACAAGATCAAGAACCGCAGCCGCATGCATCTGATGATGGCAAACCTCCAGGTGGCGCAAGTGAAGGACCCGGACGCCTGGGCGCTGTTGCTTGACCCGGACGGGTTTATCACCGAAGGCACCGGCGGGAACTTCTTCATCATGCGGGAAGGCAGACTGTTGACGCCGGAACCGCGAAATATCCTCCGCGGGACGCGCCGCGCCTATGTCATGGAGCTTGCCCGTAAGCTCAATATCCCTGTCGGGGAAGGGAATGTCGAACTCTATGACGTCATTCACGCCGATGAGGCCTTCTACACCTCCACCGCCTTCAGCATGCTCCCCTGTACGAAGGTCAACGGGCTGGCCATCGGCGACGGGAGGCCGGGGCCTGTCTTCAAGAAATTGATCGCCGCCTGGAGCGAAGAAGTGGGCGTGGACATTATCGCCCAGACCAAGGCATTCGCGGCCGAAGTGGGCGGGGAACTTGGCGGGACAAGCATGTATCGCATCCCTGGCGACCCGAAAGCCACGTGAGGCAGAACCCGTTCGCCGGGAGGGAAAGTGGAAGCTGCATTACAGGACACGTCATCGAAGTGAACGGTGGCATGTCTATACCTTGACCCGCCGACTTTGCCTCGACGCGGACTGGCAGCGCAAGCAGCGGAAACAAGAATCGCTGTGCCGGCAATGAAAGGACGCTCGAATGACGTGCCTCTATCCGGACTATGGCATAGGTCTCACGCCTGAAATGTTGGAGGAGTGCTGCAGCGCCGCCGTCAGGTTGCTCTCCGAGGTGGGATTCCGTGTGCCTCATGAACGGTTCCTCGCCCGTATCGCCGGTCAGGCGGGGATTCGCATTGACGGAGACCGGGTCCACTTCGCAAGTGACCTGACGGAACGATACCTGGAGCAATTCATCGCCAGCCAAACCCCTCGCGAACCGAGTCGGTCCGCAAGAGCCCCCGGTGAAGAGAAGTGGGAAGTGCTTGTAGCTGGCGTTTCGATGAACCTCATTGATATCGAAACGGAGGAAATACGTCCCGCAACATGCCAGGACCTGCGCGACGGGATCAAGCTGGTTAGTTCATTCGGAGTGAACGGCAACTATCCGGTCATGCCGCAAGACCTGCCGCCCATCATGCGGGCGATCGCCTGCTTTAAGATCTGCTACGAAATGAGCGAGACTATCCGCCCCTTTGACTATCAGCAGCCCGAACAGACGCGATACATCTATGAAATGCACCGCGTGGTGGGCAAGCCGTTCTCGCTCACTCTGTGCGTTCCGACCACTATGACCATTGACCCCAAGGACATTGATGTCTTCCTCGATTTCTATCCGGACTGGAAGAAGAATCGTGACATTACGTTTGGGACACTCGACTATCCGATGGGGGGCATCACGAAGCCGATCACGCTGCCCGGTTGCGCTACGATGGTCCTCGCCGAAACGCTGGCCGTGCATATGATCTTCCACCTCTTCGATCCCGAGATCAACGTGCCGGTCGGCATCTATGGGCCGCTGCCCACGGACATGCGGAACGCCTGCTGGGCCTTCGGTGCGCCGAACCGGCACCTCTACAACTACCTGAACTCGCAAGTCACGCCCCGACTGTGCCATCGCGAACAGGCGTTCTACAGACAGGACCTCGTCCTGCTCGAAACCAGTTCCGCCGCCGTTGACGAGCAGGCGGCTTTCGAAAAGATGGCCCAGGGGCTCCTTGGCGCGCTCCAGGGCGCTCGGACCTTCTACTATGCCGGGTCACTGTGCGTGGATGACCTTTTCAGCGGAGTCCAGTTTGTCATTGACGTCGAAATGGTCAACTATATCCGCCAGGTGATCGAAGCGTTCAACCCGCCGCCGGACATTCTCGACATGACGGACCTCTACGAAGAATGCCGGGACGTGAGCCTCGGCAGGGACATGTTCATCTCGCACAGCAACACGGTCAAGAGGTTCCGCAACATCTTGCCCTCGTCCGGCCGGATCGTTCGCGAGAAGCTTCAAACGTGGATGTCGCACCGGAAGACGCTGAAAGACCGCGCGAAAGAGGAAGCGATCGAGCGGATCAAGAACTTCACGCCTTACCGCCTGTCGGCGGACAAGCAGAAGGAACTGGACAAGATATACGCTCGTGCAGAGGCCGACCTTCTAAAATAGAGATGGACGGAACGGGCCGTTTGCGGGGCAGGGTGTTGGGGCTTGGAGTACGCGGCGGATGAAGCGAGATACCCGTGGCCGGAGAATATGGCAAAATGAGCAACATTGCGCGGTGACCCGATAAAGGGGCTGGGAAACTGCGAGGCGCGGCTGGTTCTGATGAATTGCCCGGAGGCGCAGGTGAGGTTCGCACGAGACCCCAACAGAGAGAACAGCGAGTCATGCACGAGACTGGCGCACACAAGGCGGTGATCACACGTGGGGAGCGGGAAACACTGAGGACCTTGGCCGAACGTGTCGCCGCGCTTGCCGCACGGCCCGGGGAGGCGGAGAAGCGACGTCTTTGGGTGCGTCATAACGTCTTGGAGCCTACACGCCCGCTGATTTTCTGCGATCCTGAGAACGGTTGGAATGAGATCATCACCGAAGATGCCCTGCAGTGCGGTGGCGAACTGGCCCGTTCCTGGGAATTCATCCTCCGGAAGGAAATCTTCTGGGGTGAAGCGATGGGCGACGACAAAGTTGTCGAGCCCTATTTTGACATCGCATACGTGCATGCCGAGAGTGATTGGGGAATGCACGAGAAGAGGATCGGCGGGGCGGACGGCGGCTCATACGTTTGGGAAGCCCCTCTCAAGACCTATGCGGACCTCGGTAAACTGCGCTTCCCTCAGATTGCCGTGGACTATGAGGCGACCGATGAACTCCTCGACCAGGCCAATGAAGCGTTTGGTGATATACTCAGGGTGCGACTGGGAGGACGCTGGTGGTGGAGCCTCGGCTTGACTCTCACCCTCGCCAACTTGCGCGGCCTGGAGCAAATCATGCTTGACGCTTATGATTGCCCGGAGGACTTGCACCGCCTGATGGGCATTCTGCGCGACGGCGCCCTGGCCAAGCTCGACTTTCTCGAAGAGCAAGGACTTCTCAGTTTGAACACGGATACCTATGTCGGCTCCGGCGGATTCGGGTACACGACCGAGTTGCCGCAGGCGGACTTCGACGGCAAGAAGGTTCGGACGCTGGACATGTGGGGCTTCTGTGAAAGCCAGGAGACCATCACCTTTTCCCCGCAGATGTTTGCGGAGTTCGTCTTCCCCTATCAACTCCCCATTCTGGAGCGGTTCGGGTTGAATTGTTACGGTTGTTGCGAGCCCTTGGACAAGCGCTGGGACGTGGTGAAAAAGACCCCTCGACTGAGGCGCGTCTCCGTGTCCCCCTGGGCCGACATTGCCGACATGGCCGGAAAGCTCGGCGACCAATACATCTACTCGCTCAAAGCGCACCCGAGCGCCCTCGCCGCCCCGATGCTCGACGCGGAACGTGTTCGCGCAGGCTTGAGGAAGGCCCTTGAGAGCACTCGAGGATGCCGTGTGGAGATCATTATGAAGGACAATCATACGATCGGCAACAACCCCCAGAATGTGACCGCTTGGTGCCAAATGGCCCGTGAGGAGGCGGAAGCCATCGCGTGCTAGGGTCCATATTGGGTGAGGTATCCGACCCTCCAAGTTGAATTGCCGCGCATCAGGCTGGCGTCAACCGTAGCCTATTGAACGTGAGGTGACCATGGCAACTGCCGCTTTGGACCGTCTCTACGTCTCGCATGTGGCGTACAGATCTCAGATCAATATCACCCATCCCGGTCTCATCCAGGAGCCGGATATCGGCATGGGCAGCGCGATCTTCCGCATCCCTGAATTCGTCCGCCACCAGGACAAGCGTCGCCCGCCTGGCTACACGGCTTGGGACATCCTCCAAGCGGACACCGAGTTGCGCTACCACTGGGCGGCTCCTGATGAACTGAAGAAGAGGTACGGGACCGACTTCTGGGGGCATGTCAAGGCGGAGGGCGAGGAAGTCCGCTTGGAGGTCACCTGCCGCAACATTGGCGACGAACCTGCTCCCGGCGGCGTCTCTCTCTTCTGCCTCCAGGCCGGCCCGATGCGGGAGTTTTGGGACTACGACGGCATCAACACCTTTGTCTATGTGAAGGACCGATTCGTGAGTTTCAGCGAGATGATCGCCGGCGCCTTCCCTGACCATCGGATGGTCGGCTTTAAGCGCGCTGCGGGTGAACCTGGCCATTGCCAGGTGAGCAGCGCGCTGATCGCAAAACGGTCCAAAGAGACCGGCTTTGTGCTGGCCGTAGCCGTCGATCCTTGTGGATCGGTTGGTGCCAACTTCCAGATATGGCCTTCCTGCATCCACTCGAATCCGGAGTGGGGGGTGCTCCAGCCCGGCGAGCAGGCAACAGTCCACGGGAAGGTATATTTCTTCCGCGGAACACTCGAGCAGCTCCTTGAACGCTATCTCCGTGACCTTGAGGGTTAGAGGAGATCCAGCGAGGTTCCGGCATTCCTCGGGGCTTCAGACAGGGACTGCCCGAAGGAATTGGAGTACTCGGAATTGGCAGGGAAAGGGATACTTGACAGCGGTTCCAACGCGTGTTATGGTATGCATGGTATGCCAGATAGGCAAATGTGTCTTTCCCGAAGAAGTGGGACCGAGTTGCACACTCATTTGGCGCGCTTCGGCGAAGTTGAACGCCGATGGGTGGGTAGCACGGAGTTCGTATAGGGACGCCGTTGTCCGGCCACTGATTGGCGACCAGCGGAGCCTTGAAGAGCCGGTCGTCTGCATATGGTGAGCAGGCCCGGCCTTTGCTTTGTCAAGTACCCGTCGCACCCTCATCCCGGCCACTTGCATGCATGCACATCTAGGGGGTTGCAGGCGTGACGGCCGCCGGCGCGCGGTGAACCGGTTTGCCTGTCGCCTCGCATCTAGTTCCAGTCCTGGGCCGAGGATGGCGCCGGTGCTATGCTGTCGATCGAGGACTCAAGCGTCGGCGATGATCGCATAGATCATTTCTGGCTGAGACCAGGCACGTGTTTTCCGTCTGTGGAGACAGAGGAGCCGCGGCAAGATGCGCGCGGCTCGGAGTACTAGACGTGGCCTTTTGTGAGAGTCACGGAAGGTCCCGAACAACGAGGCGATCTCATGGGATTGAAATGGCGGCTGGGCTATTCAGCGGACGTGATCACGGAATACGGCGGGACAGTGCTTAGCCGGTTTCTTCGAGACCCCCGGACCGTGGTGGAAGCGACGGTTCGTGCGAGAGAGACCTTGGCGGGAGTTCTGGGGGCCGGCGTCAATCTGCGGCCCGCCCCCGCCGCGCATGGCTTTCTCGAGTCGGAAGCCCTGGGGGCGCAGGTTGAGTGGCCGGAGGATAGCTGGCCGGCTCCCCGAGCGCCGATTCTAAAGGAACCGGATGATATCGAGAACCTTGAGTTGGTGACGGATTTCATGTCACGCCCCAGCACGGCGGTGCTCCGAGATATGCGCTCGTACATGGAGAAGCACGTCGGCAAGGGGGCAGGGTATCTGCACGAAGGTCACATAGGCAATGGGCACATCACCACCGCCAGAAATCTCCGCGGCGATCAAATCTTCATTGACCTTTATGAACGTCCGGCCTGGTGTCACAGGCTGTTCGAATTCCTGACGGAGAATCACATCCTGTGCACCCAGGACCTCTGGAGGTATCAGGGAATCAAGCAGCCCGAGTTCTTCCACATTGCCGACGACTTCGCGGGGATGATCCAACCGAAACTCTTCGAGGAGTTTGCGCTCCCCTACTGGAAGCGGTCATTCGAGGTCCTGGGCAAGGGGTGCGCGGACGTGGAGCTGCACTCCGAGGTCATGCATACGGAGCACTTGCCGCTCCTGCGCAAACTGCCGATCACGATGGTGGACTACGGCCAGGATCCGTTCGTCACGGTCGAAGAAGCCCGGCGAACGGGGTTCAAGGTCAGTTGGCACTTCAAGGACCTGGAAGTGCTCACCGGTACGCCCGAGAGCATCGAGAGCCTCTATCGATCCTATGCCGACAGCGGCCTTGAGTTCATCGTCGTGTCCTTCATGCACAGGCGGACGCCGGTGGAGAACATGCGCGCTCTTCTGAACATCGCGCGCCGGTGTGAGTAACGCGGATGCCGCATTGTCTCAATACGCTCTGACGCAGCGCGCCTTAGTGGCGAAGGATATCGATGAAGCCCATCAAGTACTGGTATCCGGTTAAGACGGCGAAGTTCATGGTGAAAGAACCGGATACTCACTTCATCAGTATCTGGCCCTTGGAAGAAGTGAAATGCAGGAACCACGGAAGAATCTTGCACTCGCACGGCGCCGACGTGCGAATCAGAAATGTTCCCAATGGCGTCGTGTTCTCGTCGGAGATTCCCAGGAAGGTGCGAGCGCAGACGAGGATGGTTGCCAAGGAAAACAGGATCGACATTCTTCACTCCGTGAGCAACCTGTCCGGACAGGCGTGGAAGGGCGTCCGGTCCATCATCTGTGTCCAGTTGGCTGAGGCGCCGCGGTTTCGATATCGCAGCGGGCAAGAGGTCTTCTACCCGGGCGAGGGGACGTTTCACAGTTTCAACAAGGAATACGTTCCTGTGAGGCGATGGTATTGCCGGTTCCTGAAGATGGATCCGCGAAAGACCATGGCGCACCCGCTCATTATGGTTCCGGATTGCAGAGGGCAATACGTTATGGGTCACGCCTTTCCATGCGCGCTGGATATAGACGGCAATGGCAGCCACGCGATGCACTGCATCCATTCGACTCCTTCGTTGGGTGACATCGCGCCGGGCGCAACGGCGAAAGCGCGCGGCGTCGTGTTTGTGGTCAAAGGAACGCTCCAAGACGCGCTTGCTTATTACCTCGATTGGAAAAGTCATTTGAAAGGGCTGTGCCGATGAAGAACCTGCCGCCTATGATTCTCGCCGATGACTTTGCGGAGCATCACAACATCGCATGGCGGATCGAGCCGGGGCGCAAGGATCCGGCCAACCCGCTGATCGAGCCGAAGTTCCCGTGGGACGCCGGCGCGGTGTTCTCGCACGGGACGGTGCTCAAGGACCCGATGGACGGGCTCTACAAGGTCTGGTATCTTTCGACGCCCCTGCATCACCATGACAGGCAACTCACATACGCCACCAGCGAGGATGGCGTCAAATGGGTGCGGCCTGAGTTGGACGTCTACCCGTGCGACGGCCACGCGCGGACGAACATCATCTTGGGAGCAGGCATGGGCGGCCAGGTCTCGCAGGTGTCGGTGTTTATCCATCCGGATGCCGAACCGGCGAAGCGATACGAACTCTTCTGCTACCGGGATCCGCTGTACTACCGTTGGCAGACTCCCGGCTACGGATGCCCGAATAAGCAGATTCAAGGACTGCCGCTTCCGCCCGGGCATTCTCACCACTTCTACGGACTGTACCGGCATTTCTCGAACGATGGAATCCACTGGAAACCGGAAGGGGAGCCGGTCGCCGGTAATATGGCGACCAAGGAGGCCTACGGCGGGCGTCCCTTTGTGTCAAGCGACGGGCTGGCCGTGTTCCAGCTTCGGGACGGGCGGTACGTCATCCATAACAAGGTGGAGTTGCCCGCGCTTCCGGGTGGCTATGTCAAGTATGATATTGGGCGGGGCCTATGCCGGACCATTGCGCGGCGGGAAAGCGCGGACGGATGGAAGTGGGGGGATGCCTATGAGAATATTCTCACCCCCGATTGGCGCGACCCGCAGGACACGGAATTCATGGAGCTCATGATAAACGACTATAATGATGGCTTCATCGGCGTGGCGACCGTCTACCACTGCCTGGACCAATCCGTTGACCTCCAACTGGCAGGTTCGGTTGACGGGAAGAAGTGGTTGCGGCCACGGCGCTTGCCCTGCGTCTCGCTGGAACCGCTGGGGGAGGTCGGGGGCGGAATGATCTGGCCGGTGCGCGGCTTCGTGATAGACGGCGGAAATGCCCATCTGTACTATTCCGGAATACGCGGCCTTCACGGCGACATCTACAGCAACGAGGGGACCTGCGGCGCTTTTGATGGCGCCCTCTGCCGGGCAAGCTGGGAACTGGGGCGCATGTGGGCCGTCATGCACTATTCAGGCAATGAGCAAGAGGCCTGGGTGACGACCCCTCCGGCCGAGTGCGGCGGAAAGACCCTCTTCCTCAATGCCGTCACGCGCGGATCGGGAAAAGTCGAAGCGGAGCTTCTGACCGGCGATCGGTGGAAACCGGGCGAGCCGGTCAAAGGTTACTCGCGCCAAGACGGCCACCCCTTTACGGGCGACCAGAAATGCGCCGCGTTCACCTGGGGAGATCATTCAAAGGTCTCCGTCAATTCCGCCCTTCTGCGCATCATTCTCACCGATGCCCGGCTGTACGGGTTTGAATGGCGATAGGTTGGCCGTAAGAACATCGGCCGCAGCGAGGTCGTGATGAAAACGTCCAGGACGATTCGCAAGGTCTACTTGCTGGTTCACCCGTTCGGCTATCTGCACGACAAGCCGGACTCGCCATACTGCCGCGGGCATTTCGATGAATACCGCGCGTATGGGGGCGCGCGCGTCGGTAAATGGAAGACAGCCATCACGGGGTTCAGCGATGAGGATGCCCTGTTCATGCTGACCACGCGGGGGACGACGGACTGCTTCGTGGCCGCCATGTCGGAATTCGAAGAGTTCGCTCAAAGCAAGCTCGGACCCCGGTTCATGGTGTCCAGACAGGGCGATGCCGCCAGTGAGGAGTTCTGGCAGAACCTCGATTCGGACTTTGCCGGAGAACTCACGTCCGAGGTCAAAGATATCGCCGTGACCTGTCATGGCGAGGGGAGCGTGGCTGTCAGGGCATTACGGTCGCAACTGGCGACAATGGCGCACGCCCGCGACCTGAAGCGCGCTCTGCGCGACCGCGGGTTCTCCGTGGATTGGCGGACGGTTCAGGGTGAGGCGTGGGGGGAAGCCTTTGAAGGTTGCGTCGCGCGGTTCGCCGCGTTGCTGGGCAGGAGACTCTGCCTTGCCAGCCCCGTGGAGATCAACTACGACATGTGTCTCTGTCCCGCGCAGTTCATTTGGAAAGATGCCGCCTTCGTCGAAAGGGTGTCCCTGAACGATACGCTGCGGCTTTTCCTCTTTGAGGCCGTAGATCGCAGGCCTATCGGTCTTTATACGCACATTTTCTATCGGCCGTGGGACCCTCCGCCGTCCATCCGTGTGCCGATAGAACCGCGAAATGTTGAGGTGCGAAACATAGAAGGCGTGCTTTGCTGGCCTACAACAGATGTCGGTAGTTGCATACGCCCCGTCGCAGGGGGCCTGCAGATGCCCATAGGATGCGGCGGCTTGGGACACGAACCGCTGTATTTCATCGGGAAAGACGCGGATTTCAACGCCTTTCGCGAAGCCCTGACGCGCGCAACGATAGCAGATTCTTCGAGAACCAGGGGAAGGGCCCACGATGAGGTGGGAAGGTTGATGAAGACAGGACGGGACAGCCGATGATGAACGAACACCGCATAGTCGTTGAGGTCTTCCCAGACAAGACGAGAGGGACGATCAACCCAAACATTTTCGGGTTGCACCTTGAGCACATCTGGAACTGCGTGTATCCCTGCGTGTGGGTCGGTCCGGACTCGGACGTCCCGAATACGTCCGGCATACGAAATGACACGACCCGCCTGTTGGCCGCCCTGCGTCCGACCGTGTGCAAATATCCCGGAGGGTACTTCAGCGACTTCTACGACTGGCGCGACGGAGTGGGACCGCGAGAGAAGAGACCGGTCCGCGTGTGTCCCACGCAGCCGGGATGCGAAGAACGAAACGAGTTTGGAACGGCGGAATTCATGGCGTTCTGCCGAATGATCGGCGCAGAGCCGTACCTTGCGGCGAACACCACGAGCATCGAGCCGAATGTCGCCGCTCATTGGGTCGAATACTGCAACCTGAACGGGAACACGGAATGGGCCCGGAAACGCCGCGAGCATGGCTTCCCTGAGCCGTTCAACGTCCGCTATTGGGCCATCGGCAACGAACCTTACTGGCTCCATAGCGTGGAAGAATATGCCCAAATCTGGCAGCGCTGGTCGCAATGGATGTACAACACGGACCCGGCCATCACGCTGGTCCTGGGCGGACTGGAACCGGACTGGCCCGCCTGCGAGCCCTGGAACACGGACGGTCTATGGATGGAACGGATGCTGAAGACAACGCGCGCGGGGCATGGAATGTTCAGTCACGATTGGAATGTGCCCCCGTCGAGAAGGGAACTGCAACTCTCGCTTCATCCCTATTTCGACGCGAAGCCCGAATGCGCCGAAGGGGAGTATTACGCGGCGTTCGCGGAGCTTTCGCGGCGTCTGCCGGCGTTGATCGGCAGGAGCATAGAGCTCATGGATGCCAGTCGTGGAAAGTGCCCGCGGCCGGGACTCTGCTTCGACGAGTACGGCCTGCTCCACTCCGGGCATTTCTCCATGTCGGGCAACATGACGCAGCCGGCGCTGTTCTGGTCGGCGCTGTGGCTGGGCTGCTTCTTCCATATTTGTTTCGAGCACCCGGACGACGTGGCCATGGCTGCGCTGCCGGGGACCGTCAACATGGAGCACGCGCTGCTCCTCCTGGACGAGGGGCGCATGGTGACGACGCCCAGCTATCACCTGTTCAAGCTGTTCCGAGATCATGGCGGGGCGCAGGCGCTGGTGACGGAGGTGCGCGGTGCGCCGACGCACGAAGGCGCCGGCCTGCCCCTCGTCTGGGCAAGCGCCAGCCGCCCGGCGGGGAAAGGCGCGATGACGCTGTCGATCATCAACCTGGACCTGGAGCGGCGCGCGCAAGTGGAGATCGTGTTGAACGGCGCATCGGCGGCAAGCGCGCGCGCGCAGGAGCTGTCCGCGGGGGACATCCACGCGCGGAACTCGGCGAGCGCGCCGTCCCAGGTGACGCCGCGCGAGGCGCCCGTGAGCGTGCGCGAAGGCCGGCTGGCGTGTACTCTTGCGCCCCATTCGATAACGGTACTCGCCGTGGAAGTGGAAGCGTAACCAAAGAGCGAAGCGCGAAGCGGAGACTGGAGAGATAGTCGGCCTGCAACCGTTCGGCAGATCGGACGCTGCCGCGGGTCGGAGGCACTGGAACCATCATTGGGAGGAGGCCATCGTTCATGGAGATCGCCACGCACCAGCAAGTTCAGATGTTGTCCGAAGAGGTTGCCGAACAGTTAAAGCGTTTTCACTGGCGTTGGAGTTTCGCCGGTGTCCGATGCCTGTTGAAGAACGACGATCATGGCCCCCAGGGAATGAATCCCCCCATCATTCCCTATGCCCCGTTTATCCGGTCGCGGGTCTATACCGGCACGCAGGAGACAGGCTCCTACAATCATCACTCTCAGTTGGTCAAGTTCAAGGGACGCTACTTCTTCGCCTGGTCGAACGGCGTGGTTGACGAGGAAGCCGAAGGACAGAGAATCCTGATTTCCTCCTCCCCCGACGCCGTTCGCTGGAGCGATGCCGTGTGCGTGGCCGGCGATGTGGGCAGCGCGCTGGCCCATAACTGCGTGGCGCTCATGGCCGGCGAGGACGCCCTGTTTATTGTGGGCATGTCGGAAGAGTGCATCCGCGACGCGACCGTCACCGGCATGCGCCGCATTGACCCCGAGAGCACTGAGATGTGTATCTATTCCTCCCCCGACGGCGTGACGTGGAAGAAGGCGTACTCGTTTGGGGACAAGTTCAAGTGGATATTCGAGGCCCCTCGACGGACGGCGGAGGGGCGGCGGATGTGCATCTGCGCCACCTTGAAAGGGCAGCCTGCGATGCTGTGCTGGAAGGGGGACAACCTGTGCGAAGACCCGGAGGTCGTCCTCATACCTGAGCCGGCGGGGGCGAAGTTCCCGTATGGCGAGGGGACGTGGTACCAAATTGGGACAGGACGCATCGTCGTCTTCTGGCGCGATGAAGCAGGCTCTTGTTCCCTGTACGTCAACACGAGCGATGACGGGGGGAGAACGTTCACAGCGCCGTTGAAGTCGGACATCCCGGACTCCATGAGCCGGGTGTACGCGGGCCGCCTGCAGGATGGCCGATACTATGTGTGCAACAATGCCTTCCCCACGCTCCTGGACCGGAGGCACCTGCTGTTGCTGCTCAGCGACGATGGGAAGATGTTCAACAAGGCGTACGTTCTGATTGATGACCCCACGTCGCAACGGCTGAAAGGGCTGCTGAAGGCCGACGGCTATCAGTATCCCTGCTGCCTGGAGGAGAAGGGCCGGCTCTTGGTTGCCTACTCGGTCAACAAGGAAGACATTGAGTGCGGGATCGTGGATACCACGAAGATATGAGGACGGTCTCTCGTGACGGGACAAGGAACGGCTGAGATGAACGTGAGCATTCCTGACGAACATGACCTTGCGAAATATCCCGGCAGGTTGACCGGATGGGAAGGCTGCGACCTGAACGATCATGTTGTTCGCTGGGGTCTCCTTCCTGCTCGACGCGTGCGCCTGGGCACCCCAGGCAAGCGCCGCGGCTTGTACAAGGCTGGCTTCGCCCGCCTGTCCAATGGGGACATCATCGCGACTCCGTGCCGCTCTCCGGAGAAGGGCGGAGACCGCTTCGGCCTCTCCATCTTCCGATCGCAGGACGAGGGGCGCACCTGGACCGAAATTGGGGAAACGCCACTCTACGGCAAGGAACCGGGCCTGACCTGTCTGCGCGACGACGCGTTGGTCCTGACGACGGAGGATGACTCGGAGACGACGACCCCGCTGTGGCGGTCCGAGGACGGCGGACGGACATGGACATCCTGCCCTTTGGCCGGGAAACGGGGGACCGTCAGGAACATCATGGAGGAGCCGAACGGCACGCTCACGATGTTCAAGCCGGAGCGTTTCAGCAAGGAGTCCTTCAGCAACGAGGTCTGGGTGTATCGATCGCGCGACCGAGGCATGACATGGCAGGTGACCGAAAAGACCGAATGGCGCGTGGCCGACACGACGCCGGAGGAGCCACACGTGATCGAATTGCCGGATGGCCGGCTTCTGGCGGTTGTCCGTGTGGGGGGCAGTCACGTCATCGGGGGCGGCGGGACAGGCATGGCGCGCTCCTTCTCGGAAACTCGGGACCACCTCCTGCTCACCGAATCTGCGGACCGCGGACGCACATGGCATCCGTGCCGGGACTTTCTGGGATACGGCAAAGTGCATGGCTGGCTCACGCCACTTCGAGACGGCCGCTTGATGTGCAATTACTCGTCTTATGTTCTCCCGTTCGGCGTTTTCGCAGTCTTCAGCAAGGACATGGGCGTTACATGGGACGTGGAACGTCCGGTCCAACTGGCGATCTCTGCGGACTTGTATGTCGGTTGGCCCACGTCTCTGCAACTGCCGGACCAGAGCATTCTGACGTCGTATGCCTTGACGGCATACCCCAACTTCCGTGATGGGACGAACGCCGACATGTCTGTGGCTGAAGTGGTTCATTGGATGCCGTAATGGCTGGAAAGCGGGACAGACAGATGGAACAGAAGCGTGCAACTCTGAATATCCCCCTGGCGCGTCATCGGGACGTCCTCTCGTGGGATCAAACCACGATTGACCGGCTTGTGGCCGCGGCCATCGAGGCGGCCGTCAAGGTGGGCCTGAAGCTCGACGATGACGCGGAAAGTGTCTATTTGAAGGAGGCAGAAAAGAGGGGTATGCGCATAGATTGGGGCGAGCGGGCAGTGATGTTCTCGGACAAGGATATCCGGGATACGATCGACGTCATGCGCAAAACCCGGCCTGTCCCGGCGCCTCTGCGGGAGGCGACCACGACGGCGGGCAGGGAGGAGCGATTTCTGGTCGGCAACGGCGCCAACCTGCTGTTTGACTTCGAAGCATGGGATGTGAAGGCGCCCACCGCAACGGACCTGGTCACTGCATGTCAGTGGGCTCAAGGATATGATGAAGTCAACGAACTCTTCCCGCCGTTCTTGCTCAAGGATACGGACCAGCAACTGGTGACAATCTACAGCTATGCGCTCGCATGCAAACACTGCCGGAAGAAAGTCTATCACGAGCAGCCGACCGAGCCGGTCCACGTCAAATACCTTGACAAGATGGCGCGCGTGGTCGAACGGCGCCGCGGCTACTTCCAGCCGATGCAGCACATGGAGTACATCAACCCGCCATTCCGGCTCGGCCGGCGGGCCATCGCGACCATGCTGGCGCGCGTGGACATGGGAGCCTGCACGGTCATGGGGGTCGGGCCGATGGCGATTGGGGGGATGAGCGCTCCGGTGACGGTGGCGGGGGGGGCCGTGGCAGCGCTGGCGGAGGTCCTGTGCGGCTTGACCTTCTTTAGACTCCTGCGCCCCGGCTTTGGCCTGGAAACGGTGATCTGCACCGGCAGCCTCGATCTTCGGACGGCCCGCGTGAGCTATTACAGCATGCGCACGCACCTGCAGAACCTGGCCGCCTGGGAACTCGTGGTCCGCGGACTGGGGGTGGATTGCCAGCCCCTGACCTGGTATCGCGAGGCCAACGAACCGGGTATGCAGGCGCTCTATGAATTCGGCATGGCGCAGTCGTTCTTTTCCGCTACGGTGGGACGCTGCACTCCGGAATTGGGAGGGCTGGCATGCGGCAACATCTTCTCTCCGGAGCAAGCCGTACTTGATATCGAGATCGTCAAGGAATTCAACGAACTCCTCGACGGCTTTGAGGTGAGTGAGGACGCCGTGGGGCTCGAAGAGATCGTGAACGCCCGCTTTGAGCAGGGCGTTCATATGAGTTCGGACCATACGATTCGGCACATGAAATCCGGAATCCCCTTCAGCAGCGCTCTGTTCCGCGGTCTGCCCGCCGGCGCGCAGCACAACAAGAGCCGCACGCAAACACAGGAATTGCTGGACATGGCCCATGAGTCAGTGAAGGGGGCCACTCGCAAGGGCCAGGCGGCCGCTCCGGATGCGGAACTGGGTCGGGAGTTGTATGAGTTTGTGAAAGAAGCGGCGCGGGAAATCGGCGTCGAGGCGCCGTCTCTGCTCTAGTGGTCGGCGACATACCTGGGGTGAAAGGAGAAACAGGTGACCAAGTTCAAGGTTCATTATTCCATGCGCGGCTGTCTCATCGAACAGGACGATTTTGACATCGTCAAAGAGGTGATGCAACAGGAGTGCCTCTCAGGGCAAGGGCCGTATACGATGAAGTTCCAGGACAAATTCGCGAAGTACTGCGGGGTGCCGTACGCCCATAGCTGCTGCAACGGGACGGTGGCTTTGGACATCGCCGCGCAGGCGCTGGACCTCAAACCGGGGGATGAGGTGCTGACCAGTGCTATCAGCTTCATCGCCACGAGTCTTGCCCCTCTCCGGCTGGGCACGAAGGTGAAGTTCATTGACATTGATCCCCGAACGATGAACATGGACCCGGCGAAGGTCGAGGAGCAGGTCACCAAGAAGACTCGGGCCATTTTCCTGGTGCATCTCGGGGGTCAGATGTGCGACATGGACCCGATCATGGAGATCGCCCGGAAACACAACCTGAAGGTTGTGGAGGATGCCGCGCATGCGCCGGGCGCTTCGTACAAGGGGCGCAAGGCGGGAAGCATCGGCGACATCGGCACATTCAGTTTCCATACCTGGAAGAACATGACGACGCTCGGCGAAGGCGGCATGGTCGTCTGCAAGGACCCGCAGCTTTCCACGGCGTTGGACCGGCTCAAGCGTTTCGGCAGCGCGCCGGGGCCGTACACGCATCCCTGGGAATGCACGGAAGGGGAGTTGCCGTGGTACCACGACTTCAAGATTGTCGGCAGGTACTATGGTTCCAACTACCGCATGAGCGACGTCCAGGCGGCGATGGGCATCACCCAACTGGACAAACTCGATCGGGCCAATGACCTGCGCCGGGAGTTCGCCCATTACCTGACGCAAGGGCTGGCCGGCGTGGAAGAGGTGACGACTCCCTTTGAGGACCCCAATGGTCGGCACGTCTTCCATCTCTACAACATCCAATTCGAGTCCCAGAAGCTTGGCGTGGGCAAGGAGGCGTTGCTTCGGCCCTTGTGGGAGGAGTACGGAATCGAATGCTGGATCCAATACGTTCCCTGCTACCTCCTGGGGGTGCATCGCGAGACGGGGCACAAGCCGGGCGAATGCCCTGTTGCCGAAGAGGTCTTCCGCAGGAAGCTGATTTCCCTGCCCATTGGGCCCACGATGACAAAGGACCAGGCCGACTATGTGATTCGTTCCATAAAGGAAATCATCGCCAAGATATCCGCGCGGCGGACGAGTGCAGCCGCGGGACTGTCGCGGCGTTCATGCCCCCGTGACGGTCGGAAGGGGCTCCGAGAAAGAAATCAATGACGCCGTCAAGAAGGCCATCGAGACGTTGGGTCCAAAGTGCCGGTCATGGTCTATGACGTTCCGGCGTTCGCCGGGATCAAGTTGGATGTGGAGATGGTCCTCCGGCTGGCCCGGCATCCTAATGTAGTCGGTTTCAAGGACTCCAGCGGAGACATGGCCACCTTCCGGCGCCTGGCGGAAATGTTGAGCGACCGCCGGGAGTTCTACCTGCTGCAGGGGAAGGAGCATCTCCTGCTCGACTCGCTCTCTGCCGGGGCGTCGGGTTTCGTTGTAAGTCTCGTGCATCTGGACCCGCGCCCGTTCGTCGGCTTGCTCCAGGCCTCCCGAGCAGGGAGCGACGATAAGGCGCGATCGCTGCAAACGCGCATCACGGCGCTGATGAACTGGATTGTGTCGACCTTCGGAAAGCGTCCGGGGACCTCCACGCTCTTCCACGCGCTGAACGTCGCCTTGCGCGAGCGGGGCGTATGCGACAACATTCTTCTCGCGCACGAGGGAGAAACCCCCGATTGGCTCCGAGCGGAGACCCTTCAGGCCGTGCGCAACCTTGGACCGGAGTGAGTTCAACAGCAGAATTGCCGGACCGGGTTTCTTTCGTCGTCGCATAGGTCTTCGGCTGTGGCATCAAGGCGCGGGCAAATAAAAACAAAAAAATCCTTGACACTATGCGTGCCACATATTATGGTATGCATGGTATGCCGCAAAGGGCCTTAAACGCTAGGATCCACGGTAGAGGACAATCCAGAGTTCCCTAGATACTGCGGGTTCAATCCCGCAGGGAGAAAAGGACATGCGGAACTGCATTGTCGTCCTGTGCGTCGTGGCCGTAACCTTGGGGCTGTCATCCCTTGCCTGGGCCGTTCCAACTCCTCTAGCCAATTTCAAGCTCGATGAGGGACAGGGCGGTTTGGCGAAGGACTCCGTGAGTGGCGAAATGGACGGGACCCTCTACGGCGCACGATACGTGCGCCAAGGGCGCGGCTACGCCCTGGACTTCGACGGGACGAATGACTATGTCGCCGTCTCGAATAGCGCCCTGAATCGGACCGGCGACGTCACCGTGGAATGCTGGTTCCGTGTGGACGACGCGGACGCCACCTGGCGCGGGCTGTGCGGCACCTATGAAAGCGGCAACGGCGGCTACATGCTCGTGTACACCACCGGAAGCATATCGTTCTATGAGGGCGATGGCCCCTCCAGTGTCGGAGGCGCGATACCGGGCACGGTGGAGGGGCAGTGGCACCACGCGGCGGGTGTATACGACGAGAGCGCCGGGACGATGACGGTCTATATTGACGGCGACAGCAAGGGGGTCATCTCGGACAAGACTCTGGTGTCCTCGTCGGTGGCCTTCGACATTGGCCGTTTCAGCGGTTCCAACTACTTCAATGGAGCTATTGACGACGTGGTCGTGTATGACACAGCATTGAGCTCCACCGACGTGAAGGACCGCTACAAGCAGACCAAGGACGATCACTCCCTCGGCTCCGCCGGTCTGACTTCCATGGCCTATTACAGACTGGATGAGGGGCAGGGCAGCTCGACGATGGACTCCATCACCGGAGACATGGACGGGACCCTATATGGCGCGCAGTTCCTGCGGCAGGGACGGGGCTACGCCCTGGACTTCGACGGGACGAATGACTACGTCGCCGTCTCGAACAGCAATCTGAACCGGACTGGCGACGTCACCGTGGAATGCTGGTTCCGCGTGGATGACGATGACGCCACATGGCGCGGGCTGTGCGGTACCTACGTGAGCGGCCAGGGGGGCTACATGCTCGTGTACACCAGCGGAAGCATACGGTTCTACGAAGGCGGCGGCTACGGAAGCGTCGGAGGCACGATCCCGGGTACGGTAGAAGGGCAGTGGCACCACGCGGCAGGCGTCTACGACGAGAGCGCGGGGACGATGACGATCTACATTGACGGCGACAGCAAGGAAGCCGCCTCGGGCCGGAGTCTGACCTCCTCGCCGTCGGGCTTCAGCATCGGGAGTTACGGCGGCTCCAACTATTTCAACGGGGTCATCGACGACGTGGTCGTGTATGACACGGCGCTGAACTCCGTCAACGTGAAGGCCCGCTACGACGAGACCAAGGGCGACCACGACAATCGGATCATCGCCCGCTACTCATTCGAGGACGGGTCAAGCGGAGTCGTCCAGGACTCCAGCGGCCATGCCTATCACGGAACCTTGACCGGCGGTCAATATGTGACACAGGGACGCGGTTACGCGCTGCTCTGCGACGGGACATCCGATTACGCCAGCGTCTCAAGCAGCGCTCTGAACCGGACGAACGACCTCACCGTAGAATGCTGGTTCAAGCTGACCGACCAGGACAGCACCTGGCGCGGGTTGTGCGGCACCTACGCGAGCGGCCAGGGCGGCTACATGCTCGTGTACACCAGTGGAAGCATACGGTTCTACGAGGGCGGCGACTACGGGAGCGTCGGAGGCGCGATCCCGAGCGCGGTGGAAGGGCAGTGGCACCACGCGGCAGGCGTCTACGACGAGAGCGCAGGGACGATGACGATCTACATTGACGGCGTTAACAAGGAAACCGCATCGGGCCAGAGCCTGTCCTCCTCGCCGTCGGGCTTCAGCATCGGCTGCTATAGCGGCGGCAATTACTTCGATGGGACGATTGACGAGGTCATCGTTTACAACACGGCGCTGAGTTCCACCGAAATCGCGGAGCGTTACAACAGCTCCCAAAAGGAGCGCGACAACGACCTCGTGGCGCACTACACCTTCGAGGAAGGTTCGGGCGCTACGGTCTACGACTGGAGCGGAAACGGAAACAACGGGAGCAATACCGGCGCGACGTACGCCGATCTGGGAGCAAGCAACGGTCACGCCCTGGCCTTTGACGGCACCGACGTCGTGAACTGCGGCAATGGCTCGAGCCTGAATTTGACCGATGAGATCACCATCGAGCTGTGGTTCAAGCCCCAGACAGAAGTCGAACAGGGCGAAGCCGGCCTCGTGGGCAAGAACTATGACAGTTACCTGGTCACCTATTGCGGCAAGAATGTCTGGTTCTACATTGGGAACGGCAGTGGGAATTACTGCCATATCGGCGCCGTCGTTGATTCCTGGCAGCATATCGTGGCCCGATTTGACGGCGACGAACTGCAGTTATACCGTGACGGAAAGCTGACGGCGCTTACCCCGTCCGAACTTTCCACGATCCCGACCTCCGCCCAGAACCTCTATCTCAGATATCCGTCCGTTTACGGCACGGTCTCGCCGCCGATGCAGTGCATGATGGACGATGTGAGGATCTACAATCGAGCTTTGTCCGAGAAGGAGATCATCGCCCATTACGAAGAAGGGGCGGCGCAGAAGGGAAAGGACGTCACCTGGTTCGACAAGATGCGAGTGACTCCGCATGTCTATCCGCTGGCATCGACGCTGATTGTGGAAGCGGACTTCCATTATCTCAAACCGCTGCTGACGCAGGACGCCACGGTGGTGCTGGAACTCTGGAATGCCGACGGGACCACGATGTTGGATGACTACGCTTTCTCGCCTCTGTCCGCGACCGGGAGAGGGGCGTGGGTCCCAAGTCCGATGTGCAACGAACTGAACATCCTGACCGGAAGCTACAAGGCCGAGTGGGTTCTGGACACGACGGAGATCCAGCCGGGAACCTACGAAGTCCGCGCGAAGGCCGTGGATGGAAGTCAGGCGCAACTGGGCGACTCTTCGTCCGTCAGCGTCGAACTGCCCGAGCCGCCGGCATGGCTGAACGCAAACCCGGAGGTCGCGGTCCTGAATAATCTGGTGATTCAACTGCTGAACGTGGAGGAGCCGGAAGGAGCGTCGGAGCAGCAGTACAGCATTGCCACTCCCCGAAAAGGCTGGGTCTATATCTCATCCACAGCCTCCACGCCTGAGGGAAGCCAATTGTGCGTTGTTCTGGATGGAGCACCGCAGGAGGAGGCGGCCATTGATCTTGTCTATGACGGCAACGAGTCCGAAACGGGAGAGACGATGCGCCATCTTTCTGCGGGCGACCACACGATCGAGGTCTACTGCGAAGGCGGCTCGACGCTGACGGAGTTGGTTGTCCGCGCCGTACCCGAACTGCTCTTCCCTGAGATCGGCTACGAGCCGAGTCCGTGGGTAAGCTGTTATGGCCCCTACGATTGGGACTGGCTGGAGACGAACGGCGTCTTGGACAACGTCAACACGCTTCTCGAGCGGGACGCCCTGTCGGAGAATACCCAACATTGCCTGGACTGGAGGGCGCAAGGGAGGAAGATCCTCACCTACTCTAACATCACCGGTCTGCTCAATAGTAACCTTGGCGCCTACGACTACCTGATGACGCTGGACGGTTTTTCGGAGGCCAATCGCGACGGCGCCATGATGGACGAGTTCGACAGCAGCAACCTCCCCCCGGATCAGGAAGACTACGCCCTTCTCGCCGATGCGGTCAGAACGATGTCGAACGAGGAAGAGTGTGACGGCAAGGTGTTCTACCCTTACGGCAAGGAGATGACCGGTTCGTACGCCTCGGATTTCCTGGAGGCGCTCTTCAATGCGGGCTTCGCTTTCGCCGAGGAAGTCTACCTGCACGAGCAGCCGACGGAGACGGGCGCCACGCAATACCTGGACGCGCGCCTCCGGCAGAGGATGCTCCAATACCACGGGAGCCACGCTGATTGCCAGAAGAATATGATCATGAACATGGGGTACATGTCCATTCCGAAGGAAACGCTGAACACCCACCCGAACGCCGACTGGAAGGTGTTCATGGACATGGAAATGAACCTCCTTGCCAACGATCCTGTCTTCTCGGAGCTCTATGGCGTCGCGTGGTACCACGCCGCCTATGCGGATGAGGAAGCGTTGCGGTGGGCCGCGCAGCTCTTCCGCCATTACTGCATCGAGGGCAGCACAGACATGCTCAGCGGCGGTTCTTACTCGCTCTCATACGTTGGCAATGGAGACTTCGAGCAATCCGCCGCGGGGTGGACCCTCACGCCCGCCGAGACCGGGAGCATCACCGCCGAAAGCATGGATTATTATGGCTGGCTTCAGGGCAGGTACCCAAGGACCCCCCAGGGAGATACCTTCCTGGTGACCACCCGGAGCGCCGTCGCGCCCAACCGCTTCTCGCGGCAGTTGACGGGCCTCCAGGCGAATGGGGTCTATTCGGTGGAGATGTTCGTCGCGGACAACGGGGATATTTCCCAAGGAATATCGGCCGAAAAACAACTCGCGATGAACATCAGTCTGACCAACGTCGAGGTCATCACGGAGAAGTCCATTGAACTGTCGTTCAGCGGCATTCACCCGGTGGGCGCCTTTACGAGCAACAATCCTGCGTGGATGACCTATCGGCGCGTCTACTTCCGCGCGCAGGGCACGACAGCCACGCTGACGGTCTCCGACTGGCTGACCGACCAGAATCCGGGCGGGACGATCGGACAGAAACTGATGTTCAATTTCATCGAGGTGCAGCCGTACTTGGAGTAGCACTGGGCGGGCCTCGCGGGGGATTCATCGGCAAAGAGAGGGCATGGACCGTGTGAGCCTTCTTTGCACGAGCGACGGCCCGCCGGGCGCCGCGAGAGCGATCATGGCGCCATCCCCGAGTCGGCGATTACGCCTTCGCCGGCTGCGATCACATCGGGGCGCTCTTACGGATTGATCATCACTTTGTTGCGCTCTTTCGTCGCCATGACTTCAATCGCCTTGTGGATATCGTTGAGCGCAAAGCGGTGCGAGATGATTTTTCCCGTGTCAATGAGGCCGGTTCTCAGAAGCCGGATGGCTTTGGACATGGCCAGCGGCGTGGTGCCGAAGCTCGCGTCCATGCGGCCTTCGAGGAAATGGGTGAGGCCGCCGTCGAGCTCGAAAGTCTCGTGGGTGGTAATGCCAAAGACATTCCAGCGGGTGCCGCGTCGTCGCAGGTCCAGCATTAACTTCACTGCCCCGATGGGGCCGGCGGCTTCCACAATCAGGTCGGGTCCGGCGGGGATGATGCCGTAAATGGTCTCCTTGGGATTGCAGGTTGCCGGGTTGACTGTATGCGTGGCGCCCAGTTTGCGGGCATTGGCCAACGCGTATTCGGACGTGTCGATGGCGATCACGCGGCCGGCGCCGGCGACCCTGGCGACCATCAGACAGAGAAGACCTATGCTGCCGACGCCGATGATGACGACATCGTCGCCGACTTCCATCTGGCTGTATTGAATGACGCCTTTCCACGCACCAGATAATGGTTCCGTCAAGGCCGCGGCATCGAAGGAGATGTTTTCCGGCTTGTGGAACAGGGTTTCGGCCCGCATCTTCATGTACTCGGCGAACGCGCCGGGCCAGATCTCGTTGGTTCCGTCGCCGCCGGCCGTGTAACCGTTCACGCAGTAATGCGTTCTGCCGCTTCGGCAATGCTCGCACATGCCGCAATATCCGCTCGGCTGAATAATGACCGCGTCCCCCTCTTTGAACTCCTTAACGCCTTGGCCGATCCGGGCCACGACACCCGCCGGCTCGTGACCGGCAATGTACGGGAATTCGACGTTCTTTCGGATTCCCTTGATCGCCTTGTAGTCCGTGGCGCATATGCCGCAGGATTTGATTCTGATGACGACCTCGCCCATCCTGGGTTCCGGTTCGCGGACGTCTTCGAGCACAAGGTCATTGAAGTCTCTAAGCACTGCTGCGAGCATTTCTACCTCCTCATCTTCACTTGTGTGCCCGGCGCCGACCGCCGTTCCATCCATTCTCATTGTTCCGACGGCAAAGCGGTCACGTTACTCCGGGTTGAATAACACCGCCTTAATCGCCTCATGTTTTTCAATACTGTCGACCGCCGCTTTCCAGTCCTTCAAGGGGAACCTGTGCGTAATGAGCTTTCTGACTTCATCGTGCCGGCGGTCCAGTATCCCGACGGTCCTCAGCCAGGCGTCATGCGAGGACGTCCAAGAGAAGGTCAGTCGCAGCGCCTTGGCGAGGGCGGCGTTGTATGGGAAGGGAATTTGTGCGGCAGAGGCGACGCCCAACGCCACAAAAGTCCCGTCCTTGCGGAGAAGCTCTACTCCCTGGGCGATGGCCTGGGGCGCGCCCGAGCAGTCAATCACAACGTCCGCCTTGCCACCCTCCATCATGCCGTGAAGGATCGTCGGAACGTCCTCTTCCGCGGCGAGGACCCGCGTGGGACCAAATCCCTTGGCCAGTTCGTACCGCTGGGTCCCGCGCCGGGTCGGCGTCACACAGACAATATTCTCGACCCCTGAATCCCTCAATATGATGAGGCACAGGAGGCCAATGGGCCCCATGCCGTAGATGACGGTGAAGTCATTCTTCTGGATTCGGCCCCTTTCCAGACAGCCATAGACGCACACGGCGGTCGGCTCCGCAAGCGCCGCCACCTCCAGGCTGACGGAAGGAGGAATCGTGTGGACGCAATAGGCAGGCATATTCACATACTCGGTGTAAACCCCCTGTGAAGCCCAGCCGGGCGGGCGTTTGGAAGGACAGAATTCGTAATGTCCGGAGCGACACATTTTGCAGTTGAAACATGCTCCAACGGCCAGCTCGCAGATGACGCGGTCTCCCGGCGCCAGGCGCGGCGGGACGGATTTCCCAACCGTCGCGATTGTGCCGCTGAACTCGTGGCCGACGATGTTGCCGTCCGGCATATCCAAGGCCCCATGAAGCGCATGTATGTCCGACGTACAGACGCCGATATACTGAATTCTGATCTGCACTTCATTAGGTCCCGGCGGCCCCGGCCTGGGGGTCTCTTCCAAGACAAAGCAGGTCGCGCCGTTCTTGGAGTATTTCTTGACTGCATTCATCCGATCGGAGGTCATCATGGCGCCTGGCTTGCCTCGTCTATATTCTGAACGGTTCCATCGGGAACTTGTTAAGAAGCTCCATCCCGTCCTCGGTGACTGCGCATACGTCGCCCAGCGGCACGATGAACTCGCCGGTTTCCGGCAGTGTCAACTGGGGATGGATGACGGCCACCATGCCCGGCTGAAGCACTTCCTCGTTGGTATCGGTCAGAAAAGGTTTTTCAGCATAGTCCATGCCGATGCCATGACCGATTCGCGGGCTGTTCAACTCGAAGCCATGCGCTCGTCCCGCCTCTTGGGCCGCTTTGACGACATCCGAAACGGATGCTCCAGGCCGAAATGCCCGAAGGGCCGCCTCATGCACCGCCATGGCGGCAGGAATATACCCATCGTGCTGCGGCGACCTGCCCAGGGTGCCGTTCCGCATGCCATGGGCCCAGTACCCCTTGTAGGCGACATACGAGCCACAGATAATCTGGTCCCCCTGTTGGAGCTTTCGCTCGTGCGGGCTGACGATAGGCCAGGTGTCTTTCCAACCCGTTGAAGGGCCTGAGATGAACCAATATTTTGCGAAATCCGCCCCTTGCCGCCTTGCGGTGCGTTCCATCTCGGCGACGACTTCGTAGCCGCGCAGCCCAGGCCGGGCTGCTTCGACGAGGGTCTCGTAGCCCATGTCGCAAATGCGGGCCGCATGGCGCAACAGGGCGAGCTCTCCGGGGCTCTTTGTCGCGCGCAGGTCCTCAAGGGGATCCAGGGACAGGTCCAACCTGTCCTCCGGCAGGGATGCAGTGAGGACCCTCCACAGCCCGAGCGGCATCTGGGTTCCGCCCATCACGCATAACCTGCCCCGCCCGGCGCCCCTCTCATCGAGTATCTTTCTCACCTCGCTGCCGAAGTCCTTCCGGCCATGAGGCAGTGCGGCAGCGCGGGGGTCCACCGGCACGACGTTCCGAGTGTCCCGGATCCACGACACCTTTTCCAGGACCTTTCGCATGTAGGTGAGCCCCGCGAAAAGAAGCACAGGCTCCCCTTCTGGAGTGATGACCATGAGGGAATGCACGTTGCGATCGCGGCTTGCCCAGTTGCTCAGATAGCCGATGTGACCCGTCTGCCCCCAATAGTGCCCCCATGGCTCGGCATAGACCAGAGCGGCCGCAAAGTCGTGTGAAGTCAGAAACCGCTGAATCCTGGAAACGCGCGACCTGAACTCTTCGTCGGAAATCGCTTCAGGAACGGGCATGCTCACGGCTGGTCCCCTTATTTCGGGAAAACTCGCAGATGACAGAGCTTGGTTCATAAACGGACCAAGTCAAGTCCCACCATGCCTGCAACGTATTGGGCCTCCCTGAGCGCGTTGCCCGGCGACAGGATCATGTGATGGCTCGCGCCATGATCCAGGAGCCGCTCAATGAGACCTTTCACCGGCGAGGAGGTGCGGACGACGGCTTGGTTGCCTCGAAGCGTGCGATCCGGCGGAACGGTTTCTCCCGCAAACACGAACAGCTTGCAGTGATCGTCCAGCATGTCCAACTTAAGAAATGACACCTTGCCCGGCGGGATCGGGAATTCAACGGTGACACCGGGTCGATGGTTCCCAGGCTTGCAGTGGGTTCGGTATTCCACGCAAGGGCCTGGGCCGGCCAGGGCCGGAGCGGCCGAACCGCAATGGAAAAGCTCCATCGTGTTGGCGCCTTCGTCATATGTGAATACGTCCATGAGGGTCGCCGGGCGGCCGGTCAGCCTGCTCAGGACATACATGGACACGCCCGCGAGGACGTCTCCCTCGCAAGAGGCCGGGATGCCATTCTGATTCATCGCCGAAATGGCCAGACATGGCGAGGGGACGTCGTGCTCCTTGAACTCAGGAAAACACCGCAGAGACAGCGCAGCCAGCTCGTGCTCTTCCACCGCCTGTTGCAATGCCAGCAGGAATCGAAGGGATGCCTCGACAGATCGAGCCTCCTGGGGCAGCCGCCGACGGAGCATTGCCGCGTCGATGCTAAGCGAACGCAACTTCTCAGCTTGAACGGGATCGTCCACGCTTCCCACGTTGCCGTACAGGCTGAATACTTCTTCCAGAGCTATCCGTACGAACTGCACGCCAAGCTTTTTTTCGAGGACGTCCTCATTGAACGTGCCATCAAGTATTCCCTTTGAACCATACCCCTCTCCGATCCAGCCGAACCGGAGCCGACGAAGCTCAGCACGGACCTTCGCAGCCAGGATAACGGCCCGCAATTCGGCCTCGGATTCCGTGTCCGGCCCCCCATAATACCTGAAGAATGTCTTGTGCATCTTCTTCAGGAAGGAGGCGGCTTCCATGTAGCCCACGTGGGCGACCAGTTGAGATACGCCGTTGACGAACACGTCCCCGGTGACCCACAACATCACAGGGCGTCCGAGACCTTCAATCAGCTTCAGAACCGTCTCGTCCTCAGTCCAACCGGCATAGTGGAGAATCAGGAGATCCGGCCGGGCTTGCGCGATCTGCGACAGGGCGAGCGCCATCTCGTCGTCGGCAACCCCGACGACGCTTGCGCTTGTGTAGTCGACCTGCAATTCACCCGCCAGGTGCGCGACTTGCGCGGCGGCCCCGCGGTGGACCTGGAGCGCCACGTCTCGGTTCACTCGGCGGCTTGCGCACGTCAAGAGCGCGACCCTGACGGTTCGTTCGTTTTCAGACATGGCGGCTCAGAAATCCGGTCCTATGCCGAAGAAGAAAACAGACTCCTTGTCGGTCAGATTAAGGTACTGGTGCACATATCCCTCGGGGATGAGGAACGCTTCGCCCTCCCGCAGTTCAAAGTGCTGCCGGTTGGCATTGGCGGCATCCACATCAAGATCCGGCGTCGTCACGACCCGAATGGCCATTTTGCCCTTGATCATATAAATCACCTCGTCGCCATGGTGATTTTCCAGCTCCGAATGGCTCCCGGGATACAGCCGAATGTGCCCGATTTGGGCGTAGTTCGTGCTCAGGATGAGGGCCGCATGGACATGGCTGTTCCTGCCATGAACCAGATGCTTCCACATGTCCGGCGTTATCTTGACAAGTTCGAGCTTCTCGCGCGCCTTGACCGGATCGACCGGCCATTTCCCGTAACCTTCAAAAAGAGCTTTCATCGAACTTGCTCCTCTCCATGTCTATCCCCGGCACAAAGAACTTGGCGTCTCGGACCGGCGGAATCGTCGTGCCCATTCCGTCATCTTTCCACGCGATCGGCGCCAGGACGGAGAGCACAGCCAGCATGCTCCCGGACAGGTTGAAGATCTGGTGCCGCGTGGCCTGCGGGATATACACGGAATCTCCGGCGTTCAGGTGCAACGTGTAACCGGTCTCCGGATTCAGAATGACCGCGTCCCCCTCCAGGATGTGGTAGCACTCGTCGCCATGCCGATGGTATCCCGGCGGATCCACGTAGCCGCCGGGGGGCAGGTAGTAGAGGCTCAGCGTGATCTTGTCCGTCGAAACGAACGTAAATACCTCGTTCCACGTCCCTTCAAATCCGTACACGTGCTGGGCAGACGCATCTCTGGTGATCCGGGCGGGCTTCTTCTCTGAGGGCTTGAACGGAAAATTGCAGAGATACTTCGGCACTCGTGGCTTGTTTCCGGAACTCATTTGCGTTCTCCTCCCGCAAAGACGAAGGTCACGGCGCCGGTCGTTCTAGGGAACCGCAGGACCTGCGTTCTACTCCGCGGCGACGATCCGGACCGGCTTCCAGATCCCGCCTGCCGCTTCGGTATTCTTGACTCGAACGACAATATGGTTCTTTTCGCCTGGCTTGTAGCGTCCCGTGATATCCACTTCCACGGGCTTGTCCCACAGGGTCGTTCCCGCATCAAGGTTGTTTCCGATGCAGTCCCCATTGATCCACAGCGTGTAGTTCTCGTCAACCGCGCCGAACACCATCCACACTTTCTTGCCGGGAGCCGCAGGGATGGTCAAGTCAACGGCGTACCAACCGTTGCCGATGTAGCCCTCTTTCAGGGAGCTGTCCCAGAAGCTATAGGTTGACATGGAGCGCCATTGGTTGTTTGTCCGGCCCGGCGCGAACCACTTCTCTTTCTCGCCGACGTTCCCGGGGTCGGTACGGAACAGCCACATCTCGGGCACTTGCACGAATTCCTTGGGGTCTTGAACCTTCGCGACCTTCTCCGCCGGGGAAACCGTGAAGAATGCCGTTCCTTCTTTTCCGCCGAAGAGTTCCTTCAGCGTCACGGTCCAGTCTCCCGAGGGATCGTTCTTTGCGATCGGCACCGTGAATGACACGATGCCGTCGGAAGCCATGTAGTAGTCGCTGTAGTCGCTCACGATGCCCTGGCTGTCTTTGATGGTGACGCGCACCGGCGTCAGTCCCGGAAACGGACGTTCGTTTGTGGCGCTGATCTGCGCGCGTACGGACAGGGCGGATGGCCTGCCGGTCTCCGCGGCGACGCTGACGGCAATCGCGCCGACGGCGGCCGGCGCGACCGCGTACATCCTTCCCCCGCCAGGTTCGAGGGCGACATTCCAGGTGAGCCATTCGCCGTCGGAAGAGGGCTTGACGAGGGTCTGCGCGAGGACGTCATAGATGACGACGTCGCTGCGGCGGATGCGCACTTTCACCGTCTGCGCGACGCCGTCGTCCAGCACCCTTCCCCAATGGCCGACATAATCGCCGGCGCGCTGCAAGGTGTTGATGACGAAGAGAAGCCGGGTGGGTCCGTTGTCCAACTCATGCAAGGCCACGGACGCGGAATCGCAATCGGACCAGCGCGTGATCTTGCCATCCAGAAGCTTGCGCACTTCAGCCGCTTGCTCCAGAATCACCTGCTGCAGCTCCGCTCCCGTGGCGCTGAATATGGAGCGCTTGTGCGGAAGGCGCGTTACGTTGGGCAACTCCGGCACAAGGTTCTGGTCGGCGATCACGATGCCACCCTTCTCCGCAAACGTCTTGACCTTCTCATAGATTTGACGGGACATCACTCGGCATCCGGGCAGCGCAATCGCCTTGTAGCCGTCGAGGCCGTCCTTCTCGATCGTCTCGTCGAACACCACCTTGACCGGCACGTGAGCGGCCTGCAATTTTGCGTAGAGCATGCCGCCGTCTTCAGCGGCGAAGCTCTCGGCATCCATCAGGGTCATCATCACATTCGCGTTGGAGAGCAGGAAGGCCACTTCGGCTGGAGGCGGATTGAGATGTTTCACCATGGTCCCGTACGGCTGGAGCAGTCCGAAGTTAAGGTCTTTCACGGCGGAGACCAGGTCAGGATTGGCATAGAGAAGATAGTGGTATCCGAACCCCCTGTCCTGCGCCCGCACGTCTCCCTTGGACGTCGGAAATATCGTCTCTGTCATCGCGGGGTCTCCGACGGCGAGGCCGTCGAAAGCCATGCCGCCGATGCCGCGCGCAAACGCCAGCCACACGGCTTCGCGAATGACATCCGGCGAATGGGCAAGGTGGTAATCCGGTTTCTTGACATAAGGCCACACGGCCGCGCTGCGGGGAATCGCGCAGGCTCCCCAGGCGTACAACTGAAACATGATGCTGGCTTCTTCCCGTTCAGCCCCGGCGATCAGCCGCAACTGGTCTGCCTCCATAGACATCCTGGCCACGTTGGGCCAGGAGTAGACCCAGGATTGGATACGATCGAGGCCGGGCCATCGCCCGAGTACGAACGGCTGCCTCAGGGCCGGCTCATGCATGGTTTCCACATCGGGCCGGACCTTCTTGATCGCTTCGGCGACGCTGGCGTGGAGCATTCCGTACCCCGCGCCGCGCTTCCACCACCACCGATAGAACCGGTAATAGGGGTCGTCATTTTCCACGATGCCGTTCTTGGGAAGTTCGCGTCCCCTGGGCCCGAGGGAATCACGGACATCCGCAGGCACATCAAACCCCAATTCCTTTCGGGCCATGGCGAGCCAGTCGGCGTTCCCGTACACTTCATTGCGATGGTCGCTCTCCCCCGAGAGAGTCACCTCATGGCAAGCCGGGAGATCCTTGTATGCCTGCATGGCTTTTCCAAAATAGTCCTTCAGGTTGTTGATCACCGCCGAATTCCAGAGATTCACGTGCGGCATTCCGGCCGGATGTGTGCCAGTGGCTTGGTCCTGCAAGCCGCTGCCGTCTCGCTTCAATGCAAGGGCGTCCGGAACATCGGTCGGAATCAGGAGCGCATACTGAGTGTCCACGACACCCCATGCGCCGCTCCGGATGCATTCGTCGAAACGATCATAGACGGCTTGGAGTTCCGCCCCCTGGAAGTGCAGCGGGTTATCCGCGTAGCCCCACTTGCCGTTCGCCCACCGCGTCTGGGCCGATTCATACGTGACCTTGACCTGGTTGAAACCCAGCGCCACCGCGCGATCGGGATCGTTGGGATAGAACGTGCCGATCGAAAAACGATCCGAATTCGGCTTCCGGCGGAGAAAGACCGGCGTCGTGTCCTGAGCCAGGATTTTCGAACCCTGCCGAATCGCCACATCCAGCGAGTAGTCGCCGGATCTCCACAAGGCCGGCAGAAGGGAGCAGGTCACCTTGCTCTGCTTGCCCGGCGCCAGCGGTTCGAGATCCACGGTCTGCCGCAGAAGCCCGCCATGCGTCGGATACAGGTCTTCCCTCAGGGCGAAGTCAACTTGAAGACCCTCGACGGGTTTCTCGGACGAGACCAGGAAGGCTATTGCCGCCTCACCCTCTTCGCGGTAAAACGCATGCCGGCTGGGAACAGGTTGAGAAAGCAGAATCCGAGGCGCGCCGGCAGCCTCTGCCTGAAGCGAATACGCGTCGACCCCGAGGAACTGCGTGGGATGTATGCCCGCAGCGCCCAAGGCAATCCGCCCCTGCGTGAACGCGCCATCGTACGCCTCCAGAACTTGCTCGCCATCGCGATAGGCCGTAAGTGTGGGGCCTCGGACTGCCAATGCCAGCCGTGTCGAGGGGGGGATCGTGAGTGCTCGCACGTCCAGGACCTCGGCGAGTTTCACGCGCCGGCCGTCGCGCACACGGTTGATCCGCATGCAGTAGGCGGGCCACTCCAGGACCTCCAACTCGTAGTGATTGTCCGCGTCCAGCCAGCGCGCGCAGACGCTGATGTGAGACTCTCCCCCCGTGCTGAGGACGTCCGCTTCGACAATGTAGTTGTCCCACGTGCGCTCGCCGGCAGCAGTCCAGGCCCACTGGGCGGCCTGAGACGTCTCGGCCAGCTTCTTCCCGTCGCAGACCCACCTGCCGCTTATGTCCGTCCAACGACGGTTATCCTTGAACGACTCGGCAAGGAGACGTTCCCCTCGACCGACGTCGGGCAGCGTCATCTTGATGTAACCATCGCGCTCCTGCGGGGGCACGTCGAAGGGGTCCTTCTGGGCCGGCTTGAGGAAGATCTGAAAGTCCTTCCGGCCGCCCCCGAAAGGACCGCGAAAGCCGGCCTTGTCGCCGAAGTCGAGGAGGCTGACCTTCGGCCATTCTGGAAAGGCGGACAGGTCCGCGTACAGCAGGACCACGTTTTGCGCGAGCGTCGCCTTGCAGCCCACAACGGCAGAATCCGCGTGAAAGGTATACCGATATTCCGCGCACAACTCTGACTTCGTCTTACCGCCGCCCCGCATGACGTAGTACGCCCTTACGGTGAGATCAGCTTTCTTCGGAGATTCCGTCACCGTGATCTTGGGGTCCGAGTCGCGGGAGATGGCGTACAGGTCGGCCACGTCGAGTTGCTCGACAGGGCGGCCCGCGAGCTCCGATATCCTCCCCCCCTTGGTCTTGTCAAAGGTGATCGAATAATACTCGTTGCGGATCACGACGCGGGTCTTGTCCTCTTTGACAAGAAGCTCCGCGCCGGCAGCGCAGCACCAAAACCCCAGGAGTGAGATTGAAAGCAGTAGTGCGGACTTTCGCATGGCTCTTTCCCTTTCTACACTGTGATCAACGTGTCTCGATTCGTTTCTCCCATTCAAGCCCGGCATCGAGTACGCCAGTCTGCCGGTGTCACGCCTATCTCCGCGCGCGCACCAAAATAAGCTTCCAGATTGCGCAGCGGGATATCCCCGTGGATGCCCCCGCAGCTTCCCATCGCAAAGCCGGGGCAGTCCTTCGCGGTCCGATCCACGTCGAACACCATGGCGCGCACGTCGTCCGGGCTCCCGCGGGTCAGCTTCACCGTGTCAATGCCCCCGATGAAGAACCGCCCGGGCCGGCCGAAATGCTCGATGACGGCTTCCACCCGCGTCGCGGGCGTCTCAAACATGAATCCGTCCACGCCGGCCTGGATGAGCTTGGGAAGGAACGCCGTCATGTTTCCGTCCGCGCAGAAGACAACCTTCTTGCCCAGGCGTTTGGCCTCGGCCCAGATCTCCGGGTAATGGGGGAATATGTACTCGTCGTACCATGCGGGGGGGAACATGGGGCCTGCGGAGGACGCCAAGTCGTCATGAACAACGACAAAGGGCGCTTCCGAATTCAGCGCCATTTCCGTCACGATCGCCCGCGATTTCTCGACGCATGGGACAAGGAAATGCCTGTGGAATCGGTCTTTGTCTTCCATCGCCGCCACCATGAACACTTCCCAGCCGAGCACTTCCACGGCCCACATGAACAGCGTCGTGTAGAGCATCGGATAGTACACGCCGGCGTCGCCCATGGCGCGGTCCCGGGCGCGGATATCCTCGCCCGTCCAGGGGTGCGGAACCGGCGTCAGAAGGTCTTCCTGACGAAGCGCCCCCACCGGCAACGTCCATACCTCTTCCGGCGTCCGACAGGCATAGGTATGGCGCATGACCGTATCATAGACGCCGAGGGAACTCCGTCGGTAGGGGCGCGTGGGGTGCAGCCGCGTCTCGCCCTCCGGGATAGGCGCCGGCGCATTCTCCAGCGGCACGCGGTTGACGATGTCAATGCCCAGGGCTTCATACGCGCGCCGATACGCTTCCGGCGTCTGCTGATAGACATCGAGGCCGCTGACCATCTCGATGATGCCGCGGTGGTTCAGAGTCTCTTTGGAGATGCGCTTCCCGGCCTGTTTTCCGACAGCCCAAGCCATCACGTCCTGTTTCATGGATATGCGCCATCCTCTTCATGTGCGCGGACAGCGACCGTCCCGTTGGCCGATCCGCCGGATTCATGTTTTTTCCACGGTCACATCGGTGCGGAAGCGGGTGCGGTTGCCCACCGAGCGCTTCTGAACCACTTCGAATCGCCCTTCCAGCCGAATGTCCTGTGACGAACTGCCGACCATCACATGGACCTCCCCGGCCTCCACGACACGGTCCATGTTCCTGTCGTAAAAGGAAATCATCTCGACAGGCATTACAAAGATCAGCCGGCTTCTTTGGCCGGGGTGAAGCGTGATTCGCTTGAATCCCCTCAACTCTTTCCCCGGCCGCGTAACGCTGGCGACCGGGTCGCGCAAGTAGAGCTGGACGACCTCATCACCTATGAGATCGCCGGCGTTCCGGACCTCGCACGAGATGCGGACTTCCTCCTCGCCGGTCACCCTGTCGGGGCTGATATGGAGGTTGCTGTACTTGAACGACGTGTAACTGAGTCCGTACCCGAATGGGAAGCGCGGCTTGCGCTCGATGAAGGCATAGTGGGCTGAGTCGGCGAAGGAGGATGGGCGCATGTGATAGGGGGTCGGCGCTTGTCCGGCGGCGCGCAGCAACGATACCGGGAGTTTGCCGCCGGGATTGATGTCGCCAAAGAGGACATCGGCGACGGCGTTGCCGCCTTCCTCGCCGGGGAGCCACGCCTCCAGGATAGCGGGGACGTTTTCGGCCATCCACTCGATGGCCATGGGCTCCCCGTTTGTGAGAACTGCAACGAGCGGCTTGCCGGTCTTGTGGAGTTCCTTCAGCAGCTCTTCCTGAACGCCCGGCAAGTTCAGTTCGGCGCGGTCAATATTCTCTCCAGACGTCCCACCCTTGTGAAGAGCGGATCGCCCGCCCATGACGGCGATCACGACGTCCGACTTCTTCGCAATTCGAATCGCTTCGTCGAAGCCTTCCCGGGAGAATCCCATCACGTCGCAGCCGCGCGCGCTGCAGACCTTAGTCCCGGATGAGACTTTGCTCCGGATGCCTTCCAGGACGCTCACGATTTTCACGGCATCTCCGTTCAGGTCTTTCTTGTAGACCGAGTAGGAGTAGTCGCCCAGGAGCGCATGGGTGCAATCGGCGTTCGGGCCGACGACGGCGATGGACTTGATCGTCTTGTCCAGGGGAAGGAGGTTGCCTTCATTCTTGAGCAGCGTCATCGACGCGCGCGCCGCTTCGAGGGCGACGGCGCGATGCTCCGGCATATCGAAGACCTTCGGCGCTTTCTTTGCGTCCACCGTGGGGGCATCAAAGAGGCCGAGCAGCATTTTGATTCGAAGATGTCTGCGCACGGCCTCGTCCACAACCTGTTCGGAGAATTCGCCGTGTTCCACGGCTTCAACCAGTTTGGAGAAGCACACGCCATCCGGCGTTTCCACGTCGAGTCCGGCGGCGAGGGCCAACTTTGCGGCGTCCGCCCGCCCGGCGGCCACGTGATGCGTTGCATGCAACATATCCACGACGCCCCAGTCGGCGATAACGATGCCCTTGAATCCCCATTCGCCGCGAAGTATGTCGGTGAGAAGCTCTTTGCCGGCCGCGCATGGCACGCCATCGATCTCATGATAGGCGGCCATGACCGACTCCGCGCCCGCCTCTTTCACCGCCGCCTCGAAGGGGAGGAGGAAGACCTCGCGCAATTCGCGCGCCCCCATGTGAGCGGGGGCGCAGTTCCGGCCGCCCTCGCTGGAACTGTACCCAGCGAAGTGTTTCAGCGTTGACACGACGCCGGTGCGCAAATCGCCGCCGTGCAGACCGGTCACAAAGGCTACGCCGATGCGCGAGACGAGGTAAGGGTCCTCGCCCCAGGTTTCCTCGGTGCGGCCCCAACGAGGATCAACCCCGACGTCGAAGACCGGGGAGTACATCAGATGACTGCCCGCGGCGCGCGCCTGCTGCCGGATGACTGCGGCCATGCGCCCGCTCAGGTCGGGGTCCCACGCCGCGCCCATGCCGATGGCCTGGGGAAAATGGGTCGCTCCCATGCTGACGAAGCCGGCCACGCATTCGTCATCGAAGATCGCCGGGATGCCGAGGCGCGTGTCTTCCTTGAGGAATCGTTGAATCCGGTTGGCGTTGTCGGCCGTTTTCTCCGGCGGCAGGAGGGTTGCCCCGGCCGAGAGCGTGATCTGGCCGATGCCATCGGCCAGGTGGCGGGCCATGTTCTTTTCCGAAAGCGCGCCGCTCTCATCCATCAGGGCGCCCAAGGGCGCTCCGGTCAACTGCGCGATCTTTTCACGCAGAGACATCTCCTTCAGCAACTTCTCGATTTGCCGCGCCTGCGGCGAGGTCAGGGAATGGCAAGACATAAGGCCCTCTCAATTATTAGCTACGCATCCAACCGTTGCGATTCTAGAATTTCTCGGCGTATGCTGTCGCCATGTCCACAACGGCTTTGCCTGCTTCCTTGTCCTCAAACGGGACGTCCTTTACGGCAAGAAGCGCCGTGCGGAGAGCGGCGATCTCCGTCGGATACTGGGCCTTGTCCTCTCCCGAAGCCACTTTGTCGAACCCCTCCAACTGCAGCCGTTCCAGGAGGTAGCGCACACTCTTGACGTTCTTGGACCGCGTGGCAATCTTCACCGCGAACGCCGCCCCCTCCAAGCACCGCTTCTTGTCCCCCGTTGCGGAGAGAATCATAAGCCCCTTGAGGAACCCGGCCAGGGTGATATCCGCCGCGTATTCGGCGCCGTCCATTTCTTTCAGGGCATTGTAGGAAAGCTCCGCAAATTCCTTGTCCTTCTTAAGCCCCCGCAATGCATCCGCCTTGGCCCCGGTAACCAACAGCCATCGGCTCCACAGGAAGGGGTCGCGCTTACTCGCATCGCCTCCGCTCATGTCGCCAACCAAGCCCAGGGCGTCGTCGGCGATGGCCAGCCCTTTGTCCAAAGTGGCCGGATTGCCGCACGTGATCTGAGCAGCGTCAACCATCAAGATCAACTGCCACATCGGGTCCAACTTCTGGTTCTTGATGGCGTCCTCGTAAAATGCCATGGCCTTTTCGAGGCTTGGGTCCATCCCTTTCAAGGCGGTCAGTTTGTTCCGTACCGCCGCGCCTCGGTCCGCATCCGAGAGATTCTGAATGCTCAGAATCTGGTCGCACAGCGTGTTGAGCTTATCCCATTCGCCTTTGGCGCGCGCCTCCTGGCCCTGGGCCGCAAGCTGCTTCACGTCACTCTCTTGCGCCTGCGCCGCCGACACGGCCAAGGCCAATACGAACGCCACGCAGACATATCCCAATCCTCTTCCCGCGATCATGGTCCGTCCCTCCTTCAATTGCCCGCGCGAACCGCCATTAACGGAATTGCTCTTTGCTCAAAACGACACCGGTTGACCTGTGCGTATGGACTGCTCGCCCGCCAGGGCGATGCGAATACTTTCCCGTGCCGTTTCCGCGTGCGTTACGGACTCGATGCCAGGATTCGCGCGCGACCGGCAGGAAAGAAAGCCCAACCAGCCGGTCCGGTCGCCGTGCGGATCGTCTTCCGGAAAGGTCTCCACGACGGGGGGCTCGCTCGATCCGCGGAACGCATAGCTCAAGCGCGTGTAGTCGGCTACGAGGCGGCCTTTCTCGCCCACGATCTCAAGTTCTTCGAAAAAGGGGGAGAAGAAACACACTTCGACCAGGGCCTTGGCTCCGTCTTCATAGTCCACAAGCACAAAGGCATGATCCAACAACTCGCCGGGATTGCCCCCTTCCTGCGCGGCAACGGCTTTTCCGCCCGTAGCTTGGACCCGAACGGCGCGGCTGCCGGTGAACCAGTTGAAGAGGTCAAAGTCATGGCAGTTCTTGTCGGCCAGCATGCCGCCGGATTTCGCCGGATCGGCGATCCAGTTGTCCACTTTGGGTATGAACGGCCCCCGCATCACGCGGTACGAAAGCATGCGAACGCGGCCGAGAACGCCCGCGCGGACAAGCTTATGGGCGCGAACGAACACGGGCCTGGACCGCTCCTGGAACCCGACGTAGAAGAGAGAGCAGGCCTTTCGGGCCGCCTCGACGATGCGATCGCAGTCTTCCAGGTTCGGGGCCATCGGCTTCTCGCAATACACGTCCAACCCGGCCGCCAACGCTTCCTGCGCAATCTCGCGATGAAGGTGCGGCGGGGCGGCAATCACCAGAACGTCCAGCCGTAGCGCCTTGAGCATCGCGCGCCAGTCTGTGTACGATGCAGCCTCGGGGACAAGGACTGAAGCCGCAGCCAGACTCGGGGCATGTGGATCAGCGTAGGAGACCACGGTTCCCGTTTGAGTCTCCAGGATAGCCTCGATCAACTGCCGCCCACGATTGCCGACGCCGACGACCCCAATGGCGGGCGGCTCTATCAAGGCGCTTCCTCCCGCTGCGCGTCCGACGCCAGAACAGATCATATCACCCTCACGCGTCCCATCACAGGTCGAACCCAACGCCTTATTCCCGTCCAGGCGCGCCATTCGTCTCCAAGACTTCCTTCAAGGCCACGCGCCTCCCTTGCTTCTGGGCAATGCGCGCCGCCTCGATGATGGCGATCGGTTCGAGAATATGCTCATAGGGGATCGGCGGAGTCCGGGTATCCAGCATCTGTTTGAAGAGTTCGACGATGCGACGGGTGCCCGTGTCGAATTCGGGGTCGCTCATCCCGGGAGAGTGAATCACCCCCAGCCGGCTGAATGCCGAACAGCAGAAGGAGTGGGTCCTGGCAAATACGGTGTCAGGAGCGCTAAGGACGAACGCCTCGAGCCCGTTAGCGTAATGGAGCAGGATGCACTCGAGGGGGATCGAACCGATGCATTCCACCCATTCGACGCCATAGCCGACCATCCCATGAGCCAGGGCGAGGCCATGTCCCACTCCGGAGTTCGAAGGGCCGCAGCCCTTGACTACGATCATTCCGACGTCGCCGATCTCCTCGAAACGATTCCGGAAGCGCTTGCCGACGTCCGTGTGTGCCAGGATTGAAGCGTTCATGAGCACCGTATTGTTGGCCTTGGCAAGGCGGACCATCTCTTTCGCGTCCGCCAGCGTGGCGGCAAAAGGCTTATCCACGAAACAGGGGATGCCCCTCTCGAGGAACGGCCGGGCCAACTCAAGGTGGTCCGCCCCGTCCTTGGGAGAACTGGAGTCCGCGATGTATCCGGCGTCCACGTCCTCCACAAGTTCCTCCATGGATTCGCAGACCTTGGGGTGGCTCAGGAAGGTCTCCGAGAAAGCGCGCGCTCGTGCGGGATAGGTTCCATACTGGAGTTTCGGCCGGCCGTCGGCCTCCAGGCCTGCTTCCGGGATGCGGTCGAAAACCTTCGTGATTCGAAAGCCGGGCACGCGTTGAATCTTCAGGCGTCCCGGCTCGGCGGGACCCGCCTTGAAATGGTGATGCACCGCCACCCGCGTGGGGGCCTCCTCATTGTCGTGCGTCGACAGAACCTGCATGTCAGGCTCGTCCATGAACACTCCGAACCAGTAGGCATGCGTGTCACAGCGCACCACGGCCACGCGCCATTCCTTTGACGTCGTCACGCGCGTCACCTTCCTATGAGTTCTTTCTGGGCTCGGGCATAGATCTTGTCCAGCTCACTCTGCCGGTCTTCCGGCAGGTGGTAAGGCTCGAAGTTGCGGATTCGATCCAGGGCCTCCGCCCTGGCGCGGTCCTTCAGCGTCGTCCGGTGAGAGAGCCAGGACTGAAGCTTCTGGCGGATGAGCCGTTCCGACGGGGACACGATGTTCCGAAACCTCTTCACCGTATTCTCGTGCGAGAGAAACGTGTCCCTGCCGAGGCTCACCTCCCTGCACTCCTCATACAGACCTTCCGTGCTGATGATGTCGGGGTGCGGGTCGAAGGCCTCGATGACTTGTCGGATGTACTTCACCATCTCGACGTCCATGACGAACTGGACGCCGCTGAACAGGTCGTCCACGCACAACGATCCGGCGTAGTAGAAGGACCGGGCCCCCTGGAGCGCGCCCAACAGACCCTGCGCCATTTTTTCCAGCGCGGCCTGTTCGTCCATGACGGCGGAGGCCGTCTCAAGGAGGACCATGTCTTGCGCCCACGACGGGGGCTCCTGCCCGCACAAGCGCGGCACAAGTTGTGCGTTGAGGCAACTGTACAGGTGCCGGTTGGGCGCGCCGAAGGCCCAGCACGCATGACGCATGTCCGTGGGAGATGGCCCTCGGATATAGACCGGGGTCCGCACCTCGGGGTCGAAGAGATTGAAGAGGATATGAACCGCGAGCGACTCGGCCAGCGTCATCGTCGCACAGCCGGGGATGGTAATCGGTTTCGTGATTCCGCCCATGGGGTGGTCCACGGTGGCGAACGTGATATCGCGATTCTTCTTGAAGTCGGCATGAAAACTCAGAAAGACGTCCACGTCCTTGGGATCCAGGGTCATCTGTGTCGGGACGCACAGGGTAATGGTGAACGGTTTGCCCATGACGCGGTTCATCTCGTAGATGTAACGTGTCTGTTCCGGCTGCTGATAGTCGTACGGGCGGATATCCTGGCTCGTCTCATAGCATATCTTGAAGCAGGCGATCGCTCGCATGATGGGGGGCAAGTCCTGCGGCATCACGGGATAGTTGCCGCCGATGCCGTACGAGTTCACCAGCTTGATCCCGTCGCGGAGGTCCTGACAGGTGGCGGGACGTATCTCCTCGGTTTCCATGTCAATGAGGTTCATGGCAACCCCGCCCACGACGACACGCCACTCCTCCGCCCGCTTGGGACGGAGCGCCTTGGCCTGCGCCGCCGCGCATTCGCCCGAGATAAACTCCTGCAAGTACCGCCCTGCGAGATCGGGATCGAAATACACACGGTCGCCGTCAATGCGGATTCCCGGCATGCCACGGATTTGAGACAGGAACTGCTCGTGGGCCACGCGGAATCCAACCGCATGGAGCAGTTTCAAGGCAACGTCGCAGCATTCCTGCAATATTTGCGGCGTGAGCTCGATGGCATAGGCTGGGTATGTGTACCCCATGGGCTTCGCGTGGGTTCTCCTGACGGCCGCCTCAGATCGGCCTGGACTTTGCTATTTTCTTCTGGCCGCAGGATCGAGGAACGCAAGGTGGCCGCATTTCGGGCACTTATAGCTCTGCACAATCTCGTCCACTTTCTCAGGGGGCGCGTCCTCCGACAGAGCGGGCATGGGGATCTTCTCTCCGCATTCTCGGCAGATCGCCGGTTTGCACAGGGTGTACTTGCCGGTCTTTGGGCTCTTGAACCTGTTGCCCTCTCTCCCCAACTTGTCCCACTCCGCGGACGGCAGCGTAGTGAATTCCAGGGTTTCGCTGTCTATCATTTCCACGGGCGCGACGCCGACCCACGTTGGCGGCTTCGTCCCCTTGCTTAACGTGCGATGCATCAGCAGCGCCGCCCCGACAATGACGACCAGGAGTAGCGCAATCACGCCTATCTTCTTTGGACCTTCCATATCCGCCCTTCCTCATGACTCGGTATCTGCGCGGCGTGGCCGTGAACCCGATTATGCGCAGACGGGGGCCGTGACCCCCGCCTGCGCAACAGTCCCGCGAGCCGGCTCACTGGTCTATGCCGGCCGCCACGTCGAACCCATGCCAGACGGTCTGACTGGTCGAGTAGAAAGGCCCGCGGCTTTCCAACGTCGTGCCGCTTGGGATAGTGACGCCGTACGTGATCGCGGCGACCGTCAACTCTGACGCCTGAAGGGTGTCGATGTTTGTGCTACGGTACGGCCACGACGTCCACATGATCTGCTGCTGCGGGTCGCCATACCACCGGGCGCTCCAGTCGCCGTAAAGAACGTTGTATCCATCTCGGTGAGCGTAGACGGCCATGCCGGGACGCATGATATTGGCGCCATAATCGGTGGTCTTGTAGAACTGAGAAAACGAGTCGGTGACCAGGGCGCGGCCGCCGAGCAGCTTCTGTGTCTTGAATGCCGGGCACCCGGCCTCCGCCGTAATGGCAGGCTTCGTGAGGCCCATCGTCACGTGACTCTGGTCCTTGCCGGCGGCCAGGTACGCGAAGAAGCAGGGCACGCCACGGTAGCTGTAGTTGCTCTGGAGAACGCGGCCTTCGTATCCGTCATTGTGGAGGAAGGGATACTCATCCCACGCGTCGTACGAGCCGCTCCCGTCCAAGTCGCGCGGCTTGAATAGCCAGGCCCCGCGGGAGATCGACTCATGATCGTACCCGCCCGCACAACGCTGCACATCGCTCACTTTCGACCAACCGTATGTTTCGCCCGCAAGTTTGGCCGTTGACCCGTCCGTGGGCATGGACTCGCTGGCGGTAGGGCAGAAGAAGGTGCGCGCATCGCCGACATAGTTCCCTTCCACGAGATACCCGAGTCCAATGGGGGCCATGCTGAGCTTGCCTTTGGCCGGCACGTTGGTGTAATAGTTGTCGCTCTGAGGAGTCCTGGGCGAGGAGTAGCCGGAGTATCTCTGTCCCATGTAGATGGTCCGAAACATGGAGCCCGGCCACTTGTGACCATACCACTCAGACCAGGTAGCATCGTAACGAGGCCCGGTGCGAACCACCTCATCTCTGTAGTCCGCACAGGCAGCATCCGATGGATTGAATTTGCGTCCCTTGTACCAGCCGTTGTCCGTCGTGCTGCGGCAGTCAGCCGGGCCCTGGCTCACGCCGGCTGCGCCCACGCCCCACGTCGGCCAGGAGGGGAAATACTGGCTGTAGTCGCTGCAGTAACTTTCCATCCCCTTCGACGTCTGACTGAGGTTGTTCAGGCACGCCGTGCGCCGGGCCTTTTCTCGCGCAGCGGCCAGCGCGGGCAAGAGCATTCCGGCGAGAATCGCGATGATGGCAATCACGACTAGCAGCTCGATCAACGTGAAGGCTGACAACCATCCTCTAAAGGACCTCATATTAGCGCTCCTCCAAAAAGAACGGAAGAAAACCTATCGCCATTCCCGCGGATCATCCTCTTAAGCCGGCCGCCTCCTTTCTTTTACTCGTGCTTGCTCAACATGGCCAACAATCTTTGATGCAGATCGTCGAAATGGTCCCACATGGTCAGCAATGCCTGCCGGGCGTCGCCGGTCGCGATCGCCTTGGCCACTTCCACGTGACTGACGCGCGGCTCGTAGTTATGCTGCAAGACACCTCCCTGCATGGACTCCGGGCAGAGGATCGTCAGGTAAAGCGTGTTGGTCAGACCTTGGGATATCTCCTTGTTGTCCGCCAGTTTTGAGATAAGCCGATGAAACTTGAACTCCAATTTCGATCGGACGACGATGTTGCCTGATTTTCTGGCATCTTCAATCTGGCTTCCCAACTCTTCGAGCTGAGCGCACTCCGCAGGTTTCGCTTTCGTAGCGGCGGAGGCTGCGGCAGCCGTCTCAAGAGCACGCCGGAGTTCAACCAGCGCAACCGCCTCTTCGAAACTCAGTTTCCGCACAAACACGCCAATATGCGGAATCTGTTCCACCAGCCCATCGGCAGTCAGATTCGCCAGAGCAACCCGGATGGGCGTGCGGCTCGATCCAACTTCCTCGGCAAGGGTGCGTTCGCTCAGTTGCATGCCGGGCGGAAACTCCCCCGTGATGATCTTTTCCCGAATGATGTCGCAGGCATCGGTGGCAAGGTGCCGCACGCCGTATTTTCCGACGGTGGCCGCTGTATCTGAAACAGCCATGGATTGTCCTTTTCCGCAAAGTGCGTCGTGTGGCACGCCCTATGGCATACCATGCATACCGTAACAGGGTCCGGGGCCATTGTCAAGCATTTTTTTCCTCTTCCGCCCATGCCCAGTCTACGGTTCGGGCGAGTAGAGCCGGTCTGCTTTTCGGCCGCTGCCGAAGTCACCATGCCCTGGCGCGGCTTGCCGAGGGCAACTGGCAAGCGCCGCAAGTGGCGCGGACAGTCCACGCTGAGAGAACTCGCTCCTGCGGCGCAGACCGGGCACGAGGCCCGCGGCGGCAAACCAACAGCCTACGTTTCCACCTCGACGATCACATGCTCGACGGCCGTGTGCCTGTGCATATAGATGACGTGGAGGAACCCGTCCTCTCCCCGGCACATCGCCGGCTGGCACTTGTTTCCCGGCGCGGGGGCAATCTCGATCAGTTGCTCCCAGGTGGCCCCTTCGTTTCTGGAGGAAGCCAGCCAGAGCGGGCTGCGTTCGTGCCAGTCCAGGTTGCGGGTGTTGTCATAGGCCATGATCAGCGAGCCATCGGGCCAGGAGATGACGTCTATCTTGGACTCATTGTTCAGGATGGTGCTGGGCGCTGGCGGCGTCCATGTCCGTCCGCCATCCCCGCTCTTGCAGGTGTATGACACCACGTTCCCCTGATACCCCTCCGCGCCCCAGCTAAGGTCGGGGGGGCACGCTCGCGTGAACATTCGAATCGAGCCATCAGGCCGGACCGTCATGGCCGGCTCGCGGATTTTCGTCCCGTCGGCGGTCTTGAGCAACGGCCCCATCTTCCAGCTCTCCCCGCCGTCTGAAGACCTCAAGATGCGCACACAGCCCATGTAGCGCTCTGAATCCTCCGTACTGCTGATGGCCATGACCATATCTCCGTCGGGCAACAAGACGCCGTCGTTGCTCGGATGGCCGATGAACGGGATGTTCGTCTCCCGGGCGGGCAGCCACGTAAGGCCGCCATCCCTGCTCTTGCGCATCCAGAGTTTGTCTCTGCCGCCGCACCATGTCATCACGTTCCGAGACGTGTCCAGGAACTTGGCGAAGATGAGGAGGATTTCCCCATGCCGGTTCTTGAAGAAACTCCCGTTATGGCAGGCGTACCGCATGTCCATGCCGACGCCCTCGGGGACGCACCATTCCCGCGCGCCCCGCTCAAGACGCGAAAGCCATATGGCGCAGTCGGGCCCCATCGGGTCGCCGTTCCAGTCCAGCTTCCCTCCGCACCATGTGGCGAGGAGGGTTCCATCGTATCCCAGCGTGAGGCTTGGCATGTGATTGCATTGCCGCTCGTCAAACCACGCTTGGACCCACTTCCGCGCCCGGATGCTTGCTTTCATTGAGTCCCTCCCTGTCGGCGATGGGCATTGCCATTCGCGCAGACAACAGATAATTCATGGCATAGCAGCACGGCATGTCGCAGACAGGCATACCTGGCATGCCAAGCAGAATCCTACCACTCTTCCTTGCCCATATCAACCACTCCTCTAACCACAGTCATGAGACCTTTCAGGCCCGTCGTGCGAGATCATCGCCACAATGGCAGAGAGGGAAGAACCGCATGAGCGCTTGCGCGGTGGGGGGGCGAAATCAGGCAGCCAACCGTGGCTTGATCACCAGAGTCTGAGAAGGAGAGGCGATTCTACGGCCGGCGATGTTGCGGGGCGGTTAGAACAACTCTCGCATGTAGCGCTCGCACTTCTCCCGCATCTCCGGCGCCAGGCGGCGCTCGAAGGGCCAGCTCTCGTGGCGAGCCAGGTCGCCGACGATCTCAGAGGTCACTTCCGCCGTCCAGGCGATCTGCTCGATGGAGACCGCGCCGAGGTCGCTATGGACGGAGTGATGGTACCAGTACTGGCTGCCGTGGGTGGGCCGTGTCAGCCAGACGCCCGGAATTCCCCGCATGGCAAAGGGGAACATGTCCTGATAGGGACAGACGCCGGCAACGACTTTGCCGAACCGGAGGCGCGTCTCGGCGACCGCCTTGACGTAATAATCCATCTCCTGCGTGCCGGTGCACTGAATCTCCGAGCTGCCCAGATAGGCGCCGATGGCGTCATGGTTGAACACAAAGGCAACGCGGTCGAGGTCCGCCGCCTGGCTCTCCACGTATCGCATCGCGCCGACGGAGAGTTGCTCCTCGTCGCCGAAGCCGATGAAGCGCAGCGTGTGCCTCAGGCCCTTGCCGCGCAGACGTCGCGCGCATTCCAGGGTGGCGGCGATCCCGCTGGCGTTGTCGTCGGCCCCGGCTCCGACACTGACGGAGTCCAGGTGCCCGGAAATGACGATCACCCGTCCGGCGGGGTCCGAGCCGGAGAATTCGCCGACGGCGTTCCATGAGGCGGCCGGTTCGATGCGCCCGGAACAGGTGAGCCGCACGCGCCGCGCGCCGCTCCGCGCCAGCGCCCAGGCGTCCATCATCGAGACGCTGGCCATCGGCTTTTTGACCATGCGCATGAACTTCTCTCCCATCCCCATGGCGATGGGCCACTCCGTCGCGTAGCGCGTGTCCACGTACAGCAGCGCCTTTAGAGGGGACTCCTGCATCTGCCGGAAGAGCTCGGCCGATTCCCCATACCCCCCGTAGAACAGGCCGATCTTTCCCTCCAGACCGTCGAGACGCATGCCATGTTCATACTCGAATGGCTCGATGATCGCCAAGTCTCCCTCTACCCCCTCCGGCGGGGTGGAGAGCGAGTGAGTCACCTGGCCGACCTCGATCCGCCGCCCGCTGTCCAGGTCGGTCAACACCGCCGGGGCCGGAAGCCAACGCTGAACGGAAAATGGAAGCTTGCCGACGCTCGTCGCGCCAAGTTCACGGAGGCGACCTACCATATAGTCGGCCACCCGCTCCTCTTCCGGCGATCCGGCGAGCCGCCGCCCCACTGTGTTGCACATGAACTCCATGTCGCGGCGAACTTGGTCGAGTCCGGCGCGGTCTTTCAAGTGTCTCATGTTCCCTTCCTCTCCAATCCCGCGTCCTTGTGGCCTGCATATCGGACCGTGCCGATGAGACGGAACTGGTCGTGGCGGTAATGGCTCACGAAGATCACGGCCGCTGCGCCGCCGGCCAGACAGGCGATCTCCGTTTCTTTGAGCACGGGCGCCCCAATCTTTTCCTGCAGGATAGCGGCCACCAGCCCCTCAGCCGCAACCGCCTCGACAGACTGCACCGAGTGGCCGAATTCGATTCCCTGCACCTTCTGCCAGCGCTCGAGCGAGTCCATCCCGGCGAGGTCCTCCTTCGACAGTTTGTCCGCATACGCGCGCAGAATCCATAGCTCGTCCATCGCCACCGGCGACGATCCCATCGAGTCAATCCGTCGAACGAAGAGTACGCGGTCGCCAACGAACGTATGGAGTTGCGCGGCCGTCTCCTCATCGGCGGTCCGCCATTCCCACAGGTCCACCCGGCGCGTGATGTCGGGGGCGTGGCGAGTCAGGCTGGCGTCGAACTCCGCGCTCAGGACGGGAATCTTGCGCGCAGGTTTGGCTGTCAGAAATGTTCCGCTCCCCTGCCGACGCCGAACGAGCAACTCCTCCTCCAGTATCTGCAACGCGCGCCGGATCGTTATGCGAGAGGTGCGGAACTCCCGGCACAGATCCTGTTCCGACGGCAATTGCTGGCCGGGCTGGAGTTCGTTGCCGAGAATCCTGCGCCTCAGAATCTCAGCCACCATGTTGTACGCCGTAGTCCTGCGAATCACCGGCGAACTCCGTTGTTGAGTACGGGAATCTTCCTGCGAAACATCAGCCGAAAGCACGCAGCGCAACCGTCCCGCGCGACTTCCCGACCACAGTCCAATACGACCCGACTGTTCTTCCACTTGAAAAGCGCCACGCAACATGTTATATCATTATAACACGTCCTGATGCAAGAGAATCCCGGGTGGAGGCATCTGCGTTGTGGCCACAGGTAGGGGCGTAGCATGCTACGCCCCTACAACGGATGGCGATTCGACGCCTACAGCGCAAATGCCTCAGGCGGTTCTTCAAGGAATCTTGGCGCATCCTTGCATAAGTGGAAGGAAGCATGAGCATATTGAGAGCCGGCGCAGCAAAGACGGACATCACGCCCGACTATCCGGTCTGGCTTGACGGCAATCCGCGCGATCACAAGTCCGAGGGGGTGCATGACCCAATCCTCGCGCGCGCGCTGGCAATCGAGAGCAGGGAAGGCTCCTTCGCCCTTCTGAGCCTTGACCTCTGCTGCCTGCACGATGACGTCGCGGATGCGGCGCGCCGGCGCATCGCCGAACGCACCGGCATTCCGTATGAGCGGCAGGTCATCGCTTGCGGCCACGTCCACTCCGGTCCCACGACATACGGGTTCTTATGTCCCCGGGAGGAGAAGTACATCGAGTGGCTCCTGCCGCAACTGGCCGAAGTGACGCAACAGGCACTCGACGCGGCTGCTCCGGCGCGCGCCGGCTCCGGCGTCGGCGAGGAGTTCACGATCAGCGAGTACCGGCGCTTCTACCTCAAGGACGGCCGCATCGCGATGAACTGGGACAGCTTCACCGCGGAGGAACTCATCGGCCCGGCGGGGGTGATGGATCCCGAAGTCGGCGTGGTGCGGATTGACGCCCTGGACGGAAAGCCGATCGCCATCCTCTACAACCATGCCGGCCACCCCAACACGCCGCCGGGCACGTGGTTCCAGATCAGCGCAGACTACCCCGGCGTCGCTTCCGCCGCCATTGAGCGGGAATTCGGCGGCGTGGCGGTCTTCACCAATGGCGCGCAGGGCAGCGTGGATATCCCGGCGTTCCGCGAACGGGACTGGGAGGGGATGGAGCGCAAGGGGACCTGGCTGGCACGAGTGGTGCAGGACGTGGCCCGGCGCATCGTCCCCTCCGACGAAACCTTCGCGGTGCGGCGGTCGCGGTTCAGCGTCGGCGTGCGGAAGATCACCCCGGACTACCTGGCTTGGGCGCGCGAGATGCTTTCGCGGCCGAGTCCGCCGCATACGATTCGCGACGGCGTGGACGACACCATATACGCCCGCATGTGCATGGACCTGGTCGCGATGGGGCGGTCGAGCTTCGACGTAGAGATGACGGGATTCCGCATGGGGGGCGCGGCGTTCGTCAGTTTCCCCGGAGAACTTTTCACGGAGATCGGCCGGCGTATCAAGGCGCTGCATCCGGAGAAGAGGACGTTTATCGTGGACCTGGCCAACGGCTACCTCGGCTATGTCCCCACCTCCCGAGCGGTCCGCGAAGGAGGGTACGAGTCGCATCCCGGCACGGGCAGCCGGCTGGAGGAGAAGGCGGAGGATATCATTGTGGAGCAGACTGAGCGGCTTCTGAAACTGCTTTCAGACGGATGACTTGCGGATTGAAGCAGCATGCCGTCCATTCGTTGTCCATTTGTTGTCCATAGTTCAGGAGAGTTGAGATGGAAAAACTGGCAATTGACGGCGGGAAACCCGTCACATCGAGAGAGGCCGCCAAGCGGTGGCCTGTGCTGGATCAGACCGATCGCGATGCGGTGTTGCGCGTAATCGACCGAGGCATTGTGGCAGGCGGCGGGGCGCCGGAGGCGCGCACGCTGGAGAAGGAATGGGCGGCCTACTGCGGGCGGAAACATTGCCTGGCCACGTGCAGCGGCACTGCGGCGCTCCACATGGCGCTGGCCGCGGCCGGTGTCGAGCCGGGCTGTGAGGTGATCACCTCGGCCTTCACATTCCTGGCATCGGCCAGTTGCGCGTTGCACCAGAACGCGGTCCCCGTCTTCGTGGACATTGACCCGCGCACCTACAACCTGGACCCGAACAAGCTTGAGCGGGCGATCACGCGCTACACCAAGGCGATCGTCGTGCCGCACATCCAGGGGCTGATGGCGGACATGGACCCGATCATGAAGATTGCGAAGAAGCACAACGTGATCGTGATCGAGGACGCCTGCCAGGCGCACGGCGCGACGTACAAGGGGAAGATCGCCGGCTCCGTCGGCCACATGGCTTGCTTCAGCCTCAACAACTTCAAGAACCTCTGCGGCGGCGAGGGCGGCCTGCTGGTCCTCGACGACGACACCTGGGCCCATCGCGCCATGCTCGTGCGCATGTTCGGCGACGAGGTGGACGACGAGAGCAAGCTGCGCGTGTACAACGCCAGCATTCTGGGGTACATGTACCGCACGCAGGAACTCCCGGCGGCGCTGGCCCGCGCGCAGTTGGTCAAGCTTGACAAGCTCAACGCCCTGCGCCGGAAGAACGCCGGCTACCTGATCCGTGAACTCGGCAAAATCCCCGGCGTCATTCCCCCCTATGTCCCGCCCCGACAGGAGCACTCCTTCTTCATGTTCAACGTCCGCTTCGATCCGAAAGCGGCCGGCGTCAACGCCACCCCCTTCGACTTCCGCAAGGCGGTCGAGAAGGCGCTCTATTCCGAAGGGCTCCATATCGGCCAGTGGCAGACCATGCCGGTCCCGGCCCAGGACCTCTTCCAGACCCAATGGGGCTACGGCCGCACCGGTTGCCCGTGGGACTGCGACAAGTACAAGGGGAAGATGAAGAAGCGCCGCCCCTCCGACCGGCCGTACAACCCCGACAACTTCCCCGTCGCCCAAGCGTTGTGCCGGAATTACACCGTCGTTCACGGCATCCATCCGCCCAATGGCATGCCGGAGATGAAGAACGTCGTCGCCGCATTCAAGAAGGTTTTCGCGAACCTCGGCGTGGCAATGGCGCACGGGGATGACCGCATCTACCCGCACGCCGACGGCTCGCTGTATGGCACAGGCTGAGGACAACTGATTGCGGACTAGTGATTTCCGAATAGCAGCTGTGTCACAACCCCTTCATTGTCCGGTTCGGAGCAGTTGTTGATTCGGCCATGCCATGTCCGCAAGCGCGGTTTCCGGTCGGAGATCCTTCGTCGCTCGCCTGTGGCGCGGCTCCTCAGGATGACGACGTTCTACGCACAGCGTCATGCTGAGTCCCGCCCTGAGCGCAGTCGAAGGGGCGGGACGAAGCATCTCCGACCATGGGCTGCCCCACACATTGAGGACAAGGACGAACGAAGAAGCAGTCGCGAAACCAGTTCCAGCGACTTGCGGTTCGGTTTTGGGAAAGGATCGTGACATGAAGACCCAAGGTCTTTTCGCGCGCAGTTGCATGGACTTCGAGTTGCGCGAGTTCGAGTTGCCGGCGTTGCGCGACAATGACGTGCTGGTGAAAGTCTACGCCTGCGGCGTCTGCGGCACGGACATCCACTTCGCCAAAGATGCCAAAGGGGACTACAACCCCCTGGGGCACGAAATCGCCGCCGAGGTGCTGGAGGTCGGCCGCAACGTCCTCACCTGCAAGCCTGGGGACCGGGTGATCGTCGAGGATTGCGGCATGTGCGGGGTCTGCGTGAACTGCAAGAACGGCGATGCGCACCTCTGCCGCAACATGCACACCCTCGATGGCCGTCCCGGAATGGCAAAGCACATGGTCGTGCATGAGCGACTGTGCGACCGGTTCGAGGGGCTCGACTACGTGGCGGCCTCGCTGACGGAGCCGCAGGCGGTGGCGTTGAACGCCGTCCTGCATGCGAAGATTCCGCTGGCTGCGGACGTGGTGGTCTTCGGCCCAGGCCCGATCGGGTTGATGTGCGTCCGACTGGCCAAGCTGTCGGGTGCGGCCACCGTGGGGCTGGTCGGCTACGACGCCGCCTGTCCGCGCGAGAAGGCGCGCTTCGAGGCCGGCAGAAGGCTCGGCGCGGACTTCGTCGTGGACGCCGCGGTCGAGAATCCTCTGGAGGCCGTGCGCCGCCACTTCCCCAATGGCGCGGACCGTGTCATCGTCACCAGCCCCCCCAGGAGCATGGAGCAGGCGGTGGCGGTAGGCCGCTTCGGCGTGACCGTCTCCTTCATCGGTATCAACCTCGGCGGCCAGTCGAAGGTCACGCTGGACGTGAATGACTTGATCTTCAACAAGCGCTCGCTCGTGCCCACCTTCGCGGAGCCGGCGATCAAGTTTCCGACCTCGCTGAAAATCCTGCAGAAAGGGATGATGGACACGCGCCAGATCATTACCCATACCTTCAGGCTCGGCGAGCACAAAGAGATATTCTCCGGCATCGTGGATGGCCGCCAGCCGATTATCAAGGCCGTCTGCCTGCCCAACGGCTGACCGGACGACGACGCCATTTATCGATGACAAAATGGTGAGCAGACTCCATGACATTGATGGGGAAGTGGTGCGCGATGGCTGAAGATAATTATCTGCGTTGGCCTGTCAATGAGACCGCAACGACCTGGCGGCACGGTTCCGGAGATCTCGACGAGTTTCGTCCGGGGCCGGCCCACGGCGCTACGGGTGTCACCACCAAGCCGGTGCTGGTTTCGGCGGCGCGGGACGGTCCAGAAGGTCCGTCGTCGTTTGAGGTCTGATCGTCGTCGCCAGGAGGCAGGGGCGGCCGGATATGACAAGATTCTCGCTTGCTTTTGCGTCTGTGGAAGGTATGCTACTGGCAAGCAGGCGGTTCAGGATGGTCGTGAGCCGCCAGTTGTCCGGAAGATCCCTGTTTGCATTCTACACCGTGGTTCGGTTGGTGGAGAGGCGTCCGAGCGGCCGAAAGGAAGCGTTCGGAACGTTGTGTGCAGCTTGCCGCACCGCGGGTTCGAGTCCAGCCCTGTCCCGCGGTATCGGGCGCTGTTGTCCCGTGGCTCGGGCATGAAGGATATTGACGGGAGAACGAGCATTTGACTGGTGAAACGCGCGAGATTGCGATGACCTCCAGAGCCAAGACTCAGGCGGATCCAATGCGTCACGCCCCGACAGCCTATGATTAGACCGTTCGTTCCAGTGACGGTCGCTCTCCTTCTCGTATTCACGATGTTGACGAGAGGCGTATTCGCGTACATAGATCCTGGTACGACTCAAGCGCTGTGGACGACTGTCGCGCCGATAGTCACCATTCTACTGGGGTGTTTGGCAGTGCTATTGCTGCCGGCTCGGCTTCTTTGGGGGCAGATACGAGCGCGATGGAAGAACCGGTCCAGATTGGCGAAGGTTTCCCTGCTTCTTGCGATTACCGTGGTTCTTGCAGGTGCGATTTGGGGGATGAGGTGGGCGATGTCCAGCACAGATAAAGCCGAAATCGGGTTGAATAAAGAAATGACGAAAGTGGATTTCAAACGCGTGATTGTGCTGGGGATTGACGGGCTTGACCCCAATATTCTTGAGCGCATGATGGACGCGGGTGAACTGCCCAATTTTTCGAGACTCCGAAAGGAAGGAACCTTCGCGCGCCTGCAAACATCCACGCCGCCTGAGAGTCCTGTTGCCTGGCTTTGTGCCGCAACCGGCGTCAACCCCGGGCGCCATGGCGTATTCGATTTCATCGGCCGCGATCCGAAAAAATATCTGCCTGAGCTGTCAATCATCCGACCGAGCCAGAAGGGCCTGTTGAGCCTTTCGGCGGAAACGTTCGTTCCGGCCAGCAACAGGCCGACTTTCTGGGAGATTCTCTCCGAGCATGGCGTCACAGTTTCCGTGATAAGATGGCCTATCACTTTCCCGCCGCAACCTGTAAACGGTCATCTGCTGAGCGGCCTCGGCACACCGGATGTTGCCGGCACCCTCGGCCGTTACCGGTTCTACACAACCGCGGCGCTTGAGGCTGACGACAAGTCGCCCGACCAGGTGACGATCGTGAACTGGAACGGCAACATCATCACTACCGAGCTTCCTGGTCCGCTGACATTCTCAATCACGGGGAGAAAGCAAAGCACCGTTCCATTGCGCATCGAGCGATCGAGCGACGGAGGCTCAATCACGGCATCTCTTGGAGGATGTGACCCGATTCCCTTGCGGCCAGGTGAGTGGTCCAAATGGATTCAGGTCGAATTCCCCGGCGGCATGTCTCATACTTGTCCTGCCTCAATGCGCATGTATTTGAGCGGCATTGCCCCCGAACTGCGGTTATATGTCAGTCCGCCTCAGATTGATCCGGCCAATCCGGCTTTCCCGATCAGCTACCCTACGGAGTTCGCGAAGCGATTGGCAGAGCAGATCGGCCCATACCATACTTTGGGCATGCCGGAAGACACCCACGCCGTTCGCCATGGAAGGATCCCGGCGGCAGCGCTTCTGGAACAGTGCGATCAGGTGACCCGCGAACGGGAGTTAATGCTGGAACAGGAGCTCGACAAATTTCAAAGCGGCGTGCTCGCCATAGTGTTTGACACCAGCGATCGCATTCAGCACATGTTCTGGGCTGCGACAGATCGCTCACACCCGGCCTGGACGCCTGAACTGGAGTCTGAATTCGGGCGGGTGATTTCGGATCATTACCGTCGGATGGACGGCGTGCTCGGCAAGGTTCTCGCCAGGGTTCAGACGGATACCGCTGTCTTCGTGATGTCAGACCATGGTTTTACGAGCTTCAGACGTGCGGTCCATTTGAACACGTGGCTTGTCCAGAATGACCTCATGACTCTTACGACGCGCGAAGAGGGTGCTCCTCTGCTCAGGAGTGTTGATTGGTCGCAGACCAAGGCATATGCCGTTGGCTTCTGCAGCCTGTACCTGAACGTGCGCGGGCGCGAGGGCCGCGGAATAGTGTCGGAAGGAAAAGAGTACCGGCAGTTGTGCCAGGAATTTTCGCGCGCATTAAAAGCCTGGACCGATCCCCAAACTGGCGAACCAGTGGTCCGAAACGTGTATCCCAAAGAGGAGATTTTCCAGGGAGAATATCTGGATCAAGCTCCCGATTTGGTTATCGGGTACTATCCGGGATACCGCGCTTCGTGGCAGACGGCTTTGGGCGCAGCGCCGGCAGGAGATGCTGTTGTGGAAAACGCAGAACTGTGGTCAGGAGATCACCTCGTGGATTCGGCCTGCGTGCCCGGCGTGTTCCTGTCCAATATCAGATGCAGGAACCTGAAGCCACGGCTGATTGACGTAGCCCCAACGGTGCTGCGGAGTTTCAACCTTGCGGCGCCGCCCGACATGGATGGCACGCCGCTTTTCTAGCCGCGTTGGCGCACATTTTCCGGGTGCGGACGTTGAAGGAGTAGTCCATGGGATCGCCTCGTGCATTTCGGACTCTGTGGTCGATGCTATGTGTCATGGCAGTTCTGCCAGTCCTATCCTTAGAAGTCGTTGCCGACACGGCGAAGTCCGAGCCACAGAACAACAAGTACAATGTGCTCCTTATTTCGCTGGATACGCTTCGGGCGGACCACCTGTCGTGCTATGGCTATCCTCGCAACACCTCTCCAAATCTCGACCGGTTTGCGAAAGAAGGTGTGCTGTTCGAGAACGTGACCGCCGCGTCTGCCATCACCATCCCTTCCCATATGAGCATGTTTACGGGTCTTTATCCGTCAACGCACGGTGTTCAAGGCATCGTGGCTTGTCCGGGGGAGGCCGTGCCCACGCTCGCGCAGGTGCTTTCGGAGCATGGCTATGCGACCGCCGGATTTATCGCGTCCATGCTCCGCCCTGTGTGGGGTTTCAGTCGCGGTTTTCAGGTTTACGATGAGTCCGTACTCGTAAGCATGAACGCCCGCGTTGCTCGTTCGGCGGTCACGAATGACGAGATCACCAGCGTGGCCACCGACTGGCTCAGGCAGAATGGAAAAGAGAAGACATTCTTCCTGTTCGTTCACTACTGGGATTGCCATAGCGACTATGTCCCCCCGCCGCCCTACGATCGGAAGTTTGATCCCGAGTACAAGGGGAAAGTGGCAATGCCAGAGCCGGAACCCAAGAAACCTATCCCCCAAAGAGATCTGACGCACCTTGTCGCCCTGTACGATGGAGAAATTGCGCACACTGACGACAGCGTCAGAAAGCTCTTGAAGGTGCTTCAGGACATGAAGCTTTCGCAAAACACCCTTGTCATCGTCACGGCCGACCATGGCGAAGGATTCATGGAACATGGCAAATTCCTGCACGGCAATAGCTTGTATGAAGAGCTGGTTCATGTGCCTCTCATCATGAGGCTTCCCAATGTCCTTCCGCAGGGCCTGAGAGTGTCCGGCAACGTAAGCCACGTGGACTTGATGCCCACGGTTCTCGGGTTGTTGGGCATCCCCAAGCCTTCCACTCTTCAGGGAGCGGACTTGTCCGGCGTCTGTCGCGGCGATGAGGAGGTGCCGCCGGATCGCATAGTCTTTAGCGAGATGGAATCACCCGGCATGTCCATACGGGCAGTCAGATGGGGGGCGTACAAACTGATTGAGGAAAAAGGCAAGGCGCCCATACCCCTTCTTCTCGCGGATGGGTCGTCCGAACGCGACGCGGCAAAGACGGGCGTGGATGCGGATCAGTGCCGACAGATTCAGGCCCAGATGCATGAGGCGCTTGGAGTTGGGCCGTCCATTGTGACAACGCCAGGCTATCTCCCGAAATCCGTTGAGCCGAGTCAGGAGACGTTACAGTTGCTGCGCAGTCTGGGGTACCTAAAATGAACGGGGCAAAGAGGCTTGTCCCGGGCAGGCCGGGATGTGAAGGGAGCGCATGAATCGGGAACTGATGGCCCACCATGCCCAACATCCCATCCAACGCATTGCTGGGGCAGCATCCACAGCGGTGACGCCACCTCTGAGCAGAAGGTCGTGAACGTGGCGCAGACGCGGTGGACGCTATGATCTACCCCCTCAGACGAGTCTAAGTGTAATGTTACACTTTGGGCCATGAGAATGGCCCCTATCCTGTATCACAATATAGAACATCCGCTCCGGACTGTCGGCAAGTGCACGTCTTTTTACTATAATATTCTCTTGACGCGGCTTAAATAGAGCGTATAATTCATAACGTCAGTGAAGGTCTGCGGGCAGAGCAATTGGCCCGAATCCTTTCATGCGAGAGGAGGTGAGCAACCGAGCCAAAGCGTACGCAGTATGGCCATTGCGAGCTTCACTGCCGGATGGCCGCAGATCTGTCTGTTGCTGTTGTCGCGGCAAGAACAGGGTTGCATATAATTGGAGGGACCTCAGATGCGATCACTTCGGACTTGGCTGTCAGCATTCACGTTGATTGAACTGTTAGTAGTGATAGCCATCATTGCTATTTTGGCCGGGATGTTGCTGCCGGCGCTGGCGGCGGCGCGCGAGAAGGCGAGGCGAGCTGCGTGCCTGAACAACCTCAGTCAGATGTCGAAGGCCTTGGAGAGTTACTGCGGGGACTACACTCAGTACTTCCCAAGCTCCACGACCGGGGGCCAGCCGATCGTGGCGCTGAGTAACGGCGGCTCGGTCACTACCCTGGCTTTTTACGATACAGGAGGATTCACCGCTCGCAATGCTTCCGGGAGCGATCAGACGGTCTACATGATCTCGGCAGCGAATGCCGGGGGGACCTACGTCCATCAGAATGCGGGGTTTGCCAACAGACAGAACTGCGTGGGGAACTACCGGGTGATCTTCGGCGGGCTTCGGGCGACCAATGGCATCCCAACGGACCTGGCGACATACCAGTCGTCCGGCAGCGCGACGAATGCCCTCGCCGGCAACGTGAATCTGGGGCCTGTTGGCCTTGGATTTCTCCTGGTGGGGGGATATCTGGGCAATCCGGGGGTGTACTATTGCCCCACGTCCGATGGCATGAAGACAGGAGAACTGTATGCGCATGCCGCCGGTTACACCGACCATAACGGAGCCACGAGCGCGCGCGATTTGAAGCGCGCCGGCGTCACGGACGGCTACACGATGATCCGGGGCAACTGGAACTGGCTGCCTTGGAAGAGTTATGGGACCGGGTATGACCTGAACACGCAACGCTGGGTCCAGTCGCATTACGGCTATCGGTTGGTGCCTGCCTCGGGGGTCGGCGGCGCCAGTGACGCCCTGTGCGGCGGCTGGGACGGGGACTTCGGCGCCTGGTTTGGCAGCCCGACGGACGCGGGCATCCCCAAGGTGCGCATGTACTACACGACGCCGGATCGTGTGGTGAGGCTCGGCGAGCCGGTTTTCAAGACGCAGAAGATGCTCGGCGGCCGCGCCATCATATCCGACAGTTTCTGCAGAGACATGACCGCCACCACGGCGCCGGGAGACGGCTGGTATGGCCACAAGGATGGCTATAACGTGCTCTATGGCGACTGGAGCGCCAAGTGGTACGGGGACCCGCAACAGAAGATGATCTGGTGGAGCGGCGCCAGCTTGAGCGGGTACATCAACAGTCTGTGCATGAACAACCTGACCGACGCCATCACGCTTAACGCGACCGCGGTCGGAGGAAATGTGGCCTACAAGTATGGTGGCCCCATACTCGTCTGGCACAATCTCGACGTAGCGGCCGGCGTGGACGTCAACACGGCTGACTGATCCCGCGTGCCTGGCACACGTTGGATGTGAGCGCCGGGGTCGATGTTGACGCGCTGAAACGAATGTAGCAGCGTGTTCACAAACCGTCTTCGTCTTGCAGGATCGGCCGCCGATCAGCCACTGAGGCATTGGTCGGCGGCCGATTGTCCAATGATTCGGACACCACGAGTGTCGACACCTCCGGCTTTCAGCAACTGAGAGGGACAATGCGGAATTGGCTCTCTGCTTTTACTCTGATCGAGTTGTTGGTAGTCATAGCCATCATAGCTGTGCTTGCCGCGATGCTCCTCCCAGCGCTTGTGGCGGCGCGTGAAAAGGCCCGACGCACGGTTTGTCTGAATAACCTGAATCAAATGGCGAAGGCGATGGAAAGTTATTGCGGGGATTTCGGCCAATATTTTCCCTGCTCCACCGCCTGGGGCAAACCGATCGTCGCTGCGGGCGCCACCTTCGGGGCATATTACGAGACCGGCGGCTTCACAGCCCGGCGGACCGACGGCAGCACAACCTGGGAAAGTGTGTACATGGTCTCGGAGACGAACGGAGACATCACTTCTCCCATTGTCCCTACAACGCAGCGCCTGACGAACCAGTACAATTGTGTGGGCAACTTCCGGCTGATTTTCGGCGGACTAAGAAGGGTCAGCGGGGTTCCCTATGTCTTGTCCGTCTTCGACGCGACCGATGACACCATTGCCCCGAAAGGCCGCGTCAACCTGGCGCCGAACGGGTTAGGGTTCCTACTTTCAGCGAACTATCTCGGCAATCCGGGCGTCTATTTCTGTCCATCGTCGGAGGGCATGCCGACCACGGAACTTAACCATGTTGGCCCAGGGTATGAGACCCACAAAGGCGCCATTTCGATGCGCGACCTGAAACGCGCCGGCGTGAGCGACGGCGACACCATGATCCACGGGGAGTGGAATTGGCTGCCGTTCGAAAGCTGCGGGACAGACTGGTTCCTCAACATGCAGCGTTGGGTGCAATCGCACTATGCCTACCGCCTCGTTCCGGCGTCGAGCATGGGAAACCCGCCTGACGCCCTGTCCTCCTGGGACACGGACTTCGGCGCCTGGTTCGGCGCTCCGACGGAGGCCGGCATTCCGACGGCGCGGATGCGCTACACCAAGCCGGACCGGACTGTGAGGCTGGGCGAGCCCGTATTCAAGACGGAGAAAATGTTGGCAGGCCGGGCGATTGTGAGCGACAGTTTCTGCAAGGAAATGATCTGGGGGACCGCGAACGCCACAACCCCCGGCAACGGCTGGTATGGTCACAGGGACGGTTACAATGTCCTCTATGGCGACTCGAGCGCCAAGTGGTACGGCGATCCGCAACAGCGGCTGATCTGGTGGAACGGTCCTGGTTTTGTTGGTTACTACAACGGCCTGGCCACCAATAACCTCAGCGACTGTATTACCGTCAACCGCCCGGTGAGTCAGGTCGAATACGCAAATAGCGGCGCGGTACTCGTCTGGCACAACCTGGACGTGAGCGCAGGCGTTGACGTGTTGGAATGATCGCAGCGCATTTCTGGGAGGCGTTCCGGCCCTATGGAATCGGCCGCCGATCGGTCATTGAGCTATTGGTCGGCGGGGGGACTTCGTAAGGATCACGGAGACGCCGGTTCCGATTGTCCGAGTCCGCAAGCATGCTTTATCAACGATGGAGCGCCGGGCACGTGTCCAATGTCGTGGAAACAAGAAGGAGGTTTGTACAGATGAGGTTACGAGCGCGAAGTGGCGTTGCGCTGATGTGCGGAGTCCTCGGGACGCTCTTGTTCTGGACCGTATCCGCCCTTGCCGCCGTGGAAGACGTGGATTGGAGCAGGTGCCTGATGGACGGCGGGCAGCTGACCCGCAACTGGGACGGAGCGTATCTCAAGGCGGATCCGCAGGTCACCGTTACTGTCAGGGGCAAGTCTCAGGATGAGGCCAATAGCCTGGTGGACGGGCGGACAAGTCTTCAGACAGGCGGCTTCGCATTGCAGCCCGGAGAAGAGACTGAGATTTCCTTTGACCTTCGCGCCGACCGAATGCTGTCCGGGATCGTCGTGGATGGAAGGAACGTGCCCGCCTCCTGGGAGGTGGCCGCGTCGCGTGATGGCCGGGAATGGCGCGCCGTGCCCTCCGAGGGGATGGTCCTCTTGAACGCTAACGAATCCATGCTGGGCAACCTCGCCGTGCCCGTGCGGCACATCCGCATGCGCGCCAAGGCGGGGGCCGATGGGGCGGCAATCAGGCAAGTATTCATGTTCGGCGAAGAACGGGCCGACGTGCCGGTTGTCGGCGGCATCTATCCTTCCTGGTTCCCGCCGGTGTCAGGTCAGGAGGTCGAGTTGCGCGCGGTGATCCGCAATCTGACTGCCGACCCCGTCAAGAACCTGCGCGTGCGCTTTCGGCAGGCCAGTCCCTCTGCCAAGGAGATCGGGGAAACCGCGATTGCAGATCTGGCGGGCGGCTCCGCAAAGCTCGCCGTTGTCCGGTGGACCCCCACCGTGACCGAACCCTGCGAGATCGAGGTGTCGGTCTCCGGCGAGGGGCTGAAAGAAACCCGAAGGAGTGAGGTCATCCCGGTGGTGAACCGGCGGCTCTATTTCTCCAATTTCTACCCGATAGATAATGACAACCTGCATTACACCAACCTGTACACCACGATTGGGGGAGGCTTTGAGTATTTTCTCGCCAAGATCAGGGGACGACTCGGGATGTACGCCACCAGCGGCGTGGGCGGGATCGGCAATCTCGGGCTGGAGCGGTTCCTGGCCGACTGGACGGCTGCGACCAAAGGGCCGTATCGAGACGGGATGGCGATGGACGAGTGGGGGCAGCCGAATTTCTATCCCGAGGCGTGCGAAGCGATCAAGAGAGTCTGCCGGGAGCGAGACGGACGCTTTGTCGTTCCCTGGCTGAACACCCCGTGCGATCCGATTGTGGCGGACGCGTTCCGGAACACGGACGTGATTCTGTCCGAGATGTACATTGGCTGGCAGGAATACCACCACGATTACCGCCGCCTCCTGGGCCAATCCATAGATGGGGCGAAGAAATACGGACTGCTGGAGAAATGGGTTTTCGCCCTGAACATGATGGATGGCTTTGACGGAGATTCCGCCATCCAGGCGCCCACCATCGAGCAGCGCGAGCGGGAGGTTCAATATCTGCGCATGCGTGGCCCGGAGATGCCGGGGGTGGCGTTCTACGGCGGTTACAGGCCGTGGGGCAGGAATACCATCATCCGCCAGACCGACGAACTTTGTTACAAGTACTTCATTGCGCCGGCCGTCACCCTGGACGGGCCCTGGCAGGTCCAGGGCGATTCGCTGCGGGCGACCGCCTGGAACATCGGAGGGATGACGGCAAGGAATGTGGCCCTGGCCGCCACGGACGGCGACCAACGGGAGTTGGGCCGCGCGGAGGTTGCGATGCTGCGGCCCGGAGAAAAGGCGGCCGTCTCGATCCGCCTTCCTCCAGGGACAGACTACCCGACCGCCAAGGTGCTGCCCGGACAGGGCTACACGGAACTGAACCCCCATATTCTGGTGCTCATGTCTACCCGGCAGATGCGGGGACTGCCGATCCACGTGTGCTGGACGCCGTTGCGCGAGGATGAGAAACTGACGCCGACGGACCGCTTGGAATTCCTAAGCCTTGATCGCGGCAGCGTGGACTTTCAGATGGCAGACCCGGCGGGCAAGGGGAAGTGGGACGGCGGCACGCTGCACCTGGCGAACCTGGGCACTGCGCAACTCAGCCCCGGACGCTATGCCGTGCGGCTCGTGGATGGCGTGAAGGGCCGGACGCGGACATCGCAGATACTGACCATCACACCCCCGAATGCGAAATTCTACGTCAGCAAGGTCAACGGAGAACCGTGGAAGGGCGACCCGCAGGAGATCGCAATTCAGCCCGGCGACACATTCGAGACGCGCTGGGACATGGGCGACTTGAAGCTTCCGGGCGGCGCGGGGATCTACGTCAGCGTTCCGGGCGAGCCCCTGGCGCTGCCGCTCGCCGATAACGATCATGCGGTGGCGCGCATCCACAGCCTGCGGGCCATGACGAGGAACCTTGCCGAGGAGATGTTCGTGACGGGACGATGGACCTGGAGCAGCCGGAGCGGCCCCGAGGACACCACGCCGCTCTCTTCCGATTTGAAGCGCATTGCCATGGCCGCGACCCCCGGCAAGTGGCGCTTGTGGATCGGCGAGGGAGATGACGGCGACTCGCCGGCCAAGCCGCTTCCAGTCGCGCCGATGATCACCGTCGTTGTCGCAGCGGCGCCGGGGACGGACGGTGGAACCCAGGCGGTGGAATCACCCGCCGCAAAGCGGGCCGCCGACCCCAACCGGGTCGCCAACCCCGGTTTTGAGACCCTCGGGCCGGATGGCATGCCTGTCGGGTGGATCGCTCCCGTCAACAGGGAGACCGTCTCCGTTGACACGGGAAATGGCTGCCAGGGCAAGAACTGCATGCACTTCAAGCTCGACGGCAAGCAGTTGAGCTTTGCGCAGGAGCAATCGTTCCCGGTGACGCCGGGGCGGGTCTATATTCTCTCTGCGAAGGTCAAAACGCGCGATCTTCAGAGGAGGGACCCCTATGGGATTCTTCTCACCAATATTAACTGGACATTCGGGTCCGCTCCGTTGCCGCTCGTCGCGGGGACCTCGGATTGGAAGGAGTACAGCGTCACTATCCGGATTCCCGCCGACATGAAAGAGAAATCGTGCCGAGTCAGGGTTTATTGGGAGAAAGACATAGGGGATGTTTGGGTGGACGACGTGCGGCTGATTCCCGATCCGACAGGCAACTAAACGCTCGCATCCCGGCCGCGGTGGCTGTCTGCCGGCCGAGCCGGGCAGGTCCATGATATGGGAGGATGGCTGGAGAGATGGCAACGACGGCTGAGTTCCCTTTGCTCGCGCGGAAATACAGGGATGCTTTCCCGAGAGGCACGTGCAGCTACTCCGGCCTCATCGTGGCCAGCGACGCCAAGGTGTATTTCGTGGTCTCGTGGGACAGGCGGGTGGTCAATGACACGGCCCAACTGTATTGCATGGACCCGGCCACCGGAACCATCCACCATAGGGCCGACCTGGGAGAGGCCGTCGGAGAACAGGCCAGGAAATTCGTCGGCCAGAGCAAGGTGCATGTGCCGATCATCGAGCACAAGGGGAAGCTCTACTTTGCCACGCACATCGCCTATTACGACTACAGCTCGCCGGTCGAGGCGGTCGCCGGATGTCCGGACGGATACGCCCCTTATCCGGGCGGCCATTTCCTTTCGTACGACCTCGCCACGTGTGAAGTGAAAAGCTACGGCCAGGCGCCGACCAACGAAGGCATCATAACGTTGGGTTGGGACCCGGTCCGTGAGAGGTTGTATGGCCTGACGTGGGCGACGGGCTGCTTTCTCCGATGCGACCTGGACGGCCCCCCCTGCCGGAACCTCGGCCCCGTGTTAGGGAAAGGGGAGGGGGGTCGGGGGGCCGAGTACCGGCGCATCTGCCGCGGCATGGCCGTTGACCCCCGGGACGGCAGGGTCTATTGGTCCGAGACGAATGGCCGGATCAGCCGCTACAACCCGAAGACAGACGCCGTGGATCTTCTCGAGGGCTGCGACCTCAACCTGAAGGAGTTCGGCGACTACGACCGCACCGGAAACGTGCTGGAGGGCAATATCTGGCGCACAATCCTCTGGTACCCGAAGGAGAACGTGTTCTACGGCCTGCATTGGCGGTCGGAGTACCTCTTCAAGTTCGACCCTGCCAGGAATCGGGTTGAGGCGGTTCATCCGTTTCAGCGCGTTAGCACGGGGCGCGCCACGCTGGGACTCACCTTCGGGCCTGATGGCGAGACGCTGTACTACGCTGGGATCGGCTCCAAGGTCAAATCCAGCCGGGACGGTCGTGACATCCCCCGGCTTCATCTCTTCACCTACCACATCCCCACAGGCAGATATACGGACCACGGCGCGATAGTGGTCAACGGCGACGATTCTCCGCAAATCACCCAGTCCCTGGCCTGCTCGCGCGACGGCATGGTCTACACCGTGGCCTGGTTTGACCATATTGACTTCGGGCTGGTCCGGGTGAACCTCCTTGGCTTGCCCGACCCCGGCGGCCGGCCGCGCTCTCATGGAAAATGAAAAAGAATTGTGATGCCGCCAAAACCGCCATGACGACGCGTGAACGGCTCACGGCTGCGCTGAGAAAGCAGCCGGTGGATCGGCTTCCTTAGAGCGTGAAGCGGCAAATCGGGGAAATCGTCGGGCAACTGGGATCGCCCGAGGGGGGCCTGATGATCTAGGCGGGGCCAACCGAAGATGTACGGGTCGTCGCTAATTCCACCCGGGCCCTTCCTCGTCGGCCAGGCGCTCCATCTCGAAGGTGACGATCTCTTTGTCCATGCATCCGGCGGTCTTCTTGTTGCCGATCGATCCCCGGCGCACTTCCCCGTAGGTCTTGTAGATGTCCACCAGCGAATGGATGCAGAATTGCCTGCACGAGGCCAGCGCAGGGTCCAGGCATTGCTGCTTTATGTAGAACACGTCGCCCACTTTATAGAACGGGCAGTGATCCGAGATGGAAATGACGGTCACCTTGACCACGGAATACATCGGCCGCCTCCTGAATGATCACGCGCGTTCCAGCACGCGCAGATGCTCTTCGGTCATGGACCCGATCCAGAACATGGTGACGCCGTCGAGACCGATGTCCCGGGTCAGTTGAATCTGTCGGCGGAGAAGCTCGGGGGACATTTCCCCGGCCGACGAGTCTATGCCGAGGGCTTCATAGGCAGCGGCCTTGCTCCCGGTCAAGAGGGCCTTATGCTGGCGCGCGAGGCGTTCAAAGCGTGCCATATCCGTCGAATAATTCATGATGTGGATATCGTCCAGGAGACCGTCCCGGCACCAGGCGACCCAGTCCTGGCCTTCGAAGATGGCAGGGCCGTATCCCCAGGTGGGGCGGGGGTTGAACGCCGTATCGCGGCCCGCATAGACGGCACGGCCGGCGCTGGAGAACCTCACCCGCATCTCACGCGCGACGGCCGACAACGCCTGCACCAGCCGGGTGATGACCTGCACCTTGCTCTCGACCTCCATGTACATGATCGAGGGGTCTTTGATGTCCTCATCGCTCAGGATGTCGCGGCCGAGCCAGGGGCGGCGGCGCTCCTTGCAGCCCTCGCATTCGCAGGGGTTGGTCTCCTGGAAGACGGTGTTGGGATAGCGAATGTGGTCAAGGCTGATGCCCTTGACGAAGGGATGGTTCTTGACGTAGCCGCGAAGATAGCCGGTCAACGGCGAAAAATCCTTAATGCCTGACCAGCAGCAGAGCGGATACGGTTTCGCGCCCGCGGGGAACAGTTGGCGGTACTCCTCCGGCCTGGACGGGAGCGCAGCGGGCTCAGGCCGCCCCATGGCTCTGGAATAGAGCTCGTTGAGGCTGAACTCCACGTGGAACTCGGGGCCTTTGTTTTCCAGGAGCCGCTGGAATGACTGCGTGGTCTCCTCATCCGGACTGTTGACCAGCACCGTTCCGACCCCGCACCGGGTCAGGTTCTCAACATCCTGCTTGAACTGATCTTTGCGGCCTTGCGCGTAGTACCACGTCGCCTTCTTCACGGCTTCTTCTCCTTTGCAGGAACAGATGTTGTTGATCAATTGTAATTCAAAGAATGCTGTGTTTCATAACATGACCCCCTTATTCCGGCAAACGAATATTGTATTTGAATGAGTGAAATGGGACGCCGCAGTCTGGCGCATAATATCCCCCCTGTCCCGTGCCGCACGGCGTCATATAAAGAATCACGTCGCCGGTCTCTCTATCCTCGTGATAACACCAGTTCGAGAAATTTGCCTTCTTGGGTTTCATGTCTTCGATGATAGTCACCGTTTCCGGTATCACGCAAAACGTCTTTTGATCAACTTCGGCAATTTGCAGAGGATTGCGTAGTGCGACTTGAGAGAACGCATGGTCATGCAGGGTCGTGATAATATAAAGCCGCCTGTTTTTTGACGAACAGAGCGCGTGTGCCATACAGCAAGGGGAATAAATGACCGAGCCATCGGGCCAGGCAAGCACTTTCGGGTAAGACCAAGTCCGCGCATTATCCTCGGACAAGGCGTAATACTTTAGACCCGGCAGATTTGTCACGTCCGATTTGTCGGCGCGCAAGATCATGAACAACCGTCCATCGCTCAATTTTGCCACAGACGGTTCGTCAGCGCCGCACGCCGACAATTTCCGGTCAAGCGTCACGTATTCGCCCATCTCCACGTCCAGACCGGTCTTGCCGCTGTTCCATTTGGCGAGAAGACAACTCGCTTCTTCAACCAGAAAATTGTTTCCCGGACCTATACTGACGAACGGAATACATATTTCACCATTGTCCAGCTTCAGGAATGGCGTTACCGCAATCATGCCGCCCTTCTTGCCAACATCAATGCCTCTAGCCCAGTGTTTCTCGTTATATTCTGACCCTTTCTGGATTATCTGTTTGGGTTGCGACCATGTCAGACCCTCATCCGGCGAGATTTGATACATCAGTCTGTATGTGGACGTTCCTCCGAACATACCACCGTCTTCAGCCGGACAGGTTTCTCCCTGAATATAGACGCGCAAAACCAGGTTTTCCGCTCGATCGAAGAAGAAGACAGGAGCAAAGAATATTGGGAAACTTCCTTTCGTTGCCGATGCTTTGTCGTAGGCGGGGTCCCACACTTCAGGTTTATCCCATGCGTCATCGTTATACCACTCGCCGCATCGCCGCCATGTTTTGCCGTTATCTGTCGAGCGCTGAAAGTAGTGTTTCCAGTCGCGGCAGACGCACTGAAGCAATACCGGCTTTTCCACCGACACATACTCCGATGCGCGAACCCGGACATATGTGCCCTGATAAGTCATCGACGCCGGCGTCTTCTCCGATGGATAGCTGTATTCAATGTGAATACTTCTCGTTACTTCAATCTGTCTCATCGTCGCTCCTCCTCTTCCCACCCTGTAATACCATGATGCAACCCTTCCTCCACCTACCAGTCAGTCCGGCCGACTGCTCATCGTACGTCGCCCCTTTATCGTTTCACCGCGTCAATGTCAATTGTGGCGCTCACATTGAGATTGTGCCAGGCGAGTGTCGCGCCGCCGTTCAAGTATTCCACGCTGGTGGCGGCGTCAATCGTGATACAGTCGCCCACGCTGCTCATGCTCAGACTGCACGCATAGCGATCCAAGTTCGTGCCGATCTACCTCATAAGCCGCTGCGTCGGGGGTCTCCAGACCACTTGGCGCCCCAGTTCGCAAGCGGCAAGTGTTATCCGCGTCGGGAAAATAGAATCCGCCCGGACTGCCGACCCTGTTTCTATCTTTCTATAATACAGTCCGGCCGTATTGTGATTTTGTAGCACAGGCCTTGGGATCTGTCAAGAGGTATCGCAGCAATCCACAGTGTGTGGGAGCATCTTGGCAGGGCGACCGATACGTTCTATATTCTGTAACACTCGGGTTCGGAATGGGGGAGAGGAATGCGCATGGACTTCGCGTGGGATGCGTCGTATGATGGCCGGCGAATCGATCCACCGCGCGCGGAACCACCCCAGCATCGTCCTGTACGGAATCGGCAATGAATGCAGCCTGGAAAACCCCGAAGCGGCCGATTTTTTCCGAACGCTCGCCGGTGTGGCGCGTGAGACCGACTCCACGCGCCCGCTCTCCTATGTCTGCCTGTACGGCAACGTGGGGCAGATGGGGGACATCGTGGACATTGTGGGCATCAACGCCTATTGGCGATGGTACGACCGGCTGTCCCCGGACGGGACGCCGCGCGAAGGCGAAGCGGGGCAAACGCCTCGCCTGTGGTTGCACAGCCGGGGGCGGCTGTGCCACAAGCCCTTCGCTTCATCGAGGTAATGTCAGCAAGTGGCCTAGGGACTTCTGCCACAGGCGGCTACTCCATCTTGACTACAGTGAGTTCCGCCCGGTTTGGGCGCTCGCGTACCGGCCCACTTCGTGGCTGGCGCGAAGCAGGGCGTTGACGTTTTCGATGGGGCAGTCGGCTTGGACGTTGTGGGCCGTGCAGAGGATATAGCCGCCGCCGGGGGCAAGCACTTCCACGCGCCGGCGCACCTCCTCGCGCACCTGATCCGGCGTGCCGTGCGGCATGGTCTGCTGGATGGATATGCCGCCCTGGAAGGCCAGAGCGCGGCCATAGGCCGCTTTCAGCGCCGCGAAGTCGTTGGACATGGCTTCCGGCTGAAGCGATTGGAGTATCTCCAGCCCGGCGTCCTTGAAGTCGCCCACCAGGGGGGTGACCATGCCGCAGGTGTGGTGCATGGAACGGGCCCCGTGCGTGTGAATGATGTCGTTGTACTCGCAGAACCCGTCGCGCAAATACTCCCGCCACATCTTTGGCGAGAGCAGCGGACCGTTCTGCGAGCCGAAATCGTCGCCGGTGACCACGATGTCAACCCCGCCCTGGGCGGCCTCCAGCACGCGCGCGAGGTATTCGCCATAGAATTGCCGGAGGCGGCGGAAAATGGCTTGGGCCAACTCCGGCGCTTCTGCCAAGTCCATGAAGATCTGCTCCACCCCGCGCAGGTACATGGCCGGCTTGAGCTGGGCCACGCGGTTGAGACGGTCCCCCATGAACATGACCATGCGCCCCTTCCCGCGGACCGCCTCGCATTGCGCGCGGAGGACGGAGTAGTCAAACCAATCCGGCGACGGCCAGCGGCTGTACGCGTCAATTTCCTCGGGCGCGCGGGCGAAGCTGAGAGGATGCGAGACGACTTCCTTGTAGACCTCTTCCCCCCAGGCGGTAGGGACGGTGACGGACCGGCGCGGCACCCCCCATATGTCGAGGTCGCAGCCGGGCGTTGTGCTGTCGAGCGACGGGCCGATATAGCGCGGCCCCTGGATGTACCGGAAGTCCACGTCGTTCCGGTCGAGAAACGCCTCTTTTTCCAGGCCCGTTGCCCGCTGGAGCGACCGATAGAAGCCCTCCGAACCCCAGAAGTCCACCGGCACACGATCCGGTTCCTCGAAGTTCAGGGCCATGAAAACGCGTTCTCTGGAATCCATTGGAGTCCTCGAAAACCGCTGTTACCTTGTTCACGCCGTCATGCCGGACTACCGCTTCAGGACCTCGCTCAACTTTACCGTCCGCCCCAGCTTCTGCGCCTTGCGCGCGGCCGTGGCGACCGCGACGTTCTCGATCATGTCGTCGTACGGCACGGGCGGCTTGCGGGTGCGCATCATCTCCTTCGTGATCTCCAGGTTCTTCGCCGCGCCCCACGGAAATTCAAAATCGCCGACGGGCGGCGAGTGAATCACGCCGCCGGGACCGTAGGCGCTGACGAAGAACGCGCAGTGGGGGGTGGGACCCGACCAGCAGTTCAGGACGACGCCGGCCGAGGGCCGGTCCTTGCGCTCTCCATAGTTCAGGTGTATGTATGCCAGCGGCTGTTGCCCCATGCATTCCACCGATTCCACGCCGTTGCCGAACACGTGCTGGGCCATGCTGATGGCATGTATCTGGCCCGCCAGGGTGGGGCCGCCCCCCTTGATGACGCCGAACTGGGCCCCGCCAACCTCGTCGAAACGCCGCGCGAACTGGGTGAGTTGGGGCACCGTCCGCAGGATCGAGAGAGACAGGACCGGCGTCCGGCGCTTCTTCGCCATGTCAACGATGGCCAGCGCGTCTTTCGCCTCGCAGGCAAACGGCTTGTCCACGAACGTCGGCACGCGCTTGCGAATGCCCGGAGTTGCCAGCTTCAGGTGGTCCGAGCCATCACCATTGCAGTCGGCGACGTAGACCATGTCCACGTCGTCCGATACTTCCTCGAACGTATCGCACACCTGCGGCCGCCCGTAGAATATTGTGCTCATGTTCTCGGCGAGTTGGCGATTCTCGTCCCAGACTTTGGCGATCCGGAACCCCGATACGGTGGGGACAGTGATCTTTCTCGGGTCCGCGTAGCAGGTGTAGAAATAGAAGTGTCCCCCCAGACCGAGTTCCGGACGCCACAACAGGTCGGGGTCGTGCTGGTCCATGAGGGCGGCATAGTAGAGGGCATGCAGGTCACAGCGGATGACGCCTACGCGGATGGGCGGCATGAGAACTCCTCTTTCCTTGGTCGCGCATATGGGATACCCGACGCCCGTGTAGTATGCCAAGTTCGACAGCGTGACGTCCAGTCATCCAAATCGCTGCCCGACCAGACCGCGGATTGACACGAGGCCCGTATCATAACACTATGACATCTCGTCCATCCTGAACACCCTGGTCGGGGATAGCGAGGAATAAGATCACACGAATCTTCACCGATTCTCGACGAAGAACTCAGCGAGACGCTCTTCCTGCGAATCATTGATAGGATCGAGCGGAAGAAGCTGGTCCAGCATGATCGTCTTGGCACGGAACGGGAGCTTGCCAAGGAATTCGGCGTTTCCGTGCGTGCGGTCCGGGGCGCACGAAGAATAGGCTGAAGACAAGGCCGCGGCCTGTGATCATCCCGATGCGATCGGGATGCCGGCCTTTCAATCTGACGGAGCGCGGCCTTCCCGGGAGGGGGCTTTACACCGTGACCGGCGTGCCGGACGTCGGTGCGGCCAATCGAACGATGGAGCGGGTGCGGAAGCACGCCGCCGCTCGATAGACCTAGTCCCAGCCTTCGGACTCCGCGCTTCCCTGTCCAGCATTCTGGACTCGCTAGCGCTTGGGATATTCGTGCACCAGGTAGTGCCGGGCCGGCTCGTCATCTTCGATCCGGCAGAAGCGGTCGCAGGGCTCAAGCCAGCAGTTGTCGTTCCAGTCATCGCAGACGCGGCTGACCTCGCCGCTGACGGTGTAGCGGCCGGAGCCGATCCGGACGCCCGTGCCCTGCTCGCCCCAGAACTGGTGGATGATGCGCGGCGGAATGCAGACGCTCTGGCCGGGTTCGAGGCGCACGACGTCGCCGGGCTTGAGCGCGCGCGTCACGCCGTCCACCTGCATTGTGAACGCCTCGTTGGCGCACTGACCGTCGGGGCCGGCCTTGTAGAAGCGCAGCAGGATGTTGCCGCCGCCGCGGTTGATGATGTCCTCCATCTTGTGCCGGTGGAAATGGAGGGGGGGCTTCTGGTTCTCGGGGTCGAGGATGCACTTCTCCGCGTAGTCCTTGCCGGAGGGATATTTCGACGACCCGTTGCGCAGGGTGAAGAGCGTCCGGCCCAGTTCCTCGAAACGCCCCTGGCCGAAGTCGGTCACGTCCCATCCCAGCATGCAGAGGCGGATCTCATCCGCCTCGGGGCCTTTGGTCTTCCAGTCGGCCACGGTCCAGGCGGCGAAGGGGGGCAGCTTGAAGCCGATGGCGGCAAACGCTTCCTTGGCGATTTCGATCGTGCGGTTGACGGTGGATCGTTTCATCGAATTGCTCTCAACCTCCATTCCTGGGTGAGTTGACTATGCCGGCGGCGGAACCCGGCTGCCATCGGGCAGCGGGTACTGGCCGTACTCGGCCAGAAGCTCCAGAACGTATTCCATGGTTTCGACGCGGATATCCGGGCCGACAGAGTGCGGGCCGATGACGAACCCGCCCCCGCGTCCGGCCTCCAGCAGGTGCAGCACGTGGTCGCGGATCTCGGCGCGGTCGCCGCGCGGCAGGATTTGGCTGTTGTCGAGGCCGCCGATGCAGATGAGCCGCCGCCCGTATTGCTGCTTGATTTTCACCGGGTCCATCCCCGTGCGGAACTCCAGGGGGTTGATCGCGTCCACGCCCGCATCCACCCACATGTCCAGCAGCGGCAGGACGTTACCGTCGGAGTGGTGCAGGACCCAGCGCGCGCCCGCCGCCTTGTAGGCTTTGATCATGCGGCGCAACACGGGGAGGAAGAGGCACTCGTAATGCTTCGGGCCGACGAAGGGGCCGGCGTTCGACGCGACATCGTCGTAGATGGCGATGCCGGTCTCCTGCAAGCCGTAACGGCGCATGGCTTCGATGGCGACGGAGATGATGTGGTCCGCGATGCGGTCCACGAAAGCGCGCGTCCACTCGGGGTCGTCGGCCATGTCCATCCAGAACGCCTCTTCCCCGCGCATGGTCGCGGCGCGCAGGTAGGGCCCCCCGCTCTTGCACCAGAGGAAGTGGTCGCCCTTGAGCGCCGCCGCCTGTGGGGCCTCCTGCGCGAAGCGGCTGTCCAGGAGTGGATCGTCGAACCGCAGTTGATCGGGGTCGAGGCGCTCCTTGAGTCCCGGCTCGATCAATTGGCCCATGCCTCCGAGGCGGGTGAGTTTGACTTCCCCCCAGCCGCTGCGGACGAGCGACTGGTCGCCGCGTTGTTCGATCACGCCCGCGCGCGTCGGCCACGCCGTTTCATCGGAGGTGATGAGCCGCATGTCGTCGCCGAAATGCTCGTGAAGGTCCATCGGACCGTGGCGTCGCGTCCAGTTCTCCTCGAACTCCGGCCAGAACCCAGACCAGTAACGCGGCACGCGGTCGCCTTCCTGGAAGCTCATCGCGGCCATTGCGCGCTGTTTGCTCGTCATCGTCGTGTGTGACATGAATTCCTCGCAGGCAAAGCTCTCAGAAATCAACCGCCAGGACGTTCTTTCCTCCCTGGCGGATGTGGCAGGTATCATTCAGGTGGACCGCGACATAACCGGCGCGGGTCCGCTCAAACTCGCTGACGTTGCAGTTGTCCTGCCGGATGAAGGGGAACCGCTCCACGCCCAGGCCCAGCATGGCGAGAACCAGGGCCTTGTTGACCACGCGGTGCGCGAAGATGGCGACGGTCTGGCCTTCATGTTTCCGGACAATCTCCTCCAGTGCAACGTACGCCCTGGCAAATACCAGTTGCAGTGTCTCTCCGCCGGCTGGCTGACTCATCGCAGGTTCCGCCGTCCAACGCGCGTATTCCTCCGGCCATCTGCGCGCCACTTCCGTTTCTTCGAGCCCGGTCCACTCCCCGTAGTCAATATCCGTCAGGCCCGCGGTGGCGATAACGTCAATGGGGCGGGGCTGAAGAGCTATCTTCGCCGTTTCCATGGCGCGAGAAAGGGGGCTGCTGTATGCGGCATCAATCTGTCGCGATTCGAGCGCTGCGGCGACCAGGCGGGCCTGCGCGCGGCCGTTTTCGTTCAGCGGAATGTCATGCCGCCCGCGGAAGATCTTGGCGCGGTTCCACGCGGTTTCTCCGTGGCGGATCAGAAGGATGCTGGTGGACATCAAGTAATCCTCATGGACCATGATCACAGCGAGTGCCGTCAACGGCACAGCCATCCGAGGCGCGACCCGCCGATATTCTACATGCTGCCTCGGATTCTGGAAAGGCTGAGTGCCGCACTTTCCTGAAATCTCGCGGCCTATGCTATAATGCGAGTGCCTTGCGATGACATGCGTCATCCCGCCTGCAGTGCAGAGGCGTTAGTCCTGGAATGGCCTGAAATTCAGATGATATTGGGAGAATAGACTCATGAGAAGGCGCTATGCGTTATTGGCCGCCGTCAGTTCGGTCGCGCTGCTTGTCGGGGCCGCCGGGCCGACCCAGACAATTGACTTCGGCAAGTACGATGAATCGCAGTGGACGCTCGCCCATGAAGATCGCTTCCCAAGCGCCGGGACATTCGTTCAGAAAGAAGGCTGCGTCCTCAACGGTTTTCCGGAAAGCGTCAGCAAAGAGGACCTGTTCAACTGCAAGGGGGGCGTCGGGCTAACCATGCGCCTCCTTAAAGGGGTCGAGATCAAGGACGGCCGCGCGGAATTGGAGCTGGAACTCTTCGACGGCGCCGCCCCCTCCATCGTATTCCGCGCGCAGATGGGGGAAGGCGAAGTCCATGGCCCGCTTTATAACCTGGTCATCTTCAACCAGAGCACGCCGGAACGGGAGTACCAAGGCGTCAACCTGTGGAAATGGGTTCCTCAGGCCGACCCGAAGGCGTCCAAGTGGCAGAAACTGGCTTACTGGTACATGCCGATGCCGCGCGAGAAGAGGATCAAGCTCGGGGTCGAGTTCAAGGGGGAGTTGATCCGAGTATTCGTGGACGGCAGGGAAATCGGCGGGATGCGCGACACGGCCGCGCTCGGGGCCGGCAAGATCGGCGTGGAGGCCATCGAAGGGCCCAGCAAGTTCTATTCATTCAGCGTCACGCCGCAGGAGTGAGGCTGCCGCTTCCGCCGGCTGTGTGGGACATCGCCACTGCGGGAATGTCGCAGTCTTGCGCGGGCGTCGTCATTGCGAGGAGTCTTCCCGCCCTGAGCGAAGTCGAAGGGCGGGAAGAGGACGAAGCAATCTCTCGGAGCCACGCGAGCCAATATGTCATGTGATTTCGTTGGCGTTATCGCTTTCGAAAGATTGCTTCGTCGCGCTGCTCCTCGCAATGACGTGTGTGCGACGGCCTGTCGTTGCGCGTCCCCTGCTTCGCGGACCGGATGACCCGCGCCGCAGTCTTGGAACAGGCTCCTGGTCCGGACTCTCGCCGCCACGTCGGCACTCCTTAGAGTTGCGCTGTTTGAGAAGGGTCGAGTAGAATTCAGATGTAAGGGGCAATGGGAGGAATTTGTCAATGACAGGTGCAAAGACTCACATCTGGTCGGCCACCCCAACGCCTTTCCTGGCTGATGGCGCGATCGACCCGGCATCGATTGAACGCGTGGTGGAGCAGCATGTACGCATAGGCGTTGAGGGTCTTTTTCTGGCCGGAACCTGCGGTGAAGGGCCCTTCATGCTCAACGAGCAGCGCGCGGACCTGGTGAAGAAGACCAAGCGCGCCGTGAGGGGACGCATGCGGCTTGCGGTCCAGGTGTCGGACACGTCGGCGGCGCGGGTGCTGGCGAACATGCGCGCAGCGGAGCAAGCGGGGGCGGACGAGGTGATCATTGCGCCGCCGTGGATTGCGCGGTTTGCCAACGCCGACTTCACGCGGCGCTATTTTTTCGAGCCGATTGAGAAAGCGCCCCTGCCGGTGGGCGTCTATGTGCTCAAACAGCCGGCGGACTCCGCCCTTGGACTGGAGATGTGGCGGGAACTCGCCGCGCACCCGAAGGTGCGTCTTCTGAAGGACTCGTCGGCTTCCGACGAATACCGCGATGCGTTTGTGGCGGTCAAGGCCAAACGGCCGGGGTTGACGTTGTTGACCGGCTATGAATTCGCCGTGTTGCCGGCCGTGGAGGCCGGGTATGACGGCTGCCTGCTGGGCACCGGCATCCTCATCGGCGGCATGATTCGGCGCGCGATGGACGCGCTCGTCCAGGGCGACCGCGCGGCGGCGGAGAGCTGGCAGAAGCGCTCCAACGAGTTCCTTTGGGACCTCTTCCGCCGCGACCTGAGCGGCTGGCTCGGCGGCCTCAAGTGCGCGCTCAAACGGCGCGGCATCTTCGGAAGCGAGTTCATGCATGTCAGCTTCCCCCTGACAGACAGTGACCGACGCCGGATTGACGCGGCGCTCGAGCGCGAGCGCGAGTTCATCTAACGGAGCGCGACCATGCGATACAAGGAGACCGGTGAAGTCCATATGGACTTCCACCGGACCACGAATGGGACGATCTCGTACCTGCGCAAGACGCACGGAGATCAGTTCCTTGACGAGGTTTTCAGGCGCACGGCGCGGGATGTCTATCGCTCCATCCATGAGGACCTGAAACGCGGCGATCCGGAGCAACTGGTCGAGCACTGGACCTACTTCTTCGACCGCGAGAAGGGGGAATATGCGCTGGAACGCGAGGGGGAGACGATCCGCTTCATCGTCAAGAAATGCCCGGCCATCGCATACCTGCAGGAGCGCGGCATCGAGGTGGACCCCGCCTTTTGCCGGCAGACCGTGGTCATGAACCAGACGTGGTCGGAAGGAACGCCGTTCGAGATCACCACGGAGGTCCTGGGCGGCGGCCGCTGCGTGCAGACGATCCGGAGGGTCAAGCCATGATTCCGAGCGACCATTTTGTCCGCTTCTATAACGAGGTCTTCAAGGCGCTGGAGGCCAAAGGGCACGAGCACGTGGTGGCCTACTGGCGCGAACTGGGACGGTTGCAGTGCATTGAACTGGCGGAGAAGTTCAGGAAAGGCGGGCTCCAGGCGGCGCATGACTACTGGACGCGGATCATCAAGGAGGAGAATTGCGAGGCGGAGATCGTGCGCGGCGATGGCTACATCGAATTCCGCATGCACCGCTGTCCCAGCCTCTCCAAGGTCCTCGACAACGACGCCGCGCCGTTCGAGTTCTACTGCGACCATTGCATGGGGTGGGTGGAACCGGTGATGGAGAAGGCGGGCCTGTATGGGGTCATGGACATGAAGTCGCGCTCGGAGCCGCGCTGCGTGTTCCGCGTGTATGAGGACAAGGCCAAGGCGGACGCATACGAGCGCACGGCCACTCTTTCGTCCCGGCCGTACGCTCCGGCTTCGCGCCCGCGGCGCGGAAAGTAGGACGCGACCGGAGTCGTCGGACCGGCCTAGCGCACGAAGTCGCCGGCGGTTTGGACTGAAGAAGAGAAGTGACCTTCGCGACGGAGTGCAGAATCCCCACCTCGGCCCGGATTTCGACGCCCCTCAGGCAGACAACCGCGAACCATGAACGAGGCGCATGAGCGACAATGACGCACAAAGAGAGAGTCCTTCTGGCCGCTCGATTTCAACAGCCGGACCGCGTGCCCCTGTTCTATCGTGACATTCCCGAGGTGGAGAATCGCCTTCGGAAAGATCTGAATCTGCCAAGTCGAGAGGATCTCCTCCGGCGCTTTGACATCGATTTCCGATGGGTCGGGGCGCGGTATGTCGGTCCGCCGTTGAAGGACGCAGAGACCGGCCAGCAGCGTGACATCTGGGGCATCAAATATAAATACGTCCCGGCCGTGCATGGCGGGCACTGGGAGCCGATTGGTTTCCCGCTGGCGGATACAGAGGATCCCACCGCGCTCCGCGATTATCCATGGCCCAGGACGGACTGGTTCGACTTTTCCGTTCTCCACGCCGAGCTGGAGGCCCACAAAGAGTACGCCATCATGACCGCTCCCGGCGTGGACTCCCCGACGATCCTCGGAACTGCGCAGAACCTCCTGGGAATCGAGCGGGCCATGATGGACATGGTCCTTCGCCCGGAATTCTTCCAAGCGGTCCTGGACCACATTCTGGAGTTCTTTCTGGCCTATGTAGAGCGGTTCTTTGCAGTGGCCGGCCGCCGCGTGGATTTTTTTCGGATTGGCGATGACTTTGGGACGCAGCGGGGACTACTGATCAGTCCCGCCCACTGGCGGCGCTTCATCCAGCCGGCTTTGCGCGAACTGTCATCTGTTCCGAAACGGCACGGCGCGCTTTACTACCACCATTCCTGCGGAGCGATCCGAGAACTGATTCCCCTGCTGATCGACACCGGCGTGAATGTCCTTGACCCCTTGCAGGTGAAGGCGCAGGGGATGGACCCAACGCAGCTCAAAGCGGAATTCGGCAGGCGCATTTGTTTCTCCGGGGGCGTTGACGAGCAGGAACTCCTTCCCAGAGGAACGCCGGAGGAAGTCAGGAGCGGCGTGTGCGCCCTGCTTGACGACATGGCGTTCGGTGGCGGCTTCTTCCTGGGTCCCACACACAACCTCCAACCGGACATCCCCACAGAGAACGTCGTCGCCATGTACGAGGCCGCGCGCAGTTGGAGGTATTGAACCGTTGTCACGCTGGGGCTCGGCCGCAATTCCTGTTTCTCAACTGCCGCAACGACAGCGCGTCTGGAATTCGGTTCTTGCCTTCTGGCGGTCATGGGACTAGTTCGAGGGTCTGCGTGATGAGGGCGCCGGCGCTCGGTGGAACGGCCCCCCGGCGTGTGGGACGACATGGCTAGTGCGGGGAGGCTCGCGCAGAGATCAGCCGGCCGCCCCTTGCGCGCCGACCGAGTTCCAGAATGCCATCTGCTTCCGACGAAGCTCGGCAAAGTGCTCCGGGCCGTTGAACTCGGCCTCGAAGCCCAGGATCTCCTTCGCATGACTTGGGTCGCAGTAGACCGGAGTTCCCTGAGAGACCACGTGCAGGACATCGTGCCGGATGCTCTGGTCCTCCAGCGCCATGCGGAAGGCGCGCGCCACGTCGCGCACGTCAATTCGGACCTGAGTGTAAGCCCCCTCCATGGTGCGAAGCCAAAGGTGCGGGCAGACGGTGCCCAGCCGCAGGGAGATCGTCCTCAGTCCCTGCTGGTCCGTGTATTCCCGGAGCATCACCTCGGCAAGCCACTTGCTGACGCTGTAACCCCCACCCATGTGCGGGGGGGTGCGCTCCGTCACCGTTTCATTGCGTCGGGGACCGTTGACTGAGACGGAGCCGGCGTATACGAACTTCAATACCCGGTACTTGGCGCAGGCCCTGAGCAGGCAACACGGTCCGGCGAGGTTGACGGAGAACTGGGCGTTTGTGTCGGAGACTGCCGTAGACAGGGCCGCGTACGCGACGGCGTCCATGCCTCTGAGCAACGCATCGGGGGCTTCGAGTTTGGTTACATCCTGATAGACCCACTCCGCGTCCGGGGGATTCGGGTCGTATCCGAACAGCCTCAATACGTCCGCCACGTCATAGCGGGGCGGGGCGAGGTCCACGCATCGGACCTGGTGTCCGTGGTTGGCCAACTCCTTGTGAAGCGCCATTCCGACTGTGCCGGCGGCGCCGACCAGAAGCACTTTCATATGGGTCTCCGCCGCGCTACTTGGCGCGCAGTTCCTCCACCTTGCCGACGACCGTCCAGAAGATGGTTGTCTGAAGGACGCCGGAGGTCGGCAGTATTTGCACGTCATAGCCGGGGAGGAAGACGGCGGCATCGCCGTAAATCCATTGCGAGTCAATGAGCATCTCAGGTTGAAGCCCATCGAGCGGCGCGACCGGAGTGTGGCAGAGGGCGACGACCGACTTGCCCCCCGCCTTGCGCACGGCCTCAAGGTACGGCGCTCTGAAGTCCACGTACCCAAGTTCGAAGTACACGTCCCCCGGCTTCATGGGGGCGGCAAGCTCCTCCGGCTTCGGAGGGGGCATCGGCGCATGCGCCCACGCAGGGACGGCAGGCGTGCGCACTTCAAACTCGGTGAAATGCGAAATGGTTTGAACGGTCAGGGAACCGCCGGCGCGCAAGCGGTCGGAGATCAGCGCGGCCGTGGCCCCCAGTTGTTCGAGGATCGGGCCGCGAAGGCCGTTGACCTGACGGCGCACGGCATCGAGGTACGCCCGGCCCAGTTGTCCTTCCGGCTGCGGCGGAATCGTCAGGTCATCATGGAAATGCAGCCGCGATTGGTCCTTCTTGCTGAAGTACTTGTCATTGCGAACGCGGCCGTTGGGAACGACGACGCTCTGGAACATGACCGGCATCTTCCCCTTGCGGGTGAGCGCGCCGACGATCTCCCCTGTGGTCGCCCACAGGGCCGTCACGTCAAACAGCGCCGAGGTGGGTCCGATGCGCGCCTTTCCGTCCGGGGGAACCAGCCGGCCGCCGTCGGCGGCGAAGTTCACGACGTGCGCGTCGCAGAGCGCCGCTAGCGGCGGCTTCGGCTCCTCGAACGTGGGGGAGAAGAGCAGGACGTACGCGCCGGCCTCCTTCGCGCGCCGGCACACCGTTTCGGCCGCCTTGTCGTCGTTCATCCACACGCCCACCAGGACGACGTCTTTTGCGGAAAGCGCGGTCTTCTCCTTCAGCGGATCCAGCATGAAGACGCCGCCGGCGCGCCAGAACGCCTCAATGACGAAGGCTTCCTCCCCGGCAGCATAGAGGTTTCCTCCGGCGATCAACTTGTCCGCGACGGCCTCCGCCGCGCGCGTTATTTCCGGCATCGTCGCCTCGAGCTTCGCGACCTGCGCGAGCAGGGCGTTGCGGTACCCGACCAGGACCGGGTCCTGATCACCGGGTGTCGCGCCCAGGCAGACCGCCGCGCCGGCGAGCGCCAGAGGGATCGCAATTCGAGACATGTTATTCACCATGGCTTTGTGAATCTCCTTGGATCGGGTTTTCCGAATAGAAGAACTATTACACTCCGGGCATTGGCCGTGCGGACAATCATGTCCATTATCTCCCCCCGCGCCGCAATGTCAAACCATGTCGGGGGCGGCGGCGGTGCAGCCGCTGAAAGCAGGCGAAGTGGCGCGGGTTATCAACCCGCGTAACATTTGCGGGCCGGTGGCCCGCAACGCGGACTGGACTTGTCCGCCGAAACCTCGGTGAAGGCGGATGGTCCGCGCCACTTACGGCTCTCTCGCGGAGCGCCTACTTTCAGCGGCCGCACCCGGCAGGCTCACTTGACTGATTGATTACGACCGGTTATGATCATGTCAATCATTCCGCCTGAATTGGAGGAGCGCAGATGCGAGAGATCGGCGTGGGCATTGTCGGGTTCGGCCTGATGGGGCGCGTACACACCTACGGCTACCGGACGCTTCCCTTCTTCTTCGACCCCGCACCGGCGCGCATCCGGCTGGTGGCGGTGTGCGATGTTCGGCGAGAGGTGGCGGAGAAGGCCAGGGATGAGTTCGGGTTCGAGCTCGCCACGAGCGACGCGCAGGCGGTGATCTCCCGCGACGACATTCAGGTCGTGGACATCTGCACGCCGAACCACTTCCACAAGGACAGCCTGCTCGCCGCGATCCGGGCGGGCAAGCATATCAACTGCGACAAGCCGATCACGGGCAGTTGGGCGGACGCGCAGAAGGTGCAACGCGCGCTCAAGGGGTACGCCGGCATCGGCCACATGGAGTTGAACAGCCGTTTCATCCTGCCCGCCCTGCGGGCCGCGCAACTGATCCAGGAGGGGTTCCTGGGGCAGGTCACGCAGTTCCGCGCGGGGTACTTCCACGCCGGAAGCGTGGACCCGAAGAAGCCGATCGGCTGGAAGCAGGAGGCGGCGGCGGGCGGCGGGGTCATCAATGACCTGGCGAGCCATGTCCTGGACGTGATGGAGTGCCTGATCGGGCCGCTCGCCGAGGTGCGGGCGGAGAGCCAGATTCTGTACCCGGAGCGGCCCGGCGCCAGCGGGACACTGGTCCGCGTCGAGGCGGAGGATGCCGTGACCATCCAGGTGCGGCTGCGCGATGGGGCGATGGGGGTGATCGAAGCGTCCAAGATCGCCACGGGGAGCAACGATGAAATCCGCGTGGAGATTCACGGGCAGCGTGGCGCGTTGCGATTCAACTCCATGGATCCCAATTACCTGGAGGTCTATTCCGTCTCAGATCCTGAGGAGCCGCTGGGCGGCCTGCGGGGCTGGCGGCGCGTGGACACAGTGAACCGGTTCGCCAAGCCCGGCGGCTGGCCCGGTCCCAAGTTCAGCATCGGGTTCCTCAGGTCTCATGTCCAGTGCCTCCACAATTTCGTCAGCGCGGTGGTGGAGGAGCGCAAGGTGCGCCCGTCCCTGGAGGACGGCATCCGCCTGCAGTACCTGCTCGAAACCGTGCGCGAAAGCGCGGCCGACGGCTCATGGCACAAGATTGCCAAGAGGACTCCATGCTGAACGAGTCCCCGCAAGAACGGTTGAAGCACATTACGGATCGTCTCCGCGCCGGGAGCGTTTCCGTGCGGGACCTCTCCTGCGAGATGGGGGTCTCCGAGATTACGATTCGCCGCGACCTGGCGTCGCTGGAGCGGGAGGGAAAGCTGCTGCGCGTGTACGGGGGGGCGATCCCGAAGGAGCGCGTGGCGTACGAGTTCTCCTTCAAGGAGAAGGAGTCGCTCCACCGCGAGCAGAAGGACTCCATCGCGCGCGCCGCGGCGGGGTTGGTCGAGCCGGGCGCGGCGGTGTTCCTGGACACGGGCACGACGGCGGTGGCGGTGGCGCGCGCGCTGCGCGCCAGAGCGCCGGAGGTGATCGTCACCGTCAACCTGTGCGTGGCCTCCGAGTACGTCGGTCAGGAGCGCGTGCGGGTGATCATGCCCGGCGGCGAACTGGGACGGCGCTCGCCGGACCTGCTGGGAGAGCTTGCGTTGCAGGCGTTGGCGCAGATGACGGTGGACGTGGCGTTCCTGGGGTGCGACAGCGTGGACCCGGCGGAGGGGTTCTACGCGGCGGACCTGCGCAGCGCGGCGGTCAGCCGCCTGATGCTGGCGCAGTGCCGCCGCGCCTACCTCATCGCCGACAGCAGCAAGTTCGGCCGGCGCGCCATGGTGCGCATCGCGCCGGTGGAGCGCCTGGCGGGGATCGTGACGGACGCCGGCCTTGCGCGGCCGTACCGCAAGGTCATCGAGCGCGCCGGGGTGCGGGTACTAATCGAAGCATAGGGACCTGATTCTCTAGTAATAGGAGATGAAGAATGGCCGCTCAATGGTGGAAGCAGGGTTTGGGGACGGTCCCGCGGCTGGTCTGCACGCCGCCGGGTCCGAAGTCGCAGGAGATGCACGCGCGCGCCGCGAAGATCATGAAGGGGTACTCCTCGCAGGTGAAGCTCTTCCCGGTCTGCTTCAAGGAGGGGTTCGGCGTCACCCTGACGGACGTGGACGGCAACAAGTACATTGACTTCTCCAGCGGCATCTATGTCACCTCGCTGGGGCACTGCCACCCGAAGATTTCCGAGGCGGTGGCGCAGGCCGCGAAGACGCTGATGAATTGCCACGATTTTACGACGCCGATCAAGATGAAGCTGCTGGAGAAGCTGGTCGAAGTGCTGCCGAAGGGGCTGGGCGGCGTGCAACTGTACGACAGCGGGACGACGGCGGTGGAGGCGGCCGTCCGAATCGCCCGCGCGGCCACCGGCAAGAGCGAGTTCCTCTCCTGCTTCCGCGATTTCCACGGCAAGAGCGGCCACGCCGTCAGCCTGGCGCGGATGAACCGCACCAACGGCGCGGGCCGCGCTCAGGGCTTCTACATGCTCCCCCGCCCCGACCCGTACCGCCCGCTCTGGACGAAGCCGGACGGGACGATTGACACCGACGCCTATTTTCGTTTCTACGACGAGTTCGTCCTGGAAGCCACCACCAGCCAAGTCGCGGCCATCGTGCTGGAGCCGATCCAGGGCTGGGCCGGTTCCATCTTCCCGTCGGAGGACTTCTTCCCGAAGCTCCGCAAGTGGTGCGACGAGCGGAAAATCCTCTTCATTGATGACGAGGTGCTGACCTGCATGGGGCGCACCGGCAAGTTCCTCTGCGTCGAGCATTGGGGCGTGACGCCTGATATCGTCACGCTGGGCAAGGGATTCGGCAACGGCTTTCCGGTGACCGCGGTGGTCTGCCGGGAAGAGCTCAAGGACAGCTTCGAGAAGATCAGCGCCTCGACCTCCTACGGCGGCAACCCGATGGCGTGCGCGGCGGCGCTGGCCTCCATCGAGGTCATTCAGGAGGAGAAGCTTCTCGAGAACGCGGCAATGCTGGAGAGGTTTTTCCTCAAGCGGCTCGAAAAGATGAAGGCAGCGCATCCGATCATCGGCGACGTCCGCTGCAAGGGCTGCCTCATGGGGGTGGAATTGGTCAAGGACCGCGGGACCAAGGAGCCTTTCGACGAGGCGGGCAAGCTGGTGTATCAGAAGGCGTTTGCGAAGGGACTGGCCTGGATCCCGGCCGGGCATATTCTGCGCATGAGCCCGCCGATCATCATGGATGAGGAGATCGCGGGCAAGGCGATGGACATCATTGACGAGGCGATCGGCGAGACGGAGCAGCAACTCCGCGTTGCGCGTTGAGCGCAAGGAGGGGCCGCCGGGCGGTCGCATCAGCCGGAACTGTCGGACGTGGCCGGAAGGACGCGCCTTATGTTGCCGCTGCGAACGAGGCGGCAGCAGAGCCGTCAGTACGCCATCTCTTCCCGGTACACGTCGAGGAAATAGAGGTAGTCCGCGTAATCGGTGTTCGTGGAGATGGAGTGGTCGGAGGCCATGACGAAGCGCGCGCCGCGGGCCTTCATGCCGCGCATGAAGTTCTGAACTTCACGGCGGATGAGCGCCTTGTCGTGGCTCTCGATGATCCGCTTGTCGAACCCTCCGACGAACGCGAGCTTATCGCCGTACTTCTCGACGTACTCGAAAATGTCGTTCCCCGCCGCCTTCTCCATCGGGTTGAGGGCGTCGAACCCCGCTTCGACGATCATCGGCAGCGCTTCGCGCTCGCTCCCGCAGGAGTGCAGGCAGACCGGCAGCCCGTAGGAATGGAAGAATTCGACCACCTCCCTGTAATACGGGAAGATCATCTCGCGCAGCACCTTGGGGGACACGAGCAGCCCCTTGTTGTACCCGAGGTCCTCGTACATCCAGACGCCGTCGGGGATGCCGACCTCGTCGAGCAGGACCTTGTAGTGCGCCTTGTAGAAATCGGTATAGACGCGGTTGAAGTCATGGATCCAATCCGGGTCGAGCAGAACATTCTCGTACATGCCGACGTCGCCCAGGCAGCGCCGGAGGCTCTCGAAGATGAAGAGGTGGCCGAAGTGGGCCCAGCGTCCTTCCGCGCGCCGCTCCGCGTGCAGCGCTTTGAGTTTCTCGACGCCGAGGCGCTCGCGGTCCACGGCGAGGAGGTGCGGGCGATAGTCGCGGTCCCAAATCTCGCGACTGCTCATGCGGAAGTCCACGTGCTCCGGCGTGCCGGACTTGTTCTTCCAGAACTTGAACGACGCGCCCGCGCCGTTGCGGGTGACCTGCCACTCCTCCGTCTCCTCCACGACCTCCGAGTACCCTTTCAGCGGCATCATGTCGAACCATCCGGCGGTCTCGGCGAAATCGAGGTTGAAGTGGCGGACCGGGTCCACTGGCGCGTCCACCTCGCGCTCGACGCCGCGCTCCATGAGGCGGCCGTTCACCAGCGCCCTTTCCTTGACCGTCCTTTTCACCCGCTCGGTCGGGTAGCCCTGGGCGACCCACTTGCGCAGGGTGTCGTCCCAGAAGGATTCCATCAGGGGGACGCGTTCCGGCCGCCTGCGCTCGAACAGGCAGCGAACGTTTTCCCGGGCGGACATCATGTCGCGGCTCCTTGCGGAAAGGGGCGCCGGCCTGCAGAACGCGCGGCAGGCGGACCGGCAGGTGATGATACAACGCGTCCCCCCGCGGCGCAACACACTCCCCATTTGGGTGTGGATTCACTTGGGCGGGTGTCATTGCGAGGCCTCTTCCCGCCGCCGCGGGAAGGGGACGAGGCAATCTTCTGGCGCCACGCGAGCCAATGAGTCGTGCGATTCTGTTGGCGTCACCGCTTCCGAAAGATTGCTTCGTCGCGTTGCTCCTCCCAATGAACTGCCGGTCCAGGTGCGCCGCGCGCACCGAGTTGGGCAGTTCATATCAATGCACCAGCCGCGCGGTCGTCCGCGCGGTTAATGTGCTCGCAATGACGCGCGCGGCGGTTTGCCATTGCGGGACCGCCTATCGCCGGGCGGACGGTTGCGCAGGTGATGCCTGCGGCGTATTATGTCCTCTCGTCGTCCGCAGCGAGGGGAGGTTGGTGTTGCAGCTATCCACAGGCTCGCGGAAGCGGGCCCTGTTCACGGGAAGGGCTTTCTGATGGGCAAGCGTTCCACGGCAGGCAAGGCAGTCGCTCCGTCTTCGTATGCGCATGGCGACACGTCCTGGTTCATACGTGACCGGTTCGGCCTGTTCATCCACTGGGGGCTCTATGCCCTTCCCGCGCGGCATGAGTGGGTGCGTCATTATGAGCAGATCCCGGACGAGCAATACGAGAAGTATTTCCGCCATTTCGATCCGGACCTGTACGACCCGAAGCTTTGGGCCGCGGCGGCGGCCGGCGCGGGGATGAAGTACTTCGTCGTCACCACCAAGCACCACGAAGGCTTCTGCCTGTGGGACAGTAAGCTGACCGACTACAAAGCCCCCAACACTCCCGCAGGGCGGGACCTTCTGCGGCCCATGGTGGATGCGTTCCGCCGTGAGAACCTGCGCGTCGGGTTCTATCACTCGCTCATTGACTGGCATCACCCGCAGTTCGCGCTCGATGAGCACATCGGGCCGTACCGGGCGCACCCGGACCGCCAGGAGATGAACAAGGGGCGCGACCAGTCCAAGTACGCCGCCACCCTCTACGGGCAAACCAGGGAACTGCTCACGCAGTTCGGCCGAGTGGATGTCCTCTGGTACGACTTCAGCTACCCCAAGCCGGACGGGTCGGGGAAGGGGCATGCGGACTGGCAGAGCGAGAAGCTCGTTGAGATGGTCCGCAAGCTCCAGCCACACGTCATCCTGAACGACCGCCTCGACCTGCCCGGCGCGTGGGACGTGAAGACCCCGGAACAAGTCCAGCCGCGTGAATGGCTGAAGGTGGACGGCAAGCCGGTGGTGTGGGAAGCCTGCCAGACGTTCTCCGGCTCGTGGGGGTATCATAGGGACGAGGCCAGTTGGCGCAGCACCGACGAACTGATCCGCACCTTGATTGACTGCGTCAGCAAGGGGGGGAATCTGCTGCTGAACGTCGGCCCCACGGCGCGCGGCGAATTTGACGAGCGCGCGCTGGACCGGCTCAGCGGCATCGGGGCGTGGATGAAGCGGCACAGCAGGAGCATCTACGGCTGCACGCAGGCCCCCGACGAGTTCGTCTGCCCGAGGAACTGCGCGCTGACGTACAACCCGGAGAAGAAGCGCCTCTATCTTCACGTGCTGGCCTGGCCGTACAAGCATCTGCACCTGGACGGCAGGGCGTACGTTGACCGAGTGGAGTACGCCCAACTGCTCAACGACGCCAGCGAGATCACCCCCGGCCTGGACGCCTGGCACGCTCAGCAAGCGGACGTGCCCGGCAACACGCTGGTACTGAACCTGCCGGTGCAGAAGCCGAACGTGACGGTCCCGGTGATTGAGTTGTTCTTGAAGTGACAAGCGCGCCCGCCGGCCGCCGGATTGGCCGTGCTGCGCCCGCTTTCATTTCAGCAGCATCTCTCTCATCAACGCGGAACTCCTCGTGGGATCGCCCTCCTTGAGGAGCGCATCTATCCTGCCGCGACAGCCGTCCACTTTGACCTGGACGGCTTTGAGGAAGGCCACGCTCTCGGAGATGGCGGCGACGCCATCCTCGCGGTAGGGATACTGGTCCATGGAAAGCCACCCCTTGTACCCGCTCCGGTCGAGCCAGTAGAGCAGCTCAAAGTACTCCACGGTGTGGATGGAGCCGACGATCATGTCGTCGTCCCAGGAACGGTAGTTGTCGTTGAAGTGCATATGGAAGAGCTTGTTGCCCGCGCGTTGGGCCAGCACGGCGGCTTCTGCCACGTTTTCGTAGGCCAGGAGCGCGTGGCCGACGTCAATGGTGACCCCGACGTTGTCCGTTCCCACTTCCCCGCAGACGAGCAACGTGTCGGCCATGCGCGCAAGATAGCTGTGCGTGCGCGGCTCCTTCATCTTGTACTCGAGTGCGAAGCGGACGTCGGGGAATTTCTCCGCACACTTCCGCACGCCGTCCCTCAGCCAATCTCTCTCTCGCATGTAGTCGGCCTGGAGCGGATAGTCGTAGCCGTCCTGTCCGTTCCAGATATTGATGAGGCCGCACTTCAGCTTTGCGGCCATCTCGCACGCTTCGAGCGTGGCGTCAATCGCCTTGCGTCGGACGGAGGCGTCGCGCGCGATGAAAGCCCCCTTGCCCCACACCTTCTGAGAGAAATGGTCCGGGATGATGGAGACGCATGTCAGCCCAAGATCGCTCAGCGCGGCGCGCATTGTGTTCACGTTGTCCGGGCGAATGTCCCAGGTGCCGACGAGTTCCACGCCCGTGATGCCGTCAATGCCGGCGGCCGACTTAAGCATGGTCATCGTGTCGGGGTTGTCCTTGTAGCCGCCGGAGCAGAAACGGTCGCAGGTGTTCCCCAGATTGCCCAGGATGACGGAGTACTTCTTTCGCGCCATGGGACTATCCCTTCTGCTTCAATGAAATCCGCCCCATACCGGTCACTTGGAGAAGCCGGCGCGATGTGCGGTCGGGGGCGATTATACTCAAGCCGCCACGATTCCACCAGTGTCCGCGCATTCGGCGGGGAGGATCTGCCTTGCGGTCACAGGTAGGGGCGTAGCATGCTACGCCCCTACAACGGATGTCGGCTTCAGGAGGACAGCACGAGTGCCTCGTTTCCTCGTAGTGAATCACTTACGCGCGATGTCATTCTGAGCGGAGCGAAGAATCTGTCAGCATGAGAACCGTCTTCTCGCTGTTAGACCCTTCGCTGCGCTCAGGGTGACAAATGGACATACCTCCCGCGCGTAAGTGATACACTACCGTTTCCTATGACGCTGGTGGAACGGAGGAGGGTGGAGTATAATCACGACTTGTCGCCTCATGGGTAGCGTCACGCCCAGGTCTCATTCATTCAGGAAAGGGAAACGGATGATCATGCGCCCAAGCCGCGTCCTGCGCAAGCTGCGCGCGGGAAAGCCGGCCAGTTGCACCAAGTTCAACCTCATTGATGCGCGTGCCGTCGAGATCGCCTGCCAGAGCGGGTTTGACTGCATCTGGCTGGACAACGAGCACACGCCGGCGGACTGGGCGGCGGAGGAGCACATGATCCGCGCCGCGAAGATGTTCGATACGGACACGCTCGTGCGAGTGAAGCGCGGCGCCTACTCCGATTACATCCTCCCGCTGGAGATGGACGCCTCCGGCATCATGGTTCCTCACTTGATGAGCCTGGCCGATGCGAAGCAGGTGGCACGGATCACCCGGTTTCATCCGATCGGCCGGCGGCCCGTGGACGGCGGAAACATGGATGGCGCTTACTGCCGCATCCCCATGACGGAATACCTTGAGCAGGCCAATCGCGAGCGCTTCGTTATCGTGCAGATCGAGGACCCGGAGCCGCTGGCGGAACTGGACGCCATCGCCGCCGTGCCCGGCATTGACATGATCTTCTTCGGCCCGGCGGACTTCTCGCATGGGATCGGCAAGCCCGGTCAATGGGATGCGCCGGAGATCAAGGCCACGCGCAAGGCCGTTGCGGCGGCGGCGCGCAAGCACAACAAGTTCGCCGGGACCGTCTCTTTGCCGGCGGGCATTCCCGAACTGCTCGACATGGGATACCGATTCCTCAACGTCGGCGCCGACGTCATCGGGCTGGTGCAATACTTCGACAGCGTCGCGAAGGCGCTTTCGGACAACGGATTCAACAAGTGACGGAGCGGGGGGCGCGGCTCACTTGAGCGCGGCGTCTCGTCATTGCGACCCTGAGCAGAGCGAAGGGGAAGCAATCTTTTCGCGGTGAAGACGTTCGGATAAGGCAACGCGTTCGTTCGCAGAAAGATTGCTTCGTCGCTGCGCTCCTCGCAATGACGCCGCGCTTACGTGAACCACTACCGGGTCCGCAGAATTCGCGAGTCGCCCTGCCTGACCGTCACCCCCTCGTGGTCGAGCGTTTCGAGCAGGGGGAGAAGGTACTTGCGCGACGCCCCCAGCAGTTCCCGCGCCTGACCGATGCTCATGCTTCCATTTTTCGTGATGTAGTCCACCACCTTCGCCCGACACTGGTCGAAGACGCGGGGCAAAATGCAGATATCTTCCGGCAGACGCCGGATCAAGCCCGCCTCCGCCATCGCTTCCAGCACCCGCTTCCCCTCCGCAGGGCTCAGACCCGCCGAGGCGGCAACCTCCAGCGGCGGCGGAGCGGAGAGTCCGGACTGAGCGAGGCTCGCCAGAATCTTGTCCCGCGCCTGTGCGTAACGGCCCACCCATTGCGGCGCATGGCCGGCCAGCGCCACTTTCTCGCCGGATGCGACGACCTTCTTCTGCTCCTGCAACAGCGCCAGGGCGATGCGGAAACATTCCCGCGTCTCCGGCGAGGGGGAGCTTCCCGCCGCCACGGCGTTGAGCGGCGCGAAGGGGCGGAGCGGCTCCTGCGCGTGCAATTTCGCCAGGCAGGTGACGATGGCGGACTGCATCTCCTGCACCGCGCCGCTGCCGAACCAGAGGTCCTGCCGCCCGGCGCAGGCGTGGCCCTGGGCCTGCAACTGCTCAAGCACCTCGCGCAACTCGCTCTCCAGAACGCCGCAGAGCACCTGGAGCTTGTCCAGGCGAATGCCCCGCGCGCCTGTCTTGTCGAGGGTTTCGGCGACCGTTTCGGCGAGCGCCGAGGTCTCGCGCTTCGCCACCTCGTCGGCCCCTGCGCGTTTCTGGCGTTTCGGCGGGTGCGCGTCCACAATCGCGCCGCCGCCGATGACGAACATTGGCGAGTACGACCGCATGACGAAGGGATCGCCCGCGACCGCCACCAGCGGACTCTCCAAGCGCAACTGGACCAGCGCGGATTCGCCGGGGGGGAGGCTCTCCGTCTCTAACAGCACCATGCGGGCCATCACCTCCCTGGTCTGATGATGAATCCTGACGCGCGTGCGCTGCGCCAGCGGGCGAGGCGCGCGTGAAGAAAGATAGAGCCGCGCGTCCAACATCAGGCTGGGGGCGAGCGCGCCCGGCGAGGCCAGCACGTCGCCGCGCTCCAAGTCCTCCTTCGACGCGTCGGCCAGGTTGATCGCCGCGCGCTGGCCCGCGAAGACCTGGCCGACCGTCTCGTTGTGCACCTGAAGATTGCGCACGCGAAGGTCGAGACCCTTCGGCAGGGCGACGACGTTCTCTCCCACGCTGAGGCTGCCCGAGATCACCGTGCCGGTGATCACCGTGCCGACCCCTTTGAGGGAGAAGACGCGGTCTATCGGGAGGCGGAAAACGCCCGCGGCGCTCCGTGCGCGCACGTTGGCGGCGATCCGGGCAAGCTCCTCGTGAAGCGCGGGCAGGCCTTCGCGGGTGACGGAAGAGACGGGGAGGATGCGCGCGTTTTCGAGGAACGTCCCCTTGGCCAGGGCCTTGACCTCCTCGGCGACCTCGGCGATCCGTTCGGGGGGGACCTTGTCGCTCTTGGTGAGCGCGATGACGCCGGAGACAATCCCCAGCGCGCGCACCACTTCGAGATGCTCCACCGTCTGCGGCATCACCCCCTCGTCGGCCGCGACGACGAAGATGACCGCATCAATCCCGGTGACGCCGGCCACCATGTTCCGCACGAACATCTCATGCCCCGGGACGTCCACGATGGCGGCGGAGTGCTTCAGACCCGGCAGCGGAAGGAAGGCGAAGCCCAGGTCAATCGTCATCTCCCGCGCCTTTTCCTCGGCCAGGCGGTCGGGATCGGTGCCGGTGAGGGCCAGCACCAGCGAGGACTTGCCGTGATCCACATGCCCCGCGGTGCCGAAGATGACGTGCCGTTCCACACTCATGACGGGTCGCGCTGAATGGAGCCACCGACGGATCGGAGCGCCGCCAGGATCAGCGCCTCTTCGTCCGGCAGGATCGTGCGCGGGTCCATGAGAACGCCTTGTTCATGAACGCGCGCGAAAATGGGCGGGTCGCTCAGGCGGAGCCGCTGAGAGAGTTCCGCAGCGGCGATTCGGCGCGAGCGCAGCCGCACGCAGACGGTCGGGAGCGAGTGGCCTGCGAAGGAGCCGCCGCCGATCTCCGAACGTTCCTCCAGCGTGTCCACCTCCATCCAGCCGGGGCAGGCTGCCCGGATCTGTCGCGCCAGTTCCTCGGCGCGCCGCCTGATTTCCTCCAGCGGCATGGCCAGCAGAGCGGTGACCCGATGCTCCGCCGGCAGACGTTCCGCATCGAGGAAGAGCCGCAGCGTCCCTTCGAGGGCGGAGAGCGTCAGCTTGCAGACACGGAAGGCGCGATAGAAGGGATTCCTCCGCATGGTCTGGAGCGCGTCCGCCTTGCCCAGGATGATTCCGCACTGCGGGCCGCCGAGGAGTTTGTCGCCGCTGAAGAGCGCGGCATCCACCCCCGCGGCGAGGCTTTCCGGGACGTTCGGCTCGTACGGAAGCCCGTACCGTCGGTAGTCAAGAAGCGCGCCGCTGCCCAGGTCGTGCACGCAGGCCACCCCTTTGCTGCGCGCCAGCTTCACAAGCTCCGCGACCGGCGGCTGCGAGGCGAAGCCCTCAATACGGTAGTTGCTCTGATGCACCGCCAGGATCAGCGCTGTGGCCGGAGTGATCGCTTTCTCGTAGTCGGCCAAATGGGTGCGGTTGGTGCAGCCGACCTCGACGAGGCGGCAACCGGCGAGTTTCAGGATTTCCGGGATGCGGAAGGAGCCGCCGATCTCCACCATCTCGCCGCGCGAGAGGATCACCTCGCGCCCGGAGGCCAGCGCGTTCAGGACCAGCACCGTGGCGGCGGCGTTGTTGTTGACGACCAGCGCGGCCTCCGCCCCCGTGATGCGCTGGAGGAGACCCTGGACGTGGATTTCGCGGGGGGTGCGCTCGCCGGATTCCAGCCCCGCCTGGACATTGCAGTAGCCGGCGGCGGCCTCGGCCAGCGCCTCCTGCGCCGACGCCGAAAGGGGGGCCCGCCCCAGGTTCGTGTGAAGGACCACCCCCGTCGCATTGACGGCCCGTCGAAGACTTCGCGCGGACTTGCGACGGAAAAGTTCCATCGCGCGGGCGGCGACGGCTTCGACTTCCACGACGCCGGCGTCCTCTCCGGCCAAGAGACGCTGCCGCGTCTCCTCGATGGCTTCGCGCGCAGCCTCGCGCGCCAGGGGGCGGTGCGCCTCCGCCAGCGCGGCCATCCCGGCGTGCGCCATCAGGTCATCAACCCGCGGCAACCGGCGCAACAGAGAGGATTTCTCCTCCACGGCTCCCTCCGACCGCGACACGCGCGGTCATTGTCCCAACGTTCAGGAGAAGCAGAAATTCTGCGCGTTCTTGAGCACGTACGCGGCGTCGCCATGACACAAGCCGACGACGAGCAGCGCCGCGAAGATTGCCGCAATGACGCCCGCAATGATCCAGGCTTTCCTATTCATCTTTTTCAGCCCTCCGCTGACTGACACTGATTGCCCGGCCACCGAGAGTCGCGGAAAGCGCCCCTTCCTCGGGGCAGTTCCGCACGCAGTCCAGGCACAAGACGCATTCCGCGGTCGCTTCCTTTCGCTGCTCGCCAAACGGCACACGGCGGCAATCGGTCGGGCAGACTTTGACGCAGCGCATGCAGCGCGTGCACTTCTCCTGGTCTGTCCTGAGGCGCGCTAGCGAAATCCCCGACGTGAGCGCCATCAGCGCGCCTAGCGGGCAAAGCGCCCGGCAGAAACTTCGCCGCGCGACGACGGCCAGCCCCAGGACGATCACCAACAGGCCGATCTTTGACCAGGTGCGGTACGAAGCGTTTGCACGCCCCTCCACGTCTGTCGCCAGGTACGGCAGGCTGCCTTCGAGGGTGCCGGCCGGGCAGATCAGGGAGCAGTAATCCAGCGCGCCGGTCTGTTCGCCGGTGATGCGGTCGTTCGCCCCCTTCATCTTCCCGCCGCCGAGGAGCAGCGGCAGCGCGAGGACCAGCACCAGCAGCAGGGCGTACTTCAACGCGTTGAACGCCTTCGGCATGCGCCACTTCCCGGAGCGAACGCGGTAGAGGGCGTCCTGCAACAGGCCAAAGGGGCAGGCCCAGCCGCAAAAGGCGCGTCCCACGGCCAGTCCGATCAGGCCGAGGAGTCCGATGATGTAGAACGGGATTCGCCTGATCAGCGCGAAGGCCGTCAGGCTTCCGATGGGACACGCCACCGTCCCGACCGGGCATGAATAGCAGTTCAGCACCGGGATGCAGAGCGCCTTGCCGCCGGGGGCCAGGAAATAGCTGTTGAAGGCCGCCAGGGAGAACAACTGGACCGGCAGCCTTCGCCCCATCGCGCCTAATTCACTTTTGGATCGGCTCATCCTCTCCTCGAACGGCCTCTGTCATGGCGCGCAAATGCTCCGGCGGCGTAATCGGCGCCAGCCCGCAGGCCGGCGAGACGATCTGGAACTCACTCGACGCGCGGCGGGCGGAGCGGCGTATGGCCGAGACCGGCCCGCGATGCAGAAGGACCGCGTCCACATTCCCGACGCGAATCACGCCGGGCAGTTCCTCTCGGAGCATCCGGCCGCTGACCATGGCGTCCACGCTCAGAGCCAATCTCCCGCCGAGACGGGCGTTCAACTCACGCAGTGGGTCCAGCACGGGGCGCACGTCGCCGCATATATGCAGTATATTCGGCACACCCCCCTCGCGCAAGGCGCGAAGCAGACGCGTGAGCGCCGGCGATGCGAACCGCGCGAAATGCGCCGCGCCCAGAATCTCCCCGGTAGCGGAAGGCTCCGCGACCATGACGGCGTCCGCCCCGGCGGCGCGCTGCGCCAGCGCGAATTGCAGGACGAACGCCTCCGTTCGTGCCAGCAGCCGGTCCACCGTCTGCGGCTCGCGCCGGGCGAGGCGGAAGAATATCCCCGCCTCCATGATCGTCGCGGCCAGCGTGACCGGTCCGACCAGCGCGCCGATCACCGGATAGGAACCGGAGGCGGCCTTCAGCCGGCGCAGCGCTTCAAGGACCGTTTTGACCCGTGGCATGGACTCCGGAGCGAACTCCGGCAAGCGCTCGATGTCATCGGCGCCCGCGACACTTTCGGTGACCACGCAGGGCAGCACCTCGGGCGTGCCCAGGTCCACCCGGCAGCCGAGCGCTTCGGCTTCGACCGTCATGCAGAAGGGAGCGGCCAGGCACTCGAACCCCGATTCCTCCCGCGTGGCGAGGATCAACTCGGCCATGGCCGCGTAGTCCACATGCGCCTGGGGCCACCCGCGCCCGGTGCGCGCCATCGCGGAGGCGGTCGCCATGGTCATCATGCCGCCCGGGCAGATGACCGGAGGAGGATGGACGTCTTTGCTTGCCAGGGCGGCGAGGAATCGTTCTCGTGGGGTCATCGCTGTTGCGCGCGCAGGAGGCGCGCAAACAATGACGAATGACGAAACCCGAATGACGAATGAAACGCCAATGACGAAACGCCCGGACGATCTTTTCTTGCGTTACCGGAGAGCAACGCCCTTCGGACTTGGCGTTTTGGGCATTCCTTCGTCATTCGGGTTTCGTCATTCGTCATTTCAACCCCCCATATTCCCGCACGGCGCTCATCATGGCGTCAATGTTCCGGCTGGGGGTGGCGATGGGGACTTCGCAGCCGCTGCCCAGGATGAAGCCGCGGGGGCAGCCGCGCCCGATCTCGCACAGGGCGCGGACCTCGCGCGCCACCTCCTCGGGACTGCCCTTGAGGAGCGTCTGCGCGGGGCGCACGTTCCCCATCAGACCGACGCGCCCGCCGACGCGGTCGCGCGCCTCCGCCATGGAAATGTCGTCCAGGCTCAGGAGGTTCGCGTTCGTCTCCACCATGGCGTCCAGAATGCGGCTCGTCTGGCCGCAGATGTGAAGGACCACCGGGCATCCCCGGCGCGCGATGACGGCATGAAGCTCCCGCAAGTAGGGGACCGCGAACTCCTCGAACATCCGAAGGCTCAACACGCTGCCGGTGGCGACGGGGTCCACGATGACCGGAATTCCGCCCGCGTCGAGAATGTCGTCTGCAAAATCGCAGGCGGTAACGGTCGAAAGGGCCAGCAGTCGCTTGGCGAGGACGCGGTTGCGAATGAGGTCGCGCGCGAACTGGTCCGTGCCGCGAAGGCAGGCGGCGGTGGTGAAGGGGGCGGGGACGCAGCAGGAGACCGGGACCTCCGCGCCAACGGCGGCGACGGCGGTGCGCACGGCCTCGATGAACAACGGCAGCCGGCCCAGCGTGTGCGCCTGCGCGGTGATGAGCCGGCCCATGTCGCCGGGGGAGGGGACGGCGGGGCGCTCGACGAGCGGAACGTCATCCTCCAGATAGCCCAGCCCGGTACCCATCGCCTCGGCGAGGATGGCGGTGTCCGAGAAGATGGCGATGAGGTCATGGCCGTATCGCCGCCAGGCGCCGGCGTGGCACTGCCCCATCAGGCGACCGTTCCGGTTGTACTCTCCGATCTTCACGCCGTTCGCGCGCGCGGCATGGTTGAGGATGAGCGGCACGCAGAGAAAGCGGTCCATCGGCTTGCCCGCCAGAAAGGCGGCGAAGCGCTCCTTCGGGCTCATCGCGTCTGCGCGCATGGCAGCGTCCTCGACAAACGGTCGGCCAGTTCGACGGCCTCTTTGGCGTTGCGTCCGAAGCCGTCCGCGCCGATCTCGGCGGCGAAGCGCGCGCTGGCGGAAGCGCCGCCGATCATCACCCGGAACTCTTCCCGCAACCCCGCCTCCTTCAGACCGCTCACCACCCGCCCCATGTTCTCCAGCGTGGTGGACATGAGGCTGGAGAGGCCGATGATCCCGCCCCCCGCCGCGCGCGCCGCGTCCACGAAGCGCTCGACCTTCACGTTGCGACCAAGGTCAATCACTTCGTACCCGGCGGCGTCCAGCAAGATTTTGACGATGTTCTTCCCGATGTCGTGGATGTCCCCCTCGATGACGCCGAGGAGCACCTTGACCGGCTTGCGCATCGCGTCCGCCTTGATGTGCGGTTTCAGGACGGCGATGGCGGCGTTCATGGCGTCCGAGCAGATGAGGATTTCCGGCACGAAGTACTCGCCGGTGTCGTAGAGTTCCCCGACCTTGCGCATCCCGGCGGAGAGGCCCTCCGTGATGGCCAGGTACGGGTCGAGCCCCTGCGCGACGACCTGTCTTGCGGCCGCAACCGCGCGCTCCTCGTCCATCGCAACGACGGCGTCGGCCAGTTCCTTGTGGAGGGGGGTCATAGGGAATCCATGTTCTTCTGTGAGAGGGATTCTGCCGAATCGCATGCGCTTTGCCCGTCCGTAGGGGCGTAGCATGCTACGCCCCTACAACGGCTTCTGCTTTCCGTGCCACAGCGCACGCGACGCGAATCCGCCGCGCAGTTGGTGGAGCGCGCTGCTTGCCCTGAGTCTGCCGAAGGGGTCCCCAGCGCGCTGTGGGTATCCACCGCGAAGGAGAATGGCGAGAGCGTGTGGGAATCGAACCCACCAGGGACCTTATCAGGGCCCCGCACCGGGTTTGAAGCCCGGCAAGATCCACCAGGACCCATCCGCTCCCATGTCTGAGCCGGTTGCGCGGTGTCCAGCAACGAGGGCGCAGCATCCGCCTGCGCCACGGCCTCGGCGGACAAGTGCTGCGCCCCCACAACGTCGTGCTGCCCGGAAACCAGACGGGCGTCGGAAGAGAATCCTTTCCGACGCCCGAGGAATGGAACGACGCTATGCCAAACAGCCGTCAGCGCATGTCGGCTGTCGTTTGACCTTTCACGATGCCCAACGGACCCGCGTCTATGGTCGCTTCGCACGTCACCTTGCCTTTGTTGGCCACTCCAACGGAGTAGCAGGGGTTGCCCCCTCACGAGAAGCCGAAGGAACTGAGGGGTTTCGCGACGGAGGCGATCTCCTTGCCGGCGCTGTCGGTGGTCTTCACCTGGACGTTCACCTCCGCGCCGTTCTTCTGGACTCCCGTCAAGTCCACCTTGCCGGCCTTGAGGTGAAGGCCGACGCCGAGCGTGCGCGCGCCATCCTTGCTCATGTCCTTCGTGACGACTTCCAGCGTCAGTTTGTCCAAAGCGGGGACCTGAAGAACGGTATCCTTGTTCGTCTGCGGCCCGACCAGCGTCATATAGTAGGTCCAAGGGGTCTTCTGGTCATCCACGCGCGTCACCACGAGGGTCGAGATCACCATCACCGACTCGCCGGGCCCCCTGGGATAGATCATCACCGCCGCCTTCATGCCGGTGCAACCGGCGGGGAGCATGTCGGTGGGAATCGGCAACGGCGTCTCAGGGAACCGCAGCGGCATGCCCTGTGCCTTCACAGGGGTCGCCTTCGCCAGATCCTCCTTCGTGGCGGCCATGCGCAGTTCGCTACCCTGCACTTGCGCATAGATCGTCAGCTTGTCGGAAATCTGGAAACGGAAATTGGTCGCGGTCGGCGCCGCCGGCGCGCAGGAAGCCCACGCACCCGCCGCCACGGCCAGCGCGACCGCCCATCGCCAAGCATGTTTCCCAAGCATCGTTGCGCTCCTTGCCAAAAGTCCCCTTCGAGCGTCACCTGATTATACGACTCATTCGCGTCAAGTCAAGGAAATCCGAGCATCTGCGAGGCAATTACGCGTACCAACCGGTGGGGGCATGGCACTTGTCCGCTCGAAGCCTTGGCGAAGGCGGATGCTACGCCCCTACGGCCGCGTCCGGCGCGTGGGCGCGGGCTTCAGCCCGGACAACAGCAGCACTTCTGGCCCGCCGCCGGAGATTCCCCTTGTTTCCCGGTGACCACAATCTTCCCTTCCGATTTGGCGATGATCCGTCCGATGATGGCCGCGTCGTGGCAGCCGGCGGCGCGGAGTTGGGCGAGCGTCTCCTGCGCCTTCGCCTCGGGGAGGGCGATCAGCAGCCCGCCGGAGGTCTGCGCGTCGTACAGGATGTCCATCGCCTGGTCGGGCACCCCCTTCACCGCCTCGACAAATGCGCCGGCGAATTCGCGGTTGCGCTCGGCCGCGCCGGAGGCGATCCCCTGCGCGGCGTACTCCGCAACGCCTTCGAGCAGGGGGACGGACTGCCACCACACCTCGGCCGTCACGCCGCTTTCGCGGACGACGTGGCGCAGGTGCCCGAGCAGCCCGAAGCCGGTGACATCGGTGCAGGCGTGAGCGCCCATGCGGACCATCACCTCGGACGCGCTCTTGTTCAGCGTGGACATCGCCTGCGCGGCGGCGCGCATGGCGCCCTCCGAGGCGCGGCCCATCTGAGCCGCGAAGGAAATGATGCCCGTGCCGAGCGGCTTGGTCAGGATGAGCGCGTCGCCGGGCTGCGCGCCCGCGTTCGTCACGATGGCGTCCGGCTTCACGATGCCGGTCACGGCGAAGCCGAACTTGATCTCCTCCTCATTGATGCTGTGCCCGCCGACCAGCAGCACCCCGGCCTCGTTGAGCTTGTCCAGTCCCCCCTTGAGCATCTGCACCATCGCCTCGTCGCCCAGGGTGTGGATCGGGTAGCCGATGATGGAAAGGGCGGTCAGGGCGGTCCCGCCCATGGCATAGACGTCGCTGAGCGAGTTACACGCGGCGATCTGGCCGAACTGGTAGGGGTCGTCCACGCAGGGGGCGAACACGTCCACGGTCTGCACGAGGCAGAGGTCGGGCGTGACCTGAAAGACGCCCGCGTCATCCGCCGTGGCCGGCCCCACGAGCAGGCGCGGGTCGCTGGAGGCGGGCAGCCGTGCGAGGACGCGCGCGAGGTCCGCGGCGGGGATTTTCGAGGCGCAGCCCGCGTTCTTCACGCGCTTCATCAGGCCGCTCGGCTCGACGGCGGGCGGCTGAACCAGGCGCTCCCCAGCGCAGAGGCAGACGTCGCGCTGGAGAAAAATGTCGCACGGACAGTTCTTGCGCGGGTCGCAGATGCAGTGGCCCAGCGCCCTCGAGCGCTCCATCACGCGCGCGCGTTTGGAGGAAGGTTCGGACATAGGGACCTCTCGAAGAAAACTGAATGACTCAATCACCCAATCACCTGATCCCCCGCCGCTGGGAGATGGGGTGATTGGGAGATTAGGTGATTAAGAGATTGGGATATTCCTTCGTTGTTCGACCAACGCCGCGCGTGCAAGAACATTATGAACTAGTACAGTATCACTCGCGCATGAGGGCGTCAACGCAAGGAAAAGGGGTCAGGCATCTTTTCAGACGGATGAAAAGCAGCCTGACCCCTTTTCCATCATTACTTTCCCGCCAGCGCTTGCTCCAGCGTCTCCAGCGGGATGCGCCCTTGCGCGATCTTGCCGTCGGGGCCGACCAGGGAGATGGTGGGAATTGCGCCCACTTGCCACGCGGTGAACGCGGAGGAGAACCAACCCAGGTGCTCTTCCGAGGCGCCGCGCGCGACCGGCAGGGTGACCTTGTTGGCCGCGAGGTACTCCTTGATCTCCGCCGCCGTGGCGCTGGCGTCATGGACCAGCACGGCCTGCAGGCCGCCATCCTTTGCCGATTGGACGGCGGCGCAGATTTGCCGAATCGCCATGCGCGAGTTGCGGTTCTTGATCGAGACGAAGGCCACGGCCACGCTCTTGCCGCGCGCGGCGTCAAAGCCGTTCCAAGTCCCGCTGATCCATTCCACGCCCGCGATTTCCGGGGCCGGCCGGCCCGGCGCGAGCGCGGCGGTGGGGTCGAACTTCGGGAAGATGGTAATCTGGAGGTCCTTGAACTCCTCTGGCTTCACCCGGCGGTAGATCGCTTGCCGGTCATTGCGCCCGATGTTGAGATTCACATCCTCCGGGACCAGCCCGTCAATCCTGAACTTCCCCTGCGCGTCGGTGGTCGCCTGGAACTGCTGATTGCGCTGGCCGTATAGCTGAATGGCGACGCCGGGAATGCCCGCGCCGGTCGGATCCACGACCTGGCCAGTCAGAACGGCCTCCGCCTTGCGCAGCGTCACCGGCTGCGCGTCGGCCACCACGCCGGCGGCGATGGTGTAGCTCTTCTCGTTCCAAGCATCGCTCTGCCCGAAGCCCTTCGCCTTGGCCTGTATTCCGTATTCCTGCCCGGCGATGAGGCCCTTGAGGGTGTACTTGCCGTCAGCGCCGGTTGTGACGACCATGCCGTGCGCTCCACCCGTGCCCCCGCGGCTTGTCCGGCGAATCCAGTACGCCTGCACCTCTGCCCCTTCGATGGGCGTCTTATCTTCTCTTTGGACAATGCCGGTGATACCGCCGGATTTCTGGAGCACCCAGCGAAGGCCCTTCTCAGGTTTCTCCGGCACATCGAAACTCCCGGTGAGCGCGCTATCCGGCGAGGTGACTGTCAGCATATCCTCCCCGTAGCGCCTGCGGTCTTCTTCGCTCAGTTCCATCAGCCCCTTGTCATCCGCAGTGGTAACCGTCCGGTTCCAGCGCGCGACGACGGCCTTTGGCACCGGGTTCCCATCCCCGTCCACGACCAGCACGGAGATGACCTCCTGCGTCGCCATGAGTATCTCTTGTCGTGCGGTGGCCTCGCCAACGACCAGACCGGGTTGGGCGAATCGCTTGTACTTGGCCGAGTACGCACTGAGGGTGTATGTGCCGGGGAGGGCGCGGAAACGGAACTTCCCTTCCGCGTCGCTCTGGCCGCCGGCCTGCCGGGTCGTCTCCGTGGGTTGTGCGGGGGACAAGTTGACTGAAACGCTGGCAAGCGGCGCTTTCGTCTCGGCATCCAGGACGCTGCCCTCGACCAGCACCCCTTCCGTCCAGGTCAGTTGGATGTTCTCCGTCGTCTGCCCTTCGGCGACTGAAACTGGAGCTTTCGAATTCAGGACTCCGCCCCAGTCCTCCGTTGTCCGGACGTTGAAAGAATAGTCGCCTGCGGGAAGGTTTCGGATGACAAACGCGCCATTCGCGTCCGTCACGGCGGACCCGGCCCCGCGCCCTTGGCGCTCCTGGGCGAAGATGCGCACTTCCGTCGGCGGCTTCCCCGTCTTCTCGTGCTTCAGGGTGCCCTTGACCTGCGATTCCGGCGCCAACTGTACGACGACGTCCTCCTTGGGCGCCGTCATCTGGACGCCCGCGCGGTAATCCGGCTCTGTGGTGCTGGCATACCCCGGCGGCGCGTCGAACGAGAGGAAGAGCCTTGCCCCCGTGGGCAGATTCTCCAGCGTGAACTTCCCATCGGCGTCCGTCTCCGCTTGGAGGAAGGGCAGGCCGCGCGTCGCGCTGAAGTATTGAGGAGTTGCGCCGGAGGTGATGCTGATGGCGTTGGGACGCACCTGGACGCCGCTGATCGGCCGGCCCTGCTTGTCCGTCACCTTGCCGGCCACCTTGCAGGGGGCCAGCAGGACAATGGAAATTTCCTTCAGCACCGGCATGCCGGCATAGAGAGACACACCACCCCAGGCAAACCCGGGTTTGTAGGCAAACAGAAGGCAGCGCAGGGACCCTGCGACCGCGTCGGCCACCTCGAAGCAGCCCTGCTCATCGCTCTGCAATTCGGAGGAGATGGCGCAGCTTGCCGAGTCCTTCCCCAAGTCGCCGACGTACACCTTTGCGCCGGGGACCGGCTTCCCCTCCCCATCCACCACGCGCCCCTTCTGCGCCGCACCCGCCGCGCCTGCGGCGGCAAAAAGCAAGGAGGCGGCCAGCAGCGCCGCCGCAACTCTGTTATTGCGAGTCGAACCTGGATGGCGTCGAAGGGTGTTCATTCTATGCTCCCTGTCTTCGAGGTATGCTGAGGCTAAACGCCGGCCTACGTTAAATCCGTAGGGGCAAGGCATGCCTTGCCCCTACAACGCCAGGCGCCCTTCCAGCAAAGTAGGCGCGCATCACAGCGACAGAACATTGCCACCGTGCTGCGCCACACCGAACTTCGTCCGAGTGCGGCTACGGCAGCGTGAACTCCGTCGTCGCCGCTTTGACCTCGAACGGGCCGCCGTCCACTTCCGGTGTCGCCAGCAGGGCGCCTTTGATATCGGGCTCTCGCACGGAGAGCGAGCAGGTCCCCCCTCAGCCAAAGGCAAAAGCGTATCGCTTTTGCCAAGTCCCTTCCTTTGCCTTCGCCAGCAGGTTCGGCGTCGCCACATTGTACTCACTGCCGTCCTTTTGGAACTTGCCGGGTGGAAGTCCCTCGATGTGGAGCGTCAGGTCAAAGTCGGCCCCGCCGTTCGCCTTCTGGATGGAGACGGAGGCGGTGACCGGCCCGCTCACCTTGAGACTGGCCTCCTTGCCGGGGGAGATATCGAAGGCCGCGCCGGTCCCCTCCTCGGTGCGGAAGGCCCAGTTGGAGCCGTCCTTGTTTTGGCGCGTCAGGACCGCCATCTTGACGCTATAGGAACCGGCCGGCAGGAGGAAGGGATCGTTCCCCTTTGTTCGGTTCAGCGTGTACTTCCCGTTGTCGCCGATGACCGTCAGCGCGACCAGCGGCTCGTCCACCTGGAGCTTGCCGGTCTGCACGTCGGGGCGGGTGAGCGTGATGGAGGAGCCGTCCGATGCGATGGCCGCGGCGTAGAAGACGCCATCCACGCCGAGGTACTTCCCGATGGTGGCCACCTCGCCCTGCTGCTGGTACTGGTTCTCGAAGCGGCCGTCATCGTTGAAGTCAATCAGCACGTAGTCGCCGACGGCGCCCTGGGTAGTCGGGTCGTTGAACGTGCCGTTCGCGTTGTGGTCCACCAGCGCAACCAGGTGCACGCGGTCGCCGAACTTCACCTTGCCGATGCAGTAGCCGGCGTTGCGGTATGAAAGGTGCGCATTGGTCTCGCGCACGATTCCGACCACCAGGAAGTGCTGTTGCACGGGGCCATCTTCGGCGTCGAACGAGATCGGAATCAGCGTCCCCCCGTCCTGGGTATCGGCGGCGGGTTTGAGGGCGAACTTCTCCTCCGCCTCGAACTTCTTGTTGTTGTTCCGGTCGAGCCAGAGCAAATCGTAGTACTTTGCGTCGGGGGAGCTCTTGTCGAGGATCACGGAGCGTCCGCCCAGCGCGCGCCCGTAAAACGGCTTGGGGGCTGCGAGGGCCGGAGTCTCCGCAAACCCCGCCGGCGGCTGCGGTTGAAGGCTCGCCCACCCTCCCCCCGGCTCGCCGATCTCCCGCTCAACCTGCTTGCTGACGCGATATTGGAAGAAGGTCTGCTGCGCGAAGGCGCACGCGCCGGTGAGGACCATCAGGGAGGCAAGGAAAAGAGAGTGTCTTCGCATGGCTCGCTCCTCAAGATTGCCAGCGTTTGTCCAACTGCGCACATGTTATCCACGCCGCTCCCGAGTGTCAATAGGGGATTGGGAGAAAGGAACAAATTGCGTTGGGGAGGGGAGAGAGAGAACGGCAATTGACAATTGATGATTGATGATTGACGAACGACAACATGGACAGGCAAGCCCCGCCCCGTTCGGCGAGCGGAAGAAGCTGTCTAGGTTCTTGACACGCCCGGAATCGTGGCCTATAGTTAGGGGTAAGGGAGGCAAGGCACGGTTCTTCGTGGGGAGAGCAACTGCGGGGTTGCGGCAACTGGCCTCTTTGAGCCAATGGGGCGCAGGCGCCGCCGGAGGCAGTGTCATGGAAGGCATCGAGGCAAAGGTCCGGCTGGTTGAGGATAAGACCGAACGTCTGCGAGCTTTCTGCACGCTCACGTTGGACAAGGAATTCGTCGTTCGCGACATCAAGATCATTGAAGGGGTCAAGGGACTGTTTGTCGCGATGCCGAGCCGCAAGCTGACCGACCACTGCCCCAAGTGCCGCATCAAGAACCACCTGCGCGCCAAGTTCTGCAACGAATGCGGCAGCCGGCTGCCGGGTAACCGCGCGCCGGACCCCGCGGAAGGGGGAAGCAAGCTGCATGTGGACGTGGCGCACCCGATCAACACCGATTGCCGGGCGCGGTTCCAGAAGGCGATCCTGATGGCGTATGAGCGCGAGCTAGAGCGCGCTAAAGCGCCGGACTACGTGCCGCCGGATTTGGATGCGATGGATAAAGAGCACAAGTGATTCAGAAGTCAGAAATCGTCCGTCCCCTCATTCCGTCTCCGCCACGAGGTCATATTCCTTCCATCCGGTAATCCGCACCTTCGCGAGCTTTCCGGCATGAAGGTTCCGGCCGGTGACGATGGTGACGCTGTCCACGTCGGGCGCCTGGATGGCGGTGCGGGCGAGCCATGAGCCATCGGGGCGGGGGACGTCAATCAGCGCCGCGGCGCGGCTTCCCACCAGCGCGCGATTGCGCGCGAAGGCGATCTCCTGCTGCGCGGCCATGATCTCGCGCCGCCTTCCCTCCGCGGTGCGGCGCGACACCTGGGCGCGCATGCGCGCCGCGCGCGTCCCCTCCTCGCGCGAGTAGGCGAACACGCCGAGGTACTCGAAGCGCAGCCGCCGGACCAGCCGCAGCATTTCCAGGAACTGTTCGCGCGTCTCGCCGGGGAAGCCGGTGATGAGGGAGGTGCGGATCGCCACCCCCGGCACGCGGTCGCGCAGCCGCTCGATCAATCCCAGCACCTGCGCCTGCGTCACGCGGCGTCCCATGCGCTGAAGTATCTCGTCGTTGAGATGCTGCAACGGCAGGTCCACGTAAGGGACCAGCCGCGGCGTTCGCGCGTACGCCTCGACCAGCGCGTCGCTGAAGTGCGCCGGGTGCGTGTAGAGCAGTCGCAGCCAGTGGAGTTTCGGGATGCGCGACAGCCGCGCCAGGAGTTGGTGGATGCGCGGCGCGCCGGGGAGGTCCGCTCCGTAGAGGCTCGTGTCCTGGCCGATGAGGTTCAGTTCGCGCGCGCCGCGGGCGACGAGTCCGCGCGCCTCGGCGAGCAGTTCGGCGGCGGGGCGGCTGCGGAAGGGGCCGCGAATCTGCGGGATGGCGCAGTAGGCGCAGCGGTTGTCGCAGCCGTCGGCGATGCGCAGGTAGGCGGTATGTCTCGGCGTCAGGAGGAACCGTCCCGCATGTGCGCCCGCGTGTGCGCGCAGGCCGCACGCGGCGAGGATCGCGTCCTGCTCAGCCAGGCCGAAGATGCCATCCGCTTCGGGAATCTGCCCGCGCAACTCCGCCGCGTAGCGCTGGGCCAGGCAGCCCATCACCAGCAGCGCGCGGCAGCGGCCGGTGCGCTTGAAGCGCGCCAAACGAAGGATCGTTTCGACCGATTCCTCCTTGGCGGGCTGGATGAAACCGCAGGTGTTGACCAGGATGACGTCGGCCTCCTCGGGAGGGGCGTTGACGACGGCCCCGGCGGCGGCCAGTCGCCCGAGGATGCGCTCGGAGTCCACCAGGTTCTTGGCGCAGCCCAGGCTGGCGAGGTGGACCTGAAGGGGGGCGCGTTGCATCGCACTCGTGTTCGGCTTCATAACTGTGGTCGCTTATGCGAGGACGGCTAAGTGCGGATTGACGAATGACGAAGCACGAATGACGAAGGAATGACCCAATTGCCCAATCACCCAATCACCCAATTACCCAATCACCTAATCTCCGAATGGCGGGTGACTGGGAGACTGGGTGATTGGGAGAGTTCGTCATTCCGGCTCCTCATCGTCCTCCTCCTCGTCATCATACTCATCCTCTTCGTCGTCAAACTCATCTTCCTCATCGCCGGCAGGTTCGGCCTTGTCCGCCCCGGCAGGGGAAGATGAAGGGACGGGCGGCGCGTCCGGGACCTCCGGCACGTCGGGCAGTTGAATTTCCGAAACGGACTCAGGCCATTCCTCCTCCGGCTGGTCCGTTTCGACCAGCGCTCCTTCGGGAGGAGCCGCCGGGCCCTCGACGGGCGCCGCGGCGGCCGCTTGCTCGCCGGTCGAGGGCAAGTCGGGTTCGCGCTCCTCGGGGGGAACATAGATGAGCCATATCTCCCCGAACGCCCCTTCCTGGTCGGCCCGCATTACTTGCAGCTTGACCAGTTCCAGCAGCGCCAGGAACGTGCCCATCAGGCGCGGGCGGCTCACCTGCCCCTCGAACACCCTGAGAAAGCTGATCCGCCCGGCCGTGCGCACGCGCTCCTCCAACTCCGCTTTGATCTGCTCCTGAGGGATGTTGTCGAGCACCAGCCGGTGGAACGGCTTGGAGCCGGTCTGGTCGAGCACCTTGTTGAAGGCCTCGATCAGCGCCCAGAGGCTCACCCCGGCGGGCGTCTCGGCCCGCAGGTCGCGCGGGCCGTCCGGGCGCTCCCCCGGACGCGTGAAACGCTCCGACTGCATCTGGGCGCGCTCGGTCAGCGCCAGCGCCGCCTCCTTGAAGCGCTTGTACGCCATCAACTGGCGGACCAGTTCCAGGCGCGGGTCCCCGCCCTCCTCCTCCTCCGGCATCGCCTCCGGCTCGGGGGTCATCATCCGCGACTTGATCTCGATCAGCGTGGCGGCCATGACGATGAACTCCCCGGCCACGTTGATGTTCATCTCCTGCATCAGTTCCAGGTACTTCACGTACTGTTCGGTGATGCGGGCGACGGGGATGTTGAAGAGGTCCACCTCTTCGCGGCGGATCAGGTAGAGCAGCAGGTCGAGGGGGCCGCTGAAATTGTCCAGTTCGACGCGGTAGTCGGCGGAGGATTCATTCATGTGTCAATGGTCAATCATCAATGGGCAATTGGCAATGGTCAATGGTAAACGAACGGCAGGGCGCGCGGCAAGTCGGGACATCCCCCTCGGAGGCCGTTGCCGTACATTGGCAATTGACCGTTGCCCATTGACAATTGATAATTGCCTACGGCTGCGCCGCCGGAATCTTCAGCTTCTGCCCAACCCGGATCTTCCCGCCGTCGGCCAGACTGATCCCGTTTTCCCGGGCGATGGTGGCCCACTTGTTCTCAGTCCCCAGGAACTTGCGGCTGATGGAGCGCAGCGAATCACCCGACCGCACGGTGTACTCGATGTAGCGCTTGGCGGGCGCAAGCGTCGTGGTCGGGCTGGTGATGTTCAGCACGTTGATGGGCGGCTGCACGCGGTTGGGCTGCACCGGGGGCGGAACGTAGTTGGCCGTCCGGATGGGCCCGCCGCTCTGAGTTGGGCCGCCGCGCAGCGCCGCCAGCGCGGCGCGATCGCTGGCCGCGACGCTGGAGAGGTGCAGCAGGCCGTACACCGCGATGGCGACGATGCCGGCGGCCACCGCGCCCCCCATGGCGGCCATGCGCTTCACGCGCTGCAGCCGGCGTTGGATCAGCCACATCTCCTGCTCGGCGCGCTTGTGAAGGTCGGTCGCCTCGCGCTCGAAATGCGTCCGCAGCGTCTCCAACTCCGACTCGCGCGCGGTGATCTTCTCCTGCAACTCCTCGACCGCCTGCTCCTGCGTCTGGATCTGGTCGCGCAGTTGCGTATGCTGCTCCTCGCTGTTGGTGAGGTCTTTCTCCAGTTCGGCGATCCGCTCCGACTTGGCCTGCTCGCTCTCCTTCAGGCGGTCGGCCATGTTCTTCACCGAAGCCAGTTCCGCGCCCGTCTTGGAAATTTGTTCCTGCGCGGCGTCGAGCTGCCGCAGCCGCACGCCCTGCTCCTCCATCTTGGAGGCCAGTTCGCCCGCGCGCGCCACGGCCCCCTCGCGCTCCTTGCGCTCCTTGGCCAGCTTCTCGTGGATCTCGCGCAGCGTCGCATCCTTCTCCGCAAGCACGGAATCCTTCTGGATCAGCGCCAACTCGCGTTCGCTGAGGCGCTTCTCGATGGCCTGCCGCGCCTCGATCAAGCGCGTCATCTCTGCGCGCGCGTCGGCCAATTCCTTCTGGACAGTCTCCAACTGGGCGGCCTGCGCGCGCAGGTCTTTCACCTGGTCGCTGTCGGCCTTGAGACGCGTTATCTCCGCCTGCGACTTCTGGATCTGCGCCGCGATCTTCTGGCGCTCCTTCTCGAACTCCTCCTGCGACTTGGCCATCTGGGCGGCGAGCTTGTCGCGTTCTTTCTGAAGCGCGACCGCTTCTTTCTTCACGGAGGAGAGCTCTTTCTGAATGGCGCGACGGTCGGGTATGGGGGGAGCCTCGGGCGCGGCGGGTGTTTCCGGCGCGGCGGGCGCTCCCGCGGCAGGGGGTGCTTCCGGCGCAGTAGCGGCGACGACGGGCGCGGCGGCGGGGGAAGAGGGCGCGGCGACCTCAACAGGCGGCAGCGTCGTCGGTGCGACGGTGGGCGCGACGTCCAACTGCGTCACCTGTTCCGATGGTGCGGCGGCCTGCGCCGGCGCGCTCTCCAGCAGCTTAAGCACCTCCGAGCGCAGCGGCTCGGGCCGCATGCTGGCGATAATCCGTATTCTATCGTCCGGATACCCTTTACGCCGATAGTCCGCCACGAATTCTTCCGCACTCCTCATGGCGTTCCTCCATGCCCCAAACCACCATATTTGGGTGCCAACAGTTATAGCACCCCCTATGGAATGGATATTTTAGCAGGTTGCACAGTAGTGTCAACTGAAATCGCCGAATTTCCGCGAACCCGTAACCTTGGTCGCCGCGTCATTCGGCCCGTGGATATGGACAGCACTCCCCCGGATTTGATATACAGAGGCATGTCTGAAGATGGGGTAGTGGTTCACTTTGGCGCGGCGTTGCGTCATTGCGAGCGAAGCGAAGCAATCTTTTCGCGGCAGAAGCTCTTGGACAGGTCGGGGCGTTTACACGCAGAAAGATTGCTTCGTCGCTGCGCTCCTCGCAATGACACCGCGACAAAGTGAACCACTACCGAAGACGGGGACGGAGTTGCTTTTCTACAGGGAGCCATGCATGGATGTTCGCAAACTTGGTCGGCTGTGGGCGTTCTCCTGTTTCGCCGTGATGGTGGTTGTTAGCGCTCCGGCCTGGGCGAAGACGACCGCCTTCTTTGGGACAGGAAGCAATGTATACGGGCAGCTTGGGATGGGGGAGATACAGTCTCGTCCCACCTTCACCTTGATTCCCGGGATGCAAGACGCCGCGTCGATGGTCGCCGGCTCCTATACCTCCTTCGGATTGAAAGAGGGGGGAAACCTTTTTGCTGCCGGCGCGAACGGGTTCGGGGAGCTTGGAGTGGGTGAAATGCCTCACCAGCATTCATTCAGGGCGGTTACAAATCCCACGGGAGTGAACGCGTGTTCCGCCGGCAACTATCATACCGTGGCATTGAAAGACGGCGTCGTCTGGAGCACAGGGCTCAACGATAACGGCGCGCTCGGCCTGGGGGACTACGCTCAGCGGGATGTGTTCACTCAGGTGAGCGGCCTTACGAACGTGACCGCCGTCGCAGCAGGTGCGTACTTCACATTCGCGCGAAAGAGCGACGGCACCCTGTGGGGGACGGGGCAGAACATTTATGGCCAGTTGGGCCGCGGCTATACGACCAGTGGACTCGATCCCAGTCCTAACACGTTCGCACAGGCTACGGGCATCACCAACGTCACGGCGGTTGACGGCGGAGACTATCATGCCTTGGCGCTTGACGGCAACGGCGTTGTCCGGACAACCGGTCTCAATAACTCGGGACAGCTTGGAGTGGCCGACACCGACAACCGCAACGTTTTCACCCAGGTCGTCGGCATCACCGGCGTTGTCACCGCCATTGCCGCAGGCGAGATGCACTCCCTGGCATTGACCAGTGACGGCGTTGCCTGGGTGAGCGGGAGCAACGGCAACGGGCAACTCGGAATAGGCGCCGGCCCGGAGTTCGGCTCTTCTTTTCAGCAGGCGCCGGGTCTCACGAACATCATCGCCATTGCGGCGGCGAAAGCCGGCTCCCTGGCGGTCAAGAGCGATGGCACGTTGTGGGTGGCCGGCGATAACTCCGGCGGCGGACTCGGTCTTGGCAGCAAGCTTGCCGACGTCTATGCTTTCACCCGGGTGCCGGGCCTTGCCGGCGTCCACGCTGTGACGGCGGGATGGGGATTCGCCATCGTGCAGGCCGACTATGGGGTTCAGGTGACCTATCCTTCCGCTGCCGACATTACTCTGGAGCGGGGCCGGACGTATAACATCACATGGGACACCTTCAATCTGCCCCCCAAGAGCGCCGTGAAGATTGAACTGGTCAAGGGGGGCAGCGAGACCTGGACGCTTTGCGAGAGCACGACGAAAATGCCGTTCAAGTGGACCGTGGGCAAGATCGCCAAGGGTTCCACCCTCTACCCGAATGGAGACGACTACAGGATACGCGTGAGTGTCCTCGACGGCAGCGATTCCGACGAGAGCGACAACGACTTCGCCATCGGGCAAGTGGAAGGCCTCACCATCGCCGGACCTGCAACTGTTACAGGAGGCAACTCACAGCAGTACACCTGCACCGCGCAGTACGACCTCGGCGCGGACCAGGACGTTACCAACCTGGTCAAATGGAGTTGCGCGAAGATCAAGGGGGTTAAGATGGGCAAGACGGGGGTTCTGGCCACAACGGCGGTCGGCACGGACACCCCCTGCGATATCGCGGCTACCTACGGCAAGGGGAAGCCGCCCATCAGCGACACGCTGTCAGTCCTCATCACGAACTAGGCGACAGAGACGACGTTGGAGAGGAACTACCGCGTTGTGGCGCGGGTCGAGAGACCCGCGCCACAGTCGTTATATGGCCGGCTGGGGACTTCTGCGTTGTAGCCAGAAGCAGGGGCGTAGCATACTACGCCCCTACAACGGACGGCGCTCTTGAGCGGACAAAGCTTACGCTTCCTTCACAGCTTCTCTTGGTGCGCCGCGACGAACAAGTCCGACATCATATCCGAGAACGCCAGCAGTGCTTTGCGGATCATGAGAAGGAGAACGGGGAAGAGGATGTTCCAGAGCAAGGTCGAAGGCAGCGTGATCATGAAGCTGGCCAGAAGATTCTCAATGCCGTGGTAGCCGGTACGTCCCGAGAGGTTCATGTTCGCGAGCAGCAATCGGCCAACCGGGTTCCAAAGCAGGGCGACGAACTGGAAGACGGCGATCACCAGGAGCATGGTCGCCACCAGCTTCACCGACGCGCGAAAGCGGACGAACGTGGCGAACGGGAACTCGGAGGACTGCGCCGTTGCCTGCCGCGCGCGGCATCCTTCGCATAGCAGCGGCGGCTGCATCCCGGCGACCTTCTCCGGAGAGATCAACGTGCGGCAGACGCTGCACTGAGTCAGGTTCTCGGCCATGGTGCTTCCCCCTGAATGGAATGACTGCCCTTGGGCCGAAGGCAAGCTAGCAGGCGGAATGCAGGATGTCAATGAAACCGTTCCATCATGCGACACCCCCGGGCGCATTTTGGGCCGTATGTGCCACGATGCCGCAATTTCAGGCCCCGGCCCCAAAGTGGATATCGTCATAATTATGTAGTCTCAAAGCGGGTTTTCGGGTACGGGCGGCTGCTCAAGTGGGCTTTGGCACGCGCTTTGCTTCCATCCCTACCATTGTGTCAGGTTACTGTATCGCATGACTGCTTTGTCGTTGGTTTTATAGAAGGAGGACGGAGATGAAGGCGATGACATTGGCGCTGGTGGTACTGAGCGTTGTGATGCTCTTGGGCGTCACGGCGCGCGCGCAGGACGTGACGCCGCCTGAGATCGTCTCGGCGATCTCCAACCCGGGCTACCTCTGGCCCCCGAACCACAAGATGATTGAAGTGAAGATCAACGCGGTGGTGACGGACGACACGGATCTGGCGCCGACCTTCTCCATCATCTCCGTTGAATGTGACGAGGATGAATCGGCGGCGGATCCTGATGAGGAAGTGACCGGACCGGACTGGGCGATCATCGATGGCAACACCGTTGACCTGCGCGCGGAGCGCCTGGGTTCCGGCAGCGGCCGCACGTACACGATCACCATCGAGGCGAGCGACTCCACCGGCAACACCGTCACCGAGGAGGTGACCGTCCTCGTCCCGCACGACCAGGGAGACATGAGGGAGTACCGTCACGAGGTGAAGGCGCAGGAGAAACTCTTCAAGCAGCAACAGAAGGCAGCGCGCAAGGAGGAAAAGGAACGGGCCAAGAGCGGTCTGTAAGCCGGCGCGTCGGCAGGGCGGTGACTAACGATGGACGCTTTCCCCCTGGGCGTGTAATACGAGGGTCGAGGCCAGGACGGCCTCGACCCTCGTGCTTTCCCTCTTCGGTCCGGCGCGACGAGCACAATCACGAATATGTACTATGTACTCGTCTTCCGAGCCTGAGCCTCCGCCGTCCCGTCCTTGCTCGTCACCAGCGACACCACGACCAGCGTGATGAAGCTGAGCGGAATTGAGATGATGCCGGGATTGTTGAAAGGCACCGGCGCTTGCTTGGGGGAAAGGCCGTACTGCACGTACATTTCCGGGGAGAACAGGATCAGTCCCACCGCCGACAGAATCCCCACAATGATCGAGGCCACGATTCCCTTGGCGGTGGTTCGTTTCCAGAAGAGCAGCATCACTATGGCCGGCAGGTTTGCCGAGGCGGCCACCGCGAAGGCCAGGCCCACCAGGAAGGAGACGTTCATCCCTTTGAAGACAATCCCCAGGATGATCGCCACCAGGCCCACCGTGAAAGCGGCCGCCTTGCCGATGACCACCTTTTGCCGATCATTCAGTTGAAGAGCATAGAACCGGTCGAGAAGGTCGTGCGCCACCGCGCCGGAGGCGGCCACGATGAGGCCGCTCACGGTCCCCAGCACCGTCGCGAACGCAATGGCGGAGATGATGGCAAACAGGATGGGGTTGAAGGAACGCGCAAGCAGCGGACCGGACATGTTGTTGTCCGTCGGATCGATGACGCTGTTGATCATTGCGCCCAACCCCATGTACAGCGTCAGGATGTAGAAGAAGCCGATCGCCGCGATGGCAAGGATCGTTGACTTGCGCGCCGCCGCCGGGCTCGGCACCGTGTAGTATCGGATCAGGATGTGCGGCAGCGCTGCTGTTCCCAGGAACAGCGCCAGCATCAGCGAGATGAAGTCCAATCGTTCAAACCAGGTGCCCTCCACCTTGTACTTCAGCCCCGGGCGCATGATCCGGTTTCCATCGGTGATCGTCGGGCCGAAGAGCGTGACGCTGTAGCCGCCGCTGGTGAAACTCATCTCCTGCTTCCACCGCTGCACCTTGGTTTCGGGATCACTGAGGATGGCCAGGAACTTGAACGGCCCCACGGCGCCGGTCTCCGCCTCCTTGCCCTCCTTGCCGGCGATCTTCGTCAGACTCCCGACCTGAAGCTGCTGGTTCGGCTGCGCGGGCAGCCCGTTGATCATCCGTGTGCCGTCGGCCCGGACCGTCACGGAGGCCATTTCCTTTAGGATCACGCGTCCCTCGGCGTCGTTCCCCTCCCTCTTCCACCAGAAGGAAGTCACCGCAAATAAATCGCCGTTGCGCTTGATGAACCGCAGCCCGTTGATCTCGTCTGATTCCAGGTTCTTGTCGAGCATGAAGGTCAGCAACCGCGTCTCGAATCCATCCAGCGGCACCACGCGTCCGCGCAGCATCGTGTAGCTCCACGTCCCATCCGCGTTCCTGCCCAGCTTGCGTTCCTTGTCGAGCTTGTAGTAGGTGGCGCTCTTGCTTTCCTCGACGGCCGTAACGTAGTGGTCGTCATCCGGGATGAGCTTGCCGTCGCGTTCGGTCGCCTTGAGCGTCTTGTACTGGTAGAACTCGTTGTTCCCGCTTTGGTCCGGCGTGGTGGAAAAGCCGCGGATGCACACCATGACAACCAGCGCGAACGAGCAGACGATCAGCAGCGCGCCCTTGATGAACTGCACCCAGGTGGTGCTCTTCATGCCCGCCGTGGCGACGATGAAGATGACGATGGCGCCGACCATGATCACACCCACGGCGTGCGGCAACCCCAGCAGCGGAGTCACCAGCACGCCCGCCCCCACCATCTGCGGAATCAGGTAAAAGATCGAAACGATCAACGTGCTGATGGCCGCCGCCAGTTGAATGCCGCGGCTGTTATACTTGGAATCCACCGCGTCGGTGAACGTGTACTTGCCGAGGCGCTTCATCGGTTCCGCCACGATGAACAGCGCGACGACCCATCCGGCGAGATAGCCGATGGAATAGAGAAAACCGTCGTAACCGACCGTTGCGATCATGCCGCAGATGCCCAGGAAGGACGCGGCCGACAGGTAATCTCCCGCGAAGGCGATCCCGTTGACTTCCCACGGCACCGTGCCGCCGGCCGCAAAGTAGCCCGACGCGCTCTTGGTCTGGCGGCCCAGATAGATTGACAGCCCCAGAACAAACGCCACGAAGAGAATGAACAGGGTAATGGCCATTATCTTGTCTCCTTCGACGCAGCGCTCGGAAGCGGTTCGTGCGAAGGGGGTCGCGGCTCGGAGCTGATCTTCAGCGCCGTCTCTTGCCTGGTGCAGAAGCGGTTGTAGACCAGCGCCATCAGAAGCGCCGCGATGATCAGGAAGAACCCGTAGACCACCGCAAGGTTCAACCCGAAAATGACCCGTTTCTCCATGAGCGCCGGCTTCATCAGGTTGATCGCCACGAAGCCGGCGTAGACTACGGAGTACACCATGAACATCCAGACGCCCAGGCGCGTCTTGTACGACGCCGCCGGGTCGTGCTCCGACTTTGCGGCCGGCTCATGCAGCATGACGCCACCTCCAGGAAGCAGGTTCACCTCTTCTCAAGGGACTTCTGTGATATGCCAAGGTTCGATCTGCGACTTCACGAATAGGAGTCTATATCAAGTTCACAGTCGAATAGCAACGCAACTCGCATCCAAGCCGGGCAGACGAAGAACGCAACAACGCCAGCGCGGCATTCCGCGGCCACGCTGACGACGGACCGCTGCAAGCGTTTGACGACGACAAGCTGTGTTGGAAAGAGGGGGAATCGGCTTTCATCAACACAAACAGGGAAGCGGTGGAACTGGCAGACGTATCGGGATCGAAAACCGGCGCATAGTCCGATAACAGGGCCGCACACGCAGGGGCGCGTGAAGTCCGGCCCTTGCACGTTGCGCCGCGACAAACGCAGAAGGCCTCAGACTCCGGGTGGTGGTTCTTAATCCAAGCGGCGACATGTCGGAATTCTGTGGACTAGTTCGTGCATGTGGCGTAAACTGAATAAGTAAGGGGTAGCGGAAGCACTACGCGCGCCGGATGGTGCGTAGCGCGAAGGACACGCGATGGTTGGAACGCGACGGCCTAGTCCACGATGGGTGCGAAGTGGCGTGCCACTGACGATTCCCACGGTGTTCCGCGAATTGGTCAATGCCTGCGTTGCGGGGTTCCGGTTCTGCTGGCTGGCAGGGACTTCAGGGACGGGGCCGGCCGGCCCTACCGTGCCCCATTCCGCATTTCAGACTCCGTGGTTCCAGCGCCCCGCGCACCTGCTGGGGATCGGCGACAGCGTGACCGCCGGCACTGGCGCCACGCCGGGGCACTCCTATTTCGAGCGGTTGGCCATGAACCCCGGTGACGAGCTTGAGGACATGCGCGGCTCATGCTTATCGGCCGTGATTCCCAATCTCACCGTGCAGAATTGGGCTGTGCCGGGAAGCGACTCGATCCAGCACGGGGAGGGACAGATTCCGCGTCTGACCCCCGCCGGACCGGACGTGATGGGCATCGTGGTCATGACCACAGGGGGAAACGACATCGTTCACGACTACGGACACAGCCCCCCGCGCGACGGCGCGGTATACGGATGCACGATAGCGCAGGCGGCGCCGTGGATTGCCAGCTTCGAAAGGCGGCTCGATGGGATGCTCACCAGCGTCCGGGCGTCCTTTCCCGGCGGCTGCCACATCTTCCTGTGCAACATTCAGGACCCAACCGACGGCACCGGCAGCATCCTGGGCGCGGTGTTACCCATGTGGCCGGACGCGCTTCCGGTCCTGAACGCCTACAACGTCATCATCTCCTGCTGCGCGCAGAAGCACCCGAACGTCCATGTCGTAGACCTGCACTCACTCTTTCTGGGGCACGGCCTTCGCTGCCGGCAGTTCTGGCTGGCCTCGTACCATCCCTTGGACCCGCATTACTGGTACTCCATGATGGCCGACCCCAACGACCGCGGTTACGACGCCATCCGCCGCCTCATGCTCAACGAGATGGCGAAAGTCCTGGCGCCGAGCGACAACTGACAACCGCCGCCGAAGGGCGCGGTCAGGGCATGATCGTGAAGGCGTCCGTCGCGACAGCTTCCGGCATTCCCTTGAGGACGATCTTGACGTCGCATGGACTCCCGGTACTCAGTCCTTTTGGCACGGCGAACGTGGCGCTGCTGACGCCGGTTGCGGGATCCATCGTCCAGGTGATCACTTTGCCGGATTTGGCGATGATTCCCTTGGGGCCGTTGCCGACGAGGTAGATCTTTCCCTTCTTGGTTGTGAAGAAGCTTCCCGTGACGGTGACCGTCGCGCCCACCGCGCCCGTTGCCGGGTCAACCGTGTCAATCGCGGGCGGCTGGACGGTGAACGCTGCCGGATAGACGCGCGCCTGCCCGCCCTTTGGCTGGACGCTCACGCCGTAAGCGCCGGGCAGCGGCGCTTTGGACACCAGACAGGTGATGGTGCTGTCATTCCAGGACGAGACCTTGAGGCTCGCCTTCGTGTCGACGAACGACACCGTCCCGCCATCATTCCCAAATCCGGACCGCTCCATGGTGAACGTCGTCCCCGCGGTCCCCTCGGTCGGGACGCATGGTGGCGGGGCGGGGCTGCCGACGAGTGTCACGTCGTCAAAGCAGAGCGACTTCCCGCCCGTGACGGTACACCCAATGCCGACCCAGACGGAACTGGCATAGTCAGTGTAGTCGGGCAACGCCCCTTCATAGAGAGCCCAGCCGTCCGCGTCGGCATGACGGTAGATCGTTGTGTAGAGATAGCCAATGCTTCCCCCAGGCGCTACCGTGGACTGGCATCCCCCCAGGCGACGTCGCTGCCTTCCGTGGTGTCCTGGTGCATCCAGAACCGGATTTTGAGGTCCTTGTAGTTGGTGCAGTCATAGGCGGTTGTGTTCCAGACATACTGGGTTACGTTGCCGGCGATGACGAGCATGTTCGAGCCGCCGTGCGGGGTAACTGCCACCGGATTCGAGGCACTGGTTGCGGTCTGGTAAAGCGAGCCAGCCCAGTTCGCCGGCAGCGCGGGCGGCGTTGCGCCCTCGAAGTCCTCCGTGAACAATGTGACCTCTGACCCCATTTGGACGACAGGTTGCGCGAACGCGGAATGGACCCCCATCACCGCCACGACGATGGCGATCCCAACACGGCATGTCAAGGACGTTCCTGTGTCAATCACGGTCTGCTCCTTATCTTGCATTTCCGGGTGGCTTGCGGTTCATGACCGCAGCGAGCCCTGGTGGCCGCATTTTACACTCTGTGGACGGTTTATCAAGGCGAAACCGGCCGTGGCCCCACCAAGGCGGCTTGATCGTCACGGCCAACTTGACGGCTCGGGCCGGGTTCGCCAAGGCGGGACGAGTTCAGGGGCGGTTCATTCCGGAGACCGAGAGCATAAAGATCATCACGTGCGTGACCATGATGAGATTGGCGCACAGATGAACGCCTGCGCCGATCCGCAGCCAACGCTGCCATGCGGGCCTGGCCTGCAAGCCCTCGTAGTATCTCATGGCCAGGATCAGCGCCATCGGAAAGCCCGCAAGGACGTACTCCGGATGCGGCGCCCATCCGAGCGGGAGGCCGAGGGAAAACCACAGGAGTCCGGCCATGGCCCCGAATGCCATGAGGCTCAGAATGATATCCTCCGACGTCTGCGTCCGACGCCGCGCCACACCCCAGGAGACCTTGCCCAGCTGCACTATGAACATCCCAAACAGCACCGAGCCCGACCAAATGCAGAGGATGCTCAGCCAGGTTCGCTCCGGGGATTGAAAGTACTCGTAGAGTTCGAAATTGTATGCGTACATGGCCGTCGAGGTGCTCGCCGCCCTCAAAGTCGTTGGGTCCGTGATCGGTTTCGGCAGGAACAGAATGGAGAGATCCGGCTCAAAATATGCCCCTGCAATATCGTCGCAATTGAGGCTCACGCAGCCGAGGCTCTGGCCAGCCGGTCCGCGATAGTAATCCTTGACGCCGCTCGTCAGCCAGGCAAGCTTCTTGCGCCCCGATTCGGTCCCCCACGCGGGCCAGTTCACGGCCAGAATGACGGCCACAATCAGGCCGATAGTCGCGCCCTTTCCGCGGAGGGAAAGGGTCTTCTGCGGGAGCAGAACCAGCGCGCCGAGCAACGCCGCCACCGGTATCAGCATGGTCGTCTTGAAGGCGATCCCCACGGCGGCGGCGAACGACAACAAGACCAGCCAATGCGGCTTGGGGCCGTCGCGAGCGACGCGGAGAAAGAGATAAGCGCAGGCGGCGCCGAGAGCGAATACGTAGTCGTCCTGGTTCCAAATGCCGGCGCAGAAGAAGATGCGCGGCGACGAGGCGATCAGGGCGAAACCCAAGAGCGCCAGCCACGGCGTCTTCAGCGTCAGCTTGAGCGTCTTCCACAGCAGCCACAAGCCGAAGATATGGACGAACACCTGCAGAAACCAGCCCACTTGCAGGAGCCGCTGGCTATCCTGCACTCCGAGGATCCAATGGGCGGCGTGGGCGACCGCCGCGTTGACCTGATAGAAGGTCGGAAAGTGGTTCCAGAGATAGTTCCCGAAGAAGTCCCATGCCGGCCCTCGCCCGAAGTAGATGTCCTCGAAGTAAGAGCGATGGGCTTCGATGTCGTAGGCGCAGGGGTATTGCTCCGGTGTGACCGTTTTCGCGCTGAAGACGTAAAACGCCTGAAAGGTGATGGACACGAGCGTGAAGGCGAGAAAGAGGCCGTGTTCCCGGACCAGGCAGAGGAAGACGGAGGAACGCTCCGGACTTGCGGCGGCAGGAACGCTCGACGCGACTGCCTCAGTTGTCCTCATGCCGGGCGTTACCTGCGATTCTTCGGACGGTCGGCGATTCGCGTCCATCGCGAACCCGCTCGGCAACCTTCTACCTTCCCGGGGATGAAAAAGCAACTGGATTGGAAACCAGAAACTCACTGAGCGCCGCATCATTACGTTGACGTCTCGTAAGGGCAAGGCATGCCTTGCCCCTACAATCCTTGGCTATGTGCTTTGCTGGCAGAGGAGCGGTTGTCAAGCTGACTATGCGGCGCTGAACAGAACGCCATAAGACCGCCGCGCCTCGCCAGGCGACCGTCACGGCGTGACGGTGATGCCGAGTTCCGCTGAAATCAGCGACTTCCCCTTGCCATAGGTCGCCGTGATCGTGCAGGGCTGATCATGGCTGACGGATGGCGCGGTCAGCAGGCCTTCCTTGTCGATCTCGAACCCCTTGTGTGCCCTGTTGCAGCTCCACCGGGCCTCATCGGTAACGACCCGGTCGTCGCCGAAGTTGTAGTGGGCGGTGCAGGTGTATTGCACGGGGTCGGCGCCGCTGGCGACGTTCGCCGGGCCGCTGACGGTAAGCGAGGTGACGCGCCCGATGGCGAACTCCTCGTCGCTCTCGTCCCCGTAGTTGCCATCGGCGGTGCTGGTGCGAATCCTGTAGTCCGCGCCGTCCGGATAGACGAGTTGCGTCTTGGATTTCCAGTTGCCGACGGTCCACTTGAACTGACCTTTAGCGGCGGCGGAGGAGAGCAACCAGGTCTCCGCGCCTCCCTTGACCAACTCGACCTTGAGCTGGACGTTCTTCGGCAGACTTGAGTTCCATGTGACGAGGACGGTCTTGCCCACCTCGACGCACACGCCGGAGTCGGAGGGGAAGATGACCTGCATGAACTGGCGCTCATATGCGCCGATGTCGGCATAGTCCGGGACGCCGCTGCCGGTGTTGGCGATGTCCGGGTCGTCCACGCGGAAATTGCCCTCCTCGTCCTGGGAGGGGGCGGCGCCGCCATCGGCCGCGTCAATGCAGGGGGAGGCGCCCTGGAGACGGTAGTTTGCCAGGGCGGCGTTGACGAAGAGGGGGTCGGCGTCGATGTTGCCCCCGCCGTCTGTTCCGAACGCCGCCAGCCACGCCGCGCTGCCGCCGCTCCCGTCGATATCGCAGTAACGGAAGGCCGGGTTGCCGTCATTGTTGTACACTTCCGCGCCATTCGCGGCGCTGTCCCCCCACAAGATGCAGTTCGTGACGTCGGCGGAGGAGGAAGTCCAGTTGGAAATCCCGCCACCCCACGCTGCCGAGTTTCCGTTGAACGTGCAGTTTGTCACCGTGGGCGACGGAGACCAGACGTTGAACATCCCGCCACCGTAGTTCGCCGTGTTGCCGCTGAACACGCAATTTGTGACGACCGCGGAGGAGCTGTCGTTGCGCATGCCGCCCCCGAATTGGGATGACGGGTCGCCGATGCACGAGTTGCCGCTGAACGTGCAGTTCGTGATCGTCGGGTCGGAATTGCCGTTGTACATCCCCCCGCCGCCGCCCGTCGCGGTGTTCTCGCCGAATGTGCAGTTCGTGATCGTCGGGACTGAATTGTCATTATACATCCCGCCGCCGGCGCCCGTTGCAGTGTTTTCGCTGAAAGTGCAGTTCGTGAACGTCGGCTCGGCATTGCTGTTGTAGATTCCCCCGCCGCCGTCCGACGCGGTGTTCCCGCTGAACGTGCAGTTCGCAATCGTCGGGGAGGAACGATAATTCAACATGCCGCCTCCCCAGTAATGAGGGAAGCTGCCGTCTGCCGTCCCGCCGGTGATCGTGAACCCATCCAGGACGGCGGTGGCGTTGAGACCTATATCCCAATGATAGAAGACATGGCAGCAATTATCAGCGCTGTCTCCTTCCGCGCCGATATCCCCGCTCAGTGTGGTCACGTTGAGCGCCGGGTCGCGCTTGTCGCGGTTGCGCTCGTTTCCCTTGAAGCCGCCGTAAATCGCCACGCCGTTCTTCAGCCGGAAGTGTTTGCCGCGGTCGCCGATCCCCAGGCCGTAGTCGTCGGTGGGATAGTACGTGCCGGCGGCAACCCAGATCTGGTCACCCGACCGCGCCGCTTGACGCGCCGTCTGCAGCAGGAGATACGCATTGGTCCATGAAGTCCCCGTATTCGTTCCCACAGCATCGCCCTTGACGTAGATGACCTTCGCTGAAACGGGAGATGCGAAAAGTGCGAGCATGGATGCGGTGATAGCTATCAGACTCAGGGCGAAGCGGCGCATTTCGCAGGCCATCTCTATCTCTTTCATTCTTGCACCGAGAAACCTCGCGGCCGGACGAGTTCGAGCCGGGATTCCTCGGATGACTTACAGTTCACACGCGTGCCCTGCCGCAGCAACCGCATCGGTTGCGAAGGCTGGGGTCTTGTGAATCCAATTGGCAGTATCATAGCTTCCACGAGTGCAAAAACCAACGGGATTTTGTCCCAGCCGGGGGGCATTCCAGAGCGGTTTCAATAATAGTGTGGCCGCACAGTTGAATATATCCCGCAGGCCAGCAACGTTCCGTTACTCCGCTACACAAAGCGGCATCAACTTGGCGCACACGCACGCGGCGGCCACACTATTGTTTAAGATGCTCTAAGTTCCACGCGGTCGTGATCGGCGTCGCCCATGTGCGGCGCGCCAGGCTTTCCATGCAGGCGGTCGAGCGGGAGCTCGACAGCGGGAAGATCGGCGACGTGCTGGCATGTTCCTGCATTTTCGGTTACGATCACCGTACCGCGAGGCCGGACTACCGCAACACGTGCTGGACCCATCGCGAGCAGGGGGGTGGCGCCGTCTTCGACATCTCCAGTCACGCCACCCACGTGCAAGGGTATATGGGGCCCGTCAGGAGCGTCATGGTGGACTACGAGCGCCTGCAGATCGAAGGGACACAGGCAGAGGATACGCTTGCCTATCTGCTGCGCTTTCGGAACAGCCCAGCCATCGGCTCCGTCCATATCGTCGCATGGCAGGCGCATCGCACCGACCAACTCCTCCTCTCCGGGACAACAGGCGGCATTTTCTGCGGTTCCTGGGAAGGGCGAGGTCATGTGCTCGCTCCTTGAGGCGCGTCACACGATTGAGGTCTGTCTCGCCACGCAGGAGAGTGGGCGGCGTCGCACGGAAATCGTAGTCGAGCAGCGTCAGGGCAACTTTAGTCGAAGCTGATGGCCACATGGGCCTGAGGCGAACGAGAGAGGATTAACTATGAGCGCACTGGTTTCGAATCCGAACAACATCCGTTTGGCAATGCTGGGGATGGTGGATGGCAACGGCCATCCCTATTCCTGGAGCGCGATCTTCAACGGATATGACCGGCAGGCCATGTCGGAGTGTCCGTACACGGGCATCCCGAAGTATCTCTTCGCGGAAGACCCGAAGACCCTTCAGATCGAAGGCGCTCGGGTGACGCACATCTGGACCGAAGACCCCAAGGATGCGTTGCACGTCTCCAAGGCTTCCAGAATCCCGAACGTGGTCGAGAAGCCCACGGATGTCATCGGCAAGGTGGATGCGGTCGTCATCTCCACGGACAAAGGGTGGGAGCACGTCGAGCGCGCGCGGCCGTTCATTGAGGCCGGCCTGCCGGTCTTCATTGACAAGCCTCTCGTGGACAATGAAGCGGACCTGAAGGTCTTCCAGCGCTGGGTCCGGGAGGGCCGCCATATCCTCTCCTCCAGCGGAATGCGGTACGCGAAGGAGTTCGTGGACGTCAAGAAACGCCTGGGCGAGATTGGTGAGCCGCGCTTCCTGCTCAATACGACGCCGAAGAGCTGGGAACGGTACGGCATCCATGCGGCGGAAGGGCTGTACCCCATCCTCGGCCCCGGTTACCTCTCCGTCCGCAACACCGGCAGCAGCGACCGCAACATCGTCCACTGCAAACATCGGTGTGGCGCGGACGTGGTTCTTGTCGCCAGCAAGGACATGGTCGGCGGCTTCTGCCGTCTGTCGATCATCGGGACGAAAGGCGCCATCGACGCGCCCTTCGTGGACACGTTCTTCGCCTTCAAGAGCCAGCTCATGGCGTTCGTGGACTTCCTCCGGACGGGCGAACGCCCATTCCCGTGGTCGGACACGGTCGAACTGATGAAGATCATCATCGCCGGCATCCGCAGCCGCGATGAAGGGGGCCGCGAGGTGTTTCTGAGCGAGATTGGCGAGGAGTAGCGCGTCGTTGGCGCCAAGTCATGAGCAGGGGTGTGGACTGGCCAATTGAACGACGGCGACACTGCGAATGGCCTCCTGAGCGGCCAGCGCGATCCGCACACTCTCTCGCGCCGCACGGGCGCGGGCGACGGACTCGACGTTCCGGCCCCGCTCCCGCCCGCGGCATTCCAGGAAGTCCTGCCAGACGACGCGATCTCCGTGTGCGTCCTTGGGGTCGAACGACCACGTCTCGTCCGGGTCGCGGGGGCGCGCAGTCCAGGGCACGCTGCCGCGCCGATATAGGCGAACCTCATGGCGGTCGGCGGTGATTGCGCCGCGGTCGCCGACAACCTCCAGGTCATGCACGGTCATCGGCGCGAGGAAGCATATCTCCAGGCAAGCGCGCACGCAAGTGGCATATTCGACGAGGACGACGGCATGGTCGAGCAAGTCGCCGGGGTTCCCATCGACGGGAGGCGCCGCCTTGCCGCCGATGGCGCAGACGCGCTCGGCCTGGCTCCCGACAAGCCAGTTGAAGAGGTCGAAATGATGGCAATTCTTCTCGACGAGCGCGCCGCCGGATTTCGCTTCGTTGGCGATCCAGTTGTCCACCTTGGGCAGAAAGGGGCCGCGCAACTCCCGGTAGGTGACCAGGCACGGCCGGCCAACGACGCCGTCGCGCACCAAGTCGTAGACCTTTCGGTAAACGGGCATACTCCGCATCTGGAGGCCGACATAGAAGATGCCGCCGCTGGTTCGCTCGACGGCGGCGAGGATGCGGTCGCAGTCATTGAGATTGGGCGCCAGCGGCTTCTCGCAATACACGTCCAGCCCTCGCGCGAGGGCTTCGAGAGACATCTCCGCGTGTGTGTGCTGGGGGGAGGAGACAATGAGGACGTCCAGCTTGTTCTCGTCGAGCATCCGACGCCAGTCGGCATAGGGCTTGGCGTGCGGCAGGGCGGCCCGGGTCTTTTCGACGCTGGGTGGATGCGGGTCTGCGTAGCAGACGACCTCCCCGGTGTCAGCCACAACGATCTCTCTGGCGAATTCCCGCCCGCGGATGCCGACTCCGACGACGCCGATTCGTGGTTTCATCATGGTCATGGGTACCTGTAATGAAGGGCCGTCTCAACCATGGCAAGATAGTTCTCGAGAGGGACGCTGTCGTGTATCTCGGTGCTGGAGCCGACCATGAGGCGTCCGTCGGCATCCTCGATGGCCTTGGTGGTCGCGTCGCGGACTTCGGCCGGCGTGCCGAAGGGCAGGAGGCGGCTCACGTCAATCCCGCCGCACAGGAACAGGTGCGGGTGACGGCGGTGGATCTCGGCGATGTCCATACCCGCGGCGGTCTCAATAGGGTTAAGGCCGTCCACTCCGCTGGCCGCCAGGTCATCCAGGACACTCATCAGGTTTCCGTCGGAGTGATAGAGCACCTTGATATCGCGCCGGTGCCAGGCGTCCACCACGCGTTTCAGTCGCGGAAAGTACTCACGCTGCAGCCATGCGGGGGAGCAGAGCGTCCCCGAGCCGGCGGCGATGTCGTCGCCCAGAAATACCGCCGGCACGAGGAGGTCCGGCGGGAGATGCGCGATGAACTCGACGCCCCAAGCCGTGTTCCGTTCCAGCGCATCGGAGACGGCGTCCGGGCAGTCGGCCAGGTAGTAAGAAAACTGCTCCAGTCCCACCTCGTCGTAGAGCGCGAGGAACCCCGGGTTTGCGGGACTGTTCCAGAAGAGAAACACGTTACCCAAGGCCGCCTGGTCCTTCCGGTGCGCCGCGATCCATCGGACCATGCGCTCCTGGTCGGCCGCTCCCCAGGCGCGCGGTTCGTCCGGCCGCGCCCGATGTGCGCGGGCATATTCGTCGGCGGATGAAAAGCTCAGCGGCTGTTTCCACTCGGTCCAGCGCCTATAGACAACGCGGCGACCGTCGAGCGCAACTTCCTCGCGTTCGGCCTGCGGCAGGCGAACTTTGGGACGCGTGGAGTCCAGCATTTGGTGCAACGCGCGCGGCACGGCGTCCGCCGCGTTCTCCATCGTCAGGGGCCGACCCGCAAAGTGGCTGATAATGGCGTCGTTGCGGATCAGGTCGAAAAGCGGAGGGCGGTCGGGCAATTTTCCTTCCAAGACCGCGCTGACGCGCTCTTTCGAGTTCTGCATAGGCCTCCGATGGCTCGAAGAAGGGAGGGGCCTCGTCGCTAGGCCCGATACGGTCGGTTGATTCGGAGCAGTTCATCCGCCAGCGCGCTGAGCCGGTCATAGTGGACCGCATGCGGCGCAGTCAGGAGCGCGGCCATGACCTTCTTCGCGTCGTTCTCCATGGCGGCTTCGATGATCAGCGCCTGATAGTGCAGAGCTTGCGCGATGAGGCTGCGGACAGTCGCGGGCAGCGGTCCGCACGCAACCGGATGAATGCCGGCGCCGTCCATGAGGCACACGGTTTCCACCACCGCGCCGTGCGGGAAACCGGGCGCCTGGCCGGTGTTCTTGTAGTTGAGCACGTCCACCAGAGGCTCTCCCCCCTCCAGCGCGGCAATGGGACGGGCCAGAAGGTCGTTGCCCGGCGGGGGGTAAACTCCTTTCCCCGCGAGAATTGCCTCATACTGCGCGCAGACTTGCTTTGCCCGCGCCGCCCGAATGTCCGCCTGGGTCTGGCCGCCGGTATAGCCGTAACGCACAAGGTCGGACTTCGCCGTGAGAAACGGGTGGAAGAACTCGACGATGTGGTTCTCGGCGATCGTCGGAAAATAGCCGATGTCCCGGCAGAGGTCGAAACATCGCCGGTGGTTGCGAACACGGCGGCGAGCGTCCTCCGTATGGCAACGACTCAAGCGCTCTCTGTGGCTCAGGGTGGAGAGACGGCGGATTTCGGGATACAGGTCCCGCCCTCGGTGTCGCAGCGCCAACAGCCAGGAGCAGTGGTCCACCCCCAACACCTGAAACGATGCCTCCTGATGACTTGTGTAACCCAGCAGGGGACCCAAGGTGGCAATCGCATTGGCCACGCCGTGACAAAAGCCGGCGGCCTTGATCGAAGTCTCCTTGGAGACGGCCTGAGTCAGCGCGGTGAGCGGATTCGTGTAGTTGAAGAGCCAGGCGTCCGGGCAGAGTTCCTGCATTCGCCTCGCGAGGTTAACAATGAAGGGCACGTGCCGCAGAGACCGGGAAATGCCGGCGACGCCGTAGGTGTCGCCGATGGTGGACAGCGCGCCGTACCGGGCCGCGGTGGTGATATCGCGCTTGTGTGCGGCATCACCGCCGAGCGACACAGTCACCACAATGTAGTCCGCCCCCGCCAGCGCCTTGTCCAGACTGCGTGTGCGGACCACCTGCCAACCGGCGCGGTGGTCGTGGAAGAATTTGCGAATCAACCTCGCCACAAAGTCCAGCCGCGCCTCGTTGATATCCATCAGCACGAGCGTTCCGGGGTCCAGGTCTGTCGCCAGCAGGGACTGCGCCAGACGCAGCGTCCAGATGGCGCTCCCGGCCCCGATGGCCGCCACGCGCAGACGGCGCCGATTCGTTGCGGCTGCGGCGCGTATGGACATTCGGATATCTCCTGATGCCGTCAAGGCCGGAGCGGTTACTCCAGCGCAAGAAACTCGGTTTGCGTAATGATGCTTTCCACCGGGGAGCGAGCGGTTCCGGCGCGGCCCAGTGTGTATAGCTCCTGGCGTTGCTCCACACACAAGGCGGGGGACTTGTTCTGCGCATAGGCCAGAAGCCCTTCAAAATATGCCTGCGCCTCCCCCGTGCGGCCGAGCTCAAGGAGTATGCGCCCCTGCCAGTAACGATCGATCCAGACGCCATACCCCCAGCCTGGACCCGGCAGCCAGAACGCGCTCTCCTGTTCCTGGAGCGCCTCCTCCCAGATGCGACGGGCCTCTTCCGCGCGGCCCTGTCCGCGCAGGGCCAGGCCCAGCAAGTATCTCCCGCGGGCATGGGTGCGCACCTTGCCTACCGGCGGACCGAGGTGTGCGGGAAACTTGAACGACTGACGCAGGTCCTTTTCCGCTCGGATGAGTTCCCCCTTGCGGAGGCATTGGAAGGCCCGCACGTGCAGGGCCAGTTCATATAGGTGATAGTAGTCTTGGCAACTGTTCGGGAAGCGGGCGTTTCCGGCAATCGTCTCTACCGCTCCGTCACAGTCGCCCACGGCGACCCGGAAGTTGACAATCTCCTCCACCAGCCTGGTGGAAGCGAGCGCCGGGTCTTGGGTGAGTTTTCGGAACTTGCGGCGGTCATTGCGCGTCTTGACCAACCGCAGAAGATCGCCCCGGATATCCACGTCGCTTGAGTCCATGGCCAGCGCTCGGTCGAGCAGTGACTCGGCTTCAGACAGGTTCCCCCGCTTGCGGGCGATGGCCGCCATGAGGCGGTAGAGCACCGGGTCTTTCAGGCCGTAGCGCAACGCCGTCCGGCCATGCGCAAACGCCTCCTCGCAGCGCGCTTGCTTGCCTCGGAGCAGCGCCCGATAGTACTCCACGACCCCGTCGCGCGGGGCATACCGCGCCGCGACGTTGAGGATGGCCTCTTCTTCGTCACGGAAGGGGAAGACAAACGCGCGATCTGCCTGGAGGGCGGCGGTGAACGCCTGGCGCGCCGGTTGGCGCTTGCCCAGTTGGTCCAGCAGATAGCCGCGATACAGGTTGACCAGCGCGGCGCCCGGCTCGCGGCGGCATTCGCGCCGGATCTCACCGGTCAACTCAAGCGCTTCACGGAAAAGACCCGGCGCCATAAGATCGCAGACCAGTTCGAGCCAGGTCTGCACGTCCTGCCGAAGCCGAACGGCCAAGGCCCTCCCAGGTTTTGACCGCAAGAAGCCTCGAAGGGAGCCGACGCGGATGAGTTGCTCCACAACCGTTGCCAGCGCCTCGCTCGGCATGCGGCGACGGACTTCGGCGACATCCTCCTTCGCCGCGTCCTGGCGGCCTTGCTTTGCGAGCGCCAGGGCGCGGTAGAGCCTGCCCCGCAGATTATTGCCGTTGGCGTCAACGCACGCGTTCAGCCACTCGATCGCTTCTCCCACCCGCCTCTGCCGCAGGAAAAGGAGGCCGAGCATGAAGCCCGCGCGGTCCTCCTGGTTGTGGCGAAAGGCCATGCGCAACTGCCACTCAGCTTCCGTCGCTTCGCCTTGCGCCATGAGGCACAGCCCCTTGTAGAAATACGCCTCGCCGTCGCACGGTTGGCGCTGAACGGCTTTCTCCAGGTGCTCCTGCGCCTCCCGGACCAACTGCCGGCGCAAAAGCCATATGCCCATCCAGCGATGCGCCGCGGCGTGGTTCGGGTCCGTTTGAAGCACCTTCTGCAGCGCCGCCTCCTGTTCCTTCCAGGTGCGAGGGAAGTAACGAAGCTGCCTCTCGCACTGCATCATCAGGTCGTCGGCAGTCTTGGCATCCGAGGACCCGGCGAGGACGGCAACGCGGTCAATGGCGGTGTCGCCAGTGGCGTTGTTGCGGTGGAAGAAGGTCGTCAGGGGTTTGCCGTCCCGCAGAACGGCCACGCGGAACTCATCCCCGCGCGGGAATGGCACCTCGTATTGAACAGTCTCTGCGGCGGCAAGGTGGATGGCCCGCGTCGCAAAGAGCCGCCCCTTTCCGTCGAAGACCCGGATTTCCCCTTTGGGAATGGCCACCGTCGCGCACAGCGCAATCTGCGGCCTGGCCGCCCGCGGCGCGCATGAAAGCGCCACATCCGGCCCGGCGGCGTCCACGGGGCCCAGGTCGCGGATCGGATACCAGAACTCGCGCCAACGCTTCAGGCAGAACGGCGGATACAGTTCGTAATCCTCCTGGTCCTCGCAGCGGCCGGACTGGAGTTCAAGGAAATCCTGGCCGTCGGCGAACCAGTGAGCGCGATGCCTGGTATGGGCGCTGGAGCCCCATGTCCAGTATTTCTTCCCCGGCGCCTCATCGGGTGAAGCCCAGTGTACCATTCCAAACCGCCGGTCCTGGTCGTAGTAAGCGTAGTGGCCCTGGCGAACGTCCTTCATCTCCAGCCCGACCGGATGCGGCACGTTGGACGGACGGCGCATGTCCACCCCGTCGTACACCGGCCAACTGGCAACGCCGTATTCGCCTCCGTGCTCGTAGGCGCTGCACTCCGGATAGCTCACGTGCAGAGAGGGCGTGTGATGCATGCTCGCGTTGCCCCAGTACCGGCCCCGGCCATACATCAGCGTCCGGTTGTGGACGCGGACCTCCTGCTCCAGGCGCGCGACTCCGGGGCGGAGCGTCAGGTGCGCCTCCCAACGCATCCGCATCCGCAACTCCAGCTCGCTCATGACGATGGTGGCGCTGCCGTCGTCATGGCGCAGGGTTTGATATTCGCGCTTGCGCGTGTTGGTGATCGAATGGTGATCGGGGAAACTGATCTCGACGCCGCAGCCGCTGTACGTCCCGCCGGAGGTGCCATTGAGAAACGCCACGCTCACCTGCTCCACGGGATGAAAGATGTCTTGTCCGGTGATCTTATCCCGGCAGGAGTAGATTCGTCCGCCAAAATGCGGAAAGCAGATTACTTCCAGAAACTCATTCTCCAGATGCACCGCCAGATATTTCTGCCGGACCTTACGCCGGTCGCCTCTCAGGGAAGCGTAGGGGTATGGATAGCACTGTTCGTATTTGCCGAAGATTTCGTCAATATGCGGATGGCGGTCGTAGCCATCAAGAAGGTAGCTTGGCAGTACAATCCAGTCCTGCCAAGCGCGAACGGGCCGGTTGCTCATCGAAGACTCCCTATCGAACGATATGTCTTGCGGCACCATGAGGCGCAGTCGCGGAAACAGAGTGCATTGACCGATACTGGCCTGCCCTTCCCATGGCGTGAAGAGGAACGAACTTCAGCGTCCGCAACAATTCCTTGAAAAATATCCTTGACAAACCCGGAGGATGGTCGTATGATTAGCATAACACCATGTATGACTTCCTGTCAAGTCTTTCGTATGTTTCGCAGTCTTGGATAAGGAGCGCTACCCATTCGAACCTCCGTGGATCAGCCCAGCGGGACTAAATTGTACCTGCACCTGAAGCAAAGCATTCGCGACGGGAAGCTGAAGCCAGGTGATCGCCTCACTCCGAGCAGGGAACTGCGCGCCGCCTTCAACCTGAGTCACCACGCCACCCTTGCCGCGATGGAGCGCCTGGAGCGCGAGGGGTTCGTTCTTCGCAAGCAAGGTTCGGGAACCTATGTCAGCGAATTGCCAAACCATGTCGAATGGCGCGCTCACACGCGCACCATCCGTGTCATCGTCAGCACGGAAGGGACCATGCAGGAGGCATTCATGCGCCCGCTGGTGCAGGCGCTGCGCGAGCGACTCTCGGCGCTGGAATGTCTGCATGACATCGTTGCAGAGCGCCCCTCCGACGTAGCGGACATCATGGACTCGTCTGAAGCCGACGTGTTCGTGTGGGTCTGCCCGAGCGTACCATTGGACGTGCGCGCGCCTGCGGTTCCGGTCGTGATGGTGGCGCAAGACCTCGTGATCGCCTGGCCGGGCGCGACAGGGCGTGACGTTGTGACGGTGGATCACCGGCAGGGTGGCGCCGTGGCGGCAAAGCATCTGAAGGAAGCCGGCTGCCGACATGTGGCGCTCCTGGCGGCGCGAGGCATGTGGATCCCCCGGATCGCCCCTCTGGCCAACTTGCGGATGCAGGGCTTCAGAATGGAATGGGGCGAGGAGTTGCCGGAACCCGCTGTGGTGTGGGTGGAGCAACACTCGGTTGAAGATGGTGCGCGGGCCGTGAACCGCATTCTTGAGCTGAAGCCTCGGCCGGATGCCGTATTCGCCATGAGCGACGAATTGGCCATGGGACTCTCCTCCGCCCTGATTGCGCACGGATTGGAGCCGGGAAGAGACATCAAGCTGGTCGGTTTCGATGCTCAGCCGCAGATGTCCGCATCCAGTCTGGAACTGACGAGTGTGGCCGCCCCGGTTGCAGAGATGGGCGCCACGGCGGCTCTCCTGGCCGTGGAGCGCGCAGCGAATCCACAGATGCGCGCGCGTTGGGTCGCACTCGCCTGCGACATGCGGAAAGGAAGCACCGGGTGAGGGCTGACCACAACGCCAAGTGGGATTGGCGAAAGGAGGTCTGGAGGAAGGAACTGGGCATGGGGCGGGTGTTGGTTCACGCACATTTCAATGACCGGAAGGAGGGTTCTTGTATGGCGATGTCAAGACGATGGCTTTCGGCGTTCACCCTGATCGAACTGCTTGTTGTAATTGCAATTATAGCCATTCTGGCCGGCATGCTCCTGCCCGCGCTGGCCGCCGCACGGGAGAAGGCCCGCCGGACAGCCTGCCTCAACAATCTGAGCCAGATGGCGCGAGGACTGGAAAGTTACTGCAGCGACTATGGCCAGTATTTTCCTTCGAGCCCGCTTTGGGCGCCCAGGCCGGAGCAATACGCCCCTAATGCAAGATACTGGAATATCATGATGCCGCTGGATGACGGTTGGTACACGGATGCGCGCACCGGTCAGAAGATTCGGACCGGCGGCCTCTGGCAGCAGTATCCGATGGCTGAGCCGCCCGCTTCACCCTACGGGTCGCCGATGCTGTACCCCAACATTGACCGGCCCGCTCAGCCGGCCTGGAGCGAGGTGAACGGTCGCAACGTATTCTTCGGATCGCCGATGCCGCTGTACCGGACGATCTTTGCAGGCGACCCGCTCTTGACCGACTCCACCTACAACAGCCTGCCCGACAAGACGTACCCAGGCTACTGGACCGCCGGGGCGGACGGCAAGCTCTGGGTGGCGCCGAACGGCCTCGGGTATCTTGCGGCCTGTGGCTACATGAACGACCTCCGGGCGTTCTATTGCCCCAGCACCGGCGGATCCATGCCGGCCGACGGCCTGCCCCCCAGTGACAGCGGCACGCTCTCCGAGCCGGTCGCGTCGGCGGCCACCGGTCCGGGACACCTCCAGAAACTGGGCGGCTTCGACGCCAAGTCGGTGATGTATGGCGCCTGGCAGACCAAGTTTCCCGGACGCTGGCTCGGCTGGTCGGCGGACCCGGCCAACGTGCGGGGTCCGATCAGCTCGTACCGCCTCTGGTTTGGCCGGGCCGTCCAGTCCGACTACAACTATCGCAACGTTCCCTCCATGCTTTCCATAGACTTTGCGGTGGACATCGGGTTGCCCAGGTACCTGGTGTACATGAAGGGGACCACCCCGCGAAACGTCCTCCAGGCGGGCGCGCCCGTGTTCAAGACGCAGAAGACCCTGGGAGCACGCGCGATCGTAAGCGACTCCTTCTCGCGGCATGAGAAAGCCAGAGCCTCGGCGGACACGCCGAACTTCGGGAAGGGGCAGTATGCGCACCGCGACGGTTACAACGTGCTCTATGGCGACTGGAGCGCTCGCTGGTATGGCGACCCTCAACAAAGACTGATGTGGGGGCTCGGCACCGCCGGTGTTACGCGCGTCGCCGCCGCAGCGCCGACGAACCAGGACTATACTCAGGTCATCTATAACCTCCAGGCGAGCACGGTGGGCGACTGGGTGACCATGTCGGGCGCCACCCCGCACAACTGCAACAAGGAAATCGGCTCGCATGTCTGGCACGTTCTGGACGTGGCGAACAACATTGACGTAAACGCCAACTAGCCTTGGATCGGCCCCTCCGGCGCGCGGACGGCGGCGCGATGAAGTCGCGCAATCCACGCGTCCCGTGCCGGAGGGGCCGCTTCCGCCAGCCGGCCTGCAAAGGAGACCCCATGCAAAGAGCGTTGAAGCAATTCCTCCCCCATCTCGTTCTGGCGATGAGTGTCGCCATGTTTGTCCCGGTTTGTCTCGCGTCCGCGAAGCAGATTGTCGGCGACCCGAAGACCAACATCCCCAACCTGAAGTATTCGTACGCAGGCGGCAAGTTTCTGGTGGAGGACAAGGACGGCAATGCCCTCATCAAAGGTCCAAAGGAGGTCGCCTGGGTCTGGTCCACGGGGCGCAACAGCGTGACGTTTGACCTTCAAGACGAATACAAGCTCGGAAAGGTCGTGGTCGAGAGCTATCAGTACAGCGACGGCAATTCGATGGAACAGGTCCAGTTGAGCGGTTGGGCGGCGGAATCGGGCTGGAAAGAGATCGCAGCGAAAGAGGGGTATGTCCGCCCTGAGAAGTGCGTGGGCAACAAGATTGGAAAGTTGCAGACCATCACATTCGACGGTCTCCACGACATTGCCCAGAAAGTGACGCTGACCTTCAGCAATCCCAAGGCGGGCGGAATCATCAGCATTCAGAAGATCTCGATGTGGGGAGAGTTCCAGCGAAAGGGAGCCCCCGCCGCCAAGGAGGGGGCCGAATTGAGCATGGATGACCTCGAATCGGGAATCGCCGACTGGAAGTCCACGGAGGGAATCACCGTCGCGGCGGAGAAGGAACAGGTCCACTCCGGAAAGGGAGCGGTGCGCATCTCCTTCACGGGCGGGATGTCGCCGCGGACGTGGGAATTCTTCTGGCGTAGGTTCGACCCGGCGCGGAACCTTGCCGACTACACGCACTTGGAGTTCTGGATGCGGTACGAGGGGCCGCAGCCGGCGTCCCTCACGGCCAAGTACATCGGGTATGGCGCGAATGACGGCGGCGCGAAGGAAACGGATTGGGAGATGGTGACGGCGCTGCAACCCGGCGTCTGGCGGCAGTTCCGATACGCGCTCAGCCGCACGCCACAGGCCGGAAGCGTCGCAGAGATGCGCTTCTACGCGCGGCCCGATTGGTACCCCGCCGGAGAGAAGGTCAGCTTCATCATTGACGACGTGCGCGCCGTCCGCGCAGCCAAGGCGGACCAACCCGCGGGGGCGCCCACCGCTCGGACAAGCATCAGCATGTTCCCATGGAAACCGGCGACGCCGCAACCGGCGACGGACGGCCTCTCCCTGAAGCCGGCGATCCCGTTCGAGTTCATCCTTCCGGACACGGATATGTCGACGCGCCCCCCGCTGCAGGAGTTGACCTTGACGGCCTGTGCGGCGGAGCGGCCCGCGGTCACCTTCGCCGTCGGGGCTGCGCGGGAGATCAAGAACGCGCGCATGACTGCCTCGGACCTTCAAGGGCCGAACGGCGCGATCATCGCGGCTTCCGCGGTGGACATCCGCGTGGTGAAAGTCTGGCCTCAATCCTCGCGCGGCGCGTGGGAAGTGAAGCCGGACGGCCCGGACTTTCTTGTTCCGGAACTCCTGGTCTATGATGACGCCCTCGGCTTTGCCGATGGCTTCGTTGAAGACAACGGCTTGACGCACTACCAGCCGCCCCTGCCCATCCAGGGACCTGTGCGGACGGACATTCCGTCCGGAACGGTCAAGCAGTTCTGGATTACCGTTGCGCTCGGCAAGGACATCCCGGCGGGACTCTACCGGGGCGATCTGAAGATTCAAGCGGACGGGTTGACGCCGCGTTCCCTGCCCTTCGCCGTCACCGTCCTGCCGTGGGTCCTTCCGGCGCCCGGCAAGCTCTATGGCACGTACTATCGCGCTTACAATGAGCCGCAGGACCCCGACAAGTCGGGCGCGCCCAAGCCCGAATCCCAGTTAATGGCCGAGTTGCGCGAGATGAAAGAAGCCGGCATTGACAGCATCCCGCTCGGCACACTGCCCGATGGGGATTTCCTGAGCCGCCTTCGCGAGGCCGGAATGAAGGGGCCGGTCACGTTCTTTGGTCGCGACTCCGCGGAGTCGATCAAGAACACCGCGGAACTTGCGCGGCGGAACGGCTACGAAGCGTATTTCTACGGTTTGGACGAGCCGAACAGCGCGGAGAAGATCGCCAAGCACTTGCAGATAGCGCGCGCCATCGCCGCGGCGGGGGGCAAGTGCGCGGTCGCCATCGGCCCGGACTGGGCGCTGTGGCTCAAAGACCCCAAGGCCGTCCCTTATCAAGCGTCACCGGGGCCTGTGACGCCTCTCGACTGGGCCATTCTCGCCACCACCGTGGACGATGCCTCGTATCAGGGGTACGTGGACAGATTCACCGTCGGCAAGCTCCCCCGTACCGCGCCGCTTCAGACAATCTACTGGCAATTCTACATTGAGAACCCCACCTGCAACCGTCTCCTGGCAGGGTTTCATCTCTGGGCATCCGGCATGGACGGCGTCACCCCGTGGATTTACCAGAGCTTCCCCGGCATCTCACCGTACAATTCAGGCGATCGCCGGAACCGCGGAGGCGTCTACGCGGGCCGCACCTTCAGGGCGTGGTGTGTCGAATACCCGACTCAGGGCGCGCCGATCCCGACGCTCCAGTGGGAGGGGTTCCGCGCCGGCGTCGACGACGTGCGTTATCTGACCCTGCTGCAAAGCGAGATTGAACGCGCGCGCAAGGAAGGGAAGGGCGAGGCCGCGGATGGTGCCGCCCGAGCCATGAAAGAGATCTTCGCGCCGTTTCTCTCCCTCCCGCCGAAGAACCCCGACGGCAGCGTCATGGACGCCTCGCTTGGGCTCTACATCGAGCCGTGCCGCCTCGTCGAGGCCAGGCAGGCTGTCGTCCGCGCGCTGGAATCGCTCCGTTGACCGTGATCGCCGCCTATCCTGCACCGCGTCCTCATCGGGACAATGAGCCTGTAATTCCCGGCAAATTTCCGATACAATCAACGCCTGTTTCGGACCACTCCAGGCTTAAGGAATAACGCAATGACGCCGCGAGAACGTGTTCTGGCCGTGCTTCGGGGAGAACCGGTGGACAAGGTTCCCTTCACCATCTATGAACCCAAGATTCCGCAGTGTGCGGTGGAACGTCGCCTGCGGAACGAGGGGCTGTGCATCGTCAATCGGCTCTTCCCCGTCGTCAAACGAGTGAAGCCGAACTGCGTCACCGAGTCGCACACCTTTACCACTGCGAACGGTCGCCAGCGGATCCGCCATGTCACGCGAACGCCGGTCGGGGAAATCACCGAGGTCGTGGAGCTGGCCGGTTTCACAACTTGGACCGTCGAGCGGCAATTCAAGTCGCCCGATGACTACAAGACGTTGCTCTACATCGCGAAGGATACGCAATGCTTGCCGGATTATGAGGCATACGTTGCGGCAGAGAAGTGGATGGGTGATGACGTCATCCTGCGCGCCAACGTCCCGGCGCTCGGCCTCCATTGGATCATGATCGAGGCCATGGGTGTGGAAATGTTCTCGGAAGAATGGGCGGAACGGCGCGACGAAGTCCTCAAGTTGGAGCATGCGCTGAGCGAGAACGCGCGCAAAATGTTCCCGATTGTGGCGGACGCTCCCATCACGCATGGCAACATCGGCGGCAACGAAGTGCCGGAGGTGATGGGACCGCAGCGCTACCGCCAGTTCTGCCTGCCGCTCATCAATGAATGCGCCGAGGCGTTCCACAAGAAGGGCCGGCTTCTCGGCTCGCACATGGATGGCAACAACAAGCCGTGGGCCGCGGACCTGGCCGCCTCCGGGTTGGACTACATCGAGGCTTTCACCCCCGCACCGGACACCGACATGACGTTGCCGGAAGCGCTTCAGGTCTGGAAGAACAAGGTGCTGTGGATCAACTTCCCCTCCTCGATCCATCTCAGCAGTATTGAGAAGATCAAGCAGACGGCGCGCGAGCTGATCGAAGCCGCCGCGGGCACCAACCGCCTCATCATGGGGATCACCGAAGACATCCCCCCGGACCGATGGCAGCAGAACCTGCTGGCGATCTCAGAAGTGATCAATGAATACAAACGCTGATCCAGAAAGGCGAAGCACGGGCAACTCAACCATCGCCTATGCCGTCACGGGAGGCCTCCAGCGGGGTCAAATCCAGAGGATGCACGAGGAGGCATTGACGATTCTGGAGCAAGTCGGCCTCGTGGTCCCGCATCAGCCGACCCTCCAGGTTGTGACGGCGCACGCTGGCGCAAAGCTTCAAGGCGGTCGAGTCCGTCTCTCCCGACAATTGGTGACCGACCAGACCCGGGAAATCGGGTCCTGGCGCGAGTTCACGCTCCTGTCGGGCGCGTACTCGCTGAAATTGCTCGATATGGATTCCGGCGAAGTACGTTCGCCGACGCTGAACGATCTCGTGCAGACCACCCGACTTGCGGACGCGCTGGGGATGGAAGTCATCGCGCCGGTGACGCCGCTGGACGTGCCGGAGAGACTGCGTGAACTCGCGATGTATCGTTGCGTCTGGGAAAACGCATTGCGCGGGGTGGGCGGCGGCGTTCTGACCAATGCGTTCGAGGCGGATTTCATCTGGGAAATGAGTCAAGTCGTTGGCAAGGAGATCACGCTGGGGCTTTGGGTGGTCAGCCCCTTGAAGTTGGAGTCCGGTTGCCTGGAGCTGCTTCATCACTTTCGCGGCAAGGAGGACGTCCTGACGTGGCCCGCCACCATGCCTATGTGCGGCGCGACCGGCCCCATCGATTTTCCGGCCCTTTTCACGCAGAGCATCGCCGAAACACTTGGGGCGGCAACCGTTCTGAAGCTTCTCGGTTTTCGCGTGGCCTATCGCCCCAAGGACAGCTTCATGGCGTACCCGTTTGACATGCGGCACGGCAGCATCGCGTACGGGTCGCCGGAACACATCCTCTTCACTTTGCTCCAGGTGCAAATCGCCGGGCATTTCGGCATGCCGCCGGCCGCCAAGTCGCTGGTCACCTGCTCCAAGCGGCCCGATGCCCAGGCCGCCGCGGAGAAGGCCAGCCATACCGCCTTGGCGATGCTGGCGGGCGCGCAGAGTTTCAGCAACGCGGGGATGCTTTCCATAGACGAAATCTACTCGCCCGTGCAGGCCGTGATTGACAGGGAGATATGCGAGCATTGCCGGCGCGTGCAACAAGGCTGCGCCTATGACGGAGCGGCGCTTTCGAGCGAGCTATTGGCCGACGCGGAGACGCCGTTCCTTGAACGAGAGAAGACGCTCTCTCAGTACCGTGACGTCTACCGCTTCTCGCAACTCTTTCCGCACATGATGCATGAACAGTGGGTGAATAAGGGCGAGCATGTGGAGAAGCTCGCACGGAGCATCGCCCGCGAAAAGCTGCGCTCGCACGAATTCCATTTGCCGGAGCACGCGGCCCAGGAGCTGGAGCGCATCTACGCGGCCGCAGTCAAGGGCGCGCACGCCGCCCCATGACATGCTCGTGCCGACGCAAGAGATCCTTCATCGCGCAGTGAGCCGCTTGAAATTCCCGGCGAAGATCGCTTCGCGGTCCTTATCGGAAATCGGTTCCGCCATCACGCAGGCAATGACGCTCGCCGGCGTGCAGATCGGGAAATCGGTCCCGAAGAGGAGCTTCTCCGCCCCGGCGGTCTCCACCCCTTGCCACAGCATCCCCCATCGAGTTACGCCGGTTCCCGACAAGTCCAGGTACAGGTTGGGGTGCTTGGCGACGAGGCGCAACCGGTCCAGGATGCCCTGCTTGCCGGCGCCAGGGTGCGCAAGCACGAATGGCAGCTTGCGGAAGGATTCGCACATCCGCTCGACCTTGGACAGGTTGTCACAGTGCAAGTTGACGACCATGCCAAGTTGTTGCGCCAAATCGTAGATCTGGAACGCCCCCGTCGTGTCATAATCCTCCGCATATCCCGACAGGTACCCGACCAATTCCCCGATCCAGCGAACTCCTTGTTTCCAGGCGCGCTCGACCTCTCGGCAGGACTCCGCTGGAAAATGCGGGTGAACCTGAATTGCTGAAATGTAGAAGTCCGGGAAACGTGCCTGAAATTCAAAGGCCGACCGGTTGCTTCCCTCCGTGCCGGAGAAGTCGCTTGTGGCCGGGTTGACGCAGGCGCCGCACGCCCGGGAAATTCCGGAAGCGCGCATGGCGCTCACGAACGCTTCCGGCCGGTCATACGGCAAGAACCAGCCGGAATAATTTTCAGCATGCATGGGCGGGTGGATATGGCAGTCGATGATCTCAAATCCGATGTTTGCGTTACCGGGCACGGTGCACCTCAAGCTTCCGCGTGACAAGAACCTGGCAGCCATGCTGCAAGCCTGAAAACCACAGGCGGGGCGTCCTCAGAAACGCCCGGCCCGCCGAATCCGCCAGAGTTTACCACACGACTCGGACAAATGCTCCTGCCTCTCTCGCAAGTCTGGTTCTCATTTCCCTGGCGTGCCGTGCGCAAAGGGGCCCTCGCGGCCACGGGGCTACGAGTCTGCTCCGGCACATTCGGTTCTTCACGGCATCCCCCATTTGCGCTTGACAACACTATAGTTTAGTAATAAACTATAGTCAAGAGGAGAACGAGTGAAGGCATCATGGAAAAGTGAGGCGAGGCTGATTTCCGCCCTGGTCTCGGCGCAGAGCGACACGCGCCGGGGACTGGAAGGCCCTTTGGGCCTTGGCAAGGCGGCGATCAGCGTCATGACGGACCGTCTCATTCGACAAGGGTATATCTCCGAGGGGGCGAAACTGAGCCGCTCCGTCCGGGGACGGAAGTCCGTGGCACTCGCTGTTCGTCCCGACCTGGGCTACCTCATCGGGACGGATCTCGAAGGATTGGCCATTCGCGCCTGTCTCCTGAACAGCGCGCGCGAGCTGGTGGCCAAGGCCAAGTGTGAAGTCTCATCCTCTTGGACGCCGGCCAAGCTGCTGAAGCAGTGGGAGGCGCTGCTGGACGACCTGGTCCGCCAGTCCGGCGTCCGCCTCGATCGCATCGCAGGAATTGGCGCCGGCCTCCCCGGCATGCTGGCTCCGGGGCAACTGACGACACGCGCCTACCTGCCGCCGGGGCAATGGGTCAATCTCGATGCCACGCGAGCGTTGAGTCGGCTGGGGCTTCCGGTCACCGTGGCCAACAATGTTCTGTGCGCTGCCGACTATGAGCGTCGGCTGGGCGTGGCGGCCGGGGAGAGCAGCTTTCTGGTGGTGCTCGTCCGATACGGTGTCGGTGCGGCGCTGTACGGGAACGGACAATTCCTCGTCGGCGACGACTCTTTCACGTGTGAGATGGGCCACATGCGAATAGACCGTGACGGCCCCCGCTGCGTTTGTGGACGCCGCGGTTGCCTGGACGCCGTCGCATCCGGGCGTACTCTGCCGCCGGTGGAGCGGCGGCGCGGCGTTGCCTGGGAGCGGGAATTGGCGCGCCGGATGCAAGCCTTGGGCGTGGGGATGGCGAACATCCTGAAGATATTCCATCCTCCTCTGGTGCTGCTGGACGGCGTCTACAACGAATATGAAGAAGTCGTTCTTCCCATGCTGAGACAGACGCTCAAACAGGAGTTGGACGGTCTTGGCCTCTCCGTCCCGCGCCTCGTGATTGGAGAAAAGGTCGAATTCAAAGCCGGCATCGGTGCCGCGTTGCGGGCGGCCGATCTCTTCATGGAACCGTATTTGCTCACCCGCGTGTTCAACCGCGCCGTGGCGCGCCCCAGGAGGAAAGGCACATGACAGCGGCGCTGAAGCTAAAAGCCATCGGAGCCATTGACGGTCACACGCATCTATTTGCGGAACCGGATTATATCGAGCGGCACATCGAGGCGGCTGAGCGGCTGGGCATCCGGCGGAGCGTTGTGTCCGGGCTGGGCAGGCCGTGGGGGTTGCTGGACAACGCGGCGACGCTGGCGGCGGCGGAGCGCCACCCCGACCGTCTAATCCCCCTGGCCTTTGTCTTGCTGGGCCGGGACAAGCCGGACTGCGTGGCGCGAGCGAAGCGCCAGGGCTTCAAGGGACTCAAGTTCACGCAGCCGCTCTTCCCGTACGATGACGAACGCGCTTTCCCGTTCTACGCGGCGGCGGAGGAACTCCGGATGCCGATTCTGTTTCATTGCGGGGTCTTGGCGCACATGCCGGGCGTGGTCACCAGTTCGGAATTCATGCGGCCGATGCGGCTGGATGGGGTGGCCCGGCGGTTCCCCGGCCTGCGCATCCAGATCGCGCACTTGGGCGTTCCGGAATACGAAGTGGCCACGACGCTGGCGCGAATCGTGCCGAACATCTGCGTGGACATGACCGGCAGTCCGCGAGGCGGGTGGTACACGGCGAAGTCTCCGCAATTCATTCGCTCTCTCTTCCACTGGCCAACCTGGCATCGCAAGCTGATCTTCGGGACGGACGTGCGTATGGAATTGCTTCCCAAGGCTCTCCGCGCTCATACGAGGCTTCTCTCCGCGTTCAGGCTGACGCCGGAGATGCGCGCCTCGATCTATCGCGACAACGCGCGCGGATTCCTGGGCGAGACCGAGCGCGCGCCCTATGAGACGGTCGGATGGTCTTCAAGCGGGAAGGAAGAAGCGGATGAGTGAGCAACGGCGGGACGAAATTCGGCGATTGCTTCGGATGGGCCCGGAGCAGGCTATCGCGCAGGCAGGGGAACGCCTCAAAGTGTGCGACACCGTGGACGCCCTGCACCGCAGTTTCGCGGAGGAGATGGCGTGGGAGATTCGCGAGCGCAACGCACGCGGCGATCTGACGCGCCTGATCGTCCCGGTCGGCCCCACTGGACAATACCCTTACCTCGCGGAAATCATCAACCGGGAGAAGCTCTCCCTGAGAAACGTTTGGTTCTTCTTCATGGACGAGTACTGCGGCGACGATGGCAAGGCCGTTGCGGCGACGCACCCGCTCAGCTTCAAGGGAGAAGCGCAACGGCTCTTCCTCGACCGGCTCGATGTCGCGCTGAAGCCGCCGGTGGAGCAGGTGATTTTCCCTGACGAACAGAATATCGGCCGGCTGGCGACGCAGATTGAGAGTGTCGGAGGGATTGACACCTGCTACGGCGGCATCGGACTGCACGGCCACGTGGCCTTCAATGAGCCGGAGCAGGGCGTGAGCCGCAGCGGGCCGCGTACAGTGAGGTTAAACGATTTCACAGTGACGATCAACGCCGTGCGCGCTCAGGTGGGGGGGAACCTGGAGTGCTTCCCGCGCGAGGCGTTCACGCTGGGGATGGTCCAGATTCTCAACGCGCGGCGGCTCCGGCTCTACTGCCGCAACGGCTGCCACTTCGACTGGGCCAACACCGTCTTGCGCCTGGCCCTGTTCGGCAGGATCGGGGACGACTACCCTGTAACGCATATTCGGAACCGCAACTATCTGATTACGACGGATCGCGACACGCTGGCATCGCCGGCGCGTCTGATTTGACGCCATGGCGCGAGCCGGAAGGGACGCTTTGTGAAAGCGCACGCATGGATGGCGTTGGCGGTCCTCTGCTGGGGTGTGGAGTATCCCCTCATGAAGCAGGGGACCGCGTCTGTCGGCGTCCTGGCCACCGGGGCTGCGATGTTCCTGGTGGCGGCGGCCCTGCTGGGTCTTACGTTGCTCATTTGCGGAGGTGCGCGCCGGGGCGAGACACCCTGGCGATGGCTCCTCCTGATTGGCTTCCTGGGAGCTGCAATTAACGTGCTCGTGTTGGTGGCGTTCAGATTCACCAGCGTTGCGAACGTCGCCACCTTGAGCCGTACCGATGTGCTCTTCTCAATGCTCATCGCCACTCTCCTGCTTGGCGTTCGGCCTGACTGGCGGGTAGTGCTGTTTGTTCCTGTCATGCTTCTCGGAATCGGAACCTTGACCGGCATGCTGACACGAAAGCCCCAGTTCGGGAATCCGGGCGACTTCTTAGTCATCGCCGCCGCGCTGGGAGTCAGCGTCAATGCCTTCATCATCAAGCGCGTCGTGCAGAAGACCAGCGGACTGCTCGTCGGCGCCGTCAACTGCGCGATCAATGCGGCGCTGTTCCTGCTGGCCCTGTGGGTGATGAACCCGCCGGGTGCAATCACCGGCGACGCCATTCGAACGACGTGGCCGTCGCTGCTGTTCCTGGGTGCATTATCCTATTTGTTCTTCGTCGGTTACTACGAGGCGTTGCGCGCGATCCCCGTCTGGGAGGCGTTGCTCATGTTCCTCGCCATGCCGGTGATTGCGGTGCTGTTCGGTTGGGTCTGGCTGCAAGAGGTTCCCACGGCGCATCAATGGGCCGGCATTGCGCTCGTTTCCGCCGGCGCCGCCGGAATCATCCTCCTCAGGCGGCCTGTTCCGTCCCTTCGGGTCAAGGAGAACGTCGGATGAGCGACACGCAGACGATCATTGCGGACCTGGTCACGAGGGCGCGCGCGGCCCAACGGAAAGTTGAGAACTACAGCCAGGAACAGATTGACGAAGTCCTCCGCTCCGTCGCCTGGCAGGTCTACAGGGACGACAACATCGCTGCCTGCGCGAAAATCGCCGTCGAAGAGACCGGCATGGGGGTGTACGAGGACAAGGTCAAGAAGCACAAGGTGAAGGTGCTGGGCGTTCTGCGCGACGCGCTGGCGGGGAAGAGCGTCGGCCTGATCGAAGAGGACGCGGTCCGCAAGATTCGGAAATATGCCAAACCGGTGGGGGTCATTGGCGCGCTCACGCCGGTGACCAATCCCACGGCGACCCCTGCGAGCAATGCCATTGCGATCCTCAAGGGGCGCAACGCCGTCATCTTCGGGCCGCACCCGAGCGCGAAGGGCTCTGCGAAGGTGGTGTGCGACTTCATGCGCGAGGGGCTGCGTAAGGTTGGCGCTCCGATGGACCTCATCCAGCACATCCCCGACCCGACGCTGGAACTGAGCCAGGAACTCATGGGGCAGGTGGACATGGTGCTGGCCACCGGAGGCCCCGGCGTGGTGAAGGCGGCGTATTCGAGCGGTCGGCCCGCCTACGGCGTGGGGGCGGGGAACCCGGTGGTGATCGTCGCCGAAGACGCCGACATCGAGGACGCCGCGCAGAAGATCTTCGTCAGCAAGACGTTCGACAACGCCACCTCCTGCTCCTCCGACAACTCGATCATCATCCAACGCTCGATCTGGGAGCCGGTGGTCAAGGCGCTCCAGAAGCGCGGCGGCTATCTGTGCAACGCGGAGGAGAAAGCCAAACTTGAGAACTGGATTTGGGTGCCCAACAAGAAGGGGCAAGTCGCGCTTAGTCCGAAGGTGATCGCCGTCTCCGCGAAGCGGATCGCGGAGGGGGCGGGCTTGAGTATCCCTGAGAATACGACCATGCTCATGGTCGTCTGTGACGACCCGAGCGCGCAGACGCGCTGGCGCGGCGAGAAGCTCTCCCCCGTCATGGCCCTCTGGAAGTACGAGGGATTCGACCAGGCCATTGCCACCGTCACCGCGCTCACCAATTACGCCGGTCTCGGCCACTCCTGCGGCATCCACACCTTCAAGGCGGATTACGTCGAGAAACTCGCGCTTGCCATGAAGACCAGCCGCATCATGGTGCGCCAGCCGATGGCCCCCGCCAATGGCGGCAACTTCTTCAACGGCATGCCCTCAACGGTATCGCTGGGCTGCGGCACCTGGGGGGGCAACAGTGTCTCTGAGAACATCACCTGGAAGCACTTCATCAACGTCACATGGGTCTCGGAGCCGTTCCCGCCCGTGAAGCCGACCGACGAGGAGATGTGGGGGGAGTTCTGGAGAAAGCACGGGAAGTGAAAGCAGGTGGGTGACCCGCCTTCGCCCCTTCGACTTTGCTCAGGGCTACGGCGGGCAAGTTGGGAGATTGGGATGAAATTATACGAATATCAGGGGAAGGAGCTTCTGGCGCAGGCGGGGATTCCGACGCCTGCCGCGAAGCTGATTTCTTCGCCGGATGAGTTGGACGTCGCAATCGCCGTTGTCGGCCTGCCATGCGTCCTGAAGGCACAACTGTTGAGCGGCGGCCGCGGTAAGGCTGGGCTCATCCAGGTCGCCGATACGAAGGACGATGCGCGCCGGAAGGCGAAAAGGATCTTCGCCGCGCCGCAGAAGGTGAAGAAGCTCTTGGTCGAGCAGAAGCTGGAGATTGCGCGCGAGCTCTACCTCTGCGTCACCCTCGATCCGGTGTCAAGCACCGCTATCGTCATGGCCTCCACGCGGGGGGGCGTTGACATCGAGGAGGTGGCCGCGAAATCGCCTGAGAAGATCGTGCGCGAGCCCGTGAGCGTTGCGCATGGCCTCATGCCGTTCAACCTGCGCAATCTGATCGCGCCGCTGGGGCTGGAAAAGGAGACCGCCAAGGCGGTGAGCAGGATTGCCGAGCAGCTCTACGGCCTCTGGCGAAAGCAGGACGCGGTTCTTGCCGAAATCAACCCGCTCGCAGTCACGAAGAGCGGCCAGGTCATCGCCGCCGACGCGAAGGTTGTGATTGACGACCACGCCCTCTTCCGTCAGCCGTTCGAGCACGTCGCTGAGGAGTACGGCAACGCGGTGGAATTCGAGGCGGCGCAGGAAGGGATTCCTTACCTTCAGTTCGATGGCGACATCGGCCTGATGTGCGCCGGCGCGGGGCTGACCAACACCGTGTTCGACCTAATCCACGACTACGGCGGCAGGCCGGCGAATTTCCTGGAGTTCGGCGGCCCAAATTACCGCAAGGCGCTTCAAGCCATGCAGTTGACGCTCAAGAGCAACGCCAAGGTCATCCTGATCGTCACCTTCGGCACCATCGCGCGCGCCGACGTGATGGCGGAGGGGATTGCCGAGGCGATCAAGGCGCTCAAGCCGACGATTCCCATCGTCACCGCCATCCGCGGCACCAACGAGGAAGCGGCAGCGGAAATCCTGCGCGGGATAGGGCTGGAGCCGTTGATGGACACCGAGGAGGCCGTGAAGAAGGCGGTCGCGCTCGCCAAAGGAGGCGCCCAATGAGCATCTTCATTGACCGCACCACCCGTGTTCTCGTTCAGGGCATCACCGGCAGCGAGGGGAGTTTCTGGACGAAGCACATGCTTGGTCTGGGCACGGTGGTCGTTGCCGGGGTGACGCCGGGCAAGGAGGGGCAGGTGGTGGAAGGCGTGCCGGTTTACGACTCGGTGCGTAAGGCGGCGCAGACGTCGGGGGCGGACGCCTCCGTCCTTTTCGTACCGCCGCGCTTCGCCAAGGACGCGGTGTTTGAGGCGATGGATGCCGGCCTGCGGAAGATCGTTGTCGTGGCGGAAGGCATTCCCGTTCACGACGCCCTGGACATTCGTTTCGCCGCGCGTTCCTGCGGCGCGATGGTCATCGGCGGGAATACCTCCGGCGTCATCACTCCGGGCCAGGCCATGATGGGAATCTTCCCGTACTGGATTGACCGCGTCTACAAGCCGGGCCGGGTCGGCGTGATGACGCGCAGCGGATCGCTCACCAACGAAGTTACCGCCATGCTCATCCGGGGCGGATTCGGGGTGAGTACGCTCGTTGGGGTAGGGGGGGACCAGGTCCCCGGCTCGCGCTTCGCCGAGGTGTTGCCGCTGTTCGAAAAGGACCCGGAGACCGATGCCGTGCTCCTGATTGGCGAGTTGGGCGGCAGCATGGAGGAGGAGGTGGCTGAGGCGATGGCGGAGAGACGCTTCGCGAAGCCGCTCGGCGCGTTCATTGCCGGGCGCGCCGCCCCGCCGGGGAAGACCATGGGCCATGCCGGAGCGATAATTTCCGCTGGGAAGGGGTCGGCTCAGGGCAAGATTGACGCGCTGAGCCGGGCCGGGGCCAGGGTAGCCGAACGTCCCAGCCAGGTCGCCGGGATCTTCAGAGAAATGTTGAAATAGGCAGGAGACCAACATGACGGTCGAACCTCAAGGCTCGTCGCTCGAACCGACGAATCATCAAGTCAAGAATCTGATTCTGCTGGTCATCGCGTTGGCGGTGATGGGAACGATCATGCTCCTGCCGAACCCTACGCCACTCCAGACGCCCAACGGCCCGCTGCCGCTCACCGCGCCGGGAAAGGCCTCGCTGGCGGTGCTGGCGATGGCCGTGATGCTTTGGGCCACGGAGGCGATTCCGTTTCCCATTACGGCGTTGCTGTCAATGGTGCTCCTCGTGGTGGCCAAGGTGGAGTCCTTCACCACGCTGGTCAAGTGGGGGTTTGGCGACAGCATCGTCATGTTCTTTATCGGCGTGCTGATCTTCACGGCGGCGATTTCCGAAACGGACTTGTGCAAGCGGTTCACGACGCGCCTTCTGTACCACCTGGGGCACCGCCCGAAGGCGATCATCCTGGTGTTCCTCATCGTCGGGGCGATGATCTCCGCTTGGATCACCGACATGGCGGTCGCGGCGATGATGCTTCCCATCGGCGTGGCGATTCTTCGGGACGCCAAAGTCCAGCCTCTGAAGAGCAATTTCGGGCGCGCCTTGATGATCTCTTGCGCCTGGGGGCCGCTGATCGGGGGGATCGCCACCCCGGCCGGCTGCGGTCCGAACGTCGTGACGATGAAATTCCTCAAGGAACTGGCCCACATTGATTTCAGCTTCGTAGACTGGATGCTGCTGGGCTTCCCGGCGGCGATCCTCATGATTCCGATCGCCTGGTTCATTCTTATCAAGATGTTCCCACTGGAGCCGATCAACCTGAAGATGGCCTCCGAAGACTTCGAGAAGAAGATGAAGGAACTCGGGCCGCTGAAGTGGAAAGAGGTCGCGACGCTTATCATCTTCGTCATTATGGTGGCCCTCTGGCTGTTGCCGGAGCCAATCAAGCGTTGGACTGGTGGACGGGTTGACTACCTGGACATCTCCATGGTTGCGGTCGGCGCTGCCTGCCTCTTCTACCTGCCCGGCATCAACGTGATCGGTTGGGAGAAGTCCGAGCGTGAAATCAGTTGGGGCGGCATCATTCTGATTGTCGCCGGCCTCGCCATGGGACAGGCGATTTATGCGACCGGCGCGGCGGGCTGGCTGGCGTATGCGGTCTTCCACAAGATCGGCGTGCTCCACCCGATCGCCATTGTCTTCACCGTTGCATTCGGCATCTCGCTGTTGAAGGTGGTCTTCTCCAGCAACACCGTCACCGGCGCCATCATGGTGCCGCTGATGATTGCGCTGGCCACAACCCTCAATCTGGACCCCCGGCTCGTGGCCATCCCTGCAGGCATCACCTCGTCGCTGGCTTTTATTCTCGTCACTTCCACCCCGACCAATGTCATACCGTACTCCGCAGGCTACTTCTCCATTATGGACATGGTCAAGGCCGGAATCTGGATGACGATTGCCTCCTCGGTCTGTGTCACGCTGTCCATTGTCACCATGGGCAAATGGTTCCACATTGTGAACTGGTAAGCTTCTTGCGGAAAGGGTACGTGGATGTCTGAACCGTTTGATCGTGAGGCGTTCGACGTGCGCGCGCTGGAATGGCGCTATGTGATTACCGACATGATCTGCCGCGCCGGATCGGGACATCTCGGCGGCGCGCTCTCGCTGGTTGAGATTGTCATGACCCTCTTCTATCGCAGCATGAAAGTCGACCCCACCAACGCGAAATGGGAGGAGCGCGACCGGCTGGTCCTCTCCAAGGGGCACGCCGCGCCGGTGCTCTACGCTGCGCTGGCATACAAGGGGTTCTTCCCCAAGTCCTGGTTGCCGACGATGAACGCCGACGGCACCAAACTGCCCAGCCACGCCGATGCGCGCACCGTGCCGGGAATTGACATGACCACCGGCTCGCTTGGGCAGGGGCTCTCCGCCGCCTGTGGCATCGCCCTGGCCGCGCGCATGAACAAGAAGAGCTATCGCACCTTTTGCATCATCGGGGACGGCGAGAGCAACGAGGGGCAGAACTGGGAAGCCGCCATGTTCGCTGGCCACTGGAAGCTCGACAACCTCACCGCCATCTGCGACTACAACAAGCTTCAGATTGACGGTTCGACGTACGACATCATGAACCTCGAACCGATCATGGACAAGTGGCGCGCTTTCGGCTGGGCGGTTTTCGAGATGGACGGACATAATTGGGACGCTATCTACGACACCCTTCAGCGGGCCGCCGCCGTCAAGGGGAAGCCCACGATGATCATTGCGCACACCATCAAATCTAAGGGGCACACGCTGACCGAGAACAAACCGGAGAGCCACAACATCAAGGTGCCCGACCAGGCGACGTACCAGAAGAACATGGGCGCCATCGCGGGCGGCCCAGTCAAACTGCCCTACTGAAAGAGGAAGGAACCGATGGACCTTCATGACATGGAAATGCGGGCCGTCTACGGTCGCACGCTCAACGAACTGATGGACGAGAACCCCAACGTCCTCTGCCTGGAGGCCGACTTGAGCAAAGCCTCCGGCACGAACCCCGAAGTGGCGAAGAAACACCCGGCGAACTTTGTCAACGTCGGCGTAGCCGAGGCGAACATGATCGGCGTCGGCGCGGGCCTGGCCACGGAGGGGAAGATTCCCTTCTGCGCCAGCTTCTCCTGCTTCGCGTCGCGCCGCGTCTATGATCAGATCACGATCAGCGTGGCCTACGCCAACAACAACGTCAAGATCGTCGGCACCGCTCCTGGGATCACCGCCGGCCCGAACGGCGGCACGCACATGTGCTTCCAGGACCTCGCCATCATGCGCGCCATGCCGAACATGCACGTTTATAGCCCCTGCGACGTGTACGAACTGCGCGCCATGATGCGCCACATGGCGGCGCACAAGCAGCCCACCTACATGCAGTTGATCCGCTCCAAGGTGGGCAGGGTATTTGACGAAGGGGTGAAGTTCGATCCTGCCCACGCCGTGCGCCTGCGCGAAGGGAAGGACGTCACGCTGGTTTCCACCGGCTACATGACGCAATTCATGCCGAAGGTGGCCGCGGAGCTTGAGAAGGAGGGGATCGGGGTGGACCTGCTGCACTACCCCTCCGTCAAGCCGTTCGACGCCGAAACGCTGATCGCTTCCGCACGGAAGACTGGCGGGGTCGTCACCGTCGAGAACCAGAGCATCATAGGCGGCTTGGGTGGCGCAGTGTGTGAGGTGCTGTCAGAGTACTGTCCCGTTCACGTCAAGCGCCTTGGCGTCCCGGACAAATTCGGCGAAGTGGCGACGGAACAGTACCTGTTCGACAAGCACGGCTTCGGGCCGAAGCAGATCGCCGCCGCCTGCCGCGATCTGGCCCGCGTGAAGAAGGAGAAGAGCCGATGAAGATCATCATGGGCGCAGTGACCAAGGGGTTCAAGCTGAAGGAAGCCGTCAAGGTGCACCTGGAGAAGCAGGGGCACGAAATCATTGACGTTGGCTGCTACGATGCGGACACCTTTTACAAGTTCCCCGCCTCCGGCCAGCGCGTGGCCGAAGCGCTCCAGAAGGGGCTTGCCCCCCTGGCCATCAACATCTGCGGCAGCGGCACCGGGGCCTGCATCACCGCCAACAAGTTCAAGGGGGTGTGCGCCGTCTCCTGCGAATCGGACAAGACCGCCCGCCTCGCGCGCGTCGTAAACGACGCCAACTGCCTCTGCATGGGGGAGATGATTCTCAACCCGGACCATGCCTGTCAGATCGCGGACGCTTTCACCAGCGCGAAGTTCCAGGACGCACCTGGAATTCCTCCCAAGGTCCTGGCCTTCTGGAAGGAAGCGCGCGACGAACTCATGGCCCGTGGCGACAAGGCCGGGCCGCGGCAGATGGAAGTGCTTGACTGAGACGCACGGCGACCATGGCAACACGTTGTGTTGCAGGGCAGTTATTCTTTTGTGAAAGGACGCTTCCATGCCGTATTCTGAGGTCATGCAGGACGTGAAGCGCGCGGTGAAAGGGGAGAAGCCGAAGCGCATGCCCTTCTTCGCCTGCAGTGAGGAATTCGATGTGCGCGTGGCCGGCGAGGTGTATGAGAAATACTGCGCCGACAGCCGGGCCATGTTCAAGGTGCAGAGCTACGCGGTGGACCGTTTCGGCTACGACTGGTCCTGGATGCAGGTGGACGACTGCATCATCTATGAACTCCTCGGCGTCGGCGTGGTGGGCAGCGGCAACATCCTGCGCGCCACCAAGGACTATCGCCCCGCGGTTCGGGCGACCCTCGACAGCCTCAAGATGCCGAACCTCCGTAAGGACGGCCGCTGCCCCGTGCTGCTGGACGCCGTCAAGCGGATGAAGGACAAGTACGGCGAGTCTCTGATGGTGGTCGGCCGCACCGAGGGGCCGTTCTCCTCGGTCGGGCTGCTCTACGGCATCGAAGCGACGAATTACCTGATGTTCGAGGATCCGAAGCTTCTGCGCGACACGATGAAGTTCTTCATCGATCTGCAGAGCGAGTTCGGCCGCGCGCAGTTCGAGGCCGGCGCCGACGCGCTCTGGTATGGCGACTGCAACGCCAGCAGCCACCTGATGTCGCTGAAGACCTACAAGGAGTTTGTGGTTGGACCGCTGGGGGCGGTGGTGAAGAACTACAAGGGGCATGGGCTGACCATTCTGCACTCCAGCGAAGAGAAACCGGACTACGCCGCCGTCATGGCCGGAACCGGAATTGACATCCTGAGCATCGGGCCGGGCGGCAACCTCGCCGAATGTCACGCCGCTGTGAACAAGAAGTGCGCCGTCATCGGCAACGTGGACCCGATCGGCGAGTTGATGAACGGCACCCCGGCCTCCGTCGCCAAACAGGTCGAAGGCATCCTCCGTACCGTGTCGGTCAAGGGCGGCCACCTGATCAACAGCGGCGAAATGGTCCCCCGCGCCTGCCCGGAAAAGAACATCGAGGCGTTCGGAGAGACCGTGCGCCGCGTCTGGCCGAAACTGGCCGGCGCGTGAGTGCGGCGCACAGTTATTTCGATGAGGGAGAGGAATTGCACATGAGCTTATATGACGTCACAGTGGACAAGCTGCCGGCGGCGCTTCGCAGCAAGGTGACCGTTGTTCGGGACCATGCCGCACTGAACAATCGTGTCGCGGTCGAATTCGCGGACCTTCTGGAAGAGAAGATTCGGTGCAAGGAGATGCTCACCATCATCGCACCGGTCGGCCCGCTCGACTATCGCTGCTTCGCCGCCGAGATGAAGAAGCGCGGATTGTCCGGCCGCAACCTGCGGACCGTGAATATGGACGAGTATCTCGACAAGAAGGATCGGCTCATTCCTGTGAGCCACCCGCTCAGCTTTCGGCGGTTCATGGAGGAGACATTCTTCTCTCAGCTTCCCAAGAACGAGCGTCCATTGCCGGAGAACGTCGTCTTTCCAGACCCGAGCGCGCCGGAGAAGGTGACGCAGTTGATTGACGAGATTGGCGGGGCGGACATCTGCTGGGCGGGATTCGGCATCACCGGCCACGTCGCGTTCAACGACCCGCCGGCTATGCTCGGCGAGCCGGCGGACCTGAAGTCATTCCGCAACTGCAAGACGCGCAAGTTGACCGTCAGTCCTATGTCCGCCGCGCAGATGCTCATGGGGGGCGTCAATGGAAACTACGAGGCGCTTCCCGCGCGCGCGGTGACCATCGGCATGTATGAGATGCTCAAGTCGAAACGCTTCCACTGCACTTTCATGCGCAACTGGCATGCGGGACTCTGGCGCAGGGCCTTCCTGGGACCAGTCACGCCGGAGTTCCCCGGCTCACTGCTTCAGGAGCATCCGAACTTGACAATCACCATGACCGAACTAGCCGCGGCCGTCCCGATGGTCAACACAGCCCAAGCTACAGGAGAGGAAGCATGAGATTTGTCAGCCCCAAAGCGCTCGTTCTCGACGCGCGCAAGCGCGGCTACGCCGTGCCGGCGTTCAACACCAACGGCGGCTCCTACGACATCATGCGCGCCGCGCTGGAAGCGGCGCAGGAGAGCGCCTCGCCCATGATCCTCCAGGAGTACGAGCCGAATTGCGCCTACCGCGGCTTCCGTCAGTTTGCCGCGCTGGCGGACTTCCTGTGCGACGACCTGAGAATCACCGTTCCTGTCGCGCTGCATCTGGACCATGGCAAGAGCTTCGAGTCGGTTGCTCAGGCCATGCAGGCCGGGTTTACGGGGGTCATGTTCGACGCCTCTCACGATCCGCTGGAGGAGAACATCGCCAAGACGCGCAAGGTGGTCGAGGTCGCGCGCGCGCTGGAGGTGGCGGTGGAAGCCGAAATTGGATATGTCAAGGGGAACGAGCCGCCAAAGGAGAAGCAGGTCGGCCGCGTCCCCGTCCCGGAAAGACCTGCTATTACGCCGGCGAAGACCAGCCTTGCCGAAGCGCAGAAATTCGCGGCGGCGGTGGAGGTGGATATGCTTGCCGTCTCCATAGGGACCATGCACGGAGTTTTTCAGCATCAGACGGAGATTGACTACGAACTGTTGAAAGTCCTTCGCAAGGCCCTGCCGGTTCCGCTCGTGCAGCACGGCACGTGCGGCATCGCGACGCGGGACCTGACGCAACTGGCCAAGTGCGGCATGAGCAAGATCAACTTCGGAGAGCCGTTCCGTTACAACTATATCCGCTACTTCAACGAACTGGCCGACTCAATGGAACACCTCTGGCACGCCTGGCGCATTCAGCAGGCGGTCAAAGACCGGCTGAAGGCGGAGATGAAGGAGTTGCTCCTGGCGCTGGGCTCGAACAACAAAGCCTGACAACTGCGAATCTCGGCATCGACTTGGTCTAGAAAAGAAACACGGTGCGGCCGTGGCAAAGGGCAGTCCTTTCGAAACAGCGGCGGAACGATAGTTCTGATTGCTGTTTCAGCGAAAACTGCCGCGCAGTGAGACATGCCATAGCGACCTGCCTTTCTGGTGGTCTGCTCTGGCGAGTCCCTTCTTGGGTACGGGGTACAAGACAGGGCACAAACCGCTGTCTTCGGCCAATGGAAAAGGGACGCGCGCTGTCGCAAGTCCCTTTTGCACACATGGCAGCGGGGGATGGTCCTTTCGCTGGTAAAGAGTCCCGCGAAGCCGCTGTAAGCTGCGGACAGCGACTGAAGGGGGCCTGCTCAGTAACTAACGCACGACCGCAACGGTTTGACTATGCTGCATAGCGACACTGCCACGCCGGGCTAAGACCCGGTCTCCTGACCCACGGCACCTGCGAGGCAACACGACCACTGCTCGTCCTTCCCTTTGATACGCTCCATTGTACGTCACTCATTCCCACACCGCTTGCCAAAGGCTGCGCCAAGAGTCCAAGCTCGCCGGAAATCACTCTCTACGCCGCCGTCAGCTTGTCCTTCAAGGCTGAATTCCGTCGCGATTATACTTGACACAACATGTTTGGTATGATACTCTATGTACTTGATTGACTAACTGTACATGGAGAAATGCTCATGATTTCGCTCAAATGCCGCTACGCTCTTCGTGCGGTACTCGAACTAACGAAGCGCCACGGCGAAGGGCCAGTGAAGATTGGCGATATCGCCCAGGCGCAGGCCGTTCCGCCACGATTCCTTGAGGTCATTCTGAATCAACTCAAGCAGGGCGGATTTGTCGAATCGCGTCGAGGCAGCGACGGGGGCTACCTTCTCCAACGCAAGCCCGGCATGCTGACCGTAGGCGATATCATTCGCTTCATCGAGGGCCCCTTGACGCCGGTTGGGTGCATAGGTGATCAGCCGACGGAGATCTGCCCCCTCCATGAGAACTGCGTCTTTGTGCCCATGTGGGAGAGGGTCCAGAAAGCCGTCTCCAGCGTCTATGATCAGACCACCTTTCAGGATCTGGTCGAGCAAGAAGCTCGAATGTGCGCGCAGAGTTCGCCGTCGTATGCAATCTGATTGAATCCGACGCAATTCCTTTCGTTGCTGCACAACGCTCTTGCGCCGCCTAAAACACGACTATAACAGTAGGGTATGAGAAGATGTCGAGAGAAGGAGTGAGGTGACTGTGACAAAGCTGATTGAAACCCCTTGCGATGCCTTAGTCTGGGCGGCGGACTTGCACGATGCCGAAAGACTCCTGTCCACCGCTCTCGAACGGTTCGGCGACAAGGTCGCGCTGGCAACGAGCGTGAGCGCGGAAGACCAGGTGGTGACGGACCTCTTGTGCCACCTGACGCAGCGGCCGCGCATTTTCACGCTGGATACAGGGCGGCTACCGCAGGAGACGTATGACACTATTGCGGCGACCGAGGAGCGCTACGGCATTCGCATCAAGGTTCTCTTCCCTGACTGCGCGGAGGTTCGGGCGATGGTGGACGAGCACGGGCTGAATCTGTTTCACAAGAGCGTGGAGCTTCGCAGGCGATGCTGCTATGTGCGGAAAGTCCTCCCGCTTCGCCGCGAACTGGCGACGCTGAAGGCGTGGATCACCGGGCTTCGCCGGGAACAGACGCTGACGCGCGCCGGCGTCGAAAGAGTCGAGTGGGACGAAGCCAACGGGCTGGTCAAGATCAATCCGTTGGCGGACTGGGACACGCAGCAGGTGTGGGACTACATTCGCGAGCACGATGTCCCCTACAACCCGCTGCACGACCGAGGCTACCCCAGCATCGGCTGCGCCCCCTGCACGCGGGCCGTGCGTTGCACCGAGGAACTCCGCGCGGGCCGCTGGTGGTGGGAGGCCCCGGAACACAAGGAATGCGGCCTGCATCGCGCAGACCAAAGGAGATAGGATCATGACGACATCCGTTATTGAAACCGCGCCCTCGCCAACCATCGTCGAAGCGACCCGCATGGATCAGCTCGACCTGCTGGAGGCGCAGAGCGTGTTTATCCTTCGGGAGGCGTTCCGCGAGTTCAAGCAGTTGTGCATGCTCTGGTCCATCGGCAAAGACAGCACGGTGCTGCTGTGGCTTGCGCGGAAGGCGTTCTTCGGCCACATGCCCATCCCGCTGGTGCACGTGGACACGCATCACAAGATTCCGGAGATGATCGAGTACCGCGACCGGCTCGCGATGAAGTGGAAGCTGAACATGATCGTCGGTGAGAACGTCGAGGCGCTGACATCGGGCCGCACCTTCCCGACCGGGCGCTGCTCGCGGCTGGAATGCTGCGCCGCGCTCAAGAGCGAGGCGTTGAAACACACCCTCTCCGGCGAGTGGCCGCGGTGGGTCCTCAATCACGAGACGGGCCGGTACGACGTTTCAACGGTCAACGAGCCGTTCACCGGCGTGATCGTGGGGGTGCGCGCGGACGAGGAGGGGAGCCGCTCCAAGGAACGCTACTTCTCGCCGCGCGACCAGCACCATGACTGGGACGTCGGGGACCAGCCGCCCGAGATGTGGAACCAATTCAAGACGGATTTCGCCCCCGGCACACACGTGCGGATACACCCGCTGCTGGACTGGACGGAGGTCAACATCTGGGAGTACATCGAGCGGGAGCAGATTCCTGTGACGGGACTGTACTTTGACCGCGGGCAGGGACGGCGCTACCGCTCCCTCGGATGCGCGCCCTGCACGGCGCCGGTCGAGTCCACGGCCACGACGGTGCGAGAGATCATCGAGGAATTGCGCAGCGGCAAGTTCGCCAATATCGCCGAGCGTTCGGGCCGCGCCCAAGATAAAGAGGACGGTTACGGACTGGAGACCCTTCGGCGGCAGGGATACATGTAAGAGTGTCTTACGGACAACGGATAAGCAGAAGCGGAGAAGATCGCATGACGACAGCCAGCGTATTGTCCACCGCGACGCCCCCTGCGACGCAGGGGAGCCGCGGACGCCAGCAGATGAACGTGGTGATCATCGGCCATGTGGACCATGGGAAGAGCACCGTCGTCGGCCGACTTCTGGCCGACACCGGGTCGCTTCCCAAGGGAAAGATCGAGATGATTCGCGAGCAGTGCCGGCGCGGCAGCCGGCCGTTCGAGCACGCCTTCCTTCTGGACGCGCTCAAGGATGAGCAGGCGCAGGGGATCACCATCGACTCGGCGCGGTGCTTCTTCCGCTCGCCGAAGCGCGAGTACGTCATTATCGACGCGCCGGGGCACATCGAGTTCTTGAAGAACATGGTCTCCGGCGCGGCGCGCGCCGAGGCGGGCATCCTGGTCATTGACGCGCGCGAGGGGGTCCAGGAAAACTCCCGCCGCCACGGCTACCTGGCGAGCATGCTCGGCATCCGCCAGATCGCCGTCTGCATCAATAAGATGGACCTGGTCGGCTACGACCGACAAGCGTTCGACGCGATCCGCGGGGAGTACAGCGCCTTCCTCGAGCATGTGGGGCTGCGTTCACAGGGTTTCATCCCGGCGGCGGCCCGCGAAGGGGAGAACATCGTCACGCGTTCGGCGAACATGAATTGGTACGAAGGACCGACGGTCTTGGAGACGCTGGACGGGTTCGCCCAGGAGGCCTCTCGACTCGACAAGCCTCTCCGGCTGCCGGTGCAAGACATCTATAAGTTTACGGAACAGGGAGACGACCGCCGCATCGTAGCCGGGCGCATCGAGACGGGACGGTTGCGTGTGGGGGACGAGGTGATCTTCTTTCCGTCGGGCAAGCGCTCGACCGTCGCCAGCGTCGAGGGCTTCAACACGCCGCCCGTGGAGGAGGCTTTCGCCGGCCAGTCCATCGGCGTGACGTTGAAGGAGCAGATCTACGTTCAGCGAGGCGAACTCATGTGCAAGGCGGGCGAGCCGCTTCCGCGCACCGGCACGACGATCCGCGCCCACCTGTTCTGGCTGGGCCGGCAACCGATGATTCGCGGCAAGCGCTACAAGCTGAAGCTGGCCGGAATGCGCCTGCCGGTGTGGCTCAAGGACGTGGTGACGGTGCTCGATGCGTCCAACTTGACCACCGACGCCAACCGCAAGCAGATCGAGCGGCATGACGTGGCGGAATGCCTCCTGGAGACAGTGAAGCCCGTGGCCTGCGACCTGGCCCTGGACATTCCCCAGACGGGGCGCTTCGTCATCATTGACAATTACGAGATCGCCGGCGGCGGGATCGTGACGGATGTGCCGCAGCCGGAACGGACGATGGTTGACGAGCACGTGGCGCAGCGCGAGAAAGCGTGGGTGCGTTCGGCCATCACGCCGGGCCTGCGCGTGGAGAGGTACCGTCAGCGCGCCGCGCTGGTCATCGTCACCGGGTCGTCTGACGCCGGCACGGAGCGTTTCGCCAAGGCGTTGGAGGAGTACCTGTTCAGCCGGCGGCGGCTGGCGTACTACCTCGGCATCTCGAATACGCTGGCCGGAATCGACGCCGATTTGCAGACGACCGGCGAACGTGACGAAACCCTGCGCCGCCTCGGCGAAGTTGCGCACCTCTTCACCGACGCGGGCCTGATCCTCATTGCCACCGTGCCGGAGGTGGACGACGCCGAGCTGGAGATGATCGAGCGCTTGAATCGCCCCACCGACCTGCTGGTGGTGAACGTCGGCGAAGGTCGTCTGACGCGGCGGCAGCCGGAGCTACACATTGAGGACGTCAGCGCAACGCGCGAGGCCGTCGAGCGCGTGACTGAGATGCTTGAACGCAAGAGCTATTTGCTTGAGTACTACCTGTAATTGAGAGAGGCGGGAGAAACAGGAATGGAGTCGCACAAGCGCAGCATCGCCAAGGCGCTGACCTGGCGCCTGATGGGGTCCACGGCCACTTTCTTTCTGGCATGGGGTGCCACGAGGCAGTTGCAGATGGCGGCCTTTATTGGCGCGGGCGACGTGTTACTGAAGGTGGGCGCGTTCTACGTCCACGAGCGCGCATGGGAACGGATTCCCTTTGGCCGCACCCGAGTGGACGAGCAAGAAGTTTGATTGGGAGAGCCGAGCATGAGCAATACGACGACAATTTCCTTCCCCTGCGAAGTGTTTCCGAAAGAGGCACGCATTCAGCGCCTGCTCGGTCTGTATCCGCAGCGTCAGGAGGGCCTCTTCATGCAGCGCCTCAAGCTGCCCGGCGGGCGGACCACGACGGCGCAATGGCGCGTGGCCGCGCAGTTGGTGGACCGTTTCGCACCTGACTGGCCGCTCCACGTCACGACGCGGCAGGATATCGAGTTGCACGGGCTCGCCCCGGCAGACATCCCCGAAGTGCAACGCGGGCTGGCCGAAGCGGGCGTGACCACTACGGGCGCGGGCGGAGACAGCCTTCGTAATATCACGGTATGCCCCGGCAGCGGCCTCTGCCCCGGCAGCGCCGACGTGTCGCCCCTCGCGGAGGCGATCCGCAAGTCAGCGGAGTCGTGGCCGTGGGTGCGTACGTTGCCGCGCAAGTTCAAGATTAGCCTGTCGAGCTGCGGTCAGGCCTGTGCGCGACCGTGGATCAACGACATCGGGCTGATCTCGCAGCCGGACGGCGCCTTCCGCGCCGTGGTCGGCGGCTCGCTCGGTGCCAAGCCGGGGACGGGACTGCTCCTGGAGGAAAGACTCGAAGCGGCGCAGGTTGTCCCGTTCGTCATTGCCGCGTTGCGACTGTTCAATAAGGAAGGGGACCGCGCCAACCGCACGCGCGCACGGCTCCGGCACGTCCGCGAGCGGCTCGGAGATGACCTGTTTCGGAGGCGGCTGTTGGATCTCTTCGCCGAGGAGTTGCGCAAGCCCGGCTGGCCCAAGCTAGAGACGCCGCCCGCGTCCCTCCGGAAGCGCCGCGTCTGCCGGCTGCACCTGCCGCTGGGAGATATCACCGCGGCGCAAGCGCTGGAACTGGCCGATGCGGCCGATAGGGCCAAGGCAGAACTGCGCATTGGACTTGAGCACGACGTGCATGTGTACAGCGTGTCGGAGCTGCACCTGAGCCCTGAGTTGGAGCTCTTGGCAAAGGGGCCGCGTGTCGTCGCCTGCCCCGGCGCGGCCTCGTGCTCGCGCGGTATCGCGCATGCTCGCGTCGCCGGTGGCGCGATCCGGGGCGCGCTGCACAAAGGCAGTCCGGTGGGCGTGGCGATCTCAGGTTGCCCCAACAACTGCGCACATGGCGCCGTGGCGGAGGTCGGGCTGGTCGGGCGGATCAAGACGGTCGGCGAGACGCGCACGGAGTGCTACCGGCTTTTCGCTGGCGGCGGGTTGGGCAAGACCCCGGCGCTGGCGCAGGAGTTGCACGAAGCTGTGCCTGCAACACGGGTGGACGGCGTTGTGAAGGAACTGGTCCGACGTTATGAGAGCGCCGCGCTGAGCGAGGAGTCGTTTGCGCAGTTTGTGGAACGTGAAAAGGAAGAGCTGTCGCAGGCGATTGCGGCAGCCGTTGGAGAATGAACCGGTGCAGAGTGAAACGGCACAGAAAAGCGTCAAGGCAAGTCAACCGCCCGCGCAGCGGAAGTACCTTTCGCTGGCCGTGGATGTGGCGGGACTGCCATGCCTCATCGTCGGCGGGGGCCGCGTTGGCGCACGAAAGGCCCTGACGCTGGCGCAGGCCGGCGCTCTGGTGACCGTCCTCTCCCCCGAAGTCTCGGACCGCCTCCAGTGCCTCGTTAATGAAGGAGGGGCCCAATGGATTCAGGCCGAGTATGACGAGAGCCGCCTGGAGGGCTTCACGCTGGTGGTCGCAGCCACGTCGGACCCGGCGCTGAACTTGGCCATCAGCCGCGACGCGGAGGAGCGCCGCATCCTGCATTCCGCTGTGTCGCCCGGACGCGCCTCGCGCGTGATCTTTCCGGCCACCTGTACGCAGGAGGAGGTGACCGTGGCGGTCCACTCCAACGGGCGGGATTGCTCCGAGTCCAAAGCCGTCCGCGATGAGATTGCGCGCGTGCTGCTCAAGAGGGAGCGCCGCCCGGTCGAACTCGTCGCATTTGGCGCGAGGCGCGATGGGTTGCCTGCGAGCGTCTGGAACGCCCTGGCGTCATACGCGGATCCAGACAGCTTCACGCTGGCGACCTGCCATCGCTGGGAGATCTATGCCTTCGCGCGCTCGCCGCGGGCTTTCGGCGCGGAGGCGCGCCACCGCCTCCACGAGCAAACCGGCATCTTGGCCGAAAAGCACGGCGAAGCTTTCTATATCAAGCAGGGGGTGGCGGCCTATCATCATCTTCTGCGCGTGGCCAGCGGGCTGGATTCCCCTTTGCGTGGGGAGACGGACATCATCGGCCAGGTGCGCCAGGGGCTGGCGCGCTCGGCGGGCGCGCGAAACTCGCCGGTGGCTGAAATCGTCGCTTCGGTCCTGGCTGGGCAGAAGCGCATCCGCGTGGAGAGCGGACTCGCCGTGCGCCCTCTCAACTGGGCCGACGCCGTTCTCACCCAACTGAGCAGCCGCATCGGGTCGTTGCCGGGCAAACGCGTGTTGGTCGTCGGCTGCGGGCGGCTCGGACGCGATATCAGCGAACAACTGCTCGTGGAGGGCGCCGTCGTACTCCCCTTCTCGCGTCGCGCCTGGATTGGCGGCGTGGACTGGTGCGCGGCGCGGGGCCTCGCGGCGCGCGATCCGCTGGAATTGCCGGCGCTCCTGCCCGGCGCCGACGCTCTGGTGCTGACGACGGAGTTGTCCGAGGCGCTGGGGGCGGAACTGGCGGAGCGCCCGGCCCGCTCCGACGCCCCTCTTGTCCTTGATCTGGCGGGAAGCAACCGGGCTTGGCTGCGCGGGGGCTTCAATTACGTCGCGTTGAGCGACGTGCGACGTGTGCCGCAGAGCGGCGAGGAAGCGGCGCAGATCGCTGCCGCGGAGAAACTGGCGGTGAGTCGGGCGTTGGCGTGGCATGCGCTGCGGCAACCGAGTCACGATGCGCCCGCCGTCGTGCGCATTGGCACGCGCGCCAGTCGTTTGGCGCGGGAGCAGGTGGCTGAGGTTTCGGGCTTCCTGCGAATCCTCCTGCCGCAGACGGCGTTGGAGATTGTGACGATGGAGACGCCCGGCGATGTGGACAAGAGCACGCCGCTGCCACAGGTGACGGAGGAGGATTTCTTCACGCGCGATTTGGACCGCGCACTACTGCGCGGGGAGATTGATCTGGCCGTCCACAGCGCCAAGGATTTGCCCAAGCGCATTCCAGAGGGTCTCTGCGTGGCGGCGCTGACGCCGTCGATAGCGCCCTGGGAGGCGCTGGTTCTGCGCAAGGGGGCGGACTCAGGGACGCTGCCGCCGGGGGCGCGCGTGGGCGTCTCCAGTCTGCGCCGGACGCGACGCCTGCTCGAACTGCACCCCGATGCCATCGTGGCCGATGTGCGCGGCAACGTGCCGGAGCGCATTGCGCAACTGGATGCGGGCCGTTACGACGCATTGATTCTTGCCGCGGCAGGGCTGATCCGACTTGGCCTGCATAGCCGAATCTCGCATCTCTTTTCGACGGAGCAGTTCCCGCCGGAGCCGGGCCAGGGGGCGCTGGCCCTCGTTGTGCGCGCCAACGACGCCCGCGTGCGCGAGCTGCTGCAGCCGCTGGACCTGGGGGAGCGGAGGGGGTTACCATGGACGTGAAATGGAAAGGGAAAGGGAAAGAGAAAGGGAAAGTCTATCTTATCGGCGCCGGACCCGGCGCGGCGGACCTCATCACGTTGCGCGGGCGTCGCGCACTGCAGTCGGCCCAGGTGATCCTGTCCGACTATCTCCTGCCGACAAACTTCCTGGAGGAAGTCGGCGTCCCGCGCGCGGGCAAGGAGATCGTCCAGCTTGAGGAGAATGGCCGGGCGGCGCAGGAGAAGATCAATGAGTTGCTCCTCCGGCGCGCCGCCGAAGGCAAGATCGTGGCGCGCCTGAAGAACGGCGACCCGCTCATCTTCGGGCGCGGCAACGAGGAGGCGCAGTACCTCACCGCGCAAGGCATTCCGTGGGAGGTCATTCCGGGAATCAGTTCCGGCGTGGCCGGGCCTGCCTCGGCGGGGCTGTCGCTGACGTGGCGCGGCACGGGCCGCTCCTTTGCCGTGGTCACAGCGCGCAATGCGGGCGGCGCAACACAGGAAGCATACCCGCGCGCGGATTCGCTGGTGATCTACATGGGCGCATCCGTTCTGGGTGAGATTGCGGAACGGCTCATCGGTGAAGGCTGGCCGGGCGCGACATCAGCCGTGCTGGTGGAGCGGGCATCGCAACCGTGGGAGCGCCATGCCCATGGCACACTGGCCGACCTGTCGCGCGTGGCCGAAGAGGCGCATATCCAGGCCCCGGCGCTTCTGATCGTCGGCGCGGCGGCCTCGCCTGAGCAGCGCTTCCACGATGGTCCGCGCATTCTCTTTACCGGTCTCGATCCGACGAATTTCCGCGCGTCGGGCCGCCTGCTGCACTGGCCCGCGCTTGAGGTCGTGCGCGAGGAAGCGGGGTATCAGGCGCTGCCGGGCATCGTCGCTCAACTGCGCGCCCGCGAATTCGGTTGGATGATCTTCACGAGCAAAGTGGGGGTGGCCTCCTTTGTCGAGGCGCTCAGCGAGCGTCACCTTGATGGCCGAGCGCTGTCCGGGGCGCGCATCGCAGCCGCCGGCGCTGGCACGGCCTCCGCTCTGCGGGAGGCAGGCCTGATTCCCGACGCCGTGCCCAACGAGGGGGGCAGCAGGGGCATCCTTGAAGTGGTGGGGGACGCGCGCGGGCAGAACATTCTCCTGGTGCAGGGAACGCACGCGCCGGAGGGGCTCGAAGCGGCCCTGCAACGCCGGGGAGCGCGTGTGACCCGGCTGGGGCTGCACCGCGTTCAGCCTCATCCGGAGTTGGGCCGCCCCCTGCCGAAGCACGACGTCGCCTATTTCGTCAGTCCTTCCGGCGTCAACGCCTACTGGGAGAAGTATGGACCGGAAGCGTTTCGCAAGGAACTCTGGGCCATCGGGGAAATCACGCTGGCGGCGATCGCGAAGCTTGGGTTTTCCGGCAAGGTCGTTGACCCGCATGAGGGGAGGAACTGATATGACTTCGCCCATTCAGCCGCGCCGAGGTCGCAGGAGCGACGCTCTGCGGCGATTGGCTCAGGAAACCAGGCTCAACGGCGACGAACTGATCCTGCCGCTCTTTGTCGTCGCGGGCGCGCGACGCGAGGAACCGATTGCCGCCATGCCCGGCGTGGTAAGGCGTTCGACCGACCTGCTGGCCCGCTATGTCGCTGGGTTGAAAGTGCCCGCCGTGCTGCTCTTCGGAGTACCGGAGCCGGAAGAGAAGGACGACGCCGGAACCTCGGCCCTGGCGGAAGATAGTCTCGTCCCCGCCGCCGTGCGCGCGATCAAGTCGGTCAGACCGGAGATAGCGGTGATTACCGACGTCTGCCTGTGCGCCTATACGAAGCACGGTCATTGCGGGATCCTGACCTCCTCAGGCGCGATAGACAACGAGCGGACGCTCGCGCTGCTGGGCCGCGTCGCGGCCGCGTACGCCACGGCGGGCGCGGATATCGTCGCGCCGTCCGCGATGGTGGACGGGCAGGTGCGCGCCATACGGCAGGCGCTCGACAGCGGCGGGTTTGACGCGACCGCCATCATGTCCTATGCCGCCAAATTCGCCTCGTCGTTCTATGGTCCCTTCCGAGACGCGGCGCACTCAGCGCCCGCCTTCGGGGATCGGCGTGCCTGCCAACTGCCGCCGGGCAACCGGCGCGAGGCGATTCGCGACGCGCTGTTGGACGAAGCCGAGGGGGCGGACTGGCTCATGGTCAAGCCGGCGCTGCCGTACCTGGACGTGCTGGCGGAATTGCGCGGCGCGACGCGCCTGCCGCTGGCGGCGTACCAGGTCAGCGGCGAGTACGCCATGCTCAAGCACGCCTCGGCCGCGGGCGCGCTTGATGAGCGACAAACGGTGCTGGAGTCCCTCTTGAGCATCAAGCGCGCGGGGGCTAACGCCATCATCACGTATTACGCAGAGGAGGTTGCGCAGTGGACAGCTCGTTGAACCAGGCGCTCTTTGCGCGGGCGCAGGAATCCATTGTCGGCGGCGTGAACAGCCCGGTGCGTTCCTTCCGGGCGGTCGACACTCCGCCGCTGGTGGTCGCACGCGCTGAAGGGGCGTACCTTTATGATGCCGATGGCCGATGCTATACGGACTTTCTCATGTCCTGGGGCGCCATCGTTCTGGGCCACGCGCACGAAGAGGTCCGAATCGCCATCGAAGAGGCGCTGCGGCGCGGCAATGGCTATGGGATCACCTCGGGGCCGGAGATTGAACTGGCGGAGCTGATCCGAGACGCTTTCCCCTCTATCGAGCGGCTGCGGCTGGTCAACTCGGGGACTGAGGCGGTCATGAGCGCGGTGCGCTTGGCGCGTGGGTACACGGGCCGCAACAAGATTGTGGTTTTCGAAGGGGGTTACCACGGGCACAGCGATGGTCTCCTGGTGCGGGCCGGGTCCGGGTTGGCCACGTTTGGCCTTCCCGCCAGCGCCGGCGTGCCGGCCTCCTTCACCGCCGAAACACTCGTGGCGCGATACAACGACCTCGAAGGCACAGCCAGACTTTTCGCGGCACACGGTAAGCAGATCGCCGCTATCCTGGTCGAGCCGGTGGCAGGCAACATGGGCGTAGTCGCGCCGGAGGCGGGATTTCTGGAGGGACTGCGCGCGCTCTGCGACCAGGCAGGGGCGCTGCTTATTCTTGACGAAGTCATCACAGGTTTCCGGCTGGACTGGGGCGGGGCTCAGGCACGATTCGGCGTACGCCCCGACCTGACGACGCTCGGCAAGATCATCGGCGGCGGATTGCCCGTGGGAGCGTTCGGCGGGCGACGCGAGATCATGGAACGGCTCGCCCCGCTGGGGGACGTTTATCAGGCCGGGACGCTCTCGGGTAATCCCATCGTGGCCGCCGCCGGGGTGGCGGTACTCAAGACTTTGCGCAGAACACTTCCCTACGCCGAGATGGAATCCAAGGCCGCGCGGATCGAAGAGGCGTTGGTTTCATCCAAAGCTTCAGTACCGCTAACCGTGAACCGCGTGGGTTCCATCTTCACGCTCTTCTTCACCGCGGGCAAGGTTCGCGACTACGAATCGGCGCGCAAGGCCGATGCCGACCTTTACGGCCGTTTCTTCCGGGGCATGCTTCAGGCAGGCATCCTGCTCGCCCCGTCCCCGTGGGAAACCTGCTTCCTCTCCACGATGCATACAGAGGAGCATGTCCGGCAGTTCATCAATTCCGCTCAAGCGACCCTTCGTTCCATCGCGCGCTGAACCTGCGCCGAGCCTAGACACGCAGGGACGAGTCTAAGTGCTTATCACTGCGTGAGTGCGGTTGGTAGCGGGGGGGGGATTCTTTCGCTGCTGAAATGCTTCGCGAAGTGGCCGTAGGATACTGACCTGCGAACGCATGGGAAGGATTGGTGCGCAACTACTGTCCAAGTAGGCCATACTCGGCGGCAAGTACCGAGCCCTACGGATCGACATGGGCAAGGCGATCGACACCTGAGCGCGAAATGTTACGCTCGTCCCAGATGTTTCAGAAACTCGCGGCGAACACTACGCGGCAAATCCCACAGGATCAGCAATCAGAACTATTGTTCCGCAGTTGTCTTGAAAAGATTTGTTTTTGAGGCAGTAGTGAAACAACCATTTTGACGGCAGATACACCGGAGTCATCACGCAATGCCCAAGTCGGGGACTTGAAGCTGGCGCGAAGCCAGGCATGGACAGGCTGGTTTCGGGAAACGACTGAAAGGGAACGTGGGGGCAACCGCACGCGCCGACGCAAGAGAAACCTTGCCAGTATTGGAAGGGGCAGGCAATTCGGGTATGATGTGCGCGACTAGGGCAAGTGGCGGAATGGCAGACGCATCGGACTTAAAATCCGAAGTCCCGAATAGGGACATGGGGGTTCGACTCCCCCCTTGCCCACCAACTTGAATCTTCCGGAGCGCCACCCAACACGCGCTCACGGCGGGCGTCTAATATGTTGAAGCCGGAGTCCAAGACAACCGAGCAGGAGCCTGGCGGTTCCTTGAGCGAGCAGGCGGAGCACGCCCTGATTGACCAATGCGCGCGCGGGGATTCGCGCGCATTCGACACGCTGATGAAGGCGAACCAGGCCCAGGTCTTCCGGCTGGCGTATCGTTTTACGGGGAACCGGGACGAGGCGGAGATGGTGACCCAGGATACCTTCATCCAGGCGTTCCGCTCGCTGAAGGGTTTCGATGGCCGCTCCCGCCTGATGACCTGGCTGTATGCCATCACCGTGCGGAAAGCGATTGACCGGCGGCGGCGACGCCGCGTGGAGAAGCGGACGCAGTCGCTGGCCGAGGACGCCGAGCCCGCCACGGACGGCCGCCGCGCCCGCGCGCCGGACCCGGCCGAGCAGTTGGGCGCGCAGGAGCTTCAGGAGCAGTTGCGCGACGCCCTCGCCCGGCTGCCAGCGGACCAGCGCGCGGCGCTCGTGCTGGTGACGCAGGAGGGGATGGACTACCGCGAAGCGGCACGGGTGATGAACTGCTCGCGCGGAACGATCGCCTGGCGCGTCTTCAATGCGCGCCGGCTGCTGCGGGAGATGCTTTCGGGGTACCTGGGGACCGAGTCAGGATGAAGCCATGAGATGCACGGAGGCGCGCCGGCGGATCAGCCGGGCACTGGATGACGAACTGGATCCGCGCGAGGCGACCGCGCTGGCGGAGCACCTGGAGGGCTGCGCGGAGTGCGCGCGCTTCAAGGCCGACCAGGCGCGCATCAACGCCGCGCTGGCGGCGATGGCCGTCCCCGAGGCGACGGAGGGGCAGGCGCTGCGCATGGCGACGCACGTCCGGGCCGGCGTGGAAGCGACTTCGGAGCCGGTCCGCGTCTCCTGGTATTTTCGCGCGGCGGCGCTGGCGGCGATGCTGCTGCTGACGGCGGGGGTGGTCTTCCTCAGCATTCGGCTGAAGGAGGCGCGGACGCAGATTGCGCGCCTTAGCGCGGGGCTGCCCGCCGTCGAATCGAACGGACATGCGGAGTTGACGGTGATGGGGGGCGTGCCGATCCCCCGGCCCGCCGCGCTCGAACAGGGTGTGGACCAGCAAGTGCAGGCGTTTCTTTCCGTGCAAAAATACCTGGGCGGGGCGCTGCGCTGGATGGCCTCGGATGGCGATCAGGTCGAGGTCGGCATGTCCGGCGCTGCGGGCGTCACGCCCGTCGCCGCGCACGACGTCATGGTGGTCAGCTTCCAGTATCTCGAGCACCTCCGCGACGGGAAGACGGCGCTGCTGAGCAGTCCGCAGTTCGTGCTCCTCCCGGGCGAAGAGGCCTCGGTGCGGCTTGCCGCGCGCGACGCCGCGGCGAAAGAGGCCTTCCGATACCGCGTCAGCGCACGCAGGAGCGATGGCCACATCCGTGCCGAAGTGAGCTTCAGCCCGGAGGGGACCGAGGCGCAGGGGCCGGCGGAGATCGCTTCGCGCATTACCGCCGAGGTGCAGGTGAAGGAGGGAGTGCCGGTCCTGCTGGGTGCCAGTGGCGACCCGGCCAGCCGCCGAGAACTGTATATGCTTGTGGTGACGCGTTTGCAGGGAAGCGCCGCTCCCTCGGGTGCGGGCGGCGCGCTATAATGACGGCGACGACGACGGCGACGGCCCTTGGACAAGACTACTCCTTCGGCTGCGCTCAGGACGGGAGGGGATGACGGGGATATTAATGAAGCAACGAAATCAGAGGACATCGGTTGTTTTCGTTGATGGATATCTCTGTTATCCCCGTTATCCTGTTCCACTCCGTTAGTGCCGTTTCTCTTCAGGAGGTCGAGCGATGCAGAGATGCCGACTATTGACGATGGCGTTGTGCGCCGCGTGGGCGCTGGCCCTCTCACTGCCGGCCCAAGCGAAGCCGGTCCCGCCAAAGCCGACCGTGGCGGTCCTCGATTTCGACGGAACCAGCCCGGCCGTCAGCAAGCAGGCCGCCTTGGCTCCCGACAAGCTCAGCGCGGCGCTGGCGCGAGGGGGGAAGGTCAACAGAGTGGTGGACCGCTCCCAAGTCAAAAAGGCGCTTGAACAGGCGAAAGAGGGGCCGGCCAATACCCTCGCCGAGCGCGTGGGCGCGGCTGTCGGCGCGGATGTCGTTGTGGAGGGGCAGGTGGCGCGTCTGGACAAGAAACTGCTGGTCACCTGCAAGCTGACGGACCTGCGCACCAAATCGGTCAGCGCGCAAGTCGCCAAAGGCGGGGAAGATCACGTGGGGGAAATCGCGCAGGAACTGGCGGACAAAATCGGCCGCAGCCTGACGCAGCCCTCCGACGACTCGGCCCCTCCCCAGGCGCCCGCCGCGCCGGCGCAACCGTCGCAGCCGGCCCCCAGCGCCCCAGCGGCCCCGGCCGCGCCGCCGGCGCACTCTCCTAAATAGGGACAGTGGGGGGTGTTGAAAACGTCCTGCGCGCCAAGTTCCGCGGAAGTGCAATGTCGAGATGGCGTAGACTTTTCTATCCATGTACGCGGGTCTGAGAACCCGCGCTACACTTTTCCAACAGCCCCACTGTCCCCAGTTGCCCCGTTCCTCTTTTCCTATGATCCTCCGGTTCTTTCAGTGATCTTCACGATCGCCCGAGCACAATCGTCCTTGACGTATGCACTCTGCCTCCCCAATTCCTCGATTGGCGCAATGCAGGTCTTGTCGCCGATTTCGGCGAGCACGGAGAGAGCGCCACGGTCCAACAGCGCATCGATTCTAGCGGTGAGAGAGGGCGTCCATCTAAGGGTTGGCAACAGGAACGGAATACAGCGCGGGCCGATTGCGACCATAATCGGAGGAACACCGGTTGCGCCACGACAGCCAACGAGCATCGCGATGTCGTAGTCGGTGGCAATTCGCGAGAACAAGGCCGAAACATCTTCATGCCCTCGTGGTGGCATGACCTCAGCGTCCAGGCATACACGGGCGAGATCTTCTGTTCCCAGAAGCTCTCGCACTCGTGAGAACTCGTGTTGGAGGATTGCATGGGCGAAGTCCTTCTTCTTGTCCGGCGCTGCATTCTGTCGTGACGCGATCAGTTCTTCCAGTGTTGGTGCCGTGTCAGACATTATCTTTGCAGATGACCCCGGATGAATCTGCTCGACAACTTTCTTGATAACGTCGATGTCATAGGAGGACGCCTCAGCCTGCGCGGTTCTCAATATTTCTGTGAGTCTTGGGAGCGCCCGTTCTTCCCGCAGTCTGCCCAATGCTTCGGCCGCTGTGTGCTGAAGCCCGAAGTTCTTCTCGCCAAGCAGTTCGAGTAGCCTTTTCGTGCCTGCTGGATTGGGGAAACTACCGAGCGCCTTGATCGCATGGATGCGAACATAAATGAGATCGTCCTTTGTCGCGTTGAGAAGATCTTGAAATGCCCTTGGATTCCTCACCGATGCAAGCGCGGTACAGGCCACCGACGCAGCCACAGAGTCACAAGAGTGCGCGACTGCAATCAATGCTCTGACGGCATTGGGTGTGCCCAGTTCAGCCAACTCCCTTCCTGCGACGTCCCGGTCGTGCCCGAGCTGCCCCAGCAGTTTGCGCGATAATCTGTCAACCCGCCCGAAGCCGAACATATGCGCCTCCTGTGGGCCTCATCTGGTGAACCGGCATTCCCCGGCGGCCTGCCGGTTCACACCGCCGCGAGCGCACTTGGGGAGAGTTTACGCTTCGTGAGCCAGAAAGCAACTGAAATTGTGCACGCATGACGATAGGCCAAGGGGGGGAATAGGCGGTAGATAGGGTAAATGGCAAATAGGGACAGTGCGGCCGCTGCAGAAGTGTGACCCAGCCGCCCCCGGCCGGGAGGACACAGGCGAGGACGCCTGTGCCGCATAGACTTCCGATGACACCTTGCACCTCGCAATACGCAATCGGGACTCTTTCAACAGTCCCACACTCACCCGTTATTGCCTGGCCGCGTCAGCCGGGGCTGCTGGACATGCGCCGATGGATGTGTATCATGTCAGCAGTAATTGAGAGGCTGTCCTGCGAAGAATGGACGCTCCCTGTCTTTCTGTCCCTATGTTGCTGTTTCCTGGCCCGCCCGCTCAACAGGCCGGCAAGACCCGGGAGAGCAAACGCATGCCAGTTCGGTGTCGTCGCTCCCAGGCGCGCAGCGGCTCGCTCTCCCTGAGTTGGCTGTTGTGCATGGCCTTGGTCGTTGCGTGCCTGGGCGCGGGCTGCCTCTTCTTTGCCCACCAGGTCCGTGGACTCTTCACCCGCCCCTTCCAGACGGCCATCTTCGGGTGGGACGACACCTTCTACTACGTCTGGTTGCGCTCCGCATTCATTGGGGGCGACGTGGACTTCACCGACGACGTCGCCTCATCGCCCTCCCTGCCGAGGCGGCTCAAGATGGAGGTCCTCCGGGGACCGCGCACGGAGAAGGGGCTCATTCCCAACAAGTATCCGGTCGGTTGGGCGCTCAGTTCCGCCCCCTTCTACCTCATGGCGGACAGCACGGTCACCCTGGCCAACGCCGCGGGCGGCTGCGCCATTTCGCATGACGGCAACGGGCCGGTCTACCAGTTCGTCATTCTGCTCGGACAACTCCTCTACGCTTTGGCGGGCCTGCTCCTGTGCTTCCTCATTCTGCGGAGGTTCCTCCCGGTCGAACCGGTCATCGTTGGCATAGGACTCACCTGGGTGGGATCATTTCTGTTCTACTATCAGACTGTCGACTTGACCATGGCGCACTCGACCACGTTCTTCTGGATCGTGCTCACCTACTACCTGGTGCTGCTCATCGACGACAAACCGGAGCGCGCGCGATACTGGCCCATGCTGGGCATTGCGGCAGGCATGGTCATCCTCAGCCGATATCAGGCCGCCGCGTACTTGCTGTTCCCGGCGGTCGTCGCGTTGCGCGCCGTTGTCGCGCGCAAGGCCCGTGTGGCGCCGCTCCTTCTCGCCGCCGGCCTTTTCGCCGGAGTGTTGTTCATCCAGATGGCGGCCTGGCGCGCGCTGTACGGCCACTGGCTGCTCTACACGTATTCCGAAACATTCGATTGGTTCAATCCGCATCTTCCGGAAGTGCTCTTCTCTCCGTTTCACGGACTCTACTACTGGCACCCGATTCTGCTCCTGGCGACCGTGGGCTTCGTCGCGGGCGTGGCGACTATCCGCGAGATTCCCAGATCATGGCTGGTCGTCCTGTTCGCAACCATCTGGATCAACGCCGCGTGGTCCTGCTGGTGGTTCGCCGCGTCATTCGGCAGCCGCGCCTTCGAGGGGTGCATGCTGTTCTTCATGGCCGGAAGCGCCTGGATTATCGCCCGTCTCTGGCGCAGGAAGGCGCTGCTGGGCCTCGTCGTCGCGCTCTATCTGCTGGCGGCGGCGTGGAACCTGAATCTGGCCTGGCTGGTCAATGAGAACGTCATTCCCGGAGACCGGCCCGTGACGTGGCGGCAGATGGCGTCAACGACTCTGCGCTACTACGCGCCGCCCAACCCGCCGCCGCGTGAATAGGGACAACAACCCTGCAGTCACCCATTCCCTCCCGCGCGTCGTTCATTGCCTTGCCCATTTCGTCGTTGACAGCCCCCCGTCCATGTGCCAACATTACATCAGGAGCGGGAGGGCGAAAAGATGAACAAGGAATCGTCGCTCTTGTGCGGGCTTGGTGTTATTCTCCTTCTCCAAGGCATCGCATCGGGGACCGGCGCGGGGCTTCACCTCAGTACCAGCCGGCCGTACGTCATGGGCTACCGCGTGCAAGGGGACTTTGTCCTTCCCGTGATGGGGACGCTCGAGAATGGCGTCTTCATGGAGGTGAACAACCCCGACCAGGCGTATCAGCAGCCTGAACCTCCCCCTTTGTACTATCCTCCGAACCGAAGGGACGTGGACAGGTTCTTCGCCAACCCCGAGACTGCGGCTTGGGTGGCCGGAGGTAAGAAGGCCGAACCGCCGCCCCCGCCGCCGGCCGCTCCGGTCGTCACCGGACTCGTGCGCCTCACCGGCCTGCTCAAGACCGCCGTTGACGGCCGCCTCTGTCTGGTGGTCGGCACGGGGGCCGGCGAGACGCAGTATGACCTCTCCTCCAACGAACACTTCAAGGAAACGCTGCCCACGCTGGGCGCGCAGCAATTTCGCGGCCACTTCACCGGCGTCGTCACCCGCGGCGACCCCTACCCCAGTTTCTATGTCCAGTCCGGCTGGGTCGAACCGCTGTGAGCGAACGGACTCAACGTTCAACTTTCAACGTCCAGCGTTCAAGTAACAGGAACGAACGCACGGCGCGGCGTTTGTCTGTTTGTCACTGGACGTTGAGCGTTGAAAGTTGAATGTTGAACGTTGAATCCGTCCCCCAGCCTTGACTCCATCCCCCATACCGGGTATATCCTCCCTATTCGCTCTAACCAGAAGACCCAGGAGGAACGCATGCTTCGCAAGGCGACGCGTCTGGAAAAGATTCCCCCGTATCTGTTCATGGAACTGCGCAACAAAATCAACAAGGCCCGGGCGGCCGGCGTGGACGTCATCAGCCTCGCCATCGGCGACCCCGTCGAGCCCACTCCCAAGCCGATCATTGACGAGCTCTGCCGCGCCGCGCAGGACCCTGAGAACCACTGCTATCCCACCGACGAGGAGAAAGGGATGGCCCCGCTCCGCAAGGAGGTCTGCCGCTGGTACGCCTCGCGCTACAACGCCGAACTCGACCCGGAAGGGGAGTGCCTCATCCTCATCGGCTCCAAGGAAGGGTGCCACCACTTCGCGTTGGGGATGATCAACCCCGGCGACCTCGTGCTGGTCACGGACCCCGGCTATCCCGGCTACAAGCCGAGCATCTGGTTCGCCGGCGGCGAGCCGTACCCCGTGCCGATGACCGCCGAAAACAATTTCCTGCCGGACCTGCGGAAAATCCCCGCTGAGATCGCTCGGGAGGCCACCGCCTTCTACCTGAACTACCCCAACAACCCCACCGGTGCTGTCGCCACGCGCCCCTTCCTCAAGGAACTGGTGGAGTTTGCCAAGGGGTACGACATCGCGCTGGCCTATGACAACCCCTATGTTGACATCGTCTTCGACGGAGCCGAGCCGCTCAGCCTCATGAGCATTCCCGGCGCCAAGGATGTGGCCGTTGAATTCAACAGCTTCTCCAAGCCGTTCAACATGACCGGCTGGCGTCTCGGCATGGCGCTGGGCAACCGCACCATCATCGCGGCCATGTCCCAGGTGAAATCCAACACCGACAGTGGCGTCTTCAACGCCATCCAGTATGCGGGCATCCGCGCGCTGCGCGAGTGCGAGCCGCACCTCGAAAAGATGCTCAAGATCTATGCGCGCCGCCGCAGGCTCGTCGTGGACACCCTCAACGCCGTCGGCTGGAAGAACTACCGCGCGCCGAAGGGGACCTTCTACCTCTGGGTGCCCACCCTCGGCGGCAAGAGCTCCGCGGAGTTTGTCAGTGAGCTTTTCGAGAAGGCGCAGGTGGTGGTGGCCCCCGGCGGCGCTTATGGAAAGTACGGCGAGGGGTACTTCCGCATCTCCCTCACCGTACCGGACGACCGGCTCGATGCGGCGATGGAGCGGATCAGGAATGCCTTCGGCTGAAGGGCGCTCGGCTTCAGGCGGCCTCCTCTCCCGCATCGGCGGCGCGATGCTGGACTTGGTTTATCCGCAGGACTGCATCGCCTGCAGCCGCGACGTGCCCGTGGACCCTCGCGGCCTGTGCCCCGACTGCCGCGCCGGTCTTCCCCGCATCGGCGAGTGGCGCTGCCCGCGCTGCGGCGATGAGCTGGGCCCATATGCCGCCGGCCGTCCCGCCTGTCCCAGTTGCAGCAACCGAAGCGGGCTGATGTTTCGTTCGGCGGTGGCCGCCTGTCGGTATGAGGGGGCCGCCCGCGAGATCGTCCATCGGCTCAAGTATGGCGGCGACCTCCGCGCGGTGCGCCTCATGAAAGAGGCGATCCTCCAGAGGCTGCAGAGCCAGTCCTGGGTGGGGGAGATTGACCTGGTCGTGCCCGTCCCTCTCCACTGGACGCGCCGCTTCAGCCGCCGCTTCAACCAGTCTGACCTGCTGGCGCGCGGCATCGCCGTGTCGCTGGGACGCGCGTATCGGCCCGCATTGCTTCGCCGCCTCCGTCGCACCCGCGCCCAGGCCTTCCTGCGCGGGACGGCGCGCGAACAGAACATGCGCGGCGCGTTCGGCGTTCCTCGGCCCCGGCTGGCCGCCGGCCGAACCGTCCTCCTTGTGGACGACGTCATGACCACCTGCGCCACGGCATCGGAGTGCGCGCGCTCTCTCCTGGCCGCCGAAGCGCGGCGCGTTTACGTGGCCGTCTTTGCCAGGTGATTCCCTGCCATCCGGCCATAGCGGTAGATCGTGCCGCGGCTCACCCCCAACAACTGCGCCGCGTGGCTCACGTTGCCTTCCGCCCGTTGCAGCGCCCAATGCACCATCGCTCGGCGAGTCTCTCGGAGCGTATGAATCTGCCCCTCCGAGAGTTGCGTAATCACTCTCACTATCTCGTCCTGCACTTTTTCCTCCCCGTCTGTCAGGCTCCGCGAGTCCGTGTTTGCCGGATTCGACCGGAGGCCCGGTAGTGTCTCTTGTTGATGCAAAGAGCGTGCCGTCCAACATGGCCAGTCCCTGGATATGACAGGGACATCAAAGCAGCTCGATGTCAAGCTCGTAAGTGGTTATAGAAACCAACAATACGACAACTCTCCGGGCGCACCGTCCCGTACTCCGCCTCGGGCTCCGCAGTCCGGCCTATTGCAGCCGCCCCTTTTTGGGGCACTCAACTGTTGCATCTTCGGTGCGGCGTCGAATTTCGTAATGCACGACCTGTAATCTTGAACTCCGCGCGTCAGATTCCATATTTTTGGCTTGACTACTCGCAAACAAGCCGCTATGCTGCTGGCAACTACACGTACTCGTTCCCGTTCCTCGTTCGCACTCAGTGGCTGCGTTCCTGGGGGCAGTCGACTTGCAGTGCGCCGTGTTGTGTCAGCTGATCTCGGGCGTAAGTCAGCAGTTACCTCCGTGGACACCGTAAGGAGAGAACGCGATGCAAGGTGAGACCATGAAGCAGGAAGCGGACGCGCGCGGGCCGGACCGTGTGGGGGCGTTGAAGGCCAAAGTGGATGCCTTGGCCAAGCTGACGCAGGACCTCGAAGATGCCCGCTCCTCTGCCAAGAGGACGCGCTTCGGGATCGTCGTCGGTATTCTCCTGGTCTTGTTGATTTTCGGACTGTCCTTCTTCAAGATGTACAAAGACTTCGACAAGAAGGACTTTGTCGCACAAGTTCAGACCAAGTTGCTGCAGCCGGACGCGCAAACCATCGATCTGCTGCAAACCTCCGCCCGCGAAGTGCTCCCGGTGTACATGGCCGAAGCGCAGAAGCAGTTCGGCGAAGTCTGGCCCGAATTGCAGAAGCAACTGCAGACGGAAGGCCAGAAGTACCTGGAGAACATCGGGGCCAAGGTCGAAGAGCACATCAAGGCCAAAGTGGACGCGATGGCCTTGAAGCAGCAGGAAAAGCTCCTGGCCGAATTCCCCACCCTCAAGGATGAGAAGACGCGCGACATCATCATGGAGAACCTCGAAAAGGCGCTGCAGGGCGCCGTGGTTGATGTGCTTGATGAGCGCGTGACCAAGGCCGAGGCCCGCATCTGGGAGGTGTACGATCAGATGATCAAGTTCCTCCCCGAGGAAAGCCAGGGGGACTTCCAGGCCCGCATGGCGAAGGCATGGGACCAGTTCCTGATGGTGAAGCTGGTGACGCCGGACATGATGAAGTAGTCTCCCGAACGGACCAATGACCTACTGAACAGGAGGAATTAAACCAATGGCCGATGCAATGGAAAGCCGCCTGCAGGAGATCGAGCGCTCCGCCGGGGAGCTCGAAGGCAAACTGCGGGCGCAGGTCGCCCGTGTTGAGCGCAGCAAGCGCATTACCCTCGTAACAGGCATCATCGTCATTGTCATTATATTCGGCTATCTGACCTTCCTTACCGTCATGCTCAAGCCGTATGCCAACGCCACCTTCGTCGCCGACCAGATCAAGCTCAGGGCGAACGAGTATGCCCAAGTTCAGGTTCCCGAGATCGCCAAGGCCCTCAAGGAGAGCGCCCCGGACGTCATCAAGTCGCTGCGCGAACAGGCAATGACCGGCGTCCCCATGCTTCGCGAGCGCGCCGAGGAAGAGACCATGGCGCTCGTGGACCGGTTCACGACCAAGATGGAGACGACTGTGGACGGCATCGTTTCCGAAATGATCAAGCAGCATAAAGGGGAGTTGGAGCCCCTCATCGAAGCCGCCTCCGTCAAAGGCAACGATGTCGAGATCGAGAAAGCGTTCCAGGAGTCCCTCGAAGAGCTGATTGGCCCCGAGATGGACAAGCTCTTCGCCAAGTTCAACCAGGACATGGACGCCGTCCAACAAATGCTGGCGTATTACAGCCAGCCGGATGACAAGCTCACGAGCGCCGAACTGGCCAACAAGTATCTGATCATTGCGGTACTCGGCTTCATCAACGAGGCCGCCAACAGCCAGTTGCTGACGCCGCCCGCGCCGCCGAAGGCGATGTAACGGAAAACCGGTTGTTATGACGCTCAACCCGCGGCCCGCCTATGCAAGGCGGGCCGCGCGTGTTTTTGGACCCGTCGGACCCGTCCGACCTGTCCGATCCGCCCGATTGCCCATGGGTCCACCATGCCCGACCGCATCCTGATTGCCGATGACCATCCCCAGACTGTCGCCGCCTGTCGCGCCGCCCTGTCTCAGGGTGGATGGGAAGTGCTTGCCGCGGCCGACCTGCCCGCGGCCGCCGCTATCCTGCAGAGTCGTCCGGCCCTGTTGGCGGTGGACGCCGCGCTCCCGGGCGGATCGGTCCACTCCTTCTGCCTGTGCGCGCGCAATGAGGGCACGCGCGTCCTGTTGCTGGCGCCGCCGCGCTTCTCCAACGAGACCCTCGACGCCCTGCGCCCCGTTGTGGACGCCATCCTCTTCAAACCTTTCGACATCGAGGAGTTCAAGCAGCGGGTTTCCGTCCTGGTTCGCCAGGAGCCCATGACGCGAGGCAAGCGCGCCGCGGCTGAATCCTATGTGTCGGGCGCCGGCGCAGGGCGCGTCGCCGAAACAACGGCGGACGCGCCGCCGGACCTGGTGGGTGCGCGCATTGCCGGCTGCCTGCTGGAGCGATTTCTCGGACGCGGCGGCAGCGGTTCCGTCTGGCTTGCCCGCCACGAACTGCTGGACATCCCGGTCGCCGTCAAACTCCTCCCGGCCGACTTGCTGCAGTGGAGTACGCAGGACCGGGAGCGCTTCATCCGCGGGGCGCGCGCCGCCGCGCAAATTCAGCACCCCAACGTCGTCCAACTCCTCAACGCCGGCGAGGAGCAGGGGCGCCTCTTTCTCGTGCAGCGCTACGTGGAAGGGGAGAGCCTCCGGACGCGCATCGAGCGCATGGGCCGCCTCGCGGAGCGGGAAGCGTTCGACATCCTTTCGCAGATCGCTTCGGGACTCGGCGCGGTGCATCGCCTGGGGCTGGTGCATCGGGACGTCAAACCGGCCAACATCATGCTCGACGCCGCCGACCGCGCCATGCTCACGGACTTCGGCCTCGCGCGCGGCGTCGGCGCGCATGACATCTCCAGCGTCAGCGCGATCGTCGGCACCCCTCTCTACATCTCCCCGGAACAGGCCGCCGGCCGCCCTGTGGACGGGCGCGCCGACCTCTATTCGCTCGGCGCAAGCATCTACCACGCCCTCACCGGGCGGCCCCCGATTCAGGGCGAGACCCTCCTGGCGGTCCTGCAAGAGGTGGAGCGGACGAAGCCGCCGGCCCCCAAAGAATTCGTTCCGGGAATGTCATCGGCGGCCTCGGCGCTCGTGATGCGGCTGCTGGAGAAAGACCCGGAGCGGCGGTTCTCAAGTGCAGAAGAGTTGGAGCGAGCCGTGTGTGCATCGAAGCGGTGAACTGCCATCAATGGTCAATTGTCAATGGCAAACGAAGCGCCGGCACCCTGCAATCAAGACGCCATGATGAGGCTTGCCGTTGCATTGACTATTGGCAATGGCCCATTGACCATTGACGTTTCCGTCAGTCGGCCTTCCTCACCTCCGCCCGGCTCGCCTCCCCTCGCAACTGCCTCAGGCTAAGCCCTTCCGCCCACAACACGACGAATCCGATCAGGACGATCGCCGGAATATTCCCCGCCCAGGCGAGCCACTGATAGCTTGTCACTGCCGCGCTGCGCGGGTCATGTCCCAGGATGGCCGCCGCCGCGGCCACACCCCCCTGGAAGATGCCGATATAGCCGGGGGTCGGCGCGGCCGCCACCCCCAGCGCCACCACCGCGAATACCAGCAGCGCCCCGGACGGGCCGAGTTCCAGCGCCGGGAAGCAGTATCCGATGAACAGAAAGTACAGCACCTGGATCAGCCAGTGCGCAACCGACAGAACCAGCAGCACCGCCACCTGGCGCGCGTCCCTCAGCGTGTTCAGCCCCTCGATAAATGACTTCAGGAAGCTTGCGACGTGATGCTGGATGCTCTGTGGCAACCAGGAGACGCACGCCGTCACTATGCGCTGCGCCGTCGCCGGCCTGAACCTCAGGAAGATCAGGAACGCCACCATGACGCAGAACGCCCCCGCCAGCGTCGCCCCCACCACCCGCAGCGTCGCCAGGGTCTCCGCCCCCTCGCCGGAGGCCGAGGGCGGCAGCAACAGCAATGCCACCACCAGGAAGAGCAGCACCACGCACATGTCGAAGACCCGCTCCAGGGCGATGCTCGACAGCGCCACCGAGGTGCGCACCGGCGTCTTGAGCGACAGCGCCACCCCCCGCGCAATCTCCCCCAGGCGCGAAATGATGCAGTTCGCCATGAAACCGATCATGATGGCGCTCAGCAGGGGCCGCATCGGCAACCGTTGCACCGGTTCCAGGATGATGCGCCAGCGCAGCGCCTTCACCGGGAAGACCATCAGCCCCGTCAGCATCGCCAGCCAGAACCATCCCCACCGGGCCTCGCGGAACGCCTGGAGCACCTCGCTGAATCGGACCTTGTGGAACGACCACGCCAGCAGCGCGGCCACTGCAAGCATCGTCAGCGCCAGCATCAGGATTCCGTGATGCCGTTTCATCCTGGCCGCCTTTCATCCGAAGAGGATTCCATCGCGCGCAGCAGGCGTTCCAGCAGTTCCATCGGCAGCCCCACGACGTTGCTCAGGCTCCCCTCGATCCGCTCGATAAACCGGTCCCCGCTCTCCTGGATCGCGTACGCGCCCGCCTTGCCCATCGCTTCGCCGCTGTCCACGTACGCCTCGATCTCGTGGCGGTCCATCCGGCGCATCACAACGCGCGTGCGCTCACACCCGGACAAGCGCCGTCCCGAGCGCGCATCAATCAAGCAGATCCCGGTGATCACCGTGTGAGCGTGGCGGCTGAGGCTTTCCAGGATGCGGATGGCGTCCTCGCGGTCGGTCGGCTTGCCGATGATATCGGAGCCGAAGGTGACGATCGTATCGGCCCCGATCACGATTCCGCGTGAGAGGCGAGCGGCGACCGCCGCCGCCTTTCGGCAGGCCAGGTGCTCCGCGGCCTCCGCGGGCGAGAGGCCCTCGGGCACGGTCTCCTCGGCATCGGACGGGAACACTCGGAACATGCGCCCCGTCGCCGCCAGAAGCTCGCTCCGCCGGGGAGAGGCGGACGCCAGGATCAGTTCATCCACGCCACTCTCCCGCGGTTGTTGAGGTCGTTGAGTGCAGACAAAGTGGCGCGGGTTATTCAACCCGCGAATATCGTGCGTTCCTTCCGCTTCCTCGTTTCCCGCGCCTGTGGCGCGGGACGCGGACTAGATAGTCCGCGCCACTTGCGGCGTTACTTCGCCTTTGCCCCGATCTCCAGCAGCCGCGCCTCGCGCTCGGTCTGGGCAATGTCGGCGATGGCCAGCGCGTGCGCCGCCACGGCCGCCACCTGAGCATCGGCATCCGCCGTCACCTTCCGGACGTCCGCGCGCTGCGTCGGGTCCAGCGCCGGCGCATAGACCAGCGCGTTCAGGAACGCCGCCCCGGCGGCGCGGCGGACCTCCACCGGCTCCTTGGCGTTGGCGAGGATGGCGAACATCGCGTCGCGCGGTTCGGCGGTCGGCAGCGCCGCAATCGCCTGCATCGCCAGAATGCGTATCTCCTGCGGGTAGCCGGTGCAGAGCCGCGCCAGCGTCCCGGCCAGTGCGACCGTCGGGTACTTGGAGGAGCGCGGCACCCTGCTGAGGGTCGTCAGCACCTTCTTTACCATCGCGGTGTCCTGAAGGATGTCCTCAGTCACCGGCGCCTTGGAGGAGGCCACTGCGGCGAAGGACATCTTCCTCAGTTCCTCTGATGGCGGGGGAATCGGAAGTGCCCCGACCGGAAGCCCCGCAGCGTCGGTGCGCAGCTTCGCCACGTCATCCGCCGGGGCCAACAGAATCACCGGAGGCATGCTCTCCCCCAGTTCCGTGCGCAGCAGTTTGGCAATCCCGAGACCGGTCATCCCCTTCAGCCGCGTGTCCAGCATCACCAGGCTCACCGGCGGCGCCATGGAGCGGATGCGCTCCATCAGTTCCACCTGCTCGTTGCGGCGCTCCGGGACCATGGCCCAGGAACTGATCTGGCTGGAGAGCGTCTTATAGAGCGCGTCGCTGTTCGTCAGCACCAGCACCCTGGGGCGGACGGTCGCGCCCAGCGCGCCGGCCACCGTGCCGATCACCTCTTCCGTCGCCCCCACCTCGCCGGAGGGACTCAGGAACATCAGCGTCTCGGCGGCGTTCGCCCGCACCGACTTCTCCGGACAGGTCAGCGCCTGGACCAGCGCGTTCTGGCCCGTCGGTGGACGGGGGTCGCCGATCGAGCGCAGCGCCAGGATGCAATCGTGCGCCAGAGGCGTTGTCCCGTCCTGAAGCGCGCGCCCCAGCGCCCGGTAGAAATAGGAGACGCCCAGCGATTCGTTGATGCGCCCGAGCGGCGCGAGCGCGGCAGCGCGCGCCGTGTCATTCGCCGCGCTCGCTTCCTCAATCTGCATGTAGTTGTTGCACAGGTACAATTCCAGGAACTCCGGCTGCTGGTGGGGGAGTTTCATCCCCTGAAGCAGCAGCGCGTCCGCGCGGAGGCGCGGGTACGCGTACCGCGGGACGTCCTCGAAGGTCAGGCACTCCGCGTACAGCTTTCCCTGCGGATTCCATTTCCAGTTCACGCGCTGCCACGTGGGGATGCTCTCGATCAGCGCCACGTCGTTGTAGTAGTAGCGCGTCGCCAGCTCCAGGCAGGCCTGGGCGGCCGTCATCTGAGGCGCGGCGGGCTTCTTCGCTTCGGCCGGCGTGACGGGGGCGCGAAGGATGTCCAGCGCCATTGAGGCGGCCTGGCGCACGAAGTCCGGGGTCTTCTCGTTCTCCATCGCCGCCATCAGGGGGGGGACGGAGCGCGCGTCCGGGGACTCTCCAAGCAAGCGGGCGATGCGCGCCGCGGCCTCCGGCTTCGCGTTCTCGAATGCCACCAGCAGCGGCGGGATGCCCGCCGAAGCCATCTCGCGGATGATCCTCAGCGCCGCTACGCGCCGGCTCGTCAGGGAGAACGGGTCGTCGCTCAGCGCCTGATCCAGCAGGAAGGGGACGCCGAACGGCCCGATGGCGATCAGCTTCCGCACGGCGGTCTCGCGCGTCACGTACTCCTCGTTGCCGGTCTGATCTATCAGTTGCTTGATCGTCTCCGGGTCGCGCTGGAGCTTGGAGGACTCCTCGGCCGCGCGGCGCAGGATCATGGTCGCCACATCGCGCACCTTCGGGTCGCGCAGCATCTTCACAAGGATTCCCATCCCTGCCTGTTCGCGCAGCATCAGCGCGTCGTGCGAGGAGGGGTTCGCCTTGATCACCTCGTCGAGCAGCTTGATCGCCTGCTCGTACTCCCCGCGCGTGTAGAGCTTGACGGCGCTGTCGAACTTCTTCATCAACTCCAGCGGGTCGGCCTTCTTCTCCTGGGCCTGAAGCGCGGGGGCGATGAGGGCGACGGCGAGCAGGACGGCCGGAAAGAGGATGGCGAGGCGTGATCGGTTGCGCGACATGCGTGTGCTCCTCCAACGTGTTGCGGCGTTTCGTCACCGGGTCATTCGCCGCGGGTCAACCCTTCGTACGTTTCCCTCTTGCGGATCACTCGCGCGCGCCCGCCCCCGACCAGCACCTCGGCAGCGCGCGGACGCGAGTTGTAACTGGAGCTCATGGACATCCCGTACGCGCCCGCGCTGAAGAGCGCCACGACCTCTCCTGCGCGCACGCGCGGAATCCGGCGCTCCCGCGCGAAACAATCGGTAGTTTCGCATATCGGGCCGACGATGTCCACGGTTTCAAGCCGGGTTCCCTTGCGAGCGCGGCCGCCCAATATTGGCGCGGGCGCCCCGCGCACCGGCCAGATCTGGTGGTACGAGCCGTACAGCGCCGGGCGGATCAGGTCGTTCATCCCCGCGTCCAGGATCACGAACTTGCGTCCGTGCCAGCCTTCTTTGACGTACGTCACCCGCCCCAGCAGAATCGCCGAATTGCCCACGATGAACCGTCCCGGCTCGATGAACAACCCCAATCCCATTTCCCGGACGGCGGGCAAAATCGCCCTGGCGTAGTCGCGCGGGCCGATCACTTTCTGCCCCTCGTACGAAATGCAGTAGCCGCCGCCCATGTTGATTGTGCGCAACGGAGCGCCGAGCGCGCGGACCTCCGCCACGAAGAAGCGCATCTTCTCCAGCGCCTTTCGGTACGGCTCGACGGTGTAGATGGGGGAACCCAGGTGCAGGTGGATGCCGGAAATGTCCAGGTGCGGATAGCGCCCGCGCCGCGCGAAAATCTCCCGCGCGTGCGGCAGCGCAATCCCGAACTTGTTCTCCTTGCGCCCCGTGGTGGTTTGGGCGTGCGTCCGCGCATCCACATCCGGATTGATGCGCAGCGCCACCGTCGCCCTGCAATGGAGCGCCTTCGCGGCGGCATCGGCGGCCTGCAACTCCGCCTCCGACTCCGCGTTGAACATGCGGATTCCGGCCCGGACCGCCGCGCGGATCTCCTGAGGCGTCTTGCCCACCCCCGCGAAGACTATCTTCGACGGATCGGCCCCCGCCTTCAGCGCCCGGAACAGTTCCCCCCCGGACACAATGTCGAACCCCGCCCCGGCCCTGCCCAGAAGCCGGAGGATGGAGAGGTTGCTGTTGGCTTTGACCGAATAGCAGATGAGCGGCTTGGCGGGCGCGAAGGCCTCCTGCAGCTCCTTCAGGCGGTTCAGCAGCGCCGAGCGGCTGTAGACGTAAAGCGGCGTTCCATAACGCTCTGCAAGCGCCGCCACGGGGACGCCTTCGCAATAGAGCTGCCCCGCTCGGTGCGTGAAACCGTCCATAGAGTCAGGCCTGATGAAGGAATCGGGGTTGGCCGTCGCAGCAATTGTGTCCTAAGTATAAGGGCCGGTGAGAAGTTCTGTCAAGCAGAAAAGGCAGCGTGTAGCGCGGGCTTTGGCCCGCGATCGGCGCGGGGGCGAGGCGCACCCGGCCCAAAGAACGTGCTGACATGCAGGGGCAAGGCACTGCCTTGCCCATTGCGCCGAAGGCGGTTTCAAACGGGGCGCTCGGGGTCACACCGGGCGCATCGTCTTTCCCGCCCAATTGTCAGAAACCACTCGCAAGAAAATCATTGACAGACGCCGTCGAAGTGCCAACAATATGAGCGAAAACGGTCATACAGGAAAGGGAGGCGACATGCTTGAGAGGCTGAAGGACCCCAAGAACGCCGGGTCGTGGATTATTACGGGACTGGTTCTGGCCATCGGGGGCTATTTTCTCTGGCAGAAGTTCGAGACGGCGGGTCGGATCATCGGCTTCGTCGGTTCCTTCGTCGTTCTGTTCATGCTGCTTCGTCTCTCGGTCACCAAGCTTCTCTATGGCGTCGTCATCGTGGTGATCGTGTTCGCCTACTCCTCGTGGTACGTCAAATCGCGCACGATTGCGGACATGGAGCCGCAGAAGACGGTGTACGAGCACGAGCCGTGGAAACTGTACGTCAGCCACCGGAAGTACCCGAAGTACGCGGAGTCCGGAATGAGCCAGACGATGCAGGAGGCGGTCTTCGCGCCGGCGTTCATGTTCGAGAACGTCATCAACTTCCCGAATTGGCGCACGACAACCCAGCAAGAGCATAACGCGGAGTACAAGACGTCGTGAGTCCAATCCGGGATTGCCCTGCAGAAATCACCGTTGCCACAAGTTTAGCGACAATCATCGTCCGAGCCACCCTTCGGATGTCCACGGGCGCCTTATCCCAGATCATTCCTTGGGTTGTTTGACCGCTGGTGCGGCAGTGAGCGCCAGCATCTGCCGGATGGCGATTTCGTTGAGGCGTTCCCCTTGCGGCAGCTTCATGTGAATGAGTTCGGCCTCATCTTCTAAACCCGTCGAATTCGACGGGTTTGGAAATGTCGTTGCCCGCTCGTCGCTCCCTCCCGCTGTTCTTTGCGGCCTTGGCGTCTTGGCGGTTAAGGCCGCCGCCGTTTCGCACTTTGCATTCTGCACTGTGCATTTGTTAGCCTTACCTTTCTATGAGAAAGTCGAAAACCAAGGGCTGTTACTCCATCATCGAATGGGCCTCCTCGCCGTCCGACGGCCTGACGCTGCTCCGTCTTTCCGAAGGGCAACCGGCCGAGCCTGTACAGGTGACCGACCCGGCGGAGTTGCTGCAGGAGTCTCACCCGGTCTGCTTCCGCGCCACCGAACTCCTCAAATCGCTGGGCAAGTCCCTGTCCGAAAGACTTGCCGAGCGGCTTCTGGACGCCGACTATGTCGCGCGCGTCATCCTGCCCACCGCCGAATCGCACGACCTGTTCGCGCTGTGCGCCGAACTGCGCGTGGAAGGGAGGGCGGACGAAACCGCGCGCGCAGCATCCGCCTTCGCCAAGGCTTCGGCGGACAAGTGCCGTACCCCTGCAACGTTTGCTTCCCCGCCGGAGGTGGCACAGGCGCCCTCGCCTGTGGCGATGTCTCTGTCAACAGCACAGCCGGGGGCGGCTATACCACATCCCCCTGTTACCAACGCCGCCACCGCCGCCCGCGTCTGGCTGGCGCTCGTGGATCGCCTGAATGCGATGCCGCTGGCCGTCCTTTCGGAGATGGAGCGCCTCATGGAGCCGATCGAGCATCCCCTGAAGCCGCTCATCGCCGAGGCCGCCGCGGCGGCGCTGCGCAAGGGGTTCGGCGTCAAGCAGAAGAACGCCCGCGACCTCATCGAGTCCGGCGAGCCCGTGCCGTTCCGCGCCGCGCCGCGCGAGCCGGCCAAGCCGACTCAGCCGCTGGACCTCGACGCGGTCTGCCGCATCTTTGAGAAAGATGGCGCGCTCGCGGGCCGCTTCGACTCCTATGAATATCGCCCGGAGCAACTCCGCATGGTGCGCGAGGTGGGGGAGGCGTTCAATGACGACCTCGTGCTGATGGTCGAGGCGGGCACCGGTACGGGCAAGTCGCTGGCGTACCTCGTCCCCGCGATCCTCTGGGCCGTGCGCAACCGCGACCCGGTGGTCATCTCCACCAACACGAAGAACCTCCAGGCGCAACTGTGCCAGAAGGACCTGCCCTTCCTCCAGGCTGCGCTGGGGGGCGGGTTCAAGTACGCCCTCATCAAGGGGCGCGCCAACTACCTCTGCGCCCGCAAGCTGCTGGCGCTGCTGGCCAACGCGGAGCGCGAACTCGCGCGCAACGAGCGCCTCGCGCTGCTGCCGGTGATCTCCTGGCTCGCCGCCACCCGCACCGGCGACGTGGCCGAGAACAGCGGCCTGAAGCTGGGGATGCAGTCCGAACTCTGGCCGCGCATCAGCACTCAGCAGGATGAATGCCTCGGCCCCGGCTGCCGCCACTCGCGGCATTGCTTCGTGCGCCGCGCGCGCGCCCTCTCGCAACAGGCCGACGTGATCGTCGCCAACCACGCCACTATTTTCTCCGAGGCGGACGTGCAGAGCGTCGTCCTGCCGGAGTACCGCCGCATCATCTTCGACGAGGCGCACAACCTGGAGGACGTGGCCACCGAGGCGTTCACCGTCGCCGTGACGCCGTGGGTGCTGCCGCGCATCCTCAGCCGCCTCTATCGCGGCCAGCGCGACGGCGCGGGGCGCGGCCTCTTCGCCAACTTCCGCTTCCAGCTTTCCCGCGCCGCGCCGCCTGAGGCGACGAAGGAATCCCTCGGCGCGCTGGTCCAGAAGTCCATCGAGGAGTTCCCCGCCCTGCGCTCCGCCGCCGATGCGCTCTTCTTCGCCGTCGCGGGCCTCTTTCGCAGCCAGCGTTCCGAGGAGCGCCTGCGCTATGACGCGGACCGCCCGCCGGATGAGTGGTACGCCGTCTCGCAGGCGATTGCGCAGTTGCGCGAGCCGGTCCTCGCGCTGGCGCTGAAACTGGACAAGATCAAGGTCAACACGGCGTCCTGGATCGAGGAGCAGAAGGAGCCTTCTGAGGAACTCTCCGACCTCTCCGACGCAGCCGCCGAGATCGGCGCGCAGTCGCTCAAGCTGGGCGAAGTGGCGGAATGGCTCGACGTGGTCCTGAAAGCGGACGACCCGAAGCGCGTCTATTGGGCGCAGGGGGGCGGCGCGCGCGAGGGGGCGGGGCTGTACGCCGCGCCGCTGGAGATCGGCGCGATGATGGAGGAGATGGTCTTTGGCCGCGCGCGCACGGCGATTTTCACCAGCGCCACCCTCACCGCCGGGGGGAAGTTCGACTTCATGCGCGACCGGCTGGGGATTCGCGGCGCCGTCTCGCAGCGCGTGCGCGAGGCGGACCTGGGCACTTGCTTCGATTTCCCCAACCAGGCGCTGCTGACCGTGCCCGCCTTCCTCCCCGACCCCGGCCAGGAGGCGGCCTCCTTCGTCGAGCCGTTCAGCCGCTTCGTCGTGGACCTGCTCACCGCCACCCACGGGCGCGGGCTGGTGCTCTTCACCGCCCACGCCACGCTGCGCGATGCGGACAAGATCATCCGCGCCGGCCTGGGCAAGGCCGGGATCGCCGTCATGACGCAGGGGGTGGACGGGGAGCGCGCGCGGCTGATCTCCCGCTTCGCGCGGGACACCTCCTCGGTGCTGCTCGGGACGCAGAGCTTCTGGGAGGGGGTGGACGTGCCGGGGGAGTCGTTGAGCGTCCTGGTGGTCGCCAAACTGCCCTTCCGCTCGCACACCGACCCGCTCGTCTCGGCGCGCTGCGACCTTCTCAAGTCGCAGGGGCGCAACCCCTTCTACGACTACATGGTGCCCGACGCGGTGATCCGCCTCAAGCAGGGGGTGGGGCGGCTCATCCGCAGCAAGGAAGACCGCGGCGTGGTGGTGCTGTGCGACTCGCGCGTGGTCACGAAGAGCTACGGGAAGGTCTTCACTCAATCGCTGCCGATCCCCGCGCGCGTGTTCAAGGATGCGGGGGCGACGGTGAAGGCGGTGGCGGAGTTCCTGGAACGTTAACGGATTCAACGTTCGACGTCCAACGTTCAACTTCCAACGTTCAAGTGACGGCAACATCTGAACCCCCGGACACATAGTCTTTGTTACCCGTTATTGGTTAGGAGTTGAAAGTCACGCCCCCTTGCGTTTCCGAATAATTTCTTGACGGCTCTTGAGAACACGGGTACGATTACCCGTCCGGCAAGAGGCAATCGGTGTGGAATGAGAAGTCGGTAATATGGAGGGATTGATCACCAAGCATGGGCAAGAAAGACACTCTAGCATCCCATCCTCTCATGATCCGGGTCATCGCCAATATGCGTCCTGCGGTCAGCGCTTGTGGGGACATGCTAATGGCTGCAGTAAAGGCCGGCAAGATTCGAACCACGAGCATGCCAGCACTTTCAAAAAGTCAATACTACGATATAGCAGTCTTTCGAAAGAGCAACGCATTAACGGATAGCATTAGGCAACTCGAAGACGCACGAAGGTTCATCGAACGCTTCCCCACTCAGCGCAAATATGAACAAGAGGGTATTACCCAGCACAGATGGATAGAGTATCACTACTCGCACTATGTAGTTACACTTGTAGGTTTGGGCGATCTATCACTGATTCTCGTTAACGTTGCTCTTCGCCTAGGTCACCCTGAAAAGCTCTGTAGTTCTGAAATCATAAAGAGCAATGAATGGGTAAGAGAATCTCCTGTCAGCAAGGCTCTCCAGAGGCTTGAGAAGATCATCCAAGGTCACAGAAGTGTGCGGAACCTCTATGTCCATAGGGGGGAACCACCGAAATTGCACGAGGTATTTCAGTCAGAGGCACTGGACTACCTCAAGCTCTTTAGTTCTGTCGACCAGGTTGGCAAGCCGGTCATAGACAGGACATTCCTTCGGCTGGCTTACAAATCAGAGGTGCAGCGTATTCTGAAACGGCTCGACATCGAAATAGCACAGACAACGGAGGCAGTACGGGGATTGTTCGATAGTCTTCTTCCAATTTACGAGCAGCATGCTCTTGTCCTGAGGCAACAGCCGTCAAGGAACGATTCCAAATAGCCTACACGGGGACTACTCCCAGCGTCTGCGCTAGCGACACTCACACTCTGAGAAGGCGTGGCTGGCGTCTACCTTCGAATGGAAGACCGAGCGCTGTTGGAATGAATGAGGGACCTTGGGGGAATAGGCGCAGGGATTCTACTTCTCGCCAACTGAGACTATTGCCGCTAGGTGGAAGTTGAAAGTTGAACGTTGGATGTTGAACGTTGAATCCGTCACCCGCCGGGCGCCTTGCCGGGAATCTGTCCCGCAGAGTTGAGCCACTTTTCCCACCGCGCCCTTGACGGGGGCAGGCTTTGGCCGGTGAGGGCCATGAGTCCCTGGTGGGCGGCGAAGGCGACGCTCTCATCCGGGTCATCCAGCGCGATAATCAGCGGCGGGACGGCCATTTTACCCGCCGCCTGGCGCAGCGAAATCGCCGCTTGCACCCGGACGCGCTGGTCGCGGTCTGTTTTCAGCACGCGCGCCAACTCCACCACCTGAGTCTCATCCCCCAGGTCGCCGATGGTCTCCACCACGTCCGCGCGCACGAGCGGTTCCGCGTCGTTCAGTCCGGCCATCAGCGCCGGCAGCGCGCGCTTGTCCGCGAGGATTCGCAGCCCCACCGCCGCCGTTGCCCGGACAATCGCCGAAGGTTCCTTGCCGGGGTCCAAGAGCGCCGCGATGGACTCCGTGGCGCGCAGGTCTCCGGCGTAGGCCAGCCGCAGGATCGCCCATTGCCGATTCCTGGGGCTCGGGTCGGTCAGCTCGCGCCGGGCGCCGGTCGGCCTGTTCCCCAGCGTCAACTGCGCCCACTTTTCGCCGGAAGGGGGGCCGTAGGCGGAGCAACCCGCGGTCGCCGCCAAGAGGGCGGCCAGAAGAATAGGACGGATAGGAGACATAGGACGAATCACCTAATTACTGACCTCTGCCGACGCCAGATAACTCAACGTGGCCCTGCCGATGGCCTCTGCGATTTGCGCGCGATAGGCCGACGTCGCCAGTTTCTGCGCGGAGAGGCGGTTGGACAGGAAGTCCATTTCCACGATCACGGCCGGCGCGTGGGTCTCGCGCAGCACGTGAAGGTTGCGCCGGTCCTCCATGACGCCATTGGATTCGTAGAGGCCGGTGATCGGGTCGAGCGCCGCCTGCAGCCGGAAGGCCGCCTCGATGCTGCTCACCCGGAAGCTGTCGAACGCCATCGCCGCGGCCACGCGCTGGACGGCCGCGCTGAGCGGGCCGCCCGCGCCCACGGCGCTGCCGCTGATTGTCGCGTTGCTGCCCCGGCCTCCGGCGGCGGCGCGGAACTGCACTCCTTCCTTCGGGTACAGCAGCATCGCCCCGCGCAGGCTGGACACCGGCATCCAGTTCGAGTGGAGACTCAGGAACAGGTCCGGGCTGACGCGGTTGGCAAGGTCCGTGCGGTCGGGCAGCGCCACGGTGACGTCGCGCGTCCGTGTCATGACCACCTTGACCCCGTGGTCCTGCAGGTAGCGCGCCACGCGCTTGGCGACGTCCAGATTCAGGTCTTTTTCCACGACGCCGCCGCCGTGCGTGCCGGGGTCCTCCCCGCCGTGCCCGGCATCGATCACAACCGTGGCGCTCACGTTCAGCCGCTCTGGGACGAGCAGGAGGGCCGCGGCGGGGCGCGTCGCCTCCTCGACTCCGTCGCCCGGTGTCGCGTCCGGCTTCGCCGACACCGTGCCGAACAGCGCCGCAACGTCGCTCGGGACCATCAACTCGGTGCCGTTCCATTGGACGGGTTGCGAGAGGGTCACGGCCGCCCCGTCCACCAGCACGTTCTTCATCCCGTCGAAGAGGATCACCTCGCGGCCGTTCTTGGAGAGCTTGCACGCGTGGCTCGTTCCCAGCCCCATGTCCTTGTATTCAAGGTCATTGGCTTTCGCCAACTCGGTGGCGCCGACGTACTCGGCGCGAAGCGTGGTTGCGGCGATGAACAGCAACAGCAATGACGAAACGCGAATGACGGATGACGAAGGAGGGAAGATACGGCGAGTCATCGAGACGTTGGGTGCCTGTTTCGTCATTCGGATTTCGTCATTCGTCATTTTCTGGATTACCGTTGTTCCGCCATCTTGCGGAGCCGCGCGATGCGCTCCTCAATAGGGGGGTGCGTGCTGAAAATGGACATCAACCCGCCGCCGCTGAACGGCTTGACGATGAACATGTGCGCCGTCACCTGGTTCGCGTCCAGCGGCACCTGGCGCGAGGCGCGATCCAATTTTCCCAGCGCGCTGGCCAGCAGCAGGGGGTCGCGCGCGAGGAACGCGCCGGACTTGTCGGCCTCGTATTCGCGCGTGCGGGAAATCCAGAGCTGAATGAGCATTGCGGCGAACGGCGCCAGGATGGCCATCGCCAGCAGCGCAATCGGGTTCCCGCCTTCATTGTCGCGGCTGCGCCCGCCCATCCCGCCGAGGAGGACTCCCCACTTGACGATCGTCGCCAGCAGCGTGATGGCCGCGGCCACCGTCGCGACGACGGAAGCGATCAGGATGTCCCGGTTGGTCACGTGGGACAGTTCATGCGCCAGCACCCCCTTGAGCTCGCCATCATCCAGAATCCTGAGAATGCCTCTCGTCACCGCCACCGCCGCGTGCTGCGGACTGCGCCCGGTCGCGAAGGCGTTTGGGCTGGCGCTGTCAATGATGTACACCTTCGGCTTGGGAATCCCCGCCGCCTGCGCCAGTTCCTCCACCATCTCGTGCAACCGCGGCGCCTTGTCCACCGGCACTTCCTGCGCGCGGTACATCGCCAGCACGATCTTGTCGCTGAACCAGTAGGTGACGCCGTTCAGCACCAGCGCGAACACGAACGCGAGGATCATGCCGTTGGTGCCGAAGGCGCTGCCGATCAGCATGAACAACGCGAAGATGGCCAGCATCAGGATGCCGGTTTTGACTGCGCTCATTGAAGGCTCTCACGAAATAAGAACACGGGTAACAGGGAGACTGGGTAACTGGGTGATTGGGACATTGGCGCCGCAGAACATTAGAACTTGAGTATTTCCTCCGACTTGCGCTGGACGATCCCGTCAATTTTCCCCTCGGAATCCTTGGTGAGTTCCTGGATGTCATCCTTGGCCTTGTGCGACTGGTCCTCGGTGATGGCGCTATCGTCCTCCAACTTGTCAATGTCCCGGTTGGCGTCGCGGCGCACGTTGCGGATCGCCACCTTCGCTTCCTCGCCGATCTTCTTGACCTGCCCGGCCAGTTGGCGGCGGCGCTCCTCGCTCAGCGGCGGGATGGCCAGGCGGATCAGCTTGCCGTCGCTGCTGGGGTTGATCCCGATATCCGACTGCATGATCGCCTTCTCGATGGTCTTGATCACGGTGGGGTCGAAGGGGCGGATCACGATCAACTGCGGTTCCGGCGTGGCGATATTGGCCATCTGCCCCAGCGGTGTCATCGCGCCGTAGTACTCGACGCGGATGTGGTCCACCAGCGACGCGCTGGCCCGTCCGGTGCGGACGCTGCGCAATTGGTGTTCCATCGCGGTGACCGCCTTCTCCATGCGGTCGGCGGCATCCAGATAGACGTCATCGGCGCCCATGTCACTTCTCCCCGATGTAGGTCCCGACGGACTTGCCGAAAATGGCGTCGCGAATGCTGCCGGGCCGGTTCATGTCGAACACGATGATCGGCAGCTTGCCTTCGCGGCACAGCGCGATGGCCGTCGCATCCATCACTCTCAGATTATCGCGCAGGACATCGTGGTAGGTCAACCGGGCGTACTTTGTTGCCTTGGCGTTCTTGCGCGGGTCGTCGCTGTAGACGGCGTCCACGTTGGTCGCTTTCAGGAGCACCTCGGCGCAAATCTCCCGCGCGCGCAGCGCCGCGGCGGTGTCCGTCGTGAAATGCGGGCTCCCCGTCCCACCCGCCAAAATCACCACCCGCCCCTTTTCCAGGTGCCGGATGGCGCGACGCCGGATGAACGGCTCCGCCACCGCCTGCATCGGGATGGCCGTCTGAAGCCGCGTGTCCACCCCCAGGCTTTCCAGAACGTCCTGCAGCACCACCCCGTTGATCACCGTCGCCAGCATCCCCATCGTGTCCGCCGCCGTCGGGGTGACGCCGGTGTGCGCCAGCGAGTGCCCGCGCACGATGTTGCCCCCGCCGATCACCACGGCCATCTGCACCCCGCGGCGGTGCATCTCCACCAGCGGCTGGGCGATGCGCCGGACGCTCTCGATGTTCATGCCCGACCCGCTGCCGGTTCCAAACGCCTCGCCACTGAGCTTCAACAGCACGCGCCGATACTTGGGACGGGCGGTGGGCATCTGCTTCAGACCTCCTCGCCGACCTCGAAGCGCACGAAGCGGCGCACCTGAATGTTCTCGCCGAGTTTGGCGTTGACGCTGTTGACGCGGTCTCGCACCGTCATGGAGCCGTCCTTGATGAACGGCTGCTCAATCAGGCAGACCTGCTTGTAGTAGTCCTGCAGCTTGCCCAGCGTGATCTTCTCGATCATCGGCGCCGGCTTGCCCTGGAGCTGCGAAGCGATGATCTCCTTCTCCTTCGCGAGCAAGTCGGCCGGGACGTTCTCCGGCGCCACGTACAGCGGGCGCGTCGCAGCCACCTGCATGCAGAGGTCCTTCAGCAGGTTCTCGAACTCCGAATTCTTCGCCACGAAATCGGTCTCACACCCCAACTCGACCAGCACGCCGATCTTGCCGTTGAGGTGGATATACTGTCCGACGCGCCCTTCCTTGATTTTGCGGGTCGTGCGTAGTTCCGCCGCCTTCAGCCCCTGCTTGCGCAGCAACTCCTCGGCCTTGGTCGAATCGCCGCCCGCCTCTTCGAGGGCCTTCTTGCAGTCCATCATTCCGAGTCCGGTTCGTTCCCGGAGCTTCTTGACCGAATCAGCGCTGATAGCCATTGTCTATGTCCTTCGTTTTCGTATCAGTGTTTATCCGTGTTCATCAGTGGTTCAATGCGTTACTGTGCGGGCTGCGCTGCCGGAGCCGCCGCTGCGGCCGGCGCGGGTTTCACCGGCGTAATCGCGGCCTCCGCTGCCGCCTGCACCTTCGCGCGCTGCCGATCCTTCCCGGCCAGCACGGCGTCGGCCAGGGTCGCGAGCACCACTTCGATGGAGCGCATCGCGTCGTCGTTGCCCGGGATCAGCACGTCGGCGACGTCCGGGTCGCAGTCGGTATCGGCCAGGCAGACCGTGGGGATATTCAGCCGGTTCGCTTCCGCCACGGCGTTCTTCTCGCGGCGGGGGTCAATCACAATCACCGCGCCGGGGAGGTTGTCCATGGTGCGGATGCCTTCCAGGTTGCGGCGGATCTTGGCCAGCTCGCGCTTCATGCGGGAGGCTTCCTTCTTGGAATACTGGCTGATCGCGTCGCTCTCGACCGTCGCCTCCAGTTCCGCCATGCGTTGGAGCCGGTCGCGGATGGTGCGGAAGTTGGTCAGCGTGCCGCCCAGCCAGCGCTCGACCACGTACGGCATCCCGCAGCGCATCGCCTCGTCATGGACCGACTTACGCGCTTGGCGCTTGGTTCCCACGAAGACCACCGGCTTGCCCGTCGCCACGGTGTGCGTGACGAACTTGCTGGCGGTGATGAGGCCGCGCAAGGTCTCCTTGAGGTTGATGATGTGGATGAAGTTCCTGTGCCCGAAGATGTACGGCTTCATCTTCGGATTCCACCGGCTTACATGATGCCCGTAATGCATGCCGGCGTCGAGCAATTCGCGGACTGTGACTGCTGCCAAAGCTCTTCTCCTCAAATGAACGCGCGTTCGGCGGTTTCTGAGCTTTTCTGGCCGCCCGATGGGGCGGGGAGAATGCCGCCAAACACGTAACCAAGGACAGAAATGGCCCTCCGCACGGAGAACCCAAGTCCCCTGATTATACTGACTTCGGCGGGCATGTCAACTCAGGAGCGACGGGAACGGCGAGGGGGAACCGCCATGACGCCAAGAACGCCAAGGACGGCAGGGAAGGGTTACGGAAACAGCGACGGTGGCGTTCAACACAGTTGCCTGCCGTTGTCCTTGCCGTCCTTGCAGTCTGTTAAGTACACGAAGGACCACGGAGAACGGCAGGGAGGTGTGCGGCTCACTTGGCCCAGTTCTGGACGCACAGTCGGGGAATGCGCGCGAATTCGCGCTCGTTGTTGGTGACCAGCGTGCAGTCCAGCGAAAGCGCATGGGCGGCAATCAGCATGTCGAGCGACCCCACAGGCGTTCCTTGTCTCTCCAAGAGTGCCCGGAGCTTGCCATAGGCCAAGGCGGCCATCTCGTCGTACGGGGCCACGCTGAGGGGGGCAAGGAACCCCGCTAGCGCCACCCGGTTCTGCTCGGGCCGGACGCTCTTGCTGACGCCATACTCGAGTTCGCTCAACGTGATCGAGGAGATGCAAACGTCGCTCAGGTCCGTCCTGCGAAGCCGGCGGACGACATTCGCCGGCTTCTCCTTGATCAGGTAGATGCACATGTCCGTGTCGAGCATGTACCTCACCGAAGCGCCTTCCGTATCTGCGCAGGGGGCTGCGTCCTCTCCGCCATGAAGTCCTCCGAGAACCGCTCCAGACTGCCCACAAGGGCGGCCCACGGGTCGTCCCTGGGGATGAGCATGACGGCGCCTTGAATGCGATGGACGTAGACGTTCTTTCCGCGGAACCGGCATTCCTTGGGCAGTCGCACGGCCTGGCTGCGACCGTTCTTGAAAAGACGGGCGGTTTGCATCGGAGGACTCCTTCCCAAAAGATATCTACCATAGTATATACCATTCCGACGCGCCAGTCAACGCGAGCGCGCCGTGCCGGGCAGTCAGGCGGCCTTGACAGAACAGTGGCGAGAGGGCAGACTGCTCCCACAGACTGGGCGCCGGCATCTTCTCTCATGGGAGCGGAAGCAAACGATGGCCCGTCCAATCATGGCGTCCTTGGGGTTGGTAGTGGTTGCCGCAGTCGCAACCACTGCCTGGCGGCTGGAGGTGATATCGCATCCGCAGGGGATATTTGAACTTGTCGAATACACCCATTGGGCGATCCCTTTTGGCGTGGCTCTATTCATCGGCTGGCTTGCGCTCGTCGCCCCGGTTTCCAGTCGCGCTCGTCGTATCGGGTTGGTGATTGCGACGGCTGTGGGCATGGCACTCTGGTATCCTCTGGCCAAGTATTCCATCATACATCACTTCAATCCCACGATGCCCTGGTGGGACGACCATGTTGACATGCCGCTCTTGTTTGGACTGTTCCACGTGTCAGTGCCAGCGCGGTGGAGTCTTCTGTACCAACTGCGTTTGGTTTATGTAGTTATCTTTTTGACGCCCATTCTGCTGGCGGGACTGCTCTGGCTGTTTGGCGCGAGGCCATCCATCTGGCAGTTGGTCGCTTCCATTCTCATCTACGTGGTGGCATGGCCGGCAGCCATTCGCTCGCTCGACTTTCTTTCGATGCCACACGACGAGGATCTGATTGAGGCATTCAGGATAGGCACGATAATCCCATACCTCGTCATTGGCCTTGGGGTGTTGGCTCTGCCGCATGGCAAGATGGCACGTGGCGCAGCATTCCCGCGCACCGGCAACGAAACAACGACATCGGGAACCGCCGATGAACGCAGATAAACGCCGATTCAGAATCTAGGACTTTATGTGCCACCTGCGAATTGACCTTCTCTGGTTTCGTATCAGCGTTCATCGGCGTCCATCGGCGGTTCCCAAGAACGCTGCACTGCTGCCGTTGACCTGATGCGCCGTTCTCCGTGCCTCCGTGGTGAATCCCCGGGCCCATATTTGCCCGGTTGACCCTCCCGCTCGGATGTGCTAGATTCTGGTCAGTTTGCGTGATTACTCCTGATGATGGACCTATGCGCATTACCGTCAACGGAAACATTCAAGAGCTGCCGGACGCGGCGACGGTCGCACAGCTTCTCGACCGGCTCAAGGCGAGGCGCGACGCCATCGCTGTCGAGGTGAACCGCGAGATCGTCCCTCGCGCCCGTCACGCCGAGCAGTCGCTGCGCGACGGCGATGTGGTGGAGGTCGTCACGTTTGTCGGCGGAGGCTGAGGCATCATGGCGCAGGACGTTCTTCAACTAGGGACCCGCAGCTTTCATTCCCGCCTTCTGGTGGGCACCGGCAAGTACCCCTCGATGCCCGTCATGAAGGAGGCGCTGGAGGCCTCCGGCGCCGAGGTCGTTACCGTCGCCGTCCGCCGGATGCAGATCGAGGGGCGTCCGCAGGAAACGCTGCTCGACTACATTGACCGCAAGAAGTACTTCATCCTGCCGAACACGGCAGGCTGCTTCAATGCCGACGAGGCGGTCCGCACCGCCCGCCTTGGCCGCGAGGCGGGCCTCTCCGAGATGGTCAAGCTCGAAGTCCTTGGCGACGAGCGCACCCTCCTGCCCGACCCCGTCGAGACCCTCAAGGCGGCCGAGGTGCTGGTCAAGGAAGGATTCAGCGTCCTGGTCTACACCAGCGACGACCCGATCATTGCCAACCGCTTGCAGGATCTGGGCGTCACCAGCGTCATGCCCGCCGGCTCCCCCATCGGCTCCGGCCAGGGGATCCTCAACATGAACAACCTGCGCATCATCATGGAATCGGCGCGCGTGCCGATTATCGTGGACGCGGGCGTCGGCACGGCCTCTGACGTCGCGCGCGCCATGGAGATGGGGGCTGCCGGCGTCCTGGTCAACACCGGCATCGCTCATGCTAAAAACCCCGCCGGCATGGCGCGCGCCATGCGCCTCGGAACGGAAGCGGGGCGGCTGGCCTTCCTTGCCGGTCGCATCCCCAAGCGCCTGTACGCCAAGGCCAGCAGCCCGGAAAAGGATTTCTGACCGAACCTCGTTGGAGGAGAAGAGCCCGTGGGCGAAACAATCATTGCCGACGCCCCCGACCGGCCGGGCGAGCCGAAGATTGACAAGCTCTTCAAGATCATGGTCCGTCAGGGCGCCTCGGACCTTCACCTGAAGGTCGGCCAGCCTCCCATCCTGCGTATCAGCGGAACCCTCCGCGCCCTCAAGAGCGACCCCCTCACCGACTCCCAGATTCAGAAGCTGTTCGACGAATTGCTCCGCCCCGAACAGGCCGTATTGCTGCGCGAGCGCGGGAGCTTCGACTTCGCGCACGAGTTCGAGGGGGGCTGGCGCGTCCGCATCAACCTCTTCCGCCAGCGCGGCCACCTCAGCGCCGCCTGCCGCCTGGTCCAGATCAAAGTCCCCAGCTACGAAGAACTGCACTTGCCTCCCATCATGTCCAAGATCGCCGACATCCCTGTGGGGCTGGTCCTCGTGGTGGGCGCCACGGGCTGCGGCAAGTCCACCACCCTGGCCGCCATCATCAACCAGATCAACCTCACCCGGCGAGTGCACATCCTCACCGTCGAAGACCCCATCGAATACTCCTTTACGGACAGCAAAGCGCTGATCAATCAGCGCGAGATCGGCCTGGACGTCCCCGACTGGCCCTCAGCCCTCAAGTACGCCATGCGCGAGGACCCCAACGTCATCCTCATCGGCGAAATGCGCGACCCGGAGACCATCCAGGCCGGCCTCACCGCCGCCGAGACGGGTCACCTCGTCTTCGGCACGCTGCACGCCGCCAGCAGCTACCAGGCCATCATCCGCATCCTCGAACTCTTCCCCACCGACAAGCACGCCATGATCCGCCAGGGGCTTGCCGCGAACCTGCGCGCCGTCGTCGCCCAGATGCTGCTGCCTTCGAGCAAGGAGGGGATACGCAGGGTGCCGGCCGTCGAGATTCTGCTGTGCAACCCGGCGGTGCGGAACTACATCGCCAAGGGAGAGGATGAGAAGATCGTCGAAGTGATCCGCGGCGGCGCAGGGGAGGGGATGCAGGACCTCACCGCCGCCATCGCCAAGTTGGTCAAGGAGGACATGGTCCTGCGCAAGACCGCCCTGGAGCACGCCCCGAACCGGGAGCGACTGGAAATGGAACTGCGCGGCATCTCTGTTGGCGGGGGCATCGTCGGATGAGCACAGCAATGGGCAATGGGTAATTGTCAATGGTCGATTGTCAACGAAGCAGCCGGCTCTTGACGCTCGTGGCCTGTGCCCTGGCGTGCCTGGGCTGGCTTGGCGCAGGCATCGCTCAGGCGCAGGAGACCGTCGCCGACCCGGGCGCCGGACGCTACATGAGCGGCTTCTGGCTGTTCGTGCTCATCCTGCAACTCGCCGTCTGGATGGGCATCTACGACTGGGTCGGCCGTGACAGCGAGCGGCTTGGCACGGCGCAGTCATTCTGGTCCGGCATCATCATGGCGACGGGGGCGGCCGGCGCCATCCTCGCGCTGCTCCGTCCCGGCTTTCTCTTCTTCTCCTTCCTCGGCATCATCGCGCTGGGCATGGTCTTCGCCCTCTACGTCATCAAGCGCAACCTGGCCGTGGGTGAAGAGCAGCGCGTCTTCACCCTCAAGCACCTCAACTACCTCCTGCGCGTCTTTCAGGCGCGCTTCCACCTGCGCAAGTCCGCCGGCGCCATGGCCCAGAGGAAGATGGGTCCGCGAGAGGACACCACCACCATCCAGCTTCTGCGCAAGGATGGCGCCAGTCTCGAGCGCCTCACCGAAGGGCGCACCGACAGCGCCTCCGAGGCGGTCATCTCTGTCAAGGAACTCATCGAAAGCGCCGTCGTCTCGCGCGCCACGGACATCCACCTGGAACCCAAGGAGAACGAACTCCAGGCGCGCTTCCGAATTGACGGCATCCTTCATAACGTTCCAAGCTACCCCACCGAACTGGGCCAGCCCATGCTCTCGAGCATCAAAGTGCTCAGCGACATGGACATCGCCGAGAAGCGCAAGCCCCAGGACGGCTCCTTCATGGGCAAGTTCAACAACCGCACCCTCGACTTCCGCGTTGCCACCGCTCCCACCGTGCACGGCGAAACCATGGTCGTCCGCGTCCTGGACCGCGATGCCGGCCTGCTGCGCCTCGAAAAGCTCGGCATGCTCCAGGACCATCTCAAGGTCGTCCGGCGCGTCATCCAGTACCCTCACGGCATGCTGGCCGTCTGCGGCCCCACCGGCTCCGGCAAGACCACCACCTTGTACGCCATGCTCTCCGAAATTGACGCCTTCCAGAAGAACATCATCACCATCGAAGACCCCATTGAGTACCGCCTCGACAACGTCAGCCAGACCCCCGTCAATGTCAAGGCGGGCATCACTTTCGCCAGCGCGCTGCGCAGCTCCCTGCGCCAGGACCCCGACGTCATCATGGTCGGCGAAATCCGCGACGCCGAGACCGCGCGCGTCGCCTGCCAGGCCGCCATGACCGGCCACTTCGTCTTCACCACCCTCCATGCCAACGACTCCATCACCTCTCTCTTCCGCCTTCTGGATCTGGGCGTCGAGGCGTACTTTATCGCCTCCTCCCTCACCGCCTCGCTCTCGCAGCGCTTGGTGCGCGTCCTGTGCCCGAACTGCAAGGCCGCGTACGTTCCCGAGCCGGATTTCCTGCAGCAGATCGGCCTCCCGCCGGACAAACAGGTCGAGCTCTACAAGTCCGTCGGCTGCGAAGCCTGCCAGGGCACCGGCTATCAGGGGCGCATCGGCATCTACGAAGTGGTCGAAATCAACGACCCGATCCGGGAGCTGCTGCGCACGAATCCCAGCCTGCAAGCCATCACCGCGGAGGCCAAGAAGGCCGGTTTCCGGAAACTTCAGGACGATGGCCTCGCCAAGGTCATCAAGGGAATCACCTCCCTTAAGGAACTCGTCCGGGTGACAAGGTAGCGGAGGATTGTGTCATCGGGTACTTCGTCAGTTTTCTCTCGGTGATCGTCACGATCTACTGGATTTACCGCGGGTTGCGGCGCGGCCTCTACCCTGCGCTCAACATGTTCCTGGTCTTCTTCGTCCCGCTGCTGATCACGGTCAATTACTACGACGTGCTCTTCAACGTCGTCGCGAAGATCTCTCCGGAAAGCACCAACACCGTCCGCGAAATGATCGCCTTCATCGCCACCTACTTCCTCAGCTTCGGCATCTGCGTCTACTTGTGCATCTGGCTCTGCGTGGATGTCATGCGCATCCACAAGCTTGTGGACCTGGTCGGCGGGGCGTTGTGCGGCGCCGCCTGCGGGATCGTCTGCAGCGGCGTCATGGTGATGATGTGGTTCACGGTGCCGATCGCGCAGGAGAAGTTCCCCATTGACGACGCGCAGTTGTTCTTCCCCACCACCCGCTTCACCCTGCAGGCGGCCACCTTCGTGGCCGGGCGCATTCCGGCCGAGCGCCCCTTCATCGGCGAGCGCTTCCTGCGCGACCTGCGCTTCGGCCTCCCGCAGATTCCCGGCGTGGGCGCCGGCTTCTACGCCAGTTCCGTCCCCACAGGGCTGCGCGTTTTCATTGACTCCAGCGGCCTGTCCCCCATGCAGTTCCTCGACAAGCTCAAGGAACGCATCTCCAAGCCATGGGAGGAGCCGACCGCCACCGAGGCCAAGCGCCCGTTCGGCGAGAAGCGGCGCAGCCCCGTCTTCATCGAGCAAGAGGCCAAGACCGCGCTGATCGCCGTGGTGATGGATGACGTGCCCCCCGACATTGCGCGCGAAACCGACGCCGCCAAGATGTTCGTGAATGACGGAGAGATCTACTACTCGCGCGAAGCGATTTCGGATCGCGTCCTCTTCGTCAAGATCTATCGTGTCCAGCGCGAAACCGGCGTCGGCTCGGTCATCTCGCTCTTCCAGCCCGCCGACCCGGAGCTCGCCGATCGGATGATGCAGGCTCTCATCCCATCGCGCGCCTGCTTCAGATTCGACGCCGCCAGGATGCGCACCGCCCTCATGGGCTCGGGGGTGACCTCCGAAGCGGATGCGCTGATCCTTCGCCTCCAGTTCTGCGGCAAGGTCCGGTTCGAGGGGCTGGCCGGGAAGACGTACTGCGCCGAAGTGCTCGGCGACGGCCGGTGGAACATCTTCGAGGTCGTCGCGCCGAACCTGGAGGGGGTCAAGAAAGAGGCCGGCAGTTACTGGACTCCGCCGCGCTGACCGCGCGGAGCGCCTTTGCTTTCCGCATCCGAGTTGGCTGCGCGATACCTGAGTGTAGGGGCAAGGCATTGCCTTGCCCGCGCAAGGTCATGTGCCTTCCGTGCTATGGCGCGTGCATTCGTGCCTGCTCCTATTTCGTGAACAGCTTCAGGTACTCTCCGTACCCCTCCTTCTCCAACTCCTCCTTTGGGATGAATCGGAGCGCGGCGGAGTTCATGCAGTACCGCAGGTGCGTCGGGGGCGGGCCGTCGTTGAACACGTGCCCCAGGTGCGAATCGGCATGCTTGCTGCGTGCCTCGATGCGCACCATGGACGCGGAAGTGTCCGGGCGTTCCACGACGTTCTCCGGCTCCAGCGGTTTCGTGAAGCTTGGCCAGCCCGTCCCTGAATCGAACTTGTCGGCTGAGGAGAAGAGCGGCTCCCCGGAGACGATGTCCACGTAAATCCCGGGGCGCTCGTTGTTCCAGTAGGCGTTCTTGAACGCCGGCTCGGTTCCTTTCTGCTGCGTCACCTCGTACTGGAGCGGCGTCAACTTCTTCCTCAACTCCTCCGGGGTGGCGGTGGGGTACGTGCGCTCGTCCGTGCCCGCAGCGGGCGTCGGCGTCGCAGGCTTCTCCGGGGCGGTCGTGCGCTCCTTGCCCCACACCTTGTCCAGGAACTGGTCGCGTCCCGAACCCAGGCGGTACTGCTTGTATCGGGTCGGGTTCTTCCTGCAGAAGTTCTGATGATACTCCTCCGCCTTGGTGAAAGACGTCAGCCTGACAATCTCCGTCACGATGAGCTTGCTGAACCGGCCCGACGCCGCGAGCTGCTGCTTGGACTCCTCCGCCAGCCGCTTCTGCTGGTCGGAGTTGTAGAAGATCGCCGTGCGGTATTGCGGGCCGCGGTCCACGAGTTGTCCCCCGGGGTCCGTCGGGTCAATCCGCCGCCAGAAAAGCTCCAGCAATTGCGAATAGCTCATCACCTTCGGGTCGTAACTCACTTGCACCGCTTCGACGTATCCCTTCTCCGCGTAATTGGTGTAGGTCGGGTTTGTCCCCGTGCCGTTGGCGTAACCCGAGACCACCGAGGACACTCCCCGCATTTCCTTGAACGGCGGCTCCATGCACCAGAAACATCCCCCTGCGAAAGTCGCCTGTTCCATCGTCTTCTGGCCTCCCGGATCACCCGCCTGAATGGTCTCATGGTTTGCCGCGTGTCCACAGCCTGCGAGCAGTGCGAGCGCCGCCAGCGCGGCGCCGCAGCCCAATAGCCGGATACTCTTCATGAAACGCCTCCTTGGGCAACGTTTCCCCGACGCCATGCGCCCCGCGGTATTCTCTCTCCCCATTTCCATAATGCCCCTGTCCATAATGCCCCTGCGGGTGGGCCGGGTCAAGATGCGGGGCAACAATGGCTACATGCAGACTCTTTCGGTCGTTTGCGTCCCAGAGGGACGCAGTGATAATAGGCAGGCGGCTTCAGCCCCTGCTACAAGATGGGGTACCCAGTTCTTTCGCGCGTCCCGTAGGGACGCGGTGAGACCGACTGAAAGCATCTTCCCTGCGTCCCTATGGGACGCACGAAGAGAAGACGAGAAGGACCCCAAGCAGGGGCTGAAGCCCCTGCCTATTATCGTGCCGTCCCTACGGGACGAACAGCCGGGCAGTCAGAGATTGACGTCACCGCTGGGCGACGATATGCTTCAGGAGCAAGACGCGCCGGTCTTCGACGGAGAGAGACTTACGCAGAACAATCAGCTAGGCCGACACACGCATGGACAAGCCACCCGGCAACGTGTTGATTGAGCGACGTCCGTCCCGATTCCCGCTTTGGTGGGCGGTCGGGGCGAACGGTCTCGTGTTCTTGCTCACCATTCAGTTCTACTGGGTGCCGCGTGGGTTGCCCATTCGACCGATGGGTTGGGCCTATTGGGTGTTCATGATTGCCATTGGGGGCTTGGCAGTTATTCCGTTGGCATTGCCCGCACTTTGGCGATGCCGGCGACTGGCGTGGGCATGGTTTGCCGTGGCGCTGGCGCTCACACCGCTGCCGCTGGCGACGGCGATGCTTCACCATGCAGAGTCTGTCCGCGGATTCATATTGGAGCCATGAGTTGTTGCCCTCACAGCGTCAGTTGAGCGAAATGTCAGCCTGCGTGCGGAAGAGAAGGTCCACGCTGTTTGAGGGGGGCGAGCGTCACGCCCAACCGCTGAACCCCTGCAGGGGGTGACGGACGATAGCCCACGGTGAGCGAAGCGAGCCGTGGGACCAAGCATCTCCCCAACCATCGAGCCCCCACAGGGGGCGATGGAATGCCGTGCGACTGTTCCGACGCCCCCTTCGGGGGCTCTCCTTGCTGGGAGGGACGTTTCCCCACGGTTCGCTTTGCTCACCGTGGGCTAAGCTCCGACGGCCGCTTCGCGGCCTGACACGCGCGGTGCGCGTAGGCGTGCCGGAACGAGAGCGTGGTATGTTGCAACCCTGCGGCCGGGAAGTGGCGGCGCAGTCGCTTGTCGAGCGCTGTCGGCCGGAGTACAATCACCTCCCTGGTGACAGCCGCTTTTCTTGAGGAGGAATCGCCCATGCAGTTCCGTTACCTTTCGTACGCCGATGTGGTGTCTGTGGATCTCAAGATGGCCGACATCGTGGCTATCGTCGAGGAAATGTTCCGGCAGAAGGGGATGGGGAAAGTGGAGATGCCCCCCAAGCCGGGGATTCATACGCAGCCCGACGCCTTCATCCACGCCATGCCCGCGTACATCCCGGAGATGAAGGCGGCCGGGATGAAGTGGGTGAGCGGCTATCCGGGCAACCAGAAGCGCGGCCTGCCGTACATCACCGGCCTGATGATCATGAACGATCCGGAGACCGGCATCCCGCTGGCCGTCATGGACTGCACCTGGATCACCGCCAAGCGCACGGGCGCCGCGACCGCCGTAGCCGCCAAGTACCTGGCTCGGAAGGACTCCACCAGTGTGGCCATCCTGGCCTGCGGCGTACAGGGTCGCAGCAACCTCGAAGCGCTGCGCGTAGTTCTGCCGGGGCTCAAGGAAGTCCGCGCGTATGACGCCTTCCCCGAGGTGCAGAAAAAATACCTCAAGGACGCGAAGGAGCAATACGGGCTTTCCGCCTACTCCGCAAAGGATGTACAGGACGCCGTCCGCGGCGCCGATGTCATCGTGACCTCCGGACCGCTCTTGCGCAACCCCAAGCCCCCCCTGCGGCTGGATTGGGTCAAGCCTAACGCCTTCATCTCCCCGCTGGACTTCGACTCCTACGTCCAGCCCGAAATATTCAAGAAGGCCGACAAGCTCTACACCGATGACATGGGGCAGCAGGCGTACTATGTCAAGGCCGGCTACCTCCAGCAGCTTCCGACCCCCATGGGCGACCTGGGCGAGATTGTCACCGGCAAGAAGCCCGGCCGCCAGAGCGAGCGGGAACTGACGATCTCGGTTAACCTGGGGCTGGCGCTCGAGGACATGGCCGTGGGGATTCAGGTGCTCCGCGCGGCGGAGAAGAAGGGGATCGGCACGCTGCTGAACCTCTAGAGCACTTTAATCTTTCATGGCTACGATGTGCGATAATGGCGAGGATAGCCAAGGCTTTTTTCGCCACTGCTTCGTAGGCATGGAAAGTTGAACTGCTCTAGCCCGCATTTCTCTCCTTCCGCGATCTCGCGGTGACATTAGAGCACTTTAATTTTTCATGGCTACTGTGTATGATAACAGCCATGAAACCCACATCCATAGATCTTCGCAAGAGAATCGTGGCGGCGCGACTGAAAGACCGCCAGTCCATGGGACAAATCGCCGAACGTTTCGGAATCGCCAAGGGCACGGTGCGGTTGAAGCCACAGAAGCCTGTGTGAGGGAATGCGAATGAGAGGCATGAGAGGGCAAAGCACAACGGGCGATACCGGATGGGCGGCGGGGAACGGGGAGGTCGTGAGGATCGGCGGCGCGCGGCCTGAGAGGGCGAGCGGTGCGCCGCGCGCGCCGGAGGGGTTCTGCCTGGACTGTCACACCGTCGCGGAACCGGCGGAGCGCCCACTGAAGTTCGGGCAGGGAGGGCGGTTGCTGATGATCTTTACGCTGACTGCGGCGTTTTTATCGGTTGTGGTCGGGGCAATGTTCTGGCCCATCCTGTTCGTCCTGGTCTGCGCGGTCATAGGGTATTCGATATGGCTTGGAATGCAGGCGCGGCAGCGCTGCCCGAAGTGCGGATCGCGGAACCTGATCCCATCCGACGCGCCCCGAGCAAGGGCAGAAATGCGCGGTGACGCTGATCGCGGAACTTAAATAGAAGCGGAGGGAAGCCATGAAGAGGGCTATGATCCTGATGATTGCCGCGGCGGTCGTGGCGGCGATGGGAGCGGCGGACGCGCGGGGGGAAGCGAGGGATTCGTACCGCTTCGCGCAGTCGGACCCGAATGCGCCGCGATTGAGCGCGGAGGAAGGGGCGGCTCTTCGCCAGAAGATCGCGGAGCGGCAGGCGCAGTTGGACACAGAGCGGGCGGGGGCGGTCGCTCAGGCGCCGACGCCGACGACGGCGGGGGTTCGATGGGAATATGCGGCGGTCTCCGATCTGCGGTTCGAGGCGACGAATGTTCACATCTACTCTTTCGAGTCGCCCGATGAACTGGTGCGACATGAGACGCGGCTGGACAACAACAACTCCTACGTCGAGTTCAACCGGAAGCTGTGCGGGGGGAAGCTGCCGGAGTATCAGGCGGCGCCGAACGCGCGGCTGAACCAGGAGACGATGATGCTGAACGCGGTGGGCGCGCGCGGGTGGGAGCTGGTGTCCACGCGCGAGAGCGGCGACGGCGCGAGCATCCTGGAGACGCGGTACCTTTTCAAGCGGCCGAGGTGACGCGCGGGGGCAACGACGGCGCGAGGCCGAAGGCGAGGCAAGTTCCGGGGCGGAGACGGCGAGGGGCCGCCGGAGATTTTTTCGACAGGCGGATGCGATGCGCGCAGGGGCGCGCGGAAGATAATCCACAGCGCGGCACACTGAGCATCCGTTTAGAAGCCCTCGGCCTTTGGCCGAGGACGCGGAGAGCTTCGAGCGATCCGGCGTTGCCTAAAACGTATGGCGAGGCTTGCGCGAGATTGCAGCCGAGACTCGGCGGTACGGACAACGGCCGCAATGCGCCCCGTTTTTCTGAGGCGCAGCGGAGCTTTATCGTTGGGACAGGCGTGTGCGCAATGTTTGTCGTTGTTGAAGACTTGGTCGTAGCGAACCGACATGGAGCGCTGAAGTACGCTAAGACCACGCATTATGCTTGGCCCCCTTCGAGGGGGCGCATGAAAGCCACGTGCTCTGCACGTGGATTCTTACCAGGGGGCTGTCCGTCGGCGTTCTCGGCGTCCAGAAAGCGGAACAGGTTGTCAAAGTGGTCCCACATCGCCTTGAAGGCGCGCACCGGATCGCGCGAGGCGATGGCCTGCGCCACTTCGATGTGGCTCACTGTCCTCCCGTCCGCGCGAATCGCCGCATTCCCCTTGCGGACCTGTTCGGGAGAAATCGTCAAGTACATCGTGCCCGCGCTCTCCACGACGCGCGCGATCTCTCGATTGCGGGACAACTGGACGACCTTGCGATGAAAGTGGCTCTCCGATTCGCTCCGTTCGTCAAGGGCCTCGGCCTTTGCTGCCTTGTCGATGGCCGCTCCCAGTTCCAGGAGTTCCTTCACTTCCTGCTGGGTGGCCTTGGTCGCCGCCATCGCCGCTGCGCCGGACTCGATGGTCCGCCGGAATTCCGCCAGCTCAACCGTTTCCTCCAAACCCAGTTTCCGCACGAACGCCCCGACGTGAGGGATCTGCTCCACCAGTCCCTCGCCTGCGAGCCGCGTGAGGGCGTCGCGGACCGGCGTGCGGCTGAATCCGTATTCGCTCGCGATGGCGCGCTCGTTCAGTTGCGCTCCCTGGGGGAGCCGTCCGGAGACGATGGCTTCGCGAATCGTCTGATGGGCCGTGCCAGCCTGATTCTGGCGCACACCATATTTTAGGAAGATCGGGTCGTTCATACTTGACATTGCAGCTCCTGGCCAATACAATTGCACGCATACGGTATACCAGTATGCCAACAGGCGACTCCCATGTCAACTACCGGTATTCAAGTTAGTTGTGCCAAATCCGAACAGTATGTTCTTGGAGATTGCTGATGAGTAAGCGGCAGGAACGCAAGGTCTATCTTAACGGAAAATTTGTCGCGGAGAAGGACGCCCGAATCTCAATCTTCGATTCGGCGCTGATGTTCGGGGACATGGTTTTTGAAATGACGCGCTCCTTCAACGGAAAACAGTTCATGCTGAAAAGTCACCTGGAGCGCCTCTATCGCGGCATCAAGCAGTTGCAGATTCCGCTGACGGTGACGATGGAGGAAATGGAGTCGCTGGTCTATGAAACGATGAAGGCCAACCTGCCGGCGTTCGACTCCCATGACGAGCACCGCATCATGATTAACGTGTCGCGCGGACCGCTGGGCATGTATGAGCGCGTGTTTGGCGGCAAGATCGAACCGACGGTGGTGATCGCGGACTTTCCGGTGAAGTGGACCGTGGCTGGCGTCGCCCATCTCTACGACGAAGGCGTGCACGCCGTAGTCCCGTCCCAGCGGGCAATCCCGTCGTGGTTGCTGGAGAACAAGATCAAGAACCGCAGCCGCATGCACCTGATGATGGCGAACCTCCAGGTCTCCCAGGTGGCCGACCCAAATGCTTGGGCGCTCCTTCAGGATCCGGATGGGTTCATCGCCGAGGGGACGGGCGGGAACTTCTTCATCGTGCAGAACGGCCAACTGTTCACGCCGGAGCCGCGCAACATCCTGCGCGGAACGAGGCGCGCTTACGTGCTGGCGCTGGCCGGACGGCTGGGGATTCCCGCTTTCGAACGGAATATTGAGGTGTACGACGTGCTGCATGCCGACGAGGCCTTCTACACTTCCACGGGGTTCTGCATGCTCCCCTGCACGATGATTAACGGTCTGCCCATCGGGGATGGCAAGCCTGGCAAGATGTTCTCACGCCTGATCAGGGCGTGGAGCGACGAAGTCGGCGTGGACATCATTGCTCAGACGAGGGCGTTCGCCGCGGAGATCGGCGACACCGGCGGAACGAACATGTATCGGTTTGGCGCGCCGGTGAAGAAATGAATTCCCGTGAGCGTTTCGCCGCCACAGTCGCCTTCCAGCCCGTGGATCGTCCTCTCATGGACTATCGCGGTGAGCCGGCCGTTGACAGCGCACTGTGCCATCGCCTGAGAGCGGCGGACCTGGACGCGGCTCTTGATGTGATGGCCGTTGACCTCCGTGTGATCGCCCCGACCTATGTCGGTCCTGCGCTGGCAACAGACGTTGCGGGTGAGGAACGCGACGTATGGGGCATCGTGCGCAGGCCGGTTGCCAACCCTACTGGCACGCATATGGAGCCGGTGAATCGGCCGTGGGCCGAGATGCGCAGTGTCCGCGAAGTTGAAGCCTACCCCTGGCCGCGCGCGGATTGGTACGACTTCTCGGCCTTCCCCGCCTTGTGCGACCGCTACCGCGAGTCTGTCGTGGTTTTCGGGCGGGCGGGTATGATGGATCTCATTAACGGGGTTTCATTCGGCCGCGGAGTGGAGCAGGTCTTGCTCGACATCGCCTCACGGGATGACGTGGGGCTCGCGCTTTTCCGCAAGCGCTTCGAGTTCATGTTCGAATTCGCGCGCCGCGGACTTGAATCGGCGCAGGGTCGCGTGGACATCCTTTTCTTCGGCGAGGACCTGGGCACCCAGCAGTCGCTCATCATATCCCCCGCGACCTGGCGAGAAGTCTTCAAGCCGTACATGGAGCAGATGATCGGCCTCGCCCATCAATTCGGCGCCAAGGCCATGATGCACTCCTGCGGCAGCGTGGCGGCGCTGATCCCGGAGTTCATCGAACTCGGCTTGGACGCTCTCCAGGCGGTCCAGCCGATGGCCGCGGAGATGACGCCGGAGACGCTCGCGCGCCGGTTTGGCGGACGCCTTGTTTTCAACGGCACTATGGACACCCAGGGGACCCTGCCGTTCGGCACGGTTGAAGAGGTCAGGAATGAGGTCCGCAGCCGCAAGAAATGCTTCGCATCGTGCGGGGGTTTCATTCTTGGGCCGTGCCATAACATCCAGACGGACACACCGATTGAGAATGTCCTGGCGTTGTACTCGGAAGGCGCAAAGGGGCCGTCCTGATTCGACGTGGAGCAGCGCTTCATGTCCGTGCGCGCCGGTGGGCGCTCGCCTCTGGCAATTGCCGCAGGAAATGTGGTCAAATAGTTTAGTCGGCCGCCCATCCGCACAAGCCGAAAAAGTCAGAAGGGAAGGAGTTCTGCCGATGATTTCGATTTCCGCTTTCCCCCGCTGCTGGATCGAGAAGATCTCCAATGGGGAGATGAGCCTGTTCGAGTGGATTGACATGTCCGTCCAGCTCGAATGCGAGGGGCTGGAGTTGTACTCCCGCTTCCTGACATCGCACGAACCCGCGTATCTCGCCGACGTCCGCCGCCGCATCGAGTCGCTGGGCATGAGGGTGTCCATGGTGTGCTACGCGCCGGATTTCACGATCCCCGACGCCGCGGCCCGCAAGAAGGAAGTCGAACGGCAGAAAGAAATGATTCGGGTGACGGCCGCGTTGGGCGGCGGGTTCTGCCGAACGCTCTCCGGGCAGCGCCGCGCCGGAGTCTCCGTGCCGCAGGGAGTGGACTGGGTGGTCGGCTGCATCGAAGCCTGCCTGCCGACGGCGGAGGCGATCGGCGTGAAAATGGCGATGGAGAACCACTATAAGGACGCCTTCTGGGAATTCCCCGAGTTCGCCCAGAAGAGCGAGGTCTTCCTGGCCATCCTCGACCGTATTCCCAGCCCGCACCTGGGGGTGCAGTTCGACGCCTCCAACGCGCTGGTCGCGGGCGACGATCCGGTGGAGTTGCTGAAGCGCGTGATTCGACGCGTCATCACGTGCCATGCCAGCGACCGCTACCTCCTGCCGGGCACGACGATCGAAGAGATGCGCCAGGCGGACGGCACCCTCGGATATCCCAAGAACCTCCACCACGGCGTCATCGGCCGGGGAATGATAGATTACGACTCGGTGTTCCGCCTGTTTGCCGCCGCGGATTTCAACGGGTGGGTCTCCATCGAGGACGGGATGAACGGAATGGAGGAGATGAAGGAGTCGGTGGATTTCCTCAAGCGCATGCGGCGCAAGTATTGGGGCGCACCCAAATGAAGCGGATCGGCGTCATTCAGATCTGGCAGGAATCCAACTGCTTCAATCCCGTTCTGACGACGCTGGAGGATTTCAAACGCTTCGGCCTTGTTGCGGGCAAGGACGTCTTGGAGCAATTCGGCGATTCGGACGAGCTCGGCGGGTTCGTTTCCGGAGTCGGATCGTGGCGCGAGGTCGGCGAGTCGGTGGGGGTGCTGCGCGCCGTCACCTGGCCGGGAGGACCTGTGGCGAAGGACGTCCTGGACTGGTTCATTCGGGCTGTTCGTGAAGAGCTCCGGAAGGCGGGCCCTCTGGACGGCCTGCTTTTCTCCCTGCACGGCGCTCTGATTTCCGAGAATGAGGCGAATGCAGACGCCTCCCTCCTGGAGGCGGCCAGAGAGGTATTGGGTCGGAAGATTCCGATCGTGGCGACGGTTGATCTGCACGCGTTCATCACCCCCGAGATGCTTCGCAATGTTGACGCATTGGTCGCCTATCACACGAGTCCGCACATTGACCGGCGCGAGACCGGCCGGCGCGCGGCGCGTGCGTTGGAAAGGCTGTTTGACGGCGCGCGCCCGGCGTGCGCCGCGGTTCGATTGCCGATGATCTCCATCGCCGAGGCGCAGAACAGCTTCGGCCCGCTGCTGAAGCCGGTTTTCAAGCGCCTCCGCGAACTGGAAGCGCGCAAGGAGATTCTCAGCGCGGCGGTGCTGATGACCCAGCCGTGGCTGGACGCGCCGAGATTGGGCTGGACGACGTTGGTCATCTCCGACGGCGACGCGTCTCTCGCCCGGTCGCTGGCCGATGAGCTGGCCGATGCCTGCTGGTCTCGGCGGGAGCGGATGCGGGTAGAGTTCTGCGGCGCTGAGGAGGCGGTCACGCGGGCGCTGGCTGCTCGCAGGAAGCCGGTCGTCATTGCCGACGGGGCGGATGCGACGAATTCGGGCGCCGGCGGCGACAGTACGCACCTCCTGCGCGCCATGATCGGGAGGGATATTCCTGAGGGGGCGCTGGCCATCATGGTTGACCCTCAGGCGGTGGCCCAGGCGAAAGCGGCGGGGGCGGGCGCGGAGTTCAAGTTTGCCGTTGGAGGAAAGCGCGACAATATCTTCTCGAAGCCGCTCGACGTGGCGGGGCACGTGGTCTCCCTGCAACCGGCGCGCTATGTTCTCTCGGGACACCTGGGAGATCAACTCCCCGTCAAGATGGGCCTGAGCGCCACCGTCCGCATCCGCGACGTGACGCTGCTCCTGGTGGAATTCCCTGGTCCGGGCAGCAGCCCGCAGATGTATCGGTGCGTCGGACTGGAGCCGAAGGAATTCAAGATGGTGGTGGTAAAATCCCCCGCCGGATTCCGCGCGGAGTATGAACCGTTTGCCGCCGAGATCATTCTGACCGACTGCCCCGGCTGCGCGTCGCCGCGGTTCTCGGACATGCCGTACAAGAAGATCACCCGTCCGCTCTGGCCGCTCGACAAAATTGAGGATTGGCGGAACGCATGGCCTCCGGAAGAGCGCTGATCGCTGAAATCAATGAATGGACCGGGACGAGCGACCAACTCGCCTTCTGGTGGCTCGGCCAGGCTGGCGTCGCGATAAGAATGGCGGGCAAGACGGCTTATATTGACCCCTATCTGTCTCCGCACCCGGAACGCCAGTCGCCGCCGATTCTCGAACCGTGCGAAGTGACAAACGCCGACTTTGTCCTCAGCACTCATGAGCACGATGACCACCTGGACCTTGGGGCGTTGCGCGGCATCGCCGCCGCTTCGCCCGGGGCAATCTTCATCGCGCCTCGCCCATGCCGGGAAAAGCTCGTTGGGATCGGCGTCGCTCCGGCGCGCATCGTGGGCTTGAATGACGAAGAGACGCACACGGCGGGAAAGCTGCGCATCACCGCGATCAAGGCCAAACACGAAGCGTTTGACCGGACCGCGGAAGGGATTTATCCGTACCTCGGATACCTCCTGCGCTCGAAAGAGTTCTGCGTCTACCACAGCGGCGACACGCTGAATTACGAGGGCCTTTTGACGCGCCTTCAGCAATTCGGCGTCGGCGTGGCCTTCCTCCCGATCAACGGGCGGGACGCGGCGCGCTTCCGCGCCGGTTGCCTGGGGAACCTGACGTATCAGGAGGCGGCGGAGTTGGCGGGGGAGTTGCGCGTCCAACTGGCCGTGCCGGTCCACTATGACATGTTTGCCTCCAACAGCGAAGACCCCGTGAAGTTCCTGGACTATCTTGGCGCGAAGTTTCCCAGAATCGCTTCCTGGGTCGGCGCCGCAGGTCAGCGGGTAGTAGTGACGAGAAAGGGCCGGGCATGAGAAGTTCCAAGGAGCAACTTGCGCGCGCGCGGGAGGTGATGCCCGGAGGCGTCAACTCCTCCACGCGCCTGAATGAGGCGATCGGGACGCCCTTTTTCGCGTCGCGCGCGAAGGGCAGCCGCGTGTGGGACATCGAGGGGCGCGAGTTCATTGACATGTGCTGCGCGCACGGCGCGGGCCTGCTGGGTCACGCGCACCCGGCCGTTGATGGCGCGGTCCGAAAGGCCACGTCCATCGGCTACGTCAACTCTTTCGAGACGGAGTATCACGAAGAGCTCGCGCGAAAGGTGTGCGAGGCCATCCCCTGCGCCGAAAAGGTGCGCTTCTGCTCGTCGGGGTCGGAGGCGACGCTCCACCTCATCCGCGGCTGCCGCGGCTTCACGGGCCGGAAGAAAATCATCCGCTTCGAAGGGCATTTCCACGGCTACCACGAACTCATCTATATCGGCGGCAGCCCCGCCGCCTCGGCGCTTGGGCAGAACCGGATCAGCCCCTGCATCGAATCGGCGGGCATCCCGGAGGAATTCGCCGGGCTGGTCGTTTCGATCCCCTTCAACGACCCGGCGGCCCTCGAACGGGCGATCCGGGAACATGGCCGGGAGACCGCCCTGGTCATTCTGGAGCCGATCAACTATAACTGCGCCTGCGTCAAGCCGCAGGAGGCTTTCCTGGAGCTGCTCCGCAAGCTCACCCGGGAGGCGGGAATCCTGCTCTTCTTTGACGAGATTCAGTCGGCGTTCAAGAAGTCCCGCGGCGGGGCGCAGGAGGACTTGGGCGTCGTGCCGGATGTCTGTACGGTGGGCAAGGCGCTGGGCGGCGGCTTTCCGCTGTCGGCGTTCTGCGGCCGGGCGGACATCATGGACATATTCAAGCCGGTCGGCCCGGTCCAGCACAGCGGCACATTCAACGCGCACCTGGTCCCCGTGCTGGCCGGATTGGCCTTCATGAACGAAATCGCAAAGCCGGGATTCTACGCGCATTTGCAGAAGCTGGAGGCGCATCTCCACGAGGGGCTGGACCGCATCATCTCGTCCCACGGCCTCAACATGGTCGTTCCCCACCACGGCGCGCGTTTTGACATCCTCCTGGGGAGGAAAACCCCGGCGGCGCGCTATGATGAGACCTTCTGTCACAAGAAGTCCGTCATGCTCAAGTTCATCCGGGGATGCTGGGAGCGCGGCGTCTATTTCCACGACTACGGCGGGAGCCCGGTCCACCACGGCTATTCCGTCCAGCATACTGCGAAGGACATGGACGCGGTGCTCAATGTGATGGAGGAAGTGCTGGCGGGGCTGAAAGAGGAGTTGCGGTGAAAATGTCAGAAGAGCATCCCATCTTCTCCGTCAGCCAATACACCACGTTTCCGCTGACTTTCGAGCAGGACGTGGGACTGTACCGCGCGTTGGGCGTGGAGGGGATCGAGGTTTGCGAGGAGAAGCTCTCGGCGGACCCGGCCCGCGCGCGGGAGCAGTTGGCGATGGTGGCGGCGAGCGGCCTGCGCGTGACGAGCGTTCAGCCCCGCATCCATTCCCCCTTTCCCCACCTGTGGACCGCCGAGTCCGATCCGAAAGACCCTGCCGGGCGGATGGAGCGATTCCGCCGGACCATTGACCTGTTCTCGGAATGCTTTCCGGGGAAAGACATCCGGATGGTCGCGGGGGGCGGCATCGCGCCCAACTACGATTTCTGCTCGGCCCACAGGATCGCGCGCGAGTTCTTCCGGGAGATCTCGGACTACGCCGCCGACCGGGGAGTGCGCATCGGGTTCGAGCACCTGAGTCCCGTACTGATGAATGCCTTCACCTTCATCTGCGCGTTCGATGAGGCCATGCGTCTGGTCGAGGAGGTGGACCGGCCCAATTTCGGGCTTTGTCTCGACGTCTGGCACATCTGGCGCGAAGCGGGCATCGAAGAGCGCCTGGCCCGCGCGCGCGACCGGGTCTTTGCCGTTCACCTGGCCGACTGGCCCGCCCACGAGCCGAGGGGATTCATGGATCGGCTCCTCCCCGGTCAGGGGATCATCCCTCTGCCGGCGCTGCTGGGGGCGATCGAGCGCACCGGGTATCGCGGCGCGTACTGTCTGGAAGTCTTCTCGGACCGAAGCTTGCCCGACTCCCTCTGGAATGCCGACCTGGCCCAAGTCCTCAGGCAGGGTCGCGACGGCTTTGGCCGGGCATGGGAGGCGCGTGGCCTCGCTGGAAAGGAAGGGCATGGCCGCTGAAAGCAGGTGCTCTGCGCAGGAGCCGTAAGTGGCGCGGACTATCCAGTCCGCGTCCCGCGCCGCAGGCGCGGGAGAGGCGGAAGCGGAAGGAACGCACAATACTCGCGGGTTGGATAACCGCGCCACTTCACCTGTTGTGAGCGGCCACACCCGAAAGGAGAAACAATGAGCGGACTTGTCGCAAACAAAATCGCCCTTGTGACGGGCTCCTCCTCCGGGATCGGGCGCGGGATCGCCAAGGTCCTTGCGCGGGAGGGGGCCGACGTCGTCGTTCACTGCAACTCCAGCCTTGCCGGCGCGAACGCCACCGCGGAGTGGATCAGGCGCGCGGGCCGCAAGGCGCATATCGTCCAGGCCGACCTCCGCGTCACATCGGAGGTGGACAAGCTCTTCCGTCAGGCGCTGGAGACGTTCGGACGAATTGACATCCTCGTCAACAACGCCGGCATCACCACGCGCAGGCCCTTCCTGGAAACGGACGAGAACTTTCTGGACGAGATGCTGGCCACGGATGTAAAGGGGGTCTTCTCCTGCGCGCGCCGGGCAGCGGCCGTGATGAAGGAGCAGAAGTGGGGGAGGATCATCAATATCTCCTCGCTTCACGACATGCTCACCAGCCACGAGTTCTCCATCTACGCCGCCGCCAAGGGGGCGGTCAGCCGCCTGACGGCGGGGATGGCGATTGACTTGGCCGACTACGGGATCACGGTCAACGCCATATCCCCCGGCTGGGTGCCGGTGGAGAATGAGGGAGTGTACCCCAAAAAGCTCTTCGACGGTTTCTGCGCGCATACTCCGGTGGGGCGTCCCGGCACGCCGGAGGAAGTGGGCGAGCTTGCCGCCTTCTTGGCCTCGGACCGCGCCGCCTGGCTGACCGGTCAGGTCATCCATCTCGACGGCGGCATGTCCTGCATGATCAACATGCCGTCGCGACGACGAGACAGGGAAATCTACGAACCGGAGAAGGGTTAGCAGGCTGTCTGAAAGAACAATGGCGCGGGTTATCCAACCCACGCCATTGTCTGCGTTGTGATGCCAGTTCTAACCTCCTACCCCTCCGGCAATTCCATCTCATACCGATACGAGTCGGTCACAATCTCGCCGCCGGGGTAGTAGGCATCGAAGAGCCGGTCAATCCGCGCCTCGGTCGGGAAGATCACCGGATTCCGCCCCAAGACCGCACTGCTACGGGCGCCTCTCGGCCCTCCCCTGGATAGGGGAGAAGCGTCTTGCCGGTTCGCTCAACTGCTTCAGCCGCCGGGCCAGTTCCTCCTGCGCCGCCTTCGAATCGAGGAGTTGCTTTCGAAGACGCTCGACGTCCCCCTGCGCCGCGGCACGGGCCGCGATCTCCGCCCTGGCGTTCTCCGCGCGCAGCGACTCGACCTGCGCGGCGGCTTCCTGGTGCTTCTGGTTGAAATCGTCGCGCTGCGCCTTCAATTCCTGCGCAAGCCAGCGTACCTTGGTCAACTGTTTCAGCAGTTGCTTGCTCTGCTCCTCATGTTTGCCGGCGGCCTCGGCCTTTTCCTGAAGCGCCGAGCAGACCTTCTCGATGGCGCGAATGCGCTCTGCGCGTTCCTCCATGACACGGCGCAGTTCCTTCGATTCCTCCTCCGCCTTGGCAAGCGCGTCCGCGCTGGCGCGCGCGGCCTCATTTTCCTCCTGGAGGCGGCGCAGTTGCGCGTTGAGTTGCTCGATGGTCCCTGTGCGTTCCTTGAACCGCGCCAGGAGCTGCGCCCGTTGCACGCGCAGGTTCTCCGACGTGCGTTTGAGATCGGCCAACTCGGTGTTGAGCGACTCCATGCTCTGACGGATGTGCGCGCGGTCGTCGGCTTCATTCTGGAGGCGCGCGCTGATGCTGCGCAGTTCGTCTCCCTGCGTCCTGGCCTCCGCCGCGAGGCGGTCTCTCTCCATCTCGGCCGCGACGCGGGCCTGATCCAGGCTCTCCTTCGACGTCGCCGCGTCCGCCTCCGTCCTCTGTCGCGCCGCGCTCTCCTCTGCGAGCCGGTCGGCCATCCGGCGAAGCTCCTCATTGGCCGCGCTGATTTGCCGCTCCAGTTCGCTCCCTTGCCGAAGGATCGCATCCCTCTCGCGCTCCGTGGCGGCCAGTCTTTCGAGCGACTGGGACTGCTCCGACCGGAGCGACTCGATCGCCGTGGTCATTTCGCGCGTCTGGTCCCGTGCGGAATCCAGCGCGTCCTGTAGTTCCTTCGCGCGGCGACCGGACGCCTGGCGTTCCGCGGCGGCGGATTCGACCATTCGGGCGGACGCGGCGATCTCGTCGCGCAGGCGCCGGTTCTCGCCGCTGGCCCGGTCGAGGTCGGAGCGCGCGGCGCTAATCTCCTTCTGGAATGCCTCCAGGGCGTCCTCTTTGCCCTTGAGCAACTGGGCGAGACGCTCCCGTTCGGAGGAGAGCGTGTCGCGCGCCTTTTCCGCTCCTTGGAGCTGCGTCGCGAGGCCCGCCAACTCCTCCTGCTGTCGGGCGCCGTCGGCCGAGGCCTTGCGTAGTTGCGATGCCGCCGCGTCCCGCTGGGCGACCGCCTCGGAGACCGAGGCGCGCAAGCGTGTCTGCTCTTTCTGGTGGGACAGCAGTTCCGAGCGGACTCCCGCGATCTCGGACTCCATCTTCTGTCGCGCGCCCGTCTCGGTATCGAGGCGCGTCTGCGCCTCCGCCAGCTTGGCGGCCTGAGCGTCAAGTTCCGCCCGCGTCCGGTCCGCGCGCAACTGCAACTGATCGCGCGCCTGCGCGATCTCGGTAAGCTCCTTCTCCAGACGCGCCTTGGCGGCGCCAAGGGTGGCCTGCGCCTGGGCGGCCTTCTCGACTTGCGCCGCCGCCCCCTTGAGTTCTGCCGTGCGCTTCTGGAGCGTGGTGTTGAGTTCAGTGACCTGCGTAGACAGCGCATCGCACGCCTGGTTGCGTTCGGTCAGCGCGGACAGCGCAGTCTCGTGATCCTTCCGAAGCTGCGCCAATTCGGATGCAATGGCCTGCTGTTCGGCTTTGGCCTTCTGCACTTCGGACGTGCGGCGGAGGAGTTCCTCCTGCGCCGTCTTCTCTCGCGCGGAGAGCTTGTCGTGCGCTTTGACGCGCGCGGAGAGCTCATTGTGCAGTTCGGCGACCTGCGTAGACAGCGCATCGCGTGTCTGCTTGCTTTCGGTCAGCGCGGACTGCACAGCCTCGCGGTCCTTCCGAAGCTGCGCCAATTCGGATGCAACAGTCTGCCGGTCGGCTTCGGCCTTCTGCAGCTCGGTGGCGCGGCGGAGGAGTTCCTCCTGCGCCGCTTTTTCGCGCGCGGAGAGCTGGTCGTACGCCCTGGCGCGCGCGGAGGCTTCATGGCGCAGGGCGGCGAGTTCGCCCGTAATCCGGTCGCGCTCCAGGCGTATGGCCGTGCCCAGTTGTTGCGCCGCTTCGAGCTCCTTCGCGAGTCGTTCAAGCGCCAGGCGGCCCTGCGCCGTCGCCTCTTCTTCGCGATGCAGTTGCTCCAGCGTTGCCGCCAGTTGCGCGTCGCGCGATTGAACGGCGCCGGTGAGTTCCTCGACCTTGCGTTGCGCCGCGCCGCGAGCGGCCTGCTCCCGCGCCAAAACATCCTTCGCAGCCGAGAATTCCGCCTGCTGCGCTTCCAAAGCCTCCAGGGCCTTCGACCGCAAATTCAGCTCGTTCCGAACGGACTCCGCCTCGGCGCCAAGCCGGGCGTAAACTTCCTCCTGTCGCTTTCGCGCATCTTCGGAACTCTGGAGAGCGTCCGCCTGGGCTTTCAGTGCGGCGTCCTGTCGCGCGCGCTCCGTCGTGAGCGCGGCCAGAGTCAGGTCGCGCTCAGAGAGATTCTCCCGGAGCCGCTTCTCCGTCGCTTCCGCCGTCGCGCGGTTTGCCGTCTCGCGTTTGAGCGCCGCCTTGAGTTCTGCAAGCTGGGCGCCCGCGGCCTGAGCCTCCTTCTCATGTTGGGTGACGCGGGTTTGGAGTTCCCATGAGACCTTCTGCGCCTCCGCAACTTCCTGCCGCAGGCGCTCGCGTTCCTGCTGCGCCTGCTGAAATGCGCGCTCCTGGTCGGAGCCGGTGGTTCGATGCTTTTCGATGTCGCCGGCAAGGTCCTTCACGCGCCGATCGAGCGCCGCGTGCTCGCGGGAAATGGTCTCAATCTGACTGCGCAGTGCAGAGGCTTCCTGGATCGCCTGTTCGCGCGCCGCGTTGGCCGCTTCGAGGTGGCCGTTTGCGGTCTCGAGTTCCGTGGCAGTCTGCTCCCATTCACGTCGCACGCCATCCTGCTCGGCGCGCAATGCCGTTTCCGCGGCCTCGCGGTCGCGGAGGCGGCTCTCAAGCAGGTTCTTCTCTTCGGACCACTTCTGCTGAGCCTGGGTGAACGCGTCCGCCGTCCGGCGGAGCGCATCGTTCTCCTGGCGAAGCGCGGCGTCCGCCTCCGGCGCAGGCGCTTCGATGAGGCGGGGCGTCGCCAGGGCCTGTTGAAGCGCGGCCTCGCGCTCTGCTGCCAGCTTCTCCAGGGCAAGCCGCTTCGCATCGAGTTCGGCGACGGCCTGGCGCGATGCCTCGACCTCCCGAAGCAGTTCCTCGCGCTGCCGCTGCGCTTGGGACTGTTCGTCAACCTTCTGGCGGAGTTTAGCGGCGGCGCGCTCCAACTCGGCCTCTTGCGCCTTAAGTCGCTCGGCGAGGTTCGCCTGTTCCGCGGTCAGTTCCTCAACCCTGCGGCGACCGTCGGCAACTTCCTGCTGGAACTGATGGAGGGTGACGACATAGGGGGTAACGTCCCTGATGGAGGCTTGCAGCGCCGGTTTGCCCATCCAGTCGGTCTTCGCGACGTGTATCCTGAAAATGACCTCTGTTCCGTCCTTCTTGCGGAACCGGACCTGGCCGCCCTGCATCAATTGGGCCCAGTTCTGAAGGTGCCCTTCCATGCGGGTCTTGAGGTCGTCGCCGAGCATTCGCTCGGCGCGGGGATTCATGAAGCAGATCTTGCGGTTCTGGTTGAGGACGACGATGGGATCAAGGAGGTTCTGGACGAGCGCGGCGCATTCCGCGTTCGCGATATCAATAGCCGACCCTGCCGATGTGGAGCCTTCAGCGGACATAGGTTGACATCCGAACGGGTACACTGGAAGCGATGGATGCGGCGTTAACAGCGACCTCAAAGTATACCTCTACCACGCATTGCGGAGAATGTCAACGCCGGCGATGGACCCGGCGGTTGAGGAGGGGAGCGTCCCGCAAGGCCCCGTCGCGTTGTTGCCTCCGGCGACCCGGTACGGAGAACATTGATTGCCTTGAGTACGCGACGGTCAGCAGCGGGGCCACCGCGGATGGGCTGGCCACTTGACAAGTGCTTGAGCACGGCGTAGCATAACCTTGGGCCTCCGTTATGGAACATAGTCGCGCCGCCGCGTAACTCCTTGCCCACTTGTGAGTTGCGCCCCTGGAGGGCAAGAGTGGCTTCAAGACAGGGTGTACGACTTCTTGCTGCAGTAATCGCCCTTCTAACGATTGGGACGGGTGCTCTCCAGGCGGCTCCATTTGACCGGCAGATAGCATTCAAGCAACCGGATGGGACGGTTGTGCAACTGCACGGCTGGGGCGACGAATTCTATGCCGTTTTCGAGACGCTGGACGGATATGCGGTAGCCTTCGATCCGGGCAAGAAAGCATACTGCTACGCGAAGCTTTCGAATGACGGCAGTCGTCTGGTGCCCACGCACCTGCAGGTAGGCAGGGACGACCCGGGAGCTTTGGGGGCGCCCAGGCATCTGCGCATCAGTTCCGCGGGAAGAAAGGCGCAGGTCGCCGAACGATACAAGCGCTGGAACAATGCGACGCGGCTTTCCGAGCGTTGGGCGGCCCAGAAGGCGCTGCTGCACGCCGCGGAAACGAACTCGCCGCAAAGCGGCCCCCTCCTTGCGCCGCCGCCGGCTCCCACCACCGGTTCCAAAGTGGGCCTGTGCCTCCTGATTGATTTCCAGGACGATGTCGCCACCGTCCCACGCGCGGATATTGACTCCTTCTGCAACGGCGCCGGATACACCGGCTACGGCAACAACGGGTCGATCAAGCAATACTTCCTCGACGTCTCCAACGGCGTCCTGACGTACACGAACGTTGTCACCGCGTACATCAGGATCCCCAACTCCCTGCACCCGAAGAGCTATTACAACGATACCAGCAAAAACTGCGGGACGCAGGGCAACTTGCTCATTCGCGACGCCATCACCATCATGAAGGCCCTGCCGAATTACGCGACCGAGATCCTCCCCACGTTCGGCAGCCTCGACGTGGACGGCAGCAACAACGTCGTTGCCTGCAATGTCTTCTATGCCGGCGGGAACGGGGACGTCTGGAATTACGGCCTGTGGCCGCACTCCTGGTCGCTCTACAACGTCGGCGCGCAGGAGCTTTCCTCGGGCGGCAAGAAGGTGTGGGACTACCAGATCACCAATATCGGGTCCTCGCTCGAATTGGGCACCTTCTGCCATGAAAACGGACACATGCTGTGCAATTTCCCTGACATCTACGACTACGACTACGATTCGACGGGAGGCGCCGGCATGTTCTGCCTCATGAACAGCGGCGGGCATGGGACGAACCCGGTTCAGGTGTGCGCCTATCTGAAACGCGCCGCCGGTTGGGCTACCACCACGGAAATGTCGAGTTCCACGGCCGTTACGGCATCGCTGGTCTCCTCCGGCGAGGGCTTCAACCATTTCTATCGCTACGCCAAGCCGGGCGTCCCGACGGAGTACTACCTTATCGAGAACCGGCAGGCGTCCGGACGCGATGCCAATCTGCCGGCCTCCGGCGTGGCCGTCTGGCATATTGACGAACTGGGGGACAAGGACGATCAAAGCCTGGCTCACAACGGCACGCACGCCAACTACGAGGCCACGCTGGTTCAGGCGGACAACCTCTGGCATTTTGAGGGGAACGTGAACGAAGGCGATGCGTATGACCTGTTCTACAGCGGCAACACAGCCGCAACCTACGCCGACGTTCTCACGGACGGCTCCGCTCCCGATGCCCAATGGTGGGACGGAACTAACTCCGGCCTGAAACTGCATCACTTCAGCGCCAGCGGGACCACGATGACTGTGGAAGTCGGCGTGCCTGCGCCGGTGCTGGATGCTGAACCCCCGACCACCTCCGGCACGAGCAACACCCTCTCATGGTCGGCCGTGGCGAACGCCGACAAGTACTGGGTGGAGTATGACACGACGAACCTGTTTACCTCTCCCGATGGCAACAGCGGCTGGATCGCCGGCCTGTCCAGGGAATTTGCAGGCTTGACGGGGGGCGCGACCTATTGGTATCGAGCCAAAACCCGCGTCCCCCTGCCGGCCGTCGCAACGACATGGGCACAGAGCAGCGAGGCGGAGTTCCTGACAGATTCCCTGACCAACACGGCCGCCGCCAGCAACAGCGTGACGCTCGGCTTCACTTTGAGTCCTGTCGCAAGCACGGTCGGCACGGCGGCAAACACGTACGGCCCGCGCGCGGGAATGACCGAGTTCAACGTCCACCAATGCGCCACGAACAGCACTCTGACCAAGATCGAGGTCTATCTGGTGATCTCCTCCTCAACGGCGTTGCAGTTCGTGGTCTATGAGTCCACGTCGTATACGGGAACCTACAACCAGATTCACTGTACGACGCTGGCCAGTTCGGGAACCGGCACGGGGTTCTATAGTTCGGGCACGATCTCGGTGCCGCTGCTGTCGGGGAGGTACTACTTTATCGGCGTCGCGTACCAGGGGACGGCCACCGACGCGGTGAACACCGCAGGCGCCGGCTCGACCACGGCCTTTGGAACTGCGCGTGGGGGGGGATATGCCGGGGCGTACTATCCCTCTCCGTCGGCATTCGGTGGGAGCGGGATAGAAGACAACCCGTATCGCCTGTATCAGCGGCTGACGACCAGCACGCCCACTTACTCGAGCTCCGGCACAACGGTTTCAACGGCGATCACCCCGGCCTCCCTTGACCGCTGGACAACGCTGACGTTCAGCAAGACTACGCCCGCCAGCACAACGCTGACGGTGGACGTGCTCGACAGCGCCAACAACGTGTTGGCGAGCAATGTCGCGTCCAACACGGACCTGAACAGTCTGGGCATCACGCAATCCTCGATCAAGCTGCGCGCCAATCTGGCGACGGGCAACACCGCCGTCAGTCCGGCCCTCGAGGACTGGGTGGTCCGGTGGTTCTCCTCTTCTTCATATGCGGAAAGCGCCTGGTCGAGCGCGGAGTCCTCTTTGCAGACACTGCCTCGCGCGCTGGATGTGCACTCCTCCCCCATCGCCGGCGTGGCGATCTCCTCGGCCACGGGGCACGACGGGGCCACGGACTACCAGAAGACAGTGGACGACGCCACCACCGTCACGCTCACCGCTCCGGCCACCGCCGAGGACAATGGGACGGAGTACCAGTTCGTCTGCTGGTCGGGCGCGCCCGGCGGGACCGCCGTTTCGGACGGAGGACGCACGATCAGCTTTGCGATGAACGGCGCGGCAACGGTCACCGCGGAGTATGAGACGATCGTCTGCCTGGCGATCACCGTGGACCCGGCCAGCATCGCCCTCAACACGGTCCTTCCCGGCTCGCGCACGGTGACGGGGCTGGCGGTAAGCGTGACGAATGATGGGAATGTGGCGGAGGATATCAGTCTGGCCATTACGAATGAATCGAGCCCGGCAGGGTGGACGGCGGGAACGGCGATCGGCGACATTGCCGAGGACCGGTATGTGCTGGGCGCGCGGTTCGTGGCCTCCGGCGCAGCGCGCCCGGCGGATACCGCTTTCCTGAATGCGGACGTGGCGACGACCGGAACACAATGGTGCGATGGCACGCTGTTCGGGGGCCTCGGCAATAACCTTGCCGTCGCGAGTGGAGTGGACTTGTACTTCCTGTTCAAGGCGCCGACCTCGGCAACCGGAGCAAATGCGGCCGCCGAACACCAGATACAGGTGGAAGTCGGCTGCCGCCAGTCTCCATAAGAAGAGGAGGAGCTTATCGAAGAGAACGGCCATCGGCGAGTAGCTCAGGTCTTCGAGCAGTTTCAATCGGCCTGGCAACTGAGAAACCAAGCGGTTTGCAGGAGCAGGCAAGGAAAGGTAAGGAGGAGTCCGATGCGTAGCAGATGGGTTGTTGCGGCGCTGGTTGCATGCCTCGCGATTTGTGGATCGACCCTGGCCACGGCCACCAACACGGTTACGATCACCGTTACGATCCAGTCGCTCGGCGTGTCCGTCGACACGAGCACCTGGGCCATCGGCGCCGTGTCCGCCAGCCAGAGCCTCGTCAAAGGCACAAAGATTGTCGTCACAAACACCGGCAACGTCGCCGAAGATTTCACTCTCCAGCAGACGGCCGCCGCCGACTGGACGGCCGGCACGACGGTCGCCGACATTGCCGCCAACAAGTACGTTCTGGCCGCCAGATTGCAGGTAGCCACCCCGGTTGCGGGCGATTTCGTGGACGGCGACGTGGTGACCACCAGCCCTCAGACGTGCAACGGGGCGAAGTTTGGCGCCGGTGGAAGTAATGTTGCCGCGGCCGGAACGGCCGACATGTGGCTTCTGTTCAAGACGCCCAGTTCGAGCACCAGCACCGCCGAGCAGACCGTCGTGCTGACCATGGGTTGCGCGGCGCACTGACAAGAGGCAGGTGGGGCGTGGCGCCTTTGCCACGCTCCGGATCGACGCGGAGGGTCGTTCCAGGACGAGCGCGTTGAGGACAAGGCGCTCCAAGGACGGTTGAAATGCTGAGAAGAGTTCTCATTCTGGCGTGCGTCACGGCATTCATGCCCACGCTGCCGGCTGCGGACATCCCCGGAACCGTGGGGATGCGCGTCTCGCCGGGCGCGGCGCTGATCCAGGGCGCCGTACCGGGAGGGCAGTTCGAGTTGCCCCTCCTCATTGCGAATGACGATGACCAACCGCACGTCGTGGCAGTGTCGGCGGTTCTTCCTTCGGAGCAGGGCATGATTCCGCCCCCTGGGTACGAAGCGATTCCCAGCCTCTCCTGGCTGAGTTTCTCCCAGGGGGAACTGACCGTGTCTGCGCGGGAGTCCGCCACCGTTACGGTCACCGTCAGCATCCCGGCGGACGAGCGCTATTACAATCAGCATTGGTCGTTTGCCGTCGCCATTCGCAGCAAGCCGTCCGGCGGCCAGATGCTCTCCCTGGCGCTTTACCCGCGGTTTGAGATTGAGACAGCCCCCTCCACCGTTACGTCGTCCGGCTGGGCGTTCTGGAAGCGCACGAAGAAACCGGCCGGGGTGTTGGCGATCACACCCGCCTTGCGCGTCGTGGAACCGGACGTTTTGGGCGGTCCGGCGATCCCGGTGCGGCTGATCGTCTGGAACAACTCAGGCAAAACGTGGCAAGGCGACGTGGCCCTTGTTACGGGCGAAGAAGCCGCCAAAAGCGCGCGGCTGGCCTTGTCCAGTGGGTGGCGGTGGCTGGCCGACCCCTCCTGTGTCCGCCTCGACAAGACGGCATTGAAGATCAAAGCCCACAGCTACGCCGAGGTTCAACTCGCCGTTTGCGTCTCGGACAAACCGGAGAATCGCAACCGGGCATGGGAAGCCGTCATCCTGGCGCAGAGCGAGGACGGCCCCGCCGCTTTCGCGCGTATCAGGATTAAGACACCCTCAGTCGTTGACGCTCCCGGAAAAGCGAACGAGGATCAGCGCAAATGAATGCAAAGCGCATAGAAAAATTCTGCACGGCTCTGCTGCTGGCGCTGACCTGCGGCATTCCGCTGGCCGGCGGGGGGGCTTGGGCGCAGGAAACCCCCAGCATCCGGATCACCGTCCAGGTGCCGGCCACGCGCCCGCTGGAACTGACCTACCCGTCCGAAGCCGGCGTCACGATGGAAACCGGCGCATCCGGCACGGTTCGCTGGAACAGTTCGGCGCCCCTCACCAGTAAGACGCGCTTGAAGATGGAGTTGCTCGACGATGCGGGACATACCTGGCTCCTTTCGTCGAAGGTTCCCAACAAAGGGCAGTGGACCTGGCAAGTGGGCAAGTGGAGTTCAACCACACAGGAGGTCTATCCCGACGGCGACACGTACCGGATCCGCATCAGCACGCTGGACGACGCCTGGCAGGATGAAAGCGACACGCCCTTTGCGGTCAGCAGAGTGGAATCGGTCGAGGTCGCCGGGCTGGCGGCGGTCGAGGAGAACGCCGTAACGCAGTATACATGCACCGCCAGTTACTTCTTTGGCGCGCCGCAGGAAGTCACCGCCAACGCAAAATGGAGTCTCTCCTCCAAGTGCGCCAAGATCGGAAACGGAAAGAGCGCGGGCATTCTGACGGCGAAATCGGTCCTTGAGGACCAACCCTGCCGAATCGTCGTGACATACGGCAAGAGGACGAACGCGGTTGAGGGGTTCAAGGACATCACCATCGCCAATGTCCCTTGAGCATGTCTTGACGTTTCGGGCAAGACGCCCGTCAAGCTGGACCGGCGGAATTGGCTGACTGGACCGAATGGGAATCAAAGTCCCGCCGGCCGTTCTTCTCCGTGCCCCTCCCGTGGATTACGTGGCAAGAGACGCAACCGGCATCGTATCGAGCGGGCGACGCTTCCGACATAGGAGGCTGACGAACTGGAGCCGGCGGGGGGGATGGCTGCGCATCACGCGGCAATCCGGTTACTACACTCAGTAATCCCTCGGCCACACCGTCTTGTCCTCGCCCAGCGACGAGCAGGCAAGCCTCTTGGCGCCCTTCTGGCCATATGCGCCTCGCTCTTGATATGCGGATAAGATTCTGGACATGACGGGCTACTTCGTCACTGCGATGGACTTGCGGAAGAGCGCCAGACTATACACGAAGAACCCCACGCCGATCACGCTCACCATCAGAAATTGAGGCCAGACCGCCCCAATACCGCCGCCGCGATAGATGATCACCTGCGAGAAGCTGACAAAATGTCGTGACGGCATGAAGAAAGTGAGGTATTGCAGCCACGGCGGCTGACTCTCAACAGGCGTCGAGCCTCCGGAAAGAAGCTGCATGGCAACCACCAGCAGGATGACCAGAAGCGCGAACTGCGCCATGGATCGCGAAATCGTCCCCAGAAATATCCCGAGGGCCGTCGTGAAGAACAGATAGAGAACCACACCGCAGAACCAGAGTATGACCGAGCCGGCGAAGGGCACCTGCAGCGCCATCTTCACGATTAGGAAGAGCGATAATCCCGTCGCAACCAGAATCACCAGGCCATTGGCCCACACCTTCGCCATCGCGATCTCGAAGGCTGTCAGGGGCATCACCAGCAGATGTTCCAGCGTCCCATGCTCGCGTTCGCGGAGCACTGCGGCGCCCGTGAGAATCATTGTAAGCAGAGTGATCTGATTGATGATGGCCACCACGCTCACAAACCAGGACGTTTCGCCGTTCGGATTGAACAGCTTGCGGATGACCAGATTGGCGGGAGTACTCGGCGCCGTATCCGTCCGCGTCAGGAAGTTTCTGATGCGCGCATTGACGATATTCTGGATGTAGTTTGCGCCGATGCTGGCCTGCTGCATGGCGGTCGCGTCAATGTTCAGTTGGAGGTCCGGGTTGCGCCCGGCGCGGAGATCGTGCTCGAACATGGGCGGGATAACGACGACGAACATGAACCGGCCCTGGTCCATCGAGCTTTCGATCTCGTCGGCGGCGATTGCCTGAGGCAACTGGAAATAGGGCCGATAGAAGGCATTGGCCAATTCCTTGGACAACGCCGAATGGTCCTCGTCCACAAAGGCAATGGACGCGTTATGGAGCTCGCTCGACGTGCCGGTCGCCTGCATGTAAATTGCCGCGGTGAACGCGTAGGCGACGAACAGGATCAATACCAGATCGCTTCCCAGGCTGCGCAGTTCCTTGATTCCCAGCCAGAAGATGTTCAGGAACGACCGCATCGCTACTTCTCCTGCTTTCGCATGCCCAATGCGCTGATCACCCACAGACACGGAATGCAGCAGGCGAGAAACACCGCGTCGTGCAGCATGAAGCTTGGCCCGAGCCCCTTAGTGAAGGCGCCCAGGCTGGAATGCATGTAGTACGTTGTCGGCCAGATCAAGCCGATCATCTTGGCTTGCCCCTCAAGCGTCGAAACCGGCTGCAGCAGGCCAGAGAACTGAATGCTGGGCAGAACGGTGACGATCGCCGTAATGAAGACCGCCGCAACCTGGCTGCTGGTGAACGACGAAATGGCCATGCCGATGCCGGTGGTCACAATGACGTAAAGCACCGTGCAACCGGTCAACATCAGGAAGCTTCCCTTGATCGGGATGTCGAAGATGACCAGCGCCATGCCGATGAGGATGAAATAGTTCAACATGGCAATGCCGACATAGGGCAATTGTTTCCCGAGCAGGTATTCCAGCTTCCTCGTCGGCGTGACGTAGAAGTTGATGATCGACCCGAGCTCCTTTTCCCGCACGATGCTGATCGCCATGAGAATCGCCGGTATCAGCACCAGTACGAGCGCCGGCACGCTCGGCACGATAGCATACAGGCTCTCGAAGGTTGGATTGTACATGTATCGCGTCTGAATGTTCGCGGTGTTCGCCCTGGGGCCGGTGTACAGCGGGTTCCCCCGGTCGTTCAGGATGGTATAGCCGACCCCCTGAACATACTGTCCGAGGGTTTCAGCGCGAAAAGCATTGGCTCCGTCCACCTGCGCCAGGATATCCGGGCCTGAGTTGTTGAGAAGGTCCCTGCCGAAATTCGGCGGCACCTCCAGGACCAGCGAGATTTTGTCCGATTGCAGCCGTCGCAGGGCCTCCTCGGCACTGTAGACCGGTGGCGTCTCCGTGAAGTAGCGGGGCGAGCCGGCGAACTGCTCCAGATAATAGCGGCTTTGCGGCGACTGATCGAGATCGAGCGCGGCATAGCGGATATGCTCGACGTCGAAGGAAATCCCAAAGCCGCAACCGAGCATCAGCAGCGCCGAACCGATGAAAGCGAACGCCAATCGCACCGGATCGCGGCGGATTTGCACGGCTTCGTTGTTGGCATAGGCGAGCATCCGGCCGAGGCTGAACCAGCGCGGGCGGGAGGGCGACGGGGCGGGAGGGCTCGCGAGCGGTGCGGAGGGAGCGCTGACGGGCGCATGACACTTGCCTTTGTCGGCGGGCGTTTCGGCGGCAATCGCGTCCTCCATGTAGCCGATGAAGGCTTCCTCCAGGCTGCCGGCGCTGCGCTCTTCCATCAGTTTCTGCGGCGCATCGCACGCCAGCACCTTGCCCGCGTTCATCAGCGAGATCCGGTCGCAGCGCATCGCCTCATTCATGAAGTGCGTCGTCACGAAAATCGTCACGCCTTGCCGCCGCGAAAGATCGATCAGCAGTTCCCAGAAGCTGTCCCGGGCCACCGGGTCAACCCCCGATGTCGGCTCGTCCAGAATCAGCATCTCCGGCTCGTGCAGAACGGCCACCGCCAGCGACAACCGCTGGCGTATCCCCAGCGGCAGGTCCTCGGCCAGCGTGTCCAGATGCGGGCCAAGCCCGAATTTCTCCACCAGTTCCTTGATGCGCGACTCGGTCTTCTCGGGTGTCATATGATAAAGGCGGGCATCCAGGATCAGGTTCTGCCGGACGGTCAGTTCGGTGTACAGCGAGAAGGCCTGCGTCATATAGCCGATATGATTGCGCACTTCCAGACTGCCCGCCTCGACCGACTGTCCGAAAAGCGTCGCGGTTCCTTCGGTCGGGGGCAGGAGGCCGGTCAGCATCTTCATGGTCGTGGATTTGCCGCAGCCGTTGGAGCCGAGGAAGCCGAATATCTCGCCGCGCTCGATGGACAGACTGACGTGGTCAACGGCGGTGAATCTGCCGAAGCGCCGCGTCAGGCCTTTGGCCTCAATGGCGATGGCCGTTTGGATGGCCGAGCGTGGTGGGATGATCACTTCGTTGTGGCCGGCGCGTTTTTCCTCCGGCAGCAGCGCGATGAAACATTTCTCCAAGTCCGCCGTGCCCGTCCTCCGCATGAGCTCCGCCGGAGTTCCCGTCGCCAGCACGCGCCCCGCATCCATCGCGACGATCCAGTCCCATTTCTGCGCTTCGTCCATGTAGGCGGTGGAAATCACCACGCTCATGCCGGGTCGCTTCGCCCGAATGTCGTCAATCAGCGTCCAGAACTGCCGCCGGGAGAGAGGATCCACGCCGGTGGTGGGCTCATCGAGGACAAGGAGGTCCGGCTCGTGGACCAGCGCGCCGCAGAGCCCCACCTTCTGTTTCATGCCGCCCGAAAGCTTCCCGGCGGGACGTTCCGGAAACGGGCCGAGTCCGGTGGCATCGAGCAGTTCTTTGACGCGGGCCGGACGTTCCTCAGCCGTCAAGCCGAAGAGCCTGGCCATGAAGTCGACGTTTTCATTGACGCTGAGTTCCAGGTAGAGGTTCTTGCCCAGCCCCTGGGGCATGTAGGCGATCTGCGGGCACACGGCGTTCCGGTGGCGCGCCTCGGCGATGTTCCCCCCCAGCACCGTCACCTTGCCCTGCTGGAGACTCTTCGATCCGGCAATCAGCGCCATCAGTGTGGACTTCCCCACGCCATCGGGGCCGATGATGCCGACCATGCAGCCGCTTGGAATATCCAGGGAAATGTCGTCGAGCGCAACGACCTTGCCATAGCGGTGGGTAACGCCTTCGATCGAGACCACCGGCGAACCGGTGGACGCGCCCGAAGACTCCCGAGTCGCACATGGCTGCATGAATCAGGTCTCCTGCGCGTGTTCTCTTGGTGCCGAGGCTATTGCTGGGCTTTCGTCTGGCCCCCGGCATCGGCTGGTTGGGTGGTCTGCGTCTTTTCCGGCGGGAGTATCGCGGTCTGCAGCCAGCCCGGCCAGGTGGCGGAGTCGTCCAGCTTGACATACCCCACGCCCCGGACGCCCGTCTTGATGAGCGCGATGCGAGAGGCCACCAACTGCTCAGGCACCTGGATCTTCACGCGGAACATCAGCAGTTCCCTTTCGCTGCGCGTCTCGACCTGCTTGGGAGTGAACTGCGCCTCCGGGGAGACGAAGCTCACGTGTCCGGCGCCCGCGCGTCCCGGCACGAAGTCAACGGTTATCCGCGCCTCAGCGCCGATCTTCGTCCGGGCGGCCTCTTCCGCCGGCAGATAGATCTCCATATAGACGTCTCTCAAGTTCACCAGAGTCAGCACCTTTCCGCCGGCGCCGACGACCTCCCCGGTTTCGGCCAGGCGATAAAGCACCCGTCCATGAACTGGGGAAACAAGCGTCGCATCGTCAATGCGGGACTGAATCACCCCGACATTCGCCTGGGCAACGGTCACCTCCGCTTTCGCGGTCTGTAGCCTGGCTTGCTCCTCCGCGAGCGAAGCGGTCGTAGTTGCCAATGACGTCTTGCGGACATCGTATTCCCGCTGTGAGCCCGCGCGTTCCTCGACCAGTTTGCGGGAGCGTTCGACCTCGATCTTGGCGAGATCCAACTGGCTGTTCCATCGGACGATGGAGGCTCCCGCAATCGCCAGGCGTTCTTCCGTGGCGGCGACATTCGCCTTGGCCTCGGCCATCTCGGCGTTCAGCGTGGTTGGGTCCATCCGCACCAGCACCTGGCCCGGCTCGACGAGATCCCCTTCATCCACGAGGATTTCCCTGACCCGCAACGCCTCCTTGGAGGTGATATCAACCAGCTTGGCCTCGATCCGGCCGTTGCCCGATGCGATCCCCTTGGGCAACGCAAACTGCTCCGCCTTCCAGTGCTTATATCCGGCGAACCCGGCAGCAGCGGCGGCGATCACCAGAATGCTCAGCGTCAGAGACTTTGTCTTTGACATGGGAGACTCCCTGGTTACCAGCTGGGACTTGGCAGATAAGGCATGTCGCCCGCCGTCGGCGGCGGCATCAGGTTTTCCGGCGCCGGCGGCGATAGCAGACGGCCCCAATCCGTGCGCTTCTGCATCTCGGCTTGAATGCTCTCCGCGACAATGGGCTGCCCCTCCCTCAGCTCCCAGCCCCCGCCTAAAGCCTTGTACAGGGCGATGAGATCGGTGGCGACGGACGAGCGCGTCCGGGCCAGCTTGTTCTCCTCCGACAGCAGGAAGCGCTGCGTATCGAGCACGCGCTGATAGTCCACGGCGCCTTCCCGGTATTGCGTCAGCGCGATTTCCACCGACCGTTTGGAGGCCTCTACGGAATTCTGCCCGAAGACTGCCGACTCCTGCGCCCTGAGAAAGCCTGTCAGCGCGTCCTCCACTTCCTGCGCTGCTTTCAGCACAGTGTCCTGGTACTGGACCAGCGACTGCTGGAATCGCGCATCCTGCACGCGCACGTTGTTCTTTATGCGGCCATAATTCAGGATGGGCCAGCTAACCGCCGGGCCGAAGGTATAGAAAACGCTGCCGCTGTCAAAGAGATTGCGGGAGTTGGCGTACTTGTTGTCGCTGGATTCCAGCCCGATTGTGCCCACCAGCGAGAAACTCGGATAGAGGTCCGCTTTGGTCATGCCGATACGCGCGCTCTGGGCAACCGCGGCAAGCTCCGCGCTGCGGATATCCGGACGCCGGCGCAGCAACTCGGCCGGCATGCCCACGGCCACATCCGAAGGAGCCGTCGGAATCACCTTGGGTCCGCCCAGCAGTCCCTGCACTTCGCCCGCCGGTTGCCCCAACAGCGTGCCCAGGGCGTTCTGCGCCCGTCCCAGACTGATCTGCAACTGCGGGATGGTGGCTTTGGTGCTCTCCAATAGCGCCCGCGCCTGGGTGACGTCCAGCTCCGTCGTGACGCCATTGCGCAGGCGCGACTCGGCAATCTGCAGCCCCTCTTCCTCCATGGTGACGTTCTCGCGGGTAAGTTCAATGAGCACCTCATAGGTGCGCATCACCGCATAGGTGCGGGCCACTTCCGCAGTGAGCGAAACAAGCGCGTCATCGTAGTCGGCCATCGTGGCGATCAGGTTGGCGGCTTCTGATTGCGTGCCGCGCCGGTACTTGCCCCAGAAGTCCAATTCCCAGGCCGCGTCAAAGCCAACCTGGTAATCGCGGAAATGGTGCTCGATGAACGCGCTGTTCGCCGCATTCTCGCTCAGGCCCACGGCGGCTGCGCTGCCCGCAAGCTCCTGCGTCTGGGGATACTGCTGACCGACGGCAATCCCCAACTGAGCGCGGGCTTCCAGAATTCTTAGACCGGCAATCTGCAAAGGCAGATTCTGCCGGCGGGCCAATTGAACCAGTTGATCGAGCGCCGGATCTTTGAAGGTCTTCCACCACTGTTCGCAAGCGGCGGCCTGAGTGCTGACCCGCTTGTCGTCCCGCTCGGCCCATTCATTGTTAAGGTTCGACTGGGGTCTGGCGTAGTTGGGACCCACTATGCACCCGCAGAGGATCGGCAGGATGCTCAGGAGTGAAAACGCGCCAACAGTAGCGGCGAGTCTCTTGGGCCGGCTGTCGCCTGAGCTGAGCATCGAGGCATCTCCTTGGAGGAGCCACCCGCCTCACCGAGGGGGCCTCCTCTGGGTCTGGAGAGTCACTTCTCAGACATTGGTGAACATCGGGCTCCGGCGCGACGCCTTCCGGTAGTCCAAACCCGACGGCATGTTACGCCGCCTCCGGATGACTGTCAAGGGCAACGCAATCGTTGCTCAAGCAGGTGTGGATCGCTGCACGTCGATCGGAAAGCATGGCAACGCTTCCCAATGGGTGGGGAAATACCATTCAGCCCATGTGCCTGGCGCGGAGCCCTTCACATGCGCCCCGTCCGGGGCGCAATCCAAGAATCCCGCCGGAGAAGATCCATGCCGTCGTGGAAGCGACCCTGCACTTACCTGTAGCGATCTCCTCGCAACAGGAACTTTCGACACGATTGCGGGCCGATGCTCCGGCCTCCCTGAATCGGAACCGCTGGGAATCTGTCACGGTGCCGCAAACCTATCAGGCGCCGGTCGGCGACTTCTTTCCGAGCCTACCGATTGAGAATGCCCAAATGACAGGTAGTGACTCTACCAGACTGCTTCTGAAAGACCGTGACGTACATAAACTATGGCTATCTTAACATGCTACTCCGCTTGGATATAGGCGAAAAGTCTGTTGCACAGCCTTGCAAAATCCTTAACATCCGCCTATAGTGACTGTAACTGGTAAGTAGTCTCGCAAAGGCTTTTTCACGGAGGGCGGAGATGGGTGCCAAGAAGATTGCCGCGGTGGTCGTCCTGATTGTCGTGATCGTGGTGGCAGTGTTCTTCATCATGAAGAGGTCAGGCATGGTCGCCGGCGGGCCAACGCCGCCGGCGAGCGTACTTGAGGAGCGGATCGAGCGCATTGACATGAACAGCGGCGAGGTGGTCACCAAGCAGTACCAGGAGTGGCAGAAGTTAGGGCAGAAGGATGGCGCATACAAGAACCCGGCCACAGGGCAGTATACGATGGTCATCCCCGAGATATGCGCGGCTTGTCGCGCGACGATCGGCCTGCCAGCGCCGCCAGCAAATGTTCGGGCCGACAAAGGGAACGAAGCTCTGGCGCAGTGGCAACAGAGCATCAAGTGCCCGAAGTGCGGCAAGAACCCTTTCGGCGGCGGGGCGAGGTGACTCCCGCGTGAGAGAACTCAGACGGGCGGCCTCGTAAAGGGGCCGCCCGCCTGTCTGGTCGAGGCCGGTATCAACGTATGCGAACCGGTCAAAATGTGGCGCCTTCGGGTTGTGGCGGCCTCCGGTGCGGCAGATGAGGCAAATGCCCCGTGTCGTGAAGGGGATCACCGGAGAAGTTTCCGTGTCGAACTCTTCCGGCAGCCCTGAGACGGCCGGAATGCCCGCGCGTTGGCGGGAAGGATAGCCGGCGGTTTCGTATTACAGGAGCGTCACATCAATCAGGACGTACTCATCCGGAACACGTCGTATGTCGCGCAAGAGGAGAGCCGTAAGATCACCGCGGAGGGGAAATTGCGGGGAGGACAAGAGACACAGGAGATGAAGATGAAGTATGCGCGAGTGCTGCTTTGCGTGTTGGCTGTTTGCTTTGCAGTCGCCGGGAGCGTGTCGGGCGCTGTGACGAAGCTCAACAACCTGTGCTGGGAACTGGTGAATATTGCGCCTGGCGGCGCGCCTCCGGCCTCGTACAGGTTCGACAATCCGCGCGATGGATGGGTCTATTTCGTCATTGAGGCCAAAGACAATCTGACGTTTGCCGCGCCGGATGCGGACCCGCCGACCATTTACCAGCCCGGCGCGAGCGCCCGGCACGAAGCGATGCGCTGGATGTCGAAGGGGAGTCATCAGATCAACGTGACCGGCGAGGGCGTTCTGAACCGGCTCATTGTGCGCTCCGTAGCGGCCGCGTACTACTGCTCTTACCCCGACAACAACAATATACCGCAGCGGCCGGCGTACGATTGGGATTTCTTGAAGAAGTACGTGCTCGACAGCGCCAACACGATGACATACAAGGCCGTGCCCGACAAGTTGGAGGACTGGAAGGCGCTGGGCGGCCAATGGATCGAGTATCGGGGCAGAATCTACTACGGGACGGATCATGAAGCGACGGCTCAGGAGGTGTACGACGATCTCTCCAAATCAACGGGAATCGCCCATCCCCGGATGAAAGGGGTGATCCTTGACGAGTTCGCGATGGAGGAGAAGGCGGGCAAGGTGGCCGGATGGACGGCCGGCTGCGAACGAGTGTTGAATGAGCATCCGGACAAGTTCATCATTCCCTATATCGGCAGCTTCGCGTCGAATGTCAGCGGCCCGATGAACAGCTTTCTACAGACCCTCGTCAGCCATGGTTCCTACTTTGCCTGGGAATGTTACATTGAGGAGCAGAAGACCCTGTCCGACATGTCAGCCAGCATCAATACTCATCTGGGGGACAAGATGGCGCATTGGGAGCGCTACCTGCCCGGCGCCACGCAACACATGATCGTAACGCTGGGCTACTTCTCCGACCCGTTCTTGAACCTCAACGTCAATCCCGGCGCCAACTTCAAAGTCATGATGGACATGGAGTTCAACCACCTCGCGACGGACAAACGCTTCGACGGCCTGGGCGGCATCATGGAATGGGCTTGCGGGAACTGCGATGACGAGAATCTCCGTTGGGCGGGAAAACTGTTCCGGCATTATCTGCTGGAAGGGCACCGGAGCATGCTCAGCTCGGACCCGTATATCCTTACCCACATCCAGAATCCCGACTTCGAGAGTGGCGCCGCCAACTGGACGATCACTCCGGCTGAACCGGACAGCGTGACGCCCGCGAGTTGGCCGGGCTATTCCTACCTCCAAGCCCGCTTTCCGCAGGCCAGCCGGGGCGACACGTTCCTTGCCATGCGCCGCTGCGCCGGCGCGCCGAACCGGTTCTCTCAGCAGATCAAGAATCTCCAGCCGGGTCATTACTACTCTCTTAAGATGTACACCGGCGACTACCAGGACCTGCTCGATGGCGTCTCGGCGAACAAGACGCACGCCATCTCCATTACGATTGAGAACGCGGAGATGCCCGGACTCCCGCACACGGACTTCGTGTACGTCTATCCGAGCATGTACCTTAGGGTAGAACCCTTCACTGGGACGAAACGATATTGCACGAACTTTCATTCGCGCGTCTTCAAAGCCCTGGGGACGACGGCCACCTTGACGGTCTCGGACTGGACTAGCCCAACGGAGGCCGGCGGGCCGGTCGGACAGAAACTGGCGTTCAACGGCATCGAAATCCAGCCCTACTTGAGCGCGTCTGAACTCGACGGGAAATAGATGTCCGGCGGAGATGCGGAAGTCGCGCAATAAGGGCTGTGAACAGGAGGCGTTGTTGATGAAAATGAACCATACGCGAGTTTTCCTTTGCGCGTTGGCTGTTTGTTTAGCGGCCGCCGGGAGCGCGCCAGCCGCCGTGGTAAAGCTCAACAACCTGTGCTGGGAGGTGTTGAATGTTGCGCCCGGCGGCGCGCCGCCGCCCTCCTACACGTTCGATAATCCGCGCAATGGCTGGGTCTATTTCGTCATTGAGGCCAAAGACAATCTGACGTTGACCGTGCCGGATGCGGACCCCCAGCCCATTTGCCGGCCGGGCGCAGGCGCGCGGCAAGAGGCGATGCGATGGATGTCGGCGGGGAGTCATCAGATCAACGTGGGCGGCGCGGGCGCCCTGAACCGGCTCATCGCGCGTTCCGTGGCCGCGGCGTACTACTGTTGTTACGGCGACAACGCCCGCGTGACCCAACGGCCGGCGTACGATTGGGATTTCTTGAAGCAGTACGTGCTCGACAGCGCCAACACGATGACGTGCAAGACAGTGCCTAACAAGTTGGAGGACTGGAAGGCGCTGGGCGGCCAGTGGATCCAGTATCTCCCCATTGAAGCGGGGCAGAACGCAACAGCGCAGGCGGTGTACGACTATCTCTCCGGCCAGCCTGGGATCACGGACCCCCGGCTGAAAGGTGCGATCCTTGACGAATTTTCGATGGAGGAACCGGCGCAGACGGCGAATGAATGGAGGGCCGGCTGCGATCGGGTCTTGAACGAACATCCGGACAAGTTCATTATCTCCTTTGTCCACGGCCGCGCGTCGGCTGCGAGCGGCCCGATGAACAGCTTTCTTCAGACCCTCGTCAACCATGGTTCCTACGTCGCCTGGGAATGCTACATTGAGGAGCAGAGGACCCCATCGGAGATGGCGTCCAGCATCAATTCCCACCTGGGCGGACAGATGGCGGCATGGGAGCGCTACGTGCCGGGCGCCACGCAGCACATGATCGTGACCCTGGGCTACTTCTCCGATCCGCTCTTGACGCTCAGCGTCAATCCCGGCGCCAACTTCAGGGTTCGGATGGACATGGAGTTCAACCACCTTGCGACGGACAGTCGCTTCGACGGCCTGGGCGGCATCATGGAATGGGCCTCCGGCTACTGCAACGATGAATATCTCCGCTGGACGGGGAGACTGTTCCGGCACTATGTGCTTGAAGGGAACCGGAGCATGCTCGGCTCCGACCCGTATATCCTTACCCACATCCAGAACCCTGACTTCGAGGACGGCGTCGCCGACTGGACGATTACTCAGGCTGAGCCGGACAGTGTAACGACCGCGAGTTGGCCGGGCTATTCCTCCCTTCAGGGCCGCTACCCGCCGACCAGCCAGGGCGACACCTTCCTCGTCATGCGCCGCTGCCCCGCCGCTCCCAACCTGTTCTCTCAGCAGATCAAGAATCTTCAGCCGGGCCGTTATTACTCCCTTAAGATGTTCACCGGCGACTACCAGGAACTGCTTGATGGCGTCTCCACGAATAGGACGCACGGCATCTCCATTGCGATTGACAACACGGAGATGCTCGGACTCCCATCCACGGATTTCTCGTGCGTCTATCCGAACGAAATTGGCCTCTGGGTTGGCCCTTTCAATAGCCCAGCGCATCGTTACTATACGAACATGCATTCGCGCGTCTTCAAGGCCCTGGGGACGACAGCCACCTTGAGGGTCTCGGACTGGGCAAACCCGACCAACATTGGGGGGCCGATCGGACAGAAACTGGCGTTCAACTACATTGAGATACAGCCTTACTTGAGCGCGTTTGAACGCGACGGGCAATGGATGTCCGGCGGATTTACGCGAGCCGCTGAATAAGGGCTGCCGAATCGGAGGCGCTGCGATGTCACACGAACGCACCACGTCGTGCAAGGCGAAACTTGAGCGGATGAGCCGAGTGCTTCGCCACCAGGAACCCGACCGCGTGCCGATCAGCGATTTCTTCTGGGGTGGCTTCGTCAAGCGATGGCAGCAGGATCTGCACCTGCCCCAGGACGCCTCCCCGTACTACCACTACGACCTTGACTGGATCGTGACCGTCCACAACATGGACCCGCACATCAAGTCCTTTGAGACGATCAAGGAGGATCGGGACGAGGTCATTGTCAAGACCGGCTTTGAGACCACCTTGCGCAAGCGTTTCGACATGCCGATGCCCGAACAGATGGGTTGGCAGACCGACACGATTGAGAAGATGGAGGCTTTCGAGTTCGACGACCCCGCCGACAGACGCCGGTTCTTCTCGGCAGGCGACAACCAGGTTGCCGGGGTAGGCGATGGCTTCACCCGAAACAGCCCGCCGTGGGTTGACACGGTCAAAGCGCTCCACAAGGACTTCCCAGTCTATGGCAGCATCATTGAAGCCAGTGAGTTCCTCACGCGTGCGGTGGGCCAGATGAATACGCTTTTCTGGATCGGGGAGCACCCGGAGCGGATGGGCAAACAGGTCGAGCGCATCAATGACTTCTATTACCGCTGCGCCAAGGCGGCCATCGAGGCCGCGGATGGCTTGCTGGACGGCTTCGTGATCTGGGGCGACGTCGCCTATCGCAAGAGCCTCTTCGTCTCGCCGAACTACTGGCGCACTTACTTCAAGCCCGGCGTCAGAGCGATCATAGACCTGTGCCATCAGCACCGTCTGCCGGTCATCTATCACGGGTGTGGCAACATCAAGGCGATCCTGCCGGACTTCATTGAAATCGGCCTGGACGCGCTCAACCCGCTCGAGGCAAAGGCAGGATTGGACGTGGTAGAACTGCGCAGAGAATGCGGCCACAAGCTGGCCTTCTGTGGCAACAGCGACATGACCGTCTGGGAAGAAGGCGTTCCGGCCAACGTTCGCAGGGAAGTCTTGCGCAAGCTCAATGCCGCCAGGGGCGGAGGGTTCATTTTCCAGTCGGATCACTCCGTCACAAGCGGCGTGGCAGGCGAGACCTATGACATGATCGTCAAGCTGGTGCGCGAGCATGGACAATATCCTCTTCGATTGGGCGAGTTCACTGAGTGAAGGGAGGAACGCATGAAGCGTTTCGGCTGGGTCATTGGTCTGCGACCGGAAAAGATTGAGGAGTACAAGCGTCTGCACGCCAACGTATGGCCCGACGTCGCCAGGATGATCAAGGCCTGCAATATCCAGAACTACTCCATCTACCTGCGCCAGTTGAGCGACGGCAATTACTACCTCTTCAGTTACCTCGAGTATGTTGGGAAGGACTTTGCCGGCGACATGGGCAAAATGGCAGCCGATCCCACCACGCAGAAGTGGTGGGCCGTCTGCAAGCCGTGCCAGACGCCGCTGGCGAACCGCGAGCCCCAGGAATGGTGGTCGGACTTGGAGGAGATATTCCACCTGGACTGATGGGCGGGCATCTGCATCCGCCTCTTCAAGACGGGCACTGAGGAGTTCATTGGCCATCGTGCACACACTTGTCGAGATCAAGCTGCTCGATGGGCTGCCTTGACAGATGAGTGAAGATGTATGATAATGCGTACTAATATACTCATATACGCACTGCTATGCACACGGCCAGCGAATGTCTCAATGGGAGCCCCGGCATGCTGAAAGACCTCCGGCAAAGTCAGATCCTTGACCTCATACGCTCGAAAGGATCCGTCGAAGTCGGCGAAATCTCTCGAGCGTTCGGAGTGGCGGAAGTCACCGTCCGGCGCGATCTCGATGACCTGGCGAGCTGCAAGAGAATCCGACGCACCCATGGCGGGGGCATGTTGCTCGGGAGCCGGGCTTCCTCCGAAACGCCGTTGGATGCGCGCCTGAATGAGCGCCGGCAAGAGAAGGAAGCCATCGCGCGGTGCGCCATCGGGATGATTCGGGAAGGCCAGAAGATCTTTCTCGACTCGGGTTCGACCCTGTTCTGCATGGCGCGGCTGATGGATAACTCCAAGCGCCTGACCGTTGTGACTAATGCCATCAATGTCGCCACGGAACTGAACTTGCGCACGAACATTTCCGTGATTTCGGTAGGCGGCGACTTGCGGAAGAACACCCTTTCCTGCGTGGGGTACTTCGCCGAGGAGATGGTCGCGCAACTGACACTGGACTGCGCCTTCCTGGGGGTGGGCGGAATAACTCCCGACGGGTATCTGTGCGAGGTGAGCGCTTTGGAGGTGGCGGTCAAGCGGGCCGTGATTCGGGCGGCAAAGCAGGTAGTCGTCCTGGCGGACTACTCGAAGATCGGGACCAAAGAGTTCGCGCAGACCGCAGGCTTGAAGGACATCGACGTCCTGGTGACGGACGCCAAAGCACCCAGGGAGTTATGCGCGCGGTACCGGAAAATGGGCGTTGCCGTTCACGCCGTGAAACCGGAATAAGCCCTGTTGGCGGCAACCGGGACTGCCGGAGGGACACAAGATGTTGCAGAAGATGAGGCCCATACGATGAATATCCTGGCCGTAGGCGCAAATCCGGACGACGTGGAGCTGCTGTGCTCGGGCACGCTGGCCCGTTATGCCAAACGCGGCGACGCGGTCTCCATTTGTTTTGTCACGAATGGGGACAAAGGAAGCACGACCATTCCGCCAAAGGAAATGGCGGCCATTCGTCAGAAGGAGGCTGAATGCGCAGCCAAAATCCTTGGCGCTGCCTTGTATCCTCTGGGCCTTTCTGACGGCCAGGTAGTGGTCTCTCTGGCGCTTCGCGAACGAATCGAACAGGTCATCCGCGAAACGAATGCCGACGTCATCCTGACCCACGCCCCAACCGACTACATGTCCGACCACACCGGCACGAGCCAACTTGTCGTTGACGCCAGTTTCTGGGCCGGCGCTTCGCCCAAGAACGACCCCTCGGGCAAAGTGCCTTATGGCAAGCAGCCAACCGTCTACTTCATGGATACCCTCTGCGGGCTGAGGTTTCAGCCTGAGGAGTACGTGGACATCAGCGACGTGATGGAGGTCAAAATCGAGTTGCTGTCCCAGCACAAATCCCAGGTGGATTTCATGCGAAAGCGAGACGGGTTTGATTTTATCGACCTCATGACCACGATTGCCAAGTATCGTGGCTATCAATGCGGCGTTCGATATGCCGAAGGCTTCATTCAACACCGGCGGTACCCCACTGTCCCGACGAAACGACAACTACCGTAGGTCCGGGGATCAAACCGGGCATATTTCGGCGGCAATATCAACGCGTCTATAGAGGCAACAGCCCCGACATGAAGACTCGCGCGGTGCGCATCTACGGCAAGAACGACCTTCGGCTCGAAGAGTTTGAACTCCCAGCGATCCGGGAGGGTGAGGTCCTCGTCCGTGTCATCACCAACAGCATCTGCATGTCCTGTCACAAAGCGGCCAAACAGGGCACGGAGCACAAACGAATCCCGCACGACGTGGCCCAGCGCCCCACGATCATCGGACACGAGTTCTGCGGGCAGATCGTCCAGGTGAGTCGCGCGGTGCAGGACCGCTTCGAACCGGGCGGCAGGGTTGCGATTCAGCCTAACCCCGACTTTGAAGACAGCATGGCGGCCGTTGGGTATTCCTATCCGTACCTGGGCGGCAACAGCACATACGCGATCATCCCGCGAGAACTCGTGGATCGGGGTTGCCTGATGCCCTATGACGGCGAGGCGTATTTCTCCGCCTCGCTGGCCGAGCCCATGGCCTGCCTGATCGCCGCCTTCCGCAGCAGTTACCATATCAAGCATGAGACGCGTCAACATGACCCGGGCGTTGTCCGGGGCGGTAATATGGCGATCCTCGGGGGGTGCGGACCGATGGGTCTTGGCGCGATTGACTATGCGTTGCACTGTGAGCGCCGCCCGGCGCTGCTGGTCGTCACGGACGTGGAGGCGAACCGCCTCGCGCGCGCCGCGGAAATGTTCCCCCCCCAAGAGGCTGAACGACTCGGTGCCCGACTGATTTTCGTCAATACGAGCACCCCGGAGGACGCCCCCGCGCACCTTCGATCTCTTGCCGGAGGCAAGGGATACGACGACGTTTTTGTCATGGCGCCTGTCAAGGCGGTTGTGGAGTGCGGCGACCAGATACTCGCCTCGGACGGCTGCCTGAACTTCTTCGCCGGTCCCGCCGACGCAAAGTTCACCTGCGAGATCAACCTTTTCAACGTGCACTACGCCATGACCCATCTGGTCGGGACCAGCGGGGGGCAGAACCAGGACATGCGGGAGGCGCTCAGCATGATGTCACGGGGGCTGCTCAATCCGGCAGTCATGGTGACCCACGTGGGAGGACTGGACTGCGTGGCGGACACCACCCTGAACTTGCCTAAGATTCCCGGCGGAAAGAAACTCATCTATACCCATGTGCGCATGCCGCTGACCGCCATCGCCGATTTCGCGGCCAAAGGGCAAACGCATCCGACGTGCAGGGCCCTTGCCCAGATCGTAGCGCGGCACAATGGCCTTTGGTGCACGGAAGCGGAAGCCTGTTTGTTGGACCACCCCGAGAACCTGTGACGACGGAAGAGCGCCAAACGCTGTGGACAAACTGAAACTGCTCGAAACGATGATTCTGATCCGTCACTTTGACGAGAAGGTGGGGGAACTGTACGGCATGGCCAAGCTGGCGGGCTCGACCCACCTTTACGTGGGCGAGGAGGCCATTGCCGCCGGGGTGATTGCACACTTGCGGCGCGACGACTACATCACCAGCACGCATCGCGGGCATGGGCACTGCATTGCCAAAGGCGCGGACATCAAGCAAATGTTCGCCGAACTCATGGGGCGTCGGAGCGGCTACTGCAAGGGCAAAGGCGGGTCCATGCATATCGCCGACATTGCCTTTGGCCACCTTGGCGCCAACGGCATCGTTGGCGGCGGGCTGACCATTGCCACGGGCGCTGCCCTTGCCAGCAAGGTCAAGAAGAGCGACCAGGTGGTCGTTTGTTTCTTCGGCGATGGCGCGGTCAACATCGGGGGGTTCCACGAATCGCTCAACCTCGCGGGCTTGTGGAGCCTGCCGGTGGTCTATGTCTGCGAAAACAATCTTTACGGCATGTCCACCCACGTAGAAAAGGCGGCCAGCGTGGAGCGCCTTGAAGAGCGGGCCGCCAACTACGGCATGCCCGGCCGGACGGTGGACGGGATGGACGTGGAAGCCGTCCACCGGGCCGCCGGCGAGGCCATCGATCGCGCCCGACGCGGCGCGGGGCCGTCGTTCCTGGTGATGGACGCCTATCGTTACTATGGCCATTCACGCACGGACCCATGCAAGTACCGCACCAAGGAAGAGGAAGAGACGTGGAAGCGGCGCGACCCGATCCAGAGTTTCAAGGCCAGGCTTATTGGGGAGGGACAGCTCACGGAAGCGCAATTCCTGGGCTTGGAGGAAGATGTGGACCGGCAGATCGCCGAAGCGGTCGCCTTTGCCGAGCAGAGCCCGTACCCCACCCGAGAGGACCTCGAAACCGACCTCTATGCCGAGGAGCTGTCGAAGAGCAGATGAGAACGATCACCTACCGCGAGGCCATTCGGGAAGCTCTGCGTGAGGAGATGCTTCGCGACCCCACCGTGTTTCTCATCGGCGAGGAGATCGGCGTCTATGGGGGCGCCTATGCGGTGACGAAGGGCCTGTTGGATGAATTCGGCAAAGAGCGCGTCATGGACACGCCCATTTCGGAGGCGGTCATTGCCGGTGCGGCCGTGGGCGCAGCTCTGGCCGGCACACGGCCGGTCGCGGAGATCATGTATATCGACTTCGTCACGCACTGCATGGATCAGCTTGTGAACCAGGCCGCCAAGATTCGCTACATGTCCGGCGGACGAGCCAAGGCGCCGATGGTCTTGCGCACTCAAGGAGGAGGCGGGAGGGAGAACGCCGCACAGCATAGCCAGTCGCTGGAGGCGTGGTTTACACATGTTCCGGGCGTGCGCGTCGTCATGCCCGGCACGCCGTATGACGCCAAGGGCCTGCTCAAGAGTTCCATCCGCTGCGACGATCCGGTCATCTTCATCGAGCACAAGCTGCTGTACAACTCCAAGGGGGAGGTTCCCGAACAGGAGTACACAATCCCCCTGGGCGTCGCGGACGTCAAGCGCCAGGGAAAAGACGTCACACTCGTCTGCTATTCGCGGATGGTGGAGTTCTCCCTGAAGGCCGCCCAGCAACTCGCAGGGGAAGGAATTGACGTTGAAGTCGTTGATCCTCGCTCGCTGAATCCGCTGGACATCGAGACGATCCTTGCGTCCGTGCGGAAGACCGGCCGTGTCGTTATCTGCCACGAAGCGTGCAAGACCGGCGGGTTCGGAGGCGAGATCGCCGCGCAGATTGCTGAGAAAGCCTTCGACTGCCTCGACGCGCCCATCGTCAGGGTCGCGGGAAAAGACATCGTCACCCCCAATGTGCAGGTGTTGGAACGTATGGCCCTTCCCCAGGTGGAAGACATCATTCAGGGCGTTAGGCGGTGCGTGAAGAGTCTGTAGCGGCGTCGCAGAGACTCGTTCACATCAGGCCACACTTCAGAAAGGGAGAGAAACCATGGCAAGGTCAGGACTGTCGGTGGCGGAGATGGGGAGGATCGCGGGCAGGATCGCCGACCAGACGATCGGCGGCATTGACTTCTCCCTTCGGATCACGCGCGCGGACTTCCGGCAGCGGTGGGAGGCCGTGCAAGCCGCGCTGCGGGCAAAAGGGTACGACCTGGGCTATGCCTGTGGCAGCGAACTGGACCGCTCGGACGTGGCATGGCTGACCGGCTTCTACGATCCGATCGTTGAACGCTACGCGGTGATTGTGCCGGCGGAAGGCAAACCCATTCTCCTGGCCGGCTGCGAGGGCAATCACGTCATTCAGGAGTCTGCGCAGAATTCCGGCGCGGACACCACCGTGCTGCGGGAATTCGGGCTGTCGGACGAAGAATACGTCAACATAAAGTGTGACACGTTCAAGGACGTGGTGAAGCGTCTGAAAATCGGCCGCACTCCTCGGGTGGCGGTCTTTTCCGTCGGCGAGTTCCTCCCGCATGACCAGCATGAGATGCTCACCGACACGTTCGGCAAACGGAACGTCCGTTTCGAGTGCGAGATGCTCCAGCGCATCAAGTACGTCAAAAGCCGGAAGGAGTTGCGCATCATGCAGGAGGCGAACAAGGTGACCGACGCCGCCTTCCGCGCGATGCTGGCGGTGACTGTGCCCGGGGTGACGGAAGTTCAGGTGGCCGGTGTCGGGGACTTCGTCATGAAGGCGTTGGGCGCGCACCGCAGCGGCTTTCCGACCATTGTGACATCGGGTCGCCGCCAATACAGCGTCATCGGCCCTGCGGCCGACAAAGTCATTGAGCGGGGCGACGTGGTTTCGCTGGGTCTCTCCCCCACATGGCGCGGCTACCACGGCATCGTGCGGCGCACCGTGCGAGCCGGCGAGGATTTCACCGCCGGGCAGCGGGCATTCGTAGAAGCGGTCGAAGGACTTCACAACACGGTCTGGTATGCCCTGGAGAAAGCGGCGGCGAAGAACCTCCCGGCGAACACGGTTGATGCAGCGGGCAAGGCCTATCTGGCCAAGACCAAGCTCAAGAACCTTCGGGGGGAGTGGGTCCGTCTGAAGGAACCCTACTCGTACGTCCACAATGCGGGCTGCTCCGAAGCACAGGAAGGATTTGGCGCGATCACCTCGAAGAGCGCCGCCCCGCTCGGGGAGCGCTTGTCGCTCATGATCGACTGCGCCCTGATCGGGTTCATGAAACATGGGAGACCGCTCTTCCCCTGCGTCTATGCCGTGGTCGAGAACTCTGTCTGGCGTGACGGCAAGAGCTGTGGCATGTACAACCGAATCCCGATCAACGCCCAGGAGTTGGTCGGCAACGAGAAGCCGATCACGCTTAAGAACCGGAACCCCTTCTACCGCGCGCTTGCGTAAGCGAGACGGTAGTCCAGTGACGGGAGAGTCTTGACGGCCATGGATAAGTCGCAGGCGCTGCGCCTCTATCGGCAGATGGTCCTCATCCGAAAGTTCGAAGAGAAGCTGTATGAGCTGTTCCTGACGCGGGTCATGCCCGGGACGATGCATCAGTACAACGGTGAAGAAGCCGTAGCCGTGGGTGTCTGCGCGCATTTGACCCACAAGGACTACGTGACCAGCACGCACCGGGGGCACGGGCACTGCCTGGCCAAGGGGGCCAATCTCAACGCCGTGATGGCCGAGATGTTCGCCAAGAGCACGGGCTGCTGCAAGGGGATGGGCGGCTCGATGCACATTGCCGATTTCAGCGTGGGCATGCTCGGGGCCAACGGCATCGTGGCGGCGGGAATACCCATCGCCGTTGGCGCGGCATGGCGGTGCAAATACAAGAAGACCGACCAGGTGGCGGTGAGCTTTTTCGGCGATGGGGCGGTCAATGAGGGGGCATTTCACGAGGCCGTCAACCTGGCCGCCGCCTGGAACTTGCCTGCGATCTTCATCTGCGAGAACAACCTCTATGGCTATTCCACCCACTACAAGCGGACGATGCGCCTTGAGAACATCTCCGACCGGGCGAAAGGATATGGCATACCGGGGATCACGGTTGACGGGATGAATGTCCTGGCGGTGTACGACGCCGCCGGCGAGGCGATTGCGCGCACGCGGCAGGGCGAGGGTCCGACCCTGATCGAATGCAAGACGTACCGGTACCGGGGCCATTCGCGCATGGAAAACCCCACCTATCGAACGAAAGAAGAAGTCTCCCAGTGGAAAGAGCGCGACCCCGTGATCTGTTTTCCCCGCGTTCTCCGGGAACAGTTTAGCGTGACCGACGCCGAGATCAATGCCATAGACTCCGCCGTGGACGAGGAGATAGCCGCGGCCGTACGCTTTGCCGAGGAAAGCCCCGACCCAACGCCGGCGGACTGCGCAAAGTACATTTTCGCCTGAGGAGTGGAGACCCCCTTGATGCCGAGTTCGTCTCTGAAAGAAGCCACGACGTTCGTTGAAGCCTTGCGCCAAGCGCTCATCGAGGAGATGGAGCGTGATGAGAATGTCGTCCTGCTGGGTGAGGACATAGGTCTTTTCGGGGGCGCGTATCGCGTTACCGATGGCCTTCTGGCGCGGTTCGGGGCGGACCGCGTGTGCGACACCCCCATTTCTGAGATCGCCATTGCGGGGGCGACCATCGGCGCGGCACTGACAGGCCTGAGACCCGTCGCGGAATTCCAGTTCAATGACTTCATGGCCTGCGCGATGGACCAGATCTGCAATCAGGCGGCCAAGCTTCGCTTCATGATGGGGGGGCAGGTGACACTGCCGCTGGTATTTCGCGCTCCCATCGGCGCGACGGGGCGGGCCGCGCAGCATTCGCAATCGCTTGAGGCGTGGTTCATGCACACGCCGGGCCTGAAAGTCGTCATCCCCTCCACCCCCTATGACGCTAAGGGCCTTCTCAAGACGGCCATTCGTGACGACAACCCCGTCATCTTCCTGGAGCATAAACTGCTGTATGCCGCCAAGCCGCCGGCTGGAACGTCCTGCACGGGCGCAGGCGCTTTGGATGCGGGCTTTAAGCCGGCTCCTGCGGAGGATTACACGATTCCCTTCGGCCAAGCCGACATCAAACGCACCGGGCGCGATGCCACGATCGTGGCGACGGGCTTTATGGTTCATAAGGCGCTCAAGGCAGCAGACGTGCTGGCGGCCGAAGGCGTTGACGTGGAGGTGATCGACCCGAGAACGCTCGTCCCTCTCGACAAGGACGGCATCCTGCGTTCCGTGGAGAAGACCTCACGCCTTGTCGTGGCGTGCGAAGACGTGCGCACCTGCGGCGTGGCGGCGGAGATTTGCGCGATGGTGGCCCAGGAAGGGCTGATGTATCTGGACGCGCCGGTCCAACGTCTTTCGACGCCCGATACGCCCATTCCCTTTGCGCCCATCCTGGAGAGGGCGGTCATTCCCAATACCGAACGCATTGTGGAGGCCGTGAAGGCTACGCTGGGCTAGAGATCCCCTCATCGGCCGACAACTTCACATCTTCCCGCGTGACGGTACGGCCCGGAATGCCATCCCACAGTTGGTAGTTGCCCCGACGTAAGGCTTGCGCCGGGCGCAGCCAAGGGGCCGGAGGAAAGACGCCTGCGGTATCAGCCGACGCCTCCCGACACCTCGCGGAATGCCCCCGGCAGATGCAGTCCGTGCTGACGGCGGCCCATTCGATCATGTCCGGGGGGTCGCTCCTTCTTTCAGCCCCAGGTGCGCACCTCCCGTCAAACAAACGTTGTTTCAAGGAGGCCAATATGCCCGAAATCTGCTTGCTGAGAGATACTTCACCTCGTCCAGAATAATACACGCCGGGACTCGCCAGTGTGCCCGCCAAGAGGCATCCTAGGCTACAGCTTTGGTTGGCCAGCGCGCAAGCGTAAAAGCGCGTGCAGTGGAAGGTTACGATAGGGCAGTGAAAGACACTGAATCACACTGAATAATTCTCTTGACATGGGAAGCAGATTGGCGTACCATTCCCTTGTTCATGCCGTCGCGGTGTGAGCGACGTGCGTGCGACCGCAGCAGTAAAGATATGTTGCGAGAACTGCTGGGGCCGGAGTGTAGCCTGAAAGGAAGTTGGCGGATGGCAATTGTAATTCCTCCCACTGTGGGCGAAAAGACATATGGGAGGCTGCTGAAACTGATCGTCACCGAGCGCCTGAAGCCTGGAGAGACCCTGCGCCAGGAGAAGTTGACAAAGAAACTGGGGGTCTCGATCAATACGTTGCGCAGCGCCCTGATGTTGCTGGAACGGGACGGGCTGGTCGAAAGCATACCGGGGTGGGGCGTTCGCGTGGCGGTGTTGGATTCCGACAAGGTGATGGAAGAATTCGACTTGCGAGTGGCGCTGGAGTGCGAAGCAGCGCGACTTTGCGCTCAACGGATGACCGAGGAGGAGTTAGCGGAGATTCGGCGTCTTGCGATCGTAGCGGACACGGGGCGGAACGTAGAAGATGCACCCGCCGACGCGAGTGAGGAGGATATTGCTGACTACGAGATGCATCATCTGATCATGAAGGCGGCGCGTTCTGGAAGACTGTATGCGGCCTGGAAGCGGCTTCACCTGCTTTACAAACTTGTATGGGTGGACCGGCTGCGGGAGAGGATGGAAGTGGGGTTGGGGTCGGGTCCGCGGGGCATAAGACTGGTGGAGGCGTTGGCTACGCGCGATCCGGAGAAGGCGTACGCAGCCATGCGGGGGCACATCGAAATGACGCGGAATATCGCGTTGGAGAGTATCGGGCGACTGCAGCACTTAAGTGGAGACGTCAAGGATGACGCGGCGTGGCTAGGGGGATTCGAGTGGGAGGAAGCAGCTACGAAAGGGAGGTGATCTGGGTACCTGGGAGGAGAGGCTGTTGCGAATGGTGCGGGCAATGCACCTCCGTCTTGGAACCGGCGAGCGCGCATGGCCTTCGCGTGAATGGAGTCACCCCGAACGAGAGGTTCTTGGAATGGAAGCGGAAGGAGACACCGATGAAGATGCTATGGAACAAGTGGTGTAGCGCGTTCACGTTGATCGAACTCTTGGTCGTGATAGCGATCATCGCTATTCTGGCCGGAATGCTGTTGCCGGCCCTGGCGGCGGCGCGCGAGAAAGCGCGGCGGACCGCGTGCCTGAACAACCTCAGCCAGATGTCCAGGGGGTTGGAAAGCTATTGCGGCGACTACAACCAGTACTTCCCCTGCTGGGCGGGCGAGGGCGGACCCGTCTACTGGGAGCAGGGCGCCGGCACCACCAGCAAGGACGTCCGGGTAACCAACGACATGGGATTCGTGTTGGACGACCAGACCGGCACGACCATCCGCATGGGCGCCACTAGCGATAACGGGAATAGCGTCGGACTGCCCATACATTTCTTCCGCACAATATACTGCGGCTCCCAGCAGCTCACCCCCATCTTGCTCCCGGACGATCACGTGCCAACGGCCTCTCCCGCCGCTGGGTCGTTCTCCATGGCTCCGGTGGGTTTGGGATATCTGCTGGACGGCGGTTATCTGGGCGATGCGCGCACGTTCTTCTGTCCGACCGCAGGGGATACGATGATCGCCGATGAGCCGGTCCCAAGCGAAACCAGTGCCGCCGGAATTGCGCCTGATACCGGAGATACCTCCAACAAATTTGGAGGCCGGCCGGGAAAGTGCGCCCACAAGCTGGGCGATCTGCAGGCCGCCGGCGGATTTGACGCAAAGACGATGACGCACGGCAACTGGGCGGGGATTGGGTCGTGGGACGCCAACGGGGCGAACGATTACTTTGCCATCCAGTCCAACTACAACTACCGCAACGTGCCGTTGACGCTCTATACCGGAGGCACTGGACGGACAGCGTCGCCCTGGGTTGCGAATAACTGGCCCCTGGATAGCGCGTACCTTGGAGGCAGGGCGCCAACCAAGCCGGCCATCGAGATTGAGGTGGGATGCGCGCCGTTCAAGACGCAGAAGATACTGGCTGGAAGGGCGCTGGTGTCGGACAGCTTCTCGCAACAGGACGCCTACACCTGGCCGGCTGCGGAATGCGCCGCGCCTGCGCCGGGCAAAGGGTGGCAAGCGCACCGCGACGGGTACAATGTGCTGTATGGCGATTGGAGCGCGAAATGGTACGGCGACGCGCAGGGGCTTATCCTATGGTACAAGCAGCGCCCTGCACCGTGGAGCACAACGGGGTGGTTCCGTCCCAGCCAGGATTCATGGTACAGCAGCTCGCAGTTGTCCACTGTAGTGACATGGACCCAGAACGCGGACGGAACGGGCTGGAGCCAGAACTGGCCGTGCGGCAGCGAGATTTGGCACATCTTTGACGTAGGCCAGGGAATTGACGTTTTCTGACAGCATTGGCGCGAAGGATGCAATGCGGGAACAGCGCAGCGTTCTTGCGCTGTTCCCGCTCGCGTAATTGTCGTGGATTCTGCATCGGCTGGACCGGCGACAGCGCACGTCCGTAGCCGAACCATGAGCATGCCGGCGCCCACGAACAGCAGGATGTCGCGCGCAACACTGCGTTGTTTGGACCACCCATGAGGGGAAGCACCGTCGCGGAAATCCCGGTTACGGAGAGGCTTATGAGCAAGGCGACTGTAGAGTATAAGGGCGACGCCCTGTTCGAGGGCGTTTCGGGGAAGCACTCTGTCAAGATGGACCTGCCGGCTTCGATGAAGGGCAAGGATCGGGCGATGACCCCGACGGAGCTGTTCGCCGTCTCCCTGGCCGGCTATGTCAACGCGCTGGTGGTGAGCTACTGCCGGGAGATGAAGATCCAGAGCGACGGGCTCGTGGTGACCCTTGAGTATGATAAGTGGGACCAGCCCAATTGGCTGGGGTACCTCAGAATCCACATCAAAATGCCCGGCAAGGATTGGGAAGCGCACAAGGATGGCATCCTGCGCGCGGCCGAACGCTGTCCGGTCCACGAGACCATTTTTCATCACCATCCGCTGGCCATTGAGATCAAGTAGTCCGAACTGAGGACCGCTTTTTGCTACATCCTTCATATCGCGGACACTGCTCCGAGGAGATCAAATGACGAAGCGTGAGGACGCGGGAGATTTCTATCGCCTGGACGTCAAAACGCCGGACGCGGACATCAACGCCGGCGCGGAACTGGCGGCGCGGGCGCTGGTCGAGGGGGGGGTATTGAAAGCCGGCATTCGTGTGCCGACGGTCTGCGGCGTTCACGGCCATTACCCAAACTGGGTCCACCCATACGACAATCACTGGATCAACCGCAGTTCGATCTACCTCTTCTCGCGTGAATCCACGGAATGGCCTATGCGGCTTTTCTCAGTGTATCAGTCCCCCACGGGCGAGATTCTCGGCGGGGTGTACGACATCCCGGATTCGGCCTGGTGGGACAAGTGGGTGGAGGTCGGGGGACCGGAGAAGTGGCAGGGCAACATCCAGCGGCCGTTGGCGGACTACCAGGCGGCATTGCGACGCCAGCCGGAGAAGGTAGAGTACGGCATCTATCTGCGCGAACATCTCTTCGTTCTCCAAGTTTACGACCAGTGGCAGGCGCGCGGGAGCAAGGCATTCCTGCTCGAGATGTACGGTCCGTGCCGACGGGCGCTGAAGTTCCTTGAGAAGTTTCATGACATTGACGGAGACGGTCTCGTCGAGTCGGCGTGCGTCCTTTCCGACCTCGTGGTCGCGGGCGACCGGGACATCAACTCCACGGCGCGGGCCGAGGACCAGGTCATGCTGTACGGCGCGTTGCGGGCCTTCGCGGAGATGGCGGAAGTCCTGGGCGGCCGAGAGGACACCGCTTGGGCGCTGACATGGGCAGGGCGCATTGCGCCGCAACTGCGAGAGAAGTTCTGGAGGCCGGAGGGGCGCTACATCTTCGGCATTGACCGCGTTACGAAACGGCCGCGGCTTGAGTACGTTACAACGACCTTTGCCAACGGTTACGCGATTCTGTTCGGCCTTGCGGACGACGCGCAGGCCGAGGCGATCCTCGACTTCATGGCTCGGCAGGAATTCGATGTGCCGGGGCCATACCATATCCCGCCGGTGCGGGAGGAAGACGGCCCCCAGAGCAAGCCTGGCGTTTACTGCAACGGCGGCTGCGGATGGGGACGCGGGATCATGCCCTCCATCACCCTGGCCTGCTTCCGTCGCGGGCGGGTGGCCCAGGGGGTGGACTATCTCAAGCGCCAAGCGGCCGCAGCGCGGAAGGCGGGCTCATTCCACGAATACTGGAACTGGGGGAAATACGCCGGCAACTCCAATCCTGGCGACACGGCTTCGGGCTGGTACGGGGAGACCTCGGCCGGTCACCTCGACGCGCTCCTGCACGGGCTCTTTGGCCTGGGGTCGGAGGGCGTTGGGTTCCAGACGGTGAAGCTGGAGCCGCATTTTCCCCGTGAATGGCGGAGCGCATCCCTCGACATCCGGTTGCCGAATGGGAGCCGGCTTGCCATGCGGTATCGTCTTGACGACGAGGGACCGTGCGTTGAGGTGCAGACCGACCCACCGTTGCCGGTGGTCCTGACTTTGAACACAGTACAAGACCGGGACCCGAAAGTGCGCGGGACGGGGCTGACGGCGACGACAGTCGAGCCTATTCAAGGCGGCCGCCGCGTCACGTGCAGCGTACTCGGGAAGGGAGATGTGAGGATTAGCTGAAGAGCGCAGTGCCGAATGAAAGAGCCAATCGTTCTGTGGCCGATGGGTGTATACGTCATCCCAGGTGAAAGGAAAGCGATATGAAGTGGCTTGCGCTTGCTCAAAGAGCGGCTCTTGTTGCGTCGTGCCTGGTTGCCCTGGCGCTTCTGCCGCAGGGGGCCTTTGGGCAGGCGGCGCTCGACAATGATCCGGCCGAGGCCCAGGGCTGGACCCTCCGGTTCTCCGACGATTTTAACCGCAGTGAGTTGAATACGGGCAGGATTGACAATGCGCCCCCCAATTGGCAAGTGATCAGCGGCAAGTGGCGGATCGAGAACAACATGCTGCGGGGGGAGACTGAGGGCATCATCGCCTTGCTGCGCCGCTTGCCCGGCGACCAGCGGGTCGAGTTCGATGCGGTGGCGCCGCAGGAAACCGCCGGCGACTTGTCCTGCTTCCTCGGCGCGGACGAACGAAGCGGCTACATCGCCGGGTATTTCTTCGGTTTCGGGTCGAACGGCAACACCTTCTCCAAGTTGCTCAGGGCGAACCGCGAGGTAACTCGGTATGACGCGCGAATCGTCCCGGGCAAGCTCCATCACGTAATCTGCCAGCGCGAGGGCAATGTGCTCACGCACAGCGTGGACGGCAAGGTCATTGCAACGTACAACGACGCCGAGCCGCTCATTGGACCGGGTCACGACGTGGTCGGTTTCTACATCTACAACGCGGGCAAGATTGGCAACGTCAGGGTCTACACGAAAGGGGCCGGCGCGCAATCGGCCGTGGCGCAAATCACGGCGAGGCCGCCCGGCGCCTTTCAAACGATCCGGCCATTGCGCGACCTTGTGCCCGACCCGCTGTTTGAGGAACTGTTCGGCGACACGCCCGGCCCCACGCACTTTCTGGGTTTTGAGGGCAAGTACGTTGGGGGAAAGCCGGGGGACGTCAGCGCTCTCAGGTACAGGGCGTCAGCGAAGCGTTTTGGACTTCGCTGGGTCCGCAACGAACTGCTGGACGAAGCAGCGCGGTACCACATCGTCACCAATGGCAAAATGAGCGAACCGGGATACAAGGAGCGCGGGATTGCCACTCGGACGACGCCGGTGCAGTGTCCCGATTCGCTGGGCCCGCTTCCTCTGCCGGACGGCACGACGTTGCCGGTGATTGGGGGCCGTTTTGGCGGCGCGAAGGGGACGGTCTGGATCATGGACCCGCGCTACCTCGATTATATGGTGCGCGGGGTCGAAGAGAAGGCGAAGGAACACGACTACTGGGGCATAAACATGTTTGATGAGTGGTGGGAGTCCGTCCTGTATCCCGTGGTCAGGGACAAGTGGTACAAGGAGGTCGAAGACGCGGACAAGGAGATTCGGGAGAAGTACGGCTTCGGGAAATACGGTATGCCCAAATCGCGGGAAGACGGCGATGCCGGCGCCTTCAACCGAATTGCCTACCGCCGATGGGCCTCCGACAGACTGACGGAGACCTACGCAAAGATGTACAAAGCCGCCAAGGCGAATAACCCGGAGATGAAACTAATAGCCGCCACGGAGGGCGGCGCATGCACGTCAACGGACCTGGAGGCCTCGGCGCCGTATTTCGACATCACGGGCGGCCCGACCGGAGTTAACGGCACGTCCGCCTACGTTGACAGCGTCTGGCCGGGCGCTCTTACGAAGATCTACGTGGATTTCACCGAAAAACCGGTCTGGATGCTGGCCCACACGGCCATCGGCATGTCGGGGCGAAGAGACCCCGAGGACATCCGGGAGATGTACAGCCAGGTCTTCCGCAACGGCGGCGCGGGCCTCTGGCTGATGAGCTGGGAGTTCTTCGAGACGGAGTTGATGGATTCCATGTTTGCGGAACCGGCCAAGATGCGGGCCGAGCTGCAGTTGACGAAGACCATCAGCAAGATGCGCCTGCCCAGGCTTCCGAAGCCGGATTGCGCGATCCTCTGGCCGTCGGACGATCTTAACGCGCGCGAATCGGGAGATTTGTCCTATGAGTGGAGAATGACCAGCGCCTATGCGGTCCTCGGACCGCTGCTGAAGAGCTGGTTCCATTTCGTCAGCGACCGCCAGATAGACCGCGGGACCCGCAACTTGAGCGATTACAAGGTCCTGTATGTTCCCATGGCAGAATATGAGCGCGCCTCGGTGGTTGACAAGATCGGCAAATACGTCAAGGCGGGTGGAACGCTGGTCTGCACCGACCCGAACGCCTTCACCTGGAACATTGACGGGGAGCGGCACGGCAAACGATGGGAAAAGCTCAGCGGCATACGGAAGGTTTCGCAACGGCTGGAGGTTTCAGCTTATGTCACGGCGGCCCCGAACGCGCTTCCGCTGGCGGCGCCGCTGACGATGACATCCATTGCGCCGGGATGGAATATCGCTCCCATCAATAACACGGTGCGGATCCTCGCGGCCTACGAAGACGGCTCGCCCGCCGTCACGCTGCATCCCTATGGAAAGGGCAGGGTGATCTTCTTCGCCACGGATCCCTTGCGCACCAGCGGGTTCCTGCCTATCCCTGAGCCCTTGTTCTCTCTGGCCGGCAGCGCAGATATAGAATCCCTGGTGGAGCCTGGCGCGCCGATCGTGACGTTCATCGAGGCGATTCAGAAATCGGCGGGGGTCCAGATGGGCCGCGATATCTGGCGCTTCAAGCTGCCGCCGTTCACTGAAGATCCCTGGCAGAAAGAGACGGGACTGTGCCTCACCGGCAACTACGTCTTTGACGTCAACCCGCCGCTACTTCAGCCGAACAATGTTCAAACGGATGGGACATATAGCTACAGCCGCGCCCCCACGGGGACCGCGGACGTCGTCGCGCAGGCGGGCGCGCCGATCCCCTTCACCGAAGGGAAACTCACCAACCGGCTGAAGGCCTACACGACTCGCCAGAAGACCGGATATCCGGGCTTCAACACGACCCCGCAGTGGATCGTAAGCTGGACCGACCCGGCGCCTGCGGCCATCACCTTTGACCTGAAGAAGGAGTACCCGCTCAAGAAGCTTCGCTTCGTCTATTCAGGCACGATGCCCGCCCTGGAAGTGAGCGGCAGCCGCGACGGCAACGCTTGGACGAGACTCGCCGCCGCGCCGGAAGAGACGGCGGGCGAGGACGTTAAGGACGTTGCCTTGGGCTTGGAAGGCAGCTATCGCTACGTGAAACTCGGCTTCGCCGCCCGGACAGCCGGTGAAACGTTCGAACTCTGCGAGGCGGATATCTGGGGGAAATCTGCGGAATAGGCCCTTCACGGGAGGGCGTTTTCGCGGACAGACCAGATTTCCGAAAAGGCAACCTGCGCCGGCAATGGAACGGAAGAGGCTATGAAACCAAGGGTACGTCGCGCCAGCAAGGAGGCATGTTCGAATGCGCGAGAGCTCTTCAGCTTGAGAGGCAAGGTGGCCATCATCACAGGCGGAGCTCTGAACCTGGGGTATGACATGGCCTTGGGCCTTGCTGAGGCGGGCGCTGACATTGTGATTACGTCGCGCACGCTGGCCAAAGCGCAGGAAACAGCTAGGAAGATCAAGGCAAATTGCCGCGTGGGCACGCTGGCGCTGGAAATGAATCATTGTAACTGGGACGAAGTTGAAGGCATGGCCAAAAAGGCTCACGCGTGGAAGGGCCACATCGATGTCCTTGTAAACAATGCGGGGGGCCGAACGGAAAAGATGGAAGGCAATCTATTCAAGCGGCCGCCGGAGTGCATTGTGGAGATGATTCACGCAAACCTGATCGGCCCACTCCTATGCTGCAAGGCAGTGGGCCATCTCATGATGGAGCAGGGATCGGGGAAGATCATCAATATTGCTTCTATCGCTGGCTTGGTTGGACGAGATCGCCGGATATACGAGCGAAACAATAAGGGTGAGCAACCCGTTGATTATGCCGTTGCCAAGGCGGGGATCATCGGCATGACGAGGGACTTGGCCGGGCTGATGTCTCCTTACGGAGTCTGCGTCAACGCCATTTCGCCGGGCGGTTTCGACAAGGGGGACTGCCCGGACGGGTTCATCAAGGACTACAGCAACCTAACCATGTTGGGGCACATGGGCAGGATGGGATTGGACATCAAGGGCGCGGCGATATTCCTGGCAGCACCGGCCTCAGATTATGTAACCGGACAGAACATTGTTGTTGATGGAGGCTTCACCCTTTGGAAATAATCCTCCCGCGCAAGTCAACGGGCGAAAGGAACAAGAGGTGAAGTACCTCATTCTTGGACTGGGATCCATGGGACGGCGCAGGATCAGGTGCCTCTCCGCTCTGGGCGTCGCCAAGTCGGACATCTTCGGGTATGACGTAAGAGAAGACCGACGAAGAGAAAGTAAGGAGAGATACGGCATCGTACCTGTTGCCGACCCTGACACAGTCGTTCGGTCAGTTGATCTGGTAATCATCTCCACTCCGCCTGACTGCCATCTGCAATGTCAACACTATGCGCTTGATCATGGGAAATCCTTCTTCTGCGAATCAGGTCTATTCAGGGACGGGATGGAAGAAGTATTGTCCAAAGCAGAGGCGGGACAACTAAAGGCCGTGCCCTCAAAGACGGCCATCGTTTTTCCGGAAAGAAAGACCGTAAAGAAACTCGTTTCTGACCGGTACGCAGGAAGTCCTCTTGCGTTCAGCTACCATGCCGGATGTTTCCTCCCCCACTGGCACAGGTACGAGAAGATAACCGATTTCTACGCCTCAAAGAGGGCATGCGGCGGCGCCAGGGAGATGCTTGCTTTTCAAATGACCGGACTCAGGGACATCTTCGGTGATGTAAGAAAAGTATTTGCCATCAAGGGAAAGGTGAGTCCTGATTTTCAGGCCGACATCGACGATATCTACAACGTTATATGCGTCTTTGAGAACAACGTGACCGGGAACATCATCGCGGATGTCATAGCAAGGCCTCCGAGCGAGACATTCGAACTCACGTGCTCCAACGGCAGAATCAGTTACGACGCGATCAATGAGACTTGCGTATGGGTCAAGCGAGATGGAGAGGAACAAGCGACAGAGTTCGGATACGACAGGGGAGTCGCCGAAAAGGGCTATGTCTATAGCGAAGGGATGTATGTTGAAGAGCTGAAGGACGCCATTGACCATATCACGATGAACAAGCCCTATGGGCTTTCCTATGAAGACGAGTTGAAGACGATACGAGTGCTGGAGGCGGCGGAGCTGAGTGCGGACAAAGGCAGAATGATAGAGCTGTAGGCATCCGGCGCCGCGCGGCGGGAGATCCAGTGCGATCTGCCGCCCGTTGGTGGGCAACCCGGGGAAGACATGAATGAGAATAATCAAGGGAGGCCGAAGGAATTGAACAAGAACAGAGTCCTGCAGAAATTGAAGAATGGGGAGTGCGTGAGCATTGTCAACCTGGGGTTCTTCCCATGCTCCTCGCTGGTGGAATTGGTTGGCCGGATTGGGTTTGACTGTGCGTGGCTTGACATGGAGCATCGCAGCTACGGATTGAAGGAACTGGCCGAGATGACTCTGGCTTGCCGGGCAACGGGCATGGAGGCCATGGTGCGAGTGGTGAAGGGGGGATACACCAGCATGATGAAGCCATTGGAGGCGGGAGCCACCGGCCTGATGGTCCCTCACTGCCTGAGCGCGGACGAAGCTCGCCAGGTAGTCAACTGGGCCAAGTTTCCCCCGCAGGGAAGAAGAGGGTTCGACAATGCCGGCCCCGATGCCGACTATACGATGACTCCGCCGGTTGAATATATGGCGCGCGCCAATCAGGAGACGTTCCTGGCCGTGCAGATTGAAGACCGGGAGGCCGTGGATTGTATTGAGGAGATTGCCGCTGTGGACGGAGTGGATGTCTTGTTCATCGGCCCCGCCGACCTTAGCCTGAGCTACGGAATTCCCTTTCAGTTTGAGCATCAGACGCTAAGGAAGGTCACCAAGAGAGTGAATGATGCAGCCAGCGCGCACGGGAAATGGTGGGGGTCCATTTTCGGATCCCTTGAGGATGGGAAACGGCTGATGGACGACGGCGCGCGTTTTCTGGCGCACGGTGCGGATGTGTTGGCCATAAGAAACGGTTTTCTCGGCTACCGGGAGACATTCAAACAGATGGGTGTCAAATGAGCGGCGAGATCCGTTTCGGGAGGGAGTGAAGGCCATGAATAAAGAGGACGCCCGAGCAGTGAAACCCAATCTGAAGAAGCGTCTGTCCGATGGGGAATGCGTCATTGGAATCGGACTATGGACCAGCACTCCGGAGGTGATCGAATGGATTGCCCCCGGCATGGACTGGCTCTGGTGGGAGTGTCAGCATACGCACTTCGACTGGCAGACCACAATGTACGGCGTGCGAGCTTCCCACCTGGCAGGGCTGCCCGTTCTTGTGCGCACATGGACGCATGAGGGAGGCGTGATTGAGAGGCTGCTGGATACGGGCGCCGACGGCATTCTCGTCCCGATGGTTGATACGGTGGAGCAGGCCGAGGAGATCGTTGCTCACTGTTATTACCCGCCCATCGGCAATCGCTCGTACGGAGCCATTCCACCGGTGTGCATCAATCCCGACACGAACGAACTGAACCGTCGAACGATCGTGGTCATGACGCTGGAAACTCCCCTGGCCATCAAGAATGCCGAGGCAATTGCCCGTATTCCGGGGGTTGACGCGCTGATGGTTGGCGCGGCGGACCTTTCGATGCGGAAAGGAAAGCCCTGCGGAACGTACGAGATGCACGAACACGTCTCCGGGGAAATGAAGCGCGTTCTGGAGGTGTGCCGGAAGACGGGAAAGGCAGCCATGATCATCACCGTGTCGCCGGAAGACCTGAAGGCGCGGGTCGCCGAAGGCTACCGGTTCATCTGCGCCGGCATGGACGTGGACTGGCTGGAGTTCTCGTACCGAAGCATGCAGAAGGCATTCCGAGAAGTTTCGGGAGGCGTGCGCAGTAACCCGAAAACGGAAGGACACTGAACCGGAAACTGAACGGTCCAGTGTCCGGGCTCTTGTTGGGTGATGTGCCAAGAACGTTCCGTACCGGGCGGTCAACTGCAGGGACGAACATGGCCCCATGCCGAAGCAGGTGTTTGTGGCGAGTGAATGCGAATTGCGCCTTTGACAGCTCTTGCGCTAGCCGGTGATTTTTGGCATCGAAGAGAGGATTGGCGATGAAGCTTCGAATCAAGAAGGATGTCCTTTTTCCCGCACCCGAGAAGCCTGAGGGCCGCGAGAGCTGTTGGGCGCTTGATCATTCGTACACGAGCAGCCGTGGCCGAGGCATGATCATGACCACTGTGCGATTCGTCCTCGGGAAACGGCCCGGTGACGAACACGACGATGTAAACCCCTGTGGCGGGGGGGCGGTCTGGAGTACGGCTCAACGAATGATTTCCGAGGATAACGGCGCCACCTGGGCGGCACACGGGCCCGCGGTCCCCAGCATGGGCAGCAGCCTTGCGCCCGTAGGCCAAAACCTCGGGTGGAACCATTTTCTCGACCGAGACAAAGAGCGGCTGATAGCGGTTTACCAGATAACCCGGCCGGAACCCGACGACGCGAGCGGGATATTCTTCCTCCACTCGGAGAGGACGACCCTGCACTATGAGATTTCGACCGACAAAGGCAAGAGTTGGGGACCGTCAAGACAGATTATTCATCCCGGCGGCGGCTGCGATGAAACCCATTGGATGCCCGGAATTACGGGCAATAAGCAGTGGATAAGCGCCTGTCAGGCGCCGTTGGCCAAACTGGACGATGGCACCATTGTATTTGGGTGTACCTTGGTGCATGTCGCGCCGAACTATCCTGCCGAGTCGCACGAAAGCGTCGTTTTCTTGCGGGGGCGCTGGAGCGACGATTTGAGTGGAATCAGTTGGGAAGCCGGCGACGTGATCTGCGCGCCGCTCAACGTCTCGGGAGGCGGCGTGTGCGAGCCCGACCTGCTGCATCTGGGGGGCCAGCGACTGCTGACCACCATGCGATGTGAGGGGCTGGAATACGGCTACTTCCCTGAAGGCGAACGCCTTCGCAAAGAACTTCTCCGAAAGCAGGGCATAGAAAACGAAGGGAACATCTTCAGTTCAAGGCAATGGTCGCTGTCCGAAGACGGCGGGAGGACGTGGAGCATTCCGCAAACGCTGCGTTATGACGACGGGTCCGTGGTGCACGTGCCCTCCAGCATCGCGGCGTTTGAGAAAGACCTCCGAACGGGCAAGGCGTACTGGTTTGCCAATATCCTTGACAAGCCGGTCATGCACCAAATGCCACGCCATCCGCTGACCATTTCCGAGTTGGATACCGAGCGAATCTGCATCATCAAGGAGTCGGTGTCTGTGATACAGGATCTTCCGAAGGGTGCGCCTGCCGGGCGCCGCTACTGCAATTTTGGCCATTATTATGATCGGGAAACCGGGGAGTTTGTCCTGATGTTGGCCGAAGAGCCCAAGTTCAGTGCGGAGGATTTCCGGGCTGATACGATTCGCTTCAGGATAGCCCTCGATTCATAGTCGGTCTCGCCCGATGCATGTGAGACGCGGTTGCATTCGGTTTGGGGCCATGGAAAGGCTGGTGAATCATGAAGAGTGGAAGAGTGCGAAGAAGTGCGAGTTGCCTGTTGACTGCGGCGATCGTGTTGGCCGTAAGCGGTGCTCTCGCGCAAGCTGCCGAGAATCTTGTCAAGAACGGCGATGCCGAGACGGGCGCCCTGGACAACTGGGACGGATTCGCCGGCGTGTTTTCCGACGGAGCCCATGGCGGGAAACACTGCTTCCTGATCAAGACGGTCGTCGGCCCGGGGACGCATTGCTTCTCCAAAGAGCTGATTCCAATCGACCCGGCAAAGGCATACAAGCTCAGCGGTTGGTTCAGGTCCATAGGCAACGCCAAGAGCAGAATTCACCTGGGCTATACGCCTTATGACGCCAAGAAGGAGGTCATCGCTCCGTGGAACGCGGCCTGTTGGCCCAATTCAGAAACCGTGCTGGCTGCGGACTGCAATGCCGACGACACGGTCGTTAAGATTGCCAACGGAGCCGCGTGGGGAACCTATGGCGGATCGGTCATTGCATTCGATGTGGATGATTCAGGGAAATTCGCCGACCTCCCGAACAGGCACATTAGCTCGCTTGGCATAATGAAGGTGGTGAACAAGGGGCAATGCTGGGAGGTGAATCTGCGGAGCAAGTGCGGCCGGACCTATCCGGCCGGAACGAAAGTCAGGGAGCACGGTTCGGGCAACACCCACCTGTTCAACGCAGCAGGGGCCGAGGTCGTGCCCACGGAGTGGACACAGTACAGCGGCACCATCAGGGAAAGTGCGAAGAGCACGATGGTCAATGACCAATGGGCGCCCGGCACCGCCTACGTTCGCATTGTGATCTTCTCCAACCTCGGACAGGACAATGCCGAGGAACTTCAGGTGCTCGCGGATGACATTGTCATGACGGAAGATCCGGGCTGGACCCTTCAGTTCTCCGACGATTTCAACCGTAGCGAGCTAAACGCGGGCGCAGCCCAAGCGGCCGCTCCGGATTGGCAAGTGGTCAACGGCAAGTGGCGCATCGAAAACGGCATGCTGCGCGGGGAGTCCGCCGCCGACATCGTATTGCTCCGGCACATCCCCGGCGACCAGCGGCTGGAATTTGATGCGGTAGCGCAGCCGGACAACATCTGTGACTTGACCGGCATCCTCGGCACGAACGAGCGAGGCGGCTACGCCGAAGGGTATTTCTTCGGCTTCGGGTCGGAGAACAACACCTCCTCCAAGCTGCTTAGGAAGGACCGGGAAGTGAATCGATGTGACGAGCGAATTGTCCCGGGCAAGCTCCATCACATTGTCTGCCAACGCTCAGGCAACGTGCTCACGCACATTGTGGACGGCAAAGTCATCTTGACGTACGACGACGCCCAGCCGTTGATTGGACCGGGCCACGACATGGTAGGCCTCTACATCTACGGCGCGGGCAGCATTGACAACGTCAAGGTCTATACGAAAGGCCCTGGTGCGAAATAGGATCCGGGCCGGGTCACGCGCTTGTGGAGACGGTGATTGAACGCGCATTGCGCATCCGGCAGCGCTTGCGTTGGCTGACAACGTCCAGTATGGAAGCGAAGATCAATGGTGAACCTTACGATCAAGAAGGATGTCCTCATTCCCGCGCCGGCGGATCCTGATGGTCACGTGAGCTGCATGGCGTTTGGGCATTCGTACACGAGCAGCCATGGCCGGGGCATGATCATGACCGTTCTGCGGTTTGTCCTCGGGAAGATTGATTCCTGTGAATCTGTGAACCCTTGTGGCGGGGGGGCGGTCTGGAGCACGATTCAACGTATGCTTTCGGAGGATAACGGCGCGACCTGGGCAGCGCAGGGGCCTGCCGTTCCCAGCTTCAGCAGCAGCGTTGCGCCCGTAGAACAAAAGCACGGGTGGAAACATTTTCTTGACCGAGACAAAGAACGGCTGATTGCCGTCTACCACGTCACCCGGCCCGAACCCACCGACGCCAGCAAGATATTCTTTCTCCACTCGGAGAGATCAACTTTGCACTATGAGATTTCCACAGATGCAGGCAGGAGCTGGGGACCGGCCAGGCAAATCATTCATCCCGGCGGCGACAAGGCTCATTGGATGCCCGGGATTACGGGAAACAAGCAGTGGGTGTGCGGCAGTTATACGCCTGTAAAGCTGGACGACGGCGTCATCGTCCTGGGGTGCAGTCTGGGGCATCCCGCGCCGGACTATCCCGCCGAGCCCATGGAGAGCGTCGCTTTTTTGCGGGGACGCTGGAGTGACGACTCGCGTGAGATCAGTTGGGAAGCCGGCGACGTGATCCAGGCGCCGCTCAACGTTGCGGCAGGCGGCGTGTGTGAGCCGGACCTGCTGCATTTGGGGGGGCAGCGGCTGCTGACCACCATGCGATGCGAGGGGCTGGAATACGGCTACTTCCCTGAAGGCGAACGGCTTCGCAGGGAACTTCTCCGAAAGCAGGGCATAGAACGCGAGGAGGTCGTCTACAGTTCAAGGCAATGGTCGCTCTCCGAAGACGGCGGGAGGACGTGGAGCGTTCCGCAAACACTGCGCTACGACGATGGCTCCGCGGTGTATGTGCCCTCCAGCTTTGCGGCGTTTGAGAAGGACCCCCGCACCGGCAAGGCGTACTGGTTCGCCAATATCCTTGACAAGCCGGTCGTGCATCAGACGCCGCGCTATCCGCTCACCATTGCCGAATTCGATACCGAGCGACTCTGCATCATCAAAGGCTCCGTGACCGTGATTCAGGATCTCCCAGAGGACGCGCCTCCCGGACGCCGCTACACCAATTTCGGCCACTATTATGATCGGGAAGCCGGGGAGTTTGTCCTAACGATGGCCGAAGAGCCCAAGTTCAGTTGGGAGGATTTCCGGGCCGATACGATTCGCTACAGGATACGCCTTGGCGGTTCGCAGTGAGGTCCGTCGCTGGAACATGGAGCACGGACTGGACTTGTCCGCCGAAGGCGGATGGTCCGCGCCGCAGTGCACGGATTCTTTACTTGGTGTCAAAGCTATGAAATCCCGCGAGAGAGTCTTGACGACCTTCGCGCATAGAGAGCCCGACCGCGTGCCCCGCTGGTGTGGCGCGTCGAGCGAGTTCTGGGACAAGGCCAAGAAGACTCTGCAATTGGATGACGAAGGGTTGCGTGTGCGCCTGGGCGATGATTTCAGGCGCGTCTACGCGAAATACGCCGGACCGGAGCTGTCTCCCACCCACAAGGGCGCAAGCTATCGCACGGCATTTGGCATAGACCGCCACGGCCTCGGCTACGGACAACCCTTTGAACATCCTCTAACCAACGCCACCATCGCTCAGGTGCATGACTACGCATGGCCCCGTCCGGAGTGGACGGACGCGAGCGGCATCCCGGCGGCGACCGAGAAGTGGGGGAGAGAGTATGCGATCCTTGGGGGAGAATGGGCGCCGTTCTTCCATGACGCGATTGACCTGGCGGGCATGGACACATTGTTTATGAGAATGCACGATGAGCCTCAATGGGTCGACGCGCTCTTCCAGCATATCGTTGACTACTATGTTGCCGCCAACCAGCGCGTCTTCGATGTTGCCGCTGGCCACATTGACATCTTCTTCATCGGAAACGACTTTGGCTCGCAGGCGGGCCCGTTGATGAGTCCCGCGCTCTTCGATCGCTTCCTTCTGCCGCATCTCCAAAGACTGATTGACCTCGGGCATGCCTATGGGTTGAAAGCGCAACTTCACTGCTGTGGCGGAATTGCCCCGCTCATTCCTTCACTGGTTCGCGTCGGCTTGGACGCCCTGCACGCATTGCAGCCATCGTGCCAGGGCATGGACCTGTCCCGGATCAAGGCTGATTTTGGAGACAGGATCGTTCTGAATGGCGGCATTGACTCTCATCGCGTGCTCCTCGATGGCACGCCGAGTTCAACGAAGGCGGAAACGCGGCGGGTACTGGAGATCATGATGCCGGGCGGAGGTTACGTCGCGGGCGCAAGCCATGACGCCATCCTCGAAGAGGCGCCTTTGGAGAACGTCCTCGCGATGTTCGACGCCATTGAGGAATATGGCCGCTATGACTGAGTGGCGCGGCCTTGTGAATGGCCTTGTTCTAGAACAGGTTCTAAAGTAGTTCATCATAAGAGAATGGGAGAAACGATGGGAAGAGCTTCTCGGATCAATGGAAAGCCATCAACTGAGCTTCCGTCCATAATTCCATCCGTAAAGTTCTTGTCGGGAGACTTTGGGAAGGCGGTCTATGAGGAATATGAAGGAAGAAGGAAGGCAGACTATCGCGATTGTGGCGCATTCAACGTTCTTAGTTTTGGCGACGGTTTAGTACGAGGTTCCAATCCGTTCGCGGTAGTTCTGATAAATCAGATAGTTGGAAATGACGGGTTGCGAGTTGCGACTCCTGCACAGCTTGAGGCGGCGTTAAGAGTCAACGCTTTGAATCTAAGAGGAGGCTACGAAGATTCCGGTCTGGCCATAAGAAGTCAAGACAATCCTAATAGTTATTTGGCTGAAGACTTGCTGGCTCAGGTCAGAGCAAGAGGTCTTAAGGAAATACCCGTTATGATTCCGCTGGCAGGACTAGCCTTAGTCAGGGATTCTCGGTCAGAGTGTGGTGTTCGCTTCAGATTGACCGATGACGCCACCATGTTCTGCGCACCTGTTCTGAATAGGCCGGGCAATTTCAGATCAGAGGATATGGACGTGGACGTAGGGTTGCCGACGAAGATCGGGGATGGAGATAGAACACTTTACACAAGAGATTCTGGAGATTCGGGTCTTTCCAGGTTGTGCCTCAGTGGAGACTTGAATCTGATCTCGGGTTGGGACGACCTGGCCGGCGTGTATACGGACGGAAGAGTAGTAGTCGTAAGTGACGATGCTACTTCGTAAAGCATCAGGGTTGCCCATGCGGAAAGATAAGGCAAGCGGGGAAGGAGGCCACGAACGATGATGACCGGCAAGGAGCGCATGATTTGCGCGCTGGCGCGGGGAAAGCCGGACCGGCTCCCCGCGACGGTGCACCAATGGCAACAATATCACCTGGACACGTACATGAACGGGACGGATTGTCTCTCCGCTTTCAGGCAGCTCGGGATGGACGCATCCATTCAGTACTTTGAGGCGATGGGGCAGTTCTGGATACCTCGCGCGGAAGAGTTCATTGTTCAGACGCCCGAATGGCGGGAAGAGATTGAAGTGGTGGACGCGAATCCGCTCAACCGAATTCTTCACCACAAGATCGCCACCCCCGGCGGTAACTTGACCTATGTGACGGGGGGAAACCCGACGACCACATGGATTATCGAGTACCTGATCAAGAAGCACGACGATGTCGAACTGATACGCAAATTCATGCCCGTTCCGAAGCTGAATAAGGCGAAGGTCGCAGAGGAACACGACCGGATAGCCGATTCCGGGATTCTGCGGGGGTTCGTCTGGGGGGACCAGGCGGGATGCTGGCAGCACGCCTGCTGCCTGATGGATATCAACAGGCTCATTCTGGAAGCCGTTGACAACCCCGACTGGGTGCATCACCTGCTGGGCGTGCTCCTGGAGAAGAAACTGCATTTCATCGCGGAGTCTCTGAGGGGTGCAAAGTTTGACATCATCGAGACCGGCGGGGGCGCCGGCAGCGATACTCTGATCTCCCCAGACATGCACCGTGAGTTCTGTCTGCCCTATGACCGGAAAATGCATCGGGCGCTCCATGACGCAGGTCACAAGATCACGTATCACACCTGCGGCGGGATGATGCACATCCTGGATCTCATCATCCAGAACGAAACGGACGCTTCGGAGACGTTGTCGCCTCCCGGGGTGGGAGGGAACATCGTTGATCCCGCGAAGGTCCGTCAGGCCTATCGCGGCAAGGTGGCAATGATCGGCGGAATGGATCAATTCAATACGCTGACGCGGGGGACGCCGGAACAGATTCGCAAAGAAGTATTTCGCCTTTTTGAGGGTTTTGGACCGGACGGCGCCTATGTCATGTCCGCGTCGGACCACTTCTTTGACACACCGGTGGAGAACTTGCAGGCCTATGCCGACGCGGCGAAGGAATGCACTTATTGACAATGGCAGGACCCTTCGGCCTTGCGGGCCGGAGCGGACAGCGGCAACTTTGGAGATGACAGTTTCATGTCGATGAGCCGCATCTCATCACTGGAAATTGCGAGACACCTGGAGCAACATGATCTGGTGTATGAAGCTGCCCCCTGTGAGTGGCACGAAGGGCTGCCTTTGGGAAATGGCTCCCTGGGCGCGCTGATTTGGGGCAACGGAGGCCCGTTCAAGATCACACTGGATTTGAATGAACTCTGGGACTTACGCACCCCGCGCTTCCGCGACAAGCGGTATAGCTATGCCCGCTTCAGGCAGCTTTATCGAGAGGGTCGCATTGCCGAGATTGGAGATATCTTTGACTTCCGGCGGCGGAGCATCGTGCCGACGCGCCTACCTCCTCTGAGGCTGGAGTTGAATTTCGGTCCTCGTGTCAGAGACTATCATGCCCGATTGCGCCTGGGCGCCGCCACAGCAGAAGGAACCATCGGCTTGGAGCATGGGCGGATCCACTGGCGGGCCTACGTGGCGGCCAGCCAGGATGTTCTGGTCGTTGAGGTACGCTCAAGGAACCCCCTGCGCGCCAAGCCCTGCATCAGGCTGGACCATCTCAGTGACGCCGCTAAGGAGGCGCTGCGCCGCAGAGGATTCCCACCACCCGAACCGGGGCGCACCCATCTCTATCAAGAGATACCTGGGAATGGCGGCTATCTCGTCGCATGGAAGCGCGTCCGGCAGGGCGCTCATCTCGATACCTTCCTCATCTCGCTGACCAAGGGGGAAGACAAAGAACACCTCCTTCAACTCGCGGGAGAACGCTTGAAGCGCGCCGCTCGACGGCTGCCTGCGCTCCGCAGAGAACACACCCGCTGGTGGCATTCCTTCTGGCGAAAGTCTGCCTTGGTCGTGCCGGAAGGCGCATTGGAGAGCCTCTACTACGCTGAGATGTACAAGCTGGGCTGCAACGCGCGCGCTGAAGCCAGACTTCCAGTGAGCCTGCAGGGGATATGGTCGCCGGATGGCAGGATGCCGCCCTGGCATGGCGACTATCATACTAACCTTAACGTGCAATACACATACTGGCCGGCATATGCCTCCAATCGGCTTGACTGCGTCAAGCCACTCTACGATTGGGGGCGGCGCTTGCTGCCGGCATTCAAGAAGGAGTGTCGAAGGTTCTATGACTGTGAAGGCGCCCTTGTGCCTTGTGCGGTTGGGCCCGGCGGCGAACGCGTTTTCGGCTACGAGACGGCGGAGCAATGGCCCGGCAATGGCGCCTGGCTTGCTCACCTCTATTGGCTGCACTATCTCTACAGCCAGGACCGGGACTTCCTGCGGACATATGCCCTGCCTTTCATGCGAGAAGCGATGCGCCTCTACATGGGTATCCTGGAAGAGCGCGCCGACGGACTCCTTCACATTCCGCTCTCTGCAAGCCCGGAGTACCATGAGGACCGGCCGGAAGCGTGGGGAGAAGACACGGCTTGCGACCTCGCATTGATTCATCTTCTGGGACAAGCCCTGCTGCAGAGCGTGGCAATCCTCGGCCTCGACGACCCGGACGCAAACAGGTGGCGGGACATCCTGCGCCGGCTTGCCCCCTATCCCAGCCATGCCACCGCTTCGAGCGCTGAGATACGGAAGAATGGCGCCTGCTGGCCGAGGCAGCTGTTCGTCATGCACAATATCCCCTATGCGTTCAGCCACAGGCATATGGGCCATCTGATGGCGATCCACCCGCTGGGCCTGCTCACTGTCGAAGACAGTCCCCTGGCGCGTTCAATAGTGGAGGACTCCATTCGCGCAGTTGCCGCTCAGGGTCAGGGCCAATGGGTTGGCTTCTCCTATGCATGGGCATCTGCCCTCGCATCACGGGCGCGGATGCCGGAAATGGCGGTGCGGCTACTTCGGGAGTTTGGGAACCTGGTGACGGCCAATACGTTCCATCTGAACTGCGACGTTCGTCGTTCCGGAGCATGTGCCTATCTGGAGCCGGGCATGACGCTGGAATCGGGTTTTGGCGTGGCTGGGGCGTTGATGGAAATGTTGCTCCAGAGCTGGAGCGGCAAGCTCCGCGTCTTCCCCGCCATTCCTCGGGAGTGGACGAACGCCGTTTTCCACGACCTCCGCGCCGAAGGCGCTTTCCTGGTCTCAGCGCGTATACAGGAGGGGGCCGTGCGTTGGGTGGAAATACGAAGTGACACGGAAGCCGTTTGTCATCTGGAGAATCCCTTCCCAGATGGCCCGGTCACGTTGAAGGAGATGGAATCCGGCGCGACGACGAAGCTGCGCGGAGCTGTTCTGACATTCCGGACGCGCGCGGGCGGCAGATGGCTGCTCTATCGCAAGCCTCAGACAGGGACCAGCTTGAGATCACTGAGACTGCGTGACCGGGAGACGAGACCCGAAAGCTTCTTTGGCGTCAAGAGACGAAACTCACTTCCTCAGTTCATGTTTGGGGAGTGAGACTGGCGGTTGTCTTGCGGGCGCATAGAGTCCACCAATGGCGCGGAAATTGAGAGGAGAAACGCATTGAAGGACGAAATGACATCCAGGGAGAGAATACTCGCAACGTGCGCGCACCAGCCGACGGACCACGTGCCGCTGCACCTCGAAGTGCACCCGAGCTATCTTCAGTATGATCCCGCGGTGGCCAACTGGAAGGACCAGTTCGAGCGGACAGACTCCCTGCTTGCGCTCGGAGCGGACGCCATGGTGGAAGTCTGGCTGCCGGATCCCTCCTATCACCCCGCCGTCAAGGTCCGGTCATGGCGGCGCAACGACCCCGCCACCGGTGGCGTGCTGTTGGGCAAGGAGTACGAAACGCCCGAGGGAACATTGCGCCAGGTCATCAAGGAGACCGACGACCTGTACACGTGGCACAAGATCAATCGCAACACGAGAGGCCCCCTGGCTGATCTGATTGACGGAGTCGGTCTGCTTGAGGACGTGAACCCCTCTCGAAGCGTGGAGTTCCTGATCAAGGGGCCGGAAGACCTCGCAAAGATGCGCTACCTCTTTCAGCCGCTGTCCGGTCCGGCATTGAAGCAGTGGCGCGAGGACGCGCTTTACGCGAAGAGAGAAGCCCAGAAGCGGCGCGCAATCTTCCTTGCCCGGCGCACCTATTGCGGTTCGGCCCTGCTGTGGCTGACCAACGCCCAGGACACGATATGCACGTTCGGGTCAGACCCGGCCTACGTCCGCGAGTTCCTCCGCATCATCCAGGATTGGCAACTCAAGACTCTCTCCATGGCGCTCGACCTGGGCGTGGACATGGTGACGCGGTTCGGGTACTACGACATCCCCGACTTCTGGGGCCGCAGGTACTTTGAGCGCGACCTCAAGCCTCTGATGGACGAAGAGGCGGAAGTGACTCATCAGGCCGGGGCGTTGCTCAGTCAGCAGCAGAGCGACGGCGTCACGCAACTGGTGGACATCTACAAGGGCATGAAAGTGGACATCCTGCGGGATATTGACCCGGTGCAGGGGCACGAAGACATGGCGCTGCTCAAGCGGGAGTTGTGCCCCACCAAGACGCTGATGGGCGGCATCAACGCCGATCTGATGCTTGCAGGATCGGACGAGAAGCAGATTGACAAGGTTGTGCGCGAGACGCTCGAACTCATGGCGCCGGGGGGAGGTTTCATCATGCACGCCATCCCCGGCGTGTACGCGGGCGTTCCCTGGAGCAAGGTGCTGGCGCTGGTCGGCGCATGGAAGCGATACGCGGGGGGAAGTCAATGAAAGAGCTTGGGCTGCTTGTTCACCCTTGAGAATCGGAGGCCGTGATCATGATCCTTGCCACGCGGCATACCGGTATTGTCGTCAGAGACATGGAAAAGAGCCTGCGTTTCTGGCGTGACGTGATGGGCCTGTCTGTCGCGGTTGATTTTCGCGAAGAAGGCCGGTTTATCGAGACAGTCCAGGCGCTCTCGGGCGTTAGACTGCGCATGGTCAAGCTTCGCGCTCCGGACGGGACGATGATCGAGTTGCTTCACGACGAAGCGCACCCCACTCCGCCGCCGGGCGCGAACCGTCTCTGCGAGTCCGGCATTCGTCACGTGGCGTTCACCGTGGCGGACGTCGAATCCGCCTGGCGCGCCATGCGGAAGGAGGGGTGCGAGATTCTGAGCGAGCCGGTCACGGCTCCGGACGGCAAAGCCCGGCTCTTCTTCGCACGGGACCCTGAGGGCAACTTGATGGAACTGGTTGAAATGCTGGGATAGACCATGAAGCGGATCGAAACCGCGAATCGAGTGATCGTCTCCGAAATACCACACCCTGACACGGTGCGGATTATCCGGGAACTGCACGCCGTGGAGCCGCGCTCCATGGGCGGAATGCCGCCGATGGTGTGGGACAGGGCCGAGGGGTTTCACGTGTACGACGGCTGCGGCAACAAGTGGCTCGACTTCACCTCCGCCGTCGTGCTGGCCAACGCGGGTCACGCAAACGGCGCGATCGGCGCGGCCATCCGCGCGCAGCTTGACGTGCATCTGTGGCATAACTACTGCAATCCGTCCGAAATCCGCCTGCGGACGGTTCGAGCGATCGCAGGAATCGTCCCTGCATACCTCGACAAGGTCTTTCTGCTGACAACCGGTTCGGAAGCCGTGGAATGCGCCATCAAGCTCATCCGCCTGCACGGGCGTACGATCCATCCGGACAAAGTGGGCATCCTTTCCTTCCTGAACTCCTTCCACGGTCGCACGATGGGCGCGCAGATGGCGGGCGGATACCTCGACCAGCAGGCATGGATGGGCGACAAGCCGCCGGACTTCTTTCACATTCCGTTTCCGGAATGTGCCCGCTGCCCGTGGGGCAAACAGGAATACCGGCATTGCGGCGAAGAGTGCCTGGGGCGGGGGCTGGACTCGCTGCGCGCAAACGGCGTGGATACCGGCCGCATCGCCGGCGTCGTTACGGAAACCTTCCAGGGGCCGACCGTCGCGTTCATGCCCCCCGACTTTGCCCGCGCCCTGCGGCAATGGGCGAGCGCGCAACGCGCCCTCCTCGTCTTCGACGAAATCCAGGCGGGATTCGGCCGCACGGGGAAGTGGTTCGGCTTTGAACACTACGACGTGGAGGCCGACCTGGTTTGCATGGGGAAGGGGATGACCTCCTGCCTGCCGATGTCCGCTGTGGCCGGACGGGGCGCCATTCTCGACCTGGCGGAACACGGGGAAATGAGCAGCACCCATACGGGCAACCCGCTGTGCTGCGCGGCGGCCATGGCGAACATCGAGGCCATCCGCTCCGGACGGCTGGTCGAGAATGCGTCCGAGCTCGAGCCGGCGGCCCGCGCGGCCCTTCATGAGCTCAGGCGGAAATTCCCTCAGCGCGTAGGTTGCATCAACGGGAAGGGACTTGTCTGGGCCGTTTACCTCACCCATCCGGAAACGGCGCAGCTTGATCCGGACTTGGCGCGGCGGGTCACGACCCGCTGCATGGAACTCGGCCTCATCATGCTTCAAACGGGTCGCGGCACCCTGAAGATTGCGCCCCCCCTCTGCATCACCAAGGAAGCGCTTCTGGAAGGGGTTGAGGTCATTGAGGGTGCATTGAAGGAGGAAGTCGGCCGATGATTGCGGATGAAAAAGAACTGGACAGTCTCCTCGGCCTGCTTGAACAGCACGTCGATCTTGAGCATGGCCGTCATGTGGACGAGCGCTATCGGCGCGCGTTGGCCTTCGACCCTGTGGATCAGCCGCCGCTGCTGGTGCAGGCCGCGGACTACAAGGTGATACGCCTGCCGGGCCCCTGGCGCCGATTCAAGCATTACAGTTACCGGCAGACCTTTGACGACCCGGCGGCCATGATGCAAAACGTGCTCCTGGACCGCGTCGTGCCGGGAATCCTGCTCAGGGACGACAACCCCTTGGCCATCCGCAGCGACCACGGAACCATCCAGGTGGCCAGCCTCCTTGGGGCAAGTTGGGAATTGAGCGAGCACGACTATCCTTGGGTGAACCCTTGTGGACCGTTGGAGCGCCTGCGGGAAGTGGCGAGGTCAAACGGTCAACCCGACCCGCGGCGTGGAGTGATGCAACGTTCCCTCGACACGCTCAAGTTCTACCGTAGAAAGTTGGCGGAGTATCCCCGCTGTCGGCAGGCGATCCAGCTCTCCCTGCCTGACCTGCAGGGGCCTTTCGACACGGCAGGGCAACTGTGGGGCAGCGACATCTGCCTTGCCTTTGCCGACGAGCCTGAACTCCTTGGGATGTTGCTTCGCAGAATCGCCAATGTCATGGTGGCCGCCGCCGCAGAGTTCAGAACCCTGGCATTCGACCGGCTGGACCCTTTCGCGATTGCGCAACACGGATACGTGATTCCGGGACGCCTTCTCATCCGCAACGATTCGGCCACGATGCTTTCGCAGGCGACCTACAGCGAATTCGTTCGACCGCACGACGCGCAGGTCCTTCGCGAGGTCGGGGGAGGCTCCATCCATTTCTGCGGCAAGGGGCCTCAACTCATCAAACCGATGCTTGAAATCCCGGACCTGCGAGGACTCGACATCGGCCAGCCGGAACTGATGGACGTTCGCTCCATCTATGCGATGTGTCGGGAGCGCAACGTCGTCGCCACCCACCTGAATCCTTCCCGGGACGACCTCTTGAGCGGGAAGGCGGCCCGCGACTTCCCGACAGGGTGCGTCTTCGTGTATTACACGGAGGACATACAGGACGCCAGAGCGGTGGTCCAGGCATACCGGTCGAACTCGGCGTCAGCGCCCGAGCACGCGGATCAACCTAAGAGGAGGAGGTTTGCAGTTGACCGTCATTGAGCGCGAACTCGACGAATTGCTGGGCCTGGCGGCCGCTCTGATTGACGTGAACCACTGTCGCCATGTGGACGAACGGTACCGCCACACTCTCGACTACGCCGAAGTGGACCAGCCGCCGCTGGTGGTGCAGGCGGCGTTTGGGGGCCATCTTTCGCCTCCCAAGCCCTGGGCCGGCTTTCGACGGTATAGCTATCGTGAGGCGTTCGATGACCCGGCAGCCATGATGCAGAACATGCTGCTGGCGCGCGTGGTTCCGGGGTTGATCCTCAAGGATGATAGCCCCCTGGCCATTCGCAACGACCATGGGACCATTCAGATAGCCAGCCTGCTGGGCGGCGCGTGGCGCCTGCACGAGGACAACTACCCCTGGGTGGCCCCGTTCCGCGACATGGCAGCCATCGAGCGCATTGCGGGAGCGTCGCATCTGGACACGGCGAACAGCGTGCTTAAACGTACGCAAGACACTCTCGCCTTCTACAACGCCAAGCTCTCCCGATGTCCCGCGCTCAAGGAACTTGTGCAGATATCGCTGCCGGACTTGCAGGGTCCGATGGACACGGCCGAGCAACTGTGGGGGAGCGATATCTACTGCGCCACGGTCGATAGCCCCGAACTCCTGAACCGATTGCTCGCGCGGATTGTGGACGTGATGATCGATGTCTCGTCGCAGTACCGGCCCCTGGCGCACGACCGGCTGGCGCCGTTCGCCGGTACGCAGCACGGCTACGTCGTCCCCGGGCGGCTGATGGTCCGGAACGACTCCTCGATCATGCTCTCGCCGGCGATGTATGCCGAGCATGTGCGTCCCCATGACGAGCGCCTGTTGCGGGCGGTTGGCACGGGGGCGATCCACTTCTGCGGAAACGGCCGGCACCTGGTGGAAGAGATGCTGAAGATCGAGCCGCTGCGGGGCCTCGACTTTGGCGAGCCGAACTTGATGGACGTCCAAGCCCTTTACGCCATGTGCGCCGAGCGCAAGGTTGCGGTCACCAATCTTCGCCCCTCTCGCGACGATCTGATATCGGGCAAGGCTGCCAGGGACTGCCCGACCGGCGCCGTATTCGTGTACTTGGCTGGGAATATGGACGACGCGCGCGATGTGGTGCGGGCCTATCGGACGGCGGGGAAGAAAATGACCCATTCGCAACGGCAGACAGAGGTTCTGCAATGAACCTTCGTCCTCATCTTGAAATGGCGGGCAACGCTCTCCTGGCTCTGCTCGATCCCGAGAAAGACCTCATGCCGACGGGCGGGTATGAGGTGGCCCACGACCTGGGGCGTTGGTGGGATGCGGTGCTGCGGCTGGAAGAAACGATCGGATTCGTGATCCCCGCCGAACTGGAGTCCGCCTCCCTGCGGAACCTGCGGCGACTGACCGATAATCCGGATCGCCTGCTGATGAGCGCCAAGATCAACCCGCACAACTTCCGCGAGTCCCTGCTTGCGTTCGGCGGACTCGCGCGCCGCCGGCGCAGCGTATGGGCGCGCGAGGCGGGGCTTCAACTCGTCCGCGCGATGGACCGGTGCCTGAGCGCGGACGGGAGCTTCGATTTCACCCGGCTGGGATGCTGGGGGCGGATGCCCCACACGGAAGATCCATCGCATACCGAGACGAAGCGGAACGGGTGGTTCGACGGCACCGCCACCAGCGGACGCAGTCTGGAGGCCCTGGTATGGTTCTTTGAGGCCACCGGCGAGCCGTTGGTCCTCGATGTGGCGCGGCGGATCGCGGAGCATCACCTGGAGTTTTCGACGAACAGGGACGGAAGCATCCGCGCGGAGACCGTCAACCCGGCCAATGCGGGACACAACCATTCCTATCACGGCACGCTGCGCGGCCTTCTTCGCTTTGGCCTTCTCACCGGGCAAAAGGAATACGTGGATGTCGTCGAGGCAACATACAGGCACGCGGACCACCGGCGCATCGTGATGGAATCCGGCTGGGCTCCCCACGATCTCGGAAAGCTGCGCTTCCCGAATGCGCACGGCGACCCTGTCGGCGACCCAGCCAGCACGGGCGACGCGGCGCAGTTGGCGTTGTGGCTGGCGATAGAGGCCGGCTGTCTCGATCTTCTGGACGACGTGGAACGCTCTCTGCGGGCCCGGATTCTCCCCGCACAACTCACTGAGGAGGACGTGCGTCGCCACCCGGAACGCACGTTCACCGCGCGAGAACGCGGTGCCTGGGGCATTCATGGCCCGTCGCACGCGGGCAAGGGGTGCCATCCGGACGTGCTGGCCGCCGTTACGCATTCTCTGTGCGACATCTACAAGCACGTCTGCACGCAGACCCCTGCGGGCATCCGGGTCAACCTGCACCTGGACCATGAGGACGCGCGCCTCAAGATCACCAGCAGCAGAGAAGAGCGAAGCGTTCTGTCGCTGCTGGTGAAGCAGCCCGACAACATCATGGTGCGCATTCCACGGTGGGCGCCAGAGGCGTCCTTGGAACTCTCAGTGAACGGCCTGCCGCTCCCGGTAAAACGATCTGGCGACTTCGCATGGGTCTCCCGCGATTGTCTGGGCGAGTACAGCCGCATCATTCTGTCTTACAGCTTGCCGGAGCGGCGGAGCGAGGAACGGATGCCGTCCGGCAGGCGCTACCGCTTCCGGTGGCGCGGCGATGAGATCGTCGGGGTGAGTCCTCAAGACGAGCCGTTGCCGTTCTACCCTGCAATGCCGGATGACCGGGAGGAGCGCGGACCATGCGCGTAGTGGTGATTGGCGGGATGGGGCATATAGGCCGCTTCCTCGTCGGCCAGCTCTGGGAAGACGGCCATGAGGTGATTGTCGTATCGAGCGGGCGGTCGCCCGCGCCTCGTGAACCGGGCTGGGACAAAGTCCAGTGCGTCACAGGCCGCTACGCCAGGGAGGGCGCGCCGTGGAAGACGTTCCTCGCCGGTTTGCGACCCGAGGTGCTGGTGGACATCATTGATGACGCTGACCACCACCTCCAGATTGACCTCCGCGGAACGTATGAGGCCGTCCGGGGCACGCTCAAGCATTATCTTTTCTGCGGCTCCGTCTGGATGTTCGGCGCGCCCGTCTGCGTGCCCGCGCCGGAAATCCCCGTCGGCGAGGCCCTGTGCCCGGGCTACGTCACGCGCTTCAGGGAACTCCAGGAACTCTTTGTGGTCGCTCGGCAATCCGGGCCGCCGTTGACAGCCATCATGCCCCCGAACCTCTGCGGACCGGGTAGAATCCCGCTGGACTGCAAGGGGACGGAGTCCATCGAACTCCACCGCGCCCACGCGCGCGGGGAACCGGTCTTTCTCCCGGAGGGAATCAACACGCTCATTGAGCCGTGCGACGTTTCCGACGTCGCGCAGGGGTTCCGCTTGGCGGTGCGGAACCGTGACGCGGCGGCGAATGAGATGTTCAACGTCGGCGCTCCGTACGCGCTGACGTTTCCGCAGTTTGTCAGGGCCTATGCCGAAATTCACGGCGTGGCCATCCCCATCGAATATGTATCCTCCGAGCGCTTTTTCGGCGATATCGTACCTGATCCGGTTGACGCAGCCCACTTCCGCCATCACATGTGCCCTGACGTGACAAAAATCTCGCGTGCGCTGGGTTACCGGCCTCAGTTCACATGCGAGCAGGCGATGGCGCGGGCGGTCGAGTGGATGTGGCACGAGGGAATACTCGCAAGGAACGCCCGAACGCTTTGAGGCTGGGAGGGCGCTCGTGCCATGAACAGCTATGTGCTATACACGCTATAGCGCTATGGTGACGTTAGATACGATAACATCGTGAAAGCCAATGATGAGAGCCGAATAGGTATCTTGACATGTGAATCTTGTTGGGGTACCATCAACAGCCAACTTCCTGAGAAGTGTCAGGGAGAGGAGGACCTGAAAGATGCGTGTAGTGGTGATTGGCGGGACGGGACACATAGGTCGGTTCCTCATCAGCCAACTCCGGGAAGATGGGCATGAGGTGGTAGTCGTATCGAGCGGGCGGTCGCAGACGCCGCGCGGCCCGGGTTGGGACCGGGTCAAATGCGTCGTAGGCCAGTACGCCAGAGATGACGCCGCATGGAGGAAGCTCGTGGCCGGTCTGCGCCCCGAGGTTGTGGTGGACATCATCCAGGTTGACCTCCGCGGAACATACGAGGCCGTCCGAAGCACGGTCAAACACTACGTCGTCTGCGGTTCCGTCTGGATGTTCGGCGCGCCCATTTGCGTACCTGCGCCGGAAGTCGCCGTTGGAGAGGCGCTCTATCCGGATTACATCCCGCGTTTCAAGGAAATCCAGGATGTCCTCGCGGTCGCTCACAAGTCGGGACCTCCACTGACGGCCATCATGCCCACGAATCTCTGCGGGCCGGGCAAGATTCCACTGGACTGCAAAGGGACGCAGTCCATTGAGCTCCATCGCGGCTACGCGCGCGGGGAGTCTGTCTTTCTTCCGGAAGGAATCAACACGCTCATAGAGCCGTCCGACGTCTCCGACGTCGCGCAGGGGTTCCGCCTGGCGGTGCGCAACCGTGACGCGGCGGCGAACCAGATTTTCAACGTCGGCGCTCCGTACGCGCTGACCTTTCCCCAATTCGTCAAAGCCTACTCCGACATCTACGGCGTTACGATTCCGATCGAGTACGTATCGCGGGAGCGGTTCTACCGCGAGATCGTGCCCGATCCGGTTGATGCGGCCCATTTCCGCCATCATATGTGCCCTGACGTGACGAAAATCTCGCGAGCGCTGGGCTACCGGCCTCAGTTCACATGCGAGCAAGCGATGGCGCGCGGGGTCCAGTGGATGCGGGATGAAGGAATGCTCGAATAGCGGCAACCCCGATGGGAAGGGCCGCGCGGCAAACGCTCCCCTGCGGTCGGCGGCGCCGGGCCCGGATGATTGACGCCGCGAACGATTCGTTCTGAAAGGATCGCGCCATGAAAGCAATGACGTCGAAGGAACGGGTCCGCACAACATTTGCCGGAAAGCAGGCGGATCGGGTGCCGGTCAACTACCTGGCGAACCCCGGGATTGACGCGCGGCTCAAGTCCCACTTCGCGTGCAAAGCCGATGACGACGAAAAGCTTCGCCAGGCCCTGGGCGTGGATTTCCGGTCGGTCGGCGCGCGCTATGTCGGCCCCAAATTGCACGCCGACGTGCCGGACCGAACAGTGGATCCGATATGGGGATACCGCACTCGTTACGTCAAACACGCCACCGGAGGCTACTGGGAATGGTGCGACTTCCCTTTGCTGGACGCCGACGAATTGGCTGTTGCCGCGTGGCCCATGGCATCGCCGGACAACTATGACTACAGCGGCGTCTTGGAGGAATGCCGTCGTTATAAGGGCTACGCGATTTCACCGGCCGGATACTTGGGCGACATCATCTGCGGGAACGGGTTTCTGCGCGGCATGGAGCAGACGTTTGTGGACCTCATCGCGGAAGAGCCTGCGGGGATGCTGCTCGCAGACCGGCGCATGAGCATCCAGCTCGAAACGACGCGGCGTATCCTGGAAGCCGCGCGCGGGCAGGTGGACTTTCTCTGGCTGGGCGAAGACCTGGGAACCCAGCGGGCCCCGCTCATCAGTCTGGATGTCTTTCGCAAGCAAATCCGCCCGCGCTTTCAGAAGTTCTGCGATCTCGCCAAAGCATACAACTGCGCCGTCATGATCCATTCGTGTGGCTCCAGCAGTTGGGCCTATGAGGACTTCATCGAGATGGGCATCAACGTGGTGGATACGCTGCAACCGGAGGCCAAGGACATGGCGCCGGCCATTCTTAAGAAGCGTTTCGGCGGGCGTCTGGCGTTTCACGGGTGCATCAGCACGGCAGGGCCGCTTGCCTTTGGGACCGCCGAAGAGGTTATCAAGTACTGCCGGAACACGCTTGAGATCATGATGCCGGGCGGAGGGTACACTTTCGCGCCTACCCATCTCATCCAGGACAATTCCCCTACCGAGAATGTTCTCGCAATGTACGAGACGGGGCGAAAATACGGAAAGTATGCATAGCACCCGCTGCCGCAAGGCGATGCCTGCAACGGCACGGTCGGAACGATATTGGCAAGCCATTGACTTGTGAGGAGTCCCGCAGATGCAGTGTCGCGCCCTCAGTCCCGATCAAATTCAACGGCTGCACGAGGCATCGCTTTCGATCCTGTCGAAGGTCGGCGTTCAAGTACCGCATGGCGAGATGCTCCGGCGCTTCGCGGACGCCGGCGCGCAGGTGGACATGGAGAAACAGCGCGTGCGCCTGCCGCCCGACCTGGTGGATCGATTTGTGGCCCAAGCGGGGAAGACGTTCACGCTCTACGGGCGTGACCCGCGTCGGCGTGCCATCTTTGGAGAGGGGTCGCGCAATTACAATAGCAGTTCCGGTCAGGCGCACTGGTTCGAGACGCCGGGCGCCGCCGCACGCTTTGCCACCCTGAAGGACGTGAAGACCGCGGCCCGCGTCGGAGATGCGCTGGAGCACATCAATGTGGTCGGCGCCATGTCCGATCCGCACGACCTGCCGGCCGCCGGACGGTGCGTGGAGGTGCTGGCGACCTTGATCCGCAATACGACCAAGCCGGTCACTCTATGGTTTCACGACCGCGCCTCGGCGGCATGGATTGTCGAGATGTTGATCGCACTGAGGGGCAACGAGGCGGCCGCGACGGCCATGCCGCTGTGCCATCCGTTTCTGGAGCCCATCAGCCCCTTGCGTTTTCCATTCAATGGAATTGATCTGCTCTTCGAGACGGCGCGTCTGAACCTGCCTGCGCCGATTGGGCCGATGGCGCAGATGGGACTCTCCGCGCCGGGGACGCGGGCCGGCACAATGGCCCTGGAAAACGCGGAAATCCTGGCGGGCATCGCGATCACGCAACTGATCCGACCGGGCATGCCGGTCTGCTACGGGGGCATCTGTCACGCGTTTGACATGGCCACGACGCAGATCATCTTCGGCGGTCCCGAACAGGCGTTCTTCAGCGTAGCCATGACGCAGATGGGGAAGTTCTACGGACTGCCCGTGTACATCAATGCGGGGCTGACCGACGCGAAGCGGCCCGACGCGCAAGCCGGACTGGAAACGGCGGCGACGCTCGCATGCGCGGTGCCCGCCGGCGCCGACATCTACGGACACCTTGGGATCGCCGGCGCGGACCAGGGGGCCTCTCTGGACCTGCTCGTCCTGCAGGACGAGGTTGTTGCGTACGTCGAGGCGCTTCAGAAGGAGTTGGACGTGTCCGCCGAGGCGCTGGGGCTCGACGTTATTGAGGAAGTGGGCCCCGGCGGGAGCTTTGTCGCGCATGAACATACGGCCCAACACTTCAGAAGAGAACTCTGGTTCCCCAAGTTGCTGGACCGTCAGTATTACCAGGCGTGGCTTGAACAGGGAGCGCCGTCGCTTGAAGAGCGCTGTTGCGAGCGGCGTCTGCACCTGCAGCAAACCTCCGAACCCGAGCCGGTTTCGGCGGACACGGAGCGCGCCCTGGCGCAAGTGTTGGCCGCCGCTCGCCGTCATTTCGAGAAGACTGCATGACGGCGCGGCGAGTGTCCGCAAGTTCCAGGACAAGAAGGGAGGCTTGGCATGGCTGGAGTTTTCCGCTTTTCCTTCGGCCCGTGGAACATCAGTGATGGCGCCGACGCTGTTGGTCCGCCTGTACGGGAACGCTTTTCCTTTGAGGAGAAACTGGGATTCTACAAGGAACTTGGCTTCGACGGCATTCAGCTTCATGACGATGACGCCGTGCCGGACTTGAACAGCCTGTCTCCGTCCCAGATCATCACCGCGGCCAAGCGTCTGAGCGGACAGCTCAGGAACGCCGGCCTTACGGCTGAATTCGTCGCGCCGCGCCTATGGGAAGACCCCCGCATGGCGGATGGCGCGTACACCTCCAATGACGCGAAAGCCCGCGAGTATGCCTGGGAGCGCTCCAAACGCGCCATGGATGTCGCCGACGCCCTTGGCACAAAGCGGATCGTTCTTTGGTTTGCGCGCGAAGGAACATATGTACGCGAGGCCAAGGATGCCAGGGTCGCCGTCGAGCGACTTGTCAAAGCAATCAACATGATGCTCGACTACGACAAGGAGATACGAGTTCTCATCGAGCCCATGCCCCATGAGCCCACGGACCATGCCTATCTGCCCACCATCGCGCACGCCATCGGCCTGGCCACGCTTACGGTGGATCCCAGCCGAGTGGGCGGCCTGATCGAAAGCGCCCATGCCGTAATGATCGGCCTTGACCCGTCCGATGAGATGGCGTACGCCCTGGCCCTTGGCAAGCTGTGGAGCGTTCACCTCAATGACCAGAACGGCCCCAAGTTCGACCAGGACCGCTCGTTCGGCGCCATCAACCTGCGCCGCGCCTTCAATCAGGTGCGTGTTCTCGACAGGAACGACTACGGCAAGAACGGCGAGTGGATCGGCTTTGACGTGCAGGCCCTTCGCACCCAGAAGCGCGAAGGCTCTATGAAGCACCTGCGTAACAGCCGGACGTTCTTCCTGAAACTCCTGGACATCTCGCGAAGCATTGATGAGGCGACCATACGGCAACTGGTTGATGCTCGCGACTACGAGGAACTCGAACGCTACATCGTGCTGCAACTCATGGGGCTGGATTGACGCGGCGCGAGAACCCCGCGCGTGCGGGGAAAGGTTCCCGAGACTGGCCGGACATGCGCCCTGCCAGGAGCCTGATAGCGCCATGGTGACTTCCTGCTCTACGGACTGCCACTGATCCACACCTCCCCCACCATTCCGCTTCAGTCAACGACAAGCGTTACTTTGGCCGATTCCTTCGGTATAGGCGGTCGGTTGACAGGCGAAGAGTGTTGGTATAGACTTCATTCCATCGTTCCGACCTCTCGGTCGGGGCGAGGCGAGCATGAAAGTTCGCCACCAACGGTGTGTTGCGAAGGCCGCTGAAGGCCGAGAAAGACCTGGAAGGACGTGGGCCAATGGCAATTGTGATTCCTCCCACTCTGGGTGAGAAGACATACGGGAGGTTGCTGAAGCTGATCCTTACGGAACGTTTGAAGCCCGGAGAGGCCCTGCGCCAGGAAAAGTTGACAAAGAAACTGGGAGTTTCCGTCAATACGCTGCGCAGCGCTCTGATGTTGTTGGAACGGGACGGTCTGGTCGAGAGTATCCCAGGCTGGGGCGTTCGCGTGGCGGTCCTGGACAGTGAGAAGCTGATGGAGGAGTTCGACTTGCGCGTGGCACTGGAGTGTGAAGCGGCGCGGCTTTGCGCTCAACGGGTGACGGAGGAGGAATTGACCGAGATTCGCCGCCTTGCGATCGTGGCGGACACGGGCACGAGCAAAGAGGATGCGATCGCCGGCGCCAGCGAAGAGGAAGTGGCTGACTACGAGATGCACAACTTGATCATGAAAGCGGCGCATTCCGGGAAGATGTATGCAGCTTGGAAGCGGCTGCACCTGCTTCACAAGCTTGTCTGGCTGACCCGGCTGCAGACGAGCACGGAAGTCAAGCCTGGGCCGGGCCCGCGCGGCATAACGCTGGCGGAGGCTTTGGCAACGCGCGACCCCGAGAAGGCGTACGCGGCCATGCGGGGGCATATTGAACTGACGCGAAATATGGCGCTGGAGAGCATCAAGAAATTGCATCATTCGAGCGAAGAGATCAAAGACGACGAGGCGTGGATGGGGGAATTCGAATCGGGGAAATGAACGCCTGTCGCACGAATGGGCCCGGGCCTGCGCTGCTTGCCATCAACAGGACTTCGAACCGGCCGAAATGCGAGATGCGAAAGTGCCGCGTTCGCGCGAGGATGTCCGTTGATCCCGTTTGGCCGTGAAAACCGCGTTCGTGTTCTGCGCCGAAGAACCGTTGGTCCCGGTTGCAGGTGATGCAGTTGTCGGCCACCCTCGTCTACCTACCCCCACGTTTCGATCTTACTGAATCTGGCAAGACTTCCTTCCGCCGCCCCTCCGCATCCGTGTAACACGCGTAACACGCGTTGCCGTAGTGCCACACCGCGGATACTGACGGGTTCGCCCTCCCATCATCCCTGTAGCGCAACGTACGACCCGGTCCGCTGTGCGGGGTCAAGAAGCAACTCTCAATTCAGCAATGTGTCCGCAGTGAGTTCGGCCAATCTGCCATCAACATACCGCGTGCAGCGTAGCTGCCGCAACAGACGGCGGCTATTAGTGATACGACGAAGCAGTGAAAGACCTTGAGACTCAATGACACTATCTCTTGACAAGTGAAGTTAATTGGGTTACGATTACTGCCGTTTTGGTCACGGCACGGTCCCGACGAGTGGTGTGTAGAACATCTGTAGGAAGGGCATGTTGCCAGAAGCGGTGATGACGAAGAGTGGGTTGTACGGGGCGCGGATGTGGGATTCGCGTGAAGAGAACGAGATGCTAACGTGGAAAGGAGGTGACCGGCCCGAAGTGGCGCCGGTGCTTGCGGGTTGACGGAACTGTACGCCGGGTGGTGAGCGGAGTGCGAACGGTTTCTTGGTTGGAGGGATCAGTCATGAAGTGGATGCGAAACACGTTCGGATACGTCATAGCGGGGTTTACGCTGATCGAACTGCTGGTCGTGATAGCGATCATCGCTATTCTGGCCGGAATGCTGTTGCCGGCCCTGGCAGCGGCGCGCGAGAAGGCGCGGCGGGCCGCCTGCTTGAACAACCTCAGCCAGATGTCGAGGGCGCTTGAAAGCTATTGCGGCGACTACAGCCAGTACTTACCCTGCTGGGCGGGCCAGGGCGGACCCGTGTACTGGGAAATGAGCGGCGGCCACTGGTCCACGACCATGGACGCCCGAGTAACCAACGACTTGGGGTTGGTGGTGGACTCTCGGACGAACACCACAATCCGTGTCGGCTCGTCCAGTGATAACGGAAATGCTATGGGAGTGCCCATCCATTTCCTCCGCACTATTTACAGTGGCTGTCAGGATCTCACCATTTTGCTCCCGGCGACTCATACGCCAACCGCCTCTCCTGCCGCAGGGTCGTTCTCCATGGCGCCCGTGGGTTTGGGGTATCTGCTAGACGGCGGTTACCTGGGCGACGCGCGCACTTTCTTCTGCCCAACCGCAGGGAATACGATGATCGCGGACGAGCCGTGCCCAAGCGAGCTCGCGGCGACGAGCGCCCTGATCGCCACATGGGGTCCAGATACGGACAATACCTCCGAGAAATTTGGCGGCAGGCCGGGAAAGTGCGCCCATACGCTGGGCGATCTGCAGGCCGCCGGCGGATTTGATGCGAAGACGATGACGAATGGCAACTGGGCGGGCATCGGGTCATGGGATGCCAATGCGGCGAACGCCTACTTTGCGATCCAGTCCAACTACAACTACCGCGACATGCCGGTGGCGATTTACACCGGAGGACTTGGAAAAACCGCAACCGGCAGGAACACATTCGCCACGGGCACACATGATTGGCCGGTGGACGACGGCGACCCGACTCATACTGCATTCTTTGGGGGCAGGGCGCCAACCAAGCCTGCCATAGAGCTCCAGGTGGGAAGCGCGGCGTTCAAGACGCAGAAGATCCTCGCCGGAAGAGCGCTGGTGTCCGACAGTTTCTCGCAACAGGACGCCAGCACCTGGCCGGGGGACGATTCAGGCGTCACACCCGCGCCGGGCAAAGGGACGCAGGCGCACCGCGAGGGATACAACGTGTTGTATGGCGATTGGAGCGCGAAGTGGTACGGCGACCCGCGGGGGAAGATCACCTGGTACAAGCAGCGCCCTGCAACTTGGAGCACAACGGGGTGGTACCAACCTGACATCGACATCTGGATGAGCAGCACCCAAACATCCTGTGTGGTCACATGGAGTCAGAACGCGGACGGCACGGGCTGGAGCCAAGACTGGCCGTGCAGTGCCGGGATTTGGCACATCTTTGATTTAGGCCAGGGAATAGACGTCTTCTGACAGCATCGGCGCGAAAGACGCGATGCGGGAACAGCGCAGGGTTCTTGCGCTGTTCCCGCTTGCGTGAATGCCGTGGATTCCCCATCGGCCGGACCGGCGACAACGTCGGACAACAGAGCAGACCGGGGCCGCTCCAGGAAAGCTTCTAGAAGCTGTTGTGCTCTGCTAGAATCATCTTGAGGCGCCGTTGTTCGTCCCGGCAGGTGAACGCGCGGGGCGGTGCAGCGGAGCAGGATGGTTTCAACAGAGCAACGCGGCTTCGATAATCCGCGGCGGGTATTCATCATCGGGCAGCCTGCGCTGCGCCTCGCCGGTCCGACCGGCGAAAGAGAACGTTCCGAACGCGGCGATGGAGCAGGCAAGGGCCCGAGACGTCGTCGAGGTCCCGTCATGTTTCCAATAGTAGCGAGAAGGGCGAGTCGTTAGAATGAAGATCATTGACGCCCATGGTCACGCGCTTCTGGAGCGGAGGTACATTGGCTCCAACGGAGTGCGGTTCCCAACGACGGCGGAACTCGTGGCCATCATGGATCGTTGCAGCATTGCGGCCACGGTCGTCTTGCCCCTGACTGCGCCGGAATGCCTGCCCTCGCCGCAATCCAACGAAGAAGTGATCGAGGCCTGCGGCCGGTTCCCGAATCGGTTGATACCGTTCTGCAACGTGGACCCACGCGTCATGAGGCCCGGCAAGGACACGGCGGCCTATGATTTCAAGGGCGTGCTGAATTACTACAAGTCCTTGGGATGCAAAGGACTGGGCGAATGGACAGCTCCCGTCTGCTGGGATGACCCTCGGACGGGGCATCTCCTGGCCGCTTGCGAGGAAGTCGGTTTCCCCGTCACATTTCACATGACGCAGATGACGCAGGGTGAATCAGGCGGCTATGGTATCATTACGGCGAAGGACTTATGCGACGTGGAGCGCGCGTTGCAGAGGTTTCCCGCCCTGCAATTCATCGCCCACTCCCATGGATTCTGGGGCAGGGCAATGCGACCTGCCGGCGAATGTGACAAGGCTTCCGCCATGAACGGATGCGCGGAAAGACTCCTGCGGCGATACGACAACCTGCATGCCGATCTGTCAGCTTGCGCTTATGACTGCATTACGCGTGATCGTGACCATGGATTCCGGTTCCTCGAAGAGTTCCAGGAACGCGTGCTGTTCGGCACGGACCTGTTCCTCGTAGGGACCGAGACGCCCGCCGAGGTGCGTCGCCTTCCTCAGGCGTACGATCTTCAGGGCAGCGCTTCCAACGATGCGGCCCCGCCCATCCTGCGTTTGCTGGAGTACTTGCAGACCGCGCGGCAGGCGGGCGAGTTATCGCAAGCCGCCTACGAAAAAATCATGTGGAAGAACGTGATGCGCCTTCTTGGCATCAGCGAAGATATGGTTGGATAATGAAGAAAGCCATGAACGACGGCAGGACATCGGGGAGCCGTAGTCGGGGGAAGCAGAACGCCCTGTTCTATGTATCCACCAAGGGCCGCGACGCCTGGTCAGGCACGCTGCCCGAGCCGAACGCCGCGAAGACGGACGGCCCCTTTGCCAGCTTGGCAACGGCGCGGAATGCAGTGCGGGAATGGAAGAAGGGGAAGACGCTCCATGCGCCGATCACCGTGATGCTGCGCGGCGGGAGATACTACCTGAACGATACGTTCGTGCTCGGTCCCCAGGATGGCGGCGCGCCGGACAGTCCTGTTGTCTACGCGGCATATCCCGGCGAGAAACCCATTCTGAGCGGCGGCAGGCCCATGGCCGGCTGGAGGCCGTACAAGGGCAAGATCCTGCAATGCCCACTGCCGGGGGCAAAAGGTGGAAAATGGAAGTTCAGGCAACTATTCTTCAGGGGACGCAGGCAGATTCGCGCGCGGTATCCGAAGTTCGACCCCGCCAATCCCCTCTATGGCGGATGGGCGTTCATCGAAGGTCCGGCGGACGACGGAACCATGCCTGCCGCCAGTTTTCCAGGTGGCTACACGAACATGGGGGACAGGGCATTCGAGGGCGGCAGCGCGACGGCGTTCCAATACAAGCGCGGCGCCTTCAAGCATCATTGGTCAAAACCGTCGGAGGGAGAAGTCCAGATCTTTCCGGCTTTCGAAGGGGCCAACGACATCATTCCCATCAAGGCTATCGACGAGGAGAAGCGTGTCATTACGTTGCAGCGCGAACTCTGGCAGATTGATCGGACCCCCTGGTATCGCCGCGTCTCCTTCGTGCCCAAGAACCGCTTCTACGTCGAAAATCTGCTCGAAGAACTGACCCAGCCAGGAGAGTGGTGCCTTGACTCGGAGGATGGAGTGCTCTACTTCTGGCCGCCGACGGACTCCATCGCCGCAGGGGACGTTGTCGCGCCCGCCCTGGACTGCCTGGTCAGCATTCGCGGCGCTTCATGGATCACGATCTGCGGCTTGACCTTTACGGAGACCGCGGACGGAGACGATATGCAGCGCGACGGACTGGCCGGTTACGGTTGCATGTTTCCCCGGCAGGGTTTGAAGTATTGTGGCGAGGCCGTCCATCTCAGGCGAGCCGAGCATTGCCGCATCGAGGGCAACTCATTCGATGCCGTCGGAGGAAACGCGGTGTACCTCGAAGGGGAGAACCTGCGCAACGTCCTTCAGCGCAATGAGATAAGCCAGGCGGGCGCCAGCGGCATCTGCGTGGTGGGCAGTATGCTGCAGCACCCCATGTTCACACAGATTCTTGACAACCACATTCATCATTGCGGCGTCATCAACAAGTTCGTCGCGGGCGTCTTCATGGGAATCAGCGAAGGGACCCTTGTGGCCCACAATTCCATCCACGACATGCCCCATCACGGAATCAACCTGGGCAGCAACGGTCTGGGACGGAACATCGTCGAGTACAACGAAATCCGCCGCACCTGCATGGAGACTCACGATACAGGCGCCATCAACTGCTGGATGGACATCTCCTCCGTCGGAATTCTCAAAGAAGCGCAACGATGCGGCCACATCATCCGGTATAACCTGATCGCCGACGTCCTCGGTTGCTGCGTTGACAAGGCGACCGGCAAGATTGTGACGCGCACCGAGGGGACGCTCGGCATCTACCTGGATGACTGCAGCAGCAATTGCTTCATCTGCGGAAATATCATCGTGCGCGTGAGTCGCGCCATACACGTTCATCTCGGCAAGAACAACTGCATTGAGAACAACATCGCGGTAGACTGTGGCTCGCTGGTCGGGTATGGAGACAGCGTCTCACCAAGATGCGGGAACGCGCACATGGCCGGCTTCATGACTGGCAACCGTCAATGCAGAAACATCCTGTACACCAGTTGCCCCGGAGCGGTTCTGTTTGTCCTGGCCGCCTGGAGCGACAAGCAGATTGAGCTCTCGGATGAGAACCTTTTCTTCAATACGACCGGCGAGGGCTATCGGCTGATGACCTACGGGCGAACAGCGCCTCCGGAGAAGCCGCTGCCGCTGGCCGAGTGGCAGAGAATGGGATATGACGCGCATTCCATGATAGCAGACCCCCTCTTCATGGACCTGGAGCACGACGACTTCCGGCTGAAGCCTGAATCACCGGCGCTGGCGCTTGGTTTCGAGCCAATCCGCGTCTCGCGGATCGGCATCAGGGCGGATGGGCGGTCCCACTCGGAATAGGCAATCGGTTCCGGCATCAGGACGGTTCTCGACATGCGATGCGGGAATGAACAGACACGAGACATGTCGTATCACTGGAGAAGGTCATGAGCAAAGACGGCCCGTCCGGGAAGCGTAATTGCGGAGAACAGATCGCCCTGTTCTATGTGTCCACGAAGGGGCGCGACGCCTGGTCCGGCACACTTCCGGAACCGAATGCCGCGAAGACGGACGGCCCCTTGGCAACATTGCACCATGCCCGCGACGTTGCGCGAAAGGCGAAAGCCGCTATCGACAAGGGGCGCGTCGAAATCCAAATTCGTGGCGGGAAGTATTTTCTGGATCAACTGCTCCTGCTCAGTCCGGAGGATGGCGGCACACAGGACTGTCCCATCGTGTGGTCGGCTTATGCGGGTGAAACGCCGATCCTCAGCGGCGGTGCGCAGTTGAAGAACTGGAAGCCCTGGAAGGACGGGATTTTGCAGTGTTCCCTTCCTGAGGCAAAGGGCGGCAAGTGGAAGTTTCGTCAGCTCTTTCTCAATGGCCGGCGCCAAACGCGCTGCCGTTGGCCCAAACTGGACAAAGAAAACCCGCTCTACGGCGGTTGGGCCATGACCGAAGGCCCTGCCGACACCGGCGCAAACCCCCACGCCGTGACAGCCTGGGGATGTGCGGATTACCTCATGCCGGGGGCGCGCTACGACCATGGCGTGGCCGACACCTTTCGATATAAAGAGGGATTCCTCCAGCGCAACTGGGCCAAGCCGACGGAGGGCGAAGTCATCAGCTTTTGCGGCCCCGGATGGGGGCAGGACGTTCTTCCGATCAAGTCCGTGGACAGGGAAGCGCGCACCATCACGCTCACCCGCGACATCTGGCAGTTCGACTGCGCCCCCTGGTACCGTCAACTGAGTTGGATGCCCAACAATCGTTTCCGGGTGGAAAACATCCTGGAGGAATTAAGCGACCCCGGCGAGTGGTGCCTGGATACGGAAGAAGGCATCGTATATTTCAAACCACCGCACGGTAGATTGAAGGACAACGACAGTGTAACGGTCCCCCGCCTCAGAACATTGATTCACATCTCCGGCGCGGCGTGGATTTCCATCAGGGGACTCACCTTCACTGAAACCCTTGACGGCGATAATACCCACCGCGACTTTTTCGTCGGGTACGGGGGGATGTTCCCGAGGCAGGAATGGACGTACTGCGGTGAAGCTGTTCGCATGAGGCGCGCGTCCCATTGCGCGATAGAGGAGTGCCGTTTTGACCAGACGGGCGGAAACGGGATTTACATGGAATGGGGATGCTTCCGCAATCGCATCGCCTACAACACGCTGTGCGGGTGCGGCGCCAATGGCATCGTGCTGATCGGCGACCACCTGGACCATCCCTTGTACAACGAGGTCGAAGATAACCACATCTTCGACTGCGGGGTCATGAATAAGTTTGTCGCGGGCGTCTTCCTCGGCGTTTCCGACGGGAACCGCATTGCCCACAACCACATTCACGATATGCCGCACCATGGCGTCAACCTCGGCACCAACGGACGTGGTCGGAATTTCATCGAATTCAACCGCATCGAGCGTACCGCGCGTGAAATCTTTGACACCGCGGCCATCAACTCCTGGATGGACATGAGCACGGCCGGGATCATCAAGGAGACCGAAAGGACCGGCCACGTCATCCGATACAATTTCATAGGGGGCGTCACGGGTTGTCAGGTGGATCAAGCCACGGGGAAGGTGCTCACTGAGGGGGCGTCCTCCATATCGGGTATCTACTTGGACGATTGCACCAGCAATTGCCTTGTCTTTGGGAACATCATCGTACGCGCGCACACCGCGATGGTGGTGCACCTCGGCAAGAACAACTGGTTCGAGAACAACATTGTCGTTGATTGTCACACGCTGCTCACCTACACCGACACCGTCTCACGACGGCCGGGGAACGCGCACCTGGCCGACTTCATGAGGGGCAACCGCAATTGCAGGAACATACTGTACACGAGTCGCCCCGGGGCCGTTCTGTACCACATGGCCAAATGGAGCGACAAGCAGATCGAGCTTTCGGACGAAAACCTTTTCTTCAATACGACCGGAGAGGGCTATCAACTGATCATGCCGCCGGAGAAGCCGTTGTCTTTCGCCGAGTGGCAAAGAATGGGTTATGACGTTCAGTCCATAATTGCGGACCCCCTCTTCGTGGACCCGGCGCACGACGACTTCCGGCTGAAGCCGGAATCGCCGGCGCTCAACCTGGGGTTTCAGCCTATTGACATCGCGCAGATCGGCATCAGAAAGAGGAACGCCGCCAAGTAAGAACGGCCGATTCCTATGGACGGCATTGGACTGTCGGGGGCGAAGGGCAATGTCCAAAACATTCTCAGCCTATGCAGAAGGAAACGATGGACACGATCGAGACAACCATTGACGCCATGTCGCTCCGGCAGAAGGTGGGGCAACTCTTTACCATAGGATTCTGTGGGGGCGAGCTCACCCCCGAAGTCATTGAGATTGTGACGCGGCTGCACGTCGGCGGGCTGAGAGTGAGCCCCAATATCCGGGCCTCCTTCAGCAAGTATAAGAAAGTGGCGGACACCGGGCAAGCCGTCGGCGGCGCGGCCGTGAAACGCGATCCCTTGCCCGCTGCCACGCCGCACCACAGTCCGCAAGACCTGCGCAGGACGATTCGGTCACTTCAGGAAATGGCCGTTCACAGGCCGTGCGGCGTGCCGCTGCATATCGCGGTGGACTGCGAAGGCGGCTCATCGGCCGACATATCGAGGGGAGTCCCCCTCTTTCCTTCTCTCATGGGGCTCGCTTGCGCGGATGACCCGGACGTCTTCTACCGCGTCCACAAGGTCCTGGGCCGCATTCTCAGGGCCATCGGCGTCAACATGATCCACTCGCCGGTCCTTGACGTGGTGGAAAACGCGGTCAGCCCGGAGATCAACACCCGGAGCTGTTCGTACGATCCCGAGAAAGTGGCGGCCTTTGGCGCGGCCATCCTCAGGGCGCTCCAGGAGGAGAAGGTCATCGCGACGGCCAAGCACTTCCCCGGCCGCGGATACTCCACAAAGGACGTCCACTATGAACCGGACGCCTGCCACTCCGGCTTCGACGAGATGATGAAATGCGCGCTGCTGCCCTACGCGCGCTGCATCCCGAAAGGCCTGCCCGCTCTCATGTTGGCCCACTCCAGTTATCCCGGCCTTGCCGGCGGCGATGAGACTCCGGCGACGATTTCCGAACGGATCGTCAGAGGCGTTCTGCGCGAGCGCCTGGGCTTCAACGGCGTGGTGACCACGGATTCCATTACGATGGAGGCGATTCTCGAACGGTACAGTGTCGGCGAGGCCTGCGCGAAGGCGATTCAGGCCGGCTGCGATCTGGTTCTCTACAAGACCATTCTGCCGGGGGAGGCGGACGAGGCGATTGGAACTGTAGTCGAAAAGGTGGAGTGCGGCGATATCCCGGCGAAACGAGTTGATGAGAGTGTCCGAAGGATACTCACCATGAAAGAACAGTATGGGCTTTTCGATGGCGGGTGGCGGACGGAAGATGTCGCCTTGACGGCGTTGCTGGGTGACGTGGCGTCGTGGCAACTGGCGCGACAGACCGCGAACCAGGCGACGCTTCTCATTCGCGACCGCAACCGACGGCTGCCGGTCGCGTCGGGGCGGCGCATTCTGGTTGTCGAGCAAGCGATGTTCCTGTCGCAGTTCACCAACGATCACGCTTACCACCCGTATCTTCTATGGGAGAACATCCAGAAAAGGTGTCCCGGCGCCGGATTGGTCCGGCTGGGGATGTTCGGCTCGGATGACGACCTCAAAAACGTCCTCGCGAAGACCGGTGACTACGATGTGATCGTTGCCACCAACACCTATTCCCGAGGTTCCGCTCCAAACACCGGCTTCCTTGCAAAGCTTATCCCGCGCATCAAGCGTGACGTTATTGTCGTCACCAACTCACCGTTTCCCGTTGTCGTCGCCGACTGCATGGACACCGTACTCTGCATTTTTTCCGAAATGCCGGAAGGTATTCGGGCGGCGAGTGACGTTATTGCAGGGGCGCTCAAACCCGTGGCGCGTTCGCCGTTGGAGGGTCTGGCTTCCTCCGCATGTGTTACGGCGGGTTGACGAAGGCAGCGCGCGTGGCACGGAGGCCATTTGTGTGCGCAGTCTGCATTCTGGAGTTCTTTGGGAAGTGAGAAGAAGCGATGGCAATATTCAAAGCGGAGCAACTGACGGAAATGAGCGTCAGGCTCTTGGAACGAGTGAGGGTGTCCGATGAGATCGCGCAGGTGGTGAGCCGCTGTACGGTTGAGAACTGCCTGTGGGGGCACGACAGCCATGGAATGGCGCTGATTCCCCGGTTCATCGGCGACATCGAGACCGGCAAGATTAAGCCGGATGCCAGGACAAGGATTGTAAAGAAGTCTGACAGCATTGCGTTGATTGACGGGCAAAGGGGATTCGGCCAGATCACCCTGTTTGAGGCCATGAAGACGGCGATGGACATGGCAAGGGCGCAGGGGATTTCCAGCGTGACCGTGAACAACTGCAACCATGTTGGCATCCTGTGGAATTTCGTGAAGATGGCCGCCGATGATGGCATGATCGGGATGATCTGGTGCGTATCGGGTCCTACAGGCGGCGGCGGTGTTGTCGCCCCTTATGGTGGAAGGAAGAGGGCCATCGGCGCCAACCCCGTGGCCGTTGCGATACCGGCGGGCGACATGCGTCCCTTCGTTCTGGATATCTCCACATGCGCCGTGGCGGGGGGCAAGGTGTTTCTGCACGCCCAGCAGGGGAAGCCCATCCCCCTTGGGTGGATCCTGGATGAAGAGGGTTGTCCCACCGAGGACCCCAATAAGCTGTTTAAGACGGGCGATATCCGCCAGTTGGCCGGCGCTCTGCTGCCCATGGCCGGATACAAGGGATTTGGGCTGGGGCTGGCCGCGGAGTTGCTCGGCGGCATCCTGACGGGTTACGGCGCTGCAAATGACCCCGACTATCAGGAAGGCAACGGGTGTTTCATCATGGCGCTGGATGTCAAGAGGTTTGTGCCTCTGGAGGAGTTCGGGAAGAAGGCGGATGCTCTGTTCAGGTACGTGAAGTCTATTCCTACCGACAAGAACACGGAAGAGATTTTCATACCCGGGGAGATTGAATTCCGCACATGGGAACAAAGGACACGCGACGGCATTCCGGTGGCGGACGCTGTCTGGAAAAATATTGTTGCCATAGCCCACAGGCTGGGTGTGGACGTGACCTGACCCTGAAGAAAGCGCAGAACGGGAGAGTGTTTCGTGTCCTGAGAGTTGACGAAGAAGGATAAACCATGCCCCAAATCAACCGTTGCGGCCTGACGTACGCGGACAAAACGGTCCTCATCACCGGCGGCTCCAAAGGAATCGGGGAAGGATGCGCCAGGGTATTCGTGGACGCCGGGGCCAACGTCGTGATCTGCGCCCGTGGCGTCGAGGCGGGGCGGGCGCTGGCTAAAGAACTGACCCTGAAAGGGCCGGGCGCGTGTCACTTTGAGACTTGCGACGTTTCCAAGCCCGCGGACATTCGCCGCCTAATTGACCGGACCGTCAAGCTGAATGGTCGGTTGGACTGTTTGATCAACAACGCCGGCTACCATCCGGGCTTCAGGGCCATTGACGATTTCACGCTCGAACAGTTCATGGACCTGACCCGGACGAACTTGGTGAGCTGTTTCGTCGGCTGCAAATGCGCCCTGCCTCACCTGCGCAGGACGAAGGGCAGCATCATCAACATGGGCAGCCTGGTCGGACTCATGGGACAGGAGGCCGCGACTATCTATTGCGCCGCGAAGGGGGGAATAGGCTCGTTCACCAAGTCGCTCGCCATCGAGGAGTCGCGATATGGAGTCAGGGTCAATGCCGTTCTCCCCGGAAACATTCTCACCCACAGCCGCATTGAAGGCGTCCGGCGTTCCAAGAATCCCAAAGCCCTGGATGCGCTGGTGGACGCGTGGCAGCCGTGCAATCGGAGCGGGACAAATGAGGAGGTGGGCCAAGTCTGCCTGTTCCTTGCCAGTGACGCGGCCAGCTACCTCACCGGCATCGAACTCATCATCAGCGGCGGCTCGGAGTTGGGATATGGAAAGAAGTACCCGTTGAGTTTTCTGAAACGCAAGGGGTGAAGGCATGCTGCCGATGAAGCTTTCGATTACCGCCATCCCGACGCATGTCGGCTTCGCACCGATCCTGTGGTGCGGGCCGGTGGAGCAGGCGTTCGACCTGGCGAAGCGGCTGGGCTATGACGGCGTGGAACTGCACCTGCATCATGCGGGCGATGTGAACGCCGACGACGTCGTCGCGATGTCGCAGCGACTGGGACTTGGAGTTCCGACCATCGGCACGGGGATGTCGGCGGTGGAGGATCACCTCACGTTCGCCGATCCCAGTCCCGCGGTGCGCCTTCAGGCGGTGACGCGGGTTAGGGAGTTCATCTGCCTCGCCGCGCGCTTACGGTCAGCGGTGACCATTGGCCTGTTGAGCGGCCGGGTGGGCAAGGACCTCCGCGAAAGGCCGGCCCGACGCGCCGGGTTCATGGCCAGCTTGAAAGAATGTTGCAGCGCCGCCGCCGATGTGGCGGTCACCGTTCTGCTCGAGCCGCTGAATCGCTATGAATGCGACCATCTGAACACCCTGGAGGATGGACTCGCGGTGATCGAACAGATCGGCGCGCCGAACCTGAAGCTGCTGGCCGATACGTTCCACATGAACATCGAGGAAGCAGACATCGGGGCGAGCCTGCGGCGCGCCGGCGTCCATATCGGACACGTTCACCTCGTGGACAGCAATCGCCAGGCGCCGGGTCACGGGCATCTGGACGTGCGGGGGATTCTCAATGTGCTCCGGGACATCGGCTACCGGGGCTACCTGTCGTTTGAAGTCCTGCCGCTGCCGGATTCCCGCCGAGCTGCCGAGGATGCGATCCGCAATGTGAAGAATGTCCCGTCGGAGTTGTCCAAAGGCGACACACGATGAAGGCCGCTGTACTGAGAGGCGTGAAAGACCTCAGGTTCGAGGATCTCCCCGTTCCGAAGCCGAAAACCGGCGAGGTGCTGGTGAAGATCAAGGTGGCCGGAGTGTGCGGGACCGATGTCCACATGTGGGCGGGCACGAATTACGAAGGGAAATTCCCGTTCGTGCCCGGCCACGAATGGGTCGGCGAGGTCGTGGAAGCGGGCCCCGGCGTTCGGTCGCTCAAGGTGGGGGACCGCGTGACCGGCGAATGCTTCATCCCCTGTCACGTCTGCGCGGTCTGCAAGAACGGCGGCGCGCCGGCCTTCTGTCGCGATCACGACTACTATGGCTTCGAGTGGGACGCCAACGGTGGGATGGCTGAGTTCCATGTTTCCCCCGAAGAGCGGTTGCACAAGATACCCAGGGAAGTTACTGACGACGAAGCCGCCCTCGTTGAGCCCGTTTCCGTTGCCTACCACTCGATCTGGGGGCGTGGCGGCGGTGTCGCGCCGCATGACCGCGTGGGCATCTTCGGCGCGGGACCTATTGGTCTCTTCGCCACGCAGATCGCGAAGGTCTCCGGCGCGCAGGTGGTCGTCGTCGAGCCGCAGCCCTACCGCCAGAAGATGGCGCGGCATGTGGGCGCGGAACGGATCGTCAACCCCGCCGAGAAGGACGCCCTCAAACAGATCATGGACCTGACCGGCGGCCTGGGGTTCACGCTGATTGTGGAGTGTTCGGGCAACGCGGCCGGCATCGCCTCCACGGTTGACGCCGTCGCAGTTGACGGGCGGATCGTACTGACCGGCCAGAGCATGGGGCTGAAGATTCCCATCGAGTTGGGCAAGACGATCTGGAAGCACGCCACCGTTGTTGGCTCCTGCGGCAGTCCGGGATTCTTCCCCAACACGATCACGTTCCTCTCCAAGCGCCTGATTGACGTGACGAAGGTTGTGACGCACCGTTTCCCGCTGGACAGGGTCCAGGAGGCGTTTGAACTTGGCAACAAGGGCACGGCGAGCGGGAAGATCCTCCTGGACATCGAAGGCAAGGCCGCCGCCGGCAAGAAAGGAAGAAAGGGCAAGTGAGCAAGAACCTGATAGCGACGAATCAGCCGGACCTCTGGTTCGAGAACACGGCCGTCGGACGGATGAAGAAAGAGATCTGGGACGCCAGCGACGCCGCGGTGGATCGCATGCTTTCGGAATACGGCATTCCCTCACCCTGCGAGTGGGCCAAGCCCGGCTCGTACATCCAGACGACGGTGCGCCACGACCTGGTCGCGAACCGCCGGAAGAACGACGTCGTCCTGATCCCCGTCGGTTGCACGGAAAACCACGGCATGCACACGGTCAGCGCCATGGATACGTTCTTTGTGAGCCACATCGTGGAAGCGGTGCGGCGCTACACGGCGAAACAGGGCGCGCCGGTCAACCTGGCCCTGCCCCCGCTGATGTACGGGTCACACCCATACCACCATGTGGGCATGCCCGGCACGGTCATCATCCGGGAGGACGTGTCACGGGAGATGATGATTGACGTGATGCTGGGGCTCTGGAACGACGGTTTCCGCAAGCAGATCATCGTCAACAATCACGGACACCTCTGGATGCTCGAGGCGGCGGTGCAGCAATTCATGAAGCGCTATCAGTTGCCGGGCATCTTCCGCGTGGTGGACTGGCATCGCGCCGTGCGGGAGTTCTTCCGGACGCGCAGCGGCGGAGGAAAATACGAGACCCCCTTCATTCACGCTGATGAAGCGGAGACCTCGCTCGGCCTGCTGCTGTTCCCTGAGATGGTGGACATGCGGCGCGCCGTGGACACGAAAGGAAAGCCGTACCTCCCCGACGGGCATTTCGACACCTCGGTGGATTCCTTCCGCCGTCCGAGCCGCTGGTCGGAAGGGGAGGGCCACTTCGCCATCGAGATCAAAGCGACCCCGGAAGGAGTCGTGGGGCGCCCCACGCTGGGGGATGCGGCCAAGGCGAAACGTCCCGTCGCCGCTATCGTGCGCTATCTCACACTTTGCGTGCAGGAAATCCTCGCCGCCTTCCCGCCGGGCAAAGTGCCGCCGGTCGAGGAAGTCACGTTGCGCACCGCGAAGGAAATGGCCCCCTACCTCCGCGAACCGCTCAGCAAGGGCTGGAAATCGGTCTATGGACTGCCCCGAATTGGCGCTTCGGACTAACGCGCAAAGGAATCTGGCATGCTCAAGCTCTCCGTTGGCGTGGAACTCATCTTCGCCGACCGCCCATTTCTGGAACGCATTGACGCCGTGGCGAAAGCCGGTTTGCCGGCCTTTGAGTTCTGGGGGTGGCGGGACAAGGAGCTGGACGCCATCGCCGAACGCGTCAAGCGTCATGGCCTGGCCGTCCCGAATATGAGCCTCGACCCGCTGGTCTGCATCCTCAAACCGGGGACGATCCCGGAATTGGAGCGGGCCGTGCGGGAAACCGCCGCGGCGGCCCGGAAGGTGGGTTGTACCCGGATCACGGCTCATCTGGACCAATTGCCCTGGGGCGCGGGCGAGCCTTGGTATCGCTCGCTCACCAGCACGGCGGCCATAGCCAAACGCAAGCGTCAGCGAGAGTATACTGTGAAAGCATTGAAGGCGGTTGTCCCGGTGGCCGACGGAGAGGGGACCATGATCCTTCTGGAGCCGGTGAATACGCTGGTGGACCACGGAGGGTACTTCCTGGCTTCGTCGGACGAGGCGGCGGGGATCATCAACGAAGTGGATCACGCGGCGGTGCGGCTGCTTTTCGACGTTTATCATCAGCAGATCACCGAAGGCAACCTGATCAACAACATCACTCGCTATGCGAATCTCATCGCCCATATGCATGTCGCCGATGCGCCCGGCCGGCACGAGCCGGGTACAGGGGAGATCAATTTCCTGAACGTGCTGCGCGCGGCCAGGAGAGCAGGATACGACGGATATGTGGGACTGGAGTACTCCCCGGCCACGGATTCGCGCGCTTCAATGAAGCACATTCAGTCAATATTGGAGCAAGTGAACCGGGAGTAGTCGCCTGACTTTAGGAGCGGCAAGAATTCCAATGACCTCGCGCGAACGCATCATGGCGGCCATCAACCATCGGACGCCCGACCGCGTCCCCATGGACCTCGGCGGCTGCGCCGCCAGCGGCATCGATGTCAGCGCCTACGTGAGGCTGAAGGACTGCCTGGGCATTCCTCGCGGGGAGCCGGAGGTCTTCGACATCTACGGGATGATGGCGCGCGTCGAGCCGGAGATCATTCAGCGGCTGGGGGTGGACGTCTTGCTCGTGCCTTCCCTGTGCCCCCGTTTCAACGTGCGAATTGACCGCTGGAAGAAGTGGAAACTCTTTGACGGCACAACCGTTCGTGTGCCGGCAGATTTTCAGACGACCCAGGACGCTGATGGCAGCCTCTTTCTCATGGTCGAAGGCAAGGCCGTTGGCCACATGCCGAAAGACGGCCACTTCTTCTCCGAAATCGCCAATTCCACGATGGGCAGTCTGGACTCGCTGGTCGAACCTCCCGACCCGGACACGGTGAACTTCTCCGGTCTGACGGAAGAGGACTTGCGTTTTCGTGAGAAGACTGCCCGAGACCTTCACGAGTCCACCGACAAGGCGCTGATCGTGGACCTTGTGGACAACATTCGGTGGGACACCTCCATCCCGAATTGGCTGTATGCCATGGCCGCCGATCCGGAGCGCACGGCGGCCCTCCACGAGAAGAAAGGGGAGTGCCTGCTCGCGAAGGTCAAGCAGTTGGCGCAGGCGGTAGGCAACCGCGTCAGCGTGTTCGCCATCTATCAGGACTACGGCACGCAGCGCGGGGAGCTGATCGGCCCGGACACCTTCGCGCGGCTGGTCGTCCCTCCGTATCGAAAGCTCTTCAAATGGATCCATCAGAACACGGAATGGAAGATACTCTTCCACTCCTGCGGCTCCATCTATCGCCTGATCCCGCACATGATCGAGATGGGCGTGGACATCCTCAACCCCGTCCAGTGCAACGCGGAAGGGATGGACCCGCGGCGGCTCAAGGCGGAGTTTGGAGACCGGTTGGTCTTCTGGGGGGCCGGGGTGGACACGCAGACGATTCTTCCCTTCGGCACGCCGGGGGAGGTCCGCCAACAGGTCCAGGAGCGCATCGCCGCCCTTGCGCCCGGAGGCGGTTTCGTCTTCGCGCCGACGCAGGACATTCAGCCTGAAGTCCCCGCACAGAACGTACTGGCTATGTACCAAACGGCAAGAGACCATGTCGCAATCAATAGAACGGAGGTGCGCGCTTGAACTCGCGGGAACGTCTGCTTATGGCGCTGGCGCATCGAGAGCCGGACCGCGTCCCGTTTGACGTGGGCGGGGCAGCGCAAACAGGGATGCATGTCGCTGCCTATAGGGCCGTGCGGAGACGCCTGGGTCTTCCGGCGAGGGAGGCTCGCGCCGCACATATCACTGCCCAGATGGCCGTTCTCGATGAGGATTTCCTGGACAAGCTGGGCGTGGACACGCGGTTCATCCCTCGGCGCTCGACGTTGCCCGAAATGGCGCGCCTGCACGATGAAGGGGAATACTGGGGTCACACCGACGAATGGGGCGTCGCCTGGCGGATGCCGAAGAAGGACGGGCTCTATTATGACATGCACTCTCACCCATTCGATGTGGCGGAGATCCGGGAACGCGCCGATAGTTATTCATGGCCGGACCCCCGAGCCGCGTGGAGGTTTGAGGGCATCCGCGAACAGGCGAAGCGCGCCCGTGAAAACGGCAAGCTGGTCGTCGTGAATGGCCTGTGTGCGGGAATACTGGAAGTCTATTCCTGGTTGCGGGGATACACTCGCTTCTACTGCGACCTCGCGTCCGAACCCGAGACGGCCGCCTTCTTCCTCGACAAACTGGCCGACCTCAAAGCGGCCTTCTGGGAACAGGCGCTCGCGGAAGCGGGTGAGTACATTGACGTGGTCAATGAGACGGACGACCTCGCGGGACAGGACGGCCCCTTGTTCTCTCCGCGCACCTATCGGGAACTGGTCAAGCCGCGGCATCGCGAGCTTTTCGCCCGAATCAAACGCGCCGCCCCGGATGTCAGGATATTCCTCCATTCCTGCGGCGCCGTGCGGCAGTTCATTCCGGATTTCATCGAGATGGGGGTGGATATCCTCAATCCGATTCAAGTTGCCGCCAAGGATATGGACCTCCGCGAACTGAAGCGGGAGTTTGGGAAGGACATCGTGTTCTGGGGCGGCGGGATTGACGCGCAGCATGTCCTCTCGAATGAAACGCCTGAGAAGATCCGCGACGCGGTCCGGCGGCACATTGATATCCTTGCTCCGGGAGGAGGATTTGTTTTTGCCGCGGACCATGTGGTCCAGGCTGACGTTCCGCCGGAGAACTTTGTCGCCATGTGGGAAGCGGTGCGAACGTTTGGTGGCTATTCATAGGGGAGGTTCTTCATGACGCAGTTCAAGGTAGCGATGGTGGACTACGACTACGCCTCGCTGGACGCATTGCGCGACGAAGTGGTGAAGCTCGGCGGTGAGTTCGCGCATCATCGCTGCAAGGACGTTGACGAGGCCATCCGGCGCTTCGGCGATGCCGACGGCTGGATCGTCCAGTATCTCAACCCGATCGGGGAGAAGGTGTTCTCCTCCTGCAAGCGGCTTAAGGTGGTCGGCCGCACCGGCATCGGCTACGACGTCATCGACGTGCCCGCGGCCACGCGGCACAACGTCGTGGTGTGCAACGTCCCGTCGTACTGCGAGGACGAGGTCAGCGACCACGCGATGGCGCTGCTGCTCTCCTGCGTGCGCCGGACGGTCCGCTACACGAACTCCGTGAAGGGGGGCGCATGGGATTGGAAGGTCGGCGCGCCGATCCCGCGCTTGCGCGGGATGACGCTGGGGCTGATGGGATTCGGCAAGATCCCGCGTGCGCTGGCCCCCAAAGCCGGGGCGTTCGGCCTGAACGTCATCGCCTGCGACCCCTACCTGAAACCGGAGGCGGCCCGCAAAGAAGGGGTGGAGCCGGTGACGTTCGACGCTCTTCTGGCGCGCTCGGATTTCATCTCGATCCACTGCCCGCTGAACCATGAGACGCGCGGCCTCTTCGGCAAGGAAGCCTTCGGCAAGATGAAGAAAACCGCAATCCTCCTCAACACGGCGCGCGGCGGGGTGGTTGACGCCGCCGCGCTGGCCGATGCGCTTCGAAGCGGCGCGATTGGCGGCGCGGGGCTGGATGTCATGCCCCAGGAGCCCCCCGCCGTGGACGACGCGCTTCTGAAGTGCGATAATCTCGTCATCACGCCGCACGTCGGCTGGTATTCCGAAGGGTCCATCGTCAACCTTCAGGCGAACATCGCGCGCTATGTCGCCGAGGTGTGCGTCGGGAAGAAACCCGGCGCTGTGGTCAACCCCGAAGTGCTGGAGAAGGTCAAGCTGTCATAGGAGGCGGCTGCGTCTTGGCCGCGTGTAGGGGCAAGGCACTGCCTTGCCCATGTAAAGGAGCATGTCATGGCACGATTCAAACGCTTGCAGACGCTGAACACGATCGTCGAGGGTGGCCTGGTGCCGGTGTTCTATGAGCCGGACGCGGAAGTGGCGAAGAAGATCATCGAGGCGGTTGCCAAGGGAGGCTGCCGCGTCGCGGAGATGACCAACCGCGGCGACCGTGCCTACAAGGTCTTCGAGGAACTGGAGATCTTCTGCGCGAAGAACCTGCCGGAGATGATTCTGGGAGTTGGCTCGATTGTAGACGCGCCGACGGCGGCACTGTACATCGCCAACGGCGCGAGCTTCGTGGTGGGCCCCACGCTGGATGAGGCGACCGCGGTGTTGTGCAACAGCCGGAAGATTCCGTACTCCCCCGGCTGCGGCAGCGCCACGGAGATTCAGCGCGCGCATGCGCTGGGGGTGGAGATCGTCAAGGTATTCCCTGGCGCGGAAGTGGGGGGGCCGAACTTCGTCAAGTCCGTGCTGGGCCCCTGCCCGTGGACCTGCATCATGCCGACCGGTGGAGTGGAGACGACCGAAGAGAGCCTCAACGCCTGGTTCAAAGCGGGCGTCGTGGCGGTGGGCATCGGCAGCAACCTGATCACCAAGGAACTCGTCGCAAAAGGGGACTTCGAGGCCATCAGCGATAGGACGCGGCAGGTCATGAGGTGGATACAGAAAGGACGGACGGCAAGGAAATGAATGGTTCCGAGACCGCAGTGAAACGACCATCCTAAGAGCGGATCCTGCGGTGTCACCACGACATGCCCGAGACTGAGGACTTGAAACCGGTGTGAAGCGGGACGGAAAGATGCCGGTCTTGGGGGGAACAAAGGCACGACTCTCCGCACCGCTGGCGCAAGAAACGGCTTGCCCGTATTGGAAGGGCAGGCAATTCGGATATGATGCGCGCGACGCGGGCAAGTGGCGGAATGGCAGACGCATCGGACTTAAAATCTCATTGGGCCTTTCTGAAGGCCGTTCTCGTAACCCACGGCCGGGTCATCTCTTGCAGCCATATCCCCCTTCTCTTGGCCACGTTGAGTAACCACGTCGAGCGGTACGAGGCGTGACCGAGCGGCAGGACGAACCGTTCCGCGGGACGACGCGGCGTGCCGAATACGTGCCGAATTTCAGTGGGGATCAGAAACTCCAGTTGGAGGAACATGCCCTCCATAATGCGGCAATCGGGCGCCGCACTCCTACGCCGTACGGAGTTTCACATATCGAATGCCGGCGCCGGACGGCTGCATACACCACAGCGACACCAACAATTCTCCATCCGGCAAGCATGTAACCGACGGCTCGCCGAATGAGTAATCCGTCCAATTTGAATGCGCCGTATCCGCGCCGGACACATTCGGCGTTGCCGCATGCCACACGACTTCGTTAGTCTCAATGCCGAAGTCATCCGCAGTAGGTTTCACTGCGGCAAGCCAGACGCCGATTTTGCCGTGCTTGCGCTGGTTGTATACGAAGAGGGCGCGGCCATCGGGCAGGGGGGCAAGCGCCGTGGACTGGCCCATGATCCCGGTCGAACGCACCGGCGTCCATCTGCGGCCGCCATCAGCGGACAAGGCGTAGGCATTGGGGAAGTCACTGCCATCCTGCTGGTTGAGGTTCCAGCAGGTTCCCAACAGGCGACGGTCGGTCAGTTCGATCACCCACGCTTCGGCGCCTGTGGCATAGGTGCGGCTGAATCGCATCATAGCGGTGTGACGCCATGTCCCGCCTTGATCGGAACTGCTCAGAAGCATCACTTGATTCCGGTCCACGACCAGGCGCGGATCGAACGTGTTATACGGCGCGTAGCAGGCGTGCCAGTCGCCGTTGCGCGCGATGCACATGGCTCCCGGCGCTTCCGCCGATCCCGGAGTTGGAATCGGGATAGGCGCAGGTTCCAGCCAAGTTCTGCCGTCATCGTGCGACCGCGACCATATCAGTTCATTCTGTTTCAGCCCTTGCGTGGCGTCGCACCAGAAGGACTCTCCGGGGTGATCAATGATCGTTCGTGTTCCGTAGAAGAACATCTCATTCTTTGGCGAACGGCTGATCGAACCGAAAATGGAGTATCTTTCCTTGAGATGGGGCCAGATAAGTCGGGGTTCGCTCCATGTGGTTCCCCCGTCGTTCGACCGGGCCAGCATCGGCTTGAAGTCGTTCAAGCCGGTCGCCGCCTGGACCATGAATGAGCAGACGATTTCGCCCTCGTCGGTCACGGCGCACCGCGGGCCGACCGCCACGGCGGTCGCAGTCCCGGCTTCGCGCGTGGTGATCGCCCCTTCGGCCACTCGAATGAATTTCGACATGGAAACTCCTCAGTGAAGTCACCTGGAAAGCATCTCCGGAAAGTTCTGCCGGCACCATGCGCGGAAGATTCCAATGTCCTCAGGCGTTGCTGAGGGGTAAGGCGCGCGGCCGGTGAGGCTGGTCTTCAGAAAACCGCTTGCGACGCCGCCTAGTCGGTCGAAAGCGGTATCCGTGAAGCCGCGTTCCCCCCACTGCTGAAAGAGGAACTCGAAAAGCTGCATAATTCGGGCACAGCCCGCGTCCACAGTCTGCCAGTCTCCCCTTTCCACGGACTTCCAGAGCGCCAAGGTGAACTGAGGGGCCCAGTAGATAACGGAACTGCAAGACCCCTTGGCGCCGCACCGGCCCAACGTGCCGAAGAGGTGTTCGCCAACGAAGACATTCACGATGTTCGACAATTCGCGACAGCCGTCCGGAGTGATGCCGACGGTGTCCTCATTGGCTTTGACCATGAGATACGAGGGGACGGCTTCCTTGATTGCAGCGTGTTGCTCCAACGTCAAAGTGACCTTTGCGCGGCGCGTTTCGTAGATCGAGAGCGCCAGCCCCCCGGCGGCGGAGGCGACCTCGCTGTAGAACGGGACGATTTGGCCCGCGTGTAGTTCCATCCAGAACGGCATTGCCAATTGCACGGCGTCGGCGCCGATCTCGGCCGCATAGGCGGCCCGGCGGACGGCGCCTCGCGTGTAGGTGCTTGTGCACCCGATCATGGCCGGCGTTCTGCAGCGGCGGCATTCCTCAACGGTGGCACGGGCAACCGCTTTGAATTCGTCGAACTCCATCGCGTAGAACTCCCCCGTTGTTCCACCCGTGTAGACGCCGGGCACGCCGGCTCTGCAGCAGCGCGCCACATCACCGCGATAGGTCGCCTCGTCAAACAAATCCCCGGCTGTCCAGGCCACAGGAAGTCCGGCCCATGGTCCAACAAAGTTTTCCCGTGTCAGCATGATGTTCCTCCTTGAACGCGGACCCCAAACAGGCGCTCCGCATTGCCTCGAAGAATCAAGCGCTTTTCCGACTCTCGAATCTCCGCGCGGTCAATGCGCGCTCGTTGCATTGCCACCGAATAGAGCGGGGTGTCGGAGCCGAACAGAATGCGATCCGCCCCGACTTCATCCACGGCCCACTCGATCAGGTTCGGGGTGAGCGACTTCGAACTCGATGTGTCCGTGAATACATTCCCGTGTCGGCTCTTCTGAATTGCGCGCACCTGATGCGAAGGGTCCTGGTCATAGCCGAAGCCCAAGTGGGCCAGGATCAACCTTGCGCCGGGGAAGCAGTTGGCGAACCCGACGAAGTCTTCAGGCAAGCTGTGCTTCTGGCCGCTATGCGTCATGACCACAAGGCCCTGTCGTTCGGCAAACTCGAAGATTGCGCGGCCGTACTTCCGGATCGCGTAGCCGTGTAGCTCCGGGTGAATCTTGACGCCTGCGAAGAGGCGTCCGGTCATCAAGTCCTTCACCTGGTCGAACGTCCTTTCGTTCAGAGGGTCCAGTATGGCCCACTGCAACATGCCCGGGCACCCTGCAACGACTTTGGCCGCTTCCCTGTTGGCTCGCTCAACCGCATGACGAGATTTCGCCATGAGTCCAGCCAAGGGGGAAACTACGGTCACAGCGACGTTTTGAGTCTTGGCTCGCCGTACCACCTCCCGCGCGTCCGCGGACATGAATCCGTTAGTCAGCGCATATTTCTGGTCTCTACTCACTCCGTAGTGACCATGCACGTCAATTGCCTTGACTGTCGGCATCATCCTTCCGTCCTTTCGCTCGCTCAATCTTGAAGCGAACGGTTGATTATGCAAGCCAGCGTATACCACATCGCATAGCCACAACTTATTGTACTAGCTAATGTTATAATTGTCGCCAGAAAATTCGTAATTGTCTCTTGACAACCCGCCGTCCGTGGTATAACATGTGATATCAGATGAGATGTAGTACGATATCACATGAGATTACAACATGTCAAGTAGACACATAGAGTGTTACAGAAGGGTCAACGATGTGGGACGCCGATGAGAAGACGAGTCCAGTGACTACGGAGGATGATCCGGGCTCCATGCAGGCATATCAGGCTCTGAAGAAGAAGATTCTGAGTGGTGGATTGAGGCCGTTCGATCGCCTGCCGGGCCTGCGCGATCTCTGTAGTGACTACGGGATCAGCTACCGCGTCGCCGTCCGAACGACAGAGAAGCTTGCGCAGGAGGGCCTCGTGACGCGGCGTCGCGGCTCCGGCACCTATGTTAATGAGGTCACGAGGCTGAAGGTGCTCAATAGCGATGTGAAGGTCATCCAAGTTATTCTCACCTATGACTTCGGATACCCGGCGGAGTTGGTGCAGCGCCCCATGATTGCGGCCATGAAGGAGGCGCTTTCCGATATCGGCTGCACGCACTTCTTCTGCCGGCGCGCCATGGACGAAGTTGCGGATTATGTCAAGAATGAAGAGGCGCACGCCTTTGTCTGGGTCTGTCCAAGCATTCGCATGACGATGCCGGTTCCCAAGGCGCCGATGGTGATTGTGGCGCAGGACATTGAGATGACGTGGCCTGAGTCGTCGGGGTATGACATTGTGACGGCCGATTCGAGGCAGGGGGGGGCGGTCGCCGCGCGTCATCTGAAAGAGATCGGCTGCAGGCATGTGGCAATCCTGGGCGCCAGAGGTCTGCAATTGCCCGAGTTGAGCCCCATTTCAACGGAACGTATTCACGGCTTCGAGATGGGATGGGGCGCAAAGCTGCCCGAGTCGGCCATCGTCTGGGCCGAGCAATATGGTGCGGACAGCGCCGCCCGCAGGGTGGAGGCCATTCTGAGCCTCGACCCCCGGCCCGACGGGATATTCGCAACGAGCGACGACCTTGCCGCCGGCTTATGCGTCGGCTTGGCCGCCCATGGGATCGAACCGGGGCGGGACATCAAGGTGATCGGGTTTGACGCGCAGCCAAATAGTCTGACTCAGGGCTTCAAACTGACGAGCGTTCAGGTCCCTTACGAAGAGTTGGGGAAAGCGACGGCAGCCATGGCCCTGGAACGCGCTGCGGCTCCTGGAAGTCCGATGCGAAGACTGTCTCTGGGTTGTTCGCTACAGGGAGGCGCGACGGCCTGAACCGTAGCTGCTCGCGGGTATGTCAGAAGGCGTTAGAGAAGATTGCGAGAAAGGAGGATTAGACCGCCTGTGAAGTCGCCCGGATGCGCGAAGTCGTGCTCTTGTTCGACGTGTGGGTTCGGCCTGGTGGCTGGAGTGATTAGGACCATTCAGAAGTGAGGGTCAGAAATGTGCCGAAAACTGTGCGGAATCGGTAAGAACATAATGCGTGAATTGATCAGCGCGTTCACGCTGATTGAACTCCTTGTGGTGATTGCTATTATTGCTATTCTGGCCGGTATGCTGCTGCCCGCGCTGGCGGCCGCGCGTGAAAAAGCGCGCCGCTCAGCTTGCATGAACAACCTCAGCCAGATGAGCAAGGGCCTCGAGAGTTACTGCGGCGATTATGCCCAGTACTTCCCATCGTGGCCTGCGGCGGGGGGAGCGACGCAATACGAGCAGATCACCACTGTGCCGGCTTACGCGGGCGGCATTGACGATGGGTGGTATGCGGACGCACGCCTCACCGACGCCAGCGGGTGGAATAGCGGTAACAAGCAGAAGGTCCGAACCGGCGCCATGTATTACTATTGGACAGGTATTGCGATCCCTCGTTGGCGCTCAGGCGTTAACCCGATTTCGAACTTTCGCACGATATTCGCCGGGCAGAACGCGGCGGACGCACTCTATGACGCCTGCGCCCCGCGAGCCAAGGGGAACCTGAATGTGGCCCCCATCGGCCTCGGCGCTTTGATGCAGGGCAGCTATGTTGGAGACGCGCGAACCTTCTACTGTCCATCCGCTGGCGGTACGATGCCCGCCGACATAGCGCTTATTGACCCCGTCCCGACCAGGGGCCTGCGGAAATGCCCCGCCGGCGCCGCGACCAGCCCTAGCGCCCTGCAGAAGATCGGAGGCTTTGACTTCAAGTCCATCGCCTACGGCGACTTCACCTCTCAGGACTTTTCGTGGGGCGATCCCAGCACGTGGCGCGGGCAGGTAGTCCAGAGCGACTACAACTACCGGGATGTGCCGTGCTCGATTGTCCGGATTGAAAGCACGGGCACCTTCGAATCCAATAACTGGGGGGTACGCCTCTTCGGGGTCAGCCCCAACCTCGTCGCCAAGGCGGGGGAGCCGGTTTTCAAGACCCAGAAACTTCTGGGAGGGCGTGCGCTGGTAACAGACAGCTTCTCCGCCTATTGGTTCCCCAACGAGTCGAACATGGGCCCCGGGATGGCGCAGTACGCGCATCGCGACGGATATAATGTGCTGTACGGCGACTGGCATGTGAAGTGGTACGGCGATCCGCAGCAGAGGATCATGTGGTGGCCCTGCACGTTGGAGGGCACTACTACGTTCGAATTGCAGACCGACAGTGCGAAATCGCTCCAGTCGAACGGCATCAGCCATTATGACTACTGGCCGACTTATACGAACTACGTATGGGACTCGATGAAGACGGCGACTTCGTCCGACGTGTGGCACATCCTCGACGTGGATGCGGGTGTCGACGTCGGTGTCGCGCAGTTCTAAGTCCGACTGGCAGGTGAAAGCAGGAGCGCGCCGGCTGCTGACCGGCGGTGCGCTTCTGCTTCTCTGTGGTGGCAACTGTTTGGCATCCCTGTGTCATGCTCGACCGCTGTGTCAGCGCCCCTTGGAGGACGTGGCATGTCGACGATGTTGCGTGCAGCCGTGGCGGCGATCGTTTCATTGGGGATGAGTGGCGTCCTCAGTGCGTTCGGCAACGACATACAGTTTTCTTCCTGGCCGAAGTTTCAGGTTTATCCCTACGCGGCTTGCCCCGAGTCGCAGGCGGTCCCCTCCCTTGAACTGCGCGGGGCGGCCGATACGTACCTGACCAACAGCCTCCTGGTCGAGTCCGCCTCGGAGCGGAAGAATCTCACCGTCCAGTTCACCGCGTGGACACCCGAACTGGCCGGGGTCGTTCCCGACCTCTACGTTGTGCATGTTTGGTCGCAGCTTGTTCGTGGCAGCGCGCTGAACACGAAAATTCCCCCGCCCGCCGAGAACCTGGGCAAGATCGCGGAACTCCTCGTCAAGGATGAGCGGCTGGGAAAGGAATATTGGGACGAGCAGAATCAGTATCATCCGCCCCCGATGCCCGAGGCGCTGCGGTTCGACCTGGCGGCGCGCGAGAAGAAGCAGTTGTGGCTCCAGTGCCGTATGCCGCCGGGCACCCCTGCCGGCACATATGGAACGACACTTCAGATCCTGGACGGCGGGACCGTGGCGGCCTCGCTCCCACTCACGGTGCGCGTGGAGCCGTACAATCTGCCCGCCTCGACGAAGCTCTTCGGCATCTATTGGAAGGGGCGCGTATTCATCAAGGAAGGGTTCGACTACTATCTGCTGCCGGAGCAGCGGGCGCTTGAAGAGTTGCGCGACATCAAGGCGCACGGCTTCGAGAGCATCTATGCCCTGGCCACTTCCACCGAAGAGGCGCGCCGGCTCCTGGGGGTGATTGAAGAGGCCGGACTGAAGGGGCCCATCGTCCTCAATGGCGTTCCGGACCGGCCGGCCGTCCAGGCGATGTACAAGGAACGCGGTTACGCGGTCTATTTTTACGGGTACGACGAGCCGGGCCTGCAGCAACTGCCGACCGCGCTGGATATGATCACGCAAGCGCACCGGGAGAAGGTGAAGATGTGCGGGGCAATTCAGAAGATGTACTCCGACCGGCTCGATGCCATAGAACCGCTCGATTGGGCGAACTTCGCCCACTTCTACAACCCCGCGACGGTCCTGATGAAGGACTTCACCGACTTCGAACCGTTGAAGCGCGGACAATACACGGTCAAGCATGAACTGGACACATACTACTTTCAGCCGTGGGATTACGACAAGGATCCGGTCTGGAACCGTCTGGTGTCCGGTTTCTATCTGTTCCGCTCCGGGTTCGACGGCATCTTCCCCTATGTGTACATGGCTTTTCACAAGGGATTGCCCTATAGCGAAGACTGGCGTTACTATCCGCCCGGAACACAGGACAGTTCCTTTCGAATGTTCTGCACCGCCTACCCGGGCGACCCGAAGCCGGTTTCGACGCTTCAGTGGGAAGCGCTACGCGAGGGCGCACAGGACTGCCGCTATTCTGAATTGGCCTATTCCTTGATTGAATCCGCACGCACGAACGCCAAGTATCAGGAGTGGCGGAAACGCCTTCAGACGCTGCTCAATCCGTTTTCGGTTGCCCCGGGAGTCCCTGTCCCGGCCACGACGGCCTACGATGTTGCGCGCATCGGCCTGATGGACCTCATTGGGGAAGTCATGCGGGAAACGACCCCGAAAGCGCTTTCCCTTTCCGACCTGGTGCGTGGCACCGTCATGACGTTCGGAGTCAATCCCGAGGAGAAATCGCGCGCACCGGTGAGCCTTGTGGTCCCGAACTGGAGCGAACAAGTCCCCGATATTGACGGAGTGCTGAAGGATGGGATCGTGTGGCGTCAGGCGGCGTTGATCCCGAAGCTTGTGGCGATCGACGGAACCGCGGCAAAAAACCATACGACCGTGCGGGTTGTCCGAACAGGGGAATACCTCTGCGTGGCCTTTGAGTGCGAGGACCCGCAGGCGCGCAAGGCCGCCGCGAATGCGCAGGTGCGCATCCGCGATGGGAAAGTCTGGAATGATGACTGTGTTGAAATCTATATCCAACCCTCCGGCGGCAAGTACTACCAGTTCGTAGTCAACATCGCCGGGTATGGGACGGACATCGAGGGGCAGGGAGCGGGCACGGTGTGGAATTCCGACTTCGAATATGCCGTTACCGTTCAGGACAACGGATGGATTGCGGAGATCAAAATTCCCATGTCGCAGGTCAGGCTCAAGCCGGGCGACCGCGTGCGGGCGAACTTCTGCCGGGAGGCCTGGCAACCCTGGAACAGCGACCTGTCCTGCTGGAGTCCGACCCATGGCGGGTTTGAGAACCTCGAACAATTTGGCGAATTGGTGATCGAATGAAGAGGGTCTCCTAAGAGGTGAGGAACACGGCGGAACCAGACCAGAAACGCGCAGAAATGGAAGAGGGAAGGGGAACAGTAACATGGTGAACATCTGTCGAGCCGCTTGTGCCTTTCTCGTCTTGCTGCTGTTGACGGGTCTGGGGGCTGTGGCGACCAGTCAGGCGGCGACGGCGGCGGATGCCGGCGCTGTGTACCTCTTGGTGCCGACGGTGCATCGTGACGGTGGGCCGGACGTGCTGGGGCATGTCGAAGAGATCGCGTCAGACGGCACAAGGAGAGCGCTGGGGCCGACCTTCGCGAACCCGGTCGCACTGGCAGTGAATCCCAACGGCGATGTGTACGTTGTGGACCACCAACTCTGCATGGACCGCCGAGGGGCGATTTACAGGATCGCGGCGGACGGGACGGCGAATCTGATGGACTATGCAATACCTGATGCGACGGTCAGCGACGCGCTGAATGACAAGTATGCCATCGACATGGCGTTCGACAGTTGCGGCGACTTGTATGTGCTCGTGCCGACGTTGCGCAGAGGGGGGGCCGCCCCTGATGCGCTGGGACATGTGGACAAGATTGCAGCCCACGGCGGCAGGACGACATTGGACCTCGCACTGGCCAATCCGGTGGCTTTGGCGATTGATCACAACGACAACTTGTACGTCGTTGACCACGACATGGCTGGCGACCAGGCGGGAAAGGTGTACAGGATATCGCCGGCGGGGCGGTCTGAGCTTCTGTGCAGTGCAATCCCACAAGCCACGGTGACAGATCAATTGTACCTGTTTCGGAATATCCGCATTGGTGTTGACGAATCCAATAACGTCCTCATACTGGAGCCGACGTTGCGTCGGAACGCGCCCGGAGAGAGTGTGTTGGGACATGTAGATCGGATCGCGCCCGATGGCACGCGTACGACGCTGCCCCCAACCTTTGTCAATCCGGTTGCGATGGCAGTCGCCGGCGACGGCGTCTACGTCGTCGAGCATGCGCTCGAAGTCAATCGGCAGGGACGGATCTACAAGATATCGAGGGACGGTCAGACGGTCGAGGCAGGCAGTGTTCTGCCGGACAGCGCCGCAAGCGGCAGCCTATACCTGAACTACCGCATCGGACTCGCCGTTGCGACACCGGCCACTGCGGGGACCTCGACTACCACTAGTTCAACGATGACGACCAGCACCACAACGCTTTCCGTGAGCACGACGACAGCCACCTTGCCGATCACGACGACCACCGCCAGCACGACTACGACAACTCAGCTGACGCCGACATCCACCACTACGACGAGTACGACTACGAGCACCAGTACGACGACTGTCAGCAGCACATCAACGACGACCACAACACTTCCATCAGCGCCGTCCTTGACGATTCTGTATCCGACCGAGTCGGGTATCGCACTCGGACGCGGGACAATCTGCAAGATTCTGTGGACCTCGGCGGGTCTCCCCCGTGGCGTCCGGCTTAAGATTCAGCTATACAACAGCCGCGGAGTGCATTGGAATCTTGCGACCGGGTTGCGCGACACGGGAGCGTGGAAGTGGAAAGTTCAGGGGGTCTATCCCGACAGCGCCGACTACAGGATTCGCGTGAGCACCACGGATGACTTGGCCTCGGACGACGGCGACAACGACTTTGCCATCGGCAGCGTCGAGTCCGTGATGGTCAGCGGGCCGGCGGAAGTACATGAGAACGGCGCCGCCCAATACAGCGCCGTGGCCTACTTCAATTACGGGCCGGCCAAGGATATCACGACAACTGTGAACTGGATGGCGAATTCCCCTTACGCCTCCATCTCGAAGAAGGGCTTGTTGAAGACGAAGTCGGTCAAGTCAGACCAGCCCTGTACCGTGAGCGCCACTTATGGAGAGGCGGCCGGCGCAGTTGATCTGACCATCAAGGCGGTTCGTTGAATCGCTTAACCGCTTCTTCCAAGGCGGAAGGGACATGTGGGTAGCGCGGGCGTAAGTATGGGTTACTGATCACATCCTTTCTGAAAGCAGGAGGTGCAGTCATGGATGCGAGACGAACCGGAAGATACGCAGCCGTGCTGGCGTTCGTTCTGGCGCTGAGCTTCTGCCTGTCAAGCCGCGTGCTCGCCGAAACCCTGGTGACCGACGACCAGAACTACCAGGGGCTGTACGAGATCCGGAACGCGAAAGACATTTTCACGAAGGGTCCCTATGTTGACGTGAGAGCCTACGCATCATTTTCTGCTGCAATTGATGCTATTGGGACCGACCTCAAGACGCTTCTCATTCCATGTCTGCTTGGTGTAATGGCAGACAAAACTGTTCCCGCGAATGTGACGTTGCTTTTCCTGGAGGGCGGTTCTCTGAGCATTTCGGGTGGAGTTACAGTCACAATAAACGGTCCTCTTGTTGCCGGCTCATATCAGATATTTACCGGCATGGGCGAGGGCGGTGTTCGGTTTGGCTCCGGCAGTGTCCAGGAAGCCTATCCCGATTGGTGGACGACAAATACAACTCCAGGCACAACCGATATGTATGCTGCCATCTATTATGCGTTCTTGTCCGGGGCCCCGAATGTTGTGATTGGCGACAACATGTCAGTAAGCTCCGGCATTACGCGCCCCACGGGTGTTTCCATCAAGGGGAAAGGAACGGGGCTGACAAAAATAGTTTACAACGGAGCCGCCGGAAGTGATTTCGTCACTTCAACCGTTGGCGGGGATCGTGGCGGAATTTTCGATTTGGAGCTTGACGGGAATAGTCTTGCCAGAGATGGACTCGTAGTCCTCCGTTCCTGGTATACACAGGCAGAAAGAGTGTGGGTTCATGGCTGTCAGAGAGACGGACTAGTCCTTATGGGTGATAACAATGCTCCAACGCGAGGCGCTTACTATAACTCGGCCAAGGATATTTTGTCTATAGGCAATGGCAGATATGGCGTCAACATTGACACCGCCGCAGGAGGAATCGGCAGGGCCAACGCTAACACACTCGTCAATGTCAGTTCCCAAGGCAATTTGGCTGGCGGCTTTTATGTGGGAACGGCGGTTCTTAACACAATCATCGGTGGCACTGCTGAAATGAACGGACTTTCGACCACATCAAGTACCAGCCTAACGGTTGGCACTGGAAGCAAAACCCTGACGATTGGTACTGGGTTAGGAATTGTTTCGGGTTCGGTCGTAAAGATTTATCGAACTTCTCAACCTGTAACCACGTGGATGTTTGGCACAATAACCAGCTACAATTCTGGCACAGGCAGCCTGGTTGCCAATATAGACACTACTCTTGGGTCTGGCACCTACACCGACTGGTCTGTCAATCAGGGGGCTGGGGTTATTTTTTCCTCTGCCTCCGTCGGTTGCACGATCATTGGTATGGACAGCGAGCAGAATCCTGTGAATCTTCCCATGAATCTTGTTTTTGTCGGCACCGCGGGAAATGGCGCCGGGAATAAGGTCATTGGTGGCAGCATGGGTGATGAGACCAGCATAATTTACTCGGGTTCGACCAAGGACCGCACGAACATTTGTTGGGCCTATACGGGACAATCCACGGGCAGAATTGAAGGAGCGTTGGCTTTTGGAAGATCGGTATATCCTATTGACAGCCCCTCTGGATTCGTGCAGGAAGGTAGGACCACGCCGACTTTGGGGGGAACATGGGTGGCTTATGGGGGAGCTTATGCGGCTCCAAATTACTGGAGAGATCCTAACGGAAATGTCCATATCGAAGGAGCAATGAAATCAGGCACAATAGGCTCAAGTACCGTGTTTACGCTCCCTAGCGGTTACCGCCCGGTGGCAACTATGGGCTTTGCCGTTGCAAGCAACAATGCTTTCGGGCAGGTTATAGTTGGGAGTGATGGCACTGTCAAAGCCCAAACTGGATCAAATACGCGTTTCGAGTTCAACGGAGTGTGTTTCAGGACGACGAACTAATTGGGAGTAGTCGTGCTGGTCCGAACGGGACCGTGCCTGGAACTGGTTCCACAACCCAAACTGTGGCGCGGACTATCCAGTCTGCGGTAATAATTCCGCGGGTTGGAAGGCTCGCGCTACAATTGTGAAACCAGTTAGAGGTCTATTGTGGACCAGGCCGGTCGAAAGACAGACATTCTTGGATTGCGTATCTTGCTTTAAGGATAGACTATCATGCGAGAGAGTCCTATCTTACGACGCGGAGTGGCCTTGGTGTTCTTGGCAGCCTTGGTTGGGAAAGCGCTCGGTGCAGAGGCTGGCGAATGCCGCCCTAAGGTGCTTCCCGTATTCCAGCGTCCCCCGGCGGCGGAGGCGTGGCAGGCGACCAATGCGCCCTCTGACGTGCAGCGAATCGTGGCCCGGGGCGAGTGGGTCAATGTCAGCTTCTGCCTACTCCCGGCAAAGGACGCCGCCGACGTGCGTGCAAGGCCACTCGTGTTGCGCAACGGCGACAAGGAGTGGCAGACCGGCGCCCAACTCCGCATCGTTCACACCTGGCCGCAGATTGATTACAGCAGCGCCGGTTCCATGTTTGCGATGGTGGAGCCGTACGACCAGTATCTGAGGCCGACCCCGGAACTTCTGTTGACGGACGACACCGTCGAGCCGAAGGAAAGCTGGGATGGGAACACCTATGTCGCGCCCTCGTTCCCCAAAGAGTTCCACACGACCGTTGCCAAAGGGAAAGTGAAGTGGCTCTGGCTGTCTGTGCGGATTCCCCAAGACCTTGCCGCCGGCCGGTACGAAGGCAAACTTGAGATTCTCGCGGACGGTAATGTCATGGCCGGCTTGCCCATTTCCCTGGACGTTTTGGACGCCGACCTTCCCGACCCCGGCAAGGTGTACGGGCTCTTTGTACGCGCCTCGCGCAATCCGGGAGAGGACGTTTACGTGGACGACACGCGCTATCACGCCCAGCTTCACGCGATGCGCGAACTGGGCATCAACGCTCTGAAGCTGGACGCATTCTGGCCTCACCAATTGGACAAGCTTGATGAAGCGTTGAAGTGGATACGTGAGGAAGGCTTCTCCGGCCCGATCGTCCTGCAGGCCGGGTGGGACGTTGAATACATCAAGAAATGCGCCGCGCTGCTGGTGAAATACAACTATCCACCCCTCTTCTACGGTGTGGATGAGCCCGGCATGGGCGATCCGAAAACGGACGAGGCGTACCGCAATCTGGCGAAGATGATCCACGATGGAGGCGGAAAGGTCGTTTCGGCCATGCGGCCCGATGTGGCCGCTTCCAACGGATATGTGAAAGACGGCTTGATTGACGTGCCGATACTGAATCACTACTACGTTCCCGCCACGGAGGTCAGTATGCCCTATGTCGGGCCGGAAAAGTGGACGGCCCCCATGGACGACGCCACCAGATTTGTGAGTCGCCTCTATTACTGGCAGAGCTGGACGGAAAACCAGGAAAGCTTCCATCGTCGCAGTTGGGGGTTCTACCTCTATCGCTCCAACTTCGACGGCGTCATGCCGTATTGCCTGATGGCTTTTCAGAAGGGGCTACCCTACCATACCGACCTCCGATTCTACGACTACTTGGGGAAGCGTCGCTCGATGAAGATGTTCTGCACGGCCTATCCTTCGCAAGACGGCTTGGTCCCGACGCTGCAATGGGAAGCAGCGCGCGAAGGAATCACGGACATGCGCTGGATCCGGCTGTATGAGCAGACCGACAAGGCCTCCGGCGGCGCACTGGGCCGTCTCAGGCTGGAGCAGGCATTGCAGCCGTTCTACTATCGGGGAGGCGACGGCATCCACAGCGTCATGGCCGACGAGAAGGCCAATCCGGAGCCCGAACCCAAGGCGTTTGAGGACGCCCGGCAGTTGCTGATTGACGCCGTGGCGGGATATGTCAAGGACAAGGCCGCGGCCAAGTTCGCGTTGGCGACGCACATGGATGTCGGCAATCCGGAACAGGAGCGGCTATCGGCCATCTATTTGAGTTTCTTCGGCAAGCCCGAGACCCTGGGTGGAAAGAGGTGCCGGAACACCGACTGGACCGGCGAGAAGAAGTCCGGCTGGTCCTCCTACATTTACTTGAGGCTCGACGACCTTGACTCGCTGTATCAGGTCACGCTTCAGATATGGGGCAAGTCCGAGTTCGGCGGTCTGCTGATGCAGGACCAGGCCACCGGAAAATGGAACAACATCGGCGCCGCGAACCTCTCGGGTAAGGAGCAATGGGACACTTACACGGTGGTCCTCCCCGTTTCAGGATACGACGCCAAGTCCCTACTGCAAACTTTGGCGATCGGCGGGCCAAAGAGCCAGAACTGGATATCCGAAATCGAGATAACGAAACTCAGGAAGTTCCGATAGCCTCCCAGATTGGGCGGTTCTGGTTAAGAAGGAGCAGTGGTGTGGCGATAAGCAAGATCCGCCTGGCGGCATGGAAGGATGAAGCGGCCCTCGTCTCGACGGTCTTGGCCAATGCTCCAACCATCGACAAGCATCGGCAGATTTCCACGGAGGAGTTCCTTCTCCGCCAGATGAAGGTAATGCAGGTGCTGGAGCAGGCCGGGGTGGAGGCGGGAGTCGTATACTCCGATGAGCACTACCACGGCGATGTCCCCTATCTGGGGGGCAACGTCAACATCACCGTCGAGTCGGTTGCGGGCGTGCTGGGCAAGAACGGCTTCCACATCATGGCCGGTCAGGAAGGCGGGTGCGTTGCGGAGCAGTTGGCGCGCCGCGCGGGCGCGAAAGTCCACAAGGTGGAGATGTTCAAGATCGCCGATGAGGAATACCCCATCGAGCCGGATCGGGTGGAGGAGGTCATTGAGGCGGCCGCCGGTTGCCATCCGAAGCGCATCGCGCTGCTCACCGCTCGGAGCGTCCTGCCGGTGGCCATGTACGATTTTCTTTCGGACTACGTCGGCGGGGCGCAGAGCGTTGTCGACCTTCAGGAACCGTACTGGCGCATTCGTTACGAAAAGTCCGACGCCGAGATGGCGCTCATCAGCGACTCTGCGCTGGTCGCCGACACCGCTGTGCGGGGCATGCTGGCCGTACTCAAGCCGGGAATGCTTGAGACACAAGTGGCCGAGTGGGGGTATCTGATCGCCAAGGAAATGGGCGCCGAAAGCATGGGCGTCGAAATCATGGTCACCGCCAATGAGGCCAACCGCACGCTTATCGGCAAGGCGCTTAATCGGCCCATTCGTGAAGGCGATTTCGTTCAAGTCGGCATCGCCCCTGAACGCGACGGCCTCAACTCCTGCCAGCGCGTCTCCGTGGTGGCCGTGGACGACCCGGCGAAAGTGACCGCCGATCAGAAGTACTGGCTGGACTTCATCGAAGAAGCCTATCGAGTCGGGTATGACGCGTTTGTGGACGTGGCCGAGAACGACAAGCCGGCATACTTGGAGGAGAAGGCCATTGTGGACTTCTTCGCCTCACGCTCGGCTGAAGTGTCCAAGCGGGTGGGACACTCGGTGGACCTTGTCAAGCAGAAGCCCTACGCCGGCACGCACAACACCGGGTACACTGAGTGCCATGAATTCTTTGGGGCCGTGACGCTGAATGCCAGGGAACCACTCGGCCGGCAGATAGCCATGATGCTCGACGTGGCTGTCAAGGGCAACTACAGTGCGTGGGACGAAGTCGTTGTCCCCGGGCTGGACTACCTGGTGATCGAGAAGACCCTGGGGAAATTCGGAAAACACGTCGAACCGCTCACAAAATTGCCCCTCAATGTACAGCATCTGATTGGGCGCGTTGAAGGTTGAAAAGGCATTCTGGAGACTCTGTCATGACGTCGTCGAAGCCGTCGCCGAAAAGGTCGCCCGCCGGTCGTCCCTTCGCCTCTTTGCTACGGCGGATGGAGGGAGTCACGGTCGCTCTTTTCACGCCCCTTGGCCGTGACGGCAACGTGGACATTCCCGGATTGGAACGACTGGTCGGGAGGGCGCTGGCAGGCGGCGCCTCCTGTCTGTTCCCCCTTGGCTGGGCAGGCGAAGGTCCTCTGCTGCCGGATCGCGTGCGGGAGCGCATGATGCGCGAGACCTGTCGGCTGGCTGCCGGGAAAGTCCCGATCATGATCGGCATCAGTGAGCAAAGCCTACCGCGCGCGCTGGAACTGGCAGAAACGGCCAGATCGGCGGGAGCGCAGCTGGTCCTCTCTACGCCGCCCTATAGCTACCCCGTGCCTCAGCGCCTGGTGTACGAGTACTTCCGGGAACTGGCCGGGCGAAGCGAGATGCCGCTGGTTCTTTACCAGAACGATGAGGTGGGCGTTCGCGTCGAGCACGATACCCTTATGCGCCTGAGCGAGGTACCTGGCATCGTGGGAGTGAAAGCCTTTGTCAACTTCGTTCAACTCGACCGGAGTTTCCGGCGTGCGCATAGCCCCGGACGCTTTGCCGTGATGAGCGGGGACGAGTACCTCTTTGCCCCGGCCCTCCTGATGGGCATCCGGCATTTCACCATGGGTGGTCCGGGCAACCTTTGCCCTCGGTGGTGTACGGACATGTATCAGGCGGCGCTCAGGAACGATTGGCAGACAGTGGCCCAGAAACAGAGGCGGTTGGCTGAATTCTGTGATGCTCTCTACATTGGCACGGATAGCGCTTACGCCGCCGTTAAGTTTGCCCTGCAGTGCCTGGGAATCTGTTCGGCGCGCATCACCCCTCCGCACCGCGTCCTCCCGCGTCCCCAGCAGAAACAGGTCGAGCGGGCCTTGCGGGATTACTCGGACGTTGTCGTTGGGTGACCGCCTTTCTTTTTCGAACTTCTTCTCATTTGGGATTCTGTCGGAGCGAAAGCTGATGGGTACGACGTCTCCTGCAACCGTTGGCGAACCGATGACGCTCATCACGTCGGATGAAGCGCCGCTCGAAATCCCTACGCTGGTGGAGTTGCCCTGCGGCGACCTGCTCTGTCAAACGTCACTGACCGGCGACCGGTTGTTCGCCAGGGACGAGTGCGGCCTGCTGCGCAGCAAGGACCGGGGACGAACATGGATCCGGGAGCCGCATCCGCTGGCCTGCGCATCGTGTCCGGTCCTCTTCCGCCCGGGCGGGAACAAGCTCCTCTTCATTGAATCAATGTCCTTTTTGGTAAAGGGATCATTTCCACGACGGTTCCTGTTCCGGTACGTGGAATCGGCGGATGGCGGACGCACCTTTGGCAACGTCCGATTCGGCGAGGTCGAATACCCGCTGGGCGCTGTCTGGAGTCTCCGGTTCATGGCCGAGCGATACGGCTCCTCCAAAGTATGGAGCGGAGAAGGATTGTCCCGATATGCCGAAATCTTTCTGGCAGCGGGATACGATCCCGGCAATTGGCAGGAAGTTCAGGTCAACTATCTAACGCCGCTGGCGGGTGCGAGCGTCCAACTTCCTGACGGCGCCTGGCTTGGACTGAGAGACGTCATGCTGGGTTGGCGCGACGACGAACTGCACCGCGGCTGGAACCCGTCAGGCGTCGCCGGCTTCATCACTCGCGATGAAGGACGTACGTGGGTCTACAACTCGACGTGCTTCGTCATCATTCCGACTCCCCTCGAACGGTTCGGCTACATGGAGCCGGCCGTGATTCGACTCGATAGCGGCCTGCTGTACTGCATCATGAGGACTTACAGCGGGCCGATCTCGCCGCTGGTTCATTCCTGGTCGCTGGATGAGGGGGAAACGTGGTCGGCCCCGGAGTCGCTCCATGTGGCCGGAATCGCTCCATGTCTCCTGAAGCTCAAGAACGGCGGCCTGACGCTGGCGTTTGGCCGGCCGGGACGCTGGATCATGTTCGATCCGACGGGGACGGGCACGGGATGGCGGTTGAGGGAGCGCATAGACCTGTGCCAGGGGGAGATGCTCTCTATGCAGACGAATGCCGATCCCAGACACGTGCGGCTGGACCTCCAGAAGTGCAGCCCGCCTTTTGTGAGCTGGGACATGCCCTCGATGATCGAGGTGGAGCCGAACATGCTGCTCGTGGCGTACGATCAGCAGAACTTTGTCGAGTCGGCCGGCGGCGCGGCCAGGCGCGCCATCCGCCTTGTCCGAGTGGACTGCAATGGCTGAACAGGAAGGAAGACACCCACTGATGCTCGCGCCAGGCCATCCGCTGCGCAAGGCCGCATGGATGTGGCCCGTCTCGAACTTTCTCTTCAACCAGTATGCCTGCTTTCGGGCCGATTTTTCGCTCAGAAGCGTACCCGACTGCGCGCCGTTCTTCGTGAGTGCGGACCAGTTGTTCAAGCTTTGGGTGAACGGGCACTACATAGGGCGCGGTCCCGCGCGCGGCTTTCAGATTTCGTGGCCCTTCGATGAATTTGACCTCGCCCCATGTCTTCGGCGCAAACACAACTGGATTGCGATCGAAGCGTACAACCCGGGCATCTCCACCTTTCAGTATGTTCACCAAGGCTACGCCGGAGTCATTTGCGGTGCTCGATGGGGGACTTTTGAGCTGCTGAGTGGCGAGAATTGGCTGGCGCGCGTTGACCCGAGCCGGGCGGCGTGGACTGCGCGCCTTTCCCGGCAAATCTCCTTTCAGGAACATGTTGACGCGCGGTTGGCGAATCGGGATTGGATTTGTCGCGAGGCTCCGCCATCGGGCTGGGGCAGCGGCATTGCGGGCCGGCGGCGCGTATATGGCGCGCTCCCCTGGCACTCGATGGAGCCGCGCGGGACGGCCGTTCCCCAGGGCGGCTTGCGGGACTTCAAAGGGGCCGTCAGTATTGCCGCCGGTAGGTGCAACCCCGGCTATGCCGACGCGCTTGATACCGTTGCCGGGTTCTGCGACGAAATCCCCACGTTGCGATGGCAGCCTAGCGGCGCCATGGAGGCTTCAGGGGTTCCTCCCGCCGGCAAGGGCCGCCTGCGTGCGGTCGTTCTGGACATGGGGGAGCCGACGGTCGCCAGCCTCGTTGTCGACATCGCCGGAAGCCGAGGCGGTGAGGTCGTTGATTTCCTATTCACGGAGATCGTCAAGGAGTTGAAGCCTCTCGTCCTCAAGCCGGAAGAGACCAACTCCCGCATCGCGATGCTCCATCGGCTTCGTCTGCGCCGCGGAACTACCCGCCATGAGTTCTTCCATCTCATGGGGTTCCGTTACGTCACCGTGATCGTGCGCGACTCGACCACGCCGCTGCGCCTGCGAATTCGGGCGCGGGAGTGCCTCTACCCGCTGGAGATTCAGGGGCGATTCCGTTCCTCCGACGCGCGGCTGAACGATATATGGAAAATCTGCCGGCGTACGCAGCAGGTCTGTTCCCTCGACACCTACGTCGATACGCCGTGGCGCGAGCAGACGCAGTGGTGGGGCGACGCGCGCGTGCAGGCGGCGAATACCTTCCACCTCGCGGCCGACGCGCGCCTGCTTCGGCGGGGCATTCAACAGATCGGCGCCCAGGAAACGCCCAACGGCCTGACCTATAGTCACGCGCCGACCATGTCCCATCAGACCATCATTCCGGATTTCTCTCTCACCTGGCTTCTCACGATCTATGACTACTACTGGCAGACCGGCGACATCTCGCTCGTTGCCGAACAATGGGAACGAATCAAGCGCCTGCTCAACTACTTCGGTACGGAATCTTCAGACCGCGACGGGCTGTTGCGTTACGACCCGAGGTATTGGCTCTTCCTTGATTGGGCGCCCCTCCATCGCACAGGGACGCCGACGCCCTTGAGCCTCTGGTACCTTCTGGCTCTGGAGAAACTGGCGGATCTGCTCATTATTGCCGGGATGTCACAGGAGGCAACGTCTATAAAGCGGCGTCATAGCGGCTTGCGACGCAGTGTGCTCCGAAAGCTTTGGGATGCGGGCGCCGGGATGTTCATTGACGGATTGGATGAGCATGGACGTCGGGCGGCGACTCATTCGATTCATACGCAAGTGCTGGGAATCCTGTGCGGCCTCAAGCCGGGCGGGCATCGCCGAATTGCCGAGGCCCTCTTGCTGCCGCACCTGCAAGGCAAAGTCGTGCTCGGACCTTCGCCGTCGAGCTACTGGATTCACTATGAATTTCTTGCCATGCGTGACTTGGGATACGACAAGGCAGTCATCGAGTGCATCCGTCGCAAGTGGGCCGAAATGGTCCCGTATGGCGGCACGTTCGAGTGTTTTGCCCCGAAGTTCGCCGAGGAAAGCGTCACCCATGCCTGGGCGGCGCACCCGCTCGTGCACCTGAGCGCAATTCTCGGGGGAGTCGTTCAAGCCGCGCCGGCCTGGCGAAAGATTCGATTCCGCCCGCTGCTGACGGCGGACGTTACTTCCGCGGAAGTGACTGTGCCGACTCCCCATGGCCCGATTCACGCCGAATGGCGCAAGTCGCGCGGGCAAGCTGAAGTGCGGCTCGCACTTCCTAAGCATATATCGGCACAGGTTGAGCTTCCAGGAATCATCGAGAAGACGTCGCGCGGAGGCAAGTGGACCGTGAGAGAACGCTCATGCAAACTCTGAGCAATATGCCCGAAGTCAAGATGGGGCTGGTGGCTGTCTCGCGGGGCAGACTTCCCATCGAACTGCCTCAGCGTCGTCTTCGGGAGGTTGTTGCGGCGTGCAGGAGGATGCATATCGACGTCCTTCCTTGTGACGTTATCATCAAACAGGAGACGGACGTAGAACAGGCCGTGGCTGAGATGACGAAGAAAGGGGCGAATGCCTTTACCATTTACCTCGGCAACTTCGGCCCGGAGGGGGCCACGGCGATTCTTGCTCAGACGTTGGAAAAACCGGTCATGCTGTGCGGCGCGGCTGAAGAAAGCAATAACCCCATGACGTTCACCGAGCGAGGTGATGCGTTATGCGGCCTCTTGAGCGCATCCGTCAATTGCAGGCTTCGACATGTTCGACCGTACATTCCTGAGATGCCAATTGGACTCCCGCAGGACATTGCGACAATGATCAAGCACTTCGCGGACGTCGCACGCGTGGTCCTCGGCGTGAAGAACCTGAAGATTCTCTCCTTTGGCCCGCGCCCGGCGGACTTTTACACCTGTACCGCTCCCATACAGCCGCTCTATGATCTGGGTGTGGAGTTGATGGAGAACTCTGAATTGGACATGCATCTGCTCTACCAATCGGTTGCCGACCGCCATCGAGAGATCGAGGCTATTGAGCACGACATGGCCCGCGAACTGGGTGAGGGCAATCGCTTTCCGGAAAAACTGCGGCGGATGGCCCAATTCGAACTGGCGCTGACAATATTTCTCGAGGCCAACCTTGGGACAAGACAGTACGGCATCTTTGCCAATCGGTGTTGGCCGGCCTTTGCCAAGTCTTTTGGGTTTGTGCCATGCTTTGTGAATGGTCGCCTTGCATCGCGTGGGATACCGGCGGCCTGCGAAGCGGACATCTACGGAGCGCTCTCACAGTATATGGCGCAGCTTGCTACGCGCCATGCTGCTACTCTCCTGGACCTCAACAACAATGTTCCGGGTGATGTGCATCTCCCCGAGACGAAGGGGACAAGCAGGGGGGATCTCTTCATGGGGTACCATTGCGGAAACACCCCCATCTGCTGCCTGTCCGACTCGCGCGGCATGAGCTACCAGCCCATTATGAACCGCTTGATGGAAAACGGGAAGGACCCGGAGTTCACCTGTGGAACGATTGAGGGCAGGCTCAAAGCAGGGGCGGCGACGCTTTTCCGCATTCACGGCACTCCGGATTGCCGCCTGAGGAGTTACGTTGCAGAGGGGCAAATTCTGGAAGCCGCTCCATCCACCTTTGGCACCATGGGGGTGTTTGCTATAAGAGACTTCATGCGATTCTATCGTCACGTGCTTCTTGAGAAGGGCTTCCCGCACCACACTGCGGTCGCGTTCAAGCATGTGGGGCATATACTTTTCGATGCGCTGCAATTGCTTGACGTTGAAGATGTGCATATTCCACGCCCCAGGGGTGCACACTACTCCGATGAGAATCCGTTTGCCAGCCCGGAATTCTCGAAGGCAGAGGTGTCGTAAGAGATCGGATGAATGGACGAACTTTCCAGAACTACCAGAATGTTGCCGGAATAGGAGAGACGGAATGACAGCGCCAGCCGTGCGTGCGTGGGAGAGCTGCATTACGTTGCCAGGCTATGTCTTGGACGACCATGATGTGCACCCGCTATTTGACGAACTCTACAATAAAGAATGCTATCCCTACCCTTTCGCGGCGCTCAAGGGTGACCGGCACAAGGTGCGGCAGAAGCACCTGGCCGTGCATCTCGAAAACGAATTCCTCCACCTGATCGGCTTTCCACATTTCGGCGGTCGCATCTACTCCTGTCGCGACAAACTCTCAGGGCACGACCTCTTCCACTCTGTCGAACGCATCGGCGTGCATTTCATGCCGGGAGAGGCGGGCGGTACGTATAGCGGCTGCGGCGTTGAGATCAGTTTCCCCACGCACCACTCCCTCACCAACGTGCGCAAGAGGGAATACCAGATCCTGCGCAACCCGGATGGCAGCGCTACCATAATCATGGGAGAGCTGGAACTGCGCATGCGGATGCGCTGGGAGGTTCACCTTACGCTGCGTCCGGGAGTGGCGCGACTGGAGCAGGAGATGCGCGTCCACAACAGGACGCTTCTGTATGGCCGCGGGCGGTACTGGGGCAACGCAAGCATTCTGCATACCCCCACGCTTGAGGTGAGCTACCCGGAGATAAGAGCCTTCGAACATGGCGGCGAGTATGGGATTGCATCTTGGCCGGTCTACGACGGGGTGGACATGCGGAATCCGATGAACGTCCCCGCTCCCATCGGTCTGGAAATGAAAGATGTTCGCAACGGATACTTTGCCTGCTACGACCGCGAGAGACGATTCGGCATGGTGCATTGGGCCCAGCCTGACGAGGCGCCCGCCAAGAAATACTGGACGTGGGGCAGCAGCGCGCACAGGCGGCACCGCGCGGAGTTGTTTGGCGACGGCACGGAGTTTCTGGAGCTGCAATCGGGGCGTGTCGAGGACCAGGAGCAGTACGAAATCTACCCTCCCTTCTGCCTCAAACGCTGGCGTGAGGTATGGTATCCCATCCGCGATATCGGTCCTGTGCACGCAGCGGGGCCCGACGTGGCCTTGTCCTGCGCGGTGCGCCCTGGCGGGGCATATGTTTCGCTCCTGGCGACCAGGAACAACCGGCAGGGCGAATTGGTGGTGGATGGAGGAGGCAGGACACTCGCCCGTCAACGCGTGATACTCGCAGCGGGAAAGGTCGCCACTCATGACTTGAGATTCCGCGCGCCCGGCAATAGATTTTGCGTGACAGTCCTTGCTGAGGGGAAACCGCTTACGACGCTGTTCCGGCCCGCCCCAGAGTCCCGCGACACCGCCAGAGAGCGCATCTCGGTTCTGTCGGCGCCGAAGGAACTCAAGACCGCCGACGATGCTATGATGGCCTATGAACTGGATCTTACTTACTTCAGGCACAAGTGGACCGACTTTGAAGAAGCGCTACGCAGGGTGCTCGAAAAAGATCCGAACCACGCCGCAGCCCACCGATGGATGGGCATCTGGCTCATTCGGCGCGGCCTGCACGCGGAGGCGGAGAGGCATCTGGAGAAAGCCCTGGCGCGCTGCGCGTACGACGGCGAGGCGCACTTCTACAAAGGGTTATGTCGCCTTGCCGTGGAGGACCCCACTGAGGCCGCTTGGCATTTCAAGATGGCATTCCGGCATAACGAGGAAGCGCGCGCGGCGTTCATGCTGGGGACCCTCGCGCTTCGGGCCGACCGTCTGACTGAGGCGCTTGGTTGGTTCGAAGAATGCCTCGACGCAAATGGAAACAATCTCAGGGGACGGCTGTACAGGTCCATCGTCCTGGCGCGGCTGGGCCGCCGAATGGAGGCGCAGGCCGGCATTGAGGACGTGCGCCGCCGCATGCCTAACGAAGCGCTCACGGCCGTGGCGGAAGCTCTGATTGCTCGCGGGCATCTTAACGGATTCCTCCGCTCGCGTCCGGGAGCAACTCTGGCCCGGCAGCTTCGGGCCGACGTGCAGACCTACCTTGAGCTCCTTTGCGACCTGATCTTTATCAACGCATGGAAGCCGGCCCTCGATCTCTCGGAGGAAATCCGCAGGGAATGCCGCGGGGAACCCGGCGCGGCGCTCGTGGAGTTGTATCATGGGTATCTCCTCGACCAATTGGGGCGAAACGCTGAAGCCCGGCGCGTGTTCCGTGCAGCCCTCAAAGCCGATACAACTTATGCCTTTGCCTTTCGACGGGAAGAGGAACGTGTCATTGACTGCGCGCGGAAGTATTTTCCACGCAATGGAGTTGTCCACCACTACCTCGCTCTCATACGTGCGAAACAGGCCCGATACGACGAAGCGTATTCCGAATGGAAGCAGGCCCTCCGCTGCGGCGTTAGGGACCCCGTCATTTATCGAGCGCTGGGAACGATCGCGAACGCACACTATGATGACCAGTCCGTAGTAGAAGCTTTCCTGGACAAAGCACTCGCGCTGTCCCCCGACGACATCAGTGTTCGAGGCGACCTGCTGGCCCTGGCGAAGGCGCGCAAGGACGGAAGAAGGTTTCAGAAACTTATCTCATATCCGGAGATCGCATCGACGCGCCTCGTGACTGACGTGGTGAACTTCCTGATGGCGAAAGGGGAGTACGATGCCGCCGTCGACAGCATTGCGGCCAAGGCCCGATTCCCAAACAGTTGTCAGGTGCTGCACCCTCTCTACGAGCTTGCGCTGAGTGTCCGCGCGTTCCACCTGATTCAGAGCGGGGACTGCGTGGCCGCCGAGAAAGACCTGCGCCGCGCCCTTGAAGCGCCGCGCCATCTGGGCACGCCGGTGCGCATGGTGATAACCCAGGCGCGTGTCTGTTACCTCCTTGGGCTGGCGGTTCGCGGCCAGGGGAACGAAGGGGAAGCGCGACGCATCTGGATGGAGGCCCTGGGGGAACAGGAGTTTGACTTCTGGCTGCCGGAGGGGATGTGGGGATATGGCCTCTGGCTGGACCGGTATTGGCAAGGCCGGATGCTCTTGGAACTTGGGCGGAAGAGCGAAGCAAGAGCCTACTTTGAAGGAATCCTTGCTTTCGCCATGAGCAGAACGCCCGTGCTCGGACCGGCCCACCGCGCTGAACTATACAGGCTCGCACGGGCCGGCACATCGGGGGCGCCACTTCACCGCATCCTGGCCGACACGAGCTACCTGGGTATGGAATAATGCCGAAAGATACTATGACTTCGCGGGAACGGTGGCTTGCCGTTCTCGAAAGGCGCACGCCCGACCGCGTCCCCATGGACTACTGGGGGACAACCGAGGCCACGCAGAAGGTCATGCAATACCTCGGGGTCGCAACGGTCGAGGAGATGGAGATCCGCCTGCACATTGACAGGCCGCTTCTCCTCCAGCCCGCGTACACCGGACCGGCGCTGCCGTCTGAGAGAGACATTTACGGCGTGGAATATCGGCGCATCGCCCACGAAGGGGGGGTATATCGCGAGATCACCCGCAACCCCCTGGCGCAGTTCGATTCCGTCGAGGCGATCGAGGCCAACTACGTCTGGCCGAGTGCGGACTGGTACGACTACTCGGTCCTTCCACGGCAGCTCAGCGGCCAGGAACACCGGCCGATCCGGGGAGGCGGGTGCGAACTGTTCATGGTCTACAAAGCGCTCCGCGGAGAGGAACGGGCCTGCATGGACCTTCTCCTCAACCCTGAGATCGTGCACTACTGCATGAACTCCCTGCTGGAGTTCCACTTGGAGTTCACGCAGCGTATCTACGAGACGGTTCCGGGCAAGGTCATGATTACGTACGTTGCCGAAGACCTCGGCAGTCAGGAAGGGCTCATGTATTCCGCAGCGCACATACGCGAATTCGTCTTGCCGTATATGAAGAGAATGATGAACCTGGCCCACGAAGCGGGCGCCTTCGTCTTCCATCACGATGACGGCAACTGCAGGCCCATTCTCCCCGACATGATCGAATCGGGGATTGACGTTCTGAATCCTGTTCAATGGCGCTGTAAAGGGATGGAACGAGGCGGCCTAAAGCGAGACTTTGGCGACAGAGTCGTCTTTCACGGTGGGGTTGACAATCAGTACACACTGCCGTTCGGCACGGCGGAAGAGGTCCGGCAGGAGGTGATTGACAACCTGCGCATTCTAGGGACCGGCGGCGGATATATCCTGGCGCCCTGTCATAACATTCAAGTCATTGGACCGGCAGAAAATGTGGCGACCCTGTATGAGACAGGCTACGAATGCGGTTGGACTGGCGAACGGTAGCAGCTTCAGGTCGATGGTCGGAGAGATGTCCCCCCGGCAGGAGTTCGCGCGGGGCGGCTCTCCTCGACGGTGGTACGGGAATGGCTCAAGGAGATGGGAGTCAAGACACTCTTCATCGAGCCGGGAAGCCCGTGGGAGAACGGTTACATCGAGAGCTTCAACGGACAGCTGCGGGACGAGCTGCTGAACAGGGAGATTTTCAATGCGCTCCTGGAGCCGCAGGTGCTTGTGGAACGGTGGCGGCAGGAGAGTATAATCACCTCCGGCCGCACAGTGTGCTGGGGTACAGACCCCCGGCCCCGGAGGCGCGAGAGTCATGGGAGGGCGGCTCCGCTCCGCCACCCTCCCATGACTCTAACATTATGATTGGTGCATTTCTTGGGGGCTGGTCAAGAGCGACTGGCGCTAATGTACAGGACGGAATCGGTGAGCACCTTGGCTAACACTCCTTGCTGGATTCCAATGGAAACCCAGCTGCCGAAGTGTTACCCTATTCTCGCCCCAAAAATGGTCTCAAGATTTGGTCGTTAGCGCAGATGGCAGGTGGATTGGAATAAGGAGATGGAGTGTCATGAGGTACGTATGGATTGTCGTTCTTTCGATGGTCGGTCTCAGCGGGATGGCTCTTGCGGCGGAGGGGACCGCTCCCACGAACCCAGTTCCTGCTGCCGCCGTTGTGGACGCGGAGGGGACGGCGCCCACGAATCCAGTCCCCGCTGCCGCCGCTGCGGGAACTGAGGTGGACTGGGTGCTGCGATCACAGGCGACGACGACTCTGACAACATTCCTGCTCAAGATCCGCTCGGAAGCCAAGAAGCGTTCGGACTTGATCAACAGGTACCTTAAGGCCAGCGGGCAATGGGACGCGTACCAGCGTTCGCATCTTGTGGTAAAGGACACGGCGGCGAGGCGGATTGAGGCGGTCGATTGGACCATGAGGCTCAAGGACGCCAACCTGGTGTGCCCCGACACGAAGGTCAGTCTGGAGGATCTCATCAAGGTGGCCGAAGAGTACGTGCGAAATAAGGGGTACACGCCGGGGGTGGTCGACGACCCGGACGAGATCGCACGATGCAAACAGGTCGCCGAGGCACAAACGCTGCTCATGCGCACGACCGCAAGGTCCATTGACGTCGTCTTCAAGGAATTATTGAAATCATACACATTTGTCGAATCCGTCAACGGCGTGGATGGCCTGCGTGCGTTTGTCCTTGATGAGTTCAATGCACGCGTAGCAAAGGGAGAGGAGTTGAGTCAGCAGCGAAGACAGGCTGAAACCGATGCGATCAGGGCATCGTCAGCTCGTTTCCAAGCCGACTATGATCGCTTCATGAACGAGAGGTACGGGGATTAGTCCTGGCATCGAAGAGGTATCGCGAAACTTGACCGACGCCGAGTGCGAGGCCAGAAACACAACGACCCGCTGGCGTGAACCAGCGGGTCATGCGCGCAGGGAGTGTTTCTCTCCGCACATCTGGTGGGCCTAGTGCGCCGGAACGATGCCGGAAGACGGGTTGGCAATCCGGAACGTCATATCCACTTTGGTGGCGTCTGCCGGGATCCCGAACGCGAACGCGTCATTCGGCGCCGCGGCGGTACTGAACAAGTCGACCTGCATCGTGTACCTGGGCCGGCCGGGCACGTCCGGGTAGGATATGCTCACCTTGCGAATAATCGGCTGGTCCCCAACGACGACCCAGACCTCCAAGTCCTTATCCGCTTGCGTAAGCGCCAGGTGGTTGCACTCGACCCCGGCAATCGCGTCGGTGCCGACGTACTGGGCACTCTCAATCTTTGGAATCAGCCGCTCGGAAAGGTTGGTCCGCAGCAACTCGGCGGCGGCCAGGACAGTGCCGTAGTCCTTGGCGATCGTGTCCAACGCGGTGTCAATCGTTCCGGGTATCTGAACCTGCCCATAGGCGTTCTTCTTCAGATCCAGGAACGTCATGGTCAGTCCGTCGAAGACGAGTCGCCGGGAGTCCGTTTCACTGCTGTATTCAACGCTCAGATTATTCGGGCGGCGCACGTAGACGGTGCGGCGACTGCTGAAGGACACCTTCTGCCCGCCCTCGGCTAGTTCGTCGTATGAGTCGCTCATGGCCATCGTGAACTGGTTCTGTCCGGCCAGGTAGTCGAGGCTCGCCTTGAGAATATCGATCGGATTCGTCGTGGTCTCAGCAACCGGCGGTTCCTCCGCCTTTGGATTGGGATCCGCCACGACCTCATAGCCTTCCTGGCCGTTCTGAGTGTTCTTCTGATAATACGCGTCGTCATACGCGTAGTAGGTGCTGTTGTCAATCACCACGACGTCGGGGGTGTCATCGCCGTCCCAGGGTGGCTCGGACGTCCAGTAGCCTTCGGGGGGGTAGACCGGCTGGTACCAGACCTCATCATCATTCCAGCAGGGCGCATACCAATAGCCGTGGTTATACCAGTAGTCATTGCCATGCCAGACGGCCTTGGTGCTGCCGTCGGGAAGGCGCGCCACAGCAACAGTGCCCCGGCGCGTCTGCACTTTTGCAACCCCCGCACCTTCGGGCCCCTTGACATATGCGGCGGAGCCGAAGGGACCACGGGCCACTCCGGCCGACCCGCCATTGGGACCTTCCACCTGCCAACTCTTTCGGCCAGGGACGGTTTGCGTCTCCTGCCCCGCCAGCGAACCGTAATTACGCGGACGGTACGTCTGGCCGACCGCACCGGCGCGGTTCGGCCGGCCCGAAACGGCGACCGCGTCCGGCACAACGGAAGAGGAACCGGCAGGCAGCGTGGCGGGTCGCACTGGAAGTCGCGGCGCTGCAGGGTTGGCGGCGGGCCGCGCTGCGCGCGCCTGTCCGCCGGGCTGGACCGCAGAAGTTTGTCCGGCAGGCCGGGCCGTGCGCGCGGGCGGAGCGGGCCGAGTCGGGGGCGCTTGCCGTGCGGGGGGCGCCTGCCGGGCCGGCGGGGCGCCGCCGCCGGAGTAGCGGATCGACCCGCCGCCTCCGCGTCCGACGGCCCAGACATCAGGCGTTACCATTGCGACGAACGAAACCGCCAGCGTGGCGCACAACAGCTTGTTTGTTTTCACGGGCCGCCTCCTTATTCCTTGTCCAGCAGGTCTTGGATATCCACACGGAGGGCGGTCGTCGGCACCTCAGGGGTGAAGTCCGCATCGACCGAGGTCGCCAGCTGCCAATCGTCCAGCACGGCTTCATACTGCGGTTCAGCAGGGTCGCTCTTGTAGGTGATGACAATCTTCCGCGGAACGGCTTTCCCTCCGGCGTCAATCCATATCTGCCAGTCCACATTCTGCTGGGTGAACAGGAGGTGACTGCAGCGATGCTCCCCCACCTGCTGCTCATCGACATAGGTTCCCGACTCCACCTTCTCGGTCATCGTGCGGTAAGGGTCCGGGAACAAGAGGTCCGACAGCGGGAACACAATATTGTACTTCTCGGCCATGAAGTCGAGCATCTTGTCCAGGCGGCCCGGCACGCCGACGCAGGCGTAGCGGTTGCTACGGAGGTCCAGGATGGTCATCTCCTTACCCTGGTACCAGACCTTGTACCACTCCGGTCCGTTGTGCACCTCTGCGTACATGCAATCAGGCTGGCGTATGAGAATCTGCGCGTTCCGCCCGAACTGCACCAGTTGGCCGTTCTCCAACGGCTCCTCCATCGTGGCGGTGCAGGTGAGCCGGAACGCCTGGGCCCCAGCGAACAGGTCGCTCATCCGGCGCAGGGCGTCATTGGCGCGCGGCTCGATATTGGGGTTGTGCGTCGCGCAGCCCCCCGCCCCGATCATCAACAACGTGAGACACATCCCTGAGACAGACCATCCGGTCCGCTTCATGCTAGATTCCCTCCTCATAAGCCGGGCGCCAAGTCTCGAGAACTGGTTGCGCATAGTTCTCCCAATGCGCTGCGGGGTAGAGACGACTGAACTCCTCATTCCTGGCGGAAGAGTATTCGTCGAAGATGCGTAGGACGGACTGTTTAATCATCGCGTGGAGACCTGGCTGTCATGTATTCACGCAACTCCCGGTGACAGTTGGATGGAAAGTGCTTGCGCACTGAACTCAACAGTAGCCATCAACGAATCAGGAAGCAGGGCTGCGTAGTGCCTACGGCATATCTCCGGCGAGTTGCCCATCAACGTAGGTATCTTGTACAGAGATTCCCCCTTCATTGCAAGCTGGCTTCCGAAGGTATCTGCGCCTTGGGCGAGAGAGGCTTCAAGCTGACGGAGTTTCGCTTTCGTCGTAGGTGAGAGTCGGTCTTTAGGGAAGCGCGGCGTTCCCTTCCATCGACACGATAGAGAGCGTAGTACTGCGTTCCGCGTCGAATGAGTCCGGCCATGACAGCACCTCCGAAAAAGGGTTACAGGTCCGGTCCCTTTCTCGGCTCGTACTGCACAGTTCACTGTACAAATGCCGATTTTCGGCCAACGAAAAAGGGACTTGCATTGCTGCAAGTCCCTTTCGCACATATGGTAGCGCGGAGAGGACGGGGTTAGAACCTTTCATTAGAGCAGTTCTGTTGCTTGAACCGGCAGCTAAGAAAGCAATAGCGGCGGCGTAGAGGGACGTTTCTTTCGCTGCCAAATCATGCCGTGAGAGACTGGTGGAGCAGCAAGGCGCGGGCGCAGGGAATGGTTCCGCAGCGACCGATGATTGTTATTCCGTGGGCCGAATCTTAACGAACTCTTAACGGTCTTCCCGCCCATTCTAACAGCAACCTGATACCCCTCGTGGTAAAGTCGCTTCTACCTATTTGGGAGCGTGAAGACGGGCATGGCTCTGTGCCGATACGCCAACTTGGCGGTGATCGTGACCTCAAGGCAGGGCGGATGGAGGATAAGATCTTGACACTGATTCACGTTGTTTGCGGCACTATCGCCGTGGGACTCCTGGTGTACTTGTTCGCGGCACTCCTGAAGCCGGAGAAGTTCTAATGACTGCCAATGCGTGGCTTCAGACTGCCCTCTATCCCGGTGCATTGCTCTTCCTAGCCGCGCCTCTGGGAGCCTACATAGCCAGAGTCTTCGAGGGGCGCAACCGATGGTCGGAAAAGGCCCTCGGTCGCTTGGAGCGGCTCATCTACCGAGCCTGCGGCGTGTGCGCCGACGAGGAGATGAACTGGAAGCAATACTCCGTGGCGATGCTCCTTTTCAACTTCGCAGGACTGCTGGCCGTCTTCCTGCTGCAGCGGATTCAGGGCGGCCTGCCGCTCAATCCCCAGCACTTGCCCGCTGTGTCTGCGGACTCCGCCTTCAACACCGCCGCGAGCTTTGCGACCAACACGAACTGGCAGGGGTACGCCGGCGAGTCCACGATGAGCTACTTGACGCAGATGCTGGCGCTCACGGTGCAGAACTTCGTGTCGGCGGCCTCCGGGATCGCCGTGCTGGTGGCGCTGATTCGGGGGCTGACGCGCAAGGAGACGGACCACATCGGCAACTTCTGGGTGGACCTCACGCGCGGCACTGTGTATGTCCTACTGCCGTTGTCCATATTCCTCGCGGCGGTTCTGGTCTGGCAAGGCGTGCCTCAGACGTTTGACCGCTATCCGGTCGTTTCGCTGGTGCAACCTGTGCAGGACGCAGGCGGAAGGGCCGTAACGGAACAGGTCGTGGCCGTCGGCCCGGTGGCTTCGCAGATCGCCATCAAGCAGCTCGGCACCAACGGCGGCGGCTTCTTCAACGTCAACTCGGCCCATCCCTTCGAGAACCCCACCCCGTTGTCCAACTTTCTGGAAGTGCTGGCGATCCTTCTGATCCCGGCGGCGCTCTGTTTCACATTCGGCAGGATGGTGCGGGACAAGCGGCAGGGATGGGCCATTCTGGCGGCGATGGTGATCGGCTTCGCGGCGTGCGTCATCGGGTGTGTTCGGGCTGAGGAGCGGGGCAATCCGGCGCTGATGGGTCTCGGCGTGGATCAGCAAGCGCACGACGATGGAAACAACGTTCTGACGGTGGCCTCATCGAGTGCTCAGGCAGGCGGAAACATGGAGGGCAAGGAGGTGCGCTTCGGCCCGGTGAACTCGGCGATCTGGGCCACGGCAACAACCTCCGCTTCGAACGGTTCGGTGAACGCCATGCACGATTCCTTCACGCCTTTGGGCGGCCTGATTCCGATGTGGCTGATTCAGTTGGGAGAGGTCATCTTCGGCGGCGTCGGCTCCGGGCTGTACGGGATGCTGGCGTTTGTCATCGTGACTGTTTTCATAGCAGGGCTAATGGTGGGCCGAACGCCGGAGTACCTGGGCAAGAAGATCGAAGCTACCGAGATGAAGATGGCGTCCCTCGTCATCCTGATTCCGCCCCTCCTGGTTCTCATCGGCACGGCGCTGGCCTCCGTGACGCACGCCGGCACCTCCAGTCTGGCGAACCCCGGCGCGCACGGTTTCAGCGAGATGCTCTACGCCTTCTCCTCCACGGGCAATAACAACGGCAGCGCCTTTGCCGGGTTGAACGCGAACACTCCATTCTACAACTTGGCGACCGGCCTCGTGATGCTCATTGGGCGCTACGCGCTGGCCATCCCGATCCTGATCATCGCTGGCTCGCTGGCGCGCAAGAAGATCGTGCCCGCCGGCGCGGGGACGCTGGCTACGCATACGCCGCTCTTTGTGGTCATGCTGATTTCTTCCGTGCTCCTCGTGGGCGCGCTATCGTTCATCCCGGCTTTGGCGCTGGGGCCAATTGTCGAATATCTGCAGATGCTCTATTGATGTGAGAACGGGCGCAGATCGTGACGACTGAGAAGACGAATAGACGACCGCTTTTCGATCCGCCCATAGTCCGGCGGGCAATCCTGAACTCCGTCCTGAAACTGCACCCCAGGCATCAGTGGCGCAACCCGGTGATGTTCACGGTGTTCATCGGCAGCCTGATGACGGCGGCGCTCTTCATTCAGGCGCTGCTGTCCAAGGGGGAAGAGCCTGCCGGATTCATCCTGGCGGTCTCGGTGTGGCTGTGGTTCACCGTCCTCTTCTCCAACTTTGCCGAGGCGATGGCCGAAGGGCGCGGCCGGGCGCAGGCCGACGCGCTGCGCCAGGCGCGCCGCGACATCCTCGCCAAGAAGCTATTCGCTCCATCCCGTGACGCCGCCGTCACGCCAGTGCCCTCCGCCAACCTGCGGGTGGGAGACGTGGTCCTTGTCGAAGCCGAGGAGTTCGTTCCCGGCGACGGCGAAGTGATCGAGGGGGTCGCCTCAGTGGATGAAAGCGCCATCACGGGCGAAAGCGCGCCGGTGATCCGCGAGAGCGGCGGCGACCGCAGCGCCGTGACTGGCGGAACGCGCGTTCTGTCGGATTGGCTGGTCATCCGCATCACGGCCAACCCCGGCGAAAGCTTCCTGGATCGGATGATCTCGATGGTCGAAGGGGCTAAGCGCCAGAAGACTCCCAATGAGATTGCGCTGAACATCCTTCTCGTGGCCCTCACCATCATCTTCCTGGTCATCTGCGCCACGCTGCTGCCGTATTCCATTTACAGCGTGAAAGCCGCTGGCCTGGGGAAGGTCGTCAGCGTCACCGTGCTGGTCGCCCTTTTCGTCTGCCTTGCGCCGACGACCATCGGAGCGCTTCTCTCGGCCATCGGCATCGCGGGGATGGACCGGCTGATCCAGGCCAATTGCATCGCCATGTCGGGGCGCGCCGTGGAAGCCGCTGGGGACGTGGATGTTCTGCTGTTGGACAAGACGGGCACGATCACGCTGGGCAACCGGCAAGCTACGGAATTCCTCCCCGCCCATGGAGTGCGCCTGGAGGAGTTGGCGGATGCGGCGCAACTCGCCTCCCTGGCGGATGAAACCCCCGAAGGGCGGAGTATCGTCGTCCTGGCGAAAGAAAAGTGCGGCCTGCGCGGGCGGGACATTCAGCAACTCGGAGCGACATTCGTCCCCTTCAGCGCACAAACTCGAATGAGCGGCGTGGACCTGAACGGCCGCACAATCCGCAAAGGCGCTTCCGACGCCGTCGAGGCGCACGTTCATCGTCTGGGCGGCGCATTCCCTGACGAGATACTGCGGACCGTCCATGCGGTCGCTCGCGACGGAGCGACGCCGCTGGTGGTCTCGGACGGAGCGAAGGCCCTGGGGGTCATCCGCCTTAAGGATGTCGTCAAAGGAGGCATCCGGGAACGCTTCCTGGAACTGCGGCGGATGGGAATCAAGACGGTCATGATCACCGGCGACAACCCGCTCACAGCGGCGGCCATTGCGGCGGAAGCGGGCGTGGACGACTTCCTGGCGGAGGCCACGCCGGAGGCCAAGTTGAAGTACATCCGCGAGGCTCAGGCGGGCGGGCGCATGGTCGCCATGACCGGCGACGGCACGAACGACGCCCCCGCGCTGGCCCAGGCGGATGTGGCTGTGGCGATGCACACCGGCACCCAGGCCGCCAAGGAGGCCGGGAACATCATTGATCTGGACTCCAACCCCACAAAGCTCATCGAGATCGTCTCCATCGGCAAGCAGTTACTCATGACGCGCGGCTCGCTGACCACGTTCAGCATCGCCAATGACGTGGCGAAATACTTTGCCATCATTCCGGCGGCATTCGCGGGCACCTATCCGGCCTTGAACGCCCTCAACATCATGGGGCTGGCGACGCCGCAGAGCGCCATCCTTTCCGCCGTCATCTTTAATGCCCTGATCATCGTCTTCCTCATTCCGCTGGCGTTGCGCGGGGTGAAGTACCGCCCGGTGGGAGCGGCCAGCATCCTCAAAATGAACCTCCTGATCTACGGCCTGGGAGGACTGATCGTCCCATTTGTCGGCATCAAGCTGATTGACTTGACCCTCGTTGCATTGCGATTGGTGTGAGGTGCAGGGTTATGTTCGCTGAAATCAAACGACAACTTCGTCCGGCGCTCGTGGCGCTGCTGCTCTTCTCGGTCCTGCTTGGGCTGATATACCCCGCCGTCATCACCGGCATCGCACATGCACTCTTTCCGAGGCAGGCCAAGGGGTCGCTTATTCGTGCAGAGGGCCGCTCCCCCGGGTCCGACTTGATCGGCCAACCGTTCAGCGATCCCAAATACTTCTGGAGCCGCACGTCGGCCACAGCCCCTTTCCCTTATAATAGCGCGGCCTCTGCGGGCTCCAATCTCGGCCCGACAAATCCTGCCTTGAAGGAAGCCGTGAATGGTAGAATACAGGCGCTGCGCGCGGCTGATCCAGGCAATAGCGCGCCGATTCCGATTGACCTGGTTACCGCCTCCGGCAGCGGGCTGGATCCGCACATCAGCCCGGCGGCGGCGGACTACCAGATCAGCCGCGTTGCCAGGGCGCGGAAACTGGAGGAGAAGAGCGTGCGTAACCTCGTCGCGCGATTCACCGAAGACCGGCAGTTGGGCCTCCTTGGTGAACCGCGCGTGAACGTGCTCAAGCTGAATCTGGCCCTGGATGCCGAGACAAGATGGCGTTATGGAAGAGACGCGTCCCAATCCCGAGGAGTGCGTCATGGCGATTAGGCCTGGACTCAACGAGTTCGTTTCGATGGCCGCTGGGGCACTGATCATGCTCGTGCTCGTAGTGGTGGCGCTGTATTTGGACAAGGAACGGAACCCCGCCGCGCAAGTAGCCTTCAAGGCCAAGCGGGTCGAATTGGTGACCCGGATGCGCCTGGACCTTGCTTTGGCCGCAGAGGCTGAAAAAAGCGCCGTCATGGCCACGACCGACAGGGACTCGCAGACTTTCGCCGATCAAGCCCGTGCGGCCACGGCGGCAGTGGAGCGAGGGCGCAAGGAGTTGGAAGGCCTTCTGAACGCGGGCGGAGCCAAAAGCGAGGAGGGCTTGCTTGCCCGTTTCTCCGAGGCATTTGCCGACTCCCAGCGCGTTGACAAGGGCCTGTTGGAACTGGCGGTTCAGAACACCAACCTCAAGGCTTACGGCTTGGCGTATGGCCCTGCCGCAGAGGCGCTCAAAGAAATGGATGCTGCCCTTTCCCGCATCGTGGTGGAGAGCGCCAATTCGGGAGCGCTTGCGCGCCCCTCGTTCACTTCCACGGATGCTATGCAGGTGATACAACTCGCCAGCGACTGCCGGATCGGGGCACTGCGCATACAGACCTTGCTTCCGCCGCACATAGCGGAGGAAAGCGGTCAAAAGATGGACGAGTTGGAAGCTCTAATGACGAAGGAAGACGGGGAGGTCCGCAGGGACTTGGAAAGCTTGGCCGCGCTGCTGAAGTCCAGCGGGAACCCCGACATCGAGACGGCCAGGCTGGAATATGCCAAGTTCAGTGAGATCACGACGGAAGTCATCAAACTGTCGCGTGAGAACACCAACGTCCGGTCCCTGGCCATCTCCCTGAACCGGAAGCGCACGATGATGCTGATGTGCCAGGACGCTCTGGCCGCTTTGGAGCAAGCCATTCAGCAGGAACCCATCGCAGGCGTGGCCAATGGGAACCCAGCCTATCCAAGGTAGTCTGATGGAACAAATGCGTCCGAATCCCGACGAACTGCTCAAACAGGTCCAGGAGGAGGAACTGCGTCAGAAACGCGGCAAGCTGAAGATGTTCTTCGGCGCGGCGGCGGGCGTGGGGAAGACTTACGCCATGCTGGAAGCCGCGCAGGCCCGCAGGGCCGAGGGACTGGACGTGCTCGTTGGCATTGTCGAAACGCATGGCCGTCGGGAGACCGAGGCGCTCCTACACGGGTTGGAAGTCCTCTCGCCGCACTTCGTCGAGTATCGCGGCACGAAATTGCGCGAGTTCGACTTGGACGCCGCCCTGGCGCGCAAACCGGCGATCCTTCTGGTGGATGAACTCGCTCACACCAACGCCGCTGGCAGCCGGCATCCCAAACGCTGGCAGGATGTTCAGGCATTGCTTGACGCGGGCATCAACGTCTATACCACGCTGAATGTCCAGCACGTCGAGAGCCTCAACGACGTCATCGCGCAAGTTACCGGAATCTCCGTCCGCGAAACCCTGCCCGATTCCGTCCTGGAACAGGCCGACGAAATCGAGCTGGTGGACCTCCCGCCGGACGATCTGTTGCAGCGCCTCAAGGAGGGGAAGGTCTATGTTCCCGAGCAGGCCGGGCTGGCCGTCGAGCATTTCTTCCGCAAGGGGAACTTGATCGCCCTGCGGGAACTGGCGTTACGGGCCGTGGCCGAACGAGTTGACCAACAGGCCCGCGCATTTCGCCAGGCGGAAGCGATCACCCGCACGTGGCGCACGGCAGAACGCATCCTGGTGTGCGTCAGCCCAAGCCCCTTCTCCGCGCAACTCGTGCGGGCGGCGCGGCGCATGGCGGCGGGACTCCATGCGCAATGGTTCGCGGTCACTGTCGAACAAGCGGACATCTCCGAAGCCAACCGCAAGCGTTTGGTGGAGAACCTTGGCCTCGCACAACAATTGGGGGCGGAAACGGCGACACTGACCGGCGAGAACGCGGTGGAGGAGATCGTCAAATACGCCCGCCAGAAGAACGTCACCAAGATCATCGCCGGGAAGCCAGGTTCCCTGCGATGGCGCGAGCGCTTCACCGGTTCCTTCGTAGGCAACCTGATCCGCGCCAGCGGAGACATTGATGTGTACGTGATCAAAGGGGATGCCGAACAGGCGGAAGTCACGCGCGCCGTCTCGGTGGAGAATCCGGTCGAGTGGAAACGATACGGATGGGCGGTCCTGTCGGTCGGGATATGCACCGCCGTTGCGTGGGCCATGAGCGGCTATTTTGAACTCGTCAATATTGTCATGGTGTACCTGCTGGGGGTGGCCGTCGTTGCCGCGCGCATAGGTCAGGGGCCGGCCATTCTCGCCTCGGTTCTCAGCGTTGTGGCCTTTGACTTCTTCTTCGTTCCTCCGTATCTGACGTTTGCGGTCTCTGATTCCCAGTACATTGTCATCTTTGCCGTGATGTTGACCGTGGCAATCCTCATCAGCGCGCTTGGCGACCGACTGCGGCGGCAAGCGCTAGTGGCGCAGGAACGCGAGGGCCGCACGGCCGTCCTCCGGGCGATAAGCGGGCATCTTTCCGGCGCACGGGGAACAGCCGAGATACTGGACATTCTAGCGCGGGACGTTGCGGATGTTTTCCGGGGGGACGTGGCTGTACTGCTGCCGGACGCCATGGGACGGTTGATGATTCGCGCGGGAAATGAATCCGCCTTTCCGCAGGACGCGCGTGAGCGGGGCGTGGCGCAGTGGGTTCTCGACCTGGGGCGAGCGGCCGGACTCGGCACGGACACCATCCCCAGCGCCGAATGTCTGTACCTGCCGCTGGCAGGCGTGCGAGGCGCGGTCGGCGTGCTTGGAGTGCGCCCCACGCGCGGCGGGCAGGGGCTGACGGCGGAACTGCTTCAGTTGCTGGAAGCCGTCGCGGCCCAGGCGGGATTGGCCATCGAGAGCCACGCGCTCGCGGAGGAGGCCCGAAAGGCGCAGGTCGAGGCCGAAACGGAGAAGTCGCGCAATGCGCTCTTGAACTCGGTGTCGCACGATCTGCGGACGCCGCTGTCGGCGATCACCGGGGCGGCGAGCACGCTGATGGAGCAGGCGGACACACTCGATGCCCAGACCCGGCACGAACTCTTGGACACCATCAGCGACGAGGCGGCGCACATGAGTCGGCTCATCACAAACCTGCTGGAAATGACCCGCCTTGAATCGGGCGCTGTCAAAGTCGCGAAAGAGATGTGCCCCATTGAGGAGGTCATCGGCAGCGCACGGAACCGGTTGGAAAAGCAATTGAGTCACCATCGCGTGACGACGAATCTCCCCACGGACCTTCCCCCCGTCCCCCTCGACCCCTTGCTGATGGAACAGGTCTTCATAAATTTGCTGGAAAACGCGGCCAAATACGCGCCGCCGGACTCCGAGATCGGAATTTCCGCCAAGGCCGGCCAAGGCGAGTTCACGGTCGAAGTGGCGGATCGTGGTCCCGGTATCAACCCCGGCGACGAAAAGAGAATCTTCGAGAAGTTCTATCGCGGAAAATTGGGCAAGAGCACATCGGGAGTAGGGCTGGGCCTGACAATCTGCCGCGCCATCGTGGAAGCGCACGGCGGGAAGATATGGGCGGAGAACCGGCCGGGCGGCGGGGCCGCGTTCCGCTTCACGCTTCTGACGAACGACACGCGGTCGCAAGGTGAGTGAGTCGAATGTCCGAGAAGAGCATCACTATTTTGGTCATTGAAGACGAACTGCCCATCGTGCGTTTCTTGCGCGCAACCCTGGGAAGCCAGGGTTACGCTCTTTGCGAAGCCGCTAGCGGGCAGGCGGGGATCGTCGAAGCAGGCACGTGCCGCCCTGACCTGATTCTGCTGGACCTGGGCCTGCCGGACATGGACGGGCTGGAAGTCATCCGGCGCGTGCGCGCTTGGAGCGAAGTGCCTATCGTCATCATCTCCGCGCGCGGCCAGGAAAGCGATAAGGTCGCCGCGCTGGACGCCGGGGCGGATGATTACCTCACCAAACCTTTCGGCGTGCCGGAACTGATGGCACGAATCCGAGTCGCTTTGAGGCGCGCTTCACGGGCGGGGGCGGAGGGGGAGAGCAGCCTCTTCACCTGCGGCGATCTCAAAGTGGACATGGCCGGTCATCTCGTGCACCTGGATGGCGAGGAAATCAGCCTGACTCCCATCGAGTTTCGGCTCCTGGCGGCCATGATCAAGCACGCGGGCAAAGTCATCACGCACCGCCAGTTGCTCAAGGAGGTCTGGGGACCGCACCTGACGGACGAAAGCCACTACTTGCGAGTCTTCGTGCATCAACTGCGCCGCAAACTCGAAGACGATCCTGCGCGGCCAAGATTCATCCTGACCGAAGCGGGCGTCGGATATCGCTTGCGGGTGTGACAGGCGGTCGGGGACTATACGTCGAGGGCTTCGGTGCAGAGGAGTTCAGCCCTCGCCGCTGACGGGCGCAAGGGATTGGCGGAGAGCGCGTAAGGACATAGCCCGCTGCTCCGTCGCGACAGGCGTCGGTCGTGGGGCGGGGGCCATGGCCTTCAAGGTGTATCGCAACGTGCGCGAGGATGGTCGCGGGTTAGTGCGGGTGGACGAAGAAGAGTCGCGCAAGGTGCGGCGCATCTTTGAACTGTACGCGCATCAGCGTTACACGATTGACAATCTTATGGATGCACTTCAGGCCGAAGGGCTGACGTACACGGCGGCGCAACCGCGTTTCACGCGGAGTAAGCTGTATACGATTCTTCGGGATCGTTCGTACATTGGCGAACTGCTGCACCGGGGAGAATGGTATCCGGGCAAACATCCGGCGCTGTTGCGCGCGTTCACGTCGGAGCCCGCGGCAATCAGTTGCTTCACTTGATCCGCGCGGCCCGCGCCAGCGGCATGGTGCAGCGCCGTTCGGCCCTGCGCGTCCCTTGTTTTAGCCGCCATACTCACGCCGGACGTGAGCAGCAAGACTGACAGTACCACAGTAATCACGTATGTCCGGATCACCGTATTCTCACTTAGTTCCCCGAATGAAATAGCAACTGAGCTTCCCACCCCAACCGGCTGACGGGCCAACGCCAGTAGAACCTGAGAACGGGCCTGATGTTCGGCTGTGCGACGGGACTTAAGACTGGACTGGCAGGCTGACGGGTCTTCGGGAAACTGACATTTGGAGGGATTCAGAAAAGCATCTTTGGGGCAGCGGTAGTACACGTCAAACCGTTATCATACTTGATAATAACGAGTTGCGACAGCCGCGTAGTTGTCCGCAATTAGATTATAAGAACTCCTGATTACAGGAACGTTCCGCCCAATGGTTTTCCTGCCAAATACCAAGGGAATTTGAGCCAAATCAGTCCCTGTTTGGCCTTTCCTCAAATCGCACGGTATAGTTTACGTCTAAAAGGGTGCAGCGAGAGTACAGGCCCGGCCTGGCATCGGAGATGAGGGTCGCGTGGACGAGCTAACGGAACGCCAGCTCATAACGCGCTTCAAACGCGGAGATAAGGCCGCGTTCGATCGTCTGATGACCGATCACTATGACAAAGTATATGCGCTGGCCTGCCGTACGACGGGCGCTGAAGATGAAGCGCATGCCCTCGCGCAGGACGTCTTCGTTCAAGCGTACCAGTCATTGGGGGATTTTGATGGGCGCTCGCGGTTTGCGACCTGGCTTTACTCGATCACGGTGCACAAGGGGACTGACCGGCATCGCGCAGCCACGGCTCAGCGGAAGCTGAGCATCGTGCCGGGCTTGCCCGACCTTTCCTCCGATGGGCGGGGGCGCGCCGGCGAGGACCCGACCCTGGCGCTGGACGCGGAAGAACTTGGCCAAATGATTGCGCGCGCGCTGACTCGCGTTCCCGAAGATCAGCGCGCGACACTGGACCTCGTGACGCATGGACAGGTCTCCTACGCAGAGGCGGCGCGCGCGATGAACTGCTCGAAGCAGACCATCGCGTGGCGCGTGTGGAACGCACGGAGGCTGCTGCGAGAGATGCTTCAAGATTACCTGGAGCCATAGGTCTTGTTGGATGGGTGCGGCCATGAACTGCGAAGAAACTTCAAAGCTGATCAGCCAATCACTCGACTTGGAATTGGGCGAAAGCGAGAAGGCCGCGCTGTGCGACCATGTGGCCCAATGCGCCTCTTGTGCGCAGCAGGAGCGCCAGGTGCGCGCGCTTCACGCCGCCATGACAGACCGCCAGACCGCCGCGCTTCCAGCCGAACGGGTGGAGGCGGCGATCGTGGAGTTCCGGCGCCGGATGGCGCATGAACAGCCGCGCCGCGCAGGCCTGACATTCCGCATCATGGCGCTGGCGGCGATGTTGATGATGGCCGTTGGCATTATCTGGCTGGCGCGTGACCTCCGGTTGGCCCGCTTCGAGTCGCTGAAGCTTTCCGATCAGTTGGCGCAGGCGCGGTCGAAGCCGGCTGCGGCGAAAGCCATAGCATTGCAGGCCACGATCGTCCCCTCGGAGAAGTTGATTGCCGAGCAGGTTCAGGCATTCCGAGCCACCTATGACTATCTGGACGGTTCGTTGCGTTGGATGGTCAGCGACGGCGAGGAGGTGCAACTTGGGATGTCCGGCAGCCCCGTTGCCAAGACCGCCGCCGCGCCGCACCAAGCGCTGGTGCTGAATTTCCAATACATCGAGCGGGTGAACGGACAGGGTGCGCGCACGCTGTCCAAGCCACAGTTCGTCATGATCTCAGGCGAGGAAGTCTCGGTGCGCTTGAAGGGGGACGCCGACGGCGACCCGGTTTACCGCTATCGCGTCCGGGCGGAGCGGCTGGTGGACGGACAGGTCCGCGCGGAGGTGAACTTCGTCAACGAGGCGTGTCCGAGTTCCGAAGTGGACACGACGTTGAACGCCAAGGTGCAGCTCGTCCCTGGGAAGCCCGTGCTGGTGGGGGCCAGCGGGGATGAATCCCACCGCTGGGAACTCTACCTGTGGGGCGTTTCACGCCCTGCGTTCAACGGCAGCGCGGCCATTCCAAGGGGCCAATCGTGAAGACCTTTGCGCCAGGAGAGGCCGGACGGCTCGGCGCGCTGCGGGGCGCGACGGGGTGCCTGCTGCTCATGCTCCTTCCAGCTCTGGCTGTTGCAGCGGATCCAGGTCTCACGCTGAAGGTCGGCCCGGAGCGCTGCTTTGGCGACCGCACCGTCACGCGCACCTTTCAGGTGGAAGGAGAGGGGGCCTGCACGCTGGAGTGGCGCACGCGCATCCTGCGCGGGGTCATCGAACGCGGCAAGGCCGATGTCGTGGCGCCTGCCGAGGTCGCCATCGAGCTTCGCATCCCCGCCGTGCGCGCGAAGGTGGAGATGATCCAGGAAATGCAGTTGAAGCAGGAGGATAAGGTCCTCGCCGACGCCTCCTTCGCGATCGTGCTGTATCCGGACACGATCCTGGCGGAAGCCTTCGGGAGGCCGGACGGCAAGATGCTTGGCGTCATTGATGACAGTGGAGACCTCGTAGCCGTGTTGGAGAAGGAAGGGGCGCACTTCGCGCAGATCAAGGCCAACCTCCAGTTCCGCGAGGCGACCAGCGGCGTGGTCCTCTGCGCGGCGAACCAACACGTGACGGTCGCGGAGCCGTACTCCGGCCTGCGCGAGTTCGTTCTTGGCGGCGGCTCGGCGATCTTCCTGGAGCAGCGCGAGCCCCTGAGCCTGAGTTGGTTCGAGGATGCTCCGCCCTGGCGTCTCGACGAACAATCTGCCGCGACGGCTCTGCCGCTGGTCAAGATGACTCACCCGCTTCTGCGCGGCCTTGCCGCGGGCGACTTCGCAAACTGGGCCGGCCGTGGGGACATGGCCGGCCCAGTCCTCACTTGGCCCGAGTGGCCCTCCTGCCGCGCGTTGATGGTCTCCGGCGGGGCGCCCGCCATGCCGGTGCTGATCGAAGCGTGGGGAGAAGGGGGGCGGACGATTCTCTGCCAACTCGATATGGGTCAGCGTCTGCTGGAAGAACCCGTCGCGCAGACTCTTCTGGGCAACCTCGTGGAATACTGTCGCACGACCTCCCTTCCGCCGCACCTGCGCGAAACGCGGCTAGCCATTCCGCCGGAAGCGATTCGCAAGGGGGAGTTCGATACGACTCATTCCATTGTGAATGCGAAGCCCGACGACCTGAAGAAGGCCCTCGGAGTCATCATCCTGCTCACCCCGACGGACGCGCCTGTGCCGGCGGCCGGCTGTGACCTGGCCAGGCTGATTTCCGACGGTGCGCCGGTCCTGGTTCAGTCCTGCTTTGGGGAAGAGATCGTCGGGGCGCTGAACCACCTCATTGGGGAACTCTGGCCGCCCGATAGCCGCAGGACACCTCCGCCGAAGCTGCTCGCCATAGCGCTCGAAGAGAAGCCGCGCATCGAGTGCGACTATGCGCAGCCGCTGGCTTGGGGCATCCCGGCGGAGAAGGTCGCTCGAGCACTCGACGGCGCAGAGGAGGTCAATACCGTGCGGCCCGACCGCGAGCTTCCCTCCTTTCGCTGCGCCATTCAACCGGGCATCCTGATGGCGCTGGAATGCGGGAAGGGGCGCATCGTATTCTGCGCTCTGCCGGTGGAAGATGCCGAGAACAAGGAACGGGCATGGCTGGTTGGCCAGTCGGTGAACAATATGTCCCTTTCTGTTCAAGACATAGGAGGGTATCCTGTTCGTGGCGAGCAGCCTCCGCGGACGGCGGATGGCGGCCTATAGAGGTTTGGGGAGACGAGACACTTTTTTGAGAGGAGAGACCATGAAGTACCTGACAATCGTTGCGGCGGTCCTGGTCGCGTTGATGGTCATTGGCGGGCCGGCTTGGACGCAGGAAAAAACGGCGAAGGAGGAAAAACTCATTGTCGCCGTTCTCAATTTCGAGACCGGTTCGAAGGAGATCGCCCAGTATAGTGAGCAGATCCCCGATTTGCTGACGGTCTTCCTGACGGCGGAGCCGACGTTGCAGCTCGTCGAGCGCGCGAAGATCAAGAACATCCTTGAAGAACTCGCCCTGGGCGCCACCGGCGTCGTGGACGACGCCACCAAGGCAAAAATCGGCAACATGACCGGCGCCAAGTTCATTATCACCGGCCGCGCCATGGTCGTGGGCAAGCAACTCTATCTCACCGCCAAGGTCATGAGCACCGAAACCGGCAAGGTGGGCGCCAAAATGGCCAAGATCGGGGCCGACGCCAATCTCGATGAGGGGGTCCAGAAGCTCTCGGAGGAACTGGTTTCCTACCTCAACGAAAACGCCACGGCGATGCAGCCGAAGGCAATGACCGAGCAGGAAGTCGCCGCTGCGCTCAAGAAGAAACTGGAGGGCAAGACCCTTCCCAAGTTTGGCGTGGTGATCCCGGAAAGCCACGCTAGCCGGCCCATTGCCGACCCCGCCGCGGAGACGGAATTCAACTTCCTGCTTCGTGCGTGCGACGCCACCGTTATCAACACCAGGGATGACGGCATGGGTGACTGGGCCAAGTCGCTCTTCACGGAGGCCGACAAGCCGATGCCCAAGGGGCTGGAGGGGGCGGACGTCGCCATCGTCGGCGAAGGGTTCAGCGAATATGCCGCCACTACCGAGAAGCTCATCTCCTGCAAAGCGCGGCTGGAGGTCAAGGCCGTGGACGTGAAGAGCGGCAAGATCCTCGCCGTCGGCCGCGCCACCGCCACCGCCGTGGACCTGGCCGAGAACATCGCCGCCAAGTCCGCCCTGCAGAAGGCCGCCGGCGACATCGCCATCAAGCTCATTCCCGACGCGGTGGACGCGTGGGCGAAGAACGTGAAGGCGGCAGAGAAGACGGGCAAGTAGGGACGATGCCAGGGCGGACTGTAGGGGCAACGCATTGCCGTGCCTCAGTCACTTTGTCACATGAGGCAGAACTTGGAGAGGAGGAGCCTGACGTATGGACTTGCCAATGCGAATGCTGGCAGTGTTCCTTGTCGTGTGCTCTTGTCGTTGCCTGGCCGAGGCCGCCGCTTCATCGGACGTGGTTGAAGCCACTGCAAAGCTGACTGACCCTTCCCCCCGCGAGCGTCAGCTGGCGGCCATGTCGTTGCGGCGGAACGCCGACGCCAGTGCTATCGAGCCACTCGTCAAGGCGCTCCAGGACGATGCAGCCTCGATGGATGCCGCCATCGCTCTGGGACGGCTTCATGACCGCCGCGCGACGCCCTGGCTCCTCAAATACCTTGACCAGGAACTCCAGGCCCGCGGCAAACCTCATCTTTGTGACCCTCTCCGGCATGAGTCGAACCTCAACCTCCAATGCGCGATGATCGAGGCGCTTGGAGCCACGGGCGATCCTGGTGCGTTTCCCCGCCTTTGCGAGCTTGCCTCCGACCCCGACGCGGGCATTCGATGCTCCGTGGCTGAAGCGCTTGGCCATTTCGCCGCCCCCCAGCCTCTACGCACGCTGCAACCGATGCTGCGCGACGAAAACACGCCCGTGCGTGTGGCCGCAGCCGGCGCGCTATGCAAATCGGACGAACCCGAGGCGGGACTTGCTCTCCTCTCCGCCCTCGAAGACGGGAAGCTCGGCTCCGGACTCCGCGCCAGCAACCTTGCCATCGCCGAGGGCCTCGCGAAGCATCCCACCCCTGAATTCATTCAGCGCCTGATCCCCCTTCTTGCGTCGAACAGCGCCGAACAGCAATTTACCGCCGCAATGTCCCTTGGCAAGATGAAAACCCCCGACGCCTTCCAACCGCTGATCGGCGCCCTGAAACACAAGTATCCTGCCTGGCGCAAAGCGGCCGTCGAAGCGCTGGGTGAACTGGGTGATCCGCGCGCTATTCCCGAAATTGAGAAATTCCAGAACGATAGCTGGGACGAGATGCGCCAGGCCGCCGCGGAGGCGCTGCGCAAGCTCGGCTCCTCCCCCAAGCCCCTCTCCGCCGGTACGGTTGAAAGCGCCGCCCCACACTGAGCATGGCGTTGATCTTCAGAGGAAAGGAAACAGCGTGGTGAAACTTGGATTAAGCATATTCGTCCTGGGAACCGTTCTTAGCCTGTCGGCTTACGCCGGAGACGCGGAAACCATCCGGGGGCTTCAGGAGAAGGCGGCGGCGCTCAAGTCGCTGCGCTGCACGGAGATTCTGGTGATTCGCGGCTCCGTGCACGAGGCGGGCAAGCCGATACGGATGCTCCCCGGCTTTGAAACGAAACGGCAGGCGCTCTGGCGGTTCCCTGACCGGGCGCGCATCATCGAGGAGAGCAAGTACGGGAAGAAGGAATACCTGCTGACCGACGGCAAGGCCTACGACATTTCGGGCGACGGAAAATCCGCCCGGTGTCTTGACCTGAAAAAGTTGGAGGAGGCTCTTGGCCCCATGGGGGATTCCTTCGGCCTGAGCAAGGCGCAGATATCGCTCTTCGGCTTCTTCAACATAGACCCCGGAGCGTCGAAGATCGTCGAGACGAAAGAGGAAGGAGGAGGGAAACGCTATGTCATCGAAGGCGTCACATACCCTCACATCGTGCCGGCGTCCGGCGCTGCCGTTCGCAACAATGTGAAACTGACGGTCGGCGAAGACGGCGTGCCGCGCGCAAGCTTCGAAAAACGCTCGAACGCCGACGAAGCGGAGGCCACCGTGGACCAGGTCGAGATCAACCCGGAACTGCCCGACGCCCTCTTTGCCCTGCCAGAAGACATTGCCGTCAATGACGAGACCGACCAGACCGTCGCCGCCATCAAGCCGGCCATGGAGAGGATGAAAGGAAAGGGGCCGGGCGTCTCGAAGGAATCACGCCCGGCGCTATTGCTGAAGCTGATGGGTAAGGAGACGAAACAGCCATGACCGGCAGACCCGCCTTTGCGCTGCTTCTCATTGTCATCGCGCTGGCCCTGCCGCTCCCGTCCGTCGCCGCCGAGACGGTGGCGGACGTGGCGGAGCCCCCTACGCTCGCCGTCCTCAACTTCGCCAATCGCAACCCCGGCGACGGGTGGGACTGGCTGGGCAAGGGCCTCGCCGACATGCTGATCACCGACCTTTCGGCGACCGACAAGCTACGACTCGTGACGCGCGAGGATATGCAGTCGCTCTTCGACGAGATGCGGCTTGGCTCCAGCGGCGCAGTGACGGCCGATTCCGCTCAGCAGTTCGGCAAGGTTCTGCAGGCGGAGTTCGTGCTAACTGGCTCCTTCGCACAACAGGAGGGAGCACTGACCATCGAGGGCCATGTGGTGGAGATCACCAGCCAGAAGGTCTGGCGAGTGGAGGCTGTCGTAGGCCGCGCCGCTGACGCGCTGAAGCTGGAAAAAAACTTGGCGCTCGACGTTGTCAAGAACTTCAATCTGCCCCTGAGCGACGCCGAGCGCGCCTTGCTCATGCGGATGCCCACGCAGTCCATTGATGCCGGCAAGTGCTTTTACGGAGGGATGGACGCCCACGACCGGGGCGAGTCGTACGACGCCATTGCCGCCGTGCGTCAGGCGTTGGGGAAAGACCCGAAGTTCGACCGTGCGCGGTTCGAACTTGGCCGCGTCTACCGCGCCGTCCTCGAATTCGCCCACGCCGACGCCGAGTTCGCGCACCTCGTTGCCCTGCAGCCGCAGAGCCCGTTTGCCGCCGGCGCGCTCCTCGCTCGCGCCAAGCTCAAAGAGAAGTTCTTCCCCGCCACCACCGACGACGTGATCTCTGCGTACGACGAGGTCGCCGCTCGCTACCCGCAAAGCGACATTGCCCTATTGTCCCGCTTCCACGCCGGCATCCTGGCATATCAGGCCGACAAACTCGACAAGGCTGCTGAACTCCTCGGCTCTCTGGACAGCGTCGCCGCGCAACGTTACTCGCCGGCCTGGAACTGGGCTCGGTCCTACGGCGCCGCGTGCCTCAAATCCATCGAAAAGGAACGCTCTGTTCCCAAGCCGCCGGAGCAGCCGGGCAAAGTTTCAGATGAAGTCAACCCGCGCGTCACACTGGAGCCCAAAGCCGGACCTCAACAGGTCCATCTCGCCAAGTACAGCATCAGCAAGTCGAACCGACAGGTCACAATTATCCTCGATGCCCCTCCCGGCTTTGCCATCAGGTCCGCCCGGATGTTCGGGCCCCAGCGCGAAGGCGGCTGGCGGCTCGAAGCGTGCGATCCGACGGGGCGGACCTTATGGCGCGAATCGGCTGAGGCCGTCCAGAAAGCGCCGGTCACGTTTGAGCGGCCCCTGGCGGCGCTCGTGCTGAAACTGGTGACCGGTACGCGACTATTCCCCCTGACCGGTACGGTTGAACTGATACCGACCAGTCATCAGGACAGCGCCCCTGTGGACGTGGCGCACGCGCTGATGCTCAAGCGCCAACTGCCGCGCGTCTTCGTTCTGGATGCGCCCGAAAGGTTCAGAGCGCCGGGCCTCAAGGACTCCGTGGCGCTGCCGCCCATGGAGGGCGGCGCGTACTATCCCTCAATGGCTCAGGACTATGAAGGTCGCTACTGGCTCGTTTGGAACGACCAGTGCGATTCAAAGCTCTCCGGCGTGTCCGGCGGAGATGCGGACTTGTGGCTGGCGAATTCAGCGGACGGCAAGTCCTGGTCGCAGCCTGTGCGGCTGCCCGTTAACTCCGACGGCCATGACGTGCAGCCATGCCTTATTGTCGGCCAAGACCGCCTCTTGCGCCTGGTCTGGACCAGTATGCGCCGCGGTTATCAGCGCTTCGAGATACTGACTTCCGTTTCACGCGACGGCAAGATGTGGTCATTCCCGCGCGTGTGCGCGGTCAAGCATTTCTTCCATTCCTGGGACAAGAACGACACGGTTGAGAAGCACGGTTGGGTCTGGGGCGTCTATGGGCCGCGGCTCGCGCAGACGAGAGATGGCGGCTTCTGGATGACGTACCAATCCTTCGTCGGCGATCCGGGCAGCGTGCAGGGCGATAGTGGCGTGCCGGCCATCGGCTCATCGGAGGACGGCTTCTCCTGGACGACCGTTGCCGAGGTGCGCGGACACGGCGTGTCCGGTCCGGTCTCGCTCGTGCAGGGTCTCGACCAGACGTTGCAGGTCGGGGCAATCTGGGACGGAGAGCTGTCCCTGACCTCGTCGCGCAACGGCGATATGTCCTGGCCCGAGCGTCGTGCGGGGATTGCCGGCAATACCTCGTGGCCGAACCTGACAATGGATCGCGACGGCGTCTTCTACTTGGCGTACGCGGTGACGAATCGCGGCATGGCCGTCAGTGTTTCGCGCGACGCCCAGACGTGGGGATCTGCCCGCTTTGTGGGTCCGGCCGGGGGCAACACCGGCGCTCCCTTCCTGTTTCATGACCGCGAGAACAATCATTGGTTCGTGTGGGCCAGTGGGTCGTCCATCGCGATCAACCAGTCCGTCCATGTGATGAAAGTATCGCTCCCGACGCCATAGGGTGGAATGTCAAATGGAGGCAAAGTGACAAACATGAGCGCGAACTCGTTACGCAAGATCGGAGGTCCGACATGGGCCGTTCCTTGCGCTGGCATTATCCTGATGATTTCATCGCTAGTTTGTTCGGCAGCTGATGCCCAAGCCATTGCCGTCCTGCCCTTCCGCAACAACTCCGCGTTGGCAGATTTGGACCCCGTGGCCGATGGGCTGGGAGACTTGTTGATTGCCTGCGCGCAGAAGACGCCGGGCGTCACTTTCGTCGAGCGCGCCGCGCTCAACAAGATTCTCGCCGAACAGAAGATCAGCCTCGCGGGGTTGACCGACGATAAGACCAAGGTCCAGGTCGGCAAACTCCTCGGCGCCAAGTACATCATCTCCGGCGGTATGGTCGTGGTGGACAACAAACTCAAGATCAACGCGCATCTGTTTGACGTGGAGAGTTCACGCGTCGTGAAGTCATCCGAGTCCATAGGCACGCTCGACAATCTACTGGAAACCATTCAGCCGCTGACGGTGGACCTGATGAAGGGCCTGGGTATCGAATTGAAGCCGCTGAGCGCGGCGGAGATTGACCGCTCACCCGAGGCAAACCTGCACTTCATGCGCGGTCTGGGCTACAACTATGGCAACATGAAGAACCAGGCCATCGCAGAATTCATGAAGGCGCTTGCTCTCGACCCGGCTCAGGCCCGCGCGCGCTGGTGGAACGCGGCCTGCTACTACGATCAGAAGGAATGGGACCACGCTGCCATCGAGTACGAGCGGTTCCTCAAGGACTTTGCCACGGACGATCTCGCCCGCGAGGCACAGAAGAGACTTACGCAATGCAAGAAAGAACTGTCCAAAGTCGCGCGAGAAAAGACGCCGTAGGCTCAACTTGCGTCGGCGGAAGAACGGCAGCGCCGGCGCGCGCGGGAGGAACAGAGACGCGCACGGTCGTTCGGCAACGCGGACAGAGGGTGTCCGTGTTACGGGCCTGATGACAGGAGGCGGTCAGAGGCAGGTATGAGAATCGGGTATTCGGTCAAACTTGCATTGTGCCTTGTGACGCTCACCTTTTGCTCCGCCATGGCGCAGCAAATCACGCCCATTCGTCTCGCCATCCTCACCGGCGACGGCGACCGCGCCGTGGACGACGCGACGTTGGCGCAAGTGGAAGTGGCGCTGACAGAGACCAACGAGGTCACGCTCCTTGAGCGCGTGCAGATCAGGAGAATCCTTGCCGAGCAGAAGCTCTCCGCCGCCGGTCTCACCGACCCGGCCACGGCGGTGAAGATAGGCAAGCTGCTGTCGGTGGAGATGTTCCTGTTCATCGAGCGCGTGCCGATGTCGAACCCTTTCGTCTGCCGGTTGCAGGTGATCGAGGCAAAGACGGGCATCTCACTGGCCGTCACCCTTGCCGACGAGGCAACGCTCAGTGAGGATCGGGAAAGGGTCGTCGGCCCGGTGCGTCTTGCCATTGCGAAGAAGAACGTCCCGGACGCCGAGCGCCGTTTTGTCGGACTGCTGGGCGTGCGCAGCGAGGAGCCGGGACGCAGTCTCGATGGGATCGGCCAGGCGCTGGACGTGTTGTTGACCGCGGATCTGGCCCAGTCGCCGAGCGTGATTCTCCTTGACCGCGAGCATTTGGACCGTCTCCGCCAGGAAGAAACGCTCACCGGAGCTTGGCTTGACATCAAGAAGGCCACGACCCTTGTTGAGGGCGCGATGCGTCGAGCACCCGACGGGAAGGAACTGAAGATGACGCTGCGGTTTGTTCCGATGGGCGGGGGCCCAACCCGCACTGCCGACCTGACGCTGCCGAAAGAGGATGCATCGGCGATGCGGCGTCAAGTCGCGGCCGCGATTTTGAACCAGTTGCACTCCGCTGTCGGCCCTTCATCGGGCGACGCCGCAGGCGATGCAAAGCGCGAGGCAACGGCGTTCGCCAATGAGGCATCACTTCGTCTTCTGGCCCGCGACTATGAAGGCGCTTGGCGCGCGTCGGAGACCGCCCTCGCGCTGGAGCCTGCCATCGGTCGCAAGCTGCAACTGGCGCGTAATCTCGCTCCACTGTTGGAGAACATGTGGCAGCAGAATTATGCGAACCTTCCGGATGCCGGCAAGCGTTATTGGCTGACTGCCGCTTTACGACAAAACAGCCTGATATGGGAGGTCTACTCGGATGGTCTTCAGCGCTACGAGGCCGGCGAGAAAGGAGTCAACGTCTTTCCGGACGTCGGTCTCAACCCCCGATTTCACGGCTCGCCCGGCTATTGCTTCAAGCCCGCGACTGGAGAGATCGGTACGCTTCAGGATGAACTCCAGGGGCTGGAAGAGCGCCTCTTCCAAATACAGATTGGATGCGCCCTGCGCGCGTGGAAAGACAAGGGCGAAGACGCCTGCGACTTCTACTGGGACCTGTGGCATCGCTTCCACTTCCGCATGCGTTACGGGCAGGAAGGTCTGGCCGAAGTGCAGACGCGCCTTCTGCGGCGCGTGATGAACGCCGTGGCGCAGCCTCCGTTGCCGATGAGTCCCGCCTTGGACTACAAGCGATGGAACGTCCTCTTCGCTCTGCCTATGAACTTTGGGGGTTACGACAAATTGCCTGAAGATCGCGCCGCATTTGTCAGGTTCTTCAAGGAATGGAGCGTGCATCCCGATCCGGCTCTTCGGATGGTCTCGTATGGTTGTCTTATCATGCTACAGGAAGAGCCGCGATTGGCCGCAGACAAGTTGCTGGAGATCTTCTATAAGGAGTTCCCGAGCGAGCACCCCGCTCGCTCCGAACTCGGGGAGAGACAATTTCTGTGCCCGCTGGTTGATTGCGCAATATCTGCATACGGCTGGAATGATGCCACACTAATTGGCGAACACTACCGGAAAATCCTTGGTCCCTACTTGGACAGCGGCGACGTTGCGGGCGCCGTACGCTGGAGGTCCCCCGCCGAGAACTACATGAATGCCTTGTGGGAAGACAAGCGCGTCGCCGAAGCGGATGCCGTCGCGGAGCGGATGCTGGGCGTGCTGAAGCAAGCTTCCACGCGACCTGACGCAGCCTCATACATCATGCAGCTCGAATCCCGGCGCGCCTATTACGCACGGGAACTGCACAAAACGCCTTCGGACGCCCCGGCCTGGTCACAATATGAATTGCGTCCGATCCTGTTCAAAGGGATCCATTGCACAACGCTCAGCCTGCTCCGGGACAACATCTTCTGTACCGCCAGCGCCGATACCCTCTGGACTATCCCCGTGCCCGTCGTCGTGCAGGCTTACGCCTTCCCGGCGGGCGGGAAACCCATTGTGGAAGCACGCATCACGATTCCGCCGCCGGAGCAATTCGATGGTTTCACGGCTTGCGTGAACAGCCTGACATGGTCCCCGACGCACATCTATGTGGGGACTCGCAGCGGACTTATTTCTGTCCCGTTTGACGGTGGAGCACCGCGCCTTGTTGCCGAAAAGGAAGGTCTTCTCGGCAACGACGTGAGCGCGGTTGCATGGTACGACGAGAAACTCTACGTTGCCGTCGGGGGATCATACAGCGGCAAGCGAGGTATCGCCTCGTATGATCCCGCGGCAAATCATTGGCGCCTCATAACTTCAATGACTGGCGTGGGAACAACAGGACCCCAATTTAGCGCCTTGGTCGTGCAGATGTTGCCTGACACCGCACGCAAGTGCGTCTGGCTGCTGAGCGAAAGCGGCCAAATCTGGCGGTTTACCCCCCGCGATGAGAAGTTCGAGTGCGTATATACGTCGGGAATGAGCATACGGGGCGCTTACAGCTTAGTCCAAATCGCGTGGCTGGATTCGAACCTGATATTCTCGGGGACCAGTGGCCTTGTGCTTCTTGATCTCGACATACTGAAGCCAACCTGGATCGCGGGTGTTTACGAGCCCAATATCGTCCGACCCGGCGGTTGCGCAGGTCCACCCTGGTTCCCTTGTTCCGGCATCGGGCTTTGGCCCGCCATGATAGAAGGCGGCAATCTCATAACGCAACGCACAACAAGCGTCGGCGGCGACCTGATCCTGCAATGCAAGGGAGCGGCTCCGGCCATACGCCACGGTGGTGTCTACGCGCTCCACTGGACGCCGTTGGGAATTCTTGCCGTGGCGGGTGAGAACTCATTTCTAATCCGACGAAAGGCTGTGACTGCGGCCGAGAACCAGAATGAACCGGAATAGTTTGTCCATCACGCAGGTATTCAGTGCCACGGCACTGGCACTGTTGGTGCTCTCTGTGCCAGTCCTTCGCGCAGATGTACCGACCGCGGGTCGGCCCATCCGCCTCGCCGTCCTCACCGGCGAAGGCGACCGCGCGGTGAGCGATGCGGCGCTGGCGCAATTGGAAGTGGCGTTGACGGAGGACAAGGATGTCACGCTCCTTGAACGCGCGGAGATCAGGAAAATCCTCGCCGAGCAGAAGTTGTCCGCCGCGGGGCTGACCGATCCGGCCATGGCGGTGAAGCTGGGCAAGCTGCTGTCGGTGGAGATGTTCCTGTTCCTCGACCGGATTCCCAAGTCGAATCCAGCAGCCTGCCGGGTGCAGATCGTGGAGACGGCGACGGGGATTTCGCTGGCGAGCGGTATTGTGGAGGAGGCAAAGCTGGTCGCGTGGGAGAAGCCCGAGGCCGACCTGATCCGCCGGGGGATCGAGAAGCAGAAGCGCCCGCCGGAGCGCCGTCATTATATCGGCCTGCTCGGCGTGAAGAACGAAGAAGCAGGCCACATGCTTGACGGCCTTGCCGAGGCGCTGAGCATGTTCCTCGCCACCGACATGGAGGGCCTGCCGGACGTCGTCGTGCTGGACCGCGAGCATCTTCAGTGGCTGAGCCAGGAGGGGAACCTGACCGGCATCGCTTTGCAGCTTCGCACGTCGTCGCTGTTGATCTCCGGCGGGGTCCGGCGCGTACCGGGCAAGGAACTCCTCGATGTGACGCTGACGCTGCAACCGTTGGCCGGGGGAGCGGGGCGGACACTGACGCCGCGCGTCTCGGACCGCAACATGGCCGAGGCGCGGCAGGCGCTACGCGCGGCTATCGCCGAAGCTCTGGGGGATGGCGCCACAGTCTCCGCGGCGACGACGCCTGCCATCGTCGAGGCGAGCCAGTTCCTGCAGCAGGCGAACATCCTGTTCCTCAACGGATATTTTGAGGACGCGATCCGCGCGGCGGAAGCGGCATACGCGCTGGCCCCCACGCGCCGGTCACGCATGACCGTGGTTCGCATCTGCAGCCGGGCGGCCCTCCAGCCGTACTATTACGCCGCCGCGACGGAGGAGGCCAAGCGCCGCTCGCTGGGCCGGGACATCCGGCGCCTGTCGCTCCTGGAGGAGCAATACCGAGTGGAGTTGGAGATTGACAAGCCGGTCAAGGAGCCGCCGCGAAAGCAATGGACACAGGAACAGGTCGATGAGTGGAATGAATTGAGCCTCCGCGGCGCACCCGGCTTGGGCATCGTGACAACGGACGGTGCGGGGGAAGTGTATTCCCTCTTGCAGGAGAGGGCGACGCTGCAAAGGAGGCTCTTCGATCTGGCGATGTCAGCGGCAGCGCAAACGCCTGAAAAGTACGGCAATGTCTATTGGGAAGCGTTGGACAGCGCGCTGGAGTCGCTTGGTTTGTCGGAGCCTGGCCATGCGAAGGAAAAGGCCGCAGGACTTCGGGAGGTGACCCGTCTCTGGCGCGAAGCGCCCGGCCGGCGCACAGAGGCGTTCAGAACTTTCGGAGAATTCTTCCTCGGCCAAACGAACAATAACTTTCAGTGGCTTCAGAACCACCCAGCCGCGGACACGCTGAAAGAACGCGAACTCTACTGTGCCGTCTATTCCGAAATGACCGCCGACCCCGACAATCTGGTCAGGCTGGTCGCACACTTCGGGCTTGTCACCTTGGACCCGACCAACTCCGCCTCGGCGGAAGCCGTCTTGAAGATATTCCGCGACGAGATCAACTGGAAACTCTACACCCTGGGGCGCGAGAAGGGGATGTGCTTCTTCGCCTGGCGCGCCGCGTCATTCCTTGGGGAGCGGGATCCCAAACTTGCCTTTTCCTACTGCCAGCAGTTGATGGGTCCCTGGATGGAGGAAGATGGAAGCGTCTGGATGCTCTGCATGTGGTCTCAACTTCTTGATTGGTGGCTGGACGCTTTGGAGAAGGGGAAGGATTACAGAGAGGCGGATGAGGTGGCGCGGAAGGCCCTGACGGCGCTCTCGCAATTCGCCGCCCGATCTCCAACCTGGCAGCCCAGCGATGTCAACAGGGCTGTGACGGGGCTGCAGAAGCGCTGCGCTCGGTATGCCGAGGCGCTGCACTTGCCGGTCAGCACGCCGGGATGGGAGGAATATGTCCTCCAGCCACTCTCCCTTGGGAGCGATGGGTCGATCGAGGACATGGCGGTCGAGGATGACCGCGTCTACTGTTTGCGTCGTTTCGACATTCCGAACAGGGAGGGGTACCGCCTCAAGCTGACGGAGTACCAGCTTCCGGCGGGCGGCGCGCCGGTCGCGACATGGCAGGCTGACACGAAGGGGATGTCGGGATCATGCCGCCAGTTCTTCTGCGGCCTGGCGCGGGTCGGTGCCCGGTGGTATGCCGGCACGGCGGCGGGCCTGGTGGAGTTCTCCGGCGGTGCATCGCCGGGGCGCGTTTTGACCGAGGCCGACGGCCTGCCTGGCGGCGTCATCAGCGCCGTGGCCGCCTGTGGGGGCAAGCTGTACTTGGGACTGGGGCAAGATACTGGCGGCAAGACCGGCCTAGCCAGCTATGACCCCGCGACCAATACGATGCGGCTAATTGACTCGACCACTGTGATGCGAAAGGACTCGGTATGGTACGGCGGCCACCCGGATCCGCTCCTGGCAATGCTGCCGGATGAAGAGCGGCGCTGCGTGTGGCTAGGACTCTTCTGGGGTGGCCTATGGTGCTATTACCCGCAGGAGGACAAGTTCGTTCAGATGTGCTCCTGGCGCTTCTGTTTCGACATTCATCATGCGCAGCCCATGGCGTGGTCGGAAGGGCGCGTCCTCTGCTCCGAAGTGACGGTCGGCCTGCTGCTTTTCGATCCTGAAAGCCGGACGAAGGAATGGCTCGCGAGCGGGTTCCGCCTGGACTCCGGACCCAATGAGTGCAAAGGCCCGCCCGTCTTCGGCGCACCGGGGGATGGCGTGTGGCCCGCCGTCCGCGACGGCGACCGCCTTCTGACCGGAGGCGCCCAATTGAACCTTCATCGGAAGGGCCAGCCCGCAGCGCCCTGCTTCGCGCTGGCAAACATCATCCATCTCACGCCCACGCGCTTCGGAGTCCTTGCCATCGCACGCGACGGCAAGGCCTGGCTGATCCGGAGGAAATAGAATGCGGCGATTTCTCGGCTTTGCGCTCTTGATCGGCTGTGCATTCCTATCGGCGCTCCCCGGCTTCGCCGCCGCCGCACCCATCCGCCTCGCCATCCTCACCGGCGAGGGCGAGTGCGCGGTGGACGATGCAACGCTGGCGCAGGTGGAGGTGGCGCTGACGGAGAACAAGCAGGTCACGCTCCTTGAACGCGCCCAGATCAGGAGAATCCTCGCCGAGCAAAAGCTTTCCGCCGCCGGTCTCACCGACCCGACGACGGCGGTGAAGATGGGCAAGCTGCTATCGGCGGAGATGTTCCTGTTCATCGAACAATTGCCCGGACAAGACCCCATTCTCATACGCAGTCAGGTTGTGGAAACGAGTACTGGCATTTCGTTGGCGAGTGGGGTCTTTGAGAGTCATCTCGTTCTGCGCGACAACCTGCCTGTTACGACAATTGTGCGCGACGGGATCAGAAAGCTCCGCATGCCGCTCGACAAACGACGTTGTGTGGCGGTTCTGGGAGTCCGCAGCGAGGAGCCAGGCGTCATACTGAATCCAAAGGCCGACGCACTGACTGCGTTTCTCAAGTGCGACTTGGCCCGGTCTGAGAACGTCCTGCTGCTCGACCGAGATTACGTGCAGTGGCTGCGCAACGAGAAGCGCCTGACAGACGCTCAACTTCAACTCATGACGAGCGTGGCGCTTGTCGAAGGGGGCATCCGCCGCGCCCCGGATGGCGCGGGCCTTCTGGCAACAATCCAAGTCCGTGACGTTAACAATGCCACGCGCAGCTCCGCAGCCTTCCCTGTGCAGGGGAACGACATTGTAGAGGCGCGAGCGGCGTTTCTGAAGCAGGCCCTGCTGATGCTTGGAGCGGTTCCGACAGACGTCGCTCCCGTCAATCCCGAGCAAGAGGCCGCCGTCTTCATGCAGCAGGCCCAGTTCCTCCGTGTCAATGGTGGCCGCGAAGACGCTGCCCGATTGGCCGAGGCCGCCTATGCCCTCCATCCCACCGTGGCGATATGTGAGACGCTGCAACAGTATTGGGAGTTCTGCTATTACCGCATGTGTAACGGCGAGCACACGGTCTTCGTGAAACTGGCCGACGAGGACAAGGTGCGCGCGCTTGAGGCGTTGATCAGGGCCAGGACACATGATTTGGATTGGTTCACTCTCAAACGAGCAGAACTGGGCGACAAGTGGCCGGGCCCCGACTATCCCCCGAGAATATCAGCCAGGATTATCGGCGGGCCGCTTACCGAATTTGAAGTCGTTACGTATCCATGCAGTGGCAAGGTGCTGGAGTTGCAGAAGCAAGCGTTGGCGCTCCGACGGGAGCAACTTGAGATCGAGCTGGCCTTGGAATATCAGCGCGCCGTGGAATCCGGCAAATGTAGCGGTGATTATTGGTTGTACTGGTCGCGAGCGTGCGACATGCTCGAACTCAGGACGTGCGGTTACGCTGGGGAGAAGATACCAGGCCTCCGCCGCGTGTTTGAGGCATTCAGCCACCCGCCCGCTCAGGGGGTCGCCCACAAGTGGGTCAATATGTCGCGGATGAGCATGCTCATAGGTATCCCTTTTGCACTGTCCGGCCAGCGGGATGCTGAGTCGGCGGCCGACCACCGCACGTTCACCCTGTTCTTCCAGGAGTATCGTAAGCATCCGGACCCATTCGTCCGCGCCATCGCCTGCGCCGCTCTTATCTACCTCAAAGAGGACACGATTGCCGCGGCGACGCAACTGCTCGATATCTATGCCAACGAGATACCGCGCGACCATTGCTACCTCGCTGCCCCGGGCCAGGGCAACACGATCTCGGCGCTGGTTGCGCCTGCGCAGGTCGTCCTCAAAGAGAACCGGCCGGAAGATGCGGCGAGGCTCAGTGAGAAACTCTTGGGTCCTTGGCTGCAGGGCGAAGGAGACCCAGAGATGGTCCTGAACTGGTCGGGCAGTTACTTCTGGTGGATCGAGACTCTTGACAAGCTGGGCCGTCTGAACGAGGCAGACCATGTAGCCGAACTTGCGGCGCAGGTTCTTGGCCGCGCTGATCCGCCGCCCGCCCTCCTCAGAGAAGTGGCGTCAACGAAGGAGGCATTTGAGGGCATTCGCATCCGGTTAGCAAGACGCACGACGCAGGACCCACCCAAGGACGACCCGGCATGGGAACGCTACACTTTTCAAGACATTCCTACCGAAGGCAGTGTCGGCAGCACAGCGGTAGTGTATCAGGACGGGCGCTTCTTTTGTCTTGGGGAATTCGAGAAGCCGAACGGCAACACGCGATACACCCTCACCGTGTACTCCATTCCCGCAGGCGGCAAGCCTCTGTACGAGGCCACGTTCCTCTCTGAGAAATGCTTGGGAATTACAAGCATTGCCGTGGGCGCGCAAGAAGTGTATGTCGGCTCAGAATCGGGGCTGCTGGTGTTCCCCATGTCAAGCAAGGATGGACGACTTCTGCGGGAGGCCGACGGTCTTCCGGCCGATCCGGTAAGCGCGCTGGCATGGTTCGAAGGGCGGCTGTATATCGCCCACGGACGCTCACTCACCTTCCTTGGGCCTTCCGGCTTGTCTGTTTATGACCCGACAAATCGGACCTGGCGGCTGATCGCGTCCAGCAATAGCGCAGAGAGCGGCCCACTAAGCAGGCGCCAATCTTACTACATAGGAGCCATGCGCATGGATCCCGAGCAAGGGTGCATCTGGATCCTCGATATGACGGGGGACACTACCGTGAGAGAAACCACCTGGCTGTACTTCCCGAAGGAGAACAGGTTCCAGAGCGCGGACAGAACACGCCTGCCTGGCGCCATAGCGCGTTTGCCCAATGGTACGGTGATCCCCTGTTACGGCGTATCCGGCGTGCTGAATTGCTGGGTCGAATGGCGTTACCGCGAAGAAAGTATGTTCCGATGGGAAGAGCGGTTCCCTCATGACAACGTGATCACCAGTGACAACCGCGGTGGTCTCCTCCTCCTCCGTCCGGGACAACCACCTGCGCGGCACTGGGGACATGAGTTGGGTGTGGCGTTTCAGTGCAAAGACAGCGTCCTAATGTTCACAGATGGGAGATTCTACCTGCTCCGAGAGCGCGAACTACCTGCCTCAGCGAACCAAGCGGAGCGGACTGGAAAATGAAACGATTTGCCCCAGGATTTCAGGGCGGAAGCCGAATATGGGCCTTCCTTCTGTGTGCTTTGGTCACGTGCATCGCAGCCGCCGCTCAGCCGACCCGCCTCGCCATCCTCACCGGCGACGGCGACCGCGCGGTGGACGATGCAACGCTGGCGCAGGTGGAGGTGGCGCTCACTGACGTCAAGGAAGTTACGCTCCTTGAGCGCGCACAGATCAGGACGATTCTGGCGGAGCAGAAGCTCTCCGCCGCAGGTCTCACCGACCCGGCGACGGCGGTGAAACTGGGCAAGTTGCTGTCGGTTGAAATGTTCCTGTTCCTCGATCGGGTCCCCAAGACCCAGCCGCCGATCTGCCGTGTCCAGGTGATTGAGACGAGGACGGGGATTGCGCTCGATGGCGCACTGATGGAGGAATCCTCGCTGGGGCAGGCGGAGGGGGGACTCGGTCCCAGCGTGCGCCGGGCACTGGCCAAGCGCCAGGCTCCCCTGGCTGACCGCCGCTATGCCGCAATTCTCGGCCTGCGCAATGAGGAGCCGGGGCAAGCGCTGGACGGTCTGGCGCGCACGCTCTGGATGCTGCTCTCGACGGACCTTCAGGAATGCCCGAGCCTGGTTCTCCTCGACCGCGAGCACCTGCAGCGGCTGCGCGAGGAGAAGCAATTGACCGACGCGGAGCAGGCGCTCAAGCTTTCCACCGTGCTCCTGGAAGGGGGCATCCGGCACAGCGCGGAGCGGGGGAAGGTGGAGTTGACGCTCCTTATTCAGCCCTTGGCCGGCGGCGAGCCGGAGCGGCTGGCGCTGCGATTCGACCCAGCGAAGCTTGAGCCCTTCCGGCGCGAACTGGTCGCTGCGATCACGGAGCGGTTGAAGCTCAAGCCGCCGTCTCTAACCGCCGGCGATCCGGAAAAGGAAGGACGGCGGTTCCTTGCCCAGTCCCAAATGCTGACCGTCTGCGGCGAAAAGGACGCCGCGCTGCGTGCCATTGAGGCGGCGTACGCCCTCTGGCCGGACCGAACTACTCGGCTTGAACTGATCGCGTCCTACGACGACCGCATCCTCGGTCACCTCCACCACACCAGCACCACATCTGGTGTGCAAGACTGGGGGGAGTTTGACAAGGCCACGGAGCAGGAGCAGGTAAGGTCCATGCGACTTGAAATGCAGATGCTTTCGCTGCTCTGTGAGCAATACCAGCTTGACTTTGGTCTTGACGGGGATTCGGCGCTCCCGAAGATAACGTATCAGCAGGAATACGGGCTGCGCACTCTTCCGACCCTCGGGCTACTGACCCGGAGCGCCAAAGGAGAAGCCGCGGCCCTTCAGCCGGAGGTGGCGGCGTTGCAGCGGAAGCTTCTTGACGTTGCGGCAGCCGCGGCAAAGAAGGATCCGAAGAACTACGGCATCGCCTATTGGGAGGCCCTCGAGAGCGCGCTGCACGACCTGTGCTTTGGTGGGTTCGAGCACGCTGCCGCGAAGGCTGCGGGCTGGCGGGAAATCTTCATCCTCTGGCGTGATGCGCCCACAGGGCGTGGAGACGCGAACGGCGGCGCATTCAGGTCATTCGGCATGTCGTTGCGGGTCGCCATTACCAACGCGCTTCAGTCATTGCCGAAGGCCTCTGCGGAGACGCGCAGGCCCTTCGTGGAAGCGTTCAGCGCATTCCGGGGCGACCCGGACCCGGCGGTCCGGTTCGTGGCCAACATTGCCTTATTCATCATTGACCCGGCTTCCCAGGAGGCCGCCGAGGCCATCTTGAAGTACATGCGCGACGAGATCAATTGGGCTGAACATCCTCCGGGGAGGGACCCGGACTTGAGCATCATCATCTGGCGGGCGGTCGATCTGCTCCGGCGGACAAAGCCGGCGCTTGCCGCCGCCTACTGCGAGGAGGTCATTGGGGCGTGGCTGAAGGAAGGGGGGGAATCGTGGCGATTGGCGGAGGCGGACACTCTTCAGGGCGAATGGGTGAAGGTGGTGGAGGAGACGAAGGGAAAGGTTGAAGCGGACGCTGTATGTCAGCGCCTCATTGCCGGCTTGCAGGACAGCCTCAAGCGCTGGCCCAATCTGTATCCCGAAACCATGCGGGGCATGATTCGCTCCTGGGAAACATATCGCGAGAAGTTGGGCGTAGCGCCTCCTGCGGCGCCGGGGCCGGACAGTCCGTGGAACCTATACGATGTCCAGCGTGTGCCATTGGGCTTGAAGAAGTACGCCAACAGCGTGATCGTCCGCAAGGACCGTCTCTATTGCATTCTACTCACCAACGATCACAAGGGGCGCCACAGCGTGACGGTGACCGTGCATGCATTCCCTGCGGGCGGCCCCGCGCTGTGGACCCAGACGCTCACGCTGCCTGCGGAGAACACGCTATACGTCGCTGAAGGAATGGCCGCGATGATGGCCGACCGTCTCTACATCGGCACGACCGTGGGGGTCGTCACTCTTACCGAGACCGATCCGCCGCGGTTGTTGACAGAGGCCGACGGCCTGCCCGGCACGCTGATCACTGCCGTGGCCACATATGGGGGAAAGCTCTACTTGGGCATTGGCCCTCGGTCCCAGCCTAAACATGCGTTTGCCGTCTACGACCCAGCCTCGCGTCAGGGGCGTACGATTGTCTCGAACACCACCCTGGAGGCCGACCGACGCCGCGACATCGTGGTTCAAGCGCTTCTTGCCGACCCTGGGCGCAACTGCCTTTGGATTGGCTCGGACAGCCTCTATCGCTACACGCCCGAAACCGACAAACTCGACAGGGTCATCGAGTGGGTCTACATGCTGGACGCCGGCCACACGATGATCTTTGCCGCACAAGGACTTCTGTATGCCATGGGATCCAGCGCGACATGGTTGGACCTCAAGAACGTCAAGCAGACTTGCCTCCTCGGCAGCGATGGTCTTGTTGAAGACAAGCCGCTCTTTGGCTACCCCGGCACCAGTTACTGGCCGGCATACTACGATGGGCAGGTTCTCATAACGGGCGGAAAGGACCTGTTACTGCACCGGGTTGGGCAAGAGCCGGTGCGGTGCAGGCTGGCGCAGGACATAGCTTTCTTCGAGCCGACTGATGAAGGCCTGCTCGCCATGGGCAGGAAGGGCGACGGCTATCTGATTCGGAAGAAGCCGAGCGCATCGGGAGAGATGGGAGCGAAGCCGTGAGCACGCGAATCCTGATGATACTTAGAGCGCTGATGATCTCCGCTGCGACGCTCGCCACCGCGGCGCCCATCCGCCTCGCCATCCTCACCGGCGAGGGCGACCGCGCGGTGGACGACGCGACGCTGGCGCAAGTGGAGGTGGCGCTCACTGACGTCAAGGAAGTTACGCTCCTTGAGCGCACACAGATCAGGAATATCCTGGCGGAACAGAAGCTCTCCGCCGCAGGTCTCACTGATCCCGCCACGGCGGTGAAACTGGGCACGTTGCTGTCGGTTGAAATGTTCCTGTTTGCTGAACGGGTGAAACTGCCGCAACCCGCCAACGCGCCGCCTGGCGTACAAAGCCCGGCTGGCCCACAAGCCCCACCAATTTGCCGCGTTCAGGTGATCGAGACGAAGACGGGCATCGCCTTGGCAGCCGGCATGGTGGAAGAAGTGGCTTTGGGCGGTGACGGCTCGGAACTGAAGGGAATGATTCGGCGGGCGATGGTCACGCGCGCCCTGCCTCCGTCCGAGCGCCGTTACATTGGGCTTCTCGGCGTACGGAGTGAGGACCCCGGCAATGCACTCGACGGCAAGGCGCAGGCGCTCTGGACGCTTCTTTCATGCGACCTCCAGGATTGCCCCGGGATGGTCCTGCTGGACCGCGAACACCTGCAGCGGCTGCGTGAGGAGAAAGCCCTGACTGACGCGGAACAGGCGCTGAAGTTGTCCACGGTGCTGATCGACGGCGGAATCCGCCGCAGCGAGGTGAAGGACAAACTGGAACTGACGCTGCTTCTGCGTTCCCTGGCCGGCGGCGAACCCGAACGCCTCTCCTTGACTTTTGCCCAGGATGACCTCTCTGCGGTGCGCAAGGAGTTGATTGCAGCGTTAGCGCAGCGGCTTAGAGTGAAGACGCCGCCGTTGCAGGGCGGCGATCCCGCCACCGAGGCGAAGTCCTTCCTGACGCAAGCGCGGCTCCTGACGCTTTGCGGCGAGCGGGATGCCACCTTCCGCGCAACCGAAACGGCCTATGGCCTTTGGCCGGACCGATCGACGCGGATGGCGCTGGTCGCGGCATGCTCCAAAAGAGCGTACGCGTGGGAAACCTTCTATAAGACGCCAGAGGAGGCCCAAGTGCGAGCGCTGCAATACGAAGTGCGCATGCTCACAGTGCTGTGCGAGCAATATCAGACCGATTTTTCCCCCGGCGCGCCTGAGTCGGAGGATCCGTGGGCGCAATGGCGGCAATTGGGGTTGGAGAAGTATCCCGGCTTTGGGATCGTCATGCGGGAGGCGACGCCCGAGATCTCCGCTCTTCAGAAGGAAGCCGTCGCGATGCAGCGGGAACTTCTCGATATCGTCGCGGATGCGGCCAAGCGGGACCCCAAGGTGTGCGGCAGCGCTTACTGGACGGCGCTTGGAAGCGCGGTTTCGAGAGTGAACAGCATACATTTCCTGCATCCCGAGGAGCAGGCGGCGGGTTGGCGGGAGTTCTTCACCCTCTTGCGCAAGCCGCCTGCCGGTGACGACGCGGGCTTCCGAAGGTTCGCCCAGAACATGCGAACGCAGATGAGCGCTCTCCGGTTTGCGAGCGAACCGGACAAGGCGGAGGTTCGCCGCCTCTTCATTCCTATATTCAAGGAGTTTGCGGGCGACCCGGACCCCACCATTCGTATCACCGCCCACGCCGGGCTGGTCTACATGGACCCTTCGGCCGCAGATTCAGCCGAGACGTTCCTGCAGTACATGGCAGAGGGAATGGACTGGAAGATATGCGCGGAGTACATACGGCCGCCGGACCTGTTGCCGGCCCGCCGTGCCGCCCAACTACTTTGCGAACAGCGTCCTGAAGTTGCCGGCGCGTGCTGCGAACGGCTCCTGCGCGCGTGGGCAAAGCAGAACGCCCTGTATCGTACTGTGGACGCGACCGGCGACTTGGAGTCCATGGTGCGCGCCACGGAAAAATCCAAGGGAAAGGCCGAAGCCGACGCGTTGTGCAGGCGAGTTCTGGAGTGCCTTCGCGCGGGCCAGGACCGTCCATCGTGGGAGCAGAAGGCGGCTGACAAGTTTATTGCCGCCTTCGAGACCTTGCAGGCACAAATGGCCGCGCCGTCCACCGTCGCCGCGAAACCCGTCCCTGCGCCGCAGGCCGCTGTCGCGCCGGAGCCCGACGATCCATGGAACCAATACGAGGCGCGATGCCTCGGGCTGAAACTGAAGGCCCCCGCATACGCTGCTATCGTGCGCGAAGACCGCCTGTACTGCGTCTGCTGCAGGGATCTCTTTTCCGGCTCGGCTGGCCCATACATGGATAATGGGACACGCAATGTGACGGTGAGCGTCCACAGGTTCCCGGATGGCGGCCCCGCGCTGCGCACTGACGCTCTCGCAATTCCGTTGGGGAAGGCCTTCACCATGGGGCAGGTAGTGTGGGCCGGATTCGCCGGCGACTCTCTCTACATTAGCACGGGCGGCAGCCTGGTGAGTTTTCCCGACAATGCGGCGCCGCGCCTCCTGGCGGAGGCCGATGGCTGGTCCGTGACGGGGATGCCGATTTCCGCCATGGCGGCTTTCGGAGGGAAACTATATCTGGCCGTCGGCGAACGGGGCTCTGGCGACATGCTGAAACCGAAGCGCGCATTCGTCGTCTTCGACCCGGTGGCGCGCACCGTGCGCGTCGTCTTCTCGAACACTGCTCTTGAGGAGGCGCAACGGCGCGACGTGATGATAACGACCATCCTTGCGGATGACGCCCGCAAGTGCCTTTGGGTCACCCTTGCCGGCGACAAGGACTCCGCGGGCATCTTTCGCTACGACCCCGCGACGGACAAACTCGACAAGCTCGAGGTAGCCAATCAATCTGACAACCTCGACAAGAGCGCCGCGCCCTATGCGGGGACGCCGGTTCAAATGGTCGCGCTGTGCCCTGGGGGCCTACTGGTCTTGACGATGAATCAGGGCCGAAAGCCCCCTATATCCAACATGCTGGCGGTCCTGGATCCACAGACCCGCAAGGAGACCTGGCTGGCGGGTCAAGTCTATGGTCCCTATCTCAAGAGGCGCGACGGTGACCCCGTGTTCGGCTCCTCCCAAGTCGGTCTTTGGCCGGCATGGTACGACGGAACGTCCCTCATCACCGCCAGTCTATCCGTCGAAAGCGGAATGGCAGGCGGGAAGGGGGGTCGCCTGTTCCTCCACCGCATAGAACAGGAACCGGTATGCAACCAGGCACTCGCCGTCAATCCCTTCTTCCAGTCAACGCCCATGGGGCTGCTGGTTCTTGACAAGGCGGGTGACGGCTATCTGATTCGGAAGAAACCGGGCGGTTCAGCAGAGACGGGAGTGAAACCGTGAGAACAAAAGTGCTGATTGTGCTCAGTGTGCTAATTATGTCCGCTGCGGCGCTTGCGGCTGACGCGCCCATCCGCCTCGCCCTCCTCACCGGCGACGGCGACCGCGCCGTTGACGAAGCGACGCTGGCGCAGGTGGAAGTCACGCTGACGGAGACCAAGGAGGTTACGCTCCTCGAACGCGCACAAATCAAGAAAATACTGGCGGAGCAGAAACTGTCGGCGGCGGGCCTGATTGACCCGGCGACGGCGGTGAGGCTCGGCCGTCTGCTGCCTGTGGACATCTTTCTCCTGACCGAGCGCATCCCCAAAACGAGACCGGCAGCCTGCCGTGCGCAATGCATCGAAGCGCAGACCGGCATCATTCTCGCTTCCGACCTGCTGGAGGAGACGCGCCTGACGGGCGACGCGTCGGAACTGAAGGGGATGATCGCAGCGGCCGCGCAGAAGCAGCGAATCCCCCCGGAGACGCGACAGTACATCGGGATCGTGGGCATTCGCAATGAAGAGCCGGGCCGGACGCTGGACGCCGCGGTCGCGACGATGGAGATGCTGCTTCCAATTGACCTGCAGAAAGCGACGCAGGTGGTGGTCGTGGACCGGGAGCACCTGGACTTGTTGCTACGGGAAGAAGCGCTGACGAGCGTCTGGCTGAAGCTGAAGGGTTCGACCGCGATGGTTGAGGCGGGGCTGCAACGGACGCCGGACGGGAAATCGTTCGCCGTTTCTCTGCGGCTGACCCCTGCCAGCGGCGGCGAGCCGCAGCGCTTGACTGTGACCGCTCCGATGGACGACGCTTCGGTCTGGCGGCGCGCAGTGGCCGACGCCGTTTTGTCGGCGCTGAAGCAGAAACCGCCCGAGTTGAAGGCTACGGACCCTGAACGCGAGGCCAAACTCTTCGACCGCCAGAGCACCTTTGCGGCGGACGATGGCGGCTTCAGCCGCGCGCGGGAGGCGGCTTTGGCGATCTCTCCAACTGAATCGCGGCGCAGAAGCGCGGCAAACGCGTACCGAGCGGTAGCCGCATCGGGCTTCAACAGGTACCGGCAGCTCTCTGATGAGCAGAAGACGTCTTGCCTGAAGGCAGCCATTCGTTCGGCCGAGCTTTCGCGCGACCTGTGGCACGCGGAACTGCAGCGCATCGAACGCGGCGAGAATGGCACTCTCTGGTCCTCATGGGATTCGGAACCATCGGCGGGACATGCCATTCCGCCGGGCGAGGGGGAGATTGCCCGTCTTCAGGAAGAACTGGCTGCGAGCACCGAAGAGAATTTTCAGCTCCGATTGAAATGTATCCTGCGCAAGTGGGACCGGGAACCGGCAGGTGATTGTGCGCTGGTGTATTACAGGGTGTGGCAGATCGGATATGGCGGCGAAACGTGCGATACCTATGACGTTGCGAGACGACTGAAGGTCCTCTCACGCATCGCGGACGCTATTGCCGCGGATCCGCCCCATCCCCTCAAGCCGGCTGACGAGTATAAGCGGTATCACTATTTGACGAGGGCAGTGTTTCAATCGAGCTTCTTTCAGCCCAGTGCCCAGTCCAACGCTCAGCGCGCTGAGGTTGTCCATCTCCTGGAAAAATGGCGCGATCATCCCAATCCCTTCCTGCGCCTGATTGCCTGCGTGGCGCTGCTTAAGGAGAAGGCCGACGCGAAGGTTTATACCGCACGATTCCTCGATGAATTTGAAAAGAATTTTCCCGACGGGTGCCCCTGCCGTACGAATGAGGCGGACGAGAAGTTCTTCCTGCCTATGGCGGTAGATGTCGTGGACAACCTGGTCTTTAACAGCCCAGACCAAGCCAATGCGGACCAGAAGCTGATCGCGGAAACATGCCGCCGGCTGGTGAGCCCTTCCATCGCGCGCAAGAATCTGGAACAAGTCAGGCGATGGGGAATCAAAGAATGGGGGATGGATTACGACCAGCACAATATCATCCTGACTTGGTTCCTGGCGCTGGCAAGGCTGAAGCGTTTCAGCGATGAGGACGAGCTCATCGCGAGCCTGCTCTCCGTCTATCGGCCGGACGGAAAGACAATAAGTTATCCCGACGAGGTCCAGAGCCTTGAGAAGAGGCGGAAACTGCTTGCTCCGAAGTTGGAGGGGGGGCGCGCCGCCCCGGCCAAAGAGCAGGCTGCTGGCGGTGACAAGGGTTGGGAGGACTATGAAGTCTTGGAGGTGCCACTGCCGGGCATACCGCAAACGGGCTACGATGAACCCGGGCCGAAGCTGATCCACAAAGACATGCTTTACACCGTCGTCGGGTCGTGGCAAGCCGGTAAACCATCGCTGCGGATGCTGGCGTATTCGCTGCCTAACGGCGGCGCTCCGGCGTTGGACGAGCTACTGGCCATCGGCAATGGCGATGTCAGTGGCGGTGGCATGACAGCATCGGACGATACGCTGTATGTTTCAACAGGTATGGGCATTGGCGTCTTTCCGCTGAACGGGGACAAACCCTGGCTTCTGGATGAGAGTCGGGGGTTGCCCGCTTTTGGCGTGAGGTCGGTGGAATGGCTTGATGGCAAGCTATACATGTTCTTCGGGAACGGATTCGGCTGCTATGACCTCGCTACGCGCACTTGCCGGCTAATTGTGGCGCCCAGGAGTCTGGAGAAGCGGCCGGATATCCCGGACCCCGCCATGTGGGTGCAGGAAGCGAGCTGTATTTACACCGACCGGAACCGCAAGTGCCTTTGGATTCCCGCGAAGTCGGCGCTGTGGCAATATAATCCCCTCGCCGACCGGTTCGATGCCGTCAAGACCGACCCTGAATGGCGCACCCTCGGGCTCTTGGGGGGCATCGTTTGGCAGGGACGCAACTTCCTGGTGTACAGGTACGGCGCCAGCGTTTGCCGCCTGGACTTGGATACAATGAAACTGAGCCATGTCATGGGCCGGTTGGGTCCGGGCGAAACCTCGCTTTACCCGTCCGGCGCCTTCTCCACGTTCTACAACGGCGCTGTCACATGGCCGGTCCTCATGGATGGCGAAAATCTGATCGCCACAGGAAATTCCCTCGCGGTCTTTACCCGCGGCGGGAATCCGAAGGATGCCGTCCCGCTGCCGTTTGATCCTTCCAAGCGCGTGGAAGTATCGGATGACCAGAAGTTGATCGACACGGGGGGACTCCTGATACTGCTCCGTCCTAATAAGGAACCGGTTGCCAGGAAGGTACCTTTCCATGTCCGCACTCTCTACGAAACGCCGTTCGGCATTCTGGCGCCATGTGGGGAGAAGGCATATCTGATCAAACATAAGGCGGCACAATGAAGTGGCCATGCCTCAACGGTTGAGACTACCTCACGCCGCCTGCGCAAGACACTGAAGAAGCCGGCCAGCCCGACGCGGGCTAAATGGTTTGACCTTGGAGAGGAGACTGATCATGCGACGAATGAGCGGCGTAACGTCGAGCGTCGTTGTCCTGTTTGCTATTGCCTCCGTCGCGTTGGCGCAGGCGCAGACGACGCCGGACCGGAAGGCCCCCTTTCTGCTGATGTGGAGGGGTGATGTTCAGGGCACCCTCAAGTTGCTCGACGAGAACCCCGCGCTGGTCCCGGCTCAGAGCGACACAGGACAGTCCCTCCTGCATGTCGCCGCCAGAGCGGGGAGCGTGGAGATGGTCAAGTATCTGCTGGATAAGAATGCCATTGATATTGACCAGAAGGACAGCGTGGGCGCGGTGGCGCTCTATGAGGCCGTCAAAGGCGTACATACCGATGTGGCCGCGCTTCTGCTCGACCATGGCGCCAAGTTGATTGACGGCCCCAATGCGACCCTGTTGGCGCTGGCTGCCCAAGACAGGTCTCTCGCCATGGTCAGGCTGTTGCTGTCAAAGGGGGCAAATCCCAATCAGGAGGTGACGCCGCACACTAACCATACATTACTGCACGATGCGGCGGACCGGGGCCGGACAGATCTTGTGAAGCTTCTGCTCGACAACAAAGCCGATCCCAACGTCAAGGACGTCTCCGGGGTCACCCCCGTGTCGGTGGCAGCCTATCGGCGTAACGGGCCGGAAATCGTGGCCTTGCTCAAGGCGGCAGGGGGCAAAGAGAACATATTCGATGCTGTCCTCCTGGACGATGTGGCTGAAATTGAGAACATAATCAAAGCCGACCCCGCCACCCTGAAGAGCGCCGACGCGCGGCGAGGGATGACTCCGCTGCACTTCGCGGTGATGAAACGGAACAAGAAACTGGTGCAGCTTCTCCTGGCGGCGGGCGCCGACCCGAATGCTCGCATGAAGGAGACCGTCGGCGGGTCGCCGCTGGACCTGGCCATCCAGATGGGCGATAAGGAAATGCAAACGTTGCTGCAATCCGGTGGCGCCAAGAGGGTCACTTCAGGGCCGGGCGCAACGGTTTCGCTCCTGGGCGTCGCAAGTCGCGGGCAGGTCAATGAGGTGAAGGCGCTGCTCGACCAGGGAGCGGACGTCAACGCCCGCGATGAGAAGAAGCGGACTCCGCTGCAACTGGCGGCGCACTTTGGCCACACTGAAGTAGTCCGGTTGCTGCTGGAGCACAAGGCGGAGGTGGAGCCAAAGGACAGCGGGGACCAAACGCCCCTCTGGCACGCCGCAGGGCAAGGCAACGTCGAGATGATGAATCTGCTTGTGGAAGCCGGCGCGGACGTCAACTGCAAGACATGGGGGAACGAAACTGCGCTCTTTGCAGCCGTTGGGAGCGGCAGCGTTGAGGCGGTCAAGGTGCTCATTGCGCTTGGAGCTGACTTGAACGTGATTAGCAAGAACGATGGGGGCACTCCCCTCCTGCTGGCGGTGAAGAGAGCCGCGTCCTTTGTCATTGAGGAGGATCAACCGGCGCGTGTGGAAACCGTCAAGCTCCTCCTCGCGTCCGGCGCGGATATGAACGCCAAGGACCGTGAGGGCCATACTGTGTTAAGCACCGCCATTCAAGGCCCTGACAAGTCCTTTACCGCGCTTATGATGCAGAAGGCGAAGCAGGCAAACGCCGTGGGGGAAAAGGCACTTGACTTCGGCCCTGCGCTGGTCGTTGCGGTGGGAGCACACAACCTTGCCCTTGTCAACACACTTCTGGAGGACTTCGCTGCTGGCATCAGTCAGGAGGACTTGAACCACGCGCTGAAGATAGCCGCTCAAACCAACCGGCCCGAGGAAGGTGTCCTCCTCCTAACGCACGGCGCCGATGTGAACGCCAGGGAAAATGGATACACTCCCCTCCATTGGGCCGCGCATTCGGACTCCAAAGCAATGGTGGAACTCTTGTTGGCTCATGGCGCCACAGTCAATTTCGCCAACCAGGAAGGCAAGACCCCGCTGGCCATGGCGCGGGGCGACGAAGTCAGGCAGATTCTGCTCAAGGCCGGAGGCAAGTTGGAGCCGGACGTCGCCCCGGCTCCAAAGAATCCGTGAAGATGGCAGCGGTTTCTCGCGCGGCCGGCTTTGACCGGCATATTTCATGAACATGGAAGGAGTTCGAGGTATGACGAGCAAGCAATTCTGGACAATTGCAGCGGTTGTCGCGCTTTGGGCCGGCGTAGCGACGGCGCAGGAGAACGCTGAACTCCAGCAGTTGTTGGCCCGGTGTGCGCACGGGGATGTGAAGTCGTTGAATTCACTGGCGCGATTTGGCCCTGCCGCCGCGCCAGCCGTCCCTTCCATCATCGCGATCATGAAGAAAGCTCCGTTTGGTGCCGGTGCGTCTGTTGAACTTCTGGGGGTGCAATCCCAGGCCGTCGCAACTCTCGGTCGAATCGGCCCCGCCGCGAGGTCCGCCATTCCTCAGGTGCTCGCTTACATCGAAATGGGGGGTAGGCTCCCGCTCCAACCGCCCAATCCAGCCATGGACGCCAATGTGTGGGGATTGATCCGGATGTTGCCGCTGATACAGGGCGCTGAGACGCTGGGCGCCATGGGGCCGGGGGCTGACGCCGCGTTGCCGAAGTTGAAGACACTGGCTAATCATCAGAACCCTGCGGTTTCTTTGGCGGCGCACGTTGCATTGGCCAGTATCACCGGTGACGCGAAGGAACTCGACACTATCACTGCGGCAGTGAAGAAGGGGGACGAGCAGACGTTGTCCTCCCTAACCACTGTATTTGAGAACCCCAATCTGCATTTGAATTTCTCAAGCCAACGGATCAAGGAGTTCATGGCCGATTCAAATCCTCACATCTCTGGGATTGGTTGGGCACTGGCGAAGCTCAACGTGGACAAAGCCGATGAACTTGCCCCGTTGCTGGTGCTGGGTTTCGCGCGCGACAACGCAGTCATAGGTCAGAAGTCACGCGAGGCACTGGCGGCGCTCGGCGAAGGAGCGGTCCCGGCGCTCATCGCGGGCCTCAAGGGGCAGTTCGACACGACCGGCATCAATCCCGGCAACCTTAGCTTTATTAAACGCCTCGTCGCGGCCGAATGTGCCCTGACGCTGGCCGAAATCGGGCCGAAGGGGCAGGCCGCTGCCCCGACTCTGATCCCAATGCTCAAAGACAAGGATATGCCGCGCTACGCCGTCCTGATGGCGCTGGCAGAGATGGGAGACGCTGCCAAACCGGCCATCCCGGATATTCAGGCCATTCTCACATCGGACCAGCACTTGGCCATGTGGTCTCGCTATGCACTGTAGAGAGCGTAGTACTGCGTTCCGCGTCGAATGAGTCCGGCCATGATCGGCACCTCCGAAAAAGGGTCACGGGTTCCGGTCCCTTTCTCGGCTCGTACTGTACAGTTCACTGTACAAATACCGATTCTCGGCCAACGAAAAAGGGACTTGCATTGCTGCAAGTCCCTCTCGCACATATGGTAGCGGGGGCCTGCTCTGTTCTGTCCACGCGACTCCGGAACTTCCCGGCACGGCCTTACGTTACGACTATCCTGGCATACGTGACCGTGTGGCTTGAACTCCGGTCTGTTCCCATGGCGCGTCGTACAGCGCCGAGCAGGGAGTTTTCACTTCCGGTTGAGAATATGTTTGAAGCCGGTGCAACGTGACGCCATAGATCTGACGCACCCGGACTCCTTACGGTCGGACGACTGTCTCGACGTGACGAGGTCGCGCCAGTCCCGTTCTTCGTTGGCCTTGGCCATGGTACTGCGGGCGACCGGTCCGCTCACCGCGGCGCGGTATAGCTTCTTGTCCAAGGCGCGCAGGCAAGTCTCGATGTCGCGCAGCCTTTCGCGATACGTCAACTGGGCGAATGCCAGGCAGATGAATTGCTCGTAGTAGGTCAATCGTCGGCAATGGAAATTCCCGCGATCGAGTCGAACGCATCGGTGGAACTCGTGCATCGGCAGACCGGTCTCGATGGACAGCTCGCTCAGGTCCGAATCAATCAGCCAGTAGGCATCGAGGCAGAAATCACCGAACACGGCCACCCGCGCATGAGGAACCTTGCCCAGGCAATCGTCGAGCCAGCTTGGGGACGTTTGAAGAATACTCACGGGACGTTCCTCTCCAAATCAACCGCGTTGGTCCATTCGTTGAAGACAGCAATGACGTTCTCGCCAAAGGGGCCTGAGAACCGCGCGCCACAGGTCAGGCGCAATTGAGAACGTGGTGAAGTTCTTGCGCGCGCCGTCAGTCATTGTCTTTGAAATATCGCTTGTCGCCTACACCGGATTGAAGCCGATGTAGTTCATCCTTGAGCTTGCGGACAGTGGCCGCGTACTCCAACTGTCCGTAGACATTGTGCAGTTCATGTGGGTCGTTCGCCAGATCGAACAGCTCCCATTCCGGCTCGCACGTTTCATCAATCGCCCCCGGCTGTCCCAGCGCGTCGGCGTAGTAGTAGATCAGCTTGTACCGCTGCGTTCGGATACCGTAATGCGCGTAGACATTATGGTGCGCCTTGTGCATCCAATAGCGGTAGTACATTTCGTGGCGCCAATCGGAGGGCGGCTCGCCGCGCAAGAGCGGACGGAAACTGCGCCCCTGAAATTCGCTTGGAATGCTTACGCCCGCGAGGTCGAGGAACAGTGGCGCGAAGTCCACGTTGAGCACGAAGTCGTCGTTGACAGTCCCATGTTTCACCTCTTCCGGATAGCGCAGGACGAGCGGCATGCGCAACGACTCCTCGTACATGAAGCGCTTGTCGTACCAGCCGTGGTCGCCAAGAAAGAACCCCTGATCCGACGTGTAAACGACCAGCGTATTTTCCGACAGTCCATCCCGGTCGAGCCAGTCGAGCAACCGGCCGACATTCTCGTCGATTGAGGCCACCACGCGGAGGTAATCCTTAATGTATCGCTGGTAGGCCCACTTGCGCATCGGCTGTTCAGGTAGATGCGGATTTGTAAAGCACTTCAAGTCCATGGGCTGCATGTGGACGCCCACGCGCATTTCTGCGGCCGCAGCGGCGAATGCGCGGTTTGAGTAGTCGTCGTAGAGGGTCTCGGGTTCGGGGACGTCTTCATTCAGAAAGAGCTGCGCGTGTTTCTCGTCCGGCTCCCAAGGCCGGTGCGGGGCCTTGTGGTGACAGAGGAGGCAGAATGGCCGGTCGGGATCGCGCCTGCCGAGCCAGTCCATGCAAAGGTCGGTGATGATGTCGGTGACATATCCCTGCACTGTCGTCAGCGTGCCGCCGCCGGGGCCCTTGAAGTAAAACTCCGGATTGTGATAGAGACCTTGGCCGGGCAATGCCGCCCAGTCGTCAAAGCCGGTTGGGCAATGCGCGGGTCCAGTTCCGAGATGCCACTTGCCGAAGATGGCAGTCTGGTATCCGCCCTGCTGGAGCAGTTGCGGAAACGCTATGAGGCGGTTATCCATAGGAGTGCTCAATGTCGTCACGCCATTAATATGATTGTACGTACCTGTCAGAATCGTGGCCCGGCTGGGTGAACAAATGCTGTTAGTACAAAAGCAATTGTCGAACCGCATCCCCTCATTGGCGATTCGGTCAAGATTCGGCGTTCGGTTGATACGACTGCCATAACAGCTCATCGCGTGCGACGCATGATCGTCCGACATGATGAACAGAATGTTCGGCCGGGTTGCCATGATGCGCCTCCAACACAAGAGTCTATACGCTAAAGCATTTCAACTTTCCGCGCCTACGGCGCAGCGGCGAAGAGAGCCCTGACTATCCTGGGCATCATCATACATCGTAGTCTTGAAAGATTGAGATGCTCTAGCCTCAAACTCTGCCACAGGGGCCGACAGTCGTCACAGCCGCCTGGCCCTCACAAAGAAGGACAGTCATGACGCCAGACCTCCATATAGCGCCATCCTGGTGCGCTGTCAAGTGATTGTGGGACAAGTGCCATTCAGGAGTCATATCTACAACTACCGGTAAGACAGTATGTTACGGCACTACATCAAAAAGCTGACTAGACGACTTTGTATGTATTGACAACAGGTCGAGCATGTGCTATCATCACACAAAAGCTACTGTGTGGCGCGTTCATAGTCGCTAATGATTGACGGGAAAGTGCGACACGATGGGCTTGAGTGAGCGTAGAAAATACGTCGTACTTGCCAACGATCTCCGAAGGAAGCTTCGAAGAGGTCACTTCAGCGCCGAGGGCAGGTTGCCGACCGAAGAAGAATTGTGCTGCGCCTACAATTGCAGCCGGGGCACGGTCAGGCGGGCATTGCAGCATCTCGCCCAGCAGGGGTTCATACGCGCGAGGAAAGGATCAGGCACCTTCGCATCACACCGCACCGGCAGACAGTCCGGTTCGACTGTCGCCTGCATCGTCCCGAACGTACTGAACTCCGAAATCGCCCGCTTTGTGCACGCTTTGAGCGCTGAACTGATCGAGCGCGGACATGGGCTCAATCTCATGGTAACAAACGAACGCGTCAAGAACGAACAGTTCATCATTGACGAGCTGGTGCGCAACGAGAAGAACATATTCGGGGTTCTCAAGTTTCCCACTCAGATTGCCTGCGAACAAGACCATCGTGCACGCCTGCGCGAGGCAGGCATTCCCTGCGTGGTAATCAACGACTTTTGGACGGACTGCTCGCTGGATCACCATGTGGCTTATGATGAACAGGCCGCGGTGAATATGGTGGTGGATCACCTGGTCGAATTGGGGCACGAACGGATCGGGTTGCTGGATAGCCACGTCTCGCCACGAGTGCGTGCGATTACCGCTTACCGCGATGCGCTCAGAAGGCACGGTCTTCCACCCGACGAGAAGTTAATGCTGCTAGGTGATCCCGGAGATATCCCGGCCCTGGATCGTCTGTATCACAAGGATGGGCTCAACCCCACGGCGCTGATTACGGTGTACGATACTATTGCGGTGCGGGCCGTTGCGGGGTTGCGGCAGATCGGTCTGAGGGTTCCCGAGGATGTGTCCGTGGCGAACACGAACGGAGAGCCGATGACGATGGGGCACATGGATTTCACCACGGTGGTCCTTCCGGATGAGAAAACTATCGCGAAAGCGTTGGAGATACTTGAGAATTGGACAGAAGACGCCAAGCCGCAGCACGAGGTCATCAAACCGGAGTTCCACGTCGGCCGGAGCACAGGCCCCTGCGCTGAAGTTCACGCGGACATTCTGACTGAGGCCCCGCAACGAAAGGAGGTAGTGTAGGAAGACGTCCGTGCCGGTGTGTCGGGCCCTTTTTTTGAGAAGGAGTTGGAGATGAACGACACAAGGAGTTTGTGGGGACGCTTCTGCAGCGCGTTTACGTTGATTGAACTGCTTGTGGTAATCGCAATTATAGCAATCCTGGCCGGCATGCTGCTGCCGGCGCTGGCCGCCGCTCGCGAGAAGGCGCGGCGTACGGCCTGCCTCAACAACCTGAACCAGTTCGGCAAGGCCATGGAGTCGTACTGCGGCGACTACGGCCAGTACTTCCCCTCCTGGAACGCATGGGGGAAATGGGTTGGGCTGAATCCGGCCAAAGCCGCCGCAGGCGGTGCGCGGAATGACGTGGCCAATGACTATGGCATTGTGACCGATGCGAAGAACGGCGACATCGTGAAAACTTTCTCCTCTCCCTATGCAAAGCCTTCGGCAGGTTATCTTGAGTACGGCAATCCGGTCATCATGCAACGCACGATTGCCAGCGGGTTCAATACAACTGCCGGCGACGGCACGTGGTATGGCGAGGTGTATGTCCTCCCGGCAGGCCGCCAGCACATGGCGCCGGTGGGTCTGGGGTTTCTCGCTTGCTCCGGCTACCTGCAGAACCTGGGCGTGTACTTCTGCCCCACCGCTGCTGACACCATGCCGGTGGATGACTTCATGGATAGCTATGGGATCTACGGCTGCTCGAAGATATCGGACGTACAACGGGCCGGCGGAACTGACGCTCGGATACTGACGCACGGGCAGTGGGACGCAGACGGATCGGGTTCCCAAAGCGTGTGGCCCGGCTCTTGGCAAGGCGGCCAGACGGTCTGCGCCCGAGTGCTGCAGTCCAACTACGGCTATCGCCTGACCCCTGCGACTCTCTTCTCGGCGAGCTACGACGAGACCAACTGGAGGAACGGCACGGCTGATACGGCGAACATGCTGTACACGAGCCCTGAGCGGATCGTCAAGGTTGGAGAGCCGGCCTTCAAGACTCAGAAGCAGCTTGGAGAACGCGCGATCGTGAGCGACACGTTCAGCAGACACTCAGGTCGCTTCGGCTCCCCTCTGACCGCCGCGGGGCGGGACGGCATTGGTTTCGCCAGATATCATCATCGCGACGGATACAACGTGCTGTACGGCGACTGGAGCGCCAAGTGGTACGGCGATCCGCAGCAACGGATTATGTGGTGGTCGACCCCCTTGACGAACTATACTGCATCCAAGTATGGCCTGGCCATCAGCGCCGTCAGCGATTGGTACCTGGTCTCCGGCAGCGACCATAAGGTAAGCGGCACAAGAACGCCGGCGAACATCGGCGACCAACCTAATGGCACTACAGGCGTCTGGCACACCTTTGACACGGCCCACGGCGTGGACGTTGGCGTGGACTTTTGACATGGAGAATCACGCTGTGCCCGGCCGCGTCTGTGGGCGTGTGGAATATCTGACGTACCGCAAAGTGTGAGGTCCTCTTCGCATGTCACCGAGGGGCCGCTTCGGCGGCCCCTCTTTTTGACGAAGTTCTTCATATTTGCCGCGACGTGCGCCTCTGCAGATTTCCAGGCACGTTCCAGTTCTGGGTCAGCATGGCCTGTCCAAGAGCCACCGGGATGGACGGTGTGAAGGCCTTGTGCCCGCTCAGAAAGGGGTCTCGATTATCATGAAGAAGCAGCGAGTAGCGATTGTTCGGTGCGACACGCACGCCTACTGGTATGGCGTCTTCATGGACGAGTGCGATCCGCTCGTCTTAGCGACCTCTACCCCGGACGCCCCCACGCGAGAGGGAGTTCATCACTACTTCAGGGCCGCCGGCAATCCGCGGCAGCTGGCGGTCCGGCGCGTGCCGGGTTTCGTCATCACCAAGGTCTATGACCGCGTGGGCGACCGAGAGCCGAACACAACCAATCCGGAAGAGCTCCAGTACGGCACATATCCCGGGCGCGCGATCGCTTTTTCAGAGACATTCCTGAGCCGCCCCAAAGTTTGCGATACGCTGGAGGAGGCGGTGAAAGATGTGGACGCCGCCTACCTCGCGGACTCCAGCAGTCCCCACGATGGAGCGGACCACCTCAGACTCGCCCGGCCGTTTCTTGAAAGGGGCATCCCTTGCTTCATTGACAAGCCCTTTGCCTCGACCCTCGCCGACGCGCAGAAGATGGTCCGCCTGGCCCAAAAGCACGGCACGGTTCTGATGAACGCCTCGATTCTGGGGCACTGCGACGTGGGCAAGCAGTTCCAGAGACGTTTCAGCGAGATCGGCAAGCCCGGCCTGCTCGTGGTCAAGGGCGTCGGGCCGGGGAACGCCGCCGTAATCCACGGCGTCGCGGCGGCTCAGGGGCTGTTCGGCTACGGGGTGGAGTCCGTCGAGTGCATGGGGATGCTCCCCTTGGAACAAATGCTGCTCTATTACCCCGATGGGCGCGAGGCCGTCGTCCTGAACACGCCCAATCGCTTCTTCCCCCGCACTTGCACATTCTACATCTCAGCCTATAGCAACCTCGGGGCCATTCATTCGCCGGGGATCGGCGATGGCGAATTTCACACCGGCACACGCAGGATCGTCCAACTCTTTCGCCGCATGATCGAAACCGGCAAACCGCCGATCCCGTACGAGCACATGCTGGAGCCGATCGCCATCATCGAAGCGGCGCGAATTGCCCAGAAGACCGGCAAACGAGTCGCATTGCGTGACGTATACGGCGCATCGGCGCGGAAACGGCGATAGGGTAAGGCCCTAGTTTGGCTAAAGGATAGGAAAGGCAGACCCGTCAGATGAAGATGAGACCCAGCAAGGTCCTGCGCAAGTTGCGAGCCGGGCAACCGGTGGTCTGCGCCAAGTTCAATCTCGCCGACCCGCGAGCCGTCGAAATCGGTTGTGCGTACGGTTTTGATTGCGCGTGGATGGACAACGAGCATGTGCCGACCGACTGGCTGCTCCTTGAGAACATGGTGCGCGCTGCGAAGATTCATGACACGGACGCGATGGTGCGCGTCTCCCGCGGGAGTTATTCCGATTACGTTCGGCCACTGGAGATGGACGCCGCGGGGATCATGGTTCCCCATTTGATGAGCGCTGCCGAGGCCCGGCAGGTCGTGCGTATGACGAAATTCCATCCGGTCGGTCGCCGGCCGATTGACGGGGGGAACCTTGACGGCTTCTTCTGCCAGATCCCTTCCAGGGAATACATCGAGCAGGCCAACCGGGAGCGCTTCCTCTGCATACAGATCGAAGACCCCGAGGCGCTCAAGGAGCTCGACGAAATCGCCGCCGTTCCTGGGATTGACATCCTCCTGTTTGGGGCCGGGGACTTCGCCCATGCCATCGGCAAGCTCGGAGTGGCCAACGCGCCGGAAGTCGTGGCGGCCCGCCGCGCCGTGGCGCAGGCGGCCAAACGGCATGGCAAATGGGCGGGTGTGCTGGCCTCGCCGGCCGACATTCCCGCGCGCAGGGAAGAGGGGTTCCAGTTCATCAGCGTCGGCGCCGACGTGATCGGCCTGTGCCTTTACTTCGAGGATCTGGCCCGGGCGGTCGAGAAACTCGGAGTTTGAGAGGGAGGAAAGATTCCAACATGGCTGAGAGCGCCTTTCTGGCTATTGACGGCGGCGAAGTGATCACGCCCATCGAGACGCACCGCGCCGCGTGCGTCCTGATTCAGGGAGACAAAATCGTCGCGGTTGGCGACCGGCGAAAGATCGGCGTTCCCAAGAGCGCGCGCGTAATTTCCGCGCGCGGCAAGCGGGTGATTCCCGGACTGATTGACATACACATACACGGTTTCGCCGGCTCCGACTGTCTCGGAGGCGTGGAACATGTCCTGCATGTCAGGCGCAAGCTGGCGGAATATGGCGTGACCGGCTTCCTACCGACGCTGTTTCGGTCCAAACGGGACAGCGAAGAGGACCCGGTTCAGTGCCTCTCTGCGGTCATGGCGGCAGCCCGCGCTCCGGACGGGGGCGCGCAAGTGCTGGGGGTGCACCTGGAAGGACCGTATTTCAACCCATCCTACGGAGCCTTCTCCGAACAGAACGCGCCGCGCCTGCCGGTGGCAAAGACCCAGGTGCGGATGGTCCGCGCGGCCAAGGGCGTCGTCAGAATCGTCGCGCTTTCGCCGGAGGTGAAGGGTGCGGGCCGTTTCATCCGAAGGCTGACGGCCCACGGCATCGTGGCGGCCATTGGACATTCCGGCGCGACGGAGCGGCAGCTGAGAGAAGCCGTAGCGGCCGGCGGGAGCCACGTCACTCACCTCTTCAATGCTATGAGACAGCGGACCCAGGCTGAGATCGGCGTGGAGGGAACGTCTCTCTCAGACCTCGTGTTGACGGACGACCGATTGACCGCCGAGGTGATCGCAGACGGAATTCACGTTTGCCCGGTCCTTCTGAAACTGCTGGTTCGCGCCAAGCGACTGAGTGACATCATTCTCGTGACTGACAGCACGATGGCCGGAGGGTTGCCGCCCGGAAAATACCGCCGGCTGGACGGCAACGAGATCAGGGTCTCGGGCGGGGCCTGTCGGACCGTGCGCGAAAACGGTCTCGCCGGCAGCGTGCTCACGCTGAACCGTGCCGTCCTGAACATGACGCGCCTGGCGGGCGTCCCGTTTGCGAGCGCGGTCCAAATGGCCACACTGAACCCCGCTCGGCGGATCGGGTTGGAGCGCCGGAAGGGCGCGATTGAGCCTGGCAAGGACGCGGATCTCTGTGTCGTTGACGAGATGATGCAGGTCCACATGACCATGATCAAGGGCCGGATCGTCTATAGCCGGGGGACGAAACCTCAGCCGGGGGGGAGGATGTGATGCATGAACTTGGCACTATCGGACTCAGCCCGGACAACGGTCATCCAAACGCGTGGTCCGCCATTCATGAAACATAATCGGACAAGAGCGGACGCCATCGCTCAAGGGGGGAGGAGGCAGTACAGGATGAGACTTCAACCGTTGCCGGCCACGGAATATGTCCGGCGCGTCAAGCGGGTGCAGGAGGAGTTGAAGAGTGAAGGCCTGGACGCGCTGGTCGGGTACAGCAGCGAGTGCGAGAGCGGGACGTCGCGATATCTGACGGGTTTCTGGCCGTTCTTCGATTTCGCGGGGGTGATTGTCCCGGCGAAGGGGGACGCGGTCCTGGTCACGGGCGGCCCGGAGTCGCTGGAGTTTGCGAAGACGTTCGCGACGGCGCCGGAGATATGCGTGAACCCGCTGTTTGTGGAGTCCTGCGCGCCGGAATGGGTGCCCAAGGTGAAGGGGGAGAGCTTCAAGAGCATCCTGCGGCGCGTTTGCGGGAAGACGCCGAAGCGCGTCGGCGTGGCCAACTGGAATATCATCCCGCAACCGATCTTCCAGGACCTGCGCTCTGGGGCGTCCGGGGCGGAGTTCGTGCCGGCCGACGAGTTGCTGATCCGCGTGCAACGGATCAAAGCGGACGTTGAGATTCCATACATTGTCGAGGCGTACCGGATCACCGAAAAGGCCATGAAGGCGGCGCTTGAGTCAGCCAGGCCGGGCAAGCGGGAGTGGGAACTGGAGGCGGCGGCGCGCTCCAAGATGGTGCTATCGGGAGCGGAAGGGATGTCGTACCCGGCGTGGGTCTGTTCCGGGCCGAATACGCCGCTGAGTCTGTGCCGTTCCACGGGCCGGGCGATCAGGAAGAACGAACTGGTGCAGTTCACGTTTGGCGCGAAGTTCATGGGGTATTGCGGCAATATGTGCCGGCCGTTCTCCATCGGCAAGCCGCCGGCCGCCGCGCGGAAGTTGATGGACGTGGCCTTGGAGGCCATGCATTATGCCCTCGGCGCTATCCGTCCGGGCGTCCGCGCGTGCGACGTATTTCAGGGCTACTACGATATCCTCGCGCGATATGGGTTTGAGAACTTCACGCTGTACGGGCCTGCGCACGGCACGGGCAGTTCGGAGGTCGAGGGCCTCTGGCTGGCCAGGCAAGCCAAGTTCGTTATTCAGCGCAACATGCTGTTCAACGTGGACATCTGGCTGTCCGACGGCAAGCATGGCCTGCGGTATGAGGACGGGATTCTTGTGACCGACAAGGGCGTGCGGGAGCTGACCAGTTATCGGCGGGGGGCCATCATCCTGTGAAACGCATAGAGGCCGGGACAATCCGCCTTCCCGTCACGTATTCGGTCAACAAAGAGGACATTGAGGTCGGCGTCCTGGACACTAAAACGTTTAGATGATGAGGGAGCGGTCGCATGTCAGGAAAGATCATGACTTCCCATGAACGGGTGATGGCTGCCATCGAATTCCGGACGCCGGACCGGCTGCCCCGGTGGGACAACTTCCACTCTTATGAGGATTACCCGGCGTACTTCCCGGCGCGTTGGCGCGCGGCCAAAGGGCTGCCCGGCACGGCGCTGCCCGAAGACCACTACAAGATCGACGTCGTTGTGGCGATGGGTGACGAGGGCCCTTTCGTGTCGCGTCAGGGGGTGGTCGGCCGTGACGGCGAATACGAGCTCTTCCGCGACTCCTGGGGCCGGATCATCCGGCAGAAACCCGGCGAGGCGTTTTTTATGGAGGCCGTGGAATCGCCGCTGGACGACAAGGGCCGGCTCGATAGACTTGAGTTTGATGACCCGACAGCGAGCGTTCGCTATGTGGAGTTTGCCAAGAAGGTTCAACGCGAACGGGCGGCAGGCCGCGTTCCGTTCACGAAGGTTGGCGGCCTCTATTGCCGCAGCCAGTTCATGCGCCGCGAGGACCGATTGCTCATGGACATGGCCATGGATGAGCCCTTCTGCCGCGAGTTGTTCAGCCGCGTAGGGGACCATCTGCTGAAAGTGGGCCTCGAGGAGTTGCGACGCGCCGATTCCTGGGAGACGGGCATTTGGGTCTACGACGATTTTGCGAACAGCCGCGCGCCGATGTTTTCGCCCGCAATGTGGGAGAAGTACCTGCTGCCCGTCTATTCCCGCATGATCGCCGCCTGGCGGGCCGCCGGGTGCAAGCATTTCTTCCTGCACAGCGACGGAAATATCGTTCCGGCACTTGATCTTTTGCTGGCCGCCGGCTTCGAGGGCTTCAACCCCCTGGAGCCGCGGGTCGGCATCAACCTCCCGGCCCTGCGAAAGAAGTACGGGCGGCGGGTGGTCTTCTTCGGAGGGATGTGCAATACGCAAATTCTTCCTCGTGGCGACAAGCGGGAGATCGAGGCCCTCGTGCGGCCGCTCATCGAGTTGGGCCGCGAAGGGGGGCTGGTCATCGGGACGGCCTCCATCGGTGACGACATCGCCGTGGAGACCTACGACTATTACATCAGCGTGTTGGACAAGTATGCAAACTACTTGTGAATCCCGGTTTGGCGAGGCGACGCCGGCGTGGCAGGCGTCCGGGGTGTGGCCGCAACCGCCCGAGGAACTGTGATCGGAATGGCGGCGTTTCAGGAATCGTTGCAGGAGGATTCGCAGGTGGTCAGAGATTGGTCGTTCGAGAGCCAGGATGAGGCGGCAGCCAAGACCGTGGTGGCCGACCTTCCGCCCCTGATGTTCGACGTACATGCGCACCTCTGGTGCAAGAATGCGTTGTCTGTCCCCCCCGGAAACATCTTCGCGACGGGGCCGGACGAGGCTACCCCGGCGGTGTGGCGGGAGCACGTTGGCCGCCAGGTCGGGCGCGACCGGCTGAATGGCGCGCTCTTCCTGCCGATGCCGTTCGTTCCGCCGGAAGGGATCGTAGCTGTCAACGCCTGGATGATGAAGGTGACCGATGGCCTGACGAACGCTAAGGCGTTCGCGCTCGTCGCGCCGAGCATGTCGGCGGCGGACGTGGAACCCCTGCTCGAGCATGGGCAATTTGCAGGGTTCAAGCCGTATCATACCTACAGTACCTCCCAGCCAACGTATGACGCACTTCCGGGCGATTACATCCCGGAGTGGGTGTGGGCGCTGGCTCATAAGCATGGCCTGGCCATGACCCTGCACCTGGTGAGAGCCGGCGCATTGTCCGACGCCGGGAACCTGCGCTACTTGAGGGAGCGCTGCGAGAGGTTTCCCGGCGCGCGCGTGATTCTGGCGCATTGCGGACGCGCCTTCCATGCACCCAACGCGGCGGCGGGCATAGCCAGCCTGTGCGACCTGCCGAATGTCTGGTTCGATACCGCGGCAATCTGCGAGGCGGAGCCGATCCACGTTTTGCTCGACGCTTGCGGCCCGCGCCGACTGTTGTGGGGCAGCGATTTCCCCGTATCCGAAATGCGCGGGCGCGCCGTTACGGCCGGGGACGGCTTCTTCTGGATCGCGCCTGCCGATGTGAAACCAGGCCCGGTGGCGTGCCGCCTGTTGCCTGTCGGGCTGGAGAGCCTGCGGGCGCATAGGACCGCCGCCAGAGAGTTCGGCCTCAATGCCGATGACCTGCAGGACATCTTTGCGGACAATGCTCGGCGTGTGCTGGGGCTGATGCCGGAGGTTCCGTCTCGATCCCAGGCGCTCTACCGTCACGCCAAAGATCGGATGCCCGGGGGGACCCAACTGTTGAGCAAGCGTCCCGAGCGGTTCGCGCCGGAACAGTGGCCGCCCTATTTCCGGGAGGCCCGCGGCTGCGAACTCTGGGATCTCGACGGGCGGCATTTCTACGACATGTCCTTGATGGGAATCGGGAGCTGCCTGCTCGGTTATCGAGACCCGGACGTGACCCGCGCCGTCGTGCGGCGCGTCCGTCTGGGTAGCATGTCCACCCTCAATCCGCCTGAGGAGGTCGAGTTGGCGGACCTGCTGTGCGAGTTGCACCCGTGGGCCGAGCAGGTTCGCTTCCAGCGGTGCGGCGGAGAAGCGATGGCCGCGGCGGTGCGAATCGCCCGCGCGACGACCCGCCGATCCAAAATCGCCCTCTGCGGGTATCATGGCTGGCACGACTGGTACCTGGCCGTAAACCTGGGCACGGAGAACGGGCTGGAGGGGCATCTCTTGCCGGGGCTCCAGCCGACCGGGGTGCCCGCCGAGCTGAAGGGGACGGCGGTTCCCTTCCACTACAACAGCATTGCGGAATTCGATGCCGCGCTTGACGCTTGCGGCAAGGACCTCGCCGCCGTGGTGATGGAACCCTGCCGGAGCGTCGCCCCCGCGCCGGGGTTCCTGGAACATATCCGGGAGCGAACACGGGCCTGCGGGGCGCTGTGGGTATTGGACGAGGTCTCCGCGGGCTTCCGGTTCGCCCTGGGCGGGGCGCACAAGAACTACGGCGTCACTCCCGACATGGCCGTTTTCGCCAAGGCGATGGGCAACGGTCATCCGATCGCCGCCGTCATCGGCGTCGCGGAGGCCATGAGCGGATCGCACGAATCGTTTATCAGCAGCACCTATTGGACGGAGAGCGTCGGCCCGGTTGCCGGGCTAGCGACGCTCCGGAAGATGCGGCAGCATGACATTCCTGGCCACGTCCGCCGGATCGGGACGGCGATCCAGGATCACTGGCGTCGTCTCGCCCGTAAGCACGCTCTTGACGTGGAAGTGGCCGGGTTCCCCTGCCTGGCTCACTTCGAGTTCAAGCACCCCAAGGCGGAGGCGTTGCGCACGCTGTACGCCCAGTGGATGCTGGAACGAGGTTTTCTGGCGGGCACGGCCTTCTATCCCTCCTGGGCGCATTCGAGCGAAATCGTAGCTCAATACGCAAAGGCAGTGGATGAAGTCTTCGGGCGGATTGCGGAGTCGCTCCGCACAGGGGAGCCGGAGAAGCACTTGCACGGCCCCGTGGCCCACACGGGGTTTCGGCGTCTGACCTGAGCAAGAGTCGTCAACCCTAGTGGAGAAGAAAGCGCTCATGGTAAAGAACCGGTGTGCAGTCGTCGGCACAATTGGCCGCGCCGCGATTCTGTTTGTGGCCATCGCGGGACTTGGCCGCCTTTGTTGGGCGCAAAACGCGGGACTGGTCGCCCACTACACCTTTGAAGAGGGGCCGGGAGGCCTTGTGAAGGACTCGAGCGGCAACGGAAACGACGGAAAAATCGTGGGGGATGCAACATACATAAAGCAGGGGAATGGAAAGGGGTACGCTCTGAGTTTCAACTCGGGGCAGGCCTGCGTGGATTGCGGCAACAAGCCCAGCCTCGACCTCACCAAGGCGTTGACCCTCTCGGCATGGTTCTATCCTCAGACCATGGTTACCCAGGGCGAGGGTGGCGTCGTTGGCAAGGTCAGCGGCTATTGCATGAGCTATTCCGGCCGGTGCTTCGCTTACATGTCCGGCGGATCCAACTTCGCGGCCACCGCCGCTCTCAGCCTCGCGTGGCATCACGTGGCCGCCACGTTCGACGGCATCAACATCAAGGTCTATGTTGACGGGAAGCTTCAATCTACGGTGAAGTCAAAAGTGGCAGAACTGCCCCACGGCGCGAACTTCTACCTCCGATACCCCGCCACCTACCTTACTGTGGAGCCGGAATATAAGTGCATGCTGGACGATGTCCGCGTGTACAACCGCGCCCTGTCCGACCAGGAGATATTCCAGTGCTATGAGGAGGAGGCGAAGGCCTCGGCCAAGCATGACGTCACCGGGTTTGACAAGCCGAAGCTCGTGGTTCATCCGTTCGCCCAGTCCGGGACAGTCGTGGCCGAAGCGGACTATAGCCAGATGAATTTGCAGTCTCCGCAGTGCAAGGTGGTTTTTGAGCTGCGCGACACCGTTACGGGCAAGGTTGCGGCGAGACAGGAAGCCCCGGCCAAGGTCGCCGCGCAGGGCGCCAAGGACGGCATACGGGCCATACGGCTCGAGTTCGAGGACTTGGAGCAGTTGGGCGTGACGAAGTGGACTTTCGACGTCGCCGCCCAACCCGCCGGCAAGTACGAAGTCCGCGCCGCAATCACCGGGGCGGATGGAAAAGAGATCGGCCTTCCCTCCGGCGTTCCCGTGACCCTTCCTCTGGAGAAGCCCGACTGGATCAAGGCCTACGATGGCGCAAAGATACTGAACAATCTTGTGACTGAACTCTTGAACGTTCCGGGGCCGTCCACCGACGCGCAGAAGGAGTACACGTTCACGAACCCCCGAAATGGCTGGATTTTCATCAGCTCAACAGCGCAGGCCACGGGCAAGGACCGGGTGTTGCTGTCCATTGACTCGCCGGCCGAAGCCGATGCGGCGATCATTCACGCCGTGGGCAAGGCCGGGACGCTCGAGGCCATGCGCTATCTCCCCGCCGGCCCCCACAAGCTGACCGTCCGCTGCGAGGGGGCCGTCCGGCCTGCCGCACTCATCATCCGCGCCATTCCCGAGATGATGGTCGCCGGCCTCGGCTATCACCATGTGCCGCTCCTGGCCTGCTATGGCCACTACAACGTCGAGTACCTCCAGCGGATCGGACTCCTCGACAACCTCAACCTGCTCATTGAGGAGAATCCCGTGCCGGAGAACGCCGTTCATGTCAAGGCCTGGCGGCAGCAAGGAAAGAAACTCCTGGCCCATTACAGCATATGGACCATTTGGAAGGAGGGGCTCAAGGCCGACGGGATCTACAAGGCATTTACTGAATGCCCCGGCTTTGCCAGCAGCGAATACGACGGCATGATCGGCGACGAATTCTCCAGCGTGGGTCATGGCGGGGCCGGCAGCTACCCTTGGTACTCCGAGGCGCTCGAGAGAATCGCCGGGGATCCCAAGTACAAGGGCAAGGTCTTCTACCCCTATTGCGCGCCCATGTACGCCGCCGACACGGCGGTGGACTTATTGAAGACGGTCGTGCGCCTCGGTTTCAAGTGGGCCGAGGAGAAGTACCTCGGCGAGCAGCGGACCGAAGAAGCGGCGCGCACCTACATGGATCTGCGGCTAAGGGACAATGTGTTGAGTTATGAGAACATCTTCCCCGGCGCCGCACGACACATGATTACAACCCTCGGGTTCATGTCCATCCCGCCGGAGACGCTAAACAATTATCCGTCGGTTGACTTCAAGGTGTACATGGACATGCAGATGCACCTGCTGGCGACCGATCCGGTCTTCTTCGCCCTCTACGGCATCCACTGGTACCACAACGGCTACGTGGATGAGGAAGACTTGCGTTGGACCGCCAAGCTGTTCCGCCACTACGGCATCGAAGGCAGCAAAGAGCGGCTCACCACCGATCCCTACATCCTTTCACATATTCAGAACCCTGATTTCGATGAGGGGGAGACCGGGTGGACGCTGCAACCCGCCGAAGAGGGAAGCATCTCCGTCGCGCATGCCGAGGGATTGGGCATGCTTGAGACCCGCACTCCGTGCAGCAGCGCTCTGCCGGGCGACAACTTCCTCCTGACCCAGCGAAGCGCCAAGGCGCCCAACCGCTTCGCTCAGAAGATCCGGAACCTGACCGTTGGACGTTCTTACTCCCTTAAGATGTTCACCGCCGACTACGATGAGATGAAGCAGGGGAAGTCCACGCAAAACCCGCACCGCGTCAACATCCGCATAGAGGGCGCAGAGGTGGACGCCGAAAAGGGCTTCCACCAGCTTTTCGCCAGCGGAATGGCCGGACATGTCTACGGCCCCTTCAAGGAGGGAAACCATCTCTATATCACCTACCACCGGGTCGTCTTCCGCGCGACGAAACCCGAAGCGATGGTCACCGTCTCCGACTGGGCCGCTGACGATGCGCCGGGCGGGCCGATTGGGCAGCGCCTTATGCACAATTTCGTGGAAATCCAGCCGTACTTCGATGATCCGGCATACCCCTATGTGGCCCCGTAGCGAGCCGACCATTCGTGGAATGATGCGGACCCCGGCAAGCGGCGCAGGCGCCGCACAGCAAGGAGCGATCCGATGCAAATGACTCTCGATGAGAAGCGCGCGTGGCATTTCGCCAACGGCGACTGGGCCGTTGCCGACGACGGGATTTTTCGGCCCGCCGGCGGGTTGACGGACGACGACGGCCAGGGGCTTCAGGGCTACCATTTCGCCTTCTGCAAGGAGGCGGCGTTCGCCGGCCTGAGCGCGCAGTTCCGGGTTCGGCACAACTCGTTCTCCGACGTCGGCGTCATTCTGCGCGCGACCGATCCGCAGCATTTCCACGTGCTCCATTTCCCCGACTGCGGCGCGGCAAGTCGGGCGATGAATTTCTGGGTCGCGCTTTCGAAGATGGACGGATGCGGCGTGCTGAGAATGGTCAAGGTCGAGCACGTCCGGCGTGTCGCAAGTCATCCGCGCGGCCAATGGCACGACGTGGAGATGCATCTGGCCGGCGATCGGCTGGAGGTGTGCATTGACGGGCGCGGCCGTTTCGAAGTGAGCGATGCCGGCTTGTCAGGCACAGGTTGTATCGGGCTCATGAGTTTCAACGACGCCCAAGTTCGGGGATTGACGGTAACGGGCGAGCCGGTCGCTGACTTCGCATGGTCCGAAGGAGCGGCCCGAAAACGGCATTGGTTCCATCCCTGTCCCGACTCGGACACCCGATGGCAGCGTCCGAAGAACTTGGTTCGCGATGGGAACGGCGATCTTCTGTTGTTCTACCAGAGCGCCATTCAGAAGGAATGGCGAGCCAAGAGCGACATGCTCCTTGCGCGCTCCACGGACCATGGGCAAACATGGGGCGATCCCGCTCTGATCACGCAGGAACCGGGAAACTATTACCTGCACCACTTTCCGAACGGCGAATTGAAAATTGCCACGTTCAAACGGGAGGAGACGGTCATACACTGGCGGACGTACTCAGACGCGCGACGCAACTGGTCCGAGGACGGCGCGACCAGCGAGTACGGCCCGAAGCCGCCGGAGGTGGAGTACCTGCAGCCGGGACCCCAGGCGTTCCTGAACCTCCGTGACGGATCGGTATTGATGATGTTATACGGACCCAGCGCCTGCAACAGGGAAGGGGTGAGTCTCTACGCATGGGGCTCATACCACTGCCTCGCCTACACCTCCCGCTCCGAGGACAACGGGAAGTCATGGTCCCCGCTGGTCCCGCTTGGCAATCGGCGTAAAGTGGCGGACGGGGACCTCATTGACGCCAACCATGACCTGACCGAGGTCTGTGCCGTGGAGATGGAAAACGGCGAGATCATGGCATTGATTCGCCCGATCTATTCGCCATGGATGTGGGAGACGTGGTCCCTCGACAGCGGCCGGAGCTGGGGGTCTTGCGTACGCGGCCCGTTCGCGGGCTACGCGACGCCGAACATGCTGCGGACGCGAAGCGGCGCAATTCTGGTCGCCCATCGTCCATGTCTCACCGTCCATTGCGGCCATGACAGCGGCAAGACATTCGACCAAGGCACCCTGATTGACAGCGGAGAGTGGGCCATGGGCTCCATGATCGAGGTTGAGCCGGACCTGGTCCTCTATGTCTACTGGGACACGTTCTACAGCCTGATGCGGGCTCAGTTCCTCTGCGTGACTCGTTCTGGAGTAACGCCGGAACTGCGAGGTGAAGAACGACGCGAGGCGGCCGTGCGAGACATCCGGCCGCGATCTGTAAAAATCTTATAGGTTGCCGTCCAACCGGCTAAGGCTTTGGGCCGCGGACTGATTTGGCGCATCGAGGCAGAGATCTAACAACGCGCCGTCACAAAGAGCTTCAAGAGAGCGTGATAATTTTTTGCCGGAGAGGAGTAGTGGCGATGAGCAAATTGCTGGAGAAACGACTGGAGGGGATCATCGCAGTGGTTCCCACTCCTCTGACCAAAGAGGAAAGAGTGGACACTGCCTCTGCCAGAAGGCTTACCAGACATCTAATTCGGAATAAGGTGCGCGCTCTTTGGATACTCGGTACAGGGGGGGAGATGCCCAACCTTCTTGATAGAGAGCGGCTCCGCATGGTGGAAGCGGTGGTCAAAGAAGCGGATGGGCAAATCCCCGTGATTGCCGGTGTGGGAGAGCCGGGAATGCGTAGAACCATGCAGAATGCAAGAGCTGCCCAGGAGGCAGGCGCTGATGCACTCCAACTCGTACTGCCCTACTATTTCTCATATAGCGACAAGGACATATTCCGATACTACCACGCGGTCGCAGACCAAGCGCAGATACCCATGATCATCTATGTGGGCTATCCGCCCGGGACCGGGAATCTTTCCCTGCGCTCGTTAGAGAAACTGAGCCGCCATCCCATGATTATTGGGCTGAAGTATGTCCCGGGCGATCAGCGTCTCTTCCAGACCATCATTTACCGGACTCGCTCGCCGCGTTTCAGCGTCTTCACCTCTTCAGGCAAGCTGGCCCTTGCCTCGATTGCTGCGGGCGCAGATGGGGCGGTCATCGTGGAGCCTATGATTGCTCCGAGATTGTGCCTGGACCTCTATGACTCTGCCAAAAGTGGGGACTTGGGGTCAGCCCGGGTTTTGCAGAAAGAACTCTACGAACTCACTAATCTTATCTTTGCCGAACCGGCAGCATCGCAATCGGTTGTGAAGACTGCCCTTCACTGGATGGGACTGTGCCAGCCCTACGTAACCCGGCCTTTGGCTGATATATCCGGGGAGACGAAGCGACAGCTCCGCTCTCTTCTGAAGAGATGGAAGGTCATTTGAGACGCCGAGACTACGACGAATTCTTAGAGGTTGTCTATGAGGAGATTCGAGAATGAGTAATCACCCCGACGTACCCATTCGAACGGAGCACGTTGCCGGCGTCGTCAGTCCGAAGTTGGCGGAGAAGATGAGCGATTTCCGAATGCGACTCAGTGCCATCCGCTCCGGCTATCCCGTTGTCACCGACTGGCATCCCGTCATCCCGCCGGGATGGGGCGAATTCCCGAACGTACCGTTCCAAAGGGCCGTAGTCTACCGCGGCAACGCGCAGAGCTGGGCTTACAGCCAGCACCAGACTCTCGCCAAATTCGGGGACAAGTACGTCGCTGCGTGGGCAAACGGCCTGCGCCACGAGGACTACGCGGGCCAGGAAGTTCACTGCGCCTGGTCCGCGGACGGCGCGCACTGGTCCGAGCCTCGCGTCGTAGCGGGCGTGCCGACGGGCTCGAAGCTGATGCGATTCAACGCCGGGCTGTATGCGGCGGACGGGCGTCTCTACTGCTACGTCAAGACCGCGACGGACCTGGGTCGAGATCAGGTGCCGCCCGGCGACTTCTGTCCCAGGGAACAGGATTTCCCCCTGGATGTCTATGAGACCACCGATCTGGAGCGCTGGACGCTCCGCGGGCGTATCGCGGGGAACGCTTTGCTTTTTGAGGAGCCGCGCAGGACTCGCGGAGGGAAACTGCTGTGCTGTGGCTTCGACATCGCGAACCGCGATAGGCTCGTCCTGATCTGGGACGACCCCGAACGGGCCGGAGACGCGCCGCGCATCGTGCGCCTGACCCCGCCGAAGGGAATGCAGTTCTCTCAGGGCTCGTGGTTCCAGACCGACGACGGGCGCGTCTGGATGTACGAGCGCGACCCCACCCTGTCATGCCGGCTGGCCCTGATGTGGAGCGACGACGAAGGCGAAACCTGGAGCGACCTTGTCCGCACCGATTTCCCGAACACGTTCTCCCGCCACTATGCCGGGCGGCTGACCGACGGCCGCTACTTCATCGTGGGCAACAACTATGACATCTTTCTTGATCGGAGGCACCTGCACCTCGCCCTCAGCGACGACGGCCGCGTCTTTGACCGGCAATACACCCTGGTTTCAGGCAACACAACGCGGCGCGTCCCCGGCCGTCACAAGGAGGATGGACCTCAGTATCCGCACTGCCTTGTTGACGGCGACAGGCTTCTCGTCATCTATTCGGTCAACAAGGAAGACGTTGAGGTAGGAACGGTGGACATGACGCGCGTGAAATAGGAATCAGCCGGGTTTCTTTCTTGTAGGAGGCGATTAGTCGTGGAGATTGGAAGAATTAGAGACGGGGTGGCCAGAGTGCGCAAGTGGCTTATGGAGACTATGGCTCCAGGGGAACGATTTGAACGAGGGGGATTAACCTATCGCGGTCTGTTCAAAGCCCCCATATCGCTTGCATCCGTGGGCATGGTCGCTGAAGGTAACCGATGCGTTGACTTTCTTAGAGACCACTTTATGCAGCCGAATGGCGATTTCAAAGACCCACGATTTGACTCTCACCCGGCGCCATCACTTAAGTACTATTATACCTATAGGGCCTCCTGGATTGCGGTTGGCGCGCACAGGCTTGGACGGTTTGACGTTTCCAGAAAGACCGGGGAGTTCATCCTTTCATTTCAGGACCCTAAGAACGGCGGTTTCGTTGCGACTCACAACAGGAGACCCGATTATTTCCACCTTTGCAGCGTAGCAGAGGGAGGGAACGTTGCTCTAACGCTCGGACAGTGGGAGAAAGCAACCTTAGCGGGAGATTACCTTATTCATATGTTAGAGGCTCAACCGGAACCAGAAAGGTGTTTCTATTTCGTCTTTAGCCGGAGTGGCAAACCGATACGTGACTGGCCTGAAAAGAACAAGGAGTTCGGCGTCCTTCTAAAGGATGAACCCAAGCAGCTATCCTTTGTATTGGCGCTTGCCATAGAAATGTTGTCCCAGCTCTATATGGTGACAGGGAAGAAACGATATCTTGAATCAGCAAGAGAGTACTACAATATTCTCGATGAAAGCCACGAGGATGTTTTCACCATTGTTCATTGCGGCAAACTCGCCAGGGCGGCCGCAATACTTTATTCCATCACCGGGGAGGCCCGCCATCGTAAAGGCTCCTTATCAGCGGCGAAGTCACTATGCGAAGCGATATATCGCCGACCGCCATTCATCATAGTTGATGCATATCCTGACCCTGCCGATCAACCGACCCCAGTCATGTATGAATACGCTTTTGAATGTGCCTATTCATTGAGCGGGGTGTTGCAGTACATAGGCAGGGATTAGACGATGATGAAGGATTGCGAGAAAATTATCGCCGGACACGAGCGGTTCTTTCCTGCTGGCGAACGGAATCTTCTGTTGGGCTTGTTTGTGAAATATGAGGAACCGGTTCCAGCTATACGGCCCCTGACGTTCCCAAGATCTGTCCAAGAGGAGATTCCGGAATGAGCCATCGCGCCGACGTGCCCATTCGAACGGAGCGCCTTGCCGGCGTCGTCAGTGCGAATCTGGCGAAGACAATGGGCGATTTCCGAATGCGACTCAGCGCCATCCGCTCCGGCTATCCCGTCGTGACCGACTGGCATCCCGTCATCCCGCCGGGATGGGGCGAATTCCCGAACGTACCGTTCCAGAGGGTCATAGTCTATCGGGGCAATATCGAAACGGGCGCCTACACCCACGTTCAATGCATAGCGAAGTTCGAAGGCAAATACGTGGTCGCCTGGGCCAACGGACTCCGCCACGAGGAGTACGGGGGCCAGGAGGCCCACTGCGCCTGGTCTGCCGATGGGGTTCACTGGTCCGCCCCTTCCGTCGTCGCGGGCGCGGCTGACGGCTCAAAGCTGGTCCATACCAGCATCGGCCTCTACTCCGCGAAGGATCGCCTCTTCTGCTATGTGAGAACGATCAAAGACCTTGGGCGGGAGTTGGCGCTGCCCAATCAATGGTGCCCGGAGGCGCAGCCTTTTCCTCTGGATGCATATGAGACCACGGACTTGAGACACTGGACGCGTCGCGGGCGCATCGCTGAGAACATCATCGTGGGCGAGCAGCCCCGCCTGACTCGTGGTGGGAAGCTGCTTTGCAGCGGATGCGACCTTGAGGATCGTCACGGCATCGTCTTGATCTGGGATGATCCGGAGCGAGCCGGGAACCCGCCGCGCACAGTTCGCCTCACTCCGCCGGAGGGCCTGCAGTTCTCCTGTGGCTCATGGTATCAGACCGACGACGGGCGCATCTGGATGTATGGGCGCAATCCCACCTTGAATTGTCGGCTGACACTGACATGGAGCGACGACGAAGGCAAAACCTGGAGCGACCTTGTCCGCACCGATTTTCCGAACACGTTCTCCCGCCACTATGCCGGGCGGCTGACCGACGGGCGCTTCTTCATCGTGGGCAACAACTATGACATCTTCCTTGATCGAAGGCACCTGCACCTTGCCCTCAGCGACAACGGCCGCGTGTTTGACAGGCAATACACCCTGGTTTCAGGCGACACAACCCGGCGTATCCCCGGGCGTCACAAGGAGGATGGGTATCAGTATCCGAACTGCCTTGTTGACGGAGATAGGCTTCTCGTCACCTATTCGGTCAACAAGGAAGACGTTGAGGTGGGAATTGTGGACATGACCTGTGTGCAATGAGAACCCACCGGGCGCCTTGAGTGTTTTCAACGTCCTTTTTTTGGTCTTGACAATGGAGAGTCCCGCAGTCATTACATTGACTGCGACGAATTCCTAGTTGTCTATGAGGAGATTCAATGAGCAATCGCGCCGACGTACCCATTCGAACGGAGCACGTTGCCGGCGTCGTCAGTCCGAAGTTGGCGGAGAAGATGAGCGATTTCCGAATGCGACTCAGTGCCATCCGCTCCGGCTATCCCGTTGTCACCGACTGGCATCCCGTCATCCCGCCGGGATGGGGCGAATTCCCGAACGTACCGTTCCAAAGGGCCGTAGTCTACCGCGGCAACGCGCAGAGCTGGGCTTACAGCCAGCACCAGACTCTCGCCAAATTCGGGGACAAGTACGTCGCTGCGTGGGCAAACGGCCTGCGCCACGAGGACTACGCGGGCCAGGAAGTTCACTGCGCCTGGTCCGCGGACGGCGCGCACTGGTCCGAGCCTCGCGTCGTAGCGGGCGTGCCGACGGGCTCGAAGCTGATGCGATTCAACGCCGGGCTGTATGCGGCGGACGGGCGTCTCTACTGCTACGTCAAGACCGCGACGGACCTGGGTCGAGATCAGGTGCCGCCCGGCGACTTCTGTCCCAGGGAACAGGATTTCCCCCTGGATGTCTATGAGACCACCGATCTGGAGCGCTGGACGCTCCGCGGGCGTATCGCGGGGAACGTTCTGCTCTTTGAGGAACCGCGCAGGACCCGCGGAGGGAAGCTGCTGTGCTGCGGCTTCAACCTCACAAACCGCGATGGTTACGTCCTGATCTGGGACGATCCCGAACGGGCCGGAGACGCGCCTCGCATCGTGCGCCTGACCCCGCCGAAGGGAATGCAGTTTTCCCAGGGCTCGTGGTTCCAGACCGATGACGGGCGCATCTGGATGTACGAGCGAGATCCCACCCTGTCATGTCGGCTGGCCTTGATGTGGAGCGACGACGAGGGGGAGAGCTGGAGCGATTTGATACGTACTGATTTTCCGAACACGTTTTCCCGCCATTATGCCGGGCGGCTGAGCGACGGCCGCTACTTCATTGTGGGCAACAACTATGACATCTTCCTTGACCGGAGGCATCTGCACCTCGCCCTCAGCGACGATGGCCTCGTGTTTAACCGGCAATACACCCTGGTTTCAAGCGACACAACGCGGCGCGTCCCCGGGCGTCACAAGGAGGACGGGCCTCAGTATCCGAATTGCCTCGTCGACGGCGACAGGCTTCTCGTCATCTATGCGGTCAACAAGGAAGACATTGAGGTGGGAATCGTGGACATGACTCGCGTGAAATGAATCAGCCAACTTTGTCTTGAGCACTGGAGAGAATGATGAACAAGCAGACCCTGCGTGATCGCCTATGGCTCTGGGGCATGAAGGTCAACGTGCTCCAGGAAACCAGCGAGCGTTATGCGACCGCCTTCGGCAAGTCAACCTTGACTGTCGAGCAGGCGATCCAAAGGACCGGAATACGCAATGTGTTTCTGGGCGGGGGCTTGCCCATAGCCCAGGAAACGCTTAACGCCATTCCTTCGGCCAGGAGATTCATCACAAAGGACAGCATCCAGCGACGGTCGCCGGCCGGCGCGGGAGGGGCGGAGGGGAAGATTTCGCTCGATTACGAAAGGGCCCTGTCGCTGCTCGATGTCTCCAAGGAGCTGGCCCGCGGAGACACTCGGATCGAAGGTTGTCTTCTCGATGACTTCAGCACGGCCGGGATTGATGCCGGCGTCAAGCCCGAGCACTTGGTCCGGCTGCAGTTTGCGAACGCCACGCAGCCTCCTCATCTGCCCCTTTCCGCTGCGGTTTATTCCATGTCGCTGGACCGTCCGGAACTTCCGAGCCTGCTGCGCCACTTTGCGCTGATCGAGCTTGCTCTATGGCATGTGGATCAGGTTGATACCATCGCTCCCGCTCTCGATCGTTTGGCGGACATGACGGGCGGCAAGCCCGTGGTGCTGTGCCTCTACCTGTACGACTTCGGCAACCACAGGTTCATCTCCGGCGACCTCATGCAGCGGCATCTCGACTTGGCTGAAGAGTTGCTGATGGGGGAGCGCATTTCCGGCGCCCTCGTCTGTGGAACGTGCATGATGGACCTTGACTGGGAGTCGAATCGTTGCCTCCGCGCATGGCTGGAGCGCGTTGGCGACCGGACGATTGCGGGCGCGTAAGGATGCGGCGCAGAGTGAAAGGTTTCGCGCGTGATTGGACCAGGGGGAGCCGGTGATTGAGCGTCGGCAGTATGCTCCAACACTCTTGGAAAGGGTACTGACATGAAGAGGAAATGGACTTTGGCCGCCGCTGCGACGAGTCATGCGGCCGTTTGCATGATCACGATGCTGGGTTTCACGGCGCCTCGCGCGGCGTGCGCGGAAGTCAAAGTCCTCAACAATCTCGTCACCGAACTGGCCAACGTTCAGGAGCCGCAGACGGCGCCGCACAAGAGCTACACGTTCACCAATCCGAGGAAGGGCTGGGTCTTTTTCTCGTCAACGGCGTCCGTTACGGGCGCCGGGAGCGCCTTCCTGGCGGTTGACTCGGAGAGCAAAACGGACGCCATCATCGTCTATGCCGCGAGAGAAGCGGCGGTCAAGGAGGCAATGCGCTACCTGCCGGCCGGCCCGCACACGCTGAATGTGCACTGCGAGAACGGCGCTTCAGTGGGAAGCCTGGTGGTCCGCTCCATTCCGGAAATCATTTATTGCGAACTCGGCTATCGGCAAACGCGGTGGCTGGGCGTGCCACCGGAGTACACGTGGGAATACCTGCAGCGCATCGGCATGGACAAGAACATCAATGTCATCTGCGAAAGAAACACCGAGCACTCCCTGGACGTGAAGCAGTGGCGGGGGCGGGAGGGGAAGAAGATTCTGACGTACATGAACGTCTACGAGATACCCCAGGCCGGAAAGACGCTGACAACCGATGAGGCGTACGACTACTTCGCCAAGTCACGCGGGTTCGCCGACCCGGAACGTGATGGGGCGATGCTCGATGAGATAGGCCCCTGGGACTTTGAAGACAAGTACCCCGCTTACACCGAGGCGGTCAAGCGGCTGGCGGCGAACCCGGCCTTCGCCGGCAAGGTGTTCTATCCCTATTGCGTGGTCATGTTCAACCCCGCCACCAAGCTGGCCATTCCCTTCCTGAAGGCCCTTCGGGACGCCGGGTCCAGGTTCGCGGAAGAGCTGTACCTCGGCGAGCAGCCGACCAGGGACATGGCATTGAATTTCGTTGACGGGGGCGTGGCCTATCTCCGCTACAAGATGCAGAATTACGAGGCGGCGCTTCCCGGCGCAGCGAAATTCATGATCGTGACCGTGGGCTACATGAGCGAGCCGCCGGAGTCCCTCGACGCGAATCCCGGCGCCGACTACAAGGTCTACCTGGACATGCAGTTTCATTTCATGGCGAACGATCCGCTGTGCAAGGACCTCTATGGCGTTGAGACTTATCATTCCGCATTCGCGGATGAGGAGATCCAGCGCTGGGTCGTGAGGTTGTTCCGCCACTATTGCATCGAGGGCAAGAAAGAGATGCTCTCTAAGGACCCCTATGAACTGCACCATATCCAGAATCCTGATTTCGCCAACGGCACGACGGGGTGGACGCTCTCGCCGGCCGAGGCGGGGAGCATAGGCGCGCGGAACGTGCCCGGCTACAGTTACCTGGAGGGGCGGTATCCGCATACCAAGCAGGGCGAGACCGTCCTGTGGACCAGGCGCAGCGCCGCCGCCCCCAACCGGTGCTCGCAGAAGATCACCGGCCTTACGCCGGGGAGGCTCTACTCGGCCAAGATGTTCACCTCGGACTACCAGGAGTACGTGAACCGGTCGTCCAAGCAGGCGCCGCATCAGGTCCGGCTCCAATTGGACGGGGTCGAGTTGATTCCCGGCAACTGTTTCGACAAGCTCTTCCCCAGCGGCCTTGCCGGCCATGGATACGACAAATTCGACCGCAACAACAACCTTTGGATCACTTGCCACTTCCGCGTGTTCCGCGCCCAAGGCACAGCAGCCATGCTCACGATCTCCGATTGGCCGGACGATCAGAACCCGGGTGGGCCGGTCGGACAGGAGTTAATGTTCAATTTCATCGAGCTTCAGCCATATCTGGAAGATTGAGGACAGGATGACTCGCGACACATGTTGCGTCACAGGCGTTCCGGACTTTTCCGGTGACTGGAAGGAACTGGAGGAATGATGGATGAGATGAAATGCGGGGAAGCCGTTGCCAGCGATCGGAAAGCAAGAATTGAGTCCTACTCCCTTCCCGATCGGGTTCGGAACGGCGAACGACTCATCGGCACTTGGCTTTATCTGAATGACGTGGGCGCCGCCGAAGTCCTCGCCGGTGCGGGATTTGATTTCATCATGGTCGACATGGAGCATTCCCCAACAGGGTTTGGCGACCTCAGAAACCTGTTCATGGCGATTGAGAACCGTTGCGCCGCGATTGTTCGCGTCAAAGGGAATGCGCCGGAGTTCATCAGCGCCGCGCTGGACTTGGGCGCTGCGGGGGTCATGGTCCCCCGGGTCAACTCGGCGGAAGAAACCGCGCACGCCGTTCGATCCGCCAAGTTCGCCCCGCTCGGGCAGCGCGGTATCGGACCCTTCCGTGTTTCCGATTACGGGCGCGATATGGACCGGATCTTCTCCCTAGCCAACGAGAAGCAGATGCTGTGGGTGCAGGTCGAGGACAAGCGCGCCGTCGCGAACATCAAGGATATGGTTCAGGTTCCGGGCGTTGACCTCTTCTTCATTGGCCGAGGCGATCTGTCTCAGTCGTTGGGCTGTCTGGGCAAAGCCAATGAGCCGGAGGTGCGTCAGCAGGCTGAGAACGCCTTGCAGGTGATCCGTGATGCCGGTCTGCCGGCGGGTTCCGCTTTCGGACCCGGCGAGGACGTGACCCGCTGGCGGCGGAATGGCATGACGGTATTCACGGTGGCTTCCGACTTTCGGTGCCTGGTTGACGGCGCTGCGATGCATCTTTCCGCAACCCGGGCGGCACTGGGTGCGAGTGAGCCGTCCTCCGCGATTGGAAGTGAACGGAGAAAATCAGAGTCCGGGCAATAAGAATGCCATTGACTATCGGATGAGGGAACGGGCAATGGGAAAGAGCCGTTGTGATAGAAACGCAACAACTGGCTCGAGTGGTACATCCGATAGAGTGAGGCCTTTCGCATTCATAGAATGGAATGGATTTCGGAATGAAGAATCCACGGGCGTTGACCACGATGGATAACGTAATCGCCCCCTTGATCGAGAACGCTCAAAAGGCGCTGGAAGGCACAAGAACGTGGCTTGCGGATGCGGCGCGACCGAACGGGCGCTTCGAGCGTGACGCCCTGACCTATCGGGGACTTTTCAAGGCGCCGCTGGGCTTTGCCGCCGCCGGGCTCTGTGTGGAAGGTGTCCGGGCCGTCAACATTCTCAAGGAACGCTTCATGCAGCCGGACGGCGACTTTCGCGACCCGCCCGATGTGCCCGCGGACCCGCATCCGGCGCCTTCACTTCGATACTTCTACCCCTACCGGACAGCGTACATTGCCATGGGAGCGCAGCGCTTGGGCCGATACGATGTTGCGCGGCGCACGGGTTCTTTTCTCTTGTCGCTGCAATCCGGCGAGAGCGGCGGCTTTGCCGCGGCTCTTGATGCGTCACGAACGCGGTTCCACGTATGTGGTACCGCGCAAGGAGCGCTGGCCGCATTGACCCTAGGCCAGTGGGCATCGGCCTTGAAGGCGGGGAGATTCCTGGCGAAGGCATTTGAGCGGCAGGGCGCCAATTCGCAACGCTTCTACATGGTACTGGACCAAGATGTCCGTCTTGTGCCTGACTGGCCGCGGGACCCCGGCTATTGTTATCTTGTCATGGGCGAACCGGGGCAATATTCGTATTGTACCGCGCTCGCATCGGGGGTGCTGGCGACGCTGCACAAGGTGTACCCGGACGAGGGCTTCCTCTGTGCCGCCCAAGGCTATCATGACGTCACACGACGGACACATCCCGACGCATTCACGAATGCCGCATGCGGAAAGCTCGCATGGGCTAGCGCGCTTCTCTGGAGCATCACTGGCGAACGCCGCTTCCTCGACGACGCGCTTCGTTGCACTTCAAGTATGTGTAACGTGATTTTTGCCGATCGCCCCATGCATGTGGCTTCCATGTATCCTGATTTCGAAAGACAGCCCGCGCCTTTCACGTTTGAAGTTGTATTTGAATATGCATGGTGGCTCTCCGAAGTACTCAAGGAGCTCGGTGTGTCCGGGCGGCGCAGGAAGGCGAGTCTGGCATGAGTCCACGCGAGCGGATTCTCACGACGCTGAAGCGTCGGCAGCCGGACCGAATGCCCTGGACGCCGAAAATGACCGACCCGGTCATTGAGCGACTCGGAAAGAAGACCGGTTCGTGCGCCATCTGTTTGAGGCGGTCGGCAAGGAGGGCGGGTTCCTCTGTGCGCCCAGTCATACGCTGGAACCGGAAGTCCCATGGGAGAGCATCGAAGCATTTGTGGCGGCGTGACGCGACTACGTCTACTGAGTGATCGTTCCACTGATTGGCGGACGGCGGCAAGATTCTTTTAGGCCGTTGCCTTTTCGAGTGACCCCGGAGGCCATCGCATGCGCACTGTATCCTCCTCCAACTTCGCCACTTTTCTAGGCATCTTGGCCATCCTCTTCTCGAGCGCGGTCTTTGGCGTTGCAGGGAATCTTGCCAAAGAGGTCGGCGCCCTCACCGCCGGCGGGATGGCATTTATTGTGGGGGGAACGCTGGGGCTGATTCCTCTGCTGCTGTCGAGTTCCCGGCGTCGCGACCTTCTGTCGCTTAGCCGGCCATATTTCGTCATCTGCGGCGGTTTGTTCGTGGCATATGAAGTCTTCCTGTACCTTGCCATCGCCATGACCGCCGACAGCCGGCAGGTAATTGAAGTCAGCATCCTGAACTACCTCTGGCCGACCATGACGTTGCTGCTTTCGATTCCGATCCTGAAGACGCGCGCCCGGCCGGCGCTGGCGCTGGGGCTATGCGCTGCCTTCGGCGGAGCGGCGCTGGCCTTAGGGAAAGGGAAAGGCCTGGACGTGGGGCAGTTCCGGCAGAATATACAGGCGAACTGGCCGCCGTACTTGCTGGCGCTTATGGGTGCGATTACATGGGGGTTATATAGCGTGATGACCCGTCGGCTTGCAGCCGGATCAAAAGGGAATGCCATGCCGTTCTTCATTCTGACCAGTGGCGTGTTGCTCATGCTGCTCAGTGCGGGCAGAGGCGAGCCGCGACACTGGTCGGCCCGCGCCATGGGCGAACTGGCATTCATGACCTTTGTGACGGCCCTGCTGACATATGTCTTCTGGGACATTGCGATGCGCCGGGGGCGGGTCGTCCTAGTCGTGGCGCTTTCTTACTTCACCCCCATCCTGTCGCTCCTGCTCTCGTCGTTCTACCTCAAGACCCCCGCCGGGCCTTCGCTATGGCTGGGCTGCCTCCTCGTCACGGTCGGGGCGGTCATCTGCAACTACTCGCTCAAGGAGCCTGCCACATGCGCGTAGGACTGATTTCATCGCTGTGACGAGGGTGATCCAAGGCACGAGAACCTTGGGCCATCCTTTCGCACTTCTCATGCCGCACGGGTGGCTGATTCCATCAGGGCTTGAGCCAGTGCAAAGAGCGCTGCAATATTGGGACGACGTTTCCCGGACTGTGCATATCAAGGTGACGTGCATGAAACAGTATTGGACCAGACCACCTTCTGTCTTGACACGTGCTGGACCGCCTCCGATAATGCGGCGGGGTTTGACTTATCATGAGTTTGGGGAGAAGAAGGGCTATCAGACAGGGCAAGATGCCCGGGATTATCACAAGTACACTTTGCCTGCCAGCCATTCCCGAAGAGAGACTGGCAGTGGCGGTTCTGGTTATCGGGGTACTACCCCGGATATCGCTCTTCGTGGCAGACAGCCGTAGGGGCGAGCCCGGCAGGCGACGCGATCGTGGACAATGTTGAACTATGGTCAGGCGACCACCTCGTGGACGCGCACTCGGTGCCAGGTGTGTCTCTCGCAAATGTCAAGTGCCGGAACTTGAGCCCACGGTTGATTGACATTGCGCCCACGGTGTTGCGGAGCTTTGATATCGCCGGGCCGCTGGACATGGACGGCAAGGCTCTGTTCTAGCAGCCTGCCGGTGTGGCGTCTCGAAGAATATTGCAGAACAGTCTCCGGGTGAGTTCTCAAATAGAATGCAGGTGCGTGGAGGTATTCATGAGAGCGGCCGGCGCGTCGCGGATCTCATGGCGCACATCGGCAATGGGGGTACTCCTGACACTTCTTCTCGCGCCAGTCGTTTGCCATGCGGCAGACTCCGGTCCGCAGGGCCCGGACTTCAATGTACTGCTCATTTCCATTGACACCTTGAGCGCGGACCACCTCTCCTGCTATGGATATTCGCGCAAGACCTCGCCGAACCTCGATCAACTGGCCGCGCAAGGCGTGCTTTTCGAGAACGTAACGGCGGCCTCCTCAAGCACCATTCCTTCTCACATGAGCATGTTCACCTCCCTGTATCCTTCAACGCACGGCGTTCTCGGCGCGTCTTCTTTGGGGGACGCCGTGCCCACGCTGGCTCAGGTTCTTTCCCGCCACGGTTATGCCACTGCCGGGTTTGTCACGCCAATGCTGAATCATCAGGAAGGTTTTGGCCGCGGCTTCCAACTTTATGATGATACGACGGTTTCACAGAGGCATCCTGGTCTCGACAGTGAAGTCACGAATGACACCATCTCAGAACTGGGTATCCGCTGGCTAAGAGAGAATGGCCGGGAGAAGAAGTTTCTTCTGTTCCTCCATTACTGGGACTGTCATAGCGACTATATCCCTCCTGCGCCCTATGATCGGAAGTTCGATCCGCTGTATGAGGGGAAAGAGAACGGAAAGGACTTCAAAAACAGAAGAGACCAACTTGAGAAAAGGATATCCCGCACGGATCTTGCGCACCTCGTCGCCCTGTATGACGGGGAGGTGGCGCACACGGACGATGACATCGGCGAGTTGCTGCGTGTCCTCGACGACATGAAGCTCGCGGACAAGACCCTCGTTGTCGTCACCTCAGACCACGGCGAAGGGGTCATGGAACATGGCCAGCTCTGGCACGATAACAGCCTGTTTGAAGAACTGATCCATGTGCCGCTCATTCTGCGGCTCCCTAATGTTCTTCCTCAGAGCTTGCGGCTTAGCGGCAACACAAGCCATGTGGACCTGATGCCCACGGTCCTCGGACTCCTGCACATACCCGAGCCCTCTACTCTCCAGGGAACGGACCTTTCTGCCATCTGCCGGGGCGAGACAAAGTCTTTCCCGGATCGAATACTCTTCAGCGAACTGGGCCACGGGGAGATCGCGCTGCGCGCCGCCAGATGGAACGAGTACAAATTGATCCACGGGTTCTATGGACATTATCCTGCGCCGAAATCGCTTCTTCTGGTGAGCGGAGGGAGCGAACGCGACGCGAGAAAGGCAGGTCTTGGGGCGAAACAACGCCAAGAGATTGAGGATCGGTTGAACAAGGCGTTGTCAGCCGGCCCGGCCATTTCGAGAGAGCCGGACCAGATGGCTAAGCCTGACACGGACCAGAAGACGTTGGAGCTGCTCCGCAGTCTGGGGTACATGCAGTGAATGCGCATCATTCCGCCTGCCTTTACATCCTGTGAGGTCGCAGCCGCCTGGCTCGATAGAGAGACTGAGTCATGGTCGCTCGCGGGGAGCCAACGCGATGCCCGTGGCGCGCAAAATCTCATCCGGCCGTAGTTTGCGGCGATTCAGACAACTGCGGCATCGCCTTCAACCTCTAACCATATCGGTGTTCGGGAGGACGTCTTCTCCCGTCAACATGGGCTCTCCCCAACCTGCCGGGACTCAGCCCGGATGCCCGAGCCCCTATAAGTAATCTTTTCGAAACAGCGGCGGAACGGCGATTTTGATGCCCGAGTTCCATAGAAATCACAGTACATTGGGCAAAGCGGGCTTTTGAAACGCTTGTAGAAGACATGGTCAAGAACGATTCAACTGGTGGAAAGGTGCGAGAAGACAATTGTGTTGAAGAATGGCAGCGGCCGGGGACACCGGCCGCTGCCCTGAAAGCATGTACCGGTGGGGTGACTTGCTGGAAGATGTTCAGCGCGATTCAATCTCCTGTAAATGTATGTTGGCGCCATGAACCAGCGTCAATGTCGGCAGGTCAAACAATACCTCCCTCGGTATGACTGTCCCGACCGCATGGGACTTCACGATCAGTGCGATCAGGCCGCCGATGACAGTTGGACAGTAGATGATGGCGCGTGCCGAGCACGGGAGGCGTTCGGCTTCCTCCGCAGAGTAGAGGTTCTGCTCATAGAAGTCAGCTTCGTCCGCATTCACCGGATGAATCGAGTAGATGCGGGCAAACTCCGCTCCCATTCTGGCATCGATTAGGAGCGGCACTCTCCGGTTCATCTTCGCCCGTTTCCAGACCTCCTGCCGTGCCTCCATGTTGTCCGTGGCGGCGACAACTACTCCAGAGAGAGCTTGACCACGGTAACGCTCCGGTTTCGTCTTGATGGTGACTCCGGACAATAGCTGAGTTAGCATCGTCAGGGCCGAGGTTTTCGGAGAGCCGATTTCCTGCACCAGGCACATCTGGTTGCTGACGTTATGCTCTTCGATGGTGTCATCGTCCCAGACCGTGATGTCCGAGCAGCCCATCTTGGTGAGAGTGACTACCGCAGCGGAGCCGATGGCGCCGGCGCCGACGACGGTGATGGGAAAGGCGAGTTTCTCCAGCGGCAGTATGTCCAACTGCCGGAGAAAACGGTTGCTGTCTTGTGGCATGGAGGGGTTCCTTAGAAAGGTATCTGGGGATCCTCGCGGACAGGTTCCAACTCAACGGTCTCGTCGTCCTCGAGAAACCCGTGGGTCTGCCGGAAGTAGTCCGACCAGAGAGACTCGTCATCATCGAAGAGGCTTGGACGGCGGCCAGCGTCGGCAGAATTGGCTGCGGGGCCGAAAGACACCGTCACCTTCTCGGCCACTTCCTTGGCGTACTGCTCCAGCTTTGCCTGGTCTGTACGGACTTCCCAGAAAACCGGTACTTGGTCCACCGTGAAAGGGATCGGCTGGCGGGTGTCGATCCGGCAGCGGATGGCATAGTCGTCGCTGACCACCAGACTCACCAGATAGTCCGATGCCAGTAGTATGCATGTGGCATCGTCCGTCTTCGACCAAAACACCTCCATTCCAGGGTGACTGTGCGCCCAGCATTTGATGGATCGGGCTTCGTCTGTCTTGCCCTGGCCCAGGAGTTGCTCGACCATTTCAGCGATGGCTGAAGGCTCCATCTCAGTGTGAGCGCTGCCGCCTTCCTGTTTGACAAGATGGAACCGCTCGATGATGAAGCTGTTCCCTTCCCGGCGCACGACGCCCAGGCAACTGATCTCGCTGCGCGTCGCATAGGCATATCCGAACAACTGCTCGAATGCCTCCTGCGCCAAGACCACTCTCAATCCATCCGGAAGAAAGCAACTGAGCTTGTCGGACTTGCTGAGGGGCATGCCCAGGGGCCGGGGCGGTTTCTCATCGAGCTTCGGCTCCACCGGCTTCTCCGGTTCCTGCTTCGGCGACTCGTCAGGCTTCTGCAGTGACTTGAACATGTCCTAATTCCTTTCCCTTCTCAAAGTAGTCGCAGTTCTGGTTCAGGCACTCCTCTTCCTCGCAGTCGTCGCAGGGGTTCTGGAGCTCCCATTCTTTGTTGTACCGACACTTCAGATAGCAGCGCTCGCTGGCCTTGTCATCGCAGTCCTCGCACGGGTGGAACCTCTCGTGATCCGAGTTGTGCTCGCACTCCTCGTAGCAGAACGCGCTACGGTATTCGCAGCAGTCCTGGCAGGAATACATATCGCTGTTATGTTCGCACGAAAAGATGCAGTAAGGCGTGCATTTCTCGTCGCAATCCTCGCACGGGTCCTCCTCCTCGTCGGCGTACTTCCCGCTGGGATCGAAATGGCCGATCTTCTCGTACGGATTCTCCGGGTTGTACGAGGAGAGGAAGCTATGGAGCAGTTGCAGCGCCTCCGCATAGCGCATCTTCCCGATGAGCTTGGCCAAATCCGCCGAGATGTTGCCCAGACAGGGTCTTCCATCGTGCGCCACGTGCGGATGCGGATGGTCGGCATTCGGATGATCGTCCAGTGCCTTGATCCGGACATCCCCGTTGGAGGGAATCTGGATTTCATATCGTCCCACCTCGAACTCCCATCCGTCGTGTTCAATCGTGATGGCCGAAGTCGTCGCCAGGAGCGTGCCCTCGGCATCCATTGTTACGCGAGAATACGTTCCGGCGCTCTGAATCTGCATCAACGCCTTTGCCTGCGACCGCGCCAGCGGAGTGTTCTCCCGCCCCGCCAACTCGGAAAGGAGCGAGATTTCCTCGTCCAGAACGTTCCGTTCCCGCTCGAATTCCACGATTCTGCAATAAGCCTCATCGGCCGCGCGCTGCTTCTCGGCAAGCTCCTCCTTTCGCAATTCCAGGCGCGTCGTGGCGCTGGTGTGGAACGTGGAGATGAAGTGACGGCAGAACTCCTCCTCCTTCTCCTTGAGAATGCCCGTCACGTCGAAGTCCAGCAGTTCCAGCGCCTTCTCCAGAACGTACGCCAGCACCGCCTTCGCCGCGTCGTTGTCCACGGCGGTGATTTCGAGGGGCAGAATGATCCGGTTGTGATCCACGCAGCCGATGAGTTGGCCCGCCTCATCAGGGATCTTCTTCCAGTTGTTCTGGACGAGCGCTGAGGCCATGCCTCGCTGCTCTGACGAAAGCGGATGCGTCTGACCATTGATGACGACGCACTGCGGGTTGTACGTTGCGACCAGGTCGTCCTTGACAAAGACCCTGACGCTGACGGACTGGTCTGAGTATCCTTCATTCTCGGCGTACCAGCGGAACGTCACCGGCTTTTGCGCCTTGTATGCCAGGAACTGCAGCGCCTGTTGTATCTCCTGCCGTGGAAGCAGCAGGCTGCTCCATGTTTCGATTGTGATTGCGGGGATATTCGGACGTCTTGTGCCTCATTGCAGGACAGTGTTTCTCGATCCCGCCAGCGGTCTGAAGCCCTATGCAAACCAATGGGACTTCTTGGCGAGTGTCCGCCGCGTGTCCGAAAAGACCTTGGATGAGGTCATAGAACTGAACGACCTCACCGAGCAACTCAGATCAGGGCCGCACGATGTGGACAATCACGTCAAAGGGACCTTCCATTCATTCGGCCTTCCGCCCTGTGCACAACGGATGCTTGCAGAGGGGGTCACGGAAAATCAGCGAGTTGCCTGTTTTCGTCTGGCAGTCGACCTGAAGAAGGCGGGGGTACCGCTGGACGCAGCCACAGCTGCCCTGCAAATCTGGGCACTGAAGAATCGCCCCGCCGACGGCAAAGGGATTATCACGCGGCAGGAAATCATGGCACAGGTCGCGTCCGCGTACAGCAGCCCCTACCGGTCCTGCGGATGCGACGATCCGGCTGTGCTGCCGTATTGCAGCGACCAATGTACGATGAATAATGCAAGAAAGCCCAGCATCACCGGCGAGAACGGCGGTCCCGCCGACGCCAATGGGGGGAGCCGTGGCCAGAACTAACGCTTCCCACGCCGTGCCTCAGTTGGTGAGCATCCGTGAATTGGCAATGCGGTGGCAATGCTACCCATCCACCGTCTCGCGGCTTCTCACGAAGGCCCAGATCCGGCCCTATTTCCTGGGCTCCGGGAAGAATGGTATGAAGCGATACCCATTGGATGAAGTCGAAGCGTACATGGCCAGTCGTCGGGCACCATGAACTACTAGGAACTGGGAAGGCCTGTCCCTACGTGAGCTGCTGCTCCACCCCGAGTTCGCAGCTTAGCCGTATGACAGGCCTTCCGCTTTCTTACGTCTCCTATCCGACACGAACCAGGGCTAAGGTATGACGTCCGTGACCTTCACGTACTCGTTGGCCTCGCGCTTGGCGGGTTGGAGACTTCACTGCTTTGGCCACGACTGGGACATCGAATTCCACCGTATCTCGCATCTTCTCCGGAACCAGCGCCGCGTAGTGCCGGCGGCATATCTCCGGGCTGTTGCCCATGAGTTCGCTGATCTTGTAGAGGGACTCGCCCTTCATGGCCAACTGGCTTCCGAATGTGTGGCGGAAGTCCAAGGACCCCCACGGCAACTCCGCATGGGAATTGGCGCCAGCTAGGGCATGCGAAAAGTTGTCCGGGTGCCAGCGCTTTCCTTCCGGAGAAGGCACGAACCATGTGCAGTTCTTCTTTGAGCGGTACTCCTTGAGGACCGCATACAACGCGTTCGAAATCGGCACGGCTCGGTTCCTCTTGGTCTTTGGCTGCCAGGACTCCTCTCCCTGCGTCTTCGCCCGGACGCGGATGATCCGCTGATCAAAGTCAACGTCCTCTTGCGTCAGCCACAGGCATTCCTCACGCCGAAGGCCAGCGTATATCATGATTGCCGCTGCCGTGCGCAGAACTGGACGCTTCTTCAGCACGTTCAGTTGCTTGGTGATCTCATCGAGTTTGAGGAAGCGGATATTGGGCGCGGGCTCAGGGCGGCGGTCAACGTTCTCGATGGGGTTGCGGGTGCCTCGGATGGGCGACACGAAGCCGTGGTGCTTGATCGCGTAGTTGAACATGACGTGAAGGAGCTCGCGAGTCCGGTTCGCCGTCTTGGGGGAAATCCCATCCGTCTCGATCCGCCCGGAAATGAAGTGGTTCACCAACCCGGGCGTCACGTCTTCAAGGTAGCGGACAGGAACGCTGGACGCCGGAATCGACGGAACTTCATCAGCTTGCGATGGGTTCTCCTTCTCCGCTTCTCGTTCAGCCTTCGTCTTCAGCGCATCGCAGAGCGGGCCGAAGAACGTCCGCAGGTACGAAATGTCCGCCCGATAAGAGGTCTTGCTGCGTCGCTGCTGAAGGTGTTCGCAGAAGACTTCAAGGAAAGGCTGGATCGGAGTGCGGCTCGGCAGGCCGAGTTGCCCCGAGGCGTGAAGCCCCTCCATCTGCTTGAGCTTCAGCTTTGCGAGTTGTTCACTCTCGGTATCGAGGGATCGCTGGACGTTTTTGCCCCCGATGCGGTACTGAATCCACCACACGTCGCCCCGTTTGTACATGCTCGCCATGGGACATCTCCTTGCCGGTCATACCGGCGGTTCCCACGGCTTGCCCTCGTGTTCAGCCCGGAAATTACTACAATTTTACTACAGTGCTCCGAGCTTAAACACATAGGGACAAGCCTAAGTGCTTGTCCCTACGTGAGTTCGATTGGTAGCGGGGGGTGATTTTTATGCGGTTAAACCCTACAAATCCTTGAAACTTTCGTATCGGTGACAAGGTTTATAGTGGCTACGAGTTCACGTGCTTGCTCACAGCATTCTGCCAAAAGCGCCGCCCCTCAGCGAAAGCCAAGAGCCACCGATGGACCGACGGGGAGCGCGCCTTTTGCGCCGGGCGCGGGCCCGGCGCTGGTACGAAGGATCAGTGGAGCCTCGATTTCCCGCTTCTCCGCCGGACGCCATCCATTGACAATGCGGTCAGCCAACATCTCCGCGGCCAGCGCCCCCAACTCATAATTTGGTTCGCGGAAGGTAGTCAGGAACGGCTCCTTTATCGGCCAGCCGAGGTCGTCGAAGCCGATCACGGACAAATCCCTGCCGATGGCGAGGCCGGTCTCATTTGTGGCCAGACAAACTCCTTCGGCCAGCCCATCACGCGCCAGGACAATCCCGGTCGGCCGATCCGGCCTGGCCAGCAGCGCCTTGGCAGCTATGTAGGATGCCAATGGCGTGTACTCGCAACGGAAGATTAGCGACTCGTCCACCGGCAGCCCGGCGGCCGCCAAGCCATCCTTGTATCCCTGCTCGGCCTTCGGGTAAAAGTACCGGCCCGTGTCCCGTCCGAAGTAAGCGATCCGCCGGTGGCCCAGGGTAGCCAGTAATTGGACCGCGTTGACCGTCGTCTTGTGGTGGTCCACCCAAGTGCCCGATAACTCGGCTCCAACTTCCTCCTCAAGACCCGCGACGACAAGCGGCACTTTCCGGCGTTCCAGGTCGGCCAACTCCGTGTCGCTCTCCGTTCGGATCAGGCCCATGCAGACAAAGGCGCCGTAGCGTTCGAAGGGCACAGCGGCAAGTTTGAAATGTGAGGTCAGCGCGGCGTGTTCGTACATGTACCCGAGACGGTTAAGGGTATTTTGGATCCCAGCCAGAATCAATTGGCCCTCAGGCGTCAATGCGGCGGGAGTTTCGTGCGCATTATAAACGATGCATGCGAGGCCGGCGGAGAGCCGCTCCTGAGGCGGTAGAACTCGGGTCCCTCGCCCCCGCGTCTGTACGACAAGGCGATCTCTGGCCAATTCGGAGAGAGCCGCTGAAACGGAGGTGCGGCTCGTGCCGAGTTCCTCTGCCAGAATGCGCTCCGGTGGTAGATAGCAATGCGCCAGATATTGGCCGGTGGCGATACGCCGTCGGAGTTCCTTCGCTACCCGCTCGGAAGCTGTACTCTTTTTGGGGAGGACCATTGCATCTGCCATGGGTGTGCCCGTGTGACATTCCGTTCCAAAACGCTGATATTAGGCTTTGTTGTGACTATACCCCGCTATTACGTGCTTGTCAAGCGGGTGCGTTCGCAAGGCCCACCATGGTCAGATTATTTAAGATTTTTTGCTTGACAGGTGGAATGTGGAGGAGTAGACTTATTCCATAAGATGTGGTTTAGGCTTTTGGGCCAGTATCATACCTTAGAGAAGGAGGGTAGGCAGATGAAGGAGAAGTCTGTTTGGTCAGCAGCGTTCACGTTGATTGAGTTACTAGTGGTTATAGCAATTATTGCTATTCTGGCCGGAATGTTGTTGCCGGCGCTGGCAGCGGCGCGGGAGAAAGCTCGTCGAGCCAGTTGCATGAACAACCTGAGTCAGATGTCCAAGGCCGTGGAAAGCTATTGTAGCGACTATACCCAATATTTCCCCTGCTGGCCCGGCGCGTCGGTGTCCATGTACACTATGACCGACCTCGAGGATGCGTCGCTCCAAACCAAGTGGAAGAACAACGGACTCTATACGAGCGCGTTTGCCACCGGAACGGTGTACATGTCGGTTCCACCCTCCAGCGGCTTGGACGCCAGTTGGCGCGATGTGCACTTTGGCGGCGGGCCGCTGTGCAACTTCCGCACGATCTTCACCGGCAGCAAGAACCGTACCGGGGACGCTCCCGGCGATATGCCGCGCGGATCACTGAACATGGGGCCGGTCGGCTTGGGAATGCTGGCGGCGTCCAACTATCTCGGGGATGTCTCCGTCTGCTATTGCCCAAGTTCCGACGGCATGCCCACAAGCGGCCGTGTGAACCCCAGCTCCCAACGCCAGGCGGCATTCAGGGTAACGGACCTGCGCCGAAGCAGCGGCGGAGGCATGGATGGGGCCTCGGTCATGCGCGGGGACTATAACTGGTTGGGCGACAGCGCGGACTCAACCGGCGCGTACAGCTATTACAGGGCATCCGGTCCGGCACGAGCAGTGCTGTCGCACTACAACTACCGCAACGTGCCGCTGCAGGTTGACCCGCTCTATGCCGAACCCAACTATACAGGCTATCCTTGGGTGTACATCGGCTACACGACGCCGAAGCTGTACATCAATACTTTAACGGAGGGGCTGGGACCGGTATTCAAGACGCAGAAGCTTCTGGGGGGCCGCGCCCTCGTCACCGATGCCTTTGCGAAGAACTTTGCCGATGAGAACCTGTTGCCCGGCCCAGGCTACTTCGGCCATCGCGACGGCTACAACATCCTCTATGGCGACTGGTCCGCGAAGTGGTACGGCGACCCGCAGCAACGGCTCATTTGGTGGCCGGGACGGGCGGGATACTACGATTGCCGTTATGGCGGCGACACAAACATTATCGGCGACTGCCGCCCGTGCGACGGCAACCTCGTCCCGCGCGCGGCCGGTTGGGCGTCGACGGACTCTGGCGTGGTGGTCCAATGGCACATGCTGGACGTGGCGGCCGGGGTGGACGTCACCGCGCTCCCTCCGAACCAGTAGCATCGTACTTGGAGTCACTGCAAGAGCGGCGACAAGGAGAGGGGATTTTTTGTCTCCAGAAGGGATGAGAACCTCGTGTTGATCGAGTTGATGAACCCGCGGCGGGCGTGGTTTCGCGGGGAGGAAGCGGCGTTAAGGTTCGTTGTACGACCGGATGCGGAGTTGGCGGATGACGCCCGACTGCACGTGGATTTGTCCGGGCAGATCCAGTCTGACCTGCCGTTGCACCGGACGAAAAAGGAGGAGCCTGCGAACGCTTTGCTGCGGGTGGACACACTCCGGCTCAAGGTGGGCGAGTATCACCTCTCCTGCAAAGTCGTCTCCGGCAATTCCGTCCTAGGAGAGGTCGCGTTCCCCTTCTGGATTGCGCGTCCGTGGAACTCGGATCGGATGCGCGTATGGCTGTGGCCGCACTCCAAGTTTGGCATTTACACGATTCACTTCGACGAATACTGCCGCGAGCAGCTTCTCTGGTACGCGGACAAGGGTTTCAACAGTTTCCAGCCGTTCGGGCCGCTGAACGAGGAGAAGCTGCGGCTTTACGACTACGCGGCGGTCCAGGGCTGGGAGATGGGCATTCATCTCTCCGGCGCTTTCAAGGGGGCCCATGAGGAGGGCTGGACAACCCCGCCGCCTCTCGATCCGGACCCGGAAGCACAGTACCGCGGACACAGGAATGACGTCTTGAACAATCCGTTTCACCCGCGAGTGGCGCGCGCGCAGAATGAGGTGAACCGGAGCCTGATGCGCCTCATCCGGGAACTCCCGGTTGTAAAAACCGCTTTCTTCAACAGTGAGTTTGAAGACCATTTTCACCAACTCGAAGCGCCCGGCGCGGAGCGTTTTGCCGAAGAGGGACGCCCGGGGACGGTCCCCCACCAGTTCATCTTGCCGGGCGTCATCCCGGACAACGATGAAGGATACGCGCGGCGCGTGTACTTGAACAAACACGGAGACGGCTGGGTCGTGGCGAATGAGCGCGCCGCGCGCATGGCGCACCGGCACAGGCCGGACATGCTCGTGTTCACCGACCCGCTCCGGCTGGCGGCCCTTTATGACCGCTACCGGAGCATGGACATGGTCAGCACCTGGACATACACCAACCCGGACCCGAAACTGACACTCTACATTGAAACGCTCGTGGCCGCCGCCAAACCGGCGCGGCAGGGGGTGATGCACACGGTGACGCTGCTGAACTACCCCGGCACGATTGCGCCGACAGAGGTCGGCTGGACCATCATGGAGCCGGATCGGTTGATCGAATGCCTGTGGATCAACCTCTCCCGGCGGCCCGACGGGCTATCGCTCTACCTCAGCAGCAGTTGCGACCCGTTTGACATGCCCGCCCCCCCGGGACTAAAACCGTTCTGGGAGCAAGATCAGCACGAGCCTCACCAACGGCTTGCGGCAACGTGGGAAGCGATGAAGGCCTTCTCTGAACAAGTGGTGAAGCCTTTCGGGCCGATGATCCGCAGGCTCGAGCGCGCCCCGCGCCGGGTGGCGGTCCTCTCCTCGGAGTCCAGCCGAACTTACAGCGATTCGCCGCAGCTTGCGGCCTTTTACGACAACTATCAGATCTATCACTTCTACACGCTGCTGAACATGTGCCATGTGGCGGCGGACGTGGTTTTCGACGAAACGATTCTGGAGTCCGGGCTCGACGACTACGATGCGTTGGTCCTCCCCAAGTGCGATACGCTGCTGAAGAGCGTCTACGACAATATCCTGGCCTTCCAGAAACGCGGCGGCCGGGTGATCGCCGATCAGTACCTGCACGCCCCAATTCCGGGTGTCCTTCGCACGGAGTTCGACTTTACGTACCGTACGGGAGTCACCGCCAAGGCGATCCGCGACAGCGCGGACGTCAAGCGCGGGGACGACCACCTCGATGTCAAGACCGCCGCCTCCATACAGGTGAAGGGCGTCACCGCCGAAGAGGACCAGCGCACGTTGGAGGCCTACGCGGCGCGCCTTGAGCCTGTGCTGCAGGAAGCCGGTGTGCCGCGCGACGTGACCTGCTCCTCCCCCACGGCGCTGTTGAACCTCCTGGAGAAGGGGGGGGCGCGGTACCTGTTCATCATCAATGACAAACGGACCTATGGGGAGCGCTTCGGCCAGTACAAGGCGATGCTCGAAAAAGCTGTCCCGCAGGTGGTGACTGTTACGCTGCATCATCCGCCGGCCGGCGAATTCCATCTCTGCGACCTGATCGACCGGAAGAGGATTGATTTCAGGCGAAGCGCGGACGGGACCTGCGAATTCCAAATCGCGCTGCCGGCGCCGGGTGGCAAGATGATCGCGATTCTGCCGGCCGCCCTGGGTGCGATTGAGATTGACGTTCCGAAAACAGTGCCGGCGCGCGGACCTGCCGTCCCTGTTCACATTCTGCTCCGCGACGTCCGAGGCGGCCCGATGCCGGGGGTGACGCCGCTCAAGGTGACGGTGACCGACCCGGCGGGCGAAGCGACGGACATCAGCGACTACTATGCCGCTGAGGATGGGTGTCTCCGCTTGAACTTTAGCGCGGCCCAGAATGACCGGGCGGGGCGGTGGAGAATTCACGTTGAGGAACTGCTGACCGGGTCGGCGCAGGAGGCTGCTTTCGACCTGGAGTCCGCGAAAGACAGCCGCGAATCCGGGAACCGCGAATGAACACAGTTTAAAACGGAGGAGGAAAAGCTATGACGATGCGAATGGCGAAGTTCTTCTTGTTTGTCCTGGCGGTCACGCTGCTCTTGCCGGTGTGCGCGTTGGCTGGCACGACGGTTCCCGGCACGTTCGGCACGATTGACGGCGTCACTATTGGGGGAGCGCCGAACGCCAAATACGCCTGGGTGTCCGTTGACGCCGCAAAGAAGGAGACGATCCAGATACGCGGGGCGGAACTGGTCATTGACTATCAGGAGGGGCCGAGCCCTGCCCCGGCGGCGAACATCGCCGGCTATACGGCGGCCGACATGGACATCAGTCTTGAAGTCTATCTGGAGCGCGGCGACAAGACGCGGCTATGCGGCATCGCTTATCGCCTCGAATCGCCCGACAGCGGGTTCCAGTCGCGCGGATATTGCGCCTTTATCGAGGCGGCGGCGGTCACCCTGGTCTACGAGCAGAAAGTGCTCGCCCAAGCCAGACTGGAGACCTCCCCTAAGGCGTTCCACAAGGTCCGCGTGGTGGCGGTGGGCAACAGCCATAAGGTATACGTTGATGACAAATTGTGTCTGGACACACGCGATGAGAACCGTGTCGGTCCGGGCAGCGTAGGCGTCCAGATTCACTATCAGCAGGCGCGATTCAAGGAGTTCGCGATCAAGACGCTCTCGGCCACGGCCACCGCGACGGTGCAGCCGGCGGAGCGACGCGTGCCGCCCGACGCCGCCCCCGGCAGCATCCCGGCGCTCGGCATCTACCCGCAAGGCAAGCTCTTCCCCCTCGGCCTTTATGGAGTCTCCCAGGCCGCCGACCTTAAGGAAGTGCAGAAATGGGGATGGAACTTCGTTCAGGCGTACGACGGGGGCATGGCGCTGCCTGCCGCCTGCGCCAAGGCGGGCATCCTCTGCATGGCCGATATCCCGGGGCAGGGCCTGCTCACCGCATGCGCGCCTCTGCCGGAAGAGGAAGTCGCGAAGATCATCAAGGAGAAGAGCGCATCGGACTACTTCGCGTGGTGGGAATTCCCCGAGGAGCGCCGATTCTGGATTGAGGAGGAGAATCTGATCGTGCCGTTCTACTTCCACTACACGCGCAAGTATGATCCGCAGCGCCGGCCGACGTACATGTATATGCCCGGGAACTACGAGAGTACCTCCGTGGCGATGTACGTGCCGTATCTCGACATCCTTTGCGCCAGTGTCTACCCGACATACGCGAACATGCCGCACGCCTGGGTGCGCTGGCGAATGGAGAGTACCGTGAACGCCGTTCGCCTTGGGGGCGGGTATGTCGGTCCCGATTACCTTCACGGCAACCGGACGCCCGTCGGCGTGCTGGAACTCTTCTACTATCGGAAGCCGGTCGGCCAGACGCCGACGCGCGTCCTCACTCCCGCCGGCGCCTATCACGATTTCTGGCAGTGCATCGTCTCGGGCGCCAAGGGAATCATCATCTTCTCCTATGCGCACCGGACCGACATCCCGGAGTTCGGGTCGGTCTGGCAGGCCTACTGCAAAGCGGCTTCGGAAATATCCGGTGCTGAACAACTCGGACAGGTGGTCTTGTGGGGAAAGAAATTCGATGGGGCCTCCTGCCGGATAACGGCCGGGCCTACGAAGACGGTTGAATTCGTGCCGAACGGAACCGCCCTCGCACCCATCTGCTATCCCTCCGTAGATGTGCTGTGCATGACGTGGCAAGGGAACACCTATGTATTCGCGGTCAACTCGTCCGAGGCGGAGGCGACCGCGCGGATCGAGGGCCTCCCGCGCAAGGCGGCGACGGCCAGGGAACTCTCAGAGGACAAGACCGTTTCGATGAAGGACGGCTCAGTGGAGCTGCATTTTGCGCCACTAGGCGTCCGCATCCTGAAGGTGGCCGGGACGCTTTGAGAAAACGCCAACCGTGATGGTGAGACCGCACTTCGACGATTCGAAAGATGCCGCAGGCGTTCCCGGGAGTCCATGTCGTCAGGGTTTAGACTTGGGAGGGGACGGAAATGAAGACATGCGCTAGGTCGAAATGGGTTGTGGCGACGGGCCTGACGTTCGCGCTGGTGGCGACGCTTGCGGCCGCGGACGTGGCTGATACCTTCAATCGTGCGGACAGCGACAAGCCGGGCAGGACGGAGACAGGCGATGCCGTGTGGACGCCCGTGGCGGCCAATAACCCCAAGGCTGTCCAGATTATGAACAAGCGCCTCCTCCTCGACTACAACCTCGGCCCAAGCCCGACGGTCGCCTGCGCCCTGGAGAAGTTTCGGGCGGCCGATCTGGACGTGTCGTTCATCGCGTATTTCCACTACGACGGAGAGTCGCGGCTCGCTGGCGTCTCCTACCGGCTCGAATCCCCCGTTGGGGTGTTCAACGACCCGGGCTATCACGTTTTCCTGAACCCAGCGTACGTCGTGCTGACGTACGGCCCGCGTGAACTGGCTCGGAAGGAGGCGGCGTTTCCGGTCCAGACGGACCACAAGGTCCGCGTAGTAGTCCAGGGACAACGCCACCAAGTCTATGTGAACGATCAGCTCCTGCTCGACGTGAAGGATGAAACCACGACCGACCCGGGTCATGTCAGCTTCTGTGTGTATTACCAGCAGTTATACGTGGGTGGTGTCAACATCACCGTGCTGAAGCAAGCGCAGGAATAAGAAGGGTTTCCTTGTGTGCGTTCAGAGGAGCGGGCATAGAAAATGGAGCCCCGTGATGTCCGACGATGAGAGACTCCCTTTTGATCCGAGCTCCATGTCGCTCGAAGAGAAGGTCGGGCAACTCGTCATTGCGCGTTACCAGGACTGGCCGATCCTGGAACAGTACGCACAACAGGGTGTTATCACAGGAATCACGCCGCAACTGAGCAAGCTCTCGGTGGCCGAGGTTATTGAGATGCTCAACAACTTTCAGCGGGCGGCGAAGTACCCGCTGCTCTTCGGCTGGTCAGGCATCTGCTACCACGGCGGCACGGACTTGCGCCTCTACGAGCTCATGCGGATCGGGGCGACGCGCTCTACCGAACTGGCCTATCTTGCGGGCAAGATCGAGGCGCAGGAGGCGCGGGCGGTGGGCTTTCATGTCGTCGGCGCGCCGGTGATGGATGTGAACAGCAACCCGGACAACCCTATCATCAACCTTCGGGCGTTCAGCGACAACACCGACCTCGTGATTGAGCTTGGCACCGCGCTTTGCCGGGGCGCGCTCGAAGGCGGCGCGCTGCCGATCCTGATGCACTTCCCTGGCCATGGCGCCTCCGCAACCGATTCGCATATTGGGATTCCCGTCATTGAGCGGGCGGTGGAGGAGTTGGAGGGGCTGGACTTCCGCCCCTTCGAGGCGGCCATCCGGGAAAACGTCGCTCCGCTGATCTGCACGAACCATTGCCACTACCCCGCGTTGGAGCCCGGTGGAAAAATCCCGGCGACGCTCTCGAAGAGGATCATCACCGGAATCCTGCGCGAGAAGATGCGGTACGAAGGGGTCATCATGTCGGACAGCCTCACGATGCGCGCGATCAAGACCCTCTACGGCATTGAGGAGGCCGCGGTCCGGGCGGTCCTCGCCGGGCATGACATCATCCTTCAAGATTACGAATCGGACCCACGAATCACGCTGGACGCCCTGAACAAGGCGGTGCGCGACGGGCGAATTCCAATGGCGCAAGTGGAGGCTTCGCTCCGGCGCGTGCTGAAGGCAAAGCAATCGCTCGGACTCTTCAAGAACCGTTTCGTGGATGCGTCGAAGCTCGGTCAGAGCTTGGCGACTGAGGAACATAGGGCGGTGGCGCGGCGGATCGCGCGGGAAAGCGTCACGTCGCTGGAGAACCGAGGCATGCCGCTGCGCGCCGGCGGCGACACGCGCCTCCTCGTGATAAGCAATGGGAGTGTGCCAACAATCGAAGAGGACCTGAACATCACGCACACGCCCGCCAATGAACATCTGATCGAGCGTCTGCGCCGGCGTATGCCACGGACGGAAGCGCTCACGTTCGGAAACGAGATCGGCCCGGCGGAAATCCAGCACTCCCTCGACGCCGCAAGGGAGGCGGACGTCGTTCTGGTCGGTCTCTTCTCGCGGGTAAGGGCGTACGCGGAAGAAGGCATCCGGCTTCAGGCATCGTACCGGGAGGTGATCCGGCAGGTCACGGCGCTGCGGAAGAAGAACGTCTACCTCAATTTCGGCAGCCCGTGGGTGGTCCTCGACCTGCCGAAACCTGACATTCTGCTATGCACGTACAGCAACGCGCTCGACTCGGTTGAGGCATCGCTGGAGGCGCTGTTCGGCGAGATCAAGCCGTGCGGCCTGCTACCGGTGAGCGTATCGAAGGAATACCCGTTCGGGTACGGACTGCGATGATTGCGCGCACGGGGCTGCTTTCTACAACGCGAACCGGCAGCAAGGCGGCTTTCTTTCCGGGATGCAAGGTGGACCTGAAGGTTCACGATGATCGCGAACCGTTAGTCATCTGGGGAATCCCAGGGTGGTAGTGGAAGCGAGTTCCGTCATGAGAGGAGACGTCATGGATGCGAAATGCCTGTCGCGCGTGATGGTCCGTCTCGCATGCTTCATGCTGCTCGCCGCAACGCCTGTTCTGGCGGTGGATGTTTCGGACAGCTTTGACCGCGTCAACTCCAATGCCATCGGTGTGACCGAACAGATTGCTGCAGGCCGGTGGGTGGAATCGGGCGACAACACCACTGGCGACTTGATCCGTGTGGATGGGAACACGGTGTCCATGCATTACTTCCTCAGCACGCCGAACAGCCCCAGCCTGAGCTGCAATGTCGGCGGGTTCGTCGCGGCGGACATTGACTTCAGCGTGCGGGTGCAGCCGTATTCCAATTACTACGGGCAGTACTACGGCGTTGGCTATCGCATGCCTTCGCAGATGGGCCGGTATCAGAATGCCGGCGGATACTATGTGCGGTTGAACCGCAACGTCACGCCGAACCGCGTTTTTCTCTATTACGGCGACAGCGAGATTGCCGCGGCGGACGTGACGCTGCCGGCGAACGATTTCGCCACGCTTCGCGTTGTTGCGAGCGGGACGTTACACCAGATATATGTTGAGGGGACGCTTGCGATTGACACGACGCACGCCGGAAACACCGATTCCGGGTATGTCGGCTTCTATACGTATTACAGCATCGCCTGCTTCGACGACGTGCGGTTGACTCGCGCGGACAGCGACGAGGTCATCCGGGACAATTTCAACCGCGCCAACAGCAACATGGTGGCGGGGATGACCGCGGGCGAGCGCGCCTGGACTGAAGCCGGGGAGAACGTGAACGGCGACTTGATCAAGATACTGAACAACGTCGTGACGATGCACTATTTCGCCAGCCAGCCCCAGAGCAACTCGCTCGCGCTGATTCTGACGAACTACACCGCCGCCGACGTGGACATACGCGCCAGCCTCCAGCCGTATTCCGACTACTACGGCGGTTATTACGGCATCGGGTATCGTCTTCCCTCAGCCACGAGCCGGTACTGCGACACTGGCGGATACTATGTGCAGCTGAGCAGGAAGGTCTCGCCGAACACAGTGACGCTCTTCTACGGCACGACGCAGGTCGCCCAAGCGAACGTGGTAATTCCGTCGGGCTTCAGCGAACTGCGCGTGGTAGCGGTCGGGGATTCGCATAAGGTCTATCTCGACCCCGGCACGCTCGCGGACAACTTCAACCGGGCCGACTCGACGACGGTGGGAAGTATGAGTGCCGGACCCTATTTCTGGAACGAGACTGGTGATAACTCGAATGACGATCTCATCCGTATCAGCGGAAACACTCTGTGCCTGGATTACTCCGCCAGTTCTCCTGAGAACTACAATCTGGCCTGCCATGTCGCCGGGTTGACCGCTGCGGACGTGGATTTCTCAGTGGACTTGGCCCCCGCTTCGGCTGCAGAGGGGCGCAGCTATGGCGTCGGATATCGTTTGGCGAGCGCGGACGACACGTTTGGCGCCGCGGGCGGCTACTATGTCCAGCTTGTCAAGAGCACGACGCTTCACACCCTGACGCTCTGGCATGGAACCACACAAGTGGCCTCGGCGCAAGTGACCATTCCCGACGGGTTCGCCACCCTGCGTGTCGTGGCTTCGGGTGTGAAGCACCAAGTGTACTTCCAGGGCGTCAAGACACTGGACGTCACTGACTACCGGAAGACCGTCCCGGGCTATCTGGGCGTCTTTGCCGGCCAGTCCATCGTTCAGGCGGACAACTTCAGCATGCTGCAGGTCTCGAACGGCCCCGTACTCAGCGCCACGCACTGCGGCAACACCGGCAGTGGGCATGCTGGGATCTTTGCGTACTACTCGATCATTGACTGCAATTCATTCCGCGTCGGCGCCGTGCCCTCGCTTCGGCCGGAGGGGGGTCGCTTCCTGCTCGGGCTGTACTCCATCGACGATACCGGTCTCATGGAGCAGGAGCGCCGGTTCGGTTGGGCTCTGGCCCACACCTGTGCAACCGACATGACCGGCTTCTTCAACAACTGCCACGCCGGCGGCATGCGCGGGATGATGAGCCTGCCGTCGGGTCCGGAGGACGAGTACGGAAACTGCACGGCGCTGACCGAGGAGGAGATCGCCGCGGTGGCAAGCGGCGTCGCCCATGACGATTACCTGCTCTGGTGGAATCTGCCGGAGGAGATGCGCTGGTGGCGGCAGCCGGAAATGAGCATCGTGACGAATTACACCGCCTGGACACGGAGTTACGATCCGAAAGGCCGGCCGAACTACATGTACATCCCAGGCCATTACAGCCAGGCGGACGTGGAAAAGTACGTGCCGTACCTGGACATCGTGCCGGCGGCCATCTACACGACGTATGCGGGTCAGCCGCGCCCTTGGGTGCGATGGCGTATGACGACCACAGTTCAGGCGATTACCCAACTTAAGAAGGCCGAACCGGATGTATATTATGACATCGGTGACAACTGGAAACAGGGGCAGAAGACGCCAGTTGGCGTCCTTGAGCTGTTTCACTACCCAGACAGGGAGGTGAATACTTATGAAGGGGCCTATCACGACTTCTGGCAGGCCCTGGTCTGCGGCGCGCGTGGGATCATGGTCAACTCGTATGCATACCGCTCTGATCCGGCTGACCTGTATCACTGCTGGGACGCTTACTGCAAGGCCGCCAGCGAGTTGACCGGTCCGGAGAACCTCGGGACGGTGCTCCTGGATGGGACGGTGGACGCCAATGTCGCATTCACGGTCACCAGCGGTCCTGCGGAGACAGACCCCTTCGCCCCCTACGGCGCCGATCAGATGACGTATCCTTCGTTGAACCTCCGGGCCGTGACGTACAATGGCAGCACTTATGTGATTGTGGTGAACTCGACAAGCAGCACCGTGGGCGCGACGATTTGGAACCTGCCCGCCGGAACAGCGAAGGTTTTGTTCGAGGGACGCACGCGAACCATCACCAATGGCAGCATGACCGACACCTGGGCGCCGCTGGCCGTGCATATCTACAAGATCGACGGGTGAACGCCTCTCACAGTGAGCGGACATCGGCAATCGGGCGTTCCTGGGGCCTCCGTGATGGACCGGCAGTGACCATCGTGGAGATGGTTGCTCGTGCGAAGCAGCAGAATCGGCTGTTCTGCCCCAATCTCTATTTGCCGCAGACCGGAGTCGGCCAAAGCCAAAGGATAATCCCCCCAGCACCCATTATCGCCGCTGGTGCTGCAATGTCAAGCGTTCCATCCGACTGCTATAGCCGTGGGGGTGGCAGCATAGCTGCCCGGGGGGAGCGGGGGCCTGGGGGCAGGGGCCAGCAGCCCCCAGGTTGTCTGCGTGTACCCGCCATTTTGTCAGGGGGCTGTGTTAAGATCACGCGCACGGTAGTGTGGAGAGCTTGATGTAAGGAATAGTCATGAAGCCTTGGTTGCGAAAGTTCAGCGAGTGGGGCAAGAACCGGCCCGCTATCGTTGTTCTTGGGGCGCGGCAAGCGGCAAGGACGACAGGTGGAATCGGGCAACTGTTAGAGCACATCCGTACTGGGAAGGTGTTTAGGAGACACTGGAAGGTCTTTCCGCCGGGGGAGTGGCTCAAGCTTTACCGCCAGAACAGACGTATCGGGCGGATGGCTACCCGAGTGCAGTTTCCGAATGGCTTGATAAACTGCACGGCTGAAGAGATGTATTTCGGGTTCAAGGTGGTTATGCCAGCACTGGGGCGATTGAGTCGCGGGGAACTCCTTGAAGTGTTGAGGACAATCAATCCGGCTGAGTGGCGACAGTGGGTTGGTGCTTGGAGGCAATGGGTATCCTCGCAGCTGCAACAGCAGCTCGGCGAAGAGCCACAAGATGTCGGGGCGAATGACGATCTCTGCGACAGTATCGAGGTGCAATTCTTCGTGCGGGTGTGGGTGCCTTGTCTTGTGATCTATGGAGAGTACCCGGCAAGGCTGTTGCGGATGGCACGGGCTGGGAACATGGACGCTATGGACGCGCTGCTACGCGTGGACAAGACGCTGATTTCCGATCCGCGCATAGTGGCGGAGATTGGACAGTCATCCGTGCAGAATCGGGCTCGGTTTGGGCGAATCAAGAGTGCTTTTTCAGAACAGATACCCCGCTTGTCTGACAAGCATCTGAGGGTGAAAGTAATGACGGCTATATCGGTGCTCTATGGAGGCATTGGGCAAAATCTCACCAGCACGGATCTGCGGGAACTCTATGACGGGGTGGCACAAGCGGAGTCTGGCGGGAAGCGGTTGATTGACTGCCACTTACCGGCAACGCCTGCCGCAATGCGAAAAGCCATTCAAAGGGAGCGGGCGGAATGCCAACTGCTCTCAGGGCAGGTGGGACAAAAGTCATAGCGCGAAATGTCCCGGTCGTCCCGCCTTTGGGCGGATACGATCCGGGGCATGGAAGCGCGATCGAAACAGAGAGGCGAGAGCCGAGCGGGGCCCCAGCGGCGCCCGGAAGCCGCTGGGTGCGCTCGGCGAGTGCCGGGGGACCCCTGTGGGGCACGGCGCGAGTCCGAGAAGCACCCCATCCTGGCGCGTGATGGGGTTGCGGTTGAACTCCATGACGCGCATCGTCTGGACGCCGAAGCGGACGCGGACGCGCTGCGCCGGCTTCTGGCGTCCCTCCTCTGCCGTGGCCTCCTGGCCGTCGAGCCGGCCAGGGGGGGCAAATGACTAACAGCCCCCCTGCCAACGTGAAACTTGCCCCTGGAGAAGCGGGGCGGGTGCTCTGCTCCAACTTCGATACCCTGTATGTTTCCTTCGATGTTGGGTGGCAAAATGACTGGCTTTTCAACTTCCTTTCCGAGATGAAGGACCGGGCCATCGGCGAGAACAAGGCCCAGCCGTGGGAATGGCCCGATCCGGAAGGGGTAGTCCCTTGGGCATGTGACATGCAGCCTCACGCGGCGCGCGGGTACGCGTGGCTTCTGAGCGGGCATGATTTCGTGCTGAAGCTGGCCGATGCGTTTGAATCCAAGAGCAAGCCCAACGTGTACGCGGAAATGCGTTCTGAAGCGCTCTGGACGCTGACGCCTCCGGGGCTGGTTGCCAAAATCAAGCGCTTGCTGGAGTGCGCATACGGGAACGTGCGCGCAAGCAAAGTCAGCCGGGTGGATGCGTGCGTTGATCTGCTGCTGCCCGAAGAACTATGGACAAGGGACTTGCTTGATTTCATGGTGGGCAAGGCAGGCGACGATGCCACATACCGGCGACGGCGGAAGCTGTCCGGGTTTACCATCGGGGCGGACAACCTCCAAGCAAGGCTGTATGACAAGGACTTGGAGATTCGCACGAAATCAAAGAAAGTCTGGATGTATGACCTGTGGGGGTTCTCGGAAGTCCCGGAAGGGCATCGCGTCGTGCGCGTAGAATTCCAACTGCGGCGGGAAGCCCTGGCCGCGTTGGAGATTGACAGTTTCGAGGAACTGCTCCAGAAAGCGGATGGACTCTGGGCGTACTGCACAAGAGAGTGGGTCAAGTTCCAGGATGATCCGGGAAAGCATCACACTCAACAGAATACCTTGCCCTGGTGGCAACTCGTCCAAAGTGGCTTCCTGGGAGCGTGGGAAGCGCAACCGCTGGTGCGCGTCAAGGCGATTGATACCGATGAACGCCAATTGCGCCAACAGTTCCTTGGCTACGCCACAAGCCTCATGGCCTTGCGTAAAGAGAAAGACACTTCGCAAGAGGGCTTCCAACGATTGATGGAAGAGCAAGTCGCGGCTGCTGCAAGAGACGGACTGACAGCGCCGTTCCTGGCAAAACGGGTGACAGAAAAGCGCGCACGGCATGAAAGAATTTCTGACAATGCCTCTATTAATTCTGGCCCGCTTGGTGTAGACTTACCTTCTGAGGGGAGTCAATCAAGGGAGGGCGGGCAAACATGAAAGCGGTGGGGTACATTCGGCGTTCATCCGACAAGCAGGAAGAGAGCCTGGACCAGCAGCGGGCGCGGCTGGAGTCTTTCGCCAAAGCGCAGGGCTGGACGCTGGCGCGGGTCTATTGTGATGATGCCATTTCCGGCAGCGACATGAAGCGGCCCGGCCTGGAATCGCTCCTGGCCGATGTCGAGCGGCAGCAGGATATCGGCGTGGTGCTGACATGGGAGCGCAATCGTCTGGCGCGTCCGAAAGACCCGCTTGACGGAATGATCCTGGAGCGCAAGCTACTGGAGCATGGCAAGCGGGTTGTCTATGCCGCCACCGGGCAAGAGGCGGGCAAGTCCCTGGCCTCCGGCCTCGTGAGTTATGTCGAGAACTACCAGAACGGGGATTACCTGCGGAAGCTCTCGCGCGACACCATGCGCGGGCTGGTTTCGCGGGCAGAGCGTGGCTTGTGGTCGGGCGGTCCCATCCCCTTTGGCTATGATCGGCTCATCCTGGGCGAAGATGGCGCGGCGCGTCGGATCGTCCGCGATATGCCGGATGGTTCGCAAGATGTGCTGGACCCGGAAAGCGGGGAAGTGCTGGAGCGGATCGCGGGCGCGCACCGATACCAGAAACAGGACTATGAACTATGTTCCCTCGTGCCTTCCGAACCGGCGCGGGTGCGGGCGCTGCGGAAGATATTCGCTGACTATGCGGCGGGTCGGCCCCTGCGGGCAATCCGCGAAGAGTTGAACCGCTCCGGCCTCCGCACGAACCGGGGGCGGTACTTCGCAATCTCCGGGCTGGATTCCATCCTGGAGAATCCGGCGTACCTGGGGCGCTGCGTGTACAACCGGCGGACTCAAAGCAAGTGGCACCGGCACACTGAAGGCCGAAGCGTGGAACGGCAGGATGAAGGGTTCGAGGCGCGGCCCGCGTCGGATTGGATTGTGAAAGAAAACGCCTGGGCGGCGCTGGTGGATGCAAAGACTTTCGCTTGCGTCCAGGTGCGGCGGAAGGAGAGCAAAGAGAAATTCGCACAGGTGAAGGGAAACGCTGTCCGCTCAACGTACCTTCTGACCGGGCTATTTACCTGCGGGGTGTGCGGGGGGCCGATGTTCGGCTATACCTCCACCAACGGCAAGGGATACCGGACGCGGTACTATGCCTGTAACACTCACCACCGGGGAGAGCATGAGCGTTGCCCGAAGCGGTACACGGTCCCGGCGGATCGCCTGGAAGGGCATATCCTGGAGCTAATCAAGGCGGACCTGGCGAAGTTGCGGGATGATGCGAAGCTGCATGAGTACGTTGCGCGGGAATTGAAGCGGGTAGCGGGGGACCGGGGGGACACCCTGGGACAACTGCACCGGCGCGTGTCGGAACTGGACCAAAAGTTAGCGCGGGTGCGGGAACACCTCAAGGCGCTGGACCCAGACACCGCGAAGGCCCTCGGACTGTACGAAGAGGCCCAATCAGCACAGGAAGAGCGCAAGGCCCTGGAAGAGGAACTGCGGGGCCAGGAAGCGGCCCTGCCGCGTCTGCCCTCGGTGGAAGAAATCCGGAAGCGCGCCGCTGCCGCCTTCGACGCCCTGGACCAGGTGCTTGCCTCGGCCACCATTGAGGAAAAGCGCCTTGTATTCAGCAAATACGTGAGGGCGGTAGAGGTAGACCCGGACCGAAAAACCGCCCGAATCAGCCTCTATACCGCCCTCTTTAATCAGATGGTAGCGGGGGCAGGATTTGAACCTGCGACCTTTGGGTTATGAGGGGTACAGGCTCATTTTCCTAAAGGGCGCGTCCTGCCGCAACTTACGGCAACCTCTCACTTTCGGCTTGAGAGCGCCATTCTCCATATACCCCATTTTTGCCATGTTTGCAAGTCCGTAGGGTACAAAACGGGGTACAATTTAAGTAACGTAGCGTTCACCGGCGGCTGTTAGCCGTCCGGTGGAAGGCAGCGTTCGGAGTCATCGCTCGACTTGCAGAAACTTGATTAGCTTGTGATTGTAGAATGATAGATTGTTAGCGGTGAAAAGCCACTGCCTGTGACGAGTCCCGAGGTCTAGCATAGCACCGTAGAAGGGGGTCTTGTTGAGCTTGGTGCCATATGTGTCGTAGAGCGTTTCTAGGTAATTCCACACGAGTACAGCATATGCGTCATATCGGTATCGGACCACCATGTCAGTGGACGTTAGAGCAGACACGCATGCCTCTGGGTTGCGAAACTGTGGATACGTAATAGCTAGCCTGTGGAGTTCAGACAAAAGCTGATCCGCGACTTCGTATTTCCGTTTTTGGTGCGTATGGTACCACGTGAAAGCTGCTACGAGAAGAGATACGATGGCGATGCCGATGCTTACGCAACCTTCAGTACTCATGTTCCCTCCGTGGTGATGGCCGCGAGGATTTACGGTACCCCAAGCTGTGTGGGGTATAAATGTTCCTCATTATGTCAACTGCTGCGCTAATGTCAAGCCTTGCCACGTGCTATTGGCGGCATGGGGGATGAAGCCCATTATCGTCGCTGGCGCTTCAATGTCAAGGCTTCCCGGTACGGCTGTAGCCGTTAGAGGTGGCGGCTCCGCACCGTTGCGGAGGCTGCCGGGGGGAAGTGGAGGGGATCGCAAGGGGAACCCTGGGGCCGCTGGGTTTCCCTTCAACTCACTAACGCACGTTAGGGGAAGATATTTCCTTGTTGGGGGGTTGACAAAGTGCGCACTTCGGGATAGACTTCCAAGTGTGCAAAGTGTCCACTACTAGGAGTGCGACAATGGAAAGTGACATTCCGCTTGTGGAAATCCCGGATTATCTCGCAAGGATCATTGGGACGCCGGATGAAGGTACGCGGATGTTCCGGGCGTTTGGCGTGTCCGGCGACGCCTTCGACGTATGGATGGGGGCGGTCTCGGTCGTATGCGGTCCAGAGGGGAATGTTTCGCCGGGGGGCGTCGCAATGTTCGCAAACGTGTCGCGCTCTGGCGTTCACAAGCGGATGGAGGAGGGGCGGATCACTGCGTTCATCTTTCACAAGGTCGAGAAGAAGCTGTTTGGCCGGTACGAAATTACGAACACGATATGCGATATTCCGGTTGTTGAAGCGAGAGCCTGGGGCGAACTGCTGAAGAAGAAGACACCCGAGGAGGCGGAAAAGGACGCCGTAGGTGACAGAGACTATGACGCGATGTTTGTGTTTGAGCCGCCAAAAGGAGCTGTAGAGAAGTGGAAGGCGGCGAAACGGCGGACAGCGCGGTCAGAAGGCTTTGATAACGAGTAAATGAAAGGAGGTGAAGAAGAATGAGTGACAAGATCGTAATTCGGGCTTGCGACCTGCCGAAGCAAGTTGAATTGGTCGGGGAGCGCGGCGAACGCAGGATTTTCGAGCTACTGCCTGCGCGCCGAAGGTTCGGCTTGTTGTTGAACGCAGTCGGCGGGGTCGGCCAGCGCATTGGGCGTTTGGGCCGCAGGGATTAAGAGAGTTTTTCGCCCCGTAGCAAGCAAAAGCCAGACGGTCGAGTAGCCAGCCATGGGCGGTTCTTTCGGTGCATGAGCACCGGGAAGGAGAATGCTCATGGCTAGTTGCGTTTCTAGGGCTGGCGGTGAACAGGACGGAGTAGGGGAGTTGGACACCGGGGGCGGCGGGCCGCCGGGGTCCCGCGCGTCCGGAAGCGCGGGGTGGCGGACGCCGGCGACGGCGACGGAAGCCGCTGGGGGCGGCAGGGGGTTGTCTGTAACACCCCATGCTCAAATTTCAGGAGAGCACCCCTGGCGGGTGCTTCTGGTCGGGGTTGACAGCCTCGACCTCGGCCTCTATGTCGAGTGGGGGCCGGACTTTGAGCGCCTTCTGGCGGTCTTGGAAGAGGGCAAAGCGAAGGCGGCAGGGAAAGAGGGCATTTCCTTCCGTAGCCGGGCCGGTGTCGGCCTCATCCTCCCCAGCGGCAAGCCTCCAATGTTCCGCTTCGGCCTCCGGTATCCTGAATTCCTCATCTGGATCGGCAAAAGTCGGGTGGCTGGGAATTCTCCCAATGTGTACGTCTCTCTGGACTGCCTGACCTTGCGCGCGTCTGGTGTCGTCGGCGCCGTCGCGCTGCCGGTGCGATTCGTGGAGAAGCTCGGCGGCAAGGTTCACTACGTGAAACCCAGCCGGTTCGACCTGGCGGTTGACCTGCACATTCCGGGCGGTCTGTCCAATGGGTTCCTCGAAGCATACCGAGTGGGCCGAAGCGAGAAGCTTGATATTCACAAAGTAGGTGCTTTGATGGAGACGTTCTATATCGGGGAGCGCGGCAGTCCCATCATGCTGCGCATCTATGACAAGTCAAAGGAAATCGTTGCCAGCGGCAAGGAGTGGTTCAAGGAACTGTGGAAATACGACGGGCCTGACGTATGGCGCGTCGAATATCAACTGCGGCGCGAAGTGTTGCAGCAGTTCCGCATTGCCTCGGTCGAAGACCTCCTGGACAAGCTGGGCGGGATTTGGAAGTACCTGACGGAAGACTGGTGCTCGCTACGTGAGCCTGACAGCGAGAACGCCTCGCGGCGGACAGTCTATGCTCCGTGGCGCAGTGTACAGGAGTGCGCTAGTGACTTCGGACAAGTTGTTGCGGTTGAGCGAGACCTGACAAGCGAGACGCCCGCCGCGCTGGTGTTCCACGTCGCGCGGGGCGCGGGGGCCATGGTGTCCTATGCCGCACGTCGGGGCCTGGACAGCAGGGAAGCGGCGGCCCAAGCGTTCATCGCGGCAATATTCGACTATGTTTCTGAAAGAGAATTCCGCGAGAAGTACATCGTCAGGGCAATTCGATACGGGCGGGGCATCGCGCCGGGGGACAGAGGCCATGTCGAAGAAACTGCTTGAGGTCCTCTCTCCCTACATCGCCCCGCGCGAACTGGCGGAGCGCTGGCGCTGCGGGCGGTCCTCGGTGGACCGGATCGCACGGCGGGCGGGACTGCACCGGCTTTGTCTGGGGACAGGGCGCAACGGAATGGTGCGCTACATCAGGAAGGAGGTGGAAGCCTATGAGACTGCACGGCAGGTGTAGGCCCTGCCATGACAATTGAATCTCGCGTCATGTACTCCCCCGGTCCTGGGCTGCAAGTCCGCCGGGGGAGTTTGCTTTATGCAGTAGGGAAGTATTGGTATTCGACTTCGAGACGATAGCAAAAACCCATGGGATTGGTGAGGGGGGCCCCTTTGGAGTTTCGCGCGTTTGTGAGTGAAAAGCGGATCGTATTGTGACTTGGCTTAATGAAGCGGGAAACGTCACATTCGGAAAGAGTCCTGAAGCCGACGAATTCGGCGGCGTGCCTTTCATTGGTGGTGGTGATTTCCTCAAAGCTGTTCGCCTCCATGGGCGGCACGGTGCGGGGCCTGCCCTTCTGCGGCACCAGGGCGCGCTTGCGGGCCTTCTCGGTGGTGCGGCGACTGGTCACCGTCACAGCGGGGCATACCGGGCCGAAGGCTTCACGGAGATAGTACACGTTGCTTCTGACGCTTCGGGGAGAGCGGCTGGCGCTAATGTACAGGACGAAATCGGTAAGCACCTGGGCTATCGGGGTGCGCGTGGGGAACGGACTTCCCGCGCCCTGGGCGAGAGAGGATTCAAGCTGCCTGATCTTCTCCTTTGCCAGCTGGTAGGAGTCGGTGTCGAGACTCACGCGCTTCTGCTTCCCGGCAACGTAATACTGCGCGTAAAACTGACTGCCGCGCTTCTTGAGACACGCCATAGCGACCTGCCTTTCTGGTCTGCTCTGGCGAGTTCCTTCTTGGCCACGGGGTACAAAACAGGGTACAAACCGCTGTTTTCGGCCAATAAAAAAGGGACTCGCGTTGCCGCAAGTCCCTTCTACACATATGGTAGCGGGGGCAGGATTTGAACCTGCGACCTTTGGGTTATGAGCCCAACGAGCTACCAGGCTGCTCCACCCCGCGCCATGTTTTCCAGAAACCTTTGTACCACGAGAAGATGGAGTTGTCAAGCAACTGATCCCCGATGGGCGGAAAAGCCTCGGTCGCGTACGGGGGGGCAAGAAGCAAGGCGCTTGCGCCTTCCTCGCCTTCAGGGGCACGGCCGCCAATCTGCCCCGGTTTCACTTGACATCCGTGTCATATCTAGTATCATGATAGTTCTTGCGTGGCACATCATCGGTGGAAGGCATCTCGCCGTACCGCAGACACAATCAGACGGCAGTTGCTGTTAGCGGAGGCACCCCCGTGAGGCAAAGGGAAAGGCGCACGTGCGCGCGTCGTCCCATCCGCCTGCCCCTCCAGGTCGAGTCCTCGGAGAGCGCGGCGGAGGCGGGGTGGACTATTGATGTCAGTTCACGCGGCATCCTGTGGGAGGCGCTGAAGCCTTTCCGGGCTGTCGTGGGCCAGATTGTGCGCGTGCGCCTAGGACCGCCGTCGGAGCGGCCGCACGCGGCCTACGAGGTCGGCTTGGGGCGGGTGGTGAATGTAGATGCTTCCGACCCTCTGCGTGTGAGCCTGGAACTCCTGGACGGCCCTTGCAGCATCTTCAACGCCCCCGAGTTCGTGGGAACAAGCCCGAAAGTTCAAGAGATCAAGAACCTCCTGCCGGAGGTGGCTGGGTGTCGTCTCAACGTGCTCATAACGGGGGAGACCGGCACGGGCAAAAGCCTGCTGGCGCGGCTGATCCACGGCGCTTCGAAGGTCGCCGGCGAACCGTTCGTAGCCATCAATTGCGCCAGCATCCCGCCGTCTCTGTTCGAGAGCGAGTTGTTCGGACATGAGAAGGGCGCATATACGGGCGCCGACCGTGCAACCCCCGGCTACCTGAGACTCGCGGGGGCAGGGACGATCCTGCTGGATGAGGTGTCGGAAATCCCCGTCGAGCTCCAGGCCAAGCTGCTGCGCGCCATAGAGGACAAGGAGTTCCGCTCTGTGGGCGGCTCGGAATCGTTGCCCGTCGGCGCACGTATCATCGCAACCACGAATGCCGACGCCAGCGTCATGATGGCCGCCGGAAAGCTCAGACCGGACCTGTTCTACCGCCTGTGCGAGCTTCCCATTCATGTCCCGCCATTGAAGGAGCGCACCAGCGACATCCCGTTGCTGGCGGAACACTTCCTGGGCAACTACTGCCATCAGTTCCGTAAGCCTTATTGTCCCCTGGAGGCCGAGCAGATTGAGCAATTGTGCCGCCACACCTGGCCGGGCAACCTTCGGGAGTTGGCGGCGCTGATGAATCGAACGGCAGTGCTTGGCAAGTTCCAAGCCCCGCAACTCGACGCCGCTGCGTGCGGGGCGCCGTCCGACACTGCAACCGTCGCTGCGCCGGCGACCGCGGTGACGAGGCTGTTGGGCAAGGGGCTTAAGTCGGTCAAAGAGGATCTCTGCGCAGAGGCAGAGCGCAACGCTATTCTGAATGCGATGAAGGCCTCCGGCCAGAACCGCACCCGCGCCGCTCAGGCGCTGAAGATATCCTATCGCACACTGCTCCGCAAGATTGCCAAGTACCACCTCGCCGACGTGATTCCTCCTGCCTGAATCCGCCCCATAGCGCCTCCTGTCACCAACCGCACTATGACACGCGTGTCATATCGAAGTTGTCCTATGTCATATCCGGGGAAGCCCCCTAGGCACTAGGAACGATTCTTGAATATCGAACGCCCTTGAAGGGCAAGGGCGGGAGAGGCGGGGAGCCGTTGTCGAAATATTTGGCACAGTACTTGCTCATTACGTGGCGAATGACCCCCCGGTTCGCTGCCGTCTTCTGTTGACGCCGTTCCATTCGAACGGCGTCAATCCGGGCGCTATTGGCATGAGGAGAGAGAGCTATGGCCGGCAGAAGCAAGAACCGTTCAGGACGCGCCGGTTTCACGCTGGTGGAAGCGCTGGTAGTGTTGGGGCTTGTGGCGCTGCTGGCCAGCATGCTGCTCGTGGTGCTCAGCAAAGCGCGCAGCGGCGCGCGTATGATCGTATGCAGGAGCAATCTGCAGCAAATGAACGAAGCATACGCAGCCTGTGTGCTGGATCATTCGGGAGCGTTGCCGGATGTTTACTATGTGCTTGGGGATACGGGGGAGGCATTCACGGCGCAGATGCGGACGACGCCTGCGCAGCCAGTGGACCCGCTCTTTAAGTACTTCACCTCGGAGTTGATGCGATGCCCGCTGGACACCCAGCCAGTCAAGGTGCTTGGTTTCGGAACGGACGCCCAGCCCGCGCAGGTCAACACGAGCTATGGCTACAACGTGAACCTGCCGCTCATGTACCTGAACGCCTCGCGTGTGTCGCGCCCCGCCGGAAACGTGACCTTCTACGATGGAAACGCCAGGGCGGTGGTTGGCTCGTGGGGGCGTACCGAGTCCTGGGCGGAGAAGACTTTCGTGCCGCGCCACGGCGGAAACGCCAACTACGCGTACTTGGACGGGCACGTGGAAAGTCATATGGAATTCCCAAATCTTGACTTCGCCGGAGGCACGGAGTGGCTCATTTTCGACGTCGCGGCCAGCTCCGGCCATAGTGTCGCCGGGGAAGTGGACCTGTCGGCCAACCCCTCGACCTTCTCTCTCACCATCAGTTCGACATACTCCATCGTCAGCGAAGACCTGAACTCTCCCATGTTGACAGACTACTATGGCCCTGCGCAGGTGTTGACGATCACCCCCAAAGGAAGCGGCACCGCCTCCATCATGGTGGACGGCAAGCCGTATATCTTGAAGAAGAACACGACGTACACGATCAGCGCCAGCTCATTCGTCGTCAACTTCTATAACAGCAAACGTAACAAGCAGGGGCGGGCCACCGGCCAATGGCACATTGCCATTGTGAACGCGGAGGACGTGCAGATCACGGAAAGCTAGGGGGTGGGCCCCCTGTGCCATCCCTGTGACACGCCTGTCACAGTACGGCCGCGAAGTGTCAGGGTCGTCCGTCCGGCGCACGCCGTCTCGAAAGTCATGAGTCGCGCTTACCATGGAAGACAAATGAGATATGCCAAATGCGCAAAGAACATTATTCCGACCGTTTTCGGCATAGCGGTTGCTAGTATCCGAGTTGAAATGGTGATTTGTCCGTCGCGGGATGAGGGTAATCGTCATGACGCCAATTGAGGATGGAGATGCCGTTCGGCAGGTTGAAGAGTTGCGGAGCGAAGTGGGGCGGTTGCAGACGTATGTGCGCGACCTGGAGGAAGAGCTTTTGCGACAAGGGCACAGGAGTTTTCGCGAGATGGTGCGCTACGAAAGGAACCGAAGCCAACGGTACAACCACTATTTTGCGGTCATCTCAATCGAATGCGACTCGTCGAAAGACACGGCAGATGCAATGGAGACGGTCCGCACGTGCGTCCGGAACGTGGACATCGTTGATTTCCTGTCCGATGACGGACCGGTGTCTGAGGCGTCTGCGAGCAGCCAATCCGGCGAGACCGGGAGCGAGGAGAGGTGCTCTCGGGCTGTCATGCGGTCCGCGTCGAGCAAGAGAGCCGGCAAGGATGGAGTGTTCCGAATCGGCATTGTCCTGCCCCACGCGAACGAGAGCGGCGCGAAGCTCGTGTCGGCCAGGATTTCGGCGAGGCTGAATCATGGCCTGCGCAAGACGGCCGTGGCGATCTATCCGACTGATTCTACGGACTGGGCCAGGCTGCTCTCCCATGTTGGGGGGTAGTGGCCTGCCAGGCTAAACCGATTCCTGGACGAAAGGAGGTGCGGTTGCCGGCACAGTACCAGGAGGCATCGCACATTTCATCTTGTGTAGCGGGTAGGCGTTATTGAGGGTATTTGAGGAGGTGCAAAGATATGCGTGCAAGAAGGACGCAGGCGTTCTGGTTGGCGGTTGTGACGGTCGTGTTGCTTTCCTTGATTGCGATGCCGTGGGCATTTGCCGAAGTGCCTGTGAGCAGCGCGTTCTTCTATGAGGGCGTCATGCCGGGCCCCGGACTCCCGAGTGGGCAGTATGACATGCAGTTCACCCTGTGGGATTCGGCCACCGCCGGTAGCCAAATCGGCTCGCTGATCACGGTGAATGGTGTGGTCGTGGACAAGCTGATGTTCAGAGTGACTCTGGACTTCGGCATGTCCCCCTTCACCGGCAATGCGCGCTGGCTCGAAATCAAGGCCTCCAAACGAGGCGCCAAGCCGAACTTTGAGTCCATCGGGCCGCGGCAACCGATCCTTACCGTGCCATATGCGATTTTCGCGCTCAATACCGTTGGCGTGAAAGGTCCTACCGGCGACCAAGGTCCGGTTGGTGACAAGGGACCGACCGGCGATCAGGGTCCCATTGGCCCCATCGGTCCTACAGGCCCCACGGGTCCCACAGGCCCTACGGGTCCTCAGGGTCCGGAAGGCCCGCAGGGTCCTGAAGGCCCACAAGGTCCCGAAGGCTGTCAAGGACCGCAGGGTCCTGTTGGCGACCAAGGTCCCGTTGGCGATAAGGGTGCGACCGGAGATCAGGGTCCGCAGGGCGTGATCGGTGAGCAAGGTCCTGTCGGTGACAAGGGCGCTACTGGTGACCAAGGCCCCGTCGGAGACAAGGGTGCCACGGGCGACCAGGGTCCGCAGGGCGTGATCGGTGATCAAGGTCCTGTCGGCGATAAGGGTGCTACCGGTGATCAGGGTCTTGTTGGTGACAAGGGCGCGACTGGCGACCAAGGCCCCGTTGGCGATAAGGGTGCTACCGGTGATCAGGGTCTTGTTGGTGACAAGGGCGCGACTGGCGACCAAGGCCCCGTTGGCGATAAGGGTGCCACTGGAGACCAGGGTCCGGTCGGTGACAAGGGCGCTACGGGCGACCAGGGTCCGCAGGGCGTGATCGGTGAGCAAGGTCCTGTTGGTGACAAGGGCGCCACTGGCGATCAAGGCCCCGTCGGAGACAAGGGCGCTACGGGCGACCAGGGTCCGCAGGGCGTGATCGGTGATCAAGGTCCTGTTGGTGACAAGGGCGCCACTGGCGATCAAGGCCCCGTCGGAGACAAGGGCGCTACCGGCGACCAGGGTCCGCAGGGCGTGATCGGTGATCAAGGTCCTGTTGGTGACAAGGGCGCTACTGGCGATCAAGGCCCCGTCGGAGACAAGGGCGCTACCGGCGACCAGGGTCCGCAGGGCGTGATCGGTGATCAAGGTCCTGTCGGCGACAAGGGCGCGACTGGCGACCAAGGCCCCGTTGGAGACAAGGGTGCCACGGGCGATCAGGGTCCGCAGGGCGTGATCGGTGAGCAAGGTCCTGTTGGTGACAAGGGCGCTACTGGCGATCAAGGCCCCGTCGGAGACAAGGGCGCTACCGGCGACCAGGGTCCGCAGGGCGTGATCGGTGATCAAGGTCCTGTCGGCGACAAGGGTGCCACGGGCGACCAGGGTCCGCAGGGCGTGATCGGTGATCAAGGTCCTGTCGGCGACAAGGGCGCTACCGGCGACCAGGGTCCGCAGGGTGTGATTGGTGATCAGGGTCCTGTTGGCGATAAGGGTGCCACGGGCGACCAGGGTCCGCAGGGCGTGATCGGTGATCAAGGCCCCGTTGGCGATAAGGGTGCCACTGGAGACCAGGGTCCGGTCGGTGACAAGGGCGCTACCGGAGACCAGGGTCCGCAGGGTGTGATTGGTGATCAGGGTCCTGTCGGCGATAAGGGTGCCACGGGCGACCAAGGCCCCGTCGGAGACAAGGGTGCGACTGGTGACCAAGGTCCGCAGGGCGTGATCGGTGATCAAGGCCCCGTTGGCGATAAGGGTGCCACTGGAGACCAGGGTCCGGTCGGTGACAAGGGCGCTACCGGCGACCAGGGTCCGCAGGGCGTGATCGGTGATCAAGGCCCCGTTGGCGATAAGGGTGCCACTGGAGACCAGGGTCCTGTCGGTGACAAGGGCGCTACCGGCGACCAGGGTCCGCAGGGCGTGATCGGTGAGCAAGGTCCTGTTGGCGACAAGGGTGCCACTGGCGATCAAGGCCCCGTCGGCGACAAGGGCGCGACTGGTGACCAAGGTCCGCAGGGCGTGATCGGTGATCAAGGTCCTGTCGGCGACAAGGGCGCTACCGGAGACCAGGGTCCGCAGGGCGTGATCGGTGATCAAGGTCCTGTTGGTGACAAGGGCGCTACCGGAGACCAGGGTCCGCAGGGCGTGATCGGTGATCAAGGTCCTGTTGGTGACAAGGGTGCTACCGGTGACCAAGGCCCCGTCGGAGACAAGGGTGCCACGGGCGACCAGGGTCCGCAGGGCGTGATCGGTGATCAAGGTCCTGTCGGCGATAAGGGTGCTACCGGTGATCAGGGTCTTGTTGGTGACAAGGGTGCGACTGGAGACCAGGGTTCTGTCGGTGACAAGGGTGCCACGGGCGACCAGGGTCCGCAGGGCGTGATCGGTGACCAAGGTCCTGTCGGTGACAAGGGCGCTACTGGTGATCAAGGCCCCGTCGGAGACAAGGGTGCCACGGGCGACCAGGGTCCGCAGGGCGTGATCGGTGATCAAGGTCCTGTTGGTGACAAGGGCGCTACTGGCGATCAAGGCCCCGTCGGAGACAAGGGCGCTACTGGCGACCAAGGCCCCGTTGGCGATAAGGGTGCCACTGGAGACCAAGGTCCTGTCGGCGACAAGGGTGCTACGGGCGATCAGGGTCCGCTGGGGCCCACCGGTCCTACTGGCCCCGTTGGTCCGATTGGCCCGCAGGGCGATAAGGGTCCGACTGGGGATCAGGGTCCAGGTGGTTCCATTACCTTGGCGTCCGCCACCCAGAACAACGCCGGTACGACGACTTCCACCTCGTACACCACGACTCTCGGTGGAACCCCGGGCACGAACCCGTCGGTGACGGTCACGACCGGCACAAAGGTTCTCGTAACTCTAACCGGGTATGTCGAGATCAACAACGACACTGCGTACATGAGCTTTGCCGTGTCTGGTGCTACGACCATGGCTGCCGCTGACGCAACGGCACTCAGATTCGCGACCTCCTCTGCCGGTTCTGGCAATCAAGCCAGCGCGACTTATGTTGTGACGCTCAACAGCGGCTCCAACACCTTTACGCTGCAATACAAGAGCGGCAGTGTTAACCACACTGCGACGTTTGCAAACAGAAACATCATCGTGATTCCAGTAGCGGACTAATAGGTGGTTCGCAGCATCGTTGAGAGAGACGGAACGAGACGGGAGGCCTCCGGGCCTCCCGTCTTGCTTTCGGGGAAGAAATGCCTCCGACAAGCCCCCGGTGTGCGCCACTGGCGGTCAGGGGTCGGTTGGTTTGCAGGGTCCCCGAGGGCCTACCGGTGTCGTCGGGAAGAACTGAACAGACGCAGGCAAGACGGGTCGTTCCGGCAGCGTAGCGGGCCTTGTAGATTACAAGGCGGCGCGCGCTGCCGGTGTTTTTGGGCTGCTCTGACGCATGGCGCGCGCCATCCGCGCGCGGCTTGTGGTGAGGTCGCATTTCAGGGATAATCAGATCGAGTGCGATGCGCGCGGTTCCTTGTCAGGGCGCCGATGCAGGATCTTCTCTCCATTGTACAGTCTTCCCCTCGCGCTGATCGCCTGCAGAACCACCTGGCAGGCGGCGGCAGCGCGTACGTCGAGGGCTTGTGGGGATCCTCGGCGGCCTTGCTGGCGGCGGCGCTGGCCGAAGGAGTGGGGCGGGTAGCGCTGTGCGTACTGCCGCAGATTGAGCAGGCGGACGCGTTTGCCGAGGACGTGGCGCTCTTCTCCCCAAACCTGCCGATGCTCTTCCCGGCCTGGGAGACGCTGGCGGAGGAGGACGTGCCCGAGGCCGAGGTGCTCAGCCAGCGCCTGGCGGTGCTGAAGTTCCTCGCGGCCCGGCGCGACGATTCGGGCGCTGCGCCGGGCGGGAAGTTGATCGTCGCGCCGATCCAGGCGCTCCTCCAGCGGGTCCCCTCAACCGCCTTGCTCGAACGCAATACGCTGACGCTGCGTCAGGGCACGACGATGCCGCTGGAGAAGGTGTTCGAGTGGCTGCTGGAGCGTGGTTTCCGCTCCGTCCGCATGGTGGAGGCGCCGGGCGAGTTCAGCCGGCGCGGCGGGATTCTCGATTTGTATCCCTACGCGGGGGGCGCGCCGGTGCGCATCGAGCTGTTCGGCGACGCGGTGGAGTCCATCCGCTCCTTCGATCCGGCGACGCAGTCCTCCGTGAGCGAGTTGCCCCAGGTGACGGTGACCGCCGTCCCTCGCCAGGCCGAGGCGCAACAGGATTCGCCGGAGTGCTGGTCGTCGCTGCTGGACCACCTGCCGAAAGACTCCTGGCTGGCGCTGAAGGAGCCGGCGGAGATCATGGAGCGCGGCAAGGGCTTCTCGCAGGAGTCCCCCGGCGGCCTTTTGCCGGACGGGCTGCTGCTGTTCAACACGGGCCATACGCGTTTCCCCCGCCTCCAGATGGCCGCCCTGCCCGGCGTCTTCAGCGGCCGGCCGGAGACGTTCCACGTGCATTCGGTGGAGCGCTTCGGGCGCGACCTGGAGACCACGGTGCGCGAGTTGGAGCTGTCGGCCTCCGAGCGCGAGCGCACGATCGTCCTGTGCGGCAATTCGGGAGAGAAGGAGCGGCTGACCGAACTGCTGGCCGGGTCCAAGCTGTTTGAGAAGAAGAGCTTCGAGATCCGCATCGGCCGCCTGAACGCCGGTTTCGACTGGACGGACCTGTCGCTGACGCTGCTGACGCACCACGAGATATTCCATCGCTACCGTGAGCGCCGCGCCCCGGCGCGCTATCGGCACACGCGCGCCATTGACAGCTTCTACGACCTTCAGCCCGGCGACTACGTGGTGCACGCCACGCACGGGATCGGCATGTTCCACGGCATGGAGCTGATCGAGCGCGACGGCGTGCGCGAGGAGTGCCTCAAGATCGAGTACGCGGACAAGGCGTTCCTCTACGTGCCGGCCACGCACATCGAGTTGGTGCAGAAGTACGTCGGTCCTTCCGAGCATCGTCCTCCGGTGAACAAGCTGGGTACGCAGAGCTGGCAGTTGCGCAAGGAGCGGGCCGAGGAGGCGGCGCACGACCTCGCGGCGGAGTTGCTGCGAATCCAGGCGATCCGCGAGGCGACGCAGGGGCTCGTGCATTCACCGGACACGGAATGGCAGCGCGAGTTCGAGGACGCCTTCCCGTACGAGGAGACGGAGGACCAGCTGCGCGTGGCTGATGAGGTCAAGCGCGACCTGGAGCGTTCCCGCCCGATGGACCGGCTGATCTGCGGCGACGTGGGATATGGCAAGACGGAGATCGCCATGCGCGCCGCCGTGAAGGTGGTATTCGGCGGGGCGCAGGTGGCCGTGCTGGTGCCCACCACGGTGCTGGCCGCCCAGCACCAGAGGACGTTTCAGGAGCGGATGGCGGACTACCCGATCCGTGTCGAGATGCTCAGCCGCTTCCTGACCCCCGGCGAGCAGCAGGACGTTTTGGACGCTCTGGCTGCGGGGGAGGTGGACATCATCATCGGCACGCACCGCCTCATCCAGCCGGACGTGAAGTTCAAGAATCTGGGGCTGGTGATCATTGACGAAGAGCAGCGCTTCGGGGTGGAGCACAAGGAGCGCCTCAAGCAACTGCGCGCGACGGTGGACGTGCTCACGCTGACGGCCACCCCCATCCCGCGCACGCTGCACATGTCCATCCTGGGGCTGCGCGACATCAGTTCGCTGGACACCCCGCCGCGCGACCGGCTCGCCATCCACACGCGCCTGATGCGCGCCGATCCGCAGAAGATCCGCCAGGCGCTCCTGCACGAACTCGCCCGCGACGGGCAGGCGTTCTTCGTACACAACCGGGTCGAAACGATTGAGCGGATGACGGAGCAACTCAAGGAACTCGTTCCCGAGGCGCGCTTCCTCATGGGCCATGGCCAGATGCGGGAGCACGAACTGGCCGAGGTGATGCGCGAGTTCGTAGACCACAAGGCGGACGTGCTGGTCTGCACGACGATCATCGAGTCGGGGCTGGACATCCCCAACGCCAACACCATCCTGATTGATCAGGCGGACATGTTCGGCCTGGCCGAGTTGCACCAACTGCGCGGGCGCGTCGGCCGCTACAAGCACCGCGCGTACGCTTACATGCTGCTGCCGGAGGAGCGGCCGCTCACGCCGGTGGGGGAGAAGCGGCTGAAAGCCATCGAGGAGTTCTCGGAACTGGGGGCCGGGTTCCGCATCGCCATGCGCGACCTGGAGATTCGCGGCGCGGGGAACATCCTCGGGCCGGAGCAGAGCGGCCACATCGCCGCCGTGGGGTACGACATGTACTGCCGCATCCTGGAGCGCACCGTCCGTGGGATGAAGAACGAGCCGGTCGAGGAGCGGCCGGACGTGTCGCTCTCCCTCGGGGTCGAGGCGCGGCTGCCGGAGGAGTACCTTCCCGACCCCGCGCAGCGCATAGACATGTATCGTAAGCTATATCGCGCACAGGACTTGAACGATATCGAAACTCTCCGGCGCGAACTGCGCGACCGCTATGGTCCATGGCCCGAGCCGGTCGCGCACCTGCTGACGGAGGCCCGGCTGCGCCAACTCGCGCAGAAGGCGGGCATCGAGGGGCTGCAACTGCGGGAGAACCTGCTGGTCGCCAAGGCCTCCGACGTGGCGCGGGCGATGAAGGTGCTCTCCGCCACTGGGATGATCTGCCGGCGGATTGACGACACGACCATCAATGTCCGCCTGGCGCGGACTCGTAAAGCGGATGAGCATCTGCTATCCTTCCTGGTGCAGGCGTTCGAGCGGGCGTTTGCCAACCTGGCGGCGCGCGGTATGGAGGCGTAAGGACCGCAAGGACTTCAAGGACGACAAGGACAACCGATGAAGTATTTGATTGCAGTGGCGTTGCTAGCCGTCTGCGCGCTGGCCCCCTGTGCTGTTCGCGCGCAGGATGACGTCGCCAGCGCCATCGTGGCCATCGTAAACAAGGACGTGATTACCAGCAAGCAGGTGCTCGACCGCGCCAATGCGATGCTCAAGGACTCCGGCAACTCCATCCCCGCCGCGCAGCGCGACGAGGTCCGCCGCAACATCATCCGCGACAGTGTGCGCGAGATTGTCGAGGAGCGCCTCCTGCTGGCTGAGGCGAAGCGGCTGACGGACGCCTTCCCGGCCGTCGGCAAGTACATTGACAAGGAGGTCGAGAAGCGGGTCGAAGAGGAACGCCTCGACGCGGGGGGGGAGATAGAGTTCCAGAGAAAACTCAAAGCCATGGGGCAGACCGGAGTGGGCTACGCCGACAAAATCCGCGAAGACCTGCTGCGCCGCCAGGTGCTCATCCAGTTCGTCCTGCGCGACTTGACCGCCAGCCCCACCGAACTTCTGGAATACTACCGCGCCCACCCGGAACAGTGCCGGGAACCGGCCCAGGTGAAATACCGCCAGATTTTCGTCCCCCTCTCCGACTACGACGGGGACCGCGAGAGGACGCGGAAGAAGGCGGCTGAGATTGTCAGCAAGCTGGCGGAGAACTATGATTTCGGCGAGTTGGCGCGCAAGAATGCGTACGATGAATACGAGAAGAATGGGGGAGTGTGGGATTGGCAGAATCAGGGGGTGCGTCCGGAACCGATAGACAAGGCGCTGTTGTCGCTGGAGTTGGACAAGGTGAGCGACCCGATCGAGTCCGACAAGGGGTTCACCATCCTCAAGGTGGAAGGGCGCAAGCCGGGGCGGATGCGCCCGTTCGAGGAGGTCCAGCCGCTGATCGAGCGCACTTTGCTGGCCCAGAAGCGCCTGGAGCGCTATGACGCGCTGATGAAGCGGCTGTACCAGGAAAACTACGTCGAGATCATGGAACTGGCGGGCGCGGCGGACAGGGGGAAGCCGGCAGCGGGCGCGCCTCAATAGACCGCCCGTGCGGCCGCAAAGAGGCGCGGCGGGGCCCGCGTGTCCTTGCCGTCCTTTTTGTCCTTGAGTCCCTGTTTTCCCTGCCTCCGCCAGAAAATCTTCATTTTTCCACAGAACCAACGCCCGATTTCGCGTCTAATAGGTGACAAAGGAATCGGCGTATGATCCATCCGGCGCGGGAACAGATCATGGAAATGGAAGCGGACGGGCCGCTGGACGCCAGGGCCGCGCTCGACGAGGCGGTGTCGCGCTATGAAACGCCGTTGCTGCGCTACGCCGGCCAGCTCCTGGGGCGCGGCGCGGAGCAGGAGGCGGAGGACCTCGTGCAGGAGGCGTTCCTGCGCTTCTACCGCCAGGCCGCGCGCGACGGGGCCGGCAGCGTGCGCAGCGTCTCCACCTGGCTCTTCCGCGTCACGCACAACCTCGCCATGGACTCCTTCCGCAGCCGCGGCAAACGGGTCGCGGAAGAGCGCCGCGAAACTCCCCCGACCCCCGCCGACGCGTTGGAGGAGATGATGCACCGCGAGGCGTGCGATAAGGCGATGTCGGAACTCCACCGCCTGCCCGAAGAGCAAAGGCAGGTGCTTCTTCTGAGAGTGGTCCACGGCATGAAACTGCGCGAAATCAGCGAGGTCACCGGCCTGACCACCGGCAACGCGGGCTACCGCATTAGCCAGGGCTTGCAGGAACTGGCGCGCCGCCTGAAGGCGGGGGGAGTGATTTGACGATGTAGCGCGGACTATCAAGTCCGCGTCGCGGGTGGAACGCCCGCGAACCGCGTAAGCGGTGGAAACGCGTGATATCGCGGGTTTGAGAACCCGCGCTACACGGTTTTCCGGCTCAAGGCGTGGGGCATGACTTGGAGTTGCCGTAGGCGTCCGTGTCCGTTTGTCCGTGTTCGTCCGTGTGCCGTCCGTGCGCTCCCTTGGAGGGGAGAACAATGTACTGCGAACAAGCTGAAACGATCCTGCCGCTCCTGGCGCTGGGCGAACTCGAAGGGGAGCGCCGCGCCGATCTCGAGGCGCACCTGGCGGACTGCCCCGCCTGCCGCGCCAAACTGGCCGACCTGCGCGCTACGCTGGAACTGCTTGACGAGGCGGTCAATCGTCTTCCGCAAGCGCGGTTGAGCGACGAGCGCCGCAAGACGCTGGTGAGGGTGGCTGCCGTCCGGCCCGCCGCCGCGCCGCGCGCATCCCCTGTCGGGTACCGGATTCTCCGATGGGCGCGTACGGCACCCGTCGTCAAGCTCAGTCCGCTTGTAAAGATCGCAGCGGTTCTGCTTATCTGCATCGTACTGGCGGCGTTGCTGCTGCCGGCGCTGAGCGTGTCGCGGGAGAAGTCGCGGCGAATGTCAACCATGAACAACCTGGGCCAAACGGTCAAGGCAATGACCACGTATGAGGAGCCGAACAGCGATTTCTTTCCTGACCGGGCCAAGCCAAAGGAGGAGTACAAGCTTGCATTCGCGGCGCCCAGCGCGCCGCCGCGCATTGAAGCTCAGAAACGGCTTGACGACAGGCGCGCCGTTAGCAGCAGGTTCCTCACTGGGTCAGAAGTCCCCGACCGAATCGGCACCGGCGCTCCTCAGTCTGCCCCGGCGACAGGGCCGGTTGCGAAGCTTGGGCCCGGCCAGAACGTTGAGTCGTTCGACAGCCACGTGAAATGGACTGAGTCAAACTTCGTCAGCAACGAGAAGGGGGACAGGATTGATACCACGCGCGGCGGCGGGGGTGGGGGGGGGAGCTTTGACTATTTCGTCGCCGATGGATCCCCCAGCGAGAAGCCCAAAGGCGGCGATCAGGGCGGTGTTGCCGTTGTGAACCGCCGGTTGGGCCTTGGTTTCGCGGCGGAGACAGGCGCTGAGAAGTCGAACCTGACTGCCGACGACAAGGACATGGTGGACTACCTTAGTAGACTTCGCCAACGCGACTGGAATGAAGAGGCTGGGCACAAGGCGGAGATGGGCGCGCCTATTTCAGTAGGAGGCGGGGTATATGCGAAAGGGGGGCCGTCGCGGCCCATGGTTGTCGAGAAGGCGGCCGAACAGAAGCCCACCGAGAGGGCCGCCATAGAATCAATCGTAAGTCTGAAATATGCTGGGCGGGCCGGAAGTGAAGACGAGAGGGTTGCGCAGAAATCGGAATCCGAGCGTAGCCCAGGTAACGTGGGGGGGCAGATTCTCACATTGAGCGACCGCGCCGACTCGGCTGAGGTCAAGCGGCGCTTGAATACCGTGCGCTCTGAGATGGACCGGGCGACCGAACTCGGTCAGAAAGCCCTGAACGACAACCGGTACGACGAGGCTGCCAAACAGTTGCGCCTGGCCTCCGAGGCGCTGGATTATCTGAAGCCGTACTCCACCTCGGAAAGCGCCGCCGGGACAGACGCCCAGATGCGGGCCCTGCTTGCGCGCGCCGACGAGGGGAAGGCGGAGGCTGAACGGAAGGTCGGCCAGCAGAATGCATGGGACGCCACGACGATGGTGGATGAAGGGGACCGGGTGAACCGCGCACGCCGCGAGGAGCAGAAGATCGCCCTCTTCAACGAAGCCAACGCCCAGTACGCCCAAGGCAAGTATCAGGCCGCCCTCGCCATCGCCGAACAGATCAAGGCGATGGACCCGGACTTCGCGCCGGTCAGTGGCCTGGCAGATGAAGCACGCGAAGCAATGCGCAACCGGCCGTTGGTTGCGTCGAACGAAGCCACGGCGAAGCCGGATGAACTCATCAAGTGGCGCGAGAAGTTGACGTTCCCGGATGCCATCTATCAGTACCCCACCAAAGAAACCTTGGACCAGATCAACGCGCGCGGCGGCGTGAAGCTTCCTTTGGGCAAGTCAACGGAGGCCCCCGAAGGCGGGGTGATCAGGTTGGGCACTGCCGCGGACGCCCCGGCCACTTATGGGTTCTCATTTTGGAAGGCTCCCGACGCGGGGCCGCAGAGCGAACTTGGGCCGGTGGCGGCGCTTCCCCCCGCGACGCCCGGCGCTCCGCCGAGCGACGGGCCTGCCGTGCAGACCGCGCCTATTGCGTCGCAGGCGGACGAATCGGCCAAGCGCGCTGAGGCAGAGAAAGCGCTCAACCAGTTCTCCGTGATACGCGCGGATGAACCTGCAACGACGCGTCCCGCCTTCAAGGCCGGACCGGTGAACCCCTGGGTGATGGCGTCGCAGGACGCCCTCTCCACCTTCGGGATTGACGTGGACACGGCCTCCTACGCTATCGCGCGCAACTACATCGCGCGCGGGATGCTGCCGCCCGCCGCGTCGGTGCGGATGGAGGAGTACGTCAACGCGTTCGACTACAACTATCCCACGCAGGCGAGCGGCCTCTTCAGCGTCCATGCCGAGGCGGGGCCGTCCCCCTTTGGCGGGCCGGGGTTGACGCTGCTGAAAGTGGGCGTCCGCGCTCGCGTGTTCGGTCGCGAGGCGCGCAAACCCGCGCACCTCGTCTTCGTCGTGGACGCCTCCGGCTCGATGGAGAAGCCCGACCGCATGCCGCTGGTGAAGTACGCCCTGCGCGAACTGGTGGAAAAGCTCGCTCCGAACGACCGGGTCTCCCTCGTCACCTTCAACACCCACGCGCTGATCGTGCTCGAAGCCGTCCCCGCCTCCGACAAGAAATGCATTCTGGAGGGGGTGGAGGGGCTGCGCTGCTGCGGCTCGACCAACCTGATCGAAGGGCTGCAACTCGGCTACCAACTCGCCGCGCGCGTCTTCACCGCGGGCGCGACCAACCGCGTGGTGCTCTGCTCCGACGGCGTCGCCAACATTGGCGACACCGACGCCGACGCCATGCTCGCTCAGGTCGAGGCGTTCCGCCGCCAGGGGGTGACGCTCACCACAACCGGCGTCGGGTTCGGCGGCTATGACGACGTCCTCCTGGAGCGCCTCGCGAACAAGGGGGACGGCAACTACGTCTTTGTGGACACCGAGGCCGAGGCGCGCCGCGTGTTCGTCGAGGAGATGGCCGCGACGCTCCGGACGGTGGCCGCCGACGCGAAGATTCAGGTGGCCTTCGACCCCGCGCGCGTCCGCCGCTACCGGCTGATCGGGTTCGAGAACCGCGACATTGCCGACGTGGATTTCCGCAACGACACCGTGGACGCGGGCGAGGTCGGCAGCGGCCAGTCCTCCACCGCGTTGTATGAATTGGAACTTCTGCCTCCTGCCGAGGGGGCCATCGGCGACGCAGGTCTGGGGACGGTGTTCGTGCGCTACCGCGACACGGAGACCGGGCGGGTGGAGGAGATTGCGAACCGGCTGAGCGGTGAGATCGTGCGTCCGCGCACGGTGAAGGACTCCCCGCGCTTCTTCCTCGCCGCCTGCGCCGCGCAGTTCGCCGAAATCCTGCGCGGCAGCGAACATGCCCGCAACGGCTCGCTGGCGCAGGTCCGGCCGATAATTCAGTCCGTCGCCGCGGAACTGCCGCTCGACGCGCGCGTCCAAGAACTGGCCGATATGATTCAGAAGGCGGATGGACTGCCGAGGGCGGAGTGACGTAGGGGTTCACCACGGAGGCACGGAGACACGGAGAACGGCGAGCGCAGAATACTGAGCACTGAATACTAAGTGCAGAGTGAAAGGCAACAACGGGAATCACGCGGACCCTTCGGCCACCAACTCGGGGCCGAGTGGGAGGAGGAGAACGGACCCATTGCGGAAAGCGGAGTGCGAATTTCAGGACATCACATGGTTGTCTACGAGGAATAGGCATGAAGAAATGGCTTGTTGTCCTTGCCTATTGTGTCGGCATCTTCCTTTGGCGAAGCCCTATTTGTGTGGCGGGTGAACGAGGGCCAGGAAAGTACTGCGGTGTCGCACTCTTTGATCGTTGGGACGGTTGCACGCTCTACAGCGGAATTTACGTCATGTATGTCTCCGAGAAGGTGAAGGAGGAACTCCGGCCATACGCGGGCCAAGCCGTACAGATTGACGCACGGGAAGTGCGCCAACCCATGAACCCCGGAGATGGCTTGATTCTGAGATTCGATTACCTTGGGCCTGCCCCGGAAGGCCGCAACTGGGTGACCTTGCAGGGGATTCGTCTGGAGTCATCAGTGAAGGTCTCGCCGGAGGGCAAACCGGTGGCGACCATCGCTATTGAAAACACAGGCAAGGAGCCACTCAAGCTCTTCAGCCAGGAGCTTGCGCTCACGCTCTTGACGAAACGTGATGCATCCAAACGCGGGGGGTTGTCTGTCTCCGATGGTCCATCCTATGCCCTCATCACGCGGCAAGACTTTGAGATAGGCGCATCAGAAGCGCGGTGGGAGGGGAAAGGGGTTGCGGCGGGCAAACCATATTCATGGACCATCGGGAAGGAGAATGCTCTTCCGCACGAATTCACGCTGGCTCCCACAGAGAAGAAGCTCATCAGCATCCAGTTTGACCTGCCCGATGGAGAGTATGATTTCCTCTGCGGGTACGGCGGCGGCGTTCACGAGAGCAGGTGCATTGCCAGCAACCTGTCGGCCTTTGACGTGAAGGATGGCAAGGGGCAAATCCCTGCATCCAGACCGCGGGCAGCGGAGGAAGAATGATGATGGTGCGCGGCCGGCGGGCATTCGGCAATCAGCAATTATCACTCATCAATCAACAATAGTTCGTTAAACCGGGAGGCGACGATGAAGCTCAGAAATCTGATAACGCTGCTGGCGCTGTCCATTGCGTCCATCACATCCACCGCATCCATCGCCGCCGCCGACGTGGGCCAGGCGCCCCCGCCGCCTCCGCCGCCCATCTCCTCAGCCGACATCGAAATCCGAGACGTCGCCATCCGCGGCGCGATCCAGGGGGAGAACATTCGGTTCACGCTCGACTTCACCGCCGAGTGCAAGAAGGCGGAACAGTGGGTCGTCTTCGTTGCGGGGGACGTGGCGCTGGATCAGGTAACGGAGCCGGCGGCGGGTTTCAGCGTCAGCTACCTGCCTGAGGCGCGCTACTACGTCATGCGCTGGCGCGGCAAGGGGACGTACAAGACCTCGCTCACCTTCGCCGCGCGTCCGAAGCTGGTGGAGCAGGGGGCCTGGCGCGAGTCGGAATTCTTGCTGCCAGCGGCGCGCCTGCGCGAAATCCAGGTGCAGTGCGACCGCACGGACCTGGAAGTGCGTTTCCCCGGCGCGCTGCGCGCCACGCGCGAGGTGAAGGAGAACACGCTCACCGTCGGCGCGATCCTCGGGCCGGGGCTGCCGTTCGTGGTGCGCTGGAAGCCGCAGGTCGAGGAACTGGATGCCACGCTCGTGCTGGCCGGCGAAGCGAACACGATCGCCACCATCCGCGCGGGCGCGCTGCGGCTCGACTCGCTCTACGCGTTCGACATTTCCCAGGGCAAGCTGCGCGAATTGGTCTTTGCGCTGCCGGAGTCGCTCAGCATCACCCAGGTCCGCGGCGGCTACATCCGCGACTGGCGCATCGAGAAGGGGGCCGAGGGGCGGCGGCTGTTCGTCTCGCTCAACCGGCCGCTCAGCAAGACGTACGCGCTGCAGGTGGTCGCCGAGATGCCCCTTCCCGCGCTGCCCGCCAAAATCGAGATTCCGGTGCTGAAGCCGGAGGGGCTCATCCGCGCCGGGGGGCACCTCGCCGTCGGCACCGACAGCGCCGTTCAGATGGTCGTCGAGCACACTTCGGGGCTTTCCCAGACGGAGCCGGTTGGCTTCCCGCGCCTGCTGCTCGATCGCGAGCATGACCGCCCGCTCCCGGCCGCGAAGGCGTTCTACTACTCCTTCGCTTCGACCCCGTACGGGATGATGCTGGCGCTCGACGACATCGTGCCCTCCTACGACGCGACGGGCTGGTGCGTGATCCAGGTGCGCGAGGAGGAACTCTCCATGGACTGCGGGTTCGACCTGGACGTGCGCGACGCCCCGCTGCGCGACGTGGTGCTGAATGCGCCGGCAGCCTTCACGGTGGCCGCCGTCACGGGGGAAGAGGTGCAGGACTACGCCGTGCGCGCAGGCGCCGACAAGGTGGCGCAGGAGGTGGTCGTCCACTTCAAGAAGCCGGTGCTCGGCCGGACGCTGGTGCGCATGCGGCTGGAGTTGGGGAGCGGCGCGCTGGCCGCGAAGCGCGCGTTGGGCGGCATCTCCGTGCAAAAGGCCAAGAGCGAGCGCGGCTTTGTCGCCGTCGCCGCGGAAGCCAGCGTGCAGGTGGAAGCGCCGGTGGTCACCAACCTGCGCGAGGTGCACGTCGCCTCCATCCCCATCCGCGTCGCCGACGCGCAGTTCGCCTACCGCTACGGCGAGCCGGGCTGGTCGCTCGAACTGACTGCCGCCCGCAAGCCGGCGGGCCTGATGGCCGAATCGTTCCACCTGATCTCGCTGGGAGATGGCGTGCTGTACGGCTACGTGGTCGTCAACTACTTCATCTCCGGTGCGCCGGTGGACGAGTTCCGCTTCCGCGTGCCCAGGGAGATCGAGAACGTCGAGTTCGTGGGCGGCGACATCCGCCGCTGGGCGCGCGACGGGGATGACTGGGTCGTCAAGCTTCAGCGCAAGGTGATCGGCGACTACAACCTCGCCGTCTCCTACAGCCACCCCTGGAAGGCCGGCGACTCGGTCACGGTGGGGGGGATCGAATGTAACCGGGTCGAGCGCAGTTCCGGCTTCATCTGCGTCAGCAGCCGCCTCAACCTCCTCATCGAAGCGGAGGGGAAGGCCTCCTCCAGCCTGTTGGAGGTGAAGAACGAAGAGGTGCCGGTTAACTATCGCCTCCTGCTCAACGCGCCGGTGCTGAAGGCGTACAAGTTCGTGGCTACGCCGCACCATCTGCCGCTGAAGATCAGCACGTACGAGCACAGCGCCGTGCTGCCGGTGGCGATTGAACTGATGGAACTGGACACTCAACTCAACATCACCGACGCGGGAGCCACCGAGTCGGTGACGCGCATTCGCTACAAGGTCAAGAACGCTTCCAGTCAGTTCCTCTCCCTCACCCTGCCGAAGGGGGTCGCCGTCTGGTCCACGCGCCTCATCGAGCGCGACGCGAAGGGGGCCGAGAGCGCCACGCGTCTGACCACCTCGATGGTCGGGGAAGGGGTCCTGATGATCCCGCTGAAGCGCCTGCGCGACCCGAACCAGCCGATGACCATCGAGTTGATCTACGGGGCGGAGCATCCGGAGTTGAAGTACGGTGGCCGGCTGAAGCTTGCCGCGCCGACCGGCCCGGTGCAGACCGCCTACGCAAGCTGGTCCGTCACCGCGCCGCAGGACTGGTCCGCGTCCGCCGCGCCCGGCGGGAGCATGGTCCCCGGCGAGCGCAACGTGGAGGACCGCGCCGACCTCGGCGACGTGCTCCAGACCGCCGCGGCAAGCTGGCTCTGGGCGATGACCGACGGCCTGCCGACACGTTTTGTTTATATTGTCGGCATCACCCTGGTGCTGCTGGGAGCGGTCGCACTCTTTCTGCGGGGGGGCTGGACGGGGCGCATCGCCCTGGCCCTGCTCATGCTGGGGCTGCTTTGGGTGGGCATCTGCGCCGCCGGCGCGCCGCAGTTTCGCTCGCTCGTGGGCAAGAAGGACCTACGTACGGTGACGTACACCCGCGCGCTCGGCCTGGACGACGCGCCCGCTATGAGCATCGCCGCCCACGTGACTCCCGCGTGGCGGCGCTCCGCGACGTGGACGACCGCGCTCATCGTCCCGGCGCTCGGCGTCGCGCTGATCCTCCTGGGGCGGCGTCGCTTCCGCCGGTCGCGCCACTCGCTGGCGGCCATTGGGATCGTCTGCCTGCTCTCCGGCGTGGCGAGGTTCGCCCTCGGCGCGACGACGCTCGTGCACCTGTTCACATGGGGCCTTCCGGTCCTGCTGCTTATCTGGCTGGCGGCGCGGCTTCGACTGCCGGCGCGCCCGGCAGCGGCGGTGGCGACAGCAATGCTCTCCCTCATCCTTCTGATGCCCGGCTGCGCGGCGTTCGCCGAGCCGCTGCCCTCCGCAACCACCATCAACAGCGCTGCGTATGACCTGACCGCCGAGAAGGACAGCATGAAGGTCATTGTCACCTTGCACGTCAGCACACCGGCCCCGGTGAAAATCCCGCTGATTCCGGCCGGGGCGATACTGCTTTCTGACGAGAAGATAGCCCCCAATCTCGAAATGCTCCGTCAGGACGGCAGCTATGTACTCGAGATCAAGAAGGCGGGGCGCTACGACGTGACGGTGGAGTTCCTGCAGGCGCTGCCTGAGGCGGGCGAGAACCAGGTGCGCGGCTATCGCCTGGCGCTCCCGCTGGCACTGACCAGTCAGGTCACATTGCACGTACCGGAGGCGGGCGTGGATATCGTCGCGCCCACGGCGGTCTCCTTCACCAGGGAGCAGGTGGAGGGGGCCACCGTGGCGAAGGCGCTGCTGGGGCCGGGCGATGCCATCGAGTTCGCCTGGAAGCCCGGCGCGCGCGAGCGCGACAAGGAGCAGACCGCGTTCTACGCCGACGTCGTCAGCCTGCTCCGCTTCGACGCCGGTCTGGCGCGGGGCCGCCACCGCGTCCGCTTCCAGATCGCCCAGGGGGAACTCAAGGAAATCCGGATGCGCGCCCCGGCGAACGTCACCATCACCGCCGTCGAAGGGGAGAACCTCGGCGCGTGGCGCTTCAACCCGGAGACGCATGAAATGGAGGCTCGCCTGACGCAGCCCGCCGCGGGCGAATACATCCTGACCGTCACCACGCAGACCCCCATCGGCCCGATGCCGTCCGCGGTCCTCCTCTCGCCGTTGAAAGTTCTCGGCGCTTCCAACCAGCGCGACATCCTCGGCCTGACCACCAGCGCCGCCGTCCAGATCACCCCCGCTCCGCACGAGGCGGCGATGAACGTTGATGACTTCGCGCGCGAGGCGGCCGCATTGCTTTCCGGCGATGCCACCGTCAAAGAGGAGCCGATCCGCTACGCCTACCGCATCCAGTCCCTTGAGGAGAGCCTCTCGGTCGAAACCACCGCCGTGCGCCCGGAAATACGCTCCCAGGAGAACGCGACCTTCACCGTCTCCGAGGAGCGCCTCCTCTACAACGGCGAGTTGCGCGTCTCCGTGGCCAAGGCGGGCGTCTTCTCGCTCGATTTGGCGATCCCTGAGGGGTACGACATTGACGCCCTCGGCGCGCCCGAAGTGAGCCATTGGGACGAGACCGCCGGGACGGGGGGCCGCATCGTTCAGGTGCACTTGCGCAACAAGCTGCTGGGCGAATTGCTGCTCAAGGCGACGCTCAGCCGGTCGGTCGCCGACCTGCCCGCGCAGATTGTCGTGCCGCGCATCGAGGTCAAGGAATCGCTCAAGCACACCGGGCAGCTCTCCATCAGTTCCTCGCGCAACGTGCGTCTCTCGGTCAAGGAGCGGCTGGGCGTCAGCGAAATCAGCGCCCTGGACCTGGGCGTCCGCATCCCCGGCGCGCTGGCGTTCAACCTGCTCCGCCCCGACTGGCAGGTGACGCTGCTCCCCGAGGCCGTGAAGCCGCGCGTCAACGTGGAGTTCCTGCACGTCGCCGAGGTGAGCGACGGCCTGGTTCGCCACACGCAGTACCTGCGCTACCGCTTCTATAACGCGGGGCAGAAGATTCTGGAAGTCCAGGCGCCCAAGGGGGCGCTGGGACTGGAGATCAGCGGCGCGGAGATCGCCCACCTCAAGGAATCCGATCCTGAGAACCGGATCTGGCGCATCGAACTGGCCCGCCAGCAATTCGAGGAACCGTACCTGCTGAAATTGCGCTTCGAGACGCAGTTCGACCGCGCGGAGGGCAAGGTGACGCTTGAACCCTCACAGGCGCTGAACGTGGACCTTCAGACCGGCAACGTGGTCGTGTCATCCACTGACCGCGTCGAACTGGCCGAGGGCGCGCTGGATAAGTCGGTGCAGCCAGCGGACGCGCGCAATCTGCTGCGCACCTTCGGCGCGGGCGACCTCTCCGGCGCCGCTTTCTGCTACCGCTGCCCCGAACTGCCGTACCGGCTGGAGTTCCGCGCCACCCGGCACCAGGCCGCCTCGCTCCTGGAGGCGACGGTCATTGAGACCACCCTGGACACCGTGCTGAGCGAAACCGGCGGGACGATCACCCACGTCCACATGCTCCTGCGCGTCGGCTCCAAACGCCACCTGGAAGCGCGCCTGCCCGCGGGGGCGCAGGTCTGGTCGCTCAGCGTCAACCTCAGTTCGGAAGTCCCCTCCAAGCGCCGCGCGGAGGGCGGTGAACTGCTCCTCATCCCGCTCGCTCAGGCCGTCTCAGGCGATCTTCCCGTGGAGGTGAACCTCCTCTACATCGCTCCTCCCGCTGTCGGCGCAACACTCGCCAGAGACATCCTGACGGGGCCGCAGTTCGACCTGCCGCTCCAGAATGTCCGGTGGCGTCTCTACCTGCCGGAGCATTACAAGTACAGCGATTTCGTCAGCACCCTGAACGTGAACGAAGACACGCTGAAGCAGACCTACACGACGTCGTACGACATCGGCTCCTACGAGCGGCAGGTGGTCGAGTTCAACAGCCGCAATCTGGACATCGCCCGCGAACTCCAGGCCAAGGGGAACCAGCTCGCGCAGAGCGGCAAGCAGCAGGAGGCCCGCCAGGCCCTCTCCTGGGCGAACAATTATGCCTTCAACGACGCGGGGCTGAACGAGGATACGCGGGTGCAACTGAATAACCTCATGCGCCAGCAGGCGGTCGTCGGGCTGGTGGACCGTCGCAACCAGATTCGCCAGAAGACGGGCGAGGCCGCTGCACAGACGGACAAGCCGCTCGGGGCCGAGTTCGACCTGGCCCAGGCCGAGCGCATCCGCAACTCCCTCAACCGCGACGATAACGACAACCTGGAAGCCATCGTCAAGCGTCTGGTCGAGATGCAGGAGGAGGTCTCCCGCGCGCCGGTGCAACTCATGCTCAACGCTCCGCTGCGCGGCCGCGTGATCGAACTGACGCGCACCCTCCAGGTGAAGCCGGACGCCGCGATGGACGTCTCCTTCCAGGCGAAACGCGAACTCTCCGCCCCCGTGAAGCGCACCTGGCTATGGGGCGGCGGGCTGGCCGCGCTCCTCTCGCTGCTCTTCCTGGCCGACCGGGGATTGGCGGCGCGGCGGGCGGCGGTGAAGGAATAGGGCGGAAAGGAGACACGTTCGGTCGTGCGAAGATTCTGGTGGAGCGCGCTGTCCCCAGCGCGCTCCACCAGAGGCGTAAAACCAGTCCCACGGCGCTGTAATTTGCTGGCAAAAAAGCACTTGCGCTTCATTCCCTTTGTGGTATACTCCCCCCTGTAACGTGGCCGCAACCCCGCGCCTAGGCCTGAGGCGGCATGATGGACAGCGCATGTGTGGCCGACAGGAGCGCGTTATCTTCTTCCACGGCAGAGCTTGCCCAGCCGTGGCCTCCCATTCACCGCCACACTTCACCGCTCACGGTGGCAGAGGGGCTGTTGAAAAAGTGTGGCCCAGCCGCCCTCGGCTGGGAAGCCACAGGCGGGGGCGCCTGTGCTACATAAACTTCCGACTTCGCCTGGCAGCGTGCGGTACCCAATGGGGACCTTTTCAACAGCCTCACAGACTGTCTCTCCTTGCATCACGGCGTTCCTTTTCTCTCGCACGGTGATGACCGCGCCGTTCGGCTGACCCGCATAGGCTCGTTCGTAGCCTCGTGGACGGCAGCCGCCCCGCAATCGTGTCTTTGGGTGGAGAATGATGGGACTTTGACTGCGCACGGACAACCAGAGAAGGAGTCAACATGGCACGCGCGCTGGTCGCGGAACACGAGAAGCGAAAGAGCGAAGAGAGCGACTCACACCACCGGCAGCGCCTCGAAGCGCTGGTGGCGGAGCGGACGCAGGCGTTGGAGCGGATGGAGCGCCGTCTCCGGGTCATGATGGATGGAAGCATTCAGGCGCTCACCGCGGCGGTGGGAACCAGGGACCCCTACACCGCCGAACATGAGCGCCGCGTCGCCAACCTGGCCTGCGCCATCGCCACGCGGATGGGGCTGGCGCGGGATGAGGTCGAGGGGCTGCGCGTGATGGGGTTTGTGCATGACCTCGGAAAGATCGCGGTCCCCAGCGAAATCTTATCCAAGCCGGGCAAGCTCAACGACTTCGAGTTCGGCCTGATCAAGTCGCATCCGCAGGCGGGCGGAGGAATCCTGTCGAACATCGAGTTCATGTGGCCGATTGTCCAAGCGACGCTCCAGCACCACGAGCGATTGGATGGTTCAGGCTATCCGGCCGGGCTCAGGGGTGACCAGATCATCCGCGAGGCGCGCATCCTGGCCGTGGCCGACGTGGTCGAGGCGATGGCCTCGCACCGGCCCTACCGCCCGGCGCTGGGGATTGACGCGGCGCTGCGCGAAATCGGCGAGCGCAGCGGAACGCAATACGACGCGGAAGTCGTGGACGCCTGCAGCCACGTCATCCGGAACGAAGGCTTCCGGTTCGGCTGAGAGGAGACGAGCGGATATGTGGGGTTCTTGCAGAATAGTGATAGGAAATAGCTGACTGACTGTCCCTATTTATTCTATTTGTCATTTATCACGAGCAGCAACGCTTGTCTGCGACAGTATTCGTTTCATCACCCACTCAGACCGTTCTGTGCCAATCCATACTACTTGGATGGAGTCAGTGCTTAGCTGTTTAGCTTGGGCATCGAGTTCCTCAAGCTTGGACAATAGGCGGGCCTCGTTTATGGACATCCTGCACGGCCCGATATCAACAACGTCGCCCAAGAGATTAAACGTCTTGCTTTGTACGTCGATCGAGAAACTTTCAATCGGACCGACCTTTCGCATTGCCTGCACGAAGCCAGGAATATCGTTCGGCCGAAGTCCGAGCGAGACTTTCTTGTCAGGTATGGGCCAACGCGCCTCCTCTTCGGTTATCAGCCGATAGAGCAGGCCGATATCCCGGAATTCGTGTTCTTTGTACTCTTGTTTGAGAACCGGAGCGACGCCAAGGCGTAGAGCCACCGCGCGCGCTTTCGATAGGTCCGCGAGTACCGCGTGCATGTCCTCGACGTCCCGGGGAATGTGGTCAGTGCCTACCGGCAATATTAGTCGGTCGCCAAGACCATGAATCTCGAACCGAAGTTGAGCTTCACCTTTCAAAGCAGCCGCAATGGCGGCACTCTCTTCCAAATACCCTACATCCAATATGGTCTTGCCTACCCACATCTCGTGATGAAACTGGAATTGCCACTCGAATGGAGAGTGTTCGGACGGTACAGCTGTCGGGATGGGGAAACGGAGCCGGAACTCGAGCGGGCATCCCTCCAACCGCGCTGCCATGCGAAGCTCCTGCGTTCCACCTTCCATGGTGCATCGCATGCCTCGTATAGAACGGATTTCTCGCCCTTGGCGATCTGATACGATGACACTAAGAGTGCCCTCGTGTTGGCGCGATATCTGTAGCCTCCCTCCTCTCGAGAACGCGTGCCTCAGAAGTACCGAGCCTTCGATGTCGACCTCACCCGGTCGGAAATCGACCGGCAGCCCTTGCCCGAGAAGAATCCCAGCTTTCCTAAGGATATCGTCCTTCTGCCCACGAAGAAGCAGTTGTCCGACTATATTCTCCTTGGCGCGAAGGTGGGCGTGAAGATTGCCATTCTGAAACGTGATATCCACCTCAAAGCGCGGGTCAAGGCTTTCAATCCGGCGCTTCTCGGCAGCGACGGCTGACTGAATTGTTCCGGGACGGAGATCCGCCATGAACTTCAAAGCATGGCCCAGATCAACCAAGAAACGGTTTGTATTCGTCAGGAGATTCTTCTCGAGTATCCGGACGGTGAGCGTCTTCTTTCGGCGCCAGTTTGTGCCCTTCAGGTCCTCAAGGACATACTTCTGTAGAAATAGGTAGTATCCACTCCGGTTGGTGACGTCCAGAACGACTAGGTAGACGGGTTGTATTCTCTTGTCAATGTAGTAAATGATATCTTTGACTTTGAGCGAGAATCGAACTGTGCCCCCTAAAATGCGAATTCTCTCCGTTCCCTTCACCTGGGCCGCGAATTCTCTGCCGGTCAGGTCACCTTGCTCAGCGATCTCGACGAGGTAATCTATGCTGTAATCTGGCTGCTGCCGACGCTTCACCCAAGGCCTTGGTAACATGCTCTCAAAGAAGAGCTCGCCCTCTTCGCCGATCTCGTGTGTCCTGGGACGCTCCACAGCAATTCTCCTTGCCGGATGAATAGCGACAATCACCCACTGGCCCTATTCATCCGATACCCCATCACACCCACGTGGTGTTATTGTCACTCACCCTCCGGCTCTTGCTCTGTCTCGTCGCCTTCGGGTTCCTCTTCCGCGTCCTCCAAGGGGCAGGGCTGGATGGCTTCTTGGATGATCTCTTTCGCCCGCCGCACGGCCTGCTGCCGCACGAGAATCCGTCCCCACCCGAATTGGGTGGCCAGGACGCCGTCGTAGGGACTCTTCAGGAAGTCTTCGGCGAGGTATGGGATGCCGGCCTCGTCGAGCGCCGCTATGGCCACCTGTGCCTCCACAGCCGAGTGGGCAATCCAGCCGACCGTGAACTCGCCCTCGGAATCCTCCCGCGCCGCCGCTTCACGCTCGGCCTCCCGGAGCAACTCCCATTCCGCCTCACCGGGGACCGTGACGGCCTTCGCGCACACGGGGCAGTTGGCTTTGGAACCGGCCTCGCTCAGGAGGAACTCGATCCTGTGTCCGCATTCCGGACAGCGGCAGACGACGCAGGGCTCTTCGTCGGCCCCCTTCCGAATCTCGTACTCCTTGCCCATTGGATAAGCCTCCCTAGAAGCTGTTTTGCTCTGTTGAAACCATCCTGGTTAATTGTGCCGTCCCAGCGGGACGGCAAGATAATAGCCCGGCACTTCAGTGCCGGGTACGGGAAGGATCCCCCACCCCCATCCCCTCCCCCACATTGTTGTGGGGGAGGGGAGTAAGGGGAGGGGGTACTCTCCCTTACCCGCCAGTGAACTGGCGGGCTATCATCATTCTGTCCCTCCGGGACGAACGGCAAGACCTGGATAAGGTTTCAATAGAGCAAAACAGCTTCTACTTCTTCTTCCCCTTCGTCTTGCCAACAGCCACGCGGTGCTGCCAGACCTGGTCGTCCATGACGGTCTTCTCGTTGATGTATTCGAGCGACTCCTTCCAGTACTTCTTCGACTCCAGCGGCTCGGCGTCGAGTTGCCAGTACTGCGTCATGCGCCGTTCCCGAATGCGCGGGGCCTTCCCCTTTCCCTGAAGATACTTCGACAGCGCCTCGGGGGCGATCCGCGTCTTGGGCTGGAACGCATCGGAAGTGACGTACTGAAGCAGTGATTCAAAGAGCGCGCACGCTTCGGGTACGCGGCTGCTCACGCCGGTGAAGTTCAAGCCGCTGACCAGCAGCCGCCCCTTGCCAACGCGCAACTCGAATAGATACGTGAACTTACGCATCGTGTACGCCGGCTGTAGCTCGGTGAGGCCGTAGGAGTAGACATCGAAGCGGTCACGCGTCGCCTTGTCCACCCCCTGCATAATCGGCTCGACCGCGACGGGGAAATCGTCCAGAGTGATCTTGTCGCAATCGTCCACGACTCCGTGGAACTGCATGTCCATGAAACCGTCGTGCGGGAAGCCGTCGAGCGCCCCGCTCTTGCGCATGAACGCCCCGCAGTTGTGCCCGCGGTCCCAGATCACCGTCTTGAATCGGTCCCACGTGGCGGGGAGATAATACTCCTCGCGGGGGGCGTTGAGGTCCCGGCGGTCGCGCGTCTCCGGCACGCGATAGAGCATGAGCACGTCGCCGCCGCGCTCCAGGTGTTTGATGGCTTGCGCGGAAAAGCGGTTGGCGATGAGCAACTGCTCCGGCCGATCCAGGCTCCCCCTGGACTCGATCTGCGGATACCGCGCGCGGAGATTGACCTCGTCGAGCGCCACCGTGGCCTTCATCGCGGGCAGCGATTCGGGCCGGTCCGGATAGAGCCAGAGATCATACCGGTTCTCGATGCGCTCGGCGCCGCTCATCCCTTCCAGCCGGCAGGTCAGTTCCAGCGCGTCGGGGCGTTCGCTCCTCGGCAGATTGAGCGTGATGCGGCAGAGCTCGCGCCGCCCGCGCTCGTTCAAGTCCATCCGCCCGAGCTTGCCGGAAATGTTCACCGCCGATCCGCGCTTGCTCTTGAGGCTGAAGCTGAAATCGGCCTCGCCTTTGATCTCGGCGGAGAAGTGGGACAGGATCACCGGGATAACCACCTTCTCCCCCTCGAAGAAAGTGCGGCGGGGGAGGTCGGCCAGCAGAACGGTGTCGCCGTTGAACTCGAGGAACTTTTCCCGGTCAATCCCCTGCGAGTCGTCGAAACAATCCACCACGCCGTTGGCATTCTCATAGCGGTCCGTATCGGAGAACTGCAGGAAGTGGAAACCGCTCAGGAGCCGGCTGCGCCGCGCCCCCTCGATCCCCAGCTTCCAGCCGAGAAATTGAAACCGCCGGCTCGCCTCAAACATCAACCGGTAATCCTTCTCCAACCCCTTCAGAGAAACCAACTTGCGCAACTCGGCGATCCACCAGGGCTTCTCCGCCTTGAAGCGCTCGAACTTCCGCTCCAGCGCGTCGAGGTCGCGCAGCGCGACGTAGTGGCATATCTCGTGCGCCACCACCGGACGCGGCGTCGGGATGACGCGCGTGAGGCGATACGTGGGCTGGTCCTCCCGGTCCTGGTCAATCAGCGGCAGTTCCGTGCAGGAGCCGTAGATCAGCCAGTTCTGTGTGTTCTCGAACATCCCGTAATCTTTGCCGTAGGGGTAGAAGTAGCTCATGAACTGCACGTCGAAATCCACCGCCTTGCGGTCGAACTCGCCGCGCGAGCAGGTGTCAATGAACAGACGGGTGGGGTCGAGTTCCTTGGTCACCTCGTAGATTTGCGCGCAGCGGGGGTTGCGGCCGGGGTGGTCAATCTCGTTACCCATGCAGTAGACCATCAGCGAGGGATGGTTGCGCAGTTGCAGCACCATCTCGCGCCACTCCGCCTCGTTCAGCAGGTCGCCCTCGAACATCATCGTCTTGCGCTCTTTCTGATACTTGCCGTAGTACTTGCGCATCTCGATGTGGATGAAGATGCCCAGTTCGTTGGCCGCCTCGAAGCACTCCGGCGGCGGGATGACGGAGTGGAAGCGGATGAAGTTGAAGCCGTGCGCTTTGGCCGCGCGGATGTTCTTGGCGTAGTACTCCTTCAGGGGGAGTTTCTCCAGGTTGGGGTGGTCGTGCGCCTCGCGGCCGCGGATGTAGCCGCGGCCAAGGAAGCGCTCGTTGTTGACGAAGAGCCCCTCCGGCGTCGCCTGGATCTTGCGCATGCCGAACGGCTGCCGGAGCTTCACCGGCTGTCCCTTCACTTTCAAGGTCAGAACCAGCGTGTAGAGGTGGGGGGTGTTGACGTTCCACGGCTTGAACTCCGGCAGCGCCGCGTCAAACTGTACCGGCGTGCCCGCAGCGGCCTTCACCGTTCCCGAAGCCACCTTCTTCTTTCCGTCAATAACCTCCCAGGCGATCCCGTCGCATCCCTCCGGGGGCGTAAACGTGACGATGGCGCAGGAATGATCGTAATCGGGCCGCACAAAGAGGTCCTTGATCGCGCAATCCATCTTCTTCCTTTCCGTTCCTATCGGCAGTTGAAACCGTGGCTTGTGAAAAGAGACAACAATCCTACATACGGCGCAGTTCCCACCGAGCCGCTTTCCCGGTGCAGACTGCGTCGGTCGTATTCACGGCAGGCGGCAAATAGTCTGTCCTGTCCCCGGCATTCTTGTCAAGTCACTGCCTCAAGGCGGATATGCGCTGTGGCCACATGCAGGAGCGCAGCATGCTATGCCCCTGCGATGGACCGCGGTTTCAAGGGGATAGCTCAAAGACGTTACGCTGTCAGGCTCTTGCAAACGAAGCAGGGCGTGCTTATAGTATGTGTGTCAGTGGGCAACCGTGTGGGAACTTTTACGGGGAGGGTAGGAATGGGCGCCAAGAAGATCGCTGCGGTGGTCGTCCTGATCGTTGTTATCGTATTTGCGTTGGTCTTCATGGCGAAGCGTTCGGGCCTGACCGGCGGCGGACCGACACCCCCGCAGTGGGTGCTCGAACAGCCGGTCGAGCGGATTGACATGAACAGCAGCGAGTTGATTACCAAGCAGTACCAGGAATGGCAGAGGCTGGGGCAGAAGGATGGCCTGTACAAGAACCCGGCCACGGGGAAGTACACCATGGTCTCCCCCATGACTTGCTTTGCGTGCCAAGCGAAGATTCCCAGTCCGATAGAACCGTCCGATCTTGAGGGGGGCAAGGGCCTCAATCCTGAATCTCGGATGAAGTGGGAACAAACGATTAAGTGCCCGAAGTGTGGCAAGAATCCGTTCGGGCAACGCTAAACGGGGAGATTGAGTCGTACGTCGGAACAGCCAAACGGGCGGCCTTAAGAGGGCCGCCCGTTCTCTTGCACCCGATCGGGGCGTTGGTGATAGAGATGCTTCGCCCTTCGCAAGTGCCGCGTTACAGGATTGTGAAAAAGTGATTTGCATGAGCCGATGCCTGCCCGGTACAATCCGTTCGCTGCACGACTCCAGGCCTGGATGGTTGCGAGGGCCTTCACGAAGGAATTGATTCTGGGCCACTCGGGAGGATTTGCCTATGCCTGCCGCACAAGATGACGGTCTGCCGCTGCTGGCCAAGGTCCGCAACTACCAGGACAGCAAGCGGGTCCGAGCCATGGGCCTCTATCCCTATTTCCGGCCCATCTCCTCGGCGCAGGACACGGAAGTCATCGTCAATGGCAAGAAGGTCCTGATGCTCGGGTCGAACAGCTACCTGGGCCTGACCAACCACCCGGAGATCAAGGCGGCCGTCAAGAAGGCGGTTGACAAGTACGGCTCCGGATGCGCGGGCTCCCGCTTCCTCAACGGCACGCTGGACATCCACATCCAACTGGAGGAGGAGTTGGCGAAGCTGACCCGCAAGCCGGCGGTGCTGCTCTATTCCACCGGCTTCCAGACCAACCTGGGCGTGATCAGCGCGCTGGTGGGCCGCAAGGAGTACGTGATCGCCGACAAAGACGACCACGCCAGCATCGTGGACGGCTGCATGCTCTCTGGCGGCGAGTTCCTGCGCTTCCCCCACAACGACATGGCGGGCCTGGAGAAGAGGATCGAGCCGCTGGACCCGGCGATCGGGAAGCTGATCGTTGTGGACGGCGTCTTCAGCATGGGGGGGGACATCGCGCCCCTGCCGAAGATTGTTGAAATCGCTGAGAAGTATCGCGCCGTGGTCATGGTGGACGACGCGCACGGGCTGGGCGTTCTGGGAGAGAACGGCACCGGCACCGTCAGCCATTTCGGCCTGACCGACCGTGTTCACCTCATCATGGGGACCTTCAGTAAGTCGCTCGCCTCCCTGGGCGGCTTCATCGCCTCCGATGCCGACACCATCGAGTTCCTCCGCCACAACTCGCGGGCGCTGATCTTCAGCGCCAGCATGACGCCCGGCAACGCTGCCGCCGTATTGGCCGCGCTGAAGATCATGGCGCGCGAGCCGGAGCGGCGCGAGGCCCTCTGGCGCAATACCCGCATGATGAGGGAAGGGCTGAAGGGTCTCGGCTTCGACACCGGCGTCTCGGAGACGCCGATCATCCCCATCCACACCGGCGACGCCCTGAGAACGCTCAAGATGGCCATGCGCCTGCAGGAGGAGGGCCTCTTTGTCAATCCGGTCGTTCCGCCGGCCGTTCCCCCCAACGGCGCGCTGACCCGCGTCAGCCTGATGGCCAGCCACACCGAAGCCCAGATCACCTTTGCGCTGGAAAAACTGGGGAAGGTCGCGAAGGAACTCGGCATCATCTGAGGCCCGGGGGCTTCCGACAGGAATGGCCGACATGCAGATTCATGTTCAGCCGGTGGCGTCGCGCCGCGAGATGAATCAGTTCATCAAGTGGCCGATGCTCCTCTATCGCGGCGACCCCTGCTTCGTCCCTCCCCTCATCGTCGAGCGCAAGGAGTTCTTCGGCCCCCACAATCCGATCTTCAAGTTCACCGACGTCGCCTATTTCCTCGCCAAAGATGAGCAGGATCGGATCGTCGGCCGTGTCACCGCGCACATCAATCACCGGCACAACGACTTCTCAAGCGAGCGCGCCGGCTTCTTCGGCTTCTTCGAATGCGTCGAGGACGTTTCCGTCGCCGCCGCCCTGATGAGCGCCGCCGAAACGTGGCTCTGCGAGCGCGACATGGCGGTCATCCGCGGCCCCTTCAATTTCTCCACCAACGAGGAGTGCGGCTTCCTGGCGGAGGGATTCGACAGCCTGCCCGCATTGATGATGCCCTACACCCGGCGGTACTACCTCGACTTCATGGAATCCCTCGGCTACCACCGCGCCAAGGACTTGCTGGCCTACAACTACGAGTCCATAGGCCGGGTCCCCGATTACCTGGTCAGGTTCGCGGAACGGGCGAGGGAGAAGACGCAGGTGATGGTGCGGCCGCTGGACATGCGCCACTTCGACGAGGAAGTGGAGCGCATCTTCGAAGTCTACAACCACGCCTGGGAGAAGAACTGGGGCTTCATCCCGATGACCGCCGAGGAGTTCCGCTTCACTGCCAAGAGCCTGCGGCAGATCGTTGACCCGGACATCGCGGTGATTGCCGAAAAGGAGGGCCGCGCCGTCGGTTTCGCACTGGGACTGCCGGACTACAACTCGCTTCTCAAGAAGATGAATGGCCGGCTCTTCCCGCTCGGCCTCATCCGTTTCCTTCTCGGCAGGCGCTCCATCCGTCGCGTGCGCATCGTCACCCTCGGCGTGATCGAGGAGTACCGCCACTCCGGCGTGGAAACGCTCCTGATCTATCACACTTTCAAGAACGGCCTGCCCAAAGGGTATGACAGTTGCGAGATGTCCTGGGTCCTCGAGGACAACACGCAGGCCAGGCGGATGTTCGAGCGCGTGGGCGCAAAGCCATACAAAACCTATCGCATTTTCGAGAAACCGCTATGAGAATCCTGCTCACGGGCGCCAACGGATTTGTCGGCAGCCACATTCTGGACCGCCTCTGCGCGGGGGGATGCGCGGTCAGCGCGCTGCTGAGGCCGACCAGCCGAATCGACTTCATCGCCGAGCACCTGCCGCACCTGGATGTCCGTCCGGGGGCTCTGAGCGATCCGGATTCCCTTCAGCGCGCCCTGCAGGGGGTGGACTGCGTCATCCACTGCGCCGGGAAAACGAAGGTCGTTCGCACCGCAGAATACTACGAGGTGAACGAAACGGGGACGCGCAACCTCGTGTGCGCTATCAACGGCGCGGGGGGGAGCGTGAAACATTTCATCCACATCTCCAGCCTCGCCGCCAACCACCCTGCCGGTCCCGACGCCCCCGCGCTGGAGAGCGACGCGCCGCAGCCCGTCTCGGAGTATGGCAAGAGCAAACTGCGGGCGGAACTGGCGGTGCGCGAAATCTGCCAGGCGCCCTTCACCATTCTGCGTCCTGCGGCGGTGTACGGGCCGCGCGACGCCGATTTCCTGAGCATCTTCCAGGCCGTGCGCTGGCACGTCGCCCCGCTGATCGGCGGCGGCCGGATGCCGCTGAGCGTCATCTATGCCGGCGACGTTGCCGAGGCGGTCGTCGCATGTGTCGAGAATCCCGCGGCGTATGGGAAGACGTACCATCTTGCCGCGCCGGAACCGTGCACCACGCGGGAGTTCATGCGCGAGGCGGCCGCGGCCATGAACGTCCGTACGCTGTCGCTCCCGGTCCCGCTGGCCGCGCTTTACCCGCTCTGCCTCGCGCAGGAATTGCTGACGCGCATCACCGGCAAGCCGGGCATCCTCACGCGCCAGAAACTGACCGAGATGAAAGCGTGCGGATGGGTCTGCTCCACGGAATTGATGCGCCGCGACCTCCACTTCTCCGCCGCCGCCCCCCTGCGGGAAGGCATAGCACGAACGGTTGACTGGTATGAACAGAACGGATGGCTATGAATGAAGGGAAGCACGAATGACGAAGCACGAATGACGAATCAAACGACCAATGACTCAAGGGCGCGGCCCGGTTTCTGCCGGCTGGACGACTACACGTTCGTGGACTATGCGACGCAGGGATACCTAGCGCTCGTAGGGCTGATGGTACTGTTCCTCTATCGTGGCGACCCGGCCCGGAAAGTCTTCTTTCTGGCCGCCCACGGCCTCTGCATCATTCTGATTCAGTTCCTCATCAGGGCGCATGCCCGGCATCCGGGCAACCGCGTCCTGGATTTCCTCCGGCATTTCTACCCCATTCTGCTGTACGCAGGGTTCTACCGCGAGGGGGGCGAGCTCAACCAGATGTTTGTGACGGGGTACCTGGACGGCTTTTTCATCCAGCTCGACCAGCGCCTGTTCGGCTGCCAGCCCAGCATCCGCTTCATGCAGAAACTGCCCTACCTTGCCGTCAGCGAACTTTTCTACATGGCCTACTTCTCCTACTACATCATGATCGGGGGCGTGGGTCTGACCCTTTACCTGCGGGACCGGCTCCTGTTCTGGCGCTACGTGTCGCTCGCCTCCTTCGTTTTCTACATCTGTTACCTCATCTACATCATTGTGCCGGTGGTCGGCGCGCGCGTGTTCTACGTGGCAATGCCGGGCTTCGACCAGCAACAGTTCCCGTTCTTCCCGCTTCCCTATCCGCCGGGGCTGGATGCGGGGCCGTTCTTCAACATTATGAAGTTCATCTACGCGCACATGGAAACGCCCGGCTCCGCGTTCCCCAGCAGCCACGTCGCCATCGCCCTGTGTACCCTCTACTTCTCCTGGCGGTTCATCCCGAAGATCCGCTGGTTCCACCTGGTCATGGTCATCCTGCTCAGCGCGGCGACGGTCTATTGCCGCTATCACTACCTCGTGGATGTCTTTGCGGGGGCGTTGACGGCGGGGGTGCTGATACCGGTGGGGGAGGCATTGTACCGAAAGACAGCGGCGCGGCAGCCTGCAGCGTAAGCGCCGCAGCGGCAGTTGTAGAGAGGCGAGTGGCGCGGAATTCCGGGAGATAAGGTTTGTCCCCAGATACCCAGATATCAGATATCCTTACGCCTGAACCAGGACATTACTTATGCACTTGCCAATAGCGGGAGGCCCCGCGTTTGGCCTCCGACGGATCATACACGTCGCGCAGAAACACTCGATGCCCTTCCTTCTGGGCGGCGCGGGCGGCTTCAATAATCGCAATGGGTTCGAGAATCTGTTCATAGGGGACCGGCGGTTTGCCCGTTTCGATCATCTGCTTGAAGAGCTCGACGATCCGCCGGGTTCCTGTGTGGAACTCCGGGTCACCGATGGGAGGCGAATGAATCGCCCCCTCCTTGCTGAATGCCGAACAGTAGAACGAGCAGCTTCTGGGGAAAACGGTGCTGGGCGCGCTCAGGACGAACGCCTCCAGCCCGTTCGGGTAATGGAGCAGTATGCACTCCTGCGGTATGGAACCGATGCACTCGACCCATTCCACGCCGTAGCCGACCAACCCCTGCGCCAGCGCCAGGCCGTGGACAAGCCCCGAATTCCAGGGGCCGACTCCTTTGGCAACGAGGAGTCCCACGTCGCCGATCTCGTCGAAGCGCCGCCGAAAGAACTTGCCGACATCGGTATGCGCGAGAATCGAAGCGTTCATCAGCACCGTCTTGTTCTTTTTGGCCAGGCGGATCATCTCCTCTGCGTCGGCCAGCGTCGAGGCAAACGGCTTGTCCACGAAACAGGGGATTCCCCGTTCGAGGAATGGCCGCGCCAGTTCGAGATGGTCCGCGCCGTCACCCGGTGAGCTGGAGTCCGCAATGTAGCCCGCGTCCACGTCGGTGGCCGCCTCCTCGATGGTGTCGCAAACCTTGGGGCGGCTCAGGAATGTCTCGGAGAAAGCGTTCGCGCGTCCGGGGTATGTGCCGTACTGGAGCTTCGGCAAGCCCTTCTTATCGAAGCCGTTCTCCGGAATCCGGTCGAACACCTTGGTGATGACCATACCCGGCACGCGCTCGATCTTGAGCGTCTTGGGGTCTCCCACAAGCTTGAAATAATTGTGGACATTCTCCCGCGTGGGCGCATCGGGGCTGAACTTCGCCAGAACCAACGGATCGCACTCATCCATGAAGACCCCGAACCAGTATGCGTGCGTATCGCAGCGCACGACCGCCACCCGCGCCGGCTTCTTCTTCGCCATCGATGCTCCTGTCATTCCAAGAATGCTTTCGGAATTCGGGAAATTCGGGGAACACAAACCTTATTTCCCCTTCTGTTTCGGTTTCGGGCCGGGCTTGAGCCGGTTGCAGCCGTTATTCTCAGCCTATTCCTTCCCATCCCAGCAGTACGTGCAGAGTTTCTCCTTTGGCAGGCCGATGGCCGCGACCAGGTCGTCGAGCTTCTGATATTTTAGCGTCGTGAGCCGGAGGGTTTGCCGGATGCGCTCCACCATGGCGCAGTGCTTCTCGGAACAATCGCAGGCGAACTCCTTCAGGTCGGTGCCGTCCTTTCCGGTCAGTTCCTTGATTGCCTTGCGCCCGGCCAGGTCGAGTTCTGAGCGCGACCGCGAGAAGTTCAGGAACTTGCAGCCGTAGACGAGCGGCGGGCAGGCGGGCCGCATGTGCACCTCCGTGGCGCCGAAGTCGTAGAGGCGTTGGATCGTGTCGCGCAACTGCGTTCCGCGCACGATGGAGTCCTCGCAGAACAACAGCCGCTTTCCCTGAATCAGCTCCTTGATCGGAATCAGCTTCATCCGGGCGACGAGATCGCGCACGGACTGGTCTTGCGGCATGAAGCTGCGCGGCCAGGTGGGGGTGTACTTGACGAAGGGGCGGGTGTGGGGGAGCCGCGCCTCATTGGCGTAGCCCAGCGCATGTCCCGTGCCGGAGTCGGGAATCCCGGCCACCATGTCCACCTTGACGTTGTCGTTGCGGGCCAGCGCCGCCCCGCAGCGATAGCGCGCCGCCTCCACGTTGATCCCTTCGTAGGAGGAGGCAGGGTAGCCGTAATAGACCCAGAGGAAACTGCATATCTGCATCCGGTCGCCGGGGGGCAATCGCTGCTCGTAGCCGCTCTCGGTCAGCAGGCCGACCTCGCCGGGGCCGAGGTAGCGCTCGACTTCGTAGTCGAGGTTCGGGAAGGCGCACGTCTCCATCGTCACCGCCATCGCCCCCGCCTTGCGCCCGATAGCCAGCGGGGTCCGGCCCAGCCAGTCGCGCGCCACGAAAATGCCGCGCGCAGTCAGCAGCAGGATCGTGCAGGAGCCCTCGACCAGTTCCTGCGCGCGGCGGATGCCCTCTTCAAACGTCGCCTCCTGGTTGATCAGCGTGGCCACCAGTTCTGTGGGGTTGATCTCGCCGCCGCTCATCTCGGAAAAATGCGTCGTGCGCTTGCCGAAGGCGCGCCGCGCCAGTTCCTCGGCATTGCGCACCACCCCGACCGTCACAATCGCGTAGAGGCCCAGGTGCGATCCGATCAGCAACGGCTGGTCCTCGAAGTCGCTGATCACCCCGATCCCGCTGTTGCCGCGCATGCGGACAATGTCCTGCTCGAACTTCGACCGAAACTGCGCGTTGCTGATGTCGTGAATGTGGCGGACAATGCCATGGTCCGTCGTCACCGCCAGACCGCCGCGCTTGGTGCCGAGGTGGGAATGATAATCGGTTCCGTAGAACAGGTCGCTGACGCAATCGGACTTGGAGGCTACGCCAAAAACGCCACCCATGGTGAACTCCTCGTGAAAGCAAAACTGCCGGGATAGCGCCGATGCAAGACCTCCCTTGCGCGGACGCTCATGACAACGCGCGCACCTTAGTCCAGCTCGAATCCGCCTCCCTGGTATATCGCTAAAGCGCAGTTTGCGGGTGCGGTGTCGAACAGCACGCCGCGGTTGCGGGCAATCTCCTCCATGGCCCGGTTCATCCCCAGTGCGGGACGGTAGGGCCGGTGCGAGGCCATCGCCTCGACCACGTCGGCGACCGCAAGGATTCGCGCCTCGACCAGAATCTGTTCTTCCGAGAGTCCCTGTGGGTAGCCGGAGCCGTTCATTCGCTCATGGTGCTGGCGGACGATCTGAGCGATGGGCCAGGGGAACTCGACCCCCTTCAGGATATCGTATCCGACCTGGGAGTGTTGCCTGACGATCCCCATCTCCATTGCACTTAGCTTCCCGGGGTTGCTCAGGATTTCCGCCGGCACGGCGATCTTGCCGACGTCATGCACCAGTCCTGCCAGGCGCACCGCCTCCACGTGGTCTGGGGCAAGGCCCATCTTGACCGCAATCATCTCCGCCATGCTCGCGACGCGCCGCTGGTGGCCCGCTGTGTACGGGTCGCGGCGTTCGACGATGGAGGCCACCACCTCAATGGTGCCCCCCAGGGCCTTTCCGAGCCTTCCGAGGGTCTGCTTCAACTGCTCTTCGACGCGGCGGTGTTGAATAATGCCGGCCAGGACCGCCGCCACTGCTTGGAGAAACTCGACGTCCCTCTCCTTGAGCGTGCGCCCGTCTTCAAGGTAGAGGTTGATGACCCCCAGCGTCCTGCCGCCCAGAATGATCGGCACGCAGTAATGGCCGTGCGGGGCCATGCCGGGGATCCTCACGTCGTGCCGCTCGTCAATGTGTTCGGCATGCACCAGGTTGCGCGTCGCCGCCGCCCTGCCGCACATGCAGCGTCCGAACGGCACCTGCGCGCAGGTCTCCCGCAACGCCGGCGGCAGGCCGCGCTGGGCCTTCATCACCAGCACGTCGGGCGTCTCTCCCACCAGGAAGATCGCCCCTTTGGACTGAAGCGCCAGCCAGGAAATCGAGAAGACCTGCTCCAGGACGCGCTCCAGGTGATCTTCGAGAGAACCGCCCGTCAGCGAAATCTGCAGTAATCGCGCCAGAACGTGCCGCACCGCGTTTGGGTCTCGGACCCCGCTGTCGAAGACGTCGTCTTCTGCTGTACGCTCCACGGTTGTGGCATCGCCCATGCGAGGCATCCCTGAAGTCAAGGCACCGGGTTGATTAGCAGTCCACATGGGCTGCGTGACTGCATTCTACAGGGAGCCCAGTGGTTCCGCAACAGAGCATCCTTGGCCGGCGATTCGTTGCTTGACGTAACCTGTTGCAGGGCTATAATGAAGGGACGGGGTGCTGTCTCAAGCCTCTGGCTGTGGAGAATATGCTGATGCGCCGTTCCGCACGACTCACCGCCTTGGCGTGCATCGCGCTGCTTCTCGGCGCGGTCTCCTCCCGCTTCCTTCATGCGCAAGGGGGGACGCCCGCCAAGCCGCCCGCAGCGACTGCGTGGCAATACGAATTCCTCCCCGATGCGCTCCAATCTTCCTTCGATCTGCGATTCAAGGTCGCTTTCGAAGGAAGCGCCGCTCCCGCCATGCGTCTTCTGTTGGGGAATGATGAGAAGGACGCCCTTTTTATCGAAGCCGGCGCGCAGGGAATCCGTTCCGGGCGCATCCACGCCGGTCTTGAATCCTCCGGCCAACTGTTGAAGGCCGTCCCCGCCGCAGCGTTGAGCGGCAAGACCCTCGTGCTTGAGAAGCGCCCGAACCGATGGAGCCTCATGGCGGACGGACAATTCCTTGCCGGCGGCGACCTCTCAGGCCCGGTGGAGAAGGCCGCCTTCGGGGCGCGCGGCGAGGCGCTCAAAATCTCCGACTTGCGTTACCAGCCGGTCCCGGACATCTACTTCACCGATACCTTCATGCGCACCCCGGAGGACCCCACCAACTGGACGGAGTTGAGCGGCACATGGCAGGTCAGCGTCCTGCGCAACCCTCTCCTTTCGGCCAACGCCTTCTTCTACAGGGCCTCCGGCGCGACGCCCGCTGCGCCGAAGGCGGAGGCCGGTGCGACGCCCGCTGCGCTGCCTGCCGCCACCACTGCCGTGCCGGACAAGGCGATGCCGGTCCCGGATTTGCCTCGCGACGCCGCCGCTCCTCCTGCTGAGGTCGCGGCGCCTGTCGGCGCCTCCATCGTCGGAGAGTGGTTCTGGAGCGGCCTCTGCCTCACCGTTGCATGCAAGCCAGCCGCTGCCGGGGCCGCCGGGTTCTATCTGTGCTATCGCGGGCCGGAGGATTACTACCTGTTCCGCTGGACGAGCGCGGATTCGCAGAAGCCGGTCAAGCAGATGATTCGCCGGCTCGCCGGCAAAGAGACCGTCCTGGCCGAAGCGGGGGGGGGGTATGCCCCCGATCAATGGTACAATCTCAGCGCCCTCACCGGCTGCGGCTGGGCGCAAGTCTCCGTGGACGACAGCCCGATCTTCACCCTTCGCGACGCCGGACTGACCTATGGCAAGGTCGGCCTGCGCGTCGAGGGAGTCGGCGAGGCGGCATTCGACGACGTTCTCGTGGAGAGCCGCAGCGCTGAGATGCTCGATTTCAGTGAAAGTTACCTCCGGCGCTGTCTCTCCTCCGGTGGAGAGTGGATGCCGCTGGCGCGCGCGCCCTGGGATCCCGAAGCATGGCCCGGCGGCGTGGTGGTCGAGTCTCCGGCCCAGTCCCGCCTGATGTGGGGCGAGTCCAACTGGCGCAATTACCGATTGCAGGTCCAGCTCGGGACGTGGGAGAAGGGGAGCATGGGACTGGTCTTCCGCTACCAGGATGAACTGAACTACTGCACCGCCCGCTGGGTGAAGGGGGAGAAGAACCTCATCCAGATCTGGCGTCGCGAGGAAGGGAAGGACGCTCTCCTGGCCGAGACGACCACTCCCGAGGGGGGCGGTCCGCGCCGATTCGGCGTCGCCACCGACGGATGGGACATCACCGTGTCGGTGGACAGCCGCCCGGCGCTCACGACGGCCGATTATGCCTTTCCGCGCGGGCGCATGGGACTCTTTGCCGAAGGGATTGACGTGGGCGCTTTTTCCGAGGTGACGTACGACTTCCTCCCCGGACGCGCCCCGGTCGTGAATACGCACGAGGCATTTGCCGCCGAGACCAGCATGTCCATCTGGTCCGACGCCCTCAGCGATTGGGATAAGAAGCCACTCAAGGAGGAAGGCAGGAAGGGGACCGACCTCTTCTGGCGGCGCACCCCCTTCGAGGGGGACGTGCGCGTGGATGCCCGCATGTCCGAGTTGCCCCCGCTCCAGTCCGAGCTTGGCCTCGTTCTCAACGGCGACGGCGAACGGCTCCCCGGCGCCGCCATGCCCATGCCCGCCGCCAAGTCAGCCGCCACTCCTGTTGCCGCGCCTGCCCCCGCGGCCGACGCGCCGGTCCCCTCCGAGGAGAAGCTGGCGGAAGGGTACCTGGCCCGCCTGTCGCGTCCGGCTGCCGACAAGCCGTGCAGCGTCGAATTGCTCAACGCCGGCGTCCTTCTGGGCCAGGCCGACCTGGACTGGAAGGAGGGCCCCATGTCCCTGAGCCTGATGCGCACCGGCTCCAAGATCATCGTCGCCGCGGGCGGCAAGCCGCTGCTCTCCTGCTCCGAAACGGCCGCTCCGGCCGGGCGGCGCGTCGGCTGGTACAGCCGCGCCGTCGCGGTCGAGATGCAGGACATTGACATCTACAGCGACAAGCTGATGGACTACGGCTTCAACGCCGCGCCCACGGACTGGCGGACCGGCGGCGGAATTTGGGAGGTCGCGAACAAGTGGCAGTGCGACCCGCGCTGGTCCTTCTTCAGCGGCCGCAGCGACGGCCTCGCCGTCCTCTGGAACAAGCGCCCGCTGCGCGGCGATTTCACCATCGAATTCTTCGTCGGCAACAAAATGGATCAGAAACGCGGCAACACCTACGAGTACGCGCAGGACATGAATATCAGCGTCTGCGCCGACGGGAAGGACCTCACCAGCGGCTACAGCTTCCTCTTCGGCGGCTTCGGCAACACCGTCACCTGCGTCTACCGGCAGGCGCAGCGTTGGAACCTTCCGGCGACCGGCCACGAAATACTGATTGACCGCCGCAATCTCCACCGGAAATGGTATCACGTGGCGATCGCCCGCAAGGGGAATCAGTTCGAGATGCGCATCGATGACAAGCTGGTCCTCTCGGCCGCCGACCCTGAGATGCTGCCGGAGGGCCATTGGGCGATCTGGACATACAACAACGGTCTGATGATCGCCCGCGTGCGCGTCACGGCCGAGGAAATCGGCCCGCGCGATTCGCCCGATATTCCCTGGCCGCTTGCGATACAGAGAATCTACGGCGGCTCAAACTGAGTCTGCGGGCCGTAGTCCCTGTCGTCCTTGCAGTCGTTGCTGTCCTTGTTGTCAAAGGAGACCTGCACCGTGACCATTGATGGCGTTCAGACCAAAACACTCCGCGTCATTCCCGACGAGCGAGGCCGCCTGATGGAAATCCTTCGCTGCGACGACCCGATCTTCCGCCAGTTCGGGCAGGTTTACATGACCAGCGTCTACCCCGGTGCGGTCAAGGCGTGGCACTACCACAAGCTCCAGTATGATCACCTCGCCGTGGTGAAAGGGATGCTCAAGCTCGTGCTCTATGACGCGCGCCCCGGCTCTGCCACCCTCGGCCAGTTGCAGGAACTCTTCATCGGCGATCAGAATCCGCTCCTCGTGCAGATTCCCCCGATGGTCTATCACGGTTTCAAGGGGATCGGTCTCGATGAAACCCTCGTGATCAACTGCACCACGGAACCGTATAACCGGGCCGAGCCCGACGAGTACCGGCTCGACCCGCACACGCCGCAGATTCCGTACGATTGGGCGCGAAAGGACCGTTAGAACGCTGAAGGTTGGACGTTGGACGTTGAACGTTGGAAGTTGAACGTTGCATCCGTCATCCATCACACGGTCCGGCCGTGGAAGAACCACTCCTCAAACATCCTGACGAGGCGCTGGACCGCAGGGACCTGGCGGTACTCGGCGCGTTCCTGCTCTTTCTCCTCCTCTTCTTCGCGCACATCCTGACACTGCCCGGCGAGAGCGTCCTTGGCCGCGCCGCCGGCGACGCGCGCAGCCAGTTTTACGGATGGCGCGCCTTCGGCTTCGGCCAGGTGCGCCAGGGGCATTTTCCGCTCTGGAACCCGTACGAATTCCTGGGCATGCCCTTCGTCGCCTCCCTCCAATCCGCCATGTTCTATCCCTTCAACTGGCTCTGCGCCGTCATGCCGATGGGGCGGGGAATCAACCTGGGCATCCTGCTCAATCTCTTCTGCTCCGGCGCCTTCACTTACCTCTGGTGTCGCCGGCTGGGGCTGCGCTGGCAGGGGGCTGCCGTCGCGATAGTCGGCTACGCTTTCTGCGCGCAACAAATGCTGCGCGTATTCGAAGGACACTGGAGTTTCCTCGCCCCCATGGCGTGGACCCCGGCGGTGCTACTATGCATTGAGGAGGCGCTGCGTGGCAAGTGGCGACCGCTGGCCGTCGCCGGCGGGGCGCTGGCCGTCGCCATGCAATGGTTCGGCGGAAACCCGCAATACCTCCTTTACGGCGGCGTCGCCGCGCTCCTGTACGTGGTGGGGCGGCTGGCCATGGAGCGCGCGCGAGGCAGCACCTACGCCTATCGAGTTCTGGTCGAATTCGGCGCTATTTATCTGCTCGGCACCCTCCTGGCCGGAGCGCAGGTGCTTCCGGCAGTGGAGATGCTGGGCCTCTCCTCGCGCAAGGGGCAGCTCACCTATGACTGGATCTCTCAGTACCCCATTCCGCCGGAGAACCTCGTCACCCTGCTCTCCCCCGATTTCTTCGGCGGCGATATCCCTATGCGTTACTGGGGGCGCTGGAACTTGTGGGAGAGCTCGGCCTACCTCGGTGTCATCGTCTTTGCGCTGGCGCTCATCGGCCTCTGGCGCGGGCGCAGGAAGTTGCGGCTGCTGGCCGGGCTGATCGCGCTCTTCTTTCTGTTGATGGCCCTTGGCAAGGCGACGCCGCTGCTGAGGATCTTCTACGAGACGCTGCCGGGCTTCGACCTGTTCCGCAGTCCGGGGCGATACCTCTATCCGTTCAGCCTCTTCATGGCGCTTCTGGCCGGGATGGGGATGGATGCCTTGCTGCGCGGGGCGCAGGAGGAGAGAGCCTCGACCGCGTGGCGTCGTTGCGCGTGGCTGATCGGCCTCGGCGCGTTGGCTCTGGTCCTGGCCGGCGTGCTGATGGCTGCGCCGCCAGAGCCCGTGAAGGAGGGCTGGTTCGCCTTTATGCGCTCGATGTTGAATATCCAGCCGGGGCAGCGGCTCTACCTCCCGCGTGGTATCGTCAACGGCGAATTTGTGGAGCGCGCGCGCCTCTTTGCCGGACTCGATATCGTGCGCAGCGGCCTGCTGCTCGGCGGGCTCGCGATATTGCTCTGGCTGCTCCGTCTCAAGCGGGTCCGATGGTTTGCCCTGGGGACGCTGCTCCTGGTGGCGGCGGACGCGTGGAGCTTCGGCCACCGTTACATGGTCTCCTTCGACCCGGCCGCCGATGGCCTGACGCCCGGCGCCGTCAAGTACCTGAGCGAGAAGCCCGGCGCCCCCTTCCGCTTCATCCGCGCCGGCTGCTACGACCTTCCGCCGTGCGAGGGAATGGACCACGACTTCTGGTGCCTCGAAGGGGTGCAGCCAAACGTCCCCGCGCGCTTCCGCGACCTCTTCTGGACCGTGCAGGAGATGGAGAAGGGGCGGCAGGCCACCGCCTACTCCGTGCGAACCGTTGTACCGGCGCTGCTGATGCTCAACGTGCGTTACTTCGTCCAATACAAGGACAACCCGGTCACGCGGCAACTCGATGGGTTGAAGGTCGGCGTTTACCAGGACGAGCGCATCCGCATTGACGAACTGCCGGTCTGGTTCCCGCGGGCATGGCTGGTCCATGCCTATGCGGTGGTCCCGGACCCGGATGAGATGTTGAATCGGCTGCTGAAGTTCGACTACGCGCGGCAGGCGCTCTTTGAGAGTGACCCGCGCCTGACGCTCTCGCAGCCGACCGCGCGCGAGCCGGTCCCCGAGTTCACCTCCTACGAGGCGGACCGCTTGGCGCTCAAGGTGCGCGCCAATAGCGACGCCCTCCTGGTATTGAGCGAACTGCACTATCCCGGATGGGAGGCGACGGTGGACGGGCGGCCAGTCGAGATTCTCCGCGCCAACTATGCCATGCGCGCGATCGCCTTGCCTGCGGGGGAGCATGAGGTGGAGTTCCTCTATCGCCCGGCGAGCTTCAGGAACGGACTGCTTGCGAGCGGGGTCGGGTTGATCGTCTGCGCCGGACTGGTGGCATTTGGGCTGCGGCTCAGGAGGAGGAGCCATGCGGTCTGATCCGGCCGATCCGTCGGTCGCCAAAGAGCCGCCGCGCGGGCCGCTGCTCGGCCTGGACCGTCGCGATGCCGCGTTCATCGCCGCGCTGTTTCTCCTGGCCACACTGGCGTTCAGCGCGTGGCTCTTTGCGCCCGTTCAGATGGCCCCCGGCATGCCCGGGCACGACGCCGAGACGCAATGGTACCCCTGGCGCGCGTTTGCTTTCGACCAGATACGCCAGGGGCATCTGCCGCTCTGGAACCCGTACATCCTCTGCGGCACGCCGTTCCTGGGCAACTTCCAGTCGGCGATGCTCTATCCGCCGAACCTGCTCTTCCTCATCCCCGACGTAGGGCTTGCGGCGCGCGACAGCCTGCTGCTGCACCTGTGGCTCTCACTCCTTTTCACCTACCTTCTCGCGCGGCTGCTGAAATGTGGGCGCGTTGGAGCGTCGGTCGCCGCCATGAGCTTCACCTTCTGCGCGGCGCAATGGCTGCGAATACCGGCGGGGCATTGGGGAGTTTCGACGGCGATCCCCTGGCTGCCGCTGATCCTCTTCTGCGTCGAGTGGCAATTCCGCCGACCGGGGCGCTGGCCGGTGATGGTCGGCGGGCTGGCGGTGGGGATGCAGGTGCTCGCCGGGGTGCCGCAATATGTCTTCATCAGCGCCATTGCGGCGGGGCTGTATGCGCTCGTGCGCGGCCTCCTGCAATACCGGGGGAATGTCATCACAGAGAGCACAGAGGGCACGGAGAACGGCGTTCAAATTGACGGCGCATCTGAAGCCGTTGCCCCGAAAAATCCGTTGCCGTCCTCTGTGCCCTCCGTGTCCTCTGTGGTGAAGACTTCTCCGTTAGTCGGCTGGGCCGGGTTCGTCGCGATGTATCTCCTGGGCGCGGCGCTCTCGGCGGTGCAACTGCTGCCCGGCCTCGAGGCGGGGAGCTACGGCGCGCGCAGCCTGCCGATGCGCAAGGAGTGGCTCGAACTGTTCTCCCTGGCCCCGGAGAACCTCCTGACGATGTTCGTTCCCGGCCTCTTCGGCGGAGAAGGGGGGAGCGCCTATTGGGGCCGTTTCTACTTCTGGGAGATGAACGCCTATGTCGGCATCGTCGCGCTCGCGCTGGTTGTGGCCGCGTTCCTCCTTGTCAAGCCGCGCCGCAGGACGCTGATCCTGGGCATCCCGGCGGTGATCCTTCTCCTGCTGGCGATGGGCAAACACACGCCGCTGATGGGCATCGTCAGCGCGCTCTTGCCGTTCAGCGAGATGTTCCGGGGGGCTTCCAAGTTCTTTATGCCATTCTCCCTTATGTTGGCACTGCTGGCGGGGCTCGGGGCGCGGGCGGTGCTGGAAGCGGAGGTACGGACGCGGAAAGAGCTGTATATCCCGCTCGCCCTTTCCGTCGTTATAGGGGGCGCTATCACGTATCTGCTGTACGCCCTACCGTCTCTGTTCGATTGGGTGGTTGGCAGCGGCGAAAGCTTCAGTTCCGCTTCAGAGGGCTTTGACGCGGCGCAGGAGGCCATCTTCCAAGCTGCCACCGTGAGCTTCATGATGGCGTTTCTTGTTATGTCGCTTGCCGTGTTCAAAGCGCGTTCTGCCGGCCGGAAAATGGCTGTCCTCCTTCTCGTGACACTGGATCTGTTCATCTTCACGCAGCAATTTGCGGGGGAGTGGGCGACCTTCGCGCCAGCGCGGCCTACCTCGCACGTCGGCGCGCCGAATGGCGCGCAGTCTGCGGTCAGGATGCGCTCCCAATACGTGCTTAGCCGAAGAGGGGAGAATGGAGCGATGATTCACGGCCAGTTCTTGACGGCAGGGGGGATCGAGCCGAACCCGCCGGTGCGATACCACATTCTTGTCCGCACGGCGCTGGGACTTCCGCTGGATATTGCCCCCAGCGTCTACACTCTCGACGGCGCGCCGGAATGGCTCCTGATGAATGTCGCCGACGCGAAGGGCCCCGACGCTGCGCCGCCACGCTCCACCCGCGCCATGCTTCTGTTCCAGTCGCGTATCGCCGCGACGGCCGAGGAATCCCTTTCGCTCCTGCCGACGACTGATCCAGCAAATGTGGTGATTCTGGAGAACCCGGCCATCACGCCGATGAAGTCGAATCTCTCCGGCAAGTCCTGCCCCATCACCTCCGCCGACTGCGACCACGTCGTCGTGCAGTGCGATGCGGACCGGGAGGGTTGGCTCGTGCTGCGCGACAACTACTTCCCCGGCTGGGTCGCCACGGTAGATGGAATGGAGAGCCCAATCGAAATCGCCAACTTCAGCTTCCGCGCGGTGTCGGTTCCGTCGGGCAAGCACGTCGTCGAGTTCACGTACCAGCCCACCTCCTACCGGATTGGCTTGGCGCTGAGCCTTATCAGCTTGCTCGGTTGCGTTCTGGTCGTCATTCACCCGCTCATCCGCAGGCGATAGCGGTGACGTGTTGCGCAAGAAGGTGTCCGCAGGTCGGAGATCCTTCGCTCCACGGGGTGTCGCTCAGGATGACCGGGGGCGCGCCTGGCGTCATGCTGAGTCCCGCTTCGACGGGACGAAGCAACTCCGACCCCACGACGGCCCCGTGCATGAACGCGTCGGACGAATAGCAGAGCCCATGAGGGTTCCTGATACCGATCATCCGCAATGATGCGCCTTGAGCTTTCCCCGCGTCCGTGTTACCATTCCTTCTCTGAGACCTGCGTTATTTCCATTCGGGAGAGATAATTGACCCGCATCTTCCGCAACCGCCTTCACTCGATCCTCGACGAGCTCCACAGCATGTTGGAGCGCGTGGACCCGAAGGAGGTGGACCGCCTCATCACCGCGCTCCAGCGCGCCGAGAAGGTGTTCATCTACGGCCAGGGGCGTACCGGCCAGATGAGCCGCGCCTTCGCCACGCGCCTGATGCACCTGGGGATGAACGCCCACTTCATCGGCGACACCACCACCCCGCGTATCAGCCGCCGCGACCTTTGCCTGGTGAACTCCGGCACCGGCACCACCCGCTTCGTCTATCACGTCGCCTCCGTCGCCAAGGAGGCGGGCGCGAAGGTGGCCACGATCACCGCCCACCCGGAGGCGCGCATCGGGCAGATGGCCAACATCGTCGTGGCTGTTCCCGCCCCCACGAAAGGGGAGGCCCGCGGGCATCGCGCCTCGCGTCAGCCCCCCGGCTCCCTCTTCGAGCAGGCTGCGCTGCTGCTGATGGACGCGATGGTCCTGGTGCTGATGGAGCGCATGCGCATCACGGCCAGCATGCTCGCGCGCCGGCACGCCAACATCGAATAACGAAAAGGAACCTCCCATGACCGATCAGCCGGAGATGCCGCCCCCGGACCAAGCCCCCGAGCCGTCGCAATCCGCTCCCAAGCCGGTCCCGACCGACTGGCGCCTGATCGCCATCGTCGCCGTGGCGGTGATCTTCCTTGTTGCGGTCTTTGTCAACAAGAGGTATTACAGCAAGAAAGTCTCTGCGACCCCTCCGACCACCCTGCCGGGGACCCCGCAACCGCCGGCCGGGCCCGCCGCGCCGCCTCTCTCTCTGGCGGAACAGTATGCCGCGATGCTTCGCAATCGCGAGATGGAAGCCAAAGATGGTATTTACCAGTTCGGCGACCGCACGGTGTTGTTCGCCCGGCCTCCGATTTCGGTTCAGCCCGAGGACGACCCGCGTAAGGTCAAGGAGATCACCCCCGGCCGCCTCTTCGATGTGACCCGCTGCGCGGACGGGGTGCGCCCGGAAATGCTCTTCCGCCGCGCCCTGTTCGCGAACAACCGCCCCGTCTTCATGGACTACTTCCCACCCCTGGGTTTGTACCCCGAGCCGAAGATGGTGTTCAAGCCGGCCGCCGAAGTGACCATCAATATTATCTCCGACCAGCAGCGTGTCGTCGGGGTCACGATCAAGGGCGAGACGCGCGCTTACCCCCTCAAGATGCTGAATTATCACGAGGTCATCAACGATACCGTGGGAGGCGTTCCCATCGTCATAGCCTGGACCGCGCTGGCGCAGTCCGCGACGGTGTGGGAGCGGACGTTGCCCGACCAGAGCGTCGCCGCCTTCGGCTCGGCCGGACTGATGTATCAGTCCACTATTGTCATGTATGACAAGGCGACCAATTCCCTCTGGTGGAGCACTCTCGGGCAGGCGCTGACCGGTCCGCTCGCCGGCGGCGCGCCGCTGACGCCGGTTCAGGCGACGGTGACCAATTGGAAGGCTTGGAAGGAGAGCGCCCCGCAGAGCCTCGTGTTGACCGGGACCGATCCGGTCCTTCCGCTCAACTACGAACTCAACCCCGCCGTCCCGCAGGATTACTTCGGCGACAACTCCCTTGCCTATCCCGTGTACGGGTTCGACGTGGAGAAGAACCTCCTTATTCCGAAGGCGTATGTCCTGGTCGCGTTCGGCTCCGACGGCAAGAGCGCCAAGGCGTATGTTGCGCAACTCCTGGCGCAGAGGGCTTCGTCCGGGCCTGTGGAGGACACCCTCGGCGGGGAGAAGGTGACTCTGCAATTCGAGAAGGGGACGGGGATCCTCACGGCGCAGACACAGGAGGGGAAGCCGTTGCTGACGCGCGAAATGTACTGGATTGCCTGCGTGGGCGCCTATCCGGGCATAGCGCTGTGGGAAGAAGAGAAGATTCGCCGCGACGCGGAAGCAGCCCGAGCCGCACCGGCCCCCGCTACCGGGACGACCGAAGGTAAGTGATTACCACGGAGTCACGGAGCCACGGAGAACAGCAAGTCAGAGCAACGCAAGATGTGAAACCGCCGATGGACGAAAATAAACGCCGATACGAAACAAGAAGGGGCTTTTTAGGACAGCATCTCTCGCTTTCTCCTCCGTATCCGCGTTCATCGGCGTCCATCGGCGGTTCCCCCCGTTGTTGTCTCCTTGCCGTTACCCTGAAACGCCGTTCTCCGTGCCTCCACGGTGCGCCGCGCGCACCAGGTGTCTCCGTGGTAAATAGGCCGTGTCGCCCGGCATGAATCGCAGGTGCAGTACGCGCGTCGTCCGCTCCGTCAATCGGACCTCATCCGCAATCCGCACCCCGACGATCCAGATCGGCTCCCCGCCCGCCGTCAGCACCGGCAGCCGTTTCCGCCGCCACGCCGGGATGTGCAGGTCGGTCAGGATGTCCTGAAGCTTCCGGTTGCCCGGCGCTCCCAGCGGGCGCATTCGATCGCCCGGGCGCGGCGCGCGAATCTGCAATTTTCCCGTGACTCGGTCTGCGTCCATGAACTCTTCGAGCGCCGAAACACGCCGTGCAAGCAGTTCCAGTCCGCCGGCGACCCGTTCCGCCTCCATCCGCCCCCATCGTCCAAGGTCGGTCGGCCCGGTTTCGGAGAGCGTCGTCACAGGGAATTCTTCCTGCGGACCGCGGACCAGCAACATTTCGCGATAGCGGCGCGCCGTCAGCCCGCCCGGCAACTCGGCGGCTCCCTCGGAGATGTCCGGCGCGAGCAGCCGCGCGAGGCGGGCATAGTCTCGCCGACTGAGCGTCCTGCTCCAAATTCCCGCCTCCTCCAGCCACCCGCGCAGCAACTCCGGGAAGATCGAGTCGCGCAGGGGGCCCAGCGCGCGAACGTCCATCTCCACCCCCTCCTCCGACACGCGCCCCAGCGGGCGGTAGGGGGCGCAGAGCCGCTCCGCCTGCGCGCGGAACCGCTGCGCTGCGGACGCCAGCGCGCAAAGCTGCAGCTGGAGTGAGCCCCCCCATTCGCGCCTCAGCGCCGGGAGAACCCGACTCCGCATCCGATTGCGCAGGTAATCGGCGGAAAGGTTGGTCGCGTCCAGTCGGCCGCGCAGTCCCGACTCCGCGAGGAATGCCTCGATCTCGGCGCGCGTGCAATCCAGCAGCGGCCGAACGATCAGCGCCTCACCGGCGTTTCGCACATAGGGAATCCCGACGGCCCCGCGCGGCCCCGTCCCGCGCCGCGCCCGCATCAACACCGTCTCGGCCTGGTCATCGGCCTGATGTCCGAACGCCACCCGCTCGGCCCCCAGCCGCCGCGCGCTCTCCAGCAGAAACTCGTAGCGCGCCTCGCGCCCGGCCTGCTCGACGCCGATCCCGCGCTGGCGCGCCAGTTCTGGAACGTCGGTCCGGTGCGTCAGGAAGCCGACCCCCAGCCGCGCCGCCTCGGTCGCGACGAATTGACAGTCCGCGTCCGCCTCGTCCCCGCGCATGCCGTGGTGCAGGTGCGCCGCGTGCAGCGCCATGGCGGGGTACTCCGCGTCGCGCAGCCGCGCCATCGCGTGCAGCAGCGCGAGCGAGTCCGGTCCCCCGGAGACCGCCAGCAGAAGGCCGCCGCGCTCCGGCAGCATCGAATACCGCCGGAGCGTACAGCGCACTTTGTTCATGAGTTCTTCTGCGGGTGTGGTCATGCGGTGCATTATAAAGGAAGCCGCCCCGGTTGTCGTTACGCACCGGGTCAGTTGCGAGAGGGGGTGTCATTCTGAGTCCGCCCGTTGGCGGACGAAGAATCTTTCAGCATGACGGCGTTTCGCTTGCCGACAGACCCTTCGCGGAGTTTACACTGAGCGAAGCGAATGTGCTCAGGGTGACAGCGGCCTCAAGACGCTCTCCCCCTCCCGTGACTGACCCCTTGCCTGTTGTTGCGATCAACCCCCGCTGTTACAATTGCGCCAAAGGCCTGAGGGACCCATGCTGAAGATTTTCTACCTCATCACGGAACTGGACATCGGCGGCGCCGAGAAGGCGCTGCACAGCCTCGTCACCAACCTGGACCGAACGCGTTTCGAGCCGACCGTCGGCTGCCTGACCGGACGCGGCCCAATGGGGGAGTGGTTCACGCGGTACGGGGTCGAGGTGGTTTACTTCGACATGCGCTCGCTCTGGGACGTGCGCGCCTGGCTGCGCCTGCGCAAGGAACTGGGCCGCCGCAAGCCGGACGTGCTGCACACCTTCCTCTTTCATGCCAACCTCGCCGGGCGGCTCGCCGGCCGGGGCCGGGTGGGACGGGTGATCAGTTCCGTCCGCGTCGAGGAGCCGCGCCGATGGCACCTCTGGGGGGAGCGACTGACCCGCGGCATGGTGGACCTTGTCACCTGCGTCAGCGAATCCACCCGCGACTACGTCCATCGCACCACGCGCGTTCCGCTCGAAAAGCTGGTGGTCGTCCCGAACGGCGTCACGCTCGACGACTACCGCCTCCCCGCGCCCCCTCCGCCTCCGGAATGGAACGTGCCCGACGGCGTCCCGGTTGTCGGGATCATCGGCCGGCTCGACCGTCAAAAGGACCCCGTGCTCATGCTGCGCGTCGCCGCGATTGTGACGCGCGAGATGCCGCGGGCGCTCTTCGTTTTTGCCGGAAAGGGGCCGCTGGCCGCCCACTGCCGGGTCGAGGCGGAAGAACTGGGCGTGGCGGACAGTTGCCGCTGGCTCGGCTGGGTGCCGGAGGTGCGCCCCCTCCTGGGGCGCATGGACCTGCTCGCGCTTTCCAGCCGCTGGGAGGGGATGCCGAACACCGTGCTCGAAGCCATGGCGTCGCGCAAGTCAGTCGTGGCCACGCAGGTGGGCGGCAGCGCGGAATTGGTGCTCGACGGCGAGACCGGCTTCCTCGTCCCCTGCGACGACCCGGAGGCCATGGCCGACCGCATCCTGCAACTGCTCCAGAACCCGGCGCTGCGGCAAAGGATGGGGGAGGCGGGGCTTGAACGCGTGGACCTCAACTTCTCGCTTTGCGCCATGGTCGAGGCGAACCAGCGGCTTTATCGGGAGAAAGCACCGTCTACCTGAACTGCTAGGCCTGGCGTCAAGCGGCTCCCGGGTTTCTCGTCTTCCGCGTCCATCTGCAAATTGCCCATTGTCAATTGACGATTTATCTGCTTCGCCTTCTCTTCCACCCGCGCGCGTTCATGCGCGAACAGCCCAATCGCTGCGCACATCAGCAGCGCCGCGGCCAATCGCCGGACCAGTACCCAGCTTCCCACCCGGCGTTCCAAGGCGACATGCCCCCGCGCGGCGATGGCCATGCCGATCAGGATCGAGAAAGGCCCGCGCATGGACTGCACGATGTTCCCGAACACGGCGCCGACCTGACGCAGGGAAATGAAGAGGAAGACCATCGCTGCGAACCAGGTGATCGCCATCGGCAGCGCGGCGCGCCACTTCTCCGGGGTGCGGTCCTCCGCGTGCCCGATCCCGACCAGTATCAGTCCCACGACCGACGCAAGGATGTACGTCAGGCTCGACGCCAGCAGGATGCCCCGCAGCCCGTTCTCCGGCGACAGGGCCTGGACCAGCGCGACGATGCAGAGGTCGCTGAAGGAATACCCCACGCACGCTCCCAGGACCATCACGACGCTGCGCACCGGCATCGCGCCGCCGCCGGAGTAGTTCAGCGCCAGCGCCGCCCCCAGGCTCATCAGCACGCTCAGCCACTGAAGCGGCGTCAGGACGTTGTGGAACAGCGTGACGGTGATGAGCGACAGGATGAGAATTTTCAGCCCCAGCAGCGGCGAGACGCGCGACGCGTCGGTCGCCTTTACGGCATGGATCAGGCACACCTGGCCTGCCATGTAGAACCCCACCGACCCCAGCAGCGGCCAGATGTAGAGCGAGACGCGCGCCACCTGCGCGCCATTGTAGGCGAACGGCAGCAGCGCCAGCGCGAACAACCCCATCCACGCATGCGACAACGCGAACAGCGCCCCGGATTTGTACCCCGGGCGCGACACGAAGATGCGCGTATAGACATAGCAGAACGACTGGAATACCGCTGCCACGAGTCCGAGAATGATGCCTTCAGCGATCACGGAAACCTCAATAAGTCGGGAATGAAGACCCCGCACATAGGATATGCGCCCCCGCACTTCCGGCGCAAGCGGAACAATGGGCGAACCGCCAAGACGCCAAGAACGCCAAGAACTGAATTCACGGTTAGCGACGGAAACGGGGCTCACGCAAAGACGCAAAGAACGGCAACGAAATTCACCACGGAGAACACGGAGGCCACAGAGGGTCACGCTACTGACGGAAACAGCACTTGCCGCTGTTGCCCTCTGTCCGCCGTTCTTGGCGTTCTTGGCGTCTTGGCGGTTGTCCCCCCCCCCGCTGTTCAACCCGTTGTTGACGCCCGGTTCCCCGCGCTGATAGAATCCGGGTAACTCTGGAGGGCCGGATGAAGCTCAAGCTCGACTGCCGCCATTTCCGCGGGGACAAGCCCTGCATTCACCACTGCGGGTGTGAGGGCTGCCCTCACTACTCTCCCATGGGCGAGCGCATCCTCATCATCAAGCTCGACGCCATCGGCGACGTGGCGCGGACTACCCCCATCCTGCAGCCGCTGCACCGCGCCTACAAGCCGTGCCACATCACCTGGCTGACGCACCCCATCGCCGAAGAGATGCTGCGCGGCAACCCGCTCATCAACGTCCTGCTGACCTACCGCCCGGAGTCGCTCGAACCGCTGCGCGTACAGCGCTTCGACCGGGTGCTCAGCCTGGACAAAACCCCGCGCGCCGCCGCCGTGGCGGAGTGGGTCAACGCGAGTGTCAAGCTTGGCTTTGGCCTCAGCCGGTTTGGCACGCTCTATCCGTTCAACAAGGAATGCGAGTTCGCCTTCCAACTCGGGCTCGATGACGATCTCAAGTTCCGCCGCAACACCCGGACCTATCAGGACGTGATCTTCGAGTGCATCGGGCTGAAATATCAGCGCGACGAGTACGTCGTCGAGATTGACGCGAATGACCGGCGTCACGCCGACACGCTCCTGGCGGGGCTGGGCGTGACCGCCGCCGACGCGCTGATCGGCCTCAACATGGGCGGGGGGAGTGCCTTTGCCAACAAGATGTGGTCTGCGGCGCGCGCGGTGGAGTTCCTTCGCGCTCTGTTGAAGAAGGTGGAATGCAAGGCGCTGCTGTTCGGCGCGGAGCGCGAGCGCGCGACCATTGAGGAAATTCTGCGCGCCCGGCTGCCCGGCGTCTTCAGCACCGGCACGGGCAACACCATCCGCCAGTTCCAGGCGCTCGTCGGTCGCTGCACCCTCCTGGTCACCGGAGATTCCCTGGGGATGCACCTGGCCATCGCCGAGCGACGCCCCGCCATCGTTCTCTTTGGCCCTACCTGCGCGCAGGAGATCGAGCTGTACGGCCGCGGCGAGAAGGTCGTCAGCCCGGCGCCGTGCGTTCCCTGCTATCGTCCTACCTGCGAGCAATCACCCACCTGCATGGAGGGGATCGAGCCCGGCCCGGTGCTGGAGGCGGTGAAACGATGGCTGGCGCACGAAAAGAAGCTGAAGCTCCTCTGACGCTGAGCGTCGCCTGGCTGGCCGGGGGCTTTCCGAACCTGTACGAGCACTCCCTCCTGGCCGAAATGGCCGCCGTCGCGAAGCAGGGGGTCTCCTGCCGCGTCCTTGCCCTGTTCCCAATCGGCCGAGCGCTGCCCGAAGCCTTCGACGATCTGCCCATTTCCATCGAGTACCTCGGCTCGGACTCCCTGGCCGGCGCGCTGGCGGCAACCGTTCTGCACCTTCATGGAGAACTCCTCCGCCGGCCCGGCGAAACGCTGCGCTATCCCCGCCTGATTCGCTGGCGCGGACGGCTGCGGCGAAGTCTGTCCGCCGAGCGCCCGGGTCTCCTTCATTCGCAGTTCGGCCATTTGGGGATCCTCGCCGCGCCGGTCGCCCGCGCGCTGGACATCCCGCTGATCGTCAGCCTTCGCGGTCAGGACGTGGGGCTGCTCCGGCGCGCGTCGGAGGCGGACCTGGGCGCGCTGCAGCGGCAGGGGAGGCTTTTCCTCGCGCGCTCGGAGGCTATGCGCAGTGAATTGATCTCGATGGGGTTTCCCTCTGAGCGGATCGAGGCGCTCCCTTCGGGGATTGACGTGGCCGCCATCCCGTTCCGTGAGCGGACCGCTCCCGCTCGCGGCGAGCCGGTGCGCCTGTTGGCGGCAGGGCGGCTGGTCGCCAAGAAGGGGATTGATGACGCGCTTCGCGCCGTTGCCGAGTGCCCGGATGTCGCGCTTGAAATCGTCGGCGACGGCCCGGAGCGCCCCCGGCTGGCGGAGATGATCGCGCGAATGCGGCTGACCGGCCGCGCCCGGCTGGCCGGCGTGATGTCGCATCAGGCGTTGCTGTCGCGGATGCAGGCCGCGCACCTGTTTATTCTTCCCTGCAAGACCGCCCTCGACGGCGACCGCGAAGGCATCCCCAACGTCCTCAAGGAGGCCCAAGCATCGGGCCTGCCCGTAATTTCCACCCGCCACGCCGGCATCGCCGAGTGCGTCGAGGATGGCCAGAGCGGGCTGTTGTCCGAGGAGGGGGATATCCCCGCCTTGGCCCACAACCTGCGCGACTTGGCGACGCGCCCGGAGCGCTGGACCGCCATGGGCCGCCGCGGCCGCGAGATCGTCCAGGCCCGCTACGACCTCCTTCCCCTTGTTTCAAAGCTTGTCCGCCGATACCATGAAGTTGCGAGACGGTAGGCGTGTGTCCGTTCGCAGGGGCAAGGCGATGCGTTGCCCCTGCAACAGATGATGCCTCGTTTGGTCCTTGGTAATGGTCGCCCTATGAAACGCCTCACCCCGTGGCTCATCTCACGCTTCACGTCCGGGCCGGTCAATCCCGAAGACCAGGCCTTCCGCACGAAAATGGGTCTGCTGGAAGGCTGGATCAGCATCGTCATCAACACACTCCTCTTCTTCGTCAAGGGGGGGCTGGGACTGATGACCGGCAGCGTGTCGCTATTGGCCGACTCCGTCCACACGCTCTCGGACTCCGTCACCAGCGTCATCGTCGTCCTGGGATTCAAGATTTCCAACCGGCCAGCGGACCCGCGCCACCCGTTCGGCCACGGGCGGATGGAGAGCATTGCGGGGGTGGTGATCGGCATCCTGCTCGGCGTGGTCGCGGTGGAAATGTTTCACGCCTCCCTGCTGCGGCTGATTCACCCGCACTCGGTGGAGACCAGCGGGTGGGTCATTGCCGTCATTGTCGCCACGATCCTCATCAAGGAGGCGTTGGCGCGATTCTCCTTCGACCTGGGGAGGATGATTGACTCGCAAGCGCTCGTCGCCGATGCGTGGCACCACCGCAGCGACGTCTTTGCCACGGCGCTGGTGGTGGTGGCGTTCATCGGAGCGTACTGGAAAGGACTCTACTGGCTCGACGGCGCGATGGGGCTCGGCGTTTCCGGCATGATCGCCTGGGCCGCCTATGAGACAACGCGCGAGGCGATTAATCCGCTGCTGGGAGAACCCGCCTCCGAGGAGACCTACCAAGAGATCGAACGCATCGCCCGCGGCCTTTTCGGGGTGCAGGGAGTGCATGACATCCTCGTTCACCGCTACGGCCCGCTCTACCTAATCTCGCTTCACATTCAGGTCTCCGCCGACCAGCCGGCGCTGCACCTGCACGAAATGTGCGAGACGATCGAAGCGCGCGTCAGCGAGAAATTCCCCGGCCATACCACCGTCCACGCCGACCCGGTGGACAGCGGACACAAGCACTACGCCGCCGTGAAGCAGATGGTGGCAGAAGAAATCGCCGCCGACCCGCGCATCGCCAGCTATCACGACCTGCGCCTGGTGGGGCCGCGCGAGAACCTGATGGTACACTTCGACATCGTTGTCCGGAGCGAGAAGGGGGAGTACCCTGTCGAAGAACTGCGCGCGAAAGTGGCGCAGCGGCTCGCGCCGCAGTTCCCCAATGTGCAGGTCACAGTTTCCCTGGAGCCGCCGTACTTGCGCAGCGGAGGGTCTGTATAGGACGGATAGGACGGTTCTGACGGATCATTCCCACGCACTGTGCCGCACATGGTATAATGCTTCCGCGGAAGCCGGACAGGCGGCCGCTCTTCGGCCCGTTCGCGGGACCGGAGGGAGGAAAGTCCGAGCTCCACAGGGCAAGGCGGTCCTTAACGGGGACCGGGAGTGATCCCAGGGAAAGTGCCACAGAAAACATACCGCCACGAGGGGGCCCGCAAGGGCGCCCGAAGGGCAAGGGTGAAATGGTGAGGTAAGAGCTCACCGCGCCTCTGGCGACAGGGGCGGCAGGGCAAACCCCGCCTGGAGAAAGGCCAAATAGGGGAGGATGAGGCTGCCCGCCTCGCTACGACTCCCGGGTAGGCCGTTCGAGGCCCGCTGCAAGGCGGGTCCCAGATAAATGGTCGCCGCCCTTCGCGCCCGCAAGGGTCGAGGGGAACAGAACTCGGCTTACGTCCGGCTTCCGCGTTCAGTTCCGAAGGGCGCAGCATGCTGCGCCCCTGCAACCCTGTGGAGCAATCCATGTTGAGAGCCGCTATTGTCGGTCTTGGTTTCGTCGGGGCGGGAGATCAGGTCTCCGGCGATGTCATAGGGCAGCAGGTCGCGCACCTCGATGGGACGCACGCGCAGGGGCTTCTGGCGGACGAGCGCGTCCAACTGGCAGCCGGCGCCAGCCGCGACCCCGGACGGCGCGAGCGTTTCACGCAGCGCACTGGCGTCGCCGCCACCTATGCCGACTGGCACGAGATGCTCGCGCGCGAGCGGCCGGACATTGTCGCCGTCTCCACCAACAGCCCCTATCATGCCGAAGTGACCATCGCTTGCGCCGAGGCCGGCGCGCGCGCGGTCCTCTGCGAGAAGCCGATCGCCACGCGTCTGGCCGATGCCGACCGCATGGTCGAGGTCTGCCGCAGCCGTGGAACACTCCTGGCCATTAACCACAACCGCCGATGGCATCCGATGTGGCGAGAGGTGAAGGATGCCATCCGCGCCAGCGAACTCGGCCCCCTTCGCTCCATCGTGGTCCGCTGGCCCACAGGCAGGCTGGGGAACGTCGGCACCCATATGTTCGACTCGATTCGCTACCTCATGGACAGCGACGCCGCCGCCGTCAGCGGCACGCTCGACCTGGAGGTTGCCCCGGACTGCCGCGGCACGGAGTATCACGATCCGGGTGGCTGGGGGATCATCCGATTCCAGAACGGCGTCCGCGCATTCGTGGATGCCGGGCAGGCCAATAAGGGCCCCGGCGAACTAAGGGTCATCGGCGACGCCGGGCAGGCTGTGCTGTGGGGGGAGTCGGCTTCAATCGAGAAGCGGACCGGGGCGCCTCGGCACCTCGTGGACCGGCGCGACCAGCGCCCCTCCTCTGTCGCGCTGGCCGTGCGCGATATCGTGGACTGTCTCCTGGGCGGCGGCACACCCCGTTCGACCGGGCAGGATGGTGTTGCCGCGCTGGAAATGATCATCGCCTTCCACGTCTCGGACAAGCGGCAGGGGGCGAGGGTGGAATTGCCGCTTCGCGATGCCGACCGGCAGACAGAGGTCAGGATTGGATAGTGGTCCCTGCACAGGCATGCAGATGGCGAGAGATACTGGGTGGCGTTCGCTTCTCTGCGTCCTCTGCATCTCTGTGGTGGGGGGCGTCGTTCACCCGCTCGGAATCCCGGTCTTCTGCGCGAACTGGCGCAGCAGAGCCGAGGCCTCCGCGGAAACTTCCTTCGGGATCGCGACGCGGATCGTCACGAAGTGGTCGCCGGTGCGGCCGTCGGCGGAGGAAATGCCGCGTTCGCGGAGCCGCATCTTCGTCCCCGGCTGCGTCCCGGGCGGCACGCGCACGGTGGTCTCGCCTCCCACGGTGCGCACGGCAAGGCGCGTCCCCAGCGTGGCCTGGACCACGCTCACCTCGACCTCGCTGAAGATATCCAGTCCCTTGCGCGTGAAGTCGGGGTGTTCGGCGACGTGCACCTCCACCAGCAAGTCGCCCCCCGGCCCGCCATTGAAACCCGGTTGCCCCTGGCCGGCCAGTCGTATCTTCTGCCCCTCCTGGACGCCGCGCGGGATGCGCACGTTGAAGCGGCGCGTCATCTGCTCCTGGCCGGAGCCGTGGCATGTCGCGCAGGGCGTCGTGATGATTTGCCCGCGTCCGTAACAGTGCGGACAGGGCCGGCTGAACGCGAACGCCCCCTGCACCGCCTGCGTATTGCCCGTCCCGTGGCAGGTGGGGCAGGTTTGAGCCTGCGTTCCCGGCTGTGCGCCGCTGCCGTGGCAGTTCTTGCAGGCAAAGGTGCTCGGCACGCCGATCTGCATCCTCCCGCCGTGCACCGCCATATCGAACGGCACCTCGATGCTCGCCTCGATGTCCTCTCCCTGCGACGGCCCCGTGCGCCCGGCCCGCGCGCCATGCGGCGACTCGCGCCGGAAGAACTGGCTGAAGACGTCCCCCAGGTCGCCGCTCTCCGCCCACTCGAATCCCCCCTCCGGCTGCGCGCTGGAGCGGCGGCGCTGCTGCTGGAAGTTCTCCCAGAACTGGTTCCCCGTGAACCCGCGGTCGCGCGCCTCGCCGAACTGGTCGTACTGCGCCCGCTTCTGCTTGTCAATTAGCACGCTGTACGCCTCGTTGATCTCCTTGAAGCGCTGCTCCGCCTTCTTGTCGCCCTTGTTGCGGTCGGGGTGGTGCTTCTTGGCGAGGCGGCGGAACGCCTGGCGGATCTCCTGCTCCGAGGCGCCGCGCGCCACGCCGAGTATCTCGTAGTAATCCTTCGCTGCCATCGTCCGCTCCCAAACTGGCGCGGGTGATCAAACCCGCGATCATTGTGCGCTTTTTGCCGCTCACGACCCTGTCATTCTACAACAACTGTGGAGGTAAGGGAATGCGAAGCACCGGCCACGACAGAGGGCCGCAGATTGACGCAGAAACGCGCAGATACGGAAACAGGCGGGATGGGCCAACGGCAGGGACGGAAGCATTTGACGCGGCAGAGGCGGGTGGTAAGATGACAGCGGGTGGCGGCTTTGTCGTCATGCTGAGTCCCGCCTCCGTGGGACGAAGCATTTCCGACCCCGATGCGTTTCATGCATACAGAATAATGACGAACGTGAAACGGGCTTGAATGACATGAGAATCAGATGCGAATGGGCCAACAGCGATCCATTGTATGTGAAGTACCACGACCGCGAATGGGGGAGGCCGCTGCACGATGACCGCGCGCTGTTCGAGTTTCTGGTTCTGGAGGGTGCGCAGGCGGGGCTGAGCTGGCTGACGATTCTGCGGAAACGGGAGAACTATCGCAAGGCGTTCCACGGGTTCGATCCGCGGAAGGTCGCGCGCTACTCGGCGAAGGACGTTCGGCGGCTTCTCGCGGACCCCGGCATCGTGCGCAACCGCCTCAAGATCGAGTCGGCCATCCGCAACGCACGGGCGGTGCTGGCAGTCCAGAAGGAGTTCGGCTCGCTCGATGCCTACCTCTGGAGTTTTGTGCAAGGCCGGCCCATTCAGAATGCGTGGCGGTCGCTGGCCGAGATCCCAGCCCAGACCGCCTTATCCGATGCGATGAGCAAGGACCTTATGAAGCGGGGGTTCAGCTTCGTTGGCTCGACGATCTGTTACGCCCACATGCAAGCGGTTGGAATGGTGTATGACCACGTCGTCGGCTGCTTCCGATATCAGGAAGTGAAGAAAACACGGCAAAGGGGCCGCAGATGAACGCAGAAACGCGCTGATACGGCAACGACGGAGAATCGGGCAACAACGAGGACGGAGACGAGTAGCAGACGGCTTCAGTCCCTGCAGTGATCTCATTCGTTTTCTGATCCGCGCGTTTCCGCGGTCATCTGCGGCTATAGTTGCCGTTGTCGTTTTGAATCCCTGCCTCATCCCTTGTACAATGCCCTCGTCATCCATATGATTCATTATCTTGAACCGAATCGAGGACCCATGCCTGCGAACAGCCCGAAGTACAAAGTGAAGGACATCTCCCTGGCGGAGTGGGGGCGGAAGGAGATTCGGATTGCCGAGCACGAGATGCCGGGGCTGATGGCGCTGCGCGAGGAGTACGGTCCCGCGAAGCCGCTGGCGGGCGCGCGGATCACCGGCTCGTTGCACATGACCACCCAGACGGCGGTGCTGATCGAGACCCTGGCTGCGCTCGGCGCGCAGATTCGCTGGGCGAGCTGCAACATCTACTCGACGCAGGACCAGGCCGCCGCCGCCATCGCCGCGACCGGCATCCCCGTCTTCGCCTACAAGGGGGAGAGCCTCGAAGAGTACTGGGAGTTCACCAAGATCGCTCTCGAACACGAGGGGGGCGTGCAACTGATGGTGGACGACGGCGGCGACGCGACGCTGCTGGTGCATCGCGGCGTCGCGCGCGAGAAGGAGTTCGCCCGCACCGGCAAGAAGCCGCCGATCAGCCGGGAGAACAAGGAGATCACCCTCATTGACACGCTGCTGAACCGCACCCTGGACGAGGACCCGAACTACTGGCGCACGATGGTAAAGGGGATCGTCGGCGTGAGCGAGGAGACCACCACGGGCGTCCATCGCCTCTACCAGATGGCGCGCAACGGCACGCTCATCTTCCCGGCGTTCAACGTGAACGACTCCGTGACCAAGAGCAAGTTCGACAACCTCTACGGCTGCCGCGAGTCGCTGGTGGACGGCATCAAGCGCGCCACCGGCGTCATGATCGCCGGCAAGAAATGCGTCGTCCTGGGCTATGGCGACGTCGGCAAGGGGTGCTGCCAGGCGCTGCGCGGCCTCGGCGCGATGGTCTCCGTTACCGAGATTGACCCGATCAACGCCCTGCAGGCGCTCATGGAAGGGTACGCCGTCGTCCAGATGGACGAGGCCTGCGCGTGGGGGGATATCTTCATCACCGCCACCGGCAACAAGAGGGTCATCACCCGCAAGCACATGGACCGGATGAAGAACGAGGCAATCGTCTGCAACATCGGGCACTTCGACTCGGAGATCGAAGTCAACTCCCTGTACGACGATCCGGCCTTGAAAGTGCACGAAGTCAAGCCGCAGGTGGATCAGATCGAGTGGCCCAACGGCAAGCGGCTGACCATCCTGGCGCGCGGGCGGCTGGTGAACTTGGGCTGCGCCAACGGCCACCCGAGCTTCGTCATGAGCAATAGCTTCACGAACCAGACGCTGGCGCAGATCGAACTGTGGAAGGAACGCTCCAGCGGCAAGTACACGAACAAGGTGTACGTCCTGCCGAAGCACCTGGATGAGAAAGTCGCCAGCCTGCACATCAAGCAACTCGGGGGTAAGCTGACCAAACTCACCCCCGAGCAGGCGCAGTACATCGGCGTGCCGGTCGAGGGGCCGTACAAGCCGGAACACTATCGGTACTGAGCGAAACAATTGCGGATTGCGGAGTGCGGAATGCGGATTTCCGAATGAGGCGCTGATGGTCCCGGAACCGCGGACGGCAGCGTGCTGCACAAGGCGTCCCAGGCGGGGAAAAGACCTTGCGAAGGTCAAACGAACCTTCGCAAGGTTGTTTGGCTGATCGCTGATCCGATGTTCTCTGCGCCCTTTGTGTACCGAAGACTTGTCTGCCAAACGGGATACGTTTCAGGGCCGCAAGCGATGCGGTTGGGGCCTCATGGCAAATCCTTGACACAACTTCCGGCGCGTGGCACAATTCATGCAGCATGGCAAAGCGGGGGGGCTGTTTTTGGAGGAACGGCCGTGAAGAAGTCCCATGTTCTCTGCGTTGCGCTCCTGTGCGTGCTGGGAGTCTCGGCTCTTGCGTTCGGACAGGGTCTCCAAAGATACCTCGTGACGACCAGAGGCCCCTTGCGCGCCGAAGTGGAAGCCGCGGGCGGGCAGATGATCCATGAGTTCCATATTGTCCGAGGCATGGCGGTCGAGTTGCCGGCGCCTGCCGCGGCGCAGTTGGCCCGCCATCAGAACGTCGTCTCCATCGAGCCGGACCCTGTCGTACAGGCCGTGGTGCGGTCCGAAGGGAAGCCGGGCGGCGGCACGGTCGTGCAGCCGGCGCAGGTCCTGGAATGGAACGTGGACAAGATTGACGCTGAACTTGCATGGACCGTCTCGACCGGGGCGGGCGTGAAAGTGGCCATTGTGGACACGGGCATCGACAAGGACCATCCCGACCTTGTATCCAACATTGCGGGGGGCGTGAACTACGTTCTCAGCAGGCGCAGGGTCGACCCGAACGCATGGGATGACGATAATGGGCATGGGACGCACGTGGCGGGCATCGTTGCGGCGGTGAACAACACGATCGGCGTCGTCGGCGTCGCGCCGGGGGCAAAACTCTATGCGGTCAAAGTTCTCAACAAGAGCGGCAGCGGCTACCTGTCGGACGTCATCGCGGGCATCCAGTGGTCGGTTGACAACAACATGCAGGTCGTCAACATGAGCCTCGGTGCCTCCTCGGGCTCCAGCCTGCTCGAACAGGCCTGCCAGACGGCAGCGAACGCCGGAATTCTTCTCGTCGCGGCCGCGGGCAATGATGGCGGGCCCGTCATCTATCCGGCCGCTTACTCCTCGGTCATTGCCGTCGGTGCGACCGATTCCTCGAACTCAGTTCCCTCCTGGAGCAACCGCGGGCCTCAAGTCGAAGTAGTCGCGCCGGGAGTGAGCGTGCGCTCCACCTGGCCGGGCGGGACGTATCGTGTCCTGAGCGGCACCAGCATGGCCACGCCGCATGTTACCGGTGTCTGCGCGTTGATGCTCAGTCTGTCGCCGCCACCCGCCGATCCGCGCGCCGTCCTCAACACGACGGCGGATGACCTGCTGACTGCCGGACGGGACAACGTCTCCGGCTACGGTCTCGTGGATGCCGAGGAAGCGGCTACGGGGGTCGAGACGGGCCTGTGAACTTGTGGCGTACGAGACGCAGAAGGGACCGGGAAGCAACTTCCCGGTCCCTTCCGCTTTCTTGCGATGTGCGAGTCCCGCGTCAGGCCTTCGCCGCCTTGCGCAGCGCGTCCACCATATCCGTGCGCTCCCAGGTGAAGTTCGGCAGGTTGCGGCCGAAGTGACCGAAGCGCGCGGTCTCCCGGTAGATGGGCCGCTGCAGGTCGAGCCGCTTGATCATGGCCGCCGGGCGGAAGTCGAACAGCTTGCGGACGATCTCCTCCAGCTTGCCGTCCGGAATCTTGCCGGTCCCCTTGGTGTCCACGTAGATTTCCACCGGATCGGCCACGCCGATGGCGTAGGCCAGTTCCACCTCGCATTCCGTGGCGAGGCCCGCGGCGACGATGTTCTTGGCGCAGTGGCGCGCGGCGTAGCTGGCGGAGCGGTCCACCTTGGTCGGGTCCTTGCCGCTGAACGCGCCGCCGCCGTGCCGGCCGCGGCCGCCGTAAGTGTCCACAATGATCTTGCGCCCAGTCAGCCCGGTATCGGCCATGGGACCCCCCATCACGAACCGTCCCGTGGGGTTGATGTGGTAGATCGTCTTCGAGTCCAGCATCTCTTTGGGCAGGCTGGGCTTGATGAGCCGGTTGATGACCGTCTTCCGAATCTCATCATACGAGACGTCCGCGTCGTGCTGAACCGAGCAGACCACGGTGTGAACGCGGACCGGCTTGCGGTCGTGGTACTCGATGGTCACCTGCGATTTGCCGTCCGGTCGCATCCAGGTCACCTTGCCGCTGCTGCGCAACTCGGCGAAGTTCTGCATCAGCCGGTGCGCCAGCACGATCGGCATCGGCATCAATTCCGGCGTTTCGTCGCAGGCGTAGCCGAACATCAGCCCCTGGTCCCCCGCGCCCATTTCGGGGTGCAGCCCCTCCCCCTCGGTCACGCCCTGGGAGATGTCCGGCGACTGCCCGTGGATGCTCGTCAGGATGCCGCAGGTCTCGTAGTTGAAACCCCAGTTGGCGTTGGTGTAGCCGACCTCGCGGATCACCTCGCGCGCGATGGCGGGGACGTCCACGTAGCAACTGGTCGTCACTTCCCCGGAGACGATGACGAGGCCGTTGGTCGCCAGGGTCTCGACGGCGACGCGCGCCGCCTTGTCCTGCGCGATGATCGCATCGAGCACCGCGTCGGAGATCTGGTCGGCCACCTTGTCGGGATGTCCCATCCCGACCGATTCGGACGTAAACAGGTACTTCCTCATCGTCCTTCCTCTCTGTCTAAGACGCCTTTTCGATGAGACCTTCCAGAATGTCGAGATGGCGTCGGCTGGCCCCGCGGTTCTTCAGGATCGCCTCGCGGCCGCGGCGCGCCATCTCCGCGCGCGCCTCCGGTTGCTTCAGGAGCCGCAGCAGCGCCTGGCCCAACTCCTGCTCGTTCTGGACGCGGACGGCGGCCTGCGCGGAAAGCAGCAGTTGGGCTTCGTCCAGGAAGTTCTCGGTCAGCGGACCGAAAACGGGCAGGACACCCAGCGCCGCGGGCTCGAGCATGTTGTGTCCGCCGTGCACTGTGAGGCTCTTGCCGACGAAAACAAACTCGGCGAAAGAGTAAACATAGCCCAATTCACCAATACTGTCAAGCAAGCAGATCGTATCAGTCCCGGCCGGACCCGACCCTGCCGAGCGCCGCCGGCACTGATACCCGGCGCGTTCGATGACCTGCGCCACCTCCCCGGCGCGCTCGACGTGACGTGGCGCGATCACCAGCCGCAACTCCGGCGCCTCGCGCTGAAGGAGGCGGTGAACGTTCAGGCAGATCTCCTCCTCCCCCGGCCAGGTGCAGCCGGCGACCCAGACGCGCTCATCGGGCCTCATGCTGAGCGCGGCGCGCAGTTCAGCCGCTTTTTCCGAGGGGACCTCGGTCTGCACGGCATCGTATTTCATGGTGCCGGTGACGCGGACCTTCTCCGCCGGGAACCCGGCGCGCACGAAGCGGTCGCGGTACTGCTCGTTCTGGACGCAGAAGAGATTCGGCGACTCCGGCTCCAGCGCGGGGCGAAGCAGACAGCGCATCTGGCGGTACCGGCGGACCCTCTTCTCGCGCATGCGGCCGTTGATGATCAGCACCGGCACGCCGCGGCGGCGCGCCGCACGCAGGAGGTTCGGCCACGCCTCCAGCTCCACCAGCACCAGCGCGTCCGGGCGGATTCGCCTGAAGGCGCGCCAAAGGATGAGGGAGAAGTCCAGCGGCAGGTAGAAGCAGCGCGCCGCGCCGTACCGTTCGCGCGCGACCTTCTGGCCGGTGTCGGTGGTGGTGGAGATCAGCACATCCCAGCCGGGGCGCTCCCGGCGCAGCATCTCCACGAGCGTGCGGACCGTGTTCACTTCGCCCACGGAGACGGCGTGAATCCAGACGCACGGCTTGCCGCCTTGCCTGCGCGGCACGCCGCCGAGGCGCTGGGGCAACCCCGCCCGCCAGCGGCGCGAGGTGGCCATCTTGAACAGCACCACCGGCGAGGCGATCAGCAAGACCAGCGCGTAGAGAATGTCGAGAAGGATGCTCATGAACTCACTTTCCGTGGCACTTCTTGAACTTCTTTCCGCTGCCGCAGGGGCAGGGGTCGTTGCGGCCCACGGCGGGGGCGGCGGACTTGATCGGCTGCGGCTTGTCGGGGCGCTCGGTCCCCGCGATGGCGGCCTGCTGCTGTCGGCGGATGCCCGCCGCCTCGGACTGCGGGGCGGCCGGCGCGGCCTGCGAACCGCTGGCCGGATGCACCGCCTTGCCGTCCACCCAGACGCTCGACGCCGTGGGCATCGCCTTCGCCTGTTCCTGCGGCCCTCCCCCGATGTCCAGGCGCAGAATCAGGTCGGTCACTTCGCGACGCACCGAGGAGCGCATCTGATCGAACAGGATGTGCCCCTCGCGCGTGTACTCCACCTTGGGGTCCACCTGCGCATAGCCGCGCAAGCCGATGCCCGCCTTCAAGTGATCCATCGCCAGCAGGTGGTCCTTCCACTTCACATCAATCTTCTGGAGCAGCAGCAGGCGCTCGACCATGCGCATGCGCTCCGGGCCGATCTGCTGCTCGCGCGCGTCGTACGCCTCTTTGATCTTCGCGGCGCAGAACTCCTGAAGCTCCTGCGGCGTCTGCTTGCTCAGGTCGAAGGGGTCCAATTGCAGGTTGTACTTGCGGAAGAGGGCGTCGCTGAAGCCGGTGAGGTTGCGCTCAGGTTCGGCCAGGTCGAGCGACAGGAAGGTCTCGATCATGTTGTCGGCGCAGATGGCCGCCACTTCCTCCTGGGGGCGTCCGGCCAGCCGCTCCATCAATTGGCGCGTGAGGTTCTGCTCGATGGCGTCCGTCTCCTGCGCCACCTCCTTGTCCACGTCCTCCTCGCCGACCTCGATGCGCAACGACTTGGCCAGCTCTTTGAGTACACCAGACAGGCTGCTCCGCTTCCCTTCCGCTGCCGCGGCCGACTCCTCCAGGCTGCATAGGAACTCGTGGACTGCCAGGCGCGCGATCAGGTCGGCCCCGCTGCGATTACGCAGGGAGCGGTTCAGCCGCTCGATGATCTGCTCGCGCACGGCGTTGGTGCGCTTGGAGAGGTCCTCGACCTCTGCGTCGGGCGCCTCCTCCTCGCGCTGCCACTGGTTCACCGGGAGCGACACGTCGGCCGCCTGCGCCCATTTCTCAAGTCCGGCCAGGTCCCACTCCTCGATCGTCACCCCGCCGGAGATATACGTGTCCAACGCCTGGTTGGCGCACAGTTCCGCCGTCTCCTCCTGCGTGATGGAGGCGTGCTGCGCGCGCGCGGCCCTTTCAATGCAGGCCGTGAGGCGCTTGATCAGCGCCTGGCGCGTCTCCTCGGCTTCGAGCGGCAGGCTCATGTGGCGCGCCCAGCGGCTGAAGCCGGTGAAGTTCCAGTGGAAGAAGGGGAGGTCCTCGTTCAGGAACAGGTCGCGCGCGTTGCGCACGCATTCGGCGATGATCTCCTCCGAGGGCTGCGCCTTCTTCTGCGCGCGGAACAGTTCGGTCAGTCCCTTCCGGCCCGCCTCCTTCCACTGCGTGTCGGCGAGGGTGACGCCGTGGCCGGCGGCCCACTCGATAAGCGGGCGTCCGTTGCGCTCCTCCGGCGCGGCGGTGGAGGGGACGAACGCGCGGATGTCCTCCTGCAGCGAGTCCTCCGCCATCTCCAGGATCAGCCCCTTCAGGTCGGCGTGTTCGAGCACTTGCTGGCGCAGCCCGTAGATCGCCTTGCGCTGCTTGTCCATCACCTCGTCATATTCGAGGACGTGCTTGCGCATCTCGAAGTTGTGCTCCTCCACCTTCCGCTGCGCGCGCTCGATGGAGCGGGTGACCATGCCGTGCTCGATGGCCATCCCCTCCTCCATCCCGATGCGGCCGAGGATGGCGCTGACGCGGTCCGAGGCGAAGATGCGCATCAGGTCGTCCTGAAGGCTCAGGAAGAAACGGGAGGAGCCGGGGTCGCCCTGGCGGCCGGCGCGCCCGCGGAGCTGGTTGTCAATGCGCCGCGCCTCGTGCCGCTCGGTGCCGACGATGTGCAGTCCGCCCAGTTCCGCCACGGCGCCGCACAGCTTCAGCGGCGGCATCTTGTTCTTTTCCCAGAACTTGCGGAGCAGGGCGGGCCATTCCTCGGCGGGGGTCTTTTCGATTGTCTCGGCGTCAAGGTACTTGCGCGCCCAGAAATCGGTCAGGCGCTTCTCCAGTTCCTCGCGCGGCATGTCTATCCGCGCCTCCTTCGGCGCCAGGTCGTTCTTCTTCCAATGCTCCAGCAACTCTTCCGGCGTGAAGGCGCCCAGCACGATGTCCGTGCCGCGCCCCGCCATGTTTGTAGCGATGGTCACGTGCCCCATCTGGCCCGCCTGCGCGACGATCTGCGCCTCGCGCTCGTGGTGCTTCGCGTTGAGCACTTCGTGCTTGATCCCGCGCCGGACGAGTTGGTCCGAGATGCGCTCCGATTTCTCGATGGAGATGGTCCCCACCAGCAGTGGGCGGCCGGTGGCGTGCACTTCCACCGCCTCCTCCTCGATGGCGTGGAACTTCTCCTTCTCGGTGCGGTAGATGACGTCGCCGTATTCGGTGCGGATCATCGGCCGGTTGGTCGGGATGCGGATGACGTCCAGCTTGTAGATCTTGTCGAACTCCGTCGCCTCGGTCATCGCGGTGCCGGTCATCCCCGCCAGCTTCTTGTAGAGGCGGAAGAGGTTCTGGTACGTGACCGTGGCGAGGGTCTGGTCCTCCTCCTTGATCTTGAGCTGCTCCTTCGCCTCGATGGCCTGGTGCAGCCCGTCGCTCCAGCGCCGCCCCTGCATCAGGCGGCCGGTGAACTCGTCCACGATGATGATCTCCCCCTGTTTGACGACGTAGTCCACGTCGCGCTTCCAGAGGTTGTGCGCGCGGATCGCCTGCTCGATGTGGTGCGGCCAGTCGGCGTTGCCCCCCGCGTAGATGCTCCCGACGTTCAGCATCTTCTCCGCGACGGCGATGCCCGCCTCCGTCAGGTTCGCGCTCTTCTCCTTCTCCTTGATCGTGAAATGCTCCTCCGCGTGCAGGCGGCGCGCGATCCGGTCCGCCACGTAGTACTTGTCCGTGCTCTCCTCGGAGGGGCCGCTGATGATGAGGGGGGTGCGCGCCTCGTCAATCAGCACGCTGTCCACCTCGTCCACGATGCCGTAGTAGAGGCCGCGCTGCTGCACCTGCTCCTCGGTGCTCCAGCGCATGTTGTCGCGGAGGTAGTCGAAGCCGAACTCCGAGTCCTTCCCGAAGGTGATGTCGCATGCGTACGCCTGGCGTTTGTCGGCGTACTCCTGCTGGTTCTGGATCGCGCCCGCGGTCAGGCCGAGGAACTCGTAGAGCGGACCCATCCAGTCGCGGTCGCGCTTGGCCAGGAAGTCGTTGACGGTGACGATATGGACCCCGCGGCCCGGCAGGGCGTTGAGGTAGGCCGCCAGCGTGGCGACGAGGGTCTTGCCCTCGCCGGTCGCCATTTCGGAAATGCCGCCGCGGTGGAGCGTCATGCCGCCGATGAGCTGCACGTCGAAGTGGCGCATCGGCTGGGGGTTCTGGGGGTTGGGGGTGCGGACCACGCGGCGCGCCGCCTCGCGCACCACCGCGAACGCCTCCGGCAGGATCTTTCCGAGCTCGACGTCAATCTCCTCGCGCGTTGCCTCGTTCAACGTCCCGTGGAACGCGTCCGCCAGGCGATTGCGGAACTCCTGCGTCTTGCCGCTCAACTCCTTGTCGGAGAGCTTCTGCATCGCCGGTTCGAGCCGGTTGATCGCCTCGACGGCGCCGAGCATTTCCGCGATCACGCGCTCGTTGCGCGAGCCGAAGATGTTGACGAAGAAGTCCCCGACGACCTGCATCATATCTGCCATGGTTCCTCTGTCTGCTGCTGATATTTGCGCATGAAAAAGGAAGGGCTCACGCAACGTCGCAAAGACGCCAGGAGCAGCGAAGGCTGGAAGCCTCGCGGCGTCAATCCCTTACGCCCAATATACGCGGAGGGGGGGGAAGTTTCAAGCTTACGTCCCACCGGGACGCAGGGACAATCGGCCGGCAGTTCACTGCCGGTGCGACTCACGCCCGCAGGGAGTGAACTCCCTGCCTGTTCTCCCACCGTCCCTATGGGACGGACGCCCCCGCCCGTTCATGGTTCAGTCCCAGGAGTCTCTCAAGTATCTCTTCATCCGTCAGCGTGACGGGCCAGCCGTACGCGGCGAAGGCCGCCTCATCAAGCTTCCGGTGCGCCAGCGTGAGCCAGTCGGGCCGCTGGTTGTAGAGGTTGGTCAGGGTGCGCTTGGCCAGGAGCTTGGCGCTGGCATCGTCTTTGGGGACCATGCGCGGGTAGCGGACCGTGCCGATACGCGCAGCACCTTGCGAAGGGCTAAGAGAGCCTTCGCAAGGTGCAATATACCGCGCCCAGGGGCCGTTGACCGAGCCGGGAAATTCGAGAACTTCCTCCTTTGTCCACTCCGGCGGATTGAGCCAGTTGTTACGAAGGGCGTCGAGTTCCTTCGCCGCCTCGCTAATCGCCGCCTGCCAATGTGGCGCAGCCGCCCTCGGCTGCGAATCTTCCGGATGAGGCAGCGGGAAGGTCTCAAAGCAGGTCGTCGGTGTGTAGCGGAACCCGCTTTCTCGCTCGCGCAGTTGCGTTCCCTGCGCTCGCGCCCACACCTCATGCACCCGCGAGTGCAGAACGCCGAAGAAGTAATCGTCGGAACGGGCAAAAACGACTATGGCGCAGTCAGGATAAGCAGGTGCCTTCATCCAGACGAATAATCGGTGCTTTGAAACCCGCGGCGTAGCAATAAAGCGGGTGACATTGGCCAAAGCCGTCTTCATGTCCATTCTCGTTCGCCAGTGTATCCACCACTTCTCGCACGCCTCCTTGTCTCCCGTAGCTTCACGCTCAGGCTTAACTGTGGTTCTCACGTGCTCAAAGGGAGCAGAATAGCGGGCTGCGCTCTCCAGCGGAGAATCCAGACCGAAGTCTATGATCCACGTGCAGCTTGTACGGCGAGTAAGATCGACCGCATTCACGTAAGGCAGAAGAACGTCACTGTTTGGCAAGCCATTAGGATTCCCCGCGACTGCAACAAAATTCAGGGCTTCCGCTTCGGGTACATCGAATGAACCCCGTTTGATTGCTCCTTGGAACGCGATACCAACATTCTCCGATAGCGGCCTTGCTGTCGTAGTATCGGCAGCCGATGTCAGATTAGTGTTAATAGCAGTCACTTGTCGTTGATCAAGTAACTTGAGTTGCTCTATACCATCATCAAAGCCAATGATCGAAATGTGGACGTTCGCCCCATCGAGGATCCATTCCCGGTCGGATATCGCGAAAAATATGCCGCCGGAGTCTTGGATTCGCTTTAGCACGTGTCTATTTGTGCCGCCACGTATACCTTGAGTCGCGAGTAGTCCAGCGCGTTTGCACTTTCCTTCTGCTATATGGTGCCGCGCCCTCTCGAACCAATAACAACAGAGGTCGGGTTTTCCGCCAAGCCTCTCCTCGTAGAGAGCATAGAGGCTCTTGCAGTAGTCTTTCCGTAAATGGCCTAGCATAAAACGGTTTCCCAGGAACGGCGGATTGCCGACGATGAAATCCACTTTTGGCCATTCCGGCTCCTTGGGGTGTTCCGGGTCGGTGAGGTCTAGGATAGCATCCATGCACTTGAACGTATCCAGCTTGCGCAGGATCGGGTCGGTGACGTTCCCCAGGCCGTTATCGCGCAGCCACTGGAGATAGCCGATCCACACCGTCATCTGCGCCAGTTCGTAGGCGTACGGGTTGATTTCGATCCCGTAGAGTTGCCACGGGCCGACATAGGGGATGAACGAGCCAAGCCCGTTCTTGTTGGCGTAGAGGATGATTTCTTTTTCGAGGTTCTTGAGCAGTTGCAGCGTGACGTAGAGGAAATTGCCGGAGCCGCAGGCCGGGTCAAGCACTCGGATGCTGGGCAGGCGCTCCTGCAGGAACTGGCCCACCAGCACCTTGGCCTGCAGGCGGGCCTTGGCCTTGACGGCGGCGCTCATGGGTTTGGCATGTGGCACGGGCGCCCCCGCCTGTGCGAATTCTTGCCCAGCCGGGGGCGGCTGGGCCACACCGGAAGGGGACACCACCGGGGGCGCGGGCGGGTTCTTCCTGCCGGTTGCCAGAAGGTTGTCGGCGATGAGGCGCACCTTGTCCCACTCCCGGCGCAGCGGATCTATAACAACCGGCCTGACGAGGACTTCGATATCCGCGCGGCTGGTGTAATGCGCGCCGAGTTGAGAGCGCTTGTCCGGGTCGAGGCCGCGCTCGAAGAGCGTTCCGAAGATGGACGGGTCCACGGCGCTCCAATCGAGTGTGGAAATGGCGGCGATCTTCTCAATTTCCGCCGCTTCCATATCGAGCACCGCGGCGTCGGAGAAGAGGTTGCCGTTGAAATGCCGGATGCGCTCCGCGCCGAAATCGCCGCCGTGCGCCATGGCGTCGAATAGCTGGCCGAGGAGTTTCTTCAGTCGCGCGGGGTCGCCTTGCGCGTTTCGCAACACGCGGCTGAACAGCCCTTTCGGAAGCAGGTCCACGTCTTCGGAGAAAAGGCAAAAGATCATGCGGTCGAGGAAGTGGGCCACGTCGAGTGCGGGCAGATCCCGCTTGCGCATGGATTGGGCGATCTCCGCGAGTTGCCGCGCCGCTTCGGTAGTGATGGATTGGATCGTCGCGCCGGGCCGAAGTTTCTCCGGGTCGAAGAAGACGTTGCGCAGGAGCTTGAGGTTGTCCGGCTTGGACAGGTCGGCGAGCTTGATCTCATGCAGTTGGGGGGCGGTGGATGTGAAGTTGGTGTGGATGACGATGCGGTCCATGTCGCACACGACGAGGAGAGGCGGGTTCTGCAAGTCTTCGCGGTACTGAAGAAGCTGGTCGTATGCGGCGTCAAGGTCCTTGTGTTTCCCCTTGTACTCCCAGCCGAAGAATCCCTTTTTCCAGACATCGGCCCAACCATCGCCGCCGCTGTGCTTCGTTGCGCCCTTTTCGAAGGTGAAGGTTTCACCGGTCGGGTCATCCGCCGCCGGTTTGGGGTGGCCGAGCAACTCACACAGGTCCAGGAAATGCTCGTGTGAGGCGGACCGCTCGGTCAGGGAGGTCTTCTCCCACTTCGCCACGAATTCGGATACGTTCATGGTGCGCCCTCTATTTCAGGGGTGGACTCCGTCAACACGCATCCGGCGACCGAAGCCTGCGCGCGATCTGAGCGTCAATCGCCTGGGGCATTCCATTTCCAGAGAGTCTTCTGAGCGACATTACTATAGTCGGCCGAGAGGCGGCCTTCAAGGGAGAGGAACGGAACAATAGCGAATGGGAAATGGCCAATGGCGAATTGCGAATGGACCAACGGCCTTGACTCGCCAGTATCACAATGTAATAATATCGCTGTTCCACCGAGGGAGGCGAGGAGAAATGAAGAAGAGCCAGCCGCAGATAGTGACGTTCAAGGCCGACCCGACGTTGCTGGAGGCGATGAAGGGGGTTCCGAACCGCAGCGAGTTCATCCGCTCCGCGCTCCTGGCGGCGCTTCAGAACGTCTGTCCGCTCTGCAAGGGGACCGGCATCCTCACCCCGAACCAGAAGCGGCATTGGGAGGCGTTTGCGGTGGACCACAACGTCCGCGAGTGCGACGACTGCCATGAATTCAGCCTGGTTTGCGCGCACAAGCCCAGGCGCAAGTTGCACCGAGCCGCGCGCTGAGGCAATTGCTCACCACGGAGACACCGGGTGCGCACGGCGCACCGTGGAGGCACGGAGAACGACCGCGCCATGAGTGTGGAAAGAGCCATGCGAACAATGACGGCAATCACGTCTTGCCTGTGCCTGACGCTGTTGGTTGCAGGCGGATGCTCCAAGTCCGCACCCCCGCCGCCTGCGGGAAAGATGCAGGCCGTTGCGGGCATTGCGCCGATAGCCTACCTGGCCGAGAAGGTCGGGGGGGAGCATGTCTCGGTCATGACGCTGGTGACCGCCGGCCAGTCCCCGCACAGCTATGAGGCCACCCCCTCCCAGATCATTGCGGTGAGCAAGGCGAAGCTGTTTCTGAGCAGCGGCTGGCCCTTTGAGCAGCAACTGCTGAACAAGCTCAAGGAGCTCAACAGGACGATGAACGTCGTGGACCTGCGGCAGGGGATCACGCTGCGGTACATGACAGCCGACGAAGCCGCCGGGGAGGCGCACGAGCACGATGGGGGCCACGCCGCCCATGCGCCCGAGAAGGGGGAGCCGGACCCGCACATCTGGCTCAATCCGAGGAACGCCGCCATTATGGCGGAGGCTATCGTCAAAGCCTTCGCCGCCGCCGACCCCGCGAATGCCGCCGACTACGAGAAGAACGGCGCGTCCCTGATAGGGGAACTCGCGCAAGTGGACAAGGAACTCACTCAGGCGCTTGCGCCGCTGAAGGGGGAGAAGTTCTTCACCTATCACCCCGCCTTCGGTTACTTTGCCGACGCGTACGGCCTGATCCAGACGCCGGTGGAGATCGAAGGAAAGGAACCGGGGCTCCAGCAGTTGACCCGCTTTATCGGGATGGCGAAGGCGGCGGGGGTCAAGGTCATCTTCGTTCAGCCGCAATTCAGCGCGCGCAGCGCGCAGGCGGTGGCCGACGCGATCGGGGGAGTGGTGGTCCCCATGGACGACCTGGCGCATAACTACACCGAGAACCTTCGCGACATGGCCCGCAAGGTCGCCGCGGCCATGAAGCCGGAAGGGGGAAAGGCCCCATGAGCGACCCGGTCGTCGAATTCCAGAACGTTTCCTTCGCCTACGGCCCCTGGTCGGTGCTGGAAGACGTAAACGTGGACGTCGAACGCGGGGACATGACCAGCATCGTCGGCCCCAACGGCGGCGGAAAGACCACGCTGCTCAAGCTGGTGCTGGGGCTGCTCCTCCCCACGCGCGGCACGGTGAAACTCTTCGGCGGCGACCCGGTCCTGGGGCGCGCGCGCGCCGGCTACGTCCCGCAGCACTGGAACTTCGACATGCAGTTCCCCGTCCGGGTCTTGGACGTCGTCCTTATGGGGCGGCTCAACGGAAGCCGCTGGCTCCTGCCGTACCGTTCCGCGGACAAGGCCGCCGCGGAACAGGCGCTGGAAGAGATGCGCCTGTCGGACCTGCGCCGCCGCTCCTTCTCCGCCCTCTCCGGCGGCCAGCGCCAGCGGGTGCTCATCGCGCGCGCCCTCGCCGGCGACCCGGAGATACTCCTCCTGGACGAACCCACCGCCAACGTGGACGCCGTGGCCGAGGAGGAACTGCACGAACTGCTGCACGAGCTGAACGAACGCATGACGATCGTCATGGTCACCCACGACCTGCGCTTCGTCCACAAGTGCGTCAGCCGCGTGATCTGCGTCAACCGGCACGTCGCCATCCACCCCACCGGCGAAGTCACCCACGAGACCATCGGCAGCATTTACGCCGGCGAGATGCGGCTCATACGGCACGACCACGTCTGCGCCCCTGGAGAACAGCACTGATGCAACTCTTCCACTTCTCATTCATGGTGGGACTGCTGGCCAGCGTCTCCTGCGGGATCGTCGGCAGCTACGTCGTGGCGCGGCGCATCACCTACATTGCCGGCGGCATCGCCCATTGCGTGCTGGGGGGGATCGGCGCCGCCCGCTACATGCAGGTGGTGTACCACTGGGACCGCTTTGACCCGCTGTACGGCGCGCTGATCGCGGGGCTGCTCGCGGCGATGGTCATCGGCGTCGTCAGCCTGCGCGCCAAGGAGCGCGAGGACACCGCCATCAGCGCCATCTGGTCCGTCGGCATGGCCACCGGAATCCTCTTCATCTGGGGCACCCCCGGGTACAGCGCCGACCTCCAGAGCTACCTGTTCGGCAGCATCCTCACGGTCGGCCGCAGCGACCTGATGCTCACCGGCCTGCTCGGCATCATCGTCGTGGTCTGCGCGCTCGCCTTCTACCAGCAGTTCGTGGCGGTCTGCTTCGACGAGGAGTTTTCCCGCGTCCGCAACGTTAGGACCAATTTCTACTACCTGGTTCTCCTGGCCCTCACCGCCCTGACGGTGGTGCTGCTCCTCCGCGTCGTCGGCATCGTCCTGGTGATTGCGCTGCTGACGCTCCCGGCCGCCATCGCGGGACATTTCTCCCGCACCCTCTGGCAGATGATGGGCCTGGCCATTCTGTTCTGCGCCATTCTGACCGCTTCCGGCGTGGCGCTGAGCATTAGGACCGACCTCCCGGCCGGGGCGACCATTGTCGTCCTTTCCGGCGCGGCGTACCTTGTCGTGACCGTCGGCCGCGGCGTGGCGCGCTTCTGGCCGTGGCGCAGGAATGGGGCGCGGGCCGTTCCGGCCGCGCAGGGATAGATGCGGGGATGACACCCGCGCAACCTTATTAGTGCGGACGTGCCGCTTTTTCTGCAAAGGAGGTTCACCATGGCGTTGTCGAAGAAGACGAAGAAAATCCTCTGGATCGCCGCCGTTGTGGTCATCGGACTGCCGCTGCTGGCGGCGCTGGTCGTGTTCATCAAGCTCAACTCATTTGTGAAATGGGGGGTGGAGGTCGGAGGCAGCAGGACCCTGGGTGTAGCCGTCCAGCTTCAGAAGGCCGACATCTCCCTCTTTCGCGAAAGCATCACGCTGACGGGGCTCGACGTAGCAAGCCCGGAAGGGTTCAGCGCCCCCTCGTTCGTAAAGGTCGGCAGCATGCACCTGGCCGCCAGCGCGTGGGCACTTACCCGCAACGAGGTGCATGTCCGCGACATCACGATCAAAGACCCGGAGTTCACGGTGGAGATGGTTGGCGGCAAGACCAACATCGGCGCGGTCATGGACCACCTCAAGAAGGAAAAGCCCGCCCCTTCCGCGGAGGAGAAGCCCGAGACGAAGAAGAAGGGGGCCGAGATGAAGATGAAGATTGACCACCTCCTCTTGAGCGGGGTGAAGGTGCATATGGTCGGTCTGGGACAGGACCGCACCGTGGAATTGCCGAGCGTCGAGATCAGCGATATTGCCGACTCCAACGGCAACGCCGTTCCGGTCAGCAAGGTCGTCACAATTGTGCTGAAGCATGTTAGCGGCGAGGCTTCTGTCATGGAAGCGCTCGGCAAGGCGGGCAAGGCTCTGGAAAAGGAATTCAAAGGGCTTGAAGCAGGGGGAGCAAGCGTGCTGGAGGGGGTGAAAGGAGAGGCGGGCAAGCTGACGAATATCTTCAAGTAGTGGGGAGCCACGCCGGTGAATAGAGCCGCCTCGCCAGGGACGCCGGAGAAGTCGGAGGAGTCCCTCGCGCGCTTCCCATGTTGGGCGAGCCGGCTAGCGATGGGCGTGACGGCGGTCGCCACCTTGCTGGTCGCCTGGCTGGTCGCGGGGCGGCGATGGCAGATCGGGATACCGGGTGAGTGGACTTGGCCGTACTATAACGTCGAGACGCCGGCGTCGTTGGCGCTGGCCCTGCCGGCAATTCTCTGCGCGGCAGTCATCATAGTAACCTCCTGCATTGTTGTGCGGCGCGGCCTGCGCACCCGCGCGGCGACCCGTCTCAGCCTCTCTATTCTCCTGCTGGCCTCCTTAGGACTGGTTCTGACCTTGGGCGATGCCGGGCCATTCGGGGAAATGGAGGCGGCGCCGGTCACTGCCAACCCCTGGACCAGCGGCTACTATGCCGAAGCGATCCACATCCGGGACTTGAACGCCTATGTGCGCCAGTATCCCGAACGCATCGCAGCGCTGGAGGTCAACGGCCCGTTGGGGCACATCTCGGACCATCCCATCGGCCCCGTCCTTTTCCATGCGCTCGTCAACCGCCTCATGGAATCCTCCCCGGCGCTGACACGCCACTTCCTCCCCTCGGACCCCGAACTCCTCGCGGCCGGGCGGAATGTGGCGGAGAAGGCGATGCGCGCCGCACTAAGAGAACCCGCCTTGGCGATCAGCGACCCCGAGTTGGCGGGCATGTGGGCCGGGGCGTTCCTGTTCCGGCTGGGACTCTGGCTCGCGCTCCTGCCGGTCTACCTTCTGGGGAAGACCCTCCATTCGCGCGAGGTCGGGTTGCTCGCCGTCGCCTTCGCCGCCCTGGTCCCGGCGCTGCACTTGTTCGGCCCCTATCCGGATCAACTCTTTCCCTTCTTCCTGATCTTCTCCCTTTACGCCTGGGTGTGCGCCGTGCGCAGGCGCAGCCCCGCGTGGTCGGCGGTCTCCGCCGCGACCCTTTTCGTTGGGCTGCTCTGGAGCCTCTCGCTGCTTGCGGCCGCCGCCTGCATCGGCGTAGCAGGCTTGCTGCTGCTCTGGCACGAGAACGTTCAGCCGGGGGGCCGCCTGGAGTTGAAGGCCTGGGCAAGGCTGGTCGGCGCATGGGCGGGCGCGTTTCTCATTTCCGCCTTGCTAGTCCGGCTCCTCTTCGGGTACCATGTCGTGCAGGTGTGGACGCTCTGCTTGTCGAAACATGCCGGCTTTGCGACGGCGTTTCCAAGGTCGCGCTGGCTCTGGACGGCGTTCAGCCCGGTGGAGTTTGCGCTCTTCTGCGGTGTGCCGTTGTTTCTGATGCTGCTCCTCGCCGCAGGGGGGAACGCAGTAGATTGGTGGCGTCGGCGCCGCGAGAGCGCCCCCGCCGTGGCGATATGGACCGTGCTGATCGTGCTGGCGGCCCTGGACCTCTCCGGCAAGAACCTGGGAGAGGTCGGTCGCCTCTGGATGATGCTCATGCCGTTGGCGGCTCTCGGAGCCGCTTGCGCGCTGGCGGCCTTGGATCGTGGACGCGGCTGGTTGACCGCTGTTGTGCTGGTGTTGGCGACGATTCAACTGGTGGTGTTCAGACTCCACCTTGATGTTTTCATGGTCAGCGGGATGTGAGGCGTGCTGAGGGACTGCGGACATGTTGATGAATATGTTCAGGGTGGCGATGGATCGCTTGCGCGGACGCTTCGACTTCTCGAAAGCGCGCAAGCAGGAAGATAAAGTCAAGTCGGCCAACATCCCCACGCACCCCCCCAAGCGCAAGCGCCGCCGCTGACCGCCGCTTCTCGCGTTATGCAACGAAGGTGATTTCAGATGGAACCCAGAAAGGGTGCTAAAGAGACAGCTTCGCCTGCGGCAGCCGCAGGCCCCGCGCCGCTGGAAAAGCTGCTCGCCGAGCTGGTTGGCGCGCTTCCCGCTCTTGACGGCAGGAGTTTCAACGAGGCGCTGGAGGAGGCGCGGCAGCATCCGCGCGCGGCGCTCAGATTCCTGTTCCAGGTCTTCGGCGAAAAGGACCCCGCCCGGAGGGCCGTGGCCGCGCGACTGCTGGCGGCCATCGGCAGCGCCGATGTGCGCGACAACCTCAACGGACTCATCGTGGACGCGGGAGTGGACGAATGGACCAAGGTGCTGGCGGGCGACCTGCTGGCCGAATTGGGCAGCCCCGTGGACGCGGACATCTTCGCCATGAGCGTTCCCGGCGCCGAACCACTCCGGGCCAAGCTCCCCTCGCGCACCCTCGCGCTGCTGGCCTCCGGCGACGCCGCCGGCGCGCTCAAGCACATTCAGACCCTCTCGCCGGCCGATCACTGGCTGATGATCCATCGCGCGGTGGCGGAGCGGAAGGAAGCCGCGCTGCCGATGCTCGAGACGCTGGCGCGGGAGACCGAGGCGGACGCCGTCGCGACCGTTTCCGCCATCGCCCGCGAAAAGTTCGCGGCGGGCGTGCCGCTGCTGCTGGAACTCCAGCGCGACGCCGACAAGGAGCTCCAGAAGCTCATCAAGAAGGCGCTCTTCGACATGCGCATCGCCGGAGTTGACGTTCCCGCGGAGGACAAGTTGCAGCCGCCCGCTCCCGTGGCGGGAGAGGCGGCCGCCGAGGGGGGGGACGAGAACCTGCCGCTCTATCGTGCCCTGGTGAGCGAACCCTCCTCTCAGGGGTTGATCCTGGTGACCGTCGCGCGTGTCCGCCCGAACGGCCGCCTGAAGGTGTTCAGTGTTCTGGTGGAACTCTGGAAGCGCGGCATTCGGCAGGCCGCCGTCCGGATGACCATGAGCAAGTCCTCCTTCGACCGTTTCGTCGAGGCACAGGGGGGCGAGAAGCTGCGGATGAAGAGCGCCACGATCGAGGAGTGCCGCCGCGTCGTGGCCCGGGGTGTGCGCGTCGCCCGCGAGTTCGGCTCCCCGCTCCCCTTCGACTTCGGGGTCGGGCGCACCGTCCTGGGGAACATCGAGCGCGAGATTGCCGAACTTGCCACCCCTTTTCTCTGCTCGCATTGCGGGAAGCCACTCGACGCCGAAACTGTCGAAAAGATTCGCGCAGTAGCGCCTTACGACAACATGCCCGCCGAGACGCGCTGCCTCGATTGCCGAAAACCCGTGTAGGCCCTTGACACGAACCTCCGTTTGACGGATAAATAGAGTATAGGAGTTTTTACCTATTTGGCCGTAGGCTTTCTTACCTGACGGAGAGTGCCGTATGAGCGCAAGCAGCCCGGAAGTTCTTGAGCAGGCCATCGCATTACGCCCCGTTAGCCGCGACCCTCTGTTGAGTCTGCAGCCCAGGGTTTTCAACGTCGAACCCTTCTGCGAAATGGATGATCATCGTTTTGAAATGCGCTTTTTCGAGGAGGTGGTTGCCAAAGACCCCTGCTGCGAAGCGGCGCTTTGCCAGTTGGGGGAGATGTACACCCGGCGCGGGGATTTCCGCAAGGGGCTGGACGTGGATCGCAGGCTGGTGCGCTTGCGCCCGTGCGACGCGCTCGCCCACTACAATCTTGCCTGCAGCCACGCGCTGCTCGATCAGCTGGATGAAGCGCTCCTGGCGATCGAGCATGCGGTCAACCTTGGCTATCGCGATGTGGCGCACCTGCTGAAGGATCCCGACCTGTCGAACCTGCGAAAGGACGTGCGGTTCCGCAAGTTGATGGGACGCATTGTGGAAGGGGCGATCCGCAAGTCGTAGCCGGGGCGCGCCGGAAAGAAGGACGCGTAGAACCGGTTTCACAACTCAAAAAAAATGTGGCGCGGACTTACGAGTCCGCGCCATTGATTTTGTGGCTTGGATAACCCGCGCCACAGTTGTGAAACCAGTTCTAGATCATCACGGCCGTTTCGGTGATCGAGCGTCCTTTCTCGTCCACCTGCTCAAGCAAAAGCAGGGTGGTTCCGATCCGGATCTCATCTCCCGCCTTCAGGTCCACCTCCGCCGCCCTCTGCTCGTTGACGAATGTTCCGTTCGTGCTCTGAAGGTCGGTCAGGACGCACCCCTTCTCCGTGACGACGATCTGGCAGTGGACGCGGGAGACGTTGCGGTCGCGGATGAAGATGTTGTTGGTGGGGCTGCGACCGATGGTGATTTCGCGGTTCTCGAAGAGGGGATACAACTCGCCCTCTTCAGCGCCGGTGCGGACCCGGATGGCATAGGGCATACCTGCACTCCAACAAGACGCCCGGACACGCCTCTCGCAAACCGTCCTGAGAGACCTTTGTCCAGCATCATGTTAGCAATTCGACAAAAAACAATCAAGCCCTTATCCCGACTGATTTTGTGGTATGCGGACCGGCGCTCTTCTACGTCGCTGCAACCTTCCTTGACCCTTTGCACAGGCAGATGGTTTAATGGGTCTGTTCAGGCCAATGGGGCTTCCTTCACTTGGGAGCGCGCCGATGAAATCCTACGCTGTTCAATGGGAAGGCGGCTTGGACGGCTGCATGAGGATCATTGACCAGACCCGCCTTCCGGGGGAACTGCGCCTGCTCGACTGCCGTGCGCCCCGGGAGGTGTTTGACGCCATCCGCCAGTTGAAAGTGCGCGGGGCGCCCGCCATCGGTATCGCCGGCGCGATGGGACTGGTGCTTGCCCTGCGCGACAGTCCCGCCCGCACCCCCGCGGAGTTCCTCGTCGAGGCGCGCGCGGCCGCCGCCGAACTGGGCTCCGCGCGACCCACTGCCGTGAATCTGAGTTGGGCGCTGAACCGCCTCCTGCGCGTCGTCGGTGACAACGGCCGGCTCTCCATCGTCCAACTGAAACAGCGCCTCTTGCAGGAGGCGCTTTCGATCCGGGAGGAAGATGCCCGCATGTGCCGAGCCATCGGCGAGCATGGCGCGGCGCTCCTGAAGGAGGGCGACGGCATCCTGACGCACTGCAACGCCGGCGCGCTGGCCACTGCGGAATATGGGACCGCGCTGGCCGCCATCTTCATCGCGCACGAGCAGGGGAAGCGGCTGCGACTCTTTGCCGACGAGACGCGCCCGCTGTTGCAGGGGGCCCGCCTGACCGCGTGGGAACTGATGGAGGCGGGCGTGGATGTGACGCTCATCTGCGACAACATGGCCGGACAGGTGATGAAGGAGGGAAATATTCAGCGCGTCCTGGTCGGGGCCGACCGTATCGCCGCCAACGGCGACACGGCCAACAAGATTGGCACCTACTCGGTGGCCGTGCTCGCCAAAGAGCATGGCATCCCGTTCTATGTTGCCGCCCCTTCCTCCACGTTCGATCTCTCCATCCCCGACGGCTCGTACATCCCCATCGAACAACGCCCGGCCGAGGAGGTCGTCAATGGCTTTGGGCGTCGCACCGCTCCTGCGGGGGTCAAGGTGTACAACCCCGCGTTCGACGTCACCCCCGCGCGATATATCACTGCGATCATCACCGAGCGCGGCGTCATTCGGCCCGCGACGGCCGAAACGATCCGAAAGCATTTTGCCCAATGAAACGCGCCCCGCTCCACCGCTGGGACATCTCGCCACGAGAGGCGATTGCCCTTCAAAGAAGGCTGCGGGATCGGCTCATCACCGCCCCCATCCGGGGCCGCGTGAAGTTGGTGGCGGGAGGGGACATCGCCTACTGCCGGCGGGACGAGATGCTATTCGCTGCCATGGTCCTCATTCGCCTGCCGGAAATGGAGACGGTCGAGGAAGCGGTCGTCACGAGGCGTGCAGAGTATCCGTACGTGCCGGGGCTGTTGAGCTTCCGCGAAGCCCCCGCGCTGCTGGAAGCGTTCGCAGAGCTGAAGCAGAGACCCGACGCGCTCTTGGTGGACGGGCAGGGGCAGGCGCACCCGCGCGGGGTCGGCATCGCCGCGCACCTGGGGCTCTGGCTCGACCTGCCGACCATCGGCTGCGCGAAGAGCCGCCTCTGCGGCGAACATGAAGAACCGGGATCGGAACCGGGCGACCATGCGCC